>Ga0209542_10000007_pt1 | contig 821970 bp, 797 predicted proteins | sample RifCSPhighO2_01_FD_184028 | JGI IMG/M metagenome (GOLD analysis project Ga0209542, IMG submission 184028) | Soil microbial communities from Rifle, Colorado - Rifle CSP2_plank highO2_0.1 (SPAdes) (version 2) | ecosystem: Environmental > Terrestrial > Deep subsurface > Rock core/Sediment ... | reverse complement strand
TAATCTGGCAAACCAATGATAGATTCGTGACCGATTGGGGGCATTTGGGGTTCCTTTTGTTAAAACGTCTTGTAGTAAAAACATTCTAACAGATTCCCTGACTGCCCCTGTCATTGATGGAGAACCAAACACGTTACACAAACCGAGATTGAACCCTTGAAATGATATGAAATTTCGGCAGATTTCAAAGTTTGATGACAGAATGATGACAGGTTGATGACAGATTTTAAATCCAAAATCGGCCTATTTTCCCTCTGAAAATCCAATTTAGATAACCCTCACAGACTTCGATGATCAAGAGCCTCACCTACAGGAGGTTTTTATGTTAGGAGTAGTCCAATTTATTAGAACCCTTATTTTTGTAGCCATTGCCCTTGGTACCGCTGGTACTTTGGTTGAAGCCACTGGCATCGTCGGGCGTGAGGCTGTCAAAGCTCATCAACACGGTGGCATGAGCTTTAAGTGGCTCAACCAACAGCTTGTCGGAAATGACGGTCGCAAATGAGTAAAGTCGATTTTGAAAAGCTCCGGTATAAAATGTAAACTATGTGTCAGGACGGATAGCTTCGATTTAGGTCAAGTGAAACGAGCCTTCTTGATCGTCAAGATGCAACAAAAGGATTGGATTAGTGACCGCTTTTGAAAGCTTTGTTAAACCGAGGATAATGAGAAAACTATTTGCGATGTCTATTTTAGGTCTTGGAATAAATGTCTTTGGTGCTTCCGTAGAATTTCCTCTTCGCTATGATGAAACCTTGGTTAACCAAGGTTTTGCTTCTCCTGTCATTTCGGTACAGATCAATGGCGACCAAGGAATCTTCTTGATCGATTCCGGCGCCTCCATAACTGTAGTCTCACGTTGGTTCAGTGACAGAGCTAATATTCGGTTAGGCAAAATTGGATCCGTCGGCGGCTCTTCAGGTGGTAACGGTACTTCTGCTGCTGCTATCGTGAATATGTTCATAAAGAACTCCAAAGGTGCAAAAGAAATCTTTAAGAAAAAATCTGTAGTTATTGTCGATCTGCCAGATGTCTTTCAAAGAAATAGCATCGCAGGAATTATTTCTCCGCAGCAGCTTTTAAAGGATGGTCAGTTTGGCACTCTAAGTCTATCTGAAAGTCCTTTTTTTAGAATCAGTGGACAGCAACCTCGAAAAGAAGATCGATTTTTCCCCTTAAATACTATTTTCTCTGAAGGCCCAGGAGGACAGCAAAATGTACTTTTCACCTTGGACGCCATTGTAGATGAAGTGAAGACGTCCTTTATTGTAGATACAGGTGCTGATGGAGCAAGTATTGGAGCTGAAACAGAATCTGGCAAGAAACTGCTCGCCAAGTCCATACCAACAGATGAAAAAATTGGAGGCATCACTGGTAAGCCTGAAGTGATTCGCATAGTTCCTCAGGCGCAAGTAAAAATATTGGATCACGATATAAAAATGAAAATTCGTCTTCAACCGATTTCGAAACAGATGTCAGCAGACGGAATGTTGGGCATGCAGTTTCTTAAAAATTGTTCTCTTATTATAAGCCTAAAAACGGGTTCGATTTCCTGTCCTTAACCCTTCTGAACTGACTGTTTTTAAATACTCAACGCTCCAACCTTATGGGGCGTCTTTTTTGGTTCGGTAGCACTCGATAAAGAATTGCCTCTGTATTTTAATTTTTTTCAAGTTGCAGAAGAAAAAATGGTTCTAAAAGTCGTCCCGTTAAATCATGAAAATTTCAAAAATAAATTTTCGGGGACGGATTTTTTCAATAATAATTTACTTTGCTACTTCGACAGAGCCTTTTATTCACAGCGCTTCAAAACCAAGTGTTATTAATAACGCAAGATTGAAGGTTTTAGTTTCAAAATTTGAAATTCCTAAAGCATTTAAACACTTACTGGCGGAAATTAGTTGGAGCACTATTCTGCACTCACAGTTTTTCGAAAAAATTCCGCTTCAGAAATTTGTATTGTTGATAGTTTTAAAATCATTTCAAGAGACGTTTTTATTCACATTTCTAAAGTTTTGGTTTCGCGCTCAACTTGTTGAGCCTTACTGATTTTAAAGCTTCAAGATGTTTTGTCGTGCAGAACGCGTGCTATGTAATTTGGTAGTTTCGCTTCAAACTTTTTAGCATGCTGACAACTCTAGGCATTAGAATCTTAGATAAGCGTGGATTGTTCGGTTGAGAATTGATCCAACCTAGCATTAACATACCTCGAGCTATCCGTAGATGGACCAATACTTCATCATCATCATTATCCCAAGATTTTATTGATTTATAACCATTAAAAAATGCCGTCAGATAACGTTGCATATGCTGTTTACGCCGTTCACCTAAAGCACTCTGTAATGAAATTATTGGCATAACAAGATCATAGGCATGAAAACCAAATCCACAATCATCAAAGTCAATTGCGCTGAGTTCGCCATTTTTAAGTGACAATATATTTCCAAAGTGTAAATCACCATGAATTAAGCCCAGTCTATTTGGAAATTTTTTCTGGAACTTGAGAAGCTTGGCTAATACAAACTGCCGACCTTGCGTGATGATTTTCTGCTGCCTTGTCGTAATTCCAGTAAGACTGTCAATCGAACCAAACTTTGGATTTGAGCCCACAAGACCTTCAGCATCCAAAGAAATTCTATGTTTAATTTTTTTAGGCGATATATGAGTTTGTAAATTTGCTAATAGCTCACCAAGCTTAAACATTTTTTTCTCAGTCACGGATGTGTCGATAAAGTGTCCGTCGATCCATTCAAATAAGCAAACATGCCTAGAACCAACTTCTACAGTCACAGCAGTTTCAATAACACGATTATTTTTCGATACAACAGGCTTTGGTACATTGAAAAACTTTTTTTTTGAAAGAAACTGTAGCCATTCCAACTCCTCTTGTAGTGCTCCATTAGAGTCAAAATCGGATTGCCTGTGAATCCGTAACAAATACTTTTTGTTATTCGAAGATGTGACGCGATAAGTAGTATTATCCGTGTGGCCAATAAATTTAATTTCTACAGGGTGAATCGAATACAAATTCATTGCCTCGACTGCAAGTTTTCGTATTTTCCGAGTCTGTGAAAGATAATTATTTTTCTCAAAAGGATTCAATGTGCCATTCATTTAAATATAAATTTAGCATGACTTTTTTGTTGATCGCAAAGCTTTTTCAGCCGGAGCTGTAAATTTGAATGAGCCTTTTATTCAGATTGAAATTTTAAAAATAAAGGATCAACAGAGCTTGCGAAGTCGAGCGCCGTTGATCTTTGTAGGAAGTGTTAGTCGATCGTCCAAACAAGAACTAACAACGGAATAGGCGCTAGCGCTAGTTGAATAGCAAGCACTCCAAACATCGTGCGAACTGGAACTTTATTAAGTGCGAGAATGATGATTGAGATACACGTAATCAAAGGCGCTAAGAATGGGAAGCCAAGGAATAGATGTTGCCATGCCCAACGCCAAGGGCCGTGATTCATACCCTGGGAGTACCAGACTTCTTCAGAAGGCAAGTGGCCAGTGAACCTTGAAATAGCATAGAGGATCAATGGCGCCACAAATAAAGCAAACCCTAGGACGAAATAAAATCTTGGCCTCATCCATATTGTTCTCATATGCTAAGCGTAGCTCACTGAGCGGATTTGGTCACCAAACTAATGTATTACTTCTATTTTTTGGACTGAAATTTTCTGATTGCGAATACACCAGCCATAACAAAAATAACTAAAATTACCAATTGTATCCAATACTCAGAAGGATTTGAAAGATAGGCGGCGAGTAATTTCATAGAGCTATGGATAACAAATTTGTGTTCAATTTACCAGCTTTTATATCCGCTCTACAAAGTAATGAATCTGGGGTCCCGATTGGCCTGACACTTAAGAGCCTTTTGAAGCCGCAATAGATTTGATCTGACGGCGCATATACTGAACCCTGTTAAGAAATACTAAAAGGCTCAGGCTTACTGGCTGAGGCCGTAGTTTCGCGCAGAAGGTTGGGCTCTAATCGACATATAGGCGTCGCATAGGATTCCTTTTTAGATCAGACCGTGACATTGCGGGATAATCTATTTAATTTTTAATGTATGAAAACTTCGCTCACGATACCGTTACCGCCAGAATATACCTGGGAGCCAAACGTTCAATCGAACGATGAAACATCCATTTTAATGGCTAAGGTCTGGCCGCGATTTTTGATAGAAAAGAGCGACATAGAAGAACCCCCGGAACCGACGAGCCTATCGGACGAAGAACTTTCAAGGCGCTTTCTCATGTGGGGTATTCGAAGAAAATCTGATTCTAAACTCGTTTCTTTTGCTAGCGCCGTCCTCATTTCAGTAGATCCCCAAGCCTCTTCGTACTCGAATGACGGATGGAGATATGCTTTAAATGCTTATTATCGAGATGGACAGGCCAATTGCCTCTGCTTATTATCAGCAAATGTTAATCCAGAGTTTCGAAGTCTTAAATTTTCTTATGCCTTAATTCAGGCCGCCAAAGAAATTGCGACATCACTGAAACTAACTTGCGTTCTTGCACCTGTTAGACCCACTCAAAAATCTCAATTTCCGTCTATGCCAATTGCTGAGTATTTAGAAAAGAAATCAGTTAACGGAGAAATTTATGATCCATGGCTAAGAACCCACGAAAAGTTAGGTGGAGAAATCTTAAATATTTGCTCTGAGTCTGTTTTAGTGAAAGCGAGTCTCAATAAATGGCAAGAGTGGTTAGGAGTAACTGTTCTATCTTCATCCTTTGTACCTGAAATGGGATTAGTGCCCGTGTTGGTCGATCAAAAGAAAAATGTGGGCATCTATTCGGAACCCAATATTTGGGTTCGATATAAAATCGACTCTGAACAATAACTGGAATGCGCCCCGTTGATCAGACATTGTAGCCCCAAAGGGTTTGAACAGGTCGGTCGGCGGGTTTAAGATTCAATACTTCTTTTTCGAACTCGGCCGGGGTTTTGTAACCTAGGCTCGAGTGAAGTCTTTTTGTGTTGTAAACGCTTTCAATAAAATTTGGCAAGTTATGGTTCTACGGTTCTATCTAACCATGGATATATTTCATATGCGTACTCTGCAGAGTACGCATATTGCTTATCATCATTGTGTTCATATACTTTTATGTATAAAAGAATTCTACAAAACAAAAAACGAAAGGAATTTCCATGAGAAACATTCTTGCTCTTTGTCTAACAATTTTTAGTATAAACGCGAATGCAAAAATACATATGTTCTGGTGTAGTTTAACAAATGAAAATCCAAATAAACAAGTATACTTCGAAATTAATGATCTAGATGTTGACTCTGGTATAGGTATCTTAAAAATTTCAAAAAAGCCTATGGATACAGATTCTTGGAACGTTTTTGAAACAGCACAAGTTCGAGCTAAAATTCTTTGGACTGTAGCAAATCAAATGAGCGTAATATCTGGAATTGAAATCAACATGGGAAAAAAAGGAAACATCGCAGTTTCTGTCGTTCAAGACTTCGATCAGTATAACAATGCTGCTGGTGTTGTTAAAGCAGATTTATTTAGATATCATCAATATAAATTATTCGACAATTGCACTTATTTTTTATCTACAGGACCAAAGCCAGCTTTGACTGGAAGTAATTAAGATATGACATATAAATTTGAATTAGATTCTGTCGAACGGCTTGTAGCTGCAACAAATTACAGATGTTTTATCAAAACACTTATTGAGGAAAAATCAAAACAAAAACGTTTTGGATATGCAGATATAGCTAGAATCGGCGGATTTTCAGCGCGAAGCTTCCCTAGAGATGTTACAACAGGATCAAAAAGAATTTCACTACAATCATTACCAAAAATGATTCGTGGTTTAGGGTTAAAATCCGATTTGGCTGAATACTTCAGGATTTTAGTCGAAATAGAAGAACATAATTGTAGAAATAAAATATTAGATGAATCGAAACTCATTCAAATAAAATCAAACTTAACGAAACGCATTTTACGAAAACGAAAGTATTATGTTGGTGATTCCGATAAAGCATTTACTATTTCCAGTATCCCTATCGTCTATGCAGCACTTGGCTCATCTGAAACTGGCGCGAACATTAAAGAAATCTGTGGTAAAACCAGATTAGAGCAGGCTGATGTTGTTAACACTTTAGATATGATGGTTCAAAAAGGCTTAATTCAAAACAAAGGAAAATACTTTATAGCAATTGAAAATCATGCAAGCTTTGATGGACTAAAAAGTGAAATTTTTAAAAAACATTTTATTAAAACAGCACAAGACTCTATTACAATGGCTAATAAAAATTTAAGTTCATCAGAAAAATTATTTCTTTCGTCAGCATTTTCTGTTCGTGAAAAAGATTTAATTTCATTAAAAGAAGATTTAAGGTCATTGCTACTAAGATATATTGACACATCAGAAAACTGCAACGGAGATAGAGTTATCAACCTTGTCGCAAGTTTATTTTAAAAAGGAGTCTTATGAAAGTATTATGTTTTTTATGTTTGTTTTTACCACCTATTCTAGTGTTATCTAGTACACAAAAAGATGAATTTCGTAATGTTGTCAGAAATAATTTAAAAGAATTTCGCACCTGCATACAAAACACAAAATCGGCGGAAAGTTATAAAGTAGTTATTGATTTTACTATAGATGATAACGGAGCGGTTTTGTCAGCTAATATTGATCAAATAAAATCTAAAATAAATAATGAAGAATTGTATCAATGTATGATAGACAAATTGAAATCATGGAAATTTCCAAAAGCACCAAAGGGTAAAACAATTTCAGTTAAATACCCTTTTTATATTAATAATAACTTTAACCTTCGCTCTTCAATGGAGAATTAAATGAAAAGTATTATATTATTTATTACCTTACAAGTGTTGTCAGTTTCTTCTATTTGCGAAGCAAACTTACAAAATATTTGGCAATGCAATAGTGTGACAATAGATAACGTAAGGAAGATTCAGGCTACTGTTAACTTAGGTTTAGAAGCTGAAATATTGATTTTGAGAGCAGATAATAATAAAGAAATAGAAAGAATTTCTTTGCCATTTGAATCTGAAAATTATTATGCAAAAGATGATGGTGACTGTGCTGACCAAAGTCATGGCGGCAGATCAACTATATTCTATTTCAATGGTGAGAATTCAAAGTACATAACTTTTTGGTGCGACGATGATGGTGGCGGCGGCAGAAATGAATATTTAATGGAGTGCAAGCAGTAGTTCTATTGAATTATTAGTAAAACCAGATGTTATAAAATAAGTTCTTGGTTAATATAAATTTCCTTCGACTATGATTATCTTACTTCTAAAATTGTTTTAGTTTGGTCAACAGTCCAAACTTCATCATTGGATTTTGCAGTTGCTTTAAATTCTGTTTGATTTGCATAATCAATAAATAATTCTAAACCTTTACATGTTTCAGCTTGATTAATATTCAGATCCGACAACATTGTTGTATATGCGCCAATTTCAATATGATAAGAAACTTGACCAGAGTAAATAGTTGCTAGGCACGACTTCAAATCTTTACTTATTGAGAAACCTCTTTCAACAGTGATTTGATCAGTCGACTTCATTGAGTGATATAGCTCCATAGACTTTTTAATACTATCTATAGGTTTCCCATTTTTTGTTATAATTTTGTCACCAGACTTTAGCCCTTTACTGTTTGGATCTTTGATTTTTACTTGCTGAAATTCTTTTCCTTTCTGTTTTTGACCAAGTTCACCATCACATTTTATTTCCGAAATAGTGCCGTCAGCACTACGAACTGGGTTACATCGACTTTTTGTTAGCGTTTTTGAAAGATCCTGAGTTTCTTCAGAAAAAGATTGAACACTTAAAAGTAATGAAGTGAGTAAGATTAAATATTTCATTTGTCCTCCTTGACTATTAAATTAAATAACAAAAGTTGTCTGTATTCAATAAAATGATAATATGTAAAAAATTCGAGACCTTAAGTGTCAATTAATTGAATCAATAGCGAGTAATATAAACCAAATATTTTGTGATTAAGTGAAGATAACAATCTATCCTTATCAGTTTATAAATGATTAAAATCCATTAATTTTACTTTTTGAAACAAAGTCTTCGGCTAAAACTTTTGTACAGAGATTAGAACTCTCAATTAATTCCTCAACAACAGATATGTTTTAAAAATTATTGTGTCTTGGGCCTAGTATTTTTGAAACTTTCCCGAATCTTAATCTTCGTCATCAAAGGTAATCATGCTTTGGGTAGGATATCGATCACTGTTTGATTGCTTATTGTGATCAATATCTATGAAGCTGATATCAAAATCATTATTCGGCCTTACACCAACTTTGTAAAAAACACGAAATTGTCCATCGCGAATTGGAAAGGATTTCTCTCCTACAGTGTCATTCGGTCCTGGATTTTGATACATCTGCTCAAGTGTATCTGCTAGACGATCAATTGCTTTTGCAAATCTATCAACTGCCTCAATGGCGCGATCATAGTCCTGTTCAATTTTCAAAATGGAATCATAAAGATGCTGTTCAATTCGTTCACGCGCTTCATTAAAAGGTGTTGAGTAGTGAAAATGTACAGCCATTATTTTCGTTTAAACCGCTCGGTTCTATCCTCGCCGCGAACAAAGGCCTTGGTTTTGCCATCGATGATTTCACTCATACCAATCAATCGCCGCTGGAGAGATGCAATCTCATTTCTAAAATCATCATAGATTTGTTCCGACATAAGAATAAAGCTTTGTCCATCGCGGCGATTAATTCTGACTGGCTCCGCGACAGCGGCATCCATATAATCCTTGAGTTCGGATCTAAATTTTTTAGCATTAGCGCTTAGCATAGGAAGCCTCCACCTGTTAAGAGTACGCTTAACAGTACGCTTTGTCAATATGCGAAAAAACAGCCTAGTTTCAGCATGTTATAATGACCGTTTCGCGCTATCGAGTTAACGGATTCAAAACTTAGCAACAGCACAGATCTTATCAGCATTTACTTGGACTAACTTTTCTGTGACACTCCAAAAATGGAAATTATAAAACCAAAAGCACTAAAAAAAGGTTCAACTCTTGGAATCTTCACCCCCTCTTCGCCAGCATATAAATGGAATGAGGGACTTTTCGCTAACGGATTAGAAACACTTAAGCGACTTGGTTTTAATATAAAACTTGGACAACTTACTGCCTCACGAGGTTTTGAGGGTTATCGCTCTGGTTCACCCAAAGAACGTGCAGAAGAGTTTATGGGGTTGATTGAAGATCCTGAAGTCGATGGACTTATCTCTACAATAGGCGGAATGAATTCTTCAAGTACGATTCCTTATTTGAATTTTCAAAAAATTCGTCACGAACGAAAACTGATCTGTGGATTTAGCGATGTCACCTCTCTTCACATGGCTATATTAAAATATTCGGGTCTTAAAACTATATATGGACCAAGCGTTATGTGTTGGTTTGGTGAATGGCCCAATGGAATTGCTGAAAGTTCAAATTGGTTTCTTGATGCCGTCGTCCACCATCAAAATGGAAAAAGAGCTGTATTAGCACCTGAAAAATGGAGTAATCATAAAAGACGATGGGACAACAGTGATTGGAAATCCTTACCCAGAGAGTGGCAAAAGAACGAAGGCTGGCGTGTATTAAGTGCTGGCGTTGCAAAAGCACCGATCCTAGCCTTGAATCTAAATACACTTATGAGTGCAGCGGGAACGTCTTATTGGCCTGACTTTGCTGGTAAAATTCTTCTCTTGGAGGACATGGAGGCGTTACTTAGTCGAACAGAACGCAGTTTACAACAACTCAATTTCATTGGCGTCTTTGATCAGATTGCAGGACTTATCATCGGCAAACCCGAGAGCTACAATCAAGAGGCCGCACCATTCGACTACGATGATTTATTTCGCGAAATCATTGGTGTAAGATCCTACCCCATTATTTCTAATTTTGATTGCAGTCATTGCGTGCCAATGATCTCGATACCTCAGCTTTCACTAGTTGAACTCAATGCTAAAGATACTTTCAAAGTTTCATTGCAATTTTTGGAAGGTGGCATTGAATAAGGGTAGCTCTGTACCCTATTCGTCACTTCGATCGATTAAGTATTCAAATCACGCGATGAACAAGAAGTCGCAGGCTACGCAGAACTGATGAAGATGATCTTTGCTTCCTACAAAGAAATTCCGTTTACCGAAAATCATATTAAGCAACTCCATAGCGCACTCCTCAAATACAGCACCAAAGACGATCGCCACCGTGGAGACTATAAAAAGTTCGCCAATAGCGTAGAGGCATTCGGGACAGACCGACCTCCATTGGCGAAGTCGTGGCCACCACTGGCGCTAACCGTATACTGTCAAGCTCCATTTCCGAAACTTGGTAAATGATGGCCTTCTTGAAAAAGAAGGCGTTGGGCGCAGCACAAGATACCAGATGCGATCCTAACCTGGAATACACCTCTAATCAGAACAGACTTCCTTTACCCAGGAAATAATTTTTCCTGATTTTTTTTTGGCTTCAAATCGGCTGCGCAACCACCAAACACAAACTTTGCGATCTCGGATAGGAAGCGTGTACGGAATTTCGATCAGTCTTTGATCTGAAATGTATCGTTCAACTAAAAGTCTTGGGGCTACGCTCCATCCAAAGCCTTCGCAAACGGCAGAGCGTATGCCGATTAAATTGTCGATGGCCAGACCTGAATCAACGAGAGGATTCTCCAAATTTGGAAAGAAAATATCCTGATTCATCTCGTTGTGACGAACAAATGGCCTTGTCAGAAGAAACTCAAACTCTTTTTCACTTTTAGTGCGAATATCTTTTTTCCACGATGGTGGCGCGATCAGGGTCCATTTCTCTTCAGCGACCTGTTTGTGCTCAATCTCTGGATTTTCCGGTGGGTGGCAAACAATTGCAAAATCAACACTTCCGTCAATCAGCGCTAGCTCAAATCCTTTGTTCGGAGTCGATACAGCTAGAGATGAATCATTGCCTAAAGTGGTTTTTAATTTCATCAAATGAGGCATGAGAACCTCTTCAGAAAACCACATTGTCGTTGCCAAGCGAAGACTGCTTTTAGCTAAAAGAATTTTTTTTTGACTTTGAATGCTGGTCTCCGTCCAAGCAACCAGATCTAATCCCTGGGATGTCACCTGCCAACGGTTATTGACTTTTTGCAAAAATCCAAAGTGCGTTGAAATATATTGAACTCGACGTGCTAGCCCCGCAGGATCGCAACTCAAAAGAGTTGCTGCCTCTCGTAAAGTTTTCGAATCATGAAAAGCTTTTAAAATTAAACAATCGTCCGAAGAAACAGTGAATTTTTCCATGTTGTGATTGTATATACTTCCCGTTGACTAATGTCCACAATAAATAGGGCTGGTGTTGTTTGTTGTCCATATCGAATTGTTTTATATCAACATCCAAAGCTATTCAGCGTGTGTTACGTTGGCGTGAAGTTTTCGACAGTAACAATTTACAAAGGAATAAAAATGAGTTCACGCCAATACATAATTGCCATTTTAATGTTAGCTTTTACTCTGGGCATGATGAACATAGCTTGGTCGGCACCTTCTTGTGGGGGACATCTTTGCACTCCCGAAGAATTGGATGGTTTCGAGTCATGGGATGACTTTAATGTCATGACTATCAACTGCAGCGAAGGCCCTAGATCTCTAACTATTATCGAAAAAAATGGATACTATACACTTATTTTCAAACCGCAATCATCAAGCAAGCACATCGCTGAAGTTAAATTAAAAGGTGATTCTTTACCTGATAGCGATTACCTGCACCGTTTAGTTTGCGAGTAAGCTGACGGGAATGCCATCAGAAGATTAAACTTTGGCACATTTCTTCAATATCTCTTAAAAGCATGAGAATGATTTCACCTGCAGCTAACAAACCAAGTTTGATTGGCCAACGCCTGTCCACATTTTTGACAGCTGTCTTACTTTTTTGTTTTTTAGCCCCATTCGCTCAGGCGGCTCCCAAGATTTCTGACAATTATGATGTCATACAAGGTGGTTTAACCAACATCAAAGATGGTGCTTTTGTAGAAGGATCTTTAAAAATGGGCGGAATACAGCCTGACTATTTCATTGATTTAACCCAAGAGCCTTTAAAATCAGTCATGAAATCTGCAGAAAAAATCGGCCATTCAAAAAAATTATTTTGGGATAAGGTCGGGCTGATTGTTGAGTTGGTTCGATCCGATGTTTTTAAATATAATAACTATCATAATCCTTATTATCGCAGGCTCCTCAAAAAATATCGGGAAACCAACGCAGATATACCACTGCATGAGTATGGCGTTTGTGCCGCTGGAGTCTGCAGAGAGCATGCACTCGTTCTTCATTTTGCATTAAAGGCTGCTGGAATTGAAAATCTTCATGGCTATGCAAGTATCTATCGTGCCAGTAAATGGCTTAATTTCGAAGTCTATGAAGATCATGCGTTTACCGTCGTTGAGCATAAAGGTACAAAGTGGGTTGTCGATGCGTACTACTGGGGCTTCAACGGTTTTCGCCTCATTGATCTCATGAGTCCTTATGGCATTACAGAGGCCACCCCGCATGCACCCATCGCCGATCCCGCACCGGGAACTCGCCGCATACTACAAATCAATAACTTTCCAATAATCTACAATCCAAAAAATATTTCGTCAAAATGCTCAGCGATATTTTGAATAAAATATTATGCATTTGTCCGCTTCTACAAAACGATCGTCTTATTTCCAACATGTCTTGGCCGGCAACAATCACCATTTCTTTCTCTCGAGAAACAATCACTGGTTAAAACTTCAATGCAATTGGCGAGCGAACCTTGACAATGACAATTGCGAGGAAATAAATCGCTGAAATGACTTGGTGATTATACATCCCAACTAAGTTAAGTTTGACAGCGCAACTGATTAGGCTAAACATATTCAAAATAGATGGAGGAACTATGACCAAACTTATTTTAGTAGCATTTGCTTTCGCGGGATCAACCGCTATCGCTAGCACGCCTGGGTACGATCTTAAAATAGAATTGTCTATGAATGGCAAGCGCATTTCATCTCCACATGTGATTGCAAAAGCTGGAGAAACTGCAACTTTCACAGAAAAAACTAATACCGAAGAAAGGTTCATTGAAGTTATTGCCACCGAAGGTGAAATTCAGGGCAACAAAGGTATTATGATGAATTTCGTGGTCGGCATGATCGGCAAGGATGGTCAGCGCACTATCGTTTCTCAACCACAAATTCTTGCACGTGAAAATGAGAAGGCTGAAATTACTGTAGGCCAAGATAGTGATAAGGAAACATTGTCACTTTCTGTCGTAGCAACACGCAAAGTATTATAAATTTATTATAGGAGACTTCATGAAGGTTTTAATGCATTTTTTTGGCATAGTACTCGTGACATCATTTTTTTTTAACGGCTTAGCTATAGCACAATCTGATCTTCAGATTGTCGAAAATAAAAAAGTTTGCATGGTAACTAATATGGTCTTCCCAAGAGATCAAATCCTGGTAAAGCACGAAGGCAAAACGTATTATGGGTGTTGCGAAAATTGCAAAAAAACTCTTTCCGAAGACGCCAATTCGCGAGTTGCTATTGATCCCATATCTAAAAAGACAATAGATAAGGCGACAGCAGTAATTGCAGCACGGGCTGATGGAAGCGTTATCTATTTTGAAAATCGAATAACTTTTGATAAGTATAAAAAGCTAGGACTTAATTTCTAAGTGTAGCACTGATTGTTTCGATCGGGATAAAATTCAAGTGATCAGCTTACTCAAACCCAAAACAATTTTATTCACCTCAGCAACATCTAACTGCCCCAAACATTTAGAAAGTCTTTGTGAATCTAAAATTCGAATTTGGCTGATTTTTACCCAAGAGCGTTTAGGCAATTTTAAGGATTTTATTTCGTGAGTTAATGGGTACGACACTTTAGGCTCTTTGGATGTTAAAGCCATTGCGATAACGGTCCCTGACGGAGTGTTATAAAACTCCTGGCTGATGATAAGGACTGGCCTAATACCCGCCTGCTCGCGGCCTTTCGTGGGCTCTAGATCACAAAAATAAACTTGCCCTCTTAGTATTGCGGCCATGAATCAGTACTTTCTGAAAATTCGTTAGCCATGGCGCGCTCTTCTTTTGGATTCAGTTTTAAACACTCGCGTTTAATAGCTTCGGTTTCTAGTTTTACGAGATACTCAGATAACGCTTCTTTTAAAGCGTTTGAGCGATTTTTTACGATCCCACTTTTTACAGCTTTATCTAATTTTTTTACAAGAATCTCGTCTATCGAAACTGCAAATTTCTTAGCGGCCATTTAACACCTCAGCCATAATTATGCCACCAAAAGTATGACTTTGTCAACATACTATTAGTAACACAAAACAACGCCAAAGGCATTCAGCGCATCCATGGAAGCCTCAGAGCACAAGACCTTACTAGTTACCAAGTTTCTTAGTTTAAAAATTGAAACTTTTTATGATTTTGTTTTTACTGAAAGCGCCGCAATGATTGTTTCGATCGGGATAAAATTCAGTGAAGGGTTTTTATAACGGTATCCTTCGCCTTTCCACGTTTTCAGTAGATGAATTATGCCGATGACTTTGTCCTCTTGAATTATAGGACCGCCTGAATTTCCACTTATAGAATCAATATCCCCTAAATATTCGTCACCCGACTTCCATACTTTTCCAGTGCTCACTTGTTGCTGGACTCGGCCCCACAATTCCCGCCACATCCACACCCAATTACTTGTTTGAGGCCAAATTCTTCTTTGGACGATTGGATACCCAATCAATGTTGCCGAACCTTCTGAAAAAGATCCTTGTTTTAAGCCCGTGCAAACGCATTTTTCCAAAAGTCCTTCAGGTATTTTTAAAACAGCAACATCAAGATCATTGTCTTGCCAAATAACTTGCGGAGTAAATTCGATTTGATAAGCACTTTCTTCCATTTTATTTAGACGAAAAAATGGACCGACCTCGTGCCCCCATTGTAAATTTAAAGAATCAGGGCTAAGTTCTAAAACATGCTTTTGGGTTATTAATATTTTTCCATGCACAGAATGGTCAAAAATAAAAGCAGTGCCACCACTTCTTGAAGCTTTAAGCATAACCACATTTCGATTAGAACTAGGCTGAAAGCCCTCGATGGCTTGAGCTAAATAGCTCGTAAAAAATAACACTGCAAAAAGTTTGAATTTCATATCTGTTAGTTAAACGAATTTTTTTAATAAGTCGAGAAATTCATTCACCCCTAAAATTACCCATAAATAGTGTGGAACCCTTCAACCCCGACAACAAAAGCAAAGCGATAGACCTCCATACAAAAAAATAGTACCAAAATACTTTAAAAAATCTTGCCTTGTTCTATTTAGTTCGTAAGCTATCAGAATGACTTTTTGCCACAAAACTGCCTTACTTTTTATCGTCCTCAGCATCCCGCTTCAATCCCAATCCCTTGAGGTTTTGGGTGGCAAAGAAGTCAAACAGCAGACCGTCTCTCAAAGCGCACCTTCAACCTCTTCGTCTGGATATTCCGGAAAAAGGCATTCCTTTTTTGGCGGACTTAATGCGTACACAAGATCTATTAATAAAACAACCAGCTCTACCAGCGGTAAAAAAGATGTGATTGCTCCGCTGCAATTTCCAGTGATGATTGGCTATTCTTATGCGCTCAATTCAGAGTCAAAAATATCGACTCAATTGGACTACACTCTTTTTCCAAAAAAAGGGGTTGATGGCGGAGTTTCAGAATCTCACATCATTTTTCGACTTCCTTACTCTAGAAAAATAGCGAAAACCAACTGGGACTGGCGGGCCGGGTTGGCCTTTCATCAAACACGTTTAGTTGGCGGCGGTGGTCCGATTATTTTAAACAATGGGACTGGCACAGCGCCATTCGGTACGGCTGACGGAACAGTACTATCAAATGTATTTGCTACGGAGCTTGGAATTAACTATCGCTTCGACAAACGCATGTCGACCCAAGTCAGCTTTATCATTGAAGCTCCGCTTCAAACTCGACGACGCACAATCTCACTCTTATCCGGAGTGGTTTATGATTTTGGAGACAACTAATGAAGTCTTTTCTGTTTTCAATCCTTGTTATCTTAAATACGAATGCTTTCGCATTTTCTTTGATCGAAGATTCCTGGCCGATGAAGGGCTGGGATACTGGAACACTGAAATTACATCTCAATCCAGCCAATTGCCGAGCTGATGTGGCTGAAATTATTCAATCCAGCATGGATCTTTGGAACTCTGTCTCTTCAAGCAAACTGTATCTTGAACAAGGTGCGCAAACCACATCCACAATTGCACAAGCAATAACGAGAAGTGCTCCAGAGCCGATCGTAATCGCGTGCGACCCCGCATTTGGAACGACCTTCCCCAGCATGAGCCCGGACGACATTATTGGCGTTGGATATGCATTTTTAAATTCAGAATCACGAGTCGCCAAAGGCACGGTTGTCTTGAACGCTGAAAGTGGCAGTTTAGCCAACTTCAACACGATAGATATTTCCATCGCCAGAGTTGCGATGGCTCACGAGATTGGACATGCTCTCGGATTTGGACATTCATCAGATTCTGCCGCATTGATGCATTATAGCTTTGGCTATAAAGAAGATTTTTCCCTTTCAGAAGATGATGTGAATGGAATCAATTTTTTATATGCCCGCGATGAACTCGCCGGCGATGAATTTATGGGTGGCTGTGGTTTGATTAAAACAACAAAACCACCTCATCAAAATACCTTACTGGCTATAGCACTGATGGTTTTAATTGGATTGGCGCAGTGGTATTCTTTGCGCCATCGAAATTTTAAATTCTAATAAACTTTATCTGATTTCGGTTGAGCGGACTTCTCTCCCGAGCTGGCTCTGTTGAGCGGTTTAGGAACTAATTTTTTTGGTAATTCAATACGGAAGGCGCAACCGCGTCCTGGTAAATTATTAATTGTGATTTCACCTTGCAGCAAAAGAACGGCGCGCTGAACGATGGTCAACCCAAGACCTAAACCTGATTGATCAAATCCACCCAAAGCAAATGGTTTAAAAAGATTTTTTAAAATTTCGGGTTGTATTCCACCGCATTCATCTTCTATTTCGATCATCACATTATCCCCAGAATATCCGGCTCGAATCGAAATGCGACCACCTATTTTGGAGTACTTCAATGCATTTTGAATAAGGTTTGCCATTGTCGACAGAACCAACTGTCGGTCAGTATCTAATTCGATCAATGCTTTAATATCATTACTAAGAATTTGATTCTTACTCTTGGCCTCGCTGTGCGCTGTCACAACAATTTGATCCACAAGCACATTCAGACTGAATCTTTCGATGTACACTTCGGGATCAGCTCTTAATCGGATTTCTGATAATGAACGATCGATGAGATCTCGCATCCTGAGCAGATTTTCGCCTAGCACCCCTGAGGTGCTGCCACTGGTTCCCACTAATCCCTGTTTCATCATATCGTGGGCGACCGTAGCGCTAGATAGCGCATTTCTTAATTCGTGGACTAAGAATCCTAAATGTTGCACTTCGCGCTCTTCGCTGGCTTGCACGCTATGAAATTGAAATTCAGATACCGCTGATGCAATAGCAATGTCGAGACACATATTCAGTTCATTGAATTCCTGAGTCGAAATAGCCTCTTGCCGCCTTTGCGCTAACTCTGTGACAGCCTGGCACATGGCACCGTAACCGTGCACAACATGAGATAACGTGTAATTTAACCTCAATAGTTCCTTACCGTGTCCAGCTGCACCCCGTACAATTTTGGCCTCGTTGGCGCCGCCATGAGTGCTCTTAAGATAGATGATAAGATTTTCATAGAAAATAGGAAGTCCTTTTCGCAATTCTACGGATGATGGCAACGTTCCTGCTAGCTTTAACGTTTTATCTTCGGCCAATGCTAAAATTTCGACTCGGTTATTTTCAAGAAATTCAAATAACATTTATTCTCCTCAATCTTTATACTCTTACTGCACTCAAAGAGCCAATGTGGTATGACTTCTAAATTGTGAAAAACAATTCAGACAAACTTATATTAATTGTTGATGATTCTAAAGATAACCAAGAGCTTCTTAAAATAATTTTGCTTTCAAAGGGCTTCAAAGTGCACTGTGCATCAAACGGTCAAGAAGCGCTAGCATTGTTATTGGAATTATCGACTTTGCCTGATCTTATCCTTCTAGACGCTCAAATGCCCGTCATGAATGGCTATGAATTTCGAGTTCAGCAAAGTCAGCTCGAAAAAATCAAAGACATCCCAGTGCTTGTAATGACTGGCGATTCAGACAAGAGCATGAGTCATGATATGAATGCGCCGTGTGGTGTTTTGGTCAAACCGCTTCGCGTGAACACAATCCTTGAAACTATTTCAATGTGTATTTAAAGCCATGAGTCTTTCTTACTTTTGATACTCTTTCATGATCTGGACAAATCGTTCATTTAAAGTTTTTTGAAGCACTAAAAACTGCGGATCTGTTGATAAAAACTGAATGGAATTCAAAATTTCAGTTTTCTTAATGGACAAATAGTGAAGCAGATCTTCACGTTCAGATGAATTTAATCGATGAAATAATTTGATTTCAATCGGAAAACTGGTGTCTGACTTTCCATACATGGCCAGCGAACTGAAATTAAAATCTTGAATCATCGGAAGCCATTCTCCGCTTAATGTTTGAAATATTCTTGCATTCCAGAGTTCTGCTTTGTTGTCGCTGTTTTCAAAACGATAATCATCCGGATGGGCTTTTAAAAACCAATCCATGTTTCCAATTAAATTTTGAACAAACTCAATTTTAGCCAATTCAATAGAGTTTAAAATATTCTTATGAGCTTCAGCATTTTCATAGATATATTGATCACGCGTTGTCTTCCCCGCCTGGATATCAATTTCCTTGAGAGCATCATTCGTAGCCATGATATCAGTTACATTTTTTCTTTTTTTGAATTCGGATTTATCTTCAAGAAAAAAGGCTTGATACTTCTTATGTGGCGCAAGCTCTGGATTTTGAAGAGATGTTGAATCTAAATATTCCACAGCAATAGGTAACGCCTGAAATGACTGCATTTCTAAAATTTGAAGAATCCGATAGGCACTGACTTCGCGGTGGGCAAAATACATAGATTTGACCAAATTATTATTGGGAAGATCTTTGATTTCGCCACAATGAGTGTGCAAATCGACTTTTTTCATTCCTTGAAAAATAGTACCGTCTATCTTTTTAAATTTAAATTCTAGTTTAGGTAACGGACAGGAAAGACTTGAAAACCCTTTAAAGGAAATTGTGGCAGGGATTTGAACTAAAGTCCCTTCATTGGTTTTGTATTGTATGGCCCCTTCGAATTTTTGTTTTTTAAGGTCCAAGAATAAGTACTTGGATTTAGCCTCTTTTATTTGTGAAAAGGGGGCTATTATTTGAAAATCAGTAATTTGATTTTGATCAAAAACAGTTGCTAAAGCTGTAGACTGACAGACGACTGTCAAAAAAATGAACACCAAAGCTCTGGTATACTTGAATAGGATGATCATAGCATCTCCTCATAATTAAGAGAATCAAGATCAGAGCCAAGGTGTTTATTTGTTATCTTAGTAATTACAAAACAACTCTTGAGCATTCTCATCATACTGGAGATTCGAGTTATACATATCGACCAATCGAGACACTTCCGAAGTGTAGCAATCGTTATCTCCCCGACACTCTCGAGAAGCCATGCTGCGATACTCTTTACAAAGCAATGGATTTGAATCGTAAAAATCTTCTGACTGATACGCTTGTGACGCGGATCCAGCAGCTAAAACAAATACTAACGAAATAAGTGCTTTTTTCATAAATCTCCCTTTGGTTTATAAGAAAAGCACACTATCACAAAATATCTCTGATTCCGATACTCTCTTTTTTAACAGGTATAATTTATAGTGCTTTTATTTTTTAACGATTCGGGTCTCGATCTTTCCATCTGGGTACTGCGCAAATCTTCTTATTTCTGAACCATGGACCATATCATCTCGGTCCCAGTTCCAACCCCCAAATTGAGTTTTTTGATAATCCTGGAAAGTTCTAAAAATTTCTTCTTTCGTGTTCATCACAAATGGACCGTGCTGGACGACAGGCTCACCAATAGGGCGTGATTCCAGCACCAAGACTTCGACATCATCGTGACGTGCTTGAATCACTGTTTCTGTACTGGAATCAATGACAAATCCTGTTTTAGAAAGGACCTCTTCAGAATTAACCAAAATACTTTTTCCCATAAAAAAATAACAGACCCTGACCGATTGAAATAAACTTGGCGGTATCTTCATCTGAGAATTTTTCTTTATTTTAATAAGAAAAACATGAGTCCCAGATTCTTTTTCTGACGCCCAACTTTCAGGAGGAGGGTTTAAACTTTGAACTCCGGCGTACTGACCAGCAATAACAGTCACTTCAAACCCTTGATCTGGTGAAATATATTTGGGAATGTCCTCATTCCAGAACATGGTAAAATGTGGTTTTGCCATTTTTGATTTCTTGGGTAAATTCAGCCATATCTGAAATAATTCGACGGGATTGGATTTATCCGTATTCAACAGGGGAAACATTTCTGAATGCTGCACGCCTTGCCCGGCGGTCATCCATTGGACATCCCCAAATCCATAGCGACCCGCAGCCCCCATAGAATCAGCATGATCCACAAGCCCATTCCTAACAATTGTAATTGTCTCGAATCCACGATGGGGGTGCACGGGAAAACCAGGAACAGTGTCTCCGTGATACATTCTGAAACCCTCTTTCTCGACGAAATCTTCGCCGAGATTTCGCCCCGCAAGAAGTTTTTCATCTGGGGCAAACTGACCATTCCCCCTTGGAAACTGATCATTGTGATGAACACAAAATAAAAATGGCTCAAAAGTTGGCCATTGAAAATCTAGTTTAAATTTTTTAAGCATTTGTTTTTACCTCGAATTTCAATTATCTTACCTGCAATAATAACTTGAAAGGATTTTTTATGAAATTCAAATTACTTTTTATTTTTGCTTTGTTGAATGCTCATTTTTGTTTAGCTGAGCCTCTTAAAGCCGTACAATTGCCTGATCAATTTGATACATTGACATCCATCGATGCATCGACAAAATGGATTGTCTATAGTCGTGATAAAGACTTGTCGAACCACATTAACAAAGCCCTAGAAGAATTAAAAATAACAGATATTAAAGCACTTCAGGGTGCATACGTTGCGGATATTTCAGAAATGCCCGGGATGATTACCACGTTATTTGCACTTCCTAAAATGAAGAAATATCCGTTCAAAGTTATTTTGGATAAAAAAGGTGACATCACCGCAAGCTGGCCTCAGAAAAAAGGCCACGTCAGCTTGATAGAGCTGGATCAACTTGAAGTAATGAAAGCTGAACAAACAGCTTCCTTTGATGAAATCAAAAAATTTCTAGAATCTAAAAATAAACAGTAATCAATTTTGATTACTGTTTACAGTCTTCAGAAGCGTCGCCAAAACTGCCCTCTACGATCAGCCCTGTTGACTCTTCATAAGACAAATTCACATATTGCATCCAATCACCGCACATTGGAAATGTCATACTCATATTACCGTCATAATCGCTTTTGATATGATAGGATTCACAGTTAAAATCTTCTGGAAGATATTGGGTGTATTCTGTAAGAACCTTCTGGCAGATTTTACTTCTGACTTCGCGTTCAAATTCGCCGGCGAAAGAAAGACTTGAAACCAGCAATACTAAATTTATCACGAGAGCTATTTTCATATAAAAACTCCTTTGTTAGAATGATTATCTTTGTACAAGAGGCATCATCAACGATACAAACAGGCATTGCAATTGTAAGGAAAATGACAGGTAAAATCTATCCGATGAACTTTTTGACACACTCGTGAAAAATATTCTACTCTTAAACCTTTTTCCTATATACTGCATGAATGGCCCATGTCTTGTTTTTTCTAATTGTATCATTCAGCTACACCGCGTCCGCACAAGTTTTAATTCCGATCGCTTATTGGGGCCCCCATGTTTGGATTGATCCCAACGATCCCATTATTTCATCCAAATGCCCCTCAACCCCAGCAGGAACTCTGAGTTTAGTTTTAAATTTCAAATCTAATTTTCAACCCTTAGTTTGTAACGTCACAGCTCAAGACAGCAACTTAACTGGAGTTCCACTTTGCCTCTGCTCAGGAGGCGCTTGCCAAGTCACTGGACTTAAAGTCGTCAATAGCTTTTGGACATCGGATACTGCCGGAACTGATACAACTCTGAGTGGAGCCATTACATTTAATGTGGGAATAACACAAAGTATGAGCGCCACAGTGGCTGTCCCTATTCGATTTTTAACGGGGACTTGGTCTCCGAGTTGCCTGGGCACCTCTATTTCAGCATGGTATGACGCTTCGGTTGGTGCCTCGGTCAGAACAGGAGCTGGCGGAGCAGCACAAGCATCCAACAACAGTCCGGTCTCTGTCTGGCAAGATCAATCTGGAAACGGACGAAATGCCACCCAAACCACTGGTGCGGATCAAGCTCTTTTCAGAAGTAATGCCAATGCTAGCGGATATCCGGGAATCCAGTTTGTTTCAAATGATTTTTTTAATTTACCCAGCACCACTTTAACCGGAGCCTCTTCGAATTACACTTTTATCGTCTCGCAGAACAATTCCTCCGGCAATTGGGCTCGTTATTTTGATTTCGGAAGCAGCACAACGTCCAACTATTTTAGTACACCGACAAATGGAACAAATAGTCGATCACGAATCACAATTTCTGGAGGCGGTGGCGAGCAAGGTGTGAGCAACGGCACCTCCATTAATAACACACGAACTTTACTGATGTTTGAACACACTGGATCTGCCATATCCATTTATAGAGATTCGACCACAACAGGCACCGCCAATGTCGCTACAACGATTTTACCTTCGGCGATTGGAAACACTTCAAATTATCTTGCAAAATCGCATTACGCCGATCCGTATTTTTTAGGTTGGTTCCAAGAAGTTTTAATTGTGAATAGTACCATCACTGCCGGAGAGCGAATTGTGTTAGAAGGATATCAAGCCGCTAAATGGGGATTACAAGGAGTTCTGCCAGGAGCGCATAAATACAAAGCCTCTGCACCTTAGTTCAAAATTTTAATTCTCAGCCACCAAGTCCAAACTAAAATCATACAACTGGCTTACAGGGGTAATAATGGGCTCATTTGGATTTAATTCTTTTCCAAGATCGGTTAACCGACGCTTAATAAGCTCTTTAACATACGGGCCATCCAAACGAAGTTCTTTCATTTTATTGACAGTACCGATCTCCTTACCTGTGACTGTTTTCATCACTTTGTAAGTCAGTTCACTGCAATAGATTTTAGAATTGTTGAATTCAAAATAGATATCATACTTTTTACCGCGGTATGTTCTAAGAGTATTGTGCAATCGCGTTCGCATTGTTGAATCTTTGTAATCTGGTGATCGCAAAATTTTAAATTCTTTATTTTTTCCACGATTAATAAAGGTCTGCAGACCTGTGGTCTCAATTCCATTTCGCGCTTCAACGACATACCATGTGTTTTTATTCTTCACCAAAATACCCACATGAGACCATTCCGAACCGGTGGCTTCAAAAATGGCTTTAGACTGAGGAGATTGACTTTTATGAAAAATCAAATCCCCGTCTTGCAGCACCGAGTTGATCTCGCCATATCCGTAAAAATCTTTTGAAAATCCCACTGAAGCCACTGCTGAAATGATAAAAATTAAGAGTCTGTTTTTCATACATTTAGTTTCGGAATAAAGCGGATTTAAATGAACCTTAGCATCTTGATTCTAGATTTACGTCCGGAGGAAAATCTCCTTCTTTTTCACCGGCGTCGAATTCACGACCCGGATCTACATCGGGATATGTCACAGGTGGAGGCTCGGAATTTTTTAAAGTTTCCTTGTTTTGATCATTGGGTTGCTTTTTTATTTTTTTATTTTCTTTTTGTTTTTTATCAACTGAATATTTTTTCTTCATCATGATCTCCTCTGTTTCAGATTTATTGAAACAGCAAAATGATGTCCAATTTTTTAGCTCGCTGATTCAGGGACCTTTTTTTGCAAACCCTGGCTATATTCAATAGCGGAGGAGCTTTATGGATTTAATAGAGAAACTAGAACTTATGCCACATACCTCAGAGTCACTTTTGCCCCATGTTTCGCCGATGACTTCTCAAGTCAGAAATGATCATTCTGATAAATCCATGGATTCGTATCAGTTTGTAAATAAAATTTCTTTTGAAAAAAGTTTAGCACGACTTAGACGAAACTACTGTCCACAATTAAATCCAAACTCACCTGATGTTCATTTCCGTCATCGTTAAGTTGTATTTCATTTCCTAACTGCATGACTCCATCAACTGACACTTGCAATTTTGCTGTGTCAGTTGAGTTTTTTGCTTTATTCTTAAAAATTATTTTATAGATACTCTTTTTGTACTGATAACGAATTTCAAACTCAGCCAGCAAATCTGAACGACAGGGTGTAAACAAAATCGAACTTCCGCGCAGCTGAAAACCTAAAATAGATTCAATGAAAGCGCGGTAATACCAACCCGAGGACCCCGTATACCAAGACCACCCCCCGCGCCCCATATACGGAGCCACAGCATAAACATCGGCAGCAATCACATAAGGTTCCGTTTTATACTTTTGAACAGCGTCGAAATCTTTGGTGTGATTGATGGGGTTGAGCATATTCAACAGTGTGATGGCCTTATCCCCCTGACCAATTGAGGCGTGCGCAATGGCCACCCAAATAGCTGCGTGCGTGTATTGTCCACCGTTTTCCCGCACTCCTGGAAGATAGCCTTTAATGTATCCTGGGTCTTGGGGAGTTTTATCAAATGCAGGAGCAAATAAGCGAATCAATTTTTCTTTTTGATTTACCAAGTACTCATCAACAGCAGACATGGCCATATGGGCCCGATCCCGTCGCCCCAATTTTGTAATGGCCGCCCACGATTGGACTAAAGAATCAATTTTACACTCTGAATTTTGCTGAGATCCAAGCGGTGTGCCATCATCATAAAAAGCGCGTTTATACCACTGACCATCCCACCCTTGATCTTCAATTGAATTCTGTAAATCCAGAAGATGCTTTTTGTATTTTTGAATTCGCACCTGATCGCCATCAGCCTCACAATGCGGTAAAATTTTTTCAATCACTGAACCTAGAAACCAAGCCATCCAGACACTTTCGCCTTTTCCCGCATGACCAACACGGTTCATCCCATCATTCCAATCACCTGACCCCATCAAAGGTAAACCGTGCTGTCCATTTTGCAGACTGCGATCAACTGCGCGAATGCAATGCTCAAACAGTTTTGCGGTATCAGAACTAATCTGAGGCTCGATATAAATGTCTTCTTTACCTGGAGGTATTGAGTCGGCTTGTAAGAAGGGAATAACTTCGTCTAAAACAGATTTATCACCTGTTGCTTGAATATAAAAGCATGTCACATACGGAAGCCATAGCAAATCATCTGAAAAATGAGTTCGAACTCCCTTGCTTTTCGGAGGATGCCACCAATGCAACACATCCCCTTCAATAAATTGATGAGCTGCTGCTCGACATATTTGCTCGCGAGCCAATTTAGGATCGATATAAACCAAGGCCATCGCATCTTGCAACTGATCCCGAAAACCAATGGCACCGCCTGATTGATAAAACGCAGAGCGCGCCCAAACGCGGCACGCTAGAGTCTGATACAATAGCCAGTGGTTAGCCAGCATATCCATCTCGGGAAATGGAGTTTTAACTGTCAACTGAGATAGACTTTGATGCCAAAAATCTTCAACTTTTTGTAATTCAAGCGCAACAACGGCTGGCTTTAAGTAACGATCCACCACGGCATCCACAGAACTCTCACCAACAACCTGTCCCAATAAAAAAATAATTTCTTTTGTTTCACCAGGCGCCAACGTCACACTTAGTTTCATTGCCACACAGGGATCCCACCCCGCCCCAATCTCGCCACCTAGTGATTCAGATCTTAACCCCGCGGGATCTCGATAATGTCCATGTCGACCCAAAAAACTTTTTCGATCACACGTAAATGAAGTGATCGTTTCAGAAGATGCGACAAAAGCCACTCGATCCGAAAATTCAATACTGAATGGATTCAAGGCTAGAAAAAGATTGGAACGATGCGATTTTTTCGTTATCACCATAGGACTTGTTTTAGAGCGATGCAGTCCTAAAACCCATTCTGTATAACTGGTGATATCCAACGATCGTGTGAAAATACTTCTATTTTTAAGGATGATTTTTGTGATCTTAACTTCATCCTCACGAGGTACAAAAAAAGTCACCAGGGATTCAATTTCATGGCTGATGTGTTCAAAAGATGAATAACCTTGCCCATGTCGTACCAGATACTCACCCGTCTCTGCTCGGAGTGCCGGAGTTGGCGACCACATCTGGCCTGTTTTACTATCCTGAATATAAATGACTTCACCAGGCGAATCACAAATCGGATCATTGTTCCAAGGAGTCAGCCTGTTCTCGCGGCTATTTGCGGACCAAGTGTACGGACTTCCCAGTTCTGATATTAAAAAACCAAATTCTTTTTCATTGGCAATCACATTGATCCACGGTAGCGGTGTTTGTGATTTTTGAGTGAGGTGGATCACGTACTGCTTGCCGTCCGTCGAAAACCCTCCGACCCCGTTGAAGAACTTCATCTCAGGAATTTCCAAAGAATGCGGTGTCCATTTTCGAAGCTCCACCATGCGATTTTTCACAAGAGGTTCGGCTCGTTGATTGGACTTTAATCGCTGCGACTCTTCTTTCAATGAACGCTGACTGGATTCAAAATAAACACGAGCTGCACTTTGAAGTAAAATCCAATCTGGTTCTGGAATCAGATCTTTCCGCAGTAAAAAGACACCACCATTCTTATTCAACCAACCGCTTTCTCCGGAGGCACGAATCTGGTGTGCTATTTCTTCGTACAAATCCAATCGATAACTTTCACTTTCCTCGCTGATCAAGACCAAATCAATCACAAACCCTTTCATTCGCATTCGCGACTGAAAGCGCAAAAGTTGCTTAATCAATACCATATCACGAGCTCGACTGATTCCAACCATCATGATCGGGTTATCGCCACTAATTCCGTAAGACCACAAACTAGATTGAGATTGTCGATTACTTTGAAGCACATCACTTGAAGCCCGAGCCAACTTATGAGAATAAATCAAAGCCCCGCAAATGATTTGAAATATTTCAGACTCAGAAGGTTCAATATTTAAATGTCGTAAGTCCATTTGTTCACGAGTCCATGCCATTTCCTCTTCCCGAATAAAAGCATGAGGATTATGATACTTATCCAATAAGATAAGAGTTTCTTCTCGTGAATCCGCCACTCCTGTTGCAAAACTGATTTTAACAGAAGAGTTTGGAGGGATACTTATTCTTTTTCGAAGGGATAAACAGGGATCCAAAACAAAACCACTGGAATTCGATAATTTCTGTTTTTTCAGGATCACTTCAGGATATGTGATGTCTCGTCCGCGACCAATAAACTGAGAACGACTGGTTTCGTACTGGATATTTCCAGCAGGTTCTTCAACTGATAAATCTGTTGTCACCAAATGAAAGCCCCACTTATCCGAATCGGTGGCAGATCTTTTTCGACGGTGCGCCAGAAGCGCTTCTTTTGAAGGAATAAATTCAGTTTCAATAAAAAGATTACTAAAAGTTGTATGAGCAATATCCGCTTCCGGAGAGTTAAGTACAGGTTCAAGATAACTGGTGACATCAATCACGCGCAACTGATCTGTAAAATTTGAAATCGTCAATCGACGAACTTCAACTTGATCCTCGCTTGAGACAACAACTTCGACAAGTGTGCCACAGTGATCATTCTGACAACGAAATTCAGCCTTATGCTCAGAAAACATCGCGGAATGATTACGAGCATCACCCTGAAAAGGTTGTTTTGTTGCCGACCATGTAGAACCACTTTCCAGATCATGAATAATAAAAAATGTTCCAAAACAATCCCTTGTGGCATCTTCGTTCCAGCGCGATACAGCCATTCCTCTATGACGTGAATATCCGGCTCCTGCTGCTGTCAACATCACAGCATATTTTCCATTAGAAAGCAGTTGAGTTACCGGCACATAGGTTTGGACCTGCGAAATAACTCGAAGAGCGGTTTTCGTTTTATTCAAGAAAAATTGATCTGAATGAAGTTCTTCTGCTCGCAACTGTGACATCGCGACTTTCCGCGGAACACGCTCTTGCAACAATAAATCAGATCCTCGTATCAGTTCATCCGAATGAAACCGAGCCGGCATCAGATTATCATGAAGAAAATTACTTAATGCCACAAAGATCATCCCCTGATGATGAGCCATAAAACTTTTTATCACCGAGTGATTTTGATTGGGTGGTCGTCGATTTTCCGTGTAATCAATCGCCTCATAAAAACCCAAATCCGTCAGCAAATGACTTTTGATCAGTTCTTGAATATTCTTGACGGCATCTTTGGCAGACACCTGCAGAGCTAGAAATGTTGAATACGGTGAAATCACCAAATCATCACGCAATCCCCTCTTAAGTCCCAACCCTGGAATACCAAAGGGTCCATACTGATAATTCATTTGAAGATCACGGGCATTATAACCGGATTCTGAAATTCCCCACGGAATCCCAAATTTACGACCATACACTTGCTGTTGATGAATAACGGATAAGTGTGTTTCATGCAGAAGTGACTCTGTATAATTTCGCATCACCAGCAATGGCATCAAATACTCAAACATGGATGCCGACCAGGACACAAGTGTCCGCTTCTGAAAAAGCATCGTCATCTGTCTCCCCAGATGAAACCAATGATTCTGTGGGACATTCCCCTTGCTGATCGCGATAAAACTGGCCAATCGAGACTCTGATGCCAAAAGATCATAAAAAGCATTATCCAATCGCCCATCTGTCACATTGTAGCCAATAGTAAAAACTTTTCTTTGTTGATCATAAAGAAAAGAAAAATCCATGCGTGTAAAAATATCGTCAACTGTTTTTGCGATATTTTTAAATCGATTGCGCAAGGCATTCATTTGAAAATCAGAACTCATTTCTTTTTGAAATCGGACCATGTCTTCGGACATTTCATTAAATTTTTGGGTCCATGCCGTCAGCTGATTCACTTCAAAATCAGTAATAAACTCAAATTGAGGAACAAGATGACATACAATCTGAAACTCTTTATGAATATGTTCCACATCAGCTTTCGCATCGATCAATAAAAAAATAGTTTTTATTTTTTGTTGGATGTCATTGTATTGATTTTTAGTCAGCATTTTTTCAGTTGCCAAAAGTTTTTCTTTAACAACCAGTAGGGTGTCGTATAGACCTTGCGTCCACTGTGACGAAAAACTATTATGTTCAGCCAAATCCATGCACATCTGCTTCACTGCCAAAAGATGCCCCGCCAGATTCCCGCTGTCCACTGTTGAAATATACTTTGGATTCAATGGTTCTAATGTTTTAGTATCATACCAATTATAAAAATGACCATTGAACTGCTCTAACTTTTTCATCGAATCCAGAGCCCGTTCTAATCGTTCAGCAAGTCTTCCTCCTGTCAAGTATCCAAAGTCATGGGCCGAGCACGTTGCTAATAAAAGCAACCCCATATTTGTCGGTGATGTTCGATGCGCCACAATAGGCTTAGGTTCTTCTTGATAGTTATCAGGAATCAACCAGTTATCCAATTCACTCACAAAGGATTCATAAAAATTCCACGTTTTCCGTGCAATTTTCCTTAAGGTTTCAGATTCAGCATGATCTGGTCTATATTTTTCCTCGGTGCGTGATTGACTGACTCTTTCTGCGATCCAAGGAAATGCAAGCCAAGAGATCAAGAACAACATCGAAGACCAGGGCGCTTGAAAACTGGCGATTGCAATAATAACAAAAATCACTCCGCAAATACTCCAAACAGGAATCAGAATGCTTTTTGAAAAGTGCTTTCGACCTGAAATCTTGGCTTCGACCTCAGCAGCAGACACCCATTGTAGCAAATTTTTCTTTGAAATAACTAAACGATACAGTGTTCGAATGATCGCATCCATTTGAATGTAGGCTTGATGAACGAGACAAATCAAAAGGAAAAAAATCTGCAAAGTATTTGTTTTTATGTCTCCGAGTATATTCCAAAAATGGCTAGTCCAAGGAATATCCCCCGGATGAAACAGCAATGTATTAGTCGCATGAGCATATGGCGGTAATGCCATAAAAATAAATACTGAAATTGTCCAAACTGCCGGAGAACCTGGCAGCACTGTCCAACCCAAAACCAACCACATCAATGTCAGTGGCGCCATTAAACTCCGGCGAAGATTATCAATCATTTTCCAATGAGATATCATCAGAAGTTGTTTCTGCAGAATCCATGGAAGCAGCTGCCAATCACCTCGTGTCCACCGATGTTGACGCTTTGAAAAAGCCTCATAATGTGTTGGATAATCATCTAAAAATTCAATATCAGTCACCAAGGCTGTTCGACAAAAAAGGCCTTCCAATAAGTCATGACTCAATAATGTATTTTCTGGAACACGATTGGCCATTGCAGACTCAAAAGCATCCACCACATACAGACCTTTTCCCGTGAAACTTCCTTCAGCGAATAAATCTTGGTAGACATCGGAAACAGCCTTCGTGTACGGGTCGATCCCCGTGTTGCCAGAGAATATTCTGGAAAAAAATGACCGTCCCGAACTTTCAGGAGTGATGCTAATTCGGGGCTGTAGAATACCATAACCCCGAACCACCTGATTTTTTTCAAAATTCAGTTGCGGCTGATTTAATGGGTGAAGAATAGTTCCAATCAACTTCTTTGCTGATCCTCGAGGCAAATGAGTGTCTGAATCCAAAGTGATGACATAGTGAATCTTCGAGAACAAACTTGTATAAACCGGAGCTACAATAAAACTGGTATCCTGATCACCTCTTAGAAATCGATTGAATTCTTGCAATTTTCCACGCTTGCGCTCCCAGCCAATCCATTTTTTTTCGGAATCGTTCCAACGGCGCTCACGGTGAAACAAGTAAAACTTTTTTTCTTGAGGATCTGTACCTGGATACCGTTCGTTCAGTTCATCTATTTTTTCCTGTGCAAAATCCAACAATTCTTGATCATTTTCTTTTTTCGGACTGTCCGAATCACAAAAATCACTGAGAATGGCAAAGTACAGATTGTCTTCCGTATTAGACAAATAGCGTGTTTCCAAAAAATCAACCATTTTGGCAACACTTGTTGTCGATGGAAAAAGCGTTGGAATCACAACAAATGTTTTGGCATCATCAGGAATTCCACGAGTCAAATCAATCTTAGAAAGAATTCGTGGTGGTATGAACCGTGTGACCGCCAAATTTAAAAGTGCCAAACAACTGTCCATGATAGGAATCACAGATGACGCCCAAACCAGTAACCACTGCCCCACAGTGCACTGCAAGTAGTTCAAATAAATAACCAGTGGAGCATAAGCTGCTGTCATCAGCATAGCCAAAGCTGTAAAATAACAGCCTGTTGCATGTTCCATAATGAAACGTAGTAAAAATTCATGGAGTCGCTGCTGATACTGAAATTGTTTTTCTAATTCCTTAACACCCTTATCGATAAGAAAATACCCCACATGGGATTTGGCTGAATCAAAAGACTCTGCAATCACTGATTCTTCAGCCAACTTCACACAAGCCGATGCGACCTCTTGCTCTGGAGTTTCGGTATGTTTTGCAATTCGCTCGATGACATGCCGGTAACGATCTCTACTTGCAAAATCCATTTTGGAATAGGCTTTGGCTGGATCCAGAGCCAGTATAGGATCAATCAAATTCACGCTTTCGAAAAACTCGTCCCAGTCAATATTAGAAATCAGACGCATGCTGGTGATTATATTTCCAACTGTCACCTGTGCTGACGCTTGAAATTGATGCTCTGAATGCAAGACTTGTTCGAGTGTTTTCTGTTTTCCACTTAAATAATTGTCTAAATTCTCACAAATGGGATAAACGCTGATGTGTTGATCCCGCAAGCGGCGTAAAAGATGAACCACCAAGGTTGTATCTGCAACTTCAGATCGCCCCAAGTAATGATTCACCTGTTGACCGTCTTGTTCAATAAGATTCTCGTCACTTTTTCCAACACGAGCCAAAATGCGATCCGCTATTTCATTCGAACATTCTGATATCTCATGAGTAAAAAGTACCTGAGAAATTACACGTCGCAAATTTTCAACAAGTGCGATTCGAAGCACTATTGTGATAGCCCAGATTTCACCGATGGTCAGAGGAGCAACTTTTTGAAATTCAGAAACAAATTTTTTCAGAACATCACAATCAATACGACTGTCTGTGTGAGACACGACACTCAAAGCCATCGCGTATATTCGGGGATAGTAAGCCAATTCCCCAATGCTCATCTTTGGCAATTCTAAGTAAAATTTCTCCGGCAAATCTTCTTGAATTTCTCGAATCTGATCTTCGATAATATGAAAATTATCAATCAGCCATTCCGCCGCTGGCGGCAATGTGTGACCATCGCGAATAGATGCTGAAAATATTTTATAGGCGCGGATCAGTTCATTGGCATTCTCGACGACTCGTGGAAGCAAGGATTTTCCTTGAGTTTTTTTTTCGATCACCGGAATCTGTTGCGCCAAGTATCTTGCAAATTGCTGCAAGCGATCAGCACTAAAAATTTCATCGCGAATCGGAGCCTCAAAGGGTTGAGTCCGAATGCGCTCGTCGAGTCTGTCGATAGTTCCCCCTTATGACTTGTGACATTGGATTTACCATTGCCAAGGGGTTGAGTCAGATTCAGAACTCAGAGTTGATGAAAATTAACTCTTGCTAAAGTTATAAAACTTTAACAAGTGACATCGTTAAGTGATCAATCGTGACTTTGAGCCGCATTGATGATGCTGAACTTAGTGGTGAAACAATCGATACCGGAAGAACAGGTCCATTCCAATCAGGTAAAACACGAATAAGCTTTCCGGAGTTAAACTCATGCTGACAAATGAAGTCAGGCACCAAGGCTATACCTGCACCAGCGACTGCCATTTTTAATAAACTGGTCATCTGATTGCTAGAAATTTGAGTTTTAATAGGAATCGTCACAGCTCCTTTTGCAGATCGCAAAATCCAACGATGCATCACAGATTGGGTATTCAGCGATAAACACGAGTGGGCTTGAATATCCTTTGGATGCTTAATGGCATCCAAATTCTTCAAATACTTTGGAGACGCAACAGGGACTAAAGTAATTTCTCCGACCCGTTTCACCTTGAAACTACTTTCATTCACTTTTCCAACTCGAACAGCTAAATCAAATCCGTCCTTCACTAAATCAATCACGTCATCTGTAAAATCTAGCTCAAAAGAAATATCGGGATACTGAGTCGACAAGGCTGCAATCGCTGGAGATATAATCAGTGAGCCTAAATCTTCTGCAGCTGTAATCCGAACACTTCCAGTAAGAATACTGTCTTTTCCCTGCAATAATTTTAGAGCTTCCTCAATGGCCGTGATAGGCCCCAAACACGCTTCATAGAATACACGACCCGCTGCCGTTAATGTCAGGCTGCGCGTAGTTCGCATAAGTAATTTTGTGCCGGACACTTTCTCTAATCGTGAAATGGCTTTACTAACCGTTGATTTTGGCACCTTGATCAAATCTGCAGCTTTTGAAAAACTGCCATGTTGAACAACCTTAACAAAAATTCGCGTGTGATCCAAAGTCATTCTTATTGTTTCCTTAAAGAAACATTATAATTCTATTAAACCACCTAATCAACAATGAAAGAATAGGCGATACTTGATGCTCTAAGCAATAAGCTTAAAATAAACCCCTATGAAGGAGACTCTCTATGACACCACTCAAAACTATTTTAACAACCGCTCTCTTGGCCAGCAACCTCACAGCTTTTGCTGCTCCGACAACGTATCAACCTGGAAACTACTCTATTGATCCCGCACACTCTAAAGTGGGTTTTGAAGTCCCGCATTTAGTGATTTCAACAGTCGAAGGTCGCTTTGGAAAAATCGATGGAAAAATCACACTGGCAAGTGATTTTGAAAAATCAAAAGTGACAGCCTCTGCTGAGACCGCTTCCGTTGATACTGGTGTCAAAGACCGTGATGACCACCTTCGCAGCCCTGAATTCTTTGATGCTAAAAAGTTCCCACAGTTAAAACTTGTCAGCAACAGCATTAAAGGCAAGCCTGAATCATTTCAAATGATCGCGGACCTCACCATCAAAGGCATCACTCAGAAAGTCACATTTGATGGCAAATACTTAGGAACAGCTAAAGACGCCTACGGAAATGAAAAGGCCGCCTTTACTGCAACAGCAAAAATCAATCGCAAAGATTTTGGACTGACTTGGAGTAAAGTTGTTGAGGTTGGTCCAGTTGTTGGTGACGAAATCTTGATCGAGCTCAAGATTCAAAGCGCCAAAGTTCAAGAAACTCAGAAAAAAAACTAATCTCTTTTCTATTCATTCCTACCCAGAAGTTTCGGTGCAATGCAACAATAAGGGCTTTGCACTGACTGGCCAAACAGTTCTAAACTAAAGCTCCAAAGGAGCTTTAGGATGACTGATAAGAAACTTTCAAAAGATTCACACCAACATCATGCCCATTCACATGGACATAAACATTCCCACAGTCATAGCCATTCACATGGTCACCAGCGCACTCAACAAAATTTAATGCTCGCCTTTTTATTGAATCTGGCCTTTGCACTGATTGAACTGATTGGTGGATTACTCACTGGCAGTGTTGCCATTTTAGCAGATGCCGTTCATGATTTTGGAGACAGCTTAACTCTGGGAATATCTTTGATTCTCGAGAAAATGTCACAACAAAAACGAACAGCTAACTACACCTTTGGATTTCGTAGACTCTCTTTACTGGCCTCTTTGATCGCAGGAATAATTATTTGTATTGGTTCGGGAATTGTTCTTTATGAGGCCATTCCGCAATTTTGGAATCGCGAAACAATTCCAAATGGTCCATGGATGATGGCCTTAGCAGCTTTGGGTGTCATCATCAATGGTGTTGCGGCTTTCCGAATGTGGGGTGGAACGTCCCGAAATGAATCCATGATCTCGTGGCATTTGGTTGAGGATGTTTTAGGATGGGTTGCAGTTTTTATTGGGGCATTGGTGATCACGTTGACATCATGGACCTGGGTTGATCCTCTGCTTGCGTGCGGCGTGGCTCTGTTTGTATTGTACAATGTTTCCAAAAATTTATGGGAAACGATTCAGATTTTTTTACAACGAAAACCCGAAGAGTTCAGCGAGTCCGATTTTACCAATGAGGTTCTTAAATTCAATGGAGTTGTCAAAGTTCATGAACTGCATGTTTGGTCGCTTGATGGTGAAACAAATATTTTGTCCTTGCATGTTGTTGTTGAACCACATTTTGAGTTTGGCACAAATTTTACTGAGCTCAAGTCTAAGGTCCGCGCCCTGGCGTCCAGCCTAGGCAACTATCACACCACAATTGAAATTGAAAAAACCACTGAACAACAACAACCTTGCAACCTCTAAACCCAAAGGATGCTTCACATGAAAAAAAAATCAAAACACGTTAAAAAAGTTCGAGATTACAAAGACCCCCTCCGTGAATACCACCCAGCAACAGCTGTGATTTTGGCCGGCTATCGCTCGGGACTTTCAGAAAATTCAGTGAAACCACCTCTTTTTCGTACATCGACATTTGAATTTTCAACGGCCAAAGATGGAGAGAAATTTTTTCAACGCGCCTATCATCTGCCAGGTGATGATAAAAAAGAACCTGGATTAATCTATTCGAGATTGAATAATCCCAATATTGAAATCGCTGAAGACAAACTGATTGCCGCAGAAGTGGGTGCTAAACACGCGTTGCTTTTTCCATCTGGAATGTCCGCAATCAGCTTAACTATTTTGAGTTTGTTACCTGCTAATGCAAAAATACTTTATACGGATCCTGTTTATGGCGGCACTTACATGTACTTTAAAGAATTCTGTCCCAACCGCTTTGGAATAAAAACATTTCCTGTCGATACCAGTGATCTGGCGCAAACAAAAAAATGTCTTCAAAAAGAAGGCCCTTTTGACATGATTTATTTAGAAACTCCAGCAAACCCAACAATGCGTCTGACTGACATTTCTGCTATTAAAGATCTGGCAAAAAAGTACAGTCCAAAAGCTTTGATCGCAGTTGATAATACTTTTATGGGCCCCGTATTCCAATCACCGCTGGTACTGGGCGCTGATATTGTGATTTATTCAGCGACAAAATTTTTAGGAGGGCACAGCGATATTTTAGCAGGTGTGACTTTAACTAAAGATCAAACCCTGATTCATAAAATTCGCGACTATCGAACGATTCTGGGAGCCACTGCTGCGCCGGACACAGCTTGGTTATTGACTCGTTCTATTGAAACACTTTGGGTACGAATGCAACGCCAAGCTGAAAAAGCCGCAAAAGTTGCTGCACAAATCAGTCAGCATCCAAAAATTTCAGATATCTTTTATCCTGGATTGCTCACACCCAAAGATGCCAACCAGTACGAGATCTTTAAAAAACAATGTCACGGCGCTGGCTCGATGATCACATTCAATCTGAAAAAAAATACGCGCGGGGCCGCTTTTCGTTTTTTGGATTCACTGCAAATTTGTCATTTAGCGGTTTCCTTAGGAGGGACAGAAACGCTGATTGAACATCCGCGCAGCATGACTCACTCGGATATGACTCTCGCGGATTTAGATCGTGCAGGTATTGGAGAAGGTATGATCCGGCTATCTGTTGGTTTAGAAAGCTCCGAAGACTTGGTCAAAGATATTTTCCAAGGCCTCAAGGCTGTTTGATAAGCTGTATTATCCTAAAGCAACTCAGCGCATGCTGCTACTGGATTCTGCTCGATCAGCAACTGGGCTTCTGTTAATAGATTTGCGCAAGCCGATTCAACTTCTGCAGTTTTTCGATTCAATGGACCAAAATGAGCGCGTAAAATTCGAATAAGCGTCATGGTGTATTCCGCAGCGAATGCGGGGCAACTTTTTGCAAACACCTGATACTCTGCCCCGGCACCTGATCCTAAAATGGGAGTCGATTTACAGGTCACCCCTTCTTTAAAAACAGTTAAATGGCAGCGACTGGGTTGAGCACGGTACTCATCATAAAGTAATTTTAATTCTGGCGATGCGGATACTGAATTGTAGCTGGCTTGAAAGAGTCCAGCTTCAGCCTCGGCGGATGTGCGATTTGTTCCTGCCGCCACATCATAACCTTCACAGTATCTCCCAGAACTTTCTCTCATCCCTAATCCCATACCGATGGTGTACGTGGCATGCAAAGGCTCGCTTCCACGATCACCAATTCGAAATCCTAAAGCCAGCAATGTATCTTGATAATGAGCCAAAACATCTTTGGCCGCATTACCCGAATTGGCTGCAGCTAAAATTCTGGCTGCAGCCCACGACTTTTCAGATTTAATACGACAAAGACTTCGACCATAACTAAGCACCATACCTTTAATATAACCGGCCGGAGCACGTCCTCGATCTGTCCAGATATTTTTAAGACACGCCGATTGACCAGCCATTTCCACCAACACTTTTGAATATACAGGCACTACTGGATTCGAAGGCTCTGTCCCTATTGGTGGCGCCACAGGTGGCACATCAGCCGGAGGTGTTTCTAATGATCCTGAATCTTTGGTGCTGGGCAATGTTTCAACAAGGGAAATTTTTGGAGAACAAGCACTCAGTAAAAAAAAGGCCATGACGATAAGAGCTAATGAATTTCGAGAAATGGTTTCAACAGAGATCATAGAGTCCTTTCGGAAATTATTTAAATTGAATTAAATAATACCGATAGTGCTGAAGTTATCGACATTTTCATGTTGATAACTAGACCATTCTCTAGGGGATTTCTGAATTTAACTTAGTTCATGGATTTTAAGATCTGGTGAATATGGTATTTCACATGAGAATCAGATTCTTTCTCTAACGCGCGTTGAAGCAACTCATGCACTAAAGGTGCGGTTGGTTTTAACTGACGCAAAACCATCGCGGCCGATTGTCGTACAAAAACTTCAGAGTCATTCATCACTCTTCTGGCTATCGCCGTCAGAATCGTTAAGTCCTCCGTTTTTTGATTGTAGAAATACCAAAGTGCCGTGGCTCTGGTTTTTGCATCAGCTGATGTCTCGATCACTTCTATCATGCGATGATGAATAAAAGCATCTTGTGGCCGCAAGCAAATCAAAGCATTAATAAACTCCAATTCATTCCAACGCTCCTTGGGAATGGCCGAAAATGGAATATTCACCACCATCTGCGAGGAGCACAATAAATTTTTACGAGCTTCCGTCATTGGAGTTCGCAGATCCACCAATTTATTAAATGCCTCTCCCACAAAATCACTTGTCACCAACTCAAGATCCTTTAGAGTGTTCAACACATTGGCCTTCAGCGGTAAATAAATTTCTCCTTGCAACTGAAGCAATGCCAACAATTCTGATTTTAACTTCTCGTCGGTGGCGAATTCCTGCAGAATCGTTTGTTCTTCGACGGTAACAGGAACCTCTGCTGATTTCAGCTCGTGAATAAAATCATAAATGTGACCCAGCATTTGAATGGCACGTTGTGATTTAAAAAGATTTTGGATGTATTTTAGTTTCTCAGTGCGAGCAACAGATGCGCTGCGGATATAACAGTACGGTTTTTCTTCAGGTTTTTTGATGTCCAGAATAAATCCCGCTGCTTGACTGATACTGGTGCTTTTTAACGAAGACATCAGTTTTTCATTTCGAGTAGTTCCTGTTTTTTTAATATACCAATCGAATTGATCATAATTGGACCGACTCGCTTGCAGATAATTTTTAAGTAATGGAGCCACCTTTTTTCCGCTGGGTCCCACCGAGGTGAAACCATAAATTCGCGGAGTCGCCGCAAAAATTTGAGTCATACTTTGCTTGAACGAATCCCCAAAGCCACTGTAGCGAAAGGAAACTATTTGACTGGCCTGTGCTGCAGAGAATCCATCATTAAGCAGAACTTGCATGTACTCTTCAGGCGAGCGGTGATCTTTTTTTTTAGTGGCCAAGGTGTTGCACCCAAATAAAAAAACTTCACGCGGCTGCTTTAGAATTCCATCACATTTTTTATCACATGAATTTCGCTCTAAGTCCTCCATGGATAGCGTTAGCTTAGAGCTTCCAAAAAAAGTTCCACCAAAGTGGCCAGAAATCACTAAAACATCACACCGCACGTCATCTCGGCATGACTTACTGAACCAGTCCTGCTGAGATGCTTCATGTCCTTGTGGTGCCAATTCAATAAAGTTCCAAAGTTTCGAGGACAGCTGAGATTTAAAGAGTTCGGCCTCATCATTGGAATTGATGGTGATTGTACAAAGATTTTTCTTCGTTATTTTTTCGGTAGTTGTTGCGGCAAAACCGAAACTCGAAAAGCTCAGAATCAGAATGATGTTTAAACAAGAAAATAACCAACGCTCCATATCTATTGGCGCTGCAAAATTCAATGACCATTCATTGCCTGTATAGCGAATTTAGGCGTCTAGAAACTAGACACTTACAAATATTGTTTGGCAGTTCGCTAAGAATTCTTCAGATACCTCAACAACCACACAACTCCTACAGATCGGCGCAAACGACACAGCGTTGTATAGCAAGCACAGATTCTCATTATCCCCTTGCGGATCGAACAGCCATCATGAATGATATTTTTCAGGAGGTTTCATGAAATTATTTGGTCTCATACTGACACTTATAACAACAGCTTCAGTTGTCCATGCTCGCCCAGCGGGTTTGGAAATATCATCGACAAAGCCGCAAATCGAACAAAGAATCAACCACTCTTTTGGTCGAATATTTGTGAATACAACTGCCTATGTGCGATACGATATTACAAATACTGGTGATGTGCTGATTCCATTTGAAGGGGCTTATGTGTATGGAGCCAATTTCACAGCTCGTCATAATTGCGGTGATGGTATCGCAGCAAAAGCACGCTGCCATGTTGATATTCGCTATTGGCCAATGACCGAGGGTCATCACACAGGTGAGGTGGATATGCTCTTTGGTGAAAATAATGATATTCAATTTTTTCTTTGGGGCGAAGCGACTCGCTAGTTCTGAGAAGTTCCGGGGATTGGCATTTTAATTTTTGCCAGCTCCGGATAACATTTCACCAGCAGGGAACGCGTCTGAATCAATGAAAAAATGGATTTTCTCATCAGCGCATCTACATTATTAGGAACTGGTTTTGAATAGTAGTTTTGACAGTTTCTAATAATGTCCGCTTGAAGAGATAGTACAGTTGTTATTGGTGCGCAATATTTTTGGTTGATCTTTTGTTTGATCAACTCCTTATTCAAAACCTCGATACCTTTATACAAACTCTGCGTGGTTTCACAAGCCAGATCCCATTGATCCTGGATATTGAATTGCGCTTGTTGAATCTGACGGATTTTTTCAAGATTATCGGCCACACCTTGAATTGTACTAAAAGACCCTTGCACTATTTTCGAAAAATCAAAAAAATTAATCACATCATAAATGTCAGCCTGAACTGACATAGACGTTACCATAAAAATACTGACTAAAAACTTTTTCACAAAGAGGGCCTTTCGTTAGAACCGCAAGCCTGGTGCTACCGTGTGGATCCCTGAGATGCTAGTTTTTTTTGAAAATTGAAATATTTTCCCTCTAAAATTCAAGCTCGGTAGCCTGCGCCAAACGTGGAGAGTGCTCCTTAGGCAGATTGACGATGACCTCGGCTGGCAGTGATCGGCCAGGTTTTAAATTTCTGCTTTTTAAATGAGGATTATACAATTTTAATTTCTTAGTATCCTGATCAAAGGCTGCCAGCAAGGTCTCGTAAGGTAGTTTTTTCTTCAACTGAAAATATCGAATCTGAATCTCGTCATCTTTATAAATGGGCTCTGGAAAATAGAGATTCGCATTGCGCTCGACATGCAATGCCGCCAAGTATGTGGCATAAAAATTCCGCGAGGCAAATCCAAAACTTCGTTTTGAATTCACATTATCGATCAAATAGGCAATATCGTTGGATTTGTATTTTTTAACAATTTTTCCCAAGCTTCCGACACCATGATTATAAGCCGTAACGGCCAGAGGCCATGACTTTAAAATCTGATGATTTTCTTTAAAAATCTGAGCGGCCACCAAAGTGGCATACACTGGATGATTCCGCAAATCTTGATCTTTAGAAATGTACTTAAACTTATTTGCAACCCGAGGCATAATTTGCCACAGTCCACTGGCTCCAACGCGCGAACCCGCTAAAACATTGAACGAACTCTCAACAAAAACCACCCGAGTCAACTCCAATGGCAATCGGTTCTCCTGAAAAATTTTTTCCATCATCGGCAAGTAACGACCCGACAATTTAATGGCCTCTTGCATGCGATCTTTCAATCCCATCTGCAATCGAATTTTTTTAATATCTTTGATCTTATGACGTGCCGCCAGAATTCTTTTTTGCCGTCGGACAAGAATTTCTGATTCTTTTTCTTTTCGAATCAAGGACCACTTGGGATTGGCATAAACTTGCGAAAGATCAATCTCACCCAATATCACCTCAGTATCACCAGACAGATGAAAAACACCCTGTTGCGTGGAATATTGGGTGTAGATTTTAATCCAAAAATCAACTTCTGTTTTAATCCCGCTTGGTACTGAAAAAGTTTTTTCGTCATACCCCCTTGTATTTGTCTGAATCCACTGTGGCGGAGACCAAGACTGAGGAGTTCGAATTAACTGAGTACGAGCATTGATAACGACAGCCAGAACGACGACTAGAATGACAATGATAAATCGCATAGATCCATTTCGGCCTATTCTGTGCATTTAATAAGATGAAATGTGAAAAAATCGTCGACAAAGGTCTTGTCTCATTTCGAATTGTATTTAATAACACCTCGGGTTACGTAGTAAAATAAGAAACGGAGGATTAATGTCTTTTTTTAAAACACTTTCAATTCTGAGCTTGACGATTTGCGCTCCATTCCTAGTGCAAGCTTCTGTATTTATTGAACCCTCTATTGGTTATCGTTCACATCATTTAAAAACCACAGCCCTTGATAACTCCACTGTCGATTATAAAATGACAACACCCACCTATGGTTTGAAATTGGGATATCGAAGTCTGATCGGTATTGATATCAATTTGGCTTATGATTATGCCAGCGGTAAAGCCACTGTTTCACCGCTAGAAGAAAAAAATAGCTTCACCCACAGTACGGCATCTGTCCAATTGGGAGTGAATGCGTTGGGTGCTATGAAAATTTATTTGGGCATGGGATTTTCCAATGATCTAAAAATTCAAGAAGGTATTTTAAATTCTGATATTCAACTTAAAGGACAAGCTTATCAGGCTGGATTGCAGTTTAAAGTTTTTCCAATGGTCATGTTGGGAATGCAATACAATCTCAACCAATTCAAATCAGTCCAAGGACGCAACTTTACCAGTGGTGAAGAGATTGATCGTTACTTTTCTAAAATAGATTCCCAAGATTACACATTCAGCATATCCACATCATTCTAATTATTAAAAGGAGCCACCACCATGGTTTATGCCAGTTTCTTCAGACGTCTTGCCGCAAGTTGTGTTGACGGCCTTATTCTCTTTGTTCCCAGTATTCTTGTTGGTCAGGTTTTACCTGGCAGCGGAACTGGTTTCGGATTGGGGATTATTGTCGGAGTCCTATACAAACCAGTATTTGAAAGTTCTGTGATGGCTGCAACTCCTGGAAAAGCACTCTTAGGAATCGCCGTCCAAGGTGAAGATGGTCAAAATCCTACTTTCAAAAAAGCCTTGATTCGTTTTTTTTCTTCTTACATCTCGATGATGATCATGGGTATTGGTTACTTGATGCAGCCCTTTACTACAAAACGACAAACACTGCATGATATGCTCAGCGAATGTGTTGTGATCCGAAAAGAAACTCCTGATTTTAATTATTTCATCGTTTGGCGAGATCAGTTGAAATCTATTTTTGCAGCTCTGTAATTTCAAAAAAATCATGCACCAAATATAAAAAAAGAGGGTCTTTCGACTCTCTTTTTTTTAATTCTTCATTTAAATAAAATCAGAAACTACAAAGCTAAAGCAGCAGCTACAGCTTTGTCGGCTTGGATATTTCCAGCACCATATTCATTTGCTGTGTTTGGCCCCAAAGGTAATGCTGTCGATGATAAAATCTGACGAACTTGCGCTGGAGTTAATTTCTTATTCGCTGATTTAACTAATGCCACAACGCCTGCCACATGTGGTGTCGCCATTGAAGTACCATCAAACATAGCGTAATCTGACTTTGAAATCACAATCTCAGCAGCAGCCTGACCGCCTTTAGAAAGACCTTCTACTAAGGCTTGACCTTCAGTTTGCTCGATCATTACAACTGGAAAATCAATTTCTGTTCCGTCTTCAGACAACGCACCTTGCATTAAGCCTGGAGCATTATTGAAGATCACAGCGCCCACAGCACCCTTTGCCATTGCATTGGCAACTTTTTCAGTAAAACGAATTTCTCCACGGCTGATCAGTGCAAATTTACCTGCAACATCAACAGTCGCAAAGTCTTCTGGCTTACCCAATCCAGCATAAACCAATGTATTCATAACAGGTTGTGATACTAATTTAGTTCCAGAAAATGCAGCACTTTTTACATCACGCTGAACACCCGCCACTGAAATTTTAACATTTGAATCACGACCAGCACCACGAGGAACTGTTGATACAACAGCCGCACCCGGAGCAACGATATCCAATTCAGGACCCCATTGAGAAAAGCTTGTCTTCGTCAATGTGATGTCAATTGCACCAACGGCATAAACTGTTGAAAATGCTGCTGGGTAACTGACGTTTGCAGTTCCACCGTTACCAGAGGCCGCAACCACAACCACTCCAGCTGCTTCTGCTTTGTTAACTGCTGATTGATGAGATTGTGATGGAAATGCTCCACCCAATGACATACTGATAACATCTACTTTTTGCTGAACGCCCCAGTTGATACCTTCATAAATAGCAATGTTGCTGCAACCTTCTGAACCACAAACACGACCCATCAAGATTTTTGCTCGTGGAGCAACACCTGTGAAGCCTGTTTTTTCATTGAATGATGCTGCAATTGTTCCAGACACGTGAGTTCCATGACCTTCACGATCTAGAAAATCAGAAGCATCCACCTGGCCATTGCTGCTTTCGAAAAAATTACGGCCTTGTTCAAAATTAGCTTTTAAATCTTGGTGTTCTGGATCAATTCCAGTATCTAAAACAAGAACTCGAGCATTGGCACCAGCACTTGAATCAGCCCATGCAGCTCCTGCATTCACAGCCATGATTCCCCATGGAGTTTTAGGTCCATCAAAAAATACAGGTAATGGTTCTGCTTGGGTTGTCATCTCAATCATCGCCGCCTGTGGACGAGCTTGAATCATGATGTTTGGTTTAAATCCGTTTACAGGCTTTGGAGAAGGTATGAAAAATTCTGCTTCAACAGCCGCTACTTCAGGATGATTTTTTAAAGATGCAATCGCAGATGCCTGCGTTGTTTTCAAAACAACAGCATTCAAACTTGATAATGACTTTTGCAAATTCAAAGAACTTTCTGCAGTCGCCAAATGATGAGCCATTGCTGCAAAGCCTTGCTGACTTTTAAATGTCACAATGTAGCGATCTTTTGCGTTCGCGAATCCTGCGAATACCATCACTGCTGCTAATATCCATGCTGTCTTCATAATCCCTCTTTCCTTAGGTTTATATAAATACAATTACTGTGTTCGGCAAAATTCAAACCCACTTTGGCACTTGATGCAAAAGTATTTTTCAAAAGACTTTTCATGTAGTTAGATGATTTATAAAAAGTGAAATATTCTGTCATGGCAGGTGGGTGCCATTTTGGAACCCAAATGAAAAATAAGACAAAATGGAGTTAAAGAATAATTAAGATTTCTTTAATACATTAGATTTACTTATGCTTAAACTTAATTATTAGGCAAATAATTATGAGCGACGCGTTAAGAAACTCGCTACAAACCAAACACCTCATCAACAAAAGTTAAATCGCAAACTGCAACTGTTGCTTCGATGGCTTAACTCGACGAATGATACTTTCTTTCAGATGCGCTCCCAAGCCAACCAATCGAACTGGTTCACGGCGACGAAGCCACGCTTTTTCAAGCAGTCGTTTAAAATCGTCTTCTTGCGGAAAGCCAGCTATGGCCTCTTCATGAGTTGTGCCCTTGAAGTCATAGAATTTTAACTTCACCACAATATTTTTAATTCGATCCTGATAGGCGCCTTTTTCAACTCGTCGCAACCAATCCAAATAGATCTCAGGAACTTGCTGAAGACACTCATCCAATGTTTTCAGATCACGATCAAAAGTTTGCTCGACCGTCAGGGACTTTCGCTCCCAGTGTGTTTGAACGTCTCGCTCATCGATTCCTCGCGCAAACTGAAACAATTCCTCGGCCCGAGATCCAAACCACAGACGCAGTTGCGATAGGGATTGCTTTTGAATATCTGCACACGTCTTTAATCCCAACTGATGCATTTTTTTAGCCGTCACTTGACCCACTCCAAAAATTTTATCAACAGGAAGTTTTTCAACAAAATCCGCAATCTGATCCGGCGGAATCACAAACTGTCCATTTGGCTTTTTCCAATCACTGGCTATCTTAGCCAAAAACTTATTCGGAGCAATGCCTGCCGATGCCGTCAGATTTAATTCCATCTGTATTAATCGCCGAATTTCCTGAGCCATCAGCGTGGCACTTCCACCAAATTGCTTGCACTCCGTGACATCTAAATAGGCCTCATCCAAAGAAAGAGGCTCAATTTTCAAAGTAAATCTTTCGAGGATTTCGCGAACTTTTCGACTCTCGGCTTTATAGGCCTCGAAGTTAGGAGGGATTAAAATCAAATGGGGGCAAAGTCGAACGGCCATGGCTGATGAGATAGCGGCCTTAACACCAAACTTTCGAGCCTCGTAGTTGGCCGTGCAAAGCACACTACGAGACTCCGGAGAACCACCAATCCCCAAGGGTTTCCCCGCAAGACTTGGATTTCTTTTTATTTCTACGGCTGCATAAAAACAGTCCATATCGATGTGAATAATCTTCTTCATTTACATATATTTTACATATATTCCAAAAAAATACAATGACCTTTTTCTATACTCTACTGGATCAATGTCGATTGAACCTCTTGCGCCCGGCTCAAATGATTTTGCACATGACTTCGTGTGGTTTTCAAAAAATCTCGCAACTCCGGCTTCTGTGCCGCTGGGATCAGTTTTTGATCCAAGTCGGTCAGCATATTTCGGTGCCTTTCGATCTGCATATCCATATACGCTCGATCAAATTCTGCACCCTTAGATTTTCTCAGTTCACTGATTTTTTCCCGAGCATCTTTTTTCATGGTTTTTGAAACTTCGCTTTTGTCCGAATTGATATTTGCACTCCTCAACACCCGACGGCGATCCTTATTGCTGGCTTGATGATCTTCAATCATCATTCGAGCATATTCCTTGACGTGCTCGTTATCAGCGCGGCGCTTAGCCAGCTGGGCCGCATTAATTTCAGCGTCATTGGAGGTTTTTAAAATCAGAGCAATTTGATCATCATTCACCGATGCAGCCATGCCCTCAGTCGTAACACCCATCGCCGCAGCCGTATTTCGATCACTATAACTATTCCCTTCTGGCATAACCGCAGCGGCACGATCTCGCTCCATACTGGAATCTGGACTCATCGCCGGCCGATTAAGAAGAATATCCTGAGCAGTATTATATGTCGGAGCATACTTACTGGTCTCTACATGACCAGGTGTATGACTTGCAAAAGAAACCGTCGCCCCCAAAGTCGTTAAAATAAAAAGCCATTTTGCTCGCATTTGATTTCGCATTTTTTTCTCCTTTTAATTATTGAGTCATTTAGCCCCAAAAAAACTGTATTTCCGCCATCAACACTCAAAAAAGCAAGAGACAGGCCATTTCTTGCTTGCCGAGATCCTGTGAGTTAAGCGAAACTCAGTGGTTTAAATCATGAGGTTCTTTCTATGAAAAAAGCATCAACACCAAATTCAAAACCCACTCAAGATAGCGCCAATTTTTTAAAGCAAATCATCGAAAAAGATCTCGAAACAAAAAAAGTGACAGGTCCGATTGTGACTCGCTTTCCGCCAGAGCCCAATGGATACCTGCATCTGGGACATGCCAAATCAATCTGTCTTAATTTTGGCTTGGCAGCCGATTTCAATGGCCGATGTCACTTGCGATTTGATGATACCAATCCTGAAACAGAAGATGTTGAGTACGTTGAATCCATCAAAGACGACGTCCGCTGGCTGGGAGCCGACTGGAAAGATCATCTTTATTTTGCCTCAGATTATTTTCAGCAGCTCTATGACTGGGCCGAATATCTGATTCAGGAAAACAAAGCGTACGTTTGTAGTCTTAAAGAAGAGCAACTCCGAGAGTATCGTGGCGATTTCATGAAACCGGGACAAGACAGTCCTTTTCGCACCCGCTCCGTCGAGGAAAATTTAGATCTTTTTCGCCGCATGAAAGCTGGCGAGTTTGCCGAAGGTGAACACGTTCTTCGGGCTAAAATTGATATGAAATCTCCGAACATGAATATGCGAGATCCCCTACTTTACCGGATACGCAAAGTTCGTCATCACCGCACTGGTGATGCATGGTGTATCTATCCGATGTATGATTATGCTCATCCACTCTCTGATGCCATCGAACACGTGACTCATTCGATCTGCACTTTGGAATTCCAGGATCATCGGCCATTTTATGATTGGTGTATTGAAAATTTACCTGTGCCTGCAAAACCAAAACAATATGAATTTGCTCGTATGAATATGACTTACCTTGTGATGAGTAAGAGAAAACTTTTGCAATTGGTTAAAGAAGGTCTTGTGATGGGCTGGGATGATCCCCGTATGCCGACTATTTCAGGCATGCGACGTCGAGGCTACACACCAGAGTGTCTACAGCTTTTTGCAAAACGTATTGGCGTGGCCAAAGCCGAAAGCCTCATTGATTTTGAAATTCTTGAAGGTTGTGTTCGCGACACTCTGGATGAAGTGTCTCATCGCGCGATGGCTGTTCTTAATCCAATTAAAGTGGTCATTGATAACTTACCTGAAAATCACCGCGAAGAAATCCAAACAGCTCGTCATCCTAAAAAACCAGAACTCGAGAAACGCATTTTGCCATTTACCAAAGAAGTCTACATTGATGCCGCTGATTTTATGGAAAATCCACCATCTGATTTTTTCCGTTTGGCTCCTGGCAAAGAAGTCCGACTTCGAAATGCTTACGTGATCAAATGTAAAGAAGTTGTTAAAGATGCCGCTGGAAATATTGAAAAATTGATTTGCGATTATGATGTTGCGACTTTGGGCGGGAAACCTACTCAGGATGGACGCAAAGTAAAAGGTATTGTACACTGGGTATCAGCAACAGAATGCATTGAAGCCGAGGTCCGACTATTTGACCGGCTCTTTTCAGTCGCTGATCCAGATATTGTTTCCGAGGGTAAGGATTTTAAATCCAATCTTAATCCCAACTCACTGAAGGTCATCACAAAGGCGAAGCTTGAATTGGGACTACGAGATGCTTCACAAAATATTCGGTATCAATTTGAGCGAGTTGGATATTTCGCTCTGGACAGCGTGGATTCCAAGCCTAACAATATTATTTTCAACCAGGTGGTAGAACTTGCGACAGGACACTAACTAAAATGTCAGATTTTTTTCAAGACTTAAACGATAAGGAAGACCTGATAAAGATGCGCGTGCTTTTTGTTGGCGCCATTGTTTGCAGCTTTGTTTTCTATTATTTCCTGGTTCGCCTCAGCGAAGGAAGAGATTTTTTTCCTGGTCGTATTGGCACCGCCGTTGTTGCAACTCTGGCTTTTGTGCTTTCCTATGTCGCCCCCAGAATAACACTCTCACATCTTTTTAAGTATGTGATGCTTTCGTATGTGTTTTTATATATTTACTTGCTGCATATCAATGACTGGTCTGTCTTTCACCGCTGGTCTTATTTTGTCGTTGGTGCCCTTTTTTGCACTTCCGTTCCCAACTGGCGAGATTTTCCATTTACAGCAACAGTCACCATGGTTACCCCAATTATCGCTGGCTTTTACAGCCCACTTACAGTCTTAGAGCTTGTCCATTTTCATACGGCGAATTTAACAGTATTTTTTATCATTGGAGTTTCAATTAAATCTGTCTTCCATTACCGACAAGAAGTGATGAAGTTAACCAAAACTCTTGTCCAATCATCAAAAATGGCTGCACTCGGAGAAATGGCCGGCGGAATTGCCCATGAAATCAATACCCCACTAAGTATTATTATTGGCTATGTGGATTTGGTAAAAAACCAACTGTCTGATGGAAACAAGTTTGATGAAAAGAAAACCCATGAGCTTTTAGACAAGATTGAAATGACATCATTTAGAATCTCACAAATTATTCAAGGATTGCGCCACTTTTCACGTGAAGGTTCTGAAGATCGATATGAGATTACTGATCTTCGAGATGTTGTTTCAGAATCACTTCATTTGTGCACCGAAAAATTTAAGATCAATAAGATCAATTTAATCACAACTATTTCTCCGACTCCGGTCATGTGCAATTGCCAGCGGATTCAAATCATACAAATATTAATCAATCTATTGAATAATGCCTATGACGCCTGCAACACTCTGCCCAATCCCAAGATTCGAATCACATTGGAAGCCAAAGATATTTATGCCCTCATCACGGTCACTGATAGCGGCCCCGGAGTCCCCTCAAATTTGGATTCAAAAATCATGCAGCCTTTTTTCACCACAAAAGAAGTGGGCAGCGGCACAGGACTTGGACTGAGTGTCTCTTTAGGAATTGCAAACGCACACAAAGGATTTCTGTACCTAGATCGCTCGATCTCTCCGTCAACTTTTGTTCTTAAGCTACCCTTAGCTGTGTGATGAAACTGTGCGCTTCTGATAAACCTGATAGTAAAACATCAATCCAAAAAGTATCCCTGAAGTGACTGCAGGAACTAAAAAACCCAAGTATTCAACTTTTGTGAATAAATACCCACCCAACATGGATCCCAAAATAAAAAATACTATGATTCCTGTCCGCATGAGGTTAGCCTGCACCTCGGCCATTGTATCGATCTTGAGCTTAGACCGATTAAAGTAACGAACAAGGCCCAAACCCAAATCCGTTGTGATTCCTGTCAAGTGTGTGGTTCGAATAACTGATTTGGAAACCGTGGTGATCGTTCCATTCTGAATTCCACAAGTCAGACAAAGTAAAATCAATAAGGTGTAATTTCGCGAAAGCTCGAGATCTTGGCCAAATTCTCCAAACCTTCCCAACTGACCAAAAATAAAAACTAAACATAAAAGAAAAAAGATCAATCCAAACGTCAGATAATACTTTGGCTTTTTATGCAGCTTCAGACGAATATCCACAAGTTGGCCGCTGATCATACATCCGAATAAAAAGAAAAGAGGAACCGCCAGCATTCCCAATGCGTGACTATTGTCAGGTTGACTTAATTCGCGACCAAAAAAGGCCGCAAATCCTGTGATATGGGAAACAAAGCGATGACACGCCATGAATCCTCCGATATTGAGCATTCCGGCTTGAAATGCCATCAACATCCAAATTGTTATGTTCGTCCGCGTGTACTGAGATATGGATTCGTTACCGTATAGCATGTTGAAGTAGCCCCTTACGACAACATTCTGGCAAAAATGAGTGAATCAGTAAAGTTGCTTTGTGAACTTTCTCAATAAAATTGCTGGTGCTGTCGATTCGCGTGTAATGGGGGTGATTTTTCCAAACATTGTGAATCTTCTGATCAATTCGCATGGCCTCTTCGGCAGTCTCAATTCGAATTGGATTTTGAAAATTATAACCATTCAATAAGTCGGGAGTCGTCAAATGTATAACAGCACTGTATTTACTGAATTCAGCCTCAACTGATGTGGAAAGCTCCTGGCAATACCCAACTGATCCATCTTCAGGCCAATACGCCATCCCATCCAATGTCCCGCGATCACATAAGCCCAAAGCCCATCGCTTCTCATTACGTACAATATTCTGCATTTCATTCTGAATATGATAGATGGCTTTTTGAGCCGAACGCTTAGCCGTAACAGAATCCAACCGCCAGAACCCACCCCCAAACAAAATGGACGCAGCCTCAGGAAGGATCGCAATATGCTCGCAAAGATCTTTTCTTAATACTTCCAACAAAGCTGTTTTACCCGCCCCTGGACCGCCAGTAATGACAATCATTCCTGTTGGCAGCGGAAAATCTTTACAGAGACAAGTTCTTTCGCATGAATAATGCTGTGGCATTTCTTACTCCAGTTTAAAAATTTCGTCCTGTTCAGGCACAGAACAATCCCAGCCAAACTTTTCAGCCAAACGACGACGAAACTCATCTGCAGCAGAGGCCTCGCCGTGAGTTATAAAAACTTTTTTTGGTTTTACTTTTGAGTGCTGAAACCATTGAATCAATTCGCCATAGTCCGCGTGAGCCGAGATATTATCCAAGTTTCGCACCTGCGCCCGCACGGGGATGTACTCACCATGAATTTTAACTTCCCTGGCTCCGTTTTGCAGGGATTCCCCACGGGTTCCAGCCGATTGATAACCACTGAGCAAAATGGTGTTCTCGGGATGCGGAGCAAACGCTTTAAGATGATGAAGCACCCGACCACCAGTTAACATCCCACTGGCAGAAATGATGATCATGGGGCCAGTTCGTTCATTCAGGGCCCGAGACTCATCCGCAGATCTCACATAGCGAAAATGACTGTCAATTTCCGCGCAGTCTTTTAGTGTTAACTTATGAAGCTTGGTATGCTTTTTAAAAATAGAACTAAAATCAGTCGCCATAGGACTATTTAAAAACATCGGCATTGACGGAATGCGATTCTGACGCCGCAGCTGAGTCAAATAATACATAATAGATTGGGCACGACCCACAGCAAAAGCGGGAATGACCAGCACACCACCGCGCCCATACGTTTCATTCACAACATGGCTGAGTTCCGTAGCCACATCCTCTGATGAATGCAATCGATTTCCATACGTCGATTCTGTCACGAGATAATCCATGTTGGGAATCACATCAGGTGGATGAAAAATTTCATCGTTTATCCGCCCCACATCACCCGTAAAGAAGATTTTTTTATGATCCACGGTAAGCACCACGGAAGAGGCCCCCAAAATATGTCCTGCATAGCGAAATTCAAAACTTATTTGCGACGAAATAGCATGCGTTTTATGAAACGGAACGTTTACAAAACTCTCGAGCGCTTCTTCAGCATCTTCTGAAGTGAATAGTGGTAACGCCGGTTTATGCTTGGTGCGCTGAACCCGGTTCAAATAAACCGCTTCTTCTTCTAACAAGTAACCACAATCCGGAAGCAAAATTTTACAAACGTCGCGCGTGGCCTCGGTCGAGTAAACTTTACCGCGAAATCCACTTTTGATCAGTCGCGGAATATAACCCGAATGATCAATGTGAGCATGGGTTAAAATAATACAATCAATCGTCTCCGGATTGATTGCGAACTCGTCCCAATTTTTAAGACGCAATTTTTTTAATCCCTGAAACAAACCACAATCAATAAGAATTTTTTTTCCATGAGCCTCGACAAGATATTTTGATCCCGTCACTGTACCTGCTCCGCCTAGAAATCGAATTTGAGCTGACACACAACCTCCATTTTTATTTTTTGGACTTGAACTTTTGTGAGGTTACTAACTTTTCAAGTTGTTTCAAATCATCAGCGACTTCTTGAGGCATATCCACCCCGCGCGATCCTGTGTAGCCAAGAATGACCTGCGTCTCGTACTCCTGAAAGCATTTCAGAGCTATGGGATCAGTGGGATACTTGGTGATGCATTCACGTAAATACAAATCTGCCAAAGAGTAAAAAAATGTATTGTGCATCGCTCGGTCACAAATAGAAAGCCAGTATAAAATTTCTGGAACGACCTTTGACTCTGGACGATATTGCAAGAACTCATACAATAAACCCGACACCTGCAAATAAGTGACAAAATCTATATCCTGAGATTTTCTTTTCACATCAATCTTCGATTTCACAAAATCTAAAATTTGTTGATCCGTTGCTGTCGTCAAAGATGGCAATGGCTGCTTCGTCCACTTCTGAAATTGCTGAACCCAACTTGCAATATCTGCCCGGGTTACGGCTGGCAAATTTTTCAGTTGGCGGTATTTTTCAAAAACGACAAGTGCCGCCGCTGGATCTTTTTTAATCCGACTGAAATACATCAGTTGGCGTCCAAGAGCCATTTCAATCTGACTGCTATCAAATGAACCCTTTGGAAATGACAGGATGGCCTGATCATAAATTTTATAAGCACTTTCAAAATCCCGTATTGCAAACAAAAACTCAGCCTGCTCGAAATCAGAGGTTAAAGGCTTTAAACGCCGAATCTCTTCGAAGACCTTACTTGTCCCAGGCATCTGAGTATGACAACTCATACAGACTGACAAAGTGGATGACAGCTTCCAACGGGCAAAACTTTTATTTCCCAATCTAAAAAGGCGCTCTGTATCAATGATATGTTCCTCGAGCACCTCGCGCGAAAACTTGAAATTTGTTTTTTGCAAATTTACATCTTCATGAGCTTTTTTTGCCAACTTCGAAAACTCTTTCAGATGCATTGAAATTTCGTAATTGTTCTTGGGGTCAGTAAAAATCTCTTGCGATCCCATATACTTTCGCAGTCCGGTTAAATGAGTTAAAAACTGACTCATAATACTTTTTGTAGATGAGAGCTCTTCCTGAGGTACGACTGTTGCCAATGTTCCAATTGCGGTTAAAAAAACAAGTCCATAAACGAATTTTATTATTTTTTTCACGAGCATTCCGCCTTGTTAGAAATTTTCTATGGTGCAATCAGAATGGGTTTATCTCCTGATCGCAATAACTTTGAAGTCACGCTTCCAAAAAAAGGCTTTGCCTTTAAACTTGTTTTTGGTGAAATCGCCAGAAGATCAAAATTTTCAAGACGTTTTTGGATTTGCTCCACAACGCCACCTTCCGAATCGACAATTTTCAACTGCGGATGTTTCTTTTTAAAGGCCTTCCGTTTTTGAGCTTCTGATCGTTTGATTTTTTCAGAGAATTGAACATAGGATTGAAAATCTAATATCGGAAGCGGTTGCGGCACCACATGATACAACTCGGACTTGGCTTTAAATGCGCGCAAGAAAGGCTGCACCTGATGAACAGCATGGTGAGATCGTTCACTCAAATCACAGGGAATCAAAATTTTCTCAGGCACAATTAAAGATTCCCCTCGATGGATCCAAACTGGATACGGCGACTCAAGACCCAACTGCTCCGCAGCACTTCCCATAAAAAATTGAGTCCAAGTGCTTTGCCCACGATGACCAGCAACAATCAAAGGAAACTTCAGATTCTTTGCTGCTGCAATGATCTGCTTATAGGGTTTTCCAAATTTAACAACAACAGGAATGGATTCATCCAAAGCATATTTCTGACGAATCAACTGATCATAATACTTAATAACCTCTGCTTTACGAACTCCGAAAGGACTTTCAAACATTTCAGTATCTTTGAAAGCATAGACAAATGTCAGTGGCGCATTTATTTTTTTTGCCAGCACGCGAGCTTGCTGAACCACTGTCTGTGAATATTTTGATAAATCCACAGCAACTAAAATATTTTTAATTGTTCTGCCTAAAGCCACCTATTCCTCCTAAGTTTTAAGCCGAGTTTCCAAAAGTTCCGACAAGGCCTTGTAAGCATCAATTTCGGTAAATATCCCCACTAGTTTGCCATTATCTACGATCAAGGCGCATCCATATTTTTTCTCGGCCATATGAGCCACGACTTCATTTAATGGAGTGTCAGGACTTGTAAAGTAAGGTTCTGCTGTGTAGCACTCTTCAACCGTCATGGTCGAGGCATCCACATCTTTAAAACTCATCACTAAATTAATATCTCGATCTGTTAAAATTCCAACTAAATGGCCACCCTTAAGGACAGGTAAATGACGAAGATGCAATTTACGCATAAACTCGCTCGCTTGAGCAACGGTTTGATCTGAGCCAATTGATTTTGGCACGTAGGTCATATATTTTTGAACTGTCGGAATCGCTTTCATGAATGCTCCTTAAAAATGTAGTTAACTTCAAATTCCTATTTACAATAAGTCGGCCTACACGACCTCGAATCTAATTGACAATGAGCCCAATTTTGATGACATATTGTCACGGGCTGAAATTAGCCTAAGACATCTTGTCAAATGGGGAAAATATGCGCGCAAAACACAAAGTTGCAGTGATAGATGACGATCTTGAAATGGGCCGCGTGGTTAAAGATTTACTCACCGAAGAAGGCTATGAAGTTTGGCAATTTTCATCCGCTGCCGAAGCCTTAGTTCGATTCAAAAAAGAAACTCCCCATCTTTTAATCACCGACAATAAAATGAAAGATATTGATGGCTTGATGTTTTTAAAGAAAGTGCAATCCGATTATCCTGAAATAGTCAGCATCATGATGACAGCCTTTGGATCCATTGAAACAGCTATTGAAGCCATGAAGTCTGGTGCCTACCATTACATCGTGAAACCTTTTAAGAATGATGAATTGGTTTTACTTGTTAAACGAGGCATTGAGAACGTTAAACTCAAACAAGAGAACAAAGTTCTCAAGCGCGAACTGAATAAAAGTTTTAATTTAGAATCCATTGTCGGAAAAAGCGCGGTCATGTCCACAGTTTTTGAATTGATAAAGCTTGTCGCCAACTCCAATGCGAATGTTTTAGTGACCGGCGAAAGCGGATCTGGAAAAGAACTCGTTGCGCGTGCCCTTCATAATTCAGGAGCCCGCAAAGCCAAACCTTTCGTTCCCCTGAATTGCACGGCGATCCCCGAAAATTTACTTGAAAGCGAGCTATTCGGCCATGTGAAAGGCTCTTTCACCGGCGCCAGCGTCGATAAAAAAGGTCTTTTCGAAGAGGCCGATAAAGGCACTTTATTCTTAGATGAGATTGGGGATCTGAGCCTAGCACTTCAAGCGAAACTTTTGCGCGTTCTTCAAGATAAACAAATCCGACCAGTTGGCGGCAGTCAACTGAAGCAAATTGATGTTCGCATCGTTGCCGCCACTCACCGTGATCTCAAGATTATGGTGAAAGATGGAAAATTTCGAGAAGATTTATTCTATCGCTTAAATGTTGTTCCTATTCGCATTCCGCCTTTACGCGAGCGCATTGAAGATCTGCCCCTTTTAGTGGAAAGTTTTATCTCTAAGTTTGCTGCGCAAAATGGAACTGATCTCAAAGAAATTTCTTCAGAAGCCATTGCCATATTGATGGCCCACCCATGGCCTGGAAATGTTCGCGAACTTGAAAATGTCATCGAACGCGCCATGGTGCTCACACCCGGAAATCGCATTGAAAAAACCGCTATTTTAGATAGCGCTCTGGAAGAAGCTAAAAATAATGTGGAACAGTTGCATGCCGATCGCCCGACTCTCGAAAAGCTGGAAGAACGCTATATCAAAATGATTCTCAGTGAAGTCAACAACAGCAAAGAGGAGGCATCTAAAGTTTTAGGAGTCAGCCGCCGCACTCTTTACCGCAAAGAGCGCGTGTACGGAATGGTTTCAGATGACACTCCCGAACCCGCAGAGGATCGCAATGAAACAGTCGGCTGAGGGTCTTTCGAGTGTTGATTTCGGTCACCTCAAGTCAGCTATTGACGAGGCTGCTATTGTGGCCATTACGGACAGACATGGAGTCATTACTTATGTGAATCGAAAATTCTGCGCGATCTCGAAATACTCTCCGCAAGAATTAATCGGGAACACTCATCGTATTATTAATTCAAAGTTTCACAGTGACGCATTCTTTGATGAAATGTGGCAAACCATTGTCTCTGGAAAAACATGGGAAGGCGAAGTCCGAAATCGAGCCAAAGATGGAACTTACTACTGGGTGAACACCACCATTGTCCCATTTATGGATGAGCATGGCCAACCCATTCAATATGTTTCAGTACGCTATGAGATCACTGAGCGCAAATTAGCTGAAGAGCAATTAAATATTTACGCCAAGAAGTTAGAAATCAGCAATCAGGAACTTCAAGATTTTGCTTCTGTTGCAGCTCATGATCTTCAAGAGCCTCTACGGAAAATTCAATCTTTTTCAGATCGCCTTAAATTGAAGGCCAAATCAGAACTTAAACCCGAATCTTATGATTATGTAGAGCGGATTCAAAGCTCAGCCCAGCGAATGCAAGTTCTAATCAATGATTTACTGACCTATTCCCGCGTCACAACGAAGGCTCAGCCTTTCCTAACTCTGGATCTGAATGAAATTGTAGGTCAAGTGACTTCTGATCTTGTTATCCTTCTTGAGCAAAGTCAGGGAACTGTCAGCTTCAAAGGCTTGCCATTGGTCGAAGCGGATCGAACACAAATGCATCAGCTTTTCCAAAATTTAATCAGCAATGCTTTGAAATTTTCAAAACCCAATACGCCACCCGTTGTCACAATCGAATCTAAAATTTTAGATCACTCTCCGCTGCCCCATAAGGGTCCCGCTTGCCAAATTACAATTCGCGACAACGGCATTGGTTTTGATGAAAAGTATTTAGATCGTATCTTTACAATATTTCAACGGCTGCATGGTCGCCATGAATACGAAGGCACTGGAATTGGCCTGGCGGTGTGTCGAAAAATTGTGGACCGCCATGGTGGAATATTGACTGCCAAATCTTCTGTCGGCGAAGGCGCTACATTTATTGTCACTTTACCTTTAAAACAAAACACTGGAGATTTAAAATGAAAATTACAAAAAATCCTGTTCCCATTCTGGTTGCTGATGATGATTTAGACGATTGCCAAATGATCAAAGAGGCTCTGCAAGAAAGTCGACTTTTGAATGAAATTCACTTTGTCCATGATGGCGAACAACTGTTAAAGTATTTGCAATTTGAAAATCTTAAAGAGTTCCCGATTCCAGGTCTGATTTTACTCGATTTGAATATGCCAAAAAAAGACGGCCGAGAAGCTTTGAAAGAAATCAAAAGCAATCCGAAGCTACGACAAATTCCAGTGGTTGTTTTAACAACTTCAAAAGCCGAAGAAGATATTCTAAGAACTTATAATCTGGGTGTGAACTCATTTATTACCAAACCCATTGCGTTCAAAGATCTGGTTCAAACGATGACAGATTTGGGTCGCTACTGGTTTGAAATTGTTGAATTACCCGACCGTTCTGAAGGTCGCGAATGACTTTAAACTCGTTCAAAATATTGCTGATTGATGATGATGAAGATGATTACATTAACCTGCGGGATTTGGTTCAAGAGATTCGCAGAAGTCAGTATCATATCACATGGAAATCAACTTATAGCGAAGGACTTGCCGCACTTCGTGAGCATAAATTTGACGTGTGCCTTTTAGACTATCGTTTGGGAACTCATACGGGCCTGGAGCTTCTGCAAGAGGCCCATAATCTGGGTCTTCGATTTCCTACAATTCTACTAACCGGACAAAGTGATTTTGATCTGGATTTGCAAGCCATGCAAATTGGAGCCTCGGACTACCTTGTCAAAGGAGAACTGACATCACCTCTTTTAGAACGCTCTATTCGCTATTCGATCAAACATGAAATGGATATGGAAGAATTGCGAGAAAGCAAAGCTCAAATATTACAGCAGGATCGTCTGGCCTCATTGGGGCTATTGGCTTCCAGCCTGGCCCATGAAATTGGAACTCCCTTGGGCATTATCCGCAGTCGCGCGGAATTAGCAGAACGCAAGGCTAAAACCTTACCCGCCGTTCAAGAGGACATGCAAACCGTTATCATTCAAATTGATCGCATCACGAAGCTGGTTAATTCCCTGCTTCATCTTGCTCGTGGCCAAAAATCAGAATTGGCATCTGCAGTAAATCTGAATGATATCATCCAAGATATGAAAAATCTTTTAAGTCACGAATTGGAACTTAAGAATATTTCTTTCAAAGCTGATCTCTCAGCACAGTATATTGTTAAAGCTGAAGCCGGCCCATTGAGTCAGGTGCTGTTGAATCTTTTAGTGAATTCAGTCCATGCTATCGATGAAGCCTGTCTTGCTGGCCGCAAAGAAAATCATTCAATTCAACTGTCTGTGCGCGAATTTTCTGAACGCGTCACTGTCGCGCTTCAAGACACAGGCTGCGGAATTCAATCTGATCATTTAAAGCAAATATTTAAACCCTTCTTCACCACCAAGGAAATTGGCCAAGGAAGTGGTTTAGGATTAGCCACTTCTTATAAAATTGTTCAATCTTGGGGTGGCACGATCACTGTAAAAAGCGTCGTGAATGAAGGATCAACTTTCGAAATCAGTTTACCAAAATTTATGGCTTAGGTTTTCGAAGAATATAGATCAACTCCTCGTCTCCAACTAGCAGATGCAACCAAAGTTCATCTTGAACCAACTCGGCAGGTGTGCTGGCCACACCATTAGGTTGCATGTCTGGATCTTGGCTGCAGCTCATACCGTTTCTTGGATTCAGTGCAAATACCTTTTCTTGAAGCATTCCTTTTTCAAAAACAAAAGTGGCAAATCGTTCACAAAAATCTGCAGTGCCCCGATCCCAATACAAGCGTTCTGTTCCATTTTCAAAAAATATCCACCGCAGATTTAACGCCGGGTCTGCGCGAGGAATACGCTCATTGCGATAAATCATTTCTTCAAACTTCCATTCGCCGTAAATAGATTCAGCAAATACTGATTGATATGAAAAAATAACTAATAAAATAATTATCACTATTTTCATCAAAGCCATCCTCGCGCGCGCAACACGCTCATAATTTTTTCTTGATCCGTCATTTCTAATTTTGCTAAACACGACAATAATTCTGTTTGAAAGGATTCAAATGTTGATAATGGATCCAGTCGAACTAAAATATCCCATGCCAATTTCTGTGACTTGTCGGCACCAATCGATTTAGATATAGACCATAATAACCCAGAAACAATTCCCGAATCGTGATACAAACCGCCTTGAGCATCTGACATTCGAAGAGTGTTATTGATAGTCCGTTTAAAGTTGGCTTTTTTGTATGAGACTTCCCCTAAATTTGGATTATTCAAAATTGTTGCTGTAAAAAAATCAGCAAAGGCCTCATTCAAAGATCCCCCCTGCCCCGTATACGGCAATGCCGAAACAGCTTCAATCACAGCATGCAATGATTCATGAATGATAATAGATGGGTCTAAGCTCATATCAGAAAAAATAATTCCATCACCCTCACCAAGACGAATTTTATGTTGATAATAAAATGCGGTGTTGGTCTTTTCGGGATAGCCCACATTCATTTCTGCCGCCAGTGTAAATGGCAACTTAAATTGAAAATTTTCAATAAACCAATCGCGAACTTGATTCAGATAAAAATAAACCTGCACTTGACCAAATCGCAAGTCATTCGTCGGATACAGAAACTGATTATTCTCGGCTTTCGCCAGTAGCGCTGCCTGAGTTGTGATAAATATAAAATCTGATCGCAAGACACCGTCATCTGAAAGTTTTTGCAGCATGACTTCGGAAATTTTACTTTTGAGTGGGCCATCAGGAAACAAAAAAGCAGTGGCATCAAACTGAGATCCCAATCGAGATTTTTCAATGATTTGAAACTTGCGATCCAAGTAGACCGCAGTGAGTTCGCTATTTTTCTCTTGATAAATAATTTTCCAGTTGAGTACTGGTTTTTTGATATCCCGAATAACAAGATGCGGTTTTTCATAAACAGTCAGTACTTTAAATTTTGGATTTAACTGATGAAATCGCGGCAAAATCAATGCGTGCTCAGCTTTCATCAAAGTTATTTCAGCACGAAGGGAAAGTGGTATTCTGCTAAGCCAGGTATAAGAAATAAACTCATCTTGATCAGCTTGGAAGATTTTTTTGTAGGTTGCTCCTTCGACCTCGACATCATCAATTTTTTGCATTTGAAATTGCAACTGTCGTGAACCAATATCTAAAACCTTGTTCTGAGGATCAAGGTGGGCTGGAGTTTCAGGTTTTGCTCCCTGGCCACTCCAGCGCACTGTGGACACTTCTGTTGGCGAACAAGAGACGAAAAACCATGACATGCACAACATCATCCCAAATTGTTTTTTCATCTCATCCCCCGCAAAAAAAATTTAATCTTACCGATTACTCAACATTTAAAGTTTTTTGCAAATAAGTGCCATCACCATTTACAAATTTAAGTGTATGTGTTCCAGTCGCCAATTTTCCAAGGCGAACTTCTTTAGTGAATGGCACCAACACCATGATACACATTCCCTGACTGACTGAAGCGACAGAGCGAATATTGTGGTTGAATGCATCATCATTTGAAATTTCAGCTGTTTTCCAACGGTAGCAACCATTTGGATAAAGACCATTCACAATAACGTAAGCATCGGCTTCAGAATCAAATCCCCCTGGAACAAAAGCATCGCTAACAGAAATAACAACATCTCTGACCGCAGGTGTTTCTGCTAATACAGTTGATCCTGATACTAAGATTGAGATGACAGCTAATTGTAAAATATTTTTAAAAATCGTTTTCATAAATGGTTCCCCCGTGATGGTTTTAGTGTTAACAGCTCCATGCTGTTGAAACACACTATTGCAACGGAAGAACCAACCTGATTGTGCCTTAGATTCTATCTGGCATTTTTTCTCTGCCAATGTGTCTTAAAATGATTCAGTACTAAAGTCATATTGTCATAAGTTACTGAATCAGTGCTTTTAATGTTTGCAGCTTCTGCTTCACATCATTTGGAAGACGCGTGCCGCCAGAACCCGTATAACTAGCCGTTACTGAATCCTGATAATTTTTAAAACAAGTCTTCGCCCATTTTGACTGCGGCACTCGACGGATACAAGATTCATAGTAATTCTCATGAAGCGAGATCATTGAAACTCGATTCAATGATTCATAGCTTTCGCCCGTTAAAAGAAGCGCTTCACCCAACTCATCTGGAGTTAAATCATCCGTCAGCAAGCGCAGTAAGGCCGGAATGGCACGCATGTCTTCGATATCGCTTTTTTTATTCTTGAGCATTAAACGAATCGATGACAGCTTTGTTAATGTTTCATTTGAATCCCATTGCTGAATTGAGTTTCTCCATGACGTGTTTTTCACCTTTAAAAAACCAGGAATCGATTTATTCTGACTAAGCGCTTCCGTCAGAATTTCTGCTTTTGCCTTATCCTGCATATATTGAACGGCGACCATAAATCCCAATCGCGACACGGTCTCAATATCACTGTGTAAATCTTGATGAGAATAAACTTTTCGCATTTCTTGCTGAGCCAATTTATAGGCTGAATCAAATTGACGAAAAGCCACCATAAATTCAATCTGATCTTTAATCGGAAGTGTATTCACATACGGCTCAACAGAGTCTTGAAGTCGCACCTCAACACCATCTTTGACTCGCGTATGACATTCAAGGCAATAGCTCGTCACTTTTACCAATTGAGATCGTGAATACTCATGCCACCCATTGTTAAAATTTTCATCCGCTTGCTTGATCTCGTTTGCAAACTCTGCAGCTACAAATCGCGCTGTTGGATCTTTGGCCAAGATAATGGGGTCGTGTTTCACATTCTGAGAATCGACGGCCAGCTCATGAATAGATTTACTGAGAAATTTTTTATTTACAGGATCATTAAATTTTTTCTTATCAAAAATATAAGGCTGCAGCATCACCAAATCTCGTTTGAGATTCTGCATCGAATCGTTCCAAACTGGTGGTGGTAAAAACCCTTGCTGTGATCCACCAGCTTCATAGTCAGTTCGAGTGGGTTTTCCTTGGCATGACAAAAGAGTTGAAATGATCACAATAATGGCGACAAAGATTTTCATACAAGTTCTCCACGTGTTATGGCTGTGACTTGGTCGGACCGACTGCCGAAACATCGACAACACGGCTCTCTTGACTGTTCACTTCCTGAACTTTAAATCGTAGCGGAGTACTTTTGGATTGGTCAAATGCTGCTTGGGGTAGACTGATAAAAAGATGAACTTCTTTGGACATACCGGCTCCCAATTGGTGAACTGGCATCGCTTGTGTTAACTTAATCGGTACATTCAAAATTGATTCTACAGTGATTTCAAAAATCTGAGGCTTATGACTTTGATTGTGCAAATTCACTTTAAAATGATTGATCACCGAGTTGTCCGAGCCCATCTGATAGGGAGCACCCGAAGCTCGCAACACTGCCGAGTTAAAGGACATATGATTGATCAGGTTATAACTAAGACCTGATAGTGCTACAAGAAATAGAGTTGAATACGCCACGATTCGTGGTCGGAAATATGACGCTTTCGTGCGAGGCTCAACAGATCCATACGAAATTAAACCTGTTGGCTTATTCACCTTGGTCATGATCTCATCACATGCATCAATGCATGCCGTGCAAGCGATACACTCCAGTTGACTGCCGTGACGGATATCAATTCCAGTTGGACAAACTTGAACACAACGATTACACGAAACGCAATCGCCTTGTTTTTCTTTGGGAACTTCTATTGATTTTCGAGGCTCCCCACGGACAGCATTGTACATCACCGTGATCGAATGCGTGTCCATCAAGACACTTTGAAATCGACCATAGGGACATGCGATAATACAAAACTGCTCTCGAAACCAACCAAAATTAAACAGCAATAATGCTGTCCCCCCAGTGACCAGTATAAAATAAGTCCAATTCTCCTGAGGTGAACCTGACATCATCTGAAGAAGACGCTCACTTCCACTGAAGTAAGCAATAAAACTGTGAGCAAAAATAGAACTCACGACAAAAAATAAAAACCACTTGATAGACATCTTTGTGATTTTTTCTGCAGTTATAGGCCCCTGACTCAATCGGCGACGATTGATATAATTTCCTTCAACCCAAATTTCAATGCGGCGGTAAATAGCCTCGATAAATACAGTCTGCGGACAAGCCCAACCACACCAAAATCGACCCCATAAAGCTGTCGACAACATCAATCCCAAAACAAACATAGCTAAAATGAAAAAAAATAACGGCGAATCGTGAGACTGAAATAAAGCCCCAAACAATTCAAATCGACGGTTACCAATATCAAAGAGCACCGCCTGGGATCCATTGATTCGAATCCAAGGCAGGGCTAAAAAAATTACCATGAGTAAAAAATGAATACGCGTTCTCCAGGTGCGAAAACGCCCCTTCACCTCGGCAGGTATAATTGTCTGCCGACTTCCGTATTCATTCAACATGGTCAAACGGTCATTCGACTGCAATTTTTTCCCCTTGAGGTGCTTTTGCATTCGCTGGTTTGGCACCTCGGTTTGAGCCGATAAATGCAACTACAGATCTAATCTCATCTGAATTCAGTACGGACTCCCAACCCGGCATTCCCTTATCCAGAACACCTTGACGAACGGTCACACTCATTTGTGCTAATTTTCCTTGGCCATGAATCCAATAATCATCGACTAAATTAGGTCCGATAATACCTTGCAATTCAACTCCGTGACAGGCTGCACATTTTGAATCATAAACCAGCTTGCCAGCCGCTAGAGCCTCTTGAGAACTGATCAACTTTAGAAGATCGTCTTCAGTATCCGCAGCACCACTTCCAGGACTGTTCTTTTTCATTTCAGCGATAACGGCTAAATCTGACTTAAGTTCTGCCAATTGAGTTGGAGCTCCGGCAATCTCATAGTGAATCCAATAAATAAAGGCAAAAATAACAGTTCCAATAAATATCCCCAACCACCACAGTGGTAAGGGATTATTGAACTCTTGAATTCCATCATACTCGTGATCCATTAAATTCTTATTAATATCATCCATGTTACTGCTCCTCTGACAGTGGCATCGCTGCTAATTTTTGATAAAATTCTTTTGATTGATACCGAAAATAAGTCCTTATCACGACACTCGCAAATGCAAAGAGAAAAAGCCCCATGCCAAAAACAACTATTGGTATGTCAGTAAATATTTTCATTCCTTGTGATAACATTTTACTCTCCTTTATTTCTGTTCCGCATTTTGGCTTTTCTGACCCAAAGATTGCAGATATGCAATAATCGCAACGATCTCTTTGTCCTCAAGTTTTGCTGGAGCACCTTGTTTTTCTAATTCAACAGCTATTGCTTTTGCATCTTTCTCGGCTTGGATATCTGCATTCGCCACTTGTTCATCTGTGTAAGGAACACCTAAGTACCGAAGTACTGTTGTTTTCTTACGAAGACTAACAAAGTCAATTTTCTTACGCTCTAACCATGGGTACGCCGGCATAATCGACATTGGTGTCACGGCGCGAGGATCAATCATGTGTCGATAGTGCCACAGATCAGGATACTTTTTACCCAGGCGAGCTAAATCCGGTCCTGTGCGTTTTGACCCCCATTGAAATGGATGATCATACATGGACTCTGCAACTGTGGATGGATTACCATAGCGCAATACCTCTGCTGCTAAAGGACGAATTTGTTGCGAGTGACACACATAACAACCTTCGCGGATATACAAATCGCGACCCGCAAGTTCCAATTGTGAGTACGGAACTTGTTGCACATTGGATGGAACATATTTATGCAACGAAAGTGTTGGATAAATTTCAATGACAGAACCCACCAAAATCGCCACCAAAGTCAGAACTGAGAATGTCGCAGCCATGCCTTCTAATTTGCGATGAGGATTTTTTGAAGTTTCAGCCATGTTGCGATTACTAGTCACTTTAACTGGAGTTGGTACAGATGCTTTTGCATCGCGAATTGTCTTATAGATATTGTATCCCATGATGACAAATCCAACGATAAACAACCCACCAGAAAATGCACGCACCCAGTACAATGGAACAATTCGAGTCACTGTTTCAACGAAATCAGGATAAACTAATTTACCACTGGAATCCATTGCCAACCACATCATACCTTGAGTGATTCCGGCTGTAACCATTGATAAGTAATAACCAACAACTCCTAGTAATCCGAACCAAAAATGAACTTCGGCAAGTTTCACAGAATGAAGTTTTGTATTCCAAAGACGTGGGACTAAATAATAAATCATACCAAAAGAAAGAAATCCATTCCAACCCAAGGCTCCACCGTGAACGTGTCCGATAATCCAATCGGTATAGTGACCTAAAGCACTGACAGACTTAATTGACAGCAATGGACCTTCAAAAGTCGACATTCCATAAAACGTGACGGCAGCAACAAAAAACTTAACAATAGGATCCGTGCGCAGCAAATGCCAGGCTCCACGCAATGTCAAAAGTCCATTGATCATTCCACCCCATGATGGCGCCCATAACATCAAAGAAAAAACCATACCCAAAGTTTGGGCCCATTCCGGCAATGACGTGTAAAGCAGATGATGCGGACCAGCCCAGATATAGATAAAAACCAAGGCCCAAAAGTGGATAATAGATAAACGGTATGAATAAATCGGACGATTAACTGCCTTTGGTAAGTAGTAATACATCAAACCTAAAAATGGTGTCGTTAAGAAAAATGCAACAGCATTATGACCGTACCACCATTGCACCATGGCATCTTGGATTCCGGCATAAACGGGATAACTTTTCAATGCCGAAACCGGAATTGAAATCGCGTTTACGATATGAAGAACGGCAACTGTAACGATGGTTGCAATATAAAACCACAATGCGACGTACATGTGTTTTTCACGACGACGATAAAGAGTTCCAAAAAAGTTCACCGCAAAAACAACCCAAATCAAAGTGATGGCAATATCAATTGGCCACTCAAGCTCCGCATACTCTTTGGATTGAGAATACCCCAATGGCAAAGTGATCGCAGCGGAAACAATGATGGCCTGCCAACCCCAGAAATGAATCTTACTTAAGGTGTCCGAAAACATTCGCGTTTTAAGAAGACGCTGGGACGAATGATAAATACCTGCAAAAATCGCATTTCCTGCAAATGCAAAAATGGCGGCATTCGTATGAAGAGGGCGCAATCGACCAAAGGTCAACCATTCCATATTCATATTAAACGGCCAATAGGCCAACTGCAATGCGGCCAATAAACCGGCCAAAAAAGCCACTGCTGCAAATACAAGTGTTGCTAGAATAAATTTTTTGACGATGTCATCGTCATAATAAATTTCTTCGTAGTTGGTGTTCTTCTCAATCATGCTAGGCTCCTTCATCATCTTCAAGCATTCGGTGTGGGGGTGTATCGATATCATCGACTTGTCCTGAGCTGACATTCCAAATGAACGCCGCTAAAAAACTTATCGCTAATAATAAAGAAATGGGGATCATCAGAAACAAAATACTCATTTGCGACTCCTAAGCCATGTGCTGAGTAAAATAAATCCGCTACTGATCGGCATAAGCACTGCCGCGACAAAAGGATTCACCAACCCCATCAGAGCAAACGTTCCTGTTGCAATATTATAAATAACTGAAATAGTTAGATTCTGACGAATAAGCCCAATGGCTTCTTTGCTGATTGTCAGTAAATCTGTAATGCCGCGAAGACTTGGAGTGGTTAAATAAACCTGAGAACTACGCATCGCGGCCTCGACTCCTCCAGATGAAGCAACACTGACATGTGACTTGATCAGCGCTAAACTGTCATTGATTCCATCTCCAACCATCATAGATCCAGGATGATCAACGATCAACTGGGCTTTTTGAGCCGGACTCACTTCAGCAAAAACTTCCTGATCAGAAAAACCAAGCTGTGTCGCCAGACGACTGACAACTTCTTTTTTATCACCCGAAAGCAGAGCCAACTTATAACCTTTTTGACGTAATATTCTCAATGTCTCGACACAATCTGGCTTAAGTTGTGCTGAAAAACTAAAGCGCGCAGAAAGCTTTCCATCCGTATAAAGAGCACATGACATTTCGGAATGAGCTGTGTCATCTTTTCGAATTTCGTAAGTCACGCCATCAATAAGACCCGACACCCCTCGCCCCGGGAACTCAACCAGTGCTTGCACAGTATATAAAGAAGACGCCGAAAATGATTTTCGAAATGCAAAGGCCATTGGATGCGAGGATTCATTTTCAAGACTCAGTATAACTTTCTGCTGATGAGCAGAGATCAATGCCGGAGATTCATTCAAAGACAATTCAGTCTCCGTCAAAGTTCCCGTTTTATCAAAAAAAATAGATTTAACTTCCTGCACGCGCTCAAAAACATTGGCACTGCGAATAACTAAACCCTTTCGCTGAGCTTTTCGTAATGCAGAGGTTAACGCCAAAGGAGTACCAAAAGCCATTGCGCAAGGACAAGCCAGTATAATTAATGCCAAAGATCTGCGAATCGCCTCTTCCGGAGAGACAAACCAGTATGCTGCTAAAAAAATAAGACCAATAGAAAAAACTATGACTAACAGCCACTGCGCCCATCGATCCGCCATGGAAACAATACGATTTTTCGTTAAACTAAACCTCTGAACTTCTTGTAAAATTTGGCCAAAGCTTGTTTGTGATAACAACTGAGTGACTCGCAATTCAGCTGTCCCCGAAACCAATCTTGCTCCTGCAGGAACAGTGGCTCCTTTTAAAAAAGTCTTCGCTTTCACTTCACCTGATAACCATGCCATTCCAAAATAAGCTTTGTCAGATAGCAGTACAGCATCTCCTGGAAGCGTTTCCGCATCTCCAATAATAATCCGATCATCCACTTTAATCAGATCCAATGGCGTCCAAGCCCATGAATCATTCTGAACTTTTCGCACGCGCTGCAACTGAAGGGCTTCACCAAGACTGTCTGATTTTAAAAAACGACGCTGCAAGCGGCGCTGCGCCCAGCGAGAAACTAAAATTAAAAATAGAAAACCACTTAATGAATCAAAATAGATATCATCTTTTCCACGCAATAATTGCATTGTCGAAAAAACGAATCCTGCAAACGAAGCCACTGCCATCGGCAAATCAATAGACACTTGTTTTTGACGAAGACTATTCCATGCTCCTACATAAAAAGGCCATGCCACATAACTCACCACGGGCAAGTAGAGTAAAAAACTAAGCCAAACAAACACAGATTGTAAATCGCCAGTGACTCCAAAATAACTGGCAAAACTGTATGTCATTATATTACCCGCACAAACGGCGGCGACAGCCAGTCGAATAAGTTCCGATCGATCTTCACTATTTAATATATCGTCAGCGCTTGTATCAGTCATGACAGGGGTTGGATGAAAACCCATTTGCGAAATCAGATCTGCGACAGTTGAAAATTTAAAGATCGAGAAATCAACTTCAACGTCGGCTAAGTTTTTTCCCATATCGACACGAAATTGTTTGATGCCGGGATTGGCAATCGACAAATCTTCAAGTTTTCGCACACATTTTCCGCAGCGGATTCCACCAACATAAAATTGAATATGATTTTTTTGTGGTCCTGTTGCATAACGATCCACAAATTCTGGTTGATCCAAAAAAGAAAAATCGTTCGAAGAAACCACATCAAGATTTTGCATGATTCCATGGTATTGCGAGGCTAATACCAACACAAGAGGTCTTCAAAAAGAATACATTCACTTTAGCCCAATCCCAGTGACACTCTGTCGTAAAGCCTCAAAGTTTTTTTGACAAAGTGTCAAGATTTCAAAACATACTCTTCTTTAATTGATACACAGGAACGGCACGACCAATGCATTTAAATTATTTCGCAGGAGAGGCCATGAACCCACATCAATTTCAAACCATCATTGTTGGCCTCGATTTCTCTCCGTATTCGAAAAATGTGCTTAAGCAAGCCATTGCAATTGCTGGTAAAAAATTACGCTTAGTTATTGTTCACACCATCAATACTTCCTATCTTGTTACTGGAGTGAATCTATTCATCGGTGTCCGAAGCGGTGTTATTGGACCTTTAACCCAAGATATTAAAAAATTCTATAAGCTCGATGACCTTGCTCCTCATGCTAAAGTTGTCGTGGCCTTTGGAAACCCAGCTGATCATATTGTCCGACTGGCCAAAACTTTTCCGTCTCCGCTGATTGTCATAGGTCAGTATGGAAAAAGCTCTTTGGCTGGTCGACTTTTTCTTGGCAGCACAGCCGAATCCATTGCACTTCGTGCCACATCACCCGTTTGGATTCAAAAAGGTTCCCAAATCATTCATCCTCAAAAAATTCTTATCCCCTGTGATTTTAGCTCGCGCACAGAAAATGCTATCGCTATAGCAAAAACACTGGCCTCAACTCGAAAATCACATCTTGAGTTATTTCATATTGAACAGGATTTCTTTCCTGAAATTGGCGATTCACAATTAAAAGATGCACTCAAAAATTTTCAAGAAAAAGAAACAACCTTTAAAAAGAAATTTTTAAAACGCTATGCCAAAATAAAATTTTTCAACAAAATAGGAGAACCCGCTGCTGAAATCATCAAAGCGGCTAAAAAATTTGATCTTGTTGTGATGGCGCCGCATCGACGTCGCGGCCTCTTCAGTTCATTTGGTAGCGTTACTGGAAAAGTTGTTCGAGCAGGAACTATTCCCGTATTGATTTCAAGGTCCTAGGAATTCGCTTCAAAAGATCGCTTGCCATCAAACTAAGATGATCATTTCCCTCTTGAATCCAACTGTCTGCCATCATCCCGTGAAGACATGTTGCCAAACAAGCGGCCTCAACACTATCTATTTTTTGACTTAAAAACCCCGCAATCATTCCCGTCAAAACATCTCCAGTACCTGCCTTTGCAAGACTTGAATTGCCAGTAACTGATTGCCAGACTGTTTTTTCAGTGGCTATGAATGTCGGCGCCCCTTTTAAAACAACAATACATCCCATTTTTTTCTGAGCTTGTTGCACAGCCTTCAGTCGATTTTTTCTGATCTTATCACCAGTTACCTGAAGTAATCGCGCCAATTCACCTTCGTGTGGTGTCAAAATCCATGTTGACGGCAATTGAATTATTTTTCGTTGCTTTGCAAGACAATTAATTGCTTCTGCATCCAAAACAACCGCAGTTACTTTTTCTCGTATCAATTGTCGAATAATTCGGATTATACGAGTCGATGAATCCAGCCCTGGCCCCAATGCCACACAGGCGTATTCCGAAAAATGAGAAATCTTATGTATCGTTAAGAAATCAGGATGCTTGGCAATTGGAAATTTTTTTTTAGGATCATAAACAGAAACATATCCCGCACCCACGCGATAAGCGGCTTCGGCTGTGAAAATTCCGGCTCCCCATTTTCCTGGAGAACCAGCAATAATCAAACAGTTTCCACCGTGAGTTTTATTCTGTTTTGATAACCGTACAGGCAAAGCTCTGCTGGCCTTTGCCACGGAATACAATCGAATCATTAAATCCCAGCTCCAGAAAGTGATCGAGCAATATCACCAATGGGCGTTTTTGAAAGCCAGGTTGTAACACTTGCAATCACGCCGTCCTTCGTTGGATACAACATATCCGCTAAAACTTTTAAAAGATCTTCATGGCTAACAATACCGACGATGGTATTCTCGCTAGTCACTAAAAAACTGGATACTTTTTCATCGATCATTTTTTGAACCACAGAAATCAATTCTGCATCATAGGGTACCGTTATTACCGGTGTGCTCATAAAATCGCGAACAATTGCTTTGTAACCAAAATCAATTGATTCCGGTGTATCTGAGTTCATGGCTCTTTGAAAATCTCGATCTGAGATAATTCCGACCACATCACCAAATTTATTCACCACTGGCATGTGCCGAATATTATTTGATCTCATTGTGGTATAGGCATCGTCTAATGCATCATGCATATTCACGGTCACCAAATTTATAGACATAATATCTTGAGTTTTAGTCGTCATAGTAACTCCTTCATAATTTTAAGTGTGCAACCATTATGCCCCCAAAGTATCCTTTAAAAAGATTGTCGTCGATTTTATGTCCCGACTCCGAGACATTTTGTCGGAAGCATGACAAAATGTTCCAAAAAAAATTGATGTCTCGTTTTGTTGATGAGATTTGAACTTGAAAGACTCTTTATGATATACTTTGAATTTTCCAAATAGAGGTGATTGTATGCTCTCATATCTTAACATTAAAGCCGCAATAGAACTGATCCCCTCTGGCTCACGTATTTTTGTTCATGGTGGCGCCGCTACTCCCAATATTTTACTAAAAGAACTTGTCCAGCAAAGTCATCGCCTGCAAGACTGCTCGTTGATACACCTGCACACAGAGGGACCAGCTTTTTATGCCAAGGCGGAATACAAAGATTCATTCCGCGTGATCAACCTTTTTGTCGGTGGAAATATTCGAAAAAATATGGACTACAACCGCATTGATTATCTGCCCTGTTTTTTATCTGAAATCCCTGAATTATTTCGTTCAAAAAAATGTTTGTTGGATGTGGCTCTTATTCATGTTTCTCCACCTGATGTACAGGGTTACTGCAGCTTAGGCGTCAGTGTGGATATTGTAAAATCAGCGATTCAAAATTCAAAAATTATTATTGCTCAAATCAATCCCAATATGCCCCGAGTCCATGGTGATGGATTTATTCATTCCAGTGTATTTTCAGCAGCTGTTGAAGTGAATGAAAAACTTCCGCAGTCCCATCCCATCCATTTAACTTCGGAAGAGTTGCTCATCGGTCAACATGTGGCCTCGTTGATTGAAGATCGCTCGACCCTCCAAATTGGAATTGGCTCCATTCCAAATGCCGTGGCACAACAGCTCCTAGACCACAAAGACTTAGGAGTTCATTCTGAAATGTGGTCCGATGGAGTTTTAAATTTAATTGAATCAGGTGTGATCACAAATGCCTACAAGAAAATTCATCGTGGAAAATCTGTTTCTGGTTTTTTAATTGGAAGCCAAAAACTTTATGATTTCGTCCATGACAATCCATCTGTACTTCAATTTGAAATTGATTATGTGAATGATCCCAACATTATCTGTCGTAATCCGCGTGTAGCTGCCGTGAACTCGGCTGTTGAAATAGATCTGACCGGCCAAGTCTGTGCTGATTCTATTGGAAATCGAATCATTTCCGGGGTGGGTGGACAAATGGATTTTATGCGAGGAGCCGCTCAATCAGATGGGGGAAAGCCAATCATAGCTCTGCAGAGTCGTACAAAAAGAGGACGTTCAAAAATTGTTTCTCAACTACAACCCGGAGCCGGTGTCGTCACCACCCGATCCCATGTGCATTATGTGGTCACTGAGTATGGAATCGCACAGCTTCATGGAAAAACATTGAGAGATCGCGCCTGTGCGATGATTGCAATTGCTCACCCCGAAGATCGCGAAACTCTTGAGCGAGAATTCGCTCAAAAATTTAAACACGATTAAAATAGGGTTTTATGATTTTTGAAAACTCTACGACTGACAACGAAATAAATGAAAATGGTATCAGAAAAATAAAATCCCGAATCGTCAATGGACTCAGCGAAAATATTTTCTGACTTAATAGAAAAAAATGCAAACTCAACTGGATGCACCCTGTGGCCACCACCACTCCAATCAGCCACAGATTACTCAGTGCTCCGACTTTCCAAAAAATTTGAGTCATTGATCTGGCACCAAATGAACGTAACATTTGACTGAATACAACGGCTGTAAACACAAAACTTCGTGCCTTTACGACCTCCTGTCCCTGCATCAGATACCAATACAAGACCAACATCACCAAAGCTTCGACAGAACCAGTTATGACAATACTTTTCCATTCGGGCAGACCAATAATTTTTTCTGTAGTGGCGCGTGGTTTTTCTTTCATCACATCTGCTGAGACCGGATCAGCCACCAAAGTTAAAGCGGGTAAAGCATCTGTGACCAAGTTAATCCAAAGTAAATGAGCAGCAAGTAATGGTGGAGGCAAACCCAAAATAATGGCACCCATCACAATAAGTACTTCTGCAAAATTACCAACCAGTAAATAACAGACGGCCTTTCGAATATTAGTAAAAATGCCACGTCCCTCTTTGATTGCGGAAATTATTGTTGCAAAATTATCGTCTGCTAAAATCATATCGGCAGCCTGGCGAGTGACCTCGGTTCCACTTTTTCCCATTGCAATTCCAATATGAGCTTCACGTAAAGCAGGCGCATCATTTACACCATCACCCGTCATTGCCACAATAGCGCCTTTTTCTTTCCATGATCGCACCAACATCAGTTTCTGTTCCGGCGTTGCCCGAGCATGAACTCGGTCATCCAACGATTCATTCTCAGTAACCAATCCGAGCTCCCGAGCAATGGCTCCCGCTGTTTTAGGATTATCTCCAGTAATCATAATAGGAGTAATTCCTGCCACTCGCGCCTCTCGAATCGCTAATACCGCCTCGGAGCGTGGTGGATCATTAATTCCGATCAACCCTATTAAGGTTAAATTTTTTTCTTCTGCCGTTGTTCCTGTGGCAATAGCTAATACTCGAAGACCTCGCTCAGCCATCTCTTCTGCTGATTTCAAAAACTCATCTTGATTCATTGCAAAAGTTTGGCAAAGGGGAATGAGATTCTCAAGAGCACCCTTGATATAAGAAGTCTTATCGGCCCGGTACACAGACATCAAGCGGCGTTTCGAATCAAAAGGCACTGTTGATATTCTTGGATTCTTGATTTCAATATTCTCTTTTCTAAACCCGCGCTCATAAGCTGCAAGTAAAATTGCAACTTCCGTTGAGTCTCCAGTTCCAGAAAGCCCGTCCTCATTCAACTCAGCATCACAGCACGAAGCCGCCACACGAAGCAATTCAACGTGATCTTTTGCAAACAACTCGCGAACTCTCATCTCACCAGTCGTTAATGTTCCAGTTTTATCTGTACATATAACAGTTACACTTCCTAGCGTTTCAACACTTGGTAATTTTCGAATCAATGCATTCCTAGCTGACATGCGCTGAACACCGAGTGCCAGCGCCACCGTGACAATGGCCGGTAAGCCTTCTGGCACAACTGCAACGGCTAATGAAACTGAAAATAGTAAAATATCAATTCCTGAAAGTCCTTGAAAAAATCCAATAACTGCAATAACGGCGATCACAGATAAACACATCAGCAAAAGTGATTTTCCGACTTGTGCCAACTGAATCTGAAGTGGAGTTGCTTGCTCTTGAGCTGATGACAGCAAATGCGCAATTTTTCCAAGCTCAGTCTTCATTCCTGTTTGGCTAACCTGTGCTAGAGCTGTTCCCGTTGTCACAGCTGTCCCCATATAAATAATATCTGAAACAGCCTTTGCAACAGGAAAACTTTCTCCTGTTAATACCGCTTCGTTCACCTGCAGATTGGAGGACTCAATAATCTTGGCATCTGCCGCAATAATGTCGCCAGCCTCAAGCATCAAAAGATCTTCTGAAACGATTTCTCGAGCAAATACGACAATCTGCTTCCCATCACGAAGGACTCTTGCCCGAGGAGCTGTGATTCCTTTTAATGCCTCTATTGCATTTTCGGCACGGTATTCTTGAAAAAAACCAATAAATGCATTCAAAAAAAGAATCGCAAATATGGCCGTCGCCTGCATACCCTCGCCCAGAAACAAGGATATTCCACAAGCAATAATAAGAATCACAACAAGTGGGCTCTTGAATTGAGCCCAAATCAAAATCCAAAGACTCCGTTTTTTCTCGCGTTTGATTTCATTAAAGCCACTCTGCTTTAATTTTTCTGCAGCCTCAGAAGATGTCAATCCAGGATTCATTCGACCTCACTGTTACTTCTGAGTCGATCTTTCCAAGAAACTGTGTGTGAGTCTATTTAAAATAACTCCATTTATCGAACCAAACTGAGCCGCATCAGCCCATTCTCTTGGAATTGAGTCCTCTGGATTCCAATCCAAAGGACTCAATTCTCGGTCCATTTGAGAAAGCGGCTGTGCGCCCGCTTTTGGAATCCAAATAAAATCTGGATGAGCATTGGAGCGCCATTCTCCTCCAATAATTTCAAAGTCATTGTTAAGTTCAAGATCATAGGTGTATTCAACCCAACGAGTAACATCGCCATCTTCGGAATCTGTGGCTTGCGACGTAGCCATATTCTCGACCACATATCCCACTTTCATCACAATCCCAACAATCATTTTTGTATCTTTAGAACGGTGCTTTGAAAATGGATCATCCGCGTACATTTCACGAGCCAGTACAGCTTCATTGAAGGAAAGTTCACGCTCTCCAGTTTGAACATTATAATAGTTATAACTGTAATTCATGATCGGTTGATTCCAAACCTCATAGTCATAAGTCGCATCCATCACAAATGAACGATGATAAACGCCCAGCAAATGAACCATTGCGATATGCCACATACCTGGATTCAGATCAAAACAATCGGGATCGATAATTCGACCATCTTTATCCTTTTTCGGATTTTTTATATTGCATCTGGCACCTAAAGTTGAAGTCGGATACGAATTCGTGGCCCAACTGTAACTGACCAATCCTTTGATTTCACTTGGAACCAATGGAACTTGCCATTTTTGATCGTAGGACTTCACAGTGATTGTATTCACCGGACGAGGCTCCATGATCGCCGCAGAAGCCCAACCATGACAGATCCCCATCCAATCTTCTACCTTTCCATTCTCATCATAATAAGTTTTCCCCTGAGTCCACATGGACTGACTAAAAGAATACTGATCATCACCAATGATCAAATCGTATTTTTCAGCGGCGCTCAGTGTTTTCACACCACCCTGGTGCAATTGCTGAATACGCCGACTCGCTGGATTTTTTTGAATGTAGTCATAGCGCGATTTCCAATTCGTTAAATCAACAAAGAATGAATCTTGAAATCTGGCTCCTAAAATTCCATGGGAATATGGCCAGTAATCACCGGACCACGGACGCACGGAAGCTTCAGCTGACAGCAAATCCTTGGTTTCCATTTCGACCAAGTTAACCATCATTGAATTTGTTTGTAAAAATCGCTTGAGAGAATCCGAACGTCCAATAGAGGTCTCACTATGGCGAGTTTTATGACAGGCTTTCCATTCAGCTTTCTTGGCCTCGACAAACTGTTGGGATTCAATTTGATTTGGCTGAAAATAGGATTCCACAGTTGCTGGAATTTTCAAGGCAGCATCTTTAAACTTTGTTGGAACTTTTCTTCCGACAGCACTTGCTTGAGTTGCTGCTAAAATAACCAAGACACTATAAAAAAATTTCATTTCATTTCCCCTTGCGTTCCACAAAGCAGAAGATATGCCACTCAGTAAATGCATTCAGATCATCAAAACCAAGACCTTGAGCCAGGTTGTCACAATCTTCATCCTAACAAATGACAGAGAGTCTCAAATCTCAAGCCCAGATTGGCTCTTCTATGGTCTGAGACTATTTACGCACTGGCACAGACCCTGCTGATTTTTTCTATTTGTAAAATTAAACATAAGGAAAAACCATGATCACAACTCGCACAGCACGACTTCTCTCAATGCTCTTATTTTTTGGATGCGCTGATTCTGAGAATCATTTTTTTACGCCACCAGATTCTACCCAACGCGCTGAACTCTATTCAAAAAAAGGCAAAGAATATCAAGCTCAGTATCAAGGAGTTTTCCGTTCTTCCTACCGAAGCATCGAAGACATTCGTCCTCGCGCCGTGACGGCTGGAATTCGCCAAATCACTCCATTTTTATTTGGTCCCCTGACCTATCGGTCCTTGGGTGGAGTTCAAAAAGGTGAAAAAATTCAGCCCCTCATTGAGAACGCTTTTATCCAAAATGAACGAGTGATGATTCCCTATCATTATTCTGCCACCTGGATGGTTCAACCGGAGGCACTCACGAATTCAATTCTTGAACTTCCGGTTTTATTTTCAGTGCCCGATCTTCAAAAAACCGACTGGGAATCTTGTACAGACAGATCCGATGCGGAACATCGCGCATGGAGTTTTCTGTGGTACTTTTGGGATCCCACTCGGCCCGGCTGCATGCACCAAGAAAATAAAGATTACCAAATAGTGCAAGTTCATTTGAGTTCTGAGACTCAGCAAACAACTCAGTCTTTTCCAGAATACAAAAAACTGATTCGCACTATTGATGGTGTGCCAACTTTATCCATGACTTTTGCATTTGGATATGTCGAAGATGTGGAAAATCCCAATCCCTTCAAAGATAGCGATTACGGAATGCGTGAATTTCAAAAATTCTATCATCAGGCAAAATCTCAATTGCAAAAAATTGGATTAACAGAAGCTCCGATTTACCAGAGTGATATCACATCAGGATCGACTGTCATTGGTTCTGTTTTTACAGGAACTCGAAATAATGTGGCCCTGCGAATTTCGATCCTTGCCGCGGCCGGCGTTGATCAAATGGATATTTTTTCAAATAGTTTTGCTCAAAAACATGAAGGCTTCTTTTCTTGGTTCGGGCATTCTCGCGTGGGGTCAGGATTCGATGCGGATATTCTGAAAAGTAAACTTTTCCTTTCACCTGGGAAATTCTCGATCAGTCCTGATTACCAATTGGTTTACTGGGCCGGCTGCAATAGTTACTCATATTACACTCTGCCATTTTTTGAAATGAAGGCCGCTCTTGATCCACAGAATGATCCGCAGGGAACTCGCAACTTGGATTTGATTTCAAACACCTTACCGTCATTATTCGCTTTCAACGCAGCCAATGCGCAAATTATGCTGCAAGCTCTCCTTCAGTGGGATAAACCGACCAGCTACCAAAATTTAGTGAACCAAATCGAAGATTACGCCAGTCGCTGGGGCTATGACGTGATCGTTAATGTCTTAGGGGATGACGATAACAATTCGAATTAGTAGATTTGCTGCAGTCTTAAACTTAAAAGCTCGAGCTCTTTGTGCAGTTCGAGCTTTCTTTTTTTAGTGGAAAACAAACGATCCGTTGCTCCGACTAAATCGGGTGAATTTTTTATACCACGACGATACTCTGCCAATGTGAGATCAAAGTATTTTTGAGAGTTTTTTAGTTTTCGATCACTAATAGCTATTAATGAAATCGAATCATTGATCCGGTTTTTAAGAACCTGATACTGAGTCATCACATCGAGCTGCACCTGATTTTTATTTTTCTCAGCAGCTGCCGTTTTAAAGATCAATGATTTATTGCGATGATACGTTTCGAACCCAGAAAACAATGGGATTGTTAATTGCACTCCAAACTTATTTTCATTGAACGCGAGCGATGAATCATCCGATGGAGTCAATCGACCAACAGCATAAGTTAAATCCAACTGAGGATAAAATTCGGATTGAACTTGTTGTTGCTCAAGTTCATGTTTGCGTTTCACTAAAAGAGCTCTTTGAAATTCAATGCTCTTTTCCGAATTGAACTGCTGAATGCTTTTCTGAAATGAACTCACAGAACTGAAGCGAATCTTATCCAACTCCTCATCTGCAATATCTTCACCCAATAGCTTTATTATTTTTTGATGATTCTCTGCATGCATTTGTTTCTGGTTTAAAAGCTCAATTTCAATTTCATTTTCACGAAGGTCCAACTCGAGATTATCAACAGGTCCCGTAAGACCAGCTGATACTTTTTTGCCAGCCATTTTGCGTTGTGACTGTGTCACTGCCAACTCTTCTTGTAATAAATCTTGGAATTGATGCAAATAAATCATGTCACTGATAACTTCTGTTAGCTGAAGTCTCAATTCATTCTTTTTTAACTGCAAGTCAATCTCGGCAAGCTGCAAATCTATATTTCCAGCTTGCGCCAGCGCATAATCCTTAAAACCACTAAAGATATTGGCTCGCCCCTCTAAATACCCAACATATCCGGTTTCAACACTAGACAACTCATCCGTTTTATTGCGCTGCCAACCACCAATAGCATTTACAGTTGGAAAAAAACCCGAATTGAAGGCTTTCTTTTGAGATCGAGCCCCTTCAGTTAAATCGACTTCGGATTGATACCCTAAGTTTTTTTGAAAAACCCGAAGCTCGAGATTTTCAAGACCCTCAAGCGCATCAACCTGTGCGCTGATTAAAATAAGTAAAAGCATCATCCAACGCATAACAAGACTCCTCAGAAATGGGGCTTACTTTTCAACCTGAAATTTAAAAATATTCTTTTTATTTTTTATCTCGACTGTCACTGTCATTTCGACGCGATAGGCATTTTTGAAATCAACTGTTGTGACATAAGCTCCGTCTTGCAAATCGATCTTGGCCTCTTCGGCCTTTCCTTTTGGCGCCTTGAGTGTTGCTGAAACTTTCACATCCGATGTCGCAACCTCAGCACCTTCATGAGTTGCCGGATAAATTTTTACCAGATTTCCAGCAACAACGTACTCAAGATTAATTTCCTTCCCTGCTTTAACAACTCCACCATGGTTAGCTTTCAGTGCCCCTGGCGCATTGTCATGCCCTTCATGTGCAAAAACTGACAGCGCTCCCATAATTATTCCAACCATTAAAAAACTTTTCATCATTTGATATCTCCTTCAAGAATATTTTTTTGATCTTGTTGATTAATACTTTTCTCAGCTGATTTTCTTCCGAAATGAAAAAATACAGCTGGAGTTACAAACTTGTTATTGTGGGTGGAGCTAATCAATCCACCCACAATAACAACAGCCACAGGATGTAAGATTTCTTTTCCTGGAGCCCCACCCGCCAATGCCAATGGAATCAATCCCAGGATGGCCGTAAGTGCCGTCATCAACACGGGAACTAAACGCTCTAGAGAACCTCGAATAACCATGGCTTCCGAAAATTTCTCACCTTCATATTTCATCAAATGCAGATAATGTGAAATCATCATAATTCCATTTCGAGAAGCAATTCCACACAATGTGACAAAGGCCACCAAACTGGCCACTGAAATTGAATTATTTGTAAAATAAATCGCAATCACGCCACCAATAAATGCCATGGGGATATTCAGCATCACTTGTATAGCAATAAAAATAGATTTGAAATGCAAATACAATACTAAGAAAATTCCCAAAATCGAAAGCAAACCCAAAAATGTCATAAGCTTTGCAGCCTGCTGCTGACTTTCAAATTGACCACCATAGGAAATGAAGTAACCTTCTTCCAACTTAATTTCAGAGTTAATCTTATTTTGTAATTCTCGCACCAGACCATCCAAATCACGCCCTGACGAGTTTGCTAAAACTACAATACGACGCTGAGCATTTTCACGATTAATAATATTAGGCCCCGTGGATTCGTAAACATCTGCAACAGCTTCAACAGTGATTTTAGTTCCATCGGGCATCACTTTGATCGGAGTTTTCTTGATCAGCTCAAGATCTGTTCGCGATTTCTCATCAAATCTCATAAACACATCCACACTGCGCTGGCCTTCAAGAATTTGTCCAACAACCTCGCCTTGAAGTGCTTTTTCCATTAACCGAGCTAAATCTCCAACGACAATTCCATATTTTGCAGCTTCGTCCCGCATCAGCTGAATTTTTACTTGAGGAATCAGAACTTGTTGTTCGATTTGTAAATCCACCAAGCCCTCTGTACCCTGAATGGCTTTATTAACTTCAGCAGCCTTGGTTCGTAAAATGGCTAAATCAGGACCAAATACTTTGATTGCAATCTGTGCGCGTACACCGGACAAAAGATGATCCAAACGATGTGAAATCGGCTGACCAATATTCACAAAGACACCATCAATGGTTTTTAAATTTTCGCGAATTTCTGCTAAAACCACATCTCGGGGACGTCCCCCGTCCTTGAAATCCACATCAATTTCTGCGGAATGAACACCTTCGGCATGTTCATCTAATTCAGCTCGCCCTGTTCGTCGAGATACCGATTTGACCTCGCCAGTTTGCAAAATCAATTTTTCAGCCTGAAGTCCCAGAGCATTGGATTCCTCTAATGAAATTCCGGGTTGAGCCATCATCGATATTGTTGCTGTCCCTTCGTTAAACTGAGGCAAAAAATCTCGACCCATTTGAAACGTTAATCCCATAGCAATAGCAAACAAAAACAAAGCTGCACCCATAACCACTTTATAATGCTTAAGGGACTTGTGTAAAATTTTGGTATCCACCCGTTTCAAAAATTGCACCAAGACGCCATCTTTATGTTCGAGTAACTTTCCTTTTGTTAAAAAGTAAGAACATAAAACCGGAGTCACAGTCAGTGAAATCACCATCGAAGCCAGCAATGAAATAATATAGGCCACACCCAATGGAACAAAAAGTTTTCCTTCGATGCCCCCCATACTAAAGAGCGGCAAGAAAACAAGACATACAATAATCGTCGCAATCACGATGGAATTGCGAACTTCTCGTGATGCCTCATAAACAACGCGGATCGCATTTTGTGGATTCGCACTTTGGCGATTCTCGCGAAGACGTCTGAATACATTTTCCATATCGACAATCGCATCATCGACCAGTTCGCCAATGGCAATTGCTAAACCACCCAATGTCATGGTATTCACGGAAAGTCCAAAAAATTTAAAAACAATAGCTGCCAAAACAAATGACAAGGGAATCGCCGTCATGGTGATGATCGTAGTTCGAATATTCATTAGAAACAGAAACAGGATAATAAAAACTAAAATAATTCCATCTCGTAAAGCCTCTTGAACATTCTCAATAGAGGTTTCAATAAACTGAGCTTGTTTAAAAAGATTGGGATTCATAACGACAGACGCCGGCAGAGTCCGTTCAAGCTCTTTTAAAGCTTTTTCAATTTCAAGAGTCAGGTCAATGGTGCTCATCCCCGGTTGCTTCTGAATACTCATGATCACGCCTGATTGAGCGTTCACACTGGCATCACCACGCATGATTTGCGGCGCCTCTTTCACTTCAGCGATTTCCTTCACTAAGACTGGACGCCCTAAGTGCAGACCCACGACAGATTCCAGGATTTCCTCTTTGTTGCGAATCGCACCCAAGACACGAATCAACGATTCATTGCGTTCGATATTAATAAATCCACCCGTGGAATTTAAACTGATTTCCGAAAGATTGTGTTCAATATCTTCAATCGTTAACTGCAAACGCTGAATTTTTTCAGCCGACAATAAGATTTGGAATTGCCTCACTCCGCCGCCGATTGAAATCACCTGAGCCACTCCAGGAATACTCAGCAATCGAGGACGAATAGTCCAATCCGCCAATGTGCGAAGCTCCATGGGACTGATAGTTGTATCTTTCGATGTGATTCCAACCAACTGAATTTCACCCATAATGGATGAAATGGGTCCCATGACAGGAGTTCTATTTTGCGGAAGTTTTTCTTTGGCCAAAGTCAGTTTCTCTTGAACCAACTGACGATTTCTAAAAATATCTGTTCCCCAAGCAAACTCCACATAAACAATACTGAGTCCAACTCCCGAGCTGGATCGCACCCGCTCCACACCCGGCAATCCATTCAGCGTTGTCTCCAGCGGGAATGTCACTAATGTTTCAACCTCTTCCGGAGCTAAACCTTCAGCCTCGGTCATAATGGTCACTGTTGGTCGATTTAAATCTGGGAAAACATCAACTGGCAAATGTGATGCTGTCCAACCACCGTACGCCATCAAAAAGGCGGCAATGATTAAAACTAAAGCGCGGTGAGACAGAGAAAATTTAATAATTCGATCCAACATCTCAAGATCTCCCTATTTAGTGGTGACCTTTATGTGGATCATCCGGAATGTCATGCTTTAATGGCAGTGGATATGTCACGCTTTGTCCTTGCTGACCATCACGTTTCGCCAACACTTTAAGATCTGCTTTTTGACTTAAATCCACGGACTCAGGGAACTCACAATAATAAAAATTTTCGACGGTCGTACAGTCAGCTTTGACAGCGGGCTTTGTCAATGTAACCACTAGGCTTGATTTCTCGGTCGTTGGGTTTTTCCACTGCATATCTAAAAGATACACTTTTAAACTATTTTTAGCTTCGGGAAGAACTTCGGTATGAAAAGCTCCTGGCATGCGGATAAAACCACCATGTGGTCCGGGCTTATCTTCTCCGTGAGTCCAACCAGTAGATCCTCCAAGTGATAGTAAAATAACTGCTAACCATCTGATATTTTTCATCTTTTGACACCTTTCTTGTATTTTTTAGGGATGATTTAAAACGTACCACCTCTTACGGAAAAAGAAACTCATTTGTGACATCTCAAAAGAAGTTTCTTTTTCAAAAGAAACACTATTGACCTTCCCATGATGGTAAGGAGTAACATGTCCGAACTTTTTAAGGAGCCCAGTAATGGACATGACAAATAAACACGAGATGGAAATCCAAATTGAAGGAATGAGTTGCGCCTCATGCGTGGCCCGAGTTGAAAAAGCATTGAATGCCGTACCTGGAGTTTCAAAAGCCAGTGTGAATTTGGCCACCGAAAAAGCTCATGTTCAGGTTGATCCTATCCTGAAAGATCACTCTGACCTGATCAAGGCCGTTGAAAAAGCCGGATACAAAGCTCACTTTAAAAGTGCACCCACCACAAACTCTATGGATCACATGGATCATATGAATCACGACGGTGGTAATCCCGGAGATTCCAAAGCTCTGGTTCTTCAAAAACAAAAAGATCGTGTGATTTTATCAGCTGCTTTAACAGCTCCACTGATTGTTCCTATGATCATGCAATTTTTCGGAGTGACCTTAGAGATGCCAGCATGGGTTCAGTTTATGCTGGCCACTCCTGTGCAATTTTGGCTGGGCGGAAAATTTTATGGAACCAGTTGGAAAGCCGTTAAAAATTTAAGTGGAAATATGGATCTGCTGGTAGCCATTGGAACCAGCGCTGCCTATGGCCTCAGTATTTATCAGTGGCTTTTTGGCCATGTGGATCATGGTGGACATCTTTATTTTGAAGCTGCAGCTGTGATTATCACTTTGGTTCTATTGGGAAAATATTTAGAATCGAAAGCCAAACAACAAACAACTGAGGCGATCAAGGCCTTACAAGCCCTGAAGCCTGAAACGGCACGTATTCGCAAGCACGGCCAAGAAATTGAAATAGCTATTGCTCAAGTGCAACTTCACGACGAAGTCATCATTAAACCTGGCGAAAGAATTCCTGTCGATGGCGTGATTCTCGAGGGCCAAAGTCATGTCGATGAATCTTTAATTACCGGAGAAAGCTTACCCGTTGAAAAAGGCATTCATGATACGGTCATTGGCGGATCCGTCAATTCAACAGGTGTCCTTCTTGTGAAAACAATGGCTCTTGGAGCCGAAACCACTTTGTCTCGCATTGTGCGACTCGTAGAAAGCGCTCAGGCTGTGAAAGCCCCTGTGCAACGCTTAGTCGACAAGGTCAGTGCTATTTTTGTTCCCGTTGTTTTAGTTCTGGCCCTTTTGACTATTATCACTTGGGGCCTCATGACGCAGGATTGGGAAAATGCCCTCATGAATGGAGTCGCCGTTTTAGTCATCGCCTGTCCATGTGCTTTAGGCTTAGCAACACCCACATCGATTATGGTTGGAACTGGTGTGGCCGCTAAGGCCGGAATTTTGATTAAGGATGCCGAAGCTTTAGAAATTACTCATTCGATCACAACGGTTGCTTTTGATAAAACAGGAACTCTCACTGAAGGCAAACCCCGAATTATAAAATTTCAGACGCTCACTCCATCAACAAACGAACTTCTTGCTGTGATAGCTAGTATTCAAGCCAACAGCGAACACCCTTTAGCCAAAGCTGTTTTAGAAAAAGCCAAAGAAGAAAATATCTCTTTCAAACCAGCTAGTGATGTAAAATCCATCCCTGGGCGCGGACTTCAAGGCCTTATTGAAAACGAAACCATCTTGGTGGGATCAGAAAAATTAATGCTGGAAAGGGGTATCCCCATCGAAGCTCTTCAATCGATTGCCGTCGACAGCGAAAAATCTGGAGAAACTGTTTCTTTCATCGCCAACGAAACTCAAAAAATGGCTTTAGGCCTCGTCACTTTCGGCGATCAAACGAAATCCTCTGCACACCTCACCATTCAAAAACTTCGCCAATTGGGAATTAAAACAATCATGCTGACCGGCGACAATGAAGGCAGTGCAAAAAAAGTAGCGGCGGCTTTAGGAATCGATGAAATTCGCGCCAAGGTTTTACCTGAAGACAAAGCCAAAATTATTGAAGACCTAAAATCTCGAGGAGAAAAAATAGCTATGATTGGCGATGGTGTTAACGATGCCCCTGCCTTGGCGGCGGCTCATGTGGGGATTGCGATGGCGACAGGCACAGACGTCGCCATGCACACCGCTGGAATCACTCTGATGCGTGGAAATCCGCTTTTGATTCCAGACGCCATAGAAATTTCTCGGAAAACTTATCGTAAAATAAAACAAAACTTATTCTGGGCCTTTATTTACAATATCGTGGGAATTCCTCTTGCCGCGATGGGATACCTTAATCCTATCATTGCCGGAGCCGCCATGGCGTTTAGCAGCGTGAGTGTTGTGACCAACTCACTCCTGCTTCGCAGTTGGATACCCGAAAGCAAAAGCTCAACCCATTCGGAGCATTCATGAATATTGGAGAAGCTGCTAAAATATCTGGAGTCACCCCAAAACTCATCCGCCATTATGAATCCATTGGCATTATTCCCAAAGCCACTCGGAGTGTATCAGGATATCGCACCTACAGTGCTGCGGATGTTCATATTTTGTCGTTCGTCAAAAGATCTCGCACATTGGGATTTTCGATGAAAGAAATTAAAAAATTGGTCAGTCTTTGGCGCAATAAATCTCGGGCAAGTCTTGATGTTAAAAATATGGCGCTCGCTCATATTGATGACATGGAGAAAAAAATCGCTGATCTCCAAGAGATGGTGAAGACTTTAAAACATCTCTCAAAAAACTGTCACGGTGACAATCGTCCTGACTGCCCCATTCTAAATGACCTGGCCCAACCACTCTAACTCGTTGAATTTGTTAACAAATCATATATTCTATTCCGGATGTCACAAAACCAACACAACACTCGTAATATCTCGTGATAGAGATGAAGGGAATTCATGTCCTTAGACGGCTCTACTGACGAAGACGTTATGGTTTTATATCAAAACGGCTCGGAAGCTGCTTTCCAAGTCTTGTATTCCCGGCACTCCGGAAAGGTTTTCAGCTTTTTAAAAAAACGAATTCTGGATCCCGAAAAAGTAAATGAAATTTACCAAGAGGTTTTTATAAAAATGCACAACTCAAAACATTTGTATAATAAAACCCTGCCCGTTCTTCCGTGGTTATTTACCATCACCCGAACAGTTATGATTGATGAGCTTCGTAAAACAAAACCCGGGAAACATCTTGGCAATTTTGATTTTGATCAACTTCCTGCTGTTAGCCCTTCTAGTCCTGGTACGACAGAACTTGTTACTCTCATCGATCAGTTACCCGAAGCTCAACGCATTGCCATGAAGTTACGGTATATTAATGACGAGTCTTTTCAAGAGATCGCACAGACTTTAGAAACATCGCCTCTGAATGCACGTCAACTGATCAGCCGTGGATTAAAACGACTCAAACAATTGCTCCAGGAGAACAAGCCATGACTCGCAAATCGGATCAAGATTGGGCTAAAGACTTTCAAGATTTTTTACAACCTGAAGAAACTCGGATACCACAAGAGCTTCACTCTTTGGTATCCACACAAATTTCCAAATGGATGAATCCCAACTCTTGGGTTGTTTTTTCAAAACTGGTTGGAATTCATTTGGTGGTGGGATCGTTGTCACTGTCTTTTTGTCATCAATTTGGAATGAACCCCTTTCAAACCGAAAAATCGTTAGCCGATTGGTTTATGCGAGTTGGCGGACATCATGTTTGTATGTTCGCGTGTGGAATTTTATTTGTTGGAATCAGTTTATTAGCCGCTGGATACTTTTTAAAAATCGAAGAGATCAATGCTCTCAGAAAAAATGATCTGACACAGTCGCTGTCTCTGGGCGTCCTATCCCTTGGATTATTTGCTGTGTTCGGAGCTGAACTTGCCATAGGATTTGCTTCCATTTGGCTAGTCGGTGGTTTGATTGGAGGTTGGCTTGCAACAGAAACTGTTTGGCGCCTTAAACAAATTTAGTTATTCTCTTAATCGACTTACAATGGCCAATTCCGCCTCATTTGGATCTCGTCCAAATTGAACTCTAAAATCAGCTTTAAAATGCGCTAAACTTTGCTCGCGGGCCAGTTCATGATAATTGGTTTTTGCCATCTGTTCCGAATGAGTGACCAAGGGTTCAAATAAAATTTGCACCTGCTGCGCACCTTTTTCCTGTAAATCACTGTAAGTCATATAGGAATACGCCGGTAGTCCCACAAAAATCGCAGCCACCAAGGTCCAATTGTAGCTTGCCGAGAAAACATTAAAAAAATATTTAAACTGAGAGTGCTTCATATATGGTTCTAAAAGATCATGATTGGCGTCAACACCACTCCAAGCTACTTTTGCCGCAATTTCCACAGGCAATATGGCACCGTCTAGTTTGGGCATGTAAAACATCATAAATGTCCAGCGACTGTAGATATCCTTAAATGGTGTCATCACCCAATTAAAAACTTTTCGTTTAAAACTTGGCAAGGCCTTCGTGCCATCAAATAAAAAACTTTCCAATCCTTTTGCCAATAAAGAATGACGAGCTTGTCGGTACAAAAGCTTTTCTTTAAATGTCATTCCCTTGGTTACACTTGGATCCGATAAAAACGAAAGCTGTTCTAACTTCTTAGCGAACTTTTCAAAATCATAACGATCCCAAGAATCGGCTGATTTCATTTTTTTTAAAAGTCTATTCAGTTTAAATGCCTGATACCTTGCGCCTGTTCGCGCAGAAAACGAAGAACCTTCGAGATTAGGAGTCAGGCTTTCTGAAATATTTTTTGAAAATAAAAAATGATTGTATTTTTCATTCAGTGAATCAATCACCTCGGCATAGTATTGCGAACTTTCTGCTTCCGCCTGAGTGAATAAATCAAAACAGCGAAGCTGAGCTTCACTGTTTAAAGAGATCATTAATAAAAAAACAGTGACAATCAATTTCAAAATCAACTACTTCTTTGATCGATTTTTAATTTCGGCATCAAGTTTATTTGCGGTTGTATCCAGATTGATTAACGTCGACATAATTAATTTTTGAGATTGTTCAGAACTCAGTCCCAATGTCATGCTTAAGATATCAGGAATACCTGTCGCACCAGTAGCACCGTAAGCAATTGGTTTTTTTGCCAGCTCTGTTGTTTTCACCACACCTTGCTGCACGCGTGGTAGAATATTTTTCAAAAACCCGTCTGTCTGTTTGGCCAATTTCGGATAGACTAAATGCAAAAGCAAATAGGAAAAGCTGGCCAATAATGCCATATCTTGAGTTCCACCTAAGTTAGCAACAATACCCGAAATCTGACTTTGATTTTCGAGCAATGCAGAACTGATTGTATTTAATGAGCCTGTGATTTTTTCAAGCTCAGGGGTCAAGTTACCTGTTTTAGATAATTCTTTCGAAGTCTCAAAAACAATTTTACTCAGCATCGTTGCATCCACTTTATGACTTTCTTTATAACGCGTAATAAAAGCGTTTAAACCCATTGAAACAGTGCTGAGCGCCAGAATAGCATTTGTGGCTTCTTTACTTTTTAAATGCGCATTCATGGTATAAGCTGTTAAGGCAACCAATACGATTTGCACGCGATTGGCGTACTTCAACACCGCATCAGATTCATTCACACTTGAAATTTCATTTAACTTATCCATTAATCCACGCACTTCTTTAAGTGCAGAAACTAATTCCTCGGTAGTTTTTGAATCCGCTGTTGCCAGCAGTTCAATAATTTCTTTTTCACTCAGGGCTCGATCAACAGCATATTTTACTTGATCGGTTGTTGGGCTTGCCATGGCCACTTGGAATGAATTTAAAAGCAGTGCGGATGATACTGTCAGGGCGATCATTTTCTTCATAGGTTTACCTTCTTTCGTGATAAAAACCCATCTGCCAAAAAAGTGCCGACTCAAACTCAACCTATTCCCGTTCTATTTAAAAAATAAGATAACTTTCAGACACCTGCCAAAAATGGGTTCTCAAATTGAGGCACCCCATTTGTAAGGTACAAGCTAAACGTAACTTAAATGCAACCAAAGGAGCATTCATGAAAAAAATGACGACAATTTTAGGCTTAGTGATCATCTCTTGTACAACTTTTGCCGCGGAAGTAGCACTCGAAAACGAGCGTTCATTTCTATGCACAGCAGTTGAGAAGGTGCTTGAAATCAATACGCTTGATGCTGCACTCGATACCAAGACCTGCCTCACGGAATCAGAAATCAATTCAACGCTCGTGACTGAGGGAATTCGAACTGTTGAAGGAAAATTGACTTTCAACTCTCCTGAAAGATCCAGCTTCACGTTAAATTGCTCAGCATCTTATTATGGAGATGCTCAGTTAGAAAATATAATTGGTGGAATTGAATCTGTAACTTGCGAAGCTGAATAACTGAAATTACTTTGAATGAGTTTCCGCTTCAATAAAATCGACTTGAGCTGATTTGAAGCGTGAGACTTTCTGAAATGGCTGCCCGGAAGCGGCAGCCTCTGTTAAATACTTGATATTAAATTGCGCCAAAGCCATGGCTTTCTCTAGCAGTTTTTTGATGTACTTCATATCATTCTCATTATACTTTTCAACATCTTGTCGAGGGATCTGAATAATAAAAAATTCTTTTTCTGACAATTGAATTTGTGCTTGCTCCATAAGTGTTAAAACGGCTTCAGGCTTTATATCAACGATATCCAAAGCGACCGACAGCAAATCTATGCTTTTTAATGATATATCTCTCGTGATCTTAAAATACTTATCATAATCAGCTGCTGAATTCACTGTTCCACGCAGCAGCTGTTTGGCCGCAGCTGTCAAAGTATCTGCGTAGGTCACCATTTCTTCGAAGCTATAGAAAAAATCATATCCAGTGACTCCTTTTTCTTTATTCACGTACTTGATATGCACAGGATATTGATTCTTGGGCTGGTGCAAACCCTTTCGTTCTGAAGCAAACAAGGCATGACGAATCTCATGACCTGTTACTAATGGATCTACGAATGAGTGTCGAAAAAGATCTCCGGGTTGCAAGAAAATCGCTCTTAAATTGGAATCAAATAAAGATTTAGCATTCAGCATCTTATTTTTGAATGGAAAATAAATAAGATCGATCTTTCCTTTTTTTTGCAATCCTGATGCATAACGGTTGAGAGCCGATTGACGGCTAGGTAAAATACGAATCATTGGGTAGAGAATCTCTTTACTAGCATTTGATAATGGCTTTAGCGTCAATTCAAAATCAATTTCTTTATTCTTTAAAATTTCAGAAATCTGAGGATAGTATTCAGTTGTTATGCGTTCGATCACCTTTTGATGCTCGAGATGAATTTCTTCAGAAGTTAAAACCAATGAACTGTTTTTTTGAATATCTTCCGTCAATCTCTGAATTAAGTCTCCCAAGTCCTTTTCTAAAATCTCATTCTGAGACACTGCAACTTGCTGGGATTGGTTAAATAGATCTTCGCACCGAATTTGCGCGCAGACGTCTAAATGAATAACAGCGAAAATCAATAGAAATGAAATAACACCAAAAAAACGCATATGATTTTACAAGTTGCAATTCTATCTCCTACATTCAAAGAGCCACATATTGTCACTTCGTCTAAATCATAACAGCTGTTAAAATAATTCAGATTTGGTAAGCTGCGCTCTATGAAAAAAATTCTATTAATATTCTTGACGTCATTTTTATTTCAATTGTCCTACGCTTCAGACAACAGTGGAATCACAATTAGCGCAGTTGGCGACATTATGATGGGAACAGCCTTCCCGTCATGGTCATATCTTCCTTCAGACCAAGGACAATCTTTATTTAAACAAGCTGCACCCTATATTCAAGCGTCAGATATTCGATTTGGTAATTTCGAAGGAACATTTTTTGAGGGCACCGAACAGCAAGATGGAAAAGCAACTGGTGCAAATCGATATTTATTTAAAACTCCAACGTATTATACTGATCGTCTGGTGGACGCTGGATTTAATGTTATGAGTGTTGCAAATAATCATTCAAGAGATTTTGGATTAAGTGGTCTTGCAACAACAAAGGCCGCGCTTATAATGGCTGGAATTCAGTATGCGTCAAAAGAAGGAGATGTTGCTTACTTCACTGTTCGCAATTTAAAGATCGCACTCTTGGCTGTTGACTACAAATCAGGACCCAGAAATATTAATTATCCTCAGTCTATTTACAAAGAAATTCAAAAATTAAAAACGAAAAATCATATAGTCATTGTTTCAGTTCATGCCGGAGCCGAAGGAAATCAAGCGACTCATACACCGATGTTACAAGAGATTTTTTTAGGTGAAAAGCGTGGCAATTCCGTCGAATTTGCAAGAACTGCTGTTGATTTTGGTGCGGATGCCCTGCTTATTCATGGCCCCCATGTTCCCCGTGGAATGGAAATCTATAGAGATCGAATTATTCTGTACAGTTTAGGAAACTTTGCAACAGGAAAAGGAATCAATATCGGAGGTGTTGCTGGCCTTGCTCCGCTAGCACAATTAAAACTGAATTCAAAAGGTGAATTTCAAAAGGGCCGAATTGTATCATTCGTGCAAAACCGCGAACGAGGAACTGTACTTGATTCTGGAGGACGCGCTTTTGAAGTTATTAAAAATTTAAGCCTTCAAGACTTTCCGGCGTCTTCACCGGTGTTTGGAATCAATGGCGAATTTAGCTATTAAAACCATAATTATGATGCGCAAATTATTGAATCACACTCATCATTTTCCAGCGCCCCTGTTTAAATCTTAAAAACAAAATACCCGAAGTAAATACAGAATAAACAGCCGCAAAACCCCAAGCCCAAATAACTCCATTGTTCCAGTCTTTAACTAAGTAAGCTGGTAAAACCATGATAGGCCATGGGACGATCAAAGCAATTAGCGATACAAAGCGTGTATCTCCGGCACCTTTTAAAGCAAAAGAGATATTTAAATAGACGCTATCTAATAAAGTAAAAATCGCTATAATTTTTAATAACTTCGGTGTGATGTCACTGACCTCAGCCCATAGATTTGGATTTTCATTATTTGCAAACCATGACAAGTAAAATTGAGGAATAAGTACAAAGGTCATAGCCGCAATAGACATATACATAAGAGATATCTGAACACCCGCTATCGTCATTCGTTCCGCTAATTCTGGCTTCTTTTCACCCAAATGCTGCCCCACCAAAGTCATAACAGCCTGCGCGACACCCAGGCTTGGCAGAACAGATAACATCATGATGGTGACGGCAATGCTACTACTGGCTAATGCGGCATCACCACCTTGTGAAACTCGGCCCATAATTATTAAAAAGACAGTGAATGCCAGTCCTTCCAGGGCCCACTGCATTCCGCTAGGAAGACCAAATTTTAAAAACTGCTTTAACAATTCAAAATTTAATCGCAGTGAAGATTTAATTTTATACTGAATTTCATTTTTCGCTGAAAATAGTAAAAATAAGCCATAAAGACCCGCTCCCAATGTAGCAATTGAAGTTGCATAACCTGCTCCGGCCACACCCAACGAGGGAAATCCTAATTTTCCAAAAATAAGTAAATAATCAAGTATGACATTCAAGAAAAGTCCCACAAAATTAATCCCAATGACAGCCTTAGTTTTCCCAAGACCAGTATAAAAACCACTAGCGACCGCCACTAAAGCCGTAGGCAATGCAGAATAAGCAATGGCATCAAAATACTCGACTTCAAGTTTTTGAATCGGCACAGAGTGCCCTACCCAATTAAAAAACCAATCTGATAAAAACATCAACCCTAAAAACAAAAGACCACCGACAATCGCCACAAAAAGTGCCTGCCAAATAGCTTCGCCAATTTTTTCTTTCTGATCAGCCCCATTGTATTGAGCAACAAATGTTGTGATATAACTCGATGTTTGCTGCAATAAAGCCATAGGCACCCAAAACACACCCATCACGGTCATAACCGCCCCAAGCGCTTCTGTCGAATAATTACCTAAGTAAACACGGTCAATCGTCAGTTGCAAATTCCAAAAGCTATTTGCAATTATCAATGGCCAAGCAATTTCAATAATTTTTTTCCAATGGGCTTTATTCATGAAGCCATTATCCATGACTTTTAATGGGGGTCAATTAAAGAGAGACTTAAAACAAAGCCCTGCAGCTTGGGGCTACTCTTGCATTTTTAATTTCATTTTTCATAGTGTCTCATTCAGAGAACTTCAATCGTTGCGCTTGAAAAGCAATGCAACTCGAAATTAAAGTTTTTAAAAAATCACCTGGTAAAAATGGCAGAACACCGGCCGATAGTAAATTTTGCGTGGGAATAAATAATGATAGAACTGCAACACCGCATGAAAAAATAATAATACTTCCTGAAACAGCAGTCAGATATAATCGCAACCAGGACTTTGTCCAACCTTGGTCCGATAGAAAACCCATCCAGTAAGTAGCCACTGCCATTCCAATCAAGTATCCTGTCGTTGGTCCAAATGAAAAGCCAGCCTTACCCATCGCAAAGATTGGCAACCCCAGTGCACCAAGAGCCAAATAACTAAGAATAGTCGCCAAAGCTCTCTTTCGCCCCCACATCAATGCAATCAAAGTCACTCCAAAAGTCTGACCTGTAATTGGAACTGGTGTCCACGGAAGTGGAATTGCAATCTGAGCCAACATGCTCAGACAAAGAACTCCTAAAACTACAGATAAAACATTTGCCTGAATTTTATTTCCTCTTTGAATAATATACTGAGGCACCAAAGCTAGCTCTTGATTCATAATTTCTCCTGTTCCAGTTGTTTATCAAATGACAAGACAGCTTTAAATATAAAAAATAAAATTTTAGTACCCAATAGTTGAACAATTCAACTATTATGGTTCTATGAAAATTAAATCCTATCTTCAACAAAGCCCCATCTTTTCCCTGAATGCAGCCTATGAAGCCGTCATTCCAAAACTTAACAAACAACTGAAATCGGATCATTTGAACTTGCTTCAAGGACTTGTTCTCACCGCTCTTTTTTTCGAAGATCGATTCGATATCAATCCATCTTATTTAGCTGAGGTTTTTCAAACCAGCCGCGGAAATATGAGTCATATTCTGTCTGATTTAGAGTATCGAGGATATATCAAACGAGTTCTCAATGAAAAAGATGCTCGCGGCTTTAAAATTGAACTTAAAGCCGATGGAAGAAAAAAAGCTCTTTCTTTGATTAAATTCTTTGACCGCCTACAAAACATATTTGAGAAAAATTTAGGATTAAGCAAATGTCAAAATACTGTTGATGGGCTTCATTCGATTTCTGAAGTTTTCACTGATTTCATTCAACATGATAGGTTTATACCTTAGTGATTTCAATCACTTAGCTCACGCCCTAATCTGAGTTCTATTGATTTCCATTTTTTTGACCCGACGATGTATTGTATGGTACAATATATCATATGAAAGCTATAATCATTGAATTTGATAAATTCTTATCTGAAAAAAATTTGAATTTCAAAGCTGTTATTATTGGTGGTGCTGCATTAAATATTTTAGATATTAGTTCTAGAAAAACCAAAGATGTCGATTGTTTAGACCCTGAAATTCCACAAGAAATAATTTTTGCTGCCAAAGATTTCGCGGAAAAATTCACAAATCTAGAGCTTGATCATAGCTGGCTCAATAATGGCCCAAAAACTCTTAAAAAAGATTTACCAAATGGATGGCGCAATCGAATTCAACCAATTTTCCGTGGTCAATCCATAACTTTAGATGTCTTAGGAAGAGAAGATTTTCTTAAGTCAAAACTTTTTGCATACTGCGACCGATTAACTCCAGATTTTGAAGATTTAAAAGATTTGCGTCCCACTGTTTTTGAACTAAATGATGCCATAGATTGGGTCAAAAAACGAGATAGCAACTCAAATTGGCCACAACATGTCGAAAAATCTTTTTCTGTTTTAAAGAAAGCTCTTGGTCATGATTAATACTTATTCGCTCGATCAAAGACTTTATCATATTGGTTTGCAATTATCAGGTGTTACTAAAATTAGACCAAATTCCTGGATTGATATTGAGACCACACTTCACGAAGCCACTTTAGATGTGGATTCTGATAGTCGAATATTTTCACTGCTTTGCAGCTGGGTTATTATTCATGGTGATTATGTTATAATTGAAAAACTAATGAAACTTCAAAAGAATAATTTTTCGCCCTGGCTAGTTGCGCTTGCCGTATTTGCCTCAAACCATGGATTTCATCAGTGGAAACGACTTATAAAAAAACTAAGACTAGATATAGCACTAGTAGATGTTGAACTTGCCTTAAGTGCTATATCTATCAAAGGTGAAGAACCAAATTTTAGAAAATACGGCTTTCTTATCCCCAAAGGAAGTATCAGAGCCCGATCTAGCGATGCTTTATCAACTCAACAACTAATCAAAAAAAATATACAGTATCGCAATCGTCTTTTGTATGGGGCATCATGGAGGTCTGATATTATTTCAGCAATACAAATAGGACTTAAAACACCTTATATAATTGCAAAAACGCTGGGCTGTTCGTATGAACCTGCTCACAGAATTTTTAAAGAATACCTTCTGGCCAGCTCTGTTTAAGCTTCGCAGCGAACACAAGCGAACACTTTGTTCGCAAATCCCTTGCCTTAATGAAAACACCTGATTAAGTTCCCCCGATGCGGATTGATTACAGATCTATATTGAATGAAATTCTTCATGAGCGGACAGCTGTTAACGCGTCCTACTCGTTAAGGTCCTATGCCCGTGACCTGAAGGTATCACCATCAACACTTTCCGAAGTCCTCAATGGCAAAAAAGGCCTTTCGCCCAAACTAGCCAGTTCTTTAGCGATCCGTTTAAAGCTTCCAGATTGGGAACAGAAATATTTTTGCGATCTGGTCTCTAAAGAGCATGCCAAAAGTCCCCGCCTGCGTGCAGAAGCAAAAAAAAGACTGGCCAAATGTCGTCATGAAAATCATGTTCACATCCTGAACCAACGCGCAATCAAAGCCCTGACGTCGTGGATGGATCTTGCCATTCTTGAACTGACTTACATGAAGGATTTTGAAGGCACTCTTTCCTGGATTTCCAAAAAACTTCAGATTTCAACAGCTGATGTTAATTCTTCAGTCAAAAGACTGACCGAAGCAGGGCTTTTAGAAATCAACAAAGAAACAGGTCGCTGGTCAGATATTTCTCCGTTGTTTAGCTCAACAGATGGAATCCCAAATGAATCCATTCGCAATTTCCATAAAACGATATTGAATTTGGCACTTAAAAAACTTGAAAGCCCTGATCTCAAATCCAGAACAGTCAAATCAGTTATTTTTTCTGTCTCTGCTGACAATATTCCGAAAGCACAGCAAATTTTAAATGATGCCATCGCCAAACTGGTATCACTTGCTGATAATCCCCATCAAGAGCGCAACGAGGTCCTTTGCTTTAGCGGCCAACTTTTTTCACTTTTAAATAAAGGATCCCAAATATGACTATTTCAAAAATCATTCTTATTATTTCAGTTTTGCTTCCATCAGTTATTTTTGCAAATGCAAAAGTCATCGGCAATGGTGGTGACCCCCTTGTTTTTGATTTTATTCATTCTGCGCGGTCTGCACTTATCAAAGTAAATAAAAATACGGACCTGGCACAAAGCATTCCACTTTTTGAGCTGAGCCGTCAGATCCAGAAGACCCGTATTATTATTTCAAACGAACCTCTTTTTGTGAGCGTCGAAGGCATTCAGCAACAGTCCGTTGCCGTCAATTATCACCATCCGGACAGAATTGTTCTGCACCGATCAGCCTGGCTTGCGATTCAAGACTCATCCGCTAAAGAAGCCCTAGCACTACATGAATATTTAAGTCTTCTTGGCTTAGAAAGTTCCGGCCGCTATGATATTTCTAAAAATCTAACAGCCAGTTGTTATGGCCCTCAGCTGGCCCGTGATGCCATTCGTGCGCTGGCACTTATTTCAAACCGTAGTCAGATATCAGATCTTGTCGGCGGCTGCCAGAAGACAACCTGTAAGATTGCTGCCAACTATCGACAAGCACAGTATGCAGATCTGTATCACGTGACCTACGATGAAATACAATGTCGAGTCACGACCTTGACCCTTGTCACGTCAGGGATGCCAGTTCAGGATCCTATTTGATTTGTTCCGTGACATATTGAAGAGGAAAAATCCAGCATTCACTCACATAAATAAAATTGCTTTATCTGAGTAGTTCAATAATGGATCTGTGGCTCAAGCATGGTCCATTCGTTTTCCAGTATGCTTCCAACGTACCGCGAACAAAATTCTCGCCAATCCTTTACACCACATGCTACATCTATATTTTTACGCAGCATCTTGAGTCTTCGCTCATCAACTTTATAAGATTCATTTTTTCGTTTAGATTCAGTGTCTTTGTCTCGAATGTATTTCAGAGCGTTAAAGACATCAGTATTGCTAAAGGAACTTTTAGCATTGTTATAAATTTGTATGCATCCATTCGTAATTTGTTTGCGAAAAATGAGATCAATCAACTCCAGCAAAAACCTGTATCTGCCAAACAGCCAACTTGACAGCTATTGCTGGCTAAATAGCGAGTCAGATCACCAGAACCCCTGAGAAGTTGCATCAGATATCCAAATCCTGAAGGGATTTTTTAGATGAAGCGACTTTCTTATTTACTTCATTGATCTTCTTCATTAATTCTTCTGGCGGAGACTGCCGACCGAGTTCCTCGAGACGTTTTGCCCATTTTCGACCAGCATTTTTCTTTGGTAAATTTACTTTTTTTTGCTCCATAAAAGATTCCTACTCTACTTTGTTGTACCACACCCCGATTGCCCACCTAACTACCTGATATCACTATATTAGTAGATTTGGGTTCAGACTTTTACCGCAATGTCCGTAATACGGTTCAAAAATCTATCGAGATCGGCATTGCATCACCAATACAATGATGAAATAAACATGATGCAAATCAAGCGGATCAAATTTTTAAAAACACTTCCAGCTGTTTTTGAATATGACTTAATGTTTTCTGCCAATACTCTACCGTCGTGATGTGAATTCATCCGTGACATCTCAAGTGCGGTATCAGTAAACTTAACGCGTGCAAATGCTACTTGAGTTGCAAAATAGAATTCTTGATTTTTCTCCGGCGCTCTACCCGCTATTGACGTTTCCCATTTCCTTTTTCCAGAGTTGGCATTGCACCATCATGTGCAGCCCCTATATCACCCACAAAACAAATGCCCAAAGAAATCTTTATCTGCAAGGACGCATGATCAGTTATACTGCTGCAGGCGGAGTCTTCGGCGCCCTAGGCAGCGGCTTAAGAAATCTTCTTGAATACGAATTTTTGGGTGGGCTTTCTTTTTTTATTTTCATGGCTCTTTCAATAAGTTTAGTCTTTACTTGGTTTGGTTTTTCCAAAAAATCCTGGCATTTTCCAAAGATTCAAATTCTTCATGATTACTTTAAAAAAGGAAAGGCCCCTTCTTTTATTCAAGGCCTTTTATCCGTGGCTCTTCCATGTGGAATTCTTTATCAAATTTTGACGCTGGCGGCACTGTCACATTCCATCTGGGGTGGTGCTCTCATTGCTCTTGTTCATGCCACGACCAGCACTCCTGCACTTTGGAGTGGATCTTGGATCGCAACCAAATTGTCAAAAGCCGGCAAGTGGTTTCGCTATACTGTCTATTTGGGTATGTGTATTTTAATGCTTCTTAACTTATTCTTTTTTGCAGGCAGCCTTCTTCATTCAGAGACGGAAGCAAAATCAAAAATTTTATTCTGCCTCTAGTCACCATAAATTGAATTAACTTAAAATAGACAATCGATAATTGACGACATTAAAAAATATTAGAACGATGGGCACATGAAAAAAATAATCACAGCCATCAGCATTTTATCTTTATTTTCTTTAATCCTTTTTGCCGAATCCCTCGAGTTTCGCTATGTGGAAATCGTTCCAGGCATCTATCAGTGCCAGAACGACAGAAGCCAAGAAGGCCTAAATCGTGGCTATCTCGGCGAGTGCGGAGACGTTAGTGATCAAAAATTTAAAGCCGTTAAATTATCGACTCGGATAGACGCGCTAACAGCCATAAAAGCAGAATTTAATAACTGTGATTTTTCTCAAAGCTACATCAATGATTCGCACTTCAATGAGGCTTCGGTTTTTCGCACTTCATTTCGCGGGGGATATCTCTATAACGTTGATTTTACAAAAGCCAATATGGAATCTGTCTCTTTTACTGGTGCACTGATTACTTCTGTCAGAATGGATGAGGCCAAGCTCTTATTAGCCACATTTGATTCCGCCTCGATCACTTCGGTCACTTTTTCTCAGAGTGATTTAACAGGTGCAAATTTTATGAATTCCCTTATTACAAGTGTTGATTTCAGCTCAGCAAATCTACGCGCTGCTAATTTTTCAAATGTCAATTTGGGCGGAGGCAACAACTGGAAAGGCGCCACGTTCAACGATGCCACCTTGCTTCCTTTTACGGAAGCTCAAGCCCTTAGGCTCGGAATGATTAAGGCCGCTCGGTAGAGAATCTCAAAGCTCATTTCTGTTTTAGGTGACTATAAGTTCGACACGAATTTTTTACTGACTAAATATCTACAGGAGATTTATTTTCAAATTTCAACTATCTTCCTGAAATGTTCAAATTAAAATCTACAGGAGATAGCTAATGAAGAATCTGACTATTTTATCATTACTCATGTTCATCGGAGTAAATGCAAATGCTAATATTTTAGATGAAACACGAACTAAAAATGTGAATCAGTCCAGTGTTCACATTGATTGCACATTAAAGAATATGTCTCACATGAAGTATGCCTCCCACAGTCGAGTGATTATCAAGACCGATTATGGAGATGATTCTCCAAATGCTTTTGCGTATGATTATAAAAACCAACCAGCTGAAAATTTAATATTAAACGATTTTTCAGAACATCCATCTCAAAAAATGAGAGTTTTTGTTCTAGAAGACTATGAAGAAAATATTATTACGAATTTAATTGTTCATTACAAGAAGGTTGGCGAAACAATCACTGTTTCCGCAGTTGTAACGACGAATGGCAAGTCATCCCCAGGCGTTGTGGGCAATCAAGAAATGAATTGTCAATACCTCGGTAAACTTGCAATCAATTAAAGAAATTAATATACGTCGTCCAAATTATTTAGTCATCAATAGGAGTTCGCAATGAAATCAGTTTCCACGCTTTGCATCGTCACATTAATGGCTTTGACGTCGTTCGCACAGAATAATGCAAGTCAAACAAATGCACGTCTTGCTCGCGAATCAACAACAAAGTCAAAAGGCATGACTGTTGGATTCATTTATTCTAATTTGTCAGAATCCAAATTTAAGGCGACAACAAAAATTGTATCAAGCTCAGGTGACACGGAAACAATTAGTATCGACTCAAACGGTGGAACTTCTGCTGGATTATACGGATTAGATGTTGGCTACAAGAACAATTATGCTTGGGGGCCATTGGGTTTCAATACCGCACTTGCGGTATTGAAAGGTCTGAATAAATCGGAACTGCCAGCAAGCTTAACATTCATTAAATTACAAGGTAATGTTGTCTATCCAATTCAAGACATATGGAGTATTTCAAGCGGTATGAATATTACTGATATCACAGGTCAAGACCCGAGCTTAACACCTTTAAAGTATCAGCCTTGGATTGGCGGACAATTTGGAGTGCAAGCCGATATCGGACCAGTTGGTATTTTATTGGGGTATCAAACAATTGGAGTAAAAGTCACGGGCAATGGCAAAGAATCTGGAGCCACATTTGACGTTGATGGTGAAGGCTATACGAGCGGTATTATCAGTCAAGTGTCGTACACGTTCTAATTAAATACTCAAGCCCGTCATAAACGTAACCCAGTTATCAAAAAGTATTTATAATTTATAGCAGTCAATTGAAAGCACGTGTGCTTCTTCAGGATTCGATTTTTCAACAGTTTGCCGAATTTCACCAAGCGCACCAATAAGAATATCGCGAATTTTTTGATAATCTTTATCTGAAACCGTGATGACTCCTGTATACCTGGTGCCTTCCATTTCTATTTTAGACTGAAGATCTGAAAGAAGTTTTGTTTTCCATGTCACTCTAAGTTGCCGAATGTAAGGCGAGTCTTTAGAAAGATGAATCGAATCCTTTAAACTGCGCCATCCCGTTCGTTCAGACGTTACTAAGTTCATTACTTTTAATCTATTGAGTATTGCCATCACTTCGATTGAAGAAAGACCCAATACTTCTGCTATCGCATTTGCTGTTCGATAACGTTCAATCTGAACCAATGCATGCGTCGCCTGATAGGTCCAATTAGAGAAATACTCTCCCTCAAAGGCATCAAGAGTAGTCTCTTTGATTTGTAACTTAGGCCCAAGATCTCGGTGCTTCTCAAGCAGCTCATCGATCTTATTCTGGTAATAGTCGCGCAATACCGGCGTACCGGCTCGATCCCGAGCTAAAAGTGTTAAAAAAAATTCTTGCTCGTCTGATTTGAGTTGAAAATAACGACAGCTTTCAATTCCTTGTTCTGGGCTGAATTCTGCACGCTCATTCAAAACCTGAGATATAAACGTGGAATGACATCGCAGATACTCAGCAAATTGCTTAACAGCTCCCCGAGGTCGACGTTCTTTACGATATCCCAATCCGTAATTAATAATTTCGCGATAAGACTTTGCGCTCCAAATGAATTCCATTACTCGATAAATAGATTATTTATCCCTTTATCTCAAGTTATATATAGTATAAAGATCTACTTATTGAAACGAATCTGCCATATATCTATTAATACAACATGTTGAGATCTTCGAAAGCTGACAGTAAATAACAACTTTAAAAAGGGAGTCGATATGAAAAAGCACATTTTAGTTTTAGTAGGATTTTTAATGGGATCTTCTGCATTTGCCAGTGGTGGCATGATCGGTGGCGGCGAAGTGACGCTCAAGTCTCTAATGACTTGTTCTGCACAAGGCATAGATCCAACCCATGAAAGCTCGTCTTTCGTTGTCATAGCCAAAGAGGTGGACTACGAAGGAAATTTCGTTCCTGATGCCACTTTAAGAGTCGTAACAATGGATAGAAACCATAAGCCAATGAGATTTTATGTCACCCATACTGCCGAGCTTGCATCGCACCTTAGCATTTGGCGCTATGCAATGGGTTCTCAAGGAAACAAAAAAATAGGTCAATTCGTTTGGAACGAAACCACCAATAGCGGATCCCTGACATCATCTTTTGGCTATGAAGTCGAAGAGCTTGAGATATTCGACTGTATTTTAAATTAACAATAAATTTTAACAGCTTAGTTGCACATAGCTCCGCATATGAATGCGGAGCCTTTTTTTAAAGATCACTTAAGAAATAAATAAAGTTTTCATAGTCACAATGCACAAGCCCTTTCCGCCAAATACTCAAGCCCATCATAAACGTATTTTTTCATATACTCGTAACGACGAGGTGATTTTTCAAGAAGCACTTGTGGATAATAACGGTAATACATAAAAGTCTCGGCAAAATCTTCGAAGCAGTCACTCTTGTAAGCGGCATAATCACTGAGAAACTCTTCCGGACGTAAATTGATAACCTGATTCCCCTGCACTTGCCATCCTGCGGCCTCAAGCCACTCATCTGAAATATCAAGATGACCTTCGGTTCCCACAGTATGACCTAGCTCATGATACGTGATAGTTTCTTTTTCATCATCACGCAACTTATCAAATGGTTCATAGAATGTGATCAGCCCGTTTGCTAAAATCGAGCTCTTCACCGGATTGACAATTCCACTGTGAAGCATCCGCGTATTTGTCATCGGAATTATATTTTTAGGTAAATTCACAATGGCTTTCAGCATCGGAGCCATTTCCTCTAAATTTTTCCAAGGTCTAACCGTGTACCAGGCCTTAAACTCCAAGGCGTAATTTGGATCAGGTAATTTTAATCGATCATAGCCCAGTGAAGACAGATTGATTCCGTAAACGGCTGCATAATACAAATAAGCGATACCCATTTCATTTCCAAAGATTGTTTGGGCTGCACACAAGGCCTTATCACAAGAGCCCTCTTTAAAGCGGGAATAAAAATCGATATCATTCAATGGACGAATTTTTGTGTCTTTATAGGTCACAAGTTTTCGGTAGGCATCAATGAGTACGGCATTTTCAGCGTGGATAAAAAGACCACCCACACCGTAATTTTTTTGCGGTGATTCCAACGACAGATCTTGCAGTTTTTTTAGCATCTCGGGCTGTGTTGGTAAGCCTTTGGGGCAATGGGGAGCCCTATTCGCCATAGCGATCTGGCCTATAGCCAACATTACAAAAATAAATCCCAGAAAAGTTTTTGTCATAGAACTTAATAAAAGCAAAACACAATCCCATTCAAAGTCGTTAAAAGCGATTAGACTGTACAAAGTTTTGACAGGGACTATTTTTGATTGATTTGAAAATCACTGTGAACTTGCGCGTGTTTGTAAACTTTGATATCCCTCATGGCATGAAAAGATTTATTATTTTTCTTGGATTTTCTTTTATATTTATAGCTCCATCCCTTTTCACGAATGCCTATGCTATTGAAGGTTTTGAAAACTCAGATCAACAGAATATATTTAATATTCGCGCGGGCATTAGTGGCGCGACAGCAAGCCTAGTTAATTTTCCAAATGGCGAACACGTGTTAACTACGCAGGCTCATGTTCTTGAAGACTTCGAAAAGTATCCTGTCCTTAAATTGGTTTGGCGAAAGACGTATGGAAGATTTTTTCTAGAAAATGAATCTAAGCAAGGATCATTTGAAATCTCCTTCCATCCAGTGGTGCTCTGGAAAGATAACGAACTTGATATTGCTTTTTTAAAAGTCCCTGATGGCTTAATTGAAGCCTGTAGTTGCAAAGGGCTCGATACCAAACAGTATCATCAGGGACCTGCAATTATGATTGGCTATCCCCAGACTGGAGTTCGAACCTATCCTCGCATTGGAGCATTTTGGAAACACTTAGGTGTGTTTTTAGAAACCGTTGAGCAGCGCAAATCCAATGGAAAGACTTGGATCGTAGGAAATGAACACGTTGCAGATATGGATGGCCTTCCAGGCAATTCAGGGTCTTCAGTTTTAGATGAAGACGGAAAAGTTATTGGTATGCTCCATCTTCTTAAGACATGGTATGGCGAAGGTTATAAATACAAGAACCCTTCAATAAGTTTGTTACCCATAGAGTTTATTATGGAAAAATATCAAACTCATAAAAGTGCGCGCTAACCTTGAGGGCTTCTAAGATAGGATTTTTGATTTTTAAGCGCATTGGGCTAAGCTTAAGTCAGCACGGCCCTGTGGCATTGCTGAAAACTAACGCTATTTTGAGCATCAGTTGACTTTATAAGGAGCCTCTTCTAACTTAAAACCACATTAGACTGGTGGGTTGGCCGAGGAGTTAGGCACGGCTCTGCAAAAGCTGTTACGGGGGTGCGAAGCCCTCACCCACCTCCAAATTATTTCTTTAAATCATGTAAATTAATAGGTTATGAATCGGGTTGAGACGCAACCTACATCTCTACCTACATCTCTACCTACATCCTCACCAAATCGCAAAAAGTCGATGAACTTACAGCAGAGATGTGCGAAGTAGAAAATATATTGGACCTTACATTGATTTATGGAAAAGTTAAAAATATGAAAGACTCAAATGAATGCTTCAGTTGAACTTAAAGAAATACTCCATAGGACACTTAAGGAATTAACCTCTACCGTTAACGACTGGTTAAAACATAGCAATATTCCGGGACGTGAATTTTTCCGTCCAATCAATCAGGGTAGTAGCTGGCAGTTCGGGACTGGCTCGCCTGAATTAATCCCACAATGGTACGATGCTATCGAACCAATCTTTGGTGCGAAACTCGAAAAATTGAAAATTCGTGATGAGCTGGCAGTAAAGCTCAGTCCCTATTACAATTCACAATCGCCTCCACCTAGGTGGAGCTTCGGAGATGATATAACTCACGAAATAAAAATCCTTATATTCGATTTTTTACGAGTTTCCAAATTTCGGGACAGAACAATATTTATTGATAATGAAAATGGATTGATTCTAGATGCAGTCGACTTCTTTACTAGATCTGCAGACGAATATTTTTCTAAAATTCCGTTGCTCGGAATTACTTTGCCCAGCGAAACAGTTTGTGAAAATAGCATGCTGACTCCCTTAACGTGGGATATGCGGGTTGATTTATTCCGAGATAATTCAACTGGAATTGGTGGCACGCGTGATCAAATGTACGCACAAAGAGTTTTGGAGGCCCATACTCTCTTAACGGTTTCTGTCAAACGTCCGCGCAAAGCCGGTTCAGCATTTTTAATGGGGCCTGACTTGCAAATTGTTTCGACAAATTTTATTCATTTACTTCGTATCTATGATTATGGACCCATTTTTCCCCTTTGGGATGAACATTTTATAAAAGCAATTGGTCTAAGATCTTGCGGAAGAATTCAATCTGGCTCCTTACCGAATTCTGTCAGTCCGTCAAATTACTACTCAGTAAAAGATATCGATAACCTACAAAAATTTCTGAATAAATTCATGAAGATAGATAGAATTGATGAAGGCCCCATGAGCTTTGTATTCTCTCGTCTCACGGATGCGTGGCTAAAAGGGCGAACTGAAAATTTTAAAATCTTCGATTACGTTTCAATTCTTGAAGGTTTGTTAGTCACCTCAAATGAAGGGGAATTTAGGTTTCGTGTTTCTGTTTTGACCGCCGCTTTTATTGCTGAAAATACGGAAGAGAAACGTAAAATTTTTGGACTGGTAAAAAGGGCTTATGATATCCGATCAAAAGTCGCTCACTGCGCAAAAGACTTTCCTCAAAAAGAGTTACTAACGTTAGATGAACTGAAATATTTGGGGAAAATTACACATTTTGTAATTCAATATGCAATGGAACATGGGCTTGAGAAGTTGAAAAAGGACGCTTTGGATCGATTGTTATGTTGAGTAATTTTATTCACGTTTTTTCGGCTTTTTTCTTACAGCTTACTAGCTTGATCCAGTTCGCTTTTTTGGTGAATCAACAAGCAAGGTACCTTTGAAGTTTTCACTTAACTTTTTCAACTGAGTTTCTCGACGCGGGTATTTCCCATAAGTTTTGTAAACCCAATCGTACCACTTGTGATACCGGTCATGCTCAATACTATCCATAACGCACAAATTTGAAATCGCATTGTCAGAGCACCGACCATTAATATGGTGAACAACTTCGTACTCACTCAAGCGTCGACCTAAAACATCCTCAGCTATCATTCTATGTTCATACTCAGCATGGTTTGATTCTGATTTTCTAACGATATATGCCTCGCGCATTGCATCTGCCTTCAAAGTTCCCATTCCCGAAAAACCACTCGCTGCTTGTCTAGAAATACGTGTCATTCCCCATAGGGACAATTCCTGAATTTGAAGCACACCCAGAAATAATCAAAACTACCAAAATCATTAATTTCATACATTCTCCATCAATTTTTAAGCAGCTTTGTTTTTTTGAACTAACGAAACAGTTTCGCGGTACTCACGTGCTTCTGCAGTGATTGTCCAATGGGTTTCAATTTTCATTTGTGAAGTTACTTCCTTGATTTCAGAAACTTTTACTTTAAAAAATTCCTTTCTCGGGTTTACCTTATTTATTTGGTTTGTAGAAAAGCGTTTATGAAGTTCTTTTTCAAGCGCTGGTGCATCCTCACTATGTATCATAGCATGAACGTCGAAGTCGAAAGGGACGGATGCATCGCCAAGTTCATCAACGCGATCTTGTGGATCTAGTCGACGGGTCATTCCAATTTTTAATACGTCTTCGCCAAAAGAACCTACATTTGAGATTATATAAACGTGGCCAGTTTTAGTTTGTTGAGCCATGGAGATTGCTCTTTGATTTTTTTCCTCAGCCTCTTTCAATTTTTGCTCGAGATCTTTTAATTTTAATTCATATACGGCTTTTTGCTGTTCTGAAGCTGCAGCAGATAATTCAATTTTAGCTTTTTCTAAAGCTTTGTTTATAGTGTCTTCTTCTTTTTGTGCTTCCTTAATCGCCTTTTCGTATTCCTTTGCAGCTTTTTCCTCTTCACGAATTTTCTCTCTAATCTGACGCTGTTCTTCTTTATCGCGTTCTTTGATAGCCTGAACAGTGCATGCTAACTTCAATTCAGTAAGTCTTGCCTTTAAATATTCATCAGTAATGCGAGCGTCTCGGAATGCCTTTCCATTATGATTTACTGTTACAAAGGCATCCTTTATTTTTTGTTCTAAAGTTCCATAATTGTCCTGTTTAACACTTGAAAGTATTGTATCAACTTTTCCATTAAATGCATCTAGCACAAAATCTACTGCAGTTTGCTTACGATTTGCCTCAACGTATTCACATTTTGCAGCTGAATCATTTTTTATCATTCGGCGCATGTTTTCACGAGCACCTTTTAATTCATCACCAGCTTTACTGTGTGAGTAATCTTCTGCAAGTTGGTCTAAAAGACTAAATGTCGGAATGATGTATTTATCCCCATAGCCATCAATAATATTTTTCATTGCCTGTGCCGTTTTTTCGTATTGTTCAGCGTTTTTAAATGCTTTCATAGCATTGCCAGCTATTTTTTGTGCTTCCGCATCCGCATTATGTATTGTTTCTTTTGCCTGCTTTTCTGCGCTTAAAATGATCTGCTGAGCCACAAGTTTTTCTTCTTCAACATACGCTTCAATATCTAAGATTACTTTATATTTTTCCAGTTGAAGTGATTCATACTTTAAGGCTTCAATTGATTTTAGCGCCTTTAAGTTTTCTTCTTTTATGTCTCTAAATTTAGTTTTTATTGTGTTTAAAGCACTTCGATATGTAATTAGTAAATATCCTAGAACTGAACCTGCTATAAGCAAAATAATTTCTAAAAATGACATCTGATCCCCATTAAAAAATATGTTTAGAAACTTCACATTGTTTATCGTGGGTTCTAGTTGTTAACTTTAGCAAATTGATAAATTATATTTCAAATCCAATTAATCCTTTGTTCGTAGTTTGAAGCACAAGTCTTTGTACTATTATGAGTCATAAAGCATTCTCTACCCTCTTTGGCTAAATTAAAAAGTCTTATTTACATTTATAAGATTTTTTAAAAGATTTAATTAAATCTGGTAGCGGAGTTTTTTCAGCATCTAAAAATTCGATGGTATCGTCTTTATTTTCAGTGGGCTTAGCATAACTGAGCTCACTCATCTTAAAATATTCACAACCCTTAGTTACAGAAATTTTTTCGGAGACAGAAGAATAGCCTGCTCCAAAGTATAAGCTTTTGGGATTTTATAAACATCACCTAAGCCGTTAAAACCCTAAACTTGAACAACTAGATTATTTTCTTTTTTACCCATTTCTATGACATCATTAAATAATCGGATGGCTGGTAAATTGCGACCTTCTTGAGACCAATACCCCTAAAGTGCCAATATTCGCATTAATTCGCTGTTTTAATTGAATAACTAGGCAGCAATACTATCAAGTATAGTGGTTAAAGTCTTAATAGATGGATTAAATTCTTTTTCAGAATCCATTAAGTCGTATAAAGTCTGTCTTCCAAGTTTAGTTTTTCTGGCTAATTTTGATTTATTAATTGTTTGTAAGTGCGCAACGAGCACATCACGAACAGCCTCTAAATCTCCATCAACAAGTGCTTGCAATACACTTTGTTTGATAAGTTTTGGGTCGGCAAGTTCTGCAGAAAAAGGATCATGGGCTTCCAAGATAGGATTTTTTGATTTTTTCGAGTGTTTTTTTTGCTTTTTTGATGTCTTTGTTTTGTCCATTTTTATTTCCTCCACCAAGTACTACAATAACCATTTGGCCAATTCTAGCTGTGTAAATGCGCAATCCAGAAGTCCATTTAAGCTCTATAATGTTATCAAAATAATTTGTCGTTCCAAAATGTCCTTCAACTGAAATTCTATGTAGACGAGCAAGAATTAATATCTGAGTCGGCTTTGTTTGTTCAACGAACCATGAGTTAAACTCTTGCGATCTTAAAACATAAAATTTTAGCTGATCATTCATTTGACAACGCTTTCTAAATTGTACGGTATTATAGACACTTTGTAAAGCTAATAAATTACATCTTAAGTCGCTTGGACTAAGCCTAAATACTCCTAACACATTCCTTTTTCCAACAACCGGAATGGTTTAATCACCCAGTCTTCAGCCTTTACGAAGTCCTGCATCGTGACCTCCGACATCTTCCTCGTTTGTACGGAGCGCTCGGCGGCGTAGACCTGTGCCGTGGACAGTAGATAGTTGAAACGGCGTGTGGAAACATCAGGATACAGCTTTCGAATCACGTCTGTTTTTTCTGGATTTGTCACGGGCCCAGTCTTCATGGCCCTGACAGATTCCACCCGTTTTAAGATTTCGTGACCCGGGATCGTTCTTTCATTTTGAATTTGTGTGAACATCATGATTCCGAATCGATCCACAAATGGACCCGATAATCGCTCTAAAATTTTAGTGCAACGGGTGCGTGAATAACGACAGGTCAGATCTTTTTTCAGTGGCGTCCACTTCCCGCAGGGACAAAGATTGGATGTGGCCACCACTTGAAACGAGCATTCAAACTCGCGTTCATAGGCCCCTCGGACCAATCGAAATCTTTCGCCAACCATTGGACCCCTTAAGGCATCTAAAATTTCAGGATCAAATTCAAGAAGCTCATCCAGAATTAACAGTCCATTCTCGACGCGCTCTATCTCGCCCTGAAAAAGATTCGCGCCCCCACCCAAAAATGCACCCGTTGTGATCGACTGATGAGGCATCACCATCGGACGCCAATTGTTTTTCCACTGAGCCGTCAAATCAGGATCGGGCTCGGGCAATAAACTTAACAGTGATTTTGCAATGGTCGTTTTCCCAGCGCCGGCATCTCCAGCCAGCAATCCATTCAATCCCGTTGCTGCTGATAAAAATAAAAACTCAGCCTCGCTGGGTGAAAAGCGATTTTCCAATCCCCAACTTGGACGACGAAAGAAATCTTTTTTATCGTTGTTGTGATAAATCACCTCGAGATCCTTCAACTCATGAATCCGGTGATAGTTTTCTTTATTTTCTTTTGCCCAGCCCGTTAAAATTTCGCAATCTTTTGGCTTCTTAAACTGTGGCACCAGATCGCTGGGTTCATACACTCCTCCATCCAATCCCAGTTCACCATACAAAACCCAATCTAAGTTGATTTTATCTTCCTCGATCTGTTTTGTTTTCAACAAAATCCCAAGCGCGACAGCCAGTTCGACTCCACGTGAACTTTTTCGCAAGTGACTGGGTTTAATATTCACAATCATCTGCTGAGTTAACGGAAATCGATAGCCCGAGCTTTTCAACGCCGACTTGATTCTGTAAAAACTTTCTTTAATCACGCGATCTGGTAAACCTAAAAAATGTATTTGAGGAATTCCAGAAATGAATTCAATTTCAACTTCGGCAATTTCAAGACGCGGTCCATTTTGAATAAGGGATTTCAATTTCATGAATTTTCATCATGCAAATTGGCATTATCGACATCGTCAGATCTGACGGATCCTCAAGCATTTGTTTAAACGACATTCGGATAAAATAGATGTTACTGCCTAAACCGAGTGATCCTTTAATTTAGATAAGGGATGGTGCTCCTCGATGGCCTTCACCGCTGTGTTTGTCGTCACATTGGTATAGACTTGAGTTGTTTGGATACTGGCGTGCCCCAACAGCATCTGAATGGAACGCAGATCGGCTCCGCCCTCAAGCAGGGCCGTTGCGCAGCCATGACGAAATTGATGGGGATGAATAGGCTCTTCGAAACCAGCTTTAGCAGACCATGCCGCCAACCAACGCCAAATATCCACGCGCGATGGTCGATGTCCACGATCATTCAGCAGCAATGATGGCCCCGCAGATGCTTTTTCTGCTAATGACGGTCTCCCTGATTTCAAATACAAATCCAAAGCCACATACAAAGCTTCTGTTAAAGGAATCAAACGCTCTTTCTTGCCTTTACCTAAAACCTTGACCCATCTTTCTGTGGCTGAAAAATCATTCAAACTCATTTCGGTCAATTCACTGACCCGACAGCCCAATCCAAATAAAAATAACAACGTCAGACGATTTCGAATTGTCTTGGCTTCATCTTTTACCACTTCGCAAGCTTCAAATAATTTCTCAAAATCTTGAGTGGATACGGCTTTAGGCAATGAAGCCTTCACTTTTGGGGGTCTGAGTTCACGCAATTCGGGGCTTTTCAATCCTCGAGTTTCACAAAATTTTAAATAGGTGCGCACACTACTGATAACTCGCGCTTGGGAACGTGTTGACAGTTTTTCGGCTTTCATAAAATCAAAAAATTCGATCATCCGATCAGATTTTGCACGAAATTTCTGGTACAAATCAAGATCACGGCGATATGCCATTATCGTATTGATGGATCGTCCGCGGACATGTTGCAAATCATCAAAGAATTCAATCCAAAGTTGCATATTCATAGTGATTCTAATTTCAGATGATTTCTTCGCAAATTGCAATCTATTTGTTTTTGAGGAATTTATGAAAATAAAAAAAGCCCCACCGGGTTGGCTCTCCGTGTGGGACTTTTTTTAAAAAAATTATTCTTATTATTTTCTTATTGCACTAAAATAGACTGACCACAATTGTATCCATTGATGGATTCAAACATGACATCTCCAAAAATTCTTCCAACCGGAGCCACTTCGGAATTCCAAAGCTGACCTGATTGCGCACCTGTTTTGGCCGCAACCTGTCCCTGAGTCATTGTTAAGAATAATGTTCCACTTCCACCGACAGCTTGCATTCTGAGATTTGAAATAATTCCCGCACCCCAGATGCCTTGAGCCGCTGTTCCAATACTGTAATCGCCAACAGGAATTTGGCAATATCCCATAGTCATTGGCTGCCTCACAGATAAAACCCCAATAACACTGACTGGTCCGTTATATCCAATCACTCCAGCACTATAATAACCACCACCTTGATAAGGATACATGGGATTGTAAGCCGTTTGCTGAGGGATTTGATTCTGTCCATGAAAAGTTAAATTCATGGTTAATGTCGGAACAACTTCTGTTCCGTAGTAATTCAGATACGCTTCCGAGTAACCTTGAAATAATGTATAGCAATTCACGCACTGTTGAGTCACAGTATTATTCGGAACTGGCTGAATATCGCCTCCGTCATTTTTTCCACCGCAAGCTACCAATGAGGTGATCACCGAGAAGACCACCACACTTGCTGAAATTTTGAGTAAATTAAAAGTTTTCATAAATTCTCCTCAATTCAATTCTTCTTACTGAATATTAAATGCTGCTTTTGTGCTTAAACCTGTAAAAGTTCCTAATTTTTTGTATCCAGCGTCTACTGTTGGATTCAAACCACACTTCGTTTGCACAACATTAGAACGACAATCATAAGGACCCATGTAAGTAAACCAACATGCACGGTACGGTGAATGCTGAGCCGTTGTACCTGTCGTGTTTCCACCAACATACGGATTGCTCTGAACCATAAAGTTTTTGAAATACACTGTTCCTCGGTAAGACAACGCAATTGGTTCGCCATCATTTCCACCTGTTGATGCCGCCGTCGTTTCTGGCTCTAATACCACCGTGATCGCACCATATTGATCTTCAAAAAATCCCGAGAATACCAATTTATTTTCAAAGTTAAACCAGTAGTTATACTTGGATTCCAATTCACCGTTGTCATACATTCCTTTGAAGGTTTGATTTCTCCCCATGCCGGATTGGAAAACTCCATCATACTGAATGCCATTATCAAAGTAGGAAATACTTACTGATCCGCCGTATTTACCAGACTCAGCTTGGGCCAAGTTCATATTGATTTTGAAATTTGTTGGAGCATTCAAAGGGTGTGTCGCCACATATTCCGACATTGTCTGTAAGTTTACCGGAACAAATGTTGCTGTCGCGCCACTTGAAAAAATAGGAGATCCAGTACTGCCGACACCCGGAGCTGTTGGGTCGATTATAATTGGACCGGGCACTGTTGCGCCTGGTGGTACTACTGGAGCTGATTGCGAACTCGTTTTCGCACAACCAACACCCATCAAACCTAGAGCCATCGTCAGTATGATAAGTTTTGTTGTTTTCATATACCTTCCTTTTATCAGGCTCAGTAAAAAATAATGAGTCCTGTACCAGATGAATATGCTAACCCCGTGCCGAATCCGATAACTCAGCCAACCTATCGATATTTCTAGAAAAATTGTCTTTTTGTAACTGACTGATACACTGTCAAGTTGTAGACACTCCCGGGTTAGGACAAAAAACGCTAACAGGCCTCTCAGACTGAGACATAAATAGCTAACTCAGAACTAAGTGCAGTTAGGGGTGATTAGTTAAAAACCAAATCAGATAAAAAGCTCTTAGAGAGCTTCAGAGTATTGCGCATCTGTTGAGCCTCTGGATAATAATGAGACAGAATCTGCGCATAACTACGACCAATGCGAGCCTGCGCTTGCGCTCCCCATTGACAAAGGCCCGCGCCATGGCCAAACCCTTTTCCCGTCAACACAACCACATCATCTGTTTCAAAATAAAGTAAAGGTGCATTTCGAATCTGAGAAAAACCAAATAACTGCCTCATTTTTTGCACGCTAAATATTTGATCCAAAGTCGACCACGTTGAAATTCGATCCTGAAATTTTTCACCAATTTGCAACGGCGTTGAAACTTTTAACTGAGAATAGAATTTACTTTTTGGTATCTCAAATGACCACTCGTTTGATTTTCGTTGCTGGCACCATGGATCCGTAGCAGTCCCCGTATCCAATGCCCCCGTCCAAACTTTTGAGGCCGGTATGGTCTGTCCACCACAATCTGCATGATAATACGCCTTTAACACCCGAGCACGACGATCTTTCAACACAACCTGGTCTGTTAAAAAAACTGCAAGCTTAGCCTTATCTGAATCTGTCACTTCAAAAACTTGATCCATTTGATTACTATCCAAATGAAAAATCTTATTCTTTCTTTCACTGATTTTCGCCAAGGCATAGGATCTGGCAATAACAGCTTGGGCTTTCAAAGCCTCTAAAGGCCAACTCAGTGGCATCTCTTTCGAGACCACTCCCGCCACGTAGGCATCAAAATCAACAACAGAGATCAGATCATACTTTTCATTTTGCTTTTTGATGATGTAGTTCTTTGCCGAGATCTTTTTATTTTGAAATCGAAGATTTTGTCCTTCAGCGCTCCACGCCCAACCCGAAACATTTTTAACTTGAGCATTCTGAATAATGGGAAACTGCTCTAAATCTTTAAATGTACGCACACGAATCGTGGATTCTTGAGCCATCACAGAAATGGAAAACGAAATCAGCAAAACGACTGTCAGAGTAAATTTCATAGAATTTCAGTATCATGGGCTAAGGTCCCTTAGACTAGGAAGAGTTTGCCCAGTAGATCGTGATCCAAACCGAAGTCTAGTTAAAAATACAGCACCCGAAATCAACTTCGGGATTATAGTCTAGGTTGAATTTTTTGAAGCAGTTCCTGCATATCAGCCCACGCATCTTTTTTAAGCTGCGGTTGAAGCAAAAGCATTCTTGGAGAATACGTAGAAACCATTTTTTCAGATTTTTCGGGTTGGCCCACATCCCTCAGATGCCATTCAAATTCAGCATCACCATTCTTATACTCGATAGAATCCACCACCTCAAAAACCTCAGGAGGTAGCTTCAATGCCGCAATCATTTTATAAAGAAGTTCAGACTCCTGCGGCGAATAGCTTCTTAAGCCATCCACGCAGATTGCAAGCACTTTTGTTTCTTGCTGAGAGGACGAAAAAAAAAGATGTTTTATTCCTAAAACATCTTTGACATACTTTAAATAATTTATTTTTGTATCTGAACTCACTCAAAACTTATACTGAATTTTTTAAAAGTTTTCTACCTTTTTAATTTTATTGTCCATCGGCTCTAAACCCATATCCAATGTCGGCTTTTTCGCCGCATTTGAAAGCTTTTTATCAATTGGAATGACATTGTGCGGAGTTTTTGAAGGACCTGATTGACCCACAGCTGGCTGCTTCAGCGATGACGCTGAAGACTTTCTCTGGGTATTTGAAACAGGCGAAGAAGAAGAACGCGATTCAACAACGGGAACCGCATCACCAAAAACATATTGCTCCAGCTTTGTCACAACATCCAGAACATGGTTTGATTGATCCTGGGTCTCTGTGGACGCCTTCAATACCGATTCTGCAGCCGCCGCATTATCCTGGGATGCCGAATCCAACTGAATCATCGCCTGATTGATCTGCTTTAAACCTGAAGTTTGCTCTTGGCTGGCCGTTGCGATTTGTCCACTGAGCTCCGTCACTTGCTTCACTTGTTCAAAAATCTGATTCAGTGAAGCTTTACACTCATAGGCAATTTCACTGCCACGCTGAACTTTTGCCAAACTTTCCTTAATCATTAAGTTAATTTCTTTTGCCGATGTCGAACTTCGTTGAGCCAATGATCGAACGGCATCCGCAACGACAGCAAAACCTTTTCCTTGTTCCCCAGCCCGAGCTGCTTCGACCGCGGCATTCAGCGCCAAAAGATTGGTTTGAAATGAGATATCATCAATAACGTTCACGATGTCTTCCATCCGTTTCGAATCATGCTTAATTTCATCCATGGCCGTCGTTAATGATTGAATATTTTTTTCGCCGGCTTCGGTAATGAGTTTAGTTGATTCGGAAACAGAATAAACTTTCTGAGAATTTTCAGTATTTAAATTGATCATACTTGAAAGCTCTTCTAACGAGGCCACAGTTTCTTCAAGTGAACTGGCTGTCTCTGTTGCATTTGCTGCCAATTGAACATTAGATGCCGACAGTTTCTGCGCCAGGGCTTTGACCTTAACAGAAGCCTGACTTAAATTATAAGTATAAAATTTTAATTTACTTGAAACTTTTCGAAAAGATAAGACTGCTGTGGCAATTCCCGAAAAAAATCCAACCAAAGTTACTAGCGTCATCAGTGTTAAAGCCTGAGAGCCACCCCAAAGCGATGCTTTGGTTGCATCGTCAGCCTTAGCAAACAAAGTGCTCGAGATATGATACCCGTAGGCTCCCGAAATCATGATTGCGGCAGTCAGTACAATGATGGTCAGAATTAGTTGCTTTGATAAGTTCCATTTTTTCATGGCAGACTCCAGTTGAAAATTAAGATGCAATTTTAATCGAATCAGCAGCTATCGAGGACACCGATGAATAAATTTTTTCAATATTTATTATAAAGATAATGTCATCATTCAATTTAAAAACATTTTCGATGTATCCCTCTTTTTGCAGCGTAGTTGCTAAGTTGTTATCTTGATCAAACTTTATATTTGAACAATCCACAACGTCATAAACAGCATCAACTAGACATGCAATTTGCCCCTTGGCTGTATGAATGAAGATGTAACACTGCTCTTTAGTTTTTTGCTGATTGTCTTGATTGAAAAGAATACGCAAATCAATGACTGGAATAATTTGCCCCCGCAAGTTCATCATTCCCAAAAGATGTTTTTCAGATAGTGGCACGCTGGTAATTTTAGGCGCCTGTTCAATACCCGTTACACAATGCACATCCAAACAGAAACTCTCGGGCCCCACCTTAAAAGTCAAAATTTGATTCATAATTTACATCTCCAATCACTGATGTTTCGGATTTCCACCTCCAAAACTGAAGTCCAGTCTCAAAATGAGATTTAATTTATTGCGACAGGACTCTATTTTGACGTCCTGAAAGCCGAAATGCAAATATATGTCTGATGAGCAATTTTACAAAGAACTTCAAGGCGACTTTTATAAAGAATCACTGGATCTCATCGAGCGATTTGAACTGGTCCTATTGAACAATGAGCACCTCTCTAACGAAAACATCAATGAGCTGTTTCGCATTGCTCATACCATAAAAGGTGGCTCTGCTGCCGTGGGTCTTTCTGAGATCTCAACCTACACTCACAAAGTTGAAGATTTCCTTTCTCAGTACAAAAATAAATGCGAACTCTTTACAAAGAAAACGGTCTCTTTATTTTTAGAATTCAGCGATATTCTTCGAACCGAGTTTATTGCTCAAATTTCAGAAATGCCGGCCCCCTGGGACCCCTCCGGTCATCTTGAACGCATTCGAAATTTTTCTGATGACTCCAGTGAAAATAGTGTTTGCACTCCTGTTGAAATTGAACACACACCGGCTGCCTCCATAAGTCCTGCTTCAGACTCTACTTCGAATTCGGCCACCAAAAGCAAAAAAATGGCAATTCAGGTTAAAGTTGATAATGATCGTCTTGATGGGATCTTCAATACTATTGGTGAAGTTGTGATCATGAAAAATCAAATGAAAGAACATCTTCTCAGAAACTTGAATGATTCTGCTTCTGTATCCCTTTCTGAAAGCCTAGATTTTATTATCAAAGATCTTTATGATAAAGCCTTAGGACTGCGATTGACCTCAATTCAACCTATGCTTCAACGTCTTCAACGAACCCTGCGTGATCTTTCCGTTCAACTGAAAAAAGAAGTTCAGGTTGTGATCTCTGGCGAAGATACTGAAATTGACCGCACATTATTTGACGCCCTCAGTGAACCCCTAATCCATCTTGTGCGCAATGCGATTGATCACGGAATAGAATCCGCCGAAGAACGCCAACAGGCGAACAAGCAAGAGAAAGCTCTAATACAAATAAAAGCCTACTATCTATCCGGGCAAGTGGTGATCGAAATTACAGATAACGGTCGTGGCGTAGATCAGGAAAGAGTTTTTTTAAAATGCAAAATGAAAGAGCTCATTCCTGAGACTGCCAAAATGAGTGATTACACTGAAGATCAAATTCATAATTTTTTAATGTTACCTGGTTTTTCAACAACTGAAAATGTCACAGACATTTCGGGTCGAGGTGTGGGTTTGGATGTCGTGCGCACAACAGTTGAAAAAATGCTCGGAAAAATTTCAATTAAAAGCAAAAAAGGTGAAGGCACAACTTTTTTACTTTTCTTACCCATGACAACATCATTGATTGATGGAATCGTTTTCGAAGTGAATCAGTCTCGGTACATTGTCCCTGTTAACAGTATCAAATCCATCATTCAAATCACCAAAGCACAAATCACACATGCTCCCGGAGGAGAATTATTTCTAAATCATTTGCAACGTCCGGTGCGCGTGATCAACCTGGATCATTTTCTTTCTGGCAACTCCAGTGTCGAAAAAGAAAATTATGTGGCCGTGATTTCGGACATCAATGGTGTGCAAACTGCTTTTCTATTTGATGAAGTTCAAAATCAAGCTCAAGCTGTTGTCAAACCATTATCTGATGTTCAAAAAAGACCCGAGTACATTGGAGCCGCTGTTTTGGGAGATGGCTTTACTTATTTAATTCTAGACCTCATCAGCATACACTTAAACACTGAAACACAGAAGTCTTACGATACGAAAGTGGTACTCAAGAAAGAATACGCAGCATGAGCTCTGCCGCTTTAAAGTTATCAACACCCGATTTGAATGAATTGTCAAAAAAAGAGTTCGACTTTTTTTCAGGTTTAATTTTGAATTATGCCGGAATTCATTTACTCGAGAATGAGAAAAACTACTCACTCTTGAATAATCGTCTCCGCAAAGTTTTACGGGCACATGGCATTCCCACTTATACAAATCTGATGGAAGCACTTGAAACCAACCCATCAGAGCGGTTGAAAGATGATTTCATCAGTGCCATGACAACAAATAAAACAGAGTTCTATCGCGAAAAAGATCATTTCTCGCAACTCCCTCAGCTTTTAAAAATAAAACTGCTTGCGAAAACTCCAATTTATATTTGGTCCGCAGCCTGTAGCACTGGCCAAGAGCCCTACACAATTGCCATGCATTTTCATGAAAACTACAAACCCGAAGAGTTTGAAAAAGTAAAAATTCTGGCAACAGATATCGATACCGATGTTTTAAAAACAGCAACCGAGGGGTTTTATACTGAATCCCAACTCGAAGGTCTCTCACCGACTCAAATCAATACCTATTTTGATTCAGTTGCAGATCTCTATACACTGAAACCTTTTATAAAGGAAAAAGTTCACTTCTCGAAGTTGAATCTTTTCCACTATCCTTTTCCGATTAATAAAAAATTTGATGTTATCTTTTGTCGAAATGTATTGATCTATTTTAAACCCGAGGATCGTCAAAAAGTTTGTGAAAACTTAGTTCAGTATCTGAATATTGGCGGCTACCTGATCCTGGGGCTTTCAGAAGCAGGCAGTGCGCAAGTTCCAGGACTTGAAAATATTGGAAATTCAACCTACCGGAAGTTCAAATGATCTCTCATAAAATTAAAATTCTTATTGTCGACGATTCATTGATTATTCAAAAATTACTTAAAAATTTTCTAGGCAAAGAATCCGACTTCGAAATTATAGGTGTCTGCGCTGATCCTTTCGAAGCCAGTCAGTTCATAACAGAACATAAAATTGATTGCATGATCTTAGATCTGGAACTGCCAAAAATGGACGGAGTGACTTTTCTTAAAAAAGTCACTCAAAGCTGTTCTGTTAAAACGATCATTCTTTCAGGACTTATCGAAACAGATCCCAGTTTAAAAGATCGACTGATTTCAATTGGAGCTTTCGATGCCTTTGCAAAGCCACAGGGCGCCGGCAGCGAATTCTTCCAACGACTCAATTCATCGATTCGCAGTGCTTTTGCACGCACTCATTCAAAAACTATTTCTGAAAGAACACCCTCCAAAAATATTGACGAAGTTCTTTTAATAGCCTCTTCCACTGGTGGAACGGATGGCGTTCGAAAAATCGTTCAAAGTCTGGGCCCGACCCCGCCAACTGTTATTATAGTTCAGCATATGGCAGCTCATTTTACTAAAAAATTTGCAGCTTCATTGGATTTAGTTGCTCAGTTTCATATCGACGAAATCAATGACCACTCTGTCATTGAACCTCACAACGGTTATGTTGCTCCGGGAAACTATCATGTTTCAGTCCATGGCCATAAAGATGGACGATTCACCTTTGAATTAAACCAAGATCCACATATTCATGCTGTTCGTCCTGCTGCGGATCATACGTTTTTAACACTCCCACCAGCACTCATAAAAAAAGCAACCGTTATTATTCTGACAGGAATGGGACGCGATGGAGCTGCTGGTCTGGCGCATTTAAAAAAGCATGGGGCCAGAACAATTGCCGAAAGCGAAAAGTCAGCCATCGTATTTGGAATGCCAAAAGCAGCTATTGAAACGGGATGTGTCGATCAAGTTTTAACGCTCACAGAGATCTGCGAATTTTTATCTGAAAAATTCAACAAAATCACCGATGCCGCCTCTTAATCGGAACTGTCTTCGAATTCATCGACAGATTTTTCATCTTCAGATTCCTGTAATTGTAAAATAATTCGCTCAGCCAGAACTCTGTTGAATGACTTTACGGCGGCAATATCTTCCACCTCGGCATCACGAATTTCATCAATTGATTTAAATTTTTGAAGTAATAGTTTCTTGCGTTTTTCACCAAGCCCCACAATATAGTCCAATTCACTCTCGAGCGAAGATTTCTCGCGTCGTTCACGGTGAAATGTTATTGCAAATCGATGCGCTTCATCACGCAGTCCAACCAATATTTGATAGGCCTCGCTATTTGTTTTGAACACCACCGGATTCGCCCGCCCTGGCAAATAAAATCGCTCTTCAGTAGAATCCACTGTTTCTGATTTAAAATTAGACTCGGTTCGAGCTTTTGCAAGACCCACGACAGGAATATGAGTCTTCCCTAATTCTTGTAAAATTCTGACAGCTTGAGACAGTTGCCCCTTGCCACCATCAACAACCAAAAGATCGGGCTCGTCGTATTCGGCATGACTAAAGCGACGTTTGAGCACTTCATACATCGATGCAAAGTCATCAATACCAGCAACTGTTTTTATTTTATAACGACGGTAGTGCTCTTTAGAAGGGACACCATCCTCAAAGACGACTTGGCTGGCCACAGTTTCTGAGCCTTGAAAATGCGAAACGTCAAAGCACTCGATTCGAAAAGGCCTCTTTGGCAAATTGAGCTTGGAACGAATTTCATCGAGACCTTGCTTTTTTTCTTCTTCTTTGGACACTTGTTTTTCAAAATGAGCTTTTGCATTTGTTGAAGCCATTTCAACCAAAGCATGCCCTTTTTCGTCCGTAGCAAACCGCACAATAACATCTCGTCCAGTTCTAGCCTTCAGAACATCTTGCAATAAGCGATGAATATCACTTCCTAAATCAACACTAAGCAAAACCTCATCCGGAATAAAATTATCTTCGTAGTACTGATTCAGAACAGATGCCAACCACTCGCGGGGATCTTCCTCTTCACTGTTGGGATTCACTGAATTGATAAAATGCGACCGATTACCAATCACCCGTCCTGATCGAATATGAATGGTTTCAATCAAAACACCACGTTCGTCTCCAAAAAAACTGACCGCATCTTGATCTTTTTCAGATGTGTCATTGATGACGGTTTGCTTTTCAATGATACTTTTAATTGCAAACATAGAGTCACGCATCTTGGCGGCAACTTCGAATTTTTCCTCGCCAGCATTAATGTGCATCCGCTTTTCAAGATCTTTGATCAGTTTCTTACTCCGGCCTTTAAGAAAATCTTTCGCCCCCTCAACATCAGCACGGTAATCTTCTTTAGATATCAATTGCACACAGGGAGCTGTGCATCGACCAATTTGATGAGTCATACATGGTCGTGAGCGCGTTTTAAAAACATGATCCGTACAATCTCTAATTTTAAAAAGTCGATTCAAAAAACGAATGGTTCCAAAAACGGCACCTCCTGAAGTATAGGGGCCAAAATAAAGACTTCCATCTTTTTTAACTTTTCGCGAAAGATACAGGCGCGGGTAATCATTCTGCCAACTCAACTGAATATAAGGATAGGATTTATCATCCTTCAATCGAATATTATACTTTGGCCGATGTTTTTTAATTAATGAAGCTTCAAGCAAGAAAGCTTCAACTTCTGTTTTTGTTAACAAGTATTCGATCTCAACAATATTAAAAACCAAGGCTTTTGTTTTTGCTGAATGATCTTTTGAACCTGTGAAGTAATTCTTCACTCGGTTTCTTAGGTTTTTCGCTTTGCCAACATAGATAATTTTATCCAGTTGGTTCTTCATTAAATAAACACCACTCTGTGTCGGAAACTCTTTAATACGCTCTTTGAGGATATCGAAAATATCAGACATCGTTTAAAGATTTTCCTTCACGAATTTGCAATTCTAAAATTTGCAGTCGCTTGATATCATCCCGAACCGCAGCGGCCTCTTCAAATTCCAATTGCGCTGAAAGCTTTTTCATTTTGATTTTTAATTTCGCAATCTCTTCTTGAATTTTGTTTGGTTTTTCTGAAAACTTCTTGAGCTGCTCAGAAGTTTTGTCTTTCACCCCTTGAATATCATAAACACTCAATGAACCATCAAACATATTTCCGACCCCGTCTTGGATCTTCTTTTTAATGGTCTGAGGTGTGATATGATGTTTGATATTGTAATCTTGTTGAATCCTTCGACGACGATCGGTCTCGTCCATAGCCTTCTTCATGGATTGAGTGATGCGATCTGCATACAAGATCACCCGACCTTCAACATTCCGCGCCGCTCGGCCTATGGTTTGAATCAAGGATCGTTCTGAACGTAAAAAACCCTCTTTATCAGCATCTGTGATTCCCACCAAACTGACTTCTGGAATATCCAAACCTTCTCGCAACAAGTTAATTCCAACCAGCACATCAAAAACTCCTAAGCGTAAATCTCGAATAATCTCGGTGCGCTCTATTGTTTCAATATCGCTGTGTAAATACTTGATCTTAACTCCAAGTGATTCAAAATACTCGGTTAAATCTTCGGCTGAACGCTTTGTCAGAGTTGTGATCAATACCCGCTGCTTCTTCTCAGCACGAATTCGAATTTCCTTTAATAAATCATCCACCTGGTTTTTAACGGGTCTGATTTCAATTTCTGGATCCACCAATCCTGTTGGACGAATAATTTGTTCAATGATAAGTCCTTCTGATTTTTCCAATTCATAGTTCGCTGGAGTTGCCGAGACATAAACAACTTTATCCATCATCTTTTCAAATTCTTGAAAATTCAAAGGCCGATTATCCAATGCCGATGGCAGCCGAAACCCATGCTCGACCAACGTGGATTTTCGAGATCTATCACCTCGGTACATTCCGCCAATTTGCGAAACTGTCACATGAGATTCATCAATAAATGTGATAAAATCTTTAGGGAAATACTCTAATAAAGTGGGTGGCGGTTCACCGGGACTTCTCCCAGTCAAATGCCGGGAATAGTTCTCGATCCCTTGGCAAAAACCAATTTGCTCCATCATTTCAATATCATAATAGGTCCGCTGTTCCAGGCGCTGGGCTTCTAAAAACTTGACCTGAGTGTTTAATTCTTTAAGACGCTCCTGCAATTCAACCTGGATGGTTTGAATGGCGCGTTTAATATTATCATCACCTGTTGCATAGTGCGATCCAGGATAGATTCCAATTTGATCCACTTCCTCTAAAATTCGCGCGGTTAAAGGATCAATCCAACAAATTTTTTCAACAAAATCACCAAAGAATTCAAATCGCAGTGCTCGATCTTCTTCGTAAGGTGGAAAAACTTCAACGACATCACCCCGAACCCGAATCGTCCCACGCGAAAAATCCACATTGTTACGATTGTACTGAATTCGAATAAGCTCTTTTAAAAAATCATCCCGTTTTAATTTGTCCCCATTCTTTACAAGAATCATCATGCCTTCATAGGCTTCTGGCGAACCTAAACCATAAATACATGAAACCGAAGAAACAATAATCACATCTCGTCGATCAAATAAAGATCTGGTCGCCGAGTGTCGCATCCGATCGATTTGCTCATTGATTGCAGAATCTTTCTCAATGAACGTGTCTGAACTCGGAATATAGGCCTCAGGCTGATAATAATCATAATATGAAACAAAATACTCGACTGCATTTTTAGGAAATAACTCTTTAAACTCGGCATACAACTGGGCTGCCAATGTTTTATTCGGCGCCAGTACAATTGCTGGAACATTCATTTCAGCAATCACATGAGCCATCGAAAAGGTTTTACCACTGCCCGTGACACCCAATAGAGTTTGGTGTTTCAGTCCTTTTTTGAAATTTTCAATCATCGTTTGAATGGCCGCAGGTTGATCACCTGCAGGCTTAAACTCTGAAATCAGTTCAAAATTTTTCTGAAACGTTTTCTTGGCCACTACTTAACCACTTCCCAAAAGCTTCCCGTTGGTAAATCACTGACTGCAATATTCATGTCGGTTAATTTTTTCCGAAGTTCATCTGATCTTGCAAAATCTTTTGCCAACCGAGCCGCAGCTCTTTCTTGCACTAGCTGATCTACAAGGTCTCGGGAAACTCCTGATTTTTTTAAAAGCTGATTATCCAAAGAGGTCAAAAAATCTGACGCTGGCTGTTGAAATAAACTCAATAGACGTCCAAATGTTTTAATAAATGCAATAAACTGTTCACACTGACTTTGAGTCGTTGGAATCGGCTTCATGCCCCGTTTGTTTTTTGCATTAAATCCGCGAATCACATCAAACATCACAGCAAAACCGGCTGGAGTTCCAAAATCATCATTAAACGCCTCCATGATTTTTTGCCAAGCTAGCGTCAATTCAGTCTCAAACTTCTCGTCCTTTTTAGCCTCACCAGTGCATGTTGCCAAAACTGTCTCTGCCATAGCCAATGCAGAATAGACACGGGCTAGGCCTGATATTGCTCGATCAATGGCCTCGACGCCAAATTCAGCGGTACTGCGATAATGCACAGTCAGCATCATCCATTTGTAAATTTCTGGATGCTGATCTTTTAAAAAATCCCGTAGCGAAATAATATTCCCAATCGATTTGGACATCTTCGCACCATTGAATTGAATCATATTCCAGTGCATCCAATACTTAACAAAGGTTTCCCCTGTACAGCCCTCAGACTGAGCAATTTCATTTTCATGATGTGGAAACATCAAATCCAAACCGCCACCATGAATATCAATTTGATTTCCAAATAACGCGTGAATCATGGCTGAACACTCAATATGCCATCCTGGACGACCAGCGCCCCATGGTGATGGCCAATTTGCTTCTTCGGATTTTGCTGATTTCCACAAGGCAAAATCCAATGGATTTTTTTTCTTCTCATCAACTTCAATACGAACTCCTGATTGCAACTCTTCAGGTTTACGTCCTGAAAGCTTTCCGTAATCTTTAAAATCAGAAATTGAATAATTCACATCCTGAGCCTGACCAACACCTGAGGTGACATAGGCTTTCTTGTTCTCAATCAACTGAGAAATCATTTGAATAATTTCTGGCATATGATCTGTGACTTTAGGATTGTAATCATGTGGAGTCAGTCCCAGCGATAAAAAATCTTTCTTATACTCTTGAATATAAAACTCGGAAATCTCTTTGGCTGTTTTCTTCTCAACCACCGCCCTATTGATAATTTTATCTTCAACGTCCGTAAAATTCAGCGCATACTCGACTTTATAACCAATGTGCTCCAACCAATTTTTTACAAAATTAAAAAAAACAGGTCCTCGAAAATTTCCAACATGCAAATAATCATAAACCGTAGGACCACAAACATAAATCGAGACTTGTCCCGGTTTAATGGGTTTAAACTCTTCTAATTTTTTTCCTAGGGTGTTGTAGATTTTTAACATTTTGCCAAAGCCTTTTCCGCACGAGTCAGTATTGATTTTTTAGACAATAACGGAACCAAAATCTGCAACTCCGTGCCATGTGGTTTTCCAATCAATGCAATTCGAATAGGGAAAAATAAATTTTTCCCTTTCTGGGCTGATTTATTTTTCACTTCATCTTGGATTTTTAAAAAATCAGCTTCAGAAATAGTCTCTGTGGGGTGATTGGTAATGGCTTCTTTCCAAGCCATTAAAACAGGCCGCGTGGATTCCCACTTCAGAGCCTCTTCACTTTCAGGAAAAATTTCATACTTTGAATCATCTAGCGGAGTATACAGAGCCACAGCATCTGCCAGCACTTCCAACTTGGACTTAAATGTTTCAACCGACTGCATTTGCCACGATAAATCTTGAGGCAATTTCAATCCAGCAGCATCTAAATACGATGAAATAAGTTTCCATATTTGATCGTTTGGCAAAGCTCGCAAATGCTGCGCGTTCATCCATTTAAGTTTCACGCGGTCAAACACTGCTCCAGCTGGATTCAATCTCTCTATTGTAAAGGCGTCTATCATTTCTTGCAGAGTTAACAATTCTCGACCGCCAGGATCTGACCACCCCAATAACGCCATAAAATTATTCATAGCTGAAGGCAAATACCCATCGATACGAAACTGATCGCACGACACCGCCCCTTTTCGTTTTGATAATTTTTGCCGATCCTCATCCAAGACCAATGACATATGACCAAATTGTGGTACAGGCCAATTCATGCCTTCATAGATCATCAACTGCCGAAGCGTGTTCGGCAAATGCTCTTCCGCTCGTAACACATGAGAAATCTTCATCATGTGATCATCCACCACACAACAAAAATTATAAACCGGCATACCGTCCGATCGAAGCAATACAAAATCACTAACCATATCCGAAGGAAACTTCACATCCCCACGAATCAGATCATTCAAAATATAATCTTTTTTAAGTTCTCGAGTTCTAAAACGAACAACGGCCTTTTCACCTGCAGCTAATTTTTGTAAAGCCAATGCGGGGTCCAGATTTTCATACGGAGACTGCACATGCGGTTGCTCGCCAGCAGCCTTTAATTTCTCGCGGGCTTCATCAATTTCTGCATCTGTCATAAAGCAGTAATAGGCCTTTTTTGAAGCCAATAATTCGTCAGCCACTTTTTTATAAATAGATAAGCGCTCGCTCTGTTTGTAGGGACCGTACGCCCCCATATCCTGCAAGGTCTCAGGGTGTGGCCCCTCATCCCAATTTAATCCCAACCATTTCAAATCAAGAATCATCATCCTCAAAGACTCTTCCGTCGAGCGAGCCTGATCGGTATCTTCGATCCGCAAAATAAATTTACCCTGATTGTGTTTTGCAAATAGCAAATTGAATAAAGCGGAACGCGCTCCACCCACATGCAGATAGCCTGTTGGAGATGGTGCAAACCGAACCCGAACCTCAGAAAACCCAGAAGACAAAACAGAAGAAGACATAGGAAAATCCTTGCTAGTTAAAGCAATTATTTTCCCTGTTTTCATCCAAAATGTAAATTAATATGCACAGACGCTAAGAAAACTACTGAACGCCAAATATGGCTTTGATTTCAGAATCAGAATTAACAACGTTATTCACTTCAGGGGCCAGATTAAGCTCCTTCAAAAGAAGATTTTTGGCTGTATCTAACATCTTTTTTTCGCCAAAGCTCAGCTCTTTATCAACTTTCAAAACATACAGATCGCGCAAAACTTCAGCGATTTCAAACACAGAGCCTGTCTTGATTTTCTCCATATAATCCCGGTAGCGGCGATTCCATGTCTGAGTATCAATTTTTACATTCTTGTCTTTCAGAATTCCGACAACCTTTAAGGCTTCTTCTTTTGAAATCAGAGCGCGCAATCCCACTGACTTGATATTTGCTGCTGGGATCATAATTTTCATGCCTGTTTCAATAATCAAAACAGAATAAAACTCATGCTTCGTGCCTAAAATCTCTTTGTATTCAATCGAACTGATTCGTCCGACTCCGTGACCTGGATAAACTGCATGATCTCCGACTTTAAATTGACCCATAACGTGCCCACCTTTTGGTAGATTTTCAACCACCCAAGTTATAACACTTATGACACCTGTCATCAAATTTAAAACCAGAATAATCCACTGCATGTAAAAGGTTCACGAGTGAAATCTCGAGCCTATTTTGAAGATAGGCTCGTATGTATATAGAATTACTGAAACTTACTGAATTGAAACCACAACTGCAAAGGGCTGCTTTCCACTTTTCCCCATTGGCACATTCACACCTGTGACATTAATTGTAACTGCAGCACCCGCTTCGATATCGGATTGAGCAAACACATGGTTATTGATCTGATCATTTGAGCTCAATGTTTTATTTGGCAAGACAACAGACATATCCAAGTCATTCACCAAAGCTTTAGCCGCATTCAACGATCCCGGAGCATCTGTCCAAACCAAATTGACCACCAAGCGGCCAGCTTTTGATGCAGTCACTGTTTTTGAAAAAGTCTCTCCTGTCGCCACCCCTGTTCGGTTATCAGCCATAAAAATCACAGCTTCCGTACCCATAATTTGCGCCACATTCACACGACCATAACCCTCATCATTATTTGGACGAAGTGTCAGAATCTCTTGCCCCTGGCTAGCGCCACCTTGACCATATTGTCCTGGAAACATCTCCGTCGCTGTCTGTAACACATAGGCTTTTACCAAAGCTGCTGATGGATTTGGAACCAATTTAGCCATCAACACCTGGCGAGCAATTGTCGCAGCACCTGCAACTAAAGGTGCTGACATGGATGTTCCACCTGACCAAACATAATTTGGATTGTACTCACCCCAAAGAACATTAGCCCCTGGCTGTTGAGATTTTACTGATAGAATATTTGTTCCTGGCGCAACAACATCAGGCTTAATGCGTCCATCAGCCGTTGGACCACGTGAACTAAACATAGCGATTCCGTCTTGATGGTCAGAAATTGTCGATAACGTAATCGGAGGCACTGGCCAATTATCTTTTGCTGAGCCCAATTCTCCAATTTTCTTTTGAATACCACCAGTTGTTGTGACGTTTTCACTGGCGCCAACCGTCAGAGCATTTTTTGCAGTTCCAGGAGTTCCCACTGAATTGGGATCAATACGACCATCACGGTTTTTATCCACACCACTATTACCAGCAGCAAAGATAATCAAAAGATCTTCTTTATCAAACATCACCTGATCAACAGTGGCTGCCATTTTTTCATAAGCCCCAAAATTAGCGGCAGCTCCCCATGAATTGGTATGAACGCGTGCCCCATCGGCATACGCCTGGCTAAACATTTTTCCAAGATCAGATGGCACTGAAAGATTATTTAAAATTGGTGACCACATCCCCTGAGCAACCATTCCCGCGGCGTAAGCCCCACCTTTAAGACGTCCAGCCGAAGCTGTTCCGCGACCAAGCACAGATCCCGCAACATGCGTTCCATGCCCCATTGGATCCGCCCATGTTTTGCCAAACATTCCGACTGCATAACCGGACTTCACAGCACTCGCAAAGTCCTGGTGAATCGCTTGAGTATTTCCAGAATCCAAACCCGTGTCTGCCATACCTACAACTTGATTTTGTCCCAGAAAATTTTGGGTCCATGCAGATTCAAAATTCATCACACGAGTTCCTGATTCAGAACCATTGATATCAGAATAATCTCCAGCCGCAAAACCGCGAACGATATCACTTTCCTGAAATTTATAATGCAAAGGTTCGATAACATGAAATGGCTGCACATGCTCCACACCAGAAATCGTCGCAGCTACTGCGATTTGACTGCGCTTCAACGTTGCCACAATCGCCGTTCCCTGAGCATTCTGAACTAAGATATTCTTTTGCTTCAACTCGCTGACAACACGGTCAAGATCTGAATTCTGAAATAAACTCAACAACACCGTTTGCACATGATCTGAAGTCACTTTAGCCAAAGATCCCAAATCCACTGAAATTTTATACTCAGATCGAAATGGTAGAATCGTTTGAATTTCAGAAAGGTTCAACGCCGCGATCAATCGAGCCGAACCACCAACAACCAAAGTATCTTCAGGAAGATATGAAAACACTTTTAAGCCCAATTGCTTTAATGCTTTTTTATTTTTTTCAGTCACATGATTTTTAAATTGAATCATCCATTCTGACTGATTTGAAGATGGGTCAACCGATGCGGAAATCATTCCCGCAGTTTGAATGGTTTGTGACCGAAGTTGAATTTGAGTGCCGGCATTGACTGACAGAGCAACAAGAGTTGTCAGTGCTAAAGCTATTTTAATCATGGTGATTCCTCCAATAGAATTGATGTCCATAAAGACACTAAAAAGTGCACCACGGGATTTTTTTGATTGGTAGCTCTATTTGAATTTTCACTTGCAAATAACGCTTGTCGCCGTCAGCTCAAAACGATACTGTTGTCTCAATTCAAGAATTTTAATTGGCGTCCGCGTTGCACTAAATGTCTTTGATCGCCATTTCCATAAGGAGTTCTCGTATGAAATCATTTTTAAGCCTCCCCCTGTTAGCCATAATTGTTACCTCATTACTTTTCTCGGGTTGTGGCGAACGTATCACAGACGACAATATCCTGAACCCTGAACAGCACGTCGATCAATTGTCTCTCAGTAAATTTGAAAAAAATGCCTGCGCCGGAGACCAAAAACTGGTGATCAACCCCGGTGTTACCAATTTAAATTTAAATGATTTTGTAGTGACTGGGAAAGTAAAGGCCGTTGCTTTTCGCAAGGGCTCTGCGGATTGTGTGGCTCAATTTATTTTCAATGTTAACAAATTCGAAAGCAAACACTCAGCGCAAGTGAATGTCCAACCTGACCCACTCAATCCGACTCGTCCAGATGGTGTTTTTAGTTATGAGTTTGTCATTGCAAACACTCAACCTAATACCTGCATTTCAAACGGTTCTGTCTGGCAAGTAATTAGCACTCAGGATGTCGAAAATCTTGTGCAAATCTTTTTTAAAAATCTCAGCGAACCAAATCCTAATTCCTACATGTATTTAAGTTCTGATAAATTAATACCAACACAAGCGATTGCCGCGAACATGGGTCTGCTCGCGTACACGTGTCAGTAAAATAAAGATGTTTTAACCAATGCCGGCAAGTCCTGCCGGGACATAAGATTTCAGCAGCTCTTCCCGAAGTAAGGCGTGTTTCTGAACTATCTTTGCAATGGCCTGTGCTAATCGGACTTGTATTGCGAGTTCTAAAATTTGCGTTTGTATTGTTGTAGTTACCTTTATCGTCGCCCTTTCCACCTCTGGAATTCAGAATGATCTTCACGATCTTTGATATAATTACATTATGAAGGAGAATCTATGTTTTATAGTATTAATCAAGACCCAAAGAATGGCCTTTACTACGTTTCGCCGACGCCACAGCAATGGCAAAGTCAGTTTTTAATTCAGTGTCATTCAAAAATGGAAGCCATCGAAGTCATACAGGTGCTTTGCTCCGACCCGATCAATCCGCAGACACCAATCAATCACAAAAACTTTAAGAAATTCGGCTTCCTTGGAGAAACTGAAGTTTATGTTTTTATTCGATGAGATGCCTTTATAGTCTATTAAAAGAAAATATAGTCTTTTAGGAACAAGCTTAAAAAACAATCTGCTCTTTGTAGAAATTTATTTCTCTTTTCTCATCTACCAGCTTGACAATTTTTTCCTCTACAGAAGGAGAACTACACGAAAATAATTGTGATAAAAACTGATCTGTTGTGGGGATCCTGAATTTTTCTGACACGTTTTAGACACGATGGTCTATTTGGGAATGCGGTCATAGTCCCATTTCTCAATACCTTTTGAAAAAAAATACTTATCTAAATCTGATGCCAGCTTAGGATCAATTAAGCCGAAAGACTTCATTTGTAAGAACCTGTTTTTTTTGAAAAAAATTAGATAATTTACTCGATCACCAATTATTTTAGATTTGATATATGCCAGAGAAGTAATTTTAATAGCCTCTGCTTCTGTATCTTTAAAATATTCAAAAATGATATCATCTTTAATTATGTAAGATCTGTATCTTTCTCTGCGATATGCTATAAAAAGCAATATAACGAACAGACTGACAGCAAAAATACAATACCCTAACACGAGATTCTGCTTTAATGCTTCTGTGGTTTCGGGACGAGAATAGTAAAAAATTATAAATTTAACTATACCTAAGCCAATCAATAGAAGCATTATTAGCCTTAAATGCTGCATTTTTCCTTTAATGAAAAAATCTTTCACGTTATTAATCTCGCCGCTTGAATATCTAAAATGCATAACTAACCTTTGTCATTGGAGGTAGCGGAATATCTGGTTGATGCCAATTCGGTGGTGGCATCGGAGATACTGGCTGTGGAGGTGCCACGTTTTAGGCACGGAAGGTTTTATTAAGGACATTTAACCTCTGACCATCCGCGATCAAATGTGCTAATAACCCTATCATCGCCACCAGAAACATTTTTTAATTTAATATCCAATTCTTCTTCTTTACTTTGGATTTTAAAGGTTCCTTTTATCCAAGTGTGCTCCATACAACCACCAACATCAGAACGAACTGGAGCTATGTCACAACCTAAAATAGGTAATGAAAGAAATATCAATAAAACAATTCGCATCATTTATTACCAGCAATTTTTTAACAGCTCTGGGTCTTTTAGCGTTAATTCTCTAACTTTGCCAACGACTACTCTGTTGGAATTTTCTAAATTTTCACCAAAAACTTTTGTTTCGTTTTCAATCAAGACACTAAGTAACTTATTGTTGGCCGATGAATCACAACCCATCTTGCGAGAAAAGTTATCAAAATCATTATTACGCTCTTTATTTTTGATGGCCCGAACTACTCCAGGCTTAAATCGGGCTAATTCCACGCCAATCTCAATTCTTAGTGGTTCGATAGACGTACACGGACTTATCTGAAAAATTGACCCCAAAAAACTGTACGGTAATGGAAGCAAAAAATCGGCATTTTCACACGCAGATTTGTTAGAAGCGAGATGCGCGCAACTCGTAATACAACAAGCTGCTAATGCTATAAAAAGATGTTTTATTGTCTTAAAATACTTAATACTCATCACACTACCTGCCTAAGTTGGTGCTCATCGTCACAAGCAGCATCACATTCAAAACTTACATAGTTAGTAGTCGCATTTTTCTATCTTACCAATCAAGACAGCATGTTCCATTTTTCGGTTGGCCTTATCAATAGACTTTACACTTACGCAAACTGTGTACTCTCTGCATCGGCAGTCTGTGCAAACAAGACTACCTGGAGCTGCTTGATCCTCATCTATAAACAGAGTGTCCGCAACTCCACAGTGACATATAAAATTAATTGGTATTTTCATTGTGCTCTCCTTCTATGCTTAAATTATCTTTGAAAAATCTCATTTATTTTTTTCTGATACAATCTGATCACCAGTGAAAATATAGGTATTTATGATGCTTTTGCTAAATAATTTATAATGCATACCATCTGAATCATATTCAAAAGAGACGTTATTTTCATTTTTTAAGTCAATTTTATTATAATTTGGAATATAGCCACATTGATGACTGCTCTTTAATACTATTAAGCCTTCATCGCTCAAAGGATATCTACCGCAAGTCTGATAAAAAAATTTAAGAGCTCTATTTATTTGATATGCACTATTCTTTATCAGATAGAAATCAGTATCATTTTTGTGGGCTGTATTAACCGCATAATAAATAAGCCCAACAAGAAGAGCTAAAATAATTGACAGTATTATTAATATTCTCATCAACAACCGTTTTTTACTATTTTCCATAATAAATTCTCACACATTGTCACCAATAATTACTAAACAGTCGCCAAATCTTTTATGCCGCAAGAAGAAATTTTAGTCTTCTTGCCGTTGGAATTGCGCATTGTCAAAATAACTTTCGGTAGTGATTCTGTCTCTAAACCTACCAACGGATTTAAGCTTAAATGTTTTTCCATCGGACTCGTAGACAAACTTGTTACCATATCCATTTTGGAATGAATCACTTGAATCGATAATTTTGGACGAGTAACATTCCGTTCCAATCTTAAGTATTATTAATCCTTCTTCTGTAGTTGGAAACCTTTCACAAAATTTATAAAAATCTTGCAATGCAAATAAAATTTTACTTCTTCCCTTATGACTTGTTCTCATATCGGAATGCTGAATGAACAACACCAATTCAATTGCAATATATATAACGACAACAAAGGCTATCAATTTCCATATTTTTTGAAACGCTTTATTTACCACCATAATAGATCCTTAAAAATCGTCTGATGTTTCTATCAGCCCAGTTGTCCGCGGTGTCGCCAACATGCGTCTCTTCGATTTCTGAGAAAAATGTAGCTGCTCGATTAGACATGTGGTGTATACAGATGAATCAATTCTACCTGTTCAATTTGCGGTGCTTTTTCAAGGCTTAAGTTTTTTCCCATAGGTTATTATCGGATACAGACAGAAAAAATAAAGTTTGTTACTAAATTTAGCACAACAAACCAAGACGTTCGCCGCGTTTTAAAAAATCGGCGCATCCATTACTTAAGTAGTTTTCAAACGAGATGTTTTAACCAATACCGGCAAGTGCTGCTGGGCCGTAAGATTTCAGTAGCTCTTCCCGAAGTAAGGCATGCTCTTTCTTAAGAAGCTTGGGGTCTGCAGCCAAGATTCGGAAGGCCTGATCTCTGGCAACCTTCAGCAAGTCAAAATCGCGTACTAAATTGGCCATCTTAAACCCCGTCAAACCTGACTGTCTGGCCCCCATAAATTCACCGGGCCCACGGATCTGCAAATCAAATTCAGCCACTTTGAAACCATCATTTGTCTTTTCCATAAATTCAACGCGCTCACGGGTTTCTTGCGAGACCGCGTAACCCATGATCATCACGCAAAAACTTTTATGCATCCCCCGACCAACACGCCCTCGCAACTGATGCAACTGCGACAATCCAAATCGTTCGGCATGCTCAATAATCATAACAGTGGCATTAGGAACATCGACTCCGACCTCGATCACAGTTGTTGAAATCAGCGCATCGATATCATGATTTCGAAATTGCATCATGATATCGTCTTTTTCTTGAGACTTCATTTTTCCGTGCAAAAGCCCAAATCGCACTTTTGGAAATTCGCTCTTAAGTTTTTCAAACTCGTCTGTTGCATTTTTTAAATCTATTTTTTCACTTTCCTCTACTAGGGGATAGACCACATAAGCCTGTCGCCCTTTGGTCAGATGCTCGACCATAAAATCTATAGCCTGACGTCGCTTTGACTCTGTAATCACGCGTGTTTGTATCGGCGTTCGCCCCACAGGCATCTCGTCGATAATGGAAACATCCAGATCTCCATAGACTGTCATGGCCAATGTTCGTGGGATTGGCGTTGCTGTCATGATCAAAAAATGAGGCGACACCCCTTTATTCTTAAGCAGTCCTCGCTGAGCCACACCAAACCGATGCTGCTCATCAATAATAACTAAACCTAAACTTTTAAACTGCACCCAATCTTCAATCAAGGCATGAGTGCCCATTAAAAAATGAGTCTCGCCAGATATAAGACGTTCTAAAATTTCTTTGCGCTCTTTTGCCTTTGTTTTACCAGTCAATAAATCGCATTTAATCCCTAACGGCAGTAAAATATTTTGGGTATTTCGAAAATGCTGTTCAGCTAAAATTTCTGTTGGCGCCATCAGACAAACCTGAAATCCAGATTCAATCGCCTTCAGGGCAGCCATAAAGCTAACGATGGTTTTGCCTGAACCCACATCCCCCTGCACCAATCGATTCATCGGCTTTCCAGATTCCAAATCAATTTTTATTTCTTGAAATGATTTCAGTTGGGCGCCCGTCAGAGCAAACGGCAGCTGTAACTTCATTTTTTGAATAAGCAGCTCTGGATTAGAAAATGAAAAACCTTTTTCACTCTTCAAACCCGAACGCTTTGAAGCCAGATATATTTCTAACCAAAAAAATTCTTCAAAAATAAGACGTCGATGAGCTTCTGATTTAAATTCATTATAAAGATTTCCCAAATCAGGTTCGGGGTGATGTATTTTTGTGATCGCATCTCGGTAAGGAATCAGGCCCAATTCCTTGACAATAGGATCTGATAATTTCTCTAATGGCCACTCGCTAATTTGCGCCAAAGCCGTCATAACAAGCTGATTCATTTTAGCAGAGCTCAGCCCTTCAATTTCAACATAAATTGGAATCAATGCATCTGAAAAATCCTCATCCGGCTCAATGTCTTTAATATCGGGATGATGAAACTCAATCTTATTACGATAGTTCGTCACCTTCCCCACGATACGCACTTCCGCACCTGGTTTAAAGCGATCAAAATAACCGCGATAGGGAACTCGAAAATATTTGCACCGAATTTGGCCGGAGGAATCGCGCACAATCACATCATAGATTTTTCGCGATGATTTTCCCATGTTGAATGAGGCCACTGAGACTACCGTTGCTTTCAGACTGACAACGTCATCAGGCCGAAGACTTGCTATATTTCGAGCTGCCCTGCGATCTTCATAGGCCCGAGGATAATTTTGAATCAAGTCTTGAATTGTTTTAATCCCATTTCGAGAAAACAAGGAGCCGAGCTTCGGGCCAACTCCTTTGAGATATTGAATGTCAGTGTCTAGACGAAGGGCCATAGATCCATTTCATGTTAAAATAATCTCTCCGTCAAACACGTAAAATAAGCTAGCATAATGGCATGGATACTAAGGATTACTTTCGCATTCGTCTCAGTACAATTCGCCCTGACGAGCCCAGTCCGTTTGCGATCTATATTTTAATTGATGGAAAAATGATCACCTATTTAAACGAAGGTGATGTTCTAACTCCAGAAAAAGTTCAAGCACTTCATCAAAAAGATTCTGGCGAATCATTTTTTGTTTTGAATGAACGAAAAGCAATGTATCGCCAGTATATTAAAGATGCCATGAATTCCAACCTGATCACAAATGACAACAAGGCCATAATACTGCGTGAAAGCTCAATCGCTATCCTTGAAGATCTTTTTGAAAATCCCGATGTTGGAATCGCGCTCGAAGAATCCAAGCCTATCATTTCAGATCTTCTGCAGTTCATGGATACTGCACCGGGCTCGATTGGAAATCTGATTAGCCTCTCAGGTCATGACTTCTACACCTACAACCACTCTTTTGATGTCAGTATTTATTCACTTGGATTGGGACAGGCTCTCGGTTTTGATAAAGCGATGCTTAGCGAGCTCGGAACAGCCTCGCTGTTTCATGATATCGGAAAAAGAAATGTCTCCATTGATATTCTCTGCAAGCGCGGTCCACTTGACGAAAATGAGTGGATTCAAATGCGCATGCACCCACAGTTTGGACTGAAAATATTAAATGAACATCCCGGGTTATCCGATGCGGTTCGAGCCGCTTGCTATGAACATCACGAATCCTGGTCTGGTGGTGGATATCCGCAAGATATTTCAGGCCAAGAAATTCACCCATTTGCTCGAATTGTAGCCTTAACAGATACTTACGATGCCATGACAACGCAGCGCTCATACAACATTCCTATGAAGCCAACAGAAGCTTTAAATATGATGAAAGTGAAATTGGCGGCAAAATTTGATCCTGAAATGCTCAAAGCGATGTATTCCGTTTTATTTAAAATGGAAAAGAAAACCGGTTAGATTTTTTTAACATCCAATCCTATTGACTAAACCTCACCACCCTGACTAGCCTTTGAGCTAAACAATGATGGGGGTTTTTATGAAATTATTTTCTTTGCTGATCTTGATGGCATCAACCGTGTTCGCCGCTCCAGTTCCTGGCTTACTTGGAAAATGGGAAGCCGAAAATGTCTTGATGGGACGCGGAGTAGAATTCAAATTGGATTTCGATTTCGCAGAAGATGAAATGGAAATGACTGTTCATTGTTATTTTTATGATGGTGCTTACTTGCAAACTTCTGTTCGTTCGCATGTGAACTATCGTCGTCAGGATATTTTAATTCGCCAAACTCAAGAAACCATTTCCAACGATGGCTATCGATTTTGCCGAGCAACAGTCACACCATCACGCTGGGTCACTCACTTTGATTACCATGGCCGCATGATTCTACATATGCCAACACCTTATCAGGCTCAATTTCGATTGGTCCGTGTTTCTGATTTCTAATTCACGCATTTCTTATCGGACCACTTCACAAAACAGTCGTCCGATTTTTTAATGATAAATTCACCTTGAAGCTCTGGACTCATTTTTAAAATCCAGGGCTCAGCACGATCCGGCTCCGCGTACCGAGCATTTTTATTTTCATTTCGAAATTCGGTCAGTGATATTCTTTCAATTCTTTCAATCTCTAACAGTTTCAAAAGCCAAGACCACTTTTTGTTCTCAATTGAATTTTTCTGTTCACCAATCAGCAATACTTTTTTACTAGGATGTAATCCCCGTCGAGCCAATCGTTCAATTATTTGCTGAATGTCGGGGTCTAAAATGCGACGTTGGGTTTTAGGATTTTTCAGAATAAGATAATCATAACTATCTAAATTCACGCTGCCTTTAACATGGGACGACGTGTACATAAATGCCGTGCGGGTATCCACCAATACGGTCTCTGGCTTAAAGATATTAGCATCTTCTTCCATAGATTTTGTTGGCTCTTGTTTACACCCGCTGAGCACGACGATCGCACAAAATACTGAAACACCAACTACAAAGTTCATGATCGATTGATTTTCATTGTTGGAAAGAAAATAATATCGCGAATACTGGGACGATTCGTTAAAATCATCACCACGCGCTCGATACCAATTCCCACACCACCTGTTGGTGGCATTCCAGTTTCGATCGCATGCAAGAAGTCCTCATCCATAGGATGAGCCTCATCATCCACATTGCGCTTTGATTCTTGATCTTTCAAACGAGAACGCTGCTCTTCAGGATCATTCAACTCAGAGTAAGAATTTCCAATCTCCATACACGCCGCAAAAGGTTCAAATCGTTCAACCAGTTTTTTATTTTCACGATGAATTTTAGTCAATGGGGATATCTCGACAGGATGATCCATCACAAAAGTGGGCTGCCACAAATGAGGTTCTGCAGAAATTTCAAAAACCTTCATTTGCTTTTCACCTTTTGAAATCAAATCCAACTTCAATGGCTTGTCAGAATGCTGTTTTAAATATTGATCCAGCGCATGTCCATCTTCGGGATCAATTTTAGCAAACTCCTTGATGCCATCCATCACCGTCAAACGACGCCAAGGCGGAGTGAAATCAACTTCTTTGTCTTGATACATGACCTTCATAGAGCCTGTGATTTCTTGGGCGACACTTGAAACCAACTCTTCGAACTGAGTCATTTGATAATTGTAATCCGTATAGGCTTCATAAAACTCAAGCATTGTAAATTCAGGATTATGTGAGCGATCAATACCTTCGTTACGAAAATTTTTTCCCACTTCATAAACTTTATCAAAACCACCCACAATCAAGCGTTTTAAATAAAGTTCAGGAGAAATTTTCATATATAATTTCATATCCAAAGCATTGTGGTGTGTTGTAAACGGACTGGCTGCCGCACCCCCATAAATCGGTTGCAACACGGGAGTTTCAACTTCCATAAAACCACGATCATCCAAAAACTTTTTAATGGCTTTGATGATTTTTCCACGCGTGACAAAAACCTGCTTTGATTCCGGATCTGAAATTAAATCCAAATGACGATGGCGGTATTTAATTTCAATATCTTGAATGCCATGAAATTTTTCGGGCAATGGCTCTAGTGTCTTAGTTAAAATTTGAAATTTTTTGATATAAAGCGAAAGTTCGCCTTTTTGAGATTTAAAAATGTACCCCTCAAGACCAACAATATCACCAAGATCAATCAGATCAAAGGCAATACGATCCATCTCAGATAACTCTTCAATTTTAACATAGCACTGCAAACTGCCGGTGTTGTCCTGAATATTAAAAAAACTGGCTTTTCCCATCATTCGAAGGGTCATCAATCGACCTGCAATTCGAAATTGAGTTTCTGTTTTCTTGTCGCCTGCATTTAATGACGAAAAATCTTTTACAAGATCTTCGGTCTTTGCCGTGACATCAAAAGAATACGGATACGGATTAATTCCTTTTTCTCTTAAGGCGTGCAACTTTCGGCGCTTTTCAGCCTTAATGGGATTGTCATGAATATCGCTTATTGAACTCATAATTTTTTACCAGCAAAAGCTTCCATCACATTCCCTAATAATTCGATGGCTTCTTTTTTAGGGCGCTGAAATGCATTTCGCCCCATGATACTTCCAAAAGCACCACCTTGAGCCAACTGTTTCACCTCTTCTAATAACTCCGGAGTACCCTTGGCCTCGCCACCCGAGAAAATCACGATGCGTTTCCCATTGAAGCAAGACTGAACCACGTGGTGGATACGATCTGATAATTTAGCAATTTTGATTCCCTGAGCTTCGTAAACTTTTTTGGCTTCAGCCTGCTCTAAATGAGCCGTTGGTGGCTTCACTTTAATAATATTTGCACCCAACTGAGCTGCAACATGCGCAGAGTATGCGATCACATCCATAGCTGTTTCGCCCTCTTTAGAAATACCTTCACCGCGAGCATACGCCCAAATAACAACAGCTAATCCCGCTTTTTTAGCCTCTCGAGATGCTTGCGCAATTTCTTCATACATTTGTTTACGATGTGAAGAACCTGGATAGATTGTAAAACCAATTCCCGCACAACCCAAACGTAAGGCGTCATCAACAGAAGACGTCAATGCCGAGATCGGAGATTTTGAGCCATGCAAAACATCTGAATTATTTATTTTTAAAATCAATGGAATCTCGCCGGCATAATCACGCGCACAAGCCTCCAAAGCACCCAACGGAGCCGCATATCCATTGCAACCAGATTCAATGGCTAAATCAAAGTGATAAGACGGATCATAACCATCTGGATTTTTAGCAAAACTTCGCGCGGGTCCATGTTCGAATCCCTGGTCGACAGGCAGAATAACCAGCTTGCCTGTTCCAGCCAATTTACCCGTGTTCATCAATCGTGCTAAATTCGTCAAAACACCAACGTTTTCAGCTCCGTACCAACTTAAAATTTCACGCACTCTTGGGGTCATATTTTACTCCTGTTAATTAACACCTCAAACTATGCAAAAAACCCAGAAGTATCAAGAGTTTGTCAGTCTTAAAAAGGTAAAATTTGACTTTCCTAACACACCTGCTACAAACAAGTCCTATGAAAGTTACATTTGAACCAACACCCAATCCAGCCACGATGAAATTTAACTTTCATCAAAAAATTTCAACTCAAAGTGCTGAATTTCCAAACGTAGGATCCACAGAACGATCTCCCCTAGCTGCCAAAGTTTTCGGCTTCCCATGGACAGCCTCGGTTTTTATCGGCGAAGACTTTGTCACGATCACAAAGCAAGATTGGGTTGATTGGGATGTGTTATCGACTCCACTGGCTGGCCTGCTTGGTGAACATATCGAAAGTGGCTTACCTGTGATGATGGATTTGATTGCTGCAAATGATGAATCTGAAACTGATTCAGAAATTGTGAAGCGCATTAAGCGCACACTGGAAACTGAAATCAAACCCGTTGTGGCTTTAGATGGTGGCGATATTGTTTTTGCTAAATATGAAGATAAGAATCTGTATATCCACATGCGTGGCGCTTGTGCCGGATGTCCGTCATCACAAGCGACATTAAAAGACGGAATTGAAGTTCGCTTCAAACAACTTTTCCCTGATGAAATTAACGAAGTGATCTCGGTTTAAAAAACCAGATCTCCGATTCGAATGACTCCCGTATTTGCTGGAGTCAAGTTCACACCGAACATCACTTTATTTCCCTCGACTTTACGAAATTCTGACAGCTTCACCAGTGTTTCTTTTGAGACAACTTTTCCTGTTTCCATATCTTGAGTGATCACAGGACAACGGGCACACAGCTTAGGATTTTGAAATTTGACTGCACCAATTTGAATGTTTTGAAATAAATCCTCTTGAAAAGCAGCAGGGCCATCAATCACAATATTGGGTCGGAAGCGATCCATCGCTGAAGGCTCCGTCAGCAGGGTATTTAAATGCCTCAACGAATTTTCATTTGTTAAAAGCACAGGTCTTGAATCCGCAAACATCGTTTCCTTAACCGCATTGGTGGCTGCTGTTTTTAAATCGCGAAAACTCTGGGCCTGATAGCGAACCAGCTTCACTGTCTTAGACAGAAAATCAGAAATAGCTTCATTGATATCTTTGGTTTCAATCCCTGCCAGAAATGTATCATTCCAAACAGTCACTGGTTCGACATGGGCGCATGAAACTGTCTGATCAATGAGAACTTTGTTAGATCCCATGTACAAATGCAGATATGGTCCCTGAATGGACGTTTTAATTTCAGCAAGACGAGGCTCTGTCCTTCGAGTGATAAAATGATTGTCCTGATCAACAATCATCCAACGCCGATCATTTTCAGGTCCCGTAGACCCAATCGGCATTTCCGTCAGCTCAATGCCGCGGCACGATTTCACAGGATAAATCCAAAGCCCCGTGACTCGCGCCAACGTATCCATGATTACATTCCCATGATGTAATAAAACATCAAAGGCGCCACAATCGAGGCATCTGATTCGACGATAAATTTAGGTGTATCGATCGCCAGCTTTCCCCACGTGATTTTTTCATTTGGAACAGCGCCTGAATAAGATCCATAAGACGTTGTTGAATCTGAAATCTGACAAAAATAACTCCAAAGTGGAACATTTGAATGCCCTAAATCTTGAGACAGCATAGGCACAACACAAATTGGGAAATCTCCGGCAATACCACCACCAATTTGAAAAAAACCAACTTTGCTTTTTGTCGCCGTTGCCATATACCACTCAGCCCAGTACATCATGTAATCAATCCCAGATTTAACTGTGCGTGAGCTTTTGATATCACCCTTGATGATATGGCCTGCAAAAATATTTCCAGTCGTTGAATCTTCCCAACCTGGTACAATAATAGGTAGATTTTTTTCTGCCGCAGCTAAAAGCCAAGAATTTTTAGGATCAATTTGATAGTACTGCTTTAATTTTCCAGAAAGTAAAATCTTATACATGTATTCGTGTGGAAAATAACTTTTCCCTTCTTTTTCAGCATTCTGCCACTCTTCTAGAACAGCTTTTTCAATCCGACGAATCGCTTCTTCTTCAGGGATACATGTGTCCGTCACTCGGTTAAGATGACGCTCCAAAAGTTTTTGTTCATCTTCTGGAGTCAAATCACGATAATTTGGAATTCGCACATAGTGATCATGAGCCACCAAATTATAGATATCTTCTTCTAAATTGGCGCCTGTGCATGAAATCGCATGTACTTTATTCTGACGAATCATTTCAGCTAATGACAAACCCAACTCGGCAGAGCTCATGGCTCCGGCCAAAGTGATTAACATTTTCCCACCTTGATCCATCAGGTCCTTGTAGCCTTTTGCACCATCGCGCAGGGCCGCCGCATTAAAATGTCGATAGTGATGATCAATAAAATTCGTAATGTTCATGTGCTCTCCCGAGAAATAAGTGAATCCTGCTTTTGTTTTTTATTTAATTTATACTGTTTAAACCAATGATAAAATGTCACACCCAGAACTGTCACACCCAGCAAAAATATCATCAACGCCATTCCAAAAAAAATGATGAGGCTCATGCGTGCAACACTTCTGTTTTGCCCGTGATTTGACGAACCACCCACGAAGCCGCTGCCAATCCAAAAGCGCCCGTTATAAAGCTGGCATTTCCATAAACCACAGAACGGTGCATGCAAGAATGAGGATCAATCTCTCCTTGTGGACAGACACATTTAAAACCCATCCCCAGATCATAGTTCAATTCAATTGGCTCCATCGGAATTTCATCGGAATAGACGCAAGGTACTGCAAAATTACCTTTTCGCGGAAAATTGTACTCTTGACGTAGAATTTTTCTTACAGAGTGGGCCAACGGATCGACTTCTGTTTTTGCAAGATCTGAAATTTTGATGCGTGTCGGATCCATTTTAGCCGAAGCTCCCATGCTGGCGATCACATTTATTTTTCGTATCACACACTCGTTAATCAAATGAGTTTTAGCTGTTAAATTATCAATCGCATCAATAACAAAATCAGGGTTTAAACCCAGGATTTGTTCTGCGGTGTCTTTGTTGTAAAACAAGGTCAATGGAACAATTTCTGCCTGGGGATTAATTTTACGAAGTCGCTCAGCCATCACGTTGGCTTTTTTCTGACCAACCAAACCTTGAAGCGCGTGCAATTGGCGATTTGCATTTGTAATGCAAATCTCATCAAAATCAATAATTGTCAGTTTTCCAATTCCTGAACGGGCCAATGATTCCGCCGCCCATGAACCCACACCGCCCAAACCAATCACCATGACATGTGAACGAAATAATTTCTTCATCATATCGTCACCAACCAGTCGACCCATGCGATCAAAGCGACGATGCAATGTGTAGTTGTCTTCTTTAATTTCAAAGGCTTTTTTTGGCTCAATATTTGGGCTATTCATAGGGGTCAAAAACTAACAGATTCAAGGCATTCTGAAAAGTCTTTTAAAGTTACTTGTCGAGATTTCCAAAACCTCCAAAACACTCATTCTGCGAAGTTGGGCTATTTTTTCAGCTATTACACGTATTGAGGTTGAATTATTGGGACCAATCCACCCTTCAGGGGCCTGATCTGGCGAATCACTTTCAAGCAGCAAATAGTCCATTGGAATTTTTTCTATGCAATCCTGCAGCTTTCTATTTTTAGAAAAGGTCACGGCTCCACCCACAGAAATCAGAAATCCACGATCCATGTATTCTTTAGCTGTTTCAAAGCCACCAGAAAAAGCATGCACCAAACCTTTTTCCGGAGGGACCCCCCAAATATCCAGGATTTGAAGTGCTTTATCGTGAGCCTGCACAATATGTAAAACCATTGGTTTTTTAAAAGCCTTGGCCAATTCAATCTGATTTTCAAAAGCATCAATTTGCCGAACCATTGAATCTTTCATGATATGGGGACGGAAATCCAAACCCGTTTCACCAAGTGCCATAGCCTGGGGAAGTTCCTTAGCCAAAAGATCCAAAGTGATTTCGCATTCGCTATCATCATGGGCTGCCACAAAATAGGGATGAAGCCCAAAGCTCAATCCAAAATTTTGCGGAAACATTTTTTTCAATTTTTTCTGCTTGCTCCAGTCCACTGGATCCACACCACCTTGCAGAAAAAAATGAATATTCTGAGCCTCCGCAGCGCTCAAATTATTTTGAATTTCTTCAGGAGTCTTATTCCAACGAGGGTCAGACCAATGGCAATGTGAATCAATGTACATCGTCCCAGAATATCTCGTTTTATTATTTTAACAAGACCATTGTCAGGGTTTATTCGGCTTTACTAAGACGACTTCTAGACTCTTTGGCTATCGACATACTGCCGATAAAACAGAATCAACAGGAGTTGGATGATGCAAAAAGATATTCTAAAAATGACTCTAGAAATCTCAACAGATACTGGCTCTGTACTGCGGCCAATAGAGATAAAGCTTTCATCAGCCAAACCCACTCATCCTGAATCTGCTCCCAATGCCCCGTTTAAATACTACACGGATGCCATTATTGGATTGTGTTACCATAAACTGACTGATTTTAAATTTGTTGAACCGTCTCAAAAAAGTTTTGTCGAAGCGGCTTATCAAGAATTAAATCCCTATGTTGAGCTTTATCGCAAGTCCATGCCGCGAGTGCAATCCATGACAAAAGTAAAACCTGAGAAAGTTCTCCAGGTTGAAAACTTTGAAAAAAATATGACCGATGTCTGGACAACTGTTTTCAAAAATGGATCTGTTGATTTTTCACAGGTGCAAAAAGTTCTTAATTTAGTCTCTGATTTTGAAAATCAACTGGGCTCACCTTTTTTATATAATTTTAGTTTGCAATTCAGTGATCGCTTTCGTGATAAGCTTACGGCTTTTTATGCGTTTCTTTTTCACTTACGCTCTGTCGTTGCCATTGATCATAATGCCTACGTAGAAGATTCTTCACTTGAAAGTGTTAAGTGCGATTCTATTTCTGATTACTTACCAAAATCAGACTACACCACAAACGATGCACTGCTTTTTTTACAGTTTAAAAAATTAACAACTCCATTTATCAGCCACAAAGACAAAGATGTTCGCATTGAAAAATTATTGGTCCAGCCATTACAAAATGCCTTCTATCAGTATAATCACAATGCCTGTTGCTTGATCGATCAATTGCCACCGTCATTATTGAATTCGCTCTCTCCGGTTGAGCTAGAAGAAACTCTTCACCACGTGCAAATGGATTGGCTGCTGGGATCACCATCAGGAATGTTATTTAAAGTTCGTGAGGAACTGTTCGGTTTAGTTGAAGGTTATGATCATGTGTTTTGGCCGGAAACCCTTATTTTAAAACCAAAACCGGGTTCAAAACTTCAACTGGGCTTTCAAATTTCTAGTCATGATTTAGCTACTGAATCGACGGCCGCTTAATCCATCTCTTGTAGATGAATACCAGTGCTGCTGCCAGCAAAAGGCACAGCACCACAATTTTAAATTGCTTCAAAAAGCCTAAAATATTTTCTCCATAATGAGCTAATAATAAAATTTGTGTTGGCACAGATATCAAGGCTGCAATGCCATCAATCAATGCAAATTTCCAAACTGGAAACTTCAACATTCCGCAAGCCATGTGCCCAGGAAATCGAATTCCTGGAGTAAATCGAAAAATACCACACGCATAGGCTCCATATTTGATCGTCCAGGCTTCAATTTTTTTACGATTTTCTTCTGATAAAATGGCACGAACTGGCTTCCACTCAAAAACTTGTCGGCCAAAGAGTCGACCAATTCCATAGATTATAAAATCAGCGGTAAAAACGGCTAAAAAAGCGACCACTGCGGCAGATTGGGCATGCACATAAGGAGCTCCGGGAAATGGCGGCGGATACTTGTCTGGATGGGCCCCCATGTAGGCTAAAATCCCAACACTCACTAATGTGGCTTCTTCGGGAAATGGCAAACCCACCGCTGAAAGCAACATCATACCGACTAAAAAAACATACACCCAGGTGGGTTCATAGGCATAGGGTATTAAACACGTCAGTGTGTCTTTGCTATTCATCAGACATTCGATCAGCGAAGAATTCATAACACCATCATGAAGAAGAAAGGACCCAATGTTAAGCTCTTGAAATAGATCGGAACACTGTGCTAACTGTGTTTATGGCTGAAATAGTAGGCGGCAAAATTAGTTCCGGAGGTTTTGAGTATGGTGTTAAACACTTTATTAACCCAAAGTCTGGTTTAATATCTGAAATTATCGCCGAAACCCTCGAGCTTGATCCTACACATATTCAATTACTCCTCGAACTTGGAGCGATCTATATCAACAACTCAAGACATTGCTTAGATTCACAAATTCCCAGCGAATGTCTGTTTCGAGTGCATACAAAACCTCGTCGTCACGAAGTCAATCATGACTGGAACCAATTGATTGTCTTTGAAGATGCTGATTTTTTAGTTTTAAATAAGCCCTGCGGAATTCCCAGCCATGCCTCAGTTGATAATCGCATCGACAATTCTCTGCACCAACTTGAAAAGGCACGCAAAATAAAACTGTTCATCACTCACCGCCTTGATACCATGACAGAGGGCCTTATCGTCTACGGAAAAACGGAAAAGTTTGTTCAAAAATTCAATCAGTTGATTCAAAATCGACTGATTCAAAAAAAATATATAGCTCTGGTTGAAACCACCACCACATTACCAAAAAAATTAGTCCACTACATGGAGAGCTCACCACGGGCCCCTAAAAAAGTAACAGCTTACTTCCAAGAAAAATCGGCGCTGTGTGAACTGGAAATTGAAAAACAAATCATCCATGCAAATCACAGCTGGATTCAAATCAATTTACTAACTGGTCGGACGCATCAGATTCGAGCACAACTGAGCGCCATGCAAGCCCCACTTATTGGGGATGGGCTCTACGGTGCTCAACAAATTTGGAAAAAAGAGAGCATTGCTCTACGAGCATTTGAGCTTGAATTTATGTGGAATGACCGCGTGTGTCTGTTCAAGCTTTCAGATGAATTTTAATTTTCCGACTTAGTACATCGAGATATTTGTCATCAACGTATAACCCGTCTCAGGCGATTTGCTTGTAAAAATTAAATCGCGAGTGTCTTGAATTCCAACGGTAAAGCTCATGTCGCGATTCGGACGGATCTCAAGCCCCAAGCCCGTTCGAATTTGTGTCGAATGATACTCGTCTTTATTTTCAGCTTCAGAACTGTTGGACCATTTTTCTTGAATCTCAAAACCAGGTTTCGCGGCAAAAACTTTATTGATATTAAAGCTCAGCTCGGCTCCGTGCTCGATATCAATTTTACTTGTTGTTCTGACTTGATTGGGACGCTTCGGATTTGAGTTATCCAAAAAAACTGTCGATCGTTGAAAATAATAACTCGGTTTTGCATAGATGCGAAAATTTGAATACTTAAGAAAACGATACTTGCCTTCAATTTCCCAACGCAACCGAGCAATCATACCACTATCTCGAGACGCATCACTTGACGGTAAATACAGACGCAAAGATGTCGCCAGGGACGCAGCCGCTGGCAATGTATCGTCCATCAGATTGCTAAACTTAGCGACCAAAGAAAAGTCGCGAGCCCGAATTTCATTTGTCACTTCATCGCCATAAATATTACGACCAGCTGTTGAATAACCAAATGCTGGTCGAGCAGAGATCCGAAAATCACGATTAATTCGATAATTAAAAGACAGATAGTTATCAAAAAAATCCATCGAAGGATCGGCTTCACGAAACTGCTTATCAGCAAAACCACCCAAACTGAAAAGGGAAATGCTAAATGCTTTCGAAGAGCTCTCTTCTGAAGGCATTGGCGCAGTCACTGTCGAAACAGTTTCTTGGGCAAATGCTCCGATAGTGATCAAAGAAGTGAATAATACCAAAAGTGATTTCATCGAGAGTTCTCCCCGTTAATAATTATCGTAAACAGTGACAAAAAATGTATATCACACTGCATAACCCGCTGTCTAAACTAGCACTTAAAAAGCACTTCGAATAAGGTCGTAGCATGAAAAAAATACAGCTCAAAATCAAGATTTTGTTATCCTTCGTTTTAACGCTTTTATTTGTATTGGTCAGTTGCCAGTCCTCGGATAAGGACTCTCAAAGCAACAAAAACCTGATTACTCCCGTTTCTGCACTTCAAAAGAGTGACCCCACAGAAATCTCTATCATGACCTACAATGTAGAAAACTTATTTGATACGACTCATGACAAAGATCGCGAAGATTTTCCAAACCTTCCGCTTGCTGAAAAGTCAAAACCCGAAGTCATTGCCTTTTGTTCAGCAATCAAAAGCAACTACCGTCGTCAAGAATGTGAGCAGTTGGATTGGAACGAGAGTGTTTTAAAAATCAAATTGCAAAATGTTGCCGCTGTAATTCGGACTCTTGATGGTGGCAAAGGGCCTGATGTCCTTTTGGTGGCAGAAGTTGAAAATGAAGCCATTTTAAAGCGCCTTGTTACCGATCAACTTGCTGAACTTGGTTATCAAACCGTTATCCTTCGCGAAGGGCCCGATCTTCGGGGTATTGATCCCGGTTTTATTTCAAAATTTCCTCTGGTAGGAAAGCCCAAGTTGCATCTGGTTCCATACACTGAAGCGGATCCTGAGAAGCTTAAATGGGCACGCCGCTCTCGAGGAATTCTGGAGGCCACCGTTAAGCTTCCAAATAAAAAATCACTCACTTTCTTAGTTGGACATTTCCCATCTCAATCAAACCCGACAGAATGGCGGGCGCAGGCTGTTGCCTTTGCTAAAAACCTTATGGCAGAAAAAATAAAAAAAGGTGAAGCCGTTGTACTCGGGGGAGATCTCAATATCACTGAACGTGAAAATGAGTCTCATGGTTTTTTCAACAAAGAACTTTCTGAGGTGGGCTACGTTTCTCATTTAATTGGTTGCAAACATTGCTTAGGAACTCATAGCTATAAAGGTGGATGGGATTTTTTAGATGTTTTAATTTTTTCGAAAAATTTAAAAGATGCCGGAGTTGAGCTGATTACAGACTCTTTTCAGGTTGTTCGAACTTCAGAGAATATGAAACGTAACGGAACACCACTTTCATTTGATTCAACAAAAAAAGTGATGGGAGTTTCCGATCACTTTCCACTGTACTCACGATTACGTTTACTTAAATAATTATTTAAGTCGATGCAAATCAAGAACGGGGCGAGAGGCACAATCCAATGCTGTTGATTTTGTCTTTCGATTTTGAATTTCAATAGAAGAATCCGTCAAAGAAAATGTGAATCGGTCCGAAGTTTTAGCTTGAGATTTAAAGACAACTAACCCATCAAAACGCGTGCAAGCTCCAGTTAAATCAACTGTCATTTCAGATTTTTCTGACTTTAAATTCAGCTCAAACTTGGCTTGTGCATGCTTCACATTCTTTAAGTCAAAAGAACGAAATTCTACTTTTCCCAAGGTTGCCGCATCACCATTCCAAGCTATCACAGCCAAAGTGTCGATTTTTAAGATATCTTCAAAAGTTTTTTTCCCGTTATTTACAGTCACTTCAGATAAAGCACTCACTGTTAACTGAGTTAGACCATCACCCAGATTTTTGAAAATTATCTTCTGACGAGCTAAAGCCAAAGTCAGATCCGCTTTTGAAGAGACCTCTCCGTTGCTAACAGCAAATAATTGATGAGGTAATGTCACAGCTCCAGTATCCACCAGTTCGGCGCTTTGAATTCTTCCACTGGCATCCATGGTCAAAGTGGCCACCATATCCACCTGAGAGGAGTGATTCATTTTTGCAGATTTCTGCAAACTCAAACCCTTAATGGATTTCACTATAACTGATTCAGTTTCGCTGACGACACTGACACTGAGATTCTTCGCCGTCGCGTACTCGGGATTCATTAAAGCATTCAATAGATGAAGAGCTTCAACTTGTTTATCAAAAGCCACGAAAGACATTTTCAGTTGATCATCGATGGATTGGCTCTCAACAAAACTTCCTGTGTTGGGGCGATTTAACTTTTCATCTTTTGGAGCACACGAGGCAAAAAGTAGAGTAGACACAACAGCAAGAACAATGTTTTTTGACGACACAGAGGACTCCTTATTTAAGTCAACAAGACCCGTTTGGTATAACCCAAATGCCCTAAAATCGTCCAGTGATAGCCTATGAACTTAACCAAATCCTAATGAACCCTGTGAAAAATACAAGACTGTCTAACGTGTAAACACTGATAATTTAATCTTAAGCCCTTGATTTGAAAAATCAATTTGCGAACTTAACGAAAGCGATTGAAACTCAATTTTCATCGACTCAGGGTGCAATATAATGGCTCCAGCAAGGGGCCTCTGATTTTCTAAATGCTTAAACACCTTTGGAACAGCGTCTTGTTTCAAACGAATTCCGTACGGGGGATTTGCCACAATCCATACGTTTTCAGGAAAATCAGACGATGTCAGGCCAAGGCTATCCCTATTGAGAGTTGAAAGTTGAAATCCAATTTCAGGAAAAATTTCACGAAAGTGCTTTTCATTTTCCTGCAAATTATGAATCGCTTTTTCATCCGAATCGATTCCAATAAGTCTTATATTCTGAGGCTTCTGAATCCATCGCAAATTTTTCTTCCATGATTCTGAATTGAAAATTTTAGGTTTATTCTTAAACTCCAACCAAGAATACTTACGATTTAAGTTGGGAGTTTTAAAACTGGCTATTTCAAAAAGTATCGTTCCTGATCCAACAAAGGGATCTAGAAAAACATCAGATTCTAAATTGGCACCACTCTTAAATAACTGTTGCGCCATCAGGGCCGCTAAATTCTCGCGAAGAGGAGCTTCTCCGCGAAATAGAGCGTACCCACGGCGGTGTAAATTTTCGCCAGCCGTATCCAGACTGATCACAGCATTATCTTTGATGATTCGAATATACAGCTGCTGCTTAGCCTCATCTGAAACTTTAAAGGCTAAGCTTCCAAGTGCTTTTGTTGCTGCTTCAATCAAGTTTCTCTCGTGATTCAACCGGGATTTACCCGTTTCAATTTTAAGTGAAATATTTTTTTCTGTTAACCATTTATCCAATGGCATTTGCCATAATTCTTTTTCAAATTGATCATAAAAACGAGCCGGAAATTTATGAATTCGTACCAACACTCGCAGGGCCAATTTTGAAAAAAGATTGATTTGATATCCCAAGTGATCAGAACATTTAAATTCCACGCCTCCGGGTTCGATATTAAGCTCTGGCAAAGGTTCACGAGTAGGTTGACCATCCAGGTCCATCATTTCAAACCAAAATGAATTCAATTCTTCAGCCAGTCGTTCTTCGAAATGAATGGGGCAGCTTACAAAAAAAGTAGACACTTAAAATCTCCAGAAAAAATCAACAAAGCCGTAATAACCATCCGTAGGATCCAACTTTAACTTTGTCACATCTGTGGTGTTTATCGAAAGCTGAGCATGAAAACGATCATAAATCCAAATATAGGACACGAAACCACCCAGCGCCTTCTTTTCAAAATTATAATTAGGTCCAATTAAAAAACGATCCCAATTGTCTCGAATAATTTCATAACCTGATTGAAATGAACTTGATCCCAAGGCTTTGATTGCCGCCGCATCAGCAGCACCTTCCCACTTGATCAAACCGAGACTTAAAAAAATATGAGAAATCTGGGAATCCGATGAAATCGTATCCCAGTAGACGTTCAGATTGATTGTGGTTTCTTTCTCTTCAGTCAATTTAATAAAAGAGAGCCCCGTTGAAACTGTCTTATCTTCATCATCAATCACCCGCGCTTTAAAATTAAAGTTTGGTCGCCCAAATAGATTCACTGTTAAAAATGTTCCAACAGTCAGCCAATCTTTGACTCCATAAGATAAATTTCCGAGATAATTGATCAAATACTCTTCTTCAAAAAGTGTTTGAGCCGTTTCACCAATTGCAAATCCTTGATAAAATAATGGACGGTACCGTGAGGAGACATTCGCATGACTTTTTTTAATAATAAGATCTGTCGAACCAATAAACTCGTCATTGTATTCTGCTAGATCCATCCGGCGCACCACATCTCCGGATTGGATAAAATAGCGTCTTGATTGGCGAAGCAGGCGGGCTCGAAGTTCAAATTTATTGTTGCTGAGCTTTTTAATCGAATTGAGTTCTAAAAATCCGATGACACCCAGTTTTGAATTTTTTGAAATGACGGGTAAAATCTCGCCAACTTCCCATCCAGACTGTTCGGAAATAGCTGTGATTTTTTGATAATCAAGAAATTTATCAACAAGTGCGGAACTCTGTACTGGATTTTCCGCAAACACATAGTCGCAGCCAAATGCTAAAATAAAAAAGGCGACTAGAGCTGAGACACCTTGGGATGATAGTTCACGCATATTAAAGATAAGATTAGCGAAATAATCCCAACTCCGAAAGCATAAAATAAACCAAAATGATCTGTCAGATAACCAACACCTAAATGCATAGCAATGACGCACAAACTTTGAAAACTCAGAGCAAAAGTTATAAATTGTCGCTGAAATATCCCCGTCTGCTCGGCGATATAAGCAACACTCACCGGATAAAAAGGCGCCATGGCCATTCCCAGCAGAACAAAAAATAAGGGATGAACTGTTAATCCCAGCGCTAGACAAATGATGGATGCTAGCAAACTACTGTTTAACTGTGCCTTATAGGTCGCTGTAAATGTTCGAATTGCAAATATCAAACGACCCAGTAGAAGCATCACAAAGAAACCCGTGACGTAATAACTGGATTTCTCCAAATCCATCGCAAAGTAGGTTCGCATATACAGTGCCAGACGCGTTGAAATCATGATTTCAGCGACAACATAAAATGCCAGCAACCCACCAAATAGCAGCAAAGCCTTTTTTGAATTTTTGTGGTTCTTTACTTTTTCAGGCGCTTGGTGAACTTCAAACCGAGGCCGTGCTCGGTACAACGAAGCCGCCAATGCCACAATACCCGCAAAAATGGCTGTCACTAAAAATGCGGATCTCCATGAACCAAAAAATGCTGTTGAAAAAGAAGCCACCAATGGCGCTAATAAACTGGATAATCCATAAATACCATGCAGCCCTGAAAGAGCTTTTGACTGTGAGGGCCCATCGACACTCTCGGCCACCAACACATTCTGAGTCAGCGCCACAAGCCCCATGCTTCCACCAAACAGAGCCGCACCAACAATATACCATATATAAGTCGAAGAAATTCCCATCGTTGCAAGCCCCGCTCCCATTGCAAAAATGGAAATGCAGAGCACTCGGCTGAGTGTGTAATTTCGCAACAACGCCCCGGCAAAGATATTACCAAAAAATGCGGCCGTCGAGGCCACAGCAAAACTCAGTGAGCCCTGCGCGTTTGTTAAATTAAAAAAAAGAAGTAGTTCTGGGTACAGTGGTCCACGAATATTGTCCGACATTCCTAAGACGAACATCGCAAGACAGGCAAAACCAATGGCCCAGACTCGACGATTCATCTTGAGTCCCATATCTCAAGATCCTAGTACGGCTTTCAGTATTTTAAAAGTCTTTATAATTGTTCGACGATCGACCTCGCCCTTAAAGTTAATCAATGAGCGCTTGCCTAGGCATGGAGCTGGATTCAGATCTGTTATTCCTGGAGTGACACCATTATAAACAAGAAAAATAAATGACTCCTGAATAAGGTCCTCTTGAGAGTAGCAACCGTAACCCAACGCCTGCACCAATGGTAAGTTAAAAAGTTCCAACTGCTCTTGGGCTGTTTGTTGAGCAAACTCAGTCGCGAAATTCTTAAACCGCGGATAGGCCCAGCGAATTTCCTGATGCGAAAATGACCAATTTCGATCCACATCAAACTGAGCATAAATGGATTCAATATAATGAAGTAAAATAGAGAAAGTACGAAGGTCTGCAGTTTCCAATTTACCTTTGGCTGCTGGATTGATTCGCGCGACATCCATCGCCTCATTATAAAATTCAGAAAAATTTTTATCATCCAGTCGATTTAAAAAACCCACAAGATACGATAAATTATTAAAATAGTATTTATAGTTTTCTTTAAAATCTTTATATGCACAAGCTTCATTAATCCATGGATTTCCAAAAACATCTATTTCATCTTTTACCTGACAATTGGCTTTCGTGGAAGTCACTTTCGAGAATCCCGTGACCAATTCTTGATACGTCTGGCTCCCGCCAGATGTTAAAATATTCAAATACTGAAGCGTCTCTAGAAAACTCATCTGAGTGTTTCCATCTGCTGCATATGAAAAAAGATTTGCTTCCTTAAAGCTGCGAGGCCCTGAGTTCTCGGTGCGTGGATCGAAAGCTTTTGTTTCTAAACCAAAATTTTTAAATTCAGCATACCATTTAGTCAAATCGGCTTCAGTCATCACGGCATTCCAAATGGATCGGGTCTCAAAAGCATTTCCCCAGCCAATCATCAGTTCACGCGCTAAAAATTTCACAAACACTCCGCGCGCCAGATCCTGCCAATTCTGATCCCAGATTTCTTGATTAACAGCAATGACCATTTTATTGAATCGGTATACCACGGGGCGATCACTTAAGAATTCATTTCGCAACTCGTGAACGAATTGTAAAATTTTTGAATGCTCAGATGTCTGAGGGGCAATATCCATTTTGGCTAAAGGAACTTTAAAATCATACTTAACTAATGCCGCTTGAATTTGACTGATTGGCATTCGGCCATTCTCAGGGATTTTCAACTGATTTAGAAAACTCATATAAAGTTTGAGCGTCGAAATTTCTCGTTTTATATTAACAAAGTGAATCTTCTTTAAACCCTCAAAAACAGCTGTGTCACCTGTCGAACCTTTCTCAAAAACTCGAACTAATAACGTTCTATAGAACTGCTGCAATGTCTCGGTCTTCATTTGAATTGGTAAAATCCCCTGTTCCGCAATTTTAGCAACAAAAGGATCCATGGTTGTCGTTGAAATAATATTCTTTTTTCGAAACTGAATTGAGTTTTCAAGGATTCGAAGCCAACTTTCAATGTAGCTCACGCTTTCATTTAAAGCTGACGCATCTTTGATTTCAAATAAAACCAAACCTTGCGTATTCAACGAGTGCAGTCTTAAAATCTCTATAAAACTCTCAATGACCGAGTCAAAGTCAGACTTCGTCTGCAGAATTTCAGATCCCGTAAGCAAATTTTTAACATCCGTTGCCAAATCAACCAAACCCGCATGCTCTTCAGGAATAAGCTTTAAATGATCCACCAACAATTTAAAATCTTCAAAAACATAATCAGAACGAATCAAATGACTGGCTTCAACAAGTCGCTTTAACGAGTGTTCAAGCTGCTTAAACCCAGAAGCAATTGTTTCCTTGGTCACAACCGTGTCGGTGGCTTTTTTAAAAGTAAATAAGTGCACATACGGCAATAGCAAATGGACTTCAGGTTTTAGAATTTGAAGATACGCCCGTAATTGTGAAATCTCCGTCTTGGTCAGTTTCTGGTTATCCCCGCCCAATACCGCTGTCTTTAATTTTAAAATATCAACTGTTGCATCCCGAGAAACTTCAGCCTCTTTAATGAAAGTTTCAAAAATCTGAAATAAATCTTCACTTGAAAAGGACTGCTTATCCTGAGAACCCTCTGCTCGAACCTGAAACTCATTTAAAGTGATATCCAAGCAATCAAAAGTTTGATCAATTTCTTTCGCAGTCACCTGAGTGGTTAAAAAGAACTTCACTTTACTCGAGACATCTTTCAAACACTTTAAATTGTCATTTTTAACTTCGATAAAATTTGGCTGACTGGGTTTCCCCTCTAAAAACTTGGAACATCCTGAAAAAAACACTGCAAATGAAGCCAAAGCAGCTATGGGGAACACCTTACAATTAAAAATCATAACTAGCTCCAATCCAAAACTGATCCAAATTTCGACTTGAATTCATATTCAAACTCGCATCGTCCAAGGTCTCTATTAATATAACATCCGACCAAAAGGCCCAAGGTCCTTTTATATTAAAACGATTATAGAAATTTATTTGCGTAAAGCCGTCGGACTGGCTGGTCGTATAGCGTAACTGAGATTCTAATTTCAGTTGCTTTAGAAAGATTTCACTGTACTTCAATTGAATCTGTACGGCTTGACGATAAAGAAATCGCTGAGTCAAACTCGGTCGATCAGGCGAGGCATCAATGCCAACTTCGGTGACTTCACCGCCACTGGTATCCATGACGGCAATACCAAATTGAAAAGGCTTAAAATGATATAGGAAGCTGGGCCCCCATGTTGTGCTTTCATTCAGTATGGGTGTGGTGGCCGAGTTTTCAAAAGTGGGTGTTTGAGGTTTTGCGTGAATCACAGATAACTGTGCAAAGCCCCACTCTTGATGATATCCAAAATCAGCAGACACTAATGTTTCATTATAAACTTTTGGAACAACATTGATTTTGACCCGAGGAGCAATCACCGCGCTGGTGTATCCCAGAGCCAATTGATTTGATGGTTTGTAACTTGCCGAAACAGTTCCAAACAGTCCTTTTTCAGCCCCTAGTCGCAACTGAATTGCAAGCAACGGACGCAAGACAACGTCTTGAGTTTCAGGTGTCTGAATAGTGTAATCAATGGGTAACTGCTGCCCTTGAATTTGAATATTCTGAGGCGGATTATGAAACCAAGGATTTGTTTCTGTAAATTGACCTTCTTTGATTTCATAGCTTGGCCCCTGGTCTGGAATAAACAAATGGGAAGCAAACAATGTTAATCCCCAGTTTTCTTTCTGTTGGTCCCAGAATAATCCCGTCAGCCCCTGATTCTGTGGGTCCAGCGTATTCCATCGAAACTGAGGCTGAAAGAGACCTAAATTAAACTGTGAATCCAGAGCTGACCATTTCATCACTTTACGACCCAAAAAATATTTTGTGTCTTTGGAGTATTGGATTAAAAAGTAACCCTCTCGCAGATTCAGATAACTGAGGTTTGAGTTTCCCACTGCGTACATTCCTGTCGCACTCACCATGAATAAATCAGGTGATTTTTCATTGGATCGTAAGCTAGCACCAATAAAACCAAAGCTATTCTTGTCAGGATTATCGAAGTCGGAACTGATGAAAGACAGACCATGAACTTCAATAGAAGTGATCGTCTCAGAATGAGACATCTGAGCAAAGACAAGAATGACTACAATTGAGACATATCGAAACCATATGGACATACCGATAAACCTACAATGCCCATGCCTTTCGCGAGAGCCTTGAATCGAATAAATGCGCTCCTAGAAGCAATACACAGGAATTAGCACAACGAACCTAGACAGGTGCCGGATTTTGTAAATAACATGTCCTCATGAAGATCTTGATCATTCGTTTTTCGAGCATTGGTGATATGACCCAAGCGCTGAGCATTCCAGGCCTTATCAAAGCCGTTCAGCCCGAAACAGAAATTCATTTTGTGACTCGTCAAGATTATGCAGAACTTGCTCAGAATAATCCGTCGATTCATCGACTCTGGGTATTGGATAAAAATACAGGCTTCAGGGGACTTCTTCGCTTGATCTCTCATCTGAAAAACGAAAATTTCACTCACATTTATGATGCTCATAATAATTTGCGCTCTTTTTTGATTCGCACGTTATTAATCGGACCCCAAAAATTAGTGCGCCCCATGATGCGAATAAAGCGATTTCTCCTTCTTCAATTTCATATCAATTTATTTGAAAAACCTTTTTCAGGTCAGCGTGATCTTTTGAAGCCGCTGGAAAAATGGGGCTTCCCATTTTCATTGCCCCCGACACCACAGATTTTTCTTGATCAAAAAACTCGTGACGACTCGGCTGACCTTCAAAAAAAACATGGACTTCTTAATTATTGTATCCTGGTGCCCTCCGCAGCCTATGAACTCAAGCGATGGCCAATGACCTCATGGCAAAAGTTAGTTCAACTTCACCCTGAAATTCAATTCGTTGTTTTAGCTGGAAAAACTGATCTCTTTACTCATGCCTTAGATCATTTTAAGAATATTGTGAATTTAACAGGTAAAACCACACTGCTGCAGTCGGCAGGACTTATTCAATCCGCAAAAGCTGTTGTCAGTAATGATACAGGCCTTTTGCATATATCTGAACAATTGGGAATACCTGCTATTGCCTTAATGGGACCAGCTCCCTTTGGTTTTCCATCTCGTCCCAGCACGATGATCCTTGAACGAAATTTGAAATGCCGCCCTTGTAGCAAGCATGGGCAAGGCCCCTGTGTGAATCCGCGTTTTCAAGAATGCCTTCAATCAATCACCGCCGAAGAAGTTACGCAGAAATTAAAGACACTTTTATGATTCATATATTTTTACTCTTTTATAGACCTCTTTACGCCGCTTTCAAATGGATTTTAATAGCTGGTCAATCACTGTGGGGATCAAAACTCAAAGCGGCCATTGAACTCAAAGAACAACCTCTAAATATTCCATCTTTAAAACCAGATGTATTCTGGTTTCATGCCTCGAGTGGTGAAATTGAATATGTCAAATCACTCATTCGCGAATCCAAGGTTCGATTTCCAAACTGTTCTTTAATCGTGAGTTACTCGTCACCTTCCGCAACCAAACTATTTGATTCGATTCAGAATCAAGTGGATTTTTTCTTTCCTCTGCCCTGGGATCAACCCCGTCGCATTCAGAATCTACTGAAACAGCTTCAACCCAAGGCCTTCTTTTTTGCACGCACAGATCTGTGGTCAGAACTCATCTATCAGCTGACAAAAACACCCACAAAAATCTATATCATTTCATATAATCCCAGCTTGAACTTTTTAAATCGCCTCTGGTCGCGTCTTTTCTTATCTCATTTTTCAGGAATATTTTGCACAGAACCTTTTCAAGAAAGTATTTTGAAAGACTTAGTCACTGATCCAAAGACTGTCTCATGCCCCGGTGACACTCGATTTGACCAAGTATTTTGGCGACTTCAACAACCGACAAAAGTGCCATTTCAAATACCGACGCCTTATCTGGTTCTAGGCTCCACATGGCCCGAAGATGAAAATATTTTTACCCCTTTGTTGAATCAAATCGTCGCCATGGGTTATAAAATTGTGTGGTCACCTCATGAGATTCAAACAGCGAATATCCACCGCATCAGTTTGATTCTTCAAAAATCCAAATTGACCTATCAAAAATTTTCAGACCTTTCGTCAACAGAAGTTGATGTGATTCTGATTGATCGCATTGGCTATTTGGCTGACTTCTATCGTCATGCCGATGGCGCATTTATTGGTGGGTCATTCAAAGCTAAAGTTCATTCAGTCATGGAACCCCTGTGTTGCGCCATACCTGTCATCACTGGACCACATATTCAGAATTCGCCCGAAGCGATGAGGTATCACCAGATTATTATGAATGAATTGCGCGTCGTGCAGGTGACTACAAGCTCTAACGAGTTTATAGCCGCATTAGAAAAAATCAAAACAATGCAAAAAGGTGATTTTAAAAAGCTCCTCATTGGAAATTTGGAAAAAAATCGGTATGCCACGCGACGAATTATGAACTCTATCTTCGATAATTGATCTCAACAAATCGTGTCAAACGACTGTTGGTTTGAGTCCCTGAATACTCTCACGTACAGTATTTTCTTTATATTGGAGCATCTCTATGACTGACTATAATCCGATCCGTGAAAAACCATCTGTTTCAAATTTTAAAAAAGGCGACATGCTGGTTCTTTTTGGAGAACTCTTTAACCGGGGCTATGCCAATGGTTTAGTTGAAGAGGCCACCAAACAAGGGCTCACAATTGTCAGAGCCACCGTTGGGCGTCGGGATGAAAATCAGAATCTTCGAAAACTCACACCTGAAGAAGCCGAAGTCATTCCGAAACCATTTATCAATATTCCTCTCGAAGCCGGTTTTGACTTAGAGAAAGACCAACACGGACTCACCCCTAATGATTACTTAAAAGATGTCAAACTCAGTCTATGGGAAGACGCAAAAGTTCCACTCGAAACTCTGACTTATTGTCGTGATCAAGCTCGCGCTCGTTTTAAAAAGCAAACGGCTGAGTTCGCGGCTGAAGTGGAAAAACTCATCCAGCCCGGGCAACATGTTCATTTTGCTCATTTGATGGCTGGCGGAGTCCCGCGATGCAAAATTGTAATGCCCGTGATGAATCGTGTTTTCAAGGGTACAGGTGATCGCTATGTCCCATCACAAGTTTTCTGGGAAAGTGGAATTGGACGTTTCCTTGAAATGAATTTTCATGAAGTAACAGCTGCAACCTTCAATACTCTTATTGAAGAAACAACGGCGTTACGTGAAAAAATCAAATCGCAAGGTGGTACAACGTCATACGTTGCCTATGGATACCATGGAACAGAAGTCATTATTGATGGAAAATTTAAGTGGCAATCCTATGCTCCATATATTCAGGGTTGGGCCAAGTTGGATTTGGAAAATTATGCCAAGGCCTGGTTTAAAAAGGGCGTCTCCTGTTGCGTATATAATTGTCCTGAAATTTTAACCAACTCGAGTTCTGTTTTTCAAGGTATTGAAATTGGTGTTTACAATCTGATTCGTGCTCTTGAAGTGAATAAGCCCAATTCACCCCTGACTCGAAAAATCACCGAAGACTGTCAAAAAGTTTTAAAATCTCCTGATAATTTGAAGCAAATTTTTGAAGCCGTTGATAGCTATTTTATGTCTTCAAAAACAAATTTCACAAGCCAGTTTGAAAACTGGCCGCCGCATTCACAAAAAGAACAATTGGAGCTGACTCTCAAAACTTCAGACGACATCATTCAGCTTCACCGTGATGAGAAAGTTTTAATGACTGGAACGCTGAGTGAGTTGATATTCAAAGCGTGCGGATTCATCATGCTTCACGAAGGCAAAGCTCCAAAAAAACCAGTGGCTTGGATTGGCCACGACGCCGTTGTTACTTGCCTCGAGGAATAGCAACCCAAATAAATTCACCCCGAGGCCCTTCTGTTTCAGAGGGTTGTATTTCATTTTGAATTTCATCCTCAGTCATCGGAATTTCTGTTCCGTCTGCTTTATAGGCTACAGCCCATAACTGCGAGATTGTGGTGATAGGGGTCTGTGGCCGACGGGCTAAAATACGATCTGCTAATCCCCCACCGTACTGAGCATGAAATTCACCCACAATAATAACCAACACCTGGTCAGGATGATTGTTTAAAAACTGAGTGGCTTGGTAAGCCATGGCGTCATCCCAAGTGGATTGCGCCGCAAAATACCGATCCAAGGTTGGCCCCGCTGGAACGTGCATGATGCGAGCAAACCGTTCCTTATAAGAAGCTCGACCCATTTGAAATCCAGGTGGCATCAATTCTTGCTCTTCAGGAGTCAAACTTTCAACTCCGGTCTTTGCAATTTTAGAAGTTACAAAACGAGGAATATTCAACCCCAGTGTCCACTCCCCCAGTGAAATTTGAGGGAAAAGAATTTGGTCCTTGTAAAACTTAAAATCAAATCCTTGCCATTTGATTTGTTTTAAAAACTGCTCATCATTTAATTCACCCGCCAAATACTGATTTAAAAAGCTTTGATCCGTAAAGTTCACAAACTCCATCCCAACAGAAACTTTTAATCCCTGCGCACGGAGTTGGTTTAAAACAATGATATGTTGATCTCTATGGGCTTGCAGGCCGTGGTTTTCGCCCAAAATAATAACTGTCCCAGGGGATACGTTTGAAGTGATTGCCGAGGCCTCTACAGACGCTAGCGTTCGTCCATCCATAAGACGGACTTCGACCTGAGCTGCGACAGACAGAACTGCTGTTACTGATACAAAGAAAGGCAAAAATAGACGTAAAAACCCATTATTCTTCATTGGAGCCCCCGACTTGTTTATATTCCATTGACTAGCTGCTGTAAACTTACTTATAACCATACTTTATTATTTTCGAAGAGGTATAGATTATGGCTAAAAAATCAGGACGAATTATAGTTACTTTAGAGTGCACAGAAGCTAAAGGCGCTGGCAAACCAGTTTCTCGTTACACAACAACTAAAAACAAGACTAAAACTCCAGGTCGTTTGGAAAAGAAAAAGTACAATCCAAACATGCAAAAACATACTGTTCATCGCGAAACTAAATAAATTTAGTCACCTATGATCCTCACAGACCAAGAGATTCTTAATTATATGGAAAAAGGGCTCATCAAAGTTGAGCCCTTTAATTTATCATGCCTCGGTACAAATTCTTATGATGTTCATCTCGGGTCAACTCTGGCTCTTTATGATGCTGATATTCTGGATGCCAAGGCTCACAATAAAATCACTCGTTTTGAAATTCCAGCAGAAGGCTATGTCTTAATGCCTGACCAGTTTTACCTGGGCGTCACTCATGAATACACCGAAACTCATGCTCATGTTCCCTTTTTAGAAGGGAAATCCAGCGTTGGGCGCCTTGGAATTGATATTCATGCTACTGCTGGAAAAGGTGACGTGGGTTTTTGCAATCATTGGACCTTAGAAATTTCCGTCAAAAAACCAGTCCGCGTCTATGCGGGAATGCCCATTGGTCAAATCATTTACTTCGCCATTCAAGGCGATATCATCAACGCTTACAACAGCAAACCCTCTGCAAAATACAACACCAAGACAGCTTTTCCTGTTGAATCCATGATGTACAAAAATAAATTTTAACAACCCGTTACGATTGGTTCTGGCGGTGGCCCTACACGCTTTGCTGGAGGCTCAACGGGCGTCACCGGTGGTTGCGGTGCCACAGGCTCTGCCGGTGTGACTGGTGGCTGCTGCGCCTCGGCCTTTTCTTTCTTGGCTCGGGTTTCATCTGCAATAAAGTTGAAAATCTTACCCAAATCAATACGTGTCGAAGCAATCACCCATTTCTCAGGAGTATTGATGAAAGATAAAAACTTGAATTTTTCAGCTAATGTTTTTGGTGGTCGTGAAAACTTTAAAAGATAAATAAATGTCCCCGGCAATTGATCTTCTTTGAGTTTATACTCTGCTGTGAGCTCTTTGATGAGATCATGAAAAATCGGGAAAGCTCCCAAGGCCTCACACTTTTCTAAAACACCATCTTTATTGGAATCATGTCGCGCATAAACCATTTCAATATACTGAAGCACGTGAGGAAATAAATCCGCATCTTCAAAGTAAACGACTTCTTTATCATTTGGAACATGGCCTGCCGCTTTAACTAAAGAGTAAAAATATTCTTTCACTTCTTGAGCAGAAAACTGATTTCGCATCTGAAGCATTTGCGGAAGATCAAGATACGAACCAAAATAAGGGGTTGCAGGATCTTTCATGACCATTTCATTATAGTAAGTTTTCAATAAACAAAATTCCCAAACACCCGTCTTAGACGAGATTCTATCCTGCTGTGGTGGCAAGCAGGCCTCGATGATTCTTTCCTTAAGCATTTTAGCACGCGCCATTCCTGAAAGAATATGCAAAAAGATATCATGAACTTCTGTGAAATTCGCATAGAGGTCACCATTCGAAGTTGCTAAAAAGAGATTCGCTTCCATGAATCGTGCCGACATAAAGGTCTCATTACTTATATCAATCACTTCAAAATCCACGGCGATACTTTTGAACTGCTTAAATGCGACTTCTGCCTCTGTAACCGTAACACCCTTAAGTTTAGAGACACGTGACATGTCACCGGCATAGGATCGAATGAATAATCGACTGAACGCTCGACCCAAGTTGGATTTAAAAGTATCTTTGTAGGAGTACTGCCCCAAATCTAAAGTGAGAATTTTTAAAAAATCATGACTATTGAAATTCAATGAAATTACAGAAGAAAGGACGGTTTGTAATTCTCGCAAACTTGCTTTAACAAGAGGATCCTTCTGCGCAACCATGGCCTTGCGAATTTCAGTAAGCAAAAGAGACTTTGTTATTGTTTCTTGCTTGCCAAAAATTTCTCCGACCACTTTTTGACTGCCTATAAATCCACGCATTTCATTCGAAACTTGCGCAAGAGCTACAGAATTAAAACCGGGGAGCACCTGGTTTCCTAATCGCCCAGCAGGATCATTCAAAAGATTTTTCCACAGCCCCTCAAACATCATCGCTAAACTTTGATCTTTTAATTCAGTATTAATTATATCTTCTTGCTGAAGTGTCAAAATAAGTGAAATCAGCTCTTCTGAAGAGTACATTTTTGAAGATTTTAACTCTAAATTCAAAGATACCGTTTTAATTATTTTTTCAAAAATTCGATCCAAATGAGTGTAAAATCCAGGCTCATCTATTTTATAGGGAACTGTAAAAATATTGTACTCAGTAACATGCAAAAACGCACGCGCCCCCACAACAAGTAGTGTTTTTAAATTTGTCACACCAATGGTATTGTCTTCTTCACCTGTGAGTACGGTTTTAATCGATAATGCCGCACTGTAAAGTGATTCAAAGTTCTCTGGCAATACAAGCTCTTCGCTTAATGGCCCTTTTGCCAGCTCTTGAATTAAGATTTTCAGGTAATACAAACTATAAGGACGCTCTATCAATTCAGCCAAAGACTCAACAGCAACAAGAGTTTTGGACTCAATCGATAAAAATTCCTCAGGCGATGTTGTTGACCAGGTTAAAATTGGATTTTTGTGCCTTTGAAGGTAGTCATAGGTTTGCACCAACGTCGCAATTTGTTGAAATAATTTTGGAATTTTAGTGCGTAATTTGGAAAAATCAGACTTTGACCAACCAATCCGACCTGAAGGACTATCCCCAAGCATCATGACCTTCAAGTGACCAATACTTTCAATCAACTGCATATTCAAAGAGAAATCAGGAAAAATTTTAACCAGTGTTTGCGTGATCTCAAAAAGCTCAAAGTTTGACAGCGTCTGGGTCTCTTTGACATCTAAGAGATTTTCAACCAATCCCGACAAATCAATCGCCATCTTTTCGTAACCGCGCCACTTTGTTTCAATATCCTGATCACTCAAATCCTTAAGGAAGTACTCATAACGAAGAGCTTGAAACAATCCTTCGTGCAATGTGGAACCTAAGCGCTCCCATTCTGAAGCCTTTAATGAGTTGTCTCCACCAATCAAAACAGTCTTGAAGGTTTTTAAAAAGGGGCGTACTTTTTCAAAAAACTGAACAGTCTCTGATTCGCCCTTAGCAAAAATCAAAACTTCTCGAACAAAATTGAACAAATCATCAATCAAATAGGCATTGCCCGTCTGAGCAAACTGCTGAGCTAATTTTTGCACAAATCTATTAAAATCTGTTTTCGCAATTAAAAAAAGTTTCTCTTTCTCATCTTCACTTTCTGGATGAAATTGAGATATCCATTTGAAAGTAATAATTTTCATGGATTTATTTAGGCGCAGAATATCTGGTTTTAAGCTCGTCAGCAAACTGACAACTTGGTCAATTTCAGTTTCGCGCACCAGAAGCGAACTGCCGCCAATCAGTGCCACTTTAAATTTCATAACCTCAGCTAAAAAAGCATCCGAAAATGTTTTGCCGTCTTTAATAAAGTTTTTTTCAATAAACAATGCAATTTCTTTTGCGGTATAGGCATCTTTATGCTCGCCACGAATGTTCTCTTTGAATGAAATAAAAACATCCTGAAGACACTGCAATGACGATGCGACTTGCTCATCGGTCGCCTCGCCGACAGTAAAAAGTTTCAAATCTGCAATACTTGAATCCAAACACGCAATGGCTTGAACTTCAGCTGTTGTTTCCGACTTATTCGCTTCTCCGATTTTAAGTCCACAACCAGCTAATGTGATCGCTGTTAACATCACAGTGAAAATTGCTTGTGACCGCAACTGCCATTTAGAAAACATACTCTAAGCCTCCATAGACACGGTCATTGGCTTGCTGCTCTTGTAAGAAATGTGTCTCAGCTTGTTCTTCCTCAACACCTAAAAGATCAAAACCAAAATTGATATTCATCTGCGCCACAGCTTCATATCGTAAACTTCCAGAAAAAAGAGTGCCTTGATACAATTGATCAAAGGTCCACGCAAATGCTGAGCTGAGGGGGCGATCGTTAACGAAAAAAAGTTCGGATTCAAATTTTATACGAAATGGGTTTTTAAATAAACTTCGCTGACTTGAAAACGTAAAAAGACTGGGACGTCCATCAGCCAGCAAATCTTTGATTTCTCCGTCGTGCAATTGAGCATAAGAAATTTCAGTCACAAATCGACGATCAAAAAAATCTGACAAATCAGTGGCTATCCATAAACCGTACATTTTTAACGGGGCTAAGAATTGCAAAGTCTCGTCCTCGAGTGCCGTCTGATTCTCGACTCGATCTTCTAAATAACTCCAAGTGGTTTTAAATCGACCGGAATCCATATTGAAATCAACAGACTGCACCTGATTGTATGTCACTACTGGCGAAAGCTTAACCTGACCAACAAAGTTGCTGGCCGTTCCAAAGGTCTCACGAGACAGAGGAATTTGATTTACTGGCTTTCGCGTGTAGGAGGCTTTCACCCACGGGCGAGTTGCTGCCTTTCCGATAAAAATAGAAATAGCACTTCCTGCATTTTTCACAATTTCATCGATTTCGTAATCTCGGATGGCGTAAATGATTTCGCGGTTTTGGGTTCCAAATCGAAATTGTGTGGGCGGTCTTTGAGCCCATCGATTTGATGATCTGATCTCGCCATCTTCTTCATAAACCTGAGGACCTTGATTCGGAATGTAATAGGGAAAGAATCCTCCATAAATCCCAAAAACTGAAACACGGCTGTTGGCATGCAAACCAATCAATCCCTGCTCTTTGTAATGAATCATGTCATTTGAAAAATAGGGATTGAACAAACCCAAGTTTTGCTGACGATCCAAAAAACTAAAATTTTCAATTTTACGACCCAAAATAATTGTATTCTCTGGCGCCCCTAAAGCACGACCAATATACAACTCGGGAACTCCATAATACGAACTCTTTGGCGTTGAAAACGTTCCAGCAAATCCGTGGGCCTTCACTAAAAAGTTTTTTGAGTCCTCAAATTGCCCTTCAATTTGGGCCTGTTGCTGAAATTTAGAGTCTGACGTTGACTCAGAAAAGTACTGAACACCATGGATTCCAGCATGAAGTGAAAAGGGCTTACTTTCAGATGTTAAAACAGCCGAAATTGAAGACACATGAGCCCCAGCTTTTAGACAAAACAAGACCGCTATGACAGACAAAGTTGGCATCAGATAATTGAGCATCCCCTCTATCAACAATGGGCTGCATTTGGAGTCAATGAATTGCCGCAGAATGGCGTTTTTACGCGAAAAAAATGTAATAAATTCTAGTGAATATTTGCGTTTCTGTGAGGGTAGGTTAATTTGATTTTTAAAACTTTTTAAGGAGTTCTCTTATGAACGGTGTTGAGCAAGCCAACCAGTTATTGCATAAAATGTGGGCAGATTATATTAAAGTCAATCCACAAGCCCAGAAGATATTCAACCTGCTCTCTCAGAATGGAGAAACCGTTGAAAATGATCATATTGCTCTGCGGACATTCAACCACCCTCAACTGGGAATAAAATCTTTGGCGGCTCCTTTTTTAAAACAAGGCTTCGCCTTAGCAGGTGATTATTTTTTCTCAGAGAAAAAACTCTACGCACAACATTTTCAACATCCTGATCCACGCTTACCAAAGATTTTTATTTCAGAATTAGAATTAGAAAAAGTTTCGCCCTATATTCAAGAAATCGTGGCAAACTGCATCTATCAAATCGATGAGAAATCAATCCAAGATGAACATTTTAGCCTGAGTGGTCGCCACTGGAATATAAACTACAGCACCTATCAGAAACTAGCAGCAGAAAGCGAGTATGCTTCGTGGGTCTATGCTTTTGGATTCAGACCGAACCACTTCACTGTCAGTGTCAATAAGCTGAAACATCTAACAGAACTTCACAGATTAAATTCTTACCTGAAGGATCAGGGAATTCGACTCAACTCTTCTGGTGGTGAAATCAAAGGGACTCCTGCAGAATTACTGGAACAAAGTTCAACAATGGCCAATGAGATTCAATGGCAGTTCAGTGATGGAGTTTATTCTATACCCGCTTGTTACTATGAATTTGCAAAACGATATTCCATGAATACAGGTGAACTGTATCAAGGCTTTATTGCCAAGTCGGCAGATAAAATATTTGAAAGTACAAATAGAGCTTAGGCCACACGGCGAATAATACGTTCTTGCGTCTCTTGATCACCTTGTTGCTTCCACTGCGAATGAGCTTCTAGAAAAGTGGCCGCGATCTGGGGATCGAATTGAGTCCCCTTGCAGCGTTTAATTTCGGAGTAAATCACATCATCCGGCAAACCTTTTCGATACACTCGATTTTCAGCCATAGCGTCATAGGTGTCGACCACAAGAATAATCCGAGAAATGAGTGGGATGGACTCGCCCAGAAGTTTATCTGGATAGCCCTCGCCGTCAACACGCTCGTGATGCCCTCGGACAGCCGGTAAAATTTGTTTAAAAAATGGATGAGCGCTCAGTGGCTTAATAATTTGTTCGCTGATAACGCTGTGACTTTTCATGATGTCAATTTCTTTAGGATCAAGTCGAGAAGGCTTTAGCAGAATATCTTTTTCAATTCCAATTTTTCCAATGTCATGAAGTAAACCTGAAAATTCGGCCACTTTTTGATCGTACTCATTCAAGCCAAGTTCTTTAGATAATTTACGACAGTATTCGCCGACGCGCAGACAATGCTGATAGGTGGTTGGTTCAACACTATTTAAAGATTGCAACAACGCTCCAACGGATTCATATGCCCAATCTGGTACATCACCCCAACTCATGCGTCCCCCTCATCCAATTAAGATCGGAATTTTCAAACCTAGACTTGAGGTTATCGAGACAAATTCTCATAATAAAACAATGAAAAAATGCGATTTCAATCCACTGACCTTCGCCCTGCTCCTTTTGACGACAACCGTTTTGAGTTCAAATGCCTGGGCCCAGAAAATCAAAGTCAAAAAAGTCAAAGGCAATGCGGCCATTATTGAAACCTCTGTTCCATTACAAGAAGGTCAAAGTTATGATCTGCAGACCAGTCCCATATCTGCAGATGTTAATTATTCAGGTGTTGGATTCAAATCTCGACAAAATTCACTGACATTGGGTCTGAATTTTTCAATGCTTCAGGGCAGCTCCGTTCAAGAAAACTATCTTGCAGCCCAAGGCCGTTATGGTTGGAACTATTCATTCTTAGAGTTTGGAATTGCGGGAGATATTGCCTACAGCGATATCGGCACAGGCGCCACAACCGATTTTAGTCTTGGTGGATACTTTGATTATAATTTGATAACGAATCGAGACTTGCGGACTCTTATCTACGGCCCTTTTGCTTTGATAACTATTGGCTCCAGACAACTTGCTGCCGGTGGAAGTACAGGACTTATGAATGTGAATGCTGGTGGGTTTGTTTCTTTTTTTATGGCACAAAGCTCAACAGCTTTACGCCTTGAGGGCTTTCTGGAGCACCGACAAATCAATGCTTCCGTTGGCCAATCGTCATTAACTGGTTTCGGCGCTCGCGGCTTGATCGTTTTTTATTTTTAAACAAGCGGCTCAGGCTAAAATTTTACTTGAGAAATATTTGAAATTCTTTGAGAGTCAAAAAATGACTTTGAGTCGGATAAAAATCCAAAACAGATTGAAGCATTTGATTGCGAGCGATTTCCATTTCTGTTGCTTCATGACTATCAAAATGATGCCCCAAAAATGAAAAATACAATGATCCTTTTGTGGTCGACACGATTCCCGCTAAATTAAATGCAGGGTTTTCAAATAAACGACCTGTTTTAATAACAACCTGATTTGCAAAATTAAACTCGGATTCGAAGGTTCCGTCTTGGTCATATCCTGGATTGTACAAGATATGTCCCACATTCAGCCCCTGCTGCTGAGCTTTGATATCGACATAATTCAAAACTTTTAACATGGCGACACAACTTCCAACATTATCACGCCGAAAACCACTAGAATAATCTGCCAATCCTGACCCCGTCAGAACTTGCAAGCTTTTTGAACTCAACTTCAATTCGGATTCCTGAAATTTTTGAAACTCTTGAACGCCACCAAGATATAAAAACAATGCATCCGAAATATAGTTATTCGAATACACATTTAAATTCTTCAAATACTTCAAAAGTGGTGCAGATATCATTGATATTTTTTGTGAATATGAGGTGAGTTCTAACGATGAGCGCTTTTTAGAAATAACCAATTCTGTTGAAAATGATGTTGGGATTTTCAAATTTTTTTGATGATCTAGACTCCACGCCATCAGTCGTTGTCGAGCCGCTTGAGTTTGCGAGGACCAATTCGCTGAGTTGAGAATCAGCATTAAATTCGCAACCGATTCATTCGTCGAAATAGGAGTTTGGTTCAGTTCAATATGAGGCTGTGAAAGAACGGATAAAAAAACTCGAGTGGTCTCATCAATCACTAAGTTTCGAATTTTTCGAACTCCCCGTTCATTCAATTGCGCCAAAAGATAAAGTATTTTCTCGATATTGAAAATAGGATCATATCCTGTACTTAAATACGCATCGATCACGCCGGGTTGTTGCGCCACAGGTTGAAAGTACAACGTGCTTTCAAATGAAAAATCAGGACCCAGTTTTTTCAAAGCCCAGGCCGTGGTGATCACTTTAGATAAAGAGGCCAAAGCATAAGTTTTCTGATCACGATATCCACTGTAGGAGTTTTTATCAGACGATAGAATTTCACAGTAACTGATGCGTTCGTCCGACTCATAAGGCAGATCTCTGGCTATTATCGCAGAGGATGATGTGTCAGGGCGCTCCGCTAACGGCGGATCCATCAGTGGCGATGATGGCCCCTGTGCCGGCGAGCATCCGGTCAATACGAAAAAAAGCAGGTTAAAAATCAGTATTATCTGAATCATGCAGACCAATTTATAAGCTCTGAAAAATAATAAACAAGAGCCAACAGATGCTATTTTTCAGAAGACCGTTTTTTAAGATCTAACGATCCGAATTCTTTGACTTTTTAGTAATTTCTACAAACAATACCCAGACTATGACACAAACACCTCCGCCCACTCCCAATTTACGCACTATTTACCAATTCAAATTGGCTCAAATAATTGATCACACCCCGCAAATTCGCGAACTCTATTGCGAGCTCATCGGTAGCCCCGCTTTTACGTTTAAAGCCGGTCAATTTGTGATGCTTCACGTTCCCGTTGAAGGTGGAAAACCCGCACTTCGTGCTTTTTCACTGGCCTCAACTGATGAAAATAAAACAGGCTTTAAATTGATTTTTAAGTTTGTTGAATCTGGAGTGGCCAGCAATTATGTTTGGAATTTAAAAGGGGATGAAATTTTACAAATGACGGGACCTTTTGGAAAAGTATTTTTTCAAGAACCGCCAACTGAACAAATTATTTTTCTGAACACAGGCAGTGGAATTTCGCAGCACTTTAGTTTTTTAGAATCTAAAATGAAGCAGTATCCAAATTTGCACTACAAACTTTTCTTTGGTGTTCGTTATGAGTCGGATATTTATTATGAAAAAGAACTCAAACGACTCCAAGCTCATTTACCCCACTTTGAGTATCATTATGTTTTGAGTCGACCAACGGAGTCTTGGACAGGAAAAAAAGGTTATGTCCAAGACTGCCTCAAAGACTTAGAGTACAAAACAACTCCAACCACTTTTTACATGTGTGGCAATGGCGCTATGATCAAAGACGTTAAAAAACAATTGCTCGAGATTGATGGCTTGGAAAAAAACCGCGTCTGGTCAGAGGCTTTCGATTGATTTCGCAGTACCGTGGATTCAGTGAATATAAAAAAGCTGTTCTGCAGCTGGTTTTAGCGGGATCTATTTGGGGTCTTTCGTTTATCTGTGTTCTGTGGGCGCTCAAAGATTTTTCAACATCAACACTGATTTTCTGGAGATTTGGATTTGCATTTATCCTCGGTGAAGCGATTCTTTTTTTATTTTATCGCAAAAGTTTTTATGATTCTATTTCCGACATGAAACTTTCATTCTGGTCAGGTATTGCCCTAGGGATGTCGTTGCTGTTGCAAACCCATGGTTTACATTACACCACGGCGACAAAATCCAGTTTCATCACGTCACTGTATGTGGTCCTGATCCCATTCACGAGCTATATTTTTTACAAAAAACAGATAAAAGTATCACATATCCTCTGCGGAGCTGTTGCTTTCATAGGTATGGCATTTCTTCTTAACCTGCACACGGAACAAGATTTAAATTTTAATACCGGAGACCTTCTGACTCTGGGGTGCGCCTTCACGTCGACATTTCATATTATGTTTGTTGGTTCTGTTGCCAATCGAGTTAAAAATGGTTTTCGATTTAATACCTATCAAACATTTTGGGCCTTTTTATTTACACTTCCATTTTTAACCTATGAAATGACAACGCAAAATATCCGCCTATGGCCTGAGACAGTGCATTTATCATCTATTCTCAGTGTTTTATTTTTAGCAATCTTTGTCACCTTGGTGGCCTTTTCTCTGCAAGTTGTTGCTCAGAAAAAACTAACCAATACAACCGCCAGCCTGCTGTGCTTGTTGGAGGCTCCATTTGCATTTATGTTTGCTTTTTTAATTTTAGGTGAAAAACTAGTCGGATATCAAATTGTAGGTATCATTATGATTTTAGGAAGCTCGTGTCTTTCGGTTTTCATAGATAGACCCCAAGATCGAAGCCCCTAAAATAGCGGCTCCTGTTAACGCTGTTATCCACTCTGGAAAATGAAAGAAATGATCCAGCAACATAAATAGGGCTAATGCGGCCAAAGCATAGAAGGCTCCATGCTCTAAAAATTGATACTGTTCTAATTTTTCATTATCCACTAAATATAATGTTAATCCTCGCACAAAAAAAGCACCCACGCCTAAACCAATCATAATTTCATACAGTTGTTTTGTTACAGCAAAAGCGCCAACAACTCCGTCAAAACTGAACGAGGCATCCAGCACTTCCAAATAAAGAAAAAGGCCAAAACCTGAACTCATCCATTTTATATTTTTCATGCGATCATCCCCAAGCAACTCGCTCAGACCATGAACCACCAAATAGGTGACGACTCCATACAGTGACGACGTGATAAATGTTGATTGCACTGACGTTTCCATAAAATTGTAGATAAAAAGAATAATCATAAGAGCAACCATAATTTCAGAACTCTTCACCGTTGCAAACTTAACAAAAGGACGTTCAATAATTGCAAACCAGTGCATGTCTTTCTCAGCATTCAAGAAAAAATGCAAGGCCACCATCAACAAGAACGCTCCACCGTAACTGCTGACTGCCAAATGGGCGTCGATCATCATCGCCGCATAGTCATCAGGTCGCTGAAGCGCCATACTAACCGAATCCATTAAACTTATTCCTCCGGCAATTGAGACAATGACAACCGGAAACAAGAAACGCATACCAAAAACGGCGATCAACATTCCCCATAATAGAAATCGCTTCTTCCAAACATCATCCATTTTTTTAATAACCGTTGCATTGACAACAGCATTATCAAAAGACAATGAAATCTCGAGCACACAAAGAAGAGCCACTGTGAACAATGATTTAAAAAGCAAACTCAAACTTGGAGCCTGCATCCACGATAGAAGTCCAGCCAGTGCAAGACCTAAGACAAGAGAAAGAAGAGGAAATTTTATATAACGAAACATAGTCACTCATATTCCGGTATTTTTTTCTTTTTTCAATCAAAATGTATCAAGTCTATCTAACTCCTCGTCGATATCAGTTAAGACTGACGAAATGTCGATCAATGCAACGGAGGCCCCATGAGTAAAGCGAATCCCAGAATCTCAATCCATCTGACATTAGCAGTCATTTCCATTATTGCTTTATCTGCTTGCAGTCGGACTCAATTTCGAAGCGTTGCTCAAGAAGCCGATAAAACTTTCGTTGCCGAACCTCCTATCGAGATTCCAATCGAAGAACCCGCTCCTCCGGCAGAACCTCCACCACCTATCGTGATTCCCCCAGTTGAGCCTCCTCCCGCAGAACCCCCTCCTGTTGTGATTCCACCACCGCCTGTCGAGCCACCCCCGGTAGAACCGCCGCCTCCAGTTGTGATCCCTCAACCTGTTCAAAAAAATGGAGCGTGCTTGCCTAATTCGTCAACTCAACTACTAACATGTATGAATTGCATCGTTCCGATGAATCCCCCGGCACCTCCCCAGTTTTCTGAAAAAGGACAGGCCTTTATTGATATCATGACAATTGGTTGTTCGGTTCCAAATAAAAGCGCACCTAAAGGCTACACTCCTCCAACTCGCGCGGAGTTGATCGACCGTCTGAACCGACTTTCACCAAACTTGTATCCAGATACGAGCATGTCCTCTGGGCAAAAAAATATTGTGGCGGGATTGCGAACTGATTCCAAGTGGCAACAAAAAATATTTGGTGGTCTTTATTATCAACCACCCTATTCTGATTATTTAGAAACCTATTTTGGTGTCTCAACAAGTGAAGCTGTTCAGAGCTTATGCTACAGTGATTCTGGTTACACACCTACAAGCGCTTTACCATTGATGTCAAAAGAGTACTTGGATTGCACTTACGAGTCTTCCTCATGTCGCGAAAAACCCGAGTACATCAAAGCCAATCGCTATCGCGATCAACTCAACCAGGCTATGAAAGAATCTGTTCGCAATCCCTACGTGGCTCCACCTCCAACGCCCTCTAAAAATTGCAAATGGGAAAGCTTTGAAGGTGATTTTGATTTAGGCGGAGAAGCTGTGCTTGCGCGATGGCTTGTAAGCCATTTTAAAGTTGGAATTGAAATTGGAACCCTGGGTGGAAAGTGTGAAATGATCACAGCTATGCCAACTGGAGCCAATCAACTTCGAGGTGAAGTTAAAATGGCTGGATATATTTGTAAATAATTTTATCTCTTGAGTAGAGACTGCAAAAACTTTGCGGTCTCGCTGCGTTTTGATTTTGCAACAAATTCCGGTGTTCCTTCAGAAACAATTTCTCCACCATAGATACCACCATCCGGCCCGATATCAATAATATGATCACATGTTTTGACCACTTCCAAATTATGTTCAATGACTAAAACAGTATTTCCCTGATCAGTTAACTCGTGCAGCAGTTCAACAAGTTTTCGAACATCATCGAAATGAAGTCCTGTCGTGGGTTCATCCAGAATATACATGGTTTTGCCCGTTCCTCTCCGAGACAGCTCTTTTGATAATTTAACTCGCTGAGCTTCACCACCCGACAAGGTTGTTGAAGACTGCCCCAGGGTCATGTAATCCAAGCCCACTTTATTTAAGGTTTCTAATTTTTTATAAATCTGAGAGTGATTTTTAAAAAAATCACAGGCCTCTTCGATATTCATATCCAAAACATCTGCAATGCTTTTTTCTTTGTACTTGATCGCCAATGTTTCGCGATTGTACCGACGCCCACCACAAGTATCACATGTCACAAATACATCTGACAAAAAATGCATTTCCATGCGAATTTGACCATGACCTAAACAGGTTTCACAACGTCCACCTTTGACGTTAAAACTGAACCGTCCTGGTTCAAAACCCCTCAGTTTCGAATCTGGTAATGATGAATACAAATCTCGAATCAGTGGCAACAATCCCACATACGTCGCTGGTGTCGACCGCGGTGTTCGACCAATAGGTCTTTGACTGATATCAATCACCTTATCAATAAATTCCATGCCTTCAATTTTTTTATAAGGTGCCGGTTGTCCATGAGAACCATAAAACTCTTGAGCTAAAATTTTATACAACGTATCGATCACCAGAGTGCTCTTACCGCTCCCAGAAACTCCTGTGATAGCCGTCAATGTTCCCAGCGGAATACTTAAAGTGACATCACGAAGATTGTTGCCTGTGGCACCCGTCAATTTTAAAATTTTCCCATTTCCCAATCGACGCTTCTGAGGCAATGGAATCTTTTTTCTACCTGATAAGTACTGACCCGTAATAGAATTTGGATTTTTCGCCAATTCGTCAGCCGTACCAGAAGCCATCAGTTCCCCACCCAATTTTCCTGCGCGCGGTCCAAGATCCACAACGAAATCAGCATAACGAATCGTGTCTTCATCATGCTCTACGAGAATAATTGTATTACCCCGGTCTTTAAGTTCTCCAATAATTTCCAACAACCGGTGATGATCCCGAGGGTGCAAACCAATACTTGGCTCATCCATAACATAGGTGCATCCAATCAAAGCTGAGCCCACCTGTGTGGCCAATCGAATCCGCTGAGCCTCTCCACCCGAAAGTGTCCTGGCCTGCCTGGAAAGGGACAAATACGAAGTCCCAACACGCTTCAAAAACTCAACCCGCAATAAAATTTGCTTCATGATTTTGTCCGCGACGAGCTTTTGCTTATCTGTCCACCGTGCCCGAGGAAGCCATTCTGAAAGTTCCAACAGTGACATGTCGGAAAGCTGCGCAATGTTTTTATCATTGATCTTGATACTCAGTGACTCCTGACGAAGACGAGCCCCTTTGCAATCGGGACACGAACTCAAAACAATTTCTTCGGATTCTTCGTCGTCACTATCTTCTTTTACTTTTTGCCCTTTGTAGGAGTACTTTACTTTTTCCAGTTTTTTTCCACCGCTATCTGAGTCGGCATACTGCTCTTCTTCAATCAGATCTAAGGTACCTAAACCTTTACACGTTTCACACGCCCCGCGGGGATTATTAAAACTAAAAAGCCGCGGCTCTAAATCTGGAAAACTAAATCCACATTTTGCACATGTTGAGTGAAGTGAATAACTGATTCGCTCGCCATTCATCATCTCAATAATCACCCGTCCTGCAGCTAAACTGAGGGCGGTATTGATACTTTCACTGAGGCGGTGCTTGATGGTGTCTTTTAAAATCAACTGGTCGACCACCAAATCAATATCGTGAGTTTTTGTTTTAGCCAAACGTGTAGCCTTTTCTAATTCAATAAACTGACCATCAATTTTTGCTTTGATAAATCCTTTTTTTGCCCAGCGCTGAAACTCGGCCAAGAACTCACCTTTTTTTGCAAGTGCCATAGGGGCCAAAACATAAAACTTTGTGCCCGAAGATTTTTTAAAAACCTCATCTACAATTTGCTGAGGAGTTTGTGATGATACTGGAATATGATGCACGGGGCATTCCGGCGTTCCCACTTTGGCAAAAAGAAGACGTAAGTAATCATAAACTTCGGTTATTGTTCCCACCGTGGAGCGCGGATTCAGACCCACAGATTTTTGATCAATCGCAATCGCAGGACTAAGACCTGTGACAGAATCAACGTCAGGTTTTTTAAGTTGTTCTAAAAAATTTCGAGCATAGGCTGATAAACTTTCAACATAACGACGCTGGCCCTCAGCATAAACTGTATCAAATGCTAACGAAGACTTTCCAGAACCACTTAAACCTGTAAAAACAGTTATTTTATTTCTAGGAATGGTGATGGAAACATTTTTTAAATTATGCTCACGAGCTCTCTTCACCACGATTCCATCCGGAGATGTTTCCATATCAAAAGACGGGGCAACTACAGATGAGGTTTTTTTAGAAGCTTTGGCCATCTTTTTATTATTTCACTGGGGGCTTCGCCTGACAAGAAGGACATAGGCCATAAAGCTCGAGTATGTGGGATGTCAAAATGAAGCCAAAATGATCAGCGACCTGAGACTGTAGTTTTTCAATTTTAGGATTCTCAAATTCACAAATTTTACCACATGACGTGCACGTCAAGTGATCATGATGGTGCTGCGTGGTCAGCTCGTAGCGTGAGGACTGCCCTCCCATTCGAACTTCTGTCACAAACTTTTTTTCGGCCAGATTGCGTAAAAACCGATAGACTGTTGCAAATCCAACGCTGCTATCAACGGCAGCAACTTTTTCAAATAATTCTTGAGCCGTCACATGGCGCTCTCCAGATTGAACTTCGGCATCATGCAAACACCTCAAAATAAGCATCCTTTGTTCGGTGATTTTTAGACCCATTGCTCGAATTATCTTTTTAAAATCATCAGTTTGATTGCGTTCATCAAACTTAATAATTTCGCTTTCATTTTGTCGGGGAAGCAGATGAGAAAATGGGGGTATTGTCTTGGACATGCAAAATCTCCTCTTTAACTTGAATAAAAAAGGAAATACTAGCTGATTTGGTATTGAAAATCATTCTCAATCTCAGGAAAAATGGAGAAATTCCGGCCCAGTCCAGTGATGTTTTTTTAAGCAAGATGCGTTATGAGAATGCAAACTCTCGAAATGTTCACAAAATACTGAGAAACCAAGAACCCCAGAGTTTTTTTGCAAAAAATCAGAAATAGATCGAACGGCATCTTCACAGAACATGAGGTTCTGCGCATTCAGACGAGCAAATTCCATTTCATCCGCTCGCTTCACGCTGGTTTGCACCGGAGTTCCCAATTGATTTTCGACACCCGCAATCAATTGTCGAATCAAGCCAATGCTGAATTCTTTTAATTGAAGTTTTATTCTGGCTCGACTGCGTTGAGCATGTGGCGTTGCGGGTAATCGATCCACAGTCAAACCAACATCTCGCAGAGCCTCGACGGAAAGACCAGCCGACTGAGGACATGTGCTCGAGTACAGGATTTCGAAACTAATCCAACGATTCATTTGAGGGGTTCTTTCGAAAATAATCTGAACCGGATAATTACGATATCCCGCTAATTCTGATTTCAAAGACACTGTTTTTGTTGGCAGCTGAAACTCAATCTTTACTGAAACTTCTGAACTGGTTTGTTCTTGAGACTTAAGACTTTCAGATAAAAAAAGTTCCACTTGTTTTTCATCCAAGTTTTTTCGCAAAAAGTATTCAAGATGAAGCTGGTAAAGGCGTGACATGTGGATGCCACGAAATCCTGGACGCAAATTAACACCAATATCCAATTGGCATGGAATCATCAAATCATCAACCAGCATGGATGACTCGATCTGGCTCATCCCAACCCAATTCAGGGCAGGCAAAGACGGATTTGTTTCAGATTGAATATCGGACGTCAATGGATTGTGAATTTTCATCGGGCTAGAGATAGCAAAAAAACAGTAAAAATGTAAGGACTAATGTCGTGCCTATCTGCATGATTTTGTCCTCGTTCTGAGGATAAACAGCTACAATCTTAAGAGATGAGCGAGAGCGAAACCCCTAAAACCCGGCTGTTTTTTTTCAAAGCGAATGCTTTTGATTTAAAGGCTGTTGAAACATACTTAACAAAACGAGATTACGATGTTCAATCGGAATCCGACCTCAAACAGGCATTGATAAAAATACTGGAATTTGAACCGGCTTTTGTTTTCATTGCATGGGATCACCCCCACGAGCGCATCCGCTCCGTTCCTAAATTTATCAATCAATCTTTAATGACAACAATTGTTCCCTATATTCAATCTTCGTCGAGAGAGCAGCTGCGACACCTGGAAAACTCAGGTTTTTCATGCAAACTCTTTCCACCTGTATCTGGACCGGCTGTTATTCGAACGATTCTAAAAATAGAAAAAGAACAAAAACAAGTTTCACCTGAAATACAAAAAAGCGCTGCGACCTCGGATCAAGAATCACAAGTAACAATGGTCTCGGGAACTATCAGCAAAAAATCTGAAAACTTACAAAGCTTTCTAGATGATGTGGACAAACACGCAGTACAGCTTTCTGCGTTGCCCACAGCTTCTACTGAAGATAAAAAATCTCAGATTCATATACAAAAAGGGACTCGCGGAGATCTCATAAAGTATAATAAAACCAAGTTAACCTCACTTCACACAACTTTGACCTCTGAGGGATTAAAATCCGAATTAAAAACAGCTCTCCAGCAAGAATTTGAGAATAACGTCAAAAATCAAATTGTTGATTTAACTCAAACTCATTTAGAAACTGAAACTGAAATTATTAGTCTGAACAATGCCGGCACACCCTTTTACAAAAAACTTCTTTGCCTTGTTGTACAAAGTGACAACTGGTGTGGTTATCTGCTGCTGGCCAGTCAACTTCGAATCAACAATAGCGACTATCAATCCATTCTGCAAAGCTGGCTACAAAATCAGTTTATCAATATGCCTGAAATTAGCGAAAGTGATTGCTTTGAAGTTCACTTGGATTATCGCGAAGTGAATCTTAAAGATTTTGCGAAAGCGAATGCTGATTATCTCGAAATCATCAATGTTGAAAAAAATGAAATCCTGATTAGTTTTTTCTCTATCGATCCGAAGTATCTTATTTTAGAACTCAGCGAGACTTATGAAATGCTCGAAGTCCCTTTGGATATTATTGAAACGGAAAAGAAAATTCCCATGAGTCTTTTTTTACATTTGCCCGATAATAAAAAGTACATCCTCTACACGCCCTCACACCAAATGCTTTCCACTCAACAAAAAGTAAAACTCGCAGAAAAAAGCATCACTAAACTTTACACCCCTATCGATTTTGAAAATGAATTGCAAAAATACAAAGCCGAATCTTATCTTAATGAATCCATTCGAAAACTAAAGAAAGTCTCATTATAATGCTACCCACTCTGATCCTGGCCAGCACTTCCAAGTATCGCGCTGAACTCATTCAAAAACTGGGAATTCCTTTTTTAACAAAAAAGCCAAATTATGATGAGGACACCGCAAAATCGGAAGGCCTGTTAAAAGGCTTTACCCCAGAACGCTTAGCTGAAGAGCTCTCGCGCGGAAAAGCGCGATCACTTGAAGGACCTAATCAAACGGTTATCGCTGGTGACCAATTGGTTCACTTGAGTGGAAAAATACTTGGCAAATCCGAACGTTTCGACCTGGCATTAGAGCAATTATCCGCACTCCGTGGCCAGTGGCATCAGCTCATCACAGCTGTTACAATCAAAACGGCACAAAATGAATTTCACATCAATCATGTGACTCATTTGCATATGAGACAATTGACCGACCAAGAAATTGAAAATTACCTCAGAAGCGATGCTCCGTATGATTGCGCCGGCAGCTATAAAATTGAAAAATCGGGATTAATTCTGTTTGATGAAATAAAAACAGATGATTTTTCGGCTATACAAGGGATACCCTTAATCTGGGTTGCATCCCGCCTCAAGGAGCTTGGTTATGAGTACTTCCAAAAATAATTTGAATCAAATGGCTTTGGCCAATATGGCTTTTTCTCATTCACCCTATTCGAACAAAAAAATCGGGGCCAGCGTGCTTCTTTCGAATGGAAAATCTTATAGTGGTTGCAACATTGAAAATGCTTCTTATGGCGGAACTGTTTGCGCAGAACGCGTGGCTATCTGGAAAGCCTATAGTGAAAATTTATCAGAAGTTAAGATTCAGGAAGTCGTTGTTGCAAGCAATGAAGCCTCTCCATGGCCACCCTGCGGCTTCTGTCGTCAAGTTATGGCCGAGTTCTGCACACCCGAAACAACGGTTCGCCTAATAAATCCTGCGGGATTGGAAATTGTGTTTATCTTTAAAAACTTATTTCCCGAAGCATTTAAACCCGAACATCTTAATAAATAATTTCTTCAGTTATTTTTGTTTTGAAATGATGAGTTGTTAATCGAGTGAGCTGGTTGTCGCCATCAAATACTGATGTCACCTGAAAAAGATCTCCTTTAGGACTTGTTGCGAAATCCTTTCGGATAAAAAAGACTCCGCCTGCTTCAAACAATACGCCCCAATCACGACACTCTGCAAAGTCTACTGAGACACACTCAATAGACTTTGCCTTTAATCCCACATGCAGCTGCTTGGCTTTCTTTTGTAGGAGCACCAAAATATGGGCTGCAGACAACTTTGTTGACTGCAAAACTCTATCGCAAACTGAATTCATTTGTCCCAAGTGGACCGACATTCCTGTCTTTGAATTCAGTTCCGCATGCGCCTTCACCGTGACTTGAAAATGCCAACTTCCTCTGGAATGACCCACATAAAATGGAAAAACACGCACAAAGTTCAAATTATTGCCGGCTATCCTGAATCAGTGCGGTATTCATTTCTATTGAAGATGTTTTGCGATGGCTTTCAACCCATTGACGATACACCTCTGAGCTCTTCTGACGACTTAACATATCCATTTGTGAATTCACAACGGCTGGCGTCTTTGTGATGTCCTTGAACTTCAGTAAATACTGAGTGTCCCCTTCACGTACTAATTTTTTTGCAACTGGATTCGCCTTATTCAACTCCAGTGCTACTTTTAAACCTTGCGATGAGTTAATCACTGGCAATGCATCCTGCGAAAGATCAAAAAATCCAGTTTCCTTGAAAGACAATTTATTCTGAGAAACTAAAGAAAGTGCCTCATCCGTTTTACCCGCAGCAAGAGCTGTTTCGATTGACTTGACGACATCACTAAACTGTTCATTCTGAAGTATCTTACGAGCAATCTCAGTTTTTACATTCTCGAGAACCGCTGATGTTGCAGGCTTCTTGTCTGTGACTTTTATGATATGAAAACCATACGATGTCTTGATTAAATCGGAAACTTTACCAACAGGTAATGTGAATGCAGCGGTTTCAAATTCTTTGACCATACGTCCTTTAGAAAAATAACCCAATTCACCATTTTTTGCCTTTGATCCTGGATCCTCACTGACTTGTGAAGCCACTTTTGCAAAGTCCTCTTTTTGTAACCGTTTTAAGATGGCTTCGGCTTTTTCTTGAGCTTTTTTAACTGATCCTTCGTCTGAACCCGAACGAATTAAAATATGAGAGGCTTGAACTTGCTCCTCTTTTTCAAACTCGGCCTTATGAGTTGCAAAATAGTCGTTCACTTTTTGATTAAAACCAGAATCGGTAAGCGCCTTCGCAATCGCCTCTGCTGACACCATATGATTTTTTGCAAACTCAGCAGAATTCAAGGCAACATACTCAATATTGAATCGAGTGGCTTTCAAATCACTTTCGGCAATTTTTTGCAAATCTGTGACTCCTACAGAAACCTCAAAAAGCTGACGTGAACGTTGACTGACAATATCTTGGCGAAGCTTTTTTTCAAATTCTCCGGGCGTTAATCGGTTCGCATTCAAAACAGCTTTGTAGGCATCGGACTGAAAAACACCCTCTTTTTTAAAATAAGGCAATTCCTCCATGATTGTATGACGGACTTCAGCATCAGTAGCAAAAATGCCCTCCTTTTCGGCAGCCTGCCATGTCACAGCTTTTGTTACTAAGCTGTTCATCACTTCACCACGAAGCATATTTCTTTGGGTATCCATGTCAAACTGACCACCAAACAACTGAGAATAATACTGACTCAGTCTTGTTTCTTCATCTTGAAAATCTTTGATTGAAATCAACTGACCATTAACCTCAGCCGCCGCCCCCATCGAGCTGCCACCACTTTTTCGACCAGAAATATCTGAAAGCACGAAAACCAGGATGATCATTCCAAAAACAACGAAAGCCACGATACTTCGAGTGGAAATACCCCGTTCCGACAATCCTTTGCGAAACTTGCTGGTCAGAGAGTTTTGGTGAGATGATTTCATGTGTGACGACTCCTTATAAAATTGTTCTTTTACAGACTTGATATGACCTCACAAATCAAATTGTTTTTCAAGGAATACTTTACCTCATAGATCTGCAATCGGATCAATTCTTAGGCTTGAATTCTGTTCTTATTTTGCTATCGTCAGTATCAGGAGATCCACACTTTGAATTTTCTCAATTTTAATTTCAAAAAAGCATTTATCCTGCTTTTGATTATTTCCCTTCCTCTTATCTCGATTAACATGGAGCAAAAGAAGGTTCAAAATTCATGGTTTACTCAACCATTTAGCTTCATGGCGCAGACAGTTCAAAACGGGTTCTCAAGCCTGAGCCGCGGCGTTCGCTCGACAACAGCGCAGTATCTTAACCTGATCAATATCAAATCTGAAAATGCTCATCTTCACAAAGAAAATAGTGAATTGAAAACACGTTTAAATCAATTCAGCGAAAACCAAAATGAACTTGAACGTTTGCGAACTCTGCTTGATTTTCAGAACAATACAAAAATGGAGCTGATTCCCGGTCAAGTGATTGGTCGCGATCTTGTTGCCGACCACAACACCATCACAATTAATAAAGGTACAAAACACGGGTTGCGGGCTGGTCAGGCTGTTTTGACTGTTTCTGGCGCTGTGGGTTATATCTTCAAACCACAATATTTCACGTCACATGTTATGCTTATTACGGATCGCTACTCCGTTGTTGATGCTTTGATTCAAAAAACCAGATCCCACGGCATTGTCGAAGGTAAAAATAGTGAAACCTGCGTTCTTCAGTATGTTGAACGCACCGAAGATGTTAAAATTGGAGATCTTATTGTTACAGGCGGACTTGATAATATTTTCCCCAAAGGTTTTCCACTTGGCGTCGTCACTAATATCGAAAGAAAAACAAAAAGCGCTTCTTTAATTATCGATATCAAACCTGTTGTCGATTCTAATAAAGTCGAAGAAGTCTTTATCGTTAAACATGCGGCTCTCGAAAACTTTTTAGAAAAAACTGTTGACCCACAAACGACTTCGCAAACTGGACAGCAATGAGTTCTTTACGCGCTCGCTTTTACCTAAAAATCTTTTTTTTCACGGCGCTTTTTTTCGCGTTGTGTGGATTTCAAACCAGTTTCTGGCCCAATTTAATTACTCTGCTCCCATCGCCTCAGTTTTGGTTGATGATGATTTTTTTTATTTCTTTACGCTGGACTCCTCTCTTTTCCGTTTTTTATATTTATTTTTTGGGATTTTGTTTAACTCGATTCTCGCAGATTCCTCTAAAAATGGCGTGGACAACTTTGCTGACAACATTTTGTCTTCTGTCATTATTTAAAGATCGAGTTCGCCTGAGCGGAGCCCTTTCTTTTTCTTTTTTTACTTTACTAGGCAGTATTATTTTTGAAGTGAGCTATGTCATCTTGTCTCATTCGATTGAAGTCAATCCAACATCATTTCAGTTTTTTGATCGTCTGATTCAAATCATTATGAATTTTATATTTAGCTATCCAGCCTATCGTGTGTTTGAATGGCTCGACCACGTTTTTTACGATCGACAGATTTGGTCAGCAACACCAGAACAGAATGAAGACTTATGAGCGAGTATATTAGTAATCCAGATGAGGCACGCGAGTTTCAAGGGCGCTACCGTACGCTCTATATCTTTATCATTACAATCATCAGTATTTTTTTCATGCGCCTGATTTGGCTTCAAGTCATTCAGGGAAATGAACTGCGCCACTATTCCGAAAAAAATAGAATCAAGCAAAATAAAATACTAGCACCTCGAGGTTTAATTTTAGATCGCGAAGGAAAAGCACTGATCGAAAATCTTCCGGGATTTGAGGTGATTGTTTCGCCACAGTATCTTGAAAGTATTAAAGATCTAGCAAACACCGTTGGGCCTATTTTAGGAATGGAGCCTCCTAAAGTTATTGAAAAAATTCAACGCAGTAAAAGATTAAATGGCCCCTTTGCGACGGTTCGCCTTAAAGACAATCTTTCCCGAGAAGAAGTTTTTCGTTTAAAACGAATTCGACTTGATACTCCGGGGCTAGAGATCCGCGAATCTATTCTCAGACATTATCCATTGAAAGAAAATGGCTCTCAGTTGTTTGGCTATGTCGGCGAAATTTCAAAAACAGAAATTCCAAAGTTAAATGCTAAATATAAAAACGAACTGATCTTTGCTCAAAGCGATATCATTGGAAAAAGCGGACTTGAAGAACACCTCGAAAGAGACATTCGCGGCACCGATGGTGTGAGCTTCATTCAAGTGGATGCCCATGGTCGCGAAACGATCACAGAAATACCCAATATTTACGGCGAACAAATCAAAGACCAAGAACCGACACATGGAAATAGTGCCTACTTAACCCTGGATCGAGAAATTCAAGAAGCCGCCTATAAAGCCATGTCCAGTCGGGGGCGTATCGGTGGAGTTATTGCTATGAAAAGTAATGGCGAAGTTCTAGCTTGGCTGAATACTCCCGCTTTTAATCCCAACGATTTTGCTACAGAAACTCCAACTAAAGTTTGGAATAAACTGACCAGTGATCCTTTTAAGCCTTTTCGAAATAAGGTTATTCAGGATCATTTTTCGCCCGGATCCACATTTAAACCCTTTGTTGCGTTAGCGGCTCTGCAAGACAATGTGATCACAGACAAGACAACTATGTTTGCACCGGGACGATTTTACTTTGGTGGCCGCTGGTACCACAATCATAATAAAAATGGCGAGGGTTATGTCACTGTTTATGATGCCATTGAACGTAGTAGCAACGTCTTTTTTTACCACATGGGAATTAAGCTTGGCGTTGATAAGATGTACAACTATATCAGTCTGCTGGGTATTGGCCAGCGGACAAAAATAGAGATGGCACGAGAAGCTGCTGGACGATTGCCAAATTCAGAGTGGAAAAAAGCCACTCGCGGTGAAGAGTGGCAACCTGGAGAAAACCTTAGCACCGCTATTGGACAAGGTTACGTGACAGTGACCCCACTTCAAATGGCTATCGCCTACAATACGATCGCGACTGAAGGCAAAGTTGTAAAACCTTTTATTGTTAAAAAAGTTGTCGATCACGAAGGAAAAGTTTTATTGGAGCGCTTCCCTGAGATTGTTCGCGATATCACCCTACCACAGCCCAATGGCTACAAAATCGATCCTCAAAACTTTAAAATCGTAAAAGAAGCCATGCGCCGAGTGGCAAACGGTCCTGCGGGCACAGCCCGAGCCTTAAAAATTCCAGGAGTCCAGATCGCTGGAAAAACCGGAACGGCCCAGGTGATGAGCTTTTCGGCCGATCAAATTTATTCGCTCTGTGAAAATCGCCCTATTCAAAGCCGCCATCACGGCTGGTTTATTGGGTGGGCTCCGTGGGATAAACCCGAAATCACCGTTGCTGTCCTTGCACAGCACAGTTGTCACGGAAGCTCCGGAGCAGGCGTTGTTGTTCGTGATATCATGGAAACCTATTTTAAGAAGTACCATCCTGAACTGATTGCTGAGGGATTGAAGAAAAAGGACCCACGCGCAAAAAAAGCAGCTGCCGCCGCGGCCCCTGCGGATGAGGAATAAAATGGCTTTTAGATCCGTTAATATTTCTGAAAGAAATTTCTTAAACCGTCTGGATATCAGACTTATTTTGTTGATATTTTGTTTAAATGTAATTGGTCTTTTTAATCTTTACAGTGCGACCCATGGCCCTCACTCGAATGATGTTGAACCTTTATTTGTTCAACAAATTGTGTGGCTCTTGGGAGGATGGACCATTTTTTTCATTCTCACTTTTTTGGATTACCTTTGGGTAAATAAAATTGTTTGGTTGATTTATATTCTCAATGTAGGTGCGCTTATTTATACGGACTTGATGGGTAAGGTTGTCCTGGGCGGTCAACGCTGGATCGATCTGCATTTCTTTCGGTATCAACCTTCGGAAACCATGAAATTGTGTATTATCCTTTTACTGTCACGCATTCTTGTTAATCGTAATCCGATGGGTTACGGAATGGGTTTACGAGAATTGCTTCTGCCTGCAGTCTTGATTTTTATTCCCTTTGCGCTCACAGTAAAACAACCCGATTTAGGAACTGCAATGATGCTGATGTTTATTGGCGGAACAATGTTGTTCTTTGTTAAAATTCGAAAGTCGATCATTATATTTATTGCGACACTGGCTTTAATTGCCATCCCCTTAGCTTGGAAGTATGGCCTCAAAGAGTATCAACGAAATCGTATCTTTACATTTCTATCACCTGACCAAGATCCCCACGGCACAGGATACAATTCAATCCAATCCAAAATAGCTGTAGGTTCTGGAAAATTTTTTGGTAAAGGTTTCCGAATGGGAACTCAATCCCAACTGGAGTTTCTACCTGAGCGCCATACCGATTTTATTTTTTCAGTCCTTTCCGAAGAATGGGGGTTTGTTGGAAGCATTATTGTCCTACTGACATTCGCCTTTCTTTTTAAGGTCTGCTTTGAAATTTCACTGCAGGCTCGTGATAAATATGGGGCCCTTATTGTTATAGGCGTCACAGCCTATATTTTTTGGCATATGTTTGTGAATATTGGCATGGTCATCGGTCTTTTACCTATTGTGGGTGTTCCATTACCATTATTGAGTTATGGCGGATCCGGCATGTTAACGACCATGGTTGGATTGGGTTTAGTTTCTAGTATCGCTTATCGCAGATATTTGTTCTAATAGACCTATAGGAGTTTATATGTACCAATCTAAAATTCTTTTAATTTCACTCTTTGCAATTTTGTCTCTGGCATCAACGACTCAAGCTCAAGATGTGGGTGTCAAAGTAAACGGTATTTCCACCGAAGAGGACACGACGATCTCTATTAAGAAAGGAGCAGGAACTGCCAATAAGAAGAAATACATTATTTCTGAAGGCGGCGAAGACGTTGTCGGCGACAAAGATGTTTTGAAAAAAAATGCTGAGAAAAATTGGAAACAGGCCTGTGATGACTGGAAAAAAGAAGTCAAAGAAATGAATAAAGATAATAAAGTCATTGCTCTGAGCTGTGGGTCAATGTCCTGCAGCAAAGAAGGCGTTGAGTCGACATGCAAATCGAATGGAACTTATAAAATCCGCATCCTTGAAGAGGAGTAGCGCCATCTTTTTTTAACGGCGGCCTGCACGGCCGCACGAAAAAAATAATAATTAACTAAATATGACTTTTTAAAAATTGAGTGATGCTTTCTTTGGGCTGATTCCCAACCAATTCACCGACTTGTTTGCCATTTTTAAATAACAACATCGCCGGAATTCCACGAATACCAAATTGCCCTGGAGTTTGCGGATTCTCATCAACATTCATTTTCAAAACTTTAACCTGTGAACCCATCTCAGATGCAATCTCTTCTAACTTTGGAGCTAGAGCACGACAAGGACCACACCATTCAGCCCAAAAATCCACAAGAACTAAATCTGAAGATTTAACGACGTCTTGATCGAATGAAGTGTCGGTTACTGCTTTTGTAAATTGTCCCATAATGATCTCCTTATTTCTTTTTCCAAAGAGCTGAAGCAAACTCTTGCCGCTCACCATCCCGAGATGCTTTTTCTTCGGGAGTCGTCACGTTATCGTTCTCTTTAGCCTTCAAACGAGTATACCGCTTTGTCAGACCTTTTTTCAAATCCTGATCGACGCTCTTTATTGCGTTATTATATGTAGCAATCCGTAGCGGCAATTCAGTATCTATACTCTCGAGCTCAGCTTTTAAGCTGTCAGTATACTTTGGATCCACTTGATACTCAGATTCTTTTTCAGTGGGTGCATCCACTGAATGGGGTTCATTCTGAGCGATTTCAGGTTCTTTAAAATTAGGATCTACAAATGTCTTAATCAACTTTTCATCAAGCTCGATAGGCTTGTCTTTACCAGCCTTTAATGTTCCTGAAATCATTTGAATTTCAGCATCTATTGAAGCTCCTGATGTTTTTAAGATTTGCTGTTCATATTGACGAAATTGAGAGTCTGTATGAGCAATTCGCAAAAGCTTATCCATAATGGCATCATGATCTACGGTTGTTAGCGTCAATAAGTGAGCAACCAACCGCAATGCACTGATGGGCTCAAACAACAGCAAATCCATACGAAGCTTGATAAGCTCTTCAGGTTTGGCTTTCAAATCCTGAGGAAAAATTAATATAACGCGTCCTTGATAACGCACAGTCTCTTTTAATTTTTTACCAATCTGCAGACAAGAGACCCTGGGGCTATTACCCTTGACGATGATATAGTCAGGATTAAACGTCAGCAGCTTCTCGCTGAGATTGTATTCATTTGTGATGGTTTCCGTGTCAAATCCAACTTTCCGCAAAGTCATCTCAAGATGCCCTGAATACTGAAGATCATCGAAAACCAATAAAACTCTATCCATTCGTCTATTCTAGATTCTGTGACATGACCTGGGCAAAGAAATTGTTTACTCTAAAGAAGAATGCTGCGCCATAAACGTGTTTACAGTTATTTTATACTTGAGATTCTACCTACATTCATGTTGGGACTGCTGGTATTTATATCAATTTTGTTGATGTTCCAAGCCCTTCGTCTGACTGAGTTTCTGCTTGTTCATGGGATTCGCTGGACGACCATGGCTACAATCATGGGATACATGAGCATTTCGTTCTTACCTATGCTTTTTCCTATGAGTTTGATTTTTGCCATTCTAATGACCTACAACAGACTGTCTCAAGATTCTGAAATCATAGCCTTTAAATCCACAGGTGTAGACAACGTCACACTGCTGATGCCCGCATTTCTGTTTGCGATTGTTGTGACAATACTCTCGGCGCAAACATCCTTTTACTTAGCTCCCTGGGGAAATCGCCAATTTGAAATCTTAATCACTCAGCTCGGAAACACCAAGGCCGCAGCATCTATCAAGGAAGGTACATTTTCAGAAAGCTTTTTTGATTTGGTCGTCTATGCCAACAAAGTGGATTCAAAAAGTGGCCTACTCAATGATCTTTTTATTTATGACGAAAAACAGATTGATGCCCCATTAACAATTATCGCACCCGAGGGACAAATTATTCCTGACGAAACCAATCCAGGACACTCCGTCCTGTTAAGATTATTCAACGGTCAAATTCATCGTAAGTCAGACTCTCATACGATCATCAATTTTGACTCGTATGATATTTTATTAAATGATCCGATCAAACTAGAGGAACGCAAAAAATCAGCGTCTTCATTAAGTATTCAAGAACTCAAAGAGTCACAGATGAATCCTGAAATTGAGGCCGAGCTTAAAAAAGATTATCAAATCGAGTATCATAAACGCTCTGCTCTGGCTGCTGCTTGCTTAGTTTTTTCCATTGTGGGCGTCGCTTTTGGAATCGGAAATAATAAACGGAGCGGAAAATCCTCCGGGTTTATCTTGAGTGTTGGTTTTATTATTTTGTACTGGATTGCATATTTAAGTTTTGAAGGATTGGTGCGCTCAAATAGCCTTAATACTGTGATGGGCATTTGGCTTTCAAATATTCTATTTCTCTGTTTTGGACTATTTTATCTTAAAAAATCTTGGGATTAAGTTTGATCGGGAGTGGGGCAAAAAAACGAGACGATGCAGCAGCTTCCTTACCACAGCGGTCATCCTTGACCACATCGCCCCTCCCTTAGATACATTCTAAAAGCCAAACCAAAAAATATTCAAAGGCTTTTTTCATTATATTTCACTTTTTTTTATTTTTTTAAGGCGACAAACTTCACCCCTATATTTAGTGATAATCTACAAGATCACTACCCACCCCTACTAGCCCTAGATTAACGTCAACTGATTTGCCTGTTTTTCCGCTCTCCAAATTTCGCGCAGGTCCAGGGATGAGGTGACAAGAAAGGCCCCTTCCTGAAGAAGTCGGATATTTCCTGAAAATCCTAGCATACTTGGATGCGCCGGAAGAGTAACCACTGGGCGGCCATTTTCCAAAGCATGATGCACAGTTAAAAAACTTCCGCTCTTAACTTCAGCCTGTGCGACGAAGACTATTTCTCCAAATGCGGCAATCAAACGATTACGTGCAAAAAAATGATGTTTATTCAGTGGCTGATGAATCTCAAACTCTGACATATAACAAACCCACTCTGGCCCCAACAAATCCAACTGATCTTTCATCGCTTTAGGATAGATCTTCACCAAACCTGAAGGCACCACAACAATTGTGGGAACACCCTGTTTCACGGAAATAAAATGAGCCGCCTGATCCACACCAAAGGCTCCGCCACTGACCACACACACGCGTTCCAAATTGAAATATGAAACCAGATGTTCATGCATCCAACTCTCGGTCAGAGGATGCATTTGACGGGTCCCCACAATCGAAAGACAGGGATAATCCAGCCAAAATGGTTTGCCTATAAATTCTAAAAAAAGTGGTGGCTCCTTCATCGTTCGAAATTGCTGGGGATACTTTTCATCACCAGGATAGGTAAACTGAATACCGTATTGATGAAGCCGGTCAAAATAATCCAGTGCAGCCTGATACTCCTTATAACTGAATTGAAAATCATGTGGAATGGTTAACACGTCATTTGGATTTCGGAACTTCAATTGTCTTTGCAGAATTTTAAAACAGATAGCTTGATTCATAAGGCTATTGTTTCAATAGCCTTGCCAATTATTTTAAATAAAGTTCATCGCCTGTTTCAACGACATCTCTAATGTCGACAACCAGACCTATAGCAAAAGAGCCAAACTTCTCGAGAATTCGAATCTCGCCACTTGGAAGCTCAGTCATTTGAGATCGGATGGCCATTGACTGCCCGACATCAACTGACTGCAATCCCATATCAATATAGGCCTTCTGCTGAAGACCAAATAATTTTTGTGTTCCAAGGCCCGGCCCCCCAATCAAGGTTGCTATTGAGCGCCTGGATGGCTTATTCGACCGCAAAAAATCAACATTTGATGGAGAAACAAAAACCATGTCCTTTGCAAGTACAGACTGACACGATGTGATTTGAATACGACTTCCATTAATGGCTTTAGCTTTTCCAACCTGACGGTAGGAATAAATGGGTCCAGATTCTGTCTTGATCGTCTCGAGTGGATCAAACAGCAAATACTCACCCTCAGAACTTTTTGATTCTGCATGAAGCAAATGTTCGCCCCCACATCGACCTTTTCCAAGCTCAGCATTTGTGAGCATAATTTCTGAGACAATGAGCTTATCTGTTAACAAAATATCATTCGTTAAGTTTTCAGGTGTTTCTGGTGGACTTTTTAAATCTATCACAAGAGGTTTTTGATCTATAAAATATTGATTATTGCGCCAAAGCGGCAAACTGTCGGGAATAACTCCTGGAGCTTTGTTAGCCGATAAGCGACGTAAAATCGAAGGCTCTTGGGAATCATCAAAGGTTCCACCCTCTTGAGAAGCTGCGGCGGCCCCTTTTTCAGTTACAGCCAAGGCTGGCGCCATAGCCCCGTCACCTGCATAAAATAGAACTTGTGCTCCAGGATAAATAAAATGGGGATTCTCGATTCTGTCACGATTCAAAGACCAAATTTTGGGCCAAAACATGGGATCACCAAAAAAAGTTTCACTGATAGACCACAGTGTGTCACCCCGTTGAACGATATAAACATTAGCACTTCGACCGGCAGCTTGACTCAACCAAACGGCTTCGGATGTGGGTTCAGAATTATACTGCTGAAATATTTTATGAAATTTTCGCTCGATGTTGACATCAGGTTCATCATCAACACGCCGTGCACTGGACACTTTTGATTTTCTTGATGACTCTGTTTGTTTTCTTTTTTTGGGTTTCACTGCGCGCTTTGGTTTTGATGGAGCCTCTAAAACCTGGCGAATGTCCTCGAGTACTGGTTCCTCTTCGTCCTCTTTCAAATTTTCGCGCTTAACGGGCAAAGGATCCAATGAATCTGGATCCCCAATAAAAGAACTGCTTTCTTTATTTAATTCATCGCTATTGCGCGGACGCGAAGGATCATCAGGCGGCAGTGCAGACTCTTGAGCCATTGCTGAGAACTGAAGACCAGCTATAAGAAACCACACAATCCATTTCATTATTTAATAGCTTTAACTTTGCCCGAGTTTTTTAACGCTTGAGTCGTCGATTTCGAAGTTTGTTTTTTTACACCCCGAGCTTGGGCCATTTTCATATTATGTTGAGATTGGGATTGCAGACCCATCTCATTATAAATTTTAGCTTTAGCCAATAGAGCTGGGCGCACCTGACTTGATTGCGGATACTTTTTAAGAACTGTATTAAAATGTTTAATCGCTAGAATATAGTTTTTTTGTTCTGCGGCTTTTTGCCCAGCCATGAAATGTTGCACCGGCAATGGCGCCTTCTTCATTTTCTTAGTAGCAAGAGTCTCATCTGTTGCTTTCACACCCGTGAGTTCCTCAAGCAATTTTTTTTCATTCAATGCTGAGGGTTTGGTTTCTGTTTGTTTTAATTGAGGGGGTGCTATTTTTCCAGCAGCCATAGATGTGGCTAATAAAATTAATCCTGAAATAATGACAGTAGATATTTTCATATTCGCACCTCTACTCACTATTAAACTGGAATGTTTCATTCGAAGCAATATCGAGAGAGGGAGTTATCCACATAGAATGTTTAAAACGTTGATTTCTAGACTTTAGACCTATTGATTATCAAGGTTTTCAGCGCTTTGCTGACTAAGTCTGCAGTCTTAACTTATTGAAACTATTAATATTTAAATCAATGTTAAGAAAAATCTTAAATTAAATTTAAGATTTCTTAAATTTCAGCTCAAAGGCTTTGCATACAAGGGTATGCTTCTTGTTGGTTTCTTGATTATAGCGCTTACTATAGTGGCGACGATTCGATTCTCGTTTTATGAAATTCTTTTTCCATGGGCTCACTTTTTCCACAAAATTTGCCTTGATCGACTCCCCGAAAATGCCATTTCACTTTCTGAATTAAGCGCTCTGGTGTGTGGTGAAAATTTCACCAGCGCACAAGATTCGAGCTTGTACTTGTCGACAGGATTGATTCATTTATTTGTTGTCTCAGGAGCTCATCTGATTTTTTTAGAACGCATCCTGTCTGCTTCTGTGCGAAGGATAGCTTCCGCACCCACCACATGGATGATCTGCTCTCTTCTTGGAATTTACTGTTTAGCTTGTGATTTGAATGCTCCGATTGTTCGCGCTTTTCTGTCATTAACGCTGGCGGCGATACTTCAGGCTTTGCATTTGAGATGGCCCGAGAGCTTTAAGCTTTTTATTATTGGAATGATGACTCTGATCTTCAATCCGACATGGATTGATTCTATCAGTTTACAGCTCAGCTGGATTGCCGCTTTAGCAACGTCAATGCCTCTGACTTTTCAAAGTTCACGCACCAAATTTTCAATCCTGGCCATGCAATTCATTTTTTTTGTGGCACTTTTCCCAATGCTATTATTTTTTCAAATACCAAACCCCCTTACTATTCTAACAAATTTTGTTTTTGCACCAGTGCTGGAAGTGATCCTCTTTCCACTTGGTCTTGTGGTTTGGTTCTTTCCATCAACCTATCCAAGTTTTGATTTTTCAATGGAATTCTTAAGAGAAATTTTAGAACTCCTCGAGATGGATCTCATTCCTCAGAAGGCTTTGGATATTCGTTGGATGTCCTATGTGGGGTGGACTTGGATTTTGGCACTGCACTTCTATTTTCATTTCTCTGAAATACAATCCCGAAGGAGGCACTATGACTAACTTTTTAATCGGCATCCTCATTCTACTCAATACAAGTCAAATACGAAATCAAGAGTATCTGGATTTTTGGATTATTTGGAATGTTGGCCAGGGCCAATGGATCAGTCATATCTTGTCGGATCGATGTCTGCACTATGACTCCGGTGGTGAATTTTTTTCTTTTCCACCACTCAAAAAAAGGGTTATCCCGCTTTGTCGCTCTCGACAGAATCAACTATTCTTGAGTCATTGGGACTTAGATCACATCAATTTTATTCCTTCATTGATCAAATTGCTGCCCCGCTTGTGTTGGCAAGCTCAACCACCACCTCTGAAAATGACTCAACTCATAACCCAAGTGAAGAATTTAAAAATTCCATTTTGTGTCGATTCCTACAAAACATTTCAGACCTGGAATTCGTCACTTGGGAAAACAGCAAATGACCGCAGTTGGGTTTATCAAGACCGCCAAGTCTTGATTCCCGGCGACTCCACAAGCCCTCAAGAAAAACTCTGGTCAAAACAAATGACAGGCTTAAATCAAATTCAAATTCTGATACTGGGTCATCATGGCAGTCAATCCAGCACCAATCAGGCTCTGTTGTCAGCCCTTCCTAAATTGAAGTTGGCCATCGCCTCGGCACGCGAAGCCAGGTATAGGCACCCCCATGCTAAAGTCATGAAACGCCTTCAAAAAAACAAAACCCCAGTGCTCAAAACAGAGGACTGGGGTTCGATTTGGATTTTTTAATTTTTGAAACTAAATCTTGTACGCTTTGAAAGGCATCCCAAGATCACGTGCAACCGGTTCGTAACAAACAGCTCCCGCATAAACATTCAAACCTTTCATCAAAGCTTGATTCTTCGCAACAGCGTCTTCAACACCCATAGCCGCTAACATGGAAGCGTACTTCAATGTGACATTCGTCAATGCATAAGTGGATGTGCGAGGAACAACACCTGGCATATTGGGTACACAGTAATGAATCACGCCATCAATTTCATACGTGGGAGCTGTATGTGACGTTGGACGACAGGTTTCAATACATCCCCCCTGATCCACAGCCACATCAACAACAACAGAACCTTTAGACATCTGAGATACAAGTTCTTTTGAAACCAATGTCGGTGCTTTTTGTCCAGTAATAAGCACGCCGCCAATAAGAAGATCAGATTCACGAACTGAATCTTCGATATTTTTTGCATTTGAAAATAATGTCTGACATCGACCCTGAAAAATATCATCTAAATACTCAAGGCGTGCTGTGCTAACATCCAAGATAGTCACTTGCGCTCCTAAGCCGATCGCCATTTTTGCAGCGTTTGTACCCACAACACCACCACCAATAATAGTTACTTTGCCTGGCATAACCCCTGTCACGCCACCCATCAAAATACCTTTCCCGCCATGATTCTTTTGAAGATAGAAAGCTCCAACCTGGGTTGCCATACGACCTGCAACCTCAGACATTGGCGTCAAAAGCGGCAAGGACCCATTCTCCAATTGAATCGTTTCATAGGCGATAGATTTGACATTGCGTTCACATAAAACTTTCGTCAACTTTGGCTCGGCCGCCAAATGCAAATAGGTATAAAGAATTTGATTTTCTCTCAGCAACTCATATTCATCTGGCAATGGTTCTTTAACTTTCATGATCATGTCGGCTTTTGCGTACACTTCTTTTTTGGTATCGATGATTCGTGCGCCCACTTTTTCGTACTGTTCATTTGTGATGCCGCTACCAACACCCGCATCTTTTTCAACTATAATTGTGTGGCCTTCTTTGACAAGCTGGCGAGCGCCGGCTTCAGTCAAACCCACACGATTTTCACTGATTTTTATTTCTTTTGGGATACCTATGATCATAAATATTTCTCCTCGTCAGAGACCCGTCGGGGACTCTGGTAAATGAATGGACCGAACGTATCAGGTCCATTTTTGAAAAGCAAAATCTTATTCGAGGGGTTGCCTAAAGCAAAGGCTACGAACGGCTAAGTATTGAGGGTCCAGTTGGCAAACTTCTTTGTTTCAGCAGAGATATCGGCACCCAGCTCAACAAAGCGATAAGACCCCGGCGAGGCCACTATTTTTTTAATCAGTTTGTTCATAATATCATGACCCGCCTTATGCAAAACAACGTGACCCATAAGAGGCATCTCGAGGGTCACCAAGTCTCCTAAGGCATCTAATACTTTATGGCGGACGAACTCATCTGGAAAGCGAAGACCTTCCGGATTTACAATTCGGTTTTCATCTAAAACAATACAATTATCTAAACTTCCACCCAATGCCAATCCCGCCGCTTTCAAGGCTTCGACATCCTTCAGAAATCCAAATGTTCGAGCCCGCGCAATATCACGAGAAAAGGTTTGCTCGTTAATCTCCAAGTCTAATTTTTGCAATCCGATTTGGGGATGTGGAAAATCAATCGTCACCGTCAAATGCAGTCCATGATAAGGTAAAATATAAGCGGATTTTTCGCCTTCATTATATGAAATGGGTTCAGTGATATAGCAGTATTTTCGAGGCTCATCCAATTCAATAATTTCCGCTAGAACAAGGGCCTCTAGAAATTGAAGCGCACTTCCATCACATATCGGAATTTCAGGCCCGTCCAATTCAATATAAATATTATCCAATCGGAGCGCCGATAAAGCAGAGACACAGTGCTCAATGGTCGCCACTTGAAAAAAAGGACCGCCCAAGGTTGTTTGATAACTCACCGCTTGAACATTCAGCGCCGAGACTTTTAAAAAGGGTCTATTGGGTAAATCAGCCCGAATAAAATAGACACCCGTATTGGCAGGAGCGGGCTTAAATCGTAATGTAGTCAATTTTCCGGAATGAATGCCGACACCTTCGACTTGAATCGATTTCCGAATGGTTTTTTGAAAAAACATACACTCACCCTAACAAATGACAGCCGTATCTTCAATTCAAAACAAGTAACGACGTTAGTCCAACTGTCAGTGAGCAAGAAAAACAACAATGGATTTTTACTCTGAACATCATAAACTAATCTAGAGGAGTCTGCACACTCATGGCACAACCTATTTTGGATTCAGAAAGTATTCTGAAATCGTTACACTCTAAACAAAACCCCTTCTGGAGTCAGTACTATGCTTTTTATTCGAGCTGGTATGGAGGCATTGTCAAAGATCCAGGCCCTTTTCTTTTACTTCCGGTAGATGATCACATTGTTCATCGTGGGGACGGTGTATTCGAGGCCTTAAAATCAGTGGACCGAAAAATCTACTTACTCGAGCCACACCTTCACCGCTTGCGAGATTCCGCTGAGCGCATTGGCTTATCTCTACCAATGACTCTTCAAGAAATCGAACAAACGATCATTCAAACTTTGAAAGTCGCTGATCGCACAGAAACTCTTGTTCGTATTTTTCTTTCGCGCGGACCAGGTGGTTTCACGACAAATCCCTATGATTCGGTGGCCAGTCAACTGTATGTGATCATCACTAAATTCAATCCCCTTTCGGTTGAAAAATACCGGGACGGCATCAAAATTGGAAAAAGCTTAATCCCTGTCAAAGAAGGCTGGTTCCCCCAGATCAAATCTTGCAATTATTTACCCAATGTCCTTATGAAAAAAGAAGCCGTCGATCGCGGTCTTGATTTCACAATCAGTTTTGATGCTTCTGGATTTTTAGCCGAAAGCTCAACTGAAAATATTGTCATAGTTGATCAAAATGACATCCTCACTCACCCACCTTTAGATAAAATTTTAAAAGGCACCACCATGACCAGATGTTTTGAACTGGCAAAAAAAGCAGGAATAAAAACTGCTATTCGACCCATTTCAGAAAACGATTTACGGAATGCCAAAGAGGTGATGATGATGGGGACAACATTAAATGTTTTGCCGGTCACATCCTACGAGGCCCAGCCCATCGCCGATGGCCGAGTTGGAGATCAATCCAAAATTCTTTTGAAGCTCATTGAAGACGATACACAACGAGGAACAGCTTACTAACTAAGGAGTTTTTATGAATTTTATAGTCGCCCTTTTTCTTTCACTCTCGGCCTTTGCTGATTCGTGTCCGGTCGGAAATCTAAAAGCCTGTCAAGATTATTTAAAACTGCAACAGAATGACCCGGAATCTTCATTTATCGAAAAGTACAATGAAGTCTGCAACGCAAACCCTACATTTTCGTGTATTAAAGTTATTGTTCGTGGAGACATGAATGAAGAAATGAAAGAACAAACTAAAAAACGCGGCCCGAAGGCTGCTCTTTATTCGACAAAAGTTGAAGGCGAAACTTACGTTTTTGTTTTAACAGAAAAACCTGTCAAAAAATAATTAGGCTTTACCAAAAAGATCGAGTTGTTTGGCGTGTCCCGTAAGGATACGCCCGCGGGGAGTTTTTTGGATAAATCCTTCTTGAATTAAAAAAGGCTCGTAGACCTCTTCTAAAGTTTCGGCTTCTTCTCCCAGGGCTGCAGACAGTGTTTCTATCCCAACAGGTCCACCATCGTATTTTTCAAACATCAAACGTAAAATGCGGCGATCCATTTCATCCAAACCATTTTTATCGACACCCAGTTGATCCAAGGCATACATGGATATATCGTGTGTGATTGTGCCATCACCTTTGACCTCAGCATAGTCACGCACGCGCTTTAGCAACCGATTTGCCACACGTGGAGTCCCCCGTGCCCGTCTGGCAATTTCAGTGGCTCCATCAGGATGAAGAGTCAGATTTAATATCTTTGCAGAACGAATTAAAATTGTTTTTAACGATTCACGATCATAAAACTGAAGACGTTCTTGAATACCGAAACGATCTCGAAATGGATTATCTAAAAGTCCTGCACGTGTTGTTGCGCCAACCAGTGTAAAAGGCACCAGTTGAAATTTCATAGATTGTGCACCAAGCCCATCACCCGTCACAATATCGATGTAATAATCTTCCATCGCTGTATATAAGTACTCTTCAATGGCGCGAGGAAGTCGATGAATTTCATCAATAAATAAAATTGAAAATGGTTTCAAGCTCGTCAGCATCGCGGCCAAATCGCCCTTTTTATCAATGGCCGGCGCCGATGTGATTTTAATATCTACTTTTAACTCATGAGCCATTATCTGCGCAAGAGTGGTTTTTCCTAAACCCGGAGGCCCAAATAATAATGTGTGATCCAGGGGTTCGCCCCGCTGGCTTGTTGCTTGAACAAATACTTTTAATTTATCTTTGACTGAATCTTGCCCTGGGAATTCTTCAAATGATTGAGGGCGCAATTTGTTTTCCCATTTAATGTCAGCATCTTGCATTTGGCTTTCGATCATTCTGGTCATAATTTTTGTCCCGTTAATTTTTGCAATCCCTGACGAACCCCATCTTCTAATGTGATGGCCGAATCCAGAGACAGAATATACTGATCAACATTTTGGTTTTTAAAACCCAAGTTAACCAGTGCCGATGAGATTTGCCTGTGGGTCTCGGTTAATTTAGGACCTTTTGACTTGGACTCGACTCGAACCAGCTTTCCTTGAAGTGATAAAATAATTTGTTCAGCTGTTTTCTTTCCGACCTTAGGCAGTGACGATAACGCTTTTGCGTCACTGTTTTCAATCCAATCCTGAATCTGCGAAACACGCGCCCCTGACATAATCGACAATGCCATCTTGGGGCCGACTCCATTGACTTTCAGAAGCTGCAAGAAAAATTCTTTTTCAGGTTTTGTTAAAAAACCAAACAGCTGAAAAGCATCTTCGCGCACATGAGAATGAATCCAAACTTTCAAATTTTGCCCAATCATGACATGAACATCCGCCAATGTTTGCGCAGAAGCCAAAACGTCATAGCCCACACCATTTACATTCAAAATAAAATGATCCACCGAAACATCAAAAATAGTGCCCTCTAAAAATCCGATCATCCAACACTCTTTTCTAATGGCCGCTTTTGTTGTTTCTTAAGTCTTGATTTGATTTCAAGAACTTTTAACTGAGAGGAGTGAAAACAGGCCATGGCCAAAGCATCAGAAGCATCCAATGATTTTAGCATTGGAATTTGCAACAAATTGCAAACCACGGTGCGAACATGTTCTTTTTCCGCACCGCCATTTCCTGTGATTCCTTTTTTAACCACGCGCGTGGCATATTCATGAACTTCACATCCTGCAATCAAGGATTCATAGATAATCACACCCCGAGCATGACCCATTTTAAAAGCACTATCTGCATTTTTCCCAAGAAAAATTTTTTCTAATGACAGATGAGATGGTTTGAAAGTTTTAAATAACTGCTGCACACCCAACCCGATCTCGTGAAGGCGTTCTGACAGTGGCAATTCAGCATTAAATTTCAAAACACCATAGTCGATTGGTTTCAAACGAGAGCTTTCGACTGAGATCACTCCGTAACCTAAAAACCGTGACCCTGGGTCAATTCCTAAAATTATCATGGTTTTATTAAATAAGGAGCTTTTCTTTGGGTCAATATAATGCCAGAATTTATTCAAGATGACACAAGTTGATGAAATCGAAAAACTGCAAGCCGAACTCAGTGAGAATCCAAAATCAATGAACTTTGTTCGACTTGCTGAAATGTACGTCGAACGCGAAATGCTGACTGATGCTGAGAACTTGGTTCGCCAAAGCTTAAAATTTCATCCCAAAGCAGTGAGCGGGATCTTGCTTTTAGGTCGAATCCTGAAGCAAGAAAAACAACTTGAGCAAGCCATCCCCCATTTTGAACGCGCAACGCAATTGGCGCCCGAAAATTGGAAAGCCTGGCTGGAGTTAGCGGAAACATTTGCCAGCCTTCAAAAAGGCAAAACCGCCTTGAAATGCTTTAAAAAAGTTCTCTTCTTAAATCCCAATCACCCGTTAGCTCGCCGGGCTGTTGCCAAATTAGAAGTTTTAACAGCCGATGAGTACGAAGATGATCTGTTTTCAATGGAACCCTTGCACAAAGCCAGTAACCGAGAAGACAAAAACTCAACTCCTCCTGCTGGGTGGTCAAAAATTCCCGGAGCTCTTGAGCGCTCACTAGCTCTGGTGGATGCATTAACTGTGCGCTTAGACACCCAGAAAGCCCTTGATTTGCTCAATGACTGTACAAAAAAGTATGGATCCCATCCCGAAATAGAAAGCCGACGATTACGACTTTCTACTTATGACAATCCTGATTTCATTGCTCCTAATCGGCAAAAAAAATCGTCGCTAGCCAAACAAGAGCTCATTCACCAACGTAAGGTCAGTGTACTCGAAGAATTGCTGCGTAGAATCGAACTTAAGCAGAGGGATCGCTTGTCGACTTTATCGTGATGATTTACACTGATACTTCATTCTAAAAATAAAAACCAAGTGTGTTTGAAAGAACGTGAAGGGGTCAGTATGTACGAAACGGCAGATTTTAAAAAAGGTTTGAAATTAATGGTTGATGGAGCACCTTATGTGATTGTGGATTTCCAACACGTTAAGCCAGGCAAAGGCAATCAGTTTAGCCGAACAAAAATGCGCAACATGCTGACGGGTCAAAATTTAGAGCGCACTTTCAAATCTGGTGAAAAATTCGAAGTTCCAAATGTTGAAAATATTGAGATGACTTTTTTATATAAAGACGACAACGGTTTTAATTTTATGAATCAAACAAATTATGAACAGATCTGCATGATGGAACACGAAGTGGGTGATTCTAAAAATTATTTAATTGAAAACTTAGTCGTCAACATCACAATGTATAATGAAAAACCTGTTGTTGTTGAAGTTCCAAACGCCGTGAACATGAGAGTGGCTCAAACTGATCCTGGTGTTAAAGGCGATCGCGTTACGGGAGCCACTAAACCTGCAACAATGGAAACTGGTTTGGTCGTGAATGTTCCGCTTCACATCAGTGAGGGCGATCTTTTGCGTATCGACACCGAGGCTGGCGTGTATGTATCACGCGTTAATGATAAGTAGACTGCACTCTTAGCATAAGGATGAGCTTTGGCGGGGAACAATAATCTAGAACTTGAAATCCATTCTTTGTTCATAGAAGGTTCAACGCCCGACCATATCTGCAACGAAATTTTATCCAAATATGAAAAAAATGACATTCTCAGTCCGGCTGAAGTCGAAAGCATCAGCCACTTTCTCATCACACTAGGGCGCTTTGATCTTCTATTTAAATTTTATTTGAGTGCCGTCCGTCGCAACGCCATTGGAATTTTTCCTTGGGGGTTTTTTGCGTGGGCCGCGAAAGAGATTTACGGAAACATCCCTGATGATGTTGTTGATCTGATCGATTTTGGGTTGCAGGAGCAATCTACTGATAAAACAGCTCATAAGGTTTCTGAATTACACGAGATCTTGCCCCAACTCGCTATTCGCGAAAAAAGCGTCCGACAGCAATTTGAAATTGATCAATTGCAAATTAAAACAAAACTAATTTCGCAGCTCAATCACAATCGCTTGTATCAGCTGCATGAACAAGAAGAACAAACCTTGCTTCAACTGATCCGAAACTTTCCCAATGATATGGAAGTTCGACTGCTTCATCAGGCTCACTTAGAAAAAAAATCCGATGAGATCTTGTCACGCATTCGATCACAACGCCGCAGCTCTATTCCTCAATTCACACGTGATCCTCAAAATGCAGAGACCTCAGAGTTTATTGAAAAACTTCAGGTTCAAGTCAAAACCCTGGCTCAACACTACAAGACCACCGCACCAGAGCAGATTTATAATTTGGCCATTCTTTGCATGAGCTTTGAACTTTTTGATTTGAGTTTTGAACTGCTCGCTGAAGCTCCTGAAACTTTTGCCGGCGAATGGCTGAAGGCCGAGCTTTTGATGGAAAGCGGTCGTTATCTTGACCTGCTCAAGCATGTTGAGACCATTGAAAATAAAATGACGACAACACCCGAATCAACCTATGGCGCCATTTATCTCAAAGCCCAAGCTTACTATGGACTTGGTCAGCGCGAGATTGCTATTCAAATGTTAGAATCGTTAGCTCATACACGTCCTTCTTATCGATCCACGGAAGCTCTTTTACATCAGTGGAGGAATTTCTGAAACCCTCTCTGAAATACATTTATTTAACACCCATTATTTTATTCATGGCCTTCGCCTTTGCATGGAAGGTTATTGTTCACCCGCGAATTGTCACCTGGGCGCTTGAGCAAACTCCAAAAATAAATGCCTCACAAGATTTCGTCGACTTGCAAATCGGAAATTTAGATTTTTCACTCCTTAAACTGCAGGCAACGGTCGACCATGTTCAAGTCCGTTTTAAAAACGAACTTAAAAATTATTCACCCCTATCTATCGAGCGAATCAAAATACAGGTCAATCCATTTGAACTGCTTGTTGGCCAGTTGAATATAACATCCGTTCAAATCGAAAATTTCAATTGGGATTTAGACGAATCTGTCTTTGCATCCAATAGCAAGCCCAAGGCGCTGCCTCTGGATATGATCTTTCGTTATCTTCCTGAAGTTCCGGTCGAAAAAATTCGCTTCCTCAATCCACTGGTCAATTTCAAACTCAAACACAACCAACTGACATTAACCTCTCGAGCGCGCAGCCTCAGTCTTGAAAACTTAAAATCTCGCATCGTTTTAGAAATCACAGACTTAGCACAGAATATTCGTTTCGAAAATACTTCATCCTTTGAAATTCTCGGCCAACTCAACGCCTCTTTAAATTCAGACACTCTCCGTATCCAGCGACTGGCCTTAAAAGCCATCGACTCTGATTTGCTTTTAAGTGGCGACATCACTGATTTTAAGAACGTGTTGATTCAACCCAGTGGTCAATTGACTTTGGAGTCCACTGTTTTTTGCGACAACCTGCGGACTTTTTATTTAACGCTCTTCCCGCAGAAAAGTAGATTTCCAACTCTTGCTGGAAAAATTCAATCAACGGGAAAGGTCATTTTTCGAGGACGGGATGACATCAATGGTCAGTTCGAAATGAATACTTTGAACTTATCCATGAATCAATTCAAGTTCGGCAGCGCACGAATCAAGTCTCAGATAAAAAAGAATCAGCTTCTTATTGACCAAATATTTATTGAACATCCATCTGGAACCGCTCAACTCAATGAAATCGAAATTGATCAAAAAAAACCATTTCTTTTTAAAACTAAACTGGATGTCAAAAGCTTTAACTTACAAAAACTATTTGTTTCCCTAGGACTAAATAATATCCCAGCCAATTTGGATTTAACAGGTGCCGCCAACTGCGCAGGACAACTTCTTCCACCGTTTGATATTGAATGCCAAACGACTGCAGACATTTCAAATGTTGACATTAAGCCTTCTCTCAAAAAAAAGTTCTCGATTGTTAAGCTGAAAAAAAGTACTTTAACTGGAACCGTGTTTTTTAATAACGAAGATATCCAGTTTGACAGTCAGGTTCTGATTGGAAAATCCAGTGGGCTGGCAAAAGGTATCGTCGATTTTGAAAAAGGATTTAAAATTGACTTTGAAACTGAACAACTTCACCTTCAGGATGTTGAGTCATTGGCGGGCCTTGACATCAACGGCGACCTCAAGCTCAAAGGCTCAACAGAGGGGACTTCTGATCATGGTCGTCTTGAAATAGAAGTTTCTGCTCAGAATGCCGTGATAGAAAAATTTTTACTCGGCAACTTCAGCACGGAATTGGTTTATGAAAAATCACATCTTTATTTTAGAAAAGTTTCTGGCTTCCTGGGATCTTCAGATTTTAAGGGCCAACTCGAGTTTGATTTTAATAATTCTCTATTAGAAGGAAATTTTGCTTCGCAAAAACTTCATGGCGAAGACATTCACTCTTCTTTAACCAATAAATTCCAACTTCCTATCGAATGGAGCGGTCAAGGAGCTGCTGACGTTGAATTCTCGGGACCATTTGATTTTTGGAAATTAGCTTATTCAGTTCGTTCACATCTCCGTCAAGGACAAATTGCTGACGAAAGTTTTGACCGCTTAGATTTCAATTTATCGTCTGACGGCCAGCGCATTAAATTCAATGATGTCCAAATCAGAAAATTAAAAAGTTTAGTTTCTCTAGATGGTTCAATCGAAACTCTGAAAAAAATTCCAGAATACAATTTGATTCTACGCACTCAGAATTCCTTTATCGAAGAGTTCGACAGCATCTTAAAATTTGTTCCCACACTAACTGGGCAATTTTCACTTAATGGAAAAATCACGGGGTCACTGCCTTCACCGGAAGTTTTGGTGGATTTTAATACTAAACAAGTGACTTTAGAGGGATTTAGCTATCCACCCTCACAAGGTCAAATTGGTATTAATCGTCGCTTTTTTATATTTGATGGACAACTTTTTGGACGTCAGATTCAATCTCATTTGCGATATCCTTGGAATCCACAGAATGACTTTGAAATTAAAATGCAGATCCGTGATTTAAATCCGCTTCTTTTGCTTCCTCTGATGTCATTACCCCAACCCAGCAGTGAATTTCACTCTCGCCTCAGTTTGGATATGGATTTGCGCGGACCACAGACAACACTCGCTCAAACCAATGGGACAATTCGTTTAAGTGATTTCCTGTTGCAACGAGGCACACACACACTTAAATTGAAGTCACCCTCGACGCTGATTTTCGACAAAGGTCTTCGTCGCATGGATACCATTGATCTGATAGGCGCCGAGAATCAGCTCAGTTTTAAATTGGTGAGTACATCAAAGACTGAAACCAGAATTGATATTTCAACCATGCTCAAGCTGCGCGTGCTGCAGTTTCTTGTTCCCTTTGTGAATACGCTCAATGGTCAACTTGAAGCTCAGGCTCGCGTGCACTTGAATTCGGGTCCCATTCAAATTTTTGGCGATGGTCAGCTCACTGACGGAGTTTTGCAATTAAAAGGATTTCCAACAGCCATAGAAAATATCCGAAGTCCTATCGAATTCTCGCAGTCAAAAATATTTTTAAATGATATCCGGGCTAATCTTGGTCAAAGCGAAGTGCGCGGATCAGGGCATGTTGAAATCAAAGGACCTCGAAACATCCCCGTTCATCTGCAAGCTCAAGCGGATAATTTAGAATTAACTTTTCCAGATAAAGTCACGACGGCCGGCCGCGCCCAACTTGAATTTTTTGGATCCTGGCTGCCATACAATCTCAAAGTCAATTACAAGGTCAATCGAGGTTTAGTTGAAAAAGATTTTGGTGAAGACAGTAGTGACGGCACCACAACGATCAAAGCCAGTCATTTTTTACCCCCTCAACAGCTTCAGGCCAAAACCCCCTCGCTGCTTCTTGATATCTCTGTCGACGGAAGCTCAGGCGTTGTCGTCAAGAACAAATTGGTTGAGGGCACAGCCAATGGTGTTCTAAAAATAACCGGAAGTCCTGAAAATCCTATTCTACTTGGAAAAATTGAAATCAGTCCCGGCAGTAAAATTATTTTCAAAGACAAGCCTTTTGAAATTCAAACCGCCAACCTGCAATTTGATGGAAGCAGCAATAATTTGCCTGACATTTATATTTCTGCCTTGGCTCGTATTGCTGAGTATGATGTCAATCTGTTGATTCAAGGAATTCCTAACAAAAATTTAGCTATCAAACCATCAAGCCAACCTCCGCTCAGCGAATCTGATATTTTTTCATTATTAGCACTGGGAATGACATCGACAAAAATGGATCAAAACCTCAGCTCAGAGGCACAACAACAGCAAACCAGCATTGAACTCCTGGCTTCCATTACAAATCAATCAACGATTAATAAAAAAATTCAAGAAAAGTTAGGACTCACCGTTCAACTGGCTCCATCCGTGGACAGCACTCGCAATATCGCTGTTCCCAAGGTGGTCGTGAGTAAAAAAATTCTTAAAAAATTAAATGCTTCCTATGCTCGACCACTGTCCGGTGAAAACCAAAATAATGAAGTGAAGTTGCATTATCTTTTTAATCCCAACTGGTCAGGAATTTTGAATTATCAAAATAAAGAATCTGACGAGAAAGATGGAACGATTCAAAATCAAAACCAGACAGAAGGTATTTTTGGTGGTGATTTCGAGTATAAAAAGGAATTTAAGTGGTAGCATTTTTTACACGACTCGTTTTATTCATTTTGATAAGTGTGTCTGCTCGAGCAGTCACCACGGTCTATTCAGTTAATTTGAGCGATTGGCCTGCGGACATGGTCACGAGTATGAGGAAATCTGTTCCAGCCTTGGCCTCTAATCAACTCACCAGCGAACAACTCAATGTGATTCTTAAGGAATTGGATTCCCAATTTCAATTCAATAGCCTGCGACTTATCAAAGGATCAAGTCCTGGTGAGCTTCGCCTTGTTGGTGAAATTTCAGCGCAAATTGAAGCCATTGAATTCAAGGGTCTTGAAGAGCTTTCTGATGGTGAAGCCTTAGTGCTTATGAATCTGAATCTTAAATCAGCCATCGAAGAGGATTTTGTTAAATCAGCTCTTGATAAATTGCTCCAATTTTATCAAGAGCAAGGCTACCGTTTTGCAACAGTCAATTATAATTATCAAGTTATCTCGACATTTAAACGCAATCTCATTATTACTGTCGACACTAAAAAACAAACCCGCATCTCGGAAGTCACTATTGATAATATTGATCCCATCGCTCAAAGTTCAATTTACCACCGCATGAATGCTTTGTTTAAAAATGAATTTTTGAATCAAGAAACTCTGGCTAAAATGGCGACCAAACTGCGGCAACTTCTCAGTGAAGCTGGCTATTTTTTAACACCTGTCCCAGCGGCGCAACTGGTGTTTTCTGCAGATGAGTTAAAGGCTCGCGCTGTTTTTCGCTTGGAAAAAAAACAAAAATACGCCATTGAAATTATCGGAGCCAATGAGTTTTCAAGTTCCTATTTACATGATGATATCTTAAAGCTGAATACTTATTTTTCTAGCGATAGCAACTTTGGTGCTGAACTTTCTGAAAAATTGAAAACCTTTTATCGAACAGAAGGCTGGCCGCATATTAACGTGCCCTACTTCGAACGAAAGGACGGCAACAAGATCACCGTTGTCCTCAGCTTGGAAGAAGGAGGATTTACCAGACTTCGACAATTGCAATTCATTGGTCAGCTTTCCCGTCCAGGTCGATTTTATGAGAAAAAAATAAACGAACTCTCGGCTATCAAAGTGAATCGAAAGTTTGTTAAAGAAGAGATTGAAGCCGCCGCTAAAAATTTACTTACTTTTTTGCAAAATGAAGGCTTTGTTAATGCTCGCTTGGGCCTACTCCAGATCTATACCGATCGCGAAAACTCCACAGAAGGTATTGCTGTCATTCAAATTTATGAGGGCGAACAAGTTGACATTGGATCTTTGGAATATATTGGAAATTCGACATTTTCTTCTTCTGTATTAAGTCAAGAAATGGGCTTAGAAGTTGGACAAAAATTAAACTTGCGAGATCTGGAAGAGGCCGCTAACAAACTGAAAGCCTACTATGCCAATGCTGGTTATATTGAATTCAAACTCGTGAATGAGGCCACTGATCTCATTCAGTATGCCAATAAAAACACTGTTGCTCATTTAAAATTTTCCATCCAAGAAGGACCTCGAGTTGAAGTTCAATCCATTTTAATTGAAGGCAATTCAACAACTCATGAAAAAGTCATTCTGACTGAAATTGATTTCAAACCAGGTGATATTCTGACTCCTGCAAAACTCGAAGAATCCATAGCCCGATTGCAACGCACAGGTCATTTTAGCGATTCTCAAATTATAACTTTGGAGTCAGGCACCTCCATTGCTGCACGCACCGTTATTATTCGAGTGATTGAACGTGATCCCGGAGTGTTCACCATCGGAGCAGGATTAACGAATGAAAATCAGGGTAACTTACATGGATACACTGGCCTTGCTTACCGCAATATTGGTGGCTGGGGGCGTGGTCTATCCGGTCGAGTCGAAGGAAATTATGCCTATGCTGATGTTAAATTTCTGGAATCCAAAATTACGTTTGGGTTTCTTGAACCTTATCTTTTTGAAACACGCACTCGCTTTCGCCTGAACCTCACTCGTTCCACAACGATTTCGAATTACACTCTTCGAAAAGTAACCGAACTCAATTCTACGACATTTTCTTTGGAACAAGACTTCACCTCCCATATCACTGGAATTTTAACCCTTTTTAATGTCGCAACCTATGTCGATCGTATTATTGATAGCACTCAACGAGAAGATTTGGTGATTGTGTCTTCGGGACCAACTATCGATTTAGATTATCGCAATAATTTATTTAATCCCACCGATGGTAGTTTTTCTCGCCTTTCTTTTGAGTATGCCTTTGAGGGAGGAAGCTCCCACATAGATCAATTTATTCGTTTGACTGGTCAAACGACATTTTACATGCCCGTTAAAACAACTGATTTTGTTTTTGCACAGTCATTTCGCGGTGGCTACATTCAGGATATCAATCAGTTAGGGTTTGGAATTCCATTTGATAAAAAAGGCTTTTCCTTAGGGGGCCGCACGACCATCCGAGGATTTGACTCGGATGAATTTTTTCCATCTGATAGCACCATTGGTTCCTCTTTTAAACTGACCAGTCATGCTTCTTATGAACTGATCAAATCAGAGTTGCGCTTTCCACTTGTTAAAAAATGGGACCTTATGGGGGCTTTATTCTATGATGGTGGCCAGGTTTTAATTGATGGGATTACTTTTGAAGATCGATGGCGCGATGCTATAGGAATTGGATTACGATACAATACTCCTGTGGGTCCTTTAAATCTTGAGTATGCTAAAAAGCTGGACAAAAAGCCCACTGAAAATGCAGAAGCTTTTCATTTGTCCATAGGCGTTTTCTAGGGTAATTTTTCACAGTTATCTATCAGTTATCTGGTCGTGATAATTGTATTTATTATCTAAGGAGCTATATGCGTCTACATCAAGTTCGGGTATTCCCCTCAAAAGAAAAAATTGAACGAAAAGATCAACTGGCTTGGAAGTTGGCCGAGCTTTGTACAGACACAGCTCCGATCAAAGAAGATGTTGTCGATATGATTATCAACCGCATCATAGATAACGCTTCTGTTGCCATTGCTGCAGCAAATCGTCACCCCGTGGCATCTGCTCGAGCCATGGCGCTGGCTCACCCCCGTGCCGGTGGTGCAACTGTTTTTGGCATGCCTAATGATCAAAAATTTTCATGTGAATGGACGGCCTGGGCCAATGGAACTGCTGTCCGAGAATTGGATTATCACGATACTTTTTTAGCAGCGGACTATTCACATCCTGGCGACAGTATTCCGCCACTCTTGGCCGTTGCTCAACAGTCCAATAAAACGGGTAAAGATTTGATTCGTGGTCTAGTTGCTGCCTACGAAATTCATGTGAATTTAGTAAAGGCCATTTGTCTTCACAAACATAAAAAAGATCATATTGCTCACTTGGCTCCTGCTCAGGCCGGTGGAATTGGTTCACTCCTTGGACTTTCAACAGAAATTATTTTTCAGGCTATTCAACAAGCGGTTCATGTTTCTTTCACCACCCGTCAATCAAGAAAAGGTGAAATCTCTTCTTGGAAGGCTTACGCTCCAGCACATGCTGGTAAATTAGCGATTGAAGCTGTTGACCGTTGTATGCGTGGAGAAGGCGCGCCTTCTCCAATTTATGAAGGTGAAGATTCAGTTATTGCCTACATGCTCGATGGTAAAGACGGAAAATACTCCGTCCCTTTACCAGAAGCTGGCGAAGAAAAACGAGCTATCCTGGAAACATACACCAAGGAACATTCTGCTGAATATCAATCCCAAGCTCTTATTGATTTAGCTGCACGTATGAAGTCAGCCGTCCTTGCAAAAACTCAAAATTGGGATGATATCAAAGAGATTGTTATTCACACATCTCATCACACTCATTACGTCATTGGTACCGGCGCCAATGATCCTCAAAAAATGGATCCAAAGGCATCTCGGGAAACTTTAGATCATTCGATTATGTATATTTTTGCAGTCGCACTGCAGGATGGAAAATGGCATCATATTGAGTCATATGCACCGGATCGTGCTCAACGGGCTGACACGGTTCGATTATGGCAAAAAATAACAACAATTGAAGATGCAAAATGGACTGAAAAATATCACGACCAAGATCCGAATAAAAAACAATTTGGTGGTCGCGTTGAAATCCTTTTAGCTAATGGTGATAAAATTGTTGATGAGTTGGGAGTGGCTAATGCTCACCCAGCTGGCGCTAAGCCTTTTAAACGCGCGGACTACATCCGAAAGTTCGATACACTGACTGCAGATATTATTTCTAAAGATGAACGCAATCGCTTTATTTCACTTTGTGAACGCTTACCAGAGTTAACAGCTGCTGAGGTTCAACAGTTAAATGTACAGATTCCGATTGATAAGCTGACCAGCAACAAGCGTGACACAAAAGGAATTTTCTAAAATGTTGTTTCCTGTTGAAACTCCTGCAGAGAAGCGCAAAATTTTTCGCGAACAACTCAAATCTGGAAAGCTTCTTCGCTTTCCGGGATCATTCTCACCTCTTGTGAGCATGATGATTGAAAAAAAAGGGTTTGAGGGAGTTTATATTTCAGGTTCTGTTTTATCCAATGACCTGGGATATCCCGATATCGGATTAACAACGTTGACCGAAGTTGCTCAGCGGGGACGACAAATCTCTCGCACGACAAAATTGCCTTCGATCATTGACGCAGATACAGGCTGGGGCGAACCCATGAATGTGACTCGCACCATTCAAGAGTTTATTGAAATGGGTCTGGCGGGTTGTCACCTTGAAGATCAAATGAATCCAAAACGCTGCGGACATTTAGATAATAAATCTGTCGTTCCAACCGGAGATATGGTTAAAAAAATCAAAGCCGCTGTTACTGGAAAACGCTTGGATTCCAATTTTTTGATTATTGCTCGCACAGATTCACGTGCATCCGAAGGCCTTGATGGCGCTATCGAACGGGCTAAAGCTTATGTCGATGCCGGTGCAGAAATGATTTTTCCTGAAGCTCTGCAATCTGAACATGAATTTGAAGCCATGAGAAAAGCGATCCACGTTCCACTACTGGCCAATATGACTGAATTTGGAAAAGGCAAACTCTATACGACTACAGAGCTTGCGAATTTGGGATACAATATGGTGATTTACCCAGTCACAACATTTCGCTTAGCGATGGGTAATACTGAAAAAGGATTGGACATTATTTCCCGTGATGGAACTCAAGAAAAAGCACTTGAGTTGATGCAAACTCGTCAGGAACTTTACGATTTGACCAGATACCAAGAATACAATGAGTTTGATCAATCCCTTTATAATTTTAAATTATAATTTTTTATTTTAACTAAGGAGACAAAATGGCTGAATATATCAACCCCGACTACGTTCCAGAACCAGAAAAAATGAATGTGAAAAAGGGCCTTGAGGGCGTTGTTATGGACACGTCGAGTGTTTCTAAAGTCAATGCGGAGACAAACTCATTGGTTTACCGTGGCTACCCTGTCCAGGATCTTGCAGAAAATTGCAGTTTTGAAGAAGTAGCCTACCTGATGTACACCGGAGAACTTCCGAACAAATCTCAACTGGAAGATTTTTCTAAAAAAGAAAAATCGCTTCGTGATATCACAAAAGACAATTTAAATGTGATCAAGTCTTTACCAAAAAAATGTCACCCCATGGATTCTGTCCGCACGGGTGTTAGCTTTTTAGGTTGTGAAGACGAGCGTATTTGGGATGCGACTCCTGCAACGAACTTAGATAAAGCCATTCGTTTGCTTGCTAAAATCCCCACGATGGTTGCCGCGGATTTCCGATTTAAAAAAGGTTTAGACTTTATTGCACCCAATCCCAATCTGAGCATTGCAGAAAATTTTTTCCACATGTGCTTTGGAAAAGTACCGGAAGCCCGTGTTGTAAAGGCTTTTGATGTGTCCTTAATCTTGTATGCCGAGCATAGCTTTAATGCGTCGACATTCACAGCTCGAGTTGTCTCTTCAACTCAATCAGATATTTATTCAGCCACAGTTGCTGGCATTGGTGCCTTAAAAGGCCCCTTGCATGGTGGCGCAAACGAAATGGTCATGCATATGATGATTGAAATTGCTGATGCAACAAAGGCCGAGCAATGGATGATCGATGCCCTGGCACAAAAAAAGAAAGTCATGGGCTTTGGACATCGTGTTTATAAATCGGGAGACTCTCGAGTTCCAACAATGAAAAAATACGCCCAAGTTATGGCTGATGTTATTGGTGATCAAAAATGGATGCAGATGTATGCAAGCCTTGAAAAAGTCATGGTTGAAAAGAAGAAAATTTATCCAAACTTAGATTTCCCAGCAGGCCCTGCTTATTACATGATGGGGTTTGAAATTGACTTTTTTACACCTATTTTTGTGATGGCTCGCACGACAGGATGGTCGGCTCATATTATGGAGCAAACTGCAAATAATCGTATTATTCGCCCTTTGTCTGAGTACATTGGTGCTGCTCAACGCAAAGTTACCCCTATCTCTGAGCGCAGTTAAATGATGAAGTTAATTGTTGCACTTTTATTTTCAGTTGTGCTTGGCGCTTGTCAAAATGCTCCGGTATCTAACCCGATCCCAGCTACCCCAACCGGAGCTGAAACAGGACCAGTGATTGATAAATATGAACATATCAAGTTGGCCAAAAAGCAGCAGTCACTTTTGGATTTGCCATTTCGCGGTTTTGATTCAGATAAAAAAATGACTCTGATTGCAACAGGGTCCTGTGCTGATCAAGATCAACCGCAACTCATTTGGAAATCGATTGAAAAAAATTCTCCAGATCTTTTTATTTTTTCCGGAGACACCATTTACTCTTCGACAGAAGACACGAAGCCACCCTCAGCTCAATTTAAAAAAATGAACTTCATTTATGAGTACCGAGACGCGCGATTAAAAATTCCATTCATGGCTATTTGGGACGATCATGACTATGGTCAAAATGATGGCGGAGCAAATAATCCAGAGAAAGATTTTTATCGGGCTGAATTTGTAAAGTATTGGCGGTATTTGCGGTATGTTATTCCTGCTGATCAGAAAGCTCTTTACCATTCGAAAGTTTTTGGCCCCAAAAATCATAAAGTTCAGGTCATTATGTTGGATACACGGTGGGATCGCTCGGCTTTAAAAATAAATACAGATGACACTTATAATTATGAGAATCCTGAGCCTGGGACATGGCCACGCCCGTTTGCACCAACTCTGGACCCTGAAGCTCGCATTCTTTCGGAAGAACAATGGAAGTGGCTTGAAATGGAATTGCGAAAACCTGCAGAACTTCGCCTGTTGGTTAGTTCTATACAGGTTATTCCCAATGATCATAATTTTGAAAAATGGGGAAATTTTCCCAATGAGCGCCAACGACTTTTTCAACTTTTGAAAAAAACCAAAGCTAAAAATACAGTTATTTTATCTGGTGATCGCCATATGGCTTCGATTGCAAAAAATGAAGATGCTGGTTACCCTATTTTTGAAATGACGTCCAGTGGCCTGAATCGACCCGCACGTCCTGGTGGTTTAATTGCAGACACCACCTATATCGGCGAGCCTTATGGTCCGGTGAACTTTGGTTTGATTCGAGTCAATTGGGATTCAAAGACGGTAACTCTTGAAGTTCGCTCCCTTGAGGACGAAGTTAAAAATAGCGTTGAAGTAAAATTTTGAAACTGCCCCACATGAGTGGGCCAAATTATTTTCCTGGGGGTGGTCTCAGCCACCCTTTGCGAAACACATAAATAAATAATCCCATCGACATAATCAGCATCATCCCCAGTGCGTACCAAAATCCATGCTCATGCTGAAGTAGAGGAATTCGGTCAAAATTCATTCCGTAAACACCTGCCAAAAAGTTAAGTGGCAAAAAGAAAATGGTCAATACAGTCAAAACACGTACAATTTCATTTGTTTTAAAAGAAGCTTCGTTAGTTTTTTGAGAAGCCAATGCCAAATGCATACTCAAAAGCGACTGTACATTTTCAAAAACATCATCTGCATAAAAAAGATTTCTCTCGAACCGATCCTTGATCACCAGCATGTGTCCCGCAGTGGTTTCTAAACTCTGCATAACCTCTTCTTGAACTTCCAGAGTAAATCGCAAAACTTTTTTAAACGCAGAGGCCTGTCGTTTAATATAGTATCCTTCACGAAGGGCAGACTTGGTCCGTTCGCCTTTAAAGATATGCTCTTCAAAATGATCGACCTTTCGTTCGAGCTCGACCAGTGGAGCATCAAATCCTATTGATACGCGTTCAAAAAAATAGGCCACAACATGAGCCACTGTCCCCGCGTCATGTGAATGCTGTTTCATTTTTTGAAAAACAGCAGAGATATCTTCACTGAGTGGCAATCGATGAATCGAATAAACACTGTCTTCAGAGACAAACAACACGATCTTAGTCGTTAGTTCTTGAACTGTGTCAGCGGTACTCGGTGGATGAGGCTCCATTAAACGCAACACGACAAACTGCGTTCCGCCAAAATCCTCAACATGCGGCAGATAGTCAGGGTTCAAGCAATTGATCAGTACCTTCTGAGGAAGCTTTAATAGAGTTGCCAAATGTTCAAGCACTGCTGGAGATGGATCAACCACATCAACCCACTTAAAAGCTTTAAAATGCATCTCATTTTGGCTCATATCCCTATGAGACCTCAGCCCTTGATAATAATCAAGACCCTAGACCCGATAAATTCTGACAAATCATGCCATAGAGGTTTGCTATCAAAATTTGCCTTTTTATAGACGATAGGGAACACTAGATTCTGTAATTTAAGCACTAACGAATGACCATTTAACAAGGAGAAAACAATGTTAGGTATTGGACAAAAATTTCCAACATTTTCGATGCAAGCTTGCGTCGGAATGGAAAAAGGCAAAGAATTTAAAGCCATTTCAAATGCAGACATGAAAGGATCTTGGGCCGTTGTATTTTTCTGGCCTTTAGATTTCACGTTTGTTTGCCCAACGGAATTGGCTGAATTCAATAAAGAAATGAAAAATTTTAAAGCCCGTGACACAAAAGTGTTTGGTGTTTCTTGTGATTCTCACTTTGTTCATCACGCGTGGAGAACTCATCATGCTGATTTAAAAAATTTAGAGTATCCGATGCTGGCTGATGTTAAAAAAGAATTAACAGGCGCTTTGGGCGTTTTACACCCGACTGAACAAATCCCACTCCGTGCGACTTATATTGTTGATCCAGATGGAATCGTACAATGGGTTTCTGTAAATGGCTTAAATGTTGGCCGTAATGTAAAAGAAATTTTACGCACGATTGATGCTTTGCAAACAGATGAACTTTGCCCATGTAATTGGGAAAAAGGTCAGCAAACTTTAAACGGATAATTTTTTATATCTGATTTTACAAATTGAAAAAAGCTTCCCCCCATAAATAAATGGAGGAAGCTTTTTTTTTACAAAAAGAGGAGAAATTATGTCACTAGGTCCAAAAATTGATGCCTTCTTAGAAATCACTTTTCCAAATCATGATACCGCTGTCTACCGAGATCTTTCCCTTAATTTCAAAAAGGTTATGGAAGATTCACCTCTTGAGCCAATCGAACGCCTTATGAATATGGCAGCAATTGCCCGCTCACTGCACTGGAAAGAGTTAGAAAATATGGCTGCCAGCGAACTGCGCGAATTGGGCGTTGGAGATCTTGAAATTCAGGAGTGCTTCGAAGCTGCGGCCATCATGGGAATGCTCAACACATATTATAAGTTCAAAGGGTTCTTGGCCGCTGATGTTTTGCCAGATTATGCCCGCGCAGGACTTCGTATGAATTCGCTCACAAAACCATTGAATGGCAAAGCCAATTTCGAAATGATGGCCATGGCTGTGTCTGTCGTTAATGGCTGCCCGACATGTGTTTCCTCACACGAAAAAGCCCTGACTGAAATTGGCGTCACGCGTGATAAAATCCATGACCTAGCCCGGTTAGCTGCGGTATTAAAGGGGTTGAGCAGTCTTCACTAGAAATGAGAAAACGATGACGAAAGTATTTTTAAAGGATTACACGGCTCCTGATTACACCATCGAAAGTTTGAATTTACACTTCAACTTGCACGAAACAAAAACAGTGGTCACATCGGTCTTAGCAATTAAAAAACTCAATGCAGCACCTCTTGTATTCAATGGTGAGCATTTGAAATTACTTTCAGTCCGTCTTGATGGTCAGGATTTCACGGCATTTACTGCAACTGAAGAAACCTTAACCATTTCTGATAAAAATCTACCTGAAACTTTTGAATTGAAAATTCAAGTTGAAATCAACCCCGAACAAAATAAGGCCTGCGAGGGTTTGTATCTGTCCAATGGTATCTTCTGCACGCAATGCGAAGCCGAGAGCTTTCGTAAAATTACCTATATGATGGATCGTCCCGATGTGATGACCACTTATACCGTTCAGATTGAAGCCGATAAAAAGAAGTATCCGCTTTTACTTTCCAATGGAGATTGTGTGGCGACAGCAGATCTTACTGATGGCCGCCATACAGCAACTTGGAAAGATCCTTTTAAAAAACCAAGCTATCTTTTTGCTTTGGTTGCTGGCGATATGGGAGTCATCGAAGATCACTTCATCACGGCTTCTGGTAAAAAAGTAAAATTAGAAGTTTTTGCAGCCCACGGAAAAGAAAATCGCTGTCTTCATGCCATGGCGTCACTTAAAAAAGCCATGAAATGGGACGAAGACCGTTTTGGCCTTGAGTACGATTTGAATCAATACATGATAGTTGCTATTGATGATTTCAATATGGGAGCTATGGAAAACAAAGGGCTCAATGTTTTTAATTCCAAACTTGTACTTGCTGATACAGAATCTGCCACAGATGATGATTTTGATGCTATCGAATCTGTTGTAGGTCACGAATACTTTCACAACTGGACAGGAAACCGAGTAACTTGTCGAAATTGGTTTGAACTTTCGCTCAAAGAAGGTTTAACAGTTTTTCGTGATCAAGAGTTTTCAGCTGATATGAATTCACGCCCTGTTCAGCGCATTAAAGATGTCAGCTCTTTACGAGCACGCCAATTTCCAGAAGACGCTGGCCCTAATGCCCACCCTGTCCGACCAAGCTCCTGCATGGCTGTTGACAATTTTTATACAGCAACGATTTATGAAAAAGGCTCTGAAGTGATTCGCATGATGCAAACCATTGTTGGAAAAAAAGGGTTTCGCAGTGGCATGAATGAGTATTTTAAACGTCATGATGGCCAAGCTGTCACAATCGACCAGTTCGCGGCTGCAATCAGTGAAGCGAATGGCATGGATTTTTCTCAATTCAAGTTATGGTATTCTCAAGCAGGAACTCCCGAAGTCAGTGTCACTGAAAAATATGACAACACCACTCAGAAATACACTTTAACACTGCAGCAAAATTGTCCGCTGACATGGACGGAACAAAAAGAAAATTTTGATAAAAAGCCATTTCATATTCCGCTGCTTGTTGGCTTAATTGATTCAAACGGAGCCGAGTTATCCTTGAACTCCAAAGACATCATTTGGAACTCTGATAAACAACCCGTACTTCACTTAAAAGAATCTCAACAAACTTTTACCTTTGAAGGTTTAGCCTCAAAGCCCACTTTGTCGCTGAATCGTCAATTCTCAGCGCCCATTCGCTTAAAATGGGAAGCCTCCATTAAAGAGCTTACCCATCTGATTAAATTTGATTCTGATGCTTTTAATAAATTTGAGTTCAGCCAAAAAATTGTTTTATTGGAACTTAAGAATCTGATTAAAAAATTAAATTCAGGGATTACAGATCCCGAAGTGAATTTGGATATTATTCATTCCATTGGTTCCGTATTACAAGATCCTAAATTAGATTCGGCATTTAAATCACTGATGCTCAGTCTTCCATCTGACTCGACGCTAGTGATGGAAGAACCAATCTTGGATGCCAAGATTTTTGAAGCTGCACGAAATCTGATTCGCCAGACCTTTGTGAAACACTATGGCGTTGTCATCCAAGAACTCTATAAAAAATTACAAACTTCAACAATCGCTGCAGATCGCAGTTTAAAAAATCGATTGTTGGCTTATTTATTCCGAACACAATTTAATGAAGCGGCTCAATTAACGGCAGTACAGTACGAAAAGGCAACCTCGATGACAGACCGTATTGCTGCCCTTTCACTTTTGAGCGAAACAGTAACCGCTGATCGTGATAAGTATCTAAAGCATTTTTTCGATCTCTGGTCGAAAGATTTAGTTGTCTTTAGCAAATGGTTGGGAGTTCAGGCCAGCAGTCCAGCTCAGGATACATTTCAAAAAATGAAAGAAATCTCAAATAGCGATTACTTTAATTCTCAAAATCCAAATAGTATTTATGCATTCCACTCCCTATTCGGAAAAAATTATTTAGCATTCAATACCGATGATGGTGAAACCTACAATTGGTTCTGCGATGAGATCCTTAAAATCGATTCGTGGAATCCTCAGGTCGCTGCCAGACTTTGCACAAGCTTTAATTTTGTAAAAAAACTACCGCCACTTCAACAAGAAAAGGCCATCTTGCAAATCAAAAGAATTCTAGCGAATACAAAACTCTCTAAAAACTCACGCGAGCTTTTAGAGAAATGCATTTAAAGAATTGAGATGTTCCTGCGAGTTTTAGTCTCGCTGGCACTGAGTTAAAAATTCGGTCCGTGTGATGTCTTGTTTTTTAAAGGCACCACGCAGATCTGAAGTTGATGTTGTGCTGTGAGTGTCCTGAACACCACGCGAGATCACACAGTAGTGTTTAGCATTAATATGGACTGCAACATCATCCGTATTTAAAAGATATTGCAAACAGTCCGCAATTTGCTTTGTCAATCGCTCTTGAACTTGAGGGCGACGAGCAAAATATTCGACAATTCGGTTCATTTTTGAAAGTCCAATAACTTTTGTATTGGGAATATAAGCGACCGTTGCAAAACCATGAATAGGTTGAAAATGGTGTTCACATGTTGACATGACTTCGATGTGTTTCACACACACCATTTGATCATATTGCATCTTATTTTCAATTGTTGTGATCTTTGGAAAATTCTTAGTCTCGAGTCCTTCAAAAATTTCATTCACATACATTTTTGCTAGGCGCTTGGGGGTTTCCTTAAGACTATCATCATTTAAATCCAAACCCAGAATTGTCATGATCTCTGCGAAATGATGCTTCACTTTTTGGATTTTTTCTTCTGCCGTCAGAGTAGACTCGATCATCGGAGATGGGCGCACATGGGAAAGGATTTCTACGGCACGGGTATCGACCGATTTAAGTTTTTGATTAGCCATTTTCACCCCTAGTTGGAACTGCTTTTTGCGTCCATAAACTAATGGAAATTAACTTATTTTACCAATGGAATCTAGGACACAGCTACCATTTGGCAATTTTTGACACTTTTTTACACAAAAAGAGATGCCACTCGACTGGCTTCACGAAGAGCCCCTTCGACCGTATGAGGCCTCAGCTTATCCGAATAGTCTCCAAAAATTTGAAAATCCGACACGCCACTGTTTGTTATTTCGGGAAGTGAAACCTCATTTTTAAAATAAGCGGACTGAATCAGATCAACATCCGTCCAATTGAAAAAAGAGTCTGCCGCCATTTTTTTGATATTCAGCCCTAATTTAGTTCTTAAATTTATTTGTGAAACAATCTTTTCGATATCACTGGGAACTTCATTTTGAATAATCCACGAATCTTTATCAATCCCTTGCTGATTAAAGACTTCAAACTCAAGTCCTGCCAAGTTGCCCTTCAAATTCTTTACCACTAAATTCATTTTTTCTTTTTCAGTTCCAATCATTACCTTACCCTTGCGATAAGAGTTTCCAAGAACTCCAGCCGGCACTGTATAATGAACCTTGAGAATAGACTCTGGAGACAATGTGCTCAGCCATGATTTAGCCCAGGCCATTTCAGGTAAATCCAACAAACCAATCACTCGCCCCCACTGGCTTGGTGGCAAAGTTAAAGCAATTTTTTGAGCTCGTAAAACGCGCCGTCCAGCAGGAGATTCAAAATGCAAGTCATAACCCTTGCTTATTTTGCGAATTTCGCGAAGTTTCCATTTGAGACGAACACTTCGGTAGGGCATTAAACCTGAAACACGTTCTTTGATGGCATGAATAAGAGATTCTGCACCACCAGCCAAATAAAAACTTTGATTGGTCAGTGGAACTTCAGACAGATTAAATTCTTTGATCATTTTTTTGAGTTCGACATCGGATTGCTCAAAAACGGAAGCCCCGTAATCAAATCCATCCTGGGAACGCACACGTCCACCCAATACTGCAGAACCTTCGAACAAACGATACTGAGTTTTCGAACGTCTCAAATTATAAGCTAAACTCAACCCACTTATTCCGCCACCGATAATCAATACATGATCATCTCCAAAAGCATGATCTTCGAAAATAAAATCATCAAAAGTTGAACATCCTGCCATGGATGAAAGCAATCCTGCGCTACTCAATCCGAGTAGTCCACTGTGCAACGCTGATTTTAAAAAATTTCGCCGAGAAGACATTTCCAACCTTTAAAAGGCCATGCTACACTAATCCCGTGCTACAAACAATAACACGCGGCCAAAAAGAGCTTATTAAAATTATTTTCTGGGATCGCTTTAGCTTTCGCATTGCCATCGTTGTATTGGCCTTATTTTCATCGATCAGCGGTCTGCTTCTTCCCTATTTTCAAAAAGAATTCTCGACTCATTTGGACTTTTTAACACTGACCTACTGTGTGGTGCTTTCGCTGGTGTATTTTGGATTCAATCAATGGGCGGCTTATATCGGGCAAATCGAATCCATTCATGCTCAGAGGAAATTGGCTCGGACTATTTATCATCATAATTTAGAACTCAAACCTTTAGTTCTACAAAATAAAAGCGTTGGGGAAATTGTTTCGCTTTATACCACGGACGTTCCATCGTTAACCGTCTGGCTTGAACAATCGCTTCCCTATGGTTTTACCACACTGTTTCCATTAATTTTGACACCTTGGTTTCTTTTTTCGTTCTATGATCTCCCCTTAAAACTCAGTTTTTCATTGATTTTTTTATTGGTTTTTATCAACGGTGCGATGGCCTATCGCCAGTCTTTATTTTTTTATAAATTCAAACAGCTCGCCGCCAATCGCATGGGACTTGTAAATGAATGGATTCAAAATATTCGAGGTCTTAAAATTTTAGGTTGGCTAGAGGGCTTCGAAAATCAAATCATTAAAAAGCGACGCGAAGAGACTCTAAACCGCTTGGCCATGGTCACCAATGGTCAAGTCATGAATTCTATTTCTTCCAGCGTTACTTTTTGGCTTAATTTGAGCGTTTTGATGTTTTTTATATGGATTGAACCCAAACCATTATCTAAGGTCGAATTGATTGCGCTGCTTTGGGTGACCACGGTGTTTCTTTCAAGACCCCTGCGACAACTTCCCTGGTTTTTTACATTTATTTTTGATGCCTGGACCTCATACAAGAGAATCAGAGATTTTCTTGATTTAAAAAATCAAAATGAAATTATTCTTGATCAAATTTGTGAACAACCAGGATGCAAAACTTCTATTCGTAACTTAGAACTCAGCTTGGCCGGAGAAATTGTACTTCAAATCAAAGAGTTTAAAATACTCAAACCTGAGATTATTGCCCTTGTTGGACCCGTAGCCTCTGGTAAAAGTTTATTTCTCAAATCATTGATTCGTGAGACCTCATTTACAGCTTCACATTTTTATACAGCATCGATCACCTACGTCCCCCAAGAACACTTTGTCATGAGCGCCACTTTACGTGACAATGTCAGCTTTGAATATGGAACCAGTCCTAAGTTTGATTCTTCCATAATGAACTCGCTGAAAAAAGCGCAGTTCGATTTTCAGTTGGACCGTGTTGAAAATGGATTAGAAACCATCATCGGTGAACGTGGTCTTAATTTATCAGGTGGACAAAAACAAAGGGTCAGCATCGCACGTCAATTTGAAAATTTAAAAGAATTAGTATTATTAGACGATCCCTTAAGTGCTGTTGATATTTCCACCGAAGCGGAACTGATTCATGAGTTTATAAATCTTAAAAACCAGGGACATTCTGTAATGCTCACAACCCAGCGTTTTTCAGCGCTGAGATTTTGTGATCGTGTTGTTTACCTGGAAAAGGGGCAAATTCATTTTGATGGTACAGCTGAAGCTTTCTTGTCGCATCCCAATTTTCAAACATTTTTGAAGGGGGCTGAGTGAAAAAAACAGCCTTTTCCAAGACTATCTACGATACACTTTTGCAAGCCTATCGACCCTTTATCGTAAAACTGACTGTTTCCATTATTTTAGGATTCTTGGGACGTTTTTTAATTTTATCCAATGCGCAAATCTTGGGCCAATTTATTGATCAAACGGCAACTCTCAGTACTGACAATTTGAAACCCCTCGTTTTAAAATTATTTTTCATTCTTATTTTTGCATTTATTTTAACTCTCATTTTTCGAACGTGGTTTTCTCGACTATCAGCTCTTGCCGTTTCTCGAATCTATGATGAAACAACCTACCGCGTTTCTCGATTTCCGATATCATTTTTTGATCAACAACCTGTTGGAAAAATCACCACTCGCTTTTCAAGTGACTATGGTAATATTTTCCGACTTTTTGGTGGACCTCTGGCCGAATTCTTGTCCATCCTTTTTGATCTGATTTCAATCGTTGTCCTGATGGTCTTTGTCCATCCCTATTTTTTAATAACTCTGTTATTTTCCTCTTGGATCTATCTGAGTATTTTAAAGCGAAATCAGTTTCGTTTACGCTCATCTCGTCGAGAACTTTCAAATAATCGGGCCCCGTCCATTGCTCATTTTTCAGAAACAGTTCAGGGTTCAACGACAATCCGATTGAATCAAAAACAAAAAATGTTTACAGATAAATTCTTACAGTATGACGACACATACCTCCTGGCAAAACGAACGGTTTTCTGGAATGTCACACGATTTTCAATCGAATTAAATATTTTAAGTGCATTATTTTTTGGTCTTAATGGAATTGTTTGTCTTTTTCTGATTCATCGGGGAATTATCGGAATTGGTCTAGCCAGTGTTGTTTTAACATTCACGCTTTTGGCAACCAATACACTACAGATGTTTTTTGAGTGGTTCTCACAGTTTGAAGAAGCCCTTGTCGGTGTTGAGAAATTAGACGATTATCTCCGCAGCGAGATCGAGCCCGGCGCCATGTTACCAAGCTATTCTGATTTCAATACCAATCATCCCAAACGACATCACGATGAACACCCGCTGCCTCCTGATAGTGAAGATAAAAGCCCCTATCACTTGCAAGCTGAAGGATTAAATTTTAAATATCCAACCAGTAAAAACATGATCCTTCATTCGATTTCATTTAAGATCAAACCTGGCGAAAAACTGGGAATTATTGGCCGCACAGGTTCTGGCAAATCCACTCTTATTTCAGCCCTTCTTCACCTTTATCCTATTCAATCCGGAGCTCTCTTGATCAATGGGAAAAACGAGAATGATGTCGAACGCCATCGCTCCCTATTCTCGGTTATTTCTCAAGACCAACTCTTTCTCACGGGTACAATACGCACCAATTTGGATTTATTTCGCCAACACTCAAACCATGAGATTGAAAAAATTCTTCAACAAGTTGGTCTTGATTTCTCGTTGCACGATGATGTTTTCGAGAAGGGGCAAAATCTTTCACAGGGAGAAAAGCAACTTTTAAGTCTGGCTCGAGGGCTTCTACAGAAGGCAGAAATATTTATATTTGATGAAGCCACTTCAAACGTGGACCCTCATTCAGAATCATTGATGAATCGGGCCTTAACTGACATTTTAAGTGATAAAACACAGATACGAATTGCTCATCGATTACAAACTGTCGAGGATTGCAACGAGATCCTTTGGCTTGATGAGGGACGAGTGAAAAAGATTGGTCCAGCAAAAGAAGTCCTTGTCGCCTTTCAAAAAGCCAGGTTATAAAGGAATGATTAAAATTTAAATCTCAGACAGCACGAGGAGGACACTGTGAGCGAGACCGACGAGCAAAACAAAAAATCCGCTGAAAACCCCTCTGAAGCACCGACTGTAACTGAACAAGAACAAGATTTTCTGAATTTATTAAATCTTCAAGATCATTGGTCACAAATGACCAAAGAAAACCGCAAAGAAAAATTCTTCTTATTGCCGCGGACTGATGCTGAAGAGCTTTTTTTGAATTTAACAGCTTCGGATCAGTTTGAACTGATTGAAGAACTGACTTTATTGGAAAAACGCTCGTGGATTCGATTATTGGCTCCAGATGATGCTGCCGATTTAGTGCAGGAAGTTGAAGGCGATCATAAAGAAGAACTCCTCTCTCTGCTTGATCCACAGACAAAACGCGAGGTTTCAGCGCTTTTAGCTTACGCCGAAGACAAAGCTGGGGGATTGATGAGCTCCCGCTTTATTCGCTTGCGACCAACAATGAATGTGGATGAAGCCATTAGCTACATCCGTATCCAGGCAAAAACGCAAGTTGAAACCATGTACTACTCTTACGTTTTAGATCCTGAACAAAAACTTGTCGGTGTTGTTTCATTTCGCGAACTCTTTGCCTCGACACCAAATAAAAAAGTTTCTGAAATCATGCATACCGATGTTTTTAAAATTTCTGTCGATTTGGATCAAGAGAACATCGCTCAGGTTTTTAAAAAACAAGATCTTATGGCTCTCCCAGTTATCGATGCCGACAACAAGATGGTGGGTATTGTCACCTTTGATGATATTGCCGAAGTTGCAGAAGAAGAAGCCACCGAAGATATTCATAAAATAGGTGGTGTCGAGTCTTTGGATGCGCCTTATTTACAGATTTCAATGCTGGAAATGTTTCGAAAGCGAGGGGTCTGGCTGTTGATTCTTTTTATAGGTGAAATGTTTACAGCAAGCGCTCTTGGCTACTTTGAAGATGAATTGCAAAAAGCCGTTGTTCTGGCGATGTTTTTACCTTTGATTATCAGTTCGGGTGGAAATTCTGGATCTCAGGCCTCAACATTGATAATTCGAGCAATGGCCCTTGGGGAAGTAAAGCTTAAAGATTGGTTGCGGGTCCTTTACCGAGAAATTGCCACCGGAGCTGTCTTGGGTGCTGCCCTTGGAGTCATCGGTATGTTGCGAATTTATTTTTGGCCTTGGCGGGAACAAATGTACGGTGCCGAATATGCTCGGATCGGCGCCACTGTTGCTGTTTCTGTTGTTGGCGTTGTTATGTGGGGAACCATCACTGGCTCGATGCTTCCATTTATTTTACGACGTTTTAAGTTTGACCCGGCTTCAGCGTCAGCCCCAGCTGTTGCAACAATTGTAGATGTGACTGGATTAATTATATACTTCACAGCGGCCAGTCTTATTTTAAAAGGCGTGCTCTTATAAAAAGAAAATCTTGGGATTAAGTTGGACTTAATCCCAAAGTCCATGTGGAAAATTGTGCCCGTAATTGATCTGTGATATTTAAAAATTTAACGCCATAAGATTGTTTTTGTGAACACCAAACAACTTCGCCGTCCATTTCCTGATCCAAGCCTTCAATTTTTACTTTGATCTTCTCGCCTTTATTCATTTGAAGCGTTCCACTAAATGAAACTCCACCCAGTGATAGTGTATCTGAAGCTGTTGTGATCACTTGGTCTCCAATTTTCAAGACTAAATCTTTTGCTAATGTGTAGCGAGCATACTGACGACGCTGAATTTGTTGCACCTCTAAAGGAGTTTTGCGACGCAGACCCACCGCCAATAACACGGGCAAAAGAATCATTGCCAGTATGGCCCCTGATGTTCCCATACCGCCACTGGAATCACTGCCTGAACCATCTAGAAAACTAGAAGCCCCTGCTCCCAAAGCTTTTACCAAACCACAGCCACCACCACCAGAATCTGTTGGTGCCGAATCCGATGCAACACTTCGCTCGGTCTTATAAACGGGAGTGTAACTTGGATTGTAAGCCGCAGTTCCGGCTTGTGCTATTGCCGCCTGCGTGGCCAAAAGTGCATTCACGCGGCCACTTGTTGAAACTTTATTAATCAATGACGAAAATGTATTGGTTGAGCTCAGAATAATAGATCGCACCTGATAACCGGAAAGTTGTGGAGCTTCACGAATCAATAGTGCCGCAAGACCCGCAACAAATGGCGATGCCATTGATGTTCCGGACATCATCTGAAAACACCCTGGCGATGGACAACCATTTCCAGGAACTGAACTGACGATAGCCACTCCCGGAGCGGCCACATGAACTGTTAAACCATAATTTGAAAAGGACGCTTTATTGTCAGAATCTGTTGATGCGGCAACAGCAATATTATTGGGAGTATCAAGAGCTGCCGGATACATGGGGGTCGTATCATTATCTGACCCTGAGTTTCCAGCCGCTGAAGCAATCACCACACCATTGGTATGTGCGTAAGTGTAAGCATCATGCAACGAGCGCGAGTAGGATGAACCTCCCCACGAATTATTGATAACTTTGGCTCCCATATTCACCGCATAGTATATAGCACTCACAGCGTTGGCTGTTGTTCCAGAACCATTGGCATCTAAAAACTTTAACGGCATAATTTTTATTTTTGATTCACGCACGGATGATTGCAAAATATCTTGTCCGACACCCAAAACAATTCCCGCGACATGAGTCCCGTGATCATCATCATCATAAATAGAGCCACTGTTTGAAACATAATTCCAACCATTAATGTCATCTATATAACCATTTGAATCATCATCCACGCCGGGGGTGCCATTCAACTCGGCCGTGTTTTGCCAAATGGCACCTGAATCGGCAAACAGCGCATGAGTCATATCCAAGCCTGTATCGATGACCGCAACAACTGTTTTTGTGCCCTGATTGTAAGGCATTGCAACCGCCCAGGAATCAGTCACTTGAACATCTGCATAAGATTGATCGTAGGAATCAAATGCTCCCGGAGCAGTCCCAAAAGGTTGAACCTCAACCGGGTCAATAGTTAACTTATAATTGGGCTCTATAAACTCAACCTCAGGATCAGCCCGAAGTTGATCTAAACTTGCCTGAGAGTTGGTTTTGATATGCATCATTGTTGAGCCCCAAAACGCCTGTTTCACATGAACAGCAGAACCCATTTTTTTGATCAGACTGACGCCCTTACTTAAGCGTGAGTTCGAAGTCGCACCCTTTTGACTTTTAATTTTAATAATATATTCACCTTGAACGACTTGGCTCTGAGCATAACCGCTGACTGCTGCAAATATAATTGTCGTCGTAAATAACGCTGCTAAACGCACCAACGTACACCCCGTAGATTTATCGTGAATCGTATACTTTAAGTATCGGGGCAATAGTCTTTGGACTAAAGAATGATGGTTTATTCTCTCAAAATAATTCACTGGCACTGTCTCAACCCGAGACTTCTTGTTCAGTTTTAGACGAACCCTTCCTTGACTCGGATTTTGACCTCGTGAATCATGCTATTAAGATGAATAAAATCCAAAAAATCTTTGTCAGTGGACTTGTCGCCTTTTTACCAATGGCCGTAACGATCTATATCGTTTTTGCAGGCATCAGCATTGTTGAAAATCTCTTAGGGACTTTTCTTCAACGCATTTTACCGCCGGAGGCTTACTATCCGGGTTTTGGATTTCTCACGACGGTTATTCTGATTTTTTTATTAGGTTTGATGCTTAATAATTTTATCACAGCGGGACTTTTTAAAAAAATTCAAGAAAAACTGACAGAAATTCCGCTCATCAAAGTGGTCTATTCTCCTCTTCGTGATCTCATGAATTTATTTTCCAAAGGACATGGGCAAAGTAATTTAAAAAAAGTCGTTTTGGTACATTTTAGCGAGGGCAAAAAAGCCCTTGGATTGGTGACTCGCGAACATTTTGAAGATATTGGAATTCCGAGCCTTGCCTCGAATGATCGTGTCGCTGTTTTTTTTCCGATGAGCTATGGCTTGGGTGGTTACACTTTATTAATTAATAAAACAGATATTGAATCTGTTGATTTGCCTGCAGAAAAAGCCATGAGCTTGGCCTTAACGGCGTGGATAAAAACGGGCACGAAAGGCTCCAATGCGCTCTAAAACAACACAAGAGAAAGCCCTGGATATTAATTTAGACGTTCAATACTATGGGTCCTTTGCTGAGATTGGTGCTGGTCAAGAAGTGGCTCGACAATTTTTTCAAGCGGGAAAGGCTTCTCAAACAGTGGCTCTTTCTATCTCAGCTTATGACATGACATTTAGTGATATCATCTACGGCAAAGAAAAATCAGGACGCTATGTCTGCAAGACACGTTTAGAAAAAATGCTGGACAAAGAATACTCGAAGATGGTCACTCGATTGGTTGCCGAACGTGGTGATAAAACATGTTTTTTTAGTTTTGCGGACACGGTTTCAACAGGCACCAAAAATCATGGCTGGCTAGGAGTGCGTTTTCAAGCCAAACCAAATGCCGAAGCCCAAACCGTGATGTTTCATGTTCGACTTCTTGATAAGCATCGATTACAACAACAAGAAACATTAGGGCGACTTGGGGTTAACTTGCTGCACTCCTGCTTTTATGAACGCAAAAACCCAGATGACTTTTTAGCCGGGCTTTTTGATCAGATCAAAGAAGGATCTATTGCTGTTGATATCATTGAATTTTTTGGTGCTGAATTTAAAAAATTTGATCCTATATTATTTAATTTGAAATTAGTTCATTTGGGATGGGCTGATGCTATTCTGGTGGATTCATCCGGCCAATTACAAAACTCTGGTGACTATTTATTTGGAAAATCAATCCTTGTTCAACGTGGTTCCTACAATCCCGTCACCAATACTCATTTAGATATTTTTAAACGTGGAGTTGTGCATTTTAAAAAAGAGTTTAATCTCAAAGAGCAAGAAATTCTAGGAATGCTTGAGTTTCATTTGGATATTCGACAACAGAACAACAAACTCTCACCAGAAGAAGCCTTACGTCGCGTAAAAATGATCACAGCATTGGGTTTACCGGCACTGATTACTCGTTTTACATTATTTTACCAGTTGAAAGAATTCATCCGTCTGTCGACACCAAAACCGCTAGCTATTGTGGTCGGAGCGGCTTACCTTGAAAAATTATTTGATGTGAATTTTTATTTGAATCTGAGTGGCGGCCTACTCGAGGGTTTGGGTAAATTATTGGGGCGGTATTCGCGCTTGTACGTCTACCCTCATAAAACCAAAGAAATTTGCCTTTTGACAAAAAGCTTCTTTCCAAATCCAGAAGTTAAAAATATCTATGCTCATTTTATCGAAAGCCAGAATATTCAAGATATCGCTGGCTGTGATGAGATCGATCAATTTATTCATTCAGAAGATGTGAATAAATTGATCAAGAAAAAAGATATAGCTTGGAAAAAACTTGTCCCTGAAAAAATTCACTCACTGGTTTAGACGCTGACTCGTTTAAGCCATTCTATCATCATTTGAACCGGTTGTCCGTTGGCCCCGGTTTGAGCCAAGGCTCCAGTTGGCTTATCATTCCAGCAATAAACATCTAAGTGAGCCCATTTTTTACCACCTGCAAACTTTTCTAAAAATAATGCTGCTGTGACAGCACCACCAAAACCATCTGCTGAATTTCGAAAATCGGCAAAATTAGAATTTAATCCTGAAAACATTTTTGAAATCAGTGGCATGCGCCAAGCTGGTTCTCCGGCAACTTGACCCGCATTGCAAATCTGCTCAGACAACACATCATTGTTGCAAAACAAACCTGCAACATCAGCACCCAAAGCCACTTTGATGGCTCCGGTCAGAGTTGCAATATCGACTAAAATTTCAGGCTCATCTTTTAGTTTTTGAGTGACCGCAACATCCATCACATCTGCTAAAACCAAACGCCCCTCTGCATCTGTATTATCTATCTCCACAACAAAACCTGCGCGCGATTTATACAAATCACTGGGCCGCATCGACTTTGAATCTACAGAGTTTTCAGCAAGTGCTAAATAGAAATCACACGGTCTTGAATAATTTGAATGGGCAACCCAATAAGCCAACGCTAAAACCGCTGCGCTTCCGCCCATATCTTTTTTCATCATTCGCATACCTGATGAAGGCTTAATATCCAAACCACCCGTGTCAAAAGTAATCCCCTTACCCACAAACGCAATAGGCTTTTTACGAGATGCTTTTTTGGGCCGATAGCGAAGATGAATCATCTTTGGTGGAGTTTTTGATCCAGCCCCCACAGCCAATAACAAATTCATTCTTTCTGTTGCCAATTTTTTCTCGTCCCAAACTGTCACTTTTGTATTGGGAAACTGAATGTCTTGAGAAGCTATCCGAGACAGCGTTGTGGGATTGATTTCATTGGGTGGCAAATTTACTAAATGTCGCGCCAATTGAATGGCAACAGCTTCTTGCTGAGCCGCTGTCACCATGGATTTTGTGATTTTGCTGCCATCAGATTCAATAAAAACCTTGGGATAATTTACTTTTTTATCCGCATAGACATTAAAAAATTGATATGTTGCAAGCTCGCTTCCAATCAAAACCGCTCGCGTGATTTCAGCACTGCATTGACTTAAATAAATCTGTAAATTTTCAATATGCAGATTTTTTGTCATACCTATAACTGAACCGGCCTGATCTCGGAACCATCCGTAGACGGACTCATCCATCAAACCATAATGTTGCCCACGCTTTGACTCTGTATTTTTTAAAATCCAAACCGGACCACTTTTTCCGACGAAATGAAGTGATCGCTTATCCGTCGCTAGTAATTTTTTAGCTTGAAAGTCATGAGCGTGAGTCTCGATGATCTCTTTAGTTTCCTTAAGCAACTTGGATTTTGAGGTAGATCCCAAAACATAGACAATTCCTTCCGGAGAAGAAGACAGTTTTAACTCAAATTGAATCAAAGGTTGGGTCATTACTCGAATACTCATTTATTCACCTCAGGATGTTTGCTATCATGGTGCCTTAGACATGATGAATAATGCAACTGTGAATATAAAACTGGGTTTGTTTAATGTGGAAAATTTATTTCTGCTTTTTGACCGTCCCATACCACCGAATTATCAAAATCTTACAGAAGATGAATGGCAGAAATTGTCTACCTCGATTTACGACAACAAGCCTTTGAAAAAGTGTCTCTCCATAGCCTCTATCATTCTTAAAAATGAACCCGATATTATGATGGTCTGTGAAGTGGGAGGCCTTGAGTCTCTGAAAAATTTCAATTCATTATTTCTGGACTCAAAGTATTCGTGTGTGCTTTTAGAGGGCAACTCCAATCGCAATATTGATGTGGGATTTTTGATTAAAAAAGATCTTCCCTATTTCTTCGATGTCATCAGTAACAAAAACCGCCCCCTTCATTTTCTGTACCCTCATGAAATCCTATCTCAGCAGCATGGATTTAAAATCAAAGCTCCTTCTCAGCTCTTTTCACGAGATTGCCTGGAACTTCGACTTTTTCTGAATAACCGAGAAAAACCATTTATGATTTTACTTCTGACACACTTAAAATCTCGATTGGATCCAGAGCGGATCGATCCCGGAGGCGTCGAACGGCGCTCTGCCGAATTAAGAACAGTTGTTTCAATCTACAAAGAACTGGAATACCAATACCCAGAAATCCCCGTTTTAGTCTGTGGTGACTTGAATGGGTACGCTGGAAAACAGAATCCTGATCTTGAATTTTTACCGATCTATCAACAGACAGATCTTCAAGATATTTTTGAAGTGGCTGGTGTAAGTACAGATAAACGCTCTACATTTTATCAAATTAAAAACGGAAACAAGGCCGAAGGTAAGCAAATAGATTACTGCTTTATCCCAAAGAAAATTTGGCCTCATTTAGCTAGTGATTGCTCTGTGTATTTGTACACGGATCACCTGGGGCTCCCCCTCAACCCACCAACAACGATGGATTTAAAAAGCCAACTTCCGTCAGATCACTACCCCCTCTTTTTTACTCTTGAAAACCTGCCCGTTTGATGCGATTTTTAAACTATGAGTTTAAAAAAAATACAGACTCCTCAGTTTGAAATCACCGCAACCTCAGTTTATGTCCCTAGCGAATCAGCACCCGACCAGAACCGATATTTCTTTGCTTATAAAATCTCTGTGAAAAATAAAGGAAATCAGGATGCTCAACTCATGAGTCGCCACTGGATTATCACAGATGCGTTAGGCCATATCGAAGAAGTTCGCGGCCCTGGCATCGTTGGTTTGCAACCTCGCATTACTGCCGGACAGGCCTTTGAGTATGATAGTGCCTGTCCGTTACGAACACCCTCAGGCAGCATGAGGGGATACTATCATTTTGTTGGTGATGATGGAGAACCTTTTGAAGTTGAAATTCCTGAATTTTATTTAATCAGTCCGCACGCGATGCACTAGTTCACACAAAATTTGCAACTGCTTTTCATACTCTAGGCTATAAACATCGTCTTCCATCATTTGCTCTGGCAGCAATGGCACATGAATAAAAATAGATTTTATACTCTTGAACTCGTGCAACACCCGAAAGTACAAGTCATTGCAAACATAAGTCCCCGCCGAAAAGGAAATATCCACTGCATCCATTTTTTCTGTTAATTTTTCCAATGGATACTGAGACATCAATGCCAGTGGCGCATCGGACACGATGGATCCCGTTAGCGGTCGAATACCTTTTTCATCCTGATGCCCGGACTGAATCCAATTCAGACCAATCTTTTCAAGACACACTTTTTTGCGGCCACGTGCTTGCCCCAGCATCAAAATTAAATCGGGATTGATCTGAATAATTCGTTCTTTAAAAATTTGAAATGAATTTTCAAACTCAACAGGCAACACAATGGAATCGACTTCTGAAAATCGATTTCCCAGCTCAATCGCCAGCAACTGACTTGGATTAATCTTTTGATTTAGAAATGGCTTAAACCCAGAAACAAGAATTTTCATGGTGATCGTAAAAAACGATTCCAATTTAAATCTGAACCTTGAAAGACATAGCGCTCGTGCATTCGACCAGATCGCGCAAACCAAAACTCAAATTCAGTCGGAATAATTCGATATCCACCCCAATGTGGTGGCCTTGGAACAACCTGCCCCTGAAATTTGGCTTCCACTTGCTGTGCTTTTTTTTGAAAAAATTCAAACGACTCAATTTTATCAGATTGTTCAGAAGTCCATGCACCAATCTGACTCAGCCGAGGTCGACTAGCAAAATACTTTTCAGACTCTTCATCTGTTAATTTTTCAGCAATCCCCTCAATGCGGATTTGCTGGTCAAGGTGGGGCCAATAAAAAGTAGCCGCCACAGCGTTATTAACCTCTATATCACGGCCTTTACGACCATTGTAATTGGTATAAAAAGAAAACCCTCTGCGAACTAATCCTTTAAATAGGACGATCCGTACAGAGGGTTGATGTCTTTCATTCACTGTTGCGAGCGCCATCGCATTATGCTCTGGCACTCCCTTAATTTGAGCCTCTTTAAATAATTCTAAGAAATTTTCAAATGGGTCATTCTTAAAATCAAAGCTCATAGAGATATCTCGCTTTCAGGTGACGAAACTACTTCTTTGGTTTAGCTGGCGCTGCCGCTGGTTTAACAATTTCAAGCAATTCAACTTCAAAAATCAAAGCTGAATTTGCTGGAATACCTGGTCGGCCAGATGGTCCGTAAGCCAATTCAGGTGGAATGAATAATTTGTACTTTGATCCCACTTTCATCATTTGCAAAGCTTCTGTCCAGCCTGCGATCACGCCACCAACTGGAAACTCAGCAGGTTGACCACGATCAACAGATGAATCGAATTTTTCACCAGTGATCAATGTTCCCGTGTAGTGACACTTCACATTGTCTTCTTTTTTTGGCATTGGGCCAGTGCCCTCTTTGATAACCATGTATTGCAAACCAGAAGCTGTCGTTTTTACACCCTCAGCTGTTTTATTTTTTTCTAAGAACTCTGCTGATTTTTTTTTGTTGTTCTCGCCCTCTTCTTGTTGCTTTTTCATTGCTGATTCTTGCAACTTCATCATTGCTTTTTGAATCTCTTCTTTTGTCATTTCTGACTTACCTTGACCGGCATCTTTCATTGAAGCCACCAAAGTTGTTGCATCAAAATCAATATTTTGTGCTTTAAGGTTTTGGCCAATCTGTTGGCCGATAGCATACGATGCTTGGCCCTTATCAGATTTTAAATCCGGCTTGTTACATGCCGTAAGTGCAAGAGCGGCTACTGCGACTACTAAAACTTTTGTCATACGAATCCTTTCAATAATGATTTCGTTTTTATATTAAGCTTTAAAACTTTTAAATCTTGTTTTCAGTCTTAAATCATGCTCGAATTCATAGGGATTTCAAACACATAACATGCTGCACACATTGCTATATTTTTTAGCCCTCTTTAGCCTTTCAACCTCACCAAACTGGGCTCGCCTCAGTCAAATGCCCGTCGACGTCCTGGGTTTTTGGCGTTTACTGATCGCTTCCGTTCTGATTTTTGTCTGGGTTTTCTTTTATAGACGCCAGCCTTTTCCTCGCATTGAGAAAAAGTTCTTCTGGGTTATAGCCTCGGGAATTTTCTTTTTTGGTCACCTTTGGACCTACAAGTATGCCTCCAAGACCACGTCGGTCGCCAATACCATGATCTTTTTTGCAACGAATCCTATCTGGTCCACACTTGGATCAATTTTCTTTTTTAATGAGCGCTTCACGCGACGTCTCGGTTTGGCTTACTTGTTGGCTCTTTCTGGGATTACCCTTTTGGTGTCACATCAATTTGATCTCAACAGCACTGGATTTCTGGGCGATATTTCAGCGATTGCGTCAGCCTTATTGTTTTCCGCCTATATTCTGACTGGAAAACGAGCTCGGATCTACTATTCCAATTCAGTCTATGCCAGTTTTCAATATCTGATTGGAGCAATCTGTTTTTTCCTAGCCGTTCTTATTTCGGGCCATGATTTTACCAATCATTCGACTATTTCCTGGACGGCTGTTGCTGGATTAGTGATCTTTCCAACTCTATTAGGCCATCTCAGCTTTTCCTACCTCATGAGCACCATGAACCTCAGCCTGATGTCTTGCGGAAAACTCATTGAACCTGTTCTTGCTTCGATCATTGCCTACTTTGTTTTTGGTGAATTGCTCACCCCACATGCGATCATGGCTTTTATCCTGACAGCTTCAGCACTTTTCGTTCTATTTATGCCTTCGTTACGATTTTCAAAGACTTGATATAATCCATGACCTCAAGGCGAGATCCTTTAAATTGAATCTTCGGTTCCCGTTTTTCAAGAGATCCCACATACATAGGATCATAGTACCAGACCAATAATTTTTCGATCCAAATCTTATTCTTTTCTAAACCACCGCTCGTAAAAAATTGCTGCTCACACAAATCCATATCGGACAATAGCTCTTGCGCACGCAGCCCACCCAATTTATTTTTAATTTTTCGAATAGATTCTCGATAGGATTCCAAAACTCGAGATACCGCAGTAGGTTCCGAGCTCTGATTGAGTTTCGAAGAAATGTAATCGATATATATATTATCAATCCGCTGCTCTAAGCTTTCGTTCATCAAAATCACAGGAGACGCTCGCATTTTAGTGAAAAAAACTTCCGGAATATGCCGATGACCAATCATTCGACTTTCATCTTCAAGCATAATCAGGGATGGTTGCTGTAGACTCAGAAGCTTCACAGCCAATCGATTTTCAAAATCAGCCTGAACTGGCTGTGGAATATCCCACGCCCCAAAGGCTGATCCCCGATGATGAGCCAACCCTTCCAGATCCACAACTGGAACATCTTCTGCTAATGCATTTAAAACATGAGTCTTCGCGCTACCCGTGTTTCCCGTTAAAATCACCAGAGACGCTTGTTCTGCATAATTTGCAATAGTTTCCAAAAAAAATGCACGCGCTTGCTTGTAGCCTTTTTCTAAACGAGGAACATCAACCCCATGACTTGCAATAAACTTCTGCGATGTTTGGCTACGCAGACCACCTCGAAAACAAGTGATCAAAGCCTCCGGGTGAGACTGAATATACGACAACCAATTTTGAGTTTTTATTTCTAAATTTTTGCCTGAGACAATTCGATATCCCAAGGCTATAGCGGCCTCTTGTCCTTGAGTTTTATAACAAAGACCGACTTCATGCCGTTCTTGATCAGACAGCACTGGCAAATTGACTGAACCTGGAATCGAGCCTTGCTCAAATTCAACCGGAGCACGCACATCAATAACGGGAAGACCCTGGATAAGATGAGTTTTAAATTCTGAAAGAGTCACTGTTTTCATCGAATAACGAGAGCACTTTCATTTTGGCTTTGAACTGAACCGATAATGGCTGCATGAGAAAACTGACCTCTCAACACTTCCACGATGATTTCTGCTCGCTCTGCACTGACCGACAAAAGCAGGCCACCGCTGGTTTGCGGATCACACAACAAATTCTGCTGAATACTATTTAAATCCATCGTCACCTTGTCTTTCACGTACTCACTATTTGATCGATGAGCTTTGGTCAAAAACCCAGCTTCTAAAAGTTGAAATGTTTTTGAAAAGTGGGGGATTTTTGAAAAGTTAAACTCAAATGTTTTCTCGCTGGCTTTCGCCATTTGAAGACTGTGACCTAATAGACCAAAACCTGTAATATCCGTTGCCGCATGAATATATTTTTGATCATCACCTAGAATATTTAATATGGAATTCAGTTGCGACATGGAATTTAGTTCTGTAGCGATGTCCTTCTCGGTAACTTCGCCTCGCTTTAACGCGGCAGTAGCTGTCCCTGTCCCCAAAGGCTTTGTCAGAATCAACCTATCACCGGCAATTGCTGTGGCGTTAGACCAAATTTTTTGGGGATGAACATAGCCCGTGACGGAAAGCCCAAATTTAAGTGTGTCATCATCTATAGAATGTCCACCAATAAATGAAGCTCCGGCTTCGCCAATTTTATCACTCGCCCCCTGCAAGACCTCAGCAATAATATTTTGTGAGAACTGGGCCAATGGAAATGCCAAAACAGCCATGGCCGTTTTTGGAACACCACCCATCGCATAAACATCACTCAATGCATTTGCAGCGGCAATTTGCCCAAAGACATACGGAGAATCAACGATGGGAGTAAAAAAATCCAAAGTTTGCACCAAGGCTAAATCTTCTGATACTTTAATGACAGCGGCATCATCCATCAGTGATCCATCCACCAGAATGTCACTTGAGTTTTTAGGAAAGCGAACTCGAGCCAATATTTGACGAAGTTCTACGGCCGGTACTTTGGCGGCACAGCCACCCTTTTGCACAGTTTGCGTCAATCGAACAATTTCATTCATAAGCCTTTTTATTGCACACTTCTCGTTCTTGAGGCAACCTTTACAACAATGCACTCACTGAAATCTTGGATAAAAGTTCTCTTGTTGGCTGCGCTGGTGGGAACGGGCGTTCGCCTTGTATTTTTTATTCTTTTAGCTCCCCCTGAACTGACTTCTATGGGCCATAAAATACCCTATGCTGAAATTTTTCATGCCTTTCTTTTAGGTTTTCGCTTTGATTTAAGTGCCACTTGTTACTTAACGTTGATCTTTTGGATGATCAGTTTTTTTCTTCCAAAAATATGGTCGCTCTTTATATGGAAATGCCTTTTGTCGTTCTGGGGATTCTTGCTCCTTGTTGATATTGGTTATTTTTCTTTTTACAATGATCGCCTCAACGTATTGATGTTTGGTCTTTTTGAAGATGATACATGGGCATTGATTAAAACATTTTGGAAAAATTATCCTGTGATTCCCATTTTGCTTTGCGCCGGAGCCTTAAGTTATTTTTTTCATAGGCTGATTAAAAATGAGTTTAAAATAGATCGCAACTTTCGGAACCATATTTCAACTCCCCTGACTCGCGCTCTTATTTTAGTTCTTTTAGTTATTGGCGCTCGAGGCACCTTTGCTCTGTTCCCATTGGGCGATCATGATACGGTAGTCTCCAGCGTTCCCTTTCTGAATACACTGAGCTTTGGCACGGCTCACGCATTCTCGCGAGCTATTAAATTAAAACGAGAACAAATTAAAATGGGATCCTCCGAGTGGTTTGCAAACCTTAAAGAATTTGGTTACCTCAACAAGGAAGATCAAGCTTTTATCGATTATTTTGATTCCAAAATTCCTCCAGGAGGCAATCGCTTCCAACTGATGAATTTTAAAACACAGTTGAATTTCAAACGCCCCTCGCCACCCCATGTGGTTCTGATTGTCATGGAAAGCTGGGGCACCTACGGCCTGCAATTTCAGAATGACAATTTCAATCTTGTCGGTGGAATGAAAAATCATTTTACCCGAGGGCTTCTCAATACCCAATTTCTCTCGACAACTCCGGCAACAACAGGCTCGCTGAGCTGTCTATTAGCTGGCGTTCCCCAACGCGCGATCAGTCCTTTTTTGACTGAAAGTGATTATCTGCATACACAACTGACGACATCTCCGGCAGTGACATTTAAAAAAGCTGGGTACCAGACCCGCTTTGTCTATGGTGGAAATCCGGGTTGGCGAGACATGAATAAATTCGCCTTAGCCCAAGGCTTCGACGACGTTTTAGGTGAAGTTGATATTCAGAAAAAGTTTTCACCCCAACAATTGGAAAAGCACGATTGGGGAATTTACGATCATGATTTATTCAACTATGTAGAATCCCTCTTGCGCGAGGCTGAAAAACCACAACTTATTGTGGTGATGACGACCTCGAATCATCCACCGTATGAACTGCCGACCACGGCTCAAAAGCACACTATTTCACTAGACCAGTTTCCTGAACGTGCAAAGCTCATCGATCAAAATCTGGCGCTCAAACGGTTTCTGGCTTTTCGCTACTCATCGGACTCACTCAGCGAGTTCCTAGACCAAATTCAACGGAATGAAAAGCTCCATTCAAGCACGATAACAGCGGTGACTGCTGATCATACGTTTTGGATTAAAAATTTCTCTCATTCAGAAATTTTTATGAAATCAGCCGTTCCATTTTTTCTGACGCTACCACCAAACTTAAGCTCTCAATTGTCCCTGAAACAATCGACTCATTTTCGCACTAGCTTCGCCAGTCACCATGATATTTGGCCAACACTCTATGACGTAGCTCTGAAAGATTCCATGTACCAGACGTTTGGCCGATCACTCTTTCAGAACTCAACAAACTCGTTTGCTCTTAGTTTTGAGCGGGCTATCTTTTCAAAAGATCGAGCCGTCTATGTTCAGTCTGCCAATCAGTTTTCAAGCATGAAAGCGGTTGGACCTTTGACTTACGAAACCACACCCGAGGTTTTGGATGCGGATCATCAAATGTCGCAAAAATACCGCTCCCTAATGGGAGCTCTTGACTCGTTTTTATATCACTCTAAGATAAAACAGTAATCGGCAATCACGCCGAATGAATCAGGAGATTCCATGAAATTATTTATCGCTACTTTAGCATTAGCCATTGCTGCAAATGCTGCTGAGCCAACAACAACTACGACAACAACTGAAACGACAACTCCAGCTGTTACAACAACTGCAACAACGACTACTGAAACAACTGACGAAACTAAAAAAGTTACTAAGAAAGTTGCTAAAAAAGTTAAAGGCATGAAAAAAGGACAAAAAGCTGCTGCTCCTACAACTCCAGCAACTGTTCCTGCGACTACAGCTCCTGCAGCTCCTACAGCTCCAGCTACTGAGACTAAGTAATCCTTATTTTTTAAAAAAAAGTGAAAAAGGAACAATGAAAATTTGTTCCTTTTTTTTATCTAAAAATTAGGGACTGCCCACAGGAGTGGGCCTGTTTCAAAAATTACCCAATAAATAAAAACTCAAAATTGCAATGCAAGTCGGAAGAAATGCCGCCATTAAAAGTTTCAAAGCATTTAAAGAGCTATCCGGAAACTTAGAGCTTAAAATCGAAAACCCAGCTGGGTTGGGTGCATTCGCAAGAATTGTTAAACCACCACCGGCCAATGCTCCAGAAACTAAAGCCCATTTTGAAGAATCGGTAATCGAGGCCACTTGCGACCCCAAATAAGTCAATGCCGCATTGTCCGTGATTGCTGTTAATCCCGTGGCACTCAGAAATAGAGTTGTCTCATTCAAACTGGAAATAATAGGCTCCAACCACCAGCGCTGAAATGATCCAAACACGACCAATCCTCCCAGGAAGAAGGCAACCAAAAAGCCTTCTTTAAATTTAAGGCCATCTTGATACACTTTTGTGACTGTTGTAAATCCAATGAAAATTAAAAATATTCCGAAAAACACATTCACGTAATGAGATGTCGCCACAATGGCTATTAAAAATAAAATATGATTCATCGTAATCCACAGAGGAATATGCTGTTTCTCCAATGTCATTGGCGTTAACGTCTTTGCAATTTCTTTTCGAAAGTACAAAGTGAATAAACCAGAATTAAGAACGACAGCCACGATGGCCGCCACGCCCAAATTAGAAAACACATCTCCTAATGACCAGTCCCATGCTCGGGCGATAATCATAATGGGTGGAGCCGCAAAATGCGTTAATGATCCACCTACCGAAATATTCACAAACAATAATCCAATAATTCCATACAGCAAATGCGATTGAATTTTGTCTCCATCGATCATGCGATACAACAGTAAAGCTAAAATTGTAATAGCTGCAGGTTCAGTTATGACTGATCCTAACAATGGTCCTAGGGTCATCAGGATTAAAAATTGCACAACAACTGTCGGGAAAGGCAACACCTTTTCTGCGAATCGACTCAAAGAATAAATCAGCAACCGGGACAAACTAATAAGTGGTCGAGTTGACGCGACAATAAGAATACAAAAAATAAAAAGTGGTTCTGTCATATTCAAGGATTGCTGATAGGTAATGGCGTCCTTTGGCCCTTCAAAAATAGACCACATCACTAAAAATACAAAGGCCCACAATCCAAAAACAACTTCGACTTCAGACAGTAAATGTAAAAATGATTCCATCGGAGAACCTTTTTCAAACTTTCGAGATAGCTTTGCAAAAAAAGATACTAAAAAAGTATGAGCCAAAGCCACGGCAAACAAACCAGTTCCCAAATAACTGACATCAACCACTTAAAACTCCTCTTGATTTCGATATTTCCAGGCAAATCTCACCAAACTTATCAAGGTAAACGCCAATGAACCCACTAACCCATAACCGTAACCTTCTCCGGGATACATTGAATAATGTAAACCAAAATAAATAACGAAGGCTTTTCCAACAAATGTAGGCATTAAAAATGTTCGAATCAAAGTCTTCAACTTTGATTTTACGTGCGGCTCAACAGAGGACATAAATACCTTTAATTAAAAAATGGTGACCCCACCAGGACTTGAACCTGGATCGACCGTTTAGGAAACGATTGCTCTATCCAGTTGAGCTATAGGGTCCCTCCCAAAAGGTACCAGCTCACTTTCTAATAGGCAATGCGTTAGCATGTTCTTTGCTCTGAATAACAAAATGGCAAGATTTAATACTCCACAAACTTCTGAGTTCCCTTTTCATATTACAGGTCGTCGTCATAATAAGACCGCATTTGATCTCGATTTAGATACCGTTTGGAAAATAATGAGTGATCACCTTTATCTCACCCATCATTTATTTGGACTTAAAATCTATTCATTTGTATTAATGCCAAACCATTTCCACCTGATCTGCGGAACGAATTCCGAACCATTAGGTACAGCGCTTGGATACTTTATGCGTGAAACAAGCAAATCGATGAACTTGTTATCGGGCAATATCAATCAAAATTGGGGCTCAAGGTACTTCAGATGCGAAATACCAACGTCAAACTATTATATAAATTGCTATAAGTATGCTTATCAAAACCCCATGCGAGCAAACTTGGTATCAAAATGTGAAAACTGGAAATACTCAACACTCAACGGTTTACTTGGACGAACACATCTCTTCATTCCCACAGTTGAGGATACTCTTTTATTTACGGATACCGGATCACTCATCGAAGAGAACTTAGTTTGGTTGAATCAAAAAATTACTGACGAAAACATACTGGCTATGCGAAAGGCTTTAAAAAAAACAAAATACAAACTCCCTAGAAATGGAGGGAAAAAAAACCACCCATTAGAGGGTGGGCTTATTTAATAACTCACTGCATTCCAAAAAGTGAGCTGGTACCTATTCGTCGTCGAGTTCGTCGTCACCGACAATGCCCAGGTTATACTTTTCGATGCGATAGCGCATGGAACGGAAGCTGATTTTGAGAAGCTTCGCAGCTTTTTTCTTCACACCACCGGCAGCGTGAATGGCTTTGACCAAAAGTTCTTTTTCGATTTGACCAACAACCTTATCTAGATCCAAACCGTCCTCACCAACGTCAATTTCATTACTAGACGCCATCTTCCTTCCGGATGGCGTATTCACCATTGGTGGAAGTGACTCTGGCAGGACAGTTGCTCCAGCCTCAAGAGCAACCGTACGTTCAATCATATTTTCAAGCTCTCGCACATTACCCGGATAGTTGTATTTCTTAAGTATATCCATGGCCTCATTTGAGATTGTTGCAATCGATTTATTGAGTTTTTCATTATATTTTTTCAAAAAGTGAGCTGCTAACAATGGGATATCTTCGGGGCGTTCACGCAATGAAGGAGTGCGAATATTGATGACGTTTAAACGGTAGTACAAATCTTGACGAAAAGTTCCTTTGGCAACCATGTCTTCGAGGTTGCGATTTGTTGCTGCGATGATTCGCACGTCAACTTTCATATCTTCGGTAGCACCAACTCGGCGGATAATTCGTTCTTGAATGGCACGCAAAAGTTTAACCTGAATAGACAGCGGCAGCTCACCGACCTCATCCAAAAATAAAGTTCCACTGTCGGCGACTTCAAAAAGACCAACCTTATCCGAGATCGCTCCGGTAAAAGATCCCTTCTTATGACCGAACATTTCTGATTCCATTAAATTTTCAGGAATCGCTCCACAGTTGATAGTAACAAAAGGTTTATCTTTCAAAGGACCATTATAATGAATCGCCTTGGCGACGACTTCTTTTCCCGTTCCTGATTCGCCAGTAATCATGACATTTGTGGGAGATTGAGAAACTCGCTTGATCAAGTCAAAAATGGCATGCATAGGAGGAGAATTTCCAACCATATTCTGAAATGAATACTCTTTAACTAATTCTTTCTTTAAAACCCGCACTTCTGTTTCTAAATTTTTAGAGCGTAGTGCATTTTGAATGTTCATTCGAACTTCATCAATTTTAAATGGCTTTGTGACATAGTCGTAAGCACCCATTTTCATGGCTTCAACAGCTGTTTCAGTCGTGCCAAATGCAGTGATCATCATAAACACGATATCAGGATAGTTGTCCTTTACATATTTCAAAAGCTCAATACCCGTGACATGTGGCATTTGCATATCTGAAATAACCATATCAAAAGATTTTTTAGTCAGAACCTCTTGCGCCTTCTGTCCGTCTTCAGCCGTGGTGACTTCATAGCCTTCTTTCTTAAGCATAATCTCTAAAAATTCGCGGATTGACTCTTCGTCATCGACCACTAAAATGCGCGATTTCATAACTGTCCTCTTTCTTTAATGACCCAATTCTGGGAATTTTAATATAAATTCAGATCCAACATTCACCTCACTGAGAACCTCAACAAGCGCATCGTGAGCGTCTAAAATTTTATGTGTAACAGCTAAACCTAATCCAGTCCCTTTGATCTTTGTTGTATGAAATGGTTCGAACAAACGCTTCAAAGTTTCGGGTTTCATTCCTGCACCGTTATCCTTAATTTTGACGACAACATAGTTATCCTCTCGCCCAATCGAAATTCGAATGATTGGTTGCGGTCGATTTTCAAGTGCTTGAACAGCATTGATCACAATATTTAAAAAAGATTGTTTTAATTTTTCTGAAAAGCCCCTGATTTTATGAGGAGTCAATTGAAGTTCCCAATGAATATCTTTTGAAAGCACTGAATGAAATTTTACGTTCTGCACCACTTCATCCAACACCAAAGACAGTTCAACCACTTGATCAGGTTTTTTTTCAGGTTTAGTGTAATCCAAAAATTCAGTGATTAAATTATTAAGACGATCAATTTCTTTAATGATAATCTTCATCAGCTTTGTTTGATCAGGATCTGTTGTTTCACTTGAAAGCAATTGCACACTACCACTGATTCCCGCCAATGGATTTCGGATTTCATGCGCAATTCCAGCTGCCAATTGACCAATTGCCGCCAATTTGTCTTTCTGTTTCACTTGTTCTTCTAGCTTTCGCAACTCTGTCACATCTTTCACTAACGAAATCATGAGATTCTCATTAAGCTCTTCATCAAAATAGCTTGTTCGATCAAATTGAAAAAGTCGCCTTTCAGATTGGCCACTCGAAACATATGCCACATCCCCGGCACCTTGAGTTTTGAATTGATGAATTAAGTTTTGAATATCATCAGTCGCAAGTTTCAAGCCATCATTCAAAAAATTATTCTGAAGTATAATTTTTTGATTGTCCTGACTGACAATCAATCCTAGTGGAATTTTTTCCAGTAAAACTTTTGAAAATTCCGCTTGTGATTTATATTTTTTCTGAACCTTACTGAGATCACTTTGGATCCCATAGATTTCTTCTTTTAACTGCCCAGATACAATAATAACAGCAATATAGGAAAGATTAAACAATGCCAATGATAGAATATTTTGCATAGATCCCGTTTGAAAAACAGTCAGATTCATTACAGAAATTCCAAATGAAGCCACCATCCCCAACGCGCACAACTGGATAAACTTAAGGTCAAAACTGGCTAAGAAAAGTAAAAACAACTGGATCACTAAAAGAAAACTGGATAATTGAGGAAATGATTTCATAAACAGAACTATAATAAAAAAATCAGTCGCATAAGAAATCAAAGCCCTACTGCTCGATACTGAAGTATCAATAAAGTAGTGAATAACAAGATGATGTAAAAAAATTGCAGCAAATGAAAAATAGAACGAAAAAACAAAATCCACTTGCAAAAATGGTTTCTGCAAAAGAATCAGAGTCTGAAATAGGATAAAATAAATAACTAATGCGATTGTGCGCATATTTTGGCGCGCACCTGCTTCAAACAGTAACCGAAGGTTTGAGCTTTCAACATTCACTACTGTCCACCCATCGTATCTGCCAGACCAAATATAGGTAAATACATAGCCACCATAATAACAGCGATAATCCCACCCAAAACGACCATCAAAAGTGGTTCAACCAATGCTGTTATTGTTTTAACGGCATTTTCAACTTCATCTTCATAAAAATCTGCGATTTTTGCCAACATCACATCTGTCGTTCCCGATTGTTCTCCGATAGCGACCATCTGCGAAACCATTATTGGAATTTCTTTTTGCTTTGCCAGTGGTTGGTGAAATGGTCGTCCAATAGTGACTGATTCCCTGCAGGCAATAAGGGCTTTCTCGATAACATAATTTCCAGATGTGCGAGCGGCAATTTCAATAGCCTCGATCAGTCCGATTCCAGACGACAGCAGAGTTGAAAGCGTTCGACTCATGCGTGCAACACTGGATTTTTGTATAAGATCGCCAAATAAGGGAGCATTGATCATGACTTCATCAAATTTACGTTGTCCCTCCAGAGTATTCATATAATAAGTAAAGCCTGCAACAACTCCAACAATTGAGAGAATAATCACATGCCACTGTTGGCGCAAAAACATCGATAGATTCACGATGGCCATTGTCAATGCCGGAAGCGCTTTTCCTGATCCCGCATAGAACTCTTGAAACTTTGGAATAATAAAAAAGATAATACCACCAATAACTAGAAATGCGACAAATGTGATGACTATTGGCATCACCAAGGCACTCTTAACTTGGCGTTTTATTTTCTCATTCTTTTCAATGTACATTGAAAGTCGAGATAAAATGGTATCTAAAATTCCGGCCTCTTCACCAGCTTGAATCAAATTACAATACAGACGATCAAACACACGGGGATGCTGAATCATCGATTCCGAAAGCCTACGACCAGACTCAATCGAAGCGCGTATCTGGATAAGTGCCTCTTTTAAAATTTTATTAATAGACCCCTCTGATAAAATTCGAATCGAATCTAAAATCGGAATACCTGAATTAATCAAAGTTGCAAATTGACGCGTAAAAATTTGCAAATCTTTTGATTTAAGCCGTGGCGCTAAGAACGAACTGATAAAAACGTCCGCGCTGGAACTCTGTTTTCTTTTCAAATCCACTTCAAGTTTCAATGGCATAAGCTGGCGAGCACGCAACTTGATCTTTGCTTCATTTTCATCTCGAGCTTCGATTCGTCCTCGAGACATTTTTCCCGCAATTGTACGTGCTAAGTATTGGTATGTTGCCACTAAAGTCCCATTTTTTTCAATTGTTCATCTAATTGCTCAGGTTGATCCGAAGCCGAAAATGCGGTCTTCACATCAAACTGTCGACGAATAAGATTGTGAATGATTGATTGATTCAAAGACTGATAACTTTCTTTTGAAAATAAGGACAGATCCAACAAACCATTCGTTTTAAACGCTTGAATCAGCTGGAAAATATTGTCTCGATCACCCTGTCGTAATAGCAAAAGTTCATAAATAGGATTCATCGCAGCTCCAACAAGTTTTTGCACGGCAATCCCATTCAATAAAGTCAAAAACCGAAACATCAAACCTGGAGTCAACTTCTCAAGACACTGTTGAAAAACAATCTGCACGCTTTCAGCTGTTGTTGTTAAATAAACAGCACGTCCTTGCTCAGCTAACTCAATCCATTTTTCCCATTTCTTAACATAGTTAAAATCAAGAACAACAGTTTCAAGTCCATCATAAATCAGATGATTTGTTTCCCAATCAATAGTGTCCGCACCAAGTTGAATAATGTTGTCCAGAGCCGGCCACTGAAAATCATTTTCATGTGCATGAATTCCAATAAGATTGACCTTTTCATTTTGTTTCTTTTCTAAAATTTCAGCTATCAAGCTGGATTTTCCCGAACGACGGGGGCCTGCAAAAATAAAAATACCTTTATCTTTTTTCAGAAGATCCCAAAATAATGGATTCTGAATTTGACATTCCGAATGATTCTTTGATTTGGCAAGAGCCATAAACGCCCGAAAACAATCTTTTCGTTCAACAAATGTGAACTTCCAAACATTCGCTTGCGAATGGTATAAACCACTTACAAAGCCTTTAGTTTCCAATTGAATTTTTTCACCGGGCTGCAAGCAAAGCTCTTTCAAGTCTTCCCACTCGTCAATTTTTAATGGACTATTTTGCATTTCGACCCAATCAAGGCCTGTTTTTGAAAGTATTTTTTGCCCCACAACAAACGAGATTTGGTGACCATTATTTTCAACTGATAGACTCAACATTTTCTCAATCATTGATTTCTTCTTCTTTCACGGATGAATTATAAACTTCCTCGACGGTTGTTTGACCTCGCGCCAGTTTTAATAAAGCACTCCGGCGCAAATTACGAAATCCGCTATCACGTCCAATTTGGCGTATTTCAGAAGTACTTGCACCCCGCAGAACAGCTGTTTTCACTTTTTCAGTCATGGGCATCAGTTCATAAATAGCTTGTCGCCCCTTGATCCCTGTTTGATTGCAACTGACACAACCACGCCCACGGAAAAGTTGGAATCTTGGAATATCAACTTTGGGAACGCCGAGCGCAATTAAAGTTGATTCTGGAATTTGTACGGGCTCTTTACAAGCTTCACATATTTTTCCAACCAAGCGTTGAGCAACGATCAAATTCAAAGTTGACGTGATGATATACGGCGCTACACCCATATCAATTAAACGGCTAATTGTTGAAGCTGCATCATTTGTATGAAGCGTGCTCACGACCATATGTCCTGTTGACGCTGCTTTAAAAGAAATTTCAGCAGTTTCTAAGTCACGAATCTCTCCGACCATCACCACATCCGGATCCTGACGAAGAAAAGCGCGCAAGGCTGTCGAAAAGTTCAAATCAATTTCTGAATTCATTTGAACTTGATTAATGCCTTCCAAATTGAACTCAATCGGATCTTCTGCCGTACAGATATTAGTGTCTATTTTATTAATTTCAAAAAGTGCCGAATAAATTGTGGTTGTTTTACCCGAGCCTGTTGGCCCCGTGATCAAAACCATTCCCTGTGGCAACCCAATAGTTTTTTTTAAAAGTTTCAGATCTTCGTCTTCAAATCCCAACTTTGTCATATCCAATTGTAAGTTGGATTTATCTAAAAGTCGCATCACGATCTTTTCACCCCACATCGTTGGGATAGAACTGACACGAAAATCCATTTCACGATTGTCCTTGCTTAACTTAATTTTTAAACGTCCATCTTGCGGACGTCGTTTCTCGGAAATATCCATTCTCGACATAATTTTAATCCGAGAAATAATAGCCGGACCCGAATTTAATGGAGGACTTGCTGTTTCCACTAAATTGCCATCCACACGAAAACGGACGCGAAATTTTTTCTCGTAAGGTTCAAAATGAATATCTGATGCCCGTCGGCGGATGGCTTCAAGCATCACACCATGCACAAACTTCACTACTGGCGCATCTTCAACATCAGAGCCCGTTCCAACTTCAACCGTGGAGCTCATGGCGATCAGAATATCTTCCTGCTCCCCGCCTTTATTGCTGAGTTCCGCCGTAGACAGCGGATGGTATTTTTCAATAGCCGACAGGATGCTAGATTCTGTAGATACGACAGGTTGAATTTTGCATTTGGTGATGTAGCGCAAATCATCCCGTACCTGTAAATTTCCGGGATCTGAAAATGCAACAACCAAAGTTGAACCTGCTTTTGAGATTGGAATAATACAATTTCTTTCACAGAAATCACGATTAACCGTAGAAACAACAGTATGATCAATTTCAAATTGTGAGACATCAACACCAGGAATCGCGTACTGTTTTTCAAGTGCGCGCAAAATTTGGGAATCCTTTAGAACACCTAAATGAACAAGAGTTGGTCCCAGACGCGTCTTTGTTCGTTGAGATTCGATCAATGCCGCCTGCAATTGATCCTGGCGGATCAATCCCTGCTTGATTAGAATTTCCCCTAATTTATTCAACGACATAACCAATAGTTTAATGAGTGTGACGTTTTTTGTAACTAGACGAAGGGTGAGTTTTTGAATAATTCTAAAATTGCTTGATACTTGATTCGCAAAATCTCGATTTCATGAATGACGATAATCTCGGCGCGTCGAGCCTCTTCAGCCAGAATGGGCTCATTTCGAGAGTTTAAATCAACAAAAGCCGCACCTCGCGATAAAAAATTAAAATAGGTGATGGATTCATAGGCTTCTGGATTTTGTTTCTTTGTCAAATTTGAGATCAACAAGACACTACCGCTTTCAAGTTGGGTAAGTTCATTCATCGGAATAATTGAAATTTGAATGTTAAACACGTACAACTGAACAAGATTCTTAATTTTTTCACTATCAGCAATCTTGTCTGTTGCAATGATCATCTTGAAAAAACCTGCCTGAGCTAATTTATTTGTCACTGCCAAAACAAAATCATAATCGCCTATGATAACCGCAGACTCAGAAGTCTTGAGATCAGGCACTTTAGCTAATATTGCTTTGTAAACCGATTCTGCAAGCAAATGCATTGGGCGATAATCACGACCTAGTTTTAAAATCACATCAGCAACACCAAATCGACTGGTTTTAAGGTCTAGTGTATGAAGACTTGGCCGAAAAGCACTAAATTCACCCGATCCTAACTCGATAATATCAAAACCCTGTTGCAAAATTTGCTCTGCAGACAAGTTCTGTTGATTATCGAAAACTTCGATTTGATTTTTCAAATCACTTAATTCGTTGTACTTACTCAAAATGGATTGTGAAGAAAAATGGATTAACTTCATGTCGAGAGTCCAAAAAATTTCTGAGCCAATTCGATATCTTTGAAAATTTGAGTCTTTAAACTTTCCACCGAAGTGAATTTTATTTCATCACGATGAAAATGGCACAACTCTACAGAAATATGCTCGCCATAAATATCTTGATTGAAATTAAATAAATGCGTTTCAACTTTTAAATAGGGATCTTTATTTTCAAATGTTGGATTAAAGCCAATATTTGTAATGGACGGATAAATCTGATTTTTATAATTTACTTTTGTAAAATAAACTCCCTTTCGAGGAATAAATTCAATTTCAGGACTGAGGTTCGCTGTTGGAACTCCGATCACACGCCCCCGCTTGTATCCCACTCGCACAGGACCGCGCAAATAATAAGGCCTTCCTAAAAACTCTTCGGCCTTTTTAAGATCTCCATGCTCAAGCATTTTACGAATTTGTGACGATGAAACAATAAGCCCATCTTTTTCAAAAGCAGGAACAACTGTCAGCCCCCACTTTTTTCGATGGCAGAACTCTTGTAAAAAATCAGTATTGCCTGAACGCTTGTTTCCAAAATTAAAATCATATCCAACAACCAAATGCTTGGGATGATAAAATCTATCAATGTAGCTCTCGAGATAGGATTCGGCGGACATTAGAGATAAATCTTTACTGAATTTTTCTTCAATCAAGTAATCAACACCTAAATTTTCCATCATCTCAGCTTGATCTTTATAATCAAACAAACGATGCACGGGCTCCGATGGCATCAGTATTGTTCGCGGATGAGGCTTGAACGTGCAGACAACTGATTTTGTATTTAATTCACGTGCGGTTTTCACCATGATCGATAAAAGCCTCTGATGACCTAAATGGACACCATCAAAGTTACCAATTGTCAGCACAGAAGAGTCAATATGAGGGAGAGCTTGTTCTTGAGTATGAATCCATTCCATCCAGATACAATACCCTATTAAACAGTTGAAATAACCCGAGAAATTAGCTAATTTTGCATCGCGTGAAAACATCATATAGTAAAAAACTCGAGGTCTGGAGACGCTGGTTTGCCATCAATCGCGGCTTCTGGTTCAGAGCTCTATTGTGTTGGATCATTTCGCTCTTTTTTTTAAAAGTCGACGAGGGCGGATCCTACGACAATCGCTTTCGCCTTCGTGGACAACAAAAGATTTCCAATGCCATTGTTCTAGTAACTGTCAAAACATCTGACTTTTCTAAAATTTATGATCTTAAAACCAATTCATTAATCAATACAAATGAGCTCTCAGATTTGAGCGACAGTTTTTATTGGGAGCGATCCCTGTGGCAGAAATTATTAAGCGAAATCTTAAAACAAAATCCTCGTTCTGTCGGAGTGACACTTTATTTTGGTGACAATGTCGGGCAAATTCGCTTTTCAACCGAAGAAATTATAACATTCAAAGATAAAAGAGTCTTTTGGGCCACAAATTCAAGCCAATTGGAAAAACTATCCTTGCCCATAGCCACACGCCCTGATCGCTCGAACTTGGGACATATTGATATTCTAAAAGACGATGATGGAGTCAGTCGTCGTCTTTTTATCAATCCAGATTATCTGCCCAATTTAGCATTTCGCCTGACTCAAGAAATACGCACGGAAAAATATAAAAACAAAATTCCAATCATCAATTTTACCAAGAGCAAGCAGTTTAAAACTATTTCCTACCTGGATATTATCAACGGTAAAATACCCAGCAATTTTTTAAAAGGTAAAATCGTTTTAATTGGCACCGAGAAATCAGCTTATTCACAAATCCAAACCCCCATGGGGTTAATGTCCCGCCATGAGTATTGGGGACAAGTCGTTGAAAATTTGCTCCAAAATAATTTTATCAAAAAGTTACCTTTTTGGTTATATGCTACATTCCTGCTTATTCTAGCCTTATTTGCCATGGCTATCATTTCGAGTTATCCGCAAGCCGCCGCCCTATTTTTCTTTCTCTGGTTGGTCACTCTAACCGCCGCATTTTCCGCTTGGGTATTTGACAGTTTTGCTATTTGGATTCCAATCATAAGCCCTATCAGTCTTTTTATTTTTATTTGGTTGCTCTTTACGGCCTACCAGGCTTTACGAATTGAAAAAGCTCACATGCGACTCAAGCAGGAGCAAAGTTATTTCTCAGAACTAGAACAACTCAAAAACAATTTTGTGAGCTTAATCAGTCATGATTTAAAAACCCCTATCGCAAAAATTCAAGCCGTCCTGGATCGCTTATTGTCATCTGGCACGGTACCTCCGGAAATAAGTGAAGATCTTAATAGTCTTAAAGATTACTCAGAAGAACTCAATCGCTACATTCAATCTATCTTAAAGGTCTTGCGCGTTGAATCCCGTGATTTCAAAATCATGAAAGAAACTGCTGATATCAATGGCGTCATTGAAAATGTTGTCGAACGCCTAAAGCCTTTGGCTGCTTCGAAGTCTATTCAAATTCAAGTCAACTTAGAGCCCATGTTTCTGATTGAGTTTGACGTGACCCTGATGACAGAGGTTTTTCTGAATATCATTGAGAATTCAATCAAATACACCCCGGAGAATGGGTTGATTCGCATTCGCTCGCACGAAACAGAAACAGATGTCTTTATTGAAATCACCGATACCGGTGAAGGCATTAGCCCCGAAGATCAAGAAAATGTCTGGAAAAAATTTGTTCGTGGAAAAGCTCAAGATCATAAAACAAAGGGTACTGGACTGGGACTTTTTTTGGTGAAATACTTTATCGAGCTGCATGGCGGAAAAATTTCTTTAAAATCAGAACTTAAAAAAGGAACAACTATTTTTGTTAGCTTGCCATTGAGTTTTGACAACGAATAGCCTTTTAAAAATGAAACTGGAGACCACAATGAACTTAAAAACTTTGATCGTTGATGATGAGGCTGAACTCAGAAAATCCGTCGTATCCATACTGAAGAATACTGATTTAGGTATTCAATTTGATATTGAAGAAGTCAGCAATGGAATGGAAGCCTTGGCAAAGGTTAAAACGAGCGATTGGGATTTAGTCTTGATGGATGTTCGTATGCCTGAAATGGATGGTCTTGAAGCCCTACGTGAAATTAAAGAACACAATCCAAGTACTTTTGTTGTTATCATGACCGCACATTCTAATTTAAATGATGCCATCACAGCTATTCGCGAAGGGGCGTATGATTATTTAGAAAAGCCCGTCAGCCCTGAAAAACTGAAAGATATAGTTAAAAAAAGCATGGAAGCTCACGAGATGGTTTCAAATTTGACGGCATCAAATCCCATATTTGATGATGATATCGAAAGTGAAATTGTTGGAAATAACACAAAAATGAAGGAAGTTTTTAATTTAATTTACAAACTCTGCAAAGTTGAGACAACGGTACTGATCCGCGGAGAAAATGGAACTGGAAAAGAACTGGTTGCACGGGCTATCCACTTCAATTCCCCTCGAAAAAGTGGCCAGTTTGTTGCGGTCAATTGTGGAGCTATTCCTGAAAATCTGATGGAGTCGGAGTTTTTTGGACATGAAAAAGGCGCCTTCACCGGAGCTATTGAACGTAAAATTGGTAAATTTCAATTGGCCAATAACGGCACTTTATTTTTAGATGAGATTGGCGAGCTTCGCCCGGAAATGCAGGTTAAATTACTTCGAGCCATTCAAGAAAAGAAATTCACTCCGGTGGGAAGCAACCGCGAAGTCAAAACAAATGCTCGCATTGTGGCCGCGACCAATCGAAACCTTGAAAAAATGATGGAAACAGATGATTTTCGCGAAGATTTATTCTATCGCCTGAATGTTATGCCCATCTTCTTGCCGCCACTTCGTGACCGGCCAGATGACATTCCCGTACTGGCAACAACATTCTTGCAAAAATTTTCAAAACAGCATGAAAAGCAAATTTCTCATATCGAACCCGAGTGTCTCGAGATGATGAAAAAATACCGCTGGCCAGGAAATATTCGTGAACTTGAAAACATTATCGAGCGCGCCTTTATTGTTGAATCCAGCTCCGTGATGACAAAACAAAGTTTACCAGATCAAATCATCAATGAGGTTTCTAAAAGTACACAAGAAGCACTTCCCTTGACGGCTCAGATATCCGCATCGTCAGCTTCTGATGCACAAGCCCCCCTGGATTTTGAGATCTACAAAGAAAAAGCAGAAAAAGATTTTATCCTCAGTGCGCTTAAAGCCAATAAAGGAAAAATAAATCAGACTGTGGCGCAAGCCAATATTCCAAAGAACACACTTCTTCGAAAAATTCGAAAATATGGAATCAATGTCAAAGATTTCAGCGAGTAAGTAGCTCCTGACACGCTATTAAGACTTGCTCTGCAGTTATTTGAGTCATGCAGTGATGATGTTTAAGAGGACATTTTTGATGGCCATGCTTACCACATGGCCGACACGTCAATGAATTATTCTGAACAACAAAAGCATTTGAAGACCAAGGTCGAAATCCCAAATTTAAAGTAGTTGGACCAAAAAGTGCGACAACAGGAACATTCTGACTGGAGGCCATATGGGCTGGTGCACTGTCATTACTGACCACCAGATCACAGGTTGCAATAAACTCTACTGATTCTAGAATCGATTTTTGTCCAGCCAGCACGTGTGTTTCTGGGACAACATGATGAACCTGTTCACACAGACTTTTTTCATCAGGTCCTCCCATTAAAAAAACCTGATAGCCATTTTGAATCAACATCTGAGACAATTCTGTAAACCCAGAAAGTGTCCATTTTTTTGTAGCCCAAACACTTCCAGGAAAGATGGCGATTTTTCGTGTGGGCTGATGACTCTGCCTACTTGCCGTGACAGCAAATTTTTCCGGAATGGCAACCATGCGACCATTTGATTCTGTTCGATTTAAATTCTCCCAAGTTTCTCCGGAGAGATCCTGACTACTGACGGGATCAATGGGTGATAATAACCATAACTGTCGCAGTGGGTCTGGCCATTTTGATTGGTAAGACACGGTTTCTGTAAATACCAAGGAACCAAGCACTGACTTAAATCCAATCTTACGCTTGGCTTTTATTTGAAAACTCATCAACTGACTTCGAATAGATCGATGAATACAAAAAACAGTTTCAATTCTTATTTGATTGAGCTCTTTAACCGCTTGTAAATAACTGTAACGATCGCCTTTTTGAACTTCAAAAATATGATCAACAAATTTTTCTTTCAAAAAATAAGCACCTAGATTTTTTTTGCAAACTAATATCAGGCGATCATGGGGATACAGAGATCTCAAACGCTTTAACAAGGGAATTGTAAGAAACAAATCTCCTAAAAAAGCTGTTTGAATAACAACATGCGATCGCACTAAATTCATTGTTCGTTTTGACCCGGTCGAATTTCAACAATTTCAGACACTAGCGATCCAATTTTTATTTTGGCTTCAATTCTGAGAATATACTTACGCGAATCATCAGAAATCCAAATATGCATATCCCCCGCCTGCTCCAGGGCACCACGAGATACGACCTGTGCCTTAATCTGAATCGCATCAAACTCACCAGCCTCAGTCGAAATTTTTTCCTTTTTTAATGCCTTCCCTTTAAAAATGATATTCTTTTGATCATCGGCAACCCGAAATGAATACTCTTTGCCAATCTCCCATTTAAAAATACGCATATAAAAAATTCCACTAAATGCATTCTGTGAAAATGGTAAAATTTCCCATTCTTGCTTTTTTTCTTCGTGACCTTTTTTTTCGGTGTATTTGTGCTCCCAATAATTGGCTTTTAAGTTTTTATGGTCAAAATAAGATCGACCCTCGCGAAGTTGCCCCGTTTCTTTAACGTGAAGCTTGAAAACATGAGGTGTGAGATCTTCAAAATCAACGTAGGTCTCAACTTGATCATCGACAGAATAAAAATTTGAAAATAAACGACTGGTTTTCAGCTCGGTTAAAAAATTATAGGATTTGCGACCATTCACTTCGACAAAAGGTTTCACTTGAAATGTTAAGCGCCCTGCTTCTGCGGAAAAATAGCTGACCGAATGGATAACCGTTTCATTCACACGAAATGGATCCACACTAGGACGTCTGCTAGAACCAGCGAAGCCCTCAGAATCTTCGATATCTGGTTGACGCTGTGTTGGAGGTGCTCCTTTTACGGGTGCCGCACTCGATTTTTTACTTTTACTCTTTTTGCTCTTCACTGGAGGTTCAGGAATTTTGATGGCTTCTTTTTTAATGACTTCAACAGCTCTTGGAGTTGGAGCGATTTCTATTGGTGCGGGTGGCTCCGTTGGCTTGATCTGAACTTTCTCTTCGAAGTCGGTACTTTTAAAAATATCCTTTTCACCCTCATATTTTAAATATCCGGATGAGCACGAAACTGAAAGCCCAAAAATTAAACCTAATACTAATCTTGAAACCATTCTCATTCAAACTTCTTCCATCTTCGGTGAACCCACATCCAATGTTCTGGATGTTGACGCACAATTTTTTCCAACTCCAAATTAAAACGATTCGTCACATTTCTTTTATAACTCTCATCATCATCACCAGAAAATGGCTGCAAATCAATTCTTTCGCCAAAACAAACATGAAGTTTCTGCTTCTGATCCCAGTATGTATAAATTGGAATGACCGGCGCCTGAGTTTTCTTAGCAAATAACGACAACCCGTAGGCTGTTCCTGTTTTTTTTCCAAAAAAAGTGGTCTCGACCCCATAAGGCATACCCATAAATTGGTCCAGCACAAAAACAACCCCCTGCTGTTTTTTAAGAACTGCCAATATTTCAAATGCATTTTTGCGGGAATGAGCATCAATAAATTTTGTCTTCGCGGCACCACGCAAGTTGAACCAAAACTCATCCAAAAATTTGCTCTTAAAACGTTTTGTAATAATAGTAACTGGCAAGATCTGCTGACTGATCACAGCCGCCGCAAGATCTCCGCTGCCTAAATGCAGTGACAAAAATAGAGCCCCTTTTCTTTCACTCTCAAGAACTTTTAAATTCTCCAAACCCTCAAAAAGAACATGACGCTGGATCCAGTCCTCAGACACAGAAGGAATTCGAATCACATCAAAAAAACTGCGGCACATATTCTGCATTGATTTCCGAGCAATCTCAACTTTGCGCTCAAGCGTTTCATTGGGAAAAACCAAATCTAAATTGGCAAATAGGACATCTTTTCGAATACGAAAAACATCGACCCAAAGAAATGCTAAACACTTTCCCAAATAAAGATTTACTTGATTTGGCAGATGCGCCCAAATCCAAGCTAAAAATGAACTACAAATGGCGGCCAATTTTTTCAAAAAATTCACTCCTTGTGTTGGAATCAATTTCAACCCGATAGTCAACACCCTGAAGATGCTCCTTAATGACTGGATCTTGAATTTTAATTAAATCCTTAGCTGTTGTTACCAGTTTAAGCCCTGGCATCTGAACCAAAAGCTCACGGTAGTGTCGGACAATATCGTCTATTTCAGACGCTGAATAGTGATGATGATCTGGAAATTTTCTAAATTCAACAACCTGAAATTTTTCTTTCTCCAGTGCTGATTTGAATGATTCGGGACGTCCTAACCCACAAAAAACAAAAAGTGGATCTCTTTCAGCTTGAAGCGACCCCATCTGTAAAATTAACTTGGATTTATAAAGTGATGTTTTTAACTGAGGAGCGTGTTTTAAAATAATTTGAGAAAGTTTTAAAATTTTCTCATCTTCGGAAAGATTTGTTTTAGTTAAAAGAATGGCATCGGCGCGACCCAACTGTCGAAGCGATTCCCGCAAACGCCCGATCGGTAATGGTTGGAAATAATTCAAAGGCGCCGTGGAATCAACAAGAACCAAATCAAACTGACGAGCTAACTTGCGATGACTAAAACCATCATCAATGATAACAAGATCAGGCTTTTCAAAGGCAACTGCTTGCAATGCTGTTTTGTACTTCACCGGACCAGACCAAACAGAACACTGTGGCAAAAGTGATTGCAGCAAGCAAGGCTCATCACCAAAAATCTGAGTTGCTTTGGGATTCATTAAATCCACCTTTTGTGGCGTCTTAAGACTCCCTTTGTAACTTCGAGAAACTATAACAATCCGCTGATAGCCAGCAGCTAAATAGCTGTTCGCCAAAAGCAGAACGCATGGAGTTTTCCCCGTTCCACCAACAGAGATATTCCCCACCGAAATCACAGGCACACCCACATCTATTTTTTGAATAAAATTTGAATCATACAATTTATTCTTGAGATCCGACCCCCACTCATAAATAAGCTGTAGAGGGCGAAGAATCATAAATAAGACTCTAACGATTCAGCAACACGCGCCGTTGCGCCCTTGTTGCCAAGGTACGAAGTCAGCGTTTTTAAATCAGCTATCGTTTTTTGGGTGTACTCTGGATCTGTGATATAGCGATCCATCAGTTTGAATAACTCATCTGGATTAACGTCACTTTGTTTGCGCTCAGGAACGACTTCACATCCCAAAATTAAATTCACCAGTCCAAAAAACTTTACTCCACGAATAAAAAAATGCGCAAATAATCCTGTCAGACGACTAAGTTTATAGATAATCACCATCGGCTTATGCAATAAGCCCACCATCAAGGTCGCTGTTCCTGATGCCACAAGGATATAATCAGCCAGACTGATCATTCGATTAGGATCATCCTGAAGCAAAATATACGGAGATTTGAAATTCTCAAGTCGAGCTTGCATCTCTTCTTTTTTAATTGTGGGAGCCACAAAAATCATGAGTCGCAAGTGGTTATGCTTTTTCAACAAACGCCGAGCCGTTTCCAATTGAACATTTAATAACTGATCCAGTTCACCCCGACGAGAACCCGGCATCAATGCCACTATTTTTTCTTTCGATGTGATACCAAATTTTTCACGACGCGAAGAAATTTTTTGTTCGTCATACAAGTCCGGATCAATTTCATCTAAAAGCGGATGCCCCACAAACTCATATGGCACACCTCGGGATTGATAAAAATCCACTTCAAATGGAAAAAGCAAAAAGGCTTTAACGCAGAATTTTTTAATCGTCTCAACCCGACTTTTACGCCAAGCCCAAACTTGTGGAGAAATATAATAAAAAACCTTAAGCCCAAAGGCATGCAACTTTCGAGATAAAAATAAATTAAACTCAGGGTAATCCATAACAACCACCACACCAGGACGACGCTCTTTTGCGGCTATTACCAATTGATCAAAAACCAATTTCAATTTTGAAAACTGTGCAAAAATCTCGGAGGCTCCAACCACGGCCATTTCTTCAGATTTGCCCAAACGTTCAAACCCCTGGCGCTCCATCTCATCGCTTCCGACTCCAAAGAAGTGGTAATTCTTCCCCTGAGATCGCCAGTACTGCATCAGCTTTAAGGCGTAATGCGCGCTGGATGCTTCAGCAGCAATAATCATTATTTCAATGGGCTTTTTTGAATCCACTAAGCACCTCGAATCGATAGACGCTGCACCATTTTCTCGACAAGCTCTAAAGCACGGGTGGCTTCCAGACCCGTGATAGCTAGAGTTGCCTTTCCAAGCAGGCATTGAATAAAATGGTTTACTTCTAAAGCCAAAGCATCTTGCTTTGGAATATGTGTTTTGATGATTTCATGAAAAGGTTCAACGACCAAAACCTTCAATGTCTCGGCCTCTTGGGTCGCTGTATTCATATAAATAACTTCATCTTTTTTAACCAAACGATAATTTCGAATAATCTGTGGAGTGACTCGAGAGTTATTAATGGTTATTTGCAATCCACTTTTCAGTTTCAAACGAACTGAAACATCATCTGTTGTTGGTTGAATAAGGCAGCTTCCTTGTATTTCAAAATCCACAACAGGCTCTTCGAAAATCCATTGAACCAAATCCAGATCGTGAATGGTCAGATCATGCAATACACTGACATCGGCACCACGAATACGGAATGGAGCTAGGCGATTTATTTCTAAATACGTGGCTCCTTGTTTATTTTTCTTTAAATACTCAAATGCGGGATTAAAACGTTCAATATGTCCCACTGTGAACAGTGTTCTATTTGATTCAGCAATTTCACAAAGCCTATGGCCCTGTTCAGACGTTGCGGCGATTGGCTTTTCAACAAGTACAGGCACTTTGTTTTTCAAAAAGAACTCGGCTACCTCATAATGCGCCTGAGTAGAAGTCACCACATGAACAAAGTCCACATGACCAATCATATCTTCTTTTTTTGCAAAAGCCTGAACACCCAATTCACTTGCTACTTTTTGTGCTTGTTCAAATGAATAATCGCACACGCCAACCAATCGAGCTTCCGCATGAGCCTTGATCTTCTGTGCATGAAACTGTCCCAGATATCCTACACCGACAACGGCTCCACGAAGCTTCATAAATCTCCTTAAAATAAAACCCCGTTTTATTCGTCGGCGGTAGATCCACCGGCATTCCGGGAAATCGCTATGCCGCGACTCGAGCTTTTAATAAATTGAACTAAATAATCAATATTTTCTGAGGGTGTACACTCATTCGCAATTCGCTCATATGCATTTTCCAATGTGGTTGAACCCATAATGACAATGCGAATCGCTTTATGAATATTTGAAACTTCTTGTTTCGAAAATCCTTTACGTAATAAACCCACTTTATTCGTCGCCCGAACAATGGCGTAATTCCCTTGGGCTCTTGAAAAAGGCAAAATATCTTTGTTCACGATACTGGACCCTGCAACAAATGAATTTTTACCAATTTTAGAAAATTGATTGAAAGCACAAACTCCACCAATAACGACATTATCTTCAACCACACAATGGCCACCAAAATGAGAATTATTGGCGACAATCACATTGTTGGCGATCTTACAGTCATGACCCACGTGTGAATAAGCCATAAAATAGCAATTATTCCCAATCACCGTCGCGCCATCATGTTTGCTGGTGGCAATATTCATAGTCGAAAATTCACGAATGACATTGTTATCACCGATGATCAACTTAGTGGGCTCAGCCTTGTAGCTGATATCCTGCGGAGGACCGCCAATAACGGCCCCTGGCGAGATGTGATTGTTCTTACCGATCTCTACAATTCCAAACCGAGAACCAATTGTCACATGACTTTCGACATATGTTCCTTGGCCGATTTTTACTCGGCCCTGGATGTTACAATAAGGACCTATTTCTATGTCCTCATCCAATTCAACATCTGCTGATACAATACTTGTAGGATGGATTTTCATTTCAGCTATTTCTTCCGCAACTATTTTTCTTTATCAAAAGCTTTGATAACGTCTTCGGTGATATCAGAATCCGCTTGAGCATATAATACAATTTGTGCCGTGGGATTACTTTGAATAACCATGCTCAGGCTTTTTTCTTTAGCTACTTTTTCGATTACTTTTTTCATTTTTTCAACGATTGGTGCTAATAAATCATTTTCTTTTTTACCAAGTTCGTTTTGGGCTTTTTGTGCAATTTGGTTAAATTTTTGCATTTCTTCTTGAAGCTCTTGAGCTTTTTTAGCCAAAGCCTCTTCAGCTAAAACGGATTTCTTTTTGTCAAAATCTTCGCGCATTTTATCAATGTCAGCTTTTTTCTTTTCCAGATCCTTATTTTTCTTTTCAGCTTCTTTCTTCATTTCTTCTTTGGCTTTTTTACCTGCAGAAGATTTTTCGATAGCCTTTTGCACATCAACATAAGCCAACTTGAATTCGGCAGCAGAGGCCATAGAGGCTGTCATCATCATCGCTACTAAAATATAAACTGTTTTCATATTTATTCTCCTTTTTGATTATTATTAAAATGGTGGTCCAATTGAAAATTCAAAATTCACCGTGTCGCGATCCAATTCGTCGGAGGTCAGCGGCCAACCCCATTCAAATCGCAGTAAACCTAATGGTGATTGCCAACGAAATCCAATACCAAAATCGCTCATTAAATTTGCTGTTGTGATGCTATCATCAGCCTGTCCGATATCATAAAAAACGACCCCAGTCAGAGCGGCTTCTTTGATCAGTGGAAACTGTAATTCGGATTGAAATAATATTTCTTTTGTTCCACCAAAAATCAATGTGGCCCGACGACGACGTTCTTCATCAGTAATAGGCGTCTTTACATAGAAAGGATTGCCATCATCTGTTCCAATTTTATTGTAACGATCCTGCGAAAAAATGCGACGGCCAACAGTGCTGGAACCAAAGCCCCGCAAAGAATAGGCCCCCCCCATTTGGTATAGCTCTGTGAAGGGCACATCATCACCACTTTCATTGGGCTGAATATTCAGATACGTCAGATTATTGCGCCAAACAACATCCCAAAAAATATTCTTAAAATATCGCAATCGAGTTGAAAATTCTTGATATTTTAGCTCTCCACCAAGGCCGGCCCGTTCGTACGAAATATCTGCAAAGATACCTTTTGATGGGGTAAAGCGATCATTTCTTGTGTCGTATTCCAGTGTCAAAGTAGCTGAACTTGTCGTTCCTTTTGCCGTGTCTAATGGAAACAAAAAAGGATCCGTATCTTTATTTGCAAATAGCTCGGTCTTATCCAATTTGTATCGAACAATGGCACGAAATTCATCGGACCAAATTGGGTGACCAAATCGAACAGCAGCGCCTGTTCTACGATTGTCATATGTAGGACGTTCTTTGTTTTCAATATAAAATAAATCAAATCCTGCCGACCAAAGTGTGTCCTTAAAATAGGGTTCGGTTAAACTCAATGAATAATCTTGGCGATTCTTAGTCGCATCAATGCGAGCACCCAACGTCTGGCCCAAACCACGAAAGTTATTCTGCTGAATCGAACCACCCAGGCTAAGCCCCTGAACATTTCCGTACCCCGCCGTCAGTTGAAGCTGTCCAGTATTTCGTTCCTTGATCACGATATCAATATTCAATTGATCTGGTTTCTCTGGAGGAGTGCTGGTCTTAAAGCTCACTTCATCGAAAAAACCCAAACGCTGAATATTTTCCTGAGATAGTCGTTTGCGCGTTTCATTGTACAATTCGCCCTCAAAAATTTTCAATTCACGACGGACAACCTTATCACGAGTTTTACTATTACCGACGACGTTGATAGCTCCGAAATAAACTTTGTTTCCTTTTTCAAATTCAAATACCAAATCTACTTTTTTATCTTTTTCATGGAATGCATACCGTGGATTCACATTCGCAAAAGCATAACCCAAGTCGCCGCATTTTGCCTGCAACTCAGCGATATCTTTTTGCATCACATCGACAGCAAACACACCGTTGTCTTTGATTTTAACAACATCATAAAGCTCTGATTTTGGAAATAACAAATCCCCTGCGAAATCAACTTCACCGATACTGTATTGATCACCCTCTTCGATATGATACGTGATATAAATTGATTTCTTGTCCGGGGTTACCGTTACCAAAGGGCGATCAATTTTAACCTGCACGTATCCCAAGTTCCAATATAGAAATTTTAAAACTTGAATATCCCGCTCGAAGGCCTCTTGCTTGAATGAGCCTGAGCTGCTCATTCCTGAAAAGAAGCCAGCCTCTTGAGTAAAAAGTCTTCCCTTAAGATAGGAGTCCTTTAAATTTGTATTCCCAATCAATGTGATTTTCTTAACTTTAACCTTATCATTTTCTGAAATTAAAAACTTCACCCGAACAGATTCATCTTTTTTAACGTCTTCAATGATGGGCTCAATTTTAACGAGATAAAAGCCCTTGTCTTCGTAAAATTTTTCCAACTTAGCAACAGCTTCTTTGATTTTAGAAGTGTTTAATAATTCGAAATTCTTAAGCCCCGTCTCTTTTTCTAAATCTTCGGCTTTCTGTTCGAGATTCCCCTCGAATGTCACTTCGGCGATGGTTGGTTTTTCAACCACTCGGTATTCTAAATGCACACCATTATTTTTAACTTCACGTGTGGCTTCAATCTGAACAAAATAGCCCAGTTTAAAAAGAGCTTGGATGTCTTGGGTGATTTGCTTTTCCGAATAGATTCCACCCACCTGCGAAACCATTTTAACGAGGATAGCCTCTTTTTCGATTTTCTTCTGACCCACAATGGATATGGATTCAATACGAACGGCTTTTGCTGTTTTTCCATTTTGTGGTGAGGCGACCTGTTTTTTTGATGTTTTTGGCTTCGTCTGAGACACAGCCGCAGGACTTGTTAAAAAAACAATGAAGAACCCAAAAAATAAAAAAATCCCTAATTCTTTTAATGACTTATTATGCACTTAGGAAGGCTAACGAGACTTGCGGGCCTTGTCAAAGAAGGTTCGTCAGCTATTGCGCAAAACGTCCATCTTTGACTTTAAAGACACGAGGAAAAAGACCTGAAAATTGCAAATCATGAGTGACGACAATAAGGGTCAGTCCTAGCTTTTGCCTGAGCTCAAAAAATAACTGCTGGATTTTCAGTGAATTCTCTGAATCTAAATTCCCTGTTGGCTCATCCGCAAATAAAATTTCCGGATCTTTGATTAAAGCGCGTGCAATAGCGACTCGTTGCAATTCACCACCACTCAATTGGTTCGGATAATGATCCACACGGTCCTCGAGCCCCATAAATTTTAACCAAGAATAAGCTTTCTCAGCGATATCTATTCTCTTCTCGCCTGCTATAAGAGCGGGCAACATCACATTCTCAAGAGCAGTGAACTCTTGAATCAAATGATGAAATTGAAAAACAAAACCCATTTTCTGATTGCGAAACTGAGAGAGTTCTTCATCCGACATTTTAAAAAGATCTTCACCACGAAATGTCACATTTCCCGACGTGGGACGATCCAAGGTTCCTAAAATTTGCAACAATGTGGATTTTCCGGCACCTGATGCCCCCAATAGACAAATCGCTTCGCCTTTTTGAATTTGCAAACTGACACCTTTTAATACCGGAAGCTCTGTAGCTCCTGTGGGATAATTTTTAAAAATATCATGAGCCTCAAGCAAATAGCCCATCGGATTTTCAGGCATCTGGTTCCTATTATCCATTCTTAAGACCCTCCACAACTTCTAAACGACTTCCCTTTATGGCTGGCGACAGTGTCGCCACAAAACACAGTGCAATCGTTGATATGCCGATTGTCAGCAAATCAATCGCACGCAAATGAACATCAATTTCGTCAATCTTGTAAACAGCCCCTGAAATCAAACTAAAATGGTTCTGCAACACCATAAAACCAAAACACAGTAAAAATCCTAAAAAATATCCTGCAATTGTTCCAATAACTCCAACTAAAATCCCCTGACCCACAAATATTTTTCGAATGTCTTTTGCACTGAGGCCCAAAGTTTTTAATATAGCAATATCAGAATATCTCTGACGAATAAACACATACAAGGTGCTTGAAATATTAAAAGCCGCCACAACAACAATAATAAAAACAACAAAAAATATAATCACTCGCTCAATCCGAACAGCTTCAAATAGATTACGATTCACATCGTACCAATCCATCACTGCAAATGAAGGTCCCAACCGCTGCAACAGCCGCGCGGAAGCCTCCTGCGATTGATCTCTATGCTCCATCTTAATGAAGGCACCGGTGTATCGATTTCCAATTTGCGTGAGATCTTGCAATGCCGCAAGATCTCCAATAACCAAACGCTCATTCCAATCATTCTTGCCAAAATCCAAAATTCCGGAAACTTTAAAGGGCTTTGCCTGTCGTCGAAATCCCGATTTATCAAAGGGAGTTGCTAGCGGAACGACAATGTACATCGAATCATTGATCTTCAATTGAAAGCGCTTGGCCAACCCCATTCCGATCACGACATTCTCGGCATCCATTTTCAATGCACCAAATTTAATTCGGTTTTCTAATTGCAGCACACTTTTCAGATCAGCCTGCTCTACTCCTTGAAACAAAATTCCTGAAACCTGACCTTTATGTGCTAAAACGGCTTCGGCATAAGCAAAACGCATCATCGATTCAATTCGGGGCTCGATGGATTTTAACTTTTTTGAAAAATCACCCCAATCATCAACGAGCTTTCCTCGGCGAACCACTTGCACATGTCCAGTCACATCCGTCAGTGCATTTTTAAAGGTTTCTTCAAAACCACTCATCACAGCCATGGCCGCAACCAACGCCGCCACACCAAGAATCAATCCTAAAAAGGCCAATGGAGCCGATCCCCGCTGCATAAAACTTTTAGAAAATAAAAGACGATAGGCTATCCAAATTTTGAATTTAAAATCTTCAGAACGCGTTCTCATTCAATATCCGCATCGACCACCTGGCCAAGGGTTCCATTGAGTTGGGCCTTCAAATAGGCCATTACAAAATCATCAAAATCACCATCCATCACGTTATGGACCTGATTGGTTTGAAATCCTGTTCGGTGATCCTTAACCATTTGATAGGGATGCATCACATAGGACCGGATTTGCGACCCCCACTCGTTGGCTTTTTTCTGAGAATTAAATTCGTCTTTTTCTTTATTACGACGCTCGATCTCTTTTTCATATAAAGCAGCTTTCAGCATCTTGAGTGCTTTTTCACGATTCTGAATCTGAGACCGCTGAGTTTGACAAGAAACCACAATCCCCGAAGGACGATGGCGCATACGAACTGCAGAATCCGTTTTATTCACGTGCTGACCACCCGCTCCGCTAGAGCGATAGGTTTCGACATCAATTTCATCCGGTTTGACTTCAATATTAATATCATCGTCGACCTCGGCCCAGACTGAAACTGAAGCAAATGACGTGTGTCTTCGCGCATTGGAATCAAATGGTGAAATCCGCACCAAACGATGCACGCCCGCTTCGGCCTTCAAATAACCGTAGGCATACTCTCCAGAAATTAAAACCGTGCATGATTTAATACCGGCCTCATCACCATCCGAGCGATCTAAAATTTCAAATTTATAGCCATGCTTGTCCGCATAACGCGTGTACATCCGCAGCAACATCATAGCCCAATCACAGCTTTCTGTTCCACCAGCACCAGAGTTGATCGACAAATACGTAGAGTTTGAGTCCAGCTCACCGCTCAGAACTCGTTTCAATTCTAGATCCTGACCAATTTTATCAATTTCTTTAAGCTCTGATTTAACCTCTTTGAAGGTCTCTTCGTCATGAGCCTCCACAGACATTTCTAAAAGGACTTTGGCATCTTCCAGTCGATTTTGAAATGAATTCCATTCCGTGATGGCTTTTTCCAAGATGGATTTTTCTTTGTTGAGTTTTTGCATCTCCGCAGGCTTTTCCCATATGGCAGGGTTTTGCGCAGAAAGCTCTAATTCTTGAAGGCGTTTTTTCTTTTTATCCAAGTCAAAGATACCCCCGAAGCTCTGTCGAAAATTTCTCTAATTCGGCAATGGATTTTTTGATCTCTGGGGCTTCTGCAACTATAGACATAAACCAAGTGTAAAAAACTGGCCTTCAGAGTCAATCACCAAAGCGGATGACGAACCTGCTCAAAACAAGAATTTTGGATCTGGAACATCACTTTCTCCTCGGATTTTGACACCTCATGATCGTAGCCCAAAAGATGCAATAATCCATGGATCATCATGTAAACCAATTCAGCCTCGAGAGGATGCCCCTGGCGCTTCGCTTGTTTTTTTAGCACAGGCATGCAGAATAACAACTCACCCAACGCCTGCGGATCGGCCGATAGGAAACTCAGCACATCTGTCGACTTGTTCTTGCCGCGAAATTGCATATTGATCTTTCGCATTTGAGCTTCAGTCAGAAAAACAAAAACAATTTCAGCCCTGTCGGTTAATCTTTTTTTCTGGCGAAGTCGCTTTGCGCACAAAGATTGAATGCACAGATCCAGTGCTTTTTCTAAACGCTTCGTGTTTATTTTTTCAGAGGTCTGATTGACAATAGTTAACTTCATAAGCAAGTCTTCAAAGTATGCCTCAACCACCATCAAATCTCAAAGAATTTCATGCTCTCGTTAAAATCATTGCTGACTTGCGCGGTCCTGACGGATGCCCTTGGGATAAAGAGCAAACTCATCAAAGCTTGGCACCCTACGCAATCGAAGAAGTCCACGAAATGGTCGAAGCCATCGAATCTGCTGACGATAAGCACATGTGCGAAGAGCTCGGTGATGTGTTATTTCAAGTCGTTCTTCATAGTCAATTGGCCGAAGAAAGAAAGACATTTTCCATCACTGATGTTATTCAAGGAATCTCTGAAAAAATTGTTCGTCGCCATCCCCATGTTTTTGCTGCAACACCTGTCAGCGGCACCGCAGAGGTTCTTAAAAATTGGGATGAAATAAAAAAACTTGAGAAACTGAATAATCCTCGAAAAGTAAAAGTGATTGATGTTCCCGCTGGCCTTCCCGCACTTCAAAGAGCCCATGATATTGGAGAAAAAACACAAAAATTAAAGTTTGATTGGACCGCCGTTCAAGATGTATTGGCACAGCTCAAAGCCGAAATTATCGAATTGGAAGAGGCCATGCTCGAAGATGTTTCACCCGATAGTTTTTCTCATATTCAACATGAAATGGGAGACGTTCTTTTCTCTGCGGCCCAGCTGTCACGACATCTCGAAATCGAACCAGAAAGCTGTCTTCGTCAGGCTAATCGCCGCTTCCTGAGCCGTTTTGACAAGATGTTAGAGATCGGAAAAATAACTGCTGAACAATTTAAAAATCTGTCAGCAAATGAGAAAGAAAAACTCTGGAGTGATGCAAAAAAAGAATGTTGATTTTATTGACTGCTCTTTTGACAAAAAAATAAAATTTCGTGATTTAAAACTTGCAAAAAATGTTCAATCATTTATCAATTCAATTCTGTAAAAATAATTAAAAATTTTATGATCCCTGTGATTTCAATATGTTACGTTGCCTCAACTTGAAACGCTCTTGAATTTTACTGAGCCAATTCACCCACTTAACACCACCTTCGCGTTTACTAGACGACTCGGACACACTTGTCAGAAGCCATTCAGAATTTTGAATCAGTCGGACGATAAGAAGTTGTCCACTGTAGGCACAAACGAGGAAGTATATGAAAAATAAATTAGTTGTCTCTCTGATCGCACTTGCAAGCTTCGCCCTTTTCTCTAGCTGTGAAAAAGGTGGTGGAGATTTTTCAATCCTGTCTGAGTCCTCTCAGTTTCAACAGGCCTCGACGTTTGTGCCCCGCAAACTGGATGTTTTATTTGTTGTCGATAACTCAGGCTCTATGAGTTCATCACAAACCAACTTAGCAAATAATTTTCCATCATTTATTAATTATTTTAAATCCAAAGGGTATGACTTTCGAATTGCTGTCACCACAACAGATGCTTTCTACGGAGATCAGTTCGTGAGCAGTGGTTGTTCGCTTTGCAATATTTCACAAACTGAATTTCGAGGCACTCCGAAATTTGTCGACAACAACACGCCTGACTTAGAAGCCACTTTTGCTGCCAATGTTCAAGTGGGTACAACTGGAGCTCCTGACGAGCGCGCTTTCTCAAGCTTTAAAGCTGCCCTGGGAAGTTCATTGAATGCGACCTTTCATCGACCCGATGCTTTTTTATCAGTGATTATTGTTTCTGATGAAGAAGATTTTTCACATGACGATATCAGCCAGAATGAGTCTTACTCTCAACCCACTTTGCATTCAGCGGCTTCGTACAAAACATTTTTAGAAACATTCACTGCAGGACAAGCCACAAGCGATTTTTCTGTTTCAACAATTTCCATACTTGATGAAACGTGTCGAGCTTCACTGGGCTCGGGACGAAAAATTGGAGTTCGCTATATGGAACTAGCCGACTTAACAGGGGGAACAAAGAATTCATTATGCACATCTTTTGCAACAATTTTGGATAATATCAGCACCTCGATTGCAACACAAACTCAGGCACAGTTTCAGCTGAATAAAAAACCAGTCATCGAATCAATTCGCGTTATCATTGATGGAGTTCTTGTACCCGAAAGCACGGTTGATGGTTGGTCTTATGATAGCGTTTCCAACAGCATTAAAATCAATGGTTCTACTTATCAACCATCAGCAGGCTCAAGCATCACTATTAACTTTGATCCCGATATCACTTAAAGAAAGCGAGATACTTATTTATGTTACATCCCGAAAACGACTGGTTTGTCCTACTTGGTGATCAAAAGTTTGGACCTTACGATTACAAAACAATGATCTCGATGATGCAAAAGCATGAGCTGATGGACTATAACTACGTCTGGGCAGCCCACCTGGACAGCTGGACTCCGGTCTATCAACTCGAGGAATTCAGCAAAGATCGATTTCAGATTCTTTTGCAGAAAGAATCTGAATACTTAAATACTTTTATCCAACGTAAATCGGCGCGCATCGAAGTTGATATCCCTTTGATGGGTCATAATGGTATTCGTTTTTTTGATGGCAAGGTGACATCGCTCTCGGAACAAGGCGCACTTTGTATGATCAATACGCCACTTGTTCAAATTGGTGATTTTCTGAAAATGCATTTCAAGACCAATGGTCCAGATGCTCTGTCTTTCAACACTGAAGCGGAAGTTATCCGAAAGAATTTTTCAAAACAGCGCTTGAATTCAAAATCTGGACTCTATTACGCGGTCCGCTTTAACGATATACAAACGGTAGGTCTTGAGCAGATTCAAAAATGGGTCTCTGCCGCATAACTTTTACTTTTAATTTAATAAAACCTTTTTAAGGAGGAAATATGGCATTTTTTAATTTCATGAATAATTCAGGTGTGGTTGGATGGACGATCCTCCTGACGGGTATCGCAGCGATCGCTTTAATCGTCGAGCGTGCACGTACACTTTACTTTGACTTCGGAATGAATGTCGATGAGTTCACAAATAAGATTCAAACACTGGTTCTTGGCAAAAAGAACGAAGAGGCTATTATTGCCTGCGCTCAATTAGAAAATAAACCATTGGCTCGAGCTTTCAAACTGATTCTTGAAAAATCAGATCGTGATGATGAGACGATTTTTCAGGCCCAAGACATCGCCATGGCAGAAACAGTTCCTATGTACACCAAACGTTTTTACATTACTTCGATGCTGGCTAACGTTTCCACCTTGTTAGGTCTGTTGGGTACGATCCATGGTTTGATCCTGTCGTTCCAAGCGGTGGCGCAAGCCGATCCCGCAGAAAAACAAGCCATGTTGGCATCTGGTATCGCGGTATCGATGTACACCACGGCACTGGGTCTTGCTGTTGCCATTCCGGCCATGGTGGCATTCTCATTTTTGACGTCACGACAAAATGAATTGCTTGAGCAAATGACAGAGAAATGTTCGAAACTGACAGAGATTTTAACAAGCAGCCATATTCCAGGCTTGAACAAGAATACTGTTTTTCCAGAAGTATCTCGTATGAATACCAACGGACCTACACCACCGTCAGTGAGTTCAAAAGTTTCTTAATTAAGATTTTTTCTTAAGGAGAAAAAATTATGCGTAAGCGATTTAAACCGTTACTCAACCACAACTCTGAATTCGCATTGGATTTGGCACCACTTTTAGCGGTGATGGTGAAGTTGGTACCAGTTCTTTTAGTCTCATCCGCATTTGTGCAGATGTTGATTATTGAAACGGAACTTCCTCAAGTGGTTCAGCAAGCAATCGAACAGCAAAACAAAGATCCAAAGGCAACCCAAGTTGCCGTTGAGGTCTCTCGCAAATTTGGTGTGAAATTTATTATCACTGAAAATGGCAAGCAAATGGTTGAAACAGTCGCTTTGACAACTGAAAAAGAACTGGATCTTCCTCGTCTGCATGCCAAGTTTCAAGAGATCAAAAAATCTCATCCCGAAATATTTAAAATTGAAATGAGTCCCGAAGAAGATGTTCCCTACAGTGATGTTGTTCGCGTGATGGATGAAGCACGCAAATCACGTAGCAACGATATCAAATTTCCCGTCAAGGACATGAAAACAGGACAAGATACATCCACTTTGTATATGTTTCCTGAAGTTGTCTTTGGCAACACGATGGATGGGTAGCTATATGGCACGCAAAAGATTTATTCCTGAAATTAAAAAGAATCAAACATTTGGGCTTAATATCACCTCGATGACAGATATGTTCACCATCTTATTGGTGTTCTTACTGCAGTCCTTTGCTTCCGGTGAAATCAACCTTGATCCTGTTCAGGGTGTGCGCTTGCCGTCATCATCAACTGAAAAAAATCTTGTTGATGGTGCTCGCATTTCAATATCGCCCACCGAACTTAAGTTTGATCAGTTGAAAGTGGCCGACGTTAAAGACAATAAAATTGCATCATCAGCTATTGATCCTAATGATTCTAATTTCATAAAACCACTCTTTGATGAATTGCAAAAATTCAACAAAGACAACGAGAAACTGGCCAAAACAGGAAAAGTTCTGTTTCAAGCCGATCGCGATACTCCGTACGCAACTTTACGAAAAGTGATGTACACGGCTTCTATGGCCGGATTCCCAAACCTTAAACTGGTGACGACAGCAGGAAATTGATATGACTATAAAAACACGGATGCTTTTACTACTAACCGCTTTGACTTCAACACCGACGCTTGCTTTGCAAGAGAACACCAAAGGACTACTTCCTGAAGTGCGCTTGAACTCAACAAATGAAGATAAAAACACAGAAACAGCTTATCAATCTGAGTTGATGATCACCAAAGCTGAAAATAAAGCCATTGATTCTTTGACACGAATTATTTCAAAGAAAAAAGGCAACCCCGAAGAAGCAGATCTTTTATTTCGTCTGGCCGAGCTGTATATGCGTCGAGCCAAATCCGGACGTTTCTTTGATCTTAATCAGAATATTAAAATCACAAAATCCAATGTGATCCAACAGAAAGCCCAAGTCTCTTTAAAAAGCGCCATTGGTATTTATAACCGTATCGAAAATGAATTCCCAAAATACAAAGACTTAGACGCTGTTTTTTTTAATAATGCTTTAGCACATCAACAAACACGACAAATAGAACGCGCCAAAGATCTATACAACCGCCTGACCCGAGAATTTCCGAAATCAAGCTTGGTTCCGGATGGTTTACTTGAAGTCGGTGAAATCTACTACAATCAGCAAAACTTTACTGTCGCTTTAGAAAAATTCAAAGCCATTGAAAAGTATCCTAAATCAAAAGCTTATCCTTATGGAATTTACAAATCCGCTTGGTGTCATTACAACTTAAAAAATACGGATGATGGCATCAAGCAGTTGCTTGCTGTTGTTCGACAAAATCAAGCAGATGCTACTGATCCCAAAAAATACAATCTTCGCAAAGAAGCTCTGCGCGATTTAACATTATTTGTTGGCGAAACAATGCCACCAGATGATTTGTATACATTCTTCGAAAAGATCACAACTGCGGACGAACTGGGCGACACAATGATGGGTCTTGCCAGTCTGTATGAGTCCCACTCTCGTCATAAAGAAATCAGTTTATTTGTTAAAGAATTTATAGAGAAACATCCTGATAGTCCTCATGCTCCAAAGTTTTTCGCAAAACTCATTGATAATAGCGAAACTTTAAAACAGCGTGACACTGTTATTTCCTATTTAAATAAAATGTCTGAATCATGTAAGTTACAAATCAATTCTGAGTGCAATAGTATTTTTCGCCGAGCCAGTCTGGATATTTCAAAAAAATGGTGGGATATCTGGCTTAAGAATAAGAAAAACACAGAGTTTTCCCATTTAACCGAACAGGCCTTTGAAATTTTGCTTTCAAACGATGATCTTGCAAAACCAGATTCAAAATCCCGTTATGCCTATGCTGAATTACTTTTTCAACAAGACAAATTTGATAAAGCCAGTGATAACTATGAGTTGGTCTCTCATCACAAAGGGATTGATAAAACATTGGGACATGATGCTCTATATGGCGCCCTTTTCTCGATTGAAAAAGCTCTTGATAAAAAAGATGACGCTGTCCTGACTGAAAAACAGAAATCATTGGCCGAGCGTTATCTCAAAGAATATCCAAACGGAGAGCATGGCACATCTATTCAGTACAAATTGGGTTTTATTTTTTACAAACAGCAAGATTTTGATACGGCAGTTAAATACTTTACCCCACTGACGACCAAGACCAAGTATCCTGAAATCAAAATGAAATCTGAAGATTTGATTTTGGATATCTACAATATTAAAAAAGATTACAAATCCATTCAGTCATTTGCAAAAAATGTCCTGAAAACAACTGATGCTGCTGCACGGAAGCAAACATTAACAAAGATTCTAGAAGAAGCTCATTATGCTCAAATCCAAGTGGATGCGGCGGATCTGCCAGTTGAAAAGCGCATCGATCAGTTGCGTTCGTTTGCATCACAACACAATGTCTCTAAATTGGGACAGGATGCTTTTTGGCAATCGATCAGCTTGGCCTACTCGAATGGTTTTGATGTTCAAGGGGCTGATATGAGCCTGGATTACATCAAGCAGTACCCAAATGATTCAAAAAAATTGGACTCGATGAAAGAAGCCACAAAAGCATTTATTGATGCCGGTCAAATCAAAAAAGGAATTATCACAGTTCGTGAATTGGCCCGTCTTGATCCAAAAAATAGCATGAAACATTTAGAAATGTCTTGCGACTTGCTACGTATCAACAACCAACTGCCCGAAGCTCGTGGATGTTACAAAGGATTATTTGGCATAACGGATAAATCTAAAAAACCTGAGCTGTTGTCAAAAATGGTGAAAACTTTTAAAGAAGGCACACAATCTCCTGAGCTGGAATCTCTTGAGAATCAAATACTCAGGGAAAATATCGAACCCTATGCCACCCGCTTGTTGATTTCAAAAGCGAATGCTCTTTTGGAAAATAACAAAATGACTGAAGCTTTTAATCTGTCACTTAAAATAAACTCGCGCCCTGTTGATGCGGATATTCGAGCTGAAGCCCGCTTGATTCAGGCCGAAGTCCTCGAGAAAGAATTTTTTGCTCAAAGCGTGAAAGCCCGTGAAAATAAATTTGCCATGGTCTTGTCGATGAAAACAGAAAAAATGGATAAGGCCTACACCGCTTATTCAACGACCATCAAAATGTCCAAGACCGATCGAATTCAGGCGCGTGCGCTGCAAGGTATCGATCGCCTCTATGCCCACTATGTTGAATCGATCACCAATATGCCAATCCCGGGATCGCTCACCGCTGAAGAACAAAAAGGACTTCGCGCTGAATTGGTTAAACTAACAGAACCGTTCTTAGTTAAAAAGACCGAGAATCTGGCTCGCCTTCGTAAAATATCATCACTGTCCGCGGCAGATTCGCAATCCATCAACTGGAGCGAGTTTAGTCCTGAAAAAACAATTGAACCTCGCGTGCAGTTTCCGTCTGCTCAGAAGCTATCCCATTTTATTCCATCAAAATTTGAAATTGATTCCAATGGTTATTCCCGCCTTCCAGCCAGCGAGAAAAAATGTGATGCCAAAGCAGCTCCCACAGCAGAAGTCCTGGGTGGATGCATCCAAAGTAAAAAATTTACTGAAGCCGAGACCTTGGCCTTCAAGTTATCGAGCATAAAAGAAACTCGTGCAACAGGACTCTACTACCTCAGCGTGCTTGCCGACAAGCAAGCTGAGTATGAGAAAGCACTTTGGCTGATTGAAAAGGCAATGGTCTTGGATCCAGAAAATTCAATGATCAATTATCAAAAAGGAAAAGTGCTTTATTCTGTCGAAGGAATCAACAGTGCATTACCTTATTTTGAAAAAGTTTTGGACATGAAAAAAACATCACCAGAACTCGCGATCATGAATGCCTTGAAGTCGTTCTCGGATCGAGACTATATCACGGCGACAGAAGAATTTTCTAGATTAACCACTGACGAGCTTTATAATTATAGTCTAGTTGAACTTTATGTTGAAGCCACAGCCCAGAAAGGCGAAGCGGAGGAAGCTCTGAAATTATCTTCAAAATTTCTCAATTCGAAACCGGATAATGTCGATATGTGGATTGAGCAGGCTCGTGTTTTTGAGATATTTGTCATGAATCCTAACAGTGCCATGAACAGTTATCAAAAGGCATTGGCCAAATCAGTAAAAACTGATCAAAAAGATTGGTTGAAGAAGAAAATTGAATTTTTAAAAACGAATAAAAACAGTCAAATAACGTCGTACGTAGGTGGGAATTAAAATGGACTGCAAATTAATAAGGGACACTCATGAAAACGCAGAGAATACAGACGACGTTAGCAGCTGCTGCACTATTTTTTCTAGGTACATTCCTAGTCATCCAGCCTGCTTTCGCCAAAAAAACTGAGGTTCGGAAAGTTCAAGAAGTGAATTTTTCTGAAATGAATCTGAAGGGTACAATTCGTAACCCTGATGGCGCATATCTGGTACAAAAGAAAGGGCTTAAATTTATGCCCCTTCATGATGTGCAAAAAGATATGGACGCAAAGATTCGCGAAACATCATTGTACATAGACTAAATTGGAAGCAGAGGGACGTATGTCAGTACTTATATTTAAACAAGTGACCGAATCGGGAAACAGTAAAGTTTTCAGAATTGATTCAAAATCAACAGCGAAAACCTTTGGCTGTTCGCGAAAAGCCAATCTGATTTCTATTGATCCGCTTTCCGACAAATTCGATGGGGTTTTCGAGCATCGCGAAGATGGATGGCATTATGTCTCATTTGATATTAAAAATAAAACTCCTGATCTTAAAATCAAAATGGATGACTCGTTTCAACTTGCAAACTCGAAGTTGCATTTTTTCGTGCATGAAACGAAGGAACATCTTTATGACGATTTCTCAAGACTTAACACTGTGGGTACTGCTGAAAGACAGGTTTATGTTGTCAGTCGTAACAATCGCATTTTAGAAACAAAAGTTCTTCCTAAAAATACAGGTTTTTCTTTTGCGATTCATGGCAAACAGAATCTTTTCAAAATCAATGCAACAACAGATTGGATCAGCGAATTGCATGATGGTTTTGAAATCAAATCAAAGTTGATTCAAGTCGATCCCCTTTCACACTTGAATCAGACACAAAATGTGGGTCTTTCTCAAAAAGAAAAACGCACCGTTGCGGCGACAATGGCTCTTTGCTTATTATTGGTTTTCACGGCTTTCGTTATACCGAATGAAACTCCTCTTGTTGCTGAAAAAGAATTGCCAAAAGCAGCCATGAATGTGGTCTTTAAAACAGACAAAAAAGTCAGACAAGCTCAGCAGAAAAAAGTTCAAGCGCAAAAAGCTCCGGCCCAAGCCAATAAAGAAGTTGGCGGTTCAGCTGGGGGTGGTCGCGTTTCAGCATTGCTCAAAGGGGCCGTTGGCGTCCGAATTTCTCAATTGATTGGTAAAGTTTCTGCGACAGATGCTCGAACAGCAAATGTTCTGGTAACAACCGGAGCCAAAGCTGGCGAAGGGGCTTCTGGTCGAGCACTGGCGGCAGTTGGTAAAGTGGAAGCTTCGGGCCGAAATTGGAATGGAGAATCTGCAGGTTCTGGAACTGGTGTATCTACTGCCGGTATCGGTGGTGGTAAAGGCACAAAAGGTTTAGGCGGCGGTCTTGGTCAAGGTAAAACAGGATCTGGTGGCGTGGGTTTGATCGAAGAAGAATCTGAAGTGATTGGTGGATTAGACCGCGAAATCATTGCTCAGTATATTAAAACACAATTAGGACAAATTCTTTATTGCTACGAACGTCAGTTATCAGCAAATCCTGACTTGTATGGAAAAGTTGCTGTGAAATTTACTATCAGCGGCAATGGACAAGTTGAAACACAATCTATTAACGACACAACTCTCAAAAGTGTTCCCGTTGAAGGATGCATCCTGAGTAAGGTTGCCAAATGGAAATTTCCAGAGCCTCGCGGTGGAACAAAAGTGTTAGTGACCTACCCGTTTTTATTTAAGAGTACGAATTAAGGATGAAAACCAGCCGCTACGATGGCAGAATAGGATTATCGAAGATGAAATTTACGAATTTAACAACAACAGTCTTTCTGATACTGGCATTAGCCTTCCCGGCAGTAGCCCAGGAAAAGAAAGTGGAGGCAAGTACTCCCGCTTCCAAAGGCACCTCTGACAAAATGGATTTAAAAAAATTAGAAGACAAGTACTGGTCATCAAAAGATGATGACTATGGTGTTATTCAAAATAGGACATTTGCAAAAACAGGGCGAATTTATGGATCCGCTGTTTATGGTCCATTAATCAATGACCCGTTTGCCAAAGGCCGCGCTGCAGGAGCCATGATAGGCTATTATTTGAACGAAGATTTTGGAGTTGAATTCAGTTATCTCAGCTATAGCACAAGCAAAAATGACACTGTTGCTGAGTATGAAAGTTTACAAAATCCTGCATTTATGGTTTCTCCTAATTATAACTTAGTCAAAGCCACAAAAGCACTTTCACTGACTTACACCCCGTTTTACGCAAAAATGGCTTTTATGAATAAAGCGATCATGTATTTTGATATGGGCTTTACTTTAGGAGCTGGTTTAACAGATTACGAGCAACAAAAAATTTCAAAAGATGGCGGCGGAGTCAAAACTCAAACAAATGAAATGGCCTCTTCTCCGCATTTTGAAATTGGTGTCATGCAACAGTTATTTTTGAACCAATCTTTTGCATTTCGCCTGGATATTAAAAACTCGTTTTACACACAAACTGTAAAACAATATGAAATTGGAAATGCCGCATTGGAATCAACTCGAAGTGAAACTTCGAAAAGCATCAATGACACGACAATCACATTTGGTCTGACAGTTTTTTTCACAAAGTAAGGGTGAAGTAAATATGAAAAGAAATGAAACTTAACAAAAATGATATTATCAAGACCGTCTTACTGACTACTGTCTTTGTCCTTGCCACCCCTCAATGGGTGATGGCTGAAGGCATCCTTACGACCAAGTCCGCTGGTCGAAAACCAACCTCAGATGTCAAGTACCGTCAATCAGGAGTTCCTGTTTTTGATTTAGTTCAAAAGAAAGGCTCTGAAGTTATTAAGATTAAAAATATTCCTAAATTAGATATCGGCGAAGAAAAAGAAATCGAAGCTGCTGATTCTGATTTGAATTTACCCGCAAGTCGCGAATTCAAAGCCATGACAGCACAACCCCGAGTCTCCCCGCCGTTACTTAAAATTCCTCAGACAGCGTTGCTACCTGTGCAACAGACTCGCAAACTGGCAAGTGAATTCAATATTGAAAAAATTCCAACAGTTAAACAACTGGATATCGTTCCAGAGCCGCTAGTCGTCACCTCTGAAGTGGCTCTTCAGAATTTAGTCGAAATCAAACCTGACGAGTACAAAATGCTTCAGGCGCTTATTTTCTTGGAATATCAAAAGAAATATGACTTGGCGATGAGCCTTTTTGTTGAGTTGATGGATACCAAAGAATTTCGTTCACAGGCTTTGTATCATTATGCTCTGACAGCGTATGGACTTGGTTTGTATTCTGAATTTCGCCATAAAATGATTCAGGTCAGTCAGGAAACAAAAGACCTGCATCTTAAAAAAATGGCGGTTGAGCAATTGGCTAAGAATGTTGGAACACTTGAAAATTCGGACATCGCCTTGATTGATCCTTTGGTGGAATCATTTGATATTGATATCACTTCAAACGAAAAGTACCTTCTTCGCCGAGCAAAGTATTTTTCTGAAAAAGGTGATTTGGGACAACTTGAAAATTCATTGATTTTCATTTCTGAGAAATCTCCGCTTTATCCTGAGGCTTCATTATTAAAAGCGATCTTTAACTACCGCCAAGGGAAAGTGGATATGGCCATTGCCGATTTAGAAAACTCATGGCCTATTATTGAAGATAAAAAACGTGATCAAGTTCGAAACTTAACGGCGCTGACATTGGCCCGTCTGTATTTCCAAAAGGGAGACTACAAATCATCTTATAAAACGTACCTCAAGATCGATAAATCTAGCCCCTCATGGTTGCAAGCCATGGTGGAGCAAGCTTGGACGCAAATCTTGGCCGGAGATAACGAAGGCGCCGCTGGAAATATGTTTTCGATGCACACTGATTTTTTTCGAAAAGCCTATGCTCCCGATACCTATATTGTTCGAACAGTCGGTTACTTGAATCTTTGTCAGTTTGGTGATGGCGTCAATGTCTTGAACGATCTTAAAAAGCGTTACAGCTCTATCCAAGAACGTTTGGAAGCTTATCAAAAAACAAGCAAAGAACCTGTTCGCTATTATGAACTGGTCAAAACATGGTTGCGCAATACCAATGTTGATGAAGTTGATGGCTTGCCACGAGCATTCATTGTTGAACTGGCCCGCCATCCTCATTTCACTTCTGTACAAAAACAAATCAACAACTACGAAGATGAGAACTTAAAGTTCAATAAAATCGCCATTGATTTGATTCGTAAAGAACGCGAAGCCCGTTTGAAAATGCTGCAAGCCAAAAACGAATTTTTAGCTCTGAAGCGAAAAGGTGTTACAGACAGCAGTCTTCAGAAAAAGGAAAAAGAATTTTTAGCTGTTGGCGTTGAACACATGATTATCAGTCGTGCTCGCGAAGGCATCAAAAAAATGCGCCTGTCGGCGATCGCTCGCTTAGATAAAGAAAAAGATTCGTTGCGCTTAAAAGCCGCGAAGAATCTGCAGGGACGATTCGATACTTTCGTGGCTTCTCTTGGCAACTTGGTTGACCAGAATGAAGTGCTTTCTTATGAAATCTATTCAGGAGCCGGTGAACACATCCGCTTCCAAATGGCTGGCGGAGAAATCAATAAGCGCGAATCGGCATCGTTAGCTCCGGACGAAAAAGAAAGCTACAAATGGAAATTTAAAGGCGAAGTTTGGGAAGACGAACTGGGCCACTATCGATCATCACTTAAAAACGTCTGCCCAGCAGATGACATTGCACAAGTACAAGGGAGCAACTAATGAAAAATTTAACACTGATCACCATCACCGCACTATCTTTAAATGTATTTGCCGAGCCTATGGCCGCGCGAGATGGTTTGGAAAAAATCAAAACCAATGTTGAAAATGCAAAATCGAATCAAAAAGAATACGATCGCAACCTAGAAGTGGTTAAAAAAAATATTGCCGAAATCAATAAAGCCAAGTCTACATTTTTGAAACAAAAAGAAGTCGTTTCAACAGAGATCGTCAAAAACAATGATTCTTTAAAGAAGGTCATGGTTCAAGAGCGTGATCTGAATATTTTGATGACTCAAGAGAAAGAAAAACTTCAAACAGAAACAAAGCAGTTGGAGCAGTTAGAAAAAATGATCGCGCAAATTAAAATGAATCAAGTTCAGCGCGAAGCCAATATTGCTGAATACCAGAACCAATTGCGTTCAACAACGGACGAGAAAAAAGCCTGGAAAGATCGCGAATCTGAATTGCGCGCTCAAGAATCAAAAACAATTCAAGCCGTGCGTACAATTGCCAACGAAGAGTCAACTTGGTCTAATAAAAAGAAAGGTTACGAAGGCGAACTCAAGCGCTGGAGTGCTGAAGCTGAAAAACAGCAAAAAATCCAAGCCACTTACCAGGGCTTAGCTGAACAAAACTAATTTTATCCTGCATACATCATACTATTGGAAGCGCACAGCGCTCCAATAGCTGTGAAGTGACCCCATATTTAACGACGCAAAATTTTACGCCAGATGCGTCCCAGAATATCTCCGATGGAATGAATCCCAAGAACTTTGCCACCAATAACAAACATGACTCCTGCGGCACCAATACTGACAACCAGGTTCAGAATTAATCCGACAGTCCCCGTCAGCACAGCTTCTAAATAGAAAAAAATATTGGCTACCGCGCCTATGAAAATAGCCAACACGGCAAATCGAAACGCATTCTTCAGAAATGAAAAGTATTGAAAACCAGCAATGAATCTCGGATAAAAACCCAATAAAAGAAATAAATTCAACGCCGCCGATGTCGTGGTTGAAACCATCAGTCCATAGACTCCATAGCGCCCCATCAGGACTGGTGCTAACAACACATGCGCTAGCAAACACACGCCCGATACCACTGCGGGGAACCACGTGTTCTTAATCGCATAGTAAGCTGGAGTTAACACGCGAACAGCACTCGAAAAAATCATGATCCAGCAGTATGTTTTTAAAATCAGAGCCGTGTTTAAAACATCTTCAGCACCAAACTGTCCGCGCCCAAAAAGCAATTGAACAATAGGTCTCGCTAAAACAAATAACCCGGCTGCGGCTGCCATCGATAATAATAAATTCAATTCCAGATACTGCTGCGTCACTGCAGACATTTTGGCTTTATCATTTTTTGAAAATAATCCAGATAGCATCGGCAAAAGCGCTGTTCCAAGACTGACCGAGATCAGCGAAAGCGGCAATTCAATCAAACGATCAACATAGTTAATATAAGAGATTGTGCCTTCCACCAAAGAGGATGAAAAATGCAGATTGATAATTGTCGTAAATTGCAAAAGCCCCATTCCGAATAATCCGGGAACCATATTTCTTAACACCCTCTTAAAATCAGAGTTCTGAAAATCCAAAGAGAATTTTGGAAAATACCCCGCTTTTCGAAGTGCCGGAACTAAAATGGCGGCTTGTAAAATGCCACCGACCAAGACTCCCCACCCCAACTGATCCCCCTGCATGGGAAACAAATCATGGGGAAGTATCGTAAAAACAATCATCGCCATATTCCACAAAGTGGGAGCCATTGCGGGCAAAGCAAACTGGCCAAGTGCATTTAAAATACCCATCATAAAGGCATAGGAACTGATAAAAAAGATGAATCCAAACATGATCTTGGTTAACCGTAAAGTGAGCAGGTACTTTTCGGTGTCCATCTGATAGGCGGCATCCAGCACGAGCTTAAGCAGCGGATCTGGATACAGGACACCCAAAGTCGTGAGACCGCCTAAAATCACCAGAAGAAATGTGTAGATAGAATTGACTAAATTTTGGGCTCTGGCGGGACTATCCAGATTGGATTCAACAAAGACAGGGATGAAGCTAACCGATAAGGAGCCTTCCCCCAGAAGCCTGCGAAACATATTTGGCAGCTTAAAAGCCGCAGCCCAGGCATCTGTGATGCGTTTATCGAAGTATGCCGCCAAGAGGCTTTCGCGCAGCTGTCCCAGAATCCGACTGGTCATTGTTCCAAAGGCCATGGACAAGGCGTTTTTCAATACAGATTGGTCTTGCTTGTCTGGATGCCCTATGTTAATTCCTAACCTTTGATATTTTATATAAATCCTATCTGGAGGTTTTAAGTGGCACAACACAAATCAGCAGCAAAAAGAGCTCGTCAAGCTGTGAAGAAGAACGCTGTTAATACAGCTCGTAAATCGAAAGTCCGTACTAGCGAAAGATCATTAGCTGCTGCGATTAAGAAAGCCGACAAAAAGGAAATCCCTGCATTGTTATCTGCTTACACAAGCCAAATGATGAAAGCCGCTCAAAAAGGCGTTTTCAACAAAGCAACGGCTGCTCGTAAAATTTCACGTCTTTCGACGCAAGTTCACAAAACAACAACAGCAAAATAGTTTTAAATTTTTTAAGTCTCTAAACTATCAGTGATTAAAAAAATCCGAGTTCAAAAACTCGGATTTTTTATTGTAGAAGGTTTATGAATCCATCGATCAAATATCGAAAGATTAGATCATCTCGTAACGAGTGGCGACTTTTCGGGCCACGTAGGCCCGGATCTGACGTTTCAAAGCAATAGAAATATCATCAAAACTCACGCCGTAAACATAATGATCTGCAGAAGTTTGCTTATTCTTTAAAGTCGTACGCACTGAAAAAAAATCACCATCAGAAATAAAGAAATTCACGATGATTTTCTGATTTTCATCCAAAATAAAGTCGGACTTAAAAGATATTCCACCCTCGCCGATCTCAACACCTTGAACAACGCTGGCTTGGCCACGACACAAGAATGTTAAATTTTTGCGAAATGATTTTCGCGGAAATTTTCGTCGTAATTGGTATGAATCAGCTGCTCCAGACATACTCACTTATCGGTTTAGTAACGCCATTACTTGTGTCTTAATATGAGATTCGCACTCTATAATATTTGAATGTGATTTTTTAGCTTCATGTCCAAGAGTAAATGAATTTGAAAGTGTAGAACTTGTTCACGAAATTTCAGAACTTACAACGAGCAGGACTTGAGTACCATATTTTCAAGCCAAATATGTGAGGACACTGGCGATGTTTTCAAAGCTTTATCGGTTTCATGCAGCACGATCAGAGCCTCTTCTAATTTTCGAATGGGCCAAAGGCGCGCTTGATCACAATAACTTTCAATAAAATATGACGGAACCTGCGCCAAGCTAGCCAACTTGGCGCCGCCTAACCCTTGATCCATTCCTGATCGCACCGTCAATAACATCCGAATATGCCGAGAAAGCAAACTGACAATTCCCACTTCGTTTTGACCCTGATCTAAAAGCGAAACTAATTGCTCGAGCGCTTTGACACGATCTTTTTGACCGATGGCTTTGGTGAAATCAAAAATACTTTCTTCACGACTAAAAGAAACCACCGAATTGACATCGGCCATCTCTATAGTGGTTTTAGCTCCGATATACTGTTGAATTTTTTGTATTTGATTATCCAGCTCGGTCAGATTATTTCCAACCAATCGGTGCAAACGATGAATAGCATCGGTTGCGATCTTAAGCCCTTGATTCTGAGCTAAATGCGAAATCCATTGCGGAACTTGGTTGTCATAGGGTTTTTTGAATTCAACGCAAACGGCTTTATCCAATAAAATTTTAATCGCTTTTTTTCGCTTATCAACTTTTTCAGCAAAAATAACAAAGACAGATGATTCCACAGGATTTTCTAGAATAGGTTCTAATTGAATCAATTCACTGTCTTTGAGTTCATGAGCATTTTTTAAGATAATCAAACGATGTGAAGTAAAGACCGGCAAGGTCTCGACGGTATCTTTTACGGTCGTGATATCGGCGTCGCTTGAATAAAATAATGAGTAATTAAAATCTGTCGTGTTTTCATCTAAAACAGCATACTTGAAACGGTCCACGCATTGATTTAATAAGTAGGGCTCATCACCAAACAAAAAATAGATCGCTTGGAATTTTTTTGAATCCAAATCCTTGTATAATTTTTGCTGGTCGATAATGGCCATTTACACCCGGTCGTAAAAAAGTATTTTCAAAAGCTCGATTAAAAATTTTCGAGCATGCTATCAAATGCTGCTTGCATCATTTCTTTTGATAATGCGTCCAAAGTCTGCCGTTTCGCAGACTGGTTGTAAAGACTGTTGCTGGTATTAATAACTGGGAGCGTAATTTGTGCTGCGCTAAAATTTTTGGCTTGCTTAAAGGTTCCGCTCCAGAGCACAGCATTTGACCCTTTTTTCTTCAACTCCATAAATACATCAACTGTCATTGTGTATTGCGAAGCCAGCACCGTGCCATCTGGCAAGAAATCATCCTTTGAAGGCTCGATGACAGTTGAATCTCCGGCCAGAATTTCAATGCCTACGATATGACCTTGTAAAATAGCTTCAGCATCACTTTCATTGTTTTCTAATGTGGCAACTCGTGATCGCAAAGCCTCAGACTTAAGCGAGTTTGTAAAAAAAACTTCTACGCCAGGCTCCATCGTGACATTCTTAAAAAGTGGCACTTGGATTCGACGAACATTTCCCGGTAAAACTTCAAGATGCGTGCTCAGTTTATAAGCGCATGAAGGCATGACTGCGGTTGTTATAGTTAAAATAAATAATACAAAAATCGCTTTCATCTGCTTTAATAAACGCGCAAGGAAAGACGTATGTCAAACCCTATTCTTCTAGCCCCTGGCCCGGTTCAGCTGCATCCCGAGGTGCAGAGAATCTTGGCTCAGCCCATGATTCATCACCGAACTCCCGAGTTCGATTGCATCCTTGCACATGCACTTTCTGGATTAAAATTTTTATTTCAAACTGAGCAGCCCGTTTTCATTCACACATCAACTGGCAGTGGTGGAATGGAATCCGCTTTAGTGAATACTTTAAATCCTGGCGATCATGTGTTGGCCATTGTCTCCGGTAAATTTGGAGAACGCTGGGCCGAGATCGCGGAAGTTTACGGGGCTCATGTTCATCGACTTCCAATTGCATGGGGTGACGCAGTTTCACCTGAGGTTGTAAAAAATTATTTGAAAGAAAATCCACAGACAAAATTAGTTTTAACTCAAGCTTGTGAAACCAGCACAGCAACTGTTCACGACATTAAAGCTCTTGGTGAAATTGTAGCTCAAACAAATGCTTTGCTCTTAGTTGATGGCATCACTGCTGTTGGGGCCTTTCCCATTCCCATGGATGAATGGAAAATTGATGGCCTAATTGCTGGCAGTCAAAAAGGTATTATGTTACCCACCGGACTGAGCTTTGTGAGCTTTTCTAAAAAAGCTTGGGCTGTTGTTGAGACCGCAAAAACGCCTCGGTATTATTTTGATTTGCGCAAAGAACTCAAAGCCAATAAAAATGGCGAGACTCTTTTTTCTTCGGCAGTATCTCTTATTAAAGCCTTGGATTTTGTACTGAAAGAACTCCAGACCAAAGACTTAAAGCAACACTTTAAGGAAATCAAAAGGCGTGCTGATTTCACCAGGACTATTGGCCAACTGATGGGTTTAAGTTTGTATTCAAAATCACCGTCGGACTCGGTCACTGCTTTTCAATTGCCGGCCTCAATCACGACCGAAAATGGCGTTCAATTGCGCACTCATTTTGAAAAAAAATACCACGTTACAATCATGGGCGGCCAAGACCAAGCCAAAGGAAAAATCCTTCGCTTGGGGCATATGGGGTACATTACCGATCATGACATGATTGAAACAATGTCCCGACTTGCTAGCGCTTTGCACGATTTTGGATGCACTATCGACAGCGAAAAAATCAAACACGAATCCATTCAGTGGTTAAAGGCAAATTCATTATGATTAAAAAAGTCCTGATCTGCGACCGCTTCGCCATGGAAGCCACTGTTCATTTGCGCAAAATTCCAGATTTGCAGATCGTTCTGGCGCAAACACCAGAGCACCTCAGTAGCGAATTGGCGACAGCACAGGGCTTGTTGATTCGTTCGAAACAAAAAATCAACGCGGCCTTTTTAAATGAAGCACCGAAATTAGAAGTCATCGTCACATGCACCAGTGGTTTTGATCACATTGATTTGACGGAAACAAAAAAACGCAACATTGCGGTCATGTTTACTCCTGAAGCCAATCAAATCTCGGCAGCAGAATTAACCTGGGGATTATTGCTAGCCTGTGCCCGTCATATTCCACAAGCTCACAAAGATTTAAAATCTCGCACCTGGAACCGTGAACCTTATCTGGGATTTGAACTTGCCGGAAAAACTTTGGGCATCGTTGGACTTGGCCGCATCGGCACTCGAGTCGCCGCCATGGGAAAAGCCTTCGGCATGACCCTGTTGGCATTTGATCCGTACTGTGATGACAGCGCCTTTAGCATCTCGGGCGCAGAACGCTGCAGCTACGATGAGCTTTTAAAACAAAGCGATGCCATCACCTTTCATGTTCCTGGAACCAAAGAAACAACTCATATGCTGAATCGCATTCACTTTGAAATGCTCAGCCCTACAGCGGTTATAGTTAATACCTCTCGAGGGGCTGTCATTCACGAAGACGATTTGGCCGATGCACTGTTTGAAAATAAAATTAAAGCCGCCGCATTGGATGTTTTTGGCCGCGAGCCTCTGGATAAAAACTCTAAACTTTTTAAATGCAGCAATGCGATTCTGACTCCGCACCTAGGCGCATACACAGAAGAGGCTTTTTTCAAAGCTTCGATGCAAGGTGCATTACAAATTGAAAACTTTTTTAAATCGAAAAAACTCGAGAACTCGTTACCGCTTATAAATCAGTGGGGATCGCTCTCATTTCAGGAAGGAAACTAACCATGTCAGCAATTGTTATAATCGGAGCTCAGTGGGGCGATGAAGGCAAAGGAAAGCTCGTCGATGTTTTCGCATCTCATTCGGATTTGATCGTTCGCTTTCAAGGCGGATCAAATGCGGGTCACACCTTGGTCGTCAACGGCAAGAAGACCGTTTTGCATTTGATTCCATCCGGAATTCTTCATCCTGATAAAATGTGTATTATTGCTTCGGGCGTGGTGATCGATATTTTTGGCCTCATCGGAGAGATCAAAAAATTAAAAGAAACAGGATTTGAAATTTCTAATTCTCAACTTCTTATTTCCGACAGCGCAACGGTACTGCTTCCGTATCACAAAGCCCTGGATCAAGCGCGCGAGAAAAGCTTGTCTGAAAGCAAGATCGGAACTACTGGCAAAGGCATAGGTCCTGCGTACGAAGATCGTGCGTCTCGCCGCGCTTTGGTGATGAGTGACCTGTATGACACCAAAAACTTGCTCGCAAAATTAGAATTTGTTCTGAAAGAAAAAAATGTACTTCTGACGAAAATGTATGACGCTCCGGAAATCAGTGCGAAAGAAATTTACGAGCAGATCTTACCCGTGGCTGAAGAACTAAAAACTTATCGCGCAACGGATGTGGGCTTAATTGTCTCGAATAAATTAAAACAAGGTCGTCGTGTTTTATTCGAAGGCGCCCAAGGGACTCTTTTAGATATCCAACACGGCACGTACCCGTTTGTGACCAGCAGTTCGACGTTATCGGGCTCTGCCGCGACGAGCGTTGGAATTGGGCCCCACCATCTGCAAAAAATTGTTGGCGTTTTTAAAGCTTATTGCACGCGCGTTGGCAGCGGACCATTCCCGACGGAACTGACAAATGATGTTGGAGAGAAAATTCAAAAAGACGGACACGAGTTTGGCTCGACAACAGGACGAGCCCGCCGCTGTGGTTGGTTAGACCTGGTCGCGCTAAAGCACGCCATCCGATTGAATGGCGTTAACAGCTTGGCGATGATGAAAATTGATGTTTTATCAGGTCACGATCAAATTGGAGTCTGCACAGCCTATAAATTAAACGGAGAAATCATCCACGATTTTCCAACAGCGACTGATTTAGTCAGCCAAGTGGAACCGGTCATTGAATTTCTTCCAGGGTGGAAAGAAGACATCACGCAAGTGAAGAATATGAAGGATCTCCCTCTGAAAGCGATGAATTACATCAACTTTGTAACGGCTCAAATCGGTTGCCCGATTGATGTTATTTCAGTCGGCCCCGATCGCGAACAAACACTGTGGATCAAACCCTTGTTTAAAGATTAAGCACTGCGAAAAAAGCGTTTGACTGAGTCGCCATCTTAATAGAAATTGTCGATTCGATTCAAAATGGTTCGCTAGCTCAGCTGGTAGAGCATTTCACTTTTAATGAAAGGGTCGATGGTTCGAATCCATCGCGAGCCACCAATTTTGTTTCGAATCTCTTCTCTTCCGTGTTCCCATCGTCTAGTGGCCTAGGACACCTCCCTTTCACGGAGGATACAGGGGTTCGAATCCCCTTGGGAACGCCAATAACCAATACCGGAATCCCGGTATACAAGTTAACCGGTATACCTGAATTCCAGTAACTACGTAAAATCCTGACTTTGTATTTCACTCTTCAGTAAATTAAAAATCCAAGCTCCAAGTTTATCAGCCATGTCGATGACATTCTTATCAATAACTTTCGCGAGTTTTAAAATTGTTTTACATTCTTGAACTGAAGCATAAGACATTTGATAAAATCTTTTCTTCTCTGGCACCGTTCGCTTCGCATTACCTTCGGAAAGATTTAGCGCAATGGACGAGGCCGCTCTAAATAACTGATCACGCAAATGACCCTTCAATTCTAACTGTTCCGCCGCTTGGTGAAATTCAATCGCTAATTCTAAAGTTCTGAATTTTTTCATAGATTTTTCTCCACACTGAGTGCAGTTCAAAAACTATATTCAGATAACCGACCATTTCACAGTGGCTTGATTACTTGTTAAGTGCGAGCTCCGGAAATAACCGTCAGCGAATCCAACTATTGATCGGCCTTACAACCTTGTTTACCCTATGTTAAATTTAGGAAGTGGCCAGGGTGGAAACACTGGTTCGAAAGTCTTCGCATTGAGTACGTCAAATTTTTCTTCTTTATTGCCACATACTTATAGTGTACACCCAAATAGATATTCGAACTGGGAGAACTGCATGATTAAAGGATATAAAGACTTTTACTATAATGTCACCGACATGAATCGCGCGATCAAGTTTTATACTGAAGCATTTGAAATGACAAAAACTTACGGGCATGAATATTGGACAACAATGACTCTAGGAAATTTGAACTTAGGGTTGCATTGGACTGAAGCTGAGGCGATTCCGCTTACACCAAGAAACTCACACGGCCAAAATAACGGCGGAACATTAACCCTTCATTCAGACGACATTATTGCAGATCGAAAAAAAATTGAACACGCCGGTGGAAAAATTCTTGGCGAGTCCAAGCAAGATTGGGGTCATATGCTAGTATTTGAAGACCTTGACGGAAACGTTCTTAAGTTGATGAATTAATTATGACTAATGAAGACCAAAAGCTGGCTCTTCTCCAAAGGTAAGGGCCCCAAGATTTATGTTAGCCGCAATAGGCTTTTACTCTTAAACGATAATAACCCTTGGCAATTGAATTTATTTTGCAAAATCTCAACATCCGCACAACCTCAGCACTCCTTTCCTCGAGTGTACATTTGACAGTTCTATATTAATTTCAAAAAAAATTAATTGCCTGTTACGTAATTAAAAACCTGTCTATATTCCATCGATGAAAGTTTTTTTTAATTTACTTTTATTAGCTTCTGCCATCCTAGGTTGCGAATCAAAAGATGATTTGCACTCGTTTCAAAATTCATCACCTCAATATAACATTATCAATGGTGCACTTTTAGTTGATACCCAACTTCCGCAAATGTCGCAAATTACAATTGGCCAGACAAATTGTTCGGCCACCTTAGTCGGCCCCAATGTCATTCTTACGGCGGCTCATTGTATTGGAGAATTTCCGGAGCAATTATTTGGCCCGGTTAACGGAGCTTTTTACAAAGTTAAATTAACTCTTAATCCAAAGTACAATGAAACCCATGAAACCTACGATGATAATAGTTTGGCACTGGCTTCGGACGCAGCTATTGGTATCTTGGAAAAAGAAATTCCAAATATAATCCCCGCCACCATTTCTCATAAAAATCCATCGATTAACGATCCCATTTTGATGGCGGGATGTGGCGCCCCGACTGAGGGAATAAGACAATTTGGTTTTTCACGTGTTAACAAACAAGGATCAACAGGGTTTACTCTTTCTGATTCCAACTCGATGCAAATAATAAATCATGGTGATTCTGGCGGCCCGAGCTTTATGGTGAACGAAAAGAATGAATTATCGCTTTTCGCCGTCAATTCAACCAGTGATTTTTCATATGCTCAAGGCGTTTCCAGCGTGGTGAACACACCCGAAAACGACAATGCCATTTTTATTAATCAATTTATCTCTAAAAATAATTTGAAAGTTTGCGGGATCAATCTTAAATGCGGAACCATCAGCCTTATTCCGAAAGGCCTAGGTTACAGCACTTCTCTTTTGGTCAGTATTGATGGTGTCCAAACCGAGATTTCAAACAAAACACAAGTCAGTCGTAATACCATATTAAAATCATCCGTAAAAGGTGACATGGTTTTTGCTCAACTGGGAAAAGTGGACGATTTTACCAATCTTGATGTCAAAGGCAAAATGGTGCTGATCGCTCGTGGAGAAATTGCATTTTTGGATAAAATGAAAAATGCCAAAAAGGCCGGGGCTGTTGGTATAATTATATTTAACACATCCGATGATGATATCAACGCGAGTTTAGATGAGGCATCAGACTTTCCCATCCTGGTCATTAATAATACCGCCGGCCAATCTTTAGTGAGCTCGTTAACGGCGGGCGCTAAAATCTCGGTCGAATTTAAAGTGACCTCTCAGATATATACGTTTGATAAAAAAAATTAAAATGAAGCGTGCTCACATGGCTACTGTTTCCACCCCAGGGCTTTTGAAACTGCAGGCAATTGCTCAATAAATATTTCGCGGCACTTTTCGGCGATTGCTCGATGCTCCATTTGCGTCGCCGCATTTGTGCGAAGCTCGATGTAGTGGATCCAACTTCGAATCGTACCATTCATATAGATTTTGGTAGCAGCACTTAGCGGTAAAAGGCTTCTTGCGCACTCTTTAGCAATGCCTTTCTCAAGTGCTTCTGAATATTTCTGAAAAGAAAAATCCCAAACTTGCTGTTGAGTTGTCTCGAACCAACCTTGAGTCACTTGGTCAAAGTCATCAATCGAGTTCTGACGATTTTTATGATCTTGCCGCCGAGCACGTGTCAGCATAAAATCATCAGCCTTTGCGTATCTTTGGGAAAATTCCTGAAATGAAAACGAGCGATGCCTTAAAATCTGAGGAGCTATGGCGCGAGACGTTTGAACTTCTAAAACCATATTAGCTTGTTCAAAGACCGACCAGTGACCATGCTTCGCACAGTAACCCAAGAGCCCGCTAACATCAGGATTGTCCTGATTCTTTGGATTGCTGACCCTGGCACAATAAGCCATAACTTCTTCTGCTTTTGGCGTAATCGCAATTAAACAAACCTCTTCTTTAACCATTTCGAACTCCTTTGCTTTCAAAACCAATTTTAAGCAAATCAATCCAAAATGTAAGGAATATGATTTCATATTTATCATTCTTTAAGTTATACAATTAAAATGGAACAAATACCGATTCACCTTCTAAATGCATTTATGGTTTTCAATGATTCACAAAATATAACGAAGGCTGCCGAAATTCTTGGTATTACGCAACCAGCGCTTTCAAAACAATTGAAGGCCTTAGAAGCAAAATTCCCGCAACCCATTTTTTCGACTCAGGGGCGGCGAAAAATCCTGACGTTTTTTGGACGGGATCTTCAGAATCGAATTAAAGGTCAAATTGGCAACATTCAGGAGAGCATTCAAGAAAGTCTTCTTCTTCATTCTGACATGAAACAAGTCAAAATTCGAGTTTCGGGACGCCAAGGAGTTTTGGATCGAATCTCTAAGAAACTCGAATTTCAGGGGACATTAATTTTCAATGAGTCTTCAAATCAGCAAGTCATTGATGATTTGCTTTGCATGAGAGCCGAGATTGGAATTGCCCATGATTTTCCAAATAGTTTCAATCTTGTCGCAAAGCCACTTTTCAAAGAAGAGTTCAAGCTTGTGATCCCTAAAAAATTTCTTTTAAAATCAAAAAAATATGGAAAATCACTTTTCGAAGAATTAAAGCTGAGTCCATGCATTGGCTTTAAGGCCGAGGACGAAATCTTGAATCAGCTGTGCACTGATAATTCTATATCAAAATCTCAGTTGCAAATGAGCCGAATCACTTCAAATTATTCCAGTGTTGCAAAAATGGTCGATGCCGGATTTGGGTGGGCGGTTATTCCTTCCTATCTTGAAGTCGACTTAAAAAGGAACTGGAGCATTCCAGTTCCTCTCGAAGTTTTGACATCACGAAAATTTTCTATTCTCTATCGCCATGAATTTTCAAAAACCCCCTGGTTCAACGACATTATCAAAGAAATTAAGGGCATTTTTGGGAGTTGAAGTCGCGAACTATGGTTTTCCAACTTAGGGATTTTTCCACTATTTTTTTTAACCATAAAGACTCCTTTATATTGGAAACTTGTTCAGTTACTTCTAGTGAATAGCGCTTAATCGAATTCACTGATTCTTAAATTTAATAATACCAGTAAATTCAAATACTTATACCAAGTAAGTCAAGTTTTTACATACTAAAACTTGACTTACTTGAGCAAGTAACCGATACTGATACAGAGGTTACAGGTGAATATTGCAAAGCACATTAGAATACAAATAGATAAGGGCAGCAGTGGGCAATTGTGGACCTATAAAGACTTCCATAACCTACCCGTCATCCCAGTAGCGAAAGCTTTAAGTCGCCTAGCAAAGCAAGGTGTTTTGCTACGCGTGCGAAAAGGAATTTATTTTAAACCTAAAAAAACCGTGCTGGGATCAACAGCGGCTGACCCTTTATTAGTTGCCAATGCAGTACTTAGTCATAAAAAGAAAGCCCACACCTACGCCGGAGGCACCGGCGCCTTCTACAATGCCAGACTAACAACTCAAGTCCCCGCCACTGCCGCCATCATAAGTGATGTGCCCCATCGCCACCTCAAGATTGGCAATACAGACATTCAGGTTGTATATAGAAAATTATCCCACATGAAAGATGCAAGCCTTAATGATGTATCCCTGGTTCTGTCATTACGTGCTATTAATAAAATACCGGATACATCAGCCTCAGATGCAGTTTTAAAAATACTTAATATGCTGGGGACAGATAGAGATCGCTTAGATAGAGTTGTCGGATTTGCCAGCTATGAGCCTCCGCGAGTGAAGGCTTTAGTTGGAGCAATGGCACAACAACTAAAGTATAAAGGCGATAAGCTTGCTAAATTAAAGAAATCTCTTAATCCTCTAACAAAATACAAGTTGCAAATTAGTCATGTTTTGCCAACTGCGCCCGACTGGAATATCCTCTAACGATGTTTTTATCAGAGCATCCTGATTTTAAAGATTTGATCGGCCAAGTCGCTCGCAATATGGGCGTTAGTAACGCTATCGTTGAAAAGGATTATTGGGTTACTCTTGCGCTTTACCACTTAGCCCATTCTGAATTTAAAGATGAGTTTATTTTTAAAGGCGGAACCAGCTTATCAAAGGCATTTAAATTAATTAAACGCTTCTCTGAAGACGTGGATCTACTTTTTATTGATATTGGAAAGAGAAAACGTACACGCCTTAAAAAAGTTAGAGATTTTATATCTTCACAAGGCTTTTCATATTTTGAGGGCACTGAGCACGAAAACACTAGTAGTAACGAAAGCCGCACGTCTTGTTTTGATTATAAAAAAAATTATGCCGACTCACTTGGCGGCATATTACCATTTGTTAAATTGGAAATGGGCTACAGGGGTGGGCAAACTCCGAACACATTGATACCCATAACTTCCTACCTAGCAGAAGCAATGCTTGCCGGCGGCGAAGCATCTGCATATTTTGATCTAATGCCTTTTGAAGTTAAAGTACTTGCCCCAGAGAGAACACTTGTTGAAAAGTTATTTGCGTTACATTCAGCATTTGAAAAAGGTGAAATTGAAAAAAGAGTACGTCATTACTATGACGCATATCACTTATTGGGCTTACCCGACGTGATAAAGTTTTTAGGAACGGCGGACTATAAAATCTTAAAACAAGATGTTTATGATTTTTCTGTGGCTTGTTTTCCAAACTCACCTATACCCGCTGTTGAAAAATTACATGAAAGTAAATCACTGTCGCCAGATCATGACAGCCTCAAAAGAATTAGAACAGCCCACGAAGGCTCGGATCTTATTTTTGGCGACAAGCCAACAGTTGAAGAAATGTTTGATCGTATTTCAAAATACCTAAGTAAAATATAAGCTCAATTCTTCGTGGCAGCAGGTCTTTTGTTAGCTACAATACGCAACTACCGCGACACCGCTAAAACTAGGCTACCCAATTTATGTCTTGATTCAACTATTCTATGTGCCTCTACGATTTTATCGAATGGAAGCGTAGTTCCTATTAAAGGACGAAATTTTTTTTGTTTACAAAGAGACAATAGAAACTGCAGATCATTTTCATTCTCACTGATCGAGCCAGAAAAAACTTTTTGTGATTGAGTTAATGATATCCAAATATTTCTTAAAGTTGTTGGCAAGTCAGCAACGACAAGTCCCAATCTGCCCTTTGCAGTCAACTTATGTTTAATTTTTTCAAATGTAATAGTTCCTACAGTATCAAGTATCACATCATATTTGTCCATTTCCGTTAGCCATGATCGCTCTCTATAATCAATGACATCTTTGATACCCAATTCGGTGACAGCTGAAACTTTTTCTGTACTGCATACTGCTGTGACATGGGCGCCCATCAATTGACCCAGTTGAATAGCAGAACTACCTACCGCCCCACCAGCGCCAATTACAAGGAGGCGCTCGCTTTTCTTTAGTTTGACTTTATCTCGTAAAAAAATAAGAGCTGTTACACCGCCAAATACTAACGCCACGGCCTGTTCATAACTGATATCTATTGGAATTTTAGCTGTTGCGCTGTTTTCATTAAGCAGTCGATATTGTGCATGGCCACCGAGTTTCATACCCAAGTTAGAAACAACACGATCTCCGGTTTGAAACTTACTTACCCCTTCTCCCAAAGCTACAACTTCACCAGCCAGATCAGTGCCTAATGCCTCATACTTGGGATGTTTGAATCCAAACAGTAACCCCATAATGATTCCATAGCCCTTCGGAACATTTTTGCTACGAAGTCTCCAGTCACCAGTAGACACGGTAGTCGCATGTATCCGAACTAGCATTTGACCCTTTTTTGGAATAGGGATTGGGGCTTCTTCAATAGAAACAACATCAGGCGAACCAAAAATACGATTTCGAGCTATAAGCATTACTTGGGGCGTTCTCATTTTTTATGTCCTTTTAAAATATTGAATGGTGCTCTTCTAAATACATAAATTTTAATAGGGATAACCAATGAATATCGACATGTTATTCATTATGGCGCGCCATAGCGTGGACTATTACCTGATGAAACTCGATCGCAAGTTCTAATTTTCTGAATGTTTTCATATTCATCATACATACGCCGATCCATGTTTGAATCGCCCCCACCCCGAACAAAAAGTTTGCGCCCGCTCACCACCTGCTATAAAATTTTTCGATGGAAATACAATGCGAATGCGGAAAATTCCGCGCTGAACTGACTCAATTCCCAAAAAATACGCCCGGGCGATTAAAATGCTATTGCGATGATTGCCAAGCCTATTTGCATTACCTGAAACGGGATGATTTGTTAGATCAAAACGGTGGAACTGAAATCATCCCGGCTTATCCATCAGACATCAAGTTGATCGCTGGCAAAGAGTTTATAAAATGCACGAGGCTTTCTCCGAAAGGTATGTTTCGTTTTTCGACAACTTGTTGCAATACGCCGATCCTCAATACGGCTCCAAATCGTCCATGGGCAGGAATTCATCGTCGCATGTACACGGTCAAAGATCCGCACAAGCTCGATAATGAATTAGGTCCGGTAAAAAGCAGTGTCATGGGAAAGTACGCGAAAGGAACGCCACCCGCTGGAACTCCGCAGACATTTGATTTTAAAGGAATGGTCACGGTTATGCCGTTTCTATTAAAGGGAAAGCTTTTAGGAAAATCCAATCCTTCGCCCTTCTTTGAAAATGGCGAAGCGATCGTCGCACCCCAAATATTGACGAAAGAAGAGCGCTCAAAGCTGACGGACTTGGGTCATGAAAAAAAATAAATTCAGGAGTTTTTAAAATGGAACAACAATCTCATTCACTTATGTATTATGCCCTTCACTGGTTGGTTGCGGCTTTTGCTTTGTTAATCACCTGTAAAATTATGCCTGGTTGGCGCGTGAAAGGTTTTGGCTCGGCCATGATCACCGCTGTGGTGATTGGTTTAGCCGATGCGATTATTTGGCCCGTGTTGATCGTTCTGACTTTGCCGGTAAACATTTTAACTTTAGGTCTTTTCACCTTTGTCGTTAACGGCGCGGTTTTAAAAATATGTTCGGGCCTTCTTGAAGACTTCGAAATCGATGGCTGGTGGTCGGCCATCATCGGCGCACTGGTCTTGGCCGCGATCAGTTCTTTATTTCACTGGATGCTCGTTTAAGTCGATCCCCCTTTATTTAGCCCATCACAGGATGGTTGCTAATATGGTATGATGGACTTAACAACCTATACCATATTAAGAAATTTACATGAAAAGTGCTCGAACTAAGAAAAAAATCAGCGGAATAGACGTGCTTTCTCTCAAATCTGTGAAGGAGTGGGAATCATGGTTGAAGATGAACCATGCGGATTCAGACAGAGTATGGCTGTGTATCCAAAAAAAAGGGTCAGTTAAAAAGTCTCCAACTTACGCTGAAGCACTTGATGTTGCCCTTTGCTATGGCTGGATCGATGGACAGAAAAATCGTTATGATGAAAACTCATGGCTCCAAAAGTTCACACCGAGACGCCCTCGAAGTAGCTGGTCAAAAAAGAATACTGAACATGCCGAACGACTTATTAAATCTGGAAAAATGAAATCCCCAGGACTTACCCAGATCGAAAAAGCAAAGAAAGATGGGCGATGGGAAGCCGCTTATGACTCTCAAAGCAATGCAATCATTCCAGAAGATTTTCTCAAGGCCCTTAAACGGAATAAAAAAGCTGAAGCATTTTTCAATTCTCTGAACAAAACGAATCTCTTTTTGATCGCTTATCGACTTCAAACTGCAAAGAAACCAGAGACGCGTGAAAAACGTATGAAGACAATATTGGAGATGATGTCAAAGGGCGAAAAAATCGCTTAAATCAAAAGTGAAATTTAAGATGGGTCCGGCGCTACCTACTCAACTTTTACAATGATCTACGGCGTTTCAATCGGAGCATAATTCAAATGTGTGTTCATCATGTATTTAAAATCAGCTTTAACTTTATCGGCATTTTGTACGGAGTTGAATAACCTAACTTCGTCTAACTGACCATTGAAGTTTCCACCGGCGACAGGCATTCCAATACGGTCAAAGGTTCGTCCTGCTGCAATTTCTCCTGCTGTGCCCGCTCCTGAATTAGTCATTACCCCATTCACATAGAAAGCTGTCGCACCCGTCGTGCTGCGTGTGATGGTGACATGCCTCCAGGCATTGTTGTTGATGGCATAATTGGAATGGGCCACGAAGGTATTACCAACCCCGATAGCCAAAGAGCCATTGGTTACTCCACCAACTCCATTGGGGATGACGCCAAAGAAAATATCGTCAACGCTTGCGCCCACTTCAATTCCAGTAATTCCGGGAGCAGTCCATGTTGAGGCTGTCCCCGTTTGCGAGGTGCGCATCCACGTTGAAAACGTTGAGTTATTACCGATCACAGGTTGCAAGTTGGTGTTAACGGTAATGTAGTCACTACTACTACTTAAATTAGCACTTTCTCCAATAACACCTGCAATACTAGTGGGTGGAGTGGCGCTGACTGTACCATGGCGAGCATTTACAGTTGAATCTTTATACTGAGGGGCCGCACCCGTAGGATTATCATTCAAATGCCAAACCATCCAATAGCTGGTCCATACACCTGTTTTATTCTGCGCATCTGATGCTGCTGGATTATTGTAGTACATATAAAAATAACCTTTTTCACTTGTAGCCGCGATAGACGGAATTCTAACCCATATTTGTGAATTGCCTGTGGGATCCCAATTTTCAATTTCATAATCAAGAGCCGTCGTATCATCAGACGCGACAAAACGAATATCAGCTCCATTGGTTTTGGTGTCAGAATAACTTATAAGACTGGAATTAATAGTGACTAAGACAGGTTGATCCGAGTGCGCCACTGTTTGATCTAAATTATTGATATCAATACGAAGGCGTTTTTGCCAACTGATGTTCCACCAACTAATACTTGAGTTAAAAGCGATGCTTTCTACTGAAGGATCGAAAGCTGTGGCTGAAGCTGTTGCGGTCACTGTTTCCGACGATAGATCCATTATGTAAACGACCTTCGTGTAGGTGCCAGAGTCTATTTGTGTGCTTGTAATACTTGATAAACAGGTTGCATCAGAATAAAAAACTGCAGCGCCTGTTTTAGCCAAATTCACTGCTAAGTTTGCGCCTACGATTGCAGGAATTCCATTAGCATCAGCTGCAAAAATTTGAATGGGATAACAAACGCCAGCTTTTGCGTCTGGAGGAGCGTACATAACAAGTATATCCGGATTACCTGTAAAGTAGACATTTTGCGAAGCTCCCTCTAAACCCGCATTCGATGCGACCAAGATACCGTTAGGATCTGAGATGGTCGTTATCTTAACCCAAACATCTGTAGAAAAAGGAGCTGTCGCAGAAATAGAAACTGAAGTGATGGTTGGCGTACTTGCATTGCAATTGGCAAGCGAGCTGTAATATTTTGGATTAGTTGTATTGTAGTTGATCGCCAGACTGATAGTTCTTGCAGTATCATTAATAGCATTGCCCATATTATCTTGGGTCTGCACAGTTAACTGAACGCAGTCATTCACTTTAATAAAACTAGGCGGAGTGACCCATACCAGGCGCGTAGGAGTACCGCTGAAAGTTGCCGTGACGTTTCGTGTGGCTGTTTGAGCTACGACTTGGTTTGCGTTGTTTTTGGCATTGTAGTTGACACGAATAACGGCGGAGCGGGCTCCAGCTGAGGCTCTGTTCGCGGTAACAACAAAAATACAAGAGCTACGGCCCGCAAGGCTTGCACCACAATCACCACCGGTGCCAGGGAAAGTTCCACCTTTAAAACTAAAGCTATCCGTGTGTCCAGTAAAAGTATCACCCGCGACACCGGTGACTTCGAGATAACTCGTGTTGGTTAGAGTAAAAATATGGTCTACATCGGTATTAATAGCAATTGTGCCATAATTGTACGTTGTGGCGTCAGAAATTTCTAAAGCTGCCAGGCTGTTATTACTTTTCCAATATGCAAAAGGAATCAATACCTGTGAGGATGCACTGAATGCGACAAGCTGAATCGCCATAAAGCTCAAAATGAGACTAGAAAGCCTAGGAAATAAAAGCATATCTAGAATTATATACTAAAGACCTCAAAAAACAAAAAGATAACGACACCCAATTGCATTACTTCACTTTTCAACGGCAAAATCACAAACAGGAACAAAGGTAAGAAACCCACACTGAAGCTCCGACCGTATTCATACTGCACTAAATACCAGTCAGAAGATTGAATTTAAGGGATCGCCTGCCTTGAAAGCTAAATTCATTGTTAAAACTGCAAGTCATGTATAATCTGTTAAAGTAAAAAACTAGATAAATTTAAAAGTGCAGGAGGCACGATATGAAAAATGTAGGCCTAAACTTTGTCTTCTTTTTTTTCGCAATGCAAAGTTTTTCCGCTGGAATGCCGCCATTAAAAAGTAAGTCTTCACTCACAAAAAACGTGAATTTTTTCAGCGCAAGTGATTTGAACATCACCCAAGTTAAATCAAACATCAAAGTGAAAAATGGTAATTTTTCATCACAGAATATTTATGGTCTTTACGTGAGACAACTTGCTCAGGTACCCGTGGGACAGCCCTGCACCAGTGCCAGCATTATTTATCCAAACACCGGAGCCGGTGCCGCTTCAAATACTGCGGTTGGCACGTTCGTCATGCGTGTGATCATTGATCCAAGTCATGAAGCAGAAGTTGGGGCCAATTTTTTGTACAATATGATTTATAATACCAGCCAATACATTCAAACAACTTATCCGTCTTCACCTCCGGGCTGTTCATTGCCAGGCTGCACATGGGGTTCTGATACAACTCTCTATAATTGGTGTATTCACTTAGGAGTTATCGCTCCAGTCTCTATCAGTTCGGGATTTACAACCTCAAATATTGTTCCATCTACGAAGCTCGCATCAACGACAGACTACAACTATAATCTTGCAAGCAGTTATGAATATCTTGGCCCCATTTCCTGTGATGATCAGCAGTTGACCTGCTCTGTAGCATCATCACAAATACAATCATTTTAGGAGAACACGACAATGATTAAAAAACTCATTCTATTTTTTTCTTTCTGCATAACGGCTACAGCACTGATTTCCTGCACAGATTCATCGGGACCCTATGCAGCGTCACATTTTACGACAAATCAGTTAATGACGGCCCAGGACGCAGTGAATTCAGCATCTTCAAATATTTCAATTACGAATGCAGCTGGGGCAGCCATCACGGCATCAGGACTGTATATCGCATCTTATGATATCAACGACTGCTCTGCTTGCTATGGAAGCCTGTACTCAGGAAACAATACGACAGGTGCACTTGTAGAGTCTGTTTCTTTCGAGGCCGGTCAATCTATTGAGATAGGACAAAATTATTTGTACAATCTACTTTATAGCGGAATCAGTGTTATGCAGCTGAACGGAGTGCCTCCGCCATGCCAGCTACCTGGTTGCTCTTGGAGCGGCGACACCCCTATGACAGGTTGGTGTCTTACACTTGGCGTGATGTCGCGAAACTCTGCTTATACATTTTCTTCTTATACGAATGGCTCTCTTCCTGCGGCAAACGTGGTTCCATTTGGTCAAGCTGTTACCAGTATACCGTTCAACTACAAATTTGATTTGATTGATCCCCTGACGTTAGGAGCTGGTAACGCATGTCTTGGTCCAATCGTTTGCGATGATCGAACTCTGAACTGCAGCGTGAGTTCTCGTCAGAATCAGTCGTTTCAAGTGTACTAGCTTTTCGATCGGCCACTCAATAGATTCAAACTGAGACATCGAATACAAGCAGATAGTCATCTTCGACATTACTGCACGCCCCACTGCTATCAAACTTTCGTTTACACCACAAGTTTTCTTACTTATCATTTTTGAATGAACATGATTCTCGAGTTACCACCTTATAAATTTGACTCCTCACTTAATGATTATCCTGTAGATAATGAAGAGTGGTCTGCTTTTATTATGAATCTTCTAGAAAAATTAAGGATCACATCCGATATTCAAAAAAATTTAGTGATTTATGAATACCTAGGTATGGCCCTTAGAACAGCACGGCGCTTTGATGAAGCCGAGTTGTATCTTTCCAAAGCCTTGGCTTTATCAGAAAGTCCTTCAAAAAAAATTCAAAATTTAATTAGATTGGCGCATGTCTACCAATGGGAAAAAGAGTTTTCAAAAGCCAAGGCACTATTTGATCAAGCCAGATATTTAATAAATGAAAATGATATCTCTGAAAAATTAAAGTCCGCCTATCATCAACATTTAGGAAAATTTTATTTTGATCAAGGATATATGGGACTGGCTGTTACTGAATTTGAGCTTGCTTTAAATATAAGAACAACAATTAAAGCACCCCAAGATCAAATCGAATCAACGACCTTATCATTAATCGAAGCTAAGAAAAAATGGCCAATTGTTCTTAATAATATTGTCATTCGCAGAGCTCAAATCTCCGATGCTGAAGCAATTCATAATGCGCACATGGAATCAATCAATGAAATTTGCGTTAAAGACCATACTTCAGATGAAATTCGAGTTTGGGGTGGAAGAACTTTTGATCCCGCAATTCGACTACCAGGAATTCAAAATCAATTCTATTTAGTCGCGGAATCAAACGGAATCATCGAGGGTTTCTGTCAATTAAAAACGTCATTTAAAGATAACTTAAAATCAGCACATCTTTTTGGATTTTATATCACTCCAAAAATTCTAAAAAAACGTGTTGGAGATGCTCTCATGCAACTTGTTTTTGAATATTGCGAATCTGAAAATATTAAATTAATTACTTTAAAATCATCCATTACATCTTTTGGTTTCTATCAAAAATATGGTTTTATCCAAACTGGTGAGCTGACCGGACTTATTCGCGAAGGAGTCATGATTAGATGTTACCCCATGCGGAAAGAGATTAAATAAAGCGAGACTATCGACAAAAAACTACCCTATTAAGGATTCTCACATTCTAAGACGCCTTATGTATCGGGGTCAGAGTCAGCTTAAAACCCATCGTTTTTAAAATTGAAGCCAAAGTATCAATTGTCGGATTCCCCTTTTCGCCTAACGCTTTGTAAATCGCTGCAGTTGAAATACCTGCTTCTTTAGCTATATCTTCAAGGGACATATCAAAAGCCTGAGAAACCCGGCGCAACGAAAGTAAAAAGGCCGGTGGAAAATCGGCATTTTCCTCTAAAGAGGTTTTTAAATACTCGAATGCTTCCTTCTTATTCTTTTTTAAACGCCCCATCATCCAGTCATCATACTTAACTTCTGGCTTGGAATTTTTCTTTACTTGTTTTTTGGTCACTGTTTTATTAGCCATTTTTCCAATCCTTTAAATACTGTTTCGCTTTCTGGATATCTTTACTTTGCGTTTTCTTATCTCCACCTATCAGAAGCAATAGTATCTTTTGCCCCTGAATAGAGAAATACACTCGAAAACCAGGTCCAAAATCGATCCGAAATTCAAAGACGTCTTCTCCAACCGATTTAACATCGCCCAGATTTCCGAAAGCCGCCCGGTCCATGCGAGTTTGTATGATCTGCCGAGTCTTTTTATCTTTCAAAGATTCCAGCCACTTTTCAAAAGGCGCTTTTTTCCCGCGTGGCTTGTAGATACTTAACTCGTATGTCATATCATACATTTTCTACTATAGTAGAAAATCCTTTGCTTGTCCATAAAATAGTGTCCTTTACATATTTTAACCCTTGCACAAGGTTTTCCAACCCTGTTCTATAAATCAACGTGCAGTATCCACCTATACAAGGCGAGATTCGGCCTCAAAAATTCTGCTACCCCTAGCTACCATGACTTGATAATTCCTTTCTTAGAGCGACCAATTTTTTTGGCTTCAATGCTTCTTTTTTTCCAAATTTTCCGGTCTTCTGCGGCTAAAACTTTGTCTTGCTTTCGCATTCCATGACGAACTTCGGCCTCAAGCTTTTGATAACTCCGCCATCTGTCATCAGCCAGAGAACCATCAGCGATAGCTTCTTTGATTGCACAGCCAGGTTCCGTTTGATGTTTGCAGTCGCTAAAACGGCAGCTCTGTATTAGGTCTTCAATATCTGAAAACTGAGTGCGAACTCCGTCGGCATGATCTGAAAGCTGAAGCTCTCGCATTCCTGGGGTATCAATAATTAGTCCGCCGTAGCGACTGACATAAAGATTACGAGAAGTCGTTGTATGACGACCTTTCCCATCACTTTCCCGCACATCCTGAGTTTTTATTTGCTCATTCCCAATGAGAAAATTGACTAAGGTTGATTTACCGACTCCGGAAGAGCCGATAAAAATCGAAGTCGTTCCTATCTTAAGATATTCAGCAAGAAATTCTGCCTTTTCAAAATCGTTTTTTGAAAGGGCATGAATTTCCACCCCTGGAAATTCTTTTTGTACATCGGCCCTGACGTCGTCGATGTCCTCAAGACAAGCATCTGCCTTTGTTAATAAGATGACAGGAACTGAACCCGCATCCCGAGCAACGGCAAGGTATCGCTCGATACGACGATAATTCAAGTCAGTGTTTACTGACGTAGTAATGAAAGCATAATCCACATTCGTCGATAGAATTTGCATGTCTGCACTTGAGCCGACTTGCTTTCGATGAATAATGGTTTTTCTCTCAAGAACCTGATGAATAACTCCACGGTCAGACTGACTGGGAAACTCCACCATGACCCAATCACCAACGGCGGGATAATCAACACGAGATACCGCATTAAACTGCATCTTGCCGCTGACAGAAGCCCAAAAAATTTGATTAAGGCCCGCTTGCAAACGATAGAGATTTCTCTCTTCGCAAATAACACGGGCTGGAAACAACGAACTAGAAACAAGATCGGGAATCTGACTTTCAAAAAAGTCATCCCAACCAAATAGAAACAAAAATTCCTTTTCGGAACTAAGCATGTAAACTCCTTAAGTTAATTTCAAAAATGAAAAACCTTAAGGGCCTAAATTAAAACCTAAATTGTATTGATTAGTTCAGGTGCGAAAGAAGGCCCTTAATTACTGATTGATGCGACATAAAGACCTCCCTTGAAATGAAATTGAGCGACAAATGTGCCGCTGATGAGTCTAATTTAAAAGAAATTGTATAAATGGTCAATAGTATTAAAAATTCTTATTTCTGGCGAACCAGATCTACAAAGGAAAGCCAATCAAAGCGTGTATCAAAGAAAGTTGAGATTCCTAGTCTCAATTCCACACCACTTGTCATTGACCAAATAGTAACGACAACCCCGGTTTCAGAACCAATGGGAAAACGAACGGCATAATAATTCCATACTGTAGGAAAGTATTTTTTATTTATGTGCGAACGGCGGCTTCGAGAGTGGCCAGATCAATCTTCGTCATCGTCATCATGGACTCGAATGCCCGCTTCGCTTGGTTTTGATCAGCACTCGTGGTTAGTTCGAGCAAGCGTCGCGGAGTAATTTGCCACGAGAAACCCCAGCGATCCTTGCACCAACCGCAGGCGCTTTCCATTCCGCCATTCCCAATGATCGCATTCCAGTAACGGTCCGTTTCTTCCTGATTGTCAGTTATGACCATAAAGCTGACGGACTCGTTAGGTTTGAAATTGGGGCCACCATTTAAGCCAACAAAATTACGACCAAGCACAGTGAACTCGACGGTCAGCTCGCTGCCTTCATGCCCCCCTGGAAAGTCACCGGGTGCTTTATTCACTTTCCCGACATGGCTGTTGGGAAATGTGGCCGCATAAAATGCAGCCGCTTTGCTTGCTTCACCGTGGTCGAACCAAATGCAGGTCACAAAATCCGCCATGAACTAACTCCTCATTTTTTATAAGTTAGCATTTTCATTCAGCGAACTCATCTAAAATTTTGAAAGCTTCTTGGGAGCTCCGGCAGTGACTTCTTTTTTATGTGCGGCAAATGCTGCCAGAACTTCGCTTTTCTCGCGACTGGGTATCTTGAAGTAATCAAGAGTGCGCCCAAGCTCTGCAGCGACTTCATCAAATTCTTCCGACGAAATTTTTAGCTCACGATGTGCTTCTTCAAGACCTAAATTGGTTTTTCCTGGCTTGGTCGCCGTGTATTTTAACGGGCCCCCTGTAGCCTTACTGACCCAAAGAGTTCGCATGAACTTAAGACCAGGCAATCTATCTAAACTCTCGGTATGCCATTTTTTGAGAGCAGGATTTTGCGAATTTTTTCCGACCATAGGGTTTTCTATAAGCGCATCGCTAAAGTGATCAATCACTGCAGCAATGGCATATACACCGCCCAATCTTTCGTAAAGACTTTTTTCTCCTTTTGCTAGAGCTAAAGCCGGTTGCGAAAACGCACTAAAAAAAGTGATGAGCGCAGCGGCAAGTGCAAAAGATTTAAGTGACGATTTCATTTTTTTTATCAGAATTTGTGTAGGCATTTTTTCCCCTTTTAAAATAGTGGTGTCGTTTCCGACAGTAGGTTGCACCACTTATGCCACTGTGTTAAATGTATGAAGAGCATTAGATCACCGGTTTTTAGATAAAAAGTCTATAATATGGGGAAATTGTCATGGGTATGGGAAGTCTCGCCCCAAGTTTAAATTAGGACGGCAGCATGAATACAAAAATTCAAGATCTAATGAAACAAATCAATTCGCTCCAAGAAGAAGTCGAAAGAGAATACCGACATGCGCGAGAAGAATTCGTAACTCGAAAAGTTCTGTTAGCAGAGAATTTTTTAGCTCAACAACGTCGACACAAAATTGGAATTCTACGATTTATATTACAATCCAGAATTCTGGTTATCCTGAAGGAAACCACGACTATTATCCCAAATTCTTTGATTACGGAGATGGTGCGACATACAGGTCGGGCCTTGCCAGACTTCGTAAGCAATATGGTCAAACGGAGAATACTCCCTAACAAAGCCGCTCACTTTTCTGTTTACGAAGAAAAAAGTTCTTTGAATTTTTGAATATCAATGGATTTGTTTTTTGGAATTTCAGCAAAATAATTTAATTGCCATTTTTGCGTTTTCGCCGCCAGTTTGCTATCCACCACATCCCAAATTGGATAGACTCTTATAGCGCGTTTACCGCCTTTTCCATTTACAGAAAATACGCCCTGCTTAACTAATACTTCCTTAGGAAACACAAAATATCCCTGGCGACTTTTTGTTTTCACCATCACCACAAATAAGTCGACATGATCTGATTCATCATAGGGTTGAATGGACTCGCCAGTGGTTCGTTTCCAAATCGTTACAAATTGTCCAATTTTAGTCGGTGTGATTTTGGCCTGACGATACCGAACTGATCTTTCATTTATTTTAAAGCTACAGGCGTGATATTCGGAGCTTTCCAATTCTTTTTTTGGAAGAGTGCACTTGAAACTGCATACTTCAAATACATGTTCACGCAAAAGATTAAAATCATCTAAAAAATTCATTTTCTTAACATAGTACAAATTGAATAGGACGTCACTGACAGCTATATGCAATCAAAGCAATCCAGCAAGGAATAAATAACAAGCCGCATTTTGACCTAGTACCAGGTTTGTAGAAATCAATATCCAAAAATAAATCGATCTACTATATTTTTAAAACGCAATCAAGCGTACTTAAAACCAAGGAAATCCCATGATTACATTAGGACGTCGCCTCGTCGCAATTGCCATTATCACATCAGCATGTTGGGCCCAAGCCACAACACAAGATCAAAAAGCAGCCGCGGCTATCACTCTCAGAAATAACCAATTTCGAACAGCCGTAATGGCTCATGATGCTGCTGCAGCATCTAACATCTATCACGCCGATGTTGTTTTTATGGCTCCTGATATTCCCACACTTCAAGGCAAAGTAGCAGTTCAAGCTTACCTTGAACAGCAAATCATGGCTGGCGCTGTCGACATTCAACTGACGACTCAATCTATCCGCGCGCTTAAATCCAAAAGCCCTAGAAATATTCAGTATGAAGAAATCGGAACAAATGTGATCACTTTCAATTTTGGTGGAACCCTCGTTCAAATTCCTGGAAAATATATGGTCATTTGGGATTTCCATCATGGACTCAATCACCCACCAAAAGTTTTCCGCGATGCCTTTAGCTTCAGTGTACCGACTAAGTAGTTTTTGAGTTCTTTCTATATCATCTTGAACTGATACTTCGCTATAGTTTTCTTCATATTTTGATAGTATCAAATGATACTATCAAAATATGGCTCATTTGGACCGCAAGCTTTGTAATTCCTAGTGATTTCATTTTTTCGACACCTTTTGGGACATTATTCTGGTCAAAATAAATTGATTAAAGTCATTTTCTAAACTTCCGAAGAGTTCTCATCAAAAGAACAAAATAACCCACGGAGGAAAATTGAAAAACACAGTACGTACGCACCACACGCTTTGGAAATTATTAATCGGAAGTGCGCTGATCAGTAGCTTCGGTTGCTCGGCAGGAACGGATTCATCAGATTCGACCGCAGCATCACTGAGCTTATCCGGAAGCTTAAGCCTTTCGAGCACAACTCAAAGTTTTGCAGCGCAAAAGTTAGGAGTCAATCCCATCACCAGTTTGGGGAAAATCACGGACGAACAAGTTTCAGCTATGTCGCTGGATTTAACGACGTTTACCGTATCCTGCGTAACAACCAGTACGCCGATTCGTTCGGGCACGGGTGCTGTTGCTGCTGATGGATCGTTCTCGATATCTATTGAAGGCGGAACCAATCAACCACTGTCATGCTCCCTTGTTGATGCTCAAGGTGATCGCCAAGCCGACTTTATTATTTCAGATTCATCTAAAAAAGATCTCAACGGTGCCAGTCAAATTTCTGGAACAACAACTTATACTCGCGATGCAAACTTAGGAAGCGTCACTTTTGATCCTAACGCGGGTGAAGTCACTGTCCCAAAATCTAACATTGCTGATGCCGTAAATGATACCGCTCCCTCGTCTGCAAGCGTCTTTGATCCAACAGGAACATGGACAATCAGTGCTGTGGATTTCACCCTTCCTTCTGGAGTTAAAGGGCCTTGTACTGGCGGAGGCGGTGGTGGCGGCGGCTGCCAAGGTCCACCAGACGGTCAGGCTATTTATCTGAAACTGTGGCAAGGTCTACAAACAGCCACGGGTGCTGATATCCATGGTTTACAAGTTTGGGAAAGTCCATCTCAGTTTGCTTCGTGCGGAAGTAAAATCGGATTAACTTCGGCAATAAAAACTGAAATCGGTGTGGATTTTAGTGCAAATGGCTCTGCGGATGCTCCATTTTCTTTTGTGAGCTCTGTGGCCAGCTTTAACGATCAGATTACCTCAGCAACAGGTACCGTTAATTTAACGGATAATTGGAAAATGGACACGGCAACAGCCCAATGGAATATCAATCCCAACTGTGGACCGCGCGATATCACAATTGGTGGCATCAGTTACAACAATGCTTGGATCTGTGGACCTGACTTGGCCAACAACTATCAAATGCAACTGGGGGGAGGATGCGTTCAAGACTCCAATGGAAGCCCTGTTCAATTGAATGATTGGAGCGGAATATCTTGCGGATCCATGTCAGTTGATGGTGACGGCATTCGCACCATGTCGTGCACAGGAAGCGCTATGATCAATTCCGTATCGACCGCTGTCACATGCTCTAATAAATGGGTCGTAACAGATTCTGCATACGCTGTTATTTCATCATCAGGAACAAACTTTAATTGGAATGACATGAATGCAAGTCAAATTTCTTCCGGTACTTTATGTTCGGCAATTCCTTCTGGCACCGAATCTGGACGTATCGCTCAATTGCAATGTTATGCGCACTACTACTATATGTCTGGAATGGAGCGCGCCTCGGCGTGCTTACCGCGAATTGATATGGACTGGTCTGCAACCACCTCCGCTAACTTTGTGATCGTTGATGAAATTCGTCCCAGTGGACTTATTTTCTTTGAACAGTATAAACCTTTTGCTGATGGCAATGGTGGAACGATGATCACTCGCCAAGAGCATTACAATGGCGTGCAGGTTAATGGCAACAGCTGGGTCAATTGCCGTGTAATCGAAATCGGAGGACTCACCATCAAGAAAATATCAGATACGAAAATGCTTGCGACCTATCAGCAATCAACAGTTACCACCAGCACCACAAAACCAGCCTGCATGGCCGAGTTCACTGGCGCTCGTGAAACTTTTGTTTTCTATATTAATAAAAACTAGAGACCCTAAGAGCTAAAACCCAATTTTCTTCCGAAGCGGATATGATCTAAGTCATATCCGCTTTTCAGCATTATGATGCATTTTATGATGTTTGATTAAATCCATATAAATGCTGAAAAAAAGGACACTCGATGAAACCGTCTCTTGAATTACTTATGCCCGCAGGTTCCACCAATAAAATGAAACTGGCATTGGAATACGGGGCGGATGCAGTTTACTTGGGACCACCCCTTTTCAGTTTGCGCGCACGTGAAAATCATTTCAATAATTTGGAACTGAACCAAGCCATCGCTGACGTTCACGCTCGAGGCAAAAAAGCCTACATGACTTTGAATATTTTTTCACGAAATCGAAAACTCAAACCCTTTTCCGAAGCCGTTGTTGAGTTTGCAAAAATGAAACCCGATGCGTTTATTATGAGTGATCCGGGAATGGCTTCTATCGCGCGCAACCTGGCGCCAGAAATTCCCATTCACCTGTCTGTGCAGGCCAATTGCATGAACTGGGAAAGTGTGAAGTTTTGGAAAAAATCGCTTGGTATTGAGCGCGTGATACTCAGTCGAGAACTATCTATTTATGAAATTACAGAAATCAAACAACGCGTTCCCGATATTGAATTGGAAGCCTTTGTCCACGGATCCATCTGTATTGCTTATTCTGGCCGCTGTCTGATGTCATCTTATATGGATAATCGCGATGCCAATCAAGGCGTCTGCGACAATTCATGCCGAGAAAGTTTTAAAGTTTTTGAAAAAGATTATTTTATTGAAGATGCCAAAAATAATCCGGGTGAACTTTATCAAATTGATGAAGATGAACATGGAACCTATATTTTAAATGCCAAAGATCTTTGTATGATCGAGCATTTAGATAAACTGGTCGCGGCAGGAGTGATTTCATTCAAAGTCGAGGGACGCACGAAATCTGAATTTTATGCGGCGATGGTGGCCAGATCGTATCGTGGTGCCTTGGATGATGTCATCGCCGGTCGGCCCATCAATACTGAGTGGTCTCGGTCGCTTGATAAGTTAACCAATCGAGGCTATCACACCGCCTTTATGCTGGAAAACCCAGGATCAACAGGACAAAATTACAAAGCCAGCACCCAATATCAGGAACAGTATAAATTTTTAGGTTATAACGATGACACCTGCGAGCAGGCCTTGGCTGACGGTGACGTTTCCATACACGTTAAAAATAAAATTCACTTGGGTCAAACTGTCGAAGTATTACGGCCGGGAGCTTCTCCATTGGTAGCGAAAGTGATCTCGATTCAAAATCAAAAAGGCGAGTTCAAAGATCAAGTTCATTCCGGAAGCGGTATTCATCGTTGCCACCTGGATATCACCCAAAAAATACCGCCCTTCGCGCTGCTGATCACAGATTTGCAATCCGAGGCAAAATGAAACAACGCACTCTTAGTGATCAAATAGAAATCAATCGAAAAAAAATTGATCATATTGATCGCGAGCTTTCTGCTTTACTGCGCCAACGAATTCTAGTGGCTCAAAAAATTATTGCCGCTAAAAAAATGATGAATAAAAAACAAGTGGACCCTGATCGCGAAGAGCACATCCTTAAAAAGTATCAAAAAAAATTAAAAAGCGTCAGCACTCCGAAACGTCTTAAAGCATTGGTCATTGCGATTCTACGGTCGAATCAAAAATATAAAAGTTAAGATACCTCAATCAACAATTTTGGAATCGATCTTGCTGTCATTATCTTGATAATGGAGTGTTTTTGAAAAATGAATCTGAAAAAACAGTGCTCAACCCCACAGTCATCAAACTTGGACTGATTTCTTTATTTGCGGATATCGCCAGTGAAATGCTGTACCCTATCACCCCTATTTTTTTAACAACTGTCATTGGAGCCTCCATGGCTTCAGTTGGATTTATCGAGGGTTTTGCTGAAGCCACAGCAAGTCTTTTAAAAACATTCGCTGGAATGTGGTCAGATCAAATTTTAAAACGTAAGCCATTTATTATTATTGGATATCTATTCTCAGCACTAAGTAAACCCTTGATCGGTTTTGCCAGCACGTGGCCCCATGTTTTATTCGCACGCAGTTTAGACCGCATAGGCAAAGGTCTCCGAACTCCACCTCGTGATGCACTTCTGGCCGAGGCTGTTTCTGAAAAAAAACGTGGTGCTGCCTTTGGCTGGCATCGCGCGATGGACACCATGGGTGCCGTTATTGGACCATTGCTTGCGATTTTATATCTTTCGCTATCAAATGATCTGCGAATCATTTTTTACTGGGCACTTGTGCCTGGTTTGATTTCTGTTGGAATTGCTTTTTTAATCTCAGATAAAAAAACACACCTTCCATCAGCAAACCGACAGAAAATTCAATTTTTTGAATTTCGTTCGCTCTCGCCGTCTTTCAAATCCTATCTCATTGCATGGACTGTATTTGCCATGACCAACTCAAGTGATGCTTTTTTATTAATGAAAGCCAAATCTGTTGGCATCCCATTGATTGAAGTGATTTTGCTTTATTGTTTTTATAATTTAGTTTACGCCTGGCTAAGTCCCTACTTCGGTCATCTATCGGATCGAATCGGTCGAAAGCCCGTACTGATTCTGGGACTACTGGTGTTTGCGGCGGTCTATGTTGGATTTTCAATAGCCACAGACAGATGGCATTTTTGGATTCTTTTTGGAGTCTACGGATTTTACATGTCAGCAACAGATGGTGTCGGCAAGGCCTTCGCTGTTGATCTTGTTGATCCAAAGAAAAAAGCCACAGGGCTTGGCCTATTTGGAACGCTGACTGGAGTCGCCACATTGATCGCCAGCACTGTTTCAGGAGTTCTATGGGATCAGTTCGGATCAACAATTTCATTTCTATATGGATCCCTTGGCGCTGTACTGAGCGTTGTCCTTTTATTGATATTTGTCAGAACTGATTCTAAGTCTAGCATGTTAAAATTCAATCAATAAACTTTAACTCTTAAAGCCTCACTCCTTATGTTGTGACAATTTTTCTCAATGTTTTTTCATAAGTTGCTAATGTCTCAATTATTGAATACGAATCGATGATGCCTCAGATTTTACCGACGACTTTGGAAAATTCTATTAGAACGTCCGCCTCCACAGATATGGATCTGGCCCATCACTGTATTCGGATTTCCAAGATGCTCTGTTTTTTGGTGCCCGTTTTTTTACTGACTGTGGGTATTGGCTGGATACTGGAAATTCCTTTTTTGCGACAAGGTCACTTGAGCTTACCCATGATGAGACCCAACACAGCTGTGTTTCTGATTCTGGCCTCCGTTGCTATCTTTTTAAATCAAAAACAACCAAAAATTTTCTGGAGAACGACACTATCTCGTGTCCTCAGTGTTTTTATTTTTATTTTTGGTCTATTGGTTTTTAGTGAATATGTTTTAGCGATTGATTTAGGTATTGATCAATTTTTTCTAGGAACAGTTTTTAATGAAAGTGATTCGCATCCCGGGCGCCCAGCACCTCAAGCTGCCGTCAATTTTTTATTTCTTGGAGCGGCTATTCTTTTTTATAGTTTGCCATCAGTTTCAATCCAAATCGGGCAAGCCTTTGCATTGATTACGGCCATCAATTCGATACTGGTTTTGATTGGCTATATTTTTAACAGCAATCAATTCTATGGATTTCCAAAATACGACAATGTCACAGGCATGGCTATCTTGACCGCTATTTCTTTTATCACACTAGTCGCAGCACTGTTATTCGGCCGCCCCCATGAGGGCCTGATTTCTGTTTTGATCAGCAAAAGTTCCAGCGTGAGATTGGCCCGTCGTATTTTTTTGACAGCAACAATCGGGCCCCTTGTTGTTGGAGTCATCACACGCGTTGGAGTCATCACACGCGTTGGAGTGACACTCGGTTGGTATGGCATCGAAGAGCATGTGTCTTTGTTTTCGATAATACTTATTGGACTCATACTGCGTTCAACTTGGAATGCCGCGCGTATTTCCGAAAAAGCTGAACTTGAAGCCCTAAATTATTATAATGCGGCTCAAGAGGCCACAAGGAAACTAAAAATTGCTGAAGCCAAATCATCAGGTATTCTATCTATTTCTGCTGATGCTATTATTTGTATCGATGAAAATCAATCCATCACACTATTTAATGAAGGAGCTGAGAAAATATTTGGATATTCGAAAGAGGAAATGATTGGCACCTCGTTTAATCTACTTATTCCGGAAATCCATCGAGCACATCATCAAAAAGAAGTCACTCAATTTGCCCAAGGCGACCCCATATCCCGTCACATGGGGAAACGAGAAACACCTATCTATGGAAAACGCAAGAATGGCGAAGAATTCCCCGTGGATGCTTCGATTTCAAAACTTGAAATCAACGGTCAAAAAATTCTGACTGTAGTTTTGCGAGACATTACAGAATCCAAACGCATTGAAAACGAGAAAAAATTCCTAGCTGATGTCGGAACAGTTCTTTCCTCAACTCTGGATTACGACTGCACACTTGAAAATATTGCTCAATTGACCACTCGCAATCTGGCAGATTTCTGTATTATTTATGCCATTCAGCCCAACGGAAAAATTAAACGTTCTAAAGCTGTTAGTCGTGAATCTGGTAAAGCATGGGTCTGTGATTTACTGATGCAAATACCCATCGACAGTAAAAGTCCTGGACCAATAGGTCAAGCTCTGACAACTCGGCAATCGGTTCTCATCGAAAATCTTTCAGATGAAATTATCAAAAGTTTTTCTTATGATGAAGATCATCATCAAACACTTCGCACTGCCGAATTGAAATCTATGATTATTTCACCACTTTTGATTCACGGAGAACTGATGGGAGTCATTGGTTTATTCAAGGCCTCTCCGTCACGTCATTACAAACATGATGATCTTCAATTGATCGAAGAACTCGCGCAACGATCTTCAATTGCCATGAATAATGCCCGTCTTTATCGCGAAGCCCAACGTGCAAAATTGATTGCCGACAATCTTCCAGCCATGATTTCCTACTGGGATCGAGATGAAAGGTGTCTTTTCGCCAACCATACCTATCTTGAAGTCTTCGAAAACCAACCCGAGAATCTTTATGGCTACACCATGTTGGAACTATTAGGACCAGAGCTCTATGAAAAAAATCGACCGTTTATCCAAGCCGCTTTTCGTGGAGAAAAACAAACTTTTGAAATTGATATTCCCTTTAAATCCAGTGGAGATATTCGTCACACCAACACCACATTTGTCCCGGAAATTAGTCACAATCAGGTCAATGGATTTTTTGCTATGGTTATGGATGTGACGGAACTAAAAGATGCACAGCTCAAAGCCCTTGAAGCCGTTCGCACTCGTGAAGATGTTCTAGCCATCGTTTCTCATGATTTAAAAAATCCACTTACAACGATGGGACTTATTTCAGATATGTTGGACAAGGTTGATGATCTTTCAAAAGTTCATATTTTTTCAAAAAAAATAAAAAACTCTGTTGATCGCATGCACCAACTTGTTGGCGATCTTTTAGATTTTGCTAAAATCGAAAGTGGAACTTTCTCAGTGGATCTTCATGCGGCTCAACTGAGCGAAGTCATCCACCCGATTCTTGATGGCACCAAGTTGCTTGTGGAATCTAAAAACTTAACCTTGAACACCAATATCCCCGATCAACTGCCTGAAATTGCCGTGGATATCAATCGCCTTGGTCAAGCGTTCACAAATCTCTTGAGCAATGCAATTAAATTTACTCCACAAAATGGATCGATCACGATTTCTGTACAACCACTTGAAAATGAGGTGCAGGTGGCTATTACCGACACCGGACCTGGAATTTCAGACGAAAACCTGCATCGGGTTTTTGATCGGTTTTGGCAGGCTAAAAATACCAAAAAATTAGGAAGTGGACTGGGTCTTTCAATTGCTAAAGGTATTATTGATGCCCACGGCGGAAAAATTTGGGTCGAAAGTCAGCTTGGTCAAGGCAGCACCTTTAAATTCACTGTCCCTCGAACCACATCCACACTGAAGCGTCGAGATTCGGCCAGCCCCGCACAGCACTTGTTTCAAAATCCCACCCATAATCAGTCTCTTCCATTATTTGGAATTCACGTCTTACTGGTTGATGACTCACAAGATTTATTAAATCTGCTAAATATTATTTTAGAAAATGCCGGAGCCCGAGTTAGCACAGCCACCTCTGTCCAAGAAGCTCTTCAGAAATTTAGTCAACAAAAGCCGGATGTTCTAGTCACAGATATCGAAATGCCCGACGAAGATGGATATGAGCTGATCGATAAAATTCACCACATGACACCAGCTGAAGGCCGAAACACCCCGATTGCAGCCATGACAGCACACAGCCAAGAGCGCGATCGTCAAAAAATAGCTCTAGCCGGATTTGATACTTACCTGACAAAACCTATTCAAATTGATAAGACCGTCGAAGCGATTAAAAGTCTGGCGAACAAATCACATTTGCTTCACTAGAATGACTAAATTATTTGAAATATAATCTTTTGAAAAATCACACCTTGTTAAAATTTAGAATAACTTGGCAACCACCCAAATCAGTGTTTTTTAGTTCAAACGAGCCACCATAAATTTCCATAAAACTGCGAATTTGAATAAGCCCCAGTCCCGTCCCGTATTCTCCGAGGGTTCCTATTCCGCCACCATGGTCTTCGATATAAAGCTGAACCGTTGCGGATGAATCACGAATATAAATTTCAACGACCTCGCCCACTGGCGAAAATTTTATAGCATTTGCTAAAACATTGGCCATCACATTATGAATCAATGTGATAGGCTCTGCCAATACATTGATTCCACGAAGATCCGACTCAATATTAAACTTAACTTTCTTGGCCTGAGCCTGATCATTAACAATTGTGATAGAATCTTGAATCACTTTCACCAAAGATACCGATTGGTTTTTTATACGGTTAAACCCCATCTCTTCAGCGTGAAGCATTTTCGCACTTTTAAGCATTTCATCAATAGTCTTGAGTGATTTTGTAGCTCGCTCTTGATTGATCGCAGAAAGAGGTTGATTATTTTGAATTGCAGCCTGCAAGCTCATCCGCAGCGTGTAAATAGGACTAGAGATATCATAAGTCAATGAGCTCAAGAGATTATTCTTAAGAATCATATTTCTGCTAATATTCACATATTTCATTCGTGCTAAATTTAATTTGATTGCTAACAATAAAGACACCAACAAAAGGGCACAGCCTAAACCAATTATCAATAAAAAATATTTGCGTTTAATAAGTTCTAAATCAGATGGCGCAAAACCAATTTCAATTTCTAATCTTTGATTGAGAATTTCGTAACTGTATTTGAAATTGTACACCAGATTCTTAGACCCTCGTTCAATAATTTGACTGTTGGGATGATCCCAGCGAATCAACACACGAGCATCCAACAGGTTATTCACATCCAAATACTCAATAATCCAACTGTCAAAATCAACAACAGCATTCAACCACCCTTGAAATTGACCACTAAAACTGTGTAAAGGAATATAAAGCGTGTACCCCGCAACTTTTTGATAGGTCATCAATTTGTGTGACATCCGAGGTTCACCATCTGATTTTGAATCGATGAGGTAGTCTCGAATATCGACGCGGTCGAGTAAATTTTTACCCAAGGCCAACTTATTCGATTCATAAGGGAACACTTTTTTAATAGTTCCCTCTGAATCTATTAAATTCACAGCAAACATTCCGGGAAATTCTTTAATCAAGGAACTCGCCAGTGCATCAAAGGAAACTTTTTTAAAATCGGCCTGTTCCTTTCCGACAATTTTTAATACAGCAATATGATTATTAATTTCATTCTTAAGATTGAGAACAATCGCATTAGCCACTTGTTCTGATTTTTTATATCGATAGTACGAATCATTTCTTTCAAATAAGAAAAACGATGTGCTTGTAAAAACAACCAATCCCACTAGCAAAAATGTTGGGATAAGCCAATTCATTAGTTTGTTTTTAAGTGAAAATTCAGAGTCTTTTTTTTTAAAATTCATGATTTAAAAACAAACTTTGAAATAGTTGAAACTAATAGCTGACGATTGATGGGTTTTGTTAAATGCTCATTACATCCTTCTGCAAAAGATCGCTCGCGCTCTTGACGAAGAGCATGAGCTGTCAAAGCAACAATTGGTTTTTTGTAACCCGTTGATCGCAATCGCTTCGTCGCTTCGTATCCATCACAAACAGGCATCATGACATCCATTAAAATCAGTTGATAATTCCCACGTAGAGCCATCTCAACAGCAATCAATCCGTTCTCGGCGATATCAACAAGGGCTCCTTCTTTTTCGAGATAGCGTCGAATCAAAATCTGATTGTCCAAAGAATCTTCAGCAATCAGTATGCGAATATTTTCAAGTCCCTTTTCGTTTTCGTTAGCTTGAGGATGGAACTCGTTCTGGGTAGTGACATCCGCTGCAGACATCGCTTCAAGCACTTCGATATTGGATTTAAGATTGACTAAAAATCGACTCCCCCGATTTTGTTCCGTGAAAAGCAATTGCAAATCTCCCCCCAACGCTTTTGATAATTTTTTAGATAATGTGAGTCCCAATCCCGTTCCACCATACTTACGCGTTGTGGATGAATCCGCCTGCATAAATGGTTGAAATATTTTTTCTTGCTGCTCGTCTGTCATACCGATTCCAGTATCTTCGACGATCAAATCCACAAAAGAATCGGCACTGGATTTATTCAACTGAAATGTGATTCGAATTTCACCTGCCGAAGTGAATTTGATCGCATTCCCCACTAGATTTGTTAAAATTTGATGGATCCGTGTCGGATCAGAACAAATTCGCGATGGAAAATCCGAAGGCGTCGGACTGATCACAAGCTTCAAACCTTTTGCCGCAGCCTCTTGTTGAAATAAGTTGGTCACATCATGAATCAATAGCGGAAGAGACATGGGAACCAATTCAATATCCAGTTTTCCAGCCTCAACCTTAGATAAATCCAAAATATCGTTAATCAAAGTGGATAATTGTCGCCCATTGCGGCTGACAATATCTGCATAACTTGCTCGCTGAACTGCGGACAAGGTGGGGTCTTTCATCAGTTCTGTGAAACCTAAAACTGCCGTCAATGGGCTTCTAATTTCATGAGACATATTGGCCAGAAAGCGACTTTTTGTATAACTGGCTGCTTCCGCAAAATCTTTCGCAATCTTGAGTTCTTTATGACTTTTTCGGAGCGCGGCTTCAATGGATCGGCGCTCGGAAATCTCAGTTTGCAATGCCATTGTCTTTTGCTGCAATTCCGCAATAAGCCGTCGGTACTCATCGTTTTCAAATTCCGAAATTCCATTCTCTGCCGGATAGACATGAACATGACAATTGCAAACATCTGTAAACGCGACTCCGTGGATTTCACGACGAAAATTCTCCATCGAATAGCCGCAGAGTAAGGAAAACCGAAAACGTTGGGAAAGCTCGCTCCAAAGCTTTTCCAATTCAATCGTTCCTTTTAAATTGCCATCCTCCCACAGAATATTAACCAGCTCTCCATAAGCCCGCACTTCTGGAAATAGTTTTGTCATTCGCATAATGTGAGAACTAAAAAATTTCTTAAAAAGCACGGGATCAGGAGTTTCATCCACCATAAACTCAGATAATATTTCTTGAGCATTCAGAATGAGCAATTGCTGATTTGCAATGACTCGGACCACGTCAATATTCTCTCTTAAAATATCCAAAAGCATTTTTGAATGGATGGCTGACGCAATAATGACGGCGCCCTCGCCCTTTTTAAGACCCACCTCAATATACTCGGCAACTTTTTTAATCAGTAAGTTTTCATTTTGATAGAACTGAACAGAATGATCTCGTAAGCCTCGGCCAGGAGCAGCCTCGAGAACTTCGAAAGAATTGTTAATAAAACTAAGTTCCATGAAGCCTCCTCTTTCTCTTTTGTCCACTGCTGCCGTAAGCAGCAGTGGTAACAAATATATTGTAGGAGGCAAAAATGAATGGAATCAAAGATTCCACGATAGAATCAGCAGATGTTAAGAAGTCTCAATGAATGGAAACACCCGAAGTTGTTTTGTTAATACCCATTTTTTCTTTTGCAGCTTCAATTCCACGATCCAGCGAATCAAAAGCTTGCGTTGCCTGAGGTGGCAATACTCCTTTTTGATTTAATATTCGCAGGCCATAGTATGCAGCCACGCCAACCGCCAACCAACGAAGACGAATTCGTGCTAGCACCGCTGGTACTATAATTCCAATGGCTAAATTGCGAATCGTCGGAGTCATGAATGATTCCAACGAAGAACTCTCCTCGTAGGAGACTCTTGATGGTGAAGAACCCACAGCTGAATTTGTGAATCCCGGTGCAGCTTCAACTGATGTTCCCGCTTTATTAGAACCAGATCCTGGTGATGAATTATCCATGCCTACCTCCATAGTATATGTCGTGTTGTATAATGTGATTACCATCTAGTGCATATTTCTTGCCAATCAACGCGTTGAGGAATCTGAATTTTGTCTTTCTAAACATTCCGTATCTGTTGGTTCACAACTTTCATACATCCGTGCTCGGCGTTGATCTTCAGTTTCCTCAATATCGACTTCTACACCTGGAGCGGTTTGGGTTGATCTCGTGGTAGAATCATACGCAGTATCCGGAGCAGTGCCTCGTGCGGAGTCCGCACTGGTTCCAGTTGCCGCGTCTCTTGTGATATCTGTAGATTCCATGGGAGTAACTGTTGTGCTCCCGGTTGTGTAAGTGCTGGGAGAACTTACGGCCCCAGATTTATCACCCTTGTTTCGCGAATCTGTCATCGCTAAAGTGCTCACAGAAAATAAAAATGCTGCACAGAGTGTGGTTATCATTCTTCGATTGGCTTGATTTCTCATTTGCTTCTCCTTGTTAATCAGCAGGTGCTGTTTTTAAGTTGGTTCTGTTATTAACTTTATAACAACCAACTTCCTAGCAACCTCAAGACCAACTCTGAAAACCAAATCTCCGGGCAATGCTGCCTCCACCAGGCAATTCTGCCCCATTGCTCCCACGGATCCTAAATAAATCTCAGTCATCACTCCAGGCCGCTCCGGCCGAGGCCATGATCACGCAAGTGATCGCAATTATTTGCGTGATGTTCAAAACTTCTTTTAAATTTAAATATCCCATCAATGCCGCTGTGGCTGGCTCAAGGCTCATCAAAATACCAAATGTTTTTGTTGGAATTTTTCGGAGCGCCACCATTTCAAGGGAATACGGAAGGGCACTGGAAAGCACAGCAATAAGAAAAGCCATCGGAATTATTTTTAACGAAACAGTGGATGTATCTGAATAGAAAAAAGCAAATGGTAAAACAACCAGTGCTGCCACCATCATTCCAAGCGAAGTTACTGCTCCCAAATTTTCACTTTGCCCAGCAGTTCGCCCAAAATAAATATACAAGGCCCAGCACGCACCAGCACCCAATGCCAACAAAATCCCAATAATATCCAGTGGAGTGACTTGATCAGTGACTGGCAAAATTAAATAAATCCCAGCGGTGGCCAAAATAGCCCATAAAAAATCAAGCGGCTTTCGAGACTGCAAAAGTGAAATGGATAATGGTCCCGTAAACTCCAATGCCACCGCAATTCCTAATGGAATACGATCCAGTGAGAGATAAAAAAGCAAGTTCATGGCTCCTAACGAAGCCCCGTAAAGCACAATTTTTCGATAGGAACTCTTTTGCAACGGAGTTCGCCACGGACGCCAGATCACCAACAAAATCGCTGCTGCAAATATCAATCGTAAACCACTCATGGCCGCTGGCCCCACCACAAGAAATAATTCTTTGGCAAAGGATGCTCCCCATTGAATGGAAATCATAGCCATCAGAATCATCAAGATGGGAAAGGAAATAAAACTCATTTTGGATGATCCAAAAAATTCCCAAGATAAACTTGATCTTGTAAAACTTTTTCAATCACTTGGTAATCTGGCAAGTGCGATTCAACCAAATTCCAAAACTGAGTTGAGTGATTCAAATGCTGAAGATGACACAGTTCATGCACAATGACATAGTCAATTAATGCCGGTGATTGGCAAATCAGTTTCCAATTTAATGAAATATGTTTTTGAGAACTGCAACTGCCCCATCGGCTTCGAGGAGAGCGAAATTGCAACTGATTGGGATACAACCCCGTCACGTCGGACCAATAAGAAACCCGAGTCTCCAAATACTGCATTGCCTGAGTCTTGTAAAATTTAATCAATTGCCGTTGAATCTCTGTCGAAGAAGACTGTAAAGCTTGAGCGACATAACAAATTAAAAATCCATCTTCAATTTTAAATTGAACTTTTTGTTTTTTAGATTCCGCAAATTGAAAGTACTTACGTTCACCCAGCCATGGATAGTGCGAGCCATTTTGCAATGTCGGCTTAGGAAATTGAGTCTGTCTGATTTTGATTTGATTTAAATGCTTTGCAATCCAATTTTCTTTTGAATTTAAAAAAGCTAAGATTTGATCTGTTTTTACTTGTTGATTTGTCAGAACACGAAGTGAACTTTCCTGAACCTTGATCGTTAAGGTTCGACGACGAGCACGTCTTACAATTTCAACGGGATGTCCTAAAAAATACAGCATCGCCCAAGACTACTGAACGTTGCCACAGCTTGCAAGCTTCACAGAAAAAGTTGTGTCTCTTTAGGCTGCTTTTTTGGCCGTTACTTTGATGTCAGTTGATTCTAAACTTGTCGATTCTAACTTTGGGGGCTGGATCATGCTTTGTATAATATCCATTAAAATCTTGGTATCGACAGGCTTTTCGCAGTACCTAATATTGGGTTGAGACAGAAATTCATCCGTTTCCGAAGTGAAGCTACCTCCGGTCATAAATACAATCTTGCTCAAGTATTGAGGAGCGACCTCTTTGAGCATCGAGTAAAATTGCATTCCACTCATTGTGGGCATCATGAGATCACAAATGATTCCATCAAAAGAATCATTGTTGTGCAATGTATCCAATGCCATTCGCGCATCTGTAAAACCGACACAATCATGCTTTGTTGAAATCACTTCCTGAAGAACAGCCAAAAGATCACTGTCATCATCAATCAATAGAATTTGCCCCTGTTGCATTTTGCGAGATTCAACATCGACAGACTCTGTCGTCTGAGGCAACTCAAGATGAGCCGAGATCGGAAATAAAACTCGAAATTTTGTTCCCTCTCCGACTTTACTTTCAAACTCCATGTGACCCTTGAATTGATTCACAATATTCTGACAAATAGGCAGCCCCAGGCCTGTCCCCGTACCAATGGGCTTTGTTGTAAAGAACGGTTCGAAAACTCGTTTCTGAACCTCTGGGCTCATTCCCGCACCCGTATCGCTAATTTCAATGCACACTTGTTGGTTCTCATTAATACTTGTTTTGATTTCAATGGAGTTGTTCTCGATATCGCCTGGTTCGATGGCCTGAGCCGCATTCACTAGTAGATTCAGCAAAACCTGAGCCAAACGTGTTTCATCAATCCAGATCGGAGGCACGTCACCGCGCTCAAAGTTACACAAGGCTCGTTGCTGAATTTCATTTTTGGCCATACTCAGAACTGAGTCCAAAACAGTATTAACATCAACATTAGTCAATGATTCCTCTTCTGAATACCGAGAAACTTTTTTAAGATCTTTGACCACTGAACGAATTCTCTCGAGCCCTTTTTGAATAGCCGCAAGCTGTTTTTCATATCCTGTAATATGATCTGATGTCATCATATTGGTCAGCATTTCTAAGTTCATCATGACATAAGTTAATGGATTATTGATCTCATGCCCGACTCCTGCCGCCAACTGGCCGAGAGCCGTCATTCGATCGGTTGTCATCAGATGCGCCTGCAATTTTTTTCGATCGGACAAATCTCGCACTGTCACAGCAACACATCGCTGGCCTTGAAAAGTAATCGGCACGGCAGTTGCTTCGGAGTTAAATTTTCCACCAGATTTAGTAATGAACTGAATTTCGACCGGTGGATTTGAAATATTTTGCTCTGAACTCGACATCAAATGCATCATGCGCACTTGCACCATTTCAACATTTTCCGGGGGAATAATTTTTTCAAAAATACTGTGTCCGACCAGTTCGAGATTGTGTTCATAACCCAAAAATTCAACGATTTTAGGATTGGCATAACGGATTTCACCGAAGCAGTGAATAAAAACCCCATCTTGAAAATTTTCAATTAAGTTTTGAAATTCTCCTTGACGTTTTAAAAGTGCTAAACTTTTTTCGCTGATTTCTTCTTGCTGTATCGTGAGTTCTCGCAGTAAAGAATTCATATAAAAGACACCCACAATCCGACGCCATAACCAGAGCAGTACGGATTGCTCCTGCGGGATTACAATATTATAAACCACACCCCGCGGAGTGGGGTTCATTTCAACATGAGCGGGCTTCAATCCAAAAACTTTTTCAGGCATTGCAGCCAGCATTCCCTGAAAAATTTGAAAAATCTGGATGCTATAACGATGATGAGTAGCCAACTCGAGCTCTTCGATAACTTCTAATCCCTTAGCTTGAAAATTTTTGGTCTTTATTAATGGAAAGCTGGATTCACCCAACCACTTGGCCGCAATCCAATATGCCATTTTAACCGAATGGCTGCTGCCTAAAAGCCGCTTCACTATCGGCAGCGACGAAGATTCATGGCATTCTTCGCCCACCTTCAACCAATCCATGGCATAAGTTCGATCACACCATTCTAAAAAATCGACAAAATCGCTCCATTGCATATCGTGCTCTTGCAGCACGATAGAACGGCATTGTCGAGGAATGTTGGCCAATAGTTCATCAGAAGTGATGATATTCACCTTACATATGGCTTCAACAATCGCTGTTACGGCTCGCTTTGTGAGTTGTTGCATACTCTTTCTTCGGTTCTTAGAATATTAAACTCAAGTGTTTTACTTGCGAAAATGGTCCTGATCACGAGGGTGTTTTTTAGCACGAATCCCACAATGAGACACTTGACGAAAAACCTTCCCAAGTCGATAATGATCAGCTTATGGCAACTCTTGTTTCTGCTCATTTACTCTCGAAAAGCTACGCGACAAAAACTCTTTTCAACGGAATTTCATTTGCCATTGATGATGGAGATCATATTGGATTGATCGGTCCAAATGGAGCTGGTAAATCAACATTGCTATCACTGATTGCCAAACAACAGTCTCCTGATTCTGGAACTTTGTCTTTTGCCAATCATCTTCGTCTAGGATATCTGAAGCAAAAGCCTCTGTTTACTGCGGATGAAACTATTTATATGGCTCTGATGTCTGCTTGCGATGACCCCTATGATTCAGAAAATATTGCTCTGGCTTATGAGTTGATTGCTCGATTTGAATTGGACCAGTTTCCGGATGCAGAACATAAGCAATCCCTTGAACTTTCTGGTGGATGGCAAAAAAAATTAGCTCTTGCGCGCGAATTGATGAAGCGACCTAATCTTTTACTTTTAGATGAGCCAACAAATCATCTGGACTTAGAAAGCATTCTTTGGCTTGAAGATTATATCAATCGCGAAAAACAAATTGCATTTCTAACTGTCACTCATGATCGACGCTTTTTACAGAATACGTGCAAAGTTATTTTTGATTTGGATCCCCGCCTGCCTAATGGGTTACTCCGAACTAATGGCACCTACGCGGATCATTTAGAAAGTAAAATGCAGCTTCTTCAAGGACAAAAACGCCTTGAAGAAAAACGTCGGAACACCATGCAAATCGAAAAGGATTGGCTATCGCGCGGACCGCAAGCGCGACTGACAAAGCAAAAAGCCCGCATTGATCGCGCACATGAATTGATTGATGAGGTCTCAGGGCTCGAAAGTAAAAACAGACAAAACAAGATCAATCTTGATTTTGGCAAAACGGATAGCTCACCCAAAAAACTAATCGCCGCCGAAAAAGTCACAAAAGCTTATGGAGGCCGAGTTCTTTTTAAAGATTTTACAGCGATGATCAGCCCGGGACATCGCTATGGATTGATTGGCACCAATGGGTGTGGAAAATCCACGCTGCTTAAATGCTTGATTGGTCAAGGCTCTGTGGATTCTGGATTGGCTTTTGTTAATGAAGACATTCAGATTTGTTATTTTGAACAAGGCAAAGATAGCTTAAAACCTGAAGTCTCCGTCCTGAAAACAATTTGCCCAGAAGGCGACTATGTTCATTTGCACGGAAATCCGGTGTATGCAAAATCTTATTTAAGTCGATTTTATTTTCGCTCGGAACAATTCGACATGCCTGTGGTCCAACTTTCTGGTGGCGAGCAAAGTCGTCTGATTTTAGCAAAACTGATGCTGCAGTCCTCGCATGTACTTATTCTGGATGAGCCCACAAATGATTTGGATGTGGAAACTCTTGATGCTTTAACAGAAACACTTCAGGAATATCGTGGCGCCATCATCATTGTCAGTCATGATCGTTTTTTTATGGATCAAAACTGCAATGCGATCTGGTCATTCGGTGATCCTGATGGGCTGATTCAAAATTTTGCCGACACCTTTCAATGGGAAGAATGGCACCATTCAAAAAAAATAAATGATAAACAAAATTTAAAGCAAGCTGCGAAAGCAGATGCTGGAAAATCAATATCGAAAGTCAAACTTTCAAATAAAGAAAAATTTGAACTCGATTCCATGGAAAAAAATATTGCTGACACGGAAAAAATATTAAGTGACTTACAAGTTGAACTGGCGGATCCCAAAACTCAAGTAAACTATGCCCGCCTGGGTGAGTTGACGACGCAAATCTCTGCTGCGGAGGAAAAATTAGAATCTCTTTTTAGTCGCTGGGAAATTTTAAACCAAAAAGCGGGTCTTTAGGGATCTCGCTGGCAATATGTTTCGCGAAACCATGTTTGAATATCAATCGCTTCAAATTCCAATGATTCATCATTCAAATCATATTTTTGATACTGAGATTGAACATAATGAGCCAGCTCGTGCGCCAATGAATCATCAATGCAGCGCTGATGCTTCTTGTAGTACCCAGCATTGTCTCCGATAAAAACTTCATTTTTAGCAACAGAATACGCATTCGAAAAATCTTGCGGAACGAGCCCCCACTGCGGACTCATTGTCTCTTGGAAATATTTAAGATCTGTTTGGCTTTCCATGGACACTTTTGGAATGGCGATTTCTGGTCGAAATTCCTTATTTTTGCGCGCCAACACCTGTTGTAAAATAAAGTCCACGCTAAACTGCAATTGAGCTGTTGGCTTCACTCTTTTACCACCTGCAAAAACGGACTGTGAAGTCCCTAGAAACACAACACAACTCAGAGCCAATATAATCGTTTTCATTGTCAATCTCCTAGTCCCTAGTGACAAAAATAAGTACACTTTTAAAAGTTTTTCCACCGCTATCGTTTAGCCAACTCTTATTTGCAGAGTGTGATAAAACGGCATCCGTGAGAACAAAAGTATTCATTCTTATTCTTGGCTTTGTTGTGATGGGGTGCAAAGGGCAGACCAGCTCTCTTGCATTTGATCCAAATCATACACCAGCAACATTTGAAGAACCACTTGAATTGCCAGGGCCTCAACCTGATGACAATGACATTGTCGACACCAGTCCAACGCCTGATATCCCCCTAAAAATTGCTGATCCTGTTGCTGCGGTTGAAACCAATATCCTGAAACCTTCTGCCTTTATATTGAATGCTGAACGTGTCATGATTAAAGAGGGAAAAAAAATTGGAACTCCGTGCAATTTTTATTTAATGCGAGTTCTCCAAGTTTCGGGTTATTCATCAGAAACTTTTTTGGCGAATGATTTTGACCTGTACGCCAAGAGACATTTAAAATCAGCTCAAGTGGTGCATTTTGTAAATGATGGAAAAGAGGCTGAAAGCAGTCGCCTGAAGCACCACCTTTGGTCTTATCCAGAGCGAACACCATTTATCATGCAGTGGAGTCGACTGGGAGTTCGAGGCCATGTGGCTATTGTAGAACGCATAAATGATCGCCTTATCATTTACCAAGCTAGTTATAAAAAATATTTTCCTCGCAAAGATCAAATCACGGCTGATCGCCTACTCTCAGGTTTCAACCGCCGCACACTTTCTGTCTATTCAGAATTTTAATATAGACATAATTAAACACAAGAGAACTTACTAAGGCGATGCGTTGTTGACCAACCTCAAGAGAATCGGTGCAATGATAGTTATGAATTTCACTCAAGGAGAGTGTTTATGAAGTCATTCCTTATTGTACTCTTAATGTCGACGACAGTTTTTTCTATCGGTTGCTCAAAGGACAAAGGCGAATCACCTAAGTCCGATATAGCCCGCTTTCTTTGGCTCCCCCCCAGCGAGTCCTTTGCTCAAATAAAAATTTTGAATGCCTTTAGCGAACCCATCGTTGGCGCAAAAGTTCTAATTGGCTCTGCAGAGGGAATTCCCTTCGAGAAAAATTTTTTAACAACCGATGAGTCCGGCACTGTTAGGGTTTATGCAGATTGGACAACCACTGCTCATGTGACTGTTGATGCTCCTGGATTTATCCGCCAGACTTTATTGAATCAACACCCTGGTGATATCACTCTGAAAATGAATCCTCTTTATCAAGCCACGCGTCCCGAAGTTAAGGGACAAGTTACAGGATTACCTGTCGTCAACGGAGACAAACAAATTGATTTTGCACTTGTGACTCCGGCAATGAGTCGGCAGGATTTACTGAACTTCGATATGAATACCGTGATCAGCCCATATGTGGATACCATTTCCATCATTGGGCAAAAGGCCTCCATTCCGGGGAATGTCTCATTACCGACTCAAAAAGAAAGCTATATTATCGGAATTACTCTTTCGAAGCCTGTCTACCGATTAACGACACCCACTTATGGAGCCAAACGATTTTTTGCTGTCCGCGGTCAGTTTCCATTTAAAAAAGTTCTGGATGAAATGAAAAATGGAAAACCTTTTTATGAATTGGTGAATCACTTTTCAATTCAGGGAGGCGGAATGCATGATGTGATACTGACCAACCCGCTCACCAACATCGACATACCTGGCAATGAACTGCTTTTCTCGTCTAAAATAAAAACCCAACCAGCAAACTCTGCAGCGGATGAAGTTCTTATGGTTGTTGCCGTCAGTGAAGTCGCAGACTCTTTAGTCCCAACTGATATTAAGAAATTTTCTGGGGAAACAGTTCTGAACATGTCTTCGCTGCCAAATCGTCCAGCCTATATTGTGAATGTGATCAAACGCCAAGCTGATTTTGATGCCACATTAGCTCCGGGATCTGATCGTCTGAGCGCAAGCATTTCACCACATCTTGAGACAGTAAAACCATTGCTTTTGCCATTGATTGAGAATCCTGTGATATCATCAACGAATGGATACAAAATCACTTTACCTCCAAAACCTGAAAAAGTAGGAATTTTTGGAATTGCAACTTCGGCATCCATTTCTGACTTAATAGAAACACAAAATGGTGACGAACAGGTCCTCAGTGTTAATCGACGTTGGGAAATTTTGGGTCTGGGATGGGAATCTCAGATTGATCTTCCGCAATGGCCTTTAGGTAAATCCACTTCTCGCCAACGCGTTGAAGTCAATTATCTCGGTAGCACAACTCACCAATCCGTTCATCTTGACGACCAGCTTATTAACGCAACAACACACGTGACTCATGCCTCTGCTGATTTCTAAATCTCTGATCCTCCCTTTCCTCATGCTTATCATTTCTGGATGCGGGTTGTTTGAAAAACAACTCGAATCCGCTGATAAAATTATTCAGAAAGCTTCAAAGCAAAAGATTTTTTTTGCTCCCTATGATTTAGTTTGGAAAGCGGCACATCATTCCATTAAGTACACCATAGCCTCCGAAAACCAAGATTTTGGAGTCATAGAAACAGATTATATCAAAGCTGTGGATGGATGGCTTCCACCAAACAAAACGAAACCTGACTATAAAAGTGCTCGCTATAAATTGATTTTCACTTTTGCAAAAGGCAAAATTGATGGGCGAGATTCAACCCGTGTCACCATAGATAAAAAAATCGAGATCTTCCGGGATTTCATTTCTGAAAAACAAGTTATCTCGAGTGATGGTTTAGAGGAGCTGGCGCTATTTTACCGCATTGAACGCGAAATTATTATTGAACAGGCTTTAAAGAAAGCCTCTGAATCACCACAATCACCGGCTGGACGTTTATAGCCAACCGTTTTCTTTCACATAATTTTGCCACTGCTCTATTTTTTTTGGTCCTGAAAATTGAATCAGACTCATTTTCTCTAAAGCTTCTGCTGAGTAACCAGCCACCTTTTTATCAGAATCAAACAGATGCTGAGCCAGAAATTGACGATCACCCGACATGGCCATTTTAGCGATTTGTTTCATAATCTGAGGACGAATCCATAAACTTTGCTTTCCACTAAAATTGTAAGGTTTTGCCAGTTCATTTGCTAATAATCGACGAACCTCTAAGGTATTTTTCTTAACCAATACCGAAACCGCAGCAGAACGCACAACCAACGCTTTGTCTTGGACTAACTTTTTTGCTTGCTCCAAAGCCTCGACTGAATGATTTGATTCCAAAGAAACCAAAGATGCATTTCGCATATACCACTCGGAACTGTCTGCAAATTTCTTAATTTCATCGAGCTGACTGACTTTTGCAATTTCTCCTGCACGGATTAAGGCTTGCCAACGCTCTGTCATTGGTAAAGATGCATTTCGCGCTGACTTTATAAGGGATTCAAAATCTTTTTGTTCCATTCTTGGAATGGCAGCAAATAGAGATGTCGATATCAATAAAAATAGACCCAGGATGACCGATTTCATTCGTTTTCCTTTTTTGTTATAGTGGCTTCAAATTCATTTAGTAAATTTTGATCCTGGACGGGAACGTCGACTTCAATGACTTCATTTGCTACGTCACCACTTACTGCTTCATTCGCTGCATCACGAGGTGCTGCTGCCGTCTCGCCACCTGCAAGTTGGGCCTTCAAGCGCGCGTTGTCCGTTCGCAATTGGCTGAGCTCTGCAATATCATCGGCTATAATTTCATATTCGGCCAAGCGTGCTTCAAGCTCTTTGATTTTGCCAGTCAGCGCTGATGTGTCTTCGGTGCCTTCAGAAGATGAATTTTCAGCTGGTCGAACTTCAGAATCAGATGTCGGAGCCTCGAATACTTTTTTTTCAGCATCATTGAGTTGCTGACGAAGATTATAAATCTCGGCTTTGAGTTTATCGATTTCTTCATCCGCCGAGTCACTGCGATCCACAGACGATACTGCGGAGGTCGCTCCGGTTGTTGATCGAATTTTTTGTTGCTCTAAAATTTGATTCAATTTCTGCTCAATCGCAGGCGAATGTGAGAGGTCTGTTGTTTCAACATCCGCACCACCAGCCATAAAGAACAACCGGTAGACATAAACAATGATCAAGAGAAATACAATCGCAAATCCAGTTTGAATTATCTGAGGATTGTAATGATCTAGAAACTGAAGTGCATTTTCCATTCAGTATAGTGTCTCAAAGTAATAGGAATACTGGCAAGCTGGACACCTGCAGCAAGCTGGACTTAAAGCTAGAAAAACAGTACAGTTTTTAGAAGCACCAATTTCTAGGGATGGGAAACATGACTATGGAAATTCACGATCTTGTTCTCAAAAATGCAGAGGTCCTTGTTTTTGATGAATCCCAAAACAAAGTGACCAGAGTCGCAACAAATTTAGCTGTTACAGATGGACGGATCTCAGCAATTTCAAACTCAGCACAACTGAATGGAAAAATTGAAAAAGATCTGAAAAACCTAACCATTCTGCCCGGCGTGATTGACTCGCAGGTTCACTTTCGAGAGCCTGGTTTCACACACAAAGAAGATTTAGAAAGCGGTACTCGCGCGGCTTTATTAGGTGGCGTCACATCCATTTTTGAAATGCCAAATACCAATCCCATCACAACAACGACAGAAGCTTTTCAAGATAAACTTGATCGCGCGAAAGGCCGCGCCCACTGCCACTACGCATTCTATATTGGTGGCAGCAGTGATAATTTTTTTCAGCTAAATACTCTTGAAAATTTACCTCATTGTTCCGGTGTAAAAATATTTTTAGGCAGCTCTTTTGGAACATTACTTGTTAATAACGATCAGCTTTTGGAATCCATACTGCAAAATGGAAAACGACGTGTCATCATCCATTCAGAAGACGAAGATCGACTCAATGCTCGTAAACATATAGCCATTGAAATGGGACACCCCAAAGCACATCCCATTTGGCGCGATGAAGAAAGTGCTCTGATATCAACAAAAAAAGCCGTGCACTTTGCAACAAAGTACAATCGACCGATTCATATCTTGCATGTTTCCTCCAGTGAAGAAATGGCCTTTTTGAAAAATCACAAAGACATCGCTTCCGTGGAAATGCTGCCTCAGTATCTGACTTTATCATCCCCAGAATGCTATGAACGCCTTGGCACATTAGCTCAACAGAATCCTCCTATCCGTGATCAACGTCATATGAAATTTTTATGGCAAGCGATGCGTGATGGAACAGTGGATATTATCGGATCCGATCATGCACCGCACACCCTTGAAGAAAAAAATAAACCTTACCCTCAATCACCATCTGGTGTACCGGGTGTGCAAACATTAGTTCCCCTAATGCTGGATCATGTCAGCAAAGGTCAATTCTCACTGGAACAATTTGTCACAATGGTCAGTGAAAATCCACGACGCCTTCTGCAAGTCAAAAATAAAGGCCGTATTCAAGTCGGTTTTGATGCGGACTTCACCATCGTCGATTTAAATAAAACTATGAGAATATCGAATTCCTGGATTGCTTCAAAATGTGGTTGGACTCCTTATGATGGTATGATCGTGAAAGGCTGGCCAACGCAGGTTTATCTTAAAGGAAACCTGACCATGCAGGATGATACCATCATTCAACCACACCGTGGAGAACCAGTTGAATTTACCATCTAATCCCACTCCAAAATCAGCCGCATTAGCCCTGGTTTTCGGTGGCATCCTACCCATTATTGCTTTCACGATTATCGAAGAAAAATATGGGACGATGGCCGGCCTTATTGCCGGTATGGTGTTGGGTGTTGCAGAAATCATTTATGAAACTGTGCGATACCGAAAAGTCAGCACGATGACTTGGATTGGGAATGGAATGCTTTTGAGTTTGGGAATTATTTCACTGATTTCCAGCGAAGGTATTTGGTTTAAGCTTCAACCCGCATTGCTTGAATTTGGTTTTTTTATTTTTCTGTCCGGAAGTTGGCTCATGAAAAAACCTTTTATGAAACTGATGATTGAAAAACAAAATCCAACAGCGCCTGATTTTCTAAAAGACCGCATGAGCGGTATGACATTGCGACTGGGGATTTTCTTTCTACTGCATGCCATGATTGCAACATGGGCGGCTTTTTTCTGGTCCACGGAACACTGGGCTTTACTGAAGGGTGTTGGGATCACGATTTCAATGATCGTCTATATGGCTGCAGAAATTATTTGGATGCGCCGACAATTACGGAAGCTCAACAACCTCCACAAATGATCCCGCTTTAATAATTACATTCACCGCATTTGTTTCACTGGCTGCACGCAACTGAACTGTTCCCGAAGCTGATGGGATGATCACTCCATCAATATATCCAAACATCAATGCGGGAGCTGCTGCCGCTGTTGCCGTTGACATCACCGAGTCTCCGCTTGAATTGATCAATCCATTAAACTGACTGGCCGCTCCGTCAGCTCCTGACATCAACCCCACCATTGCTGATGCTGCCGTTACAGCTGGGTAAGTCAAACCAACACGCATCCCAGTTCCTGTGGCTGCCGACGTATAAAGAATTGTGAACTTGTACTTATATGATTTTCCAGCAACAACTGGAAATGACAACGCCGTTACATTCGCAACTGCTGTCACTGAAAAAGTTTGATCTGCAGTGGCTTTCACATAGGCTGGCAATCCATTAGCCGGAGCCCACGCCGTTCCATTATAGGCCATAACCTGACCAGATGCTGGGACAGTAGCACTCACATCAACACCTTTAATTTTATCAACACTAACTGCTGATTGCGAGCCACTGATATCACCACTGAGAGCACCAGTAAAATTCACAGCACTTACTGCATTCGTTGCATTCACTGCATTTGTAGCATTCGTTGCTGAGCTTGCACTGCCAGAAGCCGCAAGTGCTAAAATATTATTTACAAACGTTGTGTTGGCAAAAACCGCTTCAAGATTAGATTGATTCAATTGAGTTGTTCCATTTTGTACCAGGATATCTGATCCTGATTTTCCACCCACAGACTCTGCATGAATGGCATAAGGAACGGACTTCATCGGAAAATCAACTTGAACAAAATCACCAGAAACAGTCGCTTTAAATCGTACAATACGCTGATCTTCTAAACTTGGAGTATAAACCTGGTTCGTGCCTGTGACGTTTCCACTGGAATCAACACATGTTAAATTTAACTTTGGAACACTATTATCAAAAACTTGCTTCAATGAAATGTTAGGATCAAAACCATCACGCACACCACTACCAATACTAAGCGAAACTGATCCACTGGTCATACTTTGCCCAGAAAAACTTTCTTCTCGTAAAACACACCCTGAGCCTGCACTTAAAATTTGAATGATCATCGTAACGTTGGACTCTGTCGGGTAAGTTCCCGATGGAGATTTAAGTCGTAACTGCAATGGGATTCCCATTTCAGCCGCTTGAACGGAAGCTATAAATAAAAAAGTGATCCAAAGTACTTGAAAACTTTTACTCATATTTTACCTCCACAGTCCACCCATTGGTGGCAGCCGTTGATTGCACAGGATCGGCATGGTCAGCATTGATTGTCCAACCATTACCACTTGTTACCTGAGAACCAATTTTCATTTGAGAATCTGTCATTTCATTTGATGACGGAGGAGTTGTCGTGGTTGCACCACCATCTTCGGCACCAACACCAGGCGCAAAACCATCGCCTTCTTTTGAGCAGCCCACACTTGCGATTGCCGCAATCACGAAAATAAATTTTACGATCTTGTTTTTGAAAACTCTTCCCACTAAACGTACCTCTGATTAAAACACTATCACGTTATCAAGGAATGTTAAAAAAAATAACAAGATGGTGTTAAAGACGTTTCAGAGCAAGACAACTTCAAAGCCAAACTCAATTTACAAAAGCAAAAGGCCTCATCCTGAGGCCCTTGTCTTCAAACTTTATAAAAGTTTTAACGAATTAAAATGAGACTTAAAACTATCGAGTACACCATGGAGCATCAGGCATAATCTGACAGATGATTCCGCAAAGTGCAGGATCTCCCAATGGACACTCGCCTGGATTTCCAGGCTGTCCAGGTTCACCAGGGCTTGAAGCCACTGCTCCAATATTGATATCCAATGATGTTGCTGTATTTCCAGAAGCATCAGTTGCCTTAACAGTCACTGTTCCTTTAGTCACAGCTGTTAACAAACCTTGCTCTGATACAGTTGCAACAGCTGGGTTGGAAGATTCAAACTTCACAGCTCCTGAAGCATTTTTCATAGCGATTTGCAAAGTGCCTTGCTCAGCAATAGTCGCTGCAGCTGGAACAATCCAAGCTTTTTTAGATAATAACGTATCAACAGCTGCAAAAGCATCAACACGGCAATTACATGCTGTCTCAATTTGAACTTTAGCACCAGTTACTTGCATCAATGAACGCACTTCAGCACCTGTTAATGTTGGGTCTTGAGCTTTCAAGAAAGCCACTAAACCAGCCACTAGAGGAGTCGCCATAGATGTACCAGAAAGATTTGAGTATTTGTTTCCAGGTAATGTTGAGATGATTGCTTCGCCCGGAGCTGCTAAAGCCACTTTAGCTTTTCCATAATTTGACCAGCTTGGCTTAGAATCAGAATTTCCTGAAGCCGCAACAGTCATCATATTTGGAGTCCCAGCATTTGCAGGGTAAACCTCAGTCACATCGTTATTTTTTCCATCATTTGCCGCAGCAGTAACAAAAATAATTCCGGCTTTTTCAGCTCGCTCGATTGCTTCGATCAAAGGCTGTGCTGTAGATTTTGGAACTGATGCGCCCCAAGAAGCAGAAATCACAGAGACTTTCTTTTCAATTGCATAATCGATCGCTTTGATCGCGTTATTCAAATCACCAGAACCGTCAGCTCCTAAAAAGCGAAGTGGCATGATAGAAACTTCAGGACTCATTCCAGAAATTCCGCCATCAACAACACCTGTTGCTCCAACAATACCAGCACAGTGAGTTCCGTGACCTGGATTTTGAGCAGAAGTTAAATCTTGAGGATCTGCATCGTTATCACGGAAATCATAACCCGCAACCATATTTGCTGCTAAGCTTTGGTGAGTGTAATCAACACCTGTATCAATAACGGCTAATAAAACAGACTTGCTGCCTTTGTTACCAGCACGCTTCCAAGCTTGTTCTGCGTTTACTTTAGCCAAAGAGTATTGCTCTTTTAATGCTGAGGCATCAACAGGCGCTGTGAATGCATGAATTTTAAAGTTCGGTACCACATACTGAACATTCTTGTCCGCATACAAGGCCGCCAAAGTTTTAGCTTCGTTAGCTTTTTCAATGCCGACTAAGATTAACTTTGCTGGACGCTGGATTTCTTTCATTTGAAGCCCGAACGACTCAGTCTGCATTCCGACGATCTTGTTGATCGTTGATGCATCTTTGTACTTCACTAAGTATGTTTTTTGAGCTGCGTTTGCTGTTGCTGTCGCTACTAAAATCGACAGCAATAAGCCGATGGTGGTTTTCTTCATAAGTTTTCCTCCGTGAAAAACTGGTTAAAAATATGGGTAGTTCCAACTTGGAACTTTTTTCTTACAAAAAAGCCTAACCTGATTAAATAATGATTAAAAAGAAAATAATTCGTTTTACGCATACGGACTTTGGTTGAGTAGCGATCTTTTTAGACAAATCCTTATGACACTATGCCGTTTCTCCACATACTCATCTTATCCGTTGTCGAAGGCTTAACAGAATTCTTACCAATTTCTTCAACCGGCCATCTGATCCTGACGTCCGCATTTTTAAATATTGAAAGCACAGAATATTTAAAAGCATTCGAAATCATCATTCAGTTTGGTGCAATACTCGCAGTTGTTGTTTTATACCGCGAACGACTTCGTTGGAATTTCGAATACTATAAAAAAGTTTTCTATGCGTTCCTTCCCGCCGCAGGAATTGGATTTTTATTTAAAGACTATCTTTCGGCTCTTATGGACAGCACGGTGGTGGTGGCCTGGGCCCTGATTGTTGGTGGAATTATTTTACTTTTTATAGATTCTGTTTTTAAAGGTGAAGCCGAAGAATTGACTCCAGCAAAAGCTTGGCTCGTCGGAGTTTTACAATGCACGGCATTTATTCCAGGAGTATCGCGCTCAGCAGCAACTATCATTGGTTCACAAATCGCAGGCCTGACTCGAGAGAAAGCTGCAGAGTTCTCATTTATTTTGGCAATCCCCACACTGACCGCAGCCACAGGCTACAAGCTTTGGAAGATCCGAAACATTCTCGATATTTCCCAATCATTTAATTTAGCTTTGGGAATTATACTTTCTTTTGTCTTTGCCATCTTGGCGATACAGTTTTTTATTTCCATTCTAAATAAGTATGGACTGAAATATTTTGGAGTGTACCGCATTCTCTTAGGCGGCATTGTCTTATACGTTCACTGGAAAGGTTTAAACCCATGAAGTCCACAGATTTTAATCTTGAAGCCAGCGCTCGTTTCGTATCCAGTGAAGTTGAAAATATTTTTGAGACAGTGGCCTTCCTCATTCCAAACTGGAAATGGTTGGCCCTGATTGGGATTTTTGCCGGGCTCTATTTTTTTCAAATGGGAATCAAGTGGACCTTGAATCGCATCAAAATAAACCAGAACTACTTCAAAGAAAAAACATTCATGCAGTTTTTCCTTCGCCTAGAAATTGAAAAAAGTATCAGCTGGATTTTGACTTTAATTCTGGGCACCGTGCTGATTGAATCGCTTGAGCTCACCCTAAACTTAGAAAAATATTTAATATTATTTTTCAAACTGATTTTGGCCTTTTATTTTATTCGCATTTGTTATTTGGCGGCAGAAGCTTTTGGCGACCTCTTGCATCAATGGGCCAAAAATGCAAAAACAGTCATCGACGATCAACTGGCCTATTTTGTAAGTCGCACAATCAAAGTTTTCGTTGTGGTTATTGGTTGCCTTATCGCCTTGCAAAACTTTGGAATCAACGTCACCGCATTGTTAGCCGGATTAGGAATTGGTGGAATAGCTTTGGCCTTTGCGGCTCAGGATACCGTCGCCAATGTCTTTGGAACAATCACGATTCTTTTAGATAGCCCTTTCAAAATTGGCGATCGCATCAAAATTGGGGACACCGAGGGGACCGTTGAAGAACTCGGTTTTCGTTCAACTCGAATTCGCACATTCTACAATTCACTGATCATTATTCCAAACTCCACAGTGGCTAAAGAAAAAATTGATAACTTTGCCAGTCGTAATGGTTGGGTGCGCTTTCGACACACGATTGGCCTAACATACGAGACAACTCCTGAACTGATTCAACAGTTTTGCGATCAATTAAAATCAACATTGACCCAGGACCCCACAATTGATCGAGATCGATTTGCTGTCACATTCAATAGCTTTGGAGATTCCACCTTGAATATTGTTGTGAATTTTCACTTTCATATAGATACCCCCGAAGAAGAATTTATTCGTGCTCAAAAATATCTTCAGGTTATTCATCACATTGTGATTCAAATGAAATTGGATTTTGCATTCCCAACTCGAACAATGATTATCCAAAATAAACCTGCAACCACTTGATATCGCTGTTCTAGGGCAACGAACTCAACCAATGCCGATAGAGCATGTACTGAGGATCGGTGTCTTCTGAAACGATCTGAACGCGCTTCTTTTCTTTTTGATCCTCAACAAGTGAGCACATCAATTGCACTAAACCATTCGGAGTTGTCACACCCACAATAAAATAACCTGCAATCCAATCCGGCAAAAGGTCTTTAAACTGCAGACCACCCTCAGATAAGTTTACGGATTCTGTTTCAAATGATTTATTTGTCGAAAAAAGAGTGCATGCAATTGTAACATCATAACGCTTATGCAACCGAGGCAATTGTTTTCGAGGCCGCACCACAAAGTAGTCGGTGTCTATTCCGGATGATGTTTTATCTTGGGGAATTGGCGGATAATTGTCTGCATTCTGCGTTTTTTTAAGAAAAAAATCAGGATTTTCTTGAGCACTTAAGGGCTTCCATTGAGCAGCTCCTCGACGGCAAACTTGAGTCAATTTGACTTCATTCGCGGACATGACTTGAATAAGCAATTGGACTTCGCTGATCGTTAGATCATACAAAGTCCAACCTTTTAATGCATTATAAAGTGCCCATTCAGACATTTAAGATTTCTAGTCGCCCTATCTTATTGGTAGCATGATTTTTCAATATATCCCTCAGGAACAATTTTACCTTTAACAACTGATGACCACTGTCCACCTTTATCCAACACGCCGATGCGTCCACCTTTTTTTACTTTAAATAAATCTTTTCCTTGAGCTGATGGTTTGTCTTTAATGGGACAATCCTTTTTCATCGCAATTTGTTTTGGAGCTGCTGACGTTGAGGCTTTACCTGATTTCATCAACTTTGGAACTGGCAAATTCTCACGCTTTAATCCCGCTGTTTCAGCCTTGATTTTTTCAGATTCCAACTTAATTTTCTCTGTTTCGTGCTCGGCTCTTACCGTTTCCATTTTGATCTTGGCTTCTTCCGCAGAAGATTTCATTTTATCAGTCACTCCGGCTAATTGCTCACGCTCTTGCTTCAAACGATCGCCTTCTGTTTTCATACGTTCAGCTTCTGACTCATACTTTTTCAATTCAGCTTCTGCAAATGACTGAGATCGCTTCAACTGAGCCACTTCCATATTTAATTTGGCCGTTTCTTTTTGAAACTGAACGCGTGTTTTTTCATAATCTTTTCGCGCAGCAGCCGCTTGATCTTTAACCTTATCTTCTTCTTTTTTCAAATCTGATAGTTTCTTCTGTTCTTCATCCAATGTAGCTTTCAATTGTTTGCTTTGATCAATCACTTTCTGATTTTCTTCAGAAATTTTTGCAAATGCCTTCCCTGTCACTTCTGCCTGCGCCTTGATCCGAGCGATCTCAGCTTCTGTTCTCTTCATTTCCGATTCGGCACGAACTTTTTCCTGGTTCAAGCGGGCTTCTGCAATTTTAGCTTCGGCTTGGGCTTTTTGTGTTTGCGCCTGAGCTTTTGTTAAATTTAGCTGTGCTTGTTTTTGTTGATTTTGCGCTTCCAGCATTTCTTTTTGAGACCGTACAATTTCATCAGCCGCTTTTTCCGACGCGCGCTCAGCATCTTTCAACTGATTCGCATAATCAGATGCAATTTTTTCAGCTGCTTTTTTCTTGTCGAGAGCTTCATTGCGAGTCACTTCGCTCTTTTTGATCTTTTCTTTTAAAGATTTAATTTTTGCGTCAAAATCAGCAGTGGCTTTCTCAGCCTGCTTCTGCATTTTCTCAGCCTCAGCAGTCTCTAATTTTAGCAGAGCCATTTCTTTTTCTGCTTGAGCCATTTCTTTTTTAGCAGTTTCCTCAGCCAGTCGAGCTTTATCTGTTGCTTTTTTAGCTTCAGCTTTTGCCTGTTCGCGACGTTTGCGATCCTCTTCGGCACGTTTTTTAGAATCCGTGGCTTCTGCTCGAGCAGCTTCTGAATCAGCAATGGCCTCTTCAGCCTCGATTTGAGCATTTTCCACTTCGGCGGCAAACACTGTTATTCCGGAAAAATACCCACAAGCAATAAGACTAATCACTAATTTTTTTAACATAGAAATCTCCTCTAAGATCTCTGAAGTTTAATACGGCTTGCGCAATAAGAGAACGATATCAGCTCCACTCTAAACCTCCGTCGAGGTCGAGTGCCCCTGTTCGACACATAATGCATCCTCATGGTTACCAAAACGCGCCACTGTCTAGCTCCTGAACACCTCATCTGTAATCTAACAGCTTTTAAAGTTGGCGAACTCCTTGCTTTAGATACAAGTACCCCCCATGGCGGCTAGGACTCTCCCCCCAATACCTGGCCGTCTTTTTTTTTCTTTTCTCTTCAAAAATCTATTATCCTTTGAATCATGATCTCAATATTTGCACTTTTCCTTATTCCATTTCAGACGCTGGCTTTTTCTGTGGCTATTGACCCTGGTCATGGTGGTGTTGATGTCGGTACGAGTCGTGGAACCTTTGTTGAATCCAAAATTGTCTATCAAATTGCCGAAAGGATTCAGCAAAATTTAAGCGCTGATAAAGATATCACGATTCACCTCACACGGACGGAACGGGGTGGAAAATCCCTAGAAGAACGAGTTCTTTTTGCCCATCAGAAAAATGTGGACCTGTTTTTAAGTCTTCATGCCAACTCATCCACCTCGGCTCAAGTCAGCGGAATGGAGTACTACTTCAGCGCTAAACAACCGGGCCGAGTGTTATTAAAAAGAAAAACCCATTCCCCCTCAGGAATTGTTGATACCATCACAACAGATTTGGTCGACTTTGGAAAAATGAAACACAGTCTTGAGTTTAGTAAAAAAATTCAAATGGCCGCCCGTCCATTTTTGAATGCAAATACCTTTGGCAAACACCGCTCGCCCTCGAGTAAAATTCGTCGTGCGCCATTCTATGTGATTGAAAATACCAGCATGCCTGCTGTTTTAGTGGAAGTTGGCTTTATTTCTAATCAACGTGAAGCTCGAAAACTGGTCACACCTGAATACCAGGCCGAATTGGCCCGCGCGTTGAGCGACGCGATCACCAGTTACAAGATGTCTCCATTCTGAAGCGCGGCTATTCGATGCAATTCCAAAGAAAAGAGTGACAAATTCCCCCTGTTTAACAAATATGGATGTCATGAAAAGATCCGATCAACGAGAAGCCAATCAACTGCGCACTGTAAAAATAACTCCTCACATTTTAGACTACGCCGAAGGCTCCGTAATGGTTGAGTTCGGAAAAACGCGCGTGCTGTGTTCAGCTAGCTACGAAGCTAAAACGCCTCCGTGGCTTTCAAATACTGGCGCCGGTTGGGTGACTGCAGAATATGGAATGTTGCCTCGCTCTACCCACACCCGTATGAAGCGTGAAAAAACTCAATCTGGTGGTCGCACTCAAGAAATTTCTCGACTGATTGGGCGCGCCTTGCGCTCATGTGTTGATCTTCGGGCTATGGGTGAAAAACAAATTCTCATCGATTGTGATGTGATCAATGCTGATGGCGGAACTCGCACAGCTGCTGTGACTGGTGGATTTGTGGCATTGGCTTTAGCTTTAAAAAAATTAAATACATTATCTGAAATTAAATCGATTCCATTGAAACATTATGTTTCAGCAGTCTCTGTTGGGCTTCAAGAACAAAATGGTCAGAAATCACCTTTGCTGGATTTAAACTACGAAGAAGACAGTGAAATTGGCACGGATATGAATTTTGTGATGACGGATAAAAATGAATTCATTGAAATTCAAGGCACTGCCGAAGAAGGCACTTTTTCGCGACTGCAATTGATGGACATGATGACAATGGCAGAAATTGGTTGCTCTCAATTATTTCTAGAACAAGAAAAATGGATTGGATCTTTTTTTCCGCTCAAACGATAATGAACTGGTCACGTCAGATAAGGTAAGTAAAATGGAACTGTGGATTGCAACAGGAAATAAAGGGAAACTTGAAGAGTACAAACTCACTCTCAATAAAATTCCTTCGCTCGCTGTATTTTCGCAGGCAGACCTACCATCTTTTACTCCTCGCCCCGAAGATGGAACCACTTTTTTAGAAAATGCGCGCATCAAAGCCAAATCTGTTAAAGCTTTAAAATCAGCAGCTTATGTTTTGGGTGAAGATGCCGGTCTTGAAGTTGAAGGCTTGGGGAATCTTCCAGGGATTCACTCGGCGAGATACGCAGGCCCCCATGCCCGTGATTCTGAAAATGTCGCAAAACTTTTAAAGATGATGCAAATTCGAAATATCAATCCTCGTACAGCTCAATTCAAATGTGTCACGGTGGTGCTGACACCAGATAATGAAGAATGGATATTTGAGGGTGTTATGAAGGGCACGATTAGCACTAAAGTCAGTGGCCTGATGGGATTTGGTTATGATCCGGTTTTTATCCCTGAAGGTGAAACAAAAACTTTGGCTGAACTTGGCCCTGGTTACAAAATTCAAAAATCGCACCGCGCTCAAGCGCTTTCTCAATTTTTAACCCAACTCAACAAAAAAGGACTGTAACAATGTCTTTAAAAAATCTCAAAATTTTTGCAAGCAGTTCCAATACCGCCCTGGCTAACGATGTCTGCAAACTCCTCGGAGTTGAACTTGGCCGCAGCAAAGTTGGTACTTTCGCCGATGGTGAAATTAATGTTGAGATCAAAGAGAGTGTTCGCGGAAAACATGTCTTTGTGATTCACTCGACTTGCCCTCCAGTAAATCATAATTACATGGAATTATTTATTATGCTGGATGCGCTAAAGCGAGCTTCGTCAGCCGATGTCACCGCCGTGATTCCTTATTATGGCTATGCTCGCCAAGATCGTAAAGTGGCGCCTCGCGCTCCGATTTCTGCTAAATGTATGGCTGATTTACTCACGACGGCAGGTGCGGACCGCGTGGTTTCCGTGGATCTGCATGCCGCCCAAATTCAAGGCTTTTTCAACTGCCCTTTTGATCACTTATTTGCTATCCCTACCTTGGCCCGCTCATGGATTGAAAATTTTGGAAAAGGTCCTGAGTTTGTCACAGTGAGTCCAGACGCTGGCGGAGTTGAACGGGCTCGTGCCTTTGCAAAACGAATAGATTCTTCACTAGCCATTATTGATAAACGTCGATCTGGGCCAAACGAAGCTAAAGCCATGCATTTAATCGGTGATGTTGCTGGTAAAACAGCGATCATTGTCGATGACATGATCGATACGGCCGGAACTCTTACACAAGGGGTTGACAGCCTATTGAAAAATGGGGCAAAACGAGTGTTCGCCGTTGCAACGCATCCTGTGCTTTCTGGTCCTGCGATTAGTCGCATTATAGAAAGTGCTATTGAAAAGGTTTTTGTGGCTGACACGATCCCTTTAAGCGAAGCTGCGGTTCGTTCTGGAAAAATTCAGGTGGTTACAGTCGCCCCTGTTTTAGCCGAAGCGATTAAGCGAATTCACGATCATGACTCTGTCAGTTCGTTATTCGACTAAGAAAAAAGTCTGCCAAAAACAGACCTCAAGTTAAAAACCAAAAAGACAATGGCCTCATACTCGACATGGTGTCGAGTTTCGCGAGGAAGTAGTCAGGAGAAAAAAATGAAACAAAGAATTGAATTAGCAGTCGAAAAACGTGAAGCAGGACGTGCCGGAGCTCGTGGCTTGCGTTTAAACAAAATGGTTCCAGGCGTTATCTACGGAGCAACAGAAACAGTTTCTGTCCAATTGCACGTTAATGACGTTTTAAAATACAACTCTCGCGCGTATGAAAATGCGTTATTAAATATTAAATCTGGCGACTCTAAATTAAATGGAAAAGTGGCTTTATTCAAAGAAGTTGTTGTTCATCCACTTTCTCGTCGTCCAGAACATGTTGATCTTTTCGCATTGGATTTAACAAAATCTGTTCGCGTTTCGGTTGAGGTTCGAGTTGAAGGAAAACCAATCGGTCTTGCTGAAGGCGGATTACTGAATATTGTTCTTCGTCAGATTGAAGTTGAATGTTTACCAACAGCAATCCCAGATTTCGTCGTTGCTGATGTAACAAACTTAGGCGTTGGTGATTCTCTTCACGTGTCTGATGTTGTTGTTCCAGAAGGTGTTAAAATGATTTCTCGTCCAGAATTAACAATCGCAGCGGTTGTTGTTCAGGAAGAAGAAGTTGTTGCAACTCCTGAAGCCGCAGCCGCAGCTCCTGCTGCCGCAGCTGGCGCTAAAGCTGCTCCTGGAGCAGCTCCTGCCGCTGCTGCCGGTAAAGCAGCTCCAGCAGCCGCAAAACCAGCAGCTAAAAAGTAAATTCTATTTTTGTTCCCAAAAAGTATTTGTATTAAGGCGATTTGAAAAAATCGCCTTTTTTTTTGAGATTTGCGAAGTCAGTGACAACACAGACTCGTTCGCGGTACAAATCAGATTATGTGGTTGATTGTCGGTCTCGGAAATCCTGGTAAACAATATCAAATGACTCGTCATAATATTGGCTTTATGTGCGTCGATTATTGGTTAAAATCTTTATCAGGAAATACCCCTGATTACCGCGACGAGCACAAAGCTTTGACAAAAAAATTTAAACTTGAAGGCGAAGAAATTCTGGTTGCTAAACCGCAAACCTATATGAATAAGTCCGGTGAAGCCGTGCAGTCCTTGATGAGTTTTTATAAAATTCCACGTGAAAAAATGCTGATCATCCACGATGACATTGACCAAGGATTTGGCTCCTTGCGCTTTCACAAGAATCGCGGTCATGGTGGTCAGAATGGCGTCCGAAATATCACCGAGCTTTTGGGATCTATGGAGTATTCACGTTTAAAAATAGGAATTGGCAGACCCACTCATCCCGATTTTGATATTGGTGATTATGTCCTTAGTGGCTTCAGCAAAGAGGAAACATTGCTATTACCAAAAATATTTGAAAAAGCCTGTAACGGTATTGAATGCTTTATTTCAAAGGGCTTTGATCGTGCGTGCACTGACTTTAATGGAAATGCGCTTTAGTTTTATATTATTATTTTTAAAGGGAGTTTAAATGGCATTACAAGTTGGAATCGTAGGTTTACCGAATGTTGGAAAATCAACATTATTTAACGCTTTAACGTCAGCAAAAGCTGAAGCTGCAAATTATCCATTCTGCACGATTGATCCCAATGTGGGTGTTGTCACAGTTCCAGATCCTCGATTAGATCAAATCACGGCATTTGTAAAACCTCAGTCTGTTGTACCAACGACAATAGAATTTGTGGATATTGCCGGAATTGTTAAGGGCGCCAGTCAGGGTGAAGGTTTAGGAAATCAGTTCTTAGGACATATCAAGCAAACGGATGCGATCGTTCACGTTGTGCGTTGCTTTGATGACCCCAATATCATTCACGTTGCCGGCAGCGTGGATCCCATTCGTGACATGGATATTATCAACACAGAATTGATGTTGGCGGATTACGATACGTCAGAAAAAAAATTAAAACGCATTGAAAAAATGGCCAAAACTTCTGCCGATCCAAAAGTAAAAATGGAACTTGATGTGACTCAGCGGATCCACAAAGCGCTGGGCGAAGGCAAGCCCGCTCGCTCTGTGACATTGACTGACCTGGAAGCTCCATTTGCGGCAGATATGCATTTATTAACCAGCAAACCTGTGCTTTATGCGTGTAACGTTTCAGATACAGATTTTGCTGCTGGCGGAAATGACTGGGTTCGCTCAGTTGAAAAGCGTGCCAAAGAAGAGAACAATAAAACCATCACTATTTGCTCTGCCATGGAAGCTGAAATTGCTCAGCTTCCCCCCGAAGAGCGTGTGGAGTTTTTATCGAGCATGAATGCCACTGAACCTGGATTAAATCGTCTGATTCGCGAAGCTTATAACTTGCTAGGACTAGCAACGTATTTTACCTCTGGAGAAAAAGAAGTTCGAGCTTGGACCATTAAAACTGGATTCAAAGCTCCGCAAGCAGCTGGTGTGATCCACACGGATTTTGAAAAAGGTTTTATCCGCGCTGAAGCTTATCACTGTGAAGACTTATTTGCGCTTAAATCTGAAGCCGCCGTTAAAGATGCTGGCAAGTATCGCTCGGAAGGCAAAGAATATGTCGTTAAAGACGGCGATATTTTATTCTTTAAGTTTAACGTTTAGCTTTGTGAACGATTCATTCAAAGCTTTAACATTGAACTTTTTAATTGAACATTGAATCCTTAAAAAACTGGCGGTTGCATATCAGAATTACCAAGTACCAAAGCAAATAGCACTGTATACTTGGTAAATGAATTGGAATGCAGAAAACTCAACCGCGTATCAATCACATCTTTTTCAGTATGAATATAGTGATTCATCGTACTGGTCGTGGCCTCAAAGGGCGTTACAGCATGATAACCCTGGCGATGCCACGAAGCATGATCACTGCAACCATAACCACACTTATCATCAACTAAACGCGCCTTTACATAGGTGCTATTAATCGACGTTAAAATATCACGCAACCATGGGCTGGTGTAATCTGTAATAAGCCCCACAACATGTTCGCCACTGCCTGGAAATAAAGTCATGTCCAATTGCAGGACCGCAATGACATTTTTTGATTGCTCCTTAGCTAATTTTGAAATTTCTGCCGAGCCCAACAATCCACTTTCCTCACCGGCATACCAATAGAATTCCCATGTGCGCTCCGGCTGCTCTGAATTTTTAAGTATTTTCAAGGCTTCAATCAAGTTTGCAGAACCAGATGCATTGTCATCAGCCCCTGGCGACAGATCACCACTAAAATAACCTTGATTAATCGAATCAAAATGTCCACCCATGACAATCACTTCCTGGGGTCTTGATTTACCCGGAATTGTAACACGTAATGTTTTTTGCTTTGTTGAATGATGATCAATGGTTTCTATTTGAAAATTCCATTTTGCACCTTGCAACCACTGCTGAAGACGATTCTTTAAATCATCAACATGCTGATTTGGATTTGGTGCCTTGTTATAACGACTGGGATAAGATGAAATCCAAGCTACGGTTTCTTGTAACTGATTTGGATTTGCTAAGTCGGCCATTTTTTGGAAATCTTCATTCCATGTCAAAATTGTTTTCTTTGCTAAGGATAGTGTTTTAATTTTTAAATCTGCTGTTGCAAGATTTGACAGTATCACGCCTGGTTGATTGGCTTCGGTTGCCGTTAATCTTTCAAACCCAGCGCACTTTCCTTGAGAATGATTCAAAATAGATAACTGATTGAGCTGCAACTGTGTTAAATAGGCTACCGCTAAATTTGTAACTACATCCTGAGATAAAATAACTCCACCAACAGCTCGCGCCTGATCTAAATTTGTTAAAACAGTTTCCGATTTAGTTGAAACATCATGAGCTTGTGTGAACAATACAACGACGTTAAAAATCAAAAATGAAAGCATCTCAATACCCTTGCCTGAATTGGTTGACCTAACTATTTTGCCCATTAACAGCATCACAAATCATAAAATTCCACAACATAAACTACAAAAATTAGACCAATTAACGAATTGGAATATCCCATTCTTCTTTAAGAGATATAGGCTCTTTGATCTGATAAGGATTTTTTTCAGTCAAAAACATTACTTTTTTAATATCTATTTTCTCATCATAGATTTTCTGGTATGTAACAAAAAAATTCAAAACCCTTTTGACATAGGTTCGCGTTTCACCAAAAGGGATATGTTCGATAAAAGTATCAAAATCAATTGCACCAAAATTACGAAGCCATAGCTTCACGCGATGCGGGCCACCATTGTAAGCGGCAGCAATCAATGGCAATTGATCATCAAATTCAACTGAAAGTTTTTTTAAATAAGCTGCACCATACTGAATCGCTACCTCTGGCTGAAACAAGCGATGCAGTTCGTGATCCTCTCTCATCAAAGTGGCCACTTTTTGAGATGTGTAGGGCATAAACTGCATCAGGCCAACTGCTCCCACTGGTGAAATTGCATCATGCTTATACTGAGTTTCCGCTTTCATGATGGCCCAAATCAAATTGGGACTGATTCGACGATTCAAAGACTCGGCGCTGACATTCAATTGATAAGCGCGAGGATAGATTGATTTCCACAAAAGATCATCATCCCTTAATGAAATCTTTTTTTGTTGAGTCGACGTTAGTTTTTGCATCAACGACAGAGCTCGATTATGAAGTTTTCGGTCAATATAATGTTGAATTAATGGGTCTGCAACATGACGTTTTTTCAATGATTTTTCGACTTCATATAAATGCCACTTCGCAAAGTCAGGGTATCCCCATTTTACCAAAGCATCAGCCCATTTCATTTGCTTACGCAGATCAGCCGTTCCTTCAATTGCAATTTCGCTTTCAGATTGTGCTGCAACAACAGTGTCCTGATTGACAATTTGAATATCACCTTCATCTGTTTGCGAAAGATCTTCAAAATAGGTTCGATACTCAGAAACAATGCGCAGTGGATTCGTCAAATCGTCTGGTAAAAAATAAAGCCCTCGACCCGATTTCATAATCGAGATTTGATTGGCCAAGATATTACTTTTAACAAAAGTTTTGTAGGATTCAAATCTCAACCATCCCAGCAGATTGTAGTAATTAAAAAACTCACCCTTCAATAGAGGTTGTGCCAGCTGCTTAAAATAATCCAAAGAATCAAACTGATTATCCAGCGCCCACTCTGTTTGTGCGAGCCAATATAAATTTCTGGCTTTATCCCGAGTCCACGCTTTATTCGCAATGAATTCAATTTTTGCCTCAGCATAATTTTTATCTAAATACAGGCACCATGATTTGAGCCAGGTCAAATCATCATACTGAGAATTTTTGCGACGGGCTTTATGAGATGGATGCGTTTTTATCAGTCTGTCAAATAATGCTATGGCCTGCTTGTATTTTCGTGTTTGATAATACAAAAATCCTTTTTGAAAAAGATTCTCTCTTTTTTCTTTCACCGTTACGGTCTGTTCAATAATTTTATTTATCAGATCTTCTGCTTTTTCAAGTTCTCCTGCGCGTTGTGCAATATAGAACAAATTATTACGATAATCTTCACTGGCGAGTAATTCTTTTTCAAAATCCTTAACTTGTTTGAATGCAGATATTGGATCACCAATGTTGGAATAAAAAATAGCCTGCAAATAGGCTTTCTGCCAATCTTTCATTGGATTTTTGGTCGAGCTATTAACAGACTTATCCGCTGCTTTATCCGATGATTTCGCTGCTAATTTTTCAGAGGATTCTTCGGTCGATTCTTCCGGGGACTTTCCTACTGATTTATCAGCTGTTTTTTGCAATGCTTTCTCGGTCGATTCTTCCGAAAGCTTATCAGTTGTTTTATCAGCAATAAAAGAATTCAGTTCAGCTTGAGCTTTTTTCTCTTCACCTGAAAAAATAAGCATTCTCATTCGATATAAAAAATCATCAAAATCAATAGGACATTCAGCTAATGCTGATGCGATTTCACTGTAATCAAGACTTACTTGAGCCAACCAACGATTTCTCTCGGGTTTGCACAACTCCGAATTGACTTGGTACTTACGAATCCACTGAAGATACTTTAATTCAAAATCTAAGCCCTCTGGCAAACTGTTCATACGACGAACTAATATTTTAGCTTCTTTTTTAAAAATAGGAATAGGTACAGCTGTTTTCTTTGAATCAGCATTGGCCAGATCGAATTCTAAAATGGCTTTCAATGACTCCAACTGCACTCTGGAAAGTTTTTTACTCTTTTTTAATGTCTTATATAGTTCCCAAAAATCTTTTGGCGAATTTTTCAATTGTGCCAAAAAAAAGTTTTTATAATAACCCTCTTCTGGTTTCTTAGGTTTCCATTCACCCATTTTCTGAATCGCTAATTCTGGATGATTCTTTTTGATCTCAAAAAAATCATCCACAATTTTAATTTCAACAGACCCATCATCAATAATTTTCTCTTTTACAATTTTCTCCGAACTCCCCGCCTCCCGAATTTCAGATTTTGCTCGAATTTCAGATTTAGATAAAGTTTCATTTTTAATTTGCGCAAAAGCCTGCGGCACTGAAATCAGCAAAATAGAATAGAAAATAAAAACCGCAAAATTGAGTTTGAGTAGGGTTCTATACAACATGGCTCTGCCATATTAACCCGCTTGTTTATCAAAAGCGAATCGCATTGAGAGTGCTCGACTCGACCATAGTCCCAACAGTTATTGAAAGGCAATTTCATAATACAACACTGATCTGTGTTAGTGCTGTACCTTTACTCAACTCAACTCAACTCAACTCAACTCAACTCAACTCAACTTAACTTAACTTAACTTAACTTAACTGGACTAGACTAATTTCAACTGATTTGGAACTCAGTAAAATCAAATTTTGCTTTTTAAGCAAACCATTAAGTATCAGGACTCTCAAGAAAAAATCGTGTGAATTATTTATTTTTTGTGCATGATTTATCTAGTACTTTCAAAATATAAAACTTCATATCAAGGGGTTTCCATGAGCTCAATCACAAAAGAAACTTTTAAAGCTGGCGAGTTCATTTTTTTTGAAGGTGATATTGAATCGCATTTTTATATTATCGAATCAGGTGAAATTCTTATTTTTACAAAAGATAAAACTGGAAAAAAAATAGAAATAGCCCGTTTAAAATCTGGAGAAACTTTTGGCGAATTTGCCCTTATCGACAAAGGCGCCAGAACCGCATCTGCGCAGGCACTCACCGATTGCAAAATGATGAAAATTTCAAGTGAAGGTTACGAACTCATGCTGAATGACCTTCCCACTTGGGCCAGCTCTATGCTGACCAGTTTTTCAAGTCGTCTCAAACAAATGAACCATGCCCTAAAAGAAATTAAAGCCTCTCAAAAAAACTAACTGCATATCTAAATCAATAAATAATGTAAAGATTTCAGATCTCCCATGCCAAAAGTTTAACCCGCGCATCCAGAGTGACACGTCCCCGAACCTCAATGCTTCTTACATTTTTTCTTTCATTCGAGACTCGGACACCCCTTCAGCTTTTGAACTTCTTTTTAGGGTATCGGTCACTCTATGAAATTTGCATTCAAAATCAGAATGAAATTAAATCGCTCGAAACAACAAAACTTCTTAGAATCTATGACCAGATTGAATCTAAGCTACGGGGGAGAACTTCGCAAAAAACGAAGTGGACGAGGGGCCCGTCCACTTTCAAGCAAGTGCTCGCACCATATTGTTTTCAAAATCAATAGAAACGTCCTTTCAAATAAAAGTTTTCGTCACCCACGAAACTTTCAGGTTATCCAAAAGCTGACTACTCGTTATTCAAAAAAATTTTTTGTTAAAATTGAACAGGTTTCATATCAACATGATCATATCCATTTTATTGCACGATCCAGTCGGCGGTCATTTATGCACTCATTCTTCAGAGTTTTTGCCGGTCAAGTTGCACAACTTTTAAAGGTGACCGATACCAAAACTGACATCACAAATAAAGTCGCCTTTTGGAAATATCGCCCATTTAGTCGCATAATAAAAGGCTGGAAAAATTTTAAAATGACTCAAGCCTATGTGCAGCTTAATGAACTGGAAATTCTCGGGAAAATTCCATACCGCAAGGAGAGGCTCAAAGGGCTTTTTTTGAATGAATGGTCACTTCTTTCGAGTTTATGATCTAAATTTAATTAGAAATCTACTCATCATCAAAGACCTACTCAAAGATGCGACTTCCTAAATATTTCTAGGCATCAAATAGACTTGAGTAAGAGACTATTAAATAGTCTCAACTGAAAAAAAGCTAATTCACACTCATAACCTAGATTACACTCACTCGTACATACACAGATTCTTCTCATAACCTAGATCACACTCACTCGCATTTACATGGATTCTTACTCAATCTAAACTTTAGCTTTTTTAATTGCTTTGTTCCATTTATTCAATCTTGTGGATAAGTCTTTTTTTGAAATGTGAGGCTTAAACTCTGAATCTTTTTTCCATATTTTTTTAATATCTTTGATAGATTTCCAGTGGCCACAGCCTAAACCTGCTAAGTAGGCGGCTCCGATAGCTGTTGTTTCAATTTGTTGGGGTCGATCGACTCGTGCTTGCAGATAGTTGGCCTGCAACTGCATAAGTAAGTTATTTGCAGATCCGCCGCCGTCCACTCGCAGAATTTTTATTTTCCTTTTTAAATCGGATTCCATGGCTTTTAAAATATCGGCATTCTGCAATGCCATCGCTTCTAAAGTGGCTCGTGCAATATGAGCTTTTGTTGATCCGCGTGTTAATCCTGTGATTTCACCACGCGCATCAGGCGCCCAGTGCGGAGCACCTAATCCCGCCAGAGCGGGTACAAACTCCACACCACCGGTATCGGTCACCTGCAAAGCCAGATTTTCGACTGCTGAGCTTGTTGGAATAATACCTAATCCATCTCGAAGCCAACTGACGGCCGCTCCGCAAATGAATGCACCGCCCTCAAGTGCATACTGAGTTTTTTGATTTCCAATTTTCCATGCAACTGTTGTTAAAAGTCCGGACTTGGAATGAATCAATTTTTCACCCGAGTTCATCAAAATAAAACTACCCGTTCCAAACGTACACTTGCTTTCACCGGTAGAAAAACATGTTTGACCAAAAAGTGCTGCCTGCTGATCACCAGCCACACCCGTTATAGATGTTCCTTGATTCGCAAACGAATGATACTGGGTTAAGCCAAATAGCCCAGAAGAAGGTTTTATTTCCGCTAATGCAGATAGCGGAACTTTAAAAAGTTTCAAAAGTTCCAAATCCCATGCGCCGGTTTTTAAATTCATCAACATCGTACGAGACGCATTACTCACATCCGTTGCAAAAATATTTCCTGCCGAGAGCTTCCACATCAAGTACGTATCTATTGTTCCCAAACAGAGATCATTGTCTTTCAGAGCATTCTGAACATCTTTTACATTTTCAATAAGCCAACGCATTTTACTTGCAGAAAAGTAAGGATCTAAAACCAATCCAGTCTTGGTTTTTATTTTTTTGGCCCACTTTGACTTTAAAGAATCACACATTTTGGTAGTCCGACGACATTGCCATACAATGGCATTGTGTAGAACTTCACCGGTTGAACGTCTCCACGCAATAACAGTTTCACGCTGATTTGTAATTCCAATTGTTAAGATATCTTGAGAAGTTGCTTTCACTAATGCCAGTGCTTTTTCTGCAGACTCTTTAACAGAATTCCAAATATCACTAGGATTGTGCTCAACCCAGCCAGGTTGAGGATAGATTTGAGGATAGTCGACCCCCGCTTGCGCAACAAGACTTCCGACGTGGTCTAGCAAAATGACAGTTGATCCGGTTGTTCCTTGGTCAATAGACATGATATATTTTTTCATAAGAATATCATGATCAATTTTTTTAAAAAACCCAAAGAAAAAGTTTTCAATTTGCATCATCTCGACGCTGATGCCTTACTTTACAGAGTCTTCCCGCGCTTATTTATGGAACTCATGAAAAAATATTTTCGCTTGGAAATTGAGGGGTTAGAAAATATTCCAACAAAAGGCCCAGTCATCATTGCTCCAAATCATTCTGGCTTTTCTGGATTTGATGCCATGATTTTGGCCTATATTTTACAGCAGAATACGAAGCGCATTCCTCGAGTAATGACCCATCATTTATGGTTTTTAACTGAAAAAACGGCTCTACCGGCTCAAAAACTTGGTTTCATTGAAGCCACTTTCGAAAATGGAATAGCACTGCTTAAGAAAAACAATCTCGTGGTCCTTTTTCCTGAGGGCGCGAACGGAAACTTTAAAGCATCAACAAAAAAGTATCAGCTTCAAGAATTTAAGCGCGGCTTTGTTCGCATGGCTCTTAAATCCGGAGCCATCATTGTCCCAACTCTTATTATCGGAGCCGAAGAAACGCATATCAACTTACAAAAACTGAAATTTACAAAATTTTTACGGGGTTTATTTTTACCTTTACCACTTAATATCATTCCGCTTCCCGCGAAGTGGAAAATTGTTTTTACAAAACCAATTCAATTACCGTTCGGACCAGAAAAATTACAAGACAATGAACTGTGTCACGATTTAGCCAATGAAATTCAGGAGTCTATGCAAAAAAAATTAAACAAAGAAGTTAAGAAACGAGGCTCTGCCTACTTACCTGTTCTTTTTGGCATACTGATGTTAACAAGCTTTCGAGCTCAAGCTGTTCAAGGATTTCGCTGTTTTCCCTCTATGCGTGAAACGAGACTGCAGGTTTTAGTCAAAGACAATACTATCGAAGCTCTTATCAGCAATCCAATGGGATACGAGTTTATGCCTCAGTTTGATGGAACAAGCTCTGCCTTTCAACTGGCATTTCACAAAATGCAGGCCGATGATTTAAAATCACTGGGCGAACAATTCTCGATAACTTGGCCAAAGGATAAATGCCAGTTAGATGTGAACACCTTTAATCTAGATTGTGATGGAACTTCAGAAATTTCCAAATCCGATGTGAAATCCTATGGCGTGTCCACAACTCAAATTTCTGAAACCTATGCCGAGGATTCTTATCAAAAAAGAAAATTTCGCTTTTCACTCGAGAAAGATAATTTTTATTTTGTGAGTCTTCAATTTGATATCAAATCATGTGAAAAATTTTAAGGCGGACAATTCGCATTATTAAAATCAGTTTGATTTGCACAATCTGGAACATCATTGCCTATGGTTTTAATAATTCTATCCCAGACCCTGATGATATGCCCTTGATTTGAAGCATCTGAGCCTCGACCAATTAATTGTTTTGTTAAAATCGTCGCACAGGTGATTGCAATAACCATCAACAATAAGTATTCGACTAAAATTTGGCCCTTATTATTTCGAAAATTCGACATCATGAGAATCTAACAAACTTTGACGCCGAATCCAAGTTGAGAGGTGCTTACTGATATCTTGCAGTTGAATCGTTAAATCAACTTGCTCACTGGGCTGAACCAATCCAACAGCTAATCCCTCATCCCAATCCTGCATAAAAATTTCAGGTTGTCCCGGCAAGCATTTGATTGAGTCAAAAATCATTTGCACTGATTGAGCATCAGGATAGATCAACAAGAAAACATGCTCTTTACTTTGCAGAGACCATTTTCGAACATCGTTCCACAGCTCAACATACTCGGTCTGCAAAAGATGATAAATCTTCAATGCCGAGGTTTCATATGTCTGTGAAAAATAAATTCGAAAAGCACCATCAAATAGGGCTGTGTTAAATACTGGACTGTAAAACCGCGTCGTCATAAAGGATGAATATGTTGCTGCCATGTCCCTAGCCTAGAAAGGCTTGACCTACTTTAACAAGTGAAAATGTAAGAATCTTAAATTTATAACATCATGCGCTATTTGAGGCCGGTAAAATTATATTTTTACTGCCAGACCACGAATGAAAAGTGTATGCCTCGGCATGTTCCCAATAGAATAGAAAAAATCCGACAACTCAGCATCTGTGCAAATAAAATTTGCTTCTTTTCCAAGAGCTAAATCACCCTGACTTTGCTCTATTCCCAATGCTTTGGCAGCACCTGACGTGTAGGCCTGAAATACTTCTGCCAATGTCATTTTCATTTCAAGTCGTGCTAAAAATCCAACTAATGATAAATCTTGTGTTGGAGATGTCCCGGGATTGAAATCCGTCGCCAGCGCTACGGTTGCACCGGCATCAATCAATTGGCGTGCTGGTGGATAAGCACATTTCATATATAAATCTGCTGCAGGCAAAAGAACCGCCACAGTTTTAGATTTTCCGTAGCGCTGAATTGTTTTCTCATTCAGATGAATAACATGATCCGCCGACTGAGCACCTAATTCGAGCGCCAACTCGGCGCCACCCGACATCGACAATTGATTCGCATGAATCGTGATTTGAAAACCTAACGTCTGCGCTTGTTTTAAAAAAGCTTGCGCAGGACCAGATTCAAAAAATTTAGTTTCAATATAGATATCCACTCGGTTTGACAGTTTCTTTTTTCGTATCACTGGCAAAACCTTCGTGCCCAAATAGGTCAGATACTCAGAATGAGTCTTAAATTCTGGCGGCAAAGCATGAGCCCCTAAAAATGTTGAAATAATCTGAGGCCCTTTTAATTTTTGAATGGTCTCTAGAAGTTTGATTTCATTTTTCAAATCCAGTGCATAACCAGATTTAATTTCTAAAGTCGAAACACCCTGAGCTAAAAAACCATCCACAAGAGGCTGCGTCTTCTCAAGTAATTGCTTTACTGATGCAGATCTAGTTTTTTTCATCGTTGATAAAATTCCACCACCAGATGTGGCAATCTCTAAATACGATTTTCCCTGATTTCGCATTTCAAATTCGTCAGCTCTCGAACCAGCAAATACGGTATGCGTGTGACATTCTATAAACGAGGGCATAACTAACTGCCCCTTTAAATCAAACTCATCCTTTGGTTTCAAACCTTTTGGAATTTTAGATTGTGATCCCATCCAAATTAAATGGCCATCCTCGACAATAAAAGCCATCTTGGCTTGATGGCCTGAATAATCTGATTTCACTAATTTCAAATTTCGAAATAATCTTTTCTGGCCCACGGACAAAATTATGGTCCTTTTAGATGATGATTTCAATCTGAGTTTTAACGTCCCACTTTTGTTCTGCAGTGTTCATTCACTAGACATATCGAAAATTACTGGTGTTCTATTTTGAGTCAATGTCGATGTGTTTCCACCAGCCCTGAATTACCGAAGCCGCTATCTCAAAATTTCAACCTTGGCCAACCTCTTGCACTTTAAGTCCTAAACTAAGGAGCCTTTGGTATTATGAAAAAGCATTCCATCACCACTACCACATTCTGTTTCTATGCGTCCTTAATGCTTGCTATTGGTTGCCAGAAAGCCCCGAATAATGATTTTAAGACGACACTTCCACATGATGCTCAAGGCGCCGTTGCTGAAAAATTGACTGCACGCTCTGCTTCTGTTTGTTCGGATGATTTTTTAAAAATGGCTCAAGACCTTAAAAAAATGCAACATCAAGCAACTGCCATGCATGATAAAATAACTCGACAAAAAAAAGACAACTCGTTGATTCAAGACTACAGTCAGTTAGCAAAACAACAAGTCACCAAATGCACAGAGCTTTTACAACAAATGGACGATGAAAAAATAACTTCTTGCCTGAAATCAAAAGATGATAAATCGCCCGAGAATACAATTTTCAGAACGACACTTGATTCCACATGCAATTCGGTGAAGACTTGGGAAAAAACCATCAATCAAGACAAAGAACCAACCGTCACGACACCTTTAAAAGCAACTCGCATTCAGTTCACACACCAGGGTATGAAGTTAATTCAGGTGCAGAATTCTAACGAGTTTCATTATCTTTCACGCCAGCAAGTCCTAAGTGGTCAAGATCAATTCAAACTGGATGTGACTGCAGGCCACACTGCCTGCGTTTTTTCAACTCAATCCAAGAATGCAACCGATACCATTGAAAACACAGCCTATAAGTTTGTCATTGAAACCAAAAGTCTCTCAAGCGACTTTGGATTTGATTTACCTGGTGATGCCACCGAGTCTACCTTTCAAGATCAAAATGGCGCCATCATTTCGATGCAATGCTTAAATAAAACTGTTAGCTCCGAAGCAAATCTACTTCAAAATCTAATCAAACTTTTTGGCCATCATGCCAAAGTTGAAACTGTTTCCAAGAGTGATCCCTTTTTGAATCTGGATGTGACACCGGCTCCAGCTGCTTCTCCAACGAAAATAAATTCAAAAACCCACGACAGTATAGAAAAAGAAAAAGCTTTAGAACAAACCATTCAAAAGGCACGTGAAACACTGGACTCCGTCGTGAAAGAAACGTTAGAAACCACAAAGAAAACAGCACTTGAAACCGTGAATGAATCCATCATCGAAGCTCAAAAAGCCTCGACAGCTATAATCACGCAGTCCATTGCCGATGCTAAAACCGCGGCACAAGAAGTGATCAAAGAATCTTTAGATGAAGCCAAAGGAACCGCGGAAATTGTTGTTAAAAATTCTATCCAAGAGGCCCAAATAGCGACACGAGAAGTGGTCAAAGAATCCATTCAACAGGCTCAAGCTGCCGCCAACGACACAGTCGATAAGAGTATAGCCAAAGTCAAAACAGCAACTCAAGAGACCGTTACTGAAACTGTTAAATCATTAAATCCAATCCCATGGATTGCTGAAAAATCTGCAGCTGCTTATGATGGAATTAAAAACTTTTTCACATCTTCAGATGAAAAATCTATAGAAACCAAAGCGATAGTTGAAAACAAAAAATAATCTATTCTAAATACTTCTTCTGGATCACCTTTAAATCGTGATCCAACTCATAAACCAGCGGCACTCCCGTTGGCACATTGACTTCCATAATTTCTGCAGGTGACAGACTTTCTAAATACTGAATCAATGCTCGAATTGAATTTCCATGCGCTGCAATCAAAACTTTTTTTCCAGAAAGAATATCTTTTGAAATTTTCTGATTCCAAAGTGGCAAGACTCGCGCAACCGTGTCTTTCAAAGACTCTCCACTGGGCATTTCATTCATTGGGATATCACTATAACGTTTATCTTGGCTGGGATGCCCTGGATCTTCAGGTGCCATTTGTGGTGGAGGCGTATCATAGCTTCGTCTCCAAATTTTAACTTGGTCGTCCCCATGCTTTGCTGCCGTTTCGGCTTTATCTAGACCTTGCAATGCACCATAGTGACGCTCATTCAATCGCCATTCTTTAACAACTGGAATCCAATTCAAATTCATCTGATCCAACACCAAATTCAAAGTCTTGATAGCGCGTGTTAGCCGACTGGTGTAGGCCACATCAAATACAAACCCATAATCTTTTAATGTTTTGCCTGCTTTTTGAGCTTCAGCAATCCCTTTCTCGGCCAGGTCGACATCCTTCCAGCCGGTAAAACGATTTTCTTGGTTCCAAACAGATTCACCGTGTCTTATTAACACAAGTTTAAAAGTCTTTTTGTCGGTTGAATTTGCATCTGATTTTTTCATCAATGACCTCGGCTTTTTGATTCATTCTATACTTATTTTATGAGAGGATCATCCTTGAAATCACAGTCGAGGTCAAAACATTATGAATCACCTGAATTTGGATTATTTAGAGTCTCTCTACTCACAATTTAAAACGTCACCAGACTCCGTTGGTCTCGAGTGGAAACGTTTTTTCGAAGGCGTTGAGTTTTCAAAAGACCTCAGCGCTGGCGGAGTCTCTGAAAAGGAGCTTTATGTTTATAATCTTATTTCAGCTTACCGTAATTATGGTCACTATGAAGCTGATCTTGACCCTTTGACAAACACGCCTTCGCCAAGTGATCAACTTCATCTTAAGAAATTCAATCTGACTGAAAAAGATCTCGACTCAAAATTTAAAATTGGCTCGCTTGTTGGCAAACCCAATGCTCCTCTGAAAGAAATTATTGCCCATCTTAAAAATGCTTATTGTGGAAAATTGACTGTTCAATGTGCTGAAGCGCTACCCGAAATTCGCAATTGGTTTATTAAAGAATTTGAACAACCACAAAATCAATTTTCTACAGATCACAAAAAAGAAATATTAAAATCTTTAACGGACGCCGAATCCATTGAAAAATTCATCCACACTCGCTATGTCGGCACAAAACGATTTTCCGTTGAAGGTGGCGATTCCTTATTGCCCATGCTCGATCACTTAGTCACAAAAGGCTCTGCCCTCAAAATGGAGGAAGTTATCATCGGCATGTCGCATCGAGGTCGCATCAATGTCTTGGCCAATTTTATGGGTAAAGATGTCGGTTCGATGTTTGCTGATTTCAATGGACCAACGGAACTTGAAACACCTCTTGAAGATTTTGATGGAGATGTGAAATATCACTTAGGTTATCAAAAAGTAAAGAAAACAGCACACGGTGAAGTATTAGCTCAGTTGGCATTCAATCCATCACATCTCGAAGCTGTTAATCCAGTCGTTTTAGGAATGGCGCGCGCGGCTCAACGCCGTCGCAATGATATTGTTGAACGCCAAAAAGTTGTTCCACTTTTGATTCATGGTGACGCGGCCTTTGCAGGCCAAGGTGTCGTGATGGAGACTTTTCAAATGGCGCACGTCCGCGGCTACACTGTCGGCGGCACAGTTCATATTGTTATTGATAATCAAGTTGGCTTTACCACAAATCCAGAAAGCGGTCGGTCAGCTCATTACTCATCAGATGTTGCAAAAGTTTTAGCAATACCCGTTTTACATTGCAATGGCGATGATGTTGAAGCTTGTGTGCGTGCCATGGATATCGCTATTCGCTATCGTCAAGAATACAGTCGAGATATTGTTATTAACTTAACGTGCTACCGTCGCTTTGGCCACAACGAGGGCGATGAGCCCGCTTACACTCAACCGCTGATGTATGATATTATTCGAAAGCATCCCACTCCACGCGAACTCTACTCCAAAAGTTTAGTTCAATCTGGCGTGTGCGATCAGACGTTCGCCGATGGTTTGCTCAGCACTCGCATGAGTGATTTGCAAAAAATTTATGAAGACACGAAAGCCACACCACCTAAAATTAAAACTTTTAGCTTTGAAGGCGCTTGGAAAGGCCTTAAGAAAGCCACCCAAGCCGATATCGAAAAACCTGTAAATACCAAAGTTGATTTGGCTGCATTAAAAAAAGTAGGCCAATTTATTTCCGAAGTTCCTGCCGGTTTTAACATTCATCCTAAATTGGTGAAGTTACTTGAAACTCGAAAAGCAATGGCCAACGGCACCGAACCCATCGACTGGGGAATGGGTGAACTTCTAGCCTATGGCTCCTTGCTTAATGAAAATATTTCTGTTCGATTGACAGGACAAGACTGTGTGCGTGGAACATTCACTCATCGCCATTCTGGTTTTTATGATTCAAAAACAGGGGAAGCTTTTTTTGGACTAAAAAAATTCGATAATGATCCAGTCCTTTATTTTTGTGTTTACGATTCAATTCTTTCTGAATATGCCGTGATGGGATTTGAATATGGAAATTCAATTCAAGACCCTACATTTTTAACTATGTGGGAAGCCCAATTCGGAGACTTCGGCAACGGAGCCCAAATCATGATTGATCAGTTTATTGCTGCTGGTGAATCAAAGTGGCAACAGATGAGCGGCCTTGTTTTATTGCTACCTCATGGCTACGAAGGCCAAGGGCCAGAGCATTCTTCAGCCCGACTGGAGCGATTTTTACAACTGTCTGCACAAAATAATATCCAAGTCGCTAATTTAACAACTCCGGCGCAAATTTTCCACGCTTTACGTCGCCAGATGAAACGCGATTTTAGAAAACCATTAGTGATTATGTCGCCGAAGTCATTGCTTCGTCATCCAAGAGCTACCAGCAGCTTGGATGATTTAGCTAATGGAACATTTCAAGAAGTCATTCAAGACCCCTTCATCTCAAATCCAGAAAAGGTTAAGAAAATAGTTTTGGTCTCTGGAAAACTCTATTATGAACTTTTGGAAGAACGTGAAAAAACACGCGATCTGACCACAGCATTGGTTCGCGTTGAACAAATCTCTCCATTTCCGGCTTGGAAAATAAAAGAAATCCTGGCCCTGTACAGCAATGCTCAGAAAATTGTATGGACTCAAGAAGAACCTAAAAATATGGGAAGCTTTCAGTTCGTGTATTTCCGCTTGGCTGAGTTGCTGCAACAATTGAAATCCAAATTGGAATTCAGTTATGTTGGACGCACCGAAAGGTCATCTCCTGCAACAGGTTCAATCTATCGACACAAAGTGGAACAACAAAAAATCATTACAGACGTTTTTAAAGTTTAATTGAATTTGATTTATTTTTTTTAACGAAAGGTACCACATCATGAAATTAGAAGTAAAAGTTCCCGCAGTCGGAGAATCAATAACAGAGGCAGTCATTGGCAGCTGGACAAAAAAATCTGGGGAATTTGTCAAAATGAATGATGTTATTCTTTTGCTCGAAACCGACAAGGCCTCGGTCGAAGTGGTCGCCGAAAAAGATGGCGTCCTCACAACAACAGCACAAGCTGGTGATACAGTAAAAATTGGCTCCATCATTGGCTCCATTGATACCGATGGAAAACCCTCTGCTGCAGCAACTCCCGCAGCTCCATCAACCTCTGCCACAGCGCCCGCTGCAGCAACTCCAGCAACGGGTGCCACACGTACAACTCATCCAGATCTGACGGCTCATCTTTCACCAGCGACTCAACGAGCTGTTAATGAAACCGGAATCGATCCTGCCAGCATTTCTGGTACGGGATTGGGGGGGCGCTTAACAAAATCAGATGTCCTAAATGCGCCTGCGACTTCAGGAAAATCTCCAGCTGCACCTGCTGCTGTGGCAAAGTCAACAACAGCTCCAACAGTCTCTGGCCCTTCCAAACAAGGCGATATCAAACGTGTGCCGATGACCACTATTCGCAAAAAAATTGCTGAGCGTTTAGTTCAAGCACAACACAATGCTGCGATCTTAACGACATTCAATGAAATCGATATGACCAAAGTGATTGAACTGCGCGGTAAGTATAAAGATAAATTCAAAGAAAAGTACGGCGTGAATTTAGGTTTTAACGGATTTTTTGTTAAAGCTGCAATCGAAGCTCTTAAAGCCACTCCGGCAGTCAATGCCTGGATCACTGGTGATGAAATTGAATACCATAATTACTACAATATTGGAATTGCGGTCTCGACAGAGCGTGGTTTGATGGTTCCTGTTATCAAAGATGCTGACACTCTATCCGTTGCCGGAATTGAATTGGCTGTTCGCGATTTGGCTCTGAAAGGGCGTGATGGAAAAATCACTCCGGATGATCTGATGGGTGGAACTTTTTCGATCACCAATGGCGGAGTTTTTGGCTCTTTGTTATCAACTCCAATTTTAAATGCTCCGCAAAGTGCTATTTTAGGTTTACATAAAATCGAAGAGCGCGCTGTTGTGATTAATGGAAAAATCGAAGTTCGCTCTATGATGTATGTCGCCATGTCCTATGATCACCGCATTATTGATGGCAAAGAAGCTGTTGGTTTTCTTGTGAAGATCAAAGAAGGTGTTGAAGATCCTGAGCGTTTGTTAATTGAAGTTTAATTTTAATAATTAGTTTTTTTAGTCGTTCAATTTTTTGGAGCAAATTATGGAATCTTTTGATCTTGTAGTAATAGGTGCTGGTCCCGGTGGTTATGTTGGTGCGATTCGTGGTGCCCAGCTGGGTTTAAAAACCGCGGTGATTGAAAAAGATAAAACCCTTGGTGGAACGTGTTTGAATGTTGGCTGCATTCCATCGAAAGCATTATTACAAAGTTCTGAATTTTATCACGAGGCTCAAAATGATTTTGCAGATCATGGCATTGTTTTGGATTCTGTAAAGTTGGATCTTGCCAAAATGATGGCCCGAAAAGACAAAATTGTTAAAGATCTGACGGGCGGTATCGAATTTCTGTTCAAAAAAAATAAAATCACTTCACTTAAGGGATATGGCAAAATCATCAACGCCAATACTGTGGAAATTTTAGCGGCTGACGGAACAAAGACCCAAGTTCAAGCCAAAAATATTATGATTGCGACAGGGTCTGTTCCGGTTGAACTGCCCTTTTTGAAGTTTGATGAAAAGAAAATTCTTTCTTCAACTGGCGCATTGGCTTTGGATTATGTTCCCAAGGAAATGATTGTTGTAGGAGGCGGAGTTATTGGTCTTGAGATGGGTTCTGTTTGGGCTCGACTTGGTACGAAAGTTACTGTGATCGAATTTTCTGATAAAATTTGTTCTTTAATTGACCAAGATTGCATAAATGTTCTGATCCGATCTTTGAAAAAATTGAAAATGACATTCCTAACATCCACCAAAGTCACGGCTTCTCGCAGTATTGGTGGCCGCGTTGAGCTTGATTATGAAACCCTCACAGATGGAAAAAAATCCTCGATTCAAAGCGATGTTGTGCTGGTATCCACTGGGCGAAAACCATTCACAGATGGTGTCGGATTAGAAAATGTAGGAATTGAAAAAGACGAGCGTGGACGAATTAAAATCAATGCTCACTATCAAACCAATCTTCCCAATATTTATGCCGTCGGTGATGTGACCGTTGGCCCGATGCTAGCACACAAAGCCGAAGAAGAAGGCGTTGCTGTTGCCGAGCTGATCGCAACAGGACATGGTCATGTGAATTATCAAACTGTTCCTTCAATTATTTACACTCATCCTGAAGTTTCATGCGTTGGTCTGACTGAGCAACAAGCTCAAGAACAAGGTATCGAAGTTGCCGTTGGAAAATTTTTATTTGCAGCCAATGGACGCGCGAAAGCCAGAGGCGCTACAGAAGGATTTGTGAAAATTATTGCTGATAAGCGCACAGATCGCATTATTGGTGGACATATTGTTGGTGCTAATTCCTCTGAAATCTTAGGTGAAATCGTTGTTGCAATGGAATTTGGTGGATCCAGCGAAGATTTAGCCCGAAGCTTTCATTCACACCCAACAATGAGCGAAGTGATTCGAGAAGCGGCTCTGAATGTTGATAAACGTGCCCGCCAGGGCTAGTTTATCAAAGCCAGCAACTCTTAACGCCCTTTTGTTCTGCTGTCTCATGAGCCAATTCATAACCTGCATCTAAATGCCGAAAGACTCCCATGGCAGGGTCCGTTGTCAGCGCGCGTTCAATTCGCTTTGCGGCCGCATCTGTACCATCGGCCACAATCACCTGACCTGAATGCTGTGAATAACCCATTCCCACACCACCTCCATGATGCAATGACACCCATGTTGAACCGCTTGCCACTAGCGCCATCGCGCTCAGCATTGGCCAGTCACTCACGGCATCGCTTCCATCTTTCATGGCTTCTGTTTCACGATTAGGGCTGGCCACGGATCCACAATCAAGATGATCCCGACCGATAACAATCGGAGCTTTTACTTTTCCTTCTTTTACGAGTTTATTAAAAAGTAAACCCGCCTGAGCGCGCTCGCCGTATTCAAGCCAACAAATTCGTGCCGGCAAACCTTGAAACTGAATGCGCTGCTCAGCCATATCCAACCATCGTAATAAATCTTTTTTGTGCGGGAAAAGTTCTCGAATAGCTTGATCCGTTACTTTGATATCATTGGGATCTCCAGATAGCGCCACCCACCGAAATGGTCCACTCCCCTTACAAAAAAGTGGTCGAATATATGCGGGAACAAACCCCGGATAATCAAATGCATTTTGAACACCCGCCTCTTGAGCTCGGGCACGTAAATTATTTCCGTAATCAAAAGTGATAGCGCCTCGATCTTTCATCGCAAGCATTCCTTGAACGTGCTTAGCCATGGATTTGTAAGCCGCCGACAAATAAGCTTTTTGATCTTCTTTTCGAAAAACAGCAGCTTGCTCGACACTGTACCCTTCCGGAATATATCCCACCAACGGATCATGAGCTGATGTTTGATCCGTCAATAAATCTGGAATGAAACCTTTCTCAAGCAGTTGATGGATAACTGTCGCCATATTCCCTTGAAGCGCGATAGATTTTGCTTCCTTGTTTGCCGCATACTTACGAGCCAATGAAATAGCCTGATCTATATCAGTCACAGCTTCATCAACATACTTTGTGTCCAAACGTTTTTGAATACTGATCGGATCAACTTCTACAGCCAGCACAACAGCACCTGCAAAAACACCGGCTAACGGTTGCGCGCCACCCATGCCACCTAATCCCGCGGTTAAAATAATTCGTCCAGAAAGATCGCCACCAAAATGCTGTCGACCGGCCTCTACGAAAGTTTCGTAGGTTCCTTGAACAATCCCTTGGGTTCCAATATAAATCCAAGATCCAGCCGTCATCTGGCCATACATCATCAAACCCTTTTTATCGAGTTCATGAAAATGTTCCCACGTCGCCCACTTTGGAACTAAATTGGAATTGGCAATCAGCACCCGTGGCGCATCTTCATGAGTTTTTAAAACTCCAATTGGTTTTCCCGACTGAACGAGCAATGTTTCATCATTTTCTAAATTTTTAAGTGCTTCTAAAATTTTATCGAAGCACTCCCAATTTCGAGCCGCTTTACCAATACCACCATAAACCACCAAGTCTTTTGGATTTTCGGCGACACTCGGATCTAAGTTATTCTGGATCATGCGGTAAGCCGCTTCTTGCAACCAACCCTTGCAAGTCAATTTTGTTCCTGTTGGTGCTCTCACGACTCGGGATGTACTTAACATTCAAGCTCTCCAAATTGTTTTGTAATTTCATTGATTAAACGACGACTGCTGATCAATTCATTAATCTTGGTGACATCTTTCGCAAAAATTCGATCCTCGCTTGCGAAGGGAACATCTTTTCGGATCAAATCAAATGCCAGACTAACCGCGGCGGCCGGCTTCAAAGGAGCTATCAAATTCAAAGCCTGAGTCGAAGACAGCAATTCCATGGCAATAACATTCTGAACATTGTTCACAATGCTTTGAAATTTTCGAGCGGCGATTGTGCCCATTGAAACATGATCTTCTTTTTCTGCCGAAGTTGGAATGGAATCAACACTGGCTGGATGAGCCAACACTTTATTTTCGCTCACAAGACTAGCGGCCGCAACCTGCACAATCATATGTCCTGAATTCAATCCACCATTGGGTGCCAAAAACGGCGGAAGCTCACTCATCTGAGTCGAAATCAATTTAGAAATTCGCTCTTGAGAAATACTGGCAAGCGATGCCATCACGATTCCTGCAAAATCCAAAGCATGAGAAACCGGCATTCCGTGAAAATTTCCGCATGATAAAACTTTGTTCGCATCACTAAAAACCAATGGGTTATCTGTTGATGAATTAGCCTCAATTTCTAAAACTTTTTGCACATACTTCAAAGCCATTTTTACCGAACCATGAACGGCTGGCATACATCGTAGCGAATAAGCATCTTGAACACGCGGATCATTCACGGCATGACTTTCAGAAATTTCAGAAGTGCTTCCCATTAACTTCAGTAAATTTCGTGCTGTCGGTGCTTCGCCCGCATGGGGACGAACATCTGCAATCAATGGATCAAATGGTTTGCGCGATCCACGTAGACCTTCCAGAGACATTGCTCCGGATAAATCTGCCAACCACATCAGATCACGGGCTTGATGGAGTGCTAATAATCCAACAGCATTCATGACCTGACATCCATTGATCAAAGACAAACCTTCTTTGGCTTTAAGTTCAAGTGGTGCAATTTTTTTAGCTGTCAAAATTTCGAATGCAGATTGAATTTTTCCATCCGCACCCCAGATTTCGCCCTCTCCAATCAGAGCCAAAGCCAAATGAGACAGCGGAGCTAAATCTCCAGAGGCTCCAACACTGCCTTGTTCGGGAATCACTGGAATTAAATCTGCATTTAAAAACTCGATGATTTTTTCAACAACAGCAACTCGAACTCCACTGTGACCTCGAGCCAAAGTGTTCGCCCGCAGAATCATCATTCCTTTGGACTGTTCTTTCGTGAATGGTTTTCCAATTCCAACACAATGAGAACGAATGAGATTTTTTTGGAGTTGTTCAATTTGAGAATCAGAAATACGAACAGACGAAAAGGCACCAAATCCAGTATTCACACCATACATGACTTCACCCGTATCGATGCGAGTTTCAATATAGTCTCGTGATTTTTTCATCTTTATACGAGCATCTTCAGTTATTTCGAATCGCATTTCGGGATTCATAACAGCCGCATAAAAGTTATCCAGCCCAATGGAATTGCCATCTATTTTTAGTGTCGATAATTTCATAGTAAACAACACTACTAAATGCCATGAAGTCCGTCGAGAAGAACACCTTACGCACAGTAGAATTTGCGATTAAAAATGCTCGAAAAATGGCCTAACGCAGCTGACTCATGTTCAGTTTGTAATTTTGTTCCGTTTTCTCACCCTTAAATACGGCATTTCCAGCAACCAACACATCGGCTCCAGCTTCCACACAGGTGGGGGCTGTTTGTGAATTAACACCACCATCGATCTCAATTAAAAAATTTCCAAGCTTTTGCTGACGCCAAGAATTCAATACTCTGACTTTGTCCAATTGCTCGGACATAAATGATTGTCCCCCAAACCCGGGCTCCACCGTCATCACTAAAACCAAATCCACCAAATGCAAAAATGGCTTGATAAGCTCAATAGATGTTTTTGGACGAAGAGTTATTCCTGATTTGCAACCCAGCTCGCGAATTCGTAATAAAGATTTTTCTAAAACCGAAGTGGATTCAATATGAAGAGTCAGGTAATCTGCTCCAGCAGCTATAAATTCTTCGATATAACGCTCTGGTTTCTCGATCATCAAATGAACATCCATCGGAATTTTGCATTTTGGCTTCAATGATTTAATCACGGGCATTCCCAAAGTTAAATTGGGAACAAAATTTCCATCCATCACATCAACATGAATCCAATCCGCACCCGCCTGAGTCACACGGTCAATTTCGGCGCCCAATTCTGAAAAATCTGCGGATAAAATACTGGGTGCAATTTTCACATTAGACAAACAAATCCCCTTTATGAAGTTGATGCGATTTTAGAAAATCACCAATAGCTAACTTTGATTTTGATTCAGGCTGCACTTCCAACAACGCCAACTGCCCAGATCCTGTTTGAATCACTAACCCGTCAGAATCAATTTTTTGAATACTTCCAGCAGGTGATTTCAATTCTGACTTGATGACTTTGGTTTTATGAATTTTTAATCGTTTCCCCTGAAACAGACAGTAGGTACCCGGCCCCATCGTAAACGCTCTGATTTTATCATGAATTTTTTGAGCTGAAAGGGACCAATCAATGAGGCTTTCTTCTTTTTCAATCTTGGCCGCAAGTGTAACTTGAGTTTCGTCTTGTGGAAGCAATTCTTTTTTTCCGTCACAGTAGTCCACCAAATCTGTTTTTAAAAGCTCACAACCCAGAACAGCCAACTGATCATACAATTGAACAGCTGTGATTTCTTGATCTAGCTTAATGTGACGCTCTCCGATGACAGGCCCTGCATCTAATTTTTTAACCATTTTTTGCAGACTGACTCCCGTTTCAGAATCACCGGCCTCGATGGATCGTTGGATTGGAGCCGCCCCTCGCCATCGTGGAAGCAAACTTCCATGCACATTCACAGCTCCCAATTTAAATGAATCTAAAAAATCTTGAGAAAGAATCTGTCCAAAAGCAACAACGACCGCGATATCGGCATTCCAAGATTGAATGATTTTAAAAGCTTCAGGTTCTTTGCGCAAATTTTCAGGCGTTAAGAGGGGTAAACTTTTTTCGACAGCTAAAACTTTTACCGCAGATGGCGTGAGTTGCATTTTTCGTCCTGCTGGACGATCCGGCTGTGTCACAACTCCAACAACAGAAAACCGAGAATCCGACAACAATGCCGCCAGATGAAGAGCTGCAAATTCTGGAGTCCCTAAAAAGCAAACTTTGATCATGCCCGTGAAGGTTCTTTCAATTTTGATTTTCTCTCTTCGAGTTCTTCTTTGGTGGGATATCCATTTTTTTTGATTTGATTTTTAATGCGATTGCTTTTTGTAAAACTGATGTGATCAATAAAAAGTGTTCCTTCAAGATGATCCATTTCGTGCTGGATACAAATAGCTAACAAACCATCTGTAACAACTCGAAATTCTTTTCCATCGACATCAAATGCTTTGACTTCAATTTTTTCAAAGCGCTCAACCGTTTCAAAGAAACTGGGAACAGATAAGCAACCTTCATCATAGGTTATTTTTCCTTCACCGTTAATAATTTCAGGATTGATCATGATCAACGGCTGTTTGATTTTATTCTCAAGTTCTGAAAGTTCATCATAGTTGTAGCGACCTGATTTTTCGTCTTTAGGACGCGTATCTATAACCAGCATACGAATCGGCTGGCCTACTTGAATAGCCGCAAGTCCAATACCATTTGATTCATACATTGTTTCCAACATATCAGCTGCAAACTTTTTTAAATCAGGTCCGAACTCTTTAACGGGTTCAGAAACTTCACGTAAAATGGGATTGGGATAGGTTAAAATTTCAAGCTTTGCCATAGCCTTTTTTAAGCTATTATTTCTTGAGGCGCAACAAGAAGGTCGTTCCCAATGCCAGCATAATGATATTTGGCATCCACGCTGCAATAATGGGCGTCAATTGACCATGCTGACCAATAGTTTGCGCCGAGCTGTAAAAAATCCAATAAACAAGTACGAGTCCCAAACTAATTCCAATATTTAACATCATTCCCCCGCCTCGGTTGCGACTCACGCAAAAAGGCAATGCCAGCAAACTCATAACCAACCCCGCGAAGGCAAAACTAAACTTCGAGTGAAAGTCCACCTCATATTTAATCGTATCTAAACCGGCTTCTTTATTCTTTTCAATAAAACGAGACAGCTCCTTTTGCGTGAGCAAATCTGATGTTTGGCCTGTACTTCTTAAATCCTGCGCCTCTTCTGTCATGACTATTGTTTTCTCTAAAAAGCGATCATTCATTGGAAAACTGGAATCTTCTGAAAAAACCGTAATCGTTCCATTCTGCAAGATCCATTGAGACCCATGCATGGAAACCGTCGCTGCGGTCAACATTTGAATCAAATCCCAATTCTCATTGAAAAAATAAAGAGTCAATCCTTGCGCCTTATCACCATCTGCATTCAGTGTCTTAATATTATAAATTGAATTTTTTGAGCGGTACCATATTCGATTGGTCTTGATGGTTTGAAATCGAGATGGATTCTTTTCAATTTCATTGTAATACGTGAAGCTTTTATTCTTTGAAAAAATTGGCATCAACTGATCACTTAAATAATAAGAAACTCCGCAAATTAGTAGAATCGATACAAACACAGTCCGGGAAATACGAAATAACGACATCCCCGAAGCAAAAAGTGCAATCAGCTCACTACCACGATTGAGGGATGCAATTGTCATCACCATGCCTACGACACATGCAACTGGCAGCATTTTATAGATAATTTCAGGTGCAAAATAAAGGTAATACTTCAAAAATACGCTGGATGGAACACCCTGAAATTTCAGAATGGATTGCATGGCATCCGAAGCCAAAAACAGCGTCACAAAGATCAATAGTCCGGCGAAAAAAGACGTCCAAAATAAGGTCAGCAAATACCGATCAATTCTATTGAGCATGGATAAATTATGCCTTGAACTTGACTCGATGGGTATTGTGATATGTACTTAAGTCTATGGCTTTACGCGTCTTATTGGCAGATGAAAGTTCCACAATTAAAAAAGCAATTCAAATGGCTTTGTCTGAATTCTCCGTTGATGTGAAAAGCGTCCCATCCGGCCTGGATGTCCTATCAGTTGCTCATACATTTCAACCCGATATTGTTTTGGCTGATGTTTTATTAACAAAAAAAAATGGTTACGAGGTTTGCTCCGAACTCAAGAATAATCCCGAAACGCGATCTATTCCTGTTATTCTAATGTGGAGTAGTTTTATGCAAATTGACCAGGCTCAAGTGATTAAAGTCAAAGCGGATGCCACGTTGGAAAAACCTTTCGATACAGAGACCCTGCGCCATTTAATTGAATCCAATGTTCCCAAGTTATCTCGCTTCCCGCTGAAGGGGCTACTGACACATCCCCCACTTCCTGACTTTACTGAATCTGATACTTTTATTCGCCAAAAAAATGAAGCTCAACTTGCGATATCCGAAGAAAAAACAAATCCCACGATTATTGAAGATGTCGAAGAAGATTTTAGTTTTCAAAACTTAACATCCAATCCCACAGGATCAACAGAGGAAAAAGACGAGTGGAGCTCATCTGGTGGCGGACAGTTTGTTATTGAAACAGAAAATTTTGGTGATTTCGAAGAAGTGACCGTCGTGAATGCTAAGAATACTCCAAATTCACCTGATCTACAAAAGCGCATTCAAGAACAAATGAACACCTATCTTCATGACACCCCGCTAGCAAAGGCAAAAGCTTCTGAATCACTGGGCTATCAAAATTCTAAATCCATGACCGCCTTTGATGAACAAATCTTAAGAGAAGAAATCAAACAAATGGCCGAGCGAATTTGTTGGCAAATTATCCCCGACATCACTGAAAAAATTGTTCGCGAAGAATTAAATAAGTTGCTTCAAGGTCTTGAAAAGCATACTTAATTACCATGACAACATTAGATTTAATTAAATCTGCCCTCAAAGAAGATATGCCTTTGGGTGATATCACCACCCAATCACTTGCCGTCAAACCAAAGTATGCTGAAGCCGTTCTCAAAGCCAAGGAAGATATGGTTTTGTCTGGAGCCAATGCCTTTGAGCAAACCATTTTATTTTTAGAACCAAATGCAAGAGTAAAGTGGCATTTCAATGAAGGTGACTTTATTTTTAAAGGACAAAATCTTTGTTCTATTGAAGGCGATTTGATTCAAGTCCTCAAAGCTGAGCGCGTGGCTTTGAATTTTCTCGGTCGCCTTTCTGGAATCGCTAGCCTGACCAGACAATTTGTAAAAGCTGTTCAAGGCACGAAAACACAAATCTTAGACACCCGAAAAACCACCCCACTTTTGCGTGAACTTGAAAAGCGTGCCGTGGTCCATGGCGGTGGCTTAAATCATCGATTCAATTTATCAGATGCTATATTGATCAAAGATAATCACATTTCATTGATGCGTGGAATTACTGCTGCCGTTGATCGCCTACGTCAGCATTGTGATCTACCCATTGAAGTTGAAGCTTCAAATATTGATCAGGTTAAAGAATGTGTCTCCTTGCAAGTAGATCGTATTTTGCTGGATAATATGAACAATGAACTTCTGGCTGAAGCTTTAAAACATATCCCTCAAAATATAAAAACCGAAGCCAGTGGCAATATGAATCTGGCCCGCGTTGGTTCAGTTGCTAACTTAGGCGTAGATTTTATTTCTGTCGGCGCACTCACTCACTCAGCACCTTGCGCTGATGTCAGTTTACTTTTTGATTGGAATTCATAATGGATACACCACTTGATGATATTCGAATTGGACGGGTCAGCCATGAATGGGCACAAGTTCAAAAACTAAAGACATTTCATTTTCCAGTCGTTGATAGCACCAACACGAAAGCCAAAGCCGAAGCCTTCATGGCTGACACTTTATCTGAACATCTCATTGTCTATTTTGCAGAAGCCCAATCCAGCGGACGCGGCCGTGGAACCCACACTTGGTCGAATGCCAATCCAGGATCCCAATTACTGTCGACATGGTCTTTTATGCTGCAAGACCATGTCCAACCCATTTTATCTCCATTGGTTGGTTTAGCCTTATTCAAAGCTGCCAATGGCACATGGCCGTTTTTAAATTTCAATTTAAAAGCCCCAAATGATCTTTATATCAATGATAAAAAGGTCGGCGGCTTACTCATTGAAACTGTTTCTCAAGGTGATGATATTCGCCTGTTGATTGGCCTGGGACTTAATGTTTTATCAGCTCCAAGTGACGTTCCAACGGCAACATGCATTCTGCATCAACTTCCAAAAGTAGCGCCGCTATTAGCTCAGGATTGGATTACCTTTTTAGAGCGTTTTCTCTTTGAAGTTTCAATTGCTATTCAAATGGCTGCAGAACCTTTAGATACCACGACCTGTTTGACGTTGATTCACACGCTGAATAAGCATCCACTTCTCACAGAAAAATACACCGCCATGGATTCTGAAGGAAATTTAAAAACAGCCACGAAAACTATAAATTGGTTTGAACTTTAAGAAGGAAATACTTTTATGCCTCCAGTATATACTCCTGAAAATCCTGAATTTAAAAAACCTTGCCCTGATTTCACTTTACCCTCGGTGGATGGCGTTCCCTTTTCATTATCTGATTTTAAAAAAAATAAACCCTTCGTGATCCTGTTTATTTGCAATCATTGTCCGTACGTTCAAGCCATTGAAGATCGCCTGATTCAGTTGGGTCACGATTTAAAAAAACTCGATATCCCTGTTGTTGCGATTTGTTCAAATGATGAAATCACCTACCCTGAAGACAGTTTAGAAAATTTACGAAAACGTTTTCACGAAAAAAAATACAGTTTCATCTATCTGCATGATAAAACTCAAGAAGTTGCAAAAAAATTTGGAGCTCTGTGCACTCCAGATTATTTCGTCTATGATCAGAATGCTCAATTGGCTTATCGCGGCCGTCTCGATGATTCTTGGAAAGATCCATTGCAGGTGACCACGCGTGAGCTCTACGAAGCCATCCTTGAGCTTTCAGAGGGAAAACCGATCTCTCGACCGCAAGTACCATCTATGGGGTGTTCAATAAAGTGGATTAAAAATGATTAAACATACAATTTATGCAATTGGTTTGGGCCTATTGGTATTTTCACTGTATCTGTTTCAATATACCGGAGCCTTTAAAAAAGTAACTATCACAGTGGATGATCGACCAGAACTCCATATTATCTACAAAGATTATATGGGTGCTTATCACAAAATTGTTCCCATCATTGAAGACGTCGAAACCTGGGCCAAAAAAAACAATCTGAAGTGTCGTTTAAGTTTTGGCGAGTACTTAGACAATCCCAATCAAGTCGAAGAGGGTCGTTTACGAGCTCGCGCCGGATGTGTGATTGATCCCCTAGTCCCAGAAGAACATGTTCAATTCGAAAAACTAAAATCCTTGCTCCCAGAAAATTACAAAACAGGCACTCTTCATCCCATGAAAGCTGTCGTCGCTATTTTTTCAGGAGCTCCTGGAATTGGCCCTTTGAAGGTCTATCCAAAGGCACAAGAATTTATTGAAAAAGAAAAGCTTGTTGCACTTGGATCAGTGATTGAAATTTATGAGGTCTTTGATGCCAAATCGGTCCAAACCACATATCTCTGGCCAATACAAAAATAATAGCGCTTATTTGTTTCCAGATGTAAATAGACGTCCTTCAATCACATAGACTTTTTCATCGGTATTAAACCAAATTTCTTGATAATCAATATGATTTGCAGCTCGTCGCACACTCAGATAAATTTGCGTCCGATTGTTTGGACTTGGCATATAGACCTCGAAATGATCTTTGCCATTATACTTTCCAACTTCAACATTCAGTTCATCAAATAATTTTCCGTCTTTCAACGTCCATGCCGTGCGACCTAAAATCATTGCCACCACTTCACATTCGAAATTTCCTTTTTCAATTGCAATTTCAGTTGCACTTTCAGACCAAGTCATTTGCATGGGCGAGCATTGCACTCCGTCACCCTCGCCTTTAAACTTCCAAGTTCCCCAACCAATCCAATCACCCTTAAGATCAGCATAAGATGTTAGCGCAATTAAGAATACGAAAAGCAGACTGATTATTTTCATAAAAGACTCCTGCAGAAATGTTAAAGTTGAAATCTGCAGGAAGTCAAAAAAGAAAAATTATTTACTATCTTTCGTTTTCTTCATCATCTTTTTCGAACTTTTCCCCATCATCATGCAGCCCTTTTCATTATCACCACATGCTGCGCGCATCTCGTCATGACACACTTCCATCGTTTTATCACTGCGTAGACAAACTGCCATTGCCTCATGATGCTTAGCTGCTGTTTCGCGCTCTTCCTTTGTCATGTTCATGTCGCCCATGCCCATCATACCAGGTCCAGCCACGGCCACACTGCCTGCAAATACAGAGACCAATGCAGCTAAAAAAATTTGTTTCATATCACTCTCCTTGTTTGTTGAATAGAGCCTGACCGGCTCCAATATTTTCATTATTCAATTCGACTTTATATAAAATCGGCACTGCTTTTGAGAGCATCGCACTGATACTGCAGTACTTCGTCTGAGATAAAGTGACCGCCTCCATAACTTTCGAAGATTCCATGGCACCCGTGAACTTAAAAACCAAATTAACTTCTTTAAAAACAACTGGATGCCCTCCCTCCGTGACACTGGCTTCCGCCTCAATCTGAAAGGTTTCCATCGGTTGTTTAAATTTTTTCAACAATGAAACCACATCCATTCCCGTACACCCACAAACGGCGGATAGTACCAATTGCTTTGGCGTTGGTGCCGAGTCACTTCCAATGGGTCCTGTTGTATCCATTTTGATCTGATGGCTGTTAGCCTGAGCTAGAAATGCGACCTTCTCGGTCCAAGTGCAAAGTACTTTCATATTATGAATCCTTTTCTAGAAATGTGTCTCATTTATTTTGCAAGAAGCGCTCCATATTCGAACAAGAACAGAATTGTTTTGGAAGCTTTTTTTTAATATACAGAGCTATCCTGGCACTGGCTTCTGACAAATTGTCTCATCCCGTAGTCTAGAATTCAAATTCAGGCCCCGCTGGTTCGATTCTAGCCAGTACTCGATGATCCACATCCTGGTACAAATTATGCTTTTTAAGTTAAAATGATAAAACAAAAATACTCGTGGTTTGCTCTTGGTTTCATCGTAGTCCTGCTTTTACTTTATTGGATTTTTTCTCAAAAGCAGAATCAATCCTACACTTTGACCGCCCCTCTTAAGCGAAGCTCCATCCTGGAAAGTGTTTATGGAATCGGAACTGTCACTGCGCGACGAAGTTATCAAATTAAATCCGGTGTCACCAATAGCATTCAAAAACTCTATGTCCGAGAAGGTGACTTCGTTCATCGCAATGAAAAATTACTCGAACTGGATTCAACAATTTTTCGTGCCCAATTCGACGGAACAGTCACTTGGATTCCTGCAAAAGAAGGCGAACTGGCATTTGCTCAATCTGTCATTCTGACTTTAGTGGATTTGACAGATCGCTATGTCATCGTATCTCTGGATCAACGAGGTGCACTTCGTGTCAAAAAAGGCCAAACAGCAAAAATTAACTTTGATAGCATTCGGGATGAATCCTATTCAGGAACTGTCGAATCAGTCTATTCAAATAACACAGATTTTTTAGTGCGCATTGATATTACTGGCCTTCCCAGTCAAATCTTACCTGCCATGACCGGCGATGTGGCGATTGGTATTTCTGAACACAAGAATGCATGGGTTGTTCCGATCTCTACCATTCGCGACGGCAAAGTTTTAGTAAAACAACAGACTGGAAAACCCAAAGATCTTGCAGTAAAAATTGGAATCGTTGATGGCACGAACGCAGAAATTATTTCTGAAGGTCTTAACGAAGGAGACCAATTGGTCATTCAATCCACAGTGGTCAAACCATGATTTCTTTAGCCCTTCGTTATCTTTTAGCCCGAAGACGTCAAACTCTATTGACCTTTATGGGAATATTTCTTGGTACGATCGCCTTTGTTGCTATTTCAGGATTCATGCTTGGATTTCGTGAGTACTTGATTGATCAGCTCATCAATAGCACGGCCCATGTTCACATCCAAGCTCGTGAAGATTTTTTATCAGAGCACACATTAGATAAAGCATTCTACCAGGATCAATTTGATTATATTTTTTGGGATCCACCACCATCAGGGCGCAAAGATAGCGCCCTTGTCGATAACCCACAGAGTTGGTATTTGCGACTTCATTCCGACAACCGCGTCTTTGCCTTTTCTCCACAACTCAAAGCCGCAGCTATTTTTAGTAATGGCAAAGCCACGGCCTCAAGCTCTATAGTCGGTTGCGATCCGATGGAACAGGTGAAAGTCACCACTATTGGAGACTACGTGAAAGAAGGTAGTTTTTCAGATATTGCCGCAGGAGGAAATCGCTTGGCCATTGGAATTGAACTCAAAAAGCAACTTGGCCTCAGACTCTATCAAAATGTCATGGTCGCTTCGGCTCGCAGCACACCGACACCTTTTAAAGTCGTCGCCATTTTTCAAACTGGAAACATAATGGCTGATCTTGGAGCCTACGGTTCATTGGTGGATATTCAAAAAGTCAATCACACTCCAAATCAAGTTAATGAAATTTCGGTAAAACTCCATGATCTCAATCAATCCGCTCGCGTGGCTACTGAGTGGAGCAAGTATGGTGTCGACAAAGTCGAAAGCTGGGATCAACAGAATGCCAGTATTTTTTCAGTGTTTAAAATGCAAGATATTATCCGCTTTTTATCCATCGGATCTATTTTGATTGTGGCTGGATTTGGAATTTATAATGTTCTTAATATGACAGTCCTACAAAAGCGAAAAGATGTCGCGATTCTTAGATCCATGGGTTATGGAACACTTGATATTGTGGCTTTATTTTTCTATCAAGGTGTTTTACTCGGTGGTGCCGGAGCCTTATTAGGAGTTTTTTGTGGATACTTTGTATCCCTTTATCTACGTACAATTCCTTTTAATGCTGGACACATGGCCGGAGGAATCAGCCATCTGATTATTTCCATGAATCCCTGGATCTACGTGCAAGCAGCATCTATGGCATTTTTTTCGGCCATTTTTGCCAGCATTTTACCAGCCTATGGGGCCGGGAAAATGCAACCGATTGAAATTATTCGCGCGGGAGCTGAGTGATGTCGATCATTGCAAAGAATGTTTGTAAATCAATTGGTACACCTTCCGTTCAAATTTTAAAGGATCTTTCTTTTGAAATTCCAGATCAATCGTTTTTAGCACTTACCGGAAAATCCGGATCTGGAAAAAGTACATTGCTGTATCTTCTTAGCAGTCTGGATAATGCCACCTCAGGCTCCATCGAAGTTGATGGAATAAATCTACAAAATTTATCACCCCAAGAACTCTATCGCTTTAGAAATCAAAAAATGGGATTTATTTTTCAATCTCATTATTTGATTGCAGAACTCAGCGCCTTAGAAAATGTGATTCTTCCTGCAAAGAAATTTGAAAAAAATAAAAACCATACTGAACGAGCTCATTTTTTATTGGAAGAATGCGGCTTGGGGAAACTAACCAATCGTTTGCCTCGGCAATTATCCGGAGGGGAGCAACAACGCGTAGCTATTGCTCGTGCCTTGATGATGAATCCTCGCTATCTATTTGCAGATGAACCCACAGGATCTTTGGACACATCCAACGGAGACATCGTTATGAATTTAATTAAAAAAGCAAATAAGGATACAGGCACAACTGTTATACTGGTGACACATGATCCTGATTTTGCGGCCCAAGCCCGAAGCCAAATCAATTTAATTGATGGACGAATTGATAAGGGCTCACGCAAAACGATGAGCCCTTCGTAACTTTACTTTCCGCGAATAAGATTCAAAGCAGAACCCGCTTTGAACCATTTCAGTTGCTCATCATTATAAGTGTGCTTCACAGCAATCGCTTCAACTGATTTATCCGCATGTTGAATTTCAAGAGTCAAATTTTTACCCGGAGCTAAATCTTTTAATCCACGAATTGTTAGTAAATCATTTGCTTGAATTTTATTATAATCTTCAGGATTCACAAAATGTAATGCCAACACACCTTGCTTCTTCAGATTGGTTTCATGAATACGTGCAAAAGATTTCACAATAACTGCAGAACATCCTAAATATCGCGGAGACATCGCCGCATGCTCACGAGATGAACCCTCACCGTAGTTTTCATCACCAATAATCATCCAACCTTTATTGACTTTTTGATACTCACGCGCGACTTGTGCAAACTCTTGAGTGCTGCCAGTTAAAAGGTTTACACCTTTTCCAATTTCAGCAGTGTAAGCATTGTCCGCTCCCAAAAGCATATTATCAGAAATTTTATCTAAATGGCCACGGTAGTTTAGCCATTTACCACCCGGACTGATGTGATCCGTTGTGCACTTGCCTTTAGCTTTTGCTAAAACATAATGCCCTACAAAATCTTGACCATTCCAAACCGTGAATGGCTCAAGCAATTGCAAGCGCTCTGACGTTGGACTGACAACAACCTGAGCGGCTGAACCCGCTGGCTTTTGATAGCCTTCAACATCTGGAACAAATCCTTTTTCCGGTAACTCTGGAGCCACCGGAGCTTTTAGTTTGATTGATCCTGCAGGACCTACCAACTCATCCGTCATCGGGTTAAAATCAATTCGCCCAGCCAAACCTAAAGCCATCACCACTTCAGGTGAACCAATAAATGAAAGAGTCTCTGCATTGGCATCATTACGACCACGAAAATTTCGATTGAACGAAGTCAAAATTGTATTTTTCTCGCCAGATTTAATATCATCACGTTTCCATTGTCCGATACAAGGTCCGCAGGCGTTTGCTAAAACAACAGCCCCTACTTTTTCGAATGTTTGCATCTGTCCATCACGCGTGATTGTGTTTTGAATCTGTGTTGACCCCGGAGAAACTAAAAATGGTTGCGCCATTCTCACACCTACGGTCATCGCCTGCTCAGCCACATACGCCGATCGACCGATATCTTCGTACGAAGAATTCGTACAAGATCCAATCAATGCCGAAGATAGTTTTGTTGGCCAGCCTTTTTCCTTGGCCTCTTTAGCAATTGCAGAAAGTGGACGTGCTAAATCAGGAGTATGTGGTCCCACCAGGTGAGGCTCCAACGTTGACAAATCAATTTCATAAACTTCGTCAAAATACTTTGAAGGGTTTTTTATCACTTCCGCATCGGCAGTTAAAATGTCATTGTTTTTATCAGCGATTGCAGCAAGGTCGGCTCGCCCTGTTGCCTTTAAATATCCACTCATTTTGTTATCATAAGGAAATACCGAACACGTCGCGCCAAGCTCTGCACCCATATTTGTGATCGTGGCTTTTCCTGTGCATGAAATGGATTCTGCACCTTCGCCAAAGTACTCAACAATTTTATCTGTTCCACCTTTGACCGTCAGCATTCCACACAATTTCAAAATAACATCTTTTGCAGAAGTCCAGCCGCTGAGCTTTCCTTTCAAGTGAATTCCAATCAGTTTTGGATTCTTGACTTCCCATGGAAGCCCAACCATCACATCACTGGCATCAGAACCACCCACACCAATCGCGCACATTCCCAAACCACCCGCATTCGGAGTATGAGAATCTGTACCGATCATCAATCCACCTGGAAACGCATAATTTTCTAAAATCACTTGATGTATAATTCCAGCACCAGGTTTCCAAAAACCGATATTGTACTTTGAAGATGCCGAGGCCAAAAAATCGAACACTTCTTTATTTGTCACGTTCGAGTTAGCCATGTCTTTTTCTTTGCCCTGGTAAGCCAAAATTAAATGATCACAGTGAACAGTTGATGGAACTGCAGCTTCAGATTTATTTGCCAACATGAACTGTAAAATTGCCATTTGCGCTGTTGCATCTTGCATGGCCACACGATCAGGATTTAAAAGTAAAAAACTTTTCCCGCGTTCAATTTCTTGATTCTGCGGATCTATTAAATGACCATAGATAATTTTCTCAGCTAAAGTCAGGCCACGGTTTAAACGCTTGCGGATAACATCTGTTCGAAGGCGTGTGTTCTCGTAAACTTTTTTGACCATTTCTGCGGTCGTTTCAATTTGTGCCATAGGAGCGTCCTTTTGCTAGATGGTTATTTGACAAACTCTATACTCAACCAATTTAATTCTGGAAAAAAATGAATAATTGGAATATAATATAGTAGTATTAGGAATATATGACCTAAGACCAAGACAGAAGGGTTGCAAATGATTGAAGGACTTGAGGCCCTCTTGGCCCTGGAACGAACTGGCACGATCAGCGAAGCCGCTGCCCAGCTCAGACTGACTCAATCCGCAGTTAGCAAACGCATTCAGACACTGCAAAATGATGTGAAGTTTGCAGTCATTGAACCCGATGGACGTCGAGTGAAACTGACGGCAAAGGGACAGGCCTTGATTGACAAGGCTCGTCCTTTGATTTCAGAGCTTAAGAATTTAAGACATCTCCAAATTATCAATGAGATGACTCAGTTCTCAATCGGAATTTCTGATTCCATTGCGGCCTCGTGGGGACCTCGACTGATTCGTCTGGCGGCAAAAAAAGAAAAAGGCCTCCAGTTCAATATCCACGTTCACCGAAGCACATTGGTTGAAGAGAATGTTAAACTGGGGCGCTATCATTTGGGCTTGTGTGTCAGTCCGGCCCTTGATAAAAATCTGGTCACTGAAGTTATCTCTGAAGAACCCATGGTACTTCTGACAAATCGATTTGACTCAACGATGCCAAGTCAAAAACTGATAACAATCGAACAGAGCTCAGCCACATGGAGAGCCATCGGCGATCGTATTTCAAAACACCCCAAGCTGCGCGACTTCGAGCTGATGTCGGTGGAATCTTTCGCAGCTATTGTTCAAATGGTTCAAGAAGGTTTCGGACATGGTCTCGTGCCCATCGGCGTCGCCCTGACAATGGGAGCACCCAAGAAAGCGATTCAATTACTTATTCCAAATATTCGGCGAGAAATAAAACTGATCTCAAGAAAAAGTATTTCCATTTTACCGGAAATTCAATCCTTCCAGAAGTCTTTGAAGGAAACTTCAAAGGAGCTCTTTTAATTAAGCTCCTTTGAATCCGAGTTATTTATAACTTGGAGCGACTATCTGAGATTGCGCATCATTAACAAGATCAGAGAACGTAAATTTATTTTGTGGCATCAAGATCAATAAATCTTCCGCACCCTCACCTTTTGTCAATTCTATGCTCAAAGTCTGATTCCCTTGAACAACAGTATCTTTCAAATCAACAAATGATTGCTCTGCTTTATTCAACGAAATCACGCGATCCGTTTTTTGAGTCTCTTGAACACCTGCCAAAAAATCATCAGATTCAACTGAGCTTTGCTCATTGTGAGTCAGTACCACTCGAAAAGATAAGTGCCCAGCATCTGTTTTTGCAAGCTGGCTCACCGCTGCTTCAACGATCACAACAGTTGAATTATTATATAATTTCATTCCACGCTGACCCAATAAGGCTTCGTCATAGAGTTCTTTACTTTTAATCTCTTGTAACTTCTTCGGATCATCTTTGATTTTATCCACTTCAGCTTCAAAGGCTTTACGAATTTCTCGAGCTTTCGCAGCATCAATGAGCGTCGAAGCAAACTCCTCCGAATTTTGATTTGGTATACTTCCAAGGCTAGCACCTAAAAGCTCTTGCTCTGGAATACCATCACCATTGGAATCAATCAGCACACTCACATCACATGGATGCCATGTCGTCATTGGTTTATACGTCTTAACAGCAATCTGTAATACATCTTCACTTTCGCCTTTTTCATTCTCTTGAGTCACAATTCGGTATCCCGCCGATTGCATATCGCAACCTGAAGTCATATAGCTTTCAGCACGCGGTTTGCGCTCATCACCATTTATCAGATTAAACAACAAAGCCTCGCCAGCATTTTGATTCGCATTATTAATTTCTAAAGTAGCTGCGGCACCCACAGCATCACGTGAAGACCCCGAATGCACTGTTAATTGATTGGCCTGTAGTGCTGATAATTTATGAGCAATCGCTAAAACGGGAACTCGGTAAACCTCGCGCTCACCGTCCATGAACTTAACCCAACCATCCATTTCACGAGTGGACTCATCTTTCATTTTGGTGGCATCAAGAGTCAATGTGAGCGACAAGGACATCGTTTCTTTTGCCGGAACGATCAGTGAATTTACTGACATCATCGAAATGAATTCGCTTCCTTCGAAAACAACAGAAACTGTCAAAGACTCAGCTGTTAAATTTTTTAAAGACAATGAGCGGCGTAATGATTTTTTGCTCTCTACAGCAGTCTCTCCAATTGAAATGGATGGTTCTAAGACCACTAATTTAGAATTTGCTGCTTTGTCTGCTTGCACGCGACCAGCCCCTTGCATCGAAACGGGATAACGTTGCCCCTCAGCACTTCCAATTGTTTTTGATGTTCCCATCACGATATTTTTGATTTCTTTGGCAGACAAATTCGGCTGGGCTTGCTTGACCAATGCAACAACTCCAGCCATATGCGGAGCCGACATAGATGTTCCAGACATTTGAACAATGGATTTACCACCACCAATTTTTGCAGAAATCACATTGCTTCCAGGAGCTGAGATTTCAGGCTTGATAAAGCCATCAACAGAGCGCGGTCCTTTTGACGAAAAATCTGTCAAAGTATCAATCAATTCTGTTTTTTCAATTTTCTCTTGAGCTAAAAATTCAATCGTCACATCCGAATTCTTTTGAGCTGCTTTCACCTTATTCGCAGCATCCAAAGAAATCATAATGGCTGGAATATCAAATACATCTGTAGTTCCCATTGCAATAGAAGATCCCTCGGCATTATTTCCAACAACAACACCAATGGCACCTGCTGCAGCTGCACGTTTAATTTTATCATTGAAAGTCACAGTCCCGCGATCAATAAACGCCACATGACCTTTAACTGCAGCCTTCATTTCTTCGGTAAAATCTTCCGCAGCTAAGCCCACATAAACTAATTTCCCAGTCACATTTCCAGCATCAGCAATTTGTTTTGTCGTCGCGGCTTCAATGGCTTCAACAAGAATAGATTCTGCTCCTAAGTTAATTTTTGAAGAGTTAAATTTCCAGTTTTGATCGCTATTATCAACCGAAGCCGCCACAGACAGCGCTTCTGTCGAAGTCCCCGGAGAACCCACGATATAATCACTGGCTCCAGAGTTACCACCCGAGGCAACCACAACAACATCACCGTTTACTAAATTTTTAACAGCTTCTGCGTACAAAATATGGGGATCACCGTATCCACCCCCCAGCGACATATTCACCACATCTAATTTATCAGAAATATCTCCATCAGCATTAGGATCTACTGAATACTCAAGTGCAGCGATAACAACAACATCACTTGTTGAACCATTCGCACCAAAAACTTTAATCGCATGCAATTCAGCATCTGGCGCCATTCCATTGTACGACACGACTCCATCACCTAAACCAGCCACTGTACCGGCCACATGAGTTCCATGCCCCGCCTCATCGATTGGATTCATATCTGGCTTTGGAATATGTTTTGCGAAATCCGGAGAGGCCGCATCATACGCGGTTCCAACTAAATCAATTCCACCAACAACTTTACTATTAGGATATCCAACAGCTTCACCAGATGGATCAATGGCCTTAAAGGCTTCTTCAGTACCCGCTCCCGTAAACATGCTGTGCGTGTAATCAATTCCCGTATCAATAATTCCAACCTTCATACCTTTTCCAGAAATACCTTGTAAATTAAGAGCCTCCGCCCCAATAAACTTAGATGAATTCCTCTCGGTAATCCCATTGCTACCAACTGAATTTGTATTCTCTGTAATGATCGGGCGTGCAAAGTTACCTGAGAACTCCGAAGAAACAATCTGACCAAGTCCTTTGATCTTATCATGAAATTCATTTGGCGAAAGAACCGCAATCGCATTCAACACCATCTTATATTTGTAAATCACTTGAATTTCAGACGACAAGGCTTTCAGTGTTGCAATGACTTCGTCCTGCTCTTGAGTGATTTTCACCAAAAGATCTGCATCCACGACAGATTTGCCATTGATTTTTTTGGCTGACTCCAACAAAGAGGGGTTTTTCAATTTTAACACCGCAATAAACTGCTCTGAGTTTTGAGGTCTTGTGCTAATAATCTGATTTGAATCCGCCAGGTGAGGGTTTAATTTGTCTGTATCTAGATTCGATGTGCAACCAACAACAACAGACATAGACAATACAGATACCAGCGCTTTAAATACTTTCATTATTCCCCCAGAACTTTATTATTTAAAAACTGCGCAAGTTATAAGCTAGTTTATTGCCAAAATCGACAAAAAAAGGCCACCCTGCCACCAGTTTCAATGAGTCAGACGTGGTTATACAAATCTCGGACCAGTATGAAAATTATTCATTTTTTAAACTTAAATTTTGTGATTTCATAGTTCAAACAAACAACATTAACCAGGATTAGGAGATATCCTTATGACTACAATAAAAGTTTTCTCAGCCATTCTTTTGGCCACATCCATCACACTTGCTGCTGGAAAATCTGATAAAAAATCTGCTGCAGCTATTACAAAAAGAGAAGTCACAGGAACTGTGAACTGGGTTGGTTATGGAGTCGGCAAAAGCCATACTGGAAATCTCACTGTTAAAAGCGGAGCCGTTGAAATGAGCGGAAAAGATCTTATCGGTGGATCGTTTGTAATCGATATGACATCATTGAAAACAAGTGACTCTCCGAAGCTGCAAGCTCATTTGCAATCACCAGATTTTTTTGATGTGACTCAATTTCCTGAAGCCACTTTCAAAATCACAAAAGTTGAAGCTGCTCCACCTCAGGACACTAACAAAGCTACTCACATTGTTACTGGCAACCTGACAATCAAAGGAAAAACCAATCCCGCAGTGATCACATTGACACTTGCTAATGAAAAAGAAAAATGGACAGCCATCGGATCATCAGAAATCAAAGATCGCACAAAATTTGACATTGTTTACAACTCAAAACAATTTAAAACCGCATCAGCCCTGGGCGACAAGTTAATCGAAGATAACATCAAACTCGATCTCAACCTAGCCACCAAGTAATATCAAAAAGGTACCTGCTCACTTTTCGGATAGTTTATCTGAAAAGTGAGCAGGTACCTTTTTTTTTAGACGTAATCGCCGCGTTTGATTTTCTCGAGGATAATTTTTTCAGTTTTGATAGGATCGCGAGGATCTACCGAGAAGTAGCTTTGCTGCTCGCAACGAATCTTTTCTTTGATGAGCCAACGCAAAATATCTGACAAGTTCTTGTTTCGTTTATCACGGAAAAAGGGATCATTCTCTAAAGCATCTTTGGCCTTCTTCAAAGCGCGGGCTTCCTGTGGATCAGATTCTTTCACGTTATAATGTGGTAAATCGTACTTTTTCACATCGCTTGGTAATACACCCAGAAATCGAACATTCGGAGCCGAAAAATCTCCATTACGAATTAGAGATGCCGCGGAACCTGCTTTTAATGTTCGAAAAATATTCTGCATCGTGTACGCATCCAGATCTCCGAAGAAATACATGGGAACATCCAATTGATTCTCAATCAGCTTACACCACCCACGAACTCCGTTGGATGGAACACCTTGAGCACCCATTAAGATACAATTATTTCGTTTTGTAAAACCCATGGCCTGAAGAGTTCCTGCTGTACCCTCAGACTCAACAACCAAGCAAAAATCAATTTTCTTCTTTGCCTTCAGTTTTAGTGATTGCGGCTTATTCTTGGGTTGAAATGGAGACGTTCCCAATGTTGATAAATCCACATTGGCTTTTGTTCCATCAGGCATCGTTTCAGTCACTAAAAGCTGTTGAGAATATGTTTGTCCACCGCGATCATTTGCAAAACAATTTAATTCTTCACGATACACTTCCAGCATATCACCGATAAAATCGATAATAGAATCTGACTCGTCCTGGCTGTCAAAATCCAAAGGCTTATACCGAGAATTTCCTTTAATCAGACCTTTACAAATATAGTACAACTCACGCTTGGTATTGACCGACCCGATATCCAAGTTTCTGAGCAAGATCTCGAGCATAAAAACAACACGCGCTAACTTTTGTACCGACGACACGTTCAGTTCCGTTCGTACAACTTTATCACCCGGAGTCAGATAACCCACTTTGGCATTATACTCTGAATTATCCAAAGATGTTTTTACCGCCTCAAGGTAGGGGCGTTTTGAATTTTCCAAGTCTTTGAGCATACGCTCAGCTAAATTTTTTGCTTCTTTAGGAATATCTAATCGGAGTTCACGAATTTTTGCTAAACCAGCCATAACTCACCTACTTCTTCTGTTTCTTCGTCGATTTTTTTGTTTTAGTGGCTTCTGCATCATCTTCATCAGAAGCCGTTCCACCATCAGATCTGTCGACATCTTCATCAAGACTGATTCCCATTTTTTTGGCTTCTTTTTTCTTCTGCTCTGCAAGTTTGGATTGCGCCTCTTCCAACTGACTAACGGCAACCTCAGAGTCGCGACCTAAAATCTTTTTAAGTCCCTCTTCAGCTTTTTTACGACGAGCATCATTTGCTCCTGCAAGATGAACCAATTTTTCAACTAGGATAGGACCGAACTGTTCGATGTGCGCCAACTTACGCTCGAGATCAGCCTCTTTCATCTCGTGCTTAATATGCCGAGATAACTTTTGACCCGCTTGCATCAAAGCACGACGAATTTCTTCAACCAACTCTTCGGATGCATCAATCGTCTCTTTGGATGCGTTCTTAAATTTAATAAATGGAGACACGATCGATACCGCAAAAACATAAGGGCCTTGCGGAAGAGATTCTTTGGGTTGCGATAAACCATATGATTTCCAATTCACACTTTCAATAGCCCAAGTGATCGCACACCCAGATTTATCAAACTGAAGCGGAACACGATTCGCAAATCGTAAAAGCTGTACAGGAGTGTCTTCGTTACCACGATCAATAAACCGCGCCAAAGCCACTTCAACCACGACAGGCTTAAAATCACAAATTGTTGGTTTTCGAGTTACCACCGAGAAAAAATCCACTTTCCCTAAGCGATTGATTGATTTTGATAATGAATCTTCGCCCACGGTTAATACTGATTTTGTTGATGGCGCCATCAACTGTGTGGCTTGAACAGCTTGGAAGACCTTTTTAAAATCCTCTTCAGATAAAGATGTGATTGGTTTTTCAACCAAACTCTTTGGCATACCCGCTTTAACAAAATCAGAAATCGATTGGTCTGATACCCGTGAAAATCCTGTCTTTAAAAATTTTGAAACACTGATTTTTCCATACAAAGTTGCATGAGTGATAAACTCACCCAATTTAAAAGTATGAGGATGCGGCAGTGTGGCCTCGGGAATATCCGGCGAGTCATTACTGACGCGATCAGATTTTTGCCAGTCTAAATCACCCAGCTTAAATTTCATGGTGACATGAGGATTTAACAGCGCGGTTCCTTCAATATATGTTTGAAGACCACCGTCACCATTCAATTGAATTCGTCCATCCATTAAAAACTCAACCCGAACACCGGTATTTTTATTTTTCCAATCAATCATCTCTTTGTTTTTAACAACACCTGTGTTGGTTTTGATATCCACATCCACTTGTGCCGAAATAGCTTTACGCATATTTTTTGTTTTTGAAATCACTTGAACACCACGAGCATTCGTCATCTGCGCCCACGTTGTTGCTGCAGAAATACCAATGCCTTGTTGACCTCGTGAACATTGACCACGACCAAATTTTGATGAAGCCAAATACTCGCCAAATACTTTGGCAATATTATCAGGATCGATTCCCGGACCATTGTCTTCAACAACAATACGAACTAAATCTGTATTTTTCGTTGAACCATTTCCAACCTTAGTCACTTCGATATCTAAATCAGGTAAAATACCATGCTCTTCACAGGCATCTAATGAGTTATCAACCGCCTCTTTAAGAGTGGTTAAAACCGCTTTCAGCGGAGACGAAAAACCGACCTGTTGCAAATTCTTTGCAAAGTATTCGGCAGTACTACTTTTGGTGATTTTGCTCACAAAAAAACTCCTTCAATAGGCAGAAAACACGTCGATTTTTAGCTTTTTTACCCCCTTTTTGAAGGAAATCAGCTAGGGTTTCGGCGGTCAAAATCAATTAATATCCCTTTCATTGAAGGGGTATCGCTGGCCTAAAATCAAGCCCTCATGTAATCCGCATCGCGTTAATCAATGGAAATGCTTAGGTATTTAGCGAAATACATATTTTAGGAAAACAGAACGCTATTAAGTCCAGCGTATTTTTTAAGCTAGGCCCAAGAGCCTAAGCCCTATTTTCGACTAGCCCAGACCAATCTATGCATCAAAATTTATGATTCTTCTTGTACCATTAAAGCATAAACAAAAAAGGGATACTTATGAAATCTGTTTTCACACTATTGATGTTTGTTTCTACTCTATCCGCACAAGCAGCGGATAGCCTGACAACCAAAGTTTCAAGCCAATACAGCTCAATACGCGCACTTGGAATGGGAAATGCTTTTACCGCTGTGGCAGATGACTACAGTTTGATTTTTTATAATCCTGCAGGTTTTGCAAAAAAGAAAAACAATGAAGTGCAAATCACATTTGCTGGCGCGGGATTTTCACCTAAGACCACTGCCTTAATGACGGATATTGAAAATGCAGAGAAAAACACTGCCGGATCTGACAATGACAAGGCTATAGCAATTTCTAATATTCTTGAGGAATACTATGGGAAGTCATTGGGCGGAAAAGTTCAAGCTCTAGAAATGTTCTGGGTTCGCAAAGGGTGGGGCATTGCTCTAATCCCATTGGATTTAGATATCGATATGACATTCAATCGCCAACTTGGCCCAGCCATTGATTTAAATGTTAAAGGAGACACCACGGTTGCCTTTGGTTACGGGACAGAATGGAATCAATATGTTTCTGTAGGTGCTACAGCAAAGCTGACTCATCGAGTGGCCGTTGATCAAACAGTTGCAGCTCTAGAGTTGGCATCAGATTCCAACATCCTCAGTACAAAACGTTTTAAAGAAGGCAATAACATTGATTTCGATCTAGGTGCATTGTGGACTCCAGCTTGGTTTGGAACAGAAGACGTTGTCGAAACTCAAAAGCCTGAAGAACGAAAACCTCAGGCTGAAGAAACAAAACCAACTGCTGCGGCTCCTGCCGTTGTTTCACCAACAGCTCCAGTTGTTGCACCCACAGCTGAAACCGATGAAAAAAGCACAACGCCAGAGACTGCTCCAGAAACGGCAGTGACAGCTGAAAAGCCTGCCCTAGAAATCAATAATGATGTCAAAACAGAAACTGCAAAACCTGTTGTTGTCGAAACAAAAATTGTAAAACGCGATCGTCTTCCGCTGACTTTAGGTGTCGTCCTTAAGAATGTCTTAGGGGGATCATTTTCAAAATCGACACTGGTGAATAAGGATGCTGTTGAAGCTCCAAAAAATATTCCACGAGTTATTGATATCGGCGCGGCATACAAAATTGCAAATTATGGGGATTTAGAAATTCGCGGTATGCTTGATGCTCGAAATCTTTTACATCCCAACGCCAACACCACAAATACTTTGCATGCTGGTATTGAATTTGATTACTCGCCCAGTGGATGGTTTAAATCACAAATTCGCGCAGGGATGAATCAAATGTACTACACCGCTGGTGCTACCCTATTACTGGGTGTTATCAATATTGATTTTGCAACTTATGGCGAAGAAATGGGTACAGCTTCAAATAAAATCGAAAATCGAGTTTACGCAGCTAAAGTCGGAATGAATTTTTAAAATCACGGAGCGCATACAAAGTCGGGATCTAGCAATTTTCCCTGAAAACAGGTCCCAACATCAGCTGCAGATCCCGTTCCCGAACCCAATGCCGAAGCTAATTCCGCACAATATTGTTTTGTTGAATCCGATGCATTTTCAACATCCTGGCAACTTGCCGCATGCGTAGCGATTGCAATTTCACCCAAGTCAGCAACCGGCAACGCAGCAATTGCCGCTTTGATTTCATCTGGTGTCGGCTCTGCTCCCGCAACTCCAGCTAACTCATAAGCCTTCATTGAAGCCAAAGTTCCAATTCGAAATAAGGAACTGATCTGTTGATAAATAGACGTTTCAGCCAGACTGCAATACGATAAAGCTTCTGCTGATACAGCTAAGTTTTGTGCCTGAACAGCTGGCTGAGTGTTATCTCCAGATGAAAAACTCAAACTTGTTACAGCGGTAACTGTCGATGAGCATCCGCCTGTACAAGTGCCTGTTCCATTCAAACTATCTAAAGCCGTCATAAAACTGGCTGGTGTATTAAATCCTTCAGAAATAAATACCGCTGAACAACGCAACTTATACGCTGCCGCCGAAGTATCCCCTGCAATTGCCGTCATGCAATCTCGAGCGGTCGACGGAGTGGAGTTATTCAAGCAAATTTGAGCATCTTTCAAATCTTCAGTTGAACTTTTTTGACACGAGAAAAGTGTTATTGTCGTCAATGCAAGAACTGAGGCCGTGATGATTTTTTTCATGAAAAATTCCTTCTTGTAGATGCTATTAGATCGGCATTTTCAAAGAATGAATTAAATAATTATCAATCAAATTGGTGTCTTATTTTGAGATATTACTAGACATTAGTATCCAGGTATTTATGATTTATTGTCTTTTAAATTCAATTCTTCCATGGCCAATTCAGCGCGGGTCTTGTAACCCTTTTTGGTATTGCAATCTTTGCAGCTCGGCACACAATTTTTTTTATCAGATTTTCCACCTCGAGCAATAGGAATTAAATGATCCATTGTCAGGTCAGTGGCTTTAAAACGCTGTTCACAATGATAACAAATTCCTTTCACGAGAACTTGTTTCCACCAAACAGAATTTCGAAGCTCGCGGGCTTTGGCTTTTTCAATTTTTTTATGGGACTCGCTGGCTGGAGTAAAGTAAACATCATCCGACATATTATTATTTCGTACTTGATCCCTTGGGATAATACAATCGATTATCGAACATCGCTTCACTGAAATACTGCCGAATGGCTTTCAATTGTTTATCCGCATCTTTGATGTCACCGACAATATCATAAACTCCATCCGCATACAAAGCGATGACCTTGGGACCGGGTTGCCAAAGCGACCGAGCCAAATAATTAACCTTTACTTGAGGAATAGAAATCGTATCTAAAATAGTCGGTAATAAATCGATATGTTGCGCATACTGATCTGTCAGAAGATTTTCCAAAACTTTGGGATTGGGACTGAATAAAACAAGTGGCAAATGAAAAGTAGATTTAAAATTTGCTTTGGTATCTAACGCAGGGCCTGCATGATCAGCTGTGATGATAAAAAGTGTTCTTTCAAACCACGGCCTCTGCGAGGCACAACTCATGAATCCCTCGAGTGCTTGATCGGAATAGTGAATGGATTGCAAAACAGGATGTGATCCCTGTGGATGCTTTCCTAACTCTGCTTCTGGAAGCACAAAGGGTGGATGTGAGCTTAAAGTAAATAACGTGGACATAAAAGGCTGTGGAAAATCTGATATTTGTTCACACGCCCATTTTAAAAATGGTTTATCGTAAATCCCCCACGCTCCGTCATCATCGCCAGAATGTGGGTATTCTGATTTACCAAAGTAATTTTGAATTCCAACACTCGTGGCAAAAGCATCAAAGTGCATACTGCCATTTGTTGTCCCATGAAAAAAACTTGTGTGATAACCCACTTTAGATAAAATAGTTCCAAGACCCAAAAACTCATTGGCTGAAAATTCTGAATTGATAAAGGGCTCTTCCATCAAAGCTGGAACACCTGCCAGAATCGCACCGATACCTTCGATCGATCGACGAGCATTACCATAATAATTAGAAAAAGATTTTCCTTGGCGAGCCAGTGTATTCAGGTACGGTGTAAACTCGGGATCCCGCAATTGGGTGTACTCTCGAGAAAAACTTTCCAATACAATGATCACAATATTTAACTTTTCAAATGATGGGTGGAGCCTAGATGGCTGTGGCAGGTTCAAATTTTCAATCAATTCCTCTTTACTAAAATAGTGAATTCGATCCAACCGAGGTTTCGTTAAACTTTTTAAAAATGAAAAGGTCGAATTCATTACCAAGTGATTCGCCAATGGATTTGCAAAAATACGAGCATCCACATACGTCATTGGTTTAAGCTGCAAACCACCTCGAAAGGCTACAATTGACAAAATAACAGTAAAAACTGAGGCCATGATTTTTTTTATTGGCCCACCTTTGAATTGATATAAATATGCGATTCTGTATATTCCATAGGTATAGATCACAAGAATAAGAATCGTCAGAATAGACATTCCCATATAGGGGGCTACAAGTTTTGAGAAACTCCCCTCTTGCACTAAAAACAAGGCCGATCTGGCAAACCGTCGCGCCGTAAAATTGACGAGTTCTGTATCCACCAAGTTCACTAAAAAAAATAAAATATTCAAAAGCCAGAAGAAAAACATCCAGATTGCCTTTAAAAAGCGCGGCCTTGAGAACCAAATAAGCCCCAAGTAACACAGTCCAGCAGTCGCCGCTATAGCCGCAAAATCAAATCGCGCACCTGTAAAAAAAGCCTGGATCAGCTCTGAAAGCGTTAAGGACTGCAAACCAGGCCAATTCCATACCAAAAAAATCACTCGGAAAGCAGAATAGATGGCAAAATGCAGAAAAAAATAACCTATAATAATCATCATATTTTATGAGCCTAGAGTTGCTTGAAATTGAAAAATTTGGTAGAGATTTCTTCATGACTATTGACCAAATGAAACAACGCCTATCAACAGCCTATCCAGATGCAAACCCAATTACAGAAATCGAAGTTGTCGATTTGACCGGTACAGCCAATCATTGGGAGGTCTTAGTAAAAAGTGCCAACTTCAAGGGGCTTTCACGCATCGAACAACATCAACATGTCATGAATACCTTTGCTGCTGAACTTAAAACAGGTGAAGTTCACGCTTTGTCGATTAAGACTGTTGCTAAGTAAAGTATCTTAAAAATAAAAAAATACAAGGAGACTCCATGTCTGAAGTAAAATTAAAAATCGAGAACTTGCTGGACCAAAACAAAGTGGTTCTTTTTATGAAAGGAACTCAACAATTTCCGCAGTGTGGCTTTTCAGCCCGAGCGACAGCGATCCTCCAAGATTTGGGAGTCTCATTCAAAGATGTGAATGTTCTTGAAGATGAAGAAATTCGCAATGGCATCAAAGAGTATGGCAATTGGCCAACGATTCCCCAGCTTTATATTAATAAAAAATTAGTTGGCGGAAGCGACATCATGATGGAGATGTACCAAGCCGGCGAACTTCAAGAATTGTTAAAGAATTAAAATATGCTTTGCAACCTTGCCAATTGGGATCGCGGTCTCCGTTTTTTCATTGCCGTTCTGGTACTTTCATATGCGATGGCTGGCGGTCCAAATTGGTTTTGGGTCTTAGGACTTTATGCCCTGGTCACGGCGGGCTGGGGTCTTTGTCCGATTTACTCTTTCCTTCGAATCAGAACTTTGCGATGATTTGACTTATGGAAACAGCTCAAATCCCCTTAAAACAAAATCAAATTAAAACTGATCTTGAATCATTAAAATATTATGGAAAAGATTGGACCACCTATTTTGACATCAATGCATCAGCTGTTGTTTTTCCTGAAAGCACAAATGATGTGGTTGAGTTGGTTCGCTGGGCTCGCCAGAACAAAGTGGGTCTGGTTCCCTCTGGTGGTCGCACAGGCCTCAGTGGAGCGGCCTGCGCTACTCATGGCGAGGTTATTGTTTCTTTTGAAAAAATGAATCGTATTTTTGAATTTAATGCGCACGATTCTAGTGTCGACATTGAACCAGGTGTTATCACTGAAACTTTGCAAAAATTTGCCCTCGAGAAAGGCTTAATCTATCCAGTAAATTTTGCTGCTGCAGGCTCATCTCATATGGGTGGAAATATTGCGACGAATGCCGGTGGAATTAAAGTTGTCCGTTATGGTCTGACTCGGGACTGGGTGATCGGCCTTCAAGTTGTCACAGGTACTGGTGACATTTTAGAACTCAATAATGGCCTGATAAAGAATGCGACTGGTTTAGATCTGCGCCATCTGTTTATTGGTAGCGAGGGAATTTTAGGATTTATTACTCGTGCTAAAATTAAACTGGCACCAGCTCCGCCGCCACTTAAAGTCATGGTCTTGGCATTGGATCAAATGTCCAGCGTGATGAAAGTTTTTTCTGAATTTAAAAAAAATCTAACTCTGCAAGCTTACGAGATGTTATCAGAAAAAGCGCTTCAATATGTTCTTGAAGGCACGGGTTTACCACGCCCTCTTGAAACTCAAAGCGAGTGGTATGTTATTTGCGAAGTTGAATGCGCCGACAATTCTGCAGAAGAAAAAATAATGAGTGTCTTTGAAAGCTGCCTTGAAAAAGGTTGGATTTTAGATGGCGTTATTTCACAATCTGATATTCAAGCAAAAACTTTTTGGCGTTACCGCGAAGATATTAGTGAAAGCTTATCCAAGTATTCTCCATACAAGAATGATATTTCGGTAGCGATTTCGAAAGTTCCTGATTTTATGTCAGATTTAGAAGCCGTCTTCAGCAAATCCTATCCCACATGGCAGGTTGTTTGGTTTGGCCACATTGGAGATGGAAATTTACATATCAATATTTTACGTCCTGATGGACTCAGCAAAGAAGCTTTTGTCACTGAGTGCCGCAAAGTGGATGTTTTGGTTTTTCAAGCAGTCAAAAAACAATTGGGAAGCATCTCAGCTGAACATGGAGTTGGCCTCACAAAGAAATCATTTCTCCATTTCACCCGCTCTGAAAGTGAAATTGAAATCATGCGCCAGATTAAAAAAATTTTTGATCCTGATAACATTATCAATCCCGGCAAAGTCATTTAAATTCACTTTTCGCTGACGACATACTTTATTGTGGAAACAGATTCACCTGAGGAATGAGTTCTTTTGTGATGGATGGTCCTGCCCATTTTAATTGTGCTACAGAATAACCGGCATTTTCAAAATATTCCATGACAACTGAAACATAGGTCCCACCCTCAAGCACAATCGGTGCTGAAGCATTTTCAGCCGAAGCATGCAGCGTCCAGTTTTCGACAACCAAGTTGCCATCAATGGATAATCGAACACCGTCATCCGACTGCGTGTAAAACGTATATGATCCAGTGGTTGGAATATAAATGCGACCAGTCCACCGTATTCCAAAGTAAAGAGGTTGCCCAAGATTATTAATTCCCGTGCTCCAATCAAAATATACCTGAGAATCAATGCGTGATCCAAAAAGCACTTCGAAGGGATCTTGAATATTATTTGAAGCCCAAGGTCCAGTTGTAAAACTATAATATGTTCCAAGCAGGCCGACTCCTTTAGGAGTTGCTCCCAATGTTTCAGACGGCGAGACCGTTACGGATGTGGCCACGGATTGAGAACTAAACGATGCCGTGATGTTTGCTGTGCCCGAGCTTCCCGCCGAAACTGTTCCCACTGAAGCCGTCGAGACAGCACTATCAGTTGATGACCAAGTAACATAGTTGGTCATCTCAAGAGCGAAAACATAATCAAGTGAATCCACAAAATTTCCATACACTTGAATGGTCTGCGCCTGTCCTGGGCGCATCGTTAAATTGGTCTTTGTTAATGTTAAACTTTGAAGTGTTGCGGGAACAATTGTGACTGGAATCGTGACTGACTGTTCGTCGTAAGTGCATGTGATATTCAAGCGAACGACGCTGGTCCCTGTGTAGTTATTTGAAACCTGACCATTGGTAATTGTAACAATTGGATTATCCGAAGTGCATGCTGCTGCTGATGTCAAATCAAGTGTTCCTCGTAAAGTATCCAATCCGGTCACCTGCAGTGATGTGGTTATACTTTTGGGGACAATAATATTGTCCGGAGAAACTGAAATCGTCACTTCCGAAGACGGTGCGACGCCTTCTGAACGACCACAAGCAAATAGAAACAGACTTAAGCTAATAAAAATTAAATGTTTTACCACAAATGACTTATCGACCCTTTTTTAGTCAAAGTTTAGTCAATTTTTAAAAGTTTTAACTATTATCTCAAAATGAGATTTAAAATATTTGGCGTGTCTTAATACTGCGCTTTGAGCTTTGAATTTGATTTACCAAGTGAGTCACGCTGGCTTTAGCCTGATCCATTTCTAAATCAACAACAAGGTAACCCACCTTTTGATCTGTTGATAAATACTGAGCTTGGATATTGGCTTGCGCTGCAGAAATAAATCCATTGAGCTCGCCAAGCACACCGGGCTCATTGCGATGCACATTCATAATTCGAGTCACATGGGTTCTTTGAACAAGATCAATATTCGGAAAATTTACAGCTCCAGCCGTAGTTCCAAACTGCATAAATTTTCGAAAACTCTCAGCGACCTCTAATCCAATCGAGTATTGAGCCTCTTCTGTACTGCCACCAATATGTGGAGTTAAAATAACATTTTTCAACCCTTGCAATGGAGATTTGAATTTTTCTTTGTTTGAAGACGGCTCTTCCGGAAACACATCCAATGCACATCCTGCAATATGTTTTGATTCCAAAGATGCGACTAAGGCCTCAATATCCACGACTGTTCCGCGCGAAGCATTGATTAAGTAGCTGCCCTTTTTCATTTTTGCCAACTGAGTGGCGGCAATCATATTCTTTGTTTGTGCAGTTTCTGGCACATGCAAACTGACGAAATCTGATTCCTTTAATAAATCTTTCAAATGATTTCGAGCTTGCGCATTTCCTAAAGGCAATTTCTTGATCACATCATAAAACAACACGCGCAGTCCCAATGATTCAGCTAAAATACTGACCTGACTGCCAATATGACCATACCCAATGATTCCCAAAGTTTTTCCGCGCACCTCAAATGATCCATCAGCGGACTTCACCCATTCGCCTTGATGAGCAAAAGTATTGCGATCACCTAGCTGTCGCGACAGACAAATCATTTCGGCGATCACCAACTCAGCCACCGATCGTGTATTACTATGAGGAGCATTAAAAACAGGAATGCCCAGATGATTTGCCGTACTCAATTTAATTTGATTTGTTCCGATACAAAAAGCTCCAATAGCCAAAAGATGAGGATTCTCATTTAGAATGACATCTGTGATTTCAGACTTAGAGCGAATCCCTAAAATATCATAATTTTTTAAAAGCTGGATATACTCTGATTCTGATGGAGCATGAGTTAACAGATCGACATGATAGCCCTCTTCAAGAAGACGGGTTTTTGCAATCGCATGAATATTCTCAGTCAGTAAAATTCGAGTTTTTGTCATAGAATAAGTCTAAAAAACACTCGGCATTTTGTCTTTACTTTTAGATATCGTAATTTACTTAATGCGCGTTGCGGTAAATGTTTCGCTCAGTAGGTTCCTCATTCACACTGTTATTATGTCCAATACTCCACTGAATTTGCTGATAGTTGAAGATGATCAAATACTAGCCACATCGTTAAAAATGATGGCACCTGACGGATTCAAAGTTTATTTGGTTCAAAAACCAGAACTGATCCCCGATCATGTCTTTTTTCATGGCGCACTGGTCGATATGCATTTGACAGTCCAAAGCCATTCCGAACCCGATGGCCCCATAGTTATTCAAAAACTTATTAAAAAAAATCCACAAACTGAAATTGTCGCCATGTCCGGAATATTAGATCGAGCCTTGATGGAAAAAGCGATCAAAGCCGGTGCCCAAAGGTTTTTAGCAAAGCCTCTTTTAGCCGAAGAGGTCATTGCCGTGTTAGAGAAAATTGAAGCCTACTGGAATTTACGTCAATTCACTTATGAAAAGTTTTCGACTAAAAATCATTTGGTTGGAAAAAGTCACGAAACCGATCTGCTTCGTAAAAAAATTGCTCAATTAAAAATGGAACGAACCGCGATTCTTATCGAAGGCGAAACAGGCACTGGAAAAGAAGTCGTCGCGCAATTGATTGCCGGACAAGACGGACAAAAACCTTTTGTTTCAGTGAATTGTTCTGCAGTTACAGACACTCTGTTTGAAAGTGAATTTTTTGGTCATGTCAAAGGCGCCTTCACCGGTGCCGACACCAATAAAATAGGCTATTGCGAGGCCGCCCATGGTGGGAACTTGTTTCTTGATGAAATCGAGGCCTTGCCACTCAATCAACAGGCTAAACTTTTGCGTTTTATTGAATCTGGAGAATTTAAAAAAGTCGGCGGGAAAGAGAATCAGTTTTCCCAAACTCGAATTATTGCAGCAAGCAATATTCCGCTCAAAACACTTATTGCTGATAAAAAGTTTCGCGAAGATCTTTACTTCAGATTAAGCGCCAATCTAATTGAAATTGCCCCCCTCAGAAATCGCCAAGACGACATTTTTGAGTTGGCCAATTATTTTATCGACTTAGAAAAACCCCGCCGCAATAAAGAACTTGATCCTGAAGCCATCGAAGTCTTAGCTTCCTACTCTTGGCCAGGAAATGTGCGCGAACTGAAGCGAATCTGCGAACAATTGGTTCTGACCTCGCCACTACCGATCATCCGAAGCGATGATGTTCGTAATTTGATTTTTCGTCCAAATACAACGGCAAGCGTAGAAGAATTTGACCACACACAATCCCTTGAATATTTTTTAAATACAAAAGAAAAGCAGTTTATCGAAAATAGTCTTCAAAAAACCAAGGATATCGAAAAATCTGCGGAGCTCTTGAAAATATCTAAATCCAATTTGTACAAGAAAATAAAGGACCTGGGAATTCAATATGAATAATTTATTTACAGCTTCAGCCGCCTGGGATGATCCCGCCTACCAACAAACAGCACTGATCGTTTTGCTTGTTATCTTTATCGGAGCTGCCGTTAACTTTTTTTTCCGAAAGAAGAATCAATATTCCCGCGTCGCCTGGGCGTCGATAAAAAGCTGGCTGGTTTTGGCACCTTTGATGTTTGGACTGATGGGTTTACGTCAACCGTTCCCGATTTTGGTGCTAACAGCCTTTGCGCTATTTGGAGCCAAAGTTTATTTTCAAATCATGGGTATGTTTCACCAATCCTATTTTGTTTATATTTGTTACGCTGGAATTGCGGGACTCGGAGTATTCAGTCAGATGAATAATCTGACTCTGTATAATGAAATGCCGATGGCTGTTCTTGGCTTAAGCTGCTTGGTTCCTTTGGTGCAACGAAACTATAAAAATATGATTCAGTATATTTCACTGACCTTGCTCGGATTTATTTTTCTAGGCTGGTCGTTCATGCATTTAGCACTGATTCTTAATTTTGAAAGCGGATTGTATCAGGTGATGTACTTGCTTATTTTGACTGAGTTTTGTGACAATACCAACTTATCCATCAGTCGTTATTTTAAAGGACCCAAGATAGTTAGCGAAATCAACAGCAAACGAACCTGGCTATCCACTTTGACTGCAATTGGACTGACGATTATTTTGGCCTATGGTATGCGCCATTTATTGCCTGATCGAAGTGACAAGTATTGGTTGGCTGCTGGTTTAATTGCTTCATTCGGTGGAGTGGTCGGCGACTTAGTGATGTCTGTCATCCGCCGCGATGCAGGTGTTAAAATTGTTGGATCCTTCATTATTGGACGAGGTGATTTTTTACAACGTGTGGACAGATTGATTTTTGTGGCTCCAATTTATTACTTTGTTATGGTGGCTCTCAGCTAATTAGGAATTTATGCGCGAATGGAATTATGACAATGATCAGTGGACAAAGTTGCCTGGATATATCAAGCATTTGCCACTCTTCACCCAACATTACGATTTAACCAGCCGTCTCATTCGATTTCTATGGTCGTTGATTTTGAAAAATTGGTTCTACACATTCTATATTCGCCTTGAAGTCAAAGGTGGAAATTTTAATGATCTTTACAAAACTTATAAAAAACTAATTATCATTTCAAATCATGCCTCGCATTTGGATGCCACATCCATTGCCGGTGCGATTCCCCGCGCCCACTGGATGGACTTATATATGGCGGCGGCTAAAGATTATTTTTTTTCAAACCCTTTATTTACATTTTTTTCTCAGCACTGTTTAGGTGCCATTCCTATCGATCGCAAAGATCGCAAAGGCGAAGCCGTTCAATTGATTATCACATTACTCACTCAACTCGAACGAATGTGGCTTATTATTTTTCCCGAAGGAACTCGTTCTAAAGATGGCAAGGTTCACGAATTCAAAAGAGGTATCAGTATTTTTGCACAGAAAACTGGAACTCCTATTTTATTTCTCTACATTGAAGGCAATTCTCGGCTATGGCCAAAAGGTGCGATCTTTGCAAAACCTGGAAAGTTAACCTTGCATATCGGTCCAGTTCAAGAACCGACCTCGATCGGTGAAGTGTACAAAAACTACTTGAACTGGGTTAAAACCATTGACCCTTCGGTGCTTCCAGACGATATGACCGAAGAGAATGAAATAGCTTCCGAGCAGTCCACACTACAAGATACGGAGGGTGATGATGACTCAACCACAAACAATCAAGATTAATATTGCTGGCTATGAAGTTTGCCCCGTTCCCACGGGTCTTTTTGGCTTGGACGGCGGCGCGATGTTCGGTGTTGTCCCTAAAGTCCTATGGCAGAAATCAAACCCTGCCGACGAAAATAACCGCATTCCCATGGAAGCTCGCGCCCTGCTGCTCAAATCAAAAGACCGCGCCATTTTGATTGATACCGGAAATGGCTCTGATTTTATTGCCAAGTACGGCGAAAAAATGGGTTCCAAATTTTCCGAAATGTATGCTCTGGACAAATCAGGACCAAACCTAATTTCATCATTAAAAAAATATGATCTTGAGCCTGAACAAATCACCGATGTTATTCTTACGCACCTGCACTTTGACCATGCCGGAGGCGCTACCACCGAGCGAAATGGAAAAATTGTTCCCACGTTTCCAAATGCCAAATACTACGTGCAAAAGAAAAATTTGCAGACAGCACTCCATCCCAATATCCGAGAAAAATCCAGCTATTTTGCAATCAACTACCAACCCTTGATAGATCACAATTGTTTGATCGAAGTTGATGGAAACCAAAAAAATATTATCCCAGGAATTTCATTGATGATTTCGAATGGTCACACCGAAGCCCACCAAGTCGTGATTATCGAAGACAGCGAGACAGCACTTTACTATTGTGGTGATGTTGTTCCCACCAGCAGCCATGTTCGCTTGGCCTGGGTGATGGGTTATGACTTATATCCGATGCAACTTATCGAAGAGAAAAAAAATCTTCTCGAGCAAGCACTTCAGAAAAAAACCTATCTTTACTTTGAACATGATCCCTACTGTGATGCCGCCACAATCGAACGCAACAAAGACGATTTTGCAGTGAAAGAGCGATTCCTCCTGTGATAAAAAAATTTTTTACTTCTCTTTCTGAAGAATTTTCCGAGATCCTCTTTGCCGCATCGAGTTTGGCCTATTCCACACTGCTGTCCATTGTTCCATTCTTGGTTGTCGTCCTTGCTGTTTTTCAAATGGGTGTGGGCTTAGAAACATTTTACCCCAAAATCGAAGTGCTTTTTACAACCTACCTCAAAGAAGCCACTGGAAGCCTTGCCAGCGACTACATCAAGGCAGCCATCAGCACGATTAAACCAAAAACAATGGGTATTACTGGATTACTACTTTTACTATTTACCTCGCTGGGATTGATTCGAAATATCGACACGGCTTTTCACCGCATGTGGAAAATGAAAATCAATCGTCCCCTTTACCGTCGTGTTCTTTTTTATTGGATCATCCTGCTTGCTGTTCCGGTATGTTTGGCGCTGGTGGTGGGGCTTCGTTCGGCGTCGTACTTCAATCACGTTAGCGAATCTATCGAAGATCAGTTCATGTTTTCAATCTGGACCACACTTTTTTTATGGCTGATGTTCACGATCATACCCAATGTAAAGGTCAAGGTGATGGCATCACTTCCACCAGCGATCCTGGTTAGTATTGCCCTGAATATTGTTCAATCATCATTTATATGGGCCTCATTAAAAGTCTTTCGAAAAAACAAGATTTACGGATCTCTGGCTTCTTTTCCGATCTTTCTGCTCTGGCTTCTCGTCGTTTGGTGCGTGATTCTATGTGGAGTTTCTCTGTGCTCTTTTTTACAGCAAAAAATCCTGAAAAGGCCTTAACAAAATCAAAACCCTTTGTTAAGTTGAACTCAGTTTTTAATCCATACACGGTTCCGTAGCTCAGTTGGATAGAGCAACTGCCTTCTAAGCAGTAGGTCGCAGGTTCGAGTCTTGCCGGAATCACCAATTTTTTTTGAACTAAATTTATTACGATTTTTCAATATGACCTGGTTGACGCTTAAGATCGCGAATCAGAAGTTCATTATGTTTACTTATTGGTAACAATTTAAAATCCTCAATGTGCATTTTATCATAGATATATCGAATCAACAATTCAGAAATCCAAGACCATATCCACTTACTCAAACTGATCTTGCTAAAGAACTTGGCGACTAATTAAGCTCATCAAAGTATTACAAGCTCCTATTAACCTTATCTTTTTTTAGTAAATACTTTTGTTTTTTACTTTCAAAATTACGCTCCCAATCTGCTGGCTCTTCGCTGTAACTTCCATCGACTGTCGCACTCATGTATTTTTTAAAAACATTGCTAAATGATATAAACGCACCTTTTTGCGGACCAAATACATTTTCCAAAGCCTTCTGATTCTGGACAAATGCTAAAAATAAGCTTTTATCCAATTGCGGCTGAAATCCCATTTTTTCTAATTCTCTGAATGTGGAACCATCATTTGTTAATCCATCAAATGGCGCATCTGAATAAATAAACTGATCATTCTTCATATCACGCGTGATTAAATGAATTGTTTCGTGAGCTAGGTATTCAGGTCGCGCGTATAAATCCCAATAGTCTGGACTGACAGCATATTCATTGGGTACTGGCAATATAGTGATCGGATGAAATTTTAGTTTTTGAGTCATAAAGTAGTGTGCTAAATCACCAACATTTGATCTTGTTACTTTTGAAATACCTATTTTTTTATACAAATCAGTCTCATCTATAAAAACAGGTATAATTTCAAAAGTAAAATCGATACCTAATCGATTTTGCGTGGACGACAACAATGTACTAATTGCTTTCATTTGCTTTTCAATTGTATTTTTCATTATGGGATTATGAGCTAAGCTAACTGAGCCATTCTTTGTGTAAGATTTTATATTAAAAAAACTATCATCTGGTGGAAATTTAATATCAAGAGCTTGTGATTCTAAAAACTTATTTAACTCATTTTTTTCTTTTTCCGTTGTTAATGAAAAGTGATAAGCCCCCACAAAACCTATTCGTAACTGAACTTTCCATTGGCCTTTTTCATTAATAATAACTTGCCCTGAAGAATGACTGATCTTGTCCATAGAAAATAATGTTTCAATTGGATAGCGCCCAACCAATTGCGGTTGGGGTTTTAAAGGATTTAGCTTTGCTTGAGCAAAAACAAGAGCAGAAAACAAAATATGTAAAATAAATATTTTCATAGCCATCCTGAATTCCTTGAACTTAAAAAATAGAGCAATATCAATTCCAGATTTAATGTAACTCCATGGAGATGACAGCCATTACCTGTCTAACTTTTTATCGCTGACTATTAACGTCTCTTAGTGATCCACTTTAGACAGTCTGACGGCTCAGTTCCTATTAATTCGCTTTAAATCTGGAATTGATATTGCTCTTACTTATCTTGATAAACCATTTTACTTTGAATAATTTGGGAAATAAATCCCACAAATTTGAAATGGAAACTCTAGGTATTTATGAAAAAGATTTTTTTATCTCTGACCTTTACTCTCTGTTTAACTTCGACTGCTTTAGCTCAATCGCGAGCATGGTTTGATGCCGAATACTACAAAGGAAAAACAACAAGAGAAGAAGCTCAACCCAATCGAACAGATCTTAGAAACCATTCGGATTCTGATCAACAAAAACTATTAAGCTCTGGAATTCGTCTGCGCTTTGAGAAACATAACTACAGTAAACATTTTGATGTCCCCCTATTTTTTGACAAATTTGGAACACGTTTTGTTGCCTATATAACAAACCCATCTGGTGATAAGCTAATTACATGGGAAGCCTTAGATCGTTTAGTGAAAAGTATTCGCGATTACAATGGTGACAATACGGCACGAGTAAAATCTAAATAGCGAATTCAGGCTTTGGTCCTATCTACAAAGATTCATCTGAGCCTTTGATTAAGCAACCATATCTGACTTCAACAGTGCTGCCCTCGGTAACGGGCTCATTAAAGGTAATTGCAGTTTCCGCAAGTTTGTAATTCGAAACAACTTGGCCATTCACTGTGACATGAACAGAATTCATATACGGCGAACATTCTAAATTAACCACCTTAAGAGTATTTAAAATTTTATCTTTAAATAAAATTAAACTTTTTGTGTAGTCCGTATCGCAAATACTTCCAACTCCACCGCCAGTTAAACTTGAAAGTTTATCGTAAAAAGTCCCTGAATAGGCCGTCGATTCTTGGCTTTGAGAAAATTCACAACTCATATCGTTTGGTTTAATTATAATTGAATTGAAGGTGAAATTGACATTTCCCACTTTTTTTAGAATAGCTGCAAGACGAGACTCGGGTTTATCATCTTTTGTTAAAGGAAAAAAATGATTTAACTCTTCAGAGTTTTTGATTCTTGAGATATCACCACCCACAGAGGCTTCATCCTCATCTGAAATTAGTAAAACCGCAAAATTGGCACCGGCGCGATAGCAATCTGGATTTCGTTGCATATGATCCACTGTCGCACGCAATCCACGCTCATTTCCAGAGTTGGATCCCCCAATTGGAATCGCATCAAGTGTCCTTCTAAAAATGCTATCTAAGGAACTTTGACCACGAGAAATTACTTTTCTATTTTGCCCCATTGATACTTTCCAAGGTACGGCACGGCCATGTTCAAAACCTAAGCCTGAAGAGTATCCTTGCGTTGTGGTTAAACACATTTGCCATTGTAACCCACTGGTTTCAAGTAGACTTGTAAAATTGGAAAGCTTATCAGCTAATTTCATGACATCGGCTTTCATTGACGAAGAATCATCAATAACAAGTAGCACGTCCAAATAAGGATTATCCTTTGCCGGATCAACAAAAACGGTTTTTACTTTTGAGATAATTTGATCCCCATTTGATAATCCAGTTTGCGCATCTGGCACAGGTGCAAAATCAGAACGATTACATGCACTAATTAAAAATACTGAAAAAATTATTCCATAATAGAAACATGATTTAATTCCTGACTTCATATTCTTGCCCCGCCTATTATTGATCAATGGTGTCAAACACAAGACTGTTATCGGGCATACAAACTGATTCTTTGAATAAATTAGAAATATTTTTTAAAAAAGGAATTATTCAAGATCAAAGTCTTGGTCTATACCCTTTAGCCAATGGACAGAATCCAAAGAATGATCAGAGTTTAAGGTATGAAACGCACTTTGCCACAAGGAGGGCTTAAAATGAGATCAACTTTAACCTACGACCTGCCAACCAGACTTTTCCACTGGCTTTTTTCCGGCCTATTTTTGTTGTCCTTTGCCATTGCTAAAATAGTGGATGATGATTCGATTATTTTCACCTATCACATGCTCATGGGCCTGATTTTAGGAGGCCTTGTGCTATGGCGCATTGTTTGGGGCTTTTTTGGATCAAAACACGCCAGATTTTCGGGTTTTAATCTAAACCCCCTAGATCTTAAAGACTACTTCCTTGGGATTCTGTCAGGTTCAAAAAAGCGCTGGTCAGGGCATAACCCCGCATCGAGTTGGGCTGCTATCACCATGTTTGCGCTGGGATTGGGATCGGCCATAACTGGTTACTTGATGTCGACAGGTAATAAAGAAACCTTTGAAGATATTCATGAATTTATGGCCAACACTTTTATTGTTGTCGTGATTCTGCACATTGCTGGCGTGCTTCTTCACTCTATTCGTCATCAAGATAAAATTGCACTCAGCATGGTTGATGGAAAAAAAGAGTTCACTGAAAATAGTGAACCCATTCCCTCTTCACGGCCTTTTGCTGCATCGCTATTGATAGCACTTGTATTGGCTGCAGGCATTTATCTTTACAAAAATTTTGATTCACAAAATGGAACCCTGCAGCTGCTTGGACAAACACTACAACTTGGAGAAGACCAAAATGATAATGGAGAAGATGATGATGACGATTAGTAATTCATTGTGTAGCCTCATTTTATGAATAGAAACGAACGTATCGTCATTATTGCTATACTTGCCATTGTTACACTAATGGTGGTTCTGGATCTACTGACAGACTCAACAGAAGGCGTTCCTATTTGGCATGTTCTCGTCGAAGGCGGGGCTGGTTTTGCTGCCTTGTTTGGAATTTTTTATTTCATGAAGGGGTCTTACAATCTTCAGCACAAACTTTCAGATTCTCTCACTGAAAATATCAAACTTAAACAAGAAGCTGATGATTGGAAAACGGAGGCTCAAAAATATATCGAAGGCCTCTCCAAATCCATTGATCTCCAACTGACTAAGTGGAACTTGTCCAACGCCGAAAAAGAAGTGGCCCTTTTGCTATTAAAGGGTCTTTCGTTAAAAGAAATTGCCAGTATTCGAAATACCACTGAAAAGACAGCCAGCGTGCAATCTATCTCGATATATTCAAAGTCGGGATTATCTGGGCGATCCGAGCTTGCCGCTTTTTTTCTCGAAGATCTCTTGCAACCACAAACAGTGTGATGAAGTATGAGACAAATTTCTTTCCAAAACCTAAAAGGTCTTAGCAAAACTTCTAATGGACTGACTCAGCAAGAAGTGCTGAGTCAGCAAAATAAGTTTGGAAAAAATGTAATCGTAGAAGTCTCATCCAATCGACTTCTTGAAATTCTCAAAGAAACATTTCATGATCCCATGATCTGGTTTTTAATTGGAATTGGTATCGTTTTTTTTGTAATTGGCCAAAAAAGTGAGGGCATCACTCTCTTTGTCGCCATACTACCACTGACTTTGATGGATGCCTTTCTCCACTGGCGAACTCAAGCGTCAACATTAGGACTTAAAAGTAATCTGACGACAAGAGTATTTGCAATTCGTAGTGGGCACGAAATTGAAATTGATTCAAAGGAACTTGTTCCTGGCGATCTATTAAAGTTATCAACCGGAATTTTTATTCCTGCCGATGGAGTCATTGAGGACGCTCACGAAATTCAAATTGATGAATCCGTTTTAACAGGCGAGACTTTTCCAATTCAAAAAATAAAGTATCAATTCAATCCCTTCAGTCAAACTGAAAAACCGGAAGTCCCTATTAACTCCGAGTCATTAGCTTTTGCGGGCACTCGTGTCCTGACCGGAAATGGACTTCTTAGGATACTTTTCACAGGTTTAAATACTTCATATGGTGAAATCGTTCAGTCTGTATCACAAATGCCTCATGAGCGAACTCCGTTGCAAGTTTCCATTGGAAATTTAGTTAAGAATCTTATCTATGTAGCAGCTGGATTTTGTCTTTTACTAGCAGGTCTCCGAATTTATCAAGGTCATGGCTGGCTGGACGCGCTACTTAGTGCTGCCACATTAGCAATTGCAGCCATTCCAGAAGAATTTCCTATAGTTTTCACATTTTACTTAGGAGTTGGTATTTATCGACTGGCTCAAAAACAAGCTCTGGTTCGCAGAGCTGTATCCGTCGAAAATATTGGTCGCATTACTCAGATATGTACTGACAAAACCGGCACAATGACAACGGGTGAACTTGTACTTACTCATATTGACTCAACATCTTCGAAAAATGAAGAAGACGTTTTGGTGGTTAGCGCCCTATCCAGTAATTCCGAAAGTGCTGACCCTGTTGATATTGCCATTCTTAAAAAGACTCTCGCTCAAAACATAAACTTACCGCAAGCTACAAAGCGCTTTCCCTTCACCGAGGATCGCAAACGGGAATCTGCTTTTGCTGAAATTGATGACCAACATACAATCTTAACCAAGGGCGCACCCGAAACAATTTTAAATTTGACCCAAATGACCCATGAACAAAAAGAATTTTGGATTAATAAAACAATTCAATGGGCCAAAGATGGCCACAAAGTTCTAGCGTGTGCAAAAAAATATTTAAGTGTTGATGAGTTCAAGGCCGGCCAAGAACTCAATTCAGGTTTTGAATTTATGGGACTTTTAGCATTTGAAGATCCCCCAAGACAAGAAGTCGCTGAGGCAGTTGAATATGCCTCTAAAAATCAAATCAAAGTGCTCATGCTAACTGGTGACCATCCCGAAACCGCAGCTGCCATTGGACGCGAAGTAGGATTGGGGCGAGGAAATCCAGTCGTGGTATCTGCAGAACTCCAGCCGAATAAATTTGATGCTGAGTATTTTGAATTAAATCCTAAATTCTTAAAATCAATTGATATCGTAGCCCGATGCACTCCACTTCAAAAACTTCAAATAGTTGATGCTCTAAAACGATCTGGTGAAATCGTTGCTGTTACTGGCGACGGCGTTAACGATGTCCCTGCACTGAAGGCGGCTGACATTGGCATTGCTATGGGGCGAAGAGGTTCTCGAAGTGCAAAAGAAGTTTCTTCGATTATTTTAGGAGATGATAATTTTAAAACAATTATTGCCGCGATTATGGAAGGCCGACAGCTCTTTTCTAATCTTAAAATAAGTTTTGAATATTTATTGCTAATCCATATTCCATTCGTAATGACTGCAGCGGCAGTGCCTCTTCTGGGCTATGATCTCGTCTACTTGCCTGTGCATATTGTTTGGTTAGAACTAATCATTCATCCAACCGCAATTTTGGCATTCCAAGCTATGGCATCGCCCAAGACGACAAAATCAACCAGTCAATTTTTCCAGAAATCTGATATTTTTCGTCTGGCCATTTTTGGCGGCGGATTAGCCTTTGCGATAGGGTTTATTTTTATTTCGAGCATTCAAGAAAATCCAGACGTGGGATTTGCCAGAGCAAAGGTCATGATTATGTTATCTATTTGGAGCGCATCTCTTGTTATTTACAGTACTCGTCTTCAAACGCTATCTTCGAAATTAGTTGTTGGCGGAACCCTAGCTTCTCTTCTACTTATTCAACAAAGTAGTGCCGCCTCCATCCTTCAAATTGTAAGCTTGTCAGGTAAAAATTGGATCGAAGCTATAGCCACTACTCTAATTTTTGTTGCTGCAGTATCAGTGTACGATTTTGTCCGTAAAAAAATACAATCGTCAAATATTTGAAAAATAATCCTTACAAGTTCTTCAATCGCATCTTTAAAATCTCACCCCACTTCGGTGAAATGGGAGCTTGTTCATCGAGTTCATTCTGAACATGCACACGAACGGGATAACTGTCTGTATGTAAATACTTAACATACGCCTGATCTTTAAATTTTGAAATCACCACCTGAGCAAAATACTGACCCTCCCAAGCTTGCTGATAAGTGTCGCTTCCTTGGGGAAATGCCTCGGCAGCAAGCATGGCCAATTCGCGATGGTCACCATACTGGCCATCTTTATCGAATAGGAAAACGGTCGCATTTTTCACGTTGCCATCATCAAGTCTGACAGCAACGGCAAATTCCAATGCCTTGTAACCCTGAGTCCCCGTGTCCGTTTCTTTTAAATAGTCCTTCGCTTTCCAGTTTACAAATTCTTCAACGCTGTCGAATCTAAAATCTTTTAAGTATTTAAGCCCATCGACGAAGTTTTCAAAGGTTATTTCATGAGGCTCATCACCCAGTACTTCTTTCTCTTCGGAAAGCAGTCTCAAGGCCAGCTTATACTCAGTATCGGTTTTTGATCCACTCCATGTGACTTGTGGGGTCACTATTGGGGCTCCACTGTCAAAATTAAAGACATCCTTGCAGAGTAAATTACCTCCAGCCCAGGATACTTGCGATATGATAAGTAAAATAGCGAAGATTCTCATAATGCTTGAACATAGCAATTCCGGTACCGATTCGCTCGTCAATTTTTTAGACAGCACTTCCTTATTTACAATCTACTTTGTATACCCAGGAAAACCACTTCCAACAATGGTACTCTCGAATGAACAAGCCGAGGTCATTATGAAATTAAATTTAGTTCTATTCACTCTTTTATGTTCTTTTAATAGTTTTGCTGGGAATGGAAAAATTGAACTCAAAAACTCTGAACTTCAGGTTAGCCTTCATCCTGATCGCTTCGCAGGCGCTATCGAATCCATCAAATGGAAAAACAAAGAATTTATTAATATTTTTGATCATGGACGACAACTTCAGTCTGCAATACAAATCGATGGTTATGGTGAATGCCACAACCCCACAGAAGCCGGCTCATCACACGATGGAAACAGCTCAAAAACAACATCGGTCCTGACTTACTCAAGCAAGTATTCAGATTCTAAACTTCTGGTGCAAACTCAAATGGCACAATGGAGCTTCAATCGACTGACGGGCGCCTGCAAAAAAGGACTCGATGAGCGTGTGAAAAATCCACTGTCACAACATTACTTAAATAAAACAATTGAGATAGGGCATAACAATGATCCCCAAATTATAAGAATAAGTTTAACATTTGCGTCGCTCGAGACATTAGTTAGTAAAAATATTCTTTTTGAACTTCTCACAGGATATTTAAATTCAGAGTTTGATCAGTTTTATTTTTTAAAAGATTCTGAAATTTTAAAACCTGAAAAATTCAACGATATTTCAGGAAATGGATTTCCAGCTGGTTCTTTTCAAACGTCCAGTCAAACTCCAATAATCCAAGCTGACCGTTCAGGGGATTATGCGATGGGTATTTATTTTCCACAAGATCAGAATAAAAATTGTTGGGGACAATTCCAAGGGTATGTGATGTACAAGTTTAATCTTGGTGGACATGGTTCAAACGGGAATGCCACCAACAAATGGTCCTTGGCGTATAATGAAAACCTCAAATCCAGCTGCTTTAAAAAAGAAGAAGGCTATTTGAAAAGAACATTTGAAGTCTATCTTGTCGTGGGTGATCTAAAGTCAGTACACCAAAAATTAAAAAACCTTACTGGAGCTAACTGACACCACAAAAACTGGAATACGAATTGCTATCTAGCCAGTTACAAAGAATTTGGTGTCAAAAAATTCATAAGGAGAATCAAATGAAGAGAATTATTTTAGCAATTGCAGCTTGCATCGGTCTTAGCTCTATTGCCTCTGCAGATCAGTGGTATGGAGATCGCGCTTATATAAGATGCAATCCAGATGTTCAACGCGCCATTTACGATCGGCGAGTGACTTCTGCATACGATCACTACATGAGATATGGCCAGTCTGAAAATAGAGTCACAGACGGAAGATGCTCCGCCTACGATGCTCCTTACTGGTTTGTTGAACAATGCTATCTTCTGAGAAATCCAGATGTTCGCTCTGCACTCCGAGGTGGAGATTTTCTTTCAGGATGGCACCACTACCGTGTTCACGGTCAGTACGAAAACAGAGCTATCGAGTGTAAATAATTTGTAAAAGGCTTAGATACTCATCTAAGCCTTTCACTTTTTATCTATTTATTTAAGAATGGCTTAATCAATTCCATTGGAAATGGAATTATTATTGTTGAGGTTTGGTTATTAGACATTTCAATCATAGATTGTAGATAGCGCAACTGCAACGAAACTGGATTTTGAGATAAAACATCAGCGGCTTCAGAGATTTTTTGACTGGCCTGCATTTCGGCTTCGGCTGCGATGACTTTGGCGCGTCTTTCACGCTCAGCTTCTGCCTGCCGAGCCATTGCTCTTTGCATTTCATTTGGCAAATCCACACCTTTTATTTCCACGTGGCTTACTTTAACTCCCCAAGGGTCCGTTTGCGCATCTAAAATTTCTTGCAGATTTTTATTTAAACGTTCTCGTTCGCCAAGTACCGTATCTAAATCCACTTGCCCCAGAACAGAACGCAAAGTGGTTTGCGCCAACTGCGATGTTGCTACCAAATAATCTTCAACTTCAATCGTCGATCGAATTGGCTCTACGACTCTAAAAAAAACAACGGCATTCACCTTCATTGTGACATTGTCTTTTGTGATGATGTCCTGTGGCGGCACGTCCATCGTGACAGTTCTGAGATCAACTCGTACCATGCGATCTATGACAGGAATAAGAATAATTAATCCTGGCCCCTTAGCTCCAATAATTCGTCCTAATCGAAATACGACACCACGTTCATACTCTTTTAGAATTCGAATAGCTTGAGTAAAAAACCATATCACTGCCAATAAAATAATAGAAAAACTAAATGGTATCGACAAATCAAAATTTTCCATCCCCTACTCCTTATCTCGAATAACTTCGAGAGTTAAACCTTTCGATCCTCGAGCCGTGACATTATTATTTTCTGCCATGGGCTCTTCCGAAATAAAATTCCAAAGTTCTCCTCGAATTAAAACTTTTCCTGATTTTCCATCTCGATTCACTGATTGAATGCGACCTTTATAGCCCTGCACACCACCAAAATCTCCACCTCCGACATGCTTCATAGTTTCATCAGATTTCTTTTTTATCCGAGAAACCGCATATCCGATAAACATTGTTCCTAAAATTAAAAATCCTCCAATCGCTCCAATTAGCCACGAACTTATCCTTAAATCTGTGGCAACAGGATCCACGACCCAAAGCAGGCCAAATATCAGCGCAACACTGCCTCCGACTGCAAGCACTCCACCAGAGGCCACAAAAACTTCTGAAACAATCAAAAGTATGCCGACTCCCAAAAGAATTAGTCCTCCCATGTGAATGGGAATTGTTTGAAAGGCTATGAAGGCAATGATTAAACACAAACCTCCCAGGACTCCACCAATGCCTAAACCAGGCGCCGAGAGTTCAGAATAAATCAGCAGTATTCCAAGAGATACCAGAATGGCCGCAATGTTAGGATGAGATAAATAATTAAGTACTTGTTCTCCCAAAGTCATTTCAACAGGATGGAATGCAGTATTTTTCAGGTCATTTTTCAAAATTACTCTATTGGAACCAACTTGAATTGGACGATTATTCATGGCTTGCATTAGCTCATCTCTATTCGTCGCAATTATTTCAATAAGATTCACTTTCAAAGCTTCTTCCGCGGTGAAACTATTACTTTTTGAAACAACTTCACTGGCCGCTTTCACATTTCTTTTACGAAGCCCAGCCATTGACCTGGCAAATGCAGAAATATCACTAACAGCTTTATCTGCCATCGCTCCTTTTATGTCTTCGCCCTGCGCTCCAACCGGATGCGCAGCGCCAATATTTGTTCCTGGCGCCATGGCTGCTAAATGCGATGAAATCATCAGCAAAGCTCCTGCAGAAGTTGCTGACGCTCCGGCAGGTGTTGTAAAAATAATAACCGGGATTTTAGCTTGATCAATACTTTGCGCCATCTCGCGAACACTCGTCACGAGTCCACCTGGTGTATCAAGCTCAACTAATAAAAAATCCGCCTTAGCGATCTCTGTTTCTTCAATTGCTCTTGCCAGATAACGAGACGTTGCCGGATTAATCGTTCCACGGATTTCAATAAATTTTGCAATCGAACTCCAGGCGTTTGTAGCAAACAAAAGAATAGTAGTGGCCATTATAACATTCATCACTCAACCTACTTCAAACTGCCTCAAAGCAAGATCAAAGCCACCATCAGTAAATAGGAGGCAATTGCGTTTCATATTGAGAGCTGACAATGGGGTGACATGGTATCTCATGAGACATTTTGCCAAAATTTTTAGGACTAAGGTCATTCAATGGGTTGTGTTCCCAACATAAACTCGAGATAATAAGGCTTCATATTAATCGTGTCATAAAGGGTTCAGGATTTAATCTCCTGAAGTAATCCGAAAAGTAGGGTCACTTTTCAAGCGAGGTACCTTATGTCAATACGTGTTGGATTGCTTGGATTTGGTCGAACTGGTTCTTTGGTTGCTAAAGAAATTGTCAATGATGCAGAGCTTTCGCTGGAGTGGGTTTGTCGAAAAACAATTCCAACAAATTTGAATTATGCCAGTCACTCTATCGGATTTGATGATAATTTTGCACCTTTTGTTTCATTTGAAAATATGTCCAAAGATTTTCTAAAAAAATATCCTGTTGATATTGTTATTGATTTTTCTTCCAGTGCGGCTGCAGCATCTTATGATATTCTTGCAAAAGCTGGAATTAGAATAATAACTGCTATTTCTAAATACGCACCTGAAGATTTTATACGTGTCCAAAAAGCCTCCGAAATCACAGCCGTCTTAGCCTCGCCGAATATCACACTTGGAATCAATTGGCTTATGATTGCATCCAAAGTCCTTAAGCACATCATACCCCATGCCGATATCGAAGTTGTCGAAGAACACTTCCGAGATAAAAAAGAGATTTCAGGCACGGCACTTAAACTAGCAACGCAACTTGATTTGGAGCCCAATCAACATGTGAATTCCATTCGTGTTGGTGGCATCGTCGGACGCCATGAAGTTATTTTTGGACTTCCTTATCAAACAATACGCCTTACCCACGAAAGTGTAAATCGAGCCGCCTTTGGTACAGGAGCAGCTTTTGCGGGGAAATGGCTTTATAAAAAAACTGCAGGACTCTATACGATGGAGCAAGTCATGCATGAAAAGTTTTTAAAAAAAATAACTGAGCTCAATTTTTACTAATAATTCGCTAGAACTGATCAGAAAGGGTTGTGAGATGAAAAAACAAATATTTTACTTAATTTCAAAGTATGTGTTTGCATTTTTTTTAATAACGCCAATATCTGTGCTCGGTGCGGATCTTTTCAAACCCGATATAAATTGGTCACTTCAACAGCTCAAGAAGAAAAAAATCAACTCTTCATTTTTAAAAATACTTAAAAAAAATTATGATAAAAAATCATTCACAAGCGTTATTCGATTAAATACGTTGGGGTTTTTATCTCCTCCCAATCATATGTCTCTTGTTTCTGACGAAGCTGTAATGAAAAGCTTAGATTTTCTTAATCAAAATAAAACTAGCTTTGATATTGCCCTTAAAGAATACACAGTCCCGCCTGAAATTATCACATCACTTCTTTGGGTTGAAACTCGTCATGGAAAAATTACTGGAACATTTCACGTGCCCAGCGTCTATCTTCATTTGCTTCAATTAAGTCGTCAAAAAAATCAAAACTATCTTTTCAAAATAGCTAGAAAAAGTACATCCAGTCATGGAATAAGCAGTAAAGATTTAAGAAAAAAAATAAAAGAACGATCAATCTGGCGGGCCAAATGGGCTCTAGAAGAACTTATTGCTCTTGAAAAAATGCACCATGCGAAACAAAAAGATCTTAAAAATCTGAAAGGTTCATTCGCTGGAGCCTTTGGACTTCCACAGTTTATTCCATCAAGTTATCGTGCATTCGCCTGCTCGAGCGCAGATCGTCCGCCAAATCTATTCACCCATGAAGATTCTATTCAGAGCGTGGCTCGCTACTTGATGGTTCACGGTTGGGATAACTTGAACACTGAGCATCAAATTAACTCATTGATGAAGTACAACAACAGTCGCGATTATGCCGAAAGCATTATTGAATTGGCAAAAAAAATACGAAAACTGATTAAAGAGAAAAAGCTACGAGCCGTTGCCGCAGATAAAGACACGTTGTCATCCTAATTTTTCATTAAATCCCTGCCGGCCAAGTATCTGGTATCTTTCCACCAGAATAGATAGAATGCAGCGATCGGAGCGCATGTGTTTTATCAACAAAAATAAAAGCATCATACCTCTTTGAAAGAATCGTGGGAACATAGTTTCCCCGCTGCTCGTGCTTCGGATTGTAAACCACCCCAACAGCTCGGTGCCCCCTCTTCTGCGAAAACGCCGAGTGAGCTTTATCTTCAAGCATAATATAAAAACTATTTGAATTTGATTTCAAGGCAGCCTTATGGAAGAAATGTTCATAGCTGCCTTCTTCGGCTGGAGGTAACGGCATGATCTCTTCTGATCTCCCCCATGCTGATCCCGCCAGCACGTGGCCTTGATAAGTTCCAAACCCTATCAGGGCGACGTTCTCGTCGCCGTAACTTTGACGAGCCAAACCGCCTAAGTTGATATAACCATTCGCATGCATATCCGTAGCCCGGTAATCGCCAATGTGGGTGTTGTGAGCCCAGACAATGCATTTTGAATCTTCACCTGATTTTTCTAAAAGCTTATCCAGCGTGTCCATCATATGACTGTCACGTATATTCCACGAGCTGGCATCCCCCGCCAACATGGCTCGATAATATGTTTCAGCGTTGGCAACTATACGTGCATTCTGCTGAGCATTGAATAGTTCGTCACCATCTTGAATTAAATTTTTCATGCGCGTTTGCAGAACCAATTGCAACGCTTGCACAGCTTCTTTTTCACAACCCGAAGCATTCGCAAACAAAGATCTCGCATAAGAAACTTCATCCTCCTCGAAGGGATCAAAACAGGCATAGCGTTGCTCGATCTCATGAGCCAAATAAGGATCCGTTTTTTTAAAAATTCTTATCACTTCGCTGATGGATTCAAAAAGAGAATAGACATCCAATCCATAAATTCCTGCCGAGTGCTTTCTCATCCATTCCGCCAAATCAGCCACTTCTGCATTGGCCCACATCCAGGTAGGCCAACGATGATTATGCTTTAATATCTCATAAGCACTGCCCACTTTTCCACTCTGAATATTCTGATTCAATCGGTAGGCATCTGGCCAATCCCCCTCGATGGCAATAAACTTAAATCCATGATCTTTAATCAGACGACGTGAAATTTGACTTCGGAGTTCATAAAATTCATGAGTGCCGTGGGATGATTCTCCAAGCATAACAACTCGCGTGTCTTTTAGAGATTGAATCAAGCGATCAAAATCTTTTTCATTTCTCAATTTATTCATTCCCAAGTTGATGGCAGTCTCTAAAGTATTTGCTATTTTTGATTGAATTCGGACTTTTTTTATATCTAAATGATTCTCAAACCATTGCTGAGACAGCTTGGAAACTTCCTCTAAGGTTCCGGGTTCTTCAAATAAATGCGTGGCCCCATCAACCAACGTTAGCTTTGAATGGGAAAGACTTTGTTGAGCATGCTGATTCAGTTCAATCACTTTAAAATCCAGACTTCCAACAATTAACAAAGTGGGTGTGGTCACAAAATCTAAAGCAGATCCTGCTAAGTCCGGACGACCTCCTCGACTGACAATGGCAAAGACTTCACTTTTTTTATCCAATTTCGAAGCTGCATGAATGGCGGCCGCCGCCCCTGTGCTTGCTCCAAAATACCCGATAGCGATATGTTCCAATCCCGGTCGAGTTCTTAACCAATGAGTTGTCTCGACCAGACGATGACTGAGTAGCTCGATATCAAAAATATTTTTTCGATCGCGCACCTCTGATTCGGTGAGCAGATCAAATAACAAGGTCCCAAATCCTGCACTTTGCAAGTTTTCAGCAACCATTCGATTTCGGGGACTCATGCGACTGCTTCCACTTCCGTGTGCAAATACAATAATTGCCTTCATAGATGGCGGCAACACCAAGTCTCCGTGTAAAGCCACTTGATCAATAGCAATGGTCACACTGCGAATCGATGTTCCACCCGCATGATGAAGTCTAAATTCCTGAAGCAATCGAAGGACCTCTTCATCAGTAATTTGTGAGAAATCTTCATACCACTCACCAACAGAACTGAGTTCCTCCGACACCTCAACAGCTACAACTTCAGACACTTTGTTTTGTAATTGCCGCACAGAACTTGCCGCAGCGACTGGAACAGCCACAATAATTTTTGCAGCCCCACTGTGCTTTAAATACTTAATAGTTGCCAACATCGTTGATCCCGTCGCTAATCCATCGTCAGCAATGATCACCACACGACCTGCAACATCTACAGCTTTTGAATTGTTGCGAAATAATCTGATCTGTTGTCGAATTCTTTCTTTTTCCATAAGAACAACTGAGCTCAAATCATCTGGTGAGACACCCATCCGTGCCATGAGACCTTGGTTCCAGACGGGATCTTCGTGTTCACAAATTGCCCCTAACGCCAATTCCGGCTGAAAGGGAGCCCCAATTTTTCGAGCACACAAAATATTCAAATCTGATTGTAATGCGGCTGAGACTTCAGCCGCTATTGGGATGCCACCACGCGGTAATCCAATAACTATTGGATTTAGATCCTTAAATTTTATTAACTTTTTACTCAGTTCATTTCCTGCATGTTTTCGATTTGAAAAAATCATTGTTGCTCCTCAGAAATTACTGATTTTGCAGCAATCGAAGTGCCATCCATGACACAGTCGAATTATCTCTACATTTTTTAATCTCTCAATGTTCTCATTACTGCAGTGATTTTTCAGAGCGTACAATTTCAATCAAAGCATTTAATGCATCTGTCGATGTGAAGATCCCAAAGAACTCATCCGATTCATCATTCACAATCACACTTCCAATTTTATTTTTCGACATTTGAAAAGCCACATCGTCCAAACTGGCTCCCGAATTAACAGTGACTGGATTTGATACCATGATATCTTTGGCTAATACCAACATCTTTTCACGCATACTCAAGGCTCCTGCAACCCTCAAGTCACGATCACTAACAATTCCCACAATTAGTCCGTCTCTGGTAATTGGAATGTGACGCACACCATGAACAGTCATTAAATTTTCAAGGTCATCCAAAGCTGTATTTTCGACGGCTGTTACGGGGTTCGGTGTTGTAAATTCCTCGACTGGCAATTTTAGCTTTTTCATACATGTCTCCTTGTTTCAACCTGTACTAACGCAAGTTTGCTGCCAATGGCATGGCCTCTGCTCTATGACACGAGGATAGGTCTCATAACTTATAAAACAAAAACAACGCTTTTGTTGTGACACTTTGGCACAGCATTGAGACAAAAGGAGAACAAAAATGGCACAGGTAAAAATCAGATTCGTCAACTTTGACCGCAGCACAGCCCTCGAGACATATACTGAGAAGCATGTCGAAAATCTATTACGACGGATTGAGACACGACACGGAGATTCCAAATCTATCGAAGTCCAATTCAGACTGGATAATCGAGCCTCTTTAGGTACTATTAAAAATAGCGAAGTGATGATCAGCTATCGCTATCCAGGAATTAAAAAGATTTTACATATTAAAAAGCAAGGTTCTGATTTGCGAAAAGTCTTAGTTGAAGCGATTCGTGCCACAGAAGGTATGATCCAAAGAGCTTCCGAAAAATCCGAAGGGGGGCGTCGAAAGCTTGGAAAGTCAAAACACAGTGTACGCGAACTCCGAGAGATTCACGAAGCCGTTTAGCGTCGTAAATCCAAAAGATCTTTTTCAATAAGCTCGAGCAATTCTTCAGATGTGAATTGCTTCGAGCTTTCATTCGAAACAAGATCCAAACGTTTATGGGATTCAAATTCTTCGTGCTGAAAGTAAACATAAGCCGAAGCCCCGACAAAGGTAATCAATCCTGCCGGTACACTTAAAAATCCCATCATAGCCACTGGATTCAAGGCCACGCTGACCGTCGCGCCACCAATAATAGCCGCATTCTCAAGATAGTGCTTTGTTCTCAGTTTACTAATAATGGTTTCCAATTCTGACTTTGAAAATGATCCACCCGCCAACACTCGGCAGTGGGTTTCAGACTGACATGCTAAAAACAGCGTTGTTTGTGTCTCTTGATCAATTAATTTTTTCACAAAGACATCGGCGCTGGCTTGGCTTAAAAAAGAAACCGTTGATAATAGAACAAGAATAAGTGCTTTCATATGACCTCATTTGAAATTGTCCACTTGTCCTTAAGCTAGAATCATGCCTCGTGGAAACGCTCAGGTTAGATCTTGAGGCAGTTGGACTGTCAAAAACTTAGATACTCGCCGCATTTGAGTCTGCTTCTCTAGTTTTTTAGGTTAATTTTTTAGGCTAATTTTTCAGCTACGTCAGCTCAGCCAACAAATCCCAGCCAAACTTTTCAAGTTTAGTTTCACCAATACCGTGAATTGATCGTATTTGGTCCAGATTTCGCGGATTAACTTCAGCCAATTCACGCAACGTTCGATCACCAAAAATAACAAAAGCTGGAACGTCCAACTCCGTTGCTTTTGCTTTTCGCCAGTTCCGCAATTTCTGAAATCGCATTTCACTTTCAGCATCCAAATTGTCATTAAACTTTTGTAATTGTTTTTTCTTGGAATACGCTTTTATCTGAATCACTGGTTCTTGAACTATTCGTGATGATTGAGGATCACACGTGTCGCAATGACCACATTTTTTCAATCTCTGTGAATCGCGATAGTAAGTCAAAATTTCAGAATGGCGACACTCTCCGGCTTCACAATAACTCACCAGTGCATCTAGGTTCTTCCATCGTAAATTCTTTATGGCCTTGCCTGCTGTTGAATTTTGAATAAAAAAGGACTGCAGTCCTTTATCTTTTTTTGAATACAACAATAAACAAGTCGAATGCGCTCCGTCACGTCCCGCTCGCCCCATTTCTTGGTAAAGAGAATCAATATTTGCAGGCATCTGATAGTGCACCACCAAACGCACATCCGGCTGATCTATCCCCATTCCAAATGCATTTGTAGCCACTAGAATTCGCAAATTTCCCACTGCAAAATTAGTCTGGATGGTTGTTCGATCTGACGTGGACAACCCCGCATGATAAAAACCCACTTTTTCATAACGACTTTCCAACACTCGACTCACTTCTTCCGTTATTTTACGAGTTCCACAATAAATAAGAATCCGACCATGCGGAGTTTGATTTAAACTCTGTTCGAGCCAACGCGATTTTTCACTTTCATCAGCACATGTTTGAACTTGATAATAGAGATTCGGTCTATAAAATCCATGAACCATCCGGGTTGGATCAACCAGCTGTAAATTCTTGGCAATATCATCCAACACAACGGGGGTCGCCGAGGCCGTCAGCGCTAGAACAGGCACATCAGGACGCAAACTCTTTAGTATTCGAAGCCCTGCATACTCTTCACGAAAATCGTGCCCCCACTGAGAGACACAGTGAGCCTCATCAATGGCAAAAAGAGCAATTTTTTTATCCAAAATCCACTTCTGAAACCCTTCTTTTTGCACCCGTTCGGGAGACAAATACAAAATATAAGTCCCCCCCTGATTGATTTGTGCAAAGATAGCTCGTTTCTCCTCATCGCTTTGGCCCGAGTAAAGTGAACCCGCTGGAATTCCACGGTTCATCAAATTATAAACTTGATCTTTCATCAGAGCGATTAGAGGCGATACCACCACAACCAGCTGTTGCAGATAAACCGCCGGGAACTGATAACAAAGGGACTTGCCACCTCCCGTAGGAAGTACAGCCAGTGAATCTTTTTTAGCCAAGATAGCTTCAATAATATCTTGCTGACCAATCCGAAACTTGGACAAACTGAATGATTTCTTTAATGCTGATTCAAGCATAACACCACACTTCTATTCGAAAATAGCACAGCTGCAAGGGAAGCTCCACCCCCATCTTCATCAGAACGACCAAGTAAATTTGATCTACTTAGAAATTAGGACATGCAAAATCATGATCCTTTCGATAGGATGCGCCATGAGTTTTTCCAATGTTCCAACAAAGTATCAGCCTAAAAATTTTGAAATTCTTTTTGAAGACCAAGATTTAATCATCGGCAATAAAGCCAGCGGCGCTCTGACCGTTAGTGCACTCTGGAATAAAACGGACACAGTCCACAGCGCTTTAAATCATTATGTTCGTAAAGGTAATTCCAAGTCACAGAAAAGTGTTTACGTGGTCCACCGCCTTGATCAAGCCACCTCGGGTGTTTTGATGTTTGCAAAAACTGAAGCTGTCCAAAAATTTATAAAAGAAAACTGGAAGTATACAACCAAAACCTATTACGCCATAGTTCATGGAAAATTACCTAAAAAAACTGATATCCTATCCAGCTATTTGATCGAAGACGAAGACTACGTCGTCAGTTCCACTGATGATTCTGAAAAGGGGAAACTCGCGCATACAGAATATACTGTTGTAAAAGAAACAGCCTTTTTCAGTGTTCTTAAGATTAATCTATTAACAGGTAAAAAAAATCAGATTCGTGTTCATCTTTCCGAAATTGGAAATCCAATTGTCGGAGATTCTAAATATGGAAAGCCCTCTAAAAATAAAGAACTCTATCTTCACTCATTTGCTATTGTGTTTGATCATCCCCATTCCAAAGAACGTCTCCGAGTCCAAGCCATGGTTCCACGTTATTTTGAAAAACTAGTCAATTACCGATATTAGAACTGAACTACAAACCACGCTTTGTTTTTAAGCGTCTTCGCAAATGCTCTGAAAGCTGATCCGCAAAAAATATAATCACCAATAGTAATACCAAAATAATACCCGCATGTTCAAATCGACGCCATTCGATGGCATACATCAATTCTTGTCCAATACCACCGGCACCGACAATTCCTAACAGGCTAGCGGCTCTGATGTTGTACTCGAACATAAATATAAAATGGGACATCAGCATTGGTTTTGCGGGAGGAACCAAACTCATTCGAAAGGCCTGAAACCGCGATGCCCCCAGATGCCTTAAACTTTTAAAGGCCTTTTGTTCCAAGTCCTCTAGTCCTTCGTAAATAAGCTTCCCTAAATATCCAGCAGAATACAGCGCCAAGGAAAAAACACCGGCCATGGCCCCAATGCCAAGAGCGGCAACAAAGATTAAAGCCCATATTAAAGCGGGAACACTTCTTAAAACCATCAACATCATACGAATTGGTCGACTGATCCAAGGACTGGTAATGTCGCTAGCGGCAAGTACCGCCATTGGCAATGCGACTAAAAAACCAAGCGACGTTCCAATAACTGCCATTCGAAAAGTCGTCATGATAGAAAGCAAACTCGAGTGCCACGAAAATTCAATCCAATCATCAGATGATGCCGGAATAAATCGAGCCAGCAACTGACCGGCCTGACCAAAAGAATCGCTTAGATCAAAACCTGCATAATTAAGAGTACTCACACTATACACAATTGCAGATAAAATTAAAATTGGTAAAAACTTGACCCAATCAAACTTGGATCTAAATAAAACAACTTTCAAATTGCTATCGGTAATCAGAATCTGTCGATCAAATTCATTCCATGAAATATGGGGCTCATGCATACTGGCCAAGAATGCAAATCCAAACTCAACCTGCAAATCTTTAATCAAGGCAAACACTTCACTAGCCGTTTGAGAATCTAAATGACTGAAACACTCATCCGCCAGCAAAATTTTTGGTTTTCTCATCAAGGCCCGAGCAATAGCCACGCGCTGCTTTTGACCACCTGATAATTCTGAGACCAATTTGTGAGAATGCTTTGCCAGTCCAACTTTTTGTAATAATGTCAGAGCATCCTTATGATGAGCCTCTGTGAATTTCAAAGAAAATGGACTTAAATCCTCTAAGGCTCCTGAAAGCGTATTCTCCAAAACTGTTCGCTCTTGAACTAATCGCAAATCCTGATAGATCATTGAACATTTTTGAATCACTTCAATTCGATTTTTTGAATCGCGAAGCGACCCCTCGATTAATCGAAGTAAAGTACTTTTTCCTGCGCCAGAAGGACCACGAAGCACAACGGTTTCATTTGCATTCAAATAAAAATCAGAAATCTCAAACCTAACGGCCTGAGATCCCTGATAAACATAATTCAAATAATCTGCTTGAAAAACAGGAGTCATTACTTAACGAAACTTTTTGATTCCAACTTAGTCACCTTAAGTGCAGCCATTGTTTTTTCAACATGGTTCTTTGAGGCTGGTTTTACTAATTCAGTGGCTCCATAAACGCTCGAAAGCAACTCTGGTTTTTCTTTGCCCAGTTCAATCAATGCCTCTTGAATTTTCCCTCGAAGCCCAGTTGATAATTCTTTTGAAACAGCAATCAAATGAGTTGGAACACCCGGAATTCGCGCCAAAACCCGAACTTTTGCACGAGTCTCAGGAGTACCATAAAGATCTGCTTTTGCACCTTCATAAACATAATCACTAAATGCGGCCACTTCAACTTGACCATTCGCTACGGCCAAAAGGGCTTTATCATATCCACCAGCAAATACGACATTTGAAAAATAAGACTGTAAATCTGCAGGACTCTTAATGTTCTTATCTTGGACTAATTTTGCAAAAGGAAATAGATATCCCGATGTTGATGTTTGCGATGTAAATGCAATGGACTTACCTTTTAAATCCTGAAATGTTTTAATAGGGCTGTCTTTACCAACAACAACCAACGAGTCATAATCAGTGCGTTCTTTTCGGCGCTCAACTGCAGCAATTTCCAAATTGGCCTCTTGAGATGCTAAAATATACGGAAGCGAATCCATATAAGCCACATGTACTTTTTTTGAAATTAAACCCTGAGCTGTTGTTCCATATGATGTTGGAACCAGAACTTCCACTTTCTTCCCTAATTTTGCAGAAAGATAGTCAGCCACAGTTTTTGCTGTTGCTTGGATTTCGTCTGGATTCTTTTGTTTCTGAAAAGAAAATACTAAAGTTGAAGGATCTGCAGCAAATACAAGGCTTGGTAGTAAAATAATAGCTAAAAGTGATCTCACATAAACTCCTTTGTTTATGTGTTGGGTATAGACCCTTTTTGCAGAATCTCCAGAAAAACTTTATTTTCTGAACAAATTGAAAGGAAATTGATAATGGAATGCATTTAAGCTGCTTTAAACGCGACCTGAGTGGCCTCTGTCAGAACTTTTTTAAGCTGTGACAGCTCAATTGGCTTTGTCATAAACCCATCCATACCAGCCACCAGACACTTTTCTTGGTCCGTAGAAAGCGCATTGGCAGTCAGCGCAATAATACGAGTTTGACTTATACTTGAGCTCTTGTGGCTGCGTATTTTTCTAGCGGTCTCGTATCCATCCATGACTGGCATCTGACAATCCATCAAAATCAAATCAATAGACATCTGAGTCTCGAGTAACTTCAGGGCGACTTCACCATTTTCAGCACCAATAAACTCATGTCCCAAGCTGGACAAATACTTCTGCATGACCAGCATATTTACGGGATTGTCTTCAGCCACTAAAATTTTAAGCTTCCGCGATGAGACCTCAGATTCAATATCAGGTGGCCTGACTGAAACTTCCGAGGAAATAGGAAGAGTTAGCTCAATCCAAAAACAGGACCCCTCTCCAATATTGCTACTAACAAAAATTTCACCTCCCATAAGGTGAATTAATTTCTTAGAAAGCGATAATCCCAAACCTGTTCCGCCATGCTTTCGAGTTGTCGAGGCATCCGCTTGTACAAAATCCTGAAAAAGTAATGAAAGCTTATCCTCTTCAATTCCAATCCCCTGATCCCTAACCCCAATCTTAAAATGTGCTTTCTTGGCATCGATATGAATACTTTCAAAAAATAAAGTCACACGTCCCTTTTCAGTGAATTTAATCGCATTATTCACCAAATTAAAAAGTATTTGTTTCAACTTAAAGATGTCTCCGGCCACTACAACTGGAGATGGCGCGGGAACCAGCTCTACTTTCAAATTCTTTTCAGCACCTAAATGAGAAAGGCAATCGATCACATCCTGAAGCATTTCATTCATATCAAATGAAACACTTTCTAAATGCATTTTATTATTTTCCATTTTAGATAAATCCAAAATATCATTGATTAAAATCAATAGAATTTCCGAAGATTTTCGAATTGTTTTTAAATATTTTTTTTGCTCAGCATCCAAGGCGGTTTGCCCCAAAATTTCGGACATACCAATAATTCCATTAATAGGTGTTCGGATTTCGTGACTCACATTTGCAATAAATAGTGATTTGGCATTATTTGCTTTTTCAATTTTTTGAAAGTTCTCCTTAAGAACCAAAGCCATGGTTTGAAAACTTTGAGCCAATTGACCGATCTCATCGTATCCATAATCACCAGATTGGATACTTAACTCTTGAGGATTCGTCATCTGAGTCAGTAAAGTCAGCTTCTTAATTCGATTACTAATATCAAAAAACATCTTCATGGTCACAATAATAGACACCACAAAAAGCAATGCAAACATCAGCATAAAATTGCGACGTTCATTTCTGAGTTCGACCAATCGCAACTGCAAATCTGCTTTGAGCAAACCCACCGTTGACAGCCAAAATCCAAAGGCCGCATCCTTTTCGACAGCAAGTATTTTCTTAACATCATTTAAATTTCCAGAATGAATATTCTGACTATCAATAAATCGTAAAAATTGAATCAACTCTCCACGAACTGATGCTGGTTGCCGGTGTGTGGTATTTTGACTTTTCTTAATCTTACTGGATTTCGCTGCTAGAATAGAAATATCTCCCAAATTAACTTTCAATTTTGTACCAATTGTCGCTAATTCAGGCCACTTTCGATCAAAGCCATTTTCATTTAAAATTTGCGCAGCCGTAAAAAGATTCTGATATAACGCTGGCATCTCAACAACACTCATTTGTATCTGGTAGTAACTATACAAATTGGATTCAAATAATAATCTCGATTCTAATGCCACACGTTCAAGACGATCAATCGCACTACTGAAATCAACTTGCTGAATTTTTTTTTGACCAGCTAAAGCAACTGTTAAAGAATTATCAATGCGTACTATTTCATTCTTAAGCGTTTGAGTATTTAAAATCTGTTTTTGCACAGTTGCTATATTTTCGCTCTGCTTTTCCACAAACTTATAGAGCAAAATAACAACAGGAGCCAGAATTACAAAAAGAATCACCAAATACTTTGATGAAACATTTAATGATTTCATGCTGACTTACTTTTCACCAATAATTTTTGATAAAGTCGGATTTTTTTCAATTCGATCTCACTCAGGCCCAACATCGCACATTGAACCATATAATCATCACCGCTTTTAGTAACTCGCTCCACTTTCAATGCGGGATTCTTAATTTCCAGTTCAGCAAAAATTCTCGAATCTGAAAAAAATGTAAAACCAATTGGAAATCTTTGGTTGGTTTTAAAAGTCAAACTGACTTCACCAATCGATAAAATTTGACAATAATTAAATATCCGAACTTCCGCACTTTGTGTTTTTTGTACCTCAAACTCGATCCAGTTCTCTTTTTCTTTTTGAATATCTTGCTTCAAGATATTTTGAACCTTCGTTTCAAAAATGATGGGATCAATGGGTTTAACAATATAATCAATGGCTCCCATTGAAACCGTATTCTTAACATGTGCTGGAGAACTGTTTCCCGTCAACATGACAACAGGAATAACACGGAATGACTCCACTTTACGAATTCGCTTCAAAACATCAAGACCGGTCATCTCGGGCATGTCATAATCTAAAATGATCAATGAAATATCTTGAGTTTGTAGTGTTTCAACAATCTTTCGAGGACTATCAATTAAAATAGGATTGTATCCCATACGCATAATGACGAACTTCGCCATCAGAAGATCATTCTTATTATCATCAATCACAAGAATATTTTTGCGATTCATATCAGCCAACCTTTGCGTACTGATTTAGAAGTTTATTGGTGGCATTGCTTTCCTGAATAATTTCTTGAATAATATTTTCTATTCTAATCCAATTTTGATTTTGCTGTTGACATAAATTTTCCAGAACGTCTGACATTTTATGAAGACGTTGCAATCCAACTTGGCCACTATTTGATTTAAACTTATGTGCTAATCGAGCCAACTGGGGAAAATCTTTTTTCAAGAAAGAGCTTTGTAATTCCTGAATAATTTGCGAAGTGGTTTCAAAATGCAGTGTCAACATTTGACCCAAAACATCTTCATTGAGATCCCGACCCAACTGAACCAGAACATCTAACTTTTCAGTTTCAAGCCTGAGGCAATCTTCAAATGTTTTTTTCAAATTTTCCATAGTAACTAATCGGATTTTTTGATCATTTTAATAAGAGTATTTTAAAAGCTTGCCTTAAGTCCTGCTGTTAAACTCCAGTTATTCAAAATTTTGAACTCCGAGTTTGTCTCGCCGATACTATAACTACCGCCAATAAGTCCAGTCCAGCTATCTGCAAATGAATAATCCCCTTCAGATTGAATCTGAGACGACGAATCTTGCAACGAATGAATCCATCTGAAGTAAATATTTGTTTCTGAAATCGAGAATGGCTCTGTGATGCGAATCGAAGAATACAAATACTGACGCCCCAACAGCTCCAAACCTGGCTTTGTAAAACGTTTTAGATTTGATGCATACAGTGGTGATAAAAAATTTTGAATAGCTGAAATCGCATTGATTAGTTCTTCTTGTTCAAATCCTGCTTGGTTAAAAATATACTCCAAACGGAAATCAAAACGACCTTCAAATCTGAATCCAGAAATTAACAAACTGTCCCAATTTGATGATATCGTCCGCGCGCTCATCATGTCATAACTGATTCCATTAAACAGGGGCGTGAAGTTATTCTTCTCTTGAGAATGTCGTGCATCTAAGTAAATGGACACACTCTCAAGTGGAATCAAATTAATATACTCACCAATAAAATAATTGCTCTCCTCTTGCAGGCCAGTAACCAATCCCCAATACTGACTGCTATCATCCCAAGATTTTTCATACTTGATCAATGCCTTTACGGTGAAATCGGATTCAGCTCTCCACTCGGGCTCATTGTTTGAAATCGGTTCAACAAAGGCCACAATACTGTTGAACTTATTCAAGGACAAATTAGATCGAATAAGAACCTTCCCTTTTTCTTTATAAAACAAACTACGTTGTGATGAGTTAAAATGAAAAATGGGATTAGATGGACTCAATAGTTCTGCAGGCCCCCATTGATAAACTTGCAATCCTATAGTTGTTGAAAATGACCTGGTCCAGTGGGTTTCCACAAAGGCATCAGTTAAATCAATCTTCCCCTTGGACTCCACATGACGTTCAGATGTTGCATAATTCTCAGAAATAGACTGATAACCCAACCAACGGGGGCGAATAATGATTTTACTCTGATTAAAATCCCACTTCACTTCACCTCGAAAATCTATTTCACTTTTAAATATTGGCAATAGCAGGACTTGATTATTTGGATTGATATCTGTATCTGCAATCTCATGGTTGCTTCCAACAGCATACACATCACCAGCCCATAAGACATCAGCTTGAACTCTTGCCGAAAAATAAAATAAAAAAATTCCAAAAATTTTAAGCATGGTTTAAATTATCAATTACCTTTTTTGATAGCGAGCTCCGTATTGAAATCCAACATGCCAACAGACTTACTCCTATTAATATTAAGAATGCAGACATATATGCAACGGGTGTAAAATTGATTCGAAACAGGACGGGATCTGAAAGTAGACCGGCTTTATATAAGATTTTCATAGAATTTAATACTATCGTTAAAACAAGCGCAGACACCATTCCCAGTGCAGTTCCTAAGCAGGCCAGAAGTATTGTTTCAATAAAAAACATTCGTTGAACTTGAGATATCGTAAAACCAAGACTTCGAAGTGTACCAATTTCGCGGGTTCTCTCTTTGATGATCTTTATCAGCGTGTTAAAAACAGATAATGTTGATATCAATAAAATGACAACAACCACAAAATTTCTAAATATGGCCATCATATCCATTGTTTTAATAAAAGTCTCTCCGGTGGGATGATCCAACCACGACATGGCCTTAGCTCCTAAAATTTTCGTTTCAACCTCAGATTGAAATTTTTCTAAAAACACAGATAGAAATTTAGGATCTTTGAGCTCTACAGCAACATAGGTTACTTTTTTTGTATTCATTAGTGTTTGCGCTGCTGGCAAAGACATTTGAATAAATCGATCATCAATATCCTTATAACCTGCATCCATCAAGCCAACCACTTCAACATCGATCGCGTTTAACTGCGCATCAGCTGTCATCGTAGAAATTTGTAAATCCGTTCGTAAACATTCAAATGGACGTTCAACAGCTTCGTAGCCCCCATAACTTTTCAAAATGTTTTTCTTATTCTCCCAATGACATCCCAGCTTTCGAGCAAGACCCTGACCAAGCATGATACCGAAATCATTTTGAACTTCCTGAAGAGGAACCCCTACTGTGGCATTCCAACTCCAGCCAGGCCCCCTTATTCTATCCCCTTCGATCAAATCATACCCGCGACCTATGAATATTGCGGACTGGTTTCCATTGGACAGCAGACCTTGAACACTCAAAGAGCGAACTCTCTCTTTGACGATTTTTTTATTCTCTTTTAAAAAATTATCTATAATAACTTGCTCGTCCTCGGTGAACCAAAAATTCCAAGGCTCTGCTAAACCAACCTTCTGATGAATTTCAGGTTTCTCAATAATCAGATCACCCAACATTTGTCGATGACGAAATGAATCATCGTACATTTTTTTAATATCATCAATATAACCATCAAATAACACCAAAGACACAAACGAAGCCGACAGGGAAAGCAATGCTGAAAGCGAATGCCTCCAGTTTTTTATAACATTTCTAAATGCAATTTTTAAAAATATCATTATTACCTTGTTAAGTTATTCACATTAAATAAGGCTGCCGAATGATCTGCTGCTTTTGGAACACTATACTTTATTATGCTTTTATTCTCAGGAAATTTAGCATCAGCAATTGTCAGTGAACTTACAAATGCGATGACTTGACCATCTAACTTGAACTTATTTGCATATTCCAAAGTCCCCACTTTAAATGGCTTGCCTTGCAATGTTAGAAACTCGGCCTTTACCGCAAGGCGAGATTTGGCATTAATCCAATATCGAATTTGATCATAAGTAAGATTCTTTGTTTTTGCCTTAAGCAGCAAGACAAAGCATTTCTGACCATTAAAACTGTCCTCTTTCTCAAGAACAGCTGAGTAGTCCCTCGCGTAATGTGTGGAAGCAATATCTCCATTTGCAGCTTGGCCGGATAACTTCTGACGCGCTGAAATTGAGACTGGCTTTTTTAAAGATGGTTTATAAAACCACATATTTCGATCATTAAAAATATAGACCTCCCCTTTGTTCTTCGCAGGAGCTATGGCTTCGACGTAGGCATCATGATCCAAGGTTTTAACCTTAAATTTTCGATTTGATTTCTCACCATTCTCAATCGTTTCAATTTCAGTAACCCACTCAATACCCGATTTAATTCCACCGCGCCCCTGATCGGACGCTCTCAGCAATTCCTCTGCAGAAATAGACGCCAAACTATTCTTCACTAAAAAAAGTGCTACAATAAATAAAAAAATATTTTTCATTCTATGCTCCTGAGTCATTTATAAGATCAATCAATTTAACCTTCAACTTTGTTCGCATAACAATAATAGACGAAATCCATGTCAACAAAAGCACAAGCGATGTTATCACACCTGCAATAAATAAATTCCAACCCAACTTGAATTGAACTTTTCCACTTACTGCGGGTGGTGTAAATTGAATATTTAAAGCATTCACAATAAACGCAATGAAATATGTAATGACTATGCCTATAACGATTGAAAATAAACACAGTTGGATATTCTCTAAAACAAAAATTCGTGCCACATCACGCTGCCTAAACCCCACCGCTCGCAATGTGCCAATTTCTTTTGTCCTTTCAATAATACCCATCGTGAGTGAATTTACTATAGTCAATGATACAGCTGTCCCAATTAGAAAAACGAAAAAACTCCCCATAACGATCAAAAAACCTAAAGTCCCAACATACATGGCATTAATTTTTTCATCAAAATACAAATAAGTTTCTGTTGGAAAACTCAACTGACTCAGCTCTCTATCAAGTTGTTTCTTCAATTCTGTAAAACTCACGCTGCTTTTTAAATATAAAGAGAATGACTCAATATTCTCCGTCGCCAAAAGCTCTTGCATTTTTTTTAGTGGCACTAAAATAATAGTATCTTCTAAATACTGTAATCCCGTGGTGTGCTCTGCCCCAAGCTCGACATTAACGGCATTCAAATCTCCTGTAAAAGTACGCGCTGCAATCTGTGCTGATTCTTGAGAGCTCAACGGATACTGAAAACCCATAATATCTGCAATTTTAGGAGTGATTGAAATCACGTCTTCACTTTGTTTAAAGATATCAATGTTTTCCAATTGAGACGGTAACACCCAATCATTCGCCCATTTCAAAAGCTCTGGCTGCATCAGTGAGCGAGCATACACCTCGGCTTCATAACTAAATGCTAAAACGGGGTGTGATCGCGACCCATTCGAAAGCAATCCAGATCCGCTTAAGTTTCGGCCAATATACTCAATTTCAGAAGCATGCACCTTCAAAATATCACTGACTTGACTTATTTCAGATGGGCTTAACGAATACCTTTCTGGTCGAATAGCATAATTCACTAGCGCGTCTTTTTTAAAAATTTGGACATGACCACGCAGTGCTGAGTATACGGATGTGGTATCCAAAGCGCGCTTAACTCGGTAAATATATGCACCCAGTAAATTTAAACCAACAAACCCAACACAAATTGCCATTCCTGTCGAAAGCGATCGCCGCTTATTTCGAAACAAGTTTAAAAAAGCCAGCTTAAGCATTTTACGATTCATGAACATAGTTTTCGATAATTCCATCTTTAATTCTCAAAACCCGCTGAACACGATTCATGAGTTTTTCATCATGCGTACAAAATAAGAAAGTCATTTTTTTCTTTGAATTCAATTCCAACATCAGATCAATGATGAGATTGGCTGTCTTAGAATCTAAATTGGCCGTTGGCTCATCGGCCAAAATCAATGATGGTTCCGTCACAAGCGCCCGAGCTATAGCAACACGTTGGCGCTGACCTCCAGAAAGTTGATCCGGTCGATGATCGGCAAATGTATCGAGCTCAACATCTTTAAGCGCGGCCATGACCTTTTCTCGCCGCTGCTCTTCAGTTAAATCTTTACGAATAGTTAATGGAATCTCAACATTTTCAAAGACATTCAGAACCGGAATAAGATTGAATGACTGAAAAATAAAACCAATTTTTCGATTTCTCAAATCACTTTTTTCATCTTCACTCAAAGAGCTCACATCAATGCCATCGATCAAAATTTTACCGCGATCTGCATCATCCAAGCATCCGATTAAATTCAACAAAGTGGTCTTTCCTGAGCCTGAAGATCCGATCAATGCTGTGAATTCGCCACTTTTTATTTCGAGATTCAAGCCAAGCAACGCTTGCACCTCGGTGGCTCCCATTTGATATTTCTTAAAAACTCCACTAATCTCCACTACATTTTTCATCTTTCAAACTATAGTGAACTAATTTTCCATTGTCACACCATTGTCTCTATTGTAGAATCCTTTGACAGAGGCTCTTTTTTGCCATTTTGGCTAATCTGTTTCCAGTTAAATACCCCCCAAACAAAATAAAGCGCTCGCAGGTTTGGTCCAAGTTTCGAAGCCATACCACTTTATGAAAACACCAAGCCAAATTTTGATCCTTGCCTTGTCCTTATCCAGCACTGTTTATGCTACCAATTTAGAGCCCTTGAGGCAGGCCTTTGAAAAAAGGCTCAAACTGCGAACAACCTCTGAATCCACAAATGAAGTTATTTTAAAAAATAATATCGACTCCTTGCGCGACAAAGAAGAACTCCTGGGCGAAAAGGCGGTCCAATATAAGAACTCTGCCGTCGATGCAAAATCTCCAAAAGCTTTCTCAACGCCCTACCTTCTGAATTCAAAATTCTCTAACCTCAGCTTTAAATCAGGTGATGTGATTATTCTCCGAGGTACTTCGGCACTCAGCGCTCTGGTATCAAATATCACGGACACTCCATCGTCTTATAGTCATGCCGTTATGGTGTATATTGATGGCAATAATCGACGCTGGGGAATCGAAGCTTTGGTTGGCCGCGGAGTGGTCGTTCAAAAATTAGATGATATTTTAAGTGAAGGAGTTCCTCGAGTTATAGTTTACAGATATCATGATTCCAAAATTGCCACCCAAGCCGGTAGAGCTGCATTCCAGCTGGCTCAACCTGACTCACAGGGAAAAATAATTCCCTATGACACTCAATTAAATTTAACTGATGATTCCGCTGTTTATTGTTCTGAGATGATTCGCGTCATTTTCTCTCGCGCAACTCAAGGAAATCTACTATTACCAACGTTCCCATCCACTATCGGTGGTAAGTTTCCAGGTATTCGAAAAGCTCTTGCCCTTCAATTTCAAAAATTTTCTGTTTTTTCTCCATTGGATATTGATCTGGAAAGTCATTTTGATTTGGTTGCCGAATGGCGTGATTTCAATGCCACTGTTAATTACCGCATCAAAGATCAGTTAATAAAAACAGTTCTGGCATGGCTCGAAACCCAGAAAGATAATATTCGAAATATCAAGCAACTCAAAGATTCGCAACAAAACTCAGAAGAATCGACCACAAGTGGAGACGACAACACGGCAAAAATTTTGGATGGTATAAATACACTGCTCACTCTTGAAACGACTTTTTTTGCTGAAGCTAATCAGCAGTTTTTAATCAAGAAAAAGCGAAATATGACCACACTTGAAATTCAAGATGTCATTGATAAAAGTCAATTTCTTGATCATGCAAAAATTATATTTTTACAAAATGAACTCTTGAAAAAATAGAATCACCAAATTGTAATTCTATCTGAATCTTTTAAATACAAAGCATCTGACTTTTTGCACGAGAACGCTTCGTGAAATCCCGGCTGATGCTTTACCTGCTCATTGATTCGTGCAAATCCCAAGCTGTGTGGGTCGGTTTTCAACTGCATTTCCTTGGTTTTTTCTCGCATGACATTACACCAAACACGGGCGTAAGAGACAAAAAACTTTTGTTTGTCTTCTCGTGTGCCTTCACCTTTGGGAAAGGCGGCATTGTAAGCAAATGTCAGCCCCACCAAGTCAGCAACATTCTCACCTTGAGTCAAAGCGCCATTGTGTCCAATTTTATTAAATTGCTCCATCATTTTTTTTCCGCGAGCCAAAAATTTTTCAACATCTGCCTCTGCCATCCATTGGCGAAGCTTCCCCTGCGCATCAAATTTTGAACCTTCATCATCTATACCATGACCAAGCTCATGTCCAATTACTGTTCCTACCGCCCCCAAATTCTCGATCACATCGCCTTCGGCGACAAAAAATGGATACTGTAAAATTCCGATAGGCATGACAAACTTGTTCTTATCTGGAGAATAATAAGCATTAACAGTTAATGGTCCCATCCCCCAGGCTTCCTTATTAACACCATCACGCAATCGTTCAAAGGCGCGCTTATGTGCGGCTGCTACCAATTTTTTGCCATTCGCATGTGGTTGAGTTGAACTCAATTTCAGAACAGGTTTAAAATCCCATTCTTTATCTGTCATGGGTTTCACCAATTGCAGTTTTGCAGTTAGAATTTTCTCACGCGCCCCAGCCTTGCTTTCCGGGGAAAGCCACGTGTTCTTTTCAATACCAGATAATATGGATTGTCTAATTTTAGCAGCTACTGTTTCCATTTTTTCTTTAGGGAAATTGGGAAATAAACGGGGTAACATTTCAAAATCGAGTTCACGGTTAAACGATCCCATAACAGCCATTGTACAGCGCTCCTGACGATCCGAGCGTGTCAATGGCCCACCCAGATACTTATGTGCAAACTCCCATCGCTTTTTAAAAAGCTCTGGATACGCATCGTCCATAAATGAACGCGCATTACGATAAAGATACATATCTTTAAACACTTGTAAGTTGGATTCATTTAACTCTTTTTGCAAAAAATCAAAACTCTCTGGGACAAATTCGCGCAGCAACACTTTATCCGAAATATACTTCTTAAAGAATGGCTTCAAGTTAAGAACACTTGTTTTTTTCAAAAAATCTTCTCGTGAAACTTTACGTGGTTGAGTATAACGTTGTCGAAACTCAGCTGGAAATGGATAACTGACTTTAAATTTTTTCTCGAAATCCACAACAGCTTGAGCCCGCTTCAAATGCTCTTCACGCGAACCATTTGGATATAGCGTATTCAAAAATTCAGCCATTAAGTTTCGATACTCTTGAACCAACTCCTCATTTTCATAATAGCTATGCTCAGGTAAGCCCATCACATTAACGTCAAATGTCATATCATAAATTGAGGAATCATCAATATTTGGCATCATTTCATAACTCACAATAGACCATTTTTCATTGGTCATATTTTTTCGGCTTATCGTGATGAGATTTTCAACCGACTTAATTCCCGCAACTTCTAAAAGCAACAGACGCGCTAATTGCTTTTCTTCAAGAGCAGAATTCTTCTCACTCATACATGCTAGATAATGATCTTTAAGTTGACGCGATCGCGAAGATAGTTTCTTTTCCTTATCAATATTTTTAAAAAAATCTTTCTTTTTTTCTAATATTCTTTCATCAGAATCATCAAAAGCAAATGTATGCGAACTGCGGTCATCTCGCAGCTTAAAGTTTTTCTCGACAGTTCCACAAACATACTTATGAAAATCTTGACAGGCATTCACAGTTGTATCGAGTGGAAACTCTCTTTTTTCTGGAATATCAGAGCTTTCTCCTGCAGCAAAACTGAAGCCTGATAGCAACAATATGACAACAGACACAAAACAGCATGACTTAAGATTGGATATTTGCATTGAAAAACTCCTCTAAGAGATAATAACTAACTTCAAAGTCTGTCATGAGTCGAGTCAAGACGTGAAGCTTTTTTTCCACAGATAGACTTCATCTCGACTTCACGTCATACTACAGACAATTTCATTTCATCGGAGGCTCTATGTCGACACCAAGTGTTCCTTTTATCGATTTAAAATCACAGTATGTTGCATTAAAATCAAATATTGATTCTCGCATCCAAAAAGTATTGGACAGTGGTGCTTATATCAACGGACCTGAAGTCACTGAGCTGGAACAGAAACTTGCCGCCCACACAGGAAGCAAACATTGCCTGGCTGTCTCTAGCGGAACTGATGCTCTTTTGATTCCATTAATGGCTCTAGGCATTGGTCCTGGAGACGAAGTTATCACCACCGCTTTTTCATTTATCGCAACAGCAGAAACAATTGTTCTTGCCGGAGCGAAACCCGTTTTTGTTGATATCGATAAAAAAACTTTCAATATTGATACCACCAAGATTGAAAAGGCCATCACTGCCAAAACAAAAGCTATCATGCCTGTTTCACTTTATGGCCAAGTTTCGGATCTCGAGGAAATTAATGCTCTTGCAAAAAAACACAACCTGTTTGTCATTGAAGACACCGCGCAGTCCTACGGCGCCGGATACAAAAATAAAAAAAGTGGTTCCATGACAACGGCCGCTGGCACTTCTTTTTATCCAGCAAAGCCACTGGGTTGCTACGGAGATGGTGGAGCTATTTTCACTAACGATGACAAATTGCAAATTGCCATGAAAGAAATTCGAGAACACGGTTCTGAAAAACGATATTTTCACACTCGTCTCGGCGTGAATGGCCGCCTAGACACAATTCAGTGCGCGATATTATTGGCAAAATTAGAGCGTTATGATTGGGAAGTTGAACAACGCAATCACATTGCCAGCAAGTTTAATGAGGCCTTCATTGGCTTGGATAAAGTGGATTCGCAATTTTCAACTCCATTTGTCAAATCTGGCAATAAAAGTGTTTGGGCTCAATACACCCTCACTCTGACTCACCGAGAAAATTTTCAAAAGAAAATGCAAGAGTTCGGAGTCCCAACAACAGTTCATTATCCCATGACGATGCCAGACCAACCATGGTACAAAGAAAACACACCCTGCCAAGCAGATATCACGCAATCGCGATGGGCCGCCAACCACGTTATCAGCTTACCCATGTTCCCAGATATGACCGAGCAGCAGGCACAAATAATCATAGATGCCGTCAAAAAATCAGTCGAACTTTCAATGAAAGAGAGCTAGTCTCATACCATGACAGAGTTTAAATCATTAGCAAAAACAGTCTCTATGGATTCCCCTACTGGTAAAATCACTTGGGGGGATGGAAAAAATTTCGTTCTTTTCGCTGGTCCAGATATAATCGAAGACGAGGGCATGGTCATCGAAACTGGCAAAGAACTCAAACGTGTCACTCAAAGCCTAGGAATTCCATGGATTTTAAAATGCTCTTTCGATAAAGCGAACCGTCAAAGTTCAAAAAGTTTTCGCGGCCCCGGCATGAGCCAAGCTTTAAAATCACTTGATAAAATCAAATCAGAATTGGGTTGCGCTTTCTTAACCGATGTTCACGAAACGATTCAGGTTGAAGAAACGGCAAAGTATGCAGAGGTGATTCAAATACCAGCCTTTCTCTCTCGACAAACTGATTTATTAGTTGCTGCAGCCAAAACAGGACGAGTTATTCATATTAAAAAAGGACAGTTCCTTGCACCTTGGGATATGAAATCCATTGCCCAAAAAGCCGTTCAAGCAGGCAACGATAAGGTTTTACTCTGTGAACGCGGAACAACCTTTGGATACAATCGTCTTATCAATGATATGACAGGATTGGTTGAAATGCGAAATCTAGGATTTCCAGTTATTATGGATTGCACACACTCAACTCAATTGCCAGGTGCCACTGGCGACTCCAGCGGCGGTCGTGGTGAAATGGTTTGGCCTCTTGGTCGCGCGGCTATGGCTATTGGAGTTGATGGAATATTTTTAGAAACCCACCCCAATCCTGAAAAAGCACTTTGCGATGGCCCAACTTCGCTACCCTTGAAGAATTTGGAAATGGTTCTTAAAAATTTACAAAATATTTTTAAAACTCATAGCCTCTAAATAACTATGGCAAAACCATCGTGGCTTAAAAATCTACTTCGCCCAACGATAGCTCTGCTTTTTATCTATTTTCTTATTCAAAAAGGTCCCTTTCGATTGGATCAAATCACCTTCATTCTGGGCCAATCTAAAATCCTCTTACTTGGTCTTGCATTAGTCCTTTTTCAATTTTCGATCACAGCACTACGTTGGAAAAAAATTGTTGAACTCAAAAAAAGAATCACTTTATTTCAGGCCCTTACTCTCACATTGATTGGACAATTTTTTTCATTTTTTATTCCAGGTGGAGTCGGTGGCGATGTGGTTAAGGCACTCGAGCTCTCCAAAACCCACGAAATCAGTCGATCTGAAGGTCTCGCTACAGTTTTAGCTGACCGCATCTTGGGACTCTTCTCAATGGTACTCTTTTCAACAGTCTTTCTTGGCCTCGACTATGCTCAAGGCCACTCCAGCAACACTCTCAAATATTTTATTTTTAGCGCCGTACTTCTGATACTCATGGTGCTTGGATTAACCATTGGACCCAAGATTATTGAATTCATTTCAACTCAACTGGGCCAACAAAAAAACAAGCTCCTTCTTTTTTTTGAAAAATTGATGGGGTCATTCTCTCTCACTTTTACCTGTTTCCAAAGCCCACGAGCCCTACTCACCACTGTGGCTCTAAGTCTTATTGTGCAGTTGATTTCCAGTTTATTTATGATGGAAATCATTCGAACCCTCGGAGTCCCACTTCCTTCATTTTTTGTTTTCTTTTCGCTTTCTTGTTTTGGCTTTTTAGCCTCAGCGATTCCCATAACTCCGGCTGGAATTGGTGTCGGCCAAGCAGCCTTTTATTTTTTATTTGCCTTAATAAATCCCGAATTAGGCAATGCTGCCGTCACAGCTGTAAGCATACTTCAGTTGTTTTTTCTATTTTTTGCGCTACTTGGCGGAGTGCTGTTTGCCATGAAACCACTTTTGAAGTTTAATAAGCGTTAGCACCTCAACTTCTGGAGACTTATGGGCATACTGATTAAACAAATCATCAATCTTATTCGCTTGTTGCATTCGGATACTGGCCAGAACCAAATCGCTTCGGGCTTAGCCTTTGGCATTTTCTTGGGTTTTGCCCCGTTTATCTCTATTCAAACAATATTGGTTTTATTTATCGTCTTTATTTTCCGAGTTCAATTGGGCGCCGCTTTTTTATCAGCCTTCTTTTTTAAGTTTGTGGCCTTCTTACTCGATCCCGTTGCAGATACTTTGGGAAAACAGGCCCTTGAAAGCTCAGCTCTTCGATCAGTTTGGCTCACTATGTACAACACACCTTTTTTACCTATGACTCGTTTCAATAATTCCATTGTGATGGGCTCATTTCTTATTTCGCTCGTACTCTGCCCAATCCTCTTTTTTACTTTTAAAATTCTTATTGCGAAATATCGAACTGAAATTGTCCAAAAAGTTGAAGCCACAAAAGCTTGGAAGGCCTTCAAGGCAACAAAAGTGTATCTTTGGTATCTCAAATACAATGATTTATATGGTGGTGTTTAATGGTTGATTCAAACAGCGTTCAAAACAATAAGCCGGCAACCCTTCAAAAAAAACAGGGCCCCATCCGCTGGAATGCAATCATTCCCTTTGTCATCATTATGGCACTGATCTATGGATACTTTTTCTTTTTTTTCGACTCCCACATGAAAAAAGCAATCGAGTGGACTGGCTACAAAGCCCTTGGAACAGAACTCAATATCGCTCACTTTAAAACGTCATTCCTTCAAGGAAAAGTTGAGCTGACTGGACTTGAAATAACTCATGCCGTACAGCCACAGTTTAATTCAATAGAGCTCTCCAGCATTCGATTTGGTGTCAACTGGGGCGCACTTCTTCGTCTTAAGTTTGTCATCGATGAAATTGCCGTTGAAGGCGTTCAATTCATGTCAAAACGATCTCACCCTGGCAAAGTGGCACCCCCTGAGCCAGCCGATGATGGCAAACCAAGCTTTGCACAACAGCTCTCTGACAAAGCCACAAACAAGCTTGAAAAAGACAATCAAAGCAATGTACTCAGTGATGTTTCCATATTCCTCAAAACAGGAAAATGGGACGAACAAATTAAGAATTTAGAGTCCCAACTCGCTTCAAAAAAAATGCTCGAAGAAATGAACTCAAAGTGGACCTCCAAAAAAACTGAATGGGATGCAAAAGTAAAAATGCTTCCAACAAGTGCCGAATTGAATGGATTTAAAAACCGCTTTGAATCTATCAAAAGCAAAGATTTTAAAACACCTCAAGAACTCGATACATCTGTAAAACAGTTTAATGCCTTGATCAAAGATGTTGATTCAAGAAATAAGCAAATCCAAGAAATCAAAATTCAACTGGATGCCGATCTCAAAGGACTCGATCAAGATTATAAATCTATTGATGCTCAAATTAAAAAAGACATCGACACCTTAAAAACAAAATTTAAAATTCCAAAAATTGATGCTGCCAGCTTCGCAAAATCTTTATTTATGAGTTATCTGACTCCCATCATGAGCAAATTAGATCATTATAAAAATTTAGCCGAAAAGTATCTTCCGCCGAAATATGCCCGTAAAATTTCCGGAAAAAAAGAAGACATTGCAGCGACTGAACCTGAGACCATTCAACCACACCCCCGAGCCGATGGAACAACCTATGAATTTCCAATTCCAAATGGCTTTCCGCTCTTCTGGATCAAAAAAATCAGCCTCAGCTCAACATCAAATAAAAATGCTGACTATGGAGACTTTAAAGGTTTGATTGAAAATATCACGTCGAACCAGCGACAAATTAATAAAACAACAACTCTTGATATTGCTGGCAGTTTTAAAAAAATGTCTATTTCCGGAGTTAAAATTAATGCCGAGTTGAATAATCTTAAAGAAGAGCCACAGGTCAACTTTGGTTTTAATGTTGGTGCTTTTCCCATCACAAATATGGAGCTTCTCAAATCTTCGGACGGGGAAATCTCTATCCCACAAACGACGGCGGCATTCCAAAGTGCTGGCCAAACTATTGGTTTTAAGAATTATGACTTAAAAATGAAAACGGACTTTTCTCATGTTACTTTTAAAACTTCAGCTACCGACCCCACCGTCGCTGAAGTTTTATCAAAGACCCTCCAAGCTATTAATCAGTTCAACGTCGAGGCAACGGCAACTGGCGAGCTCAAAGATCTTAAAATGGATATTCGCTCAAGCCTGGGTGGAGATCTACAAAAAGCTTTCGAAAACTTACTCAAAGAAAAAATTGCAGAAGCCAATGAAAAACTTCAATTAGCCGTTAATACGGAACTCGATAAACTCAAGCGCCAACTTACTGGCCAAACCGATGCCATCAAAAATCAAGCGACTGGCGAAGTTGCTAAAGTTCAAAAACAAATCGACGATCAGAAAAAACAAGTTGATGAACGCATCAATCTAGCCAAAAAAGATTTTGAAAAACAGGCTCAAAAAGGAATTCAAGACGCTGGTCAAAAAGCCCTAGATGATCTCAAGAAAAAATTTGGCCTTTGATTTATAAACTGATCTCTTTTGCGGTCCTATTCAGTGCAACTCCGTCCTCTATCTGTTTGGTATTTCAAACAAATCTTTTTTTCGTTGGTGACTTCTGATTGTAAACAATCAGAAGTCACCAACGAACCACATAAGCTCTTGAAAATACTTAACTTATAGAGGCCGAAGATACTTCTGAGAACCGCAAAAGAGATCAGTTCTTAAAGGTTTTTCCAATCAACAACAGATCGAATGCTTCGAATTTGCGACTGCTGTGGATCTAATATAACAGTCATTGGCAATCGATCCACATCTAATTGTTTTGATATTTTTTTATCAAAGTCCCAAATTTTAACAAACAGTTCAGAACTTAACTCAGGAAAACTCTTTAAAAATTTTACTAACTCTTCTTGTGAGTCATCCAATGATATTAAAACAAACAGCGCCGAATCCTTATTCTTCTTTGCAAAATCAATCAATTCAGGAATCTCATTCAAACAAGGTCCACACCATGAAGCCCACAAATGCAAATATATCGGTTTCTGCACCGAAGCTGATTGCATATCCAAGTCAATTGTCTTCGACGAGTAATCATACCAATTTTGAGATTTAAAAAACTGAACCACACCATCTTTTGTTAACTCTTTTGTAATCGCCGTATTAGGGCCATCGGCAACTTGTTTTATAGCTTGCCTAATCTCAACATGGTTCATAACTCCAATCGTCACAAGGCCTGCTAGCGCTAAAAATCCAAGGCTTAACTTCAGATTCATGTAAACCCACCTTTATACAGTTCTTAAACAAAAAAAAACCCAAGTTCCCTTGGGTTTTTTTTAAAATAACTATTACTTTAAATGACTAGTTACGAGCAAACATTGCCGATCGAGAACTTGTCTTCATTTTACGAACATTCTTCTTACCTTTTGCAGCAACAACTGATTTTGCTTTTTTAGCCTTGCTAGCAATCTTAAGAACTTCTTTTGACTCAACTTTTGCTTCTTTGCCTTTTGCAGCTTTAGTTGCTGTTGTTGAAATTGTTTTTCCAAAAGCATCCGTTGCGCGAGTTTTGTAGTCAAAATCTACAAATTCAAGATAAGCCATCTCTGCAGTATCACCTGGTCTACGACCAATTTTGATTACGCGAGTATAACCACCAGCACGATCTTTAAATCGTGGAGCAACAGTTTTTACTAAAGCCAATGCATTTTCTTTATTTGCTAAGCGCCCCACTAAAAGACGAATTGAATTCAAATCATCTTTTTTAGCAAGAGTAACTGCTTTTTCAACATGACGACGAACTTCTTTAGCTTTAACAACAGTCGTTTTAATACGACCATGTTCAATTACAGAATTCATCAAGCCACGGATAAGGGCCTTTAATGGACCACTTTTACGGGCAAAATGCTTGGTTAAACGACGATGTGAAGACATAAAAAACTCCCTATATACTTAAATAATACTTAACACTCTCGCGTCTAACTAAATGTTAGTCGGTGGAGCTTCACGCTTAACTTGAGGCATTTGATTTGGATCCCATCCTGGAGGTGGCCATCCATCGATCTTCATACCTAAGCCTAAGCCCATTTCTGTCAAAATCTCTTTAATTTCATTCAATGACTTACGACCAAAGTTTTTAGTCTTAAGCATTTCAGCTTCTGAACGAACAACCAACTCACCGATAAATCGGATATTTGCATTCTTCAAACAGTTAGCTGAGCGAACACTTAACTCAAGATCATCAACTGATCGGAATAAGTTTTCATTCAATGAAGACGATCCCATAGACTTGATTTCATCTGAAGGCTCAAGAGATTCATCAAAAGTTAAGAAGATCTGAAGCTGCTCTTTTAAAATCTTAGAAGCCAATGATACCGCTTCTTCAGGTTTTAAAGAACCGTCTGTCCAAACTTCCAATGCCAATGCATCGTAATCTGTTCGTTGTCCAACGCGAGCATTAGAAACTGAATAGTTTACTTTACGAATTGGTGAATGAAGAGCATCTACACCAATGTATCCTACTGGTAATGATTCATTCTGATTTTCAACTGGAGAATAACCACGTCCATAAGACACGATCAACTCAGCATTGAAATTTGCATTATTTCCCAATGTTGCAATATGCTGATTAGGATTTAAAATTTCAATTTTTTCACTCGTAATAATATCAGCCGCCGTAACAACCCCAGGACCTTTTTTAGAGATTCTAAGAGTCAAAGGCTCAGAATTAAATTGGCGAAAACGAATCTGCTTCAAATTCAAAATAATATCTGAAACATCTTCCAAAACATCTGTTAAAGTAGAAAACTCATGTAAAACTCCATCGAATTTAACTGCCGTAACAGCTGAACCCATCATAGAGCTTAACAAAATTCTGCGGATTGAATTACCTAAAGTAACTCCAAATCCTCTCTCTAGCGGGCGAACAACAAATTTCGCATATTCACTAGATTGAGATTCTTTTTCAATCTCAAAACCTTTTGGTTTAATTAATTCTCTCCAAAATTTATAATAGTGCTCTTGCATATTTGTCCTTCTTTATTATCGAGAGTAGTACTCTACGATCATACTTTCTTCGACCGAAATTGTTACTTCATCACGTGTTGGAGCATCTTTAATTGTACCCTTGAATGCTGCATGATTCGCATCTAACCAGCTTGGAACTGTACGACGAGAAACAGCTTGAATAGCACTTAGGATAGTAGCTAACTCTTTGCTCTTCTGAGCAACTTCGATAACATCACCTTTTTTAACAATAGCACTCGCAATATTTACGCGCTTACCATTTACTAAAAAGTGATTGTGACCTATTAATTGACGTGCTTCACGACGAGAGTTCGCAAAACCTAAAGTGTACACCACGTTATCTAAACGCAATTCCAATGTTTTTAACAACTCTGTACCTGTGATTGCTTTAGAAGCATCTGCCATATGAAAGTATTTACGGAATTGCTTTTCAGACAAACCATAATAGCGTTTTGCTTTTTGCTTTTCACGAAGTTGCAAAGCAAATTCGGAAAACTTAAGACGGGATTGACCATGCTGTCCTGGTGGATAAGGTCTTCTTTCAAAAGCACACTTATCAGTATAACAACGATCGCCCTTTAAAAAGAGCTTCATGTTTTCGCGACGGCATAGTTTACAAACTGAATTCGTTACACAACTCATATTAACCTCAATTAAATTCTTCGACGTTTAGGTGGGCGGCATCCATTATGCGGAACTGGAGTAATATCTTTTAAAGATAAGATTCTAATTCCAGTACCTGCTAAAGCACGGATTGCTGGCTCACGACCTGCGCCCGGACCTTTTAAAAGAACATCAACAGACTTCATTCCGCTTTCGATAGCTTTTTTTGCCGCATCTTCAGCAGTAACTTGGGCTGCGAATGGTGTTCCTTTACGACTTCCTTTGAAACCAAGATGTCCTGCAGAAGACCATGAAACCGTATTTCCAATTGGATCTGTGAACGTCACAATAACGTTTCCAAATCCAGCAGAAATATGACATTGCCCTTGCAATACGTTTTTCTTAACTTTCTTCTTTGCGGTAGTCGTAGCTTTTTTTTGTTCTTCTTTAGCCATTTTTTATCCTACTTTAATTAAACAACTTTTTTCTTATTCGCGACAGTTTTCTTAGGCCCCTTACGTGTTCTTGCATTAGAACGAGTATTCTGACCACGTACTGGTAAACCTTTTCTGTGTCGAGTACCACGATAGCAGTTAACATCTGTTAAACGTTTAATTGCCATACTGATTTCACGACGTAAATCACCTTCAACTTTAAAACTTCCTTCAATCAAAGCACGCATTCCTGCAATTTGCTCATCTGTTAAGGCATCAGTTCTTAAAGTGTCAGAAATTCCGACTTCTTTACAGATCGAACGAGCACGAGGTCGTCCAATTCCAAAAATATATGTTAATGCGATTTCAACTCGCTTATTTCGAGGTAAATCGATACCCATCAAACGTGCCATGACTAACCCTGCCTTTGCTTGTGTTTAGCGTTCTCACAGATAACGCGAATAACACCTTTTCTCTTAATAACTTTACACTTATTACAGATTTTCTTTACCGATGGTCGAACTTTCATTTCAATACTCCGCACAAAAGGTTAATTTTATTAACATTCAAAAAACTTGTAGTCTAGCCCTAATTAAGCTAAGCCCAGAATTTCTTCAATCTCTTCTAACACAATCTCTGGGTCTTTTGCACAATCTACTTTCTCCAACATATTCTTGCCGCGGTAGAAATTGATTGTCGGACCCGTATTTTTTTCAAACTGAGCTAATCTCTCCCCGATAACTTCCTTCTTGTCGTCAGGTCGCTGCCTTAACTCCCCACCACACTTCTCACAGACCTCTCCTTTAGAAGAGGGCTTAGTTTCGATATGGTAGATCTCGCCGCACTTAGCGCATGTTCTACGCCCCGTTAAACGGCTTACTAACAACTCAGAATCTATACTAAAAAAGATCACTTTATCGATCTGATTAGCACTTTTCTTAAGCATTTGCTCTAAGCTTTCGGCTTGAGCAACAGTCCTTGGAAAACCATCAAAAATAACAGACTTACCCTTATTTTTGTCTATAAAACTTTCAACTAACTTGACCATGACTTCATCTGGAACCAGTTTCCCCTGATCCATAAAGCCCTGAGCCATCAATCCGATCTCAGTCTTCTCCGCTATGGCACCTCTTAAAAGATCGCCAGTACTTAATTGAAGAAACTGGTGCTTATCAATGAGGTATCGAGATTGAGTTCCTTTTCCCGACCCAGGAGCACCTATCAGGATAACGTTCAAAACTGAACCCTCCTGCTACGGATTTTAACGCCCTTTAAGAAGGAGTCATACTTACGTGATAATAAATGAGATTGAATTTGTTGAGATGTATCAATTGCAACACCAACTAAGATCAGCAAACTAGTGCCACCAAAGTAGAAGGGAACGTTGAACATCTTTGCCAAAAGGCCCGGCAAAATACAAACAATACAAAGATACAAACAGCCCAAAACGTTAATGCGATCTAAAACGTAGCGAATGAAGTCTGCAGTGCTTTTGCCCGCTCGAATACCTGGGATAAATGCACCAGATTTCTTTAAGTTCTCTGAAACTTCATCAGCGTTGAAAACAATGTCTGTATAAAAGAATGAAAAGAAAATAATAAATAATACGAATAAAATATTAAAAATAACTCCATCTGGATTTAGAGAATCTCTCATCGCATTAACCCATGGAGCTTGAACAAATTGAGCCAAAGTACTTGGAAACATTAAAAGTGAACTTGCAAAAATTGGTGGAATAACTCCTGCAAAGTTGATCTTAATTGGCAAATGACTTGATGCCAATGAACCCATATTGTTGTTTGCTAATTTTTGACTGTACTGAATAGCAACACGGCGCTGGGCAACTTCCATAAAAATAACGCCCGCAATAACTGCAACCATGAATGCTAGCAATACAATGGCTACAACTGGATTGATCTCACCATTTTTAACCAACTCATACAAACTTTGAGCGCCACCAGGAATAGCTGCAGCAATACCCGTAAAAATGATTAATGATGTGCCGTTACCAATACCCTTTTCAGTTATTTGATCACCAAGCCACATGATAAAACATGTACCAGCAACCAACGTCAAAACTGTAATAAATTTAAAAGGAAATATCCCGATAGAACCTGATGACAAAAGACTTTGCCCTACTTGAGATGTTTGACCAGCAAGCCAAGAACTCATTCCGTATCCTTGAACAATCGCCAAAAGAACCGTCGCGTAACGTGTGTACTGACTGATTTTTTTGCGTCCTGACTCACCTTCTTTTTTCAACGCTTCCAAAAATGGAATTGCTGATGTCAAAAGTTGAAATATAATTGAAGCCGAAATATAGGGCATAATACCCAAAGCAAAAATTGAAAACTGCGATAGCGCTCCACCTGAAAAAGTATTGAATAATCCGAAGATCCCACGATTCTGTGAATTGAAAAATTCAGAAACCGCAAGGCCGTTAACTCCCGGAGTAGGAATATGAACTCCGATACGATATACAGCTAAACAAACCAAAGTGAAAATAATTTTAGATCTTAAACTTCCAGATCCTTTGCTATCGCCTTTTTGTTCTGCCACTACTTGATTACCTCTACAGATCCACCAGCTTTTTCGATGGCTGCTTTTGCTTTTTCACTGATGTAATGAGTCTTAACTGCCAATGCTTTTGTTAAATCGCCTTTAGCTAAAACTTTTATTTTACTGCCCTTAGTAATCAAACGCATTTTGTATAATGCTTCTGGGTCTACAGACTTATCGAATTTATTTAAATCAGATAAATTAATAATTTGGTATTGAGTTGCGAACGCGGCATTCGTAAAACCAAATTTTGGCAACCGACGAGACAATGGAGTTTGTCCACCCTCGAAACCACGACGAACTGTTCCGCCAGTACGAGCTAATTGTCCTTTATGACCCTTAGTTGAAGTACCACCCATACCAGACCCGATTCCACGACCAATTCGTTTTTGGTAGTGAGTTGATCCTGCTTTAGGTTTTAAAGATGCTAGTAAGCTCATATTAACTCCGAATTATTTCTTAATTGTTATTTCCAACAAATGTTGAACTTTACTTAACTGACCGCGATTTGCAGCATTGTCAGCAACTTCAACAGTATTATTAATCTTTCTCAAGCCTAATGCATGAACCGTTTTAATCTGGCTCTCACTACAGCTGATAGTTGATCTTTTTAATTTTACTACAAAAGCCTTAGCCATAATTAACCTCGTAATTTCTTCAATTGGCTGAGTCCGTCTAAAGTCGCACGAACAGCATTGTGTGGATTTCGAGTTCCAACACATTTAGTTAAAATATCTCGCACGCCAACTGATTCAAGAACTGCACGAACAGCACCGCCGGCAATAACACCAGTACCAGCCGCAGCAGGCTTCATGATTACTTTAGCGCAACCAAACTTACCAATAACTTCGTGAGGAATTGTTCCTTCGTGAAGTTGCACATCACGACAAGCTTTCTTAGCTGAGCGTGTTGCTTTTCCAATTGCCTCAGGAACTTCGCCAGCTTTTCCACTGCCAAAACCAACCTGTCCAATTTTATCACCAACAACAACTAAAGCTGCGAAAGAAAAGCGACGTCCGCCCTTTACAACTTTTGTTACGCGATTGATAGCAACAACTTTTTCTTCTAATTCAGCATTCATCTTTTCCATTTAATCTCCATTAAAAACTAAGGCCACCCTCGCGTGCGCCATCTGCTAAAGACTGTACTCGACCATGATAAATAAATCCGTTGCGATCAAAAACAACTGCCTTAATTCCTTTTTTCAAAGACGCTTCAGCGATTGTTTTTCCAACCAATTTTGCCATGCTCTTACCATCTAATTTTTGATCTAACTTAATAGAAGATACAGTCAATATTGTCTGATGTTTGTCATCATTTACAACTTGAGCGTAAATGTGCTTAGAACTTCTGAAAACACACAAACGTGGTCTTTCTGCTGTTCCATTCACAGTCTTTCTGATTCTGATCTTCTTCTTCAATCTATTTGCAGACTTTGCTGCTGTATGCTTAGACACACGTAATTTCATAAAACACCCTTACCTAAATTATTTACCAGCCGACTTACCAGCTTTACGTCTAATATGCTCACCAACGTAACGAACACCTTTACCTAAATATGGTTCTGGTGGTCTAAAGCTTCTAATCTTCGCAGCAACTTGGCCAACCATTGCTTTATCAGCACCGTTGACACTTACTGTTGTTTGCTTATCAACCTTAATTTCAATTCCCTCTGGAATATCAAAATTAATGGGATGAGAGAAACCTAGCGATAATTCCAACTTTTTACCAGCAACATTCGCACGATATCCAACACCATGTAGCTCCAAAGCCTTTGTGAAGCCTTGTGATACACCATTAACTGCATTCTGAAGAAGCACCTTATATAAACCATGTAATGATTTCGATTCGCGTGTATCATCAGCGCGAGTTAAAACAACTTTTTTAGCTTCAACTTTTGCTGTGATACGTGAATCAAGTTCATACTTTAAAGTCGTTTTAGCGCCTTTAACGGTAACAAGGTTACCAGCAACACTCACTTGAGTTTTATCATCAAAATTTACAGGATACTTACCAATACGTGACATATTTTACCTACCAAACTAGACAAAGAACTTCACCGCCAAGATTGCTCTTAACTGCTTCATTTCCTGTCATAATCCCTTTATTAGTGCTCATTATGCATTGCCCAGTTCCAGATCGCACAACTGGAACTTCAGTTGCTTTGATATAAACACGTTTTCCTGGAGTACTTACTTTAGACAAGTTAGTAAATGCAGGAGCACCTTGTTCATCATACTTCAAATAAACACGCATAATACCTTGTTTAGAATCGCGAGCCATTTTGTAGCTACGAACGAAGCCTTCTTGAATTAAAATTTTTGCAATGTTCTCGCGAACTTTTGACGCTGGCATATCCACTTTTTCAAGCTTAGCCATCGATGCATTTCTGATATTTGTTAACATTTGTCCAATAGTATCCATAATTTCCTCTTACCAGCTAGCCTTAGTTACGCCCGGAAGTTTACCATCCAAAGCCAATGTTCTAAATGCGATTCTTGATAAACCAAATTTTCGATAATTACCGCGAGGACGACCCGTAATCTGACATCGTGTTGTTACACGATTTGGAGACGAGTTCCGTGGCATAGCTTGCAACTTATTGCGAGCCTCTGATCTTTCCTCATCAGAAAGAGTCATATTCACAGCTTTTTCGCGAAGCTCTCTTCTGTACTTCCAAAGTTTAGTTGAGATTTTTTTCTTTTTATTATTCTTCTCAATACTTGCTAGTCTTGCCATAAATTCCTTTTTACTTTCTGAAAGGCATACCAAGTGCCTCTAAAAGAGCTTTGCCATCATTATCGTTATTAGCAGTTGTACAAATTGTGATATTCATTCCACGTACTTTTTCAATTTTATCAAAATTAATCTCAGGGAATACAATCTGCTCTTTTAAACCCATATTATAGTTTCCGCGACCGTCAAAACCTTTGCTTGGAAGACCACGGAAGTCACGAACTCGCGGTAATGCAAGAGTTTGCAAACGATCTAAAAAAGACCACATTTTCTCACGACGAAGCGTCACACGAACTCCAATTGGAATACCTTCACGCAATTTAAAGTTTGAGATTGCTTTCTTAGCTTTAGTTACAACTGCTTTTTGTCCCGCAATTGAAGTGATCTCGTCCACAACGCCATTTACTAATTTTGGGTTTTGAACAAAATCAGCACTTGAAACGCTGATAATGATTTTTTCAAGTCGTGGAACTTGCATTGTGCTTTTGTATCCTAATCTTTTCATCAGATCAGGAACTATTTCTTTAGTGTATGTGCTATGTAAACGATTCATTTTTTTTCCTCACAGTACTTCTGGAGCAAGAGAAACAATCTTAACGAATTGCTTAGCTCGTAGCTCACGTGCAACTGGACCAAAAATACGTGTTCCAATTGGTTCTTTTGCAGCATTAATTAATACCGCTGAATTATCATCAAATCGGATATAGCTACCATCAGCGCGACGCAACTTGTGAATAGTCCGCACGATAACAGCTTTTGCCACATCACCTTTTTTTACTTTTGCATTTGGGATCGCGTCTTTGATTGAAACAACGATAATATCGCCGATCGAAGCAAAGCGTCTTTTAGATCCGCCCAAAACTTTCACGCACATAACTTCTTTTGCGCCTGAATTGTCTGCAACATTTAATCGAGATTGCATTTGAATCATATTACACCTGCTTCGAAGTCTTTAAAACAGAAGCCAAAGCCCAACGCTTTGTCTTGCTTAAAGGACGTGTTTCGTAAATGACGACTGTGTCGCCAATTTTGCATTGCTGTTTCTCATCATGAGCCTTAATAACAGAAGACTTCTTGATGTATTTTCCATATTTCTCATGCTTGATCGTACGGTACACCAACACAGAAATTGTTTTCTGCATTTTGTTGGCTACAACTTCACCTTGTAGCTCAACTCTTCTTCCGCGGTTACTTTCAGTTGCTTGCTTAGCCATATATTACCTTGCAGACTTTCTTAATAACGCCGTGTTAATTCGAGCGATATCTCGTCTAGTTGTTCTGATTTGATGAGGACTAGCTAACTGACCTAAACTGTTTTTCATGTTCATGTCGAATAGCTTAGCAACTAGTTCAGACTTTTGCTTCACCAGTTCTGCTACATTTTTATTTTCAATATCTTTAAAGTTCATAACTATGTTCTCTCTAAAAATTTAGTTTTAAACGGAAGCTTATGAGCTGCACGTAAAAAAGCTTCTTTAGCTTGCTCACGAGTAACGCCATTCATTTCGAATAAAATTCTGCCTGGTAAACAACGAGCAATCCAAAACTCTGGATTACCTTTACCGCTACCCATACGAGTTTCAGCAGGTTTCTTTGTTACTGGTAAATCTGGATAAACTCGACACCAGATTTTACCACCACGTTTAATTGTTCGCGAAATTGCAATACGACCAGCTTCAAGTTGGCGCGCAGTCAAGCGCCCCTCTTCAGCACACTGTAATCCAAAATCACCAAAGTCTAAAGTTGAACCACGATGAGCCAAGCCCTTCGCATTACCAATAAACTGTTTTCTGTACTTGACGCGTTTAGGACTTAACACGGCCAGCCTCCTGAACTTGAACTTCACGAGCAGATAAAATATCGCCCTTGTAGATCCATACTTTCATACCAATAATTCCATATGCAGTTTGAGCACGAGCAGTTCCGTAATCAATGTCTGCACGCAATGTGTGTAATGGAACTGACTTTTCATTGTACCATTCAGAACGAGCAATCTCTGCTCCGTCTAAACGACCTGATACGCGAACTTTAATACCACGAACTCCGCCTTTGATAGCGGCAGCAATTGCTTTCTTAAGAGCGCGTCTCCAAGAGATACGCTTTTCTAATTGAAGAGCAATAGACTCAGCAACTAGTTGAGCATCTGTATCTGGCTTACGTACTTCTTGAATCGACAAAAACACTTCGTTTGTAGTCAACTTTTGCACATCAGCTTTTAATGTATCAATTCCAGTACCTTTTTTACCGATAACAACTCCTGGACGAGCTGTGTGGATGATAACTTTAACTTTATTTCCAGCGCGCTCTAATTCAATCTTAGCAACACCAGCATGTTTCAATTTATCTTTGATATAATTTCTAAGCTTGATGTCCTCATGCAAGAAATCATAATAAGTTTTCCCTTTGGCATACCAACGAGAATCCCAAGTTCTGATTACACCAACGCGTAAACCAATCGGGTGAACCTTTTGTCCCATTATTTCTCTCCTAATGTTACGTTGATGTGACTTAATTTTTTACGAACTCCGAACGCACGACCTTGAGCGCGAGGACGGAAGCGTTTTAAAACCGGTCCACCATCTACAGTAATCGATTTAACAAATAACTTATCCATATTCATTGTCTTTTTGTAGTCTGCATTTGCTACCGCAGACTCAATCAATTTTTTGATCAAAATTGCAGTTTTCTTATTCATGTAAGTCAGTGTTTTCAATGCTTCATCAACATTTTTTCCACGAACCATGTCTGCAACAAGACGAGCCTTTTGAGCTCCAACGCGTGCATAATTTAAAGATGCTTTAGTTTCCATACATCAACCTTTTACTTTTTAGCTGCAGCTGGTGCTGCAGAAGCTGCTTTCTTCTCAGCATGCCCGTGAAAAGTTCTCGTTGGAGAAAATTCACCTAGTTTGTGTCCAATCATATTCTCGGTAATGTAAACAGGGACAAACTTTCTTCCGTTATGAACTGCAAAGGTTAAACCGATGCACTCAGGAAGAATAGTTGATCTGCGAGACCAAGTTTTAATAACTTTTTTATCGTTCTTTTGGATTGCATTGTCGATCTTCTTCGTTAAATGCAAATCTACAAAAGGACCTTTTTTTATCGAACGTGCCACAGTCTATCTCCTATTTACGACGTTTAATAATTGACGAGTTAGTGCGTTTATTATGACGAGTCTTAAAGCCCTTACATGGTTTACCCCAAGGAGTAACCGGATGGTGACCTTTACCAACGCCTTCACCGCCACCCATTGGATGATCCACTGGATTCATGTGTGTACCACGAACTCCAGGACGAATACCTCTCCAACGAGAACGACCAGCTTTACCTAATTTGATATTTTCATTATCTGTATTTCCAACTTGGCCAATTGAGGCTTTGCAAGAAGACAGAATTTGCTTCAATTCACCAGATGGCAAACGCACTTGACAGTACTGCTCACCTTTACCAGCCAATGTCGCTGATGCTCCGGCGCCACGACACATCTGAGCACCCTTTCCAGGACGCATCTCAATGTTGTGAATAATTGTACCCGCTGGAATTGCAGATAGAGGTAAGCAATTCCCTGGTTTAATATCGGCCTTTTCACTGCAAACAACAGTGTCACCAACATTCAAACCAATTGGGGCAATGATGTAACATTTTTCACCGTCAGCATAATTAATCAATGCAATACGGCTAGTACGATTTGGATCGTACTCAATAGAAGCAACTTTTCCCGGAACTTCCATTTTATTACGTTTAAAATCAATTAAACGGTAACGACGCTTATGTCCGCCACCCTGGTGACGCATAGTAATCACACCGTGATTGTTACGCGCAGCTTTTTTACGCAATGGCATAGTTAATGATTTTTCAGGAGTCGTTTTTGTGATCTCAGAAAAATCAAAACCGATCATTCCACGGGTACCATGCGATCTAGCACTCCATACTTTTAATCCCATGTCTAGGCCCCCTCAAATAATGATAACTTTTGGCCATCAGCTAATTTGACTAAAGCTTTTTTCCATTTTTTTGGTTTAGTTAAACCAAACTTAGAATACTTCATATCATTTCTGCAAATAACAGTTCTAACGCCCTGAACTTTTACAGAAAAACCAGCTTCGATAGCTTTTTTAATTTCAGGCTTCGTTGCATCCATCCCAACTTCGAAAACATAAACTCCAGCCTCAGCAAGAGTCGTATTTTTCTCAGTAATAAGTGGAGATCTAATTATTGTCTTCATCTTATTTCTCCATCGAGCAGCGCTCGACAATTTTAGACACAGAACTCTTAGTGATTACTGCGCCATCAAACTTTAATAAATCAAACACATTCAAACCAGCTACTGGAAAGTACTTGTAGTTATGCAAGTTACGAGCAGCTAACATGAATTTTTCATCAGACATCGCATCAATAAGAACGGCTTTTTTCACACCAAAAGTTTTTAATCTTTTGTTCAGCTCATTTGCTTTGCCTGCAGATGCCATAGAATCAACAACAAACAACTTACCTTCTTTTAAAAGATAAGACAGAGCCATTGATAACCCGACCTTACGAGTCTTCTTCGGAAGAACATAAGCATAATTACGAGGAGAAGGTCCAAACATTGTGCCTCCACCTGGCATCAATGGAGATCGTGTAGAACCTTGACGTGCATTACCAGTACCTTTTTGTTTAAAAGGCTTCTTACCACCACCACTGACTAAACCTTTTGTTTTTGTCATGTGAGTTCCTTGTCGGCGAGAAGCTAATTGCCATCGCACAACAGTGTGAAGAACGTCTTTTTTTACTTCAACTTCGAATACGTTAGAAGCAAGTTCAACTTGGCCAACTTTTTCTTTATTCCAATTTGTAATATTAACTGTAGCCATAATTACTCCTTAACCAATCGCACAAGAGTATTTTTGCTTCCTGGAACAGGGCCTTTTACAAGTAAAACGCCATCTGCTGCATTCACATCAATAACTTCAACATTTCGAACAGTGATGTTTTCATCACCCCAGTGACCTGGAAATTTCTTTCCTGGCATAACTCGTCCTGGCCAAGTTCTGTTACCAGAAGAACCCGGACGTCGATGAAATTTAGAACCGTGAGTCGCAGGACCACCGGCAAAGTTCCATCGGCGAATCGAACCTTGAAAACCATGACCTTTTGACTTTGAAGTGATTTTTACAACATCACCTTTAGTAAAAGTATCAATTGACAAGCTATCACCTAATTTTAAATCTGCAGGCAATTGCTCTTGTCGCAATTCTTTTACGTATTGCGCGCCAGTCTCAAATCCAGCCGCTGCCAAATGATTCTTTTCAGCGGTTGTACTGTTCTTAGCTTTTTTTGGAACTGCAGCAACTTGCACCGCAGAATATCCGTCTTTTTCTGTTGTCTTGATTTGCGAAACCTTCCAGTTTTCAAATCGCAATACAGTCACGGGGATTGACTCACCCTTATCGTTATAAACAGTAGCCATGCCCTCTTTGAAAGCAAAAAGACCGTTTAGCTTAACTCCCTCAGCAGAAGGAGTTGTTGTTTCAGCGTTTTGTTGTACTTCGCTCATTTTCTACTCCTTCCGATTATTCAGCAGATAATTTAATTTCAACATCTACCCCAGCAGATAGATCTAATTTCATCAATTGGTCGATAGTTTGCTGAGTTGGTTCAAGAATATCAAGCATACGCTTATGAGTTCTGATTTCGAACTGCTCACGTGATTTTTTATCAACGTGCGGAGATCGCAAAACTGTAAACCGATTAATGCGTGTTGGAAGTGGAATTGGACCAGCGATTTTAGCGCCAGTACGACGTGCAGTTTCCACGATTTCTTTAGTCGATTGATCAAGCAACTTATGATCAAAGGCTTTTAGCCTGATTCTTATTTTTTGACTTTTCATAATACCTTTTCCTAGTTCTGCTCGCCAAAACCTTTATCCACACAGCAAAGACTGCCATGAATGCGGAGGTTTCCGTAGCGTTAACAAGATTTGTGAATATCGAATACGTGCCAACTCTTGTCAACCACTTATTTAGAGATTTCTTGACGGAGATAATTTAGGAAAAACCTACCGCCCAAGGCGGTGCAGGATTTCGGCGCGAACCTTAGGAGGAACTGGCACATAATCCAAGAATTCCATACTAAAGAAGGCGCGCCCCTGAGAAAGGCTTCGCACGTCTGTCGCGTACCCAAATAAAGTTGCCAGAGGCACCTCAGCTTGAATAATTTGGCCAGACTGGGGCTTTGAGGTCATATTTAAAACTTTTCCACGACGCGAGTTTAAATCGCCTACAATATTGCCTACAAATTCATCAGGACATTGAACTTCTAGCTTGAACATTGGCTCAAGAAGTACTGCCTCAGTATTTTTGAGAGATTCACGAAAAGCTAAAGATGCTGCAGCCTTGCATACGATTTCATCTGTGATTTGTGGCTTACCAACAAGACTCTTAATATTAATCTTAAGCCCAACCATAGAATAGCTCGCAATGGGGCCGACTTCGACCGCTTCTTTTAATCCATTCTCACAGGCTTTGATCCAGTTTGGCTGGACATCTTTTGATGGATGAACTGAGCATGTAATTTTTACTCCCTCAGATGCTGGAGCAGGCTGGATCTCAAGCACAATTTGCGCGAATTTTTCTTCGCCACCAAGCATTCGCTCAAATACAAAATCTGTCCTCACCGGTTGAGCAATAGTCTCGCGATAGGCAACTTGCGGCCGCCCCACATTGGCTTGAATTTTATGCTCCCGCATCAACCGATCAATAAGAATATCTAAATGCAATTCTCCCATTCCGGAGAGAAGGATTTGACCAGTTTCAACATCTGTTCGAAGTCTGCAGGATGGATCTTCTTTTTCAAGACGCTGCAGCCCCTCGATCATTTTTTCCTGATCGGCAGATGACTTGGCCTCAACAACAACAGAAATAACAGGCTCCGGAAATGTCATTGATTCAAAAACTACAAGACGAGCGGGATCACATAATGTGTCTCCGGTAGAAGTAAATTTTAAACCAATAATGGCACCAATATCCCCAGCTTTCAAATGATCAACTTCTTCTCGAGCATTTGCATGCATCTTTACAATTTTTTGCACGCGCTCTTTTTTCTCTGTACGCGGATTATAAAGTTGATCCCCTAGCTTGATTTGTCCCGAGTAAATGCGCACATAAGTCAGCGCTCCAGAAAATGGATCATTCGCGAGTTTAAAAGCGATCAATGCTGCCGGCTCATCAAACTGAGTATGGCACTCGACAGTCAACTCTGTTTTAACTGGATTCATTCCAACTGTTGCCGAAATATCCAAAGGACTTGGCAAATAATCAACAACACCGTCTAACAATTGCTGCACGCCTTTATTTTTAAAGGCGGCTCCACAAAAAACTGGAAAAGCTTTAAGCTCGATAGTCCCTTTGCGAAGTGCCGCTTTAAGCTCTTCAGTAGAAATGTTTTCGCCGTTCAAATACTTTTCAACAAGTGCATCATCAAGTTCACAAATTTGCTCGATCGTTTTAGCACGCTCAGACTCAAATTCAGATTTCAGTTTTTCTGGGACTTCAATTTCATTGAAGTCATGATCATTCTGCTTCCAGACATAAGCTTTAGAAACAAGAAGATCAATAACACCCTCGAACTGATCTTCTGAGCCAATTGGAATTTGAACTTTAATCGGCTTAGCTTCGAGCTTTTCCGATATTGTATTAACACTCATATTAAAATCAGCACCAACACGATCCATTTTATTAATAAAGCAGATCCGAGGAACTTTGTACTTATTGGCTTGTCTCCAAACAGTTTCTGACTGTGGCTCGACGCCATTCACTCCATCAAATACGGCAACAGCGCCGTCTAGAACGCGAAGCGAACGCTCAACCTCAATAGTAAAATCAACATGTCCGGGTGTATCAATGATATTAAAGCGACAGGTCTTCCAAAAAGCAGTAGTTGCCGCAGAAGTGATTGTAATTCCACGTTCTTGCTCTTGGGGCATCCAGTCCATAGTAGCAGCACCATCATGGACTTCACCAATTTTATGACTTTTACCTGTGTAGTAGAGAATTCGCTCGGTGGTGGTGGTCTTACCGGCATCAATGTGAGCCATGATGCCGATATTTCGGGTAAACTTTAGATCAGCTTCAGTTTTAACAGTTTTTGCTGACATTAAGTTTTTATATTACCAATTATAGTGTGCGAAAGCCTTGTTTGATTCGGCCATTTTATGCACGTCTTCTTTTTTCTTAATTGCATTGCCACGGTTATTGTAAGCATCAAGCAACTCAGCAGCTAACTTTTTAGAGAAGTCTTTTTCGCCACGAGCACGAGAATATTCAACTAGCCAACGCATTGCTAAAGTTAAACGACGTGTTGGACGCACATCAACAGGCACCTGGTACGTTGATCCACCAACACGACGAGAACGAACTTCAATTGAAGGCTTAACATTCTCAAGAGCTTTTCTCATGATGTTAACTGACTCTTCGCCAGGAACTTTTCCGTTAAGCTCTTCCAAAGCTCCGTAAAAAAGCTTCTGAGCTGTCGATTTTTGACCACGCTCCATGATCTTATTAATGAACTTAGCAATAATAATATCTTTGTGAACTGGATCAGGGATAATTTCTCTTTTAAATGTACGACTACGACGTGACATAGATATTCCTTAACTAATTATTTTTTAGGTTTTTTAGATCCGTATTTAGAACGGCTGCGTAAACGTCCATTAACACCCTGTAAATCAAGTGTTCCACGAACGATATGATAACGAACACCTGGAAGATCCTTAACACGACCACCACGAATCATAACAACGCTATGCTCTTGAAGATTGTGACCAATTCCAGGAATGTAAGAGATAACTTCAAAACCATTTGATAACCGAACTTTTGCAACTTTACGCAATGCCGAATTTGGCTTCTTTGGAGTTGTTGTGTAAACACGAGTACAAACACCGCGGCGCTGTGGACAGCTTGCAAGAGCTGGTGACTTCGTCTGATTTTTTTGAACTGATCGCTCTTTTTTGATCAGTTGGTTAATTGTAGGCACGTAAGATCCCCTTTTTATTTAACTAAGTTCGACAAATTAACGACAACCGAAGTCATCGTCAAGCATATTTAAGCGGCATGGGATCTAAAGCAAGCCAAAGACCCCAGGCTTTACCTAACCACCCATTGGCAAGGCTGCTGATTCCATCTCTTCATCCTCCGTAACAACAACTTTCCAACGTTTATACGATGTTAAGCCAGTTCCCGCAGGGATTAGACGTCCCATGATGATATTTTCTTTTAGACCACGCAAATGATCCGTTTTTGAATTAATTGCAGCTTCTGTTAATACTTTTGTTGTTTCCTGGAACGAAGCCGCAGAAATCCAACTTTCAGTACTCAATGAAACTTTGGTGATACCTAACAATAAAGGCTTTGACGTTGCAACCTGTCCGCCCTCGTTAAGAACTCGTTCATTTTCAGCGTTGTAAGTTGACCGCTCAACTTGCTCACCGACTAAGAAACGAGTATCACCCACTTCAATCACTTCAACTTTACGAAGCATCTGACGAACAATCACTTCAACGTGCTTGTCATTGATACCCACACCCTGCAAACGGTAAACTTCTTGAACTTCATTCACCAAGTATGCTGATAATGCGCTTGCGCCCAATACCGCTAAGACATCATGTGGATTCGTTGGCCCATCCATCAAGGCTTCACCAGCCCGAACGAACTCACCCTCACGAACGGCAACATGCTTTCCTTTTGGAATTAAGTACTCACGCTGTTCACCAATCTCAGGAGTAACGATAACTCGCTGCTTACCCTTCACGTCTTTACCAAAAGTAACATATCCATCAATTTCTGAAATGATAGCTGCCTCTTTAGGTTTACGCGCTTCAAATAATTCAGCAACGCGCGGAAGACCGCCCGTGATATCTTTTGTTTTAGAAGTTTCTCGATGCATTTTTGCAATGACATCACCAGCATGAACTTCAGCACCATCAGTCACAAGTAACTGAGCACCAACAGGAATCATATAACGAGCCGGAATATCACGACCTGGAAGGTTCAATGCTTTTCCGTTAGCGTCGATCATGAAAACTGTCGGCTTATTATCTGAAGATTTAGATTCCGTGATAACTTTTGTTGCGAATCCTGTAACCGGATCCACTTGCTCAGTCATCGTTACACCTTCAACAATATCCTGGAATGTGATCTTCGCAGACACCTCAGAGATAATCGGATTTGAATATGGATCCCATTCAGCGATTGTAGAACCTTTTGTTACCTTATCGCCATCTTTGTAGTTCAAGATCGCACCATAAACTAATTTAAAGTTCTCGCGCTCGCGGCCTGCTTCATCAATAACTAAAGCATTTCCGTTACGATTCATAACAGTCAACTTGCCTTGCTTATTTTTAACAGATTGGATGTTTGTTAATTTCAAAGTTCCATCATATCGAGTTGTATGAACAGATTGCTCAACTGAACGAGATGCCGCTCCACCTAAGTGGAATGTACGCATTGTTAACTGAGTACCCGGCTCACCAATAGACTGAGCTGCAATAATACCTACTGTCTCACCTAAATTAACAGTTGCACCACGAGCTAAATCACGACCATAACACTTGATACAAACACCACGTTTAGCAGTACAAATAAGGGCTGAGCGAATTGTTACTTTTTCAATACCTAACTCTTCTAATTTTTTGACAGTATTCTCGTCCATCTCAGTATTCTTTTTAACGAGTACTGTATTTGTAACTGGATCAACAACCTCATGAAGAGCAACACGACCTAAAATACGATCGCCAATTCCGTGAATAACTTCACCAGCTTCATAAATTGGAGTGATATCCAAGCCCTCTGTAACTCCACAATCAACTTCAGAAACAATCACGTCTTGAGCCACGTCAACTAGACGACGAGTCAAATAACCTGAGTTGGCTGTTTTCAATGCTGTATCGGCAAGACCTTTACGAGCACCGTGAGTTGAAATGAAGTACTGAATAACTGTTAAACCTTCACGGAAATTTGCCGTGATTGGAGTTTCAATAATTTCACCTGATGGCTTTGCCATCAGACCACGCATACCACCCAATTGACGCAACTGATTCGATGAACCTCGGGCTCCCGAATCGGCCATGATGAAAATAGGATTGAATGAAGGTCCAATATGCTCTTTGCCATCAATGACAAACTTCTGCTTTTCAATTTGGCTCATCATCTCTTTTGCAACTTTATCAGAAGTTTGCGCCCAGATATCCACAACTTTATTGTAGCGCTCGCCATCTGTAATCAAACCTTCATCATATTGTTGCTGGATCTCTTGAACTTGTTTTTCAGCATCAGCAATCATGACTGCCTTTGATGCAGGAATAATCATGTCATCAACACAAATTGAAAGACCCGCCACAGTTGAGTATTTGAATCCCAACTGCATAATAGAATCCGCCAAAATACATGTCGCCTTTGCACCAGCAAGACGGAATGTTTTATCGATTAGACCTGCAATTGATTTTTTACTCATGACCGTATTGACATCTGCAAATGGAACTTCTTTTGGAACAGCTTCAGATAAAATAGCACGACCGACAGAAGTCTCTTCAATTTTACCTTTTACTTTTACTTTACAAGCAGATTGAAGATCCACAATTCCGGCTTCGTAAGCGTACTGAGCCTCTTGAACAGACGCAAAAACTTTACCTGTTCCTTTGGCGCCCGGACGAATACGAGTCATCCAATATAATCCCAAGACAACGTCCTGTGACGGATTAATAATAGGTTTACCATTGGCAGGAGATAAAATATTATTCGTCGACATCATCAAAACACGAGCTTCCACTTGCGCTTCAACTGATAGTGGAACGTGAACAGCCATCTGATCTCCGTCGAAATCGGCATTGAACGCTGTACAAACCAATGGATGTAACTGAATTGCTTTTCCTTCATGAAGAACCGGCTCAAAAGCCTGGATACCAAGTCGGTGAAGAGTTGGGGCACGATTCAACATCACAGGATGCTCTTTAACAACTTCAGCTAAAATATCCCAAACTTCGACGGTCTCTTGATCAACCAAACGTTTTGCTTGTTTGATTGTTGTCGCCAATCCTTTTTCTTCAAGTTTGTTGTAAACAAATGGTTTAAATAACTCTAAAGCCATTTTTTTAGGAATACCGCACTGATGTAATTTCAAAGTAGGTCCAACGGTAATAACCGAACGACCCGAGTAATCCACACGTTTACCTAATAAATTTTGACGGAAACGACCCTGCTTACCTTTAAGCATATCACTTAAAGATTTTAATGGACGCTTATTTGGACCAGTGAATGTTTTTCCGCGACGTCCGTTATCAAGTAACGCATCAACTGCTTCTTGCAACATACGTTTTTCATTACGGATAATAATGTCAGGAGCATTTAACTCTTGTAAGCGCTTCAAACGATTATTACGGTTAATCACCCGACGATAAAGATCATTCAGATCTGAAGTCGCAAAACGTCCCCCATCCAATGGAACCAACGGACGCAAATCTGGTGGCAATACTGGAAGAGCTTCCAACATCATCCACTCAGGCTTGTTGATAGAGCCTTTGAAAGCTTCTACCACTTTTAAACGTTTTGATAATTTCTTAGTTGCCGCTTCAGATTTAGTTTCTTTCAACTCCATACGAAGCTTACGAGACAAATACTCGCAGTCAATTTTTCGCAGCAACTCACGAACGGCTTCGCCGCCCATTCCAGCTTTAAAGTTTGGACCAAACTCATTCAACGCGGCTTGGTATGCCTCTTCAGATAAAACAGATCCTTCTTCTAATGAAGTCTCCATTGGATCGATGACGACATGTGATTCACAGTAAAGAACTTTTTCAACATCTTTCAATGAAAGATTCAGTAAGTTACCAATACGAGAAGGCAATGATCGCAAAAACCAAATATGTGCTACTGGTGAAGAAAGTTCGATATGACCTAATCGTTCACGACGAACTTTAGTTTGCGTGACTTCAACGCCGCACTTTTCACAAATAACTCCACGGTACTTCATACGCTTGTATTTTCCGCACAAGCATTCGTAGTCTTTAATTGGACCGAAAATTTTGGCACAGAACAATCCATCACGCTCTGGCTTGAATGTTCGATAGTTGATTGTTTCTGGTTTCTTCACTTCGCCGAATGACCACTCACGGATCATTTCAGGGGAAGCTAAAGAAATCCGTACCGCATCAAACGACAATGGATCTTTTGGCTTATCGAAAAAATTTAATAAATCTCTCACTCTAAACTCCTAGTTACAAATTTTTAAAATTGAACCCATCAAACTCTTAGCGCCCGAAGGCACCACTCACTCAAACCCAGCAACTAGTGCTGAGTTATTGCGTCGTTTGCACCAGCACTGCCCTCAGATGTATCGACCACAGTTTCATCAACCGTATCAGTCAAAATATCTGACTCAACGAGTTCGATATTCATTGATAATGATTGAAGTTCCTTAATCAATACGTTGAAAGATTCTGGCAAACCCGGTTCAAGAATATTTTCACCACGAACGATGCTTTCGTACATACGAGTTCTTCCTGCAACGTCATCTGACTTCACAGTTAAGAATTCTTGTAATGAATAAGCTGCGCCGTACGCCTCGATTGCCCAAACTTCCATCTCACCCAGACGCTGACCACCAAATTGAGCTTTACCACCCAAAGGCTGCTGAGAAACTAATGAATAAGGTCCAATTGAACGTGCATGAATCTTTTCTTCAACCAAGTGATGAAGCTTCAACATGTACATCACGCCGACAGTAACTGGATTCGCAAATGGCTCACCTGAACGTCCGTCGAATAGGATCGACTGAGTTGAGTTTAACTGAGCCTTCTTCAATAAATCGCGCATATCAGATTCTTGAGCTCCATCGAATACTGGAGTTCCAACATGCACACCATTTCGGACCGCTACAGCCATTTTCTTTAATGATTCGTCATCAGCATTTTCAATTTTTTTACTGATATCAGAATCATCATAGATGTCTTTCATTTTAGTGCGTAAGGCATCTGCATTAAATTTTTCAATATGCTCATTCAGCTGTCTTCCCAAGTTGAGTGCAGCCCAACCCAAGTGAACTTCTAAAATCTGACCGATATTCATACGTGAAGGAACACCCAATGGATTCAAAACCATATCAACTGGAGTACCATCTGCTAAGTAAGGCATGTCTTCCATTGGAAGAACTTTTGAAACCACACCCTTATTACCATGACGACCCGCGAACTTATCACCGACTTGAAGTTTACGCTTAATAGCAACATAAACCTTAACCATCTTGATGACTCCCGGAGGAAGCTCATCACCTTTTTTAAGACGATCAATCTTCTCGTTAAAAACCATCTTAACAGCGTCTAATTGATTACGAGCTCCATCGATAATTTTATTTACTTGGAATTCTAAATCTTGCTCAAGTGGGATATAGCTTAGTAATTCAAATGGAATTGTTTCCAGATCTGCAGAAGTGATGTCTTGGCCTTTGCTTAAAAGCTTTTGAGATCCATCTTCATTCAATAGGATTCCAGTTGTTTTCTTGCCAACAACGATATCACGCAATTTTTCAATCGCATTATTCTTGATAACGTTTTGCTCGATAACTAAATCTTTTTCTAATTTTTTCTTTTTATCTTCTAAAATTGAAGCTAAACGCTCATCACGATCTGAACCTTCACGTGAATAAACCTGAGCATCAATAACAGTTCCGTAAACACCCGATGGCACACGTAACGAAGTATCACGAACGTCACCGGCTTTTTCACCGAAGATGGCGCGCAATAACTTTTCTTCAGGCGATAACTGAGTCTCGCCCTTAGGAGTGACTTTACCAACCAAGATATAACCTGGCTTCACTTCCGCACCAATACGGATAATTCCAGATGTATCTAAGTCTTTAAGAGCTTCCTCACCGACATTGGCGATATCACGAGTGATTTCTTCTTTTCCAAGTTTTGTATCACGCGCAATACACTCGAATTCTTCGATATGTACTGATGTGTATGTATCTTCTTGAAGAAGTTTTTCAGAGATCAGGATTGAATCCTCGAAGTTATAACCCATCCAAGGAGTGAACGCGACTGTGATATTTTGTCCCAGCGCTAATTCACCTAACTCAGTTGATGGTCCATCAGCGATGATGTCCGTTTTATAAACTTTGTCACCTTTCTTAACGATTGGCTTCTGATTGAAACATGTATTTTGATTTGTACGTTGGTACTTCGTCAAATTGTAGATATCAACGTTTGCTCCAAGTTCTCCACCTTTTGCAAGACGGCGAACAACAATACGAGATGCATCGACATCCTCAACGATACCATCATTCGTTGCCACAACTGAAGTTCCAGAATCTCGCGCAACTAAACGCTCAACACCAGTACCTACCAATGGGGCACGAGATTTAATTAAAGGAACAGCCTGACGTTGCATGTTCGATCCCATCAGGGCTCGATTGGCATCATCATGCTCTAAGAATGGAATCAATGAAGCGGCGATCGAAACCAACTGAGAAGGAGAAACGTCCATCAAAGAAACTTTTTCGCGGTCAACCAATTCATACTCACCATCACGACGAATTGTTAAATTACCCGGAGGCAATTCAAGACTTTGTTTTTCATCTGTTGGTGCTTGAGCGATTAAATGTCCACCCTCTTCAAGAGCAGACATGTAATGAATTTCCGAAGACACTGTTCCGCCAGATACCTTGCGGTATGGAGTCTCGATGAAACCATAGCTATTGATTCGCGCATAAGTTGAAAGTGAAGCGATCAAACCAATGTTTGGTCCCTCTGGAGTTTCAATTGGGCAAATACGTCCGTAGTGAGTGGGATGAACGTCACGCACTTCGAAACCAGCGCGATCACGAGTCAAACCACCGGGGCCTAACGCAGATAAACGACGCTTATGTGTGATTTCAGATAGTGGATTTGTTTGATCCATGAATTGAGATAATTGAGACGATCCGAAGAACTCTTTAACAACAGCGTTCACAGGTTTAGCATTTACTAAATCATGAGGCATCATTGTTTCAACATCTTGTAATGACATACGCTCTTTGATCGCGCGCTCCATACGAACCAAACCGATACGGTATTGATTCTCTAAAAGCTCACCCACAGAACGAACCCGACGATTACCCAAGTGATCGATATCATCAACAACACCACGACCGTTTTTCAGTTCGATCAAATGCTTGATAGTCGATAAGATATCTTTATGAGTTAACACGCGGAAGCTTGGAGGGCACTCTTCCATAGAAATTCCGAATTTATGATTGATCTTAATACGACCAACTTCAGAAAGATCATAGGCTTCTGGATCAAAAAACAAACGGTTGAAATAAGCTTCGGCAGCTTCCAAAACTGGAGGTTCACCTGGGCGCAAACGCTTATAGATTTCGACCAATGACTCCTCTTTGTTAGCAACTTTATCAACCAACAAAGTATTTCTAAGGAATGGACCAACAGTTAAGCCGTCAAAAAATACTAAATGGAAACGGTCAATTCCCGCACCCATTGCTTTTTTGATAATTGAAGCTGTTAATTCATTATTAGCATCAGCGATGATTTCACCAGTTGATTCGTCAATCAAAGGTTTTGCCAGGACTTTTCCCTCAAGATCTTGAGGCTGAACTTCAACTTCAGTGAGCTTGATATCTTGGACTTTTTTTACGATTGCACGCGTAATGCGACGACCAGCTTTAATCAAAGTTTCGCCTGATTTAGGATCAACAATGTCAGCTATCGCACGTTGGCCAGCCATACGTTCGATATCTAATTTACGAAATAAAGATTTTCCCTTAACAACAATTTCATCAAGGTCATAAAAGTATTCTAATAATTGCTCAACGTTGTAACCCAAGCCCTTTAACAAAATTGTGACTGGGAATTTACGACGGCGATCAATACGCACGTGGATCACGTCTTTTTGATCAAACTCAACATCCAACCAAGAACCGCGATATGGAATAACGCGAGCTGAGTAAATGAGTTTTCCGGAAGCATTATTCTTACCACCATCGTGGTCAAAGAAAACACCCGGAGATCGGTGTAACTGAGAAACAACAACACGCTCAGTCCCGTTAATAATAAAAGAACCATTTGCAGTCATCAATGGGATTTCGCCCAAGTACACTTCTTGTTCTTTCACGTCACGGATACTACGAGCTTCTGTCTCTTCATCAATATCAAAAACGATAAGGCGTAAAGTCACCTTAATTGGTGCCGCGTATGTCATTCCACGCTGACGGCATTCATCAACATCGTATTTTGCGGGTTCTAAAGTGTAGCTCACAAATTCCAATGATGATGTGTTATTGAAATCAGAGATTGGAAATACAGATTTAAATACGCCGTTTAAGCCGTCAGCTCCACGACGATCTGGATCCATTTCTCGCTGCAAAAAAGACTCGTAAGACTTTTTCTGCAATTGAATCAGATTTGGGATTTCAATAACTTGTTTATTTTTTGCAAAGGATTTTCGAATTCGTAAATTCGATGCCGTTACGGGAGTCTTGTTCATTCGTTCTCCTGAGATGATTTAGTTGTTCATTAATTTTCACAACTAAATAAAAAGTGAAGTTTCGCTTCGGGGGGAAATCTTCAAGACCCACATTAAATCTTCAATATTCTAAAACGCAAAAAACCACAGGTGCCTTTAACAGCAACTGTGGTCAAATTCAGATACAATACAATTACTTAACAGTAACTTTAGCGCCGGCTGTCTCAAGAGCTTTCTTGATTTTTTCAGCTTCTTCTTTAGTTGCGCCTTCTTTAACTGCTTTTCCACCAGCTTCAACTAAGCCTTTTGCTTCAGCTAAGCCTAAACCAGTGATAGCACGAACTTCTTTGATTACGTTAATTTTGTTCGCACCAGCATCAACTAGAATAACGTCAAAAGCTGTTTGAGCTTCAGCAGCAGGTCCAGCAGCAGCCGCAGCAGCTACAGGAGCAGCAGCAGAAACGCCCCACTTCTCTTCTAAAGTTTTTACTAATTCAGCAATTTCTAAAACTGTCTTGCCTGATAATTCTGTTACTAATTGTTCATTTGATAATGCCATGTTCATTTCCTTCTTTAAATTAATTAAGTTTGTGGTGCAGCAGCTGTTTCTTCAGCAGGTGCAGCGTCTTTAGTTGCGTAAACATTCAATACACGTGCTAATCGAGCAGATGGCTCTTTTAACAAACATAAGAATTGTGCTCGTAATTGATCTTTGCCAGGCAATGTCGCCAAGAACTTGATTTTATTTGTATCAAGCGCCTCACCATCCATCATACCTGTTTTGATTTTTAGAGCTTCAACATCTTTTCCAAAATCAGCTAATGTTTTTGCAACACCAACAACTTCATTGAATGCGAATACAATTGCATTCGTACCCTTCATTGTTGATTCAAAAGCTGTGCTGATCGTTGGATGATCTTTGAATGCACGTTTCGCCAACGTGTTTCGCACGACCTTCATCTCAGACTCTGCAGCGTGAAGCTTTTTACGTAACGATGTTACTTGCTCCACTTTCATGCCCTTAAAGTCTACGACAAAGGCACCTTTAGCCTTAGCTAATTTTTCAGAGATCAACTTGATGTCTGTATCTTTTTCAGCTCTTAACATATCGGAACCTCCCTTCGTGAGTTTTAAGAACGTCCGTCTCGAGTGGCCTTAAAGAGAGAACCCATTCCTCGCTTTAAATTTAGGTCTGCCAATTGTGAATTCTCACGCTTAGCTTAGACACCAGCTTTCACCGACGCTCTAGTTTAAAAAATACAACTACTCTTCAGATCCTGCCATCGCTTCATTTGCGTCAAGGCGAACGCCCGGACCCATTGTTGAAGCAATTGATAAAGATCGCAGGTAAGTCCCTTTTGATGTTGCTGGTTTTGATTTAATAATCGCACCCATAAATACATCAAAATTGTCTTTCAACTTCTGAGCTCCCATTGATTTGCGACCAATAGAAACATGAACAATACCAGCTTTATCAACGCGGAAATCCAATTTACCCTTTTTCTCTGCGGTAACGGCTTCGCCAACGTTCATTGTTACTGTTCCAACTTTAGGATTTGGCATTAAACCACGAGGTCCAAGAACCTTAGCCACTTTAGAAACAGTCGCCATCATATCTGGAGTTGCAATACACTTATCGAATTCCAACCAACCTTCGTTGATTTTAGCAACGAGATCGTCTGCACCAACAAAATCAGCTCCAGCATTTTTTGCTTCAGCCTCTTTTGGTCCTTTAGCAAAAACCACAACGCGCACTGCTTTACCAAGACCATGAGGCAATGCGATTGCACCACGAACTTGTTGATCAGATTGCTTTGGATCAATACCCAAACGAACCGCCACATCAATAGACTCGTCAAATTTAGCGGGAGCTGTCTCGATAGCTAATTTGATACCGTCTGCGAAATTATACTTTTTTGTGCTATCTACTTTTTTTGCAGATGCTTGAAATTTTTTTCCCATATTTCCGCCTAATCCTGTACTTCGATACCCATGCTCTTAGCAGTTCCAGCAACTTGTGACATTGCTGATTCTACTTTTACACAGTTTAAGTCTGGCAACTTAGTCGTTGCGATTGTTCTGATTTGGTCTTGCTTAATTTTTCCGACCTTATCTTTTTGTGGCATTTTAGAACCTGATTCTAATTTTAATGCCTTCTTGATTAACGAAGATACCGGAGACGTTTTGGTAATGAATGTAAACGATCGATCCTGGTAAACAGTAATAATGATCGGAACGATAGCGTCACCTAACGCTTGCGTCTTAGCATTGAACTGCTTGCAGAATTCCATGATGTTTACCCCATGTTGTCCAAGTGCCGGTCCAACGGGTGGAGCTGGATTCGCTTTCCCTGCCGGTATCTGTAGCTTAATCATACCTGTAACTTTTTTTGCCATGATTCCCACTTATTGTAATAGGGTTTACTTTTCTTATTAGACCCCCATGGCCCAATAAGATTTAAAATCTACTTAAGTCTTTTCAACTTGAACAAAATCTAACTCCACCGGAGTAGGTCGTCCAAAAATTGTAACCAATACTTTTACTTTGGCTTTGTCTTCATTGATATCTTCTACAGTTCCATTAAAAGAACTGAATGGGCCATCAACAACCACAACCTGCTCGCCAACCGAAAAGTTCACTTTTGCTCGAGGTTTTTCGCCCAATCCAGCCATCTGCTGAGTGACTCGCATCACCTCATGCTCCGGAACTTCTGGAGGACGAGTTTTAGTTCCCCCAACAAAACCAGAAACTTTTGAAGAATTTTTCACTAAATGCCATGTTTGATCATTCAAAATCATTTGGACAAAAATATATCCCGGGAAAAATTTACGAGACTTTGTTGTTTTCTGACCCTTTACCAATTCAACAACATTTTCTGCTGGAATCAGAATGTCGCCAAACATCGCTTCCATTTTATTGGAGCGAATTTTTTCCTCAATAGCAGTCTTTGCTGTATTTTCACAGCTAGTCTGAACGTTAACAATGTACCATTTCTTATCCATGCTAACTCCTACTTCATTAATTGATTCAGAACAAAAGCCGAAAACATATCGAACACACTCACAATCACACTAGAAATAATAACCATAATAATTACAATGATTGTCATGCCTCGAGTGTCTTTAACAGGAGGCCAGACAACTTTTTTCACTTCAGCAATGACTTCGTCAGCCCAAGTTAAAGTTTTTTTATTAAACTGAAGATAAAAGAACAATGACAGACCGACCGCAACTGGAAGTCCATGTCGAAATAAATCATAATTCATAGCTTTTGCAATGGGGCCGAATGCGCCAGAAAAAACCTTCAACAATGTTGAAAGAGTAAATCCCATCAACGCCGCAAAACTGACGAAGGTGAGTGTTAGAATTTTTGAATTTGTTTTATCCATTTGAAAACCTCTAGCGTTTCAAAAAAAAATTGTTCAGTACAACTTGAGTGAGTACTTATTTTTAAAATCAAAAATAAATACTCTTCAACGCCATTTAAATAAATTTAAATGGCAGGGCAAGAGGGATTCGAACCCACGACCTAACGATTTGGAGTCGTTCGCTCTACCGCTGGAGCTATTGCCCTCTAGTTGACACAAGACGCAGAATATAACTCTAAAAAGGCAAAGGGGACAACAGTTAAGTTATCCCCTTGGCTTGATTTTTGAAAAAATGTTCAAACTGCTCAAAAACCGTATACTGCTATGCGTTAATATTACTCAACGATTTCAGTAACAACGCCGGCACCAACAGTACGGCCACCTTCGCGAATCGCAAAACGTAGTCCCATCTCCATAGCGATCGGTGTGATTAACTCAACGTTAACTTCGATCTTATCGCCAGGCATAACCATTTCAGTTCCAGCTTTCAATGTAACAACACCTGTCACGTCAGTTGTACGGAAGTAAAACTGTGGACGGTAGTTCGTAAAGAATGGAGTGTGACGTCCGCCTTCTTCTTTAGTCAGGATGTAAGCCTCACCTTTGAATTTTTTATGCGGCTTAACTGTTCCTGGCTTAGCAAGAACTTGCCCACGCTCAACGTCTTCTTTTTTAGTACCACGAAGTAAAACACCGCAGTTATCGCCAGCTTGACCTTCATCAAGAAGCTTACGGAACATTTCGATTCCAGTTACAGTTGTTTTTTGAGTTGGACGGATACCAATGATTTCGATCTCGTCATTCACTTTAACGATTCCGCGCTCAACACGACCAGTAACAACAGTTCCACGACCAGAGATTGAGAACACGTCCTCAACTGGCATTAAGAATGTCTTGTCGATAGCACGAGCTGGTTGTGGAATATAAGTGTCACAAGCTTCCATCAACTTCATGATAGATTGTGTTCCCAATTCAGAATCAACACCCTCTAAACCAAGTTTAGCAGAACCACGAATAATAGGAATATCATCACCAGGGAATTCATACTTAGATAAAAGTTCGCGAATTTCCATTTCAACTAATTCAAGTAATTCTTTGTCATCAACCATGTCACATTTATTCATGAACACAACAAGTGCCGGAACACCAACTTGACGAGCAAGTAAGATGTGCTCACGAGTTTGTGGCATTGGACCATCTGCTGCAGAAACAACAAGGATACCACCATCCATTTGAGCGGCACCAGTGATCATATTCTTAACGTAGTCAGCATGTCCTGGGCAGTCAACGTGTGCGTAGTGACGATTTGCAGTCTCATACTCAACGTGAGTTGTAGAAATTGTGATACCACGCTCTTTCTCTTCAGGAGACTTATCGATTTGATCGTAAGCCATAGCTTTACCACCACCCAACTTCGATAGAGTTGTTGTGATTGCTGCTGTTAAAGTTGTTTTACCATGATCGACGTGACCAATTGTGCCGATGTTTACATGGGGCTTCGTTCTGTTAAATTTCTCTTTAGACATTATATCCTCCTGCAGAGATTGTTATTATATTTTTGTTTCTAAACCTTTTTAAATCTTAAAACTCTTAAAACTAAATCAAACTCAAACCACTCAAATATTTTGGAGCCCGTGATCGGAGCCGAACCGACGACCTCACCCTTACCAAGGGTGTGCTCTACCACTGAGCTACACGGGCGCTACCCGTTTAAAAATTTGGAGCGGGGAACGGGTCTCGAACCCGCAACCCTCTGCTTGGAAGGCAGATACTCTAGCCAATTGAGCTACCCCCGCTCGGGTTTCAAATTTTTGCGACTGTACAGCTGCTAACCAACTGTGGCTGTTAGAACCAAACTCGATCTCTTTCGAAAAAGATTTGGTGGGCAGGGAAGGATTCGAACCTTCGTAGACCGAAGCCAGCAGATTTACAGTCTGCCCCCTTTAGCCACTCGGGCACCTACCCAAACAGATGCACACTCGCAAAAATTTGGAGCTGGTTATGGGACTCGAACCCGCAACCTGCTGATTACAAATCAGCTGCTCTACCAATTGAGCTAAACCAGCAACATTCAGACATAAGTCGAACAATAAAAAATTTCGCTTACAGCTGCAAACTGAAATTTCTACTGGAACAAGGGATCGAGGTCAAAATAATTTTATGCGGTTCCTATTTTTTTGAATTCCACTGGCGCTTGGTTTCTGCAATTGCCAAAGCCGCAGACACCGAAACGTTATAGCTAGCATCTGATGATAACTGCGGAATGCTCACTAATTCATCACAAATTTTCTCGGTTGTGGTTCTCAGACCTTTGTCCTCAGCACCCAAAACCCAAATGACTTTATCTGGGAACTGAATATCGTAAATTGTTTTTTTCGCTCGGTGACTGAGACCATAAACCCAAAATCCGGCTTGCTTGAGAGTCTCAAATGGCTGCTGAAATTGGTTGTTCCTATAAATGGGAACATGCTCAACACCACCGCAGGCGACTTTGCTGACAGTTGCCGTAACACCCACAGCCCGGTCATCGGGAATTATGACTCCGTGCACACCCATCAACCAACTTGTTCTGAGAACAGCTCCCAAATTGTGCGGATCTTCGACACCGTCAAGAGCCACAACAAGTCCGTGATCTTCCCAACCCAAATCTTTGTAATTAAATTCTGGCGTCTCATTTGAAAAAACAACCGCCCCTTGATGCGAATGACACAATTGAAATAATTGAGCCTCTGGTTTTTCTTCGAATTTAATTTTCAGGGTATTCAATGAATCGACAATTTCTCGTAATTCCGCTGAAGTTTTCCAGTTATTTTGAAGGATAGCGGCCTGCACAGACCGAGGACGCTTGTGCAATAATTCCTTGATCGCATGAGTGCCAGCAACTTGACGCCAACTGCGAGGGAAAGCCGGCTTTGCTTCACGAGTAGACTCCGAACGAGATCGTTGCACTCCTGCACCCGAAGATGGGCCTTTTTTGCGGTCATTTAAAGACTGCGCTTCTGAAGCTTTTGCAAATTTATTTACAGGACTTTTTTTACCGAAGCCCTTTGGGCGAAATGGTTTTTTCATTGGACAACTTTCTGATGAATAACTCTCGTTAAGAAAAAACTAACAGCTCTCTAAAATCTCTAGAATTGTTTGTCGCGGCTGGGTTGATTTCAAGATGGTGCGACCCACAACTAAAGCTTGAGCTCCAGATTTCATGGCCTGCTTTGGTGTCATGACTCGTTTCTGATCTTGAGCCTCATCACTAGAAAGGCGGATTCCAGGTACAACCTTAAAGAAATCCTTTTGTGATAAAAACTCGAGCTCGTGTCCGGAGCAAACTAAACCGCGCAATCCCGATCTGTAAACTAGCTGAGATAAACTTCGTACATGATTTTCAACGGTCCATGAATGGAAATTTTCCGGGAATGAAGAATTTTCCCAGCTGGTCAGAATCGTTACCGCCAAAATTTTAAATGGCCGAATGCGATTGAGCTCAATCTCTAAGGCCGCAAGCCCTGTAAGCGCAACGAGTCCCGCCAGCGCATGAACAGTCACCAAGGTTGCCCCAGCTTGAAAACTGGCGCGAACGGCTGATTCCATCGTCGATGGAATATCAAAATACTTATTGTCGACAAAAACCGGAGCAATTTCTGAGAACTCCTGAACAAGGCTTGCTCCATACTTATAAACCAAGCGTGGACCCACCTTCACTCCGCCAATCATATCACCAACATGATCCAAAATCTTTCGAGCATCTTCGATTGTATCGACATCCAAAGCTAAAATGACAGGATTTCGAACAAAGGTCATCGCAGCAAGTCCTCGACTTTGGCAACGATCTCATTTGGCGCCAACTTAACGATCTCTTTGGATTTTCGGTTCACCACTTCAATTTGACCGGCATCAAAACCTTTTCGACCAACAATCACTCGAACCGGGAAACCCAACAAATCCGCATCTTTAAACTTGATTCCAGGGCGCTCATCGCGATCATCCAGAAAAACTTCAATTTTCTTTTCTTCCAATGAGAGCTTCATCTTTTCAACATATCCAGAAAGCTCGACGTCCTTGGGGTCCAGCAAGCATATATGAACATGAAATGGAGTGATGGCTCGTGGCCAAACAATTCCATCCTGATCGTGACTTTGTTCAATGGATGCCTGAACAGTTCGAGTGACTCCAATTCCGTAACATCCCATTTCATAAAACTGCGATCTGCCGTTTTTATCTAAAAATACACCGTTCATTTTTTGCGCGTATTTCTGTCCCAGATAAAAAACATGTCCAACTTCAATACCACGATAAGACTTGAGGGTTCCATCAGACTCAGGACACTTGTCGCCTTCTTTTGCCATTCGCAAATCAGCAAATTTTGTAACTTGGTAATCAATTGCATGGTTTACATTTTTAAAGTGAAATCCATCCTCGTTGGCACCAACAATATAATTACGAAGGGACTCTACGCCATGATCTGCATAAACCGGAATTTTTAATCCCACAGGTCCGCACGAACCGGGCATGGCTCCGCTGACCTCACGAACTTCATCATCAGTTAGCATTTGAGGCGGGTTCGTCATCCCGAGAAGATTTTTTACTTTGATTGGATTCAACTCGTCGCTTCCGCGCAATAAAACCGCAAAAGCCTTAAGTGATTTTTCCTTCTGATCTTCATTAGCACTAAAAAATAATGTCTTAACAAGTTCATGAGCAGGAACTTGTGTGAAGGTTTCCAAATCAGCGATCGTTTTTTGACCAGGAGTTGCAAATTTTTCAACTGTTCGTGGTTGTGAATCTTTGGCCACATAAGCCACAGCATCAATCGCAGGACAAACTTCGACATTGGCCGCAAAGTTTGTTTTCGTGCTAACAAGCAATGCATCCTCACCAGCTTCAGCCAACAACTGAAACTCATGAGTTTGACTTCCACCTATGTTACCCGCATCGGCCTTAACAATTCTGTACTGAAGACCTAAACGATCAAAAATTCGCTCATAGGCCTTATACATATCATCATAAGCTTTCAGAGCCCCCGCTTGATCGACATCAAACGAATAGGCGTCCTTCATAATAAATTCTCGACCGCGCATCAATCCAAAGCGTGGACGAATTTCATCTCTGTACTTTGTCTGAATTTGAAAAATATTTTTGGGAAAATCACGCCATGACTTTAAATCATGACGCACAAAATCCACGACGGCCTCTTCATGAGTGGCTCCCAAACAAAACTCGTGGTCATTTCGATTTTTAAATTTCAATAAACCGGCGCCCATTTCTTCCCAACGGTTGGTTTCTACCCAAAGTTCTTTGGGCTGAACCATTGGCATCAAGATTTCAATACCATTTACTTTAGCAAGCTCTTCTCGAATGATATTTTCAAATTTGCGAATGGCGCGCAATCCCATGGCACTATAGGAATAAAGGCCCGGAGCTAATTTTTTCATAAGCCCCGCTCGCATCATCAACTTGTGGGATGGAATCTCCGCATCAGAAGGTGCTTCTTTATAAGTAAAAAGATGTGTTTGGGTCCATTTCATATATTGGCCTCGATCCCGTATGCTTTAATTTTACGATGGAGATAACTGCGCTCTAAACCGATGGCCTCTGCAGTTTTTGAAATATTGCCACCATTTTCTTGAATTTTTTTAATGAGATATTCCTTTTCAAATTCGGCACGAGCCTCACGAAAAGTGGACATGTCGCTCACTTCCACTGGTGAGTTGATTGCAGACTCTCGCTTATCAATCAAGCCCGCAAACCGCAAATCATGCACATCCACAAAATCAGATGGAGTTAAAATATAAACTCGCTCAATAAAATTTTTCAATTCACGAACATTTCCTGGCCATGAGTGTTTCACTAAAAGTTTAATCCCTTGCTCTGAAATTGTTTTCCGCAAAGAGGCCATTTGTTTTGCGGCCAAATCACTAAAATGAACCACTAATGAATGAATGTCCTCAGGGCGCTCACGAAGGGGTGGTACAACCATATTTAAATTTTGTATTAATTTTTCAAGCTCAGGATGAATTTTTCCACTTTTGACAAGTTGTTCTAAACGCAATGAAGCCGTTAGAAGCAATCGAGTTTCGGCTTGGTGCGTATCTGAACTGCCAAAGCGCTTAAATGTATTCGTTTTTAAAAACTGAACCACTTTTTCTTGAAGGACTATCGGCATCTCTTCAATTTCTTGGATTAATAGAGTTCCTCCGTCAATCAATTCAATTTTTCCACGACGCGTTTTATCGATTCCCGGCAAAGCTCCCTTTTCGATACCAAACAACTCGATTTCGATCAGATCCTGAGGCAATGTCGAACAATTGATATCTGAAAACGGCGCACTAGCGCGCGAACTCATGTAATGAATATTTTGCGCCACAAGTTCTCGACCGGCACCAACTTCACCTTGAATCAAAACAGAACCCACTGCTTTTGCAAACTCAGTCACTTGAGTTCGCACTTTATTCATAGCTTCTGACTCACCAACCAGAGCAATGCTTTTTCGGAGTTTATTCAAAAGCGCATTTTTCTCATCTTTTTCAGATTTGAGTTGCACAATGTGATCAATCGCCAAAGTGACTTTATCCAGCGAAAGAGGCTTTTCAATAAAATCCCAGGCTCCAATTTTAGTTGCCTTGACTGCCGTTTCTATCGTTCCGTGCCCAGAAATCATCACAAATGAAGTCTCTGCAAACTGTGGCACAGCCAGAGTCAGGACTTCAATTCCATCCATCTTCGGCATCCAAATATCTAAAAAACAAACATCAGGTCTAAAATCTTTTAAACACTGCAATCCTGAAGGACCATCCGGAGCCACTAAAACCTCGTAACCATCATCACGCAAACTTTCAGATAGAACCTCTCGGATTGGAGCCTCATCATCAATAATGAGAATCTTGATTTTATTTTTTTGGGCATGCAGTTCCATTTCGCTCCTCATTCCATTCATTTAAACTGAATCAACAGGGATAATTGGCAATTCAATCACCATACTCGTGCCCTTTGGAGAATTCTCCAGGGCTCGAATCACTCCACTGTGGTCCTCAATAATACTCTTAACAATCGGCAATCCTAGTCCAGTACCTTTTTCTTTTGTCGAATAATAAGGTTCAAAAATACGCACTCGGTCACGATGCGGAATCCCCACCCCATTATCTGATATTGAAATTTTAAGCACTTTTAACCGCGAGTCATAGTGAGTGTAAATTTTCACCTGCGGTGACTCGTCCTTGTGAACTGCATCGATAGCGTTCTCAATTAAATTAACGAGCACTCGACGAATTTGATCGGGATCAAACTTAAACTCTGGCAATGTGCTATCTAATGAAATATCAAAAGCAACTTGGGGATGATTGTCGACATAGATCTGTGCTGTATTTTTGACGACATCATTAATCTGCGCTGGGACCGGCTTGATTTGTGGAAGTCTTGCGAACTGACTGAACTCGTTCACAAGTAAACGCATGTCATCGACTTGATTAACGATCATTTTTATAGAGTCTGAAAATGCAGGATCCTGTATTTGACCGCCAAACTTTTTTGCGATTCTCTCTGCCGCCAAACGGATAGGTGTCAGGGGATTTTTAATCTCGTGAGCAATTCGCCGAGCCACCTCAGTCCATGCGGCCGCCCGCTGCGCATTTACAATCGGAGTCATATCATCAAAAACCATGATACGACCAATTTCTGCTTTATTCTCATCAACCAATAAAGAAATATGAATTGAAAGTGGAATGGTATCTTGCCCCACTTGAATACGCTGCTCTTTTTGCAAACTCATCAGTGAATTTTCCTGCATAAACTTAACAATATTTGAAAATAATTTGTAATTTTCATCACTCATGGTGGTGCGAATATGTTTCCCCGTGAATTGTGTGGGGTCGACTTGCAAAAGTTCACCAGCTCGACGATTCATCGTCGCAATCTGTCCATTCATATCTACCGAAATCACACCCGCGCTGACATTTTTCAATACGATCTCAACATAACGCGTGTACTGATTTAAATTTTTAAGAGTCTGTTGCAATTCCAGTTCAGAACTCGAAAGATTAGTGATCATTTGATTGAAGTTACCAATCAAACTGCTGATTTCTTCGCTGCCTGAAGAAATTTCCAATGGAGAATAATCCCCTGCAGCAACCCGCTTTGTGGCCCGACCAAGCTGCACTAATGGAATCGAAAGTTGCCTTGCCAGATAAAAACCAAACCACACTGCCGCGAATAGAATAACCAGCGTCATCACAATCAGCATGATGAAATATATAGATTTGAGTGGATACTCAACCAATGAATTGTTATGAAATTCTTGATAGGCTCCAACGATGTCATCAAACTTTGACCCCGGAGTGAGATTTAAGAACTTTGTCACCACAATGACGCCAGAATCCGAGTTTTTATCGACCGGCACCATCAATCGCAGCAAGTTGTAGTCTCCAAAAATCTGAATAATGCTGGCTTCATCGCGACCAACCAATCCCCGCTGTAAAAACTCAAAATTAAGTGATGGCACAATATCTGAGTTCAACTCGGGATCTTGAGACACCAGTCGATCGGCTACCAAACTATCATAGTACTCAATTGCATCGAGCTTATAAAGAGCACGAATTTGTTCCAACTTATTCAGTCGAGAAGCGTCTGCCGCGCCTTTGACTTGTTTGATAGAAAGCCGAGCGTACTCGTAGCCACGTTTTTTTTCGTTGGCAATAAATGTATCGATCACTTCTGAAGCATTCCGCAAAACCGATAGCATCCGTTGTGAAAACCATTTTTCAAAACTGCTATTCAGATAAAATACAGAAATGATAAAAACCAACAAAGTTGGAATCACCGAAAAAGACACAAAAGAAACAATGAGTTTGGATTTAAGTGAAGAACCAAATATTTTACTGCGCCGCTCGATAAATACTTTAACAACATTTCGAAAAATTAAAAACAGCAGCAAGAGAACAAGGATTAAATTAACGTTCACTAAACCAATAAAAAATAGAACATACGAGGATGGTAAGTTTTGACCCGAACGAAAAATATAAACTTCCACACCGATCAAAAAAGCCAAAAGAATAGACAACGCAAATATAAAGAATATCTCGCGCTTTCGTTTGCTCAATTCTTGCTTGCGATCGCTGCTGGCTTGATTTTTTAACAGCTGTTTATTTTTTTCTGACATGAATCCTTATATTGATTTGATTTCTTTCAGAAGTCCAATCATCTCGACGACAACCTGAGCAGATTCGTAGCCCTTATTTCCCTGATCTCCTCCCGCTCGAGCCAAGGCTTGATCTTCGTTTTCGGTTGTTAAAACGCCAAAACCGACTGGTTTACTGAATTGCAGCATTAATTCTGAGCAACCTCGCTCTACAGATTGGCAAACATAATCATAGTGCGTCGTTTCGCCACGAATTACAGCCCCTAGTGCCACAGCTCCATCGATTTTTTTGGTTTGAAAGAGGGCTTGAATAGCCAAAGGGATTTCAATGGCCCCAGGAACGCGGACAGAAAATATTTCGGCCCCAATTTCTTCTAAAAAATCAAAGGCACCGTCTTCTAATTTTGTGGTGATCTCTTCGTTAAAACGAGATGTGACAACTGCAATGCGTAGTGGTTTTGTTTTCACTTTTTTAGAGACTTTAGCCGGCTTGGATTTCTTCATAATTTTTTCCTGTAACTGATTAAATCAGCAATTGAACCAATTTTTAAATCAAACTTTTTAGCAAAAATTTTTAACTCCGGTAGGCGCGCCATTGAACCGTCATCGTTGATCACTTCACAGATGATACTGGCTGGTGAAAGACCGGACAGGATGGCTAAATCAACACTGGCTTCCGTGTGACCAGGGCGCCCCAAAACTCCGTCCGGATTTGCACGCAGTGGAAATATATGTCCCGGGCAAATAACATCACTGGGTTTAGCTAGCGGATGTGAAGCTACTTTTATAGTATGAGCGCGATCGGCTGCCGAAATCCCCGTAGTGACTCCGGTACTGGCTTCAATACTATACGTGAAAGCGGTGTTCGTCATACCCACCTGATGTTGGGCGGACTTCATCATCGGCAACTGCAGTCGATCAACTTGTTGGGGAGATAACGCAAGACAAATCAAACCGCGGGCCTCCTTAGCTAAAAAATTAACGGCGTTTGCCGTGACAAAATCAGCCGCTAAAATAAGGTCCCCTTCATTTTCACGATCTTCATCATCAACAAGGATGACAAATTTTCCATTTTTAAAATCCGCAAGAATTTCATCAATTGAATTCATAGTGCTTCCTTCCCGCGCGATTCGATATAGGCTTTCGCTAAATAATCCGCTTCAATATTAACGAAATCGCCTGGTTTGTACTGCGCTAAATTGGTCGATTGAATCGTCTCTGGAATTAGGCAAACTTCAATACGACAACCAACTTTGTTCCGTTTCACTTCGTTCACGGTCAAACTGACGCCATTTAAACAAACTGATCCTTTTTTCCAAAAATATTTTTGGATGGCAGTTGGAACTTCCAATTCCATCTGCCAACAATCACCTTGCCTATAGCTTTTGAGAACTTTTGAAATGGCATCAACATGACCTGTCACTAGATGACCATGAACGCGACTGCCAAACTGTAATGATTGCTCCAAATTTAATGGGTATTTTTTCCAAAATACAAACTGCTTTGATAAAACTTTGAGGGTCTCTGAGCCCAAACAAAAGCGAATTGTTTTTGTCGAGAGCTTCTCTACTGTAAGACAAACCCCATTCGTTGAAATGCTGTCGCCAATTTGCAAATCTTTAAAACTTGAAGGTCTCGCAATATCAATACGAAGACTTTCACGAGCTGGAGTGCTTTTGATTATTTTTGATTGTGCCTGAATGATCCCTGAAAACATGCCTGGGTTCTAGCACAGCTAGCCCCAGAATGTTTTAAATTTTGCACGGCGTCTATAGGCTATTTTGTAACAGGCTTTTCACTCGGCGTTTCGGCAACAAATTGGTGCAGTTGTACCAGTGCACCAGTGCTAATAGACTCGTCTTCTTTGATATTAAGCACTTTGGCGTGAGACATCAAGTTTCCAGCATCTTCAATTTCAATGATCCATGGCTCCTTAACATCGGAAACAATCATTGAACCGGCCAAAACAGAGCTTTCGCCACAGGGCTCGCCGATCCAGGTGTGCACTTCATTAAATACTTTCAGTTTATCACCTTTTTTTAAACCCAACTCGGCTCCACCCAAAATAGCTACATAATTATCGCGACTATAAATAATTCGAGTGGACCACTCTTGACGAGGCATCCCCAAAAGTTTCTTAGCCAAATCGGTAGTCCCATTTTTTAATGCCTTGAGAACAGTTTCCGCCATTCCAGTAACACGGTAAAACTCGGGCCCAATATGAAAAACTCCCAAATCAACACCGAAGCCTATCTTATAGTCGTTTTTAATCGCTTCAGAGTTTACACTGGCAGAGACTTGCTGAGTCCATGGATCGAGCCCATGAAATGAAAGATCCATGCGCATTCTATCAATTTTTATGTGTGCAGAGATGGGCACCTGCACAACAGACTGGTTAAATCCAAATTGGAGTTCTCCACCACCGTAAGCTTCAATTGAATTTATTTTTCCAATTACAAAATGCTGGGGACGAGTCATAAAGCATGATGATTCCCTGTTCAAAAGAATCTCTTGTGATTTCATTGTTGGAAACCACGTCTTAAGCTGCGACACCGTTTTTGAATCCACTGCTGTTTTCTGCACGCCAAAGAATTGCTGATCAGAGCGTCCATTCAATTGATCCAGAGTGGGATAGATACTTCGTTCAAAAAAATCATTCTTTTCAAAAATAACTCCAGAAAATTGACTCCGAGCCACTTCTGAAAAACTAAATCCTGAGTTATCTAAAAATGTCGATGCATTCAATTGAATGAGGCGGATGTTTTTTTTAAGCTGACGATCTGGTGCCAGCTCGCATTGCGTATTACCCATCATAAAGCCTGCAAGAAAAAGAACTCCGCCGGCTTTCATAATCTTTGATGTGTATTTCATAATTCGCTCTCCAGTTCTAACCTTTAGTTCGGTAGACTCCTGGCTAGTCTAGAGCTTTTCTTTCACTTTTAAGATAAAAAATTGAAAGCGAATGATTATGAAAAAAAGTTCGACAGATTCTAAAAACCTAGACCACGCGTCTATGAAATTATGACCTTATTTTCCTTCACATCAATTTTAACTTTAGCGCCAGACTTCACCTCTTGAGAAATGATTTTACGAGCTAAACCATTCAGAAGTTCAGACTGGATCAGTCTCTTCAACGGACGCGCACCATATTGCGGATCAAATCCACGCTCACCTAAAAAATCATATAAGGCTTCTGTAAATTCCAGATCGATTTCTTTTTCTTTGAGTCGTTTTGAAACCTCTTGCAGTTGGATTTTTACGATTCCACGCAAGTTTGATTTTTCAAGGGAATTGAATTCCACGATTTCATCAATTCGATTCAAAAACTCGGGCCTAAAGAACTGACGAAGCGCAGTTTGGATGGATTCATGACCTTTTCCAGAACCTAAATTCGAAGTCATCACTATGATTGTATTCTTGAAATCAACGATTCGCCCCTGACTGTCGGTCAAGCGACCATCATCCAAGACTTGCAAGAGGACATTAAAAATATCGCCATGAGCTTTTTCGATCTCGTCAAGCAACACAACGGAATAGGGTTTCCTGCGAACGGCTTCTGTCAACTGACCACCCTCTTCAAAACCCACATAGCCCGGAGGAGCTCCAATTAATCGAGACACCGAATGCTTCTCCATGTACTCACTCATATCAATCCGCACAATGGCTGATTCATCATCAAATAAGTACTGCGCCAAGGCCTTTACGGTTTCCGTCTTACCGACTCCCGTTGGACCAACAAATATAAATGTTCCAATAGGACGGTTGGGATCAGAGATTTCTGCTCGAGCCCTACGAATAGCATCAGCAATTACTGTCATGGCGTGATCTTGCCCAACAACTCGCTTTTGCAGTTCATCCTCCATGCGCAATAATTTTTGAGACTCGCTTTCAAGCATTTTAGAAACAGGAATTTTGGTCCACTTCGCCACAACTTCAGCAATATCTTCAGCGTCCACTTTCTCTTTTAACAGCGCCGAGGTATTGTTTTTGATTTTTTCTTCCAGTGTTTTCAACTGTCTTTCGAGTTCAGGCTGCTTGCCATACTTGAGCTGCGCCGCTTTTTCGTATTGAGCTTCACGCTCTGCTTTTGAAATATCATTTTTAATATTTTCAAGCTCCGTTTTAACGCGTTTTAAATCATCGATCACACTGCGTTCAATTTTATATTTTTCCTTTTGACCTTGTGATGTCTTTGTTAATTCGGCCAAATCATTTTCAATTTTTTGTTTGCGGTCTTTGGCTCCAGAATCTGTTTCTTTCTTCAGGGCTTCAGATTCAATTTTGAGACTTAAAATTTTACGATCAATTTCATCAACTTCCTCGGGGACACTCCGATTTTCGATATTCAACTTACTTGCGGCCTCATCAATCAAATCAATCGCTTTGTCTGGTAGAAATCGATTCGTAATATAGCGATGGGATAATTTTGCTGCCGCAACAATTGCGGCATCGGTGATTTGCACGCCATGATGAACTTCATATTTTTCTTTCAGTCCGCGCAAAATTGTGACCGTCTCATCAACACTTGGCTCATCAACCAAAACAGTTTGGAATCGACGTTCAAGTGCGGCATCTTTTTCGATATGCAATCGGTATTCATCCAACGTGGTTGCACCAATACAGCGCAACTCGCCACGTGCTAATGCGGGTTTCAAAAGCTGCCCCGCATCCATGGCGCCTTCCCCTTTTCCGGCCCCGACCAATGTGTGCATTTCATCAATAAAAAGAACAATTTCTCCGTCACTGCCTGTGACTTCTTTAATAACGGCTTTCAATCGATCTTCAAATTCGCCACGATACTTGGCTCCTGCAATCAGGGACCCAATATCTAATGCCATGAGCTTTTTGCCAATTAAATTCTCAGGCACATCCTGTTTAACAATTCGCAAAGCTAATCCCTCTGCAATGGCCGTTTTTCCTACGCCAGGTTCGCCAATAAGAACGGGGTTATTTTTTGTACGACGAGATAGCACTTGGATGACTCGACGAATTTCTTCATCTCGTCCAATGACAGGATCCAGTTTTCCATTTTGCGCAAGCTCCGTCAGGTCGCGGGCATACTTTTTTAAAACTTCGTATTGGTTTTCGGGATTCTCGTCTGTCACTTTTTTATCTCCCTTAATTTTTTTTAATGCAGCCATTACAGATTTTAAATCGACACGACTTTGCTTGAAAAGTTTCTGCAGTGCCGTATCATCATTTTTTAACATTGTTATTAAGAAATGCTCGGTCGAAACCAGTTCGTCATGAAGATCGCGGGCTTCTTTTTCAGCCCCCTTAAAAACCCGCTGCAATCGATTGCTGGCATAAATTTGTTCTGCAGCTTTATCTAATTTTGGCATTTGCGATATAAGACCATACAGAGCCTTCGTCATTTCTTTTGGTGTGACTTGGCATTCTTCTAAAATACGAGGCACCAAGCCCTGATCTTGCTCGATGAGCTGCAAAAGCAGATGTTCGGGCTCAACCACAGAAAATTTTTGATCTTCGGCCATTTGTGCCGCAGCCTGCATGGCTTCTTGGCTTTTTCGAGTCATTTTTTGTACTTCTTGGCTCATGATGCTATATCCTCTGATCTAAAGATGAGTTATGACTAGGAATTGTCAATGAAGAATAAAAAAAATAAACCTCAGGTATCAATAAAGTCTCTGCCACGTTTACGCCCCAGCATGCGTCGAGAAGCTATTCATCCCGCTGATTACAACACCTACCACATGCCTTACGCTTGCGAAGATTGCTCGCACTTTGCATCCCAAACTACAACTTGCACATTAGGCTTAAACCCAGCACCCCACTTGCGCGAAATACAAAAAAAGAATTATGAACTGAGTGGGCAAATGGCTCTGTGTCGATTCCAAGAAATTGATTAATTCTTCTGAGTTCTCTTTGATTTTTTGACTCGGACTTGACTAGACAGACGAATTAAGACGTGACTACCGTCTGGAAAATCAAGCCTGAAGCCTGATCTAGATTTTATCAAATTGTTCATTTCAATTCTTTTTCTATCCTTGCGTCCTGTCAAGATGACCTCACAACCCCCGATGAGTGACATGTACAAATAGAAAAACAAAACGAGGCAGGATGTCTCGCGAGCACACATGATTGTGTGTTCTCATTCATCATCATAGGAGGGCTTCAAGGAAGAATTTAGGGACGATTAGAAAAATTTTACGGAAGATAAAATTTTAAGCCTGTTTGGCTCGGATGCCGGACAAAAAAACAAACTCACGGAGGAATTTACGATGAAACTTATAACTTAATATTTAAAAATGGAGTTTAAAAATGGGAATGAGAATAACAACAAATGTCGCTGCGATCAATTCACAACGTAATATGATCGGTAGCCAACGTAATATCCAAAATTCAATGGCACAATTATCAAGTGGTAGCCGTATCAATAGATCCGCTGACGATGCTGCCGGTTTAGCAATTTCAGAAAATATGAGAGCCCAAATCAGATCATCAACTCAAGCTCGCAGAAATGCGAACGATGGTATTTCGATGGTTCAAGTTGCAGAAGGTGGCTTGAATGAAGTTTCCAATATCGTCACTCGAATTCGCGAACTTGGAATTCAAGCTGCATCTGACACCGTCGGTGAACGTGAACGCGGATTCATCGATACTGAAGTTCAGCAGTTAAAACAAGAAATGGAACGTATCGCAAATACAACAAGCTGGAATACAACAAAACTGCTCGATGGTTCGACTCCAGTTTTCGATTTCCAGGTGGGATTGTATTCGACAGAAGATGACGTCATTGCTTTTGACACCTCTTCTAATGTGGCCACGCTAGATGCCTTGGGACTTGTTGATGTTGATTACACAACAAAAGAAGGGGCCCGAAGTGCTTTGCAGTTACTAGATGATTCACAAGCCATGATCAATGGAATGCGGTCCAACATGGGAGCTTTGCAGAATCGACTGACTTCAACTGTTGATACTTTAGCAGTTACTGAAGAAAACTTAGCCGCTGCAAATTCACGAATTCGTGATACTGACGTTGCGCTGGCATCTTCTGATATGGCTAAAAATAGTGTCATGTTACAAGCTGGTACTTCGACATTAGCTCAAGCAAACCAAACAACTCAATTAGCTTTGAAATTGTTAGGATAGTTTTCAAGATTCAAAGAATTTGTCAAAATTCTCAACACAAAAACAAAACTCCAACTCTCCTGTTGGAGTTTTGTTTTTTATGTCGATTTCTTTCCTATTAAGTAATGCGGACCCTAGACCGAGAAGTTAAATGTATGAATACTTTGAAAGAGGGATCTATGAAAAAGATTTTCACAGCTACACTTCTTATTTCCTCAGTTTTACTTTTAACGAACTGCGGAAAAGAACACATCAAGCAAAGCTCGCTTGCTGAGACCACCAATACAGATGGATCGCTAGGTGGAATAACTCCCACACCTCAACCTGGAGTAGATCCCGTTTCTCAATTGGACTTTAAAGGCCGCATTGAAAGTGGCGATACAAATAATAATGCTTTGGCATTTGATTTCGATAAATCTCGAGGTGAATTCATCATTATGATTCCCATGCCCTCTGGATTTTTATTCACCCCATCGGGTTCATTTAATAATCGTCCAGATATTACCTTCTCTCCGATCATTGATTCTGATGGACGCATGAAGTTTGCTGTTCGCGTTCCTGTAAAATATATTTTAAAGGGAGCTACATTTCTGCCGCCAGCAAGCCTACCCAATGGAGATCCATTACCCAAGATGCCTGCAGGCTATGGTGAGCTTCCGAGCCTAGGTCTTACTTTTCCTCAGCATGACAATACTCAGATCACTCTTTATATTGGTATTAATGCCGTAGGTTTATTCGTGACATTGCCTGATAAAGCAGCACTTCCGTTTGGATTTACACTGCCCGTTAAAAATTCAGACAAGTCTAAAACTTTTGGATACCTATCCTATGTTCCCAAAAAAGGGACTTATGCACCAGGTCTATTTGTCTCGACGTTAATTCCAGCCAGTATGGCCCGCATACTAGAAGATTATTTTCATCTTTAGGTTAAGTCTGTCTTAAATTTTTTGACAAAACTTGCCGACAATCTCAAAGCTCGTTACTCTGTTTGAGTTTCCATTCAAACCCCAAATATGAGGATTAATCATGGCTAAAAAGAAAAAGACAAAACCAGCTAAGAAGACCACTAAAAAAACTGTCAAAAAAGCCGCTAGTAAGAAAGCAAAACCAGCAGCTAAAAAGAAATCAGCTAAAAAAGCAGCTCCTAAAAAAGCGACGAAAAAAGTTGTCAAAAAAACGATTAAAAAAACTGCCCCTAAAAAGACTGCTAAAAAAGTCGTAAAAAAAGCTGCTAAAAAAGTATCTTCCCCTAAAGCTGCAAAGAAAACGGCTCCAGTAGCAACCTTGATAAATCATGATTTAGTTCAAGAGTTTGATGAAGACGGTGATCTGGATTCGTTGATCGATCTTGAAGATGAAGACGCCCTTTCAATGGCTGAACCATTAGAAGACGATACTGACGAAGAAATTGAATCTGATGAAATGCAAGAAACTCTGGAAGATGATACTAACGAAGAGGATCTTGAAGAAGACCTCGAAGACGATACTGTTAAAAAAGATATCGAAGAGTCAGACGAAGATGATGAAGGTTATTTCTAATCACTACTCTTAATAAACAAAAAAAAAGGAGAGCTTCGCTCTCCTTTTTTTTTTGCAACGGACAGAGATAAAAAATAAAAGCTACTTCGATCTGGCAACGTGTCTGTATTCAAAATAGCTTTGGCTTAAATTGTTTGAAATCAACGTACCGCGAACAATTTAAATTAATCTTTAACTGGTTTTGAATGAACAGCATATTTTTCGAATTCGCCGTATTCATGCAATTTGTTGTATAGCGTTTTGATCGTGATACCCAAACCTTGAGCGGCTTGAGTTTTATTTCCACCGTAATGTCCCAGCGCTTTCAAAATATAACGTTTTTCCAAATCATACAATGGCACCGCTGGATCAAATTCCAAGCCTTCTTCTTTGACTTCTGGATTACGAATAGATTCTGGAAGATCATTCACCATAATCGTGTGACCTTCAGATAGAATCTGCAAACGCTCACAAGCATTTTGCAATTCTCGAATATTTCCTGGCCATTCATATTTTGTTAATATCTTCATGGCCTCTTCATCAATCGTTTTTCCACGATTCATGAATGAATGAGATCCACCATTCAAGAAATGATTCACCAATGCCGGGATATCTTCTTTTCGACGTCGCAATGGCGGAGCACTCACGACAATTGTATTAATGCGATAAAATAAATCTTCACGGAAATTTCCACGAACAACTTCTTGATCGAGCTCGCGATTCGTTGCACAAACTAAACGAATATCCACCTTGATTGAGTCTTTACCACCGACGCGAAAAATTTCGCCTTCCTGAATAAATCGCAGAAGCTTGGCCTGAATCGCAAGCGGCAACTCACCCACTTCATCCAAGAATAATGTTCCACCATTTGCGGCTTCGGCTAAGCCAATTTTTCGGCTGTAGGCACCCGTAAATGAACCCTTCTCATGCCCGAAAAGCTCCGATTCTAAAAGTGTTTCTCTTAAAGCACCACAATTGATCGCTACAAAAGGCTTATTCCGACGTTGTGATTTTTCATGAACCGCGCGAGCGATAAGCTCTTTCCCTGTCCCAGATTCTCCAAGTACCAAAACATTGGCTTGCGAAGGTGATACACGCTCAATCATTTTCATTAACTGAGTCATGATATCAGATTTATAAATAATAGTTCGAGCCTCAGGAACGACTTTGTTTTGGACCGGCGCCCATGTAGGGATTTGGGTCTGGTTTTGAGAGCTTGGCAAATGGGGCAAAGCTGAAGAATTAGAATCTGACATCGTATCCGCCTTTCAATAACGTGCTACTTTGTTACGCAAACACATGAATCTCTTTTTGATACATATGATGCAATGCATTAATACCAAGGTCGTGTAACAAATGCAAGAAAAATATTGCAAGGCGTTATATTTATTATCTGGCCTTTAAATGAGTGGAACCAAAGCTCATAATTAGTATTAAGGATACAAATGCCCATCGAAGTTTCCGAATTAATAGATAACTACTTGAAATATCAGGAAAATATAGAATCATCCTCAGCGCTTACTATTCGAGCATATAGGTCCGATTTGAAGCAAGCCTTTCTCTTTAAAAACAAAAAAATGTTTTTATTAGGTCTGCCAATTTCTGATTTTAATGAGCTTTGGTCCCTATCTCGAGCTGCTCTTCTAAGGTGGGGAAATCTCAGTCTAGCCTCTCGAAATCGAAAAATTGCTACATTAAAAAGCTTTTTCAATTGGCTCTATCAAAATAAAAAGACTGATAAGAACTATGCAGAACAGCTTATTTGCCCAAAAGTTCCACGCAAAATTCCCCACTTTCTATCTGTTGATGAGATTATCTCTGTCCTCCAATATTTAGATATGTGCATGAAAGAAAATCGAGAGAGTACGGTACAAATTAAAGCCCTATTCTTGCTGCTCTACGGAGGTGGATTAAGGGTCAGCGAAGCCTGCAACCTGCGCTGGAAGCAAGTTCAATTTTCAGAGCGGCGCTTGTTGATCAAGGGAAAGGGCAACAAAGAACGTTTTGCCATTTTACCAGACTATAGTTTTTCAGCACTGTCGGCCTTGAAAGAAAAAAATCAAAAAACTGATTTTGTTTTTGGCGATTCCCCGCTGAATACACGCACAGGCTATGAAATAATTCGAACTCTGGGGAAAAAAGTAGGTCTGATGAATCCACTACATCCCCATGCGCTTCGCCACAGTTTTGCAACTCATATGTTAGCCAGTGGCACTAATCTCAGAACCTTACAAAGTCTATTAGGTCACGATAGTCTTCAAGCAACTGAAAAATACACCCACCTTAGTATCGATCAATTAGCTCGAACCATGGACGCAACTCACCCGTTAGCTTTTTTAAATTTAAATCGCGCAAGAACTAAATAAAAAATAGGGACAATAAACAGTGTGAATACTGTTGATACAATAATACCGCCGATGATCACTAAGCCCATAGGTCGTCGCGTTTCAATTCCAAGTCCAGAACCCCAAACAAGTGGTAATGATGCAAAAAACGTTGCTACCGAAGTCATCAGCACCGGACGCAATCGAACTGGGCACGCCTTCAATAAAGCTTCAGTGATCGAAAGATTTTCATGTTTTATTTTTTGAACAGTAAACTCCACCAGCATAATTGAATTCTTTTTTGCGATTCCCATTAAAACAATAAGTCCAATGAAACTGAATAGATTCAAAGACACACCTGTCATCCATAATATTAACAGCGCCCCGCTTAATGAAAATGGCAAAGACATTAATACTGAAATGGGATCAATAAAAGAATTAAATTGAATCGCCAAGATCATGTATGCCACCAAAATTCCCAAAACTAAAACCCAGGTTAAACTTTTAAAGCTTGAGCTGAACCCAGCCGATGCCCCTTCGAGATTAAAGCTATACCCATCAGGTAAAATTTTAAGCGCAATCTCTTTTGTTTTATTTAAAACTTCACTTTGCGACTGATTAGGTGCCAAGTTTCCGTAGACAGAGACTGATCTTTGACGGTTGATCCTGGTTATTGAATTCAGTGAATTCGTTTTTTCAGTATTCACAAGTCCTTCTAACGGAATCAAATTGCCAAAACTATTTCGAACAAAAAGTTTTTTGATATCATCAACTGATTTAATTTGTTCCTCGAGAACTTTAAATCGAATATCAATTTGGTTCCCATCAGAAATATAACGCCCCTGACGAAGTCCGGCGATAGCCGCACTCAACACTTGAGAAACACTCTCCGCTGTAACTGATTTTTTAGACAGTTCGGCACGATCTGGCACTAATGTTAATTCGGGTAGTCCCATTTTGTAGTCCGTATCAACATCGACAGCTAATTTTTGATCTTCCAGCATTTTGATAATTTCTTGTGATTTTTCGTTTAGAATTTGCAAATTTGGTCCTCGCAAATTAAAAGCAATGGGATTCTGTCGACCAGTTGATAAATTTCTGGCCGAGATATCACGCATTGAAATGCGAAGACCTTTAATTTCGCTCGCTTTTTTTCGAAGAGTGCTCATTAAATCCGTATGCGATATGGATCGCTCAGAACGATCCACCAAAGCAATCGGCAAAAAGACGCTCCCAGAACCAACCGAAATAAAATAACCTGAGACTTCTTTTGTGTTTGCCAACAGTTTATTGAGTGGTTCAACCAAGTTCATTGTTTCATCCAATGATGTCCCAGGCTTTGCCTGCGCTGTGAGAATAATTAAATTCTGATCTTGTGTTGGTACAAACTCTTGCTTTATAAATTTAAACAAAAACAACGACCCTATAAAAAATATCATCGAAAAAGAGACAATCAACCACTTATGATTAAAACAATGTTTTAACCCATTTTGATAAGCATGACTAAATTTCTCAAAAATAGAATCCAGTCGAGTTTCAAACCGAGATAACTTAGCATCATCTTTCAAGAATGTCGCTGTTCGCATCGGCGTAATGACAATAGCTTCTAAAAGAGAAATCAAAACGGCAGCCGACATGGCAATCCCAAATTGGAAGAAGAACTTCCCAACAACACCATCCATAAAAATGACGGGCAAGAAAACTGCCAAAACCGCCATCGAAGCCGCAATTGCTGCAGGCAAAACTTCTTTCGAGCCATCAAGCGCCGCCTGGTAAGGATTTTTTCCCATACGGTAGTGACGAACAATATTTTCCAAAAGCATAATCGCATCATCAACTACGATAGATATGGATAGCGTCAACGCCAGCAAAGTAAAAAGATTTAATGTAAACCCAGCTAGATAAAGAACAATAAAAGTTCCAATAATCGAAGTTGGAATGGAAAACAAAATATTCAAAGCTGATTGAAAATTTCCCAAAAACAAAAAACAAACTAAAATTGTAATTAATGATACAACCCAAATTTTTTCTATCGAAAGATCCACTGTTGCTTGGGTCGATTTTGTATAATTGACATTGATCGCGTACCGCATCCCCTCAGGAAACTGATCTTTGAGTTCAGAAAATTTTGCAATCACAGCATTAGCAACTTTGACTTCATTTGCGCCGCGCTGTTTTCGAACTTGAATACTGACCGCAGTCTGCCCATTAACTTTAGCAACCCGCCTGATATCCGCTAGGCCATCAACCACTCGAGCCACATCACGGATGTAAAATTTCCGCTCCTCGATAGCCTGCCCTCCGCGTTTCATAATCCGGTAGTCTGCAATTTGTTGAGGTGTAACCGCCGTTCCTTCGTAACGAATACGAATCTCTTGCTTACCTTCAACATACTGACCTGCAGCACTTTGCACATTAGCCGTCTGCAAAGAATCCACAACATCACTGATTGTCAGTTCAAGCTGTTTTAATTTTTCAACATCAATCCAAATGCGCAAGTTTCTATCAGGGAATCCTCGAAAACTGACCTCACCGACACCAGGTAAAAACTGAATCTGATCCAAAAGAAATCCATCTGTCCATTGAATCATTTTTGTAAGCTCAATATTTCCATAAACGGATACAAACAGAATGGGATCATCTTCTGGATTGGATTTGGAAATAACTGCTGGATCAACACCAGTTGGAAATCGAATCTGACTCAGAGCCGATTGCACTTCTTGCAAAGCCACATCCACATTGCGATCAATATCAAATTCCAAATTGATCTGAGCGCTTCCTTGTTGCGCATTCGATCGCATTTCTTTGATACCCTCAACGGAGAGTAATCTTTTCTCAACAAGATTGATAATTTCACTTTCGACAACTTCTGGAGCTGCACCTGGATAAGATACTGAGATATTTAATATAGGAAAATTGACATCAGGCATTTGACTGACACCGAGACGAGTAAAACTAATCCCACCAAAAAGAATCAGAGCAAACATCAGAATCCAAGCAAATACGGGACGACGTAAAGAAATTTCTAATAAATTCATTGAATGATCTTAACTGATTGCAATGAATTAGAAACCAGGATCTGCTGTTTTTATGTATTGCATTACTAAAGACTCTATAGAATCCAAATAATTATCGACATGGGATTGAACTGAATTATCCATAAGTAATGTGGCATGATCCATTATATTTATTCTTAAAAATGGAGACATCCACTCTTCGATAGAAACAACCCCTTGTTGGAAAAGAAACTTCAGACAAAAATGCAGCTTCAGAGCTGTCAAATTTTCAGCGACGCCAGCTGTTCGCAAAGTATTTCCCAACAAGTTAAATAAAAAATCCGAATGAACATCACCAGCCTGACTGACGCTGCCAGCACAATTCAATGCAAATAATGCGAAATCTAATCTTTCGTAATCTGTGCGGATTGATTTAAAGTCATCAATCAATGTGGCCTCATTTAAAATACGAAGCTTACCCTCTTCCGAGGTATCCTTGAATGTTAAACTTACGAAATGACTGGGCTGCAAAATTCCTCCACCAAATCTTTTTTTGCTTTTCAATGCACCACGAGCCAAGAATGAATACTTCGCCCCCTGACTTGAGAGCGCATGCAAAATTAAATCTGATTCACCATACTTTATGCATTTAAGAATAATAAAACGATCCTGCTTCTCGCTCATGTTGAAATAGACCATAATGTGCGCGAGCGAATACTGGCTGCCGCAGCATGTATTTCAAAAATAAGCTGAGGCCGCTCGATAAAAGCCTGCAGAGATACAACAAGTAGCCCTCGGATTAATTTTTCGGACTCAGCCTCTTTCCACCAATTCTTCCACATGTCGAGTGTCCAAAATGGAATCTTAGCAACTGTAAAACAGAGATCGCTTGTTAATTTTAGATATTCCTGAAGCGTAGCTCCAGGAATATCTGGAAAATAAAATACCAGACGATCATTCAATCGATGTGGTATATTGGCAAATTGATTGAAGTAAAATGCATGCGTATCTGGGTACTTTGCTTCAAGATTTTCGATGCTCACAGTATGCTTGCGAGTTAAAAATTGAAAATCGCTAGTTAGCGTCGTTAAATCTTGAAATTGTCCCATCGTCGTTGGAGCTTTAATTTTTTCACCCAATAAAGCAATCGAAGAATTTTTTGTGAAAATGGAACTTCTTGATATAAGAACTGAATACGGTTTTAAATTGTCGATCTTTAAATTTTCTTCATGCACAATTTGAATTGAAAAAATTCTTTTCTGCGCCAACTGATCGTGAATTTCAGAAATTTGCTTGTCCGAGTACATGATCTCACCAGTGATCTCATTTTCAGAAGACCAAATAACAAATGCCGTTTCAGCGCAAAGGCTTTCAGTAAACTCATACCAAGTTTGTTTTTCAGCTTTAACTTTCATCGCTGTATGAGTGCGTAACCAGCCAGGAGTTAAGCTCTCGATCAGACTTGATCCATTCTTACATAATCCTACATTTGGCTTGTGAGACAAGTACTGCTGAAATGCCAGAGTGATATCAAATGCTGCCAAATGTGGGGTTTGATACAATCTTATATTGAGCTGCTTTTGAAAAAGATTTAATGAAATCTGATCATTCATCTTTTGGTAATCTTCATGTGCGTTATGAAATGCCATAACCTCTATTTCAATCTGAATTCTCATTGCTGGATAGCTGTGTCTTTCACACCACGACGAATGTCTTGTTTTAAGCAGTGGACAATATATTTTGCCAGCTCTTAGAATTCAGGTTTTAATAATTTCAAGAGGTAACTATGAAAAAACAAATCGTCTCCATTTTATTTTTAGCAACTGTATTTCTGCCAACAAGCAGTTGGGCACTATTCACAGTACGCGCAACCTATGGATTACTGACTTCAAAGCAAGATTTGCAAGAGCTTTGCCAGGGCTCATGTACTGCACCCGCTAATGCTCCGGCTATCGTTCCCACATATGGAACGGGTTTAGATGCTTTGGTAAAACTTCCACTTATTCCATTTGGTTTTGGTCTTCGCTATGAAAAACAAGGCCTGTCTGCCGATAATTCTGGAATTGAAGCCAGTATTGATTATACGCGAACAGCTATTTTATTAAACTACCGACTGATCGATACAATTATTCACTTTGGACCAATCGTTTCTTATGGAATTTCACACTCAGCAAATGCCACCATCAAAGAGAGCGGCGTTTCCAGAGTCGATGTTTCACCAAGCGATATCACATCCTATTCTCTTGGTTTGGAATTAGAAGTAAAACCATTAATCGTTATCCCCCTGATTGTTGGAGCTGAAGTTGGTTACATGGGCTTTGATTGGAAAAATTCAACAAATATCGATAGCACTTCAAAAAGCATTGATATGAGTGGCACCTACATGAAGGTCTTCTTAGGTCTAGATATTTAGTCACTTAATCTTATTTTGATACAGATCTTAGGCCAGATCCAGCAAACCCAATTCAATTTCCTATCTGCCTAGCCGATAGGATATCTATGAATTGGGTTTTTCAATTGTATATCCTATTTTGCATATCCCTGACATTGCCACTACTGGTCCACGCTCAATACTACCGGGTGAACACGGATATTCCTGTGACTCAGTCAATGCCCTTGATTCCAAGTGATGATCCCAATCAAATCGGAGTTTTAAAACCAGGTTCAGTTGTTGAGGTCATGGAAAGACGGGCTCTTGCTGTCCGAGTCAAATTGTGGCTCATCAGCCAAGGCGTTGAGCTTCCACCGACATCAGAAACCTGGCTCTTTAAAGATGATAGTGATCCTCAAACAGTTGCCAAGTTTACGGAAATACCTCCTATTCACGAAGTGACTGAAGCCCAAGTTTGCACCAGTGATGAATGCCTTGCGGGTAGCCCTCAAAAAAATTCTTCTGTTACTGAAAAAAACATCAAAGATTTACAAGACATTGCTGATAAAACTCAAAAAGAGTCCACAACAAAAGAACCAAAAACTATTCAAGATTTAAGTTTAACTCAGAAAATTAAAAACTACAGTGATAGCGCACAAGTTAGAGCCAGTATTCGTTATGCGAAATCTCGAGCCTCACGATCTCGAGGACTCTGTTATCGATCTGTAAAAAAAGCATTGGATGCAGGTGTTGCGCGTGGAAAAGAACCTCTGACCCCAGGACCTTATATTAACAGTCATGCGGCCCGCTATGCCGAAAAAGATTTACAAGATAAACGCTTTGGCTTTATCAATCTATTAAAAACACCACCTTATGATAAAGAAATAAAAAGTGCCATTGATGCGCCCAAGGGTGCCGTCCTCGTTTACTCGAGTGGACTTAAATGTGATCTTAGAAATCCTAAAACAGGACGAATTATTAAACGTGAACCCGATTGCGGACATGTTGAAATTAAAACGGATGATGCCGGAAAACCGGGATTTGTCAGCGACTTCTATTCAACCACCGCCATCACTTCCGTCGCTGCGAACCGTTTGCGACGAGGTGCCAAATACAAACTTATTGGCGTGATGGTTAAACCAATGGATTCAAAATGAAAACACTCTTTTTAATACTTTTATTCTCGATTCAAGGATTTTCTTCTGAACTGACAGAGCAAGATAAAAAAATGGATGCCCTCTTTGAGAAACTTGAACTGATCAGTGATAAAAAGCTGGATGAAAAAACAGATCTTGAAACTATAAAAAGCGCTTTAATTGCCTTACTTGAGCTGGAAAAATCAGATCCATCACGGACCGGAGTCGCCATGCTAGCAAGTAGCTACGGTGACCACGAGTCCCTCTATAAAAAGGCAGCGAAGCAAATTGAAACCCCAGAAAATAAAAAATCCCTAAAAGAAATTTTAGGGATGATGAAAAAACTCAGCACAAGTGGGAATGGTTAAATTCCCGCTTTATGCCTGTCTTGATCGTCCAAAATGGACTGCACACCACCTTTTAAATTAGATCGATAGGCCAAATGATTAATATCGTAAATAAAGTTAGCACCATTTAATCCTGGTGTTTGCCATTCAGGACCCAACCGAACAGCATCCACAGGACAAGCCTCTTCGCAGAAACCGCAAAATACACATCTCAAAATATCAATTTCATAACTGATCGGATACTTTTCAACTTGTGCATCTGGATGCTCACTGGCTTTGATTGTGATACATTCAGCTGGACAATTTGTGGCGCATAACATACATGCCGTACAACGAATAGATCCATCTTTTTTCACAGTTAAGACATGATTACCCTTAAATCGAGGAGAGTACTCATACTTCTCTTCTGGGTAATTTAAAGTGATCATTTTTTTGCGATTAAAAAGATTTGTTAATAAATGTTTCATCGTGATTCTTAAACCAGTCAGAACATCCAAAAAGTACCAGGAATTCGAGTCTTGCTTTTGCTTCATTACCGACATAATTGTCTCCGTTTTAAAAACTATTAACTATAAACGACCGCGATTGAATACAAACTCATTTTTCTTGCGATGTTCAAGTTGAACTTGGTCTGGACGCTTGTTGGTCGCAATAAAAAGATTCTCCGCAGGAGTCTCTGTAATATTAATATTTTGTCCTGTGATCAGTGCCGCAGCCTCGGTCAAAGTAAGCGCCTCGCTCACAACCGTTGTTGCCTTTTTAAATTTCTGTGCAAGCCCCATTGCATTGATAAAAGTTCCATCTTTTTCTATATAAGTTTTCAATGGTATCAAACTTATTTTGTTATCTCCCGCATAAGACTCCAATGCTGGCATCCGAGCAGATGATAAAAAGATAAAATTTTCTGCTTGTGAAAATAACTGCAACTTTGACTGCAGGTCTGGATAGACAAATGTATTTTCAGGTCCCGCAACGACTAAATACTTAATCTTTTTAGTTTTAAGGCCATCTTCCAAATCAGTCCACTTTGATGTGATTCCATATTTATCCAGAGTCTGTAACAATCCTTTTGTATTTGGATTCTTATCACCGCGAAGTAATAATCCATCAAATGTATCAAAAGAATCTTTATTATTAATCCAATGAAAAATATTTTTCGTTTTATAGAAATTAACAAAAGCTGTCACAATGGCTTCGTACTCTTCGACTGTATGCTGCCCTGTAAGGACTAAACCGATTTCTTCTGGCTTAGCTTCTTTTAGATTCAAAGCGGTTTCTTTGGCGACAGCACCTGAATGTAAATCTATTTGCCATGCCTTGTTCGAATACTTTGAACCTTTAAGCAAACGCGCTTCTTTATTAACAAACTTATAGGTGTCGCGACCCTCGTCGCACATCCAATGGCCGTTCACTTCGGCATTATAAACTGGCTTAACCCGGAATAGTCCCTCTTTGTTGTAATGCACTTTCACATTGCAACCTGTTGAACACCCATTACAAACTGTTTGTGACTCTTTAAGATACCAAACACGTTGCTTGAATCGAAAATCTTTTGATGTCAAAGCCCCAACCGGACAAATATCAACAGTGTTCAATGAATATTTATTATCAAGTTTCTTGCCCGCATGGGTTCCAATTTCAGCGTGATCTCCGCGATTAAAGATACCCAGTTCGTGAGTTTTAGACACCTCATCTGTGAAACGAACACAACGAGAGCACAAAATACATCGTTCTGAATCCAGAACAACTGTAGGCCCCAGATCAACAACCTTGTGCTTTTTTTGTTTTTTCTCGGCCATTTCAGAATCATACTGTCCGTACTCCATGTACTGATCTTGCAATCCGCACTCGCCAGCTTGATCACAAATCGGACAATCCAATGGATGATTGATCAAGTGAAAATCCAAGCCCCACTTAACGGCTTCCTTCACTTTATCGGATGTATTATTGATGACCATACCTTCAGTGATCGTTGTGTTACATGCAATTTGAACCCTTGGATTTCCTTGGATCTCAACCATACATAAACGACAAACACCAGCGATACTTAAACCTGGGTGCCAGCAATAGTGAGCGATCTTTTGAGAATTTTCAGACATTGCTTGGATAATTGTTGTTCCTGGTTTGACTTCCAGGGCTACGCCATTAATGGTGCATTTCAACATGTGATGTTCCTTTGTAAGCCGTTCCTTTTACTTTTGATTTACCTTCACGCACAAAATATTCAAATTCATCACGAAACTTTGTGACAAAACTAATGACTGGCAATGCAGCCGCATCAGAAAGAGCACAAATCGTGCGACCTTTCATGTTGTCAGAAATTTTCAATAATAATTCGATATCTTGCATTCGCCCTTTGCCTGATAAAATCGAATGAGTGATTTTATCCAACCAACCCGTGCCTTCTCGACATGGAGTGCATTGGCCACATGATTCATGATGATAAAAGTGTGTCAAATTTGCCAAACACTGAACCATACAGTTCGACTCGTCGATAACAATAATTGCGCCCGACCCCAGCATTGATCCAGCTTGTGCTAGACTTTCATAATCCAGATTTACCTTTTCAGATTCTTCGGCGTTTAAAATCGGAGCCGATGAACCACCCGGAATAACAGCCTTTAACTTGCGACCGGCTTTAATTCCTCCGCCAAGTTCATAAACCATATCCTTTAATGCAAAACCCAATGGCACTTCATAGTTGCCAGGTTTTATAATATTTCCAGACAATGAAAATAATTTTGTTCCAGCAGATTTTTCTGTTCCAAATTTTTTGTAATGGGCTGCTCCATCACGAATGACATACTTAACAACGGCAAGTGTTTCGACATTATTCACAATTGTTGGCTTCTTCAAGTAACCTTGAACAGCTGGAAAAGGGGGTTTCAACTTTGGTTGTCCTTTTAAACCCTCTAACGAAGAAATCATTCCCGTCTCTTCGCCACAAATATAAGCTCCGGCACCACGATAAATATCCATATCATGATCAAATCCAGAACCCAGAATATTCTTTCCTAAATAGCCAGCCTTGTAAGCCTCTTGAATTGCTGCCTCTAAAGTGTTGATCGACTGATCATATTCACCACGAACATAAATATAAGATTTTTTTGAGTGGATGGCATAAGCTGAAATAATCATGCCCTCGATCAATTGATGAGGAGCTCGCTCCATCATCATGCGATCTTTAAATGTACCGGGCTCCCCCTCATCGGCGTTACACAGTAAAAAACGAGGCTCGTCATTCTTTGGTAAAAATCCCCACTTCATTCCAGTCGAAAAACCAGCTCCACCACGGCCACGCAATCCCGAAGCTTTCACTTCATCAATAATGGCCTGAGGCTGCAATTTGAGCGCCTTTTCAAGTTCTTTGTAGCCACCATTTTTTTTATAACCCTCAATGCCTTTAAATTCTGGCAAATGATAGAATTCTGTTAAATACTTTGTTTCTTGAGCCATAATCATCACCTATTTCATCGCGCGAAGTAAGTTCATCGCGGATTCCGGAGTTAAATTTTCGTAATACTTGTCACCAACTTGCATCATCGGTGCTGTTCCACAAGAGCCTAAGCACTCGACTTCTGAAATTGTAAATCGCCCATCAGCCGTGACCTGATCCAATTGAACATTAAGCTCATTGCAAAGATGCTGTGAAAGCTCTGCCGCGCCATTCAGCATGCACGAGAGCGTTCGACATACTTGAACATGGTGTTTACCCACACTCTTCTTGTTGTACATGGAATAAAAAGTGAAAACTTCGTTGATTTGTGATTCAGGGATCTCCATCACTCGCGAAAGCTCTTCGATAACTGCTGGAGTGATATAACCTTTATTTTCTCGTTGTCCGATATACAAGGCTGGTAAAACTGCAGACTGCTTTGATTCATATCTTTTCAGTTCAGCGAGTATTTTTTGTTTTCCTTCAGGTGACAATTGAAACATCTCTATTTCCTTTTTTAATAAACTTTTATCGATCGAGTTCGCCCGCAATAACATTCATACTTGCAATTGTTGCAATGGCATCCGCAAGCATCGAGCCCTTCACCACTTCTGCAAAAGACTGATAAATTGCAAAACATGGAGGACGGACTTTCAGACGATATGGATTCGCAGAACCATCACTGACTAAATAAAACCCAAGCTCACCGTTTGCGGCCTCAGTGGCATCATAAATTTCACCAACAGGAGGTCGAAGACCTTTAATCACCAGCATAAAGTGGTTCATCAAGCCCTCGATGTTGCCATAGACATCTTTTTTTTCTGGAAGCACGATATTTTTATCACGAATGGTGTAATCTCCGGAAGGCATCGTCTTGATAACTTGCCGGATAATGCGAACACTTTGGCGCATTTCTTCAACGCGCACTAAATAACGGTCGTAAATGTCTCCGGAAGCACCCACTGGAATATCAAAATCCAACTTGTCGTATCCGTAGTAAGAATTGCTTCGGCGTAAATCTAAATTAACACCAGATGCACGCAACAATGGCCCTGTGTAACCCCAAGCAATGGCATCTTCTTTTGAAACAGCGCAAACGCCTTGAGTTCGCTTAATGAAAATTTTATTTCCGATAAGGAGTTGAGAGATTTCCTCAATTCCGTCACTGACTTCATCGCAAAATTTAAGAACACTTTCAAACCAGCCGTCCGGTGCATCTTGCGCCATACCACCAACACGGGTCATGGATACCGTCAAGCGAGCCCCACAAAGTTTTTCAAACAATGTGTACACTTTTTCTCGATAGGTAAAAAGATGAAAAAATGAAGTCAATGCTCCCAAATCAAGACCGCCAGTTCCGACGGAAATCGTATGATCGATAATGCGAGACAATTCACATAAAACAACACGCATCGCCTGAGCGCGCGCTGGAATTTCAACACCCATTAAACGCTCGACCGCTTTACAGTAACCCACATTATTCATGGGTGCCGAGCAGTAGTTCAATCGATCAGTGTAGGGGATCACTTGGTTATAGGGATGAGTCTCTGCCATTTTTTCAAAACAACGGTGCAGATAACCAATTTCACAATTGGCACGAATTACGGTTTCACCATCTAACTCAGCCATGACTCGCAATGTTCCATGCATGGCTGGATGCGATGGCCCAATATTAATAGGCACAAATCGATTATCCAACAAATCACCACGTTGTTCCGGAGTGTTGTCAAAATGAATAGGTAAAACAGAATCACAAGCTTGCTGTGCATCGGCCTCATAATCTTTACGTAAAGGATGACCTACAAACTGATGATGAGTTAAAATCTTCCGCAAATTGGGATGTCCTGAAAATAAAATACCGAACATATCGAAAGCTTCACGTTCAAACCAATCAGCACCTTTCCAAATTGAAGTTGCAGAACCCACGGCTTCACCTTCGGCAAGCTGAGTTTTGACTCGTAATCGACGAGACTCTTTCGTGCTAAATAAATGATAAACAACATCGAAACGCTTTGCACGTGCTGGATAATCCACTCCACACACGTCCATGAGGAAATTAAAATGGGCATACTCTTTTAAGTATTGCAGCACCGCGGGAACAGATTCTTTGGGACATTCAATAACATCATCACCCACAGGAGTTGTTATAAATTGAAATTGATCTGTTCCAAATTTTGCAGATAAATCATTTTTTAGCATTTCAAAATTTTTCATAATGTCACTCCTGGCTGCAGAGAAGCTACCGGTTTTTCATAGGGAGAAACCCAATTGTCTCGCCATGGTCGCGGAGTATGATCTTTGATCATCTTTTGCAATGTCATCACACCGTCCAAAACAGCCTCAGGTGTTGGTGGACAACCTGGAACATACACATCGACTGGAATAACTTTGTCACAACCTTGAGTCACATGATAGGCTCGGTAAAAACCTCCAGAGCTTGCACAAGCACCCATTGATAAAACATACTTTGGTTCCAGCATTTGTTGGTAAATTCGTACTAATATCGGAGCCATTTTTTCAGTAATCGTTCCAGCCACTAACAGCAAATCAGATTGGCGCGGAGAAAAACGCACAACCTCAGCACCAAAGCGAGCCAAATCATACTTGGGTCCCATCACACTCATCAATTCGATCCCACAACAGGCCGTACCGTATGGAAGAGGCCACAGCGAATTTCGCTGTCCCCATGCGACGAGTGCATCCAACTTTGTCGTGAGCGCAAAAGATCGCGACATATCATCAACAGAATTTTTTTCTGACATAAGCTCTCCGGTATTGATTTTTCTCAATTCGTTTTCATCCAGATTCTGACAAAAAACGTGAATGAAGACAACGAGATAACAGTGGCTCCTTCTCGAGGAATTTTGTTTCAACGCAAATGCTCTGTTGGATTTATTTCATTTGTCGAACACTAGGAAGTGTACCTAGACTTTTATCACTACAAGGAGGGGATTTTATGATTAAGGTATTATTAAGTATTGTCGTGCTAGCCTCAACAGCAGCCCAAGCAAACGATTTGCTTGTTAAATTAGCATCACCAATTTCAGCAAAGAAAACAGCTGCATTGATGGCGAACAGTGGACTTAAAACAGATGTCTTAACGGACAGTTGGATTAGAGTGCAGGGAAATATCAACTCAACTTCGTTTGAGCGTTTTGCCGAAAGCAGCTCTGTTGAATACACTCAACCCAATTTTAAAATCCGCGCTTTAGAAAATCCTAACCTTGCAAAATTACGTGATGCTTACAAAGGATCACCTTCAAAAGTTTTGCCTTTTATTGGAACTGATAATCCAGAAATTCCGGGCATTCCAAGCGCTGGCTCCGGAAATGATCCTCTCTTTGCAAAACAGTGGGGAATGAAAGATATCGGAGTCGAAGCCGCTTGGAATATCCATCGCGGAACCAGCAAAATTATTGTTGCTGTTATTGATACGGGCGTTGATTACACACACGAAGATTTGTTGCCAAATATGTGGCGCAATTCAAAAGAAATTCCAAACAATAAGGTTGATGATGATGGCAATGGCTACATTGATGACGTTGTTGGCTGGGATTTCGTTTCCAACGACAACAAGCCTTATGATTTAGCCGCAACAACTGTTGGTGAATTACTCAATGGCGGAAATCCAGGACACGGAACTCACTGTGCTGGAAACGTTGCCGCAGCTGGCATCAATGGCAAAGGTATTTCTGGCGTTGCACCTCAAGCTCAAATTATGGCTTTGCGCTTTTTAGGCAATGAGGGCGGAACAACAGCTGATGCTGTGAAGGCCATCAAATATGCCGTCGATAATGGCGCTAAGGTTTTATCGAATTCTTGGGGATCTGAAGGCGAAGACCCAGAAGACGGCGCAAACAATTTAGCCCTTTCTGAAATTATCACGTATGCTGAGAACAAAGATGTTTTGTTTATCGCTGCGGCTGGAAATGGTCACCAGGGTAAAGGCTATAACAATGATACTGATTCTCGCCCAGGTGTTCCCGCAAGCTATAACAACGAAAATATTATTTCAGTTGCCGCACTTGATGCTTCAAACAAGTTAGGATCTTTTTCAAACTGGGGTGTAAAAACTGTTGATATTGGCGCTCCCGGAGTCAAAGTTTACTCAACGACTGTTGGAAGCAAATACTCGGATACAGTGATCGATCTTTTAGGTGCCACTTGGGATGGAACTTCAATGGCTTGCCCTCATGTTGCTGGAGCTGCTGCCCTTTACTGGTCTGCACATCCTGAGAAAAATTGGAAAGATGTTAAAGCGGCACTTTTAAATTCAGCTCGAAGAATTCCAGCACTTGATGGAAAAGTATATTCAAACGGAAAATTAAACGTTGAAGACTTAATGAAATACTAGAGGCTAAAAAAACGCTTCATTCTGAAACGTGGTCAATAGATCACAGTGACTTAAGGCCAGGTAATACCTGGCCTTTTTTCTAGTCTTATTTCAAACCTGTTTTTCCAGTTCGATTCGTCCGCAATTAGCTTTATAATGACAACATGAATCAGTTAAAATTTCTCTTACTCTTTATTTTTGCGCTAAGCTTTTCACAAATAACTTGGGCCCAACGTGGTCAAAGCTCTAAACGCTTTACCGCTGGCGCCATGATACTTGTCGGCCAAGGCCAAATGGGAAATGGAACTGATGTCCCAGATCGCGCCATGATGCATACACCAGTTGCATTGTTTGCCGGTTTCAATATGAAAAAATTTCGTCTGGGTATAAATTATGAGTACAATCTCGCTGGCCAGACTGCAGATCCAGCCTCTGTTTCAAATCAAAACCTTTCGGGTAAAGGTGCTGCCATGGGCGTTCGAGCAGAGTTTTATGATGGCAAGCAATCCTTTGGTTTGATTTACAGACTTTCAAACACTTACACCCTGGATAAACCCACTTTGGCGGGTGTTTCATCTACATATAAAGCTGCTGGTGGATTTTCTGTTCAGTATTATCGACAAATTAAAAAAAGATTTGGCTTTGTTGTTGATTACACCACGGAAGCTTTTACTGAGTCCGTTCCTGCCCCATCTGAGAATATCAAATGGAGCCGCATCTCTTTGGGAATAGTTTTTACAAATTTCGCCGCCTTAAAATAGAAAACTAATTTCCTACTCAACTGCCGACAACGGCACAATTGAAACCGCTCGAGGATTTGCTCCCAAAGCAATCTCGGATCCCACCATCGTGAGGGCTCCTGTTCCATCATCAATCGCATACACATAACCTTTACCATTGGTGTCGCCAGTGACCACCAAAAACTGGCTCTCAAGAGTCACTGCTAATGCATAAACACCCGCTCCCACAACTCCGGCAATTGGCGATCCCGCAATGGCTGTCAGTTGCCCATTCGTCGAATTGACACTGTAGCCACTGATCGTATTATCTGTATTATTGGAAACAAAAACATACTTTCCATTGGGTGTAATCACTATTTTCTTTGCACCGGCTCCAGTTGCTACAGAGACCGGACTCAATGGCGCCAATGCTCCACTCGTGGATATACTATGCATGATGACGGAGTTCGATCCCGGGCTAAGTGTATAAAGAAAACGCCCGCCGGGATGTATAACCAAGTCCTCTGGATTTGTACCAGCAGAAACAGACAAATCAATCGCATTTAAACTTCCAGTAACGCTATTGATTGAAAATGACGATATATCCGAAGTCCCTCGATTCACGACAAATAGAAATCGACCATCCGGAGAAATAACTAAATTTGTTGGATTCGTACGAGCCGTAAAAAAAGTATCTTCATCGACCGTCATTTCACCGGTGTCTTTATTTATTGTGCAAATACTAATGTTGTTCGTCACTGATGTTGAATTGGCAATGAAACATAAATTGCCATTAGGATGAATCTTAGTAGCCGACGAGCCTGAACCATTTGAATCCGCCAATCCAGAATAAGCAATGGAGCCTTCGGTTGCTGCGGTCAAAGGATCTATCGAGTACCACGAAATATTATTTGAACTTTTATTTGTGGCATAAAGAAATTTTCCATCGGGACTTCCAATCAGTGAGCTGATATTTGATGTTCCAGCGCCTGTTGAAATGGTATTCGTCACAGATGTTACAGATCCATCTGATTTTAAAAAATATGAATTAATCGTACTACTCCCTAAGTTTCCAAAGTAAACAAAATTATAGGAGTTTAAAGTTCCAGAATTGGCATGCCCATCCGATTTGCCACACCCCACATTGAATACCGAAACACTTACTACGCAAAACAATAAAACAAGCATATGAAAAATCATTTTAGAATTCATAGCGAACTCCAAGTCCATAATTGCCATAGTTCAACTTATCAGTCATAACTGAACTGACACCATCGACACTTTTTTCAGAAAAATCAACCGACTCGTAGAATAATCCTGGGCTGACTTTTTTGAAATTTTTGAAATTGACTGTAAATCGAAATCCACTCGGCTTTAAGTAGGTGACTTTTTTCCCATCAATTGTCGCATTCATCAAATCGTACTGACCCGAATTGATCAGCATAAATCCAAATTTCACTTTTTCAAAATTTAGTCGAACAAAAAATGACAGTGGTGATGTGAAATTTCCACGGCGATTTCCAACTGTTGTATCAACATCGGAGTGCTGAGTTAAAATACGATAGTCATAGCCCAATCCCACACTGAATCGCTTGATATTCACACCCAATGCAACTCCTAAAGTAAAGCTACCTATGGTAGGCGACGCAGCATCTGTAGAAGTTTTTATGCTTCCATAGCCAAGCAATGCCGTCACATCAAATAAGATGCGACGCTGCTTTTTTGAAGCAGGAGCCGCCAGCAAAATCTGCGGCACCAATAGAACTAAAAAGAAAAAACTCATTTTCAAAGTCACGTGATCAGCTCATTTCCGCTAAAAAGTAATTCCAATAATTCCCGGCGAAGTGCCTACTGGATATGACGGCGTCAGTGCAGGTGTTAAAATTCCAGTTCCCAAGTCACGAATAAATACATTCACGGTATCTGCTTGTGTATTTGCGGTGAATACAAATTTTCCACTTCCTAGGATACGCACATCATTGGGCCCATCATCACTGGACCAGTTATTGATCTCTGTCAAATTACCCGTCGTTGATGTGATGTCGTAACCAAATACTTTCCCAGTTCCTGCTTCATCATTCCCTCGAGCCGTCACATAAAGCTGTGTCCCGGTTTTATCAATTTCGACGCCAGAACCTCGACGTGCATCCGCGGTAAGATAAGTATTAATAATACTTAGGGCTCCTGTGTTCTGATCCACGGCCAACGCTGTCACGGCCCCCTTGCCACCTGTAAAAGAATTTGAGGCATTGCCAGTATAAACATATTTTCCACTAGGATGCACAGAAATGGCATCTGGCGCATCACCACAGGAATAATTTCCGACAAACGCCAACGTGCAATTTGTTGTATTCATTGTGTAGGCGGAAATATTATCTGATCCATAGTTCGTCACAAAAACAAAGCGATTCTGCGGATCAATAGCCAAAAAACCAGCCTGTGTGCCACCAGTATAATCCGCAACTTTAACAAGGGCTCCAGTCGTCTGATTGATTGAATAACTGGTCACAGCTGCTGAAGAAGCAGCATAAAAATTACTGGCAATTAAACATTTGCTATCTTTAGAAACTGCCACGGCGTCGACCCCTGATCCGCCAGCAAAGGGACTTCCAGGCACGGCTGTTAAATCTCCGGTGCTGTGATTAATTGTAAAAGCGGCAATTTGATTTGCTAAAACACCAGCTGTGTAAACCCAAGTGTTCGAGGGGTCTATTTCAACCCCGTAGGCACCATTGGGAACCGATGTCGAACCCAGCTGTGTGATGCTACCATCCGCCGAATCGATTTTCATTTTATAGAGAAATGAAGCGCCAGACTGGTTGCTGACATAAAGAAATGAATTGTACTTAAATCCATTAAATAATGTTCCTGAAATACCTTGAGCATTAGAGACAACAACATCTACAACCGAAGCAAAATGATACGGCAAAGTACAAGTGATCTCTGTTGCACTGACAACCACAACATCCGGACAATTTGTTCCACCCACATTGACAGAATCACCCTCGCTGAACTTTGATCCCGTTATGGTGATGGTGATTCCCCCCTTAACGCCATAAGACGTGGGCGAGATTGATTCAACAACTGGCGCATTCGCTGCCGCAGCGTCATCATCAATACCAATAGAACGTAGCTCCAAATCTTTCTGAACATTGCAGCCAATCAGACCCAATAGAAATAGAATAAAAATTGTCAATTTCATGAAATCTTTATCGGAATAAATATTTGAAAACATAAGTTAAGAATAAGTCAAAACGACTCGTTTTAAGACATTTTTAAAATCGCTATGAAGCCCCAACTGGCAAGTAATCAATCTGAATACCTTCATCAGCTTTTGGAATTGATGCCCCATGAAACTTAATAAAATAAAGCATCTTGTTCTGATCATTTTTTTCAGATTCAGAAGTCCACCCATTAAGCGGATCTTCAACGATCAGTCGACCGCCCACTGAAACACGAATTGAAGCAACATTGGGTTCTGTTTTTAAGTAAAATTTTGTCAGTTGATCTACAATACGAGCTCTGATATTCGAAACGGCCAATGCTAAATCACCACTGCAAATGGACTCGATCACTCCACCGGAAGCATTCACCACTCTCAAGTAGTTTGTTCCTATGGAAACATGTCCACCCAAATTGTCACAATTTGAGTTCTGGACTGTTCCGATATAATTGGCCATCCAGGCTCGCCCACCTTCTTTGAAGTCAGGACGAAATGATTTCATATAATTTACAAAATCATTAGATCCTGTGCTGCCAAATTCACTGCTGGCATCATCTTCATCTGCTAGAAATATTGCAACAAAAAGTGCATCTTCTCGCAAGTATCCTGCAGCCTGTGTTGCTGCATAACCACTAGTGACAAAGGCCAAAGCATCCAAACCACGCTCTAGATCTGAACCGGATTCACCAACTAAAAGACGATTTGGCAATAAATTTATGTTTTGCGACGTTAAATACTTGGGCTCACCCAAAATCTGTCTGGACATCGGATATGCGGAAGTATTGGTTGTCATCGTCGTACTTGTCACCGCCACGTGATAATCCATTTTCAATGAATTCAAAGCTGAAATCATCTCGGGAATTCGTGCTGCTAACCGTTGTTGATGCTGAGTCATCGATTTTGAATTATCGATAACAAACAGGATATCGACTTTATTATTGTATGTGATCACTTGCCCAAAGCTTTGATCCACAGAAGGCAACGCAAAGCTTGTGGGTGTGTTATCACAACCAATCTGCAACGCCGACACCATCAATGAAAAAGTGAGCAGGTAACTTTTCACAGCTAGGCCGCCTTTGCTGTGTATCTTGAAATGGAATCCTTAGCGATCGCCGAAATAGTCAGAAACTGAATGCCATACTTGTCGCCGGACTTACTTACGACCTTGCAAACAGCGTTAAATGCTGGCACTTGATCGCTTGGACGAAAATGCACATAGAGCTCTTGATCAATTGAAAAGTTTATATTTGTAACTGTCAATCCAGCACCGCCAGCACTAATTTCCATGCTTTCAGCTTTAAAAACTTTTTTCCGATCATGCACAACAAGCGAACTGCTATAATGTGCTCGCGCATGACGACGGCGAAAAAATATTTCACCATCCTGATCACCATCCCATGAATGATATAATGATTTAATTTGCTCAGGACTAAATTCTGGAATCTCAGCTAATCGTTTCCAAGAATCTTGATCTTTACGCCAAACAAAGTCGTACTCGAATAATGTTTTGCTTTGAAGCATTTGAATCATTTCATTTTTCGAGAATGGTCCATAGTTATTGTTCTGTTTTAAAATATACCAGGCTCGATCTTTTTCTGGATCGGCAATGGCTTTTACTTTCCTAGGTTCAACAATTGGATTCTTAAAACTTTTATTAAAAGACTCAGTCAGCGCAGAAAATTCCAATAACAAAACCCAGTCTTCGGTCTTTTGATCATAAATATAATCGTTCCAACCCAGCTCTTTTGAGGCTAGCTTGAGTGAAATTTCTGACAATTCCCATGGCCCTTTTTGAATGCCATTATGAGCGACGTAATATTTTTCCATAAACCAACCTCACGCTAAAAAAAGTTTCTTACTCTATTTTTCGGCGTGATGGAGTTCACTCTTAAATGTCATTGAGAGCGAAAAACTTTTAGACAGTTCTTCAGTGATTGATTAACCGTTAAAATCCAGGACCTTTTGCCACTCGGGCGATGGCGTGATCAATCTTCGTGTTTTTAAATCAAAAAAGCCAACAACCAGGTCCAGTTCACAGCCAACTTGGCCATCTTCTTTAAACATGGTCTGTTTAATTCGAGAAATTTTTCGCTCTTGAGTGATACCCATCAATCTGATCGTTACCATTTCACGCAAAGTGACTTCTTTTAAAAACTTCATTCCAATTTCTAAAATAACAGGGCCCTTACCCGAATCATGCACAGCTTGATACCCATAACCTTGCTGAGTGCTCATTTCCCAACGAGCCTCTTCGAACAATGTCAGGTAAGTGGCATTGTTCACATGCCCATAAGAATCTAAATGCTGTTCGCGGATTAAAATTTTATATTCAAACATTATTTCAGAGCTTCCCGAATATACGCAGAGGCCTGGTCCATAATCCAAACAACGGCAGCAATCACCACGATGATTGTTCCCACTTCAGGCCACATGGCTTGACCTTGATACTTGATCAGCATAGTACCAATTCCACCACCACCGACCAAGCCGATGATTGTTGCCATACGAACATTGATATCCCAACGATAAACAGTAAATGAAATATACGGCAGAATAACCTGAGGAACGATCGCGAACCAAATGGTCTGCAGCTTATTAGCCCCGCATGACTGAACGCCTTCAATTGGTCCTTCATAAACGGTCTCTACCATCTCAGAGTATTGCTTGGTCAATGAAGCAATTGAATGAATCATCAATGCGAGCATACCCGCAAAAGGCCCTATTCCCACCCAAACTGAAAATATAATGGCCCAAACTAAGGCCTCTACAGATCGGGTCACATTCAAAAATGTTCGAATAAATAGATAAACTCCAAATGAAACTGGACCACGCATAATGTTCTTGGCTGCCATAAAGCTCAGGATAAATGCAAAGGGAATAGCCAACATTGTAGCCAAAAAAGCCATAAAAATAGTTTCAATAATATTTAAAACGGCAGCCGGCAAGACACCCCAATTAGGATTAAAAATACCAGCAAATAATCGTTTCGCACCCTCGAAACCGTCTTCGTCCAATAACTCAATAATTGAAAATTGAGTTTTACTAAGACCAACAACAAATAAAACAATCAAGGTCACAATAAAATGCCAGCCCCAAAATGTTCGGTAAATCGGCTTGGCTTCAGCCTTGGCTTTTTCATAATCAGGCTCAAAAAGATTTTGGCCCAATGTTTTAATTCCAAAAATGGAGTTCAGAAGATGACTCAGCATCGCTCCAAAAACCATCAAGGCTAAAAATAAAAATGAATTGAACTTTAAATTCATGAGTTGTTCTGTTGTTGGATCAACAACAATTGAAATAAGAACTAATCCAAGAACAGTTACGGTGATTCCATCTAAAATTGAACGGCGAACGATATTACCCTTCATAGGCGAACTCTCTCCCAGCAATTACAATTAATTGATATGAACTTCTTTGGCACCTTCGCCATAAATTTTCTCGAACCAGGCTTGATCAATATTCTTTGGATCACCTTCATAAACCAACTCACCGCCCTTTAAAGCAATCACTCGAGTGGCATATATTCGCACCAAAGACAAAAAGTGCAAATTGCAAATAATAGTAATTCCAAGCTCTTGATTTACTTTTCGCAGATAATCCATAACAACATGACATGTTGCCGGATCTAATGAGGCAACTGGTTCATCTGCCAACAAAACTTCAGGATTTTGGGTTAATGCCCGAGCAATCGCAACACGCTGTTGCTGACCGCCCGAGAGTTGATCCGCACGAATATGAGCTTTCTCAGAGATACCAACCAGTTTTAAATATTTAAGTGCATCGGCCTTATCGCCTTCTGAAAAAAGGCCAAATAAGCTTTTCCATGTTGATGTGTAGGCCAATTTTCCGACCAACACATTTCCCAAAACCGTATGCCGAGGGATTAAATTGAAATGTTGAAAGATCATCCCAATGCGTTTACGTAGCGAACGCACCTCTGAAGTTGTTTGCAATTTTGCTGCATCAACTCCATTGAATACAATTTCGCCACTGGTTGGATCATGAAGTCGATTAATACAACGAAGTAAAGTCGATTTACCAGACCCACTCAATCCAATTACAACTAGAAATTCACCTTTTTTAACATCAAAACTGACCCCCTTGAGAGCTTGCACCCCATTTGGATAAGTCTTGATTAAATTTCTAATCTTTAAAACGGGTTCACTCATTGAGACCTCTCAATCAAAAAGAACTATTTTTTCATAAAATCAGAAGCGTCTTTACCCAAAGTCTTCAACATCATACGCACAGATTCATAATCTGCATCAGTTGCTTTCTTAAGATCTGTAACACCGTAGATAGCTTTGAAAGCGTCTTTTCCTTCTGGAGTTCCGACGAAGCTCATCATCGTGTCGATGATTTTTGCTTTCATTTCTTCTGGCATTTCTTTACGGAAAATAATGGGATCGTTTGGAATTGGCTCAGACAAAGAAATAATAGCCACTTTTTGCTCAACATCTGGATACTGTGTTTTTACAAGACGACGAGCATCTTCAATTTGGCTGACACCTTTATCATCTTTAGATGCTGGTGAGTAAAATGTCGCTCCGGCATCAACCTGACCCTGGTAAACCATAGATACAACATTGTCGTGTTTTTGCGCGAACATTGTTTCCTTTGGTTCAATCTTTTTGTCTTTCAATGTTTTCAATGGAAGTAAATAACCAGAAGTTGATGCAGCATCAACAAAGGCAATTTTTTTACCAGCAAGATCTTCAATTGTTTTAATACCGCTATCCGCTTTTGCGATGAACTGAGATTGATATGTTGAAGCTCCATGGCGCAAAACTGTTAAGCGAGCTTCCGCTTGGTATTTATCATGAGCCAATACGTATCCAAATGTATTGATGGCAGCAACATCTGCGCGTTTTGTACCGAATGCTTCGACCACAGCAACAAATGATTGTGGAATTGTTACTTCATACTTGTACGGTGTGTTTTTCTCTAAGTACTCTTTGAATTTAGCCGAATTATCTTCAATTACTTTTGCATCCACTGAAGGAACAAAATGAAGTTTAATTGGATTCTCAGCAGTTCCTAGTTCCGCTGTTTTTTTGGTGCAACCAACAAACACTAACGCCGAAGCAACGATCGCGGACAAAACTAACTTTTTCATATAATACCCCTTTGGATTATGTCTTTAATAAGATTAGAAAATGTGGCACGAAGTTAACAAAAGACAGCACTGTTTCCAAGAAAAGACTTTTCTTTTTTTAACAACCAAAGGATACTTTCTTGGAAAGAGCTCAAATAATGATAGATAATTCATCAGACCTTAACGAAATCTTAAAATACTCTCTCAAAATGTCTGCTCAAAAAATGCGCACACTGGCTGTTTTTGATTTAGACTCAACTCTATTCAATGTCAGCACCCGCACTCAAAAAATTTTAGAACAATTCGCTCACGAGTATGAACTTGATGATTTGAAAACCATCGAAATTTTGCACAGTGATTGGGGCATCAAAGAGGCCCTTTTGCGCAAAGGTTACAAAGACGAGGAGCACAAAGAGCTTCATACCAACCTTCGCGACTTTTGGTTTCAGCGATTTTTTTCAAATGAGTACCTGCATTATGACGTGCCTTATGCCGGTGCTATTGAGTTTGTCCTTGAGCTGGCTGCAACGGGGGCTGAAATCAAATATCTGACAGGTCGAGACGTTGAACGCATGGGACGTGGATCAAAAGAAATCCTTCTCAAGTGGGGCTTTCCCTGTACGGATGAGCAATTGATTTTAAAACCCCACCGTTCGCAGGATGATGAACTTTTTAAACGCGATTGGTTTATTCAATTGGACCGTGAACATTATCACAAAATTTACTTTTTTGAGAATGAACCCGTTAATATCAATGCTGTTTTAGAACATTGTCCCGATGTGGAAATTATTTTTCTAGACACCACTCATGCTCGCAAACAGACCGTCACTGCGAAGATTCAACGCATCCCCCATTTTAAAAGGTCTTAAATATGTTAACTTTAGTTGCGACACCTATCGGACGTCAGGATGAAATCACTCTTCGAGCTCTTGATGTTTTGAAGAATGCTGATGTTGTTATTTGCGAATCCACCAAAGAAACTTCAACTCTGCTGAAACATTTAGGAATCAAAGCGAAGCGTTATGAAATTCTAGATGAGCACTCGACCAAAGAGGATCTCGAAGCCTTAGTTCTGCTTTGCGAGACGCAGAATGTCTGTCTGGTTTCTGACTGTGGCACTCCGGCATTTTGTGATCCTGGGAATAACTTAATCGCGCTTTGTCGAAAAAAAAATATTCAAATCCAATCGGCCTTGGGAGCTTCGGCTTTAATGGGACTGTTATCACTGAGCTCAGAACGACTCCAAAGATTTCACTTCATTGGTTTTTTGCCAGCAGAAACTATCCAGCGTGAAAAAGAATGGCAGATGGTGAAGAAAAATCGCGAACCATTTATTGTGATGGATACTCCGTACCGATTAAAAAAAATGATCGAAGAGTGCAAAACACATCTGCCGGATCGTCGCATGCTTTTGGCTTTAAATTTATCGCAGGATAATGAAACCATCCTTGAAGGGACCCCCAAAACTATTCAAAGTAAAATTCCATTCGAGAAAGCAGAGTTTATGATTCTGGTTTATTCGGCTTGAAATGATTTCACTGCCTATTGATCCCCATCTCAAAAGCCTGATTGAAACTTTTAAAAAATCTAAAAATCTTATTTTAAAAGCTTCGCCGGGATCGGGAAAGACAACCCGTCTGCCAGCGGCCCTTATTCATGCGGGTTTTAAAAAAATAATTGTTTTAGTTCCAAAGCGAATTGCCGCTGTCAGTGCGGCAGATCGCATTGCCGAAGAAAACAACTGGGAGCTTGGCCAACAGGTTGGTTATCATGTTCGCTTTGAACCTGTTTTCAATGCACAGACACGTTTGATTTTCATGACTGAAGGCGTGTTTATGAAAAAGGCCGCGGACGAGGCCTTTTGGAATTCTATTGATGTCCTTATATTTGATGAATTTCATGAACGCTCGGCTTTAAGCGATATGGCCCTGGGTCTGGCCACAGAGCGACAAATCATGGATAATAAAATTCAACTCATCGTCATGTCGGCAACCCTCAATACCGAGGAGCTTTCTCGTTTTCTACCGGATCATAAAACGTACGATATTGCGGCACCTCCATTTCCTCTGAAATTAAAGTACTCGTTGAAACCACAGCGTTTAGTATGCGACAGCGATTTCTATAATTCATTGGTTCAAACGGTTCAGCAAGCCTGGACTGAGAGTCAAAAAGATCTTCTTGTTTTCTTGCCCGGGTTTAGTGAAATTCGCAAAGCGGAAGTGGCATTACGAAAGAAGTTTTCAACAGTAATAATTCAAATACTGCATGGATCTGTTAAATTATCTGAGCAGCGAGAAATTTTAAAAGCGCAAAATTTTCGCCGCCTTATTTTAGCCACCGACATTGCGGAATCTTCACTGACATTACCGACAGTAGATGCCGTGATCGATTGCGGACTTAAAAAAGTTTCGCAGCGCGAACCCAAAATAGGTTTTGGCCAATTGACCCTCCAACGCATTTCACTTTTTTCTGCAAAACAACGCGCTGGCCGCGCCGCCCGCGTTGGCCCTGGAATTTGTTATCGCTTATGGCATGAAAGCGACGAACGATCGATGCCGGAGCAAATCAAGCCTGAAATTTTACGTTCGGATCTTTTGGAAGAGTGTCTTACACTGAAAGCCTGCGGTGTGGATTCTATTCAAAACTTCATGTGGTTAAGTCCCCCAATAAAAACGCACATTGAACGCGCTTTAATGCAATTGCAAACCTGGAAACTACTGGATCCAAAATCTCAAAAAATCACAGATCTGGGGCAAAACCTTCAGAACTTACCACTCGGTTTAGAAAATGCTCTTCTGTTTTTCAAATTATCCCAAGCTGGATTTCAAACGGAAGCCGCTCACCTTGTGGCCTGTTTGGAAAGTGTTGATTTTAGCAAAGTCTTTGCACAAAGTTCTGGCCAGAATTCTGGTGGAAGCTCTGATTTAGATCGTATTTTTACAGAACTGGTGCTGTCTCCACATGGTCAAAAAATCAAGACACAGCTCAAGAGCTTTCGACTACCTTCTATAAAAAAAACGAATGCCGATTTTCAGCAAGTCCTACTCAATCTTTTTTTTGAAGATTTTCCCCATCGCATTGCTCAGCGCAAATCGGAAACCGATGGCCTCTCCAGCTTAGGAAGAGGTGTCAGTCTTCAACCGGGTCTCCAAGCCCGGCACGAAGATTATTACTTGCTTTTGGCAGGTTACAATTCTGGTGACCGCACAGATATTTCGCTGGCCATTGGTTTTTCTAAATCCGATTTTTTAGACTATTCCAAAACCCATATCGAACAAAAAACAGAATATATTTTAGATCTCGAAAAAGAGAAAACGTACAAACGACAAAGTCAAAAAGTCGGATTGTTCACAGTCTCTGAAAGTGCTCGCATTGGCCTGAGTGCTGACGACGAAATGGCCGCTTGGCCCCATGTTCTGTTGGATAATGCTGATGCCCTCTTAAAACATCATCCTGAGTTCTCACGTCTTGTTGAAAAATTGGAATTCCTAAAAAAGAAAACCAATTTGAACGTCAATTGGGACCAAGATTGTCAAGACAGCGTAGTCACCCAACTTCGCGAGAATACAAAAACGCTAAGTGATTTCTTACGCTACCCTTTGACACATCTGATGAAACTGAGTTTAAACGAGGACGCACGCCAAGCCGTAGATCAATTGCCCAACCAAATGGTGCTACCAAGCGGTCGTTCTGTAGCCATTGATTATAGTGGTGAAAATGCGCCGATGATTTCCGCTAAAATCCAAGATTTTTATGGCATGAAAGAAACTCCAACTTTGCTCAATCAAAAAATTCCATTAACCTTGCAACTGTTGGCACCCAACTTACGTCCGACACAAATCACTCAGAACTTGAAACTTTTTTGGGAAAAAAGCTATTTTGAAATTCGTAAAGAGTTGAAGGCCCGTTATCCCAAGCAACAGTGGCCAGATAATCCTGCAGACTCTATTTTAGAACCGCGGAAAAAACCTTAAAAAGCTGTACAAAAACCACCAAGTTTGTTTTAGTGATCGTCCATGAAGTTGCCAAAACGAGTGAATTTTATTTATATTCTAGTTGTCGCTGTCCTGGCATTTGTCTTTCTGTGGGAGCAGCAGAAATTATCCTCTACCTTAGATTTTTTAGAGTCCGACGATTCCACATTTGTACAGAAGGTGACTTCAACCGCAGCCTCTCAAGGAAACTCTGCACCCGAAATCCATTCTGGTAAAACCAACACACAAACACCTCCGCCAACAGCCACCGCTGAGTTTAAGAAATGGTTTTCAGCGGAAGCTGAAAAAATAGATCGAACAAATGAAAATTTTATGGACCGTGAAAGAGAACTGCGACAGCATGCGGCACATTTTACAACCTCACAAATTGATCACCTCAAATCGACAGCACTCTCCGAAACGGCTTCTGGAAACGAACGCATTATGGCCAGTTATTTTCTGACAATCGGAGGTCTTAATTCATTGGCAGCACTGATTGATGTTGCCCAGGCTCCATATAGCATAACCAATCCACAACCTGCGCACTCACTGGGAGAGACCACTCTCATGCAAGAAAAGGCGATTCGAATGATGGCAATTGATGAATTATTCGCCAAATATGAAATTGACGCAATCACCAAGAAGCAACTGACAGAAGCCCTGATCAAGATTCCAGATCAGGCCTTAAAACAGCATGCCCTGAAGCGACTCGAAGAGCTGCAATAAAAATTATTGCTCTTATTAACAAACCTTATACTGAATTTTTCACTCTTTTTTTCCTAGACGGCCTCTCAAATTCTTCATAGGCTGCTTTCAGAGTTCTATTCATGAGGGGAAAAAATGAAATTATCTGCAATCGTTCTTGGTTTAATTTTCAGCTTAACTGCAACAGCTCAAACTGGAGCCGCTCAATCTGAAGTGCAAGCGCCCGTGACACCAAACTGTATTTCACAAGCTGAAATGTCTGAAATTGCGTCTGACTTTTCACAGTTTAACCACTTAGCAAATAAAGAATACTGTCATGATGGTTCCGAGACATCGAATCTATTAGCATCGCTAATGTTCATGAGAAAGAACCAGTCCTCTCCTGATATGAAGCCCAGCGATGATGACCTTTTTTCTGGAAAATTCGCAACCAGCTGGTACCAGTATTTCATCGGTCGTATCAATGAAATGGAAGTTGATTCCAACTGTCCAAAAGGTGTTGCCGCCTATGTGTATGGCTTTGGTGGAAACACGATGTATGTTTGCTCAGCCGCACTGAATGACAATTTTTCAGCCTTAGACCGCGCCAGCATTTTTATGCATGAGGCTCGCCACATTGATGGTTTCCCACACATGACATGTTCAAAGGGAGCTCGTAAAGGTCTACAGGGTGCGTGTGATAATCGTATCTCAGCAGGTGGCTCTTATGCTGTGACTGTAGAAACTTATGCTCAATTGGCAAAGTTTGGCGTGACTTTACATCCTGCTCTGCGCGCCTACGCCCGCTCATCGGCAGTCATTTATGCCGATGAAACTTTTGAAACTCCAACACGCGTTAATCGTGAACAGCAGTTATTAGTCATGACAAAAACAAAAGATTTGCATGCGCTTTCATTAGCTGCCGGATCTAAAACATCACGCAACAAAATTGAGTCTTTAGGCCAAGCTCCTGAATTGGGTCGCATTGTGATGCGCGCCCAGCACATGGTTTTATTTCCCGAAGATAGAACATTACCAGCAGCTTACATGTTCACAAATAATGTTGGCACAATTAACCAGTCTCCGGGTGACGCATTTACTGAATACAATGCTCAGACTCCTGCTCAAAAAAGCGAATGGGTTGATTTTCATGTCGCCGCTCAGTGGAATGCAAAAGTTTATAAAACAAAGATTCAGTTTGCTTGCAACCCACGCTCTGCTGACACGTCTGAGTTAGCATTTAACGGGCCACAGGCGGTGACAATGCTGCACTTGAATGGTTACGACCGCGTTGCACGCACTCAGTATGTTATGACCACAACTGGCGATATCTACGAATTTGGTTGCTCAGAGTCGTTGAAACCATTTTTAAAAGTTTCAACTCAGAAAGTGGATCAAGATTATACTCGCATTCATAAAATCGGATCAACACTTGTTGGCTTAACCACTGATGGCAGCTTAAGAAAAATCACTGGCTCCACATCAACGACACTTTCGACTGCGCTGGATGGTCAAATTTATGAAATAGCTCCACGTGAAATTTTTAGCTTTTTCGATTCTGCAAACTAACGTAATTTTTCAATCGACTGCGGAGCCACGATGGTGGCTCTTGCGGGAACGTCTTTAAAGACCACAGCATTCGCACCAATTCTAGCATCATCATGAACAGTAATCGGACCTAAAACTTTAGCTCCAGCCCCAATCAAAACTCGATTTCCCACCGTTGGATGTCGTTTTACGGGATCAAACTTTAATCCTCCCAGCGTGACTCCATGAAAAAGAATACAATCATCACCAACTTCTGCGGTTTCACCAATCACACAGCCCACTCCATGATCAATCACCAATCGTTTTCCCAACTTTGCCCCAGGATGAATTTCAATTCCAGTAATTGTTCTCGAAATATCAGCAATAAGGCGAGCTAAAAAATACATTCTGATCGAATATAAAAAATGGGCAATACGATGAATAAAAACAGCACGAGGCCCTGGATACAGAAAAAAAATCTCCATATAAGATTTTGCTGCGGGATCATAATTTTTATAAGCTCTTAAAAATTCTAGCATGTCAGTTCCTTAATCTTAAAGCCAACGGTCTTTCAGATTTTCGAGCAAAAAGTATCGCTCGAAACTTTCATTAAAACGAGACCAAGATTCTCCTGTTTGCCTCTCGTTTTCAATAAATGTTTGAACTGTATTAATTTTTGAATCCAAATCATCAATCATAGCCACAACGAGGGCTTCCATAAACTTGGGACGCTTGGGTGAACCGTACTCAAGTCGACCGTGATGAGCCAATACAATGTGCTTTAAAATATCTTTCAAGTCTTCTGGAAATCCTAAAATACGTGCTGATTTTCGATCAATTAATTCACAGGATAACTGCATATGCCCCAACAGACGGCCCTTATTGGTATATTGGATAAAATCATTTTCAATTTCTAGTTCCCAAATTTTTCCAAGATCATGAAAAATGGCACCGAAAATCAAAAGATCTAAACTTAAAAAATCATAATGCTTCGCCAGCATTTGCATCAGCTTGCTAATGGAAACAATATGCTCAATCAAACCACCCGACCAAGCATGATGAATTGTCTTTGCAGCAGCGGCCTTGAGCAGACGACTTTTAATTTCCTCATCCTGAAGTGAATCCAACAGCAATTGCTTGATTGGAGGGCTTTGCAGGCCTTGTACAATCGCAATCAATTCCGAGTAATAGGCATGAGTATCAATTTTTTTACCTTCGATCATGAAATCTTTTTTATCGAAAACTTCGGATTCCGGTTTTTCTATTTTATGAATAATAATTTGTTTGCGTCCGGCATAAACTTGAACTTGTCCTTTGACTAAAATAATCTCACCAGTTTCAAAAATTTCTGAAAGCTCTTCGACTCGATCCCAAACTCGTGCATCAATCTGCCCTGATTTATCACCAATCAATAGACTTAAAAATGGTCTGCCATTTTTTCCCATACCTTTAACTTTATCTTTAACAAGAAAGGGGCGATCTTGAATAAGATCTTTATCGTTGAGTTGACGAATGGATATGGCTGACAATACTTTATCTGTCATAAGAATGATCCCTTAGTTTTAGGACAGAGCTGAAAAGCATTTTTACTGTCGGTTATAGTCAGTTGCGCCAAGTGAACTTGATTTGAATTTCGAAAGACAAAAACATAGTGCCCCGCTAAAACAAACAGGTGTCTATTATCTGTGGTATTGAGGTTCAGAAAATCCACTTTTTGCAAATCTTCAAAGCGAGATTGAATATCCACCCACTTGGCACATCCCAATCCAAATTCCTCATCACCAATTTTCTTTTTTGGTGTGTGACTGATGTAGTAAAGATGTTCCAATGGGGGTAGATCTTTGAACTGATCTGGTGGAAAACTCATATAAAAACTGCCCTGACCAGTCACTAGTGTCTGCAAATCAATGGCTCCGCCGCCCTTCGGAAATCGAAAAACCTGAGCTGGTGAAGACAGTGTCCCTGGTGTTTTTTCTTTAAAAAGCACTTCCAGTGTCGTAAAAATATATACTGGTGTTAAAATTTTGGATTCTAGTAAAAGATCACTTTCAACAGCCTTCATAAATTGATGGGGAATCATAAAGTCTGATGGAATATCCGTCACTTGAATCTGACGAATAGGCGCCTGACTTTCGCTTTGAAAACATCCACTCATAATCATAAAAAATAAACAACCAAACAGTTTAATCAATCATTCCTCGAGCCTCTTGAGCTAAAATAAATTCGGCATCACGTAAAAAATTTTCCTTTAGAAAATGAGAAATCTCTGGCTTTGAGTTTCTTCGTATCAATGCGGACAGTTGAATCCACTGAGCATAAAACTTCAAATGATTTTGATTGAGAAAATCAATATGCTCTTTGACGTCAGCTAAGGGATCCACTTGTACCTTTGTCAGCCCAACAAGCAAGTGATTCAAATCAGATTTAGGATCCAACTGTCCCGTTCGGCTCAGACTGATAATCTCACTTCGACGATTAAGCGCATAGTTCACTAATAATGATATCTGTTGAATCGATGCTGTGTCGTGAATACTGTTTTTACTTTTTTCAGCAAAATCAGATGCCGCACTCAATTGTGATGATTCCAAGTAATCATGAACTTGAAATAACATATCGTCCTGTGGATTTAAACCTTGCCGAACTAACAATTTATATTGCTCGAGGTCTTTCCATTGATAGGCAAATGGTGCCAATAATGTGGGCTTTTTAAACATCATGGCCAACTGCGTGGGTGTGCTCAAAAACTGTTTCCACGAAAGCCGAAATAAAACATCATTATTCTTTAACTTCGCAAAAGCCATTTGAGCTAATAGCAGTTCTTTTTTATAATCAAATCGAATGGCAATATGACGATCAACCAATTTCTCAATATTGGGTAAAAATTTTGCTCGTTCTGTTTGACTCAAACCTTGCAAACACTGGACAGCACCAAAAATATAGCGACCTAAGTTTTCTTGTTGATATAGTTTTAAAAAGGCATCATGCGCGGCAAGATACTTACCTTTTCGAATATTTAAAATAGCTTCATTTTCATTAATTAAACTATCTGCAGGCTGTAAAGTTTTTGCCTTAACTATTTGATTTTGAGCCATTTCCAAATTATGTGTCTGCATATAAAACCAGAATCGAGACAAATGAATATTCACGCGGTCTGTGAGAGTTAAATTCCCCCCGGCTTCTACTTCATCTAAATTTTTCATTTGGAATCCGAGAGTTTCTAAAAAAGGAAATAAATCAAGTACCACCACCAATTTTTTTTGCTGAACTGAAGGCGGCAATCTCGAGTAAAGCTCCACAGCTTGTTGTCCCAAACCTAAAAATTTTAATTTTTTAACTTCGGTTAAAATTTCAGTTTCCTGACGATGCTGATTGTATTTATGATAATAAAAGAACCCAGCCATAGTCATTACGGCAACCGCAGATAAACCAATGATAAGTGCACGAAACTGTCCTGAAAAAACCACAGCTTTCTTTTGAGCATGTGGATCATGACTATAGACAAACTTTCCACCCTTTGAACCTAGGGAACTGGATCGAGTCATGGCTTCTTCTTTTTGAACCCGCAAAATAACATCATCGACTGTTTCTTTGACAACGGAAGCTTCCAGCGTTTGCAACGACACATCGGTGTACTGTTGAGGCACTGATCGCGTTTGCTGAACGGGTTCATCCATAGTTTTTGTTCCCGCTTGGCTGACACTATTCTGAATCGTTTTCGTAGAATCGCCACGCATTTCAATTTGCGCACGAACATCTTCAATAATTTTCTTAAACTGCTGATTTTCGCGCAAGTACAACCATCGCGTTTCTGTATCGCGAACTTCATCAATAATAGAAATTTGTTTTTTTAATAGTAAATCTTCAATTTGCTCGAAACTATAAGGCCCCAGAATTTTATTCTCTGATTTGATCAACCACTTTTTTTCATTTGAGATGGCTATCATCATCAGTGCCTAAAATGTCTTTGTCGTGAAAAGACCATATTGATCTTATTTTGGGTTGCCGCCTGAATAACTTCAGCATCACGGGTTGAACCTCCAGGCTGAAGAATCCATTTGATATTTTCACGAGCAATAATATCGATTGAATCCGCAAAAGGAAAGAAAGCATCGCTGACCAAAACCACTTGATTGATGTCGATTTGAGCTGATTTTGAAAATTCAAGATAACGATTAAACGCCTGTTGAACGGCATCAACTCGGTTTACTTGTCCCATTCCCAATCCAACTGTTTGACCTTTATAAACAATAGCAATCGCATTACTTTTTAAGTAAGCGCAAACTTTCTCTCCAAAAATCATATCAGCTTTAATTTGTTCCGATGGAGCTTGTCCGTGAATCTCCCACGCTGTGGATTCAAAATAATCACTAGACTGCTGCAAGACCCCACCAAATACGGATTTTATTAGAAATGGTGTTTTTTCAAACTTGTGAAAATCCGGCCAACTGAGAACTCGCAGATTTTTTTTAGATTTTAAAAATTCTAGCGCTTCATGCGTAAAATCAGGAGCAATCAAGCATTCTAAAAAAAGCTCTTTGATCAACTGGCAACATTCTAAATCAACAGTTTTATTAAATGCCAATATTCCACCAAAAATACTTTTTGAATCTGATGCAATTGTTTTTCGCAGAGCTTCAGCAAGATTGATTCCCTGTGCGACAGCACAGGGGTTATTGTGTTTCACGGCAACGCAGGTCGGCGTTTCAAAGTGACGAACCAAACCAACCGATGCATCCAGATCAAGAATATTATTATAAGAAAGTTCTTTTCCTTGATGAAATTGAGTCGAAGCTAAACTGACCTCGCTCAGTGGATTCGCATACCAGGCCGCTTGCTGTTGCGAGTTTTCACCATAGCGCAGTGTTGATTTCTTTTTAAGAGGCAAATTTAAATACTTTAATGAAGTGACCTCTGAGGCTAGTTTATTCACAATCATTGCATCATAGTACGATGTTAACGAGAAAACTTTAATAGCCAATTCTCGGCGATCATTCACTGTTAAAGTAGCATTGAGAATTTTCTCTTGAACCCAACCGTAATCATCAGGATCACTAACCACAATCACAGATTGATAATTTTTTGCTGAAGATCGCAAAAAGCTAGGACCACCGATATCGATGTTTTCAATCAATTCTTCGGGTGTGCTATTGGGGTTGGTTGCTGCTTTTTCAAAAGGATACAGATTTCCCACCACCATATCAAATGCAGCCACCTGATGCTTTGCCAATTGCTCCATATGTTTTGCATTTGATTTATCAGCAAGTAAACCCATATGAACAAAGGGATGCAGAGTCTTTACTCGACCATCTAAAACTTCAGGAAAACCAGTCACTGCGCTGATGTCGGTAACTGAAATTTGATGACTCTCTAAAAACTTTAAAGTACCACCTGTCGAAATGATCTCAAGACCATTTTCGACAAGGGGTTTTAGAAAATCTATCAACCCGGTTTTATCTGAAACACTAACTAATGCGCGTTTCATCAGAAGGGTGAACTCGTCAATAAGAGTTTAAGATCGTCGTTGGTCAAGAATAAACCAGCTCCGGCAAAAACGGACTGAGCATTTCGTTTATTAAAGGCATCGTTGTATCCGGCCATAATGTAAAAACCTGAAAAAACTTTATAATTTAAATATGTTCGTACTTGAACTTTTTCAAAATCAAAGGCCTCAACAGAGGCCGTTAACTTATCGTAAAACATGCGATAATCGATACCCAGACCACCTTTGTCTTCGATTAAACCGCCACGCAATGTCCAATTGAAAAAATTCTTTCCATACAGTGCTGTGATTTTTGTTCGACTATGAAATGTTTTTGTTTCGGTTATAAAAGACGAACCAGAGGTACCCGAAGTCTCAGTATCTGTAATTTCTACGACACCTGCAGGATCAGTAATAATTCCTAAGTAGTAGTACCGATCCAAACCTGGTTGAATGGTGACACCAATTGCAGTTTTTGCAGCACCAACTTCATTCAAATAATACGAATTAAAATCGATCCCAGTGGATACCTTGCTCGCAGAATCAACTAAACCACTGATTCCCTCGATGGCAGAAGACACATCTTCAGCCGTTTGCTCATCAGAAATAAGTTTACCAATGGTGCCTTCACCATTATTAATCTTAGTCGTGATTTCATCAATATTTTTTAATGAGCTGTCGATACGAACCATGGCGTTCTTCCAGGTTTTTTTAAACCCTTTCTCGCTTTCATCATTCACTAATTCGTCCATTGTGCTGGTGATGTTGTGAACTTGATCAACGATCTCGCCAATTTGTTCTTTATTTTCACTGGTGACCTGCGCCAAATCACCTGAGAGTTTCTCAATATTTTTAACTATTCGCCCCAGGATATGTTTATCTGTTCCATCGTCAGAAACAGCTTCTTGAAGATTTTTAGCGACATCCTTAAGTGATGTCGCTAGCTCTCCAACTTGGCCGAGAACATCGTCCATCGAGCCACCATCTTTGACATTGAGGATTTGACCATCACTTTCCAATTCAGGATCACCCAAAACTCCTGGAAAAATTTCGATATGCTTATCGCCAAGAATACCATTTGAACGCAGTTCAACCTGCGCGGAACGGGTCAGTGGCAAACTGGCTTGGATTGTAATATCGATTCGGGCCTGCCCGTCTTGAAGTTGAATTTCTTGAATAGCTCCGACAGGAATTCCCGCAGATTTAATTGCTGATCCCTTTATCAATCCACTGGCATTGGGTAAAAGAAACCATGCTTTACGAGATCGTCCCATATAACTTGGATCATCACTGACTTGCATCGACATAAATGCAATGAGGCCACTGATTGCAACGACCAGAGCTCCCACTTTAAATTCTGCTAAACCTAATCCCACTTAGAATCCTTACATGATGTAAAACAATTATTGGTGCTTGATTCCCTTATCCACAAATTTTCGCACAAGTTCGATATCAGTTTTATAAAAATCATCAGCTGTGCCCGAGAGCAGGACTCGACCAGCATCGAGCATCACTACAAAATCTGCGATTCGAAAAGCCGCATACAAGTCATGAGACACCATAATCGAAGTTGTTCCAGGTCGAGCCCGATGAGTACTAACAATCAAATCATCAACCATTTCAGTAAGGATCGGATCTAATCCTGTTGTAGGTTCGTCATAAAGCAAAATCTCTGGATCTAAGGCCAAGGCCCGAGCCAATCCAGTTCGTTTCTGCATACCACCTGAAATTTGATTGGGTAATTTTCCAAAATGCTTAGGCTCTAAATTCACACCACTTAACTTTTTTTCCGCAATTTCTAAAACCTGGTCTTTTTTGAGATCGCGTCGATGCTCTTCAAGTGGAAAGCAGACATTTTCTAAAACAGTCATATCATCGAATAAAGCCGCACTTTGAAATAAAACTCCATAATTGCATCGAAATAATGTCAGTGCATTATCATCCAAGGTACTCAAATCAGTTCCCAATATTTTCACTGATCCAGAAGTTGGCCTGAATAACCCCAACATATGCTTTAAAAGAACACTTTTTCCGGTTCCAGAAAATCCGATGATTGCCGTAAGACTTCCCCGAGGAATTTTTAAGTCAATCCCCTTTAATATAAACTCTTTTCCATCAAAACTTTTCTTAAGTTGTGTGAGCTCGACTGCAAATTCACTTTTGTTTCTCGTCAAGTTATCCATCATGAACCAATCCCTGTGACCAGATAAAAAATACGAATCAAATTCATTAAGAAATAATCCAAAATAATAATACACACCATACTGACAACGACACCCTTATTGGTGGCTTCACCGACACCCTTTGCGCCACCACTGGTATTAAAGCCTTTATAGGTGCAAATCACAGCAAAGATAAATCCAAAAATCGCGGCCTTCACCAAACCTTCAGCAATATGTCGAAACTCCAAAGTGGATCTGATTTTTTCCATGAAAACAGCATGATCTAAATATAACAATTTAGTGCACAAAAACCACGAACCCACCATCGCCATAAAATCAAACAGGGCAGTCAATAGTGGCATCGTAATAACAGCCGCAACGATTCGTGGAGCGATTAAATATTGTTTCGTGTTCACACCCATGACATCCAAAGCATCCAGTTGTTCATTCACTCGCATTGTTCCCAACCGAGCGGCCATGGCTCCCCCGGCCCGAGCGGCCACAATTAAACCCGTCAACACGGGACCAAGCTCTCGGGAAATTCCCAATGCTACCGTTGGACCAACTAAATTCACCGCATTAACCAGTTTAAATCCTAAATAAACCTGAAACGACAACGCCAGACCTGTGAAAATACTCGTCAACGTTATAATACCAACAGATTGATTTCCGATAAATTCTAAATGCTTAATAATTTCAGCAAAGCGATACGGTTTTGCAAAAAGTAAAACTGTACTTTCGTATCCAAAGACTGAAATTCTTCCAATCTCAGCAATAAATCCTAACGTTGAGTCCTTTAAAAAATAATAGACGCGATCGATTCCACCAGCAATTTTCTGAATAATTGGGCGCGACATACTCATAACTTTTTTAATCCTTTAAAATGGCGTGGCACACGCTCGCCAACCGAGGTCAATGTTTCCCATGTGATCGTCTGCGCAAGTTGGCTAACCTGTTCTGCGGAAAGCAGGTTGCCTTTTTCATTATAACCGAAAAAGACCACCTCTTCTTCGATCCATTTAAGCGGATCATCGTCACCAATAATATCGGTCACATCGAGCATCAAAAAATCCATACAAATTCGACCAACAACCGGAGCCATTTTATCGGCAAACAAGGCCGCGCCTTTATTTGAAATCAAACGATGGAACCCATCAGCATATCCGATGGGCACAACAGCTATTTTTGAATCGCGTTTTGCGACCCAACTGCATCCATACGAAACAGATTCACCCGACTTGATCGAACGAATATTATTCACAACGGACTTCAACGTCATCACTGGTCGCAATGTCATTGCCGAAAAATTTCCAGCAGCCTGATAACCATACAGTGCAAGTCCAGGTCGAAATCCCCAGTTTTCACGATGCAAATAACGATGCTCTTTGTTCTGAATACTGACCTCTGCTAAACTGGCGATTCCACCTGAATTTAAAATATGTGAATAGACATTCATTGATTTAAAATGCTCAACAACAGGCAAAAAAGCCTCGATTTGTTTCGCTGAAAAACCAATTTCAGAAATAGCGTCTTCTCCCTGAGCCAAATGAGTGAGCACAGCCTTTAACTTCAACTTTTTCGAATTCTTAAAAAAAGTATGCAATTGCTCGCTTTGGTCCAAATCGAATCCCAATCGATTCATGCCTGTATTAAATTTCAAATGCACCTTCACCGGATCATCGGCAACACTTTCTAAAATTTGAAGTTGCTGCCATGTGCTCACCACAGGAGTCATTTGATACTCTAATATTTTTTGAGCTCCATGCTTATCAAATCCACGGAATACCAAAATTTGTGATTTCAAACCAGAAGCACGAAGAAGTAAGCCTTCTTCAATGAGGCATACTCCCAATGTGTCGGCACCTTCGTGCTCCAGTGTTTGCGCCACTTGGATGTCACCGTGTCCATACGCATTCGCTTTAACCATGGGACAAATAAATCGGTTGGAACCGGCAGTCTTTTTGATCTCATTCCAATTTGCAATGAGGTTCTCAACCGAAATTTCAGCAAAAGTTCGACGGTACATTTCCATGATTAAAGTCTCATGTGTTCACCTGAAAATCAGGCTGGTGATCTTGAGGTGCTTTATAAATACAAATCTTATCGCCCCCTTTGGACGAAATAAAATTTAAAGCTTTGCTTGCCGATTCATCTAAGGATTGAGCGGTTCGAGTCAAACTAGGATATTCACTGATGCCCTGGCTCACAGTAATGACAAAGCCCGAACGCGAAAAGCTCTCGGTCTTTAATACCTGACGCAATCGTTCTGCTCGAAGGGCTGCCCCCTTACGATTACAATTCGTTAATACCAATGAAAATTCATTTTCATTGGTGCGACACGCATAATCCGGCAATCGCGAAGAAGCCGAAATTACTTGTGAAATTTTTTTAATCACTTCATCTGTAAATACCCGGCCCTGACTGGCTTCAATCTCGGCAAAAGAGTCAATGGCCACCTTAACAACGGAAATGGGCGCGAGAGTTCGTTTTGAGCGATCAATTTCTTTGTCCAAAACGCGTTTGTAAAACAACTGATTGTAAAATCCTGTCAGTGGGTCTTCGACATCCAAATGCAAGGGCTGTGATTCCAGCGCCATCAACTGATAGACCAAGCTCATCAATGAAAAATCTTCGGCCACATCTGCAGAAATATCTTGAGTTGAAATCAATAAGCCTTCGATTTCATCTTTAAAAGTCAGTGGTAAAATTTTAAGATTAGAAACATCCCATTTGGTCTTGATATAACTGATTAAGCTATCTGGAAAATCACCTACAAAAACTCGAGAATTGAACTCTTGAACATCTGTGGGAATTTTAAATGAAAGACCTTCAACCCAACTAGGTTCCATATTCTGATGAGAAACAGAAATATATGTTTGAATAGATTTAATGTATTTTAAAAAGACCCACGACTGCTTGGGAGACTGCTGATAAAACTTTTGCAGAAGCTCTTCTTTAGATTCCGACATTTTATACTCAGCGATTCTCATTTGAAAAGGACGCACCTGAGGGCCTTGCCGCTCTTCGGCGATTTTCTTTTGGATCTCAGAAAATTCTTTTTGGCTAGACTGATAGAGCTCAAATACATTTTCATTCTGATAAAGTCGATAGAGCGATTCGCAAATTTGGTCCACTGCAAAAAGCACCTGCATCGAGACAGTTTCCTGACCACGATCAAAAAAAAGTGAAACATTGTACTTACGAAATGCCACTAAGTTTGAAAAATGCTCGGGTTGAGTTAAAATAATCATTCGAATTTCAGATGATACAGAAATAATTTTTTCTGCAAAAAGTGCCAAATCCTGGGTCAGTGCTTCTTGGTCAATAATAATAATATGAGGTGGTTCACTTTGAACACGTAAAAAAAGCTCATCAGGATCGGCAAAGAAAAAAGCATCATATCGATGCTGGGATAAAGTCAGCTTAACCCGCGATCCCAAATCGGCATCTTGCGACAAAACAAAAATCGTAAAATCGGAAGAAAAATCCTGAATATTCATCGTTTGCTTGGCCGCCGGATAGACACGTTAATCAAATCCACTCCATATTCTTTAGGTGCTATTTCAAACTGAGGCGCCGAAGCCGGAACCAACCCCGTTGATTGCGTCTCTTTCAAATTGACTTTTTGTGAGGTGAAAATACTTTCAACTTCACTATCATCCAACGAAAGCACCTGATCTAAATCCAATTCATCGTCAGCAGCAGGTTCGGCCGCAATTGTTGCCGCCGGTACTAAATCTTCAGTAAACCCCATGGCTGGTTGTGCAAACTCAACACTTTTTTTAGAAATCACTTCAGGGGTTTCCTCAGCAATTTTAATTTCATTTTCTTTTCGCATAATCATTTTCACAAGCACCCCTTCTGGCAGCAGAGGCTCCAATATCAAATCCGCCCCACAACGTCTAAAAATGGATAAGGCTTCAGTCAATCCTAATCCCATATGATGTGATTTTGATTTTGTTGTAAAGAAAGGCTGCCAAATTTTATCGACCTGAGTCTCTAAATGCGCCAACCCCATGCCATTGTCTTGAATCTCAATGACCGTGCAATTGCTTTCGATATCATAACCACGAATGGTGATTCTGCGATCGGTCTTTTTCTCTGAAAGCGCTTCGATACAGTTGCGTAAAATATTTTCAAAAGCTTTGATCACATGACCATAATAAAACGAATGGCTCAGTCGTGTGCTAATATCTTTTTCGATGGTGATGTGAGCATGCTTAAAGACAGAATCCAAATTAAAAATGGCCTGTTGAAGAGGACCATTCAAAGTGGCTTCAGCCAGTTCTCCCTCGGGCTCTGAAAAAGCTTCTTGGGCTTTGTTCACAGTGTCTTCTTTTGACTTATCAACTAAACTCAGTGATTCCGTGGTGTGCTCAGATAAGGCCTCATTGCTTTTTATTTCCGATTGAACCATGTCTTTAAAAATATTTTCACGCTCTTGCTTGCGATAGCGTTCGACTTTCTTTTCCAACGGATCAAGACCATAAAAAAGCAACCCTATTAAAACAAATCCAAATCCTGAAATAAGTCCAATCACTGACCACGGCACCATCCACGAACTGGCGACACTTTTTTTAGAAATATACGAAAGGGCTGATAAATTTGTTCCCGCAATTTCATCTTGGGCTAAAATATATTTTTGAGGAGATAGCTTGGCTTCGTCACTAACCGTTGCAATATAATCAGATTCCGTGTGACCAGCTAACATTTGATTGCTGGTCAGCAATGCCGAAGTCATGCGGCCGCCCCGCTCAAGGTCAAAATATTTTTGAAAGTAATCCGCCATACCAATAACAGCTGTTGGATTGCTACTTTGTGAATTGAAAATAAGAATTAAATATTTTCCACCGGCGCGGTCCTTGAATAAGCGGGCTTGAATGGCTTTGTCACTTTTTGATTGGCCGACGGCCAGAGCCTTTTCTAAAAAACTAGGGCTCCAACGCTCTGCCATAGTTCCAGAACGTCCGGCCAATTGCACAACGGAGTATTGGCCACTATTTTGTTTTTGTAATCGTGCAACCGCAAAGAAAGGATCTAATTGCACCCAATTGATTTGATTTTCTTTGATTTCAATTTCGTAACTTGAAACCACATTCCGAATCGCCGAGATTTGGCTGGAAACAGAGGTTTTTACAGTCACGATTTGCTTTCGAATCTGAGACTCGGCCTGACCCAACTTTTCTTGCTTGTAGAAGTCGTTCATTTTATACAGCACGACAGCTAGTAATAATACTAGAACCGCGATTAATTTGACGACAAGCCTTGTCCTCATGTGTTCAGCATCCCTGCGTTATTCACTGATAATATTGTTGTGTGTTTTCAGACAGGAATCAACTGAACTGTGGAATCTTTCCGTTCTTTTTTTTATTTTTGGACAAAGTCCGTTTTTCACTTTATTTTCCCTGCATGATTGAAACAGATATTGTCATCATTGGCTCTGGTGTTGCGGCTCTTGCTACAGCTTTGAAAGTGGCAGAGCACAATTCTCCTGCGAAAAAAGTACTGATTTTAACGAAAGACAAGGGTCCTTCTACAAATAGTGCAATGGCACAAGGTGGAATCGCTGCTGTCATGGGCGACGATGATAGCTTTGAAAGCCATATCCAAGACACACTGATTGCTGGTGCCGGACTTTGCAACTTAGATGCTGTGCGTAATATTGTAGGCCAAGCCCCTGAAAGAATTCAGGATTTAATCAACTGGGGGGTCCAGTTTAATAGCGATTTGACTCGCGAAGGAGGCCACTCTTTTCGCCGCATTCTTCACCATGAAGATCAAACAGGTGCCGAAATTCATAAAAAGTTATGGCATCAAGCTCTGAATCACCCTCGAATTACTATTTTGGAGAATCACTTTGCTATAGATTTAATCGTGAACAAACAGGCGGATCCCTCGATCACCGGCCCAACCAGCATTGTTGGTCTTTATGTTCTTGATAAAATCACTGATGAAGTCAAAATCATTAGCAGCAAATCTTGCATCTTAGCTACAGGCGGCGCTGGAAAAGTTTATCTCTACACATCGAACTGGGGCGGAGCTACCGGTGATGGAATTGCCATGGCCTATCGAGCTGGCGCCCGCATCGCGAATTTAGAATTCATGCAGTTCCATCCCACATGCTTGTATCACCGAGACTCTCGAAATTTTTTAATCACCGAAGCCATGCGCGGAGAAGGCGCCGAACTGATCAACGCCAAAGGTGAAGCCTTCATGAAAAAGTATCACCCGCTTGGATCGCTTGCTCCGCGGGATATTGTGGCTCGCGGAATTGACGCTGAAATTAAAAAAACGGGTGAAGCTTGTGTGTATTTAGATATCCGCCACAAGCCTATCGATTTTTTAAAATCACATTTTCCTAATATCTATGCGAAATGTCTGGAGTTTGGAATTGATATTTCCAAAGATCTTATACCTGTTGTTCCTGCGGCTCACTATCTTTGCGGTGGAGTTCTGACGGATGTCTCTGGACACACAGATATCATTGGTTTATTCGCCATCGGCGAAACGGCATGCACCGGTTTACATGGAGCCAATCGGTTGGCTTCCAATTCACTGCTAGAATGTTTAGCCATGGCCCACAATTGCGCAGAAAAATTAAATTCTGAATGGACGGCCATCACTGAAAAAACAGTGATTCAAAAAGTTCCTAAAAAATGGACCAAGCCTCAGAATACAAACTCAGATGAAATGATTGTCATCACTCACATGTGGGAAGAAATTCGACGCCTGATGTGGAACTATGTCGGCATTGTTCGCTCGAATAAACGGTTAGAGCGCGCGGATCATCGTCTGCAAAATATTAAAAATGAAGTTAAAGAATATTATTCCAATATGAAAATTCATAGCGATATCCTTGAATTGCGAAACATCGCTATTGTTGCAAGCTTGACAGTCGAGTGTGCATTAAAACGTCATGAATCCCGCGGCATCCATTACTCGCTAGACTATCCGACCAAAGAAGAGACGAATGCTGACGCCTCTCCTGAAAATACAATTGTTTTACGAGGTCTTAAGTAAAGCCCACAGAAGACATTAAATTTGACTTCATTTCGAAGTGGCCTCAATCTAATTTCATATGTATCAACGATCAGAAACATTTTTTGCAGGACATGATGGCTCAAAATTATTTTTGCAAAAATGGACAAAAAAATCAGCAACAGGAACTATTCTTATCACTCATGGTCATGGTGAGCATAGCGAGAGCTATCACCGCCTGATCTCAGGATTTGAAAATGAAGATTGGAATTTCATTGCTTGGGATCTGCGAGGGCATGGAAAATCAGAAGGTCTGCGTGGATTTGCCCGTGATTTTGATGATTATATTTTAGATTATCATTCCTTTATTGAAAAAACCTTAAATCTACCCGAGGTCATTGATAAACCCATTATTTTATTGGCGCACTCGATGGGCGCATTGATTCAAACCTGTGCTCTTCTTGAAAAAGATTATCCGTCGACTTATAAAAATATCAAAGCTCAAGTTCTCAGTTCACCTTTTTTCGGAGTCGCATTTGAAGTCCCGAAATGGAAAGACAGCGGAGCCGTACTCCTGAACAACCTATTTCCAAAACTGACCTTAAATAATGAACTGCACAATGATCAATTGACGCGTGATCCACTTGTGATCCGTGAATATGAAACCGACACCTACCGTCACCATAAAATGTCCTCAGGGGTTTATCTGGGCTTTAAACGTGAATTTCCAAAGGTACTCGCTCGTGCATCCGAAATAAAGTTACCAACCTTGATGCATATTTCGGATAATGATCCCGTTGTTTCCAGCGAAGCCGCGCTAAAAATATTTGATGCTTTTTCAGCAACAAAAAAAGGATTAAAAATAATCGATGGCGGAAAACATGAACTCTACAACGACACCGTTCGTAACGATATTTTTAAAATAGTTATTGAGTTCGTAAATCAATTTAAAAAGTGATGGGTGATATGAAGCTATTCGCAATGACACTAACAGCAGTACTAACAACATTTATACTCATCAGCTGCGCCAGTCGTTTGCCGATGCCATCAGGTATTCCTGAAATCAGTCCCCGCGATTTTGAAACACTCAGTCAGCAAAAATCAAAAAAAGTCGAAGTCTACGAAGGGCTTATGAATAAAATGACGGTGTCGGCTACATGGCTGGATTCCGAACTTTCAGAGGCAACACTGTCCCACTCGGCCCGCATTGCCCAATGGCAAGAACCAAAATACAAAGAAGAACGCTTCAAAGTTGTTAATCGTCACACGGATAAAACGGAGTTTTTTGTTAGCTTTTATACCCCTGAACGAAAATCCGCTGATCTGGCCAATACCAAAAATTTATGGAAAATCTATCTTGATGTGAATGGTCAACGCTATGAAGGCAAAGCCACAAAAATAAAACAATTGCTCTCGGAAATTCAATCCATCTACCCCCAGCATAACCGCTGGAGCTATCCATTCATTGTCACATTTCCAGTAGCAACGGCATTAGTAGAAAATAAGCCTGCAGTACTCACACTGACGGGTGCTGTTGGATCTGCACAACTAATTTTTAATTAGAAAATGCTGAAATTCCTGTAATTGTTTGACCAATAATCAATCGATGAATGTCCTCTGTCCCCTCGTAAGTATTAACACTTTCGAGGTTCAGCATATGACGACCACATTGATACTCATAAGTGATTCCACTGGCTCCCAAAATATCACGACAGATACGCGCCGTATTTAATGCCATGGCCACATTATTCATTTTCGCCATCGAAATTTGATGAGGTTTTGCTTTGTCTTGATCTTTCAAACGACCAACCTGCAACGCCAACAACTGAGCTTTCGAAATTTCAGTGACAATGTTGGCTAACTTAGCTTGCACCAATTGAAAACTAGCGATTGGTTTATTGAACTGAATTCGAGTTTGAGCGTATTCAAGAGCCTCTTGATAACAAGCCATTGCGGCTCCCAATACACCCCATGAAATTCCAAAGCGGGCATTATTTAAACACGAGAATGGACCCTTCAGACCTTTAACTTCGAGCATCTGTGACGCTGGAACGCGACAGTCTTCAAAAATCAATTCCGAAGTCACCGAAGCCCTCAGAGAAAACTTCTTTTTAATTTCAACAACTTTGAAACCTGGCGTTTCTCGGTCAACAATAAATCCCCGAATATCTCCGGCGTCATCTTTGGCCCAAACAATCGCAAGATCTGCAAAACCACCGTTGGTAATCCACATTTTAGATCCATTAAGAATATAATCTGCACCATCTTTTTTGGCTCGAGTGACCATTCCACCGGGATTTGAGCCAAAATCGGGTTCTGTTAAACCAAAGCATCCAATGAGTTCTCCGGTGGCCATCTTCGGCAAATACTTTTGACGATGCGCCTCGGTTCCAAAAGCAAAAATGGGATACATACAAAGCGCCCCTTGAACAGATACAAAACTTCGAAGGCCACTGTCGGCACGTTCCAACTCTTGCATAATCAAACCATAGGACGTGGGACTCACGCCAGCACACCCATAGCCCTGGATCGTCGAACCGTACATTCCTAACTCGCCCATAGCTGGAATTAAGTTTTTAGGAAAAGTGCCTTTTTCAAAATGCTCCGCAATAATCGGCATGATCTCAGAAGTCACAAACTGCCGAATGGAGTTTCGAATCATCAGCTCTTCTTCAGAAAATAGATTGTCGATATCCAGATAATTTACAGACTCAAAAGGCTTCATGCTTATTCCTTACCTTTGAATGGTTTTACAATGGTCCATAGTACAATGCCGCCAGTGCTCTGCTCTATGATATAAATCATATGCGAATACGCTTTATTTTCAATAAAGTTATGGGCCAACAATTTGCATTTCAATTAAGCTATGCAGATCTTTATCGTCATTCTTATTATAACTGTGTTTAAACTCACTTTTGCTGCAGCACAGGCGCCAGAATTGAGCCATTGGCTACCTCCTGTACATCTTAATCTGATGGATTATAGTGCCCAATTGGAAAAATCTGGACTGGAATCCCCCTCCCAGATCCGTCTTGAAAACAAAAAAGCACTTCAACGGCTCTCGCAAAAAAACCGCGAATTTGATTATCGTAAGACCACCCTGACAAAAAAAGAAGCGTGGCAGTTACTCGAACGTGTGATCAATCATCCTATTGTTGGACACCAAACCATAGAAAACTATGACCCGAATCATCAATTTGGATTTTGCTTCGGTCGAGCAACATGGGTTTGGCTGGAGGCCTTGCGCATGGGTTTAGATAAAAAATCGATCGTAAAAATATTTATTGTGGGACCAATGCGTGCCGATGATATCACGTGGCAATTTCATGTGGCTACTGCTGTTCGCACCAAAGGATTTTTTGGTGATAGCTGGGTCGTTATTGATACAAATGCCAATCGCCCACTATCACCTGAAGAGTTTTTAGCAAAATACGAAAGCGTTAGCACCGATAAGAAACTCCGCCTTTTTGTCTCGGACCCTCAACGTCTTGGAGCCTCATCGACAATAAAATTTGGACCGATGCATTTTAAAGATTCTCGCAATGATTCAAACTACAATCGCTATTTTCAAGATATGCTTTCTCATTTTTCGAATGCCATCAATTATGAGCATACTAAAAAATGCAAATATCTATTTTAGAACCTGGGCGCTGCTGGCTCCAGACATCATTTGTTGGGCTTTTTTTAGAAATCCCTGATCCAATGCCGGATTGAACCATTCGCCTTGCTCGCTACAAGATCGACTTCTTCCATGTGGCCCATGGGTCACACCGACTTGGTAAGTTTCTTTACCAAGTGTCAAAAATGCTGGGCCACCCGAATCTCCATTACATCCACCAGAACCTTGAGTTTGATCAGTCACGACAAAATGATCGATAAAATGGGATGAGACCACTGTTTCACGCATCATTTCCGTTTCAACTACCGGATCTTCGCTGACTAAGCCAAAACCCATTAACTTCACCTGATGACGCTGACCTTCGAGAGTGGTTTTTGCTTCATCTCTATTTAAATACTGATCTGGCAAAAGTTGAACGGGAATAGCAGTTTTAGGAGTATTTTCTTCCAACATCAACAACGCCAAATCATAATCGCCCACCCCTCGGTAATCTGGATGAATCATGAATGCTTTTACACGACGAGTAACAAACTTTGCCTCAACATCATGAATTCGTTTTGCAGGATTTGCTTGATTTTCAGAAGTCATCGTATTCAAAGAAAAATGCACCAATATATTTCCAGCATCAAGTCCATTAACACAATGAGCTGCCGTTAAAATAAACTTCGACGTTAAAACACTCCCCGTACAACTCTGAAACCAGGCCTCATCAGAATCAGACTTCATAAATAAGCCCACAACAGATTTTCCGAGACTGTTGTCGGCTGTCACTGGAGTGCCATTGATAATTGAACTTTTTTGCGTCTGAGATGTCGTCATCTTTGATGTTAAATTCTGACTGCAACCAAAAAACAACACGGTCATTAGAATAAGCGAATGAATCTTCATGGGTCCCCTCTGAAAGACCCTAAAAGTATGAAAAAAAAATGAGTTTGGCTAATTTGATTTCATAAAATGAATTTTATTCACTGATCAAACGGCCTTAAAGGCCCCACTGTCTTTTAACTTGTTCTTCCTCTTCCTGTGAGGTCACTTTTTTAAATTTGACTCCGGGTCGCCCCTTCACCACAGCCTCGCATTCAGACCACGTTTTGTGTGATTTCAACACGCCATTCACTAAACTCAAATACCATGCGGGCTTTTTGGGCTCGTTGGATCGATCCTTGAATTCAGGAAGTGGTTTTTTCTCTGGCAAGCGTGTCACATCAAAATGATAGCCTCGAATTGAACCAGAATATAAATCGACAGATTCGCGTTTAGACATACTGACAGCCAGCTCGTCACATCGCTCATTTCCAGGATCACCGGAGTGACCTTTAACAAAATTCCATTCTAATTTGGCGTCCGCATTTTTTAATTTCAACTGATATAAAAGTTTATCAAATTCAATCCACAGATCTTGATTAGCAACCTCTTCATTAGCGGCTGTTTTCCAACCCCGTTTTTTCCAACCAAAAAGCCATTGGGTTATGGCACGGATCAAATACACGGAATCTGTAAAAATCTGAATTTGAGACACTGATGAAAAATCTGAAGAATTCAGCACTAAGCGCAGCGATTTCATGATGGCCAAAATTTCCATGCGATTATTAGTTGTCTGAGGATGATACTCGGCCAGTTCTTGGACTGTCTCATTTGGAAAAATAACAATGGCTCCAAAACCGCCAGGCCCCGGGTTTCCGGAACAGGCGCCATCTCCATAGATGACAACACTATTAAGTGATCTATTACTTTTTACCAAACTACATACTCCATCTCGTTTATAAGTTCTGATGGTAATTCACTTTTCTTAACTTTGGTACGGTCTTCGCTATGCCTCTATTGAAGGCTACTTGAGGCCCTCGCATTGGATTAGAAAGCGGTTTAAATGCAGAAGACGAGTTTAGTGACACTTTTAGTTAGTTCTGTCTTATGTTTGGTCGGTGGAGTTTTGGCTCCAGCGCAAACTTTTGCTGCTGCAAACAAAGTTGTGTTATCCGCAGATACAAACACAAAAGTAGTCCCTGTTGTTCCCTCAAAATTTGGCATTCGAGCGTTGATTATTCGAAGCACGTCTTTATATGATTTTCAGGATGGGACTCGTAGTGACGGCATGGACTATGCCCTACTTCCTTCCTACAAGACCTCTGTGGGATCATTTTCAGCCAAGATTATTTACTCTCAGAATTTAAATGATCAATCTCCGGAAGCATCTGATATCAATGATATTGGACTGACTTACGCCATGAAACCAATCAAATGGGAATGGTCTCCGCCTTATATTTTAACTTTGGCTCCCACATTTTCTGCCGTGGTCCCAGCATCTCGTGTTTCGCAAAAACGAGATCAACTGCAAACCGCATTTTCAGCAGGCGCCAGTTTTGGAATTATTCCTGACGGAATAGCCGCCGAAAAAGACGGCGCTTGGGATTTAGCGATTGGATTGACTGTTGGACGAAATTTTCATGCCTATGAGGAAAGCTTAGATGGCTCTGTTATTTTGAATCAGTACTCATCCAATCAAACACTGAATTTAGGATATTCATACAAACAGTGGAGTGTTGGCGTTGAATACATTCATAAATCACGCTGGAGCTACCAGGGAAATGTTCAAGATTCGTTCGAATTGTCCCAAGAAATTGGATACGAAATTAATAAAAATGTTGCCGTTGCTTTGGGACATGCAAATGCAGGCCCGGGTTTAAAAGCGAACGGAAGCGAACCAAGTTTAAATGTTATTAATGAAAACGATTCAGCTGTGTATGCACAGTTGGGCGTTTCGTTTTAAGGGAGAAGAAATGAAACACGCAACACTGATTCTGAAGCTGATTGTTATTCTAGCGTTTGCTAGTTCGTGTACAAAATCGCGAAAGGCCGAACTTCCGGAGGATGTCCAATCTGATATTTTGGCCATCTCGGAATTCAATGGAACCTACAACGCCAATCGAGAATCGATCGAGCCCTCATCAACTTCAAATTCCATGAAGGCTGTTGAACAATCGCAAAACGCTCGGCTTTCAAGCGACGAAGTGAATGTTCCAGCTCGAATCAAGTTTATGTTCGACAATCTCCCGATGTCGGCACAAACCTCGAAGCAATTTGAGATTAAATTTTTAGTTGATAAAAAATATGTAACCGCATTTAAAGTGGTTTCTAGTGTTCGTGAATTGACTGCACTTGAAAATAGCTTGGCCATGACATCCTCTGAAGTTGATCTGATTCAAAAATCATTACGCGCTAGCAAAGCTGAATCTAAGGCGTTAACACAAGGCTTAGCCACCTCTGACGTGAATAAAAAGATGATTAAATCAGGTCAAAAAGAAGGAACCTTATTGGTTCCTATCTTTAAGTATGAAATTGAAAGCTATGGTATTATCACACGTACAAAAAATGAAATGAAAGAAGAAACAGCCGTTCTGCAATTGAAGGCCACTGATTTCAAAGCTGCCACTCATATCAAAATCAAATCCTTAGGTGATGGTCGTTTACCTATTGGTGGTAAAGTTCAAGAGTTAGACGAGTTATTTGTTGAAAATAAAATCGATAATGTTTTAACAACCGCTGAAGATCTGCAGGAGCGTTTAAAAATCGGAATCAGTTTTATTCAACGTGATGCCAAAGTTTTTACACGTCTTGATGATTCAGTGATGCATGTGTATGAATTGACCACCATTTCTGAACTGAATGAAAATCAATTGCGTCTTTTGAAAAATAACGCCGGTAACGAAGAGGTCATCGCCTGTTCAGAGGCTTCTGTTGCCAAGTTTATTAGCAGCGAGGACAAAAACTGTGTTCTTTTATTAAAAGCAGATGTTCCCATTTCTTACAAAACTGTTGAGTTAGTAAAGGCCAGTGATGAAGGTATTTCCAGCGAAGGCTTCAAACAAGAAGACGTTCCACGTGCTTCATCAGTTGGTTTAGTCTCTATCAAAAAGAATTCAGCAGCAAAACAAGTAGATATCTCGGGAACTTTAGATCCCAATAGTGCTATTCGTGTTTCAGATTTAAAGGGTGAGTTCTTTTATCGTCGCACATTCGAATCTGCATCTAATATGTTTTTAGGTCGTACGGGAACTTCTGGCGACATGTCTATCGTGAAATTTGAATTGGAAGACAAACGTTTAGTCGTTCGCAACCAAGAAAGCTTAATCAGTTACACAGGCCAAGGACCGAAAGACCGCGAAGAAATCATGTCCTTCCCCGTTCGTTACATACGTATGAATAAAATTTCGGCTACAGGTGCAGCTTTGACAATTCCAGTTGCTGAGCAAACAACAAAAGAAAAAGCCGAATATGCTATTATCGATTGGACACAAAATACAGTTCCAAATGCATCGTCACCTTTAGCCTTCTATGCTGATGGCAGTTGCTTTATGGCGACGTCTTCACAACAAGTCACAGACACAGATATGCGTTTAGCGAACGATGGCGTTTTGAATTTTTCATTGAGCGGTTCCTACACGATGCAACCCCGCGATGAATGTATCGCCATGAAAGATGTGAATGCGGCATACTGGGCTGGAACTTTCCAATTCAATTACAACATCACAGAGCGGATTTCCTTTAAACGTCATATCAACAAAAAATCAGATATCCAATTTGCATTGAATATCTCTTCAATGGCTCAGGAAGCTTTCAATTTTGGAACATTTGGTTTAGCCAATAAAGTGACCGAAAACGGAACATTAAATAATCGTGACGGCAGCGAAAAATACATGCCGATTATTCATGATTTCCGCAATGGCAAAAAACTAAAATACTATCTGGGTGGTTTGGATACAGCAGCGACAGATTCAGAACGAAAACAGCTTTTAATCGAAGCGACAAAGGAAGTTATCGATCAATGGAATAAAACAATTCGATATGCATTCCGTGGTACTGATTTAGAACGCGCTGATAACTATGTTGAGCTGGTCATTGACGATGGTTCGAAAGAGCCAAAGGGTCACTTAGGAGATTTAGATCGCAATTACATCTGGCTTCAGGAACTGCCTGCTGAAAATGGACTTCTGGGCGTTGCCCAGCCCGCAGCCAATCCACGATCTGGAACAATTGAATCTGCAAACGTGATTGTTTATACAGGAAATACTTTGGATCAGTCTTTCCGATTGCTCAAAATGACTGAAAAAGCCCGCAACTACGAAAAAGCAGTTGAGAAAATGCGACAACAGGCTTTTGAAAAAGCAAAAGCAACGGGTGAAGTGGTATCAACAAAATCTGAAGCGGAAGCCGCAGCCGCGGCAGCTGCAGCTGCTGGTGGTAAAGTGAATGCGAACACAGTGAATCGCATGAAAAATCGTATTTCCACGATCGAATCTAATTTAAAGAATGCTATTTATGCACTTCGCTTAGATACAGAAATCGTGAAGTCAACTGTCAAAGGAACACGGCTTGCGAAAACTCCGAATCACTTAAAACGTAAAGTAACAAAAGAACTTTACAAACAAGTTGCTAAAGGTTCTGCAGTTAAATATGAGCTGAATCAGAAAACATTCTTAAAAAAGATTTCTGAATTAGCGATGGACCGAAACTTAGTTCAGAATCGTCATCAGTTTGAATTGGCTGTGAATAATGTGTTTATGCAATACGGCGGATTAGATGCCAAAGCAAAATCTTTATTGCAAAAACGTTCTGAGCAATTGGCCATGGCATCTCGATTTGATGAGAGCAATAAAAATCGCCCAGGTTGTTTCATGTATACCCGTAATGATGCTAATGATGAGGCTTTGATGTTGGATCCTGATCCAAAGAAAAACCTGATGTTGAATTTTAAAAAGAATGTCATGACGACACTTTCCCATGAATTGGGTCATGCTTTTGGACTTCTTCATAACTTTACAGGTTCAACAGATAAGAAAAATTACGAATTCCCAGGTGAAGAAAAGACAGGCCGTAATTATTCTTCAATCATGGATTACATGGCGGATACCGATCAAAACTACCGTGGACCAGGTCCTTACGATGCGCATGCGATTCGCGCCGCTTACACAGGTTTAGTTGAAGTTACAGATGCGGCGGCGGCGACCCTCAACGCAAAGGGTGCTACTGTCATCAATAAAAATTTGGTCTCTATACCTGAATTGATGAAAGCCTTAGGTAAGGATTCTTTAGTTCACTTTACGAAAGACACAATCAACAAATTAGGGGTTACAAAACATTATGCACAGTGTAGTGATGGTGGCCTTGGTGAAAGTGCGATGTGCGCGCAGTTTGACGTGGGCGGAAGCGCCACTGAAATCGTGCAAAATAAAATTGCCGATTACAATCGTGGCTATATCAACCGCAATTACGTTTATGATAGCATTATCTACAACTGGACTCAGAAAGTAGAAACCATCAATCGTAATATTCGCCTATTTCAAGGAATTCGCGATTTCTTAAATGAAGCATACATTTCAGAATTCATCGGAACAGGGCGACCAGAAGAGGTTAGTACTTTCATAAGGGCTGATCAGTTTCAAGCGGCTAACCTGGGATACCAGTTCTTTCACGAACTGATCAGAACTCCAGATGCGCCAGACTCAAGTGCTGCGGATATGAATCGATTTTATGCAGTACCTTATCAGTTTGCCGCCACAAATGCGGAGCAAGCAAAAAATCTCAATTGTTCAAAAGTTGAAACAGGACAAACAGTCTGTAATGATATCAAAATTTTAGAGGCTCGCTCAGTTTATGATAAATTGATTGATCGTGACAAAATGGATACCATTGGTATCGGCTATGACAAAGTTTTTGCCATGCAGTTCTTAACTCAGGCATCACAAACTCAAATGACTGATGACAGTCAAATGAGTATGATCTCTTATTTGGATTTCGAACAGTACTTCCTGGGCATTACCGATCCCTCAGAATCCTTGACCATCAAGACCTTGGCTCAAGTGATGTCTAATCAGCTCAGCATTGGTTTTTTTGGCCCCGACTCGCAATTGGTTGAACGGGAAATGCCAGTTGCCGTGAACTACATGTTAGCAGAGCAAACTCCGGTCAACGCGATCATGAACTTATCAGAATCAAAATGGAAAGGTTTTGATCCATTTGCTGAATCTTTCAAAATTGGAACTGCATTTGCGAAATCGGCTCCGAGTGATCGCCTGAATGTGGCAAAAGCCGGACAAGATCGTGATAAATCAGATTCACGCGTTTTGTTTGCAACTCAGAATTCAATAGGTGGCGATATGTTTGTTCGCCTAGCTGCTCGCGGAGAAGCCTTGCTGAGTAATAAAGCGGAGCTTTTTAAAATAATGTCTGAAATATTTACTGCGGAGACTGCTTTTAGAATAACTTTTTCCGCAAATATCGGAACAGCTTGTAGCAAAAATGAAAATGGTGAATTTAAGGATAAAGAGGCCTGCCAGGCTGCTCAGAAAAAAGCTATAGCAGCTACTGCACAGCTGAAAACAACTTCTGACAGAGCTACTGCAAAATTAATCGCTGCCATTCGTCAATTGAATGCCAACGAAGCGATTATGCCAAAAGAATTTGATTCACCCGAATCAGCTGCAAACTTTTCGCGTCAGGCGAATCAAGTGCGAAGCATGATTACTGATCAATTGAGTTTGATTCATGAGATGGTTTCAGAATTAGAATCAATCTCTAAAGCCGATCAGCTGGAAGCCACAATCCAGCAAATTGTGGAACTGATGAAAAAAGTGCGTGCACAGAATCAAGAATTAGAAAGTGTCCCACTATTTTCATTGGCACATGCCTTTATGACTGAAGCCGTTCAAGATCTAAAGGCCACGTTGCAATTTGACGGCAATCAAGATGGAGTCGCAGATACTATTCCTGCGACGGCCTTGGCGCAGAACATGATGAATGGTCGAAAACTACAATCCACTCATACTAAGATGATCAATCTCTTGACTGATCTGAGTCTGTACACTGGCTTACTTGATCCAGAAACTGTGATAAAATAATTAAAAAAAGCTCCGGAAACGGAGCTTTTTTTTTACCCAAAAAGATCAAGTATCTCGGGAGATGTTTTTTTACTGAGATCAGCAAAATTGATAAACTGACGACTTAAGGTCTTTGCCTCTAATGGATATGTCACCACAAAATTCAGAGGCGCTGCAAAATCTAAAAGATTCATCTTATACAAACAATGAGCATAAAATAAAAGCTGCTGATAGGCTTTTTCGAAATAAGCCGAGCTTCCAGTTTTGTAATCGAGAATATAGATTTCTCCGGCGACGACTCCCCACAAATCAATCTGTCCTTGAAGAACTCCTCTATTCGTTTGAAGTCCAAATCCAAATTCAACATGACCAAATTCAATTATTTTCCGTATGGGCACGTCTGTGACACTCAATAAGTATTGAACTGATTTTTTTTGTTCCGGATTTAAACGCTGATTTAAATTTTCCATCATGGCAGGGTCACCAGAAAAAATCTGCAACGATTCAAATAACCGATGCAAATCAGTCCCTTTTTTTGCCTTCAAAATATCAAGAATTTTTTGATCAAACTGTATAGCTGGGCTTAAGCCACTGCCCCCATGATCCAAAGATTCGGTGACACTAGTCGAGTGATGGGACTGCGGCTTGAATTGCAATTTATCACGAATGGCTTCGACGGTTTTCTTAACTGGCGTCAATTTTTCAATTTCAGTATCTGACACCACAGATATCAAATCGTAATGCTCGTGTTCGTGAGTCCCCGCATCCGGCCAAAAAGATTTTTTTTGCCAAGACGATGCCACCTGTCGAGATTTAGATTCCGCAACCAATGCCAAACTGTGTTGGGCTCTGGTTAAAGCCACATAAAGCAATCGTTCGTGCTCTTGAGATTCCATGGCATTAAATTCTTGGCGCAATTGCTGGCCCCAACGGCTGACGGCGTTCTTTGATTCAGCCACAATATAGGGGGCGAGGCTCATTTTATTTTCTTGCAAACTAATGCTCTGAGGTTGATACAGCGTTAACAGGGGCTGCTCTGAAAAACCAACAACAATGACATGTGGAAATTCCAAACCTTTCGAAGCATGAATGGTCATTAAACTGACGCGATCCGGTTGAGCCACAGGGAGCGCTTCGCTCTGCGAAGATCCCAGATCTGATTGCAAAAATTGAAAATTATCATTGATGTACTTTCCCAATGAAAATCCCATATTGCGCTCAGCATTTTTCAAGTGAGTATAAAATTTCCAAAAATTGGCTTCTCGTTTTCCGGAATTATCATAGGATGCCGAAAAATCCAAGAATCTCATTTTTTTAATAAAATTCATAAAGGCTTCGCTCACACCAATCACTTGATATTCCGAAAAATAATTTGCAAGGGACATCACCGTCGGATTAGTCGATCCATTCTGAATCAGTGAATACCACAGGGATCGATCCAACTTTGCAAACGATGCGATTTCAACATCGGACAAATAAGCCCATGGGCTACGCAGAAGCAATACCAAATTTTCATTATCATGCGGATTTACCAAAAACTTAAGAATCGCAATCAGATCTAGAATTTCACGTCTTTGATCAAAACCCGCAGAAACTTGCAATTGAACCGGAATATGAACTTTTTGCGCTAACGCCGCAATCTTTAATAAATTCTGATTCCGACGAGACAACACGCAAATATCTTTTGGACTCACACCCTGAAGAATCAATTGTGAAATATGTTGCAAAACACCGATGGCTTCTGTTTCTGCTTGAATAAAAGAGATCTTCGATTTTGTGGCGTCCTTGAACGGATTGGTTTTCATCGGAGCAAACTGACTGCTCATATGCTGAAAATAATCATTGATAAAATTCATCACGCTGGGCTGACTGCGATAATTCGTATCTAAAAACTGCAACTGCAAATTTCCAGTAAAAGCCGCCGCTTGCTCTTGCTTAAGTAAGAAAACCTCACTGCGAGCTCCGCGAAAAAGATATATACTTTGTTGTGGATCGCCGACGATAAAATGGGGCTTCCTGTAAATCAACTGATCCAAAATTTCAACCTGCAATGGTGATGTATCTTGAAACTCATCGATCATATAATAATCAAATTTATCAGCAAAATCGGCAACAACTGCCGAATGAGATCTGACCAACTCCAAAGAAAATAGTTCCAGATCATTGATCGTGATTTCACCGGTCAATAGCTTTCGAGAATTATCCAGGTTAAAAAGTGTCTTAGAAAATTCTAAAAACAACTGGCCTAGTTTGTCATGTTCGATAAAATATTCTTCAGAATCAATAATTGATAAATCAAATCCATCCCAAAATTCTTCGATATGATCATGAACTTCTTGAGGAAATGGAGGTGTTTTTTTATTCCAACGTGGCTTTATTGGCTTATTTTCAAAGTGCTCAAGAATAGCGGCAACATCCTCAGCTTCAAGCAAAGCATCCATGCGAATCAAATACGAAAAATACTCGTTCCACGCTGGTGGCGCCAAATCCACATGGGCAATGACTTGATCCAATTGCGAGCGCCACAGTTTTAATTTCGCATGCGTTATTTTCCTCAGATCCAAAAGCGAAACCACCTGCAATTGAGGCGCTTGTCGAAGGGCCTCAATTGCCTGCAGAACCAGATCCACAACGCGAACAAAAGAATAATGCTCAAGAATCTCTAAAAATTTCAAATCTTTCTTAAGAGCTTGTCGAACCATTTTCTTTAAATTTTTCTTATAAATATTTTGATCTATAATGCGAATTGTTTGTGGCAAACCTAAAACATCGGCATTCTCTTGAACCATCATTGTCAACAAACCATGAATTGTTGAAATATGAACTGAGCTTTTTTTATTAATATGTTGAAACAAGCGATCGTCTTTTCGTTCGAGTGCTTTCACACTCAGACGCTCTTTGACTTCTTGAGTGGCCTTGCGTGTGAATGTCGTGATAGCGACTCGAGGCAATCGTTTGTTATCTCTTTCAAATTTTTCACAAAATTCGATAAATGTCCGAATCAATGTTGTTGTTTTACCTGCGCCGGCACCCGCTCGAATCAGCAAAGAATGTTCTGTTACATTAAATGAGGGGCTCGACACACTTTACTCCAATTGCAATTTAAACATTCTTTTTGATCCACAGGATCAACTGAAAAATCAAAACGCTCTAATCTTTTAAAAATAGTTTCCAATGTGATATTAAATTTTTCTAATAACTCTGCCATTTTCTCGGCACTGCATAGACTTTTCTTTTTTCGAGATGACTCAAAGTAAGTGTTCTGAAAAGATTCATTCATAAGACCCTTTGATGTTTCAAACTTCCTATAATCATAGTAAACAGAAGCAATGACACTTTCTCCTGGATAAAGCACTTTTTCACAGGCAATCAAATAAAGCAGCAATTGGAACTCGCCAGCATCGATCCAGTCTGGATAATTTTTCAAATCACTGGTCGACGATTTATAATCATATACAATAATACCTTGTGCATCCTTATCGATACGATCAATACGTCCCCGCACTTTGATTAAACCAGGTCTTGAATTTGTTATAAACTCTTTGAGCTCGGGATCAAAATACATTTCAAAACTTTTTTCAGTTGCTACCGTCATGGCATGTTTGCGTGATTTTTCAAATGTCACAAACTGTGTTCCCACCTGCACTAACTTATTTTTTTGGATAGCCCATAGCAAATCATCCTGAGGATAGATTCGCTTCTCGGCGCGCTGCTTTTCCAAAAAATCTTCAGGACTGATAGTCTCTTGAGGGTTTGTTAAATGTTCGAAAAGTTGATGAAGCAAGCTTCCCTTTTGACGTGGGTCTAAATCCACAGCAACCTGAGGCAGATCCTTAATTAAAAATGCTTTTTGCACCAACAACTTAAAAGGGCAGCTAAAGTAGTCTTCCAGATCTGATGGCGACATCGTTTCAAACAATGGAATTTTGACAATATTTTCAGCCGGCCTTAAATCACGCAATACGGCCGGAGATATTGTCGAATCTTCAAAAACAGTCGCTGCCAAATAGTTCTGAACTTGATCGTGGCGAGTAGCCTGAGGCAATGTCAGATCATGTTGTGAATTATTCTCTAAAAAAAATAATGAGGGCGCCAGTGGCTCAGCTTCGAAACTGGAATTCGCACACAAATAGATTCTTTCTTGAGCAGCTTTCCAAGAAAGCCACCGTATATTGAAATCATAAAAGCTTTCCTCTGGATAATCGATGGCGAAATCAAATTTCGTTTTTAATTCAAAAACATCAGCGGTTGGAATAAGATTCTTTCGCGCCGAAGCCAGAGAATGCTCATCCAATCCCAACCAAACTTGATACGGTGAACGATTAAGATGGGACGACATCAATGGTAGCACCTTCACGCCTTCAAGCGAATGGGTTTCAAGCTTAATTTCTTTCGAATTGATACAACTTTGTAAAAAGTGATGCCAATTCTTAAAATCAGTTGAGATCTCGACACTTCGAGATAAAAAATCTTTAAAAATCAATTCAAACAAACTTGGAATTGATTCTGTCTGCGCGGGTGTCAGTTCATGAAGCTTCAAAGCCTCAACCCAGATTTTTACAATCTGAATTAAAAATTCATCTCTAGAAATTTTCTTTGTCAGATCTATTTTTCTATAAAAAAGATTCTTTATTTTTTCGTCGCGAATCAGATCAGTCTCGTCATACAACTGATAAAATAACGATTTAAATGTTTCATACTTAAGATCTGATGATTTGCTTTTGGAATAGAGTGATATTTCAAGAGACTCCCATCCGACTTCTTGTTGCAAATTATTTGCATATGCTAAAAAGTTTTGAATGGGTGCCAGGCTATTTAATTTAACAACGTGATCTTTTTGATATGTTATACCCTCTTCATCCAAAAAATATTTCAGTATCGGCCAATAGCTTTTATCCACATCGGCAGCAATCACAGCGATATCATTAATAGAAATACCCTGATCAATCCACTGACGTATTTTTGAGACAGTAAATTTGACTTCAGCCAATTGAGTTGAAAGTCGAACAAACTGAGCTGTCGGGCGTTCTGTTTGCGATCCCTTATCCAACACTTGCGTCACGCCGAACCCAACGCTGTCATTGTATGTTTTCAATAAAAATTGAAAACGGTCTTGCCATTCCGGCGATGGCCAAAGAATTTTAACATCTACTTTTTGCGCCAGTGTTCGAAATAAACCCATTTCAACAGAACTCATTTCAGATCCAAGATCTACAATTAAGTTCGTCTGCCATCCCAAGTGATTGATATCAAGCGTTTGCAAGTAAGCTGCAATCCATTTGTGATCGATAACCTGATACTCCTTCGAAATATAAGCCATGCAGGCTCGACTCAGTAAATGCCAGCGTTGCCATTTTTTCACTTTTGTTTGAGTCTCGAACCATTCTGCAAGAACGGAATCACTTTCAGGATGTAATAATATCGGCGCCAACTCTGTAACATAGGCATGGAGCGTAGAGGCTTCAAAAGGTTGAATTTCTAAATTGGCTCCATATTTTTCAATAAAATTATCAATAATAATCTTAATAAAATCAGACGATACAATTTGAACTTGCGGAGCCAATCGTCGGAGAGTAATTTTCCAAAAATCACTGGCCCGCAAAATTGAAGTTTCAAGAAAAAAACCTTGTTGCTGCAAAAGTGTTTTTTGAATTTCATTTTTTGATTTGAGATCTGAGACAATCCACGTTGCTGAACCCAATTCATGGTTTTCGATAAATTTAAAAACAATATCGGGGTGATGGATCGGATAAAATTCTAGCATGCCTGAAAGGTTACACTACCTTCGTTGCTTTAGTCTTCTTTTTTTACCATCCATCGTATTGAGTTTAAAACTTTGATCAAAATCGAGTTCAAGAGTTAAACTATAAACAACTCGGTCATTTTTAATTTGACCAGCAGCACCACCCAATTCAGATGAATAGTAGGCGACATCGGCTTGAATAAACCACAAATCAACACCTCCACCGTACGTTAAATATCCCTGATTAAGACCTGCCCGAAGATCAAACAAACCAAATGAGGCTTCCGTTCCAAGATGAATTTTTTTACTAAAATCCTCGTCAGGAGTATTGATAAATTTATACTCCATCGCATGGGTCCAACTGACAATCGACAACTCATGTTGAATAGAAACCCCAAACATTAAATTTTCTGCCTGAGACGGCGGAGCTTGTAATCCGGCCGTATGCGAAAAAGTTGTTCGACCGACATCCTTCCAAACTGCTGTTAATGTGGTGTTGAGCTGTGTTGGTAGCGTAACCATTGCCGACAAATCCATCGCCGTACCAGATCCCTTATCTTGAAAAGCATTCTCTAAAACTTCGCGGTCATCCGAGCCCACTAAGCTTGTGATTAGAATATCTTGTTGCCCACCCCACCGCTTCACATGGCGCGCTGTCACTCCCACCGAAGCCTGTGGACCGATTGGAAAAGCTCCTGCGACAAAGTATCCGTAATCGCTAATGAACGTCGCGTTAAATGTTGGAAACGGAGGATTATTAAAATTTTCTAAAATATAATTCGATGAATAAAAACCCACTCCAAAATAAGGCATCACAAAACCCGAACGGGCCGTGATGTCAGCAAATGAATTGAGCCCATAAAACCCATTGATATCATCTAAAGTTAAATCCGAACCTGTGCTCTGAGCTTGTTCTACAAAACGAATAGCATCACTTGAATAGGCTGCTGTCACTTGACCGAGAATAAAATCGAACCCATCAACACGGGCTAGCGCGGATGGATTATGAAACAATGCATCCGCTCCACGAACAAATGAAATATAGGTTCCACCCATCGCCAGCGAACGTGCTGTTGGCCCCTGTTGATATAAATCAGCAGCAAAAATTATCTGAGAATAAAATATAAAACTGAATAGAATAAACTTCACGGGCAAGCTCCCGGAATCAAAAGTGGATCGCCATTTGTAACCACAGAACCAACTCCGTACTCAATGGTGTTCAGCAAATCACGCATCACATCTCGCAACGGATCTGTAATTTCAGCAGGATCAATGATTTCGCACGTTGATCCTGCCACAGCACTGCACTGAGTGATAGAATCTGTGATTGATGTCTGCGAAGTACTTCCCAATTGCGCGGTAGATAACGCCGAAAAGTTTTTTGACATAAACCCAAATCCTAAAATGACTCGATCAATATCATCATTGCTCATGGCACAAACATCAGCATCAATCGTTCCGTCACCGTTCGTTGGCGTCACATCACTCGAGACGCGCGTTTGACTCCCCATCAATACCATTCCCACGACCGAAACGAATGCATTTTGATTTGTTGTGCGGCTTTCTGTTGTGCCAATTGTTTCCATTAAGTTTAAAGACTGTAAACACGATGGTGAATCCACGACGACTCCAACAAACGGATTCATCACCAAACGAAATGCACTGCCGGATGTGGCTGAGGCCAAGCCATTGACAAACGAAGCAAAATTCAATCCGCACTGACCCGCATAAGCACTTGCTAAGGCCTCTTTAAATTCAAGTTTTGCTTGCGATGAAGCTGAAACTTGCGTTGTCAAAATAGTGATGGCACCTGAATAGTTCAGTGCATTAATGGCATCCTTAGCCTCGATCAACAATAATGTATCCGGATCACTACTCGCAACGTCCTCAAAGACATTACTACAACTTGATACCGTAAAAATAATAATACATCTTAGAATCCATTTTATCATTTAAAACCTTAATGCGAATTTTGTGCTGAGTCTTCGGTCTTCCCGCGGTGCCAATTCAGTTCCGATCTCTTCACCGTAAGAACTGACCTGCCATTGAAAACGTTCGCTTGCGATTTCGAATCCTGCGGTCCAGTATCTTTGATTATACCCTAATCTGAAAAAGAAAATATCACGGGTATTAATTTCCATCCCGAAATGAGCTCTTTTCATTGTGTCCGTATCATTTCTAGAGTTCGTGACATCACTGTATTCTAAAGTCCACACACTACGAACCATATTGGAATGAATGGGAAAAATAGCAATCGCAGCATCAACGGACTGCTTCACTGTTTCAGGTCGCGAATTCGCGCGTAAGCGAAAACCATCTTGTTTATCGAACTGCGTATCACCAATATCACGAACCACAGCTCCTAATGTTGGTAAATAAATCCATGGCATTTGAATCAACAAACCACCATCGAAACTAAATCCCGTTCCCTCAGATCCGATACTAGCTAAATCCATTGAACCTGTTGTTGAAAGCAAAGGATTATTCAGTTCAATTCGATTTAAAGCTTTCACATTGGCGCCAATTTTTATGCGCCCATCAAATAATCGCAATGTCGCACCCATGACCACCGCTAAATCGCTTTGATACTTAATATCCATTGTTGAACCAGTTGCTTCCGTTTCAGCACTGACATCATTCTTCATGAGCAAACCAAAACCAAAATTTCGGCGCACAATCGAAGGCGACACCTGTGCTTTCGCATGATAAAAAGCTTCCCGATTGCTATCTAAATTATTCTTTATCTCTTCAATTTCAAAAGCCTTGCCGGTTGAATTCGAAGTGACCTGTTTAACAAAATTAGAGGATCCTTCAAGCTCTGGATCCAAAATTGTTCCATAGACATCGCGGACACTTCCGAGATTGGCAGGATTTCGATAAAGAGCTGTCTCATCGCTGGTCACGGCAACACTGGCGCCGCCCATCCCTAATGATCGCGTGTTGGAATAAAGCTCGAACCATTCGTTGATGGCGAAGGCCTGGGAACAGAAAAAAAACATTATTAAGGCAGCGCATCTTGCGCCAATTGAAATCCGTTTCATCTTAGCCAACTTATCGGCTAATTGATTAAAAAACTTGAGTCAGAGTGAGACAGTTTTCTTAAGCTTTTCGACTAAAGTCTTAACTTGTAAGTGTAAACTTTCATATGTCGTAGAGTTATCAATACAATGCTGCACTAATGGCAATTTATCACTCAGGGGCATCTGAGCCCGAATACGATCTGAAACCTGTTCATCCGTTAACTGATTGCGAGCCTTAAGTCGTGCTCGTTGCGTCTGAGGATCACACCAAATTAAAATCACACGATCAAATTGCTTTTCCAATTTTTTTTCAAAAAGCAATGGAACATCATACATACAGATCGGTGTTCCTATTTTTTGATGATAAGCTTTTTGTTTTTGCACCTCAGCCTGGACTAACGGATGAATAATGGACTCAAGTTTTTCTTTTTCGTCGATGGATTTAAATATAATTTCTGCCAATGCGGAACGATTCAAATCTCCACTTTGAGATACAACATTTGTCCCAAAATAAGACACCACTTGTTGATACCCCACTTGACCAGGTTGCATCACTTGGTGCGCCAATTCATCGGCATCAATGACAGGAATACCTAGACCTTCGAACTGCTTTTTTGCTGCGGATTTGCCAGTTGCAATACCTCCGGTTAGGCCAATCCATATCATGGTCTATTCCTTTCATAAATCTTTAAGAATTGTCTTATTTAAACCGATATTTTGCAAGTAGGAGTACCTTATTGATGTCGTCACAACCTGAGCAAACATATGAAAAATTTGGAAAATATGTGCTTTTGGAAAAGATTGCTGCAGGTGGTATGGCTGAAGTCTATTTGGCAAAATCAGCCGTTGCCAATGGTCTAAATAAGTTTGTCGCCCTCAAGCGAATCTTACCACAATTTTTCAGCAATGAAGAGTTCATCGATATGTTTAAAGAAGAAGCCAAAGTGGCCATCAATTTAAATCATGGTAATGTGGTTTCCATTTATGATTTCGGTATCGAGAAAAAACAATTTTATCTGGTGATGGAATTTGTCGAAGGTCGAAACCTTCGACAAGTCATCAATGAGTTGAAGAAAAACAATAAAAGCTTCAGCATTGATCAGTCTATTTTTATTATAAAAGAAGTTGCTGCGGGATTAGACCATGCCCATCGCTGTGTCGATGCCAACTCAGGGCGTCCCCTGAATATCACTCATCGAGATATGAGTCCGCAAAATATTATGGTTTCCTTTGAAGGTGAAGTAAAAGTTATCGATTTCGGTATCGCAAAAGCAGAAACTGAAAAAGAAGAAACCAAAGCCGGAACTCTGAAAGGGAAATTCAGTTACATGAGTCCCGAGCAAGCCGAAGGACAGCCGATTGATCCGCGCACTGATATTTTTGCTCTTGGAATTGTTTTATGGGAATTGCTAGCTAATGATCGTCTTTTTACAGGCAGTAATGAAGCCGCTATCTTAAGAAAAGTTCGCGACTGCCAAATTCCACTGATTCGAAAAGTGAATCCCTTAGTTCCTCAAGAACTCGAACGCATCGTGATGAAGGCGCTGGCTAAAGACCGCAACGTGCGCTACCAAACAGCAGCCAATCTTCACCGTGATTTGAACCGATTCTTAAATATGCAGTATCCCGATTTTTCATCGCAAGACTTTAGTTCTTCGTTGAAAGAATCATTTAAAGTTCCTTACTTAGAAGCTCGCGAAAAACTGATTCATTATGCAAAAGTTGATTTGGTTCTTAATGTTCCAGAACTGACAATGACAGCAACCGCGACAGCACCTGCTCCAATTGCAAAAGCCGAAGACCCCAATCGCCCGCCAGTACCTGATCTTCCAATTCCACCCGGAGGATTAAAAATGGATCCTCCTGTAAAAATTAATTTGGATGGCGTCCTTGGAGCCAATATTGGAAAACCCGCCTTTCGAAACCGAGCGCCTGGAACAGCACTGCCAAACTCAGCTGCGACCCCAAGTCGCGGCGTATCAACAAATGCTGTTGGTCAAAAAACTGGTGTCACCTATCAGACTCGTTTGACTCAACTTTCTCAAGGAAGTTTTAAAAAATCATATTTGAATGAGTACTCTGAACTGGCAGGGAAACTTTTGGTTTTTGCTTTAGTGATTGGCGGAGGTTTTTGGGCTTATAACAATCACAAGACGAAATCCGAATTTGAACAGGTCGCCAAAAAAGCCCTGGCAGAAAATGTGACTGGCCAAATTGACATGTCCGGCACTGCCGCGATACGTCTTTCCGTCGCCAGTACTCCCAGCGGAGCTCAAATTTTTATTGATGGAAAAGATTCGGGTTACACAACTCCGGCTATTGTTTCCATCACTGCAAATAAAAATACAATGATCACTTTAAAAAAAGACGGTTACCTCAACTATGAAGTTAGCCAACGCCATAGCCAAACTGGTCGGCTTGCCGTCACCATGCAAGCCTCGGCCCAAGCAGCGTACGTTAATATCTATGTTCTGAATGGTGGCACTTCGACAAAAATCTATGTCAATGGTAAAGAGCTCAGTGAGCAAGCCCCCGTCTTGAAGTATCCGATACTTGCCAATATGAATGCATTGATACGGGCCTACAACCCGATCACGCGACAATCTGATGAACTTCGTATGCTTCTTAAACCTGGCCAAACAAAAAAAGTTGAACTGATACTTGGCCGCAACCCTGCTTCAAATAAAAAATGACCGTCGGAAAATGGCTCATTGATTTACAAAAACGTTCGTCAGGCGTTGCTTTAAAATACAAAAGTGATGACCAATGGCGCGAAGTATCCTGGCCGGAATACTTAAATAAAGTCATCAGTCTGTGGATCCAGCTTCAGAAATTGGAAATTAATGCTGGCGATCATGTCGGTATTTTGTCTTCGACTCGGTGGGAATGGGTCATTGCTGATATGGCCTTGGTGGGCACGGGGATCATTTCGGTTCCGTTATACGCCAATCAAAGTGACGAGGACTTACTATTTATCATCAATCACTCAGCCATAAGTCTTTTAATCATTGAAGACGATGTGTATCAAAAACAAATCGATCGGATTAAATCACAATTCAGTAAAAATGTTCTGATCAATTCCTTTGCTGATTTTAATTTTGAAAAATCAATAAGTAAAACTCATCGACAAGATTTTTTTACTGCCTGCAAAAAAGTTAAATTCACAGATATTGCCACCATCGTTTACACATCCGGAACGACAGGAATTCCAAAGGGAGTTGTCCTTTTACATGAAGCGATCATTTCCGAAGTCGAAGAAATATTTAAACTTATTGGTGTCAAATCCGAATACACATCACTGACGTTTTTGCCTTATGCTCATGTCATGGGCCGAGTCGAAATGTGGGGAAATTGTTACAATGGACATACCTTAGCCTTTGCCGAATCCATTGATCTCCTCAAGAAAAACTTGCTCGAAATTCAACCCGATTTCATGATTGCAGTCCCACGCATATTTGAAAAAGTTTATGCGGGAATCATGACCAGTGTCGAAGCTCAACCACTCAAACAAAAACTATTCAACCAAGCCATTGCGGTGTCTGCAGAAATCGCGAAATATCGCGAGACCAAGCAAACTATCCCCTGGGATCTTTTGCTCCAGCAAGAGACCATCTGTCGGGTTGCATTTGCTCCGATCAAAAAGGCCTTTGGTGGAAAATTATTGTTTGCTCTCAGCGGAGGCGCCCCATTAGCGCCTGAATTGGGAAATTTTTTTTCTTATTGTGGCATTCAAGTGCTTGAAGGATACGGGCTAACTGAAACGTGCGCAGCCATTACCGTTAACACCCCGTACAACTTCCATCCCGGTACTGTGGGAAATCCTATCGGAGAGGTCCAAATTAAAATTGCAAACGACGGCGAAATTCTAGTTAAAAGCAAAAAATGCTTTAAAGAGTATTACAAGAATCCACAAGCAACTGCCGAGGTCTTTAACGATGGATACTTTGCTACCGGAGATATCGGTGAATTCACAGCGACTGGCCAACTCAGAATCACAGATCGAAAAAAAGACCTGATCAAAACAGCCAATGGAAAATATGTAGCTCCTCAAAAATTAGAAGGCCTTTTGAAACAAGAACCTTTGATTTCTCAGGTTCTGATCCACGGAGATCAAAAAAAATTCATCAGTGCTCTTATTTGTGTTGAAGAATCCGCAGTCCGCAGTTGGGGTGAAAGCCAAAATCTTCCCACAGAGGATATTCAAAATCTGATTCAAAACCCCGCCTTCCATCTGCGAATTCAAAAACAGATTCAACGAACAAACGCAAACTTAGCTGCACATGAATCTATTAAAAAATTTGAAATCGTCAGCGATGTTTGGTCCATTGAAAATGGAAGCCTGACTCCTTCGCTCAAAGTTAAACGCAAGTTTTTAGAAAAAAAATACGCGACTCTTATCGAGGAAATGTATGAGTAAAATTCTCATGGTTTTACTTCTAGCAACAATTGGGTGTGCGAATCTACCTTCACGAAAAGTAGCCAGTCAACAACCAGCTGAAGTGACCTTCTACCATGCTGATTCCTGCAAAATCAATGGCTGCACTGAGACCTTGTTTTCTCTGACCACTCCAGAAGATCAGCAAGTCTTTGCTGATAACTTAAAAAGCCTGATTGAAAAATCAAAAATAGCCAAATCCGAACTCAAAAAATCAAAAAACATGGATGATCTCATCAAATTTCATCTCGGAAATTCAAGTTTAGCCGAAGGCTCCAAATTTGCGCTGGATCTTCTTGAAAAACACGGTGCTCAATCTGCGACACAAATCAATGAAGTCTTCTGGTCCATTAAAAATAATTTTCGCCCACCATTAGAGACCGATGTTCAATTATTTCACGCTCCATTATTTTTTTTAAAACTAGTTGCCTACAATTCTGTGACTCCGATTTGGTCCACTGCAGACAAGTTAAAAGATCCACAGGCATCTACATTCTGGCAGCCTCAAAATATACAAACTGCTGATACTCACAAAGGATTTGATCGCGAAAATGCCAACCATCTATCAGGCCAAGAATGCCAGTACGACAAGGCAAAAGCCGGCTATGGAGTTCACCCGGGGTTTCACATTCGGTGTGGAGAAAAAAAGTTTAAACTCAAACTCGGCGCCGAAGTTCATTCGTCGGCATTCAACTCGAGAATCTATTGGGCCTTGGGGTACAATGTACCCCTTATCGATTTCATTGAGCGTCCCATAATTGGCTACAATCGTCGATTGCTAACAGAATTCAACAGCCGGCGCATAGAAAATTTTCGATTAAAACTGGGGTCGGAAACTCTTTATAAGATCAACAATGAACACTATTACTCACCTTTTGAGTATATCTCAGAAGTGATACTGAAAGATGGCACATTGCTAACTTCGGATGAGTTTAAAATAAAACTTTTTAAGAATGCCCAACTTGAAAAACCAGAGCTCGTCTCTGAAAACTTTAATGAAAATTTTGAAAATGAAATTGCATCCATACGAATGCTACCGTCATCATATATTGAAAAGACAAAAGACGATGAAATCGGACCTTGGCGATATGATCAGCTGAAACACGCAGAACGTCGCGAGTTACGAGGCCTACAACTTTTAGCGGCATGGGTTGGAAATTTCGATATGCGTATGGATAATACCCGATTGATTCGCCAGGCTAAAACCAATGAGCTCAAACATCTTTTTTCAGATGTTGGATCAGGATTAGGTTCGTCCAACTTTCTTATGACAAAAGGATCAACACGTATTGATAAAATGAATTGGACCGTCACACGCACAATTCCTGCGACTGAAAATAGCACTGACGAGCGTGTTGAAATCAATGGCCTGATGAGTATCGAAAATAATAAGGCTTTTAGATCGATGACTTTTGAAGATGGACAATGGATGGTAACTAAAATCTGTCAATTCAGCGATGATCAACTGAAATCCTCATTGATTGCTGCAGGGTTAACTGGGGCAGAAGCTCGCTTAGCATATGAAAAATTGCTTTTTCGCCGCAATCAGATGGTGACAGATTTTCGATTAGAAACAGAACTCAAATCATGCTTCCGAGAAGCCAATGCAAAATTAAACTACAATGAAAAAAATGATGGCCCCTTCCAGGCAATCACAATAAGCGGAGAAACTGTGCAAGCCCGATCGTCTGATCACCTTTTTATTAAAAAAGGAAAACTATTTCCGCGTCAGCCCTAAAATTCTGCAAGCTCATCTGGAGCCAGAGTGTCCCCCAAAAGTATGGCATCTGATTTGCGATAGTCCCTCCTGAACACTAAAAAAACAAATCACAGGGGGATTTATGAAATTTTTGATACCAGCAATTCTATTTGCTCTCATCAGCACAACAGCTATGGCTCAATACAATGATGGCAGCGGCTATCGCCGCCGACCACAACCACCACGCTACCAAGATCCTTACAATCCAGCACCTCCACGCTACGGTCATGGCGGCGGAATCAGAGGCCCACAGTACACAACTCATTGGGATGACTTAGGTGTTAATCGCTTGCCTAAATTAGTTTCTGAAATTCAAACTATTTATGTTGGTGGACGCTTAGTGAATGAAATTTTAATCAGAGCCATTGATAATCGCGTTGATGTGGAATCCGTCCTTGCCTACCTTGCAAACGGTCAAGTTGTTCAACTTTATCATATCACTGGATCTATAAAATCAGGTCGTGAAATTCGCGGCTTTGTTGATTCTCGATATTCATTACGAATTGATCGCTTAGAAATTCGCGCCATGTCGTCAAATTTAGTTGGTTCACGAGCTCAGATGCAAGTCGCCCTCGGTTTAGCTGATTAATTCTGAGTATTTTGTTGTAAAAAAAATGACGGAATAAAAAAAGAGCCCCTTGGGCTCTTTTTTTCTATTCTGCAGTCGAAGCAGCTGGGTCTTCGCCGCCCTCTTTACACTGATAATTTTGGCGATTTTTTAAATAGCGATATCCAGAAAAAAGCTGATGCCCAATCATCAGGGCACCCAAAACATATGACTCTTTATTTGAAAACGCGCGCAAGTCTCCGGCTCCTTTTTTATCTGCCGTACCCGTGGCATATCCACTGCCGCTGACCTTTCCTGAACGCGCCAGCCAGTCTTTACCGAAGTATGTTGCTGTATTTATAAAATTAAAGAATAGCCACCCTTTTTGAAATTGGCTGTCGTTGTCTTGATTGTTCACAATGATTTCTGAGCTCACATTATGAGATAGCAATCCTGCCATCGCGATGGGCTTAATCTGTTCTGAACAATTTCTGCATGTCCATGTTCCTGATTTTTTATCCCATTCTAATTTTTTACCCAAAACCCGCCCTGTGACTTCGTGGGATAACTCATGGGTTGCAAAGCCTGAGGCCGCACCCAGCATGCCTCGCGCAAGACCACCCAGTGATAAATCTTCAGGGCAGATAACATTCCACTTGAACCGATCACTTTTAGCCTCTGCGACGGTGGGGCGATCGCCTGGGCCCTCTGTCACCAAATCACCTGCAGCACTTGGTATTTCTAAACTCACTGAATTCAGCTGTGAACCAACTGTTGGGTAGAGTTCTTTCACGGCGCAAATTTGACCTTCAATTTCTTTTTCAATCATTTTCATTTTTTGTACGGAGTCATTCGCACAAAGCTGAGTTGAGTTCGCTGGTGGTGCTAAACATTTCTTGAATATTTCAGCAGCCCTAACCGCCGAGACCTCATCTAAAATAGCCTTTTTAAATTGATAACTTCGCCAGCTGTCTCGATCGCCAGAGACTTTGAGTAGTTTCATTTTTGGATCTTGAGCCAAACAAACAGAAGGCACGCGAGAGCTAAAATAAAGATCTTTATTTGCATTCTGAATATACTGACTACTTTTGTATTCACTTTTGATATCGATGAGTAAAGCATTTATTGGTTGCCCCATATCGCGCGGAGTCCAAACGGTTTTCGATTTTATTTGTTGAGTCATTTTTTCTAAGTGCTGGCTTGAATTAAAAAATGAAGATCTCAAAATCATTTTTTCAACTTTGTCGATATCACCCGTTGAACTTTTTTTAATTTTTCGAGCCTCTTTAATCGACTGCAGCTTTTGTAAAAGTGGAGCTATCCGCGAGGCCTCCCACTTTAATTGCTGCTCTAATTCAACATCGTTCGACGCCCCAACCTGACATTTTTTTTCAATTCCTGATTGATTAAAATCCTGGATAAAGCGGATTTCGCTTAAATCTGTCATTGATTTGTTTTGAATCAATGCCGTTGAATCCTCACAGAAAAGTTTTGATTTTATTTGATCACAGGTTTGCGCACGAACAACGTTTAAACTAAAATATAAAATAACGATCCAGAAAACTTTCATTTCTGTATAATATCAAATTGGCAGCCAATCCATACTCCTAGTCTATAAACTTGCACCTTAGTCCAGTTGTCGATCGTCAATTGGCTCACGTCAAAAAGTTCGACATCACACCCTCGCTTAAAATCAATTAAACACCACATGGCTACTGAATACAGTGGCTCTCATATTGAAACATCTTGGGTTGAAATAAGAATAAAGGACGTTTTATGAAAATACTTTTAATCATGTATGTGGCACTTGTCGTACTGGCACTTTCGGGTTGTAAGTCTAAGACGGAAACGCAGGCCATTGTTCCACCCATCAGTGGGAATTGCGTCACCAGTCAAGTGGGTTGCCAATCCGGAATTTACAATACTCCTGGATATACTCCCTATATGTATAATGGTGGATACAATAATGGGTATAACAGTGGATATGGTTACACCAATTCCTATCAGTATGGCGGTGGTTATTCCAACGGGCCTTTTTACTATATGAATAATTCGGCTTATCTTTGCAATTGTGGTCCTGGATATGTGCCCACTTACAATACCTATGCGGGATTGGGTTGCGTGCAAAGTTCTAATATTGGTTCTTCTCATTATGCTTACTACTCTTGGGGAGCCAATAATAATCAATGGACGAATATCCCTCAGATTAGCAATCATGTCGGCTATCAAAACTCGGGATGCTATAATGGTGTTGTTCAATCCTGCTTAGTAGATCAACCCAGCACCTGTGCTGTCGGTTTCACGTGTCGTGCGGATTCTGCAAGCTCACGTTTGGGATTATGTCGAGCAAATTCAGCTCAAGGAACCGGAACTTATGGTCCCGTGATTCGGTAATCAGCGCCCCCTGCACTTTAATGATTCAGAGTGCTCAAAATACCCTCTCAGAATGCCGCGTAAAAGAGCCTTAATCTTCGACAGAAGAAAGGCTCCTATGCTATTTTCGACCCCATCAACACGCACTCTTTTTTTGCGTCTTTCCAATGGGGGCTTATATGTCAACTCACACAACTGATTCCAATCCTCTTTTACAAAATTTCGATCTTAAAGACCAGGCGACGCCGTTTCATTTAATTAAAACCGAGAATTACCTTCCGGCACTCAATTCTGCGTTGGCTGTCGCAAAAGAAAAGATCAGTACGATTAAGGCTCAAAAAGAAATCACTTTTGCAAACACCATTGTCGCATTGGAAGAGGCCTCTGAAAAAGTGGACACAATAGCTGGAATTTATTTTAATTTATTTTCTGCTGAAGCCAATGAACAGCACCAGGCTTTAGCGCAAGAGATATCTCAGGTTCTTTCTTCGTTTTCTTCTGATATTTCATTGGATCTTGAGCTTTTTCAAAAAATTAAGTTTGTTTATGATCATCGTCAGAAATTAAATTTAACTCCAGAACAAGACCGTCTGACCGAAAAAATGTATTTGGACTTTGCTCGAAATGGAGCACAGCTACCACCTGACAAAAAAAATCGCCTGCGCGAATTGGATCAAGAGCTTTCTATCATGAGTCCTCAATTTTCAGAGAATGTTTTAAAAGCCACCAATGCCTATGAACTTTGGATTGAAGATAAAAAAGATTTATCAGGTCTTCCCGAGGGAGCTATCGAGGCGGCGGCCATTGCAGCTGATCAAAAAGGAAAAAAAGGCCAATGGCTTTTTACGCTGAATGCCCCATCTCTTATTCCATTTTTAACTTATGCTGATAACTGCCAGTTGCGTGAAAAGTTATGGCGAGCTAGCTCCACGAAAGCCTATGGCGGAGAATTCGATAATTCAACACTTGTGAAAAAAACAATCACATTGAAAAATGAGCGCGCTCAATTGTTGGGGTACACGACATTTGCAGATTATGTCTTAGAAGAGCGCATGGCCAAAGATACAGACACCGTATTCACATTCTTAAAGCGCTTGATTGAACCATCAAAGCAGGCTGCCCAGCGTGATCTTGAAGAAGTGCAGGCCTTCCGAAATGAGCTTGAAGGCACATCTGAAATTAAACCATGGGATTTTGCGTATTACTCTGAAAAACTCAAAGAAAAAAAATATGCTTTTAATGACGAGGAACTGCGTCCTTATTTTAAATTAGAAAATGTCATTGATGGCGTTTTTCAGCATGCTCAAAAATTGTATGGATTAACATTCAAACCCATAACGGGAATTCCAGTCTATCACCCCGATGTTAAAACATTCGAAGTCCACGATCATTCAACGAATGATTACATTGGTTTATTTTATATGGATTTCTTCCCGCGCGAGACTAAAAAAGGCGGCGCTTGGATGACCAGCTACCGCGAACAAGGAACCTGGGGTGGTTCTGTGAAACGCCCGCATGTCAGTATTGTTTGTAACTTCACTAAGCCAACTCCAACAAAACCGTCGCTGCTCACGTATGACGAAGTGCAAACTTTATTTCATGAGTTCGGCCATGCCTTGCACGGTTTACTTTCAAAGTGCACTTACCGTAGCCTTTCCGGAACCAATGTGTATTGGGATTTCGTCGAGCTTCCTTCGCAAATTATGGAAAATTGGACAGGAGAAAAAGAAGGTCTGGATTTATTTGCCCGTCACTTTGAAACCAATGAACCACTGCCGACAGAACTTGTGCAAAAAATTAAAAAGGCCGCAAAGTTTCAAGCCGGCTGGATGAGTCTTCGACAGTTGTCTTATGCCTGGTTGGATATGAAGTGGCACACCACCAATCCCGAGTTGATTAAAGATGTCGATCAATTCGAAACTGAAGTCGATGATTTCACTCGCTTGCTCCCCAAAGAACCAGGAACTAACAAATCTTGTAGCTTTAGCCATATTTTTGGTGGAGGTTATGCGGCCGGTTATTATTCTTACAAGTGGGCCGAAGTTTTAGATGCCGATGCCTTTGAATTTTTCAAAGAAAAAGGCTTATTCAACGATGAGGTTGCTGCTAAATTTAAAAATAGCATTTTATCTCGTGGCGGCACGGCTCATCCGATGGATTTGTACAAAGAATTTCGTGGTCGCGAGCCAGATCCAAATTCATTGCTACGTCGTGATGGGTTGATTTAATGAAAGAACGAAAGCTCACTCTAAAGACGAATAAACGCATTGCAATTGTGTATCGTCTGCATTCGCCTTCTGCGGTTCGTTTAGCTAAAAAACTGACGATCCGTCTGAAAAAGAAGCGCTACAAAGTGTTTACAGCTCCGGAACAAAAACAAATCCCTGATACACAACTACTGATTAGCTCGAATGAGCTTAAAGAAATGGCGTTGGTGATTGTTCTTGGTGGTGATGGGACTTATTTGCGAGCGGTTCGTTTGCTGCGTGGACACTCGGTTCCGATCTTAGGATTCAATATGGGTTTCTTGGGTTTTCTAACGGCCCACTCTGTTGATGACGTTTTTGCAACTGTTGATCAGACACTTAGAAATAAAATGGTGGTGCACTCCAGGGCTCGACTTCAAGCCTATGTGCATCTGAAGTCTGGCAAAAAAATTCCATTTGCAGCCTTGAATGACATTGTGATTGAACGGGGTTCATTCTCGCAATTGATCAGCACTGCTTTGTATTTTGATGGGTCTTTAGTTAATCATATCAAGGCGGATGGTTTGATCATTTCCAGTCCAACAGGTTCAACGGCCTATAATTTAGCGGCAGGTGGCCCGATTCTGCACCCTGAAGTTCAGGCTATTGTTGTGACTGCTGTTGCCCCCCATTCACTGACGAGTCGCCCGTTGATCTTTCCAGACAATAAGAAACTTGTTTTGAAATTGAATCAACTGACCAGCGTTGCCCATCTTATTGTTGATGGACAAAAAGTTCTGGAACTTTCGCAAGAAGACGAAGTTCACATCAGTCGCAGCAGCACAGATCATCTGATGCTACGAGTGCCAGGACATAATTTTTTTAAATTACTCAAAGAAAAACTAAAGTTCGGAGACCGCTATGTTACAGGAGCTTAAAGTTTCTCAGTTTGCTATTATTGATTCACTTCATATTGAATTTCAAAATGGGCTTAATATTTTATCCGGCGAAACAGGTTCTGGTAAATCTGTTCTACTGAAAAGTCTTGGGCTTCTTATGGGTGAGAAAGCTTCCGCCGATATTATTCGCACGGGGTCCCAACAGGCCGTGGTTGAAGGTTCGTTTAATCTTAAAAAACGTACCGACATCAAACGTAAATTAATCGATGCGGGAATTGATTGCGATGACAATCAATTGATTGTTCGTCGAGTGATTGCCACCGGAGACAAATCCAAAGTTTACCTGAACGGCAGCCTCAGCACAGTGAATCAGCTTCGCGAGATGGTTGCACCGATGATTGAGGTCACGGGACCAAATGCACCCCTCATTGAGATGACGGGTCAACATGACAATCGCAATTTACTTTCAAAATCATATCATTTGGATCTTTTGGATCAGTATGCCGGGCACTGGGATAAACGAAAATCTTTTGAAGAAAAATTTCAAAGCTTACAGGCTCTTCGAACTGAAATTGCTGATTTTGAAAAACAATCTCAAAACAAATCGCAGCGTCTTGATTTTTTAAAATTTCAGTATCAAGAAATAAAAAATCTCAACTTAGACCCCGCAAATGATATGACATTGGAAGATGATATCAAACAAATGAAAAGCTCTCATCGCATTTTACAGTTTGTTGATCAGTGTGAAAATTTAGTTTACTCCGACGAAGACTCCATCTCAACCCGATTGAAATTGATTCAGAAAAAAGCCATGGAATTGTCGACTTTAGCGCCACAAATCGCAGAAAAGACGAATAAGCTCTCTGAAGCTCAAGCGATTTTGGATGATTTGATTTACGAGTTGCGACAAGATCTGAAGAAAATAAACTTGGATGCGGATAGTCTCGAAGAAAAAGAAAATCGTTTAAGCGTCATACGCAAATTGCAAAAAAAATATGGAACTGATTTAGAGATGATTCTTCAAGAATTTGATCGCATGAAAAAAGAAATTTCAGATTTAGAAAATTCTGACGAACACCTTGAAAAATTAAAAAAATCGGCAGCTCAGTTAGAGCTGGATTTAAAACATAAAGCTGAAGATTTGCATAGTGCACGTTCGAAATCAGCCATCAAACTGGTCAACGACGTCAACAAAGAGCTTTTGGATTTAAATATGAAGGGTGTTACCTTTGATATTCAAAATTCAAAATTGGATCACTTGAATTCAACAGGGCTTAGCGACGTCGAGTATTTATGTCAAATCTCCGCTAAAGATGTGAAACGCCCTATTGCCAAAGTAGCTTCTGGTGGAGAATTGTCACGTATTTTGCTTTCACTGAAAAAGTGCGTAGGCCAATCTGATTTTCCAAGAACCTATTTATTTGATGAGGTGGACACAGGAGTTTCAGGCACCACTGCCGAAAAAGTTGGTCGCAAATTAAAATCCATTGCCAAGGGCCAACAGGTAATTTGCGTGACTCATTTGCCCCAAGTGGCTGCCTGTGGAGACGTTCACTACTCGATTAATAAATCCATGAAGAAGGATTCCATATCGATGGATGTTATTGAGTTGAAAACAAAAACACGGGTCGAAGAAATAGCTCGACTTATATCGGGCGAGAAGATCACAAAAACATCTTTGGCCCATGCAGAGCAATTGCTTTCAGAAAGCCACTAAAAATTCGCACTCCTAATTCATACCTAGGCAGATCAATCCTACCCACCAAAAGCCTAGCCCAGCCTTGCGCGATCCGGCTCCTTCCTTCAATCTTAAGGGAGGAGATTATATGAAAGCATATCGATTTGTTTTTCCGCTTTTTATTTTTATTTTTTCATTACTAGCTTTACCCGATTTAGTTGAAGCTGCTATGGCTCGCAAGCGTGGTGGGAAAAGTGCTTTTGCCGGTGGTTCGATGTCTATAGGTTTTGGTATTGCTTTACATACAGCCGAACAAAATGGTTTGAATAATATGATTCGCTCAGCGAAAGCTCAACCCGGATTAAATGTGACGACCAGTGATCTTAGCTCTGGTTACGAATTCAGCGGACAATTTACATTTCGCTTTTCGAATAACTTAGTCGCCATTCAACTTCGACCATCTTATTTCACACAATCTGCATCAGGACGCGGAACCGATGGCTCCTATGATTATGACCTAACAGGTCTCACACTATTCCCGTTGGTGCGGCTTGTTCCTCTGAGTAATGACATCATCGACTTTTATCTTCAAGCAGGCATTGGATATGGAAAATTAGATGGCAGTATCACGAATGGGTCACGAAATGCAAAATTTTCAGGATCGGGTTTTGGAATGCAAGTCGGACTGGGAGCTGATTTTTGTTTGATCCCAGATCATTGCTTTGGAGTTGAAGGAAATTATCGCTACTTGCCTGTCTCGCGCAATATTGTTTCCAGCGGAACTTCCGCAACCCCTCCGTATGGTGCGACACAAGCCACATCTGATCGTGAACTTGAAGATGCCAGTGGAAATGACGTGGGCACATCTATGTCCGGAATTTCAGGTGTTTTAAATTACACTTTTATGTTTTAAGAAATTGCTCTAAGTCGACGATCTCTATGAGGTCGTCTTTCAATTTCAAAGCAATTGGTTTTTCTAACCACGTTCCCAAATTAATCGATCTCACTGTCGCCGTCCCCACCTTGAACTCGTACTCATCTTGAATATGCATATGACCAGTGACAATCAAATCAAATGGTTTTTCGGAATAGGCCTTATGAGCGTAGGCACGAATGAGAGTCCTGCCATTCTCGGAATTTTCCTGAGCATAAGCGCCAGTTCGTTTGCGACTTTTTGCACTCAGGCGCTCACCGATTGGCTTCCAGAACCAGCTAGGTAAGTAATGTCCAAAAAATTCAACCCACGGCTGGCGTACAAATGCGCGGTACTTTTGATAGGCCAAATCATCGGGATTGATAAAATCTCCGTGCTCTAAACGAACCGTCAACTGACCTATCTTAAAATAAAACTCGTTCTCATAAACGGGAATATTTAATTTCTTGGTCCAAAACACGTCCACATGGAAATCATGATTTCCTTCGAAATAGTGAACCTGACCACCAGCCAAACTAAATTTTTGAATTTCATCCACCAGTAGTTGATAGTACTGGCTAAAAGCAGATCCATTTGAAATCCAAAAATCAAAGATATCACCCAATAAAAATAGCTGATGCTCTTTGGGGTTTTGGCTCAGAAAAAACAAAAAACGCAATAGAATCTGTCCATTGCGTTCATTGATACTTTTTAAGTGGATATCAGATACAAACCAAGAGGTCACAACTAGTTCTGGTGGCTCTCTTGATTTTGTTGCTTACGACGAATAAATGCTGGCACTTCTAAAATATCACGAGCCATTTTTCGAGCCTCTTCGATTTGCTTGCCTTCATCAATCATTGTCAATTGCTCGGGATGAGCTGGCTTTTCAGTTGTTGCCGGTTGACCAACTTGTGATTCACGAAAAGCTTTCGCTTTTGCCAACAGCATGTCTCGAGCAATCTGAGAGTTCGATTGAGTGGCAGCAATCGGAGAAACTTCCGTTGAAATTTCGCTATGAGATTCAGATGTTGCTACTGGCAGTGGTGTTGTTTCTACAGTCGGAGCAGCAGCTTCATTTGTAAAAGACTTCACAGACTCTTGAACATTATTTATAGACGGAAAATGGGGTGCAGTAAATGTTGGAGCTGGCTGTTGCTGCTGTTGTGGCATTTGCTGAGGATTCATCCCATTTGCTGACTGTTGCTGATACTGCGGATTAAAGTTCTGATTAAAATTCTGCTGAAACTGTTGATTCATTAATGCTTGCTGCTGAGCCATCTGCTGAGCTGTCATTTGTTGCGACATCTGTTGTGGCATTGGCTGATTCATTGATGGTACATCAAACATAATAGACGGAGTTGAATTCAAAAAATTCTGCATAGAATTCATTGTAGGCAAACCCATGATTTTATCTTCACGAGCAAAACCTGTTGCAATCACTGTAACGTGAACTTCATCAATCAGATTTGGATCAATCACAGCACCAAAAATAATTTCTGCATCTTCACTTGCTGCTTCTGTAATTAATGTTGATGCTTCATTCACTTCATACAGTGATAAATCAGATCCACCAGTGACATTAATAATGATACCGGTTGCACCATCAATTTTTACATTTTCTAAAAGTGGTGAAGAGATTGCTTGAGTAGCGGCTTCGATAGCACGATTTTCACCTTTTGCAGAACCAGTACCCATCAATGCCAAACCTTTGTTGGCCATGACCGTGCGGATATCAGCAAAATCCAGGTTGATTAATCCACGAATGTTAATCAAATCAGAAATACCTTTAACAGCTTGAAGCAAAACTTCATCTGCTTTTTTAAATGTATCCAAAAGTGGTGTTTTCTCTGCAGAGATTGTCAGTAACTTTTGATTTGGAATAACAATCAAGGCATCCACGTTATCTTTTAACTCAGCCAATCCTGTTTCTGCGTGCTTAGTGCGTTTTTTTCCTTCGAAAGTAAATGGCTTTGTCACAACACCGATTGTTAATGCCCCTAGTTCACGAGCAATTTTTGCCACGATGGGCGCTCCGCCAGTTCCCGTTCCGCCACCCATTCCTGCGGTGACAAAAACCATGTCTGAACCTTTTAACTGTTCAACGATTTGATTGTAAGATTCGATAGCACTGCGACGACCAACATCTGGATTTGCACCTGCGCCCAAACCTTTTGTTAAATCAGCTCCCAATTGGATTTTCTGACCTGCTTTACTAGAATTCAAGGCTTGAATATCAGTATTTGCTACGACGAAATCAACTCCGTCCATACCGCCTTCGATCATCGTGGTTACTGCGTTACTACCGCCACCGCCAACGCCAACAACTTTAATATTGGCCCCGATATTTACGTTTTCTTCTAATTCAAACATTTTATCCCTCCGTAGCAAAATTTTTTGACCCGCTCCGCAGGCCGTTTAAAATAAGTCGTTAAAAAATTTCTTTACCTTTGTTGTCATTCCATCAATAGATGAATTCATATTCCCAGAAAATAATGGTTGCGTTTCTTTACGAATATAAAAGTCTTTTCTTAATTCTAAAGCATACATCAGTAAGCCAATTGCCGTTGCAAATTCGCCGCCTTTGACAACATCCTTCAAACCACCAACGGCTTTCGGATAACCTCGACGAACTGGAATATCAAAAACGAACTCACCCATCTCGACTAAGCCATCAAGACCACTGGATCCACCAGTTAATACAACACCAGATCCCAGCATCGGCTGAAGCCCGCTCATGCGAATATCATTTGCAATCATATTCAAACACTCTTCAGCCCGAGCTTCCAGAATGTGAGACAACTCTTTACGAGCTAATGTTCGCGCTTTACGACCGCCAACACCCTCAACCTCTACAATTTCTTCATCAGAAACCAAAGTGGCAACTGCACACCCGTGTTTTTTCTTTAAAGCTTCCGCGGAAATCTGCGGAGTTCGCAATCCCACAGCAACATCATGAGTGAAATGAGCTCCACCAACTGGAATGACCGATGTGTGCGCAACGCTGCCATTGATGAAATAAATAAGCTTGCTCGATCCGCCACCAATATCCGCTAAGCACACACCTAAGTTTCGCTCGTCTGACGACAAAACCGCAGTGCTTGCAGCAACCTGGTCTAAGACCAAACCAGCAACTTTGAAACCAGCTTTTTCAATACATTTTGAAATATTTGCTAATGCGGACTGACTTGCTGTCACGATATGAACATTGGCTTCCAAGCGAACACCTGACATACCGATGGGATCTGAAATACCATCCTGAGTATCAATTTTATACTCACGAGGAATCACATGGATAACTGTTCGATCCGCTGGAACAATCACGGCTTTTGCCGCCTCGATCACGCGCTCGATATCTTGAGTCATCACTTCTTTATTTTTAACAGCAACCATCCCTTTGGAGTCAAAAGAATGAATGTGAGAACCACTGACTGAAACCCAAACTTCGTTTGTCGTGTAGCCAGACATCAATTCAGCTTCTTCTTTGGCTTTTCTAATAGATTCAGTTGTGGCCTCAATGTTGACAACAACACCCTGCTTTAATCCAACATTGGGAGCTGTACCAACACCCACAACTTCAATTTCACCTTCAGGATTAACGGAACTAAATATTAATTTTACAGAAGAGGATCCAATATCAAGACTAGCTAATATGGGGCCATTTTTAACGGAACTGTGTGAAGTACTCATCCTTAAGTCCTTTAGACTATTAAAGTCTTTGGTGAAATCCTTAGTACGATTTGAACTCAAGCCGGCTGTCCTATCGTTTCCAGCATTTCAATGCAGAAACAGTGTTGTCGTTACATGTTGATCATCGTGTTGCAAATCAAAAAGACAACTGTCATCCAGACTGATGTCCCTATGACTAAAGCTTAGGAGTCTTAATGCAACCTGACAAGAACTTTTTTGGATAGATTTGCGTCTATGACGCGCGCCTTAAGATCACGATTTTCGAGGTAATCGATCACTTGTGAGACTCTCGAAGATTTTAATTCAAACTGATCTTCACCATATTTTATTTTCATATCGGACTGAAGCAAACTAATCCAGTATCCATCTTTTTTATCGTATCCCAACTCTGCAACATAGGACGGTTGAAGTTTGCCAACCTCTGGCAAGGATTTCAAAATGGCGATGGCACCCTCACGAATTTTTTGATTTTTTAGAAACTGGTCACCCCGAACAATGACTACGCCTGGCGCTTGCTTTGAGTCCACTCGTTTTAAAATTTGCGCCGACTCTGTTACCGGAAAAAATTCAGTAGCCCCATGAGATTCTCGAGTCTGAATCAAGTAGGCAATTTCATGAGGGACCAGCTCAACTTCTAATCCCGATGGCCAAGCTCTGGAAATTCGAAATTCTGAAATCCATTTTTCATTTTTTAAAATTTCTGAAACTTTTTTCAGAGGGAATTTCCAAAGAGACTGCCCCTTAAATTGCGTCATTTTTTCATTAACGCTTTCTACATAGGGTTTAATAAATAATTTTTGCGAAGCCTTGACTGAAATCTTAATATCAATTTCATCAATCATAAAAAAATCTCGCTGATCTAAAGAATAAACTGATAGATAAACCACTGCCGGCAACAGTACAAACGAGGCCAATACTTTTAAGAATCGATCGAATTTAAAATGAAGCGTCTTCACCAGTGTAGTTTATTTGAAAATACTCTTTGCAGCATCAATTGCATTGAAACAACTAACCAAGCTAGACCTAAGGCCAATCCAAGACGGTCATGTCCACTGCCCCAATCGCACCACTTCCGTCTGCAATTCAACACTTTTTTGCTGAAGAACAGTTCTTTTCACATGAGATATAACATTCCAGACATCGGTTGCCGTTGCCTTCTTTAAATTAACGATAAAATTCGCATGCTTTAACGACACTTGAGCGTCACCAATACAGAACCCTTTTAATCCACACTGATCAATCAACTGTGCCGCCTTTGCGTTATCAGGATTTCTAAAAACAGATCCACAACTGGGCATGTCCAACGGCTGCTTGGTTAAGCGAATCTTATTGGCTTCGCGAACTTTTAGAATAACATCTTTATCTTGCACCAAGGGCCAACTGATTTGAGCTCGAACAATGACTCCTGGCTGCCATCCATCGCAGTGTCTATAAGAAATCTGCAACTTTTCCTTTGAAATTCTTCTAGTCTGACCATCAAAATCCATAACATCTATCCAGGTCACAAAATCCATAAATTCTCGAGGGGAAAAGTTTTCAGCAACACCAGCATTCATCACCACGCCGCCACCAACATCACCGGGAAGACCTGCTAAAAATAAAGCCGGAGCCAATTGATTCTTCAAAAATAATTTAAGCAACTCAGATTTTGCCGTGCCCGCAAGACATTCTATAACCAATTGATTATTTTCAATTTTCGATTCAATAGCCGAAAGTCGCCGCAAACAAATTGTTAAACCTCGAATTCCCCGATCGGCTATCAAGACATTCGAGCCCCCGCTAAATACCGTTATGGGCCAATTGTTATTTTTTGCTTCTTGAAATGCGGCCCTAAGCTCGTCCATCGAGGTGGGTAAGCAAAAATGATCGGCATCCCCTCCGATCATCCAGGATGTGTATTCAGCCAAATTAACGTTGCTTAAGATTTTCAAGAATTTCCATTCCCAATTTCCAACCATCACCGGCACCCAATGTTAAAAAAACATCGCCGATTTTAAGTTCATTCAAAATAGTTTTCATCAGATCATTATTCTTTGGCACATATTGCTTATGATCTGCCAAAACTTCACCTGTCAATTTTTCAGAGGTGATTCCAGGAATGGGCTGCTCCCCTGCGGAATAAATATCACCTAAAAACAAAAAATCTGCCTGAGAAAAGCAGGCTTTATAATCGCTCCAACAGTGCTCAGTCCGAGAATAACGATGGGGTTGAAAATAGACAACAACACGATTTTTTTCATATTTTTCTTTGAAGGCTTGCAAAACAGCTCGAACCTCCGTGGGATGATGTCCGTAGTCATCGTATACTCGCACACCGGAAGCCTCTCCCTTGTAATGAAAGCGACGATCCACACCCTCAAACTTTTCCAAACCGTGAGCACAATCTTCAAAGCTAATTCCCGCAGCCATTCCCGCAGCGATGCTGGCCGCCGCATTCAAGGCATTGTGTCGTCCAGGAATACTCAGTTTAAAATTTCCTAATAATTTTTTTTCTTTATCTCCCGCAAGAAATAACTTGTACTGACCCTTTTCACCCTCGATCACATAATCATTTTTAGGATCAAAACCATAATACATGATTCGCTTTGGATAATTTTGAAAAATTTCACGAATAACAGGATCATCTCCACAAACAATCATCATCCCGTAAAATGGAATGCGATTGGCGAATTCAAAAAAAGCACGCTTCAAATTCTCGAAAGTTTTATAATGATCCATATGGTCGGAATCAATATTGGTAATAATGGCAATTTCTGGCGAAAGCTTGTTAAAGCTTCCATCGCTTTCATCGGCTTCTGCAATCAACCATTCACCAGAACCCAAAAGCGCCGTTGATTTTATTCTCTCGAATCTTCCACCAACAACAATAGTTGGATTCAAATTGGCTTCCAAAAAAACCGAAGAAATCAAACTGGTCGTTGTGGTTTTTCCATGAGTCCCTGCTACAGCAATTCCACGTTTCAGCAACATAATTTCAGCGAGCGCTTCAGCTCGAGGGATCAACGGAATTTGTTTTGCTCGGGCTTCAATGATTTCAGGATTCGTAAAGGGGATGGCACTTGAATAAACCACCACATCAGCAGAACCAACATGACTTTGATGATGTCCTTTAAAAACCTTCACGCCCAACAGCCTCAAGCGTTCGGTATTAGCATTTTCTCCCGCATCAGATCCCGTAACCGTTGCACCAATATTATAAAGCAACTCGGCCAACCCGCACATTCCAATGCCACCAATACCAATAAAATGAAACTTTGCACTTTCTAATTTCATAAGCCTATTTCTTTAAAAATATCATCTGCAATTCTGTCTGCAGCATTCGCTGACGACATTTGCTGTAAATTTTTAATCATTGTGTCACGAATAACTAAATCTGTCATGAGTTGATTCACAATTTGCTTCAACACTTCTGGCTGAAATTCTTTTTGTAAAATCATGAAGCCTGCATTATTTTTTAAAAGAGCTTCCGCATTTTTTTGCTGATGGTTGTCCGCTGCTGGCAATGGAACCACTATGGGGATCACACCAAAACATGCAGCTTCGGCAATGGTGCTGGCTCCACCTCGACAAAACTGCACATCTGATTTTTGATAGTACTCAGGCATATTGTAAATAAATTCATGAACTTCAACACAGGACAATCCTGCGTACTTTTTTTTCATATTTTCAAAATCAGCAGGTCCCGTCTGATGCACCAAATGGATTTTATCCTGCAGTTGAGGGTTTTGAATCAGTAAATCTGAAATTTGTTGATTCAAAAAAAGCGAACCCTGACTGCCACCAAAACACAAAATACGAAACTTGGACGACATCGGTTTGGGTAAATTTCGACCCAATTCAATTTCTTGACGCAGCGGCATCCCCACAATCTGAGTTTGTTGAGATTTTAAAAATCTCTCGGCCTCAGAAAAAACCAAATAGGCTTTCTTAACAAAATAGGACAACAAGCGATTAGCCATTCCAGGGTGAGCATTGGGCTCCCACAGTGCCGTGGGTACATTCATCAATGCGGCCGCCAGTAAAAATGGTGCCGACGCATAACCCCCAACCCCAAGAACATACAATGGTCGATACTGTTTAATCAGTCGCACAGACTGAAAAAATCCATAAACAATTGCAAACACTGTTTTTAATTTTAAAATTGGATTTCCTGAAAAGTTAAGCTTTCCACTTTGAATCAAATGGAGTTCTAACTTTTCTTTGTCCATAATTTTTTGTTCTAATCCCTGACTGGTTCCCACAAACCGCACTGCAATCTGGGGATTTTTACGTTGGATAGCTCGTCCGATGGCAATAGCGGGGTAGATATGACCACCTGTACCGCCGCCAGCAATCATGATACACGATTTAGTTTTCATGCATTTCTACATTAAGAATAATTCCAAAAAGAAAACTCAGAATAATCAACGAACTTCCACCATAACTTAAAAATGGCATGGTCAGCCCCTTTGTTGGCAACAAACCCATAACAACTCCGCAATTGATAAAAACTGAAATTGCAAAAGTTAAAACCAGTCCCAATACCAGCGTTTTCCTAAATTGATCCGCTGTTTTGATTGCAATTTGGAATCCACGAAAAATAACAAAAATATACAACCCTAATAAGGCCATTAAACCCAAAAATCCCATCTCTTCACTGAAAACAGCTATTGTAAAATCCGTATGGGCTTCTGGTAAAAAGAAGAGCTTACCCTGTCCTTGACCTAATCCCTGACCGCTTAATCCACCTGAGTGAACTGAAAGCATACTTTGAATCACTTGAAAACCCTTCTGTGCCGGATCAGACCAAGGATCAAGAAAAGCTTGCACTCGTGCACGTCGATAAGGCGAATGCCAAATAATAAAATAAAGAGCCGGTAATGCAGCCAACCCCGTCAACACCAACCATTTTAAATTCATACCAAACGTGAATAATAAGGCCGTAGCCACCAACCCGATAATCATAAAACTACCAAAATCAGGTTGTTTCAACAGCAGCGCCATTGGCAAAGTGATGATTAAAAAGATCCATCCCCATTTTACTTTTTTAAGATGATTTTGATGACGACAAACCAGACTAGCAAAAAGAAAACTAAAAGCTATTTTTAATAATTCTGAGGGCTCAAAACGAATTCCAAAGGGCAATTGAATCCATCTCAGTGCTCCACCAACACGCACACCCAATCCTGGAATGAACGTTGCCACAAGCAAAACAAAAGATACCGGCCAAATAACCCAACCCCATTTGCGAATTAATTCTGGAGGAATTTGCACTGCAGAAAACAAGACAAACCCAGCTAAGATTGTAAATACCAACTGGCGCTTGAAAAAATAAAGACCGTCTCCGTAGGATTCGGTCGCAAAGATGTAACTGGAACTGTAAACTTGAACTAGCCCTATACCAAAAAGGGCCACAATGGATAAAAACAAACTAGAAGATAAAAATTTGGTCTTCAAGGGACCTCAATGTCATTTAAGGGTCATTTAAATTTTTTAACGATCTCCTTAAAATAATCGCCTCTCTCGGCATAGCTGTCAAACATATCAAAGCTTGAACACCCCGGTGACATCAGAACAACATCTGCGATCCTAGACTTTTGGTAAGCTATTAAAATGGCTTCTTCAAAAGTTCCTATCAGATAGGTCTCTGAAAAATCACCCAAATCACGATTGATGCGCTCTTTGGCCTCGCCCACCAAAATCAGTGTCTTCACTTTGCGTTTCACAATATTGCGAAGAGGCTCATAGTTTAGGTTTGTATCTTTACCACCAGCAATCAAAATGACATTCTCATCAAAACAATCCAATGCACGCAAAACCGCATGAACGTTTGTCGCCTTTGAATCATTGTAAAACAACACTCCGCCAACTTTTCGCACATACTCTAACCGGTGCTTTAAACCTAAGAAACTATCGATCACTTTTTGAACAGCTTCATGAGTTGCGCCATACTCACGCGCCAAAAGCAATGCCGCCATAATATTTTCGATAGAATGCTTGCCCTTCATTTTGATATTTTTAATCGAGAATGTTTCTATTTCAGGTCCGGTGCGCACGCGCAACTCGTCACCCACATTCACCGCACCACCAATATTCATAATTTGTGGCTCCAAAGCAGGCTTTCGTGAGAAGTAAAAAATACGTCCTCGCTGAACTGCTGGATCACGCGCCAACTCAACCACAGCATTATCATCGGCATTCAAAATAGACGTCGATGCTTGACTTGTATTTTTAAAAATACGACGTTTTGCATTCACGTATTCTTCCATGGAACGATAACGATCCAAATGGTTTTCGGCTAAATTTGTAAACACGATATTTGCCGGAGAAAATTCATTGCAATGCTCGAGCATAAAACTAGAAACTTCTGCAATCACAACTTTGGCTTTCTTATCCTGCAAGAGGTAGTTGGTAATTGGATTTTCATTAGAGCCACCAACCCAAACCTCAACTCCACTTTCCTTCAACATAGATTCCGCAATACGCGCAACTAATGTTTTACCATTCGTTCCTGTCACGCCAACAATAGGCTCTTGAATAAACTGGGACGAAAATTCAAACTCACCAGTAATCTTAATGCCCTGCTGACGAGCGTATTCAAAAATTTTCAAATGGGGAGCCACTCCCGGAGACAAAATCACCAGATCTTGAGAAAGAAAAGTTTTTGGTGAATGAGATCCCAATTCAAATTTAATATTGGTGTACCCATCCAATTGCTCCAACGTGTTTGCCAACTCAGGTTTTGACTTGTGATCGGTGACTGTCACCTGAGCTTCATGCTTGGTTAAAAACTTAGCTAAGGAGACGCCTGTTTTACCAAGGCCTACGATTAAAATTTTCTTGTCTTTTAGGTCAGCAACATTTTTCCACATAAATCGGTCCTTTTTTTAAATTATTATCTTAATTTTAAAGTCGCCAAACTCAGCACGGCTAACAAAATTGAAATGATCCAAAAACGCACGATGATCTTTGTCTCGGTCATTCCACCCAGCTCAAAATGATGATGAATTGGAGCCATTTTAAAAATTCGTTTTCCGGTCAATTTAAATGAAATCACCTGAGTGATCACAGAAAGGGCTTCCACCACAAAAATCCCGCCTAGCAAAACCATTAAAATTTCATTCTTGGTGAATACGGCCATCGAACCTAGAAAGCCACCTAAACTTAAACTGCCCACGTCTCCCATAAAAACTTGAGCGGGATATGTATTAAACCATAGAAATCCCAAACCTCCCGCAACCATAGCTGCTGCCAGTGGCGCTAATTCTCCTGCTCCACTGACATGAGGAATTTGCAAATAACTAGCAATAGAGGCATGTCCCACAATATAAGAAAACAATCCCAAAGTTGTCGCCGCGACAATCACTGGAACAATAGCTAAACCATCCAACCCATCTGTCAGGTTCACCGCATTCGCTGTGCCGACAATAACCATCCCGCCAAATAAGGCGTAGTAAAATCCCAAATCAAATGCCAGAGATTTCACAAATGGAACGGAGATCACAGTGCTGAGATTGTAATACTGAATCAATACAGCCAATGTCGCGATCGCAATAAAAAATTCTCCGACTAATCGAACTTTTCCGGATAGGCCCTTTGAATTCTTCTTTGATACTTTAAGATAATCATCCAAGTATCCAATCAATCCAAAACCCCAGGTAATTAAGACGGATCCAATCACCAGTGGATTCATCACATCAATCCATAAAACTAACGGAACCAATGTGCTCAGCAGAATCAACCAACCACCCATCGTCGGTGTACCGGCTTTTTTCTTATGCGTTTGTGGTCCATCATCACGAATGGATTGGCCAAAATGCTTTTCCTTTAATTTTTGGATAAACTTGGGGCCCCAAATCAAACACAGAAAAAATCCCGTGAAAAACGCGATAAAAGTACGAACAGTAATGTAACGAAAAACATTGAATGCCGAGAATTGATCGGCAAGCGAATAAAGCCATTGATAAACCATTTGGACAGTTCTAGCACACCCCCGTGTCAAAACTCAAGAAAAATTTTCTAAGTGTTTGAAATGACTATTGATTTTTACTGTTTGTTGCGTGTATGTTGCCAGTCATGAAAACCACAAAAAAACGCACAAATAAAGAGCTCAAAAACTTTTCACTTGGAAAAAAAAGCACAGATTACCCAACAACATATTCCCCAAAGCTGTTGGAAGCTTTCGCCAATAAAAATCCTTCTCACATCGCTTGGACCACATTTGTCTGTACGGAATTCACATCCCTTTGCCCTAAGACGGGACAACCTGACTTTGCTAAAATATTTATAAATTATATTGCTGACGAAAAAATGGTCGAAAGCAAATCTTTGAAGTTGTATTTGTATAGCTTTCGCAACCATGGTGATTTCCATGAAGATTGTATTCAAACCATTTGCAATGACTTAGTCCATTTGATGAACCCGCGCTTTATCGAAGTTATTGGCGAATTCACTCCGCGCGGAGGAATAGCGATTTTTCCATATGCTTCAGCATCCAATGAGGACGAAGTTTTTCAAGATTTGCGCAGTGAACGCCTGTTTGGTTATGCCCCTGGTAAATATTCTGTAAAACTTGAGCGCGTGTATTAAGAAGTCAGGCTCTGCACAATTGCTTGAATCAATGCTTGGCCCCGCATTGATTTTCTAAATTCGGATTTATATATCAGACACATCCGATCATGAAATTCCGGAGCCTCTTTGATAGTAATAATATTTTGATCACTCAAGGCTCTGATCACCCGTTCGGGTAATATTCCACAACCGGCGCCACTATTAACAAGCTGTGAAATCACCTCCAAGCTTGATGACTCTATGATGCGGGTGAAGCGAATTCCCTTCTTTTGCAACTTTCGGAGTAAATCTTGGGTTTGAAGCAAACTTGGCTCAACAATGAGAACGTCCGGATTTACACAGTTCTTCGCCCTCCACAAGGTGACTCGGTCTTTAGAAATTTCCTTGATGATCAAATCAGGATGCGCGATCGGATTCACAACAAAAGCGGCATCTAATTTTTGACTGATAACATCCTCGGCCAGATGACGAGACAGGGCGTGCGAAAATTGCAAGTTGATGGCTGGATACTTCTGTAAAAAATTGGGAACAAAATGTGACAGTGTGTACTGAGCAACAGCGGTGTGACAGCCAAAACGAATTGTACCGGAAACCTCTTGAACTTCATTCTGGGCTGCCAGAACCACAGCATTCCATTTTTCTATGAGTTCAATGGCCTGATCAGCTAGTCGTTGCCCTGACCGAGTCAGCGAAACCCCTTTTTTACTTCGAATAAAAAGGACGGTCTTGGTTTCAGCCTCAAGGCGCTTTAAACAATGACTGAGTGCTGGCTGAGTGACTCCCAGACGTTCGGCCGCGCGAGTTAGATGTAAGCTTTTTGCAACTTCAACAAAATATTTTAGATCAGTCTGGTTTATCATTAATATTATTTATCATATGTTTAAAAATTATTCATTATATTAATATTAAAAATCTGCTTAAAAGGACTTTACCTTAAAGGAGGTTCTTATGAAAACTCTCATGCTTTTAATTACGATGGTTCTGGTCATGACCCAGGCAGCGCAAGCAGATATCATTGAAAAAGTGATCTCGAAACAAATTTATAATACCGTCATGGTTATCAACGAAGATACCTACGTCTTCAATGTCAATGGCTATGCATGCCAATGGCCCGGCCTTCGAATTGCTCGCCACCAAGTCAATGCTCAGCTCAATCACTTGGATAAGTTTGGAAGTGATGCAAATTATTTAGCAATGGGAATACAAAATCCTGATCATCAGTTTTGCCATACGACGCGCGAAAAGGCCTTTGGAAAAGAACTCGTTCCAAATGCCGAATTACCAATTAAAGTCACTCGCGTCCTCGATATTCGAAGGCATGACAATGGCGATACGTACTTACAAGAATCGATTACTGTAGAAATCAATGACCGCACCGTTGAATCAATTGCCCAAGTCCCCCTTTCATTAACTAAGGATAACAAATGACAATCAATCGCAGAAATTTAATTCGAAATGGTTTGATCTCCACTGCAGCATTATTAACAGTACCTCTAAAGCTCAATGCTGCAAATCAGTGCCTCAAAGAAAAAACCCCACCCCAAGTTGAAGGACCATTCTATCCAGTCGTCGATCAAATCGACACAGATGCTGATTTGATTCAATTAAGTGGTGGAACACAAATAGCAAAAGGGGAAGTTGTCATTGTCGAAGGCATTGTCACTGATCAAAATTGCAAACCAGTTCCCGGCACCTTGGTTGAAATTTGGCAAGCCTGTGACTCTGGTCGCTATAACCATCCATCTGATCCCAATAGCGCCCCGCTTGATCCACACTTTCAATATTGGGGAAAGTCTGTCACGGATATGCAGGGTCTGTATCGCTTCCGGACAATTATTCCTGGCGCCTATCCAGCGGATACGAACTGGGTACGACCGCCGCATATTCATTTTAAAGTTTCACGCTTAGGCTATATTGAATTAATCACTCAGATGTATTTCTCTGGTAATATCCTGAATAATCAAGATCTCATTTTGAAAAGATTGAAAAAATCAGACCAGGAAAAAGTCATTGTGAGCTTTCAACATGTGAAAGATTCTCCTCATTCGGTGGGTGTATTTAATATTCAAATTGAGAAGATCTAACTATTTCTTTTTCCAGTCGATGGGATCAAGACACTCTATAAATCGCTCGGTGGCAGCACCGCGCGATCCTTTAACCACAACAATATCCCCAGGACTTATTGATTGGGCCAACTTTGCACCCATTTCTAAGGTGAAATCCGAATTTAAAACAGTCACTCCTGAAAACTTTGCCCGAGCAATACCTTCGGCGACGAACTTATAATCTTCTCCGATAAAATAAAGCTCACTAAATCCGGCCTGCGCCATTTTCATTCCCAACTTGATGTGAGCCTCTGGGGATTCTTCGCCTAATTCTTTCATTTGACCGAAGGCCCCTATTTTTTTACCTGTATTTTTTAAAAGTGGAATGTTTTCTAAAAGAGCATCCATGCTATCTGGGTTGGCGTTGTAACCGTCAAATAAAACATCGGCACCAAGATTGGTTTTAATAAACTGATTTCGTCCCCAGGCTGTGTGGCACTTTTCAAGTGCCTTCCAAATTTTTTCAACTGGCATATTGCAAACATAGGCAATCGTTGCGGCAGCCATTAAATTTCCTAAATTTTGTTTTCCAAAGACGGGAACTTCAGCAGATCCTTTTCGATCTGCAATTGTCCCCGTAATTTTCATGGTGGCCATACTCAATTCTTCAATTTTAAAATAAACATCGGCTTTGTCATTGTTTGCAGAAAACGACAACATCCGAGAAGCAGGATATTTTTTTGCAACTGGATACATCATATCGAATGTCCAGTCTTGATCTTGATTAAAAATCCGTATCGTATCTTCGCGAGAATCCATATAAATTTCGCTCTTCGCTTTTGCAATATTCGCCAATCCACCCATAGGCCCCATATGTGCCGAACCAACCATCGTGCAGACAACAATATCGGGATCTGCAATTTGAACAAGTTTCGTGATTTCACCTGGATGATTCATTCCCATTTCGACAACTGCAAATTCAACATCAGCATCAATTTGCAGAAGGGTCAGCGGCACCCCCCAGTGATTGTTAAAGCTACCTTGATTATAATGAGTTTTTTTGAATGAACTGAGTATTTGAGCAGTAAATTCTTTGGTGGTTGTCTTACCGTTAGACCCTGTAATTCCAATAATTTTTGCCTTTAATGTTTTTCGATACTGATGGGAAAAGTCTTGTAATGCTTTTAGCGTGTCATCAACTTTGATGATACTGACTTTGGATTTCAAATTTTCGAATTTTGGCTCGAGATGATGAACAATCAAAGCGGCTGCTCCTTGCTTCACCGCTAAATCCAAAAATTGGTGCGCATCAAAGGTGTCTCCTTTGAGGGCGATAAATATTTTTCCTGTTAAATCCGTCCGTGTGTCAGTTCCAATTTCATGGAATTCATTTTTGAAGGTCGACAAAAGTTTGCCATTTGTCCATTGAACAACATCCGCCAATTTCCACTTCATACTTGATCCTTTAAATATTTCTGGGCCACTTCCACATCACTGAAATGAATCTTTTCAGTCCCGATAATTTGATAATCTTCGTGCCCTTTTCCTGCGATCAAAACCACATCGTCAATAGTTGCCAACCGAATAGCAGCCGCGATGGCTTTCTCGCGGTCAGGTTCGATAAGAAATTTCTTAAAATCGTCTTCGATTCCTCGCTGAATATCAGCAATAATGGTCATTGGATCCTCGGTGCGAGGATTATCTGAAGTCACAAATACAAAGTCGCTCAACTCCGTGGCTATTTTTGCCATCAAGGGGCGCTTTATTTTATCACGATCTCCGCCACAACCAAAAACGGTAATCACTTTACTTTTTTTACGACTCTGGCTGCGCACCTCATGCAGAGATTTCAAAACATTCTCGAGGGCATCCGGAGTATGTGCATAATCCACAAAAACAGTTTTTAGGGACGCGGTCATGACCTTTTGAAGTCGTCCAGGCACTCCATAAAAACTCGTTAATGCGTGAATCGATTGATCCAAAGAAACACCTGCAGAAATAGCAGCCACCATACTGGCCACACAATTCGAGATCATGTGATTTCCCGAAAATGGAACCTTCACTGTGTACTGCTCCATCGGAGTTTTTAATTCAAACTCAGTTTCGCTGAAATTCATTTTTAAAATTTTATACTGAAAATCCGATTCTCGTTGTCCAAAAGTCCACGTCACAGCCGTGTCTGCAACTTTCAACTTACGGCCATAAGAATCATCCATATTTACAACTGCAAATGTTGGTTTTTTGTTTGTCTCCCAAAGCATTTCTGTAAACAAACGCTGTTTCGCACCAAAATAATTATCCATCGACTGATGATAATCCAAATGATCCAAAGTCAAATTTGTAAAAATAACGGTATTGAAATGAACACTAGCTGCACGTTTTTGATCCAGGGCATGTGAAGAGACCTCCATAGCAACAGCAATGGCACCAGCATCTACAAACTGTCGGAGTCGATGTTGAAGCGTCAATGGATCCGGAGTCGTCATGTCGGAGGTCCACACCTCGTTTCCAACACGGTGATTGACAGTCCCCATCACACCACAACTTTTGTGGTGAAAATTTAAAATATGTTCTAAAAAATAAGTGATTGAAGTCTTTCCATTTGTGCCCGTCACACCAAAACAAAAAAGCTGCTCCGAAGGAAAACCATAAAAAATAGCCGCCAATTGATCTAAGGCAACTCTGGAGTCGACGACCTCAAGTACTTTTCCGGTAAAACTTGCTGGAATATTGCTTTTGTTTTCAACAACTAGAGCCGCAGCACCATTTTCCACAGCTTGAGTCAGAAATTCATGACCATCAGATTTGAATCCCTTAATAGCTACAAATACGCTGCCACTGATGACTTGCCGTGCATTAAAAAAAATACCGCTGACTTCTGGCTCGTTCGAATCTGCAAGTTCCTCAACAGAAATCGATTTTGCGTCAAAATATGAAAATAACTGCTGCAGTTTCATTGGAATTTAGACTAATATTTGATTTTAAAACTAACAACCTTAAATTAAGAAATTATGTCTAAACAAATGCGTTCTTGCGGCCCTCTACAAGCTATCGAATTTTTTGAAAATCCGGACGGAAAGTGGATTGTGCTATTCCATGGATTTGGCGCCGACGCTTCGGATTTAGCAGGCCTCAAAGATCATTTTAATTTTTCTCCGACTTGTAATTGGCTATTTCCAAATGGTCCCTTATCAGTTCCGATTGGTTCTGGTTGGACCGGTCGCGCTTGGTGGTCTATTCGCATGAATGAACTTTCTCCGGATCTGGATTGGAGCACACTTCGCCCTAATGGTTTAGATCAAGCCGTTGCTACGGTATTAAAAATGATCACCTCCATGAAGTTTGAATGGAAAAACTTGATCCTCGGTGGATTTTCTCAGGGCGCTATGCTGGCAACCGAAGTTTTTTTAAAAGCTCCCGAAAACCCAGCTGGACTAATTTGTCTTTCAGGAACATTGCTAAGCCAAGATAAATGGGCCGAACTCGCTCCTCAACGAAAAGGGTGCACTGTTTTCATGTCTCACGGCGAATCCGATCAAGTCTTGCCTTCGAAGGGTTCTTTGCGTCTGCAAAAATTTTTTGAAGACAACGGAATTAAAACTCAATTTGTTTCATTTCGCGGTGGCCATGAAATTCCAATTTCGGTGCTTCAGAAAATGAGTACGTACATAAAGGAACGCCTATAAATGAACTATGCGATTGAAACTAATGATTTAGGCCGAACCTATAAAACCTATTCTAAAAAAGAAGGCCTTCTGAATTCATTCAAAGGTTTTTACAGCCGCGAGTATACCGAGAAAATCGCTCTTAAAGGAGCGACTTTGCAACTTGAGGCCGGAAAAATAGTCGGACTCGTCGGAGCCAATGGCGCAGGCAAAACAACTCTTCTAAAAATTCTTTCGGGTTTGATTTATCCAACTTCGGGAACTGCAACCGTTTTGGGTTTTGAACCGTGGCGCCGTCAAAATGAATTTCTCAAGCAAATCAGTATTTTGCTGGGACAAAAAAATCAATTATGGTGGGATATTACTCCTCGAGATTCTTACTCTCTGCTTGGAAAAATTTATGACCTGGATTTGAATAAATCCAGAGCTCGAGTGAACGAACTGGCGCATCTTTTAAAATGCACTCATGTTCTGGACACACAACTGCGACGTCTGAGCCTCGGCGAAAGAATGAAAATGGAAATCATTGGATCCCTTTTGCATTCTCCGAAAGTTTTATTTTTAGATGAACCCACAATTGGTTTAGATATTGTTGCTCAGGCGGCTATTCGAGATTTTTTACAAGTCTACGTTCAGGAATACAAACCGGCGATTATCCTGACTTCGCATTACATGGATGATATTGCACAGCTAGCTGATCAGCTCTTGCTGATGTCACAAGGTCAGTTGGTTTATAACGGCACAGTGGATGAATTCATGCAGACCTCCGATTTAAAGAAAAAATTGATTTATCGATTTAAAAATTCAATGCAAGAAAACGAAAAGATTTTTAATTCACAGGAACTGTCTGCTGTTTTAGCGGAAATTGTAGCTGAAGGTGATATTGTCGATATTAAAGTTGAAGAGGTTAATTTTGAAGAAGTCATTCGTCGCTTTTTGGCGACGGAATCTAGCCCTCTGTAATTTGGGAATTGCCACCAATTTAGAGTATAGATTTAATTTTATTGTCGATGCTTTTGTTCAACCGATACTCACGGTTGGTATCGAAGTATTGCTATGGCTTGCCATATTCAAAACTGCAGAATCTGCGCAAATTGGCGGATTCGGCAAAGAATCTTATTTGGCTTATGCTGTGTGGGCACCATTTCTGGGTCGTATTGCCATCAGCTGGATGTATGAATCTATGATGGTCGAAGAGGTTGGATCCGGCTCTATCAACACGATACTTTCGCGCCCATTGAGTTTTTATGAATACTACCTCAGTCAAATGATGGGTTATAAACTTGTCACAACGGTCTTTTCATTGTTAGTTCCAGTTGCCGCCAGTATTTATTTCAAGCTTCCTGTTTTTTATGACCGCTTACCTGCAGCTTTGTTGCTGGTTATCTATTACCTGTTTTTAGTTCACACAATGAGTTTTATTATTTCAACGTTGGGATTTTTTCTGACTCGTGTTCGCTCATTCACGTTGGTTAAAAACTTAACTCTTTGGCTTTTGAGCGGCGAACTTGTGCCAATCGACTTGATGCCTTTAGCCATGCAGAAGTTTTTCCTGATGCTCCCTTTTTCATCGGGAGTTTATATTCCACTGGCCTACATTACGGGACGATCTGATTCTTCGATGCTTTTTCAGGGCTTTCAGAATGTCACAATTTCATTGGCTATCGCTGGAGTTTTTAGTTATTTTTTCTGGAAGCGCGGTTTGCATGAATACACAGGAACTGGTGCCTGATGTTTCATAATTTTCTAGTCATTGTTAAAAAATATTTTGGACTTTATCAGGCTTTTTTTAAAGTGAGTCTAGTTGCTGATCTCGAGTATCGGCTTAATTTTGTTCTTTTGGTGTGTGCTGAGTTTATTTGGTATTCAACTCAATTGATTCTTTTTGAAGTGATCTATAGACACACAAAAATTGTCGGTGAATGGAACCTAGATCAAATGCGTGTGTTTATTTTCTTAGTATTATTTGTGGATTCAATTTACATGATACTTTGGGATACAAATCTGAGTAATTTTACGGACAATGTTCGTAAAGGCACGTTGGACTTACTTTTAGTAAAGCCCGTAAATTCTATCTTTATGTTGAGCTCACAAAAAATTTCAATTTCGCACCTACCTTGTCTTTTTGTTACAGGAATAGGTTTTATTTGGGCTCTGACCAATATTCCGGATTTTCAATGGCTGAAGCTCTTCTGGCTCCTTATTCTGATTCCGGCGGGACTCTCAGTTATTTTTGTGGGTCGATACGCTCTTAATTGCTCGGCCATCATTTTTACTCGAGCTGATTTTCTGCAATACGTATGGTATTCGATGTTTCGTCTTGGACTCCGGCCCGATGCGATCTATTCCGGATTCTTAAGATTTATTCTGATTTTTCTTATTCCATTTGCAATGATAGCGTCTATTCCTGCGCGGGTTTTACTTGAACCCTTTTCACCATGGATGCTGGTTTGGGCCGTTGTGATGCCTGTTATTTTAGTCTACAGTTTAAAAAAATACTGGGCGTACTGTTTACGCCAGTACTCAAGCGCCAGCAGTTAGTTCCAGACTCACTCTTTTAAATAGACAGTCATATTTCGATCAGCCCCCAAGGCCTCACCCTCGGCGGGCCACGTGGACTCTACTCGCCCGGTCCCCACAAACTTGACTTGAATTTGCTGCTCTGAAGCGCGAGACAGAACCTCACGCACAGTCAAAGCTTTTAATTTGGGAGCCGCTGTTAAAATTGAATTTTCATCCAGCAGCTCTTCATGACTGATAGGCATTGCTTTTTCAGCTTCAGAAATTTTTGCAATGGCTTGAGCAAGTGCTGCTTTTGCCAAAGTTTTTTGTGGATGCTCCAACGGAATATCTGGCGTGATTCCATTTTTACGAACGGCATATGATGCAATTTTTGAAAAAACCGGCGCCACCACCTGCGATCCATAATAACCTTTTCGGGGACGATCGACTCCAATAAAAATAACATACTCTGGATTTTGCGCTGGAATAAATCCCGCAAAACTGGCGATATAACCACCAGGCATGTAACCACGTCCAGTTGTTTTCACTTTCTGAGCGGTACCCGTTTTTCCGCCCACAGAAAAACCTGAAACACGAGCTAAAGTTCCTGTGGCCTTATCTGAAGTCACTGCAACTAACATTTCTCGCATTTGTTCAGCGGTGCTCTCAGATATAACTCGGCGAATCGGACGCGGCTCATGGATTTGAACTTCATTGGTTTCTAAATCTGCAATACTCTCGACGATGTACGGCTGATTCAATATTCCACCATTAGCCAGAGTTGCATAGGCATTTGCCATCTGAAGCGGAGTTACCGTGATTCCTTGACCAAAAGACACATTCGCTAATAAATGGTCTCGCCACGGTAGCGGAACTGTGATTCCCTTCGCCTCTCCAGGTAAATCAACACCACTGCGCTCTCCAAATCCAAAGTTATTTAAACCTTGTTTTAATTTTTGATCACCCAACATCAATGCAATCTTAGAAGTTCCAATATTAGATGAATAAGCTAAAACTTCAGTCACACTAATTGTTCCTTGAGCATGATCTTTTTCAGCCTCTCGGATAATGCGCTTTCCAATCTTGAACGCCCCATCTTCGCAATAAATTTTAGTTGCCGGCTTAACCAAACTACGCTCAAGAGCCTCAGCAATAACAAATGTTTTTAGCGTGCTTCCTGGTTCAAAAGTATCCGTCACCGCTCGATTTCGACGAACAAATGCCGATGCTGATGCCGGCGCATTGGGATCAAAATGCGGCAAACTAGCTAGCGCGCGAATAGCTGACGTTTTAGCATCAAGCACAACAGCCCAGGCTCCGTCCGCTTCGTACTTTTTAATTGTTTCATTCAATTCCGATTCAACGAAATATTGCAAATCAGAATCAATAGTGAGCTTAATCTCTTTGCCTTGCGGGGTTTCAGTGAACAAGAGTCCATCTTGAACCAAGGGCCGTCCGCGGGCATCTTTGCGCATGGTTACTTTTTTCTTTTCACCTTTTAAAATGGAATCATAATGCAATTCTAAACCTTCTAAGGCTTGGCCTTCCTTTCCAACAAAACCTAATGTTGACGACAACAGTTGATCGTTGGGATAGACACGCTTCCATTCTTCAACAAGACCGATACCACGAATATTCAACTGTCGAATTTCTTCGGCGACCGAAGCCGAAACCAAGCGCTCCAGCCAAATGAATCTTTTATTTGATTTTTTGATCTTTGAAAAAATCGATACTGAACTTTGATTAATAATTTTGGATAATTTTCTAGCGACTGTTTTTTTGCTCTCGATAATCTTAGGATCTGCATAGACTGAATACGCTGGCGACGTCATGGCTAACTCTTTACGATGAGTATCGATAATCGCCCCTCGACGCGATGGCAATGTCACAACAGTTTGAAATTGACGCTCTTGCAATGCATTCAACCGATCTTGCGGAAGAAACTGCAAGTACGCAGCACGCGCTAAAAGAATCGACCAAAGACAGCATGTGATTGCAAATAAAGTGATAATTTTTGATTTCAAGGATGGACTCGACTTTTAAAAGATAGATTGTTTTCGGCCACAATAGGCATTGTTGTTAAATTAATAATTTGCCCAGGCTTAATTTTTCGTAGAGTGAGCTTTTGTGTGGCTACATTTGCAACCAATTGTGGTCGCGTGAGTTTTGCTAATGAAATCTCTTTCTGTCTAGAAATTTCATTGCTCCTTTTAAATTCGCGAGTCAATTTTAATACCACATAGGATAAACGCCGTTCTTCCATTTTAATGAAGACCAACCCCATCAATGTACCGATAACAATAAGTAAACTTAAAAATGGTTTCAGCTGCCGTATATCGTTCGAGTTCATCCTGACCTCTTGTAAAAAACCAATCGAGTGCTTGGTTACATCAAGCAGGCTATTCCTTAGCCCGCTGAGCTCTTCGAAGAGCAAACTTGTCAGGCTTTTCAGGTTTTTGTCCTTTTTGAAAAATCCGCAATTTAGCGCTTCGAGCTCTGACATTCATTCTACATTCTTCCTCAGTAGGCACAATCACTTTTTTATTCACAAGAAAACCATATTCGCTATCTTTAAAAAGATTTTTAACAATTCGATCTTCCAAAGAATGAAACGTAATTATAGAAATAAGACCTCCGTCGCGGAGCTGTTGAATCAAAAGCGGAACGGCTTGCTGAAGCACCTCCAACTCTTGATTCACCACAAGACGAAGGGCCATAAAATACTGCGTGGCTGGATGAAAACCTTTTTTTTGCCACCCATCAACTCGTTCAATTAATCCGGCTAATTGCAAAGTTGTTATGAATGGTTTTTCACCACGATCTTGAATAATAGCTTTGACCACATGATACGGATTTGGAACTTCGCCAAAAATTTTAAATATATCCATTAACTCATCGTGATTCAATTCGTTGATCAAATCAGCCGCTGATTTTCGAGCCGTCTGATTCATTCTCATGTCCAATGGTCCATCTTTATTAAAACTAAATCCTCGCTCAGCCTGATCCAGCTGAGGAGAACTCACACCCAAGTCCAACAAAATCATATCCAATGGGTTTTGATTTTTTTCAGCAAATTCTAAAAAACTTCCGTGAAAAATCTCAAGCCTTTTCGATTCAATCCAATCAGACCAATCTTTTCGGGCTGTAGCAATAGCTTCCAAATCCTGATCTGCAATGAAAGCTTTTTTAAGAGAATACTGTTTTCCAATGGCGCGAAAATGACCGCCTCGACCAAAGGTTCCATCAAAATAAACAAGATCTGTTCGAGACTTAAGCGGAGAGTACGATTCAAGCACTTCAGTTAACAAAACCGGAATGTGAGGGGCTGGATTCACCAAAACTCCAATGGTTGGACTCGACCTAAGTCATATCCTAAAATTCGAAAATTTGTGCGTCAAGGTAGAATCGCATACTCTAAAGCAGTAAGGAAGACTCCATGATCATCAATTGTCCACGCTGCGGTTTCTCACAACCTCAAGATCAGTATTGCGCTCAATGTGGCGTCAACATGCAGTCGTTTAGACCCGCTGAAAAATCTTTTGCTAAAAAACTTTCAGAAAATATTGGACTGCAAGTTTTAATTCTGGTGATTGTTGCTGGATTTGCGGGTTCATATGTGATTCAAAGTGGAACGCCTCCAAAATGGGTGCAAAAATTTTCAAAGTTTCAAGGTGTCACAAAAAGTACAAAAACAATAACAGCCACGCAAACCACAGCAGAGTCCCAATCAGAACAGGCATTAACTGCAACTCGAAATGAATCTCTTGCAAACTTAAAAAATCAAGAAATCATTCTGGATCAATCTGTCAACGCAGGGGCTGCCTCACAGACTTTACCCACAAATAGAACTGAAAATACAAATCTCGCAGTAGCCCGAACTCAAGAGGCAAAAGATTCCACCTCTGATTCTGCCGGAGTTTCATTTAAATTGACCTATGTCGAAGTCTCGACAGACGTCCTTTCGAAGTGGATCTCTGAAAGCTCGCAGTTAGGGCTTTATCAGAACCTTCAAGATTACTCCGCAGGCATTCTGCCTGCCTTTCGAAAGCGTGCTGATCTTATTCAACAAGTCTTAAAATCTCATGAAAAGAAACTCCTCGTTGGTCAGACCGAAACTTTTCTTTCAGGCGCCGTTGGCGACGATGGCCAAATGATTGGCTTATCAGCAAACTTAGAAGTTAAATCCTTCGAAAACAGCGCCGTCCATGGAACTCTTGTTATCACGCGGGCCTTACCTGCCGGTCGTGAGGTTTTTCCTGCTGAATTTGACCTCAATAAAGGGGCTGCTTTCTTCATCGTCGACACACTGACTCGCCAAAACTTTTTAACCGAAAAAGATGCCCTGCGAATGGCTCCATTCCAGGTGTTTAAATCCCTCGACTTTATGGCCCAAAGAACTAAGTTTGTGATCCTCTTAGAACCTGAAATCAAATAACCTTTCTAACGACACTCGTTAGACCTTTACTGAGCTTTAGAAACAGGATTCAATACAAGTCTCGAACCCTGCAAGGAGCCCATAATGAATGCAAAAAACCTACAGCTATCAACTTATATCTCAGAAGAACAACTCCAAAAAAAGATTTCAGAAATTGGGTCTATTTTAACAGACAAGTTCATGAATAAAAAAGTCACTGTTGTTTGCATTCTCAAAGGTTCTTTTATTTTTTACTCGGATTTAATTCGCAAGATCAATACCGACATCACCTGTGAATTTTTTGGAGTTTCCAGCTACTCGGGAATGACTTCAACTGGAGAAGTCAAAATCACTTTGGATCTGACCAGCCCCATCTCTGGCCAACATATTGTTTTGGTTGAAGACATCGTTGATACAGGTGTCACTATGGATTATTTGAAAAAAACAATCGAAGCCCGCAATCCAGCATCACTCACTACCGTGGCGTTACTTGAAAAGCCAGAAGCTCTGAAAGTACCTTGCAAATTAGATCACGTTGGATTTCAAATCACCAATGAATTTGTTGTCGGATATGGTTTAGATTATCAAGGGTACTATCGAAATCTTCCGTACATTGCCCAAGTCCAAAACTTTCAATAAGGAATAATTATGAAACTCATTTTTACAGCATTATTTTTCTTAAGCTTCACGGCTATTGCACAAACTGATCCTGTCGTCGCCGATCCTGCTCCCGACACGGAAACCGCCACTATCGTTCAACCAACCCCTGCTCAGAAGGCCACCATCACGGAAGCCGCAAAGAAAGCCGAAAGCGAAACAGAAAAAAGGACTGAGTCAGGCTCGCCTGAACCTCACCATTTCGGTGTTCATGCTGACTTAAATTTGCCCCATATTCTTAATTATGGAGTTGATTACTGGCATGCCTCTCGTTGGTTTTCAGGAGCCATCAATTTTGGAGGCTACTCGCTGAATGGACTTGCAAAAGGCACTGATACTCCTAACGGCGTTGATTTGAAATTTGCCAATCAAGAATTGATGTTACGATTCCATCCCTTCCGTGGTTCTTTTTATGCAGGCCTCGGGTATGGCTCACATACAATTGATGTCAAAACTCAACGCACAATTTCTGTCACAACACCAGTCCCAGGCTCAGCAGATGTTGAAATTCTTGATGTGATCAAAGCCAACTATTTGCTTCCGCATGTGGGGTGGATCTGGACATGGCCATTTGGATTAACTCTCGGAATGGATGTTGGATACCTTTCGCCAATCAACCCGTCTGTTGATTTAACAACGACAATTTCAAATATTAGCAATCCCTTAATCACTCAATCGGATATCGAAGCCACAACGGAATATCAAAATGCTCGTTCTGAGATTATTGATCAATCTGAAAAGGTTGGAAAAACCGGATTACCCTATTGGACAATGTTTCGAATTGGATTCTTGTTTTAATCTTTTGAACGGAGAAAACTATGAAGCAGTTTCATGACTTACTTCATCACGTACTTGAAAATGGAAATACGAAATCAGATCGCACTGGCACCGGAACAATCAGTGTTTTTGGATACCAAATGCGTTTCAACCTCCAAGATGGATTTCCCCTGCTCACAACAAAAAAACTTCACACGCGCTCCATCTTTCACGAACTTCTTTGGTTCCTTAAAGGCGAAACTAATATTAAGTATTTGAATGAAAACAAAGTCACAATCTGGGATGAATGGGCCGATGAGAATGGTGATCTCGGACCCGTTTATGGAAAGCAATGGCGATCTTGGGAAACTGCCAATGGGCAAACTGTTGATCAGATATCAAATGTCATTGAACAAATTAAAACAAATCCTGACTCGCGACGCCTTTTGGTTGTTGCATTTAATCCTGGTGATGTGGACAAAATGGCGCTACCTCCATGTCATGCTTTCTTTCAATTTTACATCGCAAATGGAAAACTCTCGTGTCAGCTGTATCAACGTAGTGCTGATATATTCTTGGGAGTCCCTTTCAATATCGCAAGCTATGCATTATTAACCCACATGGTCGCCCAAGCCTGCAACCTAGGCGTTGGGGAATTCATCCACACATTGGGTGATGCTCACATTTATTCAAATCATATCGAACAGGTTAAACTTCTTTTATCCCGAACTCCTCGCCGCTTGCCGCAACTTAAGTTGAATCCTGATGTGAAAAATATTTTTGATTTTAAGTACGAAGATATTACGATTGAAGGTTATGATCCACTTCCTGCGATTAAAGCGGAGGTTGCCGTTTGATTCTATCCCATATCGTTGCCGTTAGCGAAAATGGCGTCATTGGAAAGAACAATCAATTACTGTGGCATTTCTCAGAAGATTTGACCTATTTTAAAAAACGCACAACAGGCAAAATCATGATCATGGGACGGAAAACTTATGATTCGATTGGTAAACCATTACCAAAACGATTTCATATCGTTGTCTCACGCGAATCTCACTCTAGTTCACCGGAGAACGTGCAGTATGTTTCCTCTTTACAAGAAGCTTATACCGTCGCTGAAAAACTTATTTCCTCGGGCGGTTGGCCTGAAGAAGTTATGATTGTCGGAGGTGGTCAGATTTACAAAGACACTCTTCCCGATACTAATTTTATTTATATCACACGAATTCCTGGTCACTTTGATGGTGATACCTATTATGATTTAAAACTTCCCGCTGACTTCGGCATTGCCTTTAGTCAGTTCAGCGAGGCCCATCCTGGGCTTCGTTATGAGATCTGGTCCAAAGCACAAACCCTTGCTGATTAAAATTCACCAAGACAACCTGGCACATGTCTGAAATGCGTCTTGGAGTGTCGAACTCGTTGACACTATTTTTGAAACATATTTTTCAATTTCGCTTCGTAAAATTCCGATTAAAATAGGAACTGAGGAACGCCAATGCAAATATCGGAAAATGTCCCACCCCCTAAACGTTATCAAACAAAAGAACATGCTCAAATCGAAGTCTATGGACGCATGGGGAAAATTTATTGTCGCTTAACGAACCTGTCGACGACAGGCGCCTTTCTGGAAATTATCAATTCGAAATATATGCCCAAACAGGGCGATTTGATTCACGTTTCTGTGATTTTGCGCCAGCTCAATAAAACTCATACCCTTGATGCCGAAATTATCTGGTGCAAAGGCTTAGGTCTGGGTATTTCCTTTGTTCGCAAAGAGCAACTTTTCGAGAAGTTAACAGCTCGCACGTCAGCGCCAGCCCAATAAGTATTCCCTGATCTTGGAAGTTCTTAGACCATAGTCTAGTTTCGTCATAAATTATTGGTTCCATTAAAGCCCTGGGTCTAGTCTTGAAATGCACTCATCGCTGTGGATTGGCAGTGAGGCCCATATTGCATTCATTTCCCAAGGAAGGGGATTTATGAAAAAACTCAAACTTATTGGTTTGTCACTTTTTTGTCTTTTTACATTTTCGTCAATTAAACAGGTTCAGTCGAAGGACTATCAATACTACTGGTTGAAAGTTTCAGCTCATGACAAGTTTCAACGTTCAGTGATTGCCAACACAGGAGTCGCTATTGAAATTGTCAAAGACGATTATGTCATTGCTTACGGAAATGACCTTCAGAAAGAAGCCCTTGAAAAATTAGGCTGGCTCGAAGCGGCCTCAAATCTGGCCTTTGAAAAAGATTTTCCTACTAAAGATTCTGCTTACCATAATTATGCTGAACTCACAGATGCCATAACAAAATTAGCAAATGAAAACCCAGACATCGTAAAAATGACTTCCATTGCAAAAACAAACGAAGGCCGAGATATCTGGGCGCTTCAAATCACTGCAGATCACGCGCATGCATCAGATAAACCAGCGGCTATTTTTATGGGTGGACATCATGCACGCGAACATCTGTCTGTTGAAATGCCATTGCTGTGGGCTCAGTACTTAGTGACTCAATTTCGAGGTGGAAATCCACGTGTGATTGGATTACTGAATTCTCGCGATGTGCATATCATTCCTGTCGTTAATCCTGATGGCATGGAATACGACATCAAAGATGGCAGCTACAAAATGTGGAGAAAAAATCGCAGCCGCAACGCCAACGGAACCTACGGCGTTGATTTGAATCGAAACTATGGCTATCAATGGGGAACTGGAGGATCATCATCTGACGGCAATAATGAGACGTATATGGGACCAAAAGCGTTTTCAGAAATTGAATCCACTGCTATTAAAAACTATGTCGATACTCATACCAACATCACTATTCTTTTATCGTTTCACTCATTTTCAAAATTAATTCTCTATCCGTGGGGCCATAAATACGCAGGAATTGAAACCGCCAATGACAAACTTGTTCACGAAAAAATGGCTACAACAATGGCTGAATGGAATGGATACCAACCTCAGCAAAGTTCGGAGTTGTATATTGCCAGCGGAGACACAACTGATTGGTCTTATGGAGTTCATAAAATTATTTCATTCACATTTGAATTGGATCCAGCCAACAATGGATTTGGTGGAGGTGGTTTTTATCCTGGACCGGGCGTTATTGACCCGGTCTTTCAGAAAAATTTAGAACCTTTATTGTATCTTTTAGATTATTCAGACAACCCATATCGGGTTCTGAATGTTGGCATAGGACCAATTAAGCCTTAAACAAATAAAAAGTCAGATAAAGACTGCGTGAATTGTTTTGGATTCTCCACATTCGCGCAGTGTCCACACCCCATCAAAACTTCAAACTGACCATTTTTAAAGAGCTGGGACAACTTTTCAGATTCGACTCTTGAAAGTAATTGATCAAATTCCCCGTGCACCACTTTAACAGGATGAGTCACTTCTTTTAATTGCGAACGAACATCCAAACCATCAATCGCTTTCAACACCAAATGTCCAACTGCTTTCACTGAACGAAATGCGTCTTCAACAATGATATCTTTAAAGAATGAAGTCGTCGCATCATTGTTATAAATTGTTGAACCAATAATTGCCGCTGTTAAATTTTTATCCACCTTCATTTGATCAAAAGCTTGAATCATAGCTTCATCAAATTTCACACCTTCCGCACCAACTGGATCTAACAAATAAGCCTTGTTAAACAACTCCGGAGCGGCTGCCAACATCATGGCTGCAATTAATCCTCCAGTTGAATGCCCTACCAGATTGACAGGGCCCCAATTCATTGAACGAATCAGCATAATAAAATCATTGGCAAAATTTTGCATAGTCACTTCGGACTCTGATTTTGGATCTGAACTTTTCCCACAACCACGAAATTCGACGCAGACAATGGATCCTTTTTTATCTGATATTGTGGCGTACTTTGCCTTCAGCATCTCAACTGACGGAATCCACCATCGATTGGACGATAAATTCCCATGAAGAAAAACAGTTGTGGTTGGGATCGTATTTGGAAAAACATCGTAACTGATTTTGGTTGCCGAGTTCATTTCAAAAAAAGCCATTTCCTACTCCTGAGTTTTCTTACTAGCGATAACAATTTTCCGAACAATTTCTGCAGCTTTTTTAGGGACAGCTTCAGGAATTTTATGTTCAGATCCTTCGACATACACACGACTCGCACGAGATGCTACAGGAATAGAATCCCAAAAAGAATCTAAAATTGCTTGAGGAATATACTGATCTTTTTTGGCAATAATCAAATGAACTGATTTTTTTGGAAAACGATCCACTTCATCTGTCGCTCGAAATTTACGGATCCCTTGAGTTAATCGAAATGTCGCTTCTAACTTAAACGGATTTTCCAAAACGACAGGTTCAAGTGCAGGATACGTTGAGTAACAAATTTGTTTCAGAAAATAGTCATACAGCTCATCATTGCTATAAGGATTGTAGGGATACATCGCTCGGGTCACAGCAATTTGAGTTTTAATCCATTGATCCTGTCCATCCAGAGGTGCCGTATAAGGTGCCATTAAAATGGCATTCTTCACATGGCGTGGATACTTAAAGCTATAAGCCGCTGCGATCCCACCACCGTAAGACAATCCAACAAGGTTATATGGTTTTTTAATTTGCAAAACAGTCAGAAGCTGATCCAGCTCAACAACCTGGTCGTCGTAATGATAGGGTGCATACTTCACTCCGTACTTTAATAACGTTTTCCCCATCCCGCTCATATCATATCGAAGGACACCAATACCCATTTTTTTAAGTTCTGCCGTCATGGCATCCCATTGACGAGTGCTGTATGTTAAACCATTCAACAAAACAACAGTAGGCTGATTTTTTTGAGGTGCTGAGTACTCAACATAAAGGTCCGTTGAATCAATTGAAATAAAGCCATGGAAGTCTTGGCTCAAATTGAATGCATGAGCCAAATTCACCATTGATAGAATAACTAAAAATAAAAACTTCAAAATACATCCCCTCGGTTATTTGAAATAAAAACTATAAAACGATTCCGCCATCAACACTGATAACTGTCCCATTGACGTATGCCGCTTGCTCTGATGATAAAAATAGGACTGCATTTGCAATATCACTGGTTGAACCTAAACGTTGAACTGGAACTTTGCTGGCCATGGCATCCAATGTTTCTTTTGGCATTGCGTTCGTCATTGCTGTTGCAATAAATCCAGGTGCTACTGCATTAACAGTGAATCCTTTGCGTCCCAATTCTTTGGCCAAGGTTTTAGTCATTCCAATCACACCCGCTTTTGCAGCTGCATAATTTGTTTGACCAAAATTTCCATACAATCCAACTACGCTTGAAATATTGATAATTCGCTTATGAGTTGAAGTGGCGTTGAATTTTTCTGATAATGTTTTTGTGACATTAAATAAACCCGTCAGATTTGTATTGATGACGGCGTTCCAATCTTCGAAAGTCATTTTTGCAAAAGACTTATCGCGAGTAATGCCCGCATTGTTCACTAAAATGTCACAAGCCCATGGCAAACCAGCCGCTGCTTTTTCACAAGATTCTTTTTGAGTGACATCGACCTGAGCAAAGTGAACTTGACCAGCAAACTGAGCCAATTCTTTTTTAGCTGTTTCAATGGCCTGTTCAGAATAATCCCAGATCGCAACCTGGCCACCTGACTGCAGGAATGACAAGGCGATTTGAAAACCAATTCCTTGAGCGGCTCCGGTGATAACTGCATTTTTGTTCGCGAATGAAAATTTCAAGTTTACCATGCTAGGACTCCTTTGAGATCTTAAGTTCACATGAAGTTCTGCTTCGGTAGTGCTCTGAGGTCAACTGGAATAAGCATGAAAAAAATTCCCTTGTAACGCCAAGTATAAAGGGTTACCCAACACACCCAATGAGCAGTAGAACCTGTACTGCCCTCAAAGGAGCTCACGTGACAGAAAAACGACGATTTGCGACGATCAAAGGTACGGGTCATTACGCCCCTGAACGAGTCATTCCCAACTCTTATTTTGATAAACTTTACAATAAAGATATTGGCTCGTTCCTGGAAAGTTCTCGAAATATCAAAGAGCGCCGCTGGATGGATGACAACCAACGCACCAGTGATCTCATCTTACCCGCAGCTCAACAGGCGCTGAAAAACGCTGGTATCACTGCCAATGAATTGGATTTAATCGTAGTGGCAACAGATACTCCCGATTACCTATCGCCATCGACAGCCTCGGTTTTACAATTTAAATTAGCCGCGAAAAATGCTGGCACATTCGATTTGAACTCTGCATGCGCTGGATTTGTGACAGCTTGTGATTTAGCAGGAAAATATATTCAAGCCGATGAAAAGTATAAAAATATCTTAGTTGTTGGGGCCTATGCGATGAGTAAATGGCTCAACTTTGATGATTATAAAATTGCATCGCTTTTTGCTGATGGCGCAGGAGCGGCTGTTATTCAAGCGACATCTGAACCCTATGGAGTTTTAAGTAGTACAATGTACACTGACGGCCAATATCATGATTACATGGGGATCTATGCTGGTGGATCAGCAGAAAAAATCAGTTCTGAAACAATTGAAAGCAAAAGACATTTACTGGCTTTTCCTAAAAAAATTCCACCGGAAACAAACGGTATTCATTGGCCACGCCTCACACGTCAAGTTTTGGAACCGATTGGCAAAACACCACAAGATGTAAAACATTTTTTTATCACTCAATTCAATGTTCAAAGTATTTACGAAACATTGGATCGTCTCGAGCTTCCACGAAATCGCGCCCATTATATTATGGACCGCTACGGCTATACCGGCAGTGCTTCGATTGGTATGGCTATCAGTGATGCCGTTCTTCAGCATAAGTTAAAAAAGGACGATCTGGTTGTACTGCTTGGTTCTGGAGGCGGCATGAGTATGACTGCCCTTGCGCTTCGCTGGAGCTACGATACTTAATGGAAACTGCAGATTCTTTCGAACTCGATTGGCTTAAACAATGGGCTTACCTGTCGCCAACAGCCACAGCCTTGACAGACGGAGATACCGGACGGCAGTTGTCGTATGCTGAATTTTATTCTCAAGCTATAACTGGGGCTCAGTACCTAAAATCGAAATTCAATCTGCAACCTGGCGATCGTGTCGTGCACTTTTCAACCAACGAATTGTCGAGTTATATTTTATTCTTTGCACTGGCTCGCCTTGGTGCGACGCTTGTTCCGATCAACTATCGCTTAACGGCTCGTGAACTGACTTATGTGATAACTGACGCCAAACCAAAGGTGATTGTTTTTGAAAATCAATTTGGTGACACACTTCAATCCATTTCAAAAGATTTTCAGTATGCAGCACTTGAACCCTTTAAGGACTTTGAAGCCGCACTTAACGACACCACCAATCAGTTTGAAGGTTTTCATTCAACAACTGATACCACAGCTCTGATTATTTACACATCCGGGACAACAGGATTTCCCAAGGGAGCCATGATTTCACACCGTGGCTTATTTTGGAACTCTGTGAACACCACATTGAGATTAAATATCACACAATCAGATGCTGCTGTGATCTTCTTACCTCTGTTTCACACTGGAGGTTGGAATGTTCTATCAACTCCATTTTTTCACCGTGGTGCTCATATTATATTAATGAAAAAATTTGATGGAGACCAAATTTTAAAACTTTCAGAAACACATCGCGCCACTCTTTTGTTTGGTGTTCCAACAACAATGAAGATGATGTCGCAATCCCCGTTTTTTACACATGTTAACCTGACATCAGTCCGTTATGCTATTGTGGGTGGCGAGCCCATGCCTCTCGATGAAATTCGCACTTGGGAGAGTAAAAAAATTCCTGTCCGTCAAGGTTATGGTTTAACTGAATTCGGTCCAAATGTTTTTTCACTAAACGAAACAGACACCATTCGCAAAATGGGTTCTATTGGATTTCCAAATTTTTACGTCCAAGTTCAAGTGATTAACGAGGCCGGACAACACTGTCACGCCAACGAAGTCGGCGAACTTTGGCTAAAAGGCCCGATGGCCATGTCTGGATATTGGAATAATGAAAAGGCCACGAAAGATACATTTTCTAATGGATGGCTTAAAACCGGAGATCTCGTTTATTTTGATACCGAAAAGTATTTTTATATCGTCGGCAGAAAAAAAGATATGTACAAATCGGGTGGCGAAAATGTCTATCCGGCGGAAATTGAAAAAACACTTTCAGAAATTCCTTGGGTTAGCGAGGTTGCGGTTATTGGCGTGCAAGATCCTCAGTGGGGTGAAGTTGGTCACGCCTATATTGTGGCTCGAGAGGCCTCATCCTTTAATCAAGAGCAGTTGCAAAACCACTGTCTTACAAACTTGGCAAAATTTAAAATTCCAAAGTACTTTACCCAAATGAGCGAACTCCCTAAAGGGGATTCTGGAAAAATACTAAAACGCCTGATAAATCAGTCGCTTAACGCATAATTGACTGCCCATTACTCCACCTGGCCAGATCGCATTTGAGTGCCCCTTAGTGTCACTTCGTCAGAATCATTACAGGTGAAAAATAGTGTGAACTTCAAGTATAGTGATGTCACCTCTAGGAGTTCACGTATGTCTCGATTCTTCGCCAGTTGTTTTCTATTTTTATTATTCACGAACGCAGCCTATAGTTCTTCATTTGATCTTTGCTTGGAACATGCCGCCAAACAAGAACATAAGTTGGACCGACAGGATGGTGTGCAAAATTGTTTTATCAAGAACAAAGCACAACTCAATTCCGAGAAATGTTATCGCTCAATTAAAAAAGTAAACCTGACCGAAATATCACAAAAAATCAATGAACAGATAAAATCTGTTTGTTTTTATGAGGTCAGCAGATTTAGAACCATAAAATCTTGTCTGGAAAAATCACAGTTGTTTGAAACAGCAATCAATAAAGATGAAGCAGTTTTTGATTGTTTTGCTCAATTTCAGAATGTTCTTAATCAGCGTCAATGTTTAAATGTGAGCCAGTATCTCATCTACCCTGCTAAAAAAGAGCATTTAAAAACTCATTGCTTAAATAGCTTCTAATTAATGGCTAAATGATAATTCTGAATGGGCACTTGCAATGGAACACCAGCTGGAATTTTTTGATTCTTTGAGATCTTGTTCCAATTCAAATGTGGATTCATTCTTTTAAAAAGTGTGATACTGCCATTATACCATGGCAAAAGCTTTGACTTCGGCATTGTTCGCCTAAGTTTGTATTCTTTTGTATTGAGTGCCACAGACTTTAAAAGATTTTGTCCAAAAAGTTCTGGTGCACGTCTTTCAACCTCTAGAGCTGCCAAAAAACAGGCGTAAAAATTTTTCGAGGCAAATCCCCATGTTTTTGTTCGCTCCTCAGATTCAATGAGGTCTTCAAGTTGATCCGACTTCGCTTTCACTTTCATTCGCTTAATTCCCGTTAATCCATGATTGTAAGCTGTAATCGCCAATGGCCACGATCCCAGTTTACGATAATTTTGCTTTAAAATTCGCGCGGCTAATTCTGTCGCATAGACAGGATGATTTCGCTTGTCATAGTTTGCCGTGATATAGCCCTCGGGTTTCGCCACACTGGGCATGATTTGCCAAATTCCACTGGCACCAACTTTGGACTGCGCCAGAATATTAAATGAGCTCTCAACAAATACTATTCGAGTCAGTTCAATTGGTATTCCATGACGCTTAAAAATCGCCTCCATCATAGGTAAATAACGTCCCGAAAGAAATAATGCTTTCTGCATTCGATCTTTCAGCCCCATTTGCAGACGAATTTTGCTCACTTCTGAAATTTTCCATTTTTTAGCGATAGCTTTTCGACTTTTATTGATCTCAGCTTTGATCAATTTACCTTTCATCGAATCATTGAGAACTGAGTTTTGATAAATTGACGTTAAATCAACCTCGCCCAGGACAAAATCGGGATCATCGATCATGTGAAAAACACCTTGATGCGTGGTGTACTCCGAGAAAATTTTTCTCCAAAATTCAACACGATCTGCCAGCTCATCTGTTGCTGTAAATTTTGATTTTTCAGGCAGCGATGATGTCCATCGAGTCACAGCTGAAAATGAAGTTAATGGTAAAATCGAGAAAAATAAAATTGTTGATAAGAATTTTTTCACTCTCTTATTGTAATAGAGAAAGTAGTATTTGATCAAAAGCTTCTCGAACAATCGACTCATCTCGTGGACCATTGTACAGAAACGTATATGTGTATACTTCGCCGTTCTTTCGTCCGGCATAACCCGCCAACGACACCACCGTGTCCAAGTATCCCGTTTTGCCCCGCACCCAGCCTTGAGTCACAGGCCCCTTCATTCGTTTTTTAAGAGTGCCATCGATACCAGCGATCGGAAGACTTTCTAAAACTAAAGAATAGGTCCGAAAATCTTTTTTCAATGCGGATAGTATTTCATTTCCTGCGGCGGCTGATAGTCGATTATCCGGAGTTAATCCCGATGGATTTTCAATAATAAAATCTTTGCTTGTTAAGCCAAGTTGTTCGATCTCTTGACGAATAAGTTCCACACCTTTTTTTAATGTAGCCCCTGATTTCATTTCCTGAGCTGCTAAGGATTTAGTTAACATTTCAGCCACATAATTATTCGAAAATTTATTCATATCAGCTAAAATTTCAGCCAAGCTTTTGCTTTCAGACACCGCAACAACAACGGCTTTACTCGGAATCTCGCCGCGTCGAACTTTGCCCTGAACTGAAATTCCACGTTGCTTTAAAAATGATTTCAACTGATTGCCAGACCATATCCCAGGGTCGTCGATACTTTTATAAATTGGTTTCTCTAAAGCGGATTTTGAAACTTCTCCTGTTACTGTAATTATCTTCTGTGAGTTTGAAATAGACACCGACAAATCTTTCTTAATAGCTTTAGACACTGTTTTAGTTTGATTCACCAATTGATAGTAGTCGCTCTCGGGATCTAAATACACCATGGCTTTTTCGCCAATACTTTCTGCAGGTCTCACAAAAATATTGATTGAATTCCAATTGAAACTTAATCCCCCTACTGGTGAATCATAAGCCCGATCAACACGCACATTTTCTCGGCTTGGATCAAAGCGAACCTGATCAAAAATAGAATCATCGATAATAATATCTTTGACGGAAAAAATCTTTGAACGCACAAATTCATTCACTAAAAACCACATTTTTTCGGAAACAAACGAGGGGTCACCACCACCCTTGATATAAATATTTTCGTTGTCATACAGCAATTCTGTTCGAAAGCGATGCCCCAATGGTAATCGCTGTAAAATTCCATATGTCGTTAAAATTTTTGAAACCGACGCCGGCACTTTTAGTGTTTTAGAATTGATTGAATCCACAATTTTTTTATCATTACGAATTTCTATACTGACATGAGCCCTGTCAATTTTATGTTTTTTCAAAATTTCTTGTGAATTGACGTCCGACTCTTTTCCAAAAGCTGGACTAAAGTTTAATAGCAAGAATAAAAACCCGACTGTAATGATTGCAAATTTTAAAAGGCATTTCATTTTTAGAAGTATAGCCGCAGAATACCTGTATGAAAAGAAAAGATTGGTTTATTGTTATTGCTGTTTTGGTTTTTGTTGTTCTGGTTGATCAGTTTTCAAAAAATTGGGCAAGCAATCTGCCTGAGCAATGGTATGGCGCGCTTCATCTCATTCTTATTCATAATCATGGCGCCATGCTCGGATTATTTTCAGATCTACCTGCCGTTCTTCGAATCGTCACTTTATCTACAAGTGGAGTTTTCCTTTTGAGTATTTACGCCATCATACAGTACCTCATTCCTGTTCGACTGATGGTTTTGCGAATTGGTTTATCGATTCTAGTAGGAGGTATTCTTGGAAATGTTTTGGATCGAATTCTCTATGGATATGTTATTGATTTTATAGCAGTTCAAATTTCTTCTTGGCATTCACCCATTTGGAATGTTGCTGATGTGATCCAATGGTTTGGTTACATTATGATAGTCTACTCTGTAATCAAACATGGCGAACTTTTATGGCCGGGCAATAATATTCGTAAAGTTTTCTGGGTCAATCGCCGATTTCAGTTAAAATACTCAGCTTTATTTATGTCTGTGGGTTTGTTTCTAACTCTAATCAGTTTGGTTTTTTCTTACACCTATTTAAAAGTCACTATTGAAGAAATTAGTGGAAATCCAATACTTGTTGAAAAATTTTCCACTCCATTTTTGTATTCCTTTTCAGCCTTAGCGGTTACTTTTTCATTCGTTTTATTCTTCATTGGAAAACTGATTTCCCATCGAATTGCAGGGCCACTTTATGCCTTTGAGCGTTTTTTAAATGAAATACTCGAGGGTAAGGGTCTCACAAAAAATAGCGCAGCCTTGAAACTGCGTGCCGGAGATGATTTTAAGCACCTCGAGCAACTTGCCGAACAAATTAAAATCAAACTTATCAAAATGAATTCAGAAAAGACTGTGGAAACGATTGAGTACAAAGAAGATTAGAACTTATTTTTCCCAATCCCGAATTTTATTCAGATAGAATCGCTTGCGCTTCATATCCAGCCCACACTCGGCATGTATGTAATCTCCGTCAGGATTTCGAACAATGCCATATGGCCGAATCGGTCGCATTTTTGATTTTGTTTGACCACCATCATAAACAATATTCAAAGTTTTTTCATTTCGAATACAATCCGCAAGCATCAGCAGCTTTTCATCGACACCACTCATGATTCGGTAGTGATCCCATTGCAATACCTTTTTTTGAACTTGCAAAAGTTGCTCTAACGTAACGGACTCTCCCATTTTCTCAACACACTTCATAAATACCTGTAGACACGCGTACGCATCATCGTAGGCACGATGAGCGTCTCCGCCCGTTAAGCCGAGTTCTTTCACCAAGGTCTGCAGCTTATGATTTGTGGTCGTCAATAAAGCCCGCGACAAAAGACTGCTGCAGAAATGTAAATTTCGAGGGAAAATTAAATTACCTTTTTCTATATCTAAGGTCACAAAACCCAGATCAAATGGGGCATGATGAGCCAATAAAATGCTGCCATCAATAAACTCGCAGAACTTAAGAATCTGATCTTGCATCAGTGGAGCATCTGCTACCATTTCATTCGTTATCCCATGAATTCGTATATTTTCTGGCACCAAAGGTTTTGAAGGTCTCAATAAAGTTTGAAACCTTCCCACAATTTGACCGTGATGCCATTTGACGGCTCCCAGCTCAATAATTTCAGCCTCTAAAGGATATGCACCGCTCGTTTCTGTATCAAAAGCAACAATGGGGTACTCTGACCAGGGCATTTGCAAATTAAAACTCATTCAAAGATTCTACTTTATTGGACTGAAAAGGTCTAGCTATCGATTGCAACTCAAGAACATTGATCTAAAATGAATACGTGATTCGACTTTTGACATGTGTCTTTATTTTTATGATCTCTTCTGCAATAGCGCTGGCCGCTAGCAAAAAGGAAAGTGATGGCTCTCAGCCAACGTATCGCTTTTCAGGCGATGCGGAACTGTTAACGCAATTCATCGATCGAGGACTCTCCATCACAGATAAAAACCCTGCACTCAATGCTTCTTTTTTATTTAATCTTGGTCAGCAATTTCGCGCAGGTTTTTGGGGTACCAATGTGTCCAATGTCACCACAACAGACGACAATTTATGGTTAAAACTGATGATGGAAATCCATGTTGATTTCAGCAACGATTCCATTTTTAAAATCTATATTCAGGATGATCATTTTTACAAATCAGACTTACGAAATGGTCAACAGTTTGGTTTGAAATTTGATTTTCGAAGTTATCGCACCCATTTGGAATGGATGAACAACTACCAAGGAACAAAAACGGATGCGATTTATTTTAAACTTGGAAAAACATTTCCACTGTATCGCGGAATTGTACCGGAAATCTCCGCTGGCTACACCATGCAAAAAGCTTCAGAGTATTTAAATTATTTAGATATTAAAGCCAGCGCCAGCTACTCAATAACCAGCACATTTGATATTGATGGCGGGATAACGGCTGTCAGCAACAGCACACAGTTTAATGGCCGTGGTGATCCCGCAGTTTATCTAGGAATAAAATTAAACTACTAACGAGCCGTTGGATTTGTTTCACTCTCGACGCGTTGAATTTCCGTATCCACAGGATTAATCAGGTTTGGATCTGAACCATTTGCAGGATTTGCAGAGTTCTCATCTCTTGTATTTTGATTTGTAACCTGGTCCGCAAAATTTCCATAAATGTCCTTGTTGGCATCCGATGGACCAAATGCTGTTTCTAACTTACGACGCGAACGCTTCGAATCAGTGGATTCTTTCTGAGTAATTGAAACGCGAATAAAACCGATCAGCTTATCTGGCTCAATCTCGCCTTTCTTATCTTTGATAGAAAGACTTCCCTTGATTGAATTGGTGGTGTGCTCAAAACTGGCTTTGACTTTATTTAATACAAGATCAAGACGCTCTTGGGCTACTTTTTTTGCAGTTGCTTCTTTTTGATCCGGAACTGCTTGAATGAACATTGCCGAAGTCAATTTAATGTCAGCGTCTTGCATTCCCGATGTGACTTGCTTTAAACGCTCCATCACTTCAACAAATTTTTTATTTGGCGTCGATGTTCCACGCTCAAATAAATAAATATCCGGAATATCAAAGTTAAAACCATCCTGCGATATTGTGACATTCTTTGCCGTATCAGTCATTTTATCTGCCATAAAGGCTGCAACAACTTTAGCGGACCCCATATCCAAAACATTTGGAGTTTTATCCGCAGGTTCTAAAAAGCTTTGAAACGCTTTGAGCGGCTCATTGACGAAATCTAGAAAAAGCTTTTCTAACGTGAGCTCAGCACCAAAATTTTGAAAGTTATACTCGATAACTGATGGGGTTGAAAAATAATCTGAAATCGTTTTTTTAGACTCTTCACTTTGACCAATCAGCCACATCACTAAAAAGAAAGCCATCATCGCTGTCATAAAATCGGCTAAGGCAACTTTCCATGATCCGCCATGATGCCCGTGCCCCTGCACATAAATTTTCTTAATGACGATGACTTGTTTTTTTTGTGCCACTTCAACTTCCTATTTTATGCTGCTGATTTTTTGATTTCTTTTGTTGCTTTATCCAATTCGTCAAATGTAGGTCTCTCTTCCGGAGAAATAGTCCGACGCGCATACTCGATGCAAACGATTGGTGGAGCTCCACGCTGAAGTGCCACCATAGCTGATTTGATACACTGTAAAAATCGCCCTTCAGCTTCAATATCTGCGGCCATTTTTGTTGCTGTGGGGCCAATAAAACCATAAGCTCCAAACACTCCAAGCATCGTTCCAACCAATGCGCCCGCAACGAGAGCTCCAATTTTTTCAACACCTTCAGTTAAATGACCCATCGTTTTGATAATACCTAAAACAGCTGCAACAATACCCAAGCCTGGGAAACCATCAGCTACTGCCTGCACAGCACTCTGTGCTAAATGCTCTTCCGCATGAATCGCTCGAATATCATTATCCATCAAATCATCGACATCATATGGGGAAAGATCTGTTGATAATGTCATTTTCATTGTGTCGCAAATAAAGGAAACAGCATGATGATTTTTTGTGACAGATGGATAGGCTTTAAAAATATCACTTTGATCTGGATTTTCGATATGTTTTTCGACTCCCTGAGGACCTTCTTTACGAAATGTTTGAAAGAGCTGAAACATCATCTGCAATAAATCGAGATAATCTTTTTTCTGTGGCCCTTTTGCTGTCATGGCCTTTATGCCTAAGCGGAATCCCGCTTTAATCACTTTCATTGGATTTGCTATAACATAAGCACCAAAGGCAGCTCCTGCAATAATCATCAGTTCGAGCGGCGCGGCTTTCATAATAATTGACATATGCCCACCGGCTAAAAGAAAGCCGCCGAAGACGCCAATAAAAACAACAATAATACCTACAAAACCCATGAGTGACCTCTTTATGTAAGCTCTAGATCGGTCAGTTCCAGGGATGAATTAACTGGACCATATTGAAACTAGCAAATCGTCTAGGCAATTTGGCTGAGCCCCTCTCTATTGGAGCTTTGCTCTTACATACGATTCTGATAATCTAAGGATTATGAAAATCCAGTCCTGTTTAGCAGTGCTTTTTGCCTTGCTTTGCTCTTTTTCGGTCTTTGCAAAAACATTTGAAATTCAATCCGTGCGACCTGTACAAAAATGGAGTGCTGATAAAATTCAGGAAACTCAAATCACGATCACTTTGCCGCAAAATTTTCATGCCTACAAAGATCAAATCAAAATATTGAATATAAAACCTGCAGGATTTAAATCTGGACAAATCAAACTCACTCCTGAAGTGGAATTTTACGATAAATTCAGTCGCAAAAATCGAACTGGTTTTGATGATCGCGGTGGCGTAATTTCTATCTTAATCGAAGCCCCCGACCAGCTTGCCGATGCGGAACAATCTATCGAATTTGATTTGCGTCATCAAATTTGCAGCGACGTGAATTGTTATTTTCCAAAGACAGTCAAAATCACTGTCCCTGTCACGCGCACCCCGGCCACCATCACCGAACCTGTTTCTCAAAAATCAGAAGGTCTGCTTTTTAATTTTGAAAATTCGCTGGCTACAAATTTACCGCTGGCATTTTTATTGGTATTCTTAGCTGGTGTTCTGACGAGCTTCACGCCGTGCATTTTCCCAATGCTACCTATCACTTTATCTATTCTTGGTCACAATGCCGAAAAGCGCAGTCGATTACAGAATCTCGGACGATCTGTCGTTTATGTCGGCGGTATTGCCACAACTTATTCTTTGCTCGGAGTTGCTGCTGCCATCACGGGAAGTCTTTTCGGATCGGCACTCACCAATAAGTATGTGCTTCTCGGACTCTGTCTGCTTTTCTTTGCGATGGCGTTGAGTATGTGGGGTTTTTTTGAATTACAAGCGCCGGCATTTGTTCGAAATCGCTTGGGAACAGGAAAAAGTAAGAACAATTTTGAGGCTTACATCATGGGCCTTGTTGCTGGAATAGTTGCAAGTCCTTGCGTTGGACCCGTGCTGATTTCAATTTTAACCTTCGTTTCCACGTCTAAAAATGTAGGTTTAGGATTTTCTTTACTCTTTGTTTTCGCGTGTGGATTAGGAATGTTATTTATTCTGATTGGAATGTTCGGAGAGACTTTGCGCTTTCTACCACGCTCAGGCCCTTGGATGAATCGAGTCAAATTTTTTCTAGGCGCCAGTATGTGGGGGGCGGCTCTTTATTACTTACAATTTATTTTGAATGATCGCTGGTGGTTAACTTCTGTAGCCTTAAGCTTACTAGCCCTTTCCATTTGGAAAGGAGCCTTCTCATTTAAGAAAAAAACTTATTTTCGACAAAGCTTTTTAATGGCGTTATTTATATTTTCATTCACGGTCGCTTTGCTTGGTTTTATACGCCCTCAATACCTTGAATCAGCGTTTTCTCTTCGAAAAAATACGGTCCAAAGTATCCAATGGACCCCCTATAGCGAAGCTGAGATTCAAGATGCCCAGGCTAAAAACCAACCCGTTATCATTGATTTTTTCGCCAAATGGTGTGGCGCCTGCCATGAGCTAGAGGAAAAAACTTACACGAATCCTGAGTTTATTCAGCTGTCGGCTTCTTTTAAGCTGCTCCAGGTGGATGCCACTGAGGATACCGAGGCCACCCAGACCATTCTCAAAAAATATCAGGTTCAAGGCTTGCCAACAGTTCTATTTATCAATAGAAAAGGAGACCTGCTAAAACATCTCACGTTCACTCAGTTTATTACTTGGGATCAGTTAAAGCCTAAAATCTTGGAGAGCGTAAAATGACCGGCGTATTAAAGACCACACAAGTTCGATTAAATAAACTTCTAGCAGAGCGCGGAGTGGCTTCACGACGTGGTGCCGACAAGCTAATTGAAGAAGGACAGGTTTTAGTTAACGGGAAGAAAGTTTACGAGCTCGGTGTTAAAGTTAATCCCGCTGAAGATAAAATTACTGTTTCTGGAAAACCGCTTCGTGGCAAAAATCAAAATCTTTATATCATGTTTAATAAGCCTAAAAATGTGATCACATCAATGAACGATCCGTTAGAGCGAGTCACTGTAGCAGATTATATGCGTGAAGTTCCTGGACGAGTCTACCCCATTGGTCGTCTGGATTGGGATAGCGAAGGACTTTTACTTCTTACTAATGACGGTGATTTTGCCCAGAAAGTAATGCACCCAAAAGAAGAAGTGACTAAAACTTATCATGTTAAATTAAATGGCCAACCCCTTCTTTATCAGATCAAAAAATTATATGCGGGTGTGTCTATTCCAGAAGCCGGAAAAGTAAAAGCCAAACTTGTTGAAAAATTAAAAGTTGTAAAAGATAAAGACAAAAAAACTTCGGATAAAAACGATTGGTATAAAATTGTCATCACCGAAGGTAAAAATCATCAGGTCCGTGAAATGTTTAAAAAAATTGGATTTGATGTCATCAAATTGCAACGTGTTGCTATTGGAAAATTACGCATAGGCTCTTTAGAACGCGGAGCTTTTGTTTATCTGAATGATGCGGCAAGGGAACGGGTCTTTATGCAGGACCTGCCAGCTGAAACAGGCATTCGCGAACACCGACCTAAGTCTACGAAGAAATCCATCAAACCCACAAAAAAGAAATTCGAAAAAGGTTTACGGATTTCAGATTCTAAAGACGCTTAATTTATCTTTGAGTGGGGCTAGTTTCGCTGGACTAGCCTTAGGATCTTCTCAAAAGGATCCGATTTATCCCTTATGAAAAAGATCAATCTTATTTTCTTTATTCTATTCCTTTTAACAATCACCCTGCAGGCTGCAGAAATCGAAGTTGTTGATGTGCGCAGAAACATCCCACTTTCTGATGAAGAACCCATCTATCGAGATTATATTCTTACTGCGGATTCTACAGCACTCAAAAAAAACTTGGTGGTTCAGGTCAAACGTTCTTTAAAAATGCGTACAGCCGAAGCCAAAGACATTGGTGAGATCGAAACAACAGTTGGACAATTAAAAATAATTCACGTTGATAAAAAAATTGCTGTTGCTCGCGAATACAAACTGATCCCCCGCGAAGAGGAAGTCATGCTTGAACAAATTGGCATCATGACTGGTGATTATATCGATTTAACGGGCTCGTTTGAGGACTCAAAGCCCATAAAACGAAAAGAACGAGATCCTGCTCAAGTCACCACGGCTTTACCGCCAGAAATTTAATGCTTTAAGTCTGAATTTCTGGCATCTTGCCGAAATGAGTTCAACTTATTTTCGTATCCGACTTTCCCAAGTGCCTCGCATCCAAGAACAAGAAATCACAGCTTTTTGCTTTGCACATAAAGCACTTGGCATCAGTGAAGTTTTAAGTTTCACACAACCTGATCTGACGTATGATCCTTCGTTGATTCCTCAACGTTTTTTAGAACTGGATGTTTTTTTTGAAGTCAAACCTGAGGCTGATTTCTTTTCAAGTTTGCAACAAATTAATCCACAAATTCGCATGATCGAAAATGAAGAAGAAAGTAAAGACTGGCTCGAGGAATGGAAAAAAGGATTCGTACCATTTAAACTGGTCGGACCAATTTGGGTTGTCCCTTCATGGTTAGAAAAGCCAGAAAATGTCGAAATTGAAATTAAAATCGATCCCGGAATGGCCTTCGGTACTGGAACTCATGCCACCACCAAGATGGCTTCCTATTTTGTACACAAGTTAGCAATTGAAAATCGTGATCAAATCAACTCCTGGTCGCTTTTAGATGTTGGAACGGGAACAGCTATTCTGGCCGTGCTCGCCGAAAAAGTGAATTATGGATACATCACTGGCATTGAAATTGATGCTGAAGCTCGCCGCAAAGCTCGCGAGAATTGCGAATTGAATCACACCTCTAGCGTTGAAATCACTGATTTGCAATTGGATGAGATTCGCGATCAGTATGATGTGGTTGTTGCCAATATTATCGACGGAGTCTTAATTCGCCTGCAAAAAGATCTGCTGCGTGTTCTTAAACCACAAGGTCATTTATTTTTAACTGGAATTCTACAAGAACGTGACAATCTTTTCTTCGAAAAAATGATTGAAAATAACCCCTTAAAAGTCATCAAACGCATTCAAAAAGATGAATGGGTCGGATACTGGGTTCAAAAAATTTAGGATTTCCATGCGACGTTATTGGATCGAAAAAAATCAAATCCAAGAAGATCAGATTCAATTTAAGGGTGATCAATTTCATCATATTTTTGATGTTTGTCGCCAGGAAGTTGGTCACCACTTTGAAGTTATTACTGAAGAATCAAAAGCTTATTTGGTTGAAGTGACCAGTGTCGAAAAAAAACAAGCCATTGCCCGCATCAAAGAAACTCGAGAAATTCAAAAGCTCAACCGTCCCCATATTCATATTGCACTGTCTGTTTCTCGTTTTCCGGTTATGGATTCGATAATGGAACGCGCCGTGGAAATGGGAGTTTCCTCGATCACGCCTTTCTATTCTGAGTTTAGTTTTATTCGTAAAGCAGCCTCGATGCCTGAGGGCAAAGTAGATCGATGGCAAAAAATCATTGTCTCTGCAACTCAACAATCGGGCCGGGGCGAACTGATGCGAATTCAGAAACCAATTGATTGGAACATTTTGCTTCAACAAATTAACCCGTCACCTCAAACCTGGTGTCTTTTTGCATATGAAGGCACTGGTACGGCTTCGATTAAAAGCTACCTTCAGACAAAAAAAGCATCATTAAATAAGCCCCCCGATGATATTTGGATCATTGTGGGTTCAGAAGGCGGTTTTTCGTCCAACGAGGTGCAAACTCTGCAGCAACTGGGCCTTGATCCAGTGACTCTTGGAAGCCAAGTTTTGCGTGTTGAAACGGCTTGCCTGACTTTGGTCTCCGTCCTAAAGTATGAATTCGAGCTGCTCAACTAAGCGCCCGGCTCAGTTGAGGAAAGGAAAGTCATGATCGATCAAAATAGTGACAAGAATGATCCATTTGAAGAGTTTGAATTTCGCCCTATTAATGAAGGTTTAGGTTTTCACCGTAAGGGAAAAGCGACAACCACGATGTCGACAACTCCAATGGGAACAATGGATCTTCCTACCATTGCTCAACCTCGCGCTGCTCAAAATACAAAACCGACATCTCCTTTTCAAACTCCTCTGCCACGTCACGACGGAACACAAAAGAAAAGTACATTTCAAATCCCAACCGTCGAAGATGATTCCATTGCTAAGGCTCAAACAGCTGTTAATGAGATCTTAAAAACTCTCAATCATAAACGTCAGCTTGATTTTGCCAGTGATACCGAGAAGCAGAAAATTCAACTCAAAAAATCAAAACCTCAGCTTTTTGCAGCTATTCTAGATAGTATGTTGATCATTGCAGCTTTCTTAATGACTCTGATTTTGATGTTATCCATTACTAAAGTGGATATGATTTTAAATCTCACTCATCCTGAAACCTCAAATTGGGTTTACTTGGCAACACTTGCTCTGTTTACCGGAGTGACATTCATTTATATGGTCGTGAATCGTGCGTTTTTGGGCTACACTCCTGGCGAATGGGCTTTTGACCAACAATGTGGACACACAGAGGATCAAAATGAATTGATGTATATTCCAAAAGTAGCGTTGCGATCTCTTGCCGTGATGGCAACAGGCTTTATCACACTGCCTTTTTTATCCTATTTATTTAATAAGGACATTGCCGGCGAAGTTTCAGGCGTGAGTTTGTTCAAAAAGCCTTTTGGAACTTAAACCGTGGCAGCCCTTCCCAAAGTGCTCACTACAGATAACTTGGAATCGATTCTGCAATCCTATAAATCTCAGGGTAAAAAAATTGTCTTTACCAATGGGTGTTTTGATTTACTTCACGTTGGCCATGTTCGTTATTTAGAACAAGCCAAGAGCTTAGCTGATATCCTGATTGTGGGTATTAATACCGATCGCTCAGTTCAAATTCTAAAAGGTCCTACCCGACCAATACAGAACGAAAATGACCGTGCCGAGATCTTAGCATCGCTCAAATCCGTCGACCACACTGTCTTATTTGATGATGAAACTCCGCTTCAATTGATAAAAAAAGTAAAGCCTGATTTTTTAGTTAAAGGTGGGGACTGGGAAGTGCCTCAAATCGTTGGAAGTGATTTCGTATTGAGTTACGGCGGGCAAGTTAAATCTCTGCAATTCATCAATGGGCGATCAACCACGCTGATCGTAGAAAAATCTAAAAACTAATTATAAACCCGCAACAGCTCCTGGATTTTGAATCATTCCAGCCACTTGATTAGCCATTGGTGAGATCTCATTATTTGCAGCGCTCAATCTCAAAAGCGATGGCAATAATGTTCGGAAACTCTCTACCGAAAGTGGTGAGGCTTCCCCGTCACGTCGCTGTCGAGAGTCCGCAAAAGTTGCTGTGTCGCCATTTCTGATTTTTTGAATATTTGTGTTCAATAAGCTCAATGATTTTAACAACAATTTTTTATCACGAGATTGAAAAACCTGATTAAATACAGCGATATTCTGCGGCAGCAAATAAGCCAAGTAAGCTTGTTCAATGTAGGTTTGCAATGTTGTTGGTACGGTCTCTTGAGCATGCACCAGCTGCGACAAACTTGCCAATGAAGGCTGAGCTCGAAGAGCCATTAAACCTAAACCTTTTAAATTCATGTCGTCTTGATCTACTAAATCCTGTGCCATTGCTTGGTACTCAGCTTGCGAGACTTCGTTCTTACGAAACGCCGTAATAAATAAAGTTAGTGTTTCTTTTGTTGGATTTGCAAAAATATCTGATCGCCATTGAGCAAAAGTTTTCAACTGCTTGTTCTCTGGCTTAGCATCAACTTCATCATGAGAAGCTGGTGCTGGTGCTGCAGCCGAATGATTCTGACCTGCTGTTGCAGAAACTGAATTCACAAACTCATCACCTGATTTTTTTAATAAAGTTGTCTTATCCGAATTCGAATGAACTGATGGCACCTTATGAGTTTTTACAATCGGTGGTATTGCTGTGGGTTTCTTGACGGCGGCCACTGGTAATTGTTTTTTTGCTGGAGCTAGCTTTTGATTCTTTGCATTGACTGGAGTCGGTTTAACAGTTGCATTTACTAGTTTTTTCTTATTTGCATACCCCTCATAATGAGCATCAATTTCACGACCATCTAACGAGTACCCGGCAAAAGCTTCTTCAGGGCGACCCATTTGATAGTTAATAGCTTCGTCTGACTCGAACCGAGACACTGAACGCGGCTTGCTGTTCAATTGATGAAATGCCATCAAGAATGATCCAATAACCGTCAAGCCAATGATTGCGAATAATTTTTCATTTCTAGTTAGCACGAGTTCCATTGTGTACCTCTTGCTATCTATAAAGCAGAGAATGGACCAGTTTTATAGCGACAGAGTCCATATAATAGCGATAAGTCGATCATTCGGAGACGTTTTTTAAAAGTTACATTTTTTGTCGTCATAGTTGATCAGCGAATGGTCAACCGTCCTAATATGGGACAGTCTATTTCCGTTCGCCTGGACAAAATCCAACTCGAGTCCCCAATTTTGCTGGGAAATCGCGACAGGTATCAGGCCGCTGGTCATAGACAGTGCACAAACGTGACCGGGTATCTAAAAAATAACAATCGCCATTAGGACGCTGGGTTAACATAAAAAAATCCGTACCATCTCTGTATGAAGAAATAAATCCCAGTTTTTTTAATTTTTTTGCAGATTTTTTTATTGAATTTGAAACCTCATCGATTGAAATGAGATTCAATCGAATCAAATCAGAGGCTCGAACCTCAACAGGCATGGAACAACAATTTGCTCGGCACTGTGTGCAAAAATTCGAATCATAGGGTCGCCATGTTGAAGGTCGGTCTTTATCAATTTTCATACTTCAAAGGAATCGCCACCAGCACTTTTTGTATTAAAAATTTTAAATGATAATTTCTTTTGAGATTCATTTTCATCGTCTTGAGATTCCGTGAATTGCCCATGCCGCAATCGAAACCGAATCTTGGTGTTTTCCATAATAACACGAGGATCCAAACTGTGACTATCAATGATCACAATATCCCGAGAGGAATGTGCCGTAACTGAATTCGAATCCCAGACATACATGATATAAATCACTAAACTTCCAAGGACTTGAGAAATTACTAATGACAACATCAATAATACAATTAAACTCACTTGCGGAAACACTTTATCAAATCGCCCTTTCTCAAGAACTTCAAATCGACTTTGAATTGATAATTTTTGAGCCGCTACTTTTGAAAGTGCCTCTGTTAATTCTTTATACGTTTTAAACTCAATTTCTGATTTCTTTTTAAGCTCATCAAAAACCTGAGTAGCCACAGGAATTGATTTCGCTTGATGACTGACTTGATCAATGGCTCGTTGCAAATCAGATAATTTTGATTGATGCATTTCATTCTCAAGATGAAGTGCCTGGATACGCCCACCATTACCATAAAGCTGGCTTTCACGACGCTTCGGCAATCCTTGGGACAGGAATACGATCATTTTTTGATTTTCCGCAATCTTCATACGAACTTCATTCTTTCGAACCATCAGTTCCGAAAGGTATTCACCAACTTTGTCTTTAGAACTCAGTGAAATTAAGTTCTCTGGCTTGTTCTGAAAATCAGCCAATTGTTTATTCAGCTCCAGCATATTCTTTTCAGTCGCTTCTCGCTGTGATTTAATGAACGCATCCACTTTGATAATTTCAAGATACTCGCGATCTTTCAATGATTGAGCAATCGTATTCAATGCTACATTTGTTAAAAACAAAGCCGTTTCTTTTTCAGACGCCAAAAAGCTAACCTTAATTTCAAAATCTGAATGCAGCTTAATTTTGGCCATAGAGTCTAATTGCTGAATCACCTTATTGATCTCATCAATTGACATATCTTTTGCAAGATACTGTTTCTTAAAATTTTCAAAACCTTTTTTCTCGGATATCGTTAACTCACCCGATAACCCACGTTGCTTGATATCCACTAGCAACTGTTGAAAAAACTCTTCAGTTTTTAAAAATTCCAAATGCTTTTGCAATGGTGAATTATTTTTTTTCCCATCAGCAACAGTTTTTGTTAGACCAAAAAACTGAGTCGAAAAAGATTGCAAAGAACTATTCTGGGCATCATTGACAACAATTGATCCCGTAGACACGAACGGAGTTCTAAAAGTATAAATCGCAAAAGAAAAAGCCGCAGTCACCGCAAAAATGATTATAAAAAGCGCCCAGTTGCTAGTAAAAATTTTAACAATCTGCTTTAGGGAAAGTTCTTCGGTAACTTTTTGACTGGTTTTCTCAAAGCGAGTGGCGACACCTTCATGGGTTTTACTGACCTCTACGCTCTCAATTTGGTTGGTCGTTGTGATGTCATCCATTTTCAGAAAACCCCCAAGAATCTAATTTGATTCTTAAAAACATTAGAAAGAAGGTTTTACCTTAGATACAGAGATTTCACTAAGCAGATTTTTTGAATTCCAAATGTCACTGAATTATCTTCAAATCCACTGTCAAAAAATGTGACATTCGAGAACTTATGACAGGGGTCTCAAAATGAAACAGATTTTAGCGCATGCCCTTGTCAGGAAAGATTAATTTATGTTGAGTCTAGTCCAGGCCGACAAGTTATTCAGGAGGATTCCACATGAATTCAAATTACGATGCGAATCTGGTCTATCAATTTTTAATTAATACTCCAGAGTCCGCTTTAAGAAAAATGCTCGTCGAAAAAACCTTCACCGAAGTTCATTTCAATATGATGATGAAAATACTACGAAGTTCAAATGAAACACAATTTTGCGATCATTTTTATAATTCAACTTATCCAAAGGCAAAGTTTAATGGCAATGAGATCAATCTTAAAGAAAAATTTTGGAACGACTGCATTGTTGCGTTGAATACCCATGGCTTACTCTCCCCTGCTCAAAAAACTGCCGCCTAACTTTGATATTCTCATTCCCTTTCACCAATTCGATCATGAATTGGTAAGGGAGCTGAGTTTAAATTCTGTTGCACCAATTCTGGCAACAGATCGATTATTTATCACATCACACCAAAAGATAAAACCCATTTGGGCCCAGGATTGGTGGCCAAACTGCGTTGCCATTTCCTATACCAGTAAATCTGAAATACTCAAAACTCTTAAATCCAAATCTGTACTCGGTCACTACTATGCCAGTGAAGATTCTAAGATTGCCAAAGGGCTGTTGAAAGAGCTTAAAAATTTTGACAAAAAACGAATCGATTATCGTTCACAATTTCAGTTTAAGTACTTTTGCTGGACAGCGATTGGTGAAACCATTTTTATTTGTGATCAACCGATCAGTCGATTTCCAATCGGTTGGCATGAATTTAATGAAGACAAAAGCTTCCCGCCAAATCGTGCTTATCTTAAACTTTGGGAACTGTTTACTATTTATAAACTAAAACCCCAACCAGATGCTGTCGCCATAGAGCTTGGAGCAAGCCCCGGGGGATGGAGTTGGGTTCTCAGTCAACACTTTAAAAAAGTATACACAGTCGATCGTGCCGAGCTCGATCCAAAGATTAAAAAAATACAAAATATCCATCACTCTATCGGAGATGCATTCAAGGTTTCCGATCAAGATTTCAACGACTGCACATGGCTGTTTTCTGATATAATTTGCACACCTGTTAAATCATATGATTTAATCATGCACTGGATGAATTATTCAAATATCAAGAATATTGTCTGCACAATCAAGTTCAAAGGCGATTGTGATTTTGAGATTCTAGCCCAACTTTTAAAAATTAAGAATTCACAAATTATTCACCTTTATCAGAATAAAAATGAAGTCACCTGGATACTGCAAAGATGACAACAAATGAAAATTTCTATATTTTGATTGATCAACTTCATTATAATGAATGTTTGCAGTTTTTAGTTCATAATCAAACTGAAGTCAGTCTCAAAATTGAAAATCATCACGTAAAATCTCGCATCCTTAAAAAAAAATCCCCACAAGAATTCGCTATCTATAAGTTTGATTTCAAGACTCACATATCTGAAAAAGTGATTTGTTCTTTTGAACTCAGTACAGAAAGATACTTTTTCAGATCAACAATTTCAAATTTAAGAGACGAATTGCTTTTAATTATTCCAGATCAAATTTTTAAACTTCAACGACGAAATGATTTTAGAGTCGCCGTCCCTCAAAGTATGGCTTATCAATGTGAAATCACTAATGTTGATGGCCAGTCACGAAAATTCAAAGTTGATGTCCGAGATATCAGCTTGGGTGGAATGCAGATTCAAGCAAAAGTAAATCATCCAGATTCTTTTCAAAACTCAACTGTTCACATTAAACTTTCTATTAATGAGCATGAATGGGAAAGAATTCAATGTGTTGTCAAACGTGCAGTGACGAATAAAAAAGATGGGAAAACCTTAATGGGGCTTATGTTTCTTGATACGAGCGCTCAATTTTTAACGGATTTACAAAGTCTACTGGTGCAATTAGATCGTATTCATCGTGGCAAGAGCTTCGAGTAAGTTCAAAAAACCTCCTAAGAAAATCAAATAGACAATTTGAATTTTTGGTTTTTTCAAAAGAATTCCGAACGTACTTACAAAAATAAACCAAAACATCCCAAGATGCATATGAGATTCATTCATTCTAAAAATTGTAATCAGCAGCACGCCGACGACTGCCCCCGTTGCTCCAATTAGAAATTTTTCAATCCAAGCTTGAGTTGAAAGCCAAAAGAGTACCTTCGGGAACCAAGTCAGCATATGAAATAAAGGCATTGTGAAAATTCCAATCGTCGCAATAAGTGCACCAGTGACCCCAGCAATTTTATAACCCAGAAAAGTAGCTGTGATGGTTACTGGACCAGGTGTCATTTGCCCAAACGTCACACCATCGTTAAAAGTTTGTAGATCTAACCAGTGATACTGAACAACAAACTGTTCTTGAAGAACTGGCAATAGCGCCAATCCTGTTCCAAAAACAATAGCACCCGCTATTGCACAAACCTTATAAACCTGACCAAGTGTTTCCCAATCCATTGCAAACCAAACCATTCCTGGAAAAATAATCTGATTCTTTGATTTCAAGTGATAAAATACTGCCGCCAAAACTCCAGATCCAACAATAATGACTGGTTCAGGCAAAATATTTGTATAAAAGGAAATCCCCGCACCAGTTAACAAGATCCAAAAAAGGGCGTATTTTTTATTTTGAACAAAAAATGTTTTTAAATTAAATAAGATGACACCAGCAACTGCAAACTGAAAACCATTCAGTACTTTCAAAACCAGTGAGCTTTCTCTCAAAAATGAATATCCGACTCCCGCTAATATCATCAGGAAAAACGCGGGCAAAAGCAATGCAACTCCGGCGACAGTTCCCGCAATACGACCATACAAATGTTGACCACAAAACACTGCCATTTGAAATGCAATTGGCCCCGGCATGGCTTTAATCAATGTGAATGCTTGATCAAAAATAGTTGCCGAGATTGTCCCAGTTTCCTCGACAAAGTATTGACGCATTTGTTGAATAAGAGACAGCGGACCACCAAACCCAGTTGCCCCTAAAAATAGAAAATATCTAAATAATTTCATTACTTATTTTTATTCTGAGTATTCCAGCGCTCACTATATAACTTCAACTCGCTGTTAAAATTTAAATTTCTTTCTTTAATATAGTCTTCAAAATTTTTTCTTTTATCGCGCACATCAGATTCAAATTCATCGCGTTTTTCACGAAGTTCAGAAAAATAATCTTTTCGTTTTTGATCTAATTCATTAAAAAAATCGTTACGCGCTTCACGATCACGCTTGTGTTTTGAAAAATCAATTCGGTCCTGCTCAATTGATTTCAAAAAATCTTCACGATTTTTTTTCTCATTTTTAGAAAAATGATCTCGAAGCTTTGTCATATCAGAATTAAATAACTCACGTTTCTTTCGAACAAGATTGTCATATTTTTCTCGAATATCCGAGGGCAAAAGTCGATCCCCATTCATCCATTCCGCCAGCAATGCTTTTTCATCGTTGGCTCGACGCTTGGCTTCTGGCATTGTTTCGCGTAATTTTTCAAATTCAGCACGGTCCTGCGTCAAGCTGTACTTAGGGTCGACCAATGTCGAGAACGATTCGTTTTTATTCTCGCCATCTTGAAGCTCTGGCCTTTTGGTTTGAACTTGGCAAGAAAATAGACAAATGAGAGCTACGCTCAGAGTAAAAATACGACTGTTCATTCTGTTATGTTAACAAATTGGACTTAATTGACAATGGAATTATACCGAAATGATACATATGAAAATAGGACATCACTTCGGCAAGCGAAAGCCTCGTTGGAATTTTTTTACAGATCAATATCAATCCTTGGTGGATAGTTCTTCTTTAATCATCGTAAAGCTCTTGCTGGTTTCATTGGGATTACAAGTTCTTTTCTTTTTACCAGTACTCTATTGGGTATTTCAAAATTATGCGATTATCCAAACTCACATCCCTGCTCACTTTAATATGTCAGAGAATATTGAATTTGAAAAAAAATGGATTGTTTTTTTAATACTATCGTCAACTGTGGTTGCGACATTCTGGAATGCTTTTTTATGGCTTTATGTTTACAAGAAAACACAATTTCAAAGCGCTCTTAACCGCGATCATGCTTTGTCGCACGGCGAAGCTGTCGATCAGCGTCTTGTTTCTTAATTGATTCTCGCTTGTCGTGAGTTTTTTTACCTTTAGCCAAACCAATCTCAACCTTTACTCGGCCATTTTTAAAATACATTTTCAATGGAATACACGTCAGCCCTTTTTCGCGCAAAGCTGCAAATATTTCCTCGAGTTCATGTTGATGAAGCAATAACTTACGAAGTCGCTCTGGTTGATGATTATTGTAACTACTTGCTTTGTATTCACTGATATGTGCATTTTGTAAAAAAGCTTCAGAGCCCTGAAATGCAATATAAGAATCCTTCAGTTGAATATTCTTGGCCCGAATAGATTTAACTTCGCTACCCGTTAAAACTAAACCTGCCTCAAATGTTTCAACTATTGAATAGTTAAAACGAGCTTGTTTATTTTCTTGTATCAAAAGTATCGATTTATCCAAAGCATCCTCAAGTTTTTAAAAAATGGTAAAGAGAATTGATCTCGATCACCGAGAGCTCTTCAGCACGAACCTTTTCTGTTTTTCTATTCTGCTTTAGCCAATCGATCAATCGATTTAAATCATATTTTGCATCTAACCCTTGTAAATTGGTCTTAAGTATCCGACGACGCTGCTGGAAAGCCGCTTTAACGAAACTCAAATAAGCTTTGGGATCTGCAATATTGGTTTTCCGCGACTTAAACAAAAGCACTCGACTAGCTACTTTAGGTGGTGGTTTAAAATCCCGAGGCCCTGCATCACAAACTGTCTGAATATCCCAAAACTCCTGCGCAATGATTGACAGCATTCCGTAGTGCTCCGTCTGATGAGTGGCTCGAATACGTTGCGCAACCTCTTTTTGAAACATCAGCACCATTCCAACAAGGGGTTGAGCATCCAAGCTGCGCTCAATAACCAAAGAAGACGAAATTTGATACGGTAAATTGCTTACCAAAAGGCGGTCTGCATACGGCCTCCAATCCATTTGAAGCGCATCCTGATTGATGATATCCATTCCTTGTGATTTCCAAAAATTAAAAAGATCTCGATCCAATTCGATCAATTTAATATCCGTATACTTGTCGATTAAAAGATCCGTCAATGCACCACACCCAGGACCAATTTCAACAATTTTTTGACATTCAAAGGTTGCTGCAGCAGCCAAAATTTTTTCAATGACAATGTCAGAAATTAGAAAATTTTGTCCCAATGATTTTTTGGCACTATGATCTAACTCTTGCAATCTTTTTTCTAAACGTGAATAAGCGCTCATTTTTTCTTTCCATTATCTGAATAACCCTGCAAAGAATATTTGAAATCTGTTTCTTTGGATTCCGCTGAGGGCCCCATGCTTAACTCATCTTGCTGCCCCAAAGCCAATCGCAAAATTCCTGTATAACCAATCATAGCCGCATTGTCCGTACAATAACGTAGTGGAGGAATAACTAAAGTATAATTCTTCTTCTTAGCCAATTCTTGAGCGCACATGCGCAGACGAGAGTTCGCACTGACTCCGCCAGTAATGACTATTTTCTTGCACTGATACTGAGTTGCTGCCTTTTCAAGTTTGTTTAAAAGCACATCTACAATAGCCTCTTGATACGAAGCACATAAATCACTTTTAGAGGACTCGATTTGATCTGCAGGTATCTTTTCAATAAGACGAGCGGCCGATGATTTTAATCCACTAAAACTCATCATGAGAGAGTTCTCTAAAATCAAACTTCGAGGGAAATCATAGGCCTTTGGATCACCACCTTGAGAAAATCGATCCACCAAGGCTCCTCCTGGAAAACCCAGTTTCAATAATTTTGCAAATTTATCAAAAGCCTCGCCAGCAGCATCATCCTTGGTTGTTCCGATAATGGTGTACTGACTGAAGGCTTCAACCCAATAAATACTGGTATGACCACCACTAACAGCTAGGGCAATATAAGGGTAAGTAAAATCCTCCGGAGGCTGATACTCATGATCCCTTAAAAATGGAGCCAGCAAGTGACCTTCCAAATGATTCACTCCTATCATTGGAATTTTATATGACTGAGAAATTGATTTGATCGTCATGATTCCAACAATAAGTGAACCAATCAATCCAGGTCGATTCGTTACAACCAGACCATCGATATCTTTCCAATCTAAATGGCTTTTCTCTAAAACCAACTGAATCAGAGGTAATAACGAGACAGAGTGATTTCGACTTGCAATTTCTGGAACAACACCGCCATATGGCGCATGAGCCAAATCCTGATTAGCAGACACTTGATTAATGACAAAGCCGTTTTCTTGAACGATAGCCACCGAAGTATCATCACAACTGGATTCAACTGCAAGAACGGTCTTCAGTGCTGTCACCTTATTTATTTCTTTAACTTAGCAAGACGAATTTTAGCTTTTTTCCCAGCCTCAGTTTTGTTGTAGTTGGCGATAACTTCTTCATAAAAAGCCATGGCTTCCTCTTTCATATTCAATTCTTGAAAGCAAACGCCAATTTTATACTTCGCATCGGCAACATTTTTGCCTTTAGAGTTTTCATCCACATACTTTTGATAGCTCAAAATGGCTTTCTTCCACTCTTTACGAGCAAAAAAGTCCTGAGCGCTATCATAAGCAGAAGCGACTGTTTCCTTTTTTAAAGGCGATACCTTATTAGAGGCCTGAGCATCAGAACTTACTGGTTCTTTTGCAGATACCGCAGAAGAAGGAGTTACCACTGGTGTTGCGACGACTTCAGCTTCAAGACGCTGAATTTGCGCTTCCATTTTAGTTAAAGCCTCTTGCATGAGTTGAATTTTTTGGGAATCAGAAGATCCCGCTTCGGCTGCTTTTTCATTTTTTAGTGTATTGATTTGATTTTCTAAATTTTCAATTCGACCATTAAAGGCTCGAATCAATTCATCACGCTCATCCAACGCAGGAGGCGCCGACACGCCCAACTGGGATTCACCTTGATTGTCAGCACTTTTTTTACCGTAAACTCGTGATTGATCTTGCTCTCCCAGATCTCCCCGTGTTTTTAAACACGACGTCAGACCAATCGCTGCAAGACAAAGAATTAAAATTTTAAAATTCATAGTACATCTCCATTTTGCTGGCGCAATAAACGAGCTGAATTTTCAGCGCGCTCTGCGGAAATGCGTGCCTTTATAAAAAGGCCTTTTGCTTGTTCATACTCGCGCTCGTTATAGAGAATGCGGGCCTGGCGATAATTTTCTTCAGCCTGATGCCAATGCCCCGGCGAGTAACGAACAGCTTGAACCGCTCTCGCGGATTTAATCGCGATTTCGGCCAACGTGTACTCTTCAAGGGGTGGCGCTGTCGTTATACAACCCGACAGCCAGAAGACGAATAAAATAACCCACCCTCGAAGAAACATTCGTGATACCTAATTTCCAGATGGAACAAAATTCGCACGACGATTCTTAGCCATATCAGCTTCTGATTCGCCAGTTGATAAAAGTTTTTCTTTACCAAAACTTACTGTTGTTAATCGATCTGCTGCAATACCCATTGATGTCATCATTTTTTTGACAGCAATCGCGCGGCGCTCACCCAATGATAAATTGTATTCTGTTGATCCACGTTGATCACAGTGACCTTCGATTTGCATTTTACCATTATTCTTTTTCAACCAGGCAACATTGCCATCCAATTTCGCTTTTTCAGATGCTGGCAATGCAACAGAATCATATTCAAAAGAAATACTTTGCAATCCTTCGATAGAACCACTGTCACTGCCTGTTGCTCCATAGTTCATTGCAGAAGCATCAACTTTTTCAGAACCACCAGTGCCTGTTGTTTCAGAAATAACTCCAGCATCTGCACCAGATTTTTTTCTCCAACTAGAACAGCCAACCGCCATTGTTACAACACACAATAAAATCATAATTTTTCTCATAGTACCTCCCTGTAAATTTGACTTTTTTATCAAGTCTTTAATCTAGATGATCATGGAGTCTTGTCAAACCTTCATTCGAGATTCAGACTAAATACCTATGAAAAAAATTAGTTTATTTCTATTTTTAAGCATCTGCATTTCTGGATTAACTTTGAGAGCACAACGAATTGGCTTCTCTGACCAACTTTGGAGATCGATAAAAACTGAGCACTTTGATATTATTTTTACTGCTGAGCAGCAAGACCTTGGTCTATACTATGCCCGCGTCTCCGAGAAAGCCTATCAAAATTTAGAACCTTTTTTTACTGAAAAACCAGAACGAGTCGTCGTGATCGTCAATGATATGACTGATGCTTCAAATGGTTACGCGACTCGCATTCCTTATCCAACCATCATGGCCTTTTCAGTCCAAATAAATGATCATGACAGTCTTTCAGAATCTGCGGAATGGGCGCGCGAACTGATCACTCATGAAATGACTCACATTTTACAATTTGAACCCGCACTTGGTTTTTATAAATTTCTGCGACCCCTATTTGGAACTATTGTTGCCCCCAACTTACTTTTACCCAGCTGGTGGAAAGAAGGAATGGCCGTAGAGCTCGAAACACAGCTCTCACCACGTGGACGGCTTCGCTCGCTTCATCAAGATGCTACTCTCCGAGCAATCTCAGCAGATAAAAAACTTTTTGACTACACGCTCGCATCAGCCAATGAAGTCCTGCCAACATGGCCCTATGGAAACAGACCATATATTTTTGGTTCACTTCTCTGGAGCCAACTTGTCAAAAATAAAAATACTTCTTCAATAAATCATCTGACATCCCGTCATGGGATGAGGCTCCCCTATATGATCACCACTCCTATTGAAGAGCTTGGTGAAGTCTCGTACGACACGGTTTATGAAAAAACTCTGCAAGAAATTAATAGTAATGCCGAGACTCAAATTAAAACTTTAGAAAAATTAACACTGAGCCCGTCAGAACCGCTTCCCATCAGTGGACAATCCTCGCTGCAACCAGTATTTTCCAAACCGCATCAGCTGATAGCCTTTGTTGAAAGTCTTGATGGCGATCCCGCGATCACTATCCGACGTATGGATGATACACCTTATCCTGGTCTCAAAAACCGACCCACTGGCCAGATCAACTCGCTTGTTTTTCATCCCACTTTGCCGCAAATATTTTTTACTAAAATTGACAGTCTCAATTCTAAAGAAATATTTTCTGATATTTATATCTATGATATTTCAACCGATAGCATCACTCGTCTAACTACCAAAGAAAGAGCACGAGATCTCCGCTTTTCTGACGATGGAAAAAAAATTCTCTATATCGCCACTATAAATGGTCGAACACAAATCAAAGTCCGCGATTTCCTGTCAGCTGAGAATAAGCTCTTAGTTGACCCAGCCCCGACTGATCGACTTTATAGCCCTATTTTTTGGGATCAAAACACTGTTCTTTATATTCACAAAAACAGTCGTGGCGATCATTTTTTAAATAAGTACAGTATTCCAAATCAAACCAATATCACATTGCCACTTTCACACAAAGGGATCAGTTTTTTAAGAAAATCCGCCAATACATTGTATTTCACTTCTTCTCAGAACGGTGTTTATAATATCTATAAAACAACCAACTTTAAAAATGCCGAACCCGTCACACATTTGAAAACTGGAGTCTGGAGCTTCGCCCTAGATTCTGAAAATAATCGCTACTGGGGCACCATTATGACCTCTGATGGATTCAGAGTTTCCAAGGGAGCATTAACATCATTTAAAGAACCACTACCCGTCATTTCCAGCACGTTAAATGCCCACTATAAGTTTCAAGATCGCTCTGTAGAGCCCCAAATCCCTGAACCCGAACCTTACTCATCGACTGGATATTTATGGCCACGGTATTGGATTCCCTATATTGCTGCCACCAGCAGCTCAAATGGCGTTTACCTTCAAGCACAGACTTCCGGAAGCGATCCTGTTCGCATTCATCAGTATTCACTTCTGGCAAATTACCAAACCGATATCAACAAAGGAGGATTCATCGGAAGTTATACGAATTCATCCTTTGCCGTTCCATTTCAAATTGGAGCCCTGCAGAGCAATCAAACATTCGGATCTGCAAGTCAAGTTGTTGAAACAAAAACCGGCTACTTTGGAGTGAATCCTGATATGTTTAAAGTCAGTAAACATTTGGCTTTTCAAACTGGAGTGATGCAACAAGAGACTCACTTTGTTGCCAGCACAAAACATTGGGGACCTTACATTCAGCTGACGTATATAGATTACGATCAAAGTATTTTTCAAATCTCTCCTGAAAAAGGTTTCGGTGCTTTTCTTCGTTATGAAAAGCACACCAATATATCTGGAAGCAGTGATTTCAATAAAGCTATTGCAACAATTATCAAATACCATTCTAGTGGATTACCAAAACATCACGCACTCATGCTTCGCTTAAATGCACTCGCAACATTTGAAACTATTTCTGCACGCTTTGGCACAAGCAACTCATCAGCTTTCACTGCTGAGGACACACTCATTCCACAATTTGTGTTGCGAGGCTATCCCCCCTATCAATTTTTTGGTCGTAGTTTATGGACTATCAATACAGAATATCGCTTTCCAATTCGAACCATTGAGCGGGGCTCCACCACTCCGGCGCTATTTCTGAAACGGCTTTCAGGAGCCATTGTCTCTGATGGCCTCGGAGTCCACAATGATGCCCTTAACTCCAGAATGAATGAAAGTCACTGGAGCGCCGGTATCGAAGCAAAGCTTGAAACAACAGTCGGCTACATTTTACCTATGAATTTTGTACTCGGCGCATACTATCCATTTTCACCTGCACTGGCAGAGGGGCCTCAAATCACAATCGGCGTTCAATTGGGCGGATTTTAACTCTGAGCGCAGCTTTAGATATTGACAATAATTCACTGGGTCATGAAAATTAAGGCGGATCACCGATTACTTACTAACATGTGGAGCTTAAAATGGAAATGAATCGAACAGAAAGCAAAACGTGGATTCGCGAACTCGTTTCAGCAGATGAGCAAATCGAAAAATCAGTTATGATCGATATGAATCTCGGTTTAGATACGCAACGTATTTTAGTCAATGACACCGTTCAATTCTTGCTTCGCTTAAAAACAGACTTCGCTGAAACGGCCGCTGTCTTTAATGAATTAAAACCAACAGCGTTGGGTCGAATCAAAGTTTATGGAATCGCAAAAACTCACGCAGATTTTATGCTTTTCCGAAATGGCTACAAAATGATTTTTTCAGTTAAAAATGCTGGTCTTATCAGTATGCGTTTTCACTATGTTGGAAATTTAGCAATTCCTCAGCCCACTCAAAAAGAACAAGTGACGATCGTCATGGACGAAGAATTACTTGAAGCAAAGTGGGGCGCATTTGAAGAAGTTCTTTGGAGCTACAAAGGCCTCAGTTTTAAAGTTGAATACCTTGTCCGTCACTACATGACTCTTTTTATCAAAGAAAGCTCGCGCTAGTTTCCTAAGCCGAGCTTAATCTGTTTTTAGTTCTGTGAGCAATTATATTGAATATTAACCGTACGTCCTGGCGGAATTGTCGGACTAAATACTACGGTATTATTTTGCAATGAGGTGTTCACCACGCCCATTGCTGGAGTGATCGATACCGTTATTGGGCCAACGGGCGCACATTCCAATGGAATTGATGCCAATGAAGTCACAATACGATCTCTGAAGTAATACAGACTGTTTGAATAGTTGGTATCACAAATACTTCCCACAAACCCATTTGTTAAATGTGACAGCTCATTCAATTTATATCCATAGTGACTTTTTGTAGTGGCATCTTGAGACGCTAAACACGCTGAATCATTTGGTTTAACAATAATTGAATTCACACTCAGACGTTTTCCAATTCCAAATAATTGTTTGATCTTATTGATGTATCCGTGAGGTTGATCATCAGCATCCAGATACTTTAATTCATTACTAAAAAAGACTGCTCCTGGATCTCCACCAACTGAACGTTCATCTTCATCAGAAAGCATCAGTACAGAAAGAGCCGCATCATTCCGATAGCATGTATTATAAGGATTATACTCCGCATGAAAAAATGCTGCTTTCAAAGGACGCTCATCATCTGTGTTTGCCCATCCAGCACCAATCGCTGCAATTGTATTTGTAAAAATCGTGTACGGATCATTCGCATTCGATCTTAACACCCACTGCGGAGTTCCCGTGTAGCTCACCCAATTTCGCGATAATCCCCAATACATATTTCCACTTGATACCTGATCATGGGTTACTGTGGCACAAATCTGCCAATCAATTCCAGATGTCGTCAGGTCATTGACAAATCCTTGCAATCTTTCAGCAAGCTTCGTATTTTCTGGCAACATTGAATTTGAATCATCAACAACAACAACAATATCAACTTTATTATCTGTTGCTTGTACGACTTTTTGAATGGACATTGGTCGATATGGACTGGCTGTAGCACTCACAACAACTTCCAGTGGCCAAGGCGTCACATAGGCGTTGTATCCAGATGCTGCCGCTGTCAGATAAACTTGATATGTTCCCAATCCTGCTCCCGTAAAATTAGGTGTCGAGCTTGGACCACTCAATCCACTAATAACAATTGGAACACCATCTTTAAAAACACTCCAAGAGTGCACAGCATTGCTCGGGATGCAACTCGATGTGACCAATGGATTTGATCCACTTTGTGTTATCGTTGTTGAAACGGCCGTAGAGTTCAAGCGAGGTGCACAGTTTACATTTTGTCCACCACTGCCAGAATCAACAGTTAAAGTTAATGGTGTCGTCGTATTCCATGCGGTGTAATTGGTGGCGGTGACATTGAGATAAATTAAATAGGTGCCCGTTCCTAAAGCCAGAAAATTTGGATTTGAATTTGCTCCAGCTAAACCAGCCACAGTTACAGGATTACCATTTCGAGTGACCGTCCACGAATAAATTCCATTCGAAGGGATGCAATTCGCACTAATGAGTGGATGCGGAGAAGATCGCATAATTGATAAAGCCGTCATCGATCCATTGATTCGCGGATTACATGCAATTGGAGTCGTCGGCGCCGGTGGATTCACAATCGTAATGACAAGTGGAGTTGAACTTTGCCAATGCTGTGAACCAATAACGGTCGCATACAATGAGACACGATAAACACCAGCACCATACGATTTGATATCGGGAGTTGACGTTCCACCGCTTAAACCCGCAATAGCTATTGGATTGTTATCTTTGGTTACAGACCAAATGTAACTGCCCGCAGCAGGATTACAGTTCGCTGAAATTTGAGCGTTATTGTCTGCACTGCCTAAAGTGATACTTGTCAGTGTTTGATTTAATTTAGGATCACAAATAAGCTGGTTTCCAACGCCACCAACAATAAATTCAAGCGGTGTTGAGGCATTAAATGAAGCATATGTGCTTCCCGTTTTCGATGCTGTTAAGTAAACATAATAGGAACCAGGACCTAAGCCTGTAAAATCAACTCCGACGGGATTTGCTCCAGATAATCCAGGAATTGTTGCTGAAATAAGTGATGTATCTGCTCGCTTAACCACCCAAGTGTAGTCCACTTGAGATGGGTTACACTGTGATGAAATATTGGGAAGAACCCCACCAGTGACATAAGTATACGTCGTCGCTGATGAATTAATTTTAGGATCACAAGTAATCTGCGGGCCATCAGTAATACAGCCTGCTCCAGAGCAAAAAGGCACGACAGCAACACTGGTTTTTTGAAATTTAACCGGTGCACAAGAAGAAAAAAAAGCACCTATTAAAAAAATAAAAAGTAGATTAATACTATAAATTCTATTCATGTTTTTCCTCATACCTCAATTAGGATATGTCATAAATCGCTTCAGCAAAAGAAGGCCTTAGTCTGGTTATTCAAAATCCTTCACTAGACCTATTGTGATGAAGGAAATAAACACAATACAATGAGACTGAACCTTAACGGAGGAACAGCTGTGAACTTTTGGCTACTGACTTTGACACTTATCAATCTTCTTTTAGTGACGTTCATTATGTTTAATTGGTTTGTTCGAAATAAATCTGGCCAAGAAGATCAACGTCTCACTAAAGGTTTGCAACTCCTTCAAAATAAAATTTCAATCCTGCAAGACCTTTCGGACAAATCAGATGAGCAAGTTCGCCGCTGGGTTCACCTTATTGAACAAAAATCAACCGATGTTCAAAGTCAATTGATGCAGGCTGATGATAAAATCATTCAAATTGAAACTGTTCTTTCTAAAGCTTTAGATGTCTCAAAAATATTCTACGATCAAGTGCCTCATGCTGAAATTGTTGAGCGACAGAAAACCAGCAAGTATGTTCAAGCCGCCAAGTTAGCCAATCAGGGCTTCACGGCCGAGCAGATTAACCAAAAGATTGATTTGAATGTGGCTGAAATTGATATGATTATAAAAATGAATAAAGAGAACCTGCAATTTTCTGAAGAAAACTTACCTGCCTGGATTAGTCAGGTGGCCCCTACTGCTATGGAATCAGAACAATCTCATTCACAAGAAATTCAAGAATTCAGTGCCCAGCTTAAAAAAATGAATCAAATGGTTTCTTCGACTGCTTTTGACATGCAAGCACCGGATTTAACAAGTATGGAAAACATCAAACAAAAATTCAACGAAACTCTAGCTCGCAACTCAACACAAGTGCCACAAACATTTTTAAACGATCAAGAGACCGGAACATCTTTGACTGAAAATGGAAAATCGATACGCCCCTTTGAATTCAAACGCATTGGAAGCAACAAAAGCTAACCTATCGTTAACTGATCGACCAATGATTTAATACGACCAATAGCTTCAATCATGCGCTTTGTTTCAATCGCAAAACTCAGGCGTAAAAAACCTGGGTTTCCAAATTCTTCACCGGGCACAGTGGCCACAAAAAATTTTTCCAGTAATATTTTTCCAAAGTCTTGCGAAGATTCCAATTTTTGACCTTGATAATATTTCCCATTCACACTGGAAATATCAACCCACAGGTAAAATGCTCCTTGCGGCTCAAAGACCTTGAACTGAGGAATTGATTTGAACTCCCGCATCGCCGCAGCCAATCGATTTTTCAAAGTGATGTTCGTTTCCTTAATTTCATTCTCTGCGCTCTGCAACGCCACCAATACGGCCGCCTGAGATATGCTTGATGGGGCACCTGTAGACTGCGATGCATAGTCCCCTAAAGCTTGAATAATTTTCTGCGGCCCTATTGCCCATCCGATTCTCCACCCCGTCATAGAATAGGCTTTTGATCCTCCATTGATGACGATCGTTCGAGATTTCAATTCGGGAGCAACATCTAAAATATGTGGAGCCCGAACGGAACCATCAAACATCAAGCGGTGATACATATCATCCGAAATAATATGAACACGCGGATGCTTCAATAAGACAGTTGCAATTTTTTGAAGCTCTTCTTTTGTATAAACAAATCCTGTTGGATTAGATGGCGAACAAAATAAGAAAGCTTTGGTTTTCTCATTGATGTTTTTTTCCAATGCTTCCGCAGTGATTTTAAAACTATCCTTCTCGTGACAAGTCACAATTCGCGGAATCCCATCGGCCAACTCCACCATCGTTGGATAACTGACCCAGTATGGAGAGTGGATAATAACTTCATCATCAGGGTCACACAGCACCTGAAGCGCAGCAAAAATAGCAAACTTTGCACCCGAAGTAACGGCAACTTCCTGAACTGTATAATCTTGATTAAGATCTGACTTTGTTCGCTGAATGATGGCTTTTCGCAGCTCAATCGTACCTTGTGCTGGTGTGTACTTGGTGATTCCGTTTTTGATAGCTGTTATTCCAGCTTCAACCGAACAGGGATAAGTTGGCCAATCAGGCTCTCCGACTGTCAGCGAAATAACATCATGCCCTTGGGCTTGCAGCTCTTTCGCTTTAGCTACTAAAAATAACGTCGGTGATGTTTTTAACTTTTGCGCTCGGCGAGAAAGCATATCAACCCCTTAATTTTTTAGAAATTTCTGGAATAATAAAATCCGGAACCAGTCCTTTAAGATTTCCGCTATTACGAGCCACTTCTTTCACCGCCCGAGAAGAAATAAAATAATACTCCGGTCGTGAAAAAATCATAAATGTTTCAATTTCAGGAGCCAGTCGATAATTCATATTAGCTAGCGTGCCTTCATACTCAAAATCAGCAACAGCCCGCAATCCACGAACAATGACATGAGCCTGACGTTTACGCATATAATCCACAGTCAATCCTGAAAAAACATCGACTTCAACATTCTTAAAATGTTCCAGTGCTTTTTTAAGAAACTCAGACCGCTCTTGAACTGGGAATAGATAATTTTTCTGACTGGATTCTGCTGTTAATACAATGACATGATCAAAAATTTTGGAAATACGCTCAATAATATCTAAATGTCCGATGGTAACGGGATCGAAACTTCCTGGATAGACTGCGATTTTTGACATGGGCTAAGATTGCTCTTTTTTCCGATAGAAAGAAAGTATTTTGTCGCCATAATCTTTAAAATCGTATCTCACCAATCGAGGATATTCAGCGTCAATTCTTTCTTGCTTTAAGGATTCAATAGCAATCAATGTACCTTGATCAAAGCATGAACTGGAATCCAAAGCCAGCATCACATCGTGAGCCATCTTTTCAGTAAAGGGAGGATCTATCAGAATCAAATTATAGGGCTGTCCTGAAAATTGACTTAAGAAAGCAAGGACATCTTTTTTTTGAATCGAGTATTCTTCACGCAATACTTTAAGTGCTTCTAAATTTTTTGAAATAATTTGTAACGACTGTGGATTTTTTTCAACAAAATCCACATGATGAGCACCACGGGACAATGCCTCAATTCCAAGACTTCCAGTTCCTGCAAATAAATCCAAAACGCGGGCTTCATCGACATCATGCATCCACTTATTAAATAGTGTTTCCTTAACTCGATCCATCGTCGGTCGAATATGAGATGCTTGAAACGAAGTCAAAACCCGCCCCTTATATTTACCCGCAATGACTCTCATGGCGCCCCCCTTGAGTCTGTTTTTAAAATGAGATTCACTGTTTCAAAAAGATTCTCAAACGGTTTTTTTATCACCAAGCGAATCCGTGGGTCCGACTTTAAATAATCAGCACTCAACTCAGGACCACTAAATGCTGAAATAATAAAAATAGGCAATTGCTGCAAGCATTCTTGAATAACATCGTAACCACTTTTAACTGGCATAATAAGATCCAAAATCATCATATCAAAAGTACTTGTCGCCAAAAGGGCCAAAGCTTCAGCTCCATTCTCGGCCTCGACACAAACATGCCCCTGTCCCGCAAGAGCACGACTTAAAGATCTACGAATAAGAAGCTCATCATCCACTATAAGAATATTCATATCTTATTGAACACCAAATCTATTTGTAATCCACTTTTGTAATTCGTATTCACTTGAATATCAGCATTCATACGATGCATCAGTTTTTTAGATAAGTACAAACCCAACCCAGTCCCTTCGCCAACTTTTTTTGTCGTAACAAATGGTGAAAACAAATTCTGTACATCAACAGAAAGTCCCGGACCAGAATCTTGAAATGAAAAGATTGTCTTATCCTTTTCGTCCACTTGAAAAACCTTGATGCTACCTGGGTTTTCCATCGCCTGACAGGCATTTTTGAGAATGTTAAATATCACTTGCTGCAATGCTGTTTGATCGGCACTAATCCGATCATTTTTCAAATCAATAAACATTCTATGGGGTCTTAATGCCGTTTTCAACAATGTTAGCGTGCTCTCTAAAACTTCTTTAAAAGACATTGGCGCCAACTGTATTTCTGACTGTTGGCTGAACTGCAAAAGATTTTTGATGATCTTTTCACATCGCTCCGAAGCTTTTAAAATTTCTTGCAAATCAGCTTTAATCGCTGGCGTCAGATGCCCTTCTTTTTCTGAATTTAAAAGCAACTGAGTGTAAAGCTTTAACCCCGTCAGTGGATTATTTAACTCATGAGAAAGATGATTTCCTAAACGACCAACTGTCGCCATTTTTTCAGACTGAATCATTTTGGATTTTAATAAATCTAAATTTGTTAAATCTTCGTAAAACATAAAATAATAATTTTTCCCAGAATGAGAAAACTCAGAAGCGCTAACCCTGACTTTTTTTTGCGGAGTTAAATAAAAATCTGAAACACTTGGGCTGCGTATTGGACAATGCACACAGGGTTCGTCTCGATCCGCTAGAATTTTGTAACAAAAATTTTTAACGGATGTTTTTTTTAAATAATTTGACTGATGAATTACAAAATTTTCATCAATAACGTGGGTGTAGCCAGAGAATGATTTAAACGTGCGATCCCAACGCTCTATCAGCAAATGATACTCTTTTTCAATCAACCATCTGTCAAAATAAAGACTCAATGTAAATAATCGCTCTTTAAAATAGCTTTGCAACTGAGGGCCCAGTAATTGCTGATCAATGGATTCTACAAAAAAGTATCCATTTCTGGAAAATTCAGTCAACTTCCAGCTCAGCATCTTTCCGACCGGCCGCCCTACCGCTGTCGCCAAGGATGATGTTTTTAATTCCGATTGGATATCCAGCTTGATGGTGTCATTTTTTTCATGAATTCCATTGTAGGTAATCAATGATACGGTTTCGTTTAAATTTTCAAAACAAAAACCAATCTGGTAAGCGTAACCCATTCGCTTTATTTCTTTCCAAATTAATTTTAAAATCTGTGATACAAAGTCGTCATTCAATGACTCAGAGCTGATGAAATCTAAAAAATAAAGCAAACTTTTTTCATTTAAATTTTTCTGCATCTCTTCGTGATTTGATTTTTCCAAAGACTCAAATTGAATTTTGCTCTCGGAGGCCAATTGTTCATTCAAAACCTCTAGCTCTTTCCGCTTTCGTTGAATTTCCTTAGTGACTACCAGAGCTTTATTTTGAAGACTGAGCTTCTCTTTGATCTCTTTTAGGTGAATTGAAATGCTATGCGTATCAGATGGCTTAACCACATGAAACGCCTGATTAAAACACATCTCCGAGATCGTCAGTTCATTCTGATCGGCAAGCAAAATGCGATATGAAGCATTTAAGATGTTCTTTTGTGATTTAAAAAAACTAGAATCTCCGATAAGCACGTCAACCAAACAACCACTTTCGGCGTCTTGAGCAGGAATAACCTCAAATTGATGACCATCAACTAGTGTTTTGTAGTCAGGCTGAACAAATACTTTCACTCAACCATGCTAACATAAGTTTTGAGCTTCAAACATCGACTTTTTTATTTTTTTGAAAGATTGGCTCTCGGGCTCATTCAACAGAAGCTTTTCAATCTCTAGTTCTGCGATATCCCATTGTTTCACCTGACAAAGCATCTGAATATGACACAAACTTATATCTTCATCAAAACAGTATTCGGCCAAGTAGAATCTAAGATGCTCAAATGTTGCCGTGACACGCTCAGATTTACGTTGAGTTGATCCCGCTAATAGTTTTAATGCTGCTGCATTATATGGATTCAGATCGATGGCTTTCTCAAGATTAGCCACATAAAGGTCTTCATCACCCATATCTTTGTGCATCATTGCCAAGCTAACCCAAGCCTGATCATTTCTAGGGTTTAGCTGAACCGCTTTTCTAAAGTAATCCAACGCACGTTCTTTATTATCACAATTCAGTAAGACAATACCTTGTGCCCAAAGTAAAAAATCATCTGCCTCGGACATCAAGGCACGTGTGATCACTTCCTGAGCTCCTTCAAAATCATTTTCTTCCAGAAAAATTTTAACCAATAATTTTGAAAGCACTTGCTCTTCAATGGTCGACAATGTCTGAGATTGCAACTCAAGTCCGACATCCAATGCATGATTGCGTTGATTGGCTCTGTAATAACATCGCATTAAACTGATTTTATCCTGCGTGCTGCCTCGCTGTCGAACAATCTCAGATTGAGTTTTTATTAAATTTGTAAAATCTTTAAGACCAGCTTGAGTTTCTGATAACAAAGTTAAGAATTCAATATCCTTACTGTACTGCAATGAGAGCGATGAAAGATGACTAAGGGCTGCGTAATATTTTTTAGCACCCAAATGTTTCTGAACTTGACCAAAGGCGAAATTTTTTTGCGACATCATGTCCTCCGAAAAAAATACAGATCATCCTGATCTGTATACTGAGATCTATTGATCTGCTCTTTCTAGACAAAGCAAGTGAGGTGCCATCGCCAAATGTGATAATTTTAATCTAACAAAAAATTGAAACACGTTTTTCGACAGGCCAGTCACTGAATTGACTGGCCATTGCATAAAATGGAAAAAAATTCCTAGATATGACTAGATACTATTCGACTTATATCCAGACAGAGCGCGTGTCCCTTTTTTGATATCTTGCAATTCACGAATAATCGCTGACTTGGCATCATCAATGAGTCCCAAAACCACTAGATCTTGATCAAGAATTCGCTTCACATAAAGCTCCTTAACCCGAAGGCACTCTTTGATCTCCAGTTTCTGAGTTGCATCAAAAATTCCAGTGACATCTTTGTGAAGCATGTGAGATTTGTTTATTTCCGCATCGACATATTTCAAAATTTTCAACAAATCTTCTCTTTGATTATAAAATCTTTCAATGTCATCAAACATTCCTTGCTGCAACATATTAATTTGGCTCTCATTTAAAGAGTAAAACTTTTCTAGAAAGTGGTTTTTCTCATTGAGCAACTGTACTAAGCGAATCATCTAGGCCCCCTTCTGTTCATTATCTTTTTTAATTTTTTCAATTGCTTGTTTCCATCCGTCATAAAGATTCTCTAAAATCTTTATGTTTGATTTCAAAGGCTCAACATCACTTTTGATATTGGCTTTGGTGTACTGATCCATCATGAATAAATAGAGATCCTCTAACTGCTTCGATAGTTCGCCCCCAACTTTGTGGTCCAGCGTCGCATGAAGCTCCATGACGATGTCATATGCTTTCAATATATTCTTTCCCCTTTCGGCAATTTGTTTGTCTTCCATTGCTTGAATAGCAATTTTTGTAAATTTAATAGCCGCTTCATAGAGCATAAGTAAAATTTGCTCTCGACTAGCAGTCAGAACGGACGCCTGTTTGTACTTTGCATATGGATTTGCCATATTATCCTCCTCCTCCTATTAATGTGGCCTGCGCAGCAGCACCTTGTGATTGTATTTTTGACATCGATTCTTCCATCTTTGCAAATTGACGACGCAACTGATCCTCGCGCTTTTCTAGACTTTTTTCTTTTTGTTCTATTCGCTTGTCCATCTGTGAGACACGATCTTGATACGATTTCTTTCGAGCAGAAACAGTTCCCACTTGAGGATCAATAATTGTTCCCAATTTTTTCTTCATGGCAGGTATAAAACCTTGATCAATCAAATTCCCACGCAAAAATTTAACCACTTGCTGAGGATCATTACTGACTAACTTTTTAAATTTATCCTGATTGAAGTTCAAAGTTCCATTTCGATTAAATTCCACACCAAGTTCAATAATCCGACGAAACTGACTGTCTGTTTGCTGAACATCTTGAATAATCTGTCGCATACGACTCTCGGTCATTCGCAGCATACTGTCGCCACCCAATGGGCCAAGACGCTGATTACCCTTAGCATCAGGAGACAATTTATTCTGACCTTGAATAAATCCCAATGCCGCATTATATGAATCCACAAATGATTTTAATTTTTCAGAAATGATTTCAAAATTTTCACTGATATTTAAACGTATTGGCTGACCTGGCTTAGCTTGCTTCAAATCAATATTCACCCCAGGTATAAGATCTTTGATGACATTGCTTTCAGTTTCAAACTCATGGCCATCTAACTTAAACTTGGCATTCTGAGCTTTGTTCTCACCAACAAACTGAAAATCACGATGACCATCCAGCATATAAACAATTGGAAATTCCACAGAGTGATCATCTCCTGTTTTTAATCCTGCAATTTCCAAACGATAACTGTCTTCTTTATCACTACGATCATTGACAACAACAGCCCGGATTCCAATTTCAGCATTATTAATGGATTCAGCGATTTTATCCAACGTGGAATTATCTTCATTGATATAGACTTCTTTTGGTCCTGTTTCTGTTTCGAATTTAATATAGCCCACGCCCATTGTGGTTTTATCTTTGTCAGGAAAACCATTTGTCACAACTGACGGTTTTCCTGCAAGCTGCAGCACTTCGATATTCCATTCGCCAGCCTCTGCAATCTCAGGATCTAGAGTTCCTTCGATAATATCTGGAAATCCTGACATAAACTTTTTATCAACAAAACCTTTGGCGCCCACAATGACTCCAAGTGACTTATTGATCTCAGCAACTTTTGTTTCAAGATCTGTAACAAGCTTTACTTTGTCTTCAATTTTTGATTTATTTTCCTGCATGGTCTTAACGGGCATACGTTCAGCTTCGATCACTTGATCGACTAAGTTGGGCGGTAATCCGCTAGCTAAACCTGAAATTCGTATGCCTGCCACTTCTCATCCTCCATGAATTGAAGTCGTTACAGAAATTATTATTTCAGATATTTGTTGAAAGTTGTGAGTCAATTGATTGGCTTAGACCACAGGCTGGTAGGCAAACTTTTCTAGGCAGTTCGTTTGAGTAACTGACCTTTGTTGGGGATCTGGTGAGTCGTATCAAAAACTTCCCACAGATCATACTCGGCAATCTTTCGAATAGAAGCTCCTGCTTGGTCTTTAACCCAGGCATACCGAATCTCTCCCTCGAGCACGACCTCGACCATCCAGTTCATATCTTTCATGAACTGTTTTTCCTTAAGAAGGGCTACAGCACTCTGAAATTGCTCTTCAGTCATTTTTTCTTTGTGTTGCTTTTTGCTATAGAATTCTTGCCCATTGGCATCTTTTTCCGATGATGCTTCCGAAGATTTAATAGGCTTTTCAACACTCGACACTTTGGGTGTCTGATTTGAAATAGGGGTGATGCCTAAAAAATTCTTGATATTCATAGGCTCTTTATCGGTCTTTTCAATTTGAGACTTAAGCTTGTATTGAGACAAATAAAAACGAAAGCCCAGTTACCTGGACTTTCGAAAGCGACTCAATATTTTTTTGGACTGAGCGGAGGTCCTCGCCCCGCCCAAAAAACCATTTTTTATTTTAAATACTAACCAATTAACTTTAATGCTAATTGTGGCAACTGATTGGCTTGTGCCAAAGTTGACGTTGTACCTTGCAATAAGATGTTGTTACGAGCTAATTCAGAGCTAGAAGCTGCCACATCAGTATCACGGATACGAGAGTTAGCTGCATTCATATTCTCATTCATAGTTCCAATTACATCTACAGTTGAAGTTAACCGATTTTGCAAAGCTCCTAAAGTGGCACGTGATCCATTGACATTTGATTGCGCTGAATCAAGAGCCGCTAAACCAGATCGAGCACCTTCTTTAGAACTAAAATCTAAATCTGCGATACCCAAAGTATTGGTTGTCACATCTGATACGGCTGCATCGTATGCAATCCAGTCAGTTGTTTCATTGGCTCCAACACCAATATGGATGTCATAAATTCCACCTGTACCATCCAATAACTTTCTAGAACCGAAAGTTGTTGAATCCGCGATACGTTGAACTTCTGCTTTCATCGCATCAACTTCTTTTTGAATAAATCCACGTTCTTGATCTCCGATGGTGTCAGAACCCGCTTGGATCCCTAACTCACGGACTCGAGTAATAATATTAGAAACTTCGCCCATACCTTGTTCTGCAGTTTGCAACATCGAAATACCATCATTCGCATTTCGTGAAGCCTGACTGTACGAACGAATCTGAGCTTTTAAGTTTTCACTGATCGCTAAACCTGCCGCATCGTCGCCGGCTTTAGTGATGCGTGAACCAGTTGATAACTGCGACATGCTTTTTTGCATTTCACGCGAGTTAGTAACCATGCTGCGCTGGGCATTCAATGATGCCACGTTAGTTGTAATTCTCATTCCCATTTTGACCTCCAAAAGTCGGTCACTTTCCTAAGTGACCTGTTATACACGTTGGTGACAGTCCACTTTCTGATCCCATGCCTGCGAACGAAATCTATTCAATAGTCACTTCAAATAGGTTTCTCAACTTGGTCTCGTCGAGTCTGTGTCGGTTGTTGTGATATACCTTTCGGCTTGGTCGTGTTGCTCTTTAGTCGCGTCCTGCAAAACTGGACTATCGTCCATGCCAAACTGGACTAAGGTGTTGAAAAATAGACCTAAATCATGGGTTTTTCAGGACCAAAGGATAGGTATCCGAATGTCTAAGTCGGACTAGCTATGGACTAAATGATGATGGACGCAAGTCTTCCTCGACGAATGACGAATCTAGTTTTTTCCCTCTGTAGAATGTGTGTTTTTGCAATGAAAAATGACGCAATTATTTTCGTATAATAAAAAAAAGAGCGGCTAGTTATAGCCGCTCTTTACAAAAAAATATCTTTAAAATAAATACTACTGGATTTTGCGAAGAACAAATTTTGTAGGCTCATCAACTAAACCTTCGATCATCACATCAACAACAGCACCTGCTGGAGATCGAACAGATTCAGGAGTCACCGGAGTGATATCTATCGTCACGTTAAGTTCTTCAAAAAAATCAACTGGGCATTTTACATTAGCAGCCAATATATTTCCAGTAACTGTAAAAACACCTTCGCAACCTGGCTCTGGCATTTCGAAATCTGGAGCTGATAATTTTAAATTTGCAGTTTGGTTTGCGCGAATCAATAATGTTGCAGTCACTTCGCCTGAATCAACATCAGTGGCTTTGTATAACCCTGGCTCAACAACTTTATTAGCAGCACCAAAACTCAGCGATCCTAAAAGCATAAATAGAGCAAAAATCGATTTCATGAAATCTCCTTCAATTTGTTTATTTGTGATAGCAAGGAATTAGCAAGAAGGGCCCTAAAACGCCAGAAATAATGGGTGAATTGCTCTAATTTGACAATTCTACAACGTTAAAATGATGAAGATTTAACAGGGTCGCCATAATAAAAATGCCCTGACAGAGGATACCTGTCAGGGCTGGGTTTAAAGAAGCTTCCACATAAGTGGGGAACTTCATTCGAAACTTTTAAAACATAACTTTTATTTTAACCGATCAACTTCATAGCAACCATGGGCTGCTGATTTGCCTGAGCCAAGACCGACAAAGCGGCTTGCTGCAGCATAGTTGAGGATGCCATTTCTGATGATTCTTTCGCCACATCAGCGTCTGCAATACGCGAACGTGCTGCGCTTAAGTTCTCAGATCGAACATCTAAACCGGTCATGGTCGATTCTAATCGAGATTGCATCGCTCCAAATCCAGCTCGCATTTTTGATACTTTCTCGATGGCTGTATCAACCTGCGTGAGGAGATCCCGCGCTCCATCTTTATCCGCGATATTCACACCATCAATTCCCAATTCAGAAATACTGGCATTGCTATCTTGTTTGTACTCGATGATATTTTCTTTACCTGCAGTCGTACCGACATGAAATTCCATCCCTGAATTCGACCCATCCAGTAAGTTTTTATCACCAAATTTTGTTGTTTTAGAAATACGATCAATTTCATCCACTAAGCTTGCGGCCTCAAGCTGCAAGTAGTTTCGCTCTTTATTTCCCAGAGTATCTGATGCTGATTGCACCGCTAACTCTCGTAAACGTGTTAATAAATTCGTCTGCTCTGACAAACCACCTTCACCGACTTGCATCGCTGAAATCGCATTGTAGGCGTTGTTTCGGGCTTGTGCTGTTCCGCGAATCTCTGATTTCATACCTTCAGAAATCGCCAAACCGGCAGCATCATCGGCTGCACGAACAATTCGCGAACCCGATGCTAATGCTTGTGCTGCGTGCTCTTGTCTTTTTGTTTGCATCCCCATCGCTCGTTGAGCCGAGATTGATGCCATATTCGTAGCTATCCTTAAACCCATAGACGTCCCCTTTGTTTTCCTTTTTGTTTGTTAAAAAAAGTTCTTAAAAACTTTTTAATTAATTCAAATTTAAAAAAGGTTGGAGCTCGGCTCACAAAGTTTGAGGTGACTATTCTCTTGCTCTGTGAGCTTTGCGCCTGGAAGGGGAAGTTTTGGTTCGATCAGTTTGACTGCTGGATCGAGATCCTATTTCCTTTTCGAGGTTAAGCACCAACGTGTATGACGAACCTATCGGGCCAAGGTCTAGTCGACTTTAGCCTTTGGTCTAGTTTTTATTTAACGCATTACGTTAAGTATTTGATTTTTATGATTTTTGATATCAAATTTTTTTTAGACAAAGGTCTAGTTATGTCTGCCGGCAGAACGCCGGCAGCAAAGAATTACATGTTTATTCAATAAATCTATCCAATAAGTTTCAACGCCAAACCCGACTGCTCATTGGCTTGAGCCAATGCCGAGGCTTGATACTGTTGTAAAATTTGACCGCGACGCATATCTGAAACTTCTTTCGCAATATCGGCATCTGCAATTCGCGACCGCGCGATCGAAAGATTTTCAATCTGCGAACCCAAAGTATTATCAGCAGATTCTAAACGAGATTGCACAGCGCCAAATCCCGCGCGCTGCTGTGCGATCTTCTCCATGGCTTTATCAATAGAAGAAATAGAATCGACAGCGTCGCCCTTGTCACTGACAGAAGCTCCGTCAATATCCAAACTATCTGCGGTGGTATTCGAATCCGATTTAAATGAAATTCTTGAATTCACATCACCACGAGTTCCAACTTGAAAATCAAAATTATTAGAAGATCCATCCAGTAAATTTGAAGAACCAAAACGAGTCGATTTAGCAATACGATCCAACTCGGATCTGATTTCTCCGAATTCTTTTTGCATCATGGATCGTTCAGTTTTCGAATAAGTATCACTGGCTGCCTGAACCGACAACTCACGCATACGCATTAAAATATTGCTTTGTTCATTCAAACTGCCCTCAGCAATGGACACAAAACTCACTGCATCTTCAGAGTTTCTGCGAGCGGCACCCATACTGGCTAGCTCGGCCTTCATTTGATCAGCAATAGCTGCTCCAGACACATCAGACCCTGGGTTTGATAACCTGGAACCTGTTGCTACATTCTTGACAGCTTTATCTGTCGCTCGTTGATTGATGTGCATGGCATTTTGAATGCCTATAGAAGACATATTTGTGCTAATTCTTAGCGACATACGTGCAACCCTCTCTCAAATGTTAAAGAGATGGCGGCTTGCTCTTTCAGTCACGAGAGGCAATCCGTCACCTCGAAAAGTAATAGGACTTTCGTCCAGCAGTCACACTACTTATCGACACGATGCGTTATAACTTGAGGCATATTTCATTATAATTATCTCATTATCTAACTATTTGAATTTTAACAACTAATTTGAAACAGGAAGGAGTGGAAAGTTTCTCATATCAAGAATTTCCTGTGCCACAGAACCAGTCACAAGAAAAAATGGAACATGGGTCGTGCGGTCATTAAACTGTAGTTTCCGAAAGGGATGAGAGGGGTTTTTAAGTGAATCAAAACCACTAAAAAAATCAAAGCGCCCATGGCCCTTGATACCACCCCCAGTGTCGCGAACAATAAAATAGCCATTATGCTGAGACCCACCAGGCAATTGAAGACCTACGGCATCAGGAATATAAATAACATCACCCAATTTATAAATACTCAAATCAGCAGCCAAAGAAAAATAGGGATCAATGCACATTACCTTAAAAGATTTCTCGCGATCTCGAACTGCCCCTTTACCAAATACACAAACCGAATGCTGAAGACGTTGAAATCGACGTTCGCCTTCAACTTTGCCCGCCACATTCAAAAGAAAAGATTCTCCATTTTGAGTAATTTCACATGTTCCCTGCATCACACAATCATCATAAATTTCTTTACACACACTGATGATTTCTTTTCCCAATTTAGATTTTATTGATTTTCGTTCAGAACAAGCCATCGTGGTTTGATCATACTGTGGAATATAGTAAACAGTCGGAGTCACAAATTTCTTTTTTTGCTCTTCCGTTAATGGGACATATGTTTTCTTTGCAACCGTTTTCGAGGTCGTCGAATCATGTCCTGGAGCACATCCAGCAATAGTCACAACAATCAGAATATAAAATAGTGCTTTCACAACAAGTAAACTAACTCAGATTCTGTCATTGTCGACACCAAAGAGTTTGCATTGAAAAATATATTTATTTGTCGACTTTTTTGACATCTGAAAACTGGCCCGCTTTGATATGGATAACATTTTGAGCAAGGCTTCGCACATCATCCCAATCATGAGTGATCAAATACGTCGGTACTTGCAACTCTTGCAATAGGGAATGTACGGTTTCACGCGCTGCCAATCGTGATGCGGGATCCAGTGCGGCAAAGGGCTCATCCATCAACAACACCCGCGGCTTACTCATCAAAGCCCGCAACAGGGCCACTCGCTGCTTCTCCCCACCCGAAATATCTGCCGCACGCGTGTGCCAGCAATTCTGAAGATTTAGTTTTTGAATATAGGGAGCCACCGCCTCAGAAAAATTTCCAGAGTTTCGGGCTTCGAAAACAAGGCGCACATTTTTTTCAGCAGATAAATGAGGAAATAACTCATAGCTTTGAAAAACAACACCCAATTGACGATCAGAAATAGTTAATTTTGCCAGATCAATACCATCCATTTTCCATGACCAGCCCGGCACAGAGATCCCACCCACCAGCAAATTAAAAAATGTTGTCTTCCCAGATCCCGATGGCCCCCATAATGCTGTCACACCTGAATCCGGAAGCTCCAGAGAATCAATTTGCATTGAAAAATGACCTAGCGATAAACTAACGTTTTCTATCAACGCCATAAATTCCTTTTATAAAAAAATAAAATAAAGCACTCAAAACACCCCAAAAAATTAAAATATAAAAACTTAACAAATACGCCGAGTTCAAGCGGTAACTGTTCAAAAAATTTACCGATAGTAATCCCAAAGTCTTGACCTGAGCACCAGCGGCACGAGAAATAGCAAAATCACTAAGTGTCCAAATCAAAAGCAACGATGCCGATGTCAGCAATGCGTTGGGAAACTGGTGTAGAATTATTTGAAAAACAATTCTAGTAGTAGAAATCGAGTGAACCTTTGCTGCTAAAATTTGACCTTTAATTTGAGCCAACTTGTCTTCAAAAATAAATCGAAACAAAGCCGGCACAAATAGAATTAGAAACGCTAACGGAAGTTTTATATAATCCATCTGAACAGTCTGCGAGAACAAAATATACAAAGAAAAACCCACAAGAACCGTCGAAATGGACATCAGATGAATCACAAAATGATGTCGTTGCTTTTCTACAAAATAAACAATCCATCCATAAAGAAATACAAAACAGATCCCTAGGGTGACTATCCCAATCAGTAGACTCTGTCCAGTCGCCTCCAAAATGTCGACCCCATAAGGAACCAAATCTTCAAAATCAGAAAAACTTTCCAAAAGTCTTGAGATATATCCATAGCCGTAACTAATAATATAAATCAGCAGAGCTAGCGCAGAAACTTTAGACTTCAAAAACGGATGTGAAACAAAAGGTTGCGGAGAAGCACCTCGTCGATTTAAAAAAAAGTAGCTGATGCAAAAAATAAGACCTGTCTGAAAGATCATCATCATAGCAGCAGAGTTCCAAGCCTGTTCAATAAAAATTTTTTCATAGATCAGTACCTCAAGATTCGTTCCTTTTCCTCCGCCAGCCACTAATGGCACCGAAAGACTTGCTAGACAAAATAAAAAAACAAAGAAAAAATTGACTTTAAGATCAGACTTTATAAGCGGCAGCAGGATTCTGAAAATAAAACTACTTTTTTTTATTCCCATAACATCACTGACTAAAGCTAAATTTCCAACCTGCGATCGAATAGCGTGAGCCATAAAATATGTTGAAAGTCCCAAATTCACCAAAGTAAAAATAAAAATCACACCGATGTGGCCCATCGGAAATGGATTCAGTAAACTAAAAGAAATTAAAATTGAAAATAGCGTCGGCAACACCTGTGGCACCAAAACAATGCGTCCTAAAACAGATTGGGTAGCTCCAGAAAAATTTAACAATCCAAATGATAGAAAAAATCCAAAACTTACAGAGATGAGTGCCGCCGCACCTGACTGAATCACCGAATTTTTAAGTGCCCATAACAGTTCCGTTGAATTCAAAGTTGAACTGTTATCCAAAAAGAAAAGCGACACCAGATAAGGACCTAAAAAAATTAAACTGGCAAAGATGGGAAATAAAAAACGAAAAGGACGACTACCCTTCATTCTTTCGAATTTCTGACCAGATTTGAATCCAATCATCCAGTTGCTTTTTTTCATAGACTTTATAAGCACGAGATTTATAAATTTTCACAGTATCAAAAGCTGTCGACTCTTTAATTTTTCCAATCATTGGCAACATATAATTTTTTGTCATTAAAACTTTCTGAGCTTCATCAGTTTGTAAAAACTGTACAAACTTAGCTGCAGAATCACAGTTTTGACATGTTTCTGGAATTCCTGCGAATTCAATTTGCACCAGATGATCTTCCTTCATCTCCAAACTGATAAAAGACAAGTCTTTCTCTTCGACAATATGATAAATAGGAGATGTCACATACGAAAAAACCAAATCGGCCTGTTTATTTTTAAAAATACCATAAGCCGCTGACCATCCTGCTGAATAACTATGAACTTGCTGATTCAAGCTTTTTAAAAAAGCCTTTCCTTCTTCTAAACCTTTAGATTCAAATACCCATACTAAAAATTGCAATCCTGGCGAACTTGTCCGAGGATCCTGCAATGCGATCTTGCCTTTAAGCTCAGGTTTTAATAAATCATCCAGACTATTCACTGTTGTTGCCAACTCTTGTCGTGTAACAAAAGCCATAGGCGCCCAATCGTAGGCAATAAACTTTGTTTCTTTTGTGAGTTCTGAAAGCTCTGGTGGATACTCGGAAGCTCTCTCGGATGAGATCTCTCGCCAATTAATTCTTCCAGAAGATCGAGCAATATCAAATTGATCTAATCCAACAACAACATCGACAATTGAATTTTTTCCTTCAAATGCAATTTTCTGCAAAGTCATCGAGACGTCAGCTGATTCAATCAAATCAACTTTTATACCGTAATTTTTCTCGAATAATTCAGCCAACGTTGGCCCCGGTCCCCACTTTGAAACAAAAGATGAATACGCATAGACCTTGATGGTGTTATTATCGGGACTGGATTTTGTTTGTTCCGTATTTAAATACGCAATAATAAGACCCGAAAATATAACTCCTAAAAATACGATAAACTGTTTCATTGTTACCACCACAATCCTCTTCGACGTTTAAAAAAATAATAATCTAAACCTAAGCATCGACCGGCGCCGACCCATGCTAGCAAGATATGACACGCAATCATTAACTTGAAAAAAGTTTCCTTATCAACCATGGAAAGTGTTAAATAGTTGAGACAAAGAAAAATAGCAATAACTGAAATAGGTCGAACGACATAACCAACGACATAGGAAATTCCAACAGCCAATTGCAGCCCGATCACAATAAATGCAATTATATTCCAATGTGGAATTATTTGTTCACTCAAAAGTATTCGGTACCAATCTGGCATCATGGGTTTATTTAAAGCTTCAATAAACAACTCAGAAACAGAGTTCCCAACCATGACATAGCGACGCCAGTCTTTAAGAGCTAAATCCAAATAAAAATATCCCAAGAATATTCTTAGAAAAGAAACAGGCAAAAGATGGCCAGCGTACTTGATACTTTCAAAATAAGCTTGAAGCATTTTAGAAGCGTACCTAAACTCCGAGCTTTGGACAAGAACTCTGCAAAAAACAGTTCAAACAATCTGGATTGCGCGCCTTACAAACTGCTCGTCCATGAGAAATTAAATAATGTGACAGCATAATCCATTCACTTTTTGGACAAAGTTCATTCAATTTCAGCTCAATTTTAACAGCATCTGCACCCTTAACCCAACCAAATCGGTTTGCTAACCGGGTCACATGAGTATCAACCACGACCCCACTACTGATATTATAGGCATTTCCGAGGACAACATTTGCTGTTTTACGACCAACACCTGGCAGTTCAAGTAGCTCCTCCATTGTTCGCGGAACATGCCCCTCATATTTATCCACAAGAACTTGGCAGCACTGCTTAATATTTTTCGCTTTGTTTCGATAAAATCCAGTCGAACGAATTAAGCTTTCAAGAGCCTCAATCTTTAAATGTGCAATACTGAGGGGTGTCGGATAACTCTTGAAAAGAACTCGAGTGACCATATTCACACGTTCATCCGTGCATTGTGCGGACAGAATAGTTGCAATAAGAAGCTCAAATGGATTTTTGTAATCCAAGGCACAATGAGCATCTGGATAATTTTTTTTTAACTGTTTTAATGTGAACTGAAAATCAATTTTTCCCCGGACTTTAGTCGAAACTAGTTTCCGGGAAGATTTATTCTTTATCACCAAAATCGCCTATAGCTTCTACAGGACAACCTTCAAGCGCTTCTTTACAAGCTGCCTCTTCTTCAGGAGTTTCTGGTTGTTTAATAACATATGCATGACCATCGTCTTCATGCATTGCAAAATTCTTAGGCGCAGAAAGCACACAAGCATCACAGGCAATACAGGACTGATCTACAAATATTTTTCCGGCTTTATTCTCTTTCCATTTTTGTGATAAATCAGCCATTAGGACCCCCAGGCAACGCGTTCGAACTTTACTGAAACGACAACTTAAAAAACTTCCGGTCTTAAGTCAATTTTCTCTCTCAAGACGTATCTACAATGCAACAAAAACGGCTAAAATAGAGCTTTAGGAGGCTCATATGCAAGGACCACGTTCTCCGGAAGTCCATGAATTTTCCGAGGTTGTAGAATTTCTAAACCAGAATCTCAGATTAAGTAGTTCATGGACCATTAGCAGCGAATATCCTACAGCCCTGTCAGCAAACAACATCCACAATATGAGTATTATTGTCGAAGATGAAAAGATTGTTTCCCATGCTGTTTTAAAACCACTCGTCATCAAAACGCCGTTTTGTATTTTTAAGGTGGGCGCTATTGGATCTGTAGTGACCGACCCCCATCATCGACAACGCGGGTTGAGTTCTCGGAATATTCAGAACTGCCTTAGCCTTGCAGAGAAACAAGACTGCGACATGGTGATTCTTTGGACAGATCAATTTGATTTCTACCGTCGATTTGGTTTTGAACTGGCTGGAATCGAACATACCTATGTTCTTGAAAATAAAATAGAAATCAAAAATACAAAGCTCCGTTTTGTCGACAACAATAGAGTTGATCCCGAAGCCCTTCTTAAATTGCACACCCAGCACACTGTTCACTCTATGCGCACGCCCGATGATGTGCGAAACTTTCTAAAAATACCGAATTCTAACCTGTACACAGCCTGGAATGAGCAAAACCAACTTGTCGCCTATGCCGTTGAGGGCAAAGGGGTCGACCTCACAAACTATGTTCATGAGTGGGCTGGCAGTGTGGATTGTCTCTTGGATCTGTTTTCATTCATGCAACAAAAAAGAAATCAACCGATGACGATCATGGTCCCATCACATTCGACAAATTTAAAAAAGAATCTTGAAAAAGTTTGCACTCTGTCACATCAAGGCTTTTTAGGTATGATCAAAATTGTAAATAGAGATGCCCTTTTTGCAAAAATAAAGAAAGCCTTTCGTGCAGAAGGTTTCGATCAAATTGTTTTTGAAAAACAGGGTGATGTCGTTGTTTTTGGAATCGGAACAGATCTTTATACCATCAAGAACGAATCTGATTTGACTCGTCTTCTTTTTGGACCACTCAAACCAACAGATTTAGACTTTATGAGCACAGAAACTCAAGAAAAACTGGCCACATTGCTCCCCTTGCCATTATGGATTTGGGGTTGGGATTCAATATGAAATGGAATATTTTTCTTTCGATTTTTTGTATTATTGCAATGACCTCATGTCTAAAAAAAATGGATCTTTCTCAAGACGATCTTGGGCCGGCAGTTGATCCGATTGAACTGACTAAAGCCCTTGGCACTGGATTTGGAACTTTTGACTATAATGAAATTAAAAAAGATGAGTTCACCAGTGTACTTTATTCTCAACGCATTCAAGATAGTGTAAATCAAAACATTCAACAAGAAGGCATTACCGTTGATGCCATAACTAATGATTCTGAAAAACTCGCTCTGGATGTTATCGTCCAAAAAGAAGAGTACAGTGGCGGCCAAACATCTCAATCAACCGTAAAATGGCCATTGATATTCAAAAAAGGCAGTGCGAAATCCAATTCCGTTGAAATTCAAGACAATGCTCGACCGCCAGTTCTTACATTTCTTACATTCCAATCATTGGCCTTTGGATCCTGTTATGATGAAGGTGATTTTCCCGAAAGCTGTCACAAACTGACTTCGACAGATATTCAGTACAAAGTCCCTCCTGCCGCCATCACGCAACACAATTGCGTGGATCCCAACGAATGTTACATCCCAGCTAAAAAAGTTGAATTTGATATGATCAGCAAATACGCGCTGGATAAAGATGGCAAACCCCTTCGCACCCACTACACGCTTGTTCTCAGTCCGCATGTTCCATTCTTGTCTCGGGTTTTAAAAATTTGCACACGAGGAATTTACGAAATGAGCAGCGCAAATCAAAAGATTCTTGCGGATATTTGCTATACTGTTAATAATTACAAGTTCGCCCCAAGCACCCCTTAAGTCAGTTTACCAAAGAGCTTGTCGAAATGTCGCAAACCCGGCAAACTATTTTCATGAAAAGAAAAATCGCACTCATTTTTGGCGGCCGATCAGCAGAACACGAAGTCTCTTTAAATTCTGCAAAAAATATTTTCACCGCGATGGACACCAATCTTTTTGACGTCCAATTGATTGGTATTTCAAAAGAAGGCACTTGGTATCAATTTGCAAATTCCGATGTTTTTAAAAAGCATAAATCTCTGAATGATTCACGACTCACTGACGAGGATATGGTAACGTTGATTTCTATTGGTGGAAATCCGTATTTTTATTCATTTAGAACCCAAGAGCGTCGACAGATTGATTGCGCTTTTCCAATTATACATGGAACCATGGGCGAAGATGGAACTCTTCAAGGACTGTTTAAAGTCGTTCAATTGCCCTTTGTGGGCTGCGATGTCTTAGCTTCGGCTGTTGGCATGGATAAAGAGTTCATGAAGCGCCTGATGACAGAATCTGGAATTAAAAACTCCAAGTATCTTATTCTTCGTCGTGAAAACATGTTGCCCTATAACGAAATCGTCAAAGAACTCGGGTCACCATTTTTTATTAAACCTGCTAATGCTGGCTCATCAGTTGGAGTTCATAAAATCAAAACCGAAGACGATTATATGAATAAAATTAGTGATTCATTTCTTTATGACCACAAGGTATTGGCTGAACAATTTAATGAAGGTGCCGAAGTTGAATGTTCAGTTTTGGGTCTAAACCAAAAACCAAAAGCCTCATTGCCTGGACAGCTTAAGGTTCATCATGAGTTTTATTCCTACGAAGCTAAATACATTGATGCCAAAGGGGCCGAGATCATCATCCCAGCTCCACTTCCAGAAAATCAAATTCGCGAAATTCAAGAACTTGCCGTGAAAACATTTAAATCATTAGGATGCGATGGCTTAGCCCGAGTCGATTTTTTTGTGAATAAAAACGGTGAAATATTAGTTAACGAGATCAACACCCTGCCTGGCTTTACCCAAATTTCAATGTATCCAAAAATGTGGGAAGCCAGCGGATTAAAATATTCTGCTCTGATCACAGAGCTCATTCAAATTGCTTTCGAAAAGTTTTCAAACGATCGCAAACTCAAACTTGATTTTAATTGATATCAGTCATTCACGCATTTAAGCTTTTGATCGTTGAGATAGATGCAACTTTTTTGTTTGAGACCTGGTGCTCCTGGATGACCTGAATTGCCCTGATTCCCTGTTCCACCAAAAGCTCCGTTGCCCGCGGGCGCACATTTTTCCTCGATAGAAATCAAAGTGGTATTGCATTTATCACTCCCCGGTAAAATAGAGCATATTTTTTTTGATCGTAAATACAAATCTAAATCGAGAACATCACCATCACCACCCATTCCCGGATCTCCGCCTTCGCCTCCCTGACCTCCAGAGCTACCATTTCCGCCGATACCCTCCTGAGAAATCATTGTTACAATCACAGATTCTGTATTGATTTGAATAGTTGCTGAACCTGAATTGCCTCCAGGCAGACCATCATGTCCCGGGTAACCGCGATTTCCAACGATACCATTTCCACCTTTTCCGGGAGGCGTGATGCATTTATACTTCGTACCAATACTATTATTATTAGGGATTGGATAGAATACAGCCGGAGTTCCCCGAGCCCCCGCAGCTCCCTTTAAATGCGCATCTGGTTCTTTTGCTGAAAGACCATTTCCACCATTCTCGCCTTTCATAATAACACTCAGATCACCGCTACCATTTTTAATGTGCAAATCAATGACGCCACCGTTTCGACCAGATTGTCCATCTGCTGCACGCAAGCTTATTGGAAACGTCTGTAAAAATCCTGAACGGGAATTCAAATTTTCAATCACAATTTTTCCACTATAATTTTCTATGAGTAATTTTTTTTGAAAAGAGATCGTCAAGTTTTTAAACAGGATCATTTTTGTTTTGTTATTGAGTTGAAATTTTTGTGATAAGTTAACATCTTCGTCGATCACAAGATCTAAAACCGGAAGCACTTCAACCTGTTCTAAAAGTACATTCTCAGAACCCATCTTAGCAAAAAAAGAGTACGTCACTTTATTCTCACCGACAATTTCATCACTCCATTTACCAGAAGGATCAAATACAACATTCAGATCCGACATTCTCCCAAGTTCATTTTTTTGCACGAAAATCTGAGCGGGCCAGTTATTGGGAGCCAAGAAACTGACTGACATGTCGTTCTCGTAATAATACGAGAACTCTTTATTTTCGTTCACCACACGAATCTCGTTTTTCACTTGGGTTTGTATCGGTATTGCAGGGGGAGCCACTGGTTGGCTTTCTTCGGCCTCTTTCTTTTTCAATTTCATGCATGATGACAAGACCAATAATCCCACAACTATAAAAATTTTATGTTTCATTTTTTCCTCCGATAAAAAGACTGTGCATTTTGAGGAACTTATTCTGGACTTAATTTATGCGTTTTCGAATGCCGACAGCCGGACCAATGTCTGTGGCCGGATTTTGCAAGGATACCCATTTACCTTCCATGTTCGACAAGGAGACTTCAGTGAAAGCGGTTCAATATTACGAGAAAGCGTCATCCATTCATCAGAAAGCCTATATTCAGCTGCAATGCCACTGTGTCCTCTGCAATACCACACTTGAGCTACAATTCGAGGTGGTCACCACAGATGAGATCAAAGAAGTGGCTCATTGTCCGCAATGCGAAATCAGAACTCGAGCAAAAACCCATCATATTCAATAAATTTAAGCCAAAATTTTGACGTTTGAAAAAAAATCGCCAAAAACTCGATAGTCTTGTATGCCAAAACCCGATTGTTTGACGCCTTTGCTGGGTTGATGATGCTGTACTGACCATTTATTTTGAAAAACCTGGGCCACATCCAATTGTGATGCGATCTTAGCAATTTTTGATTCCTCGGCCCAAATATGGGCGGATTGACCGTAGTAGGAAACATTCGAATACTTCGCGATATCAAATCCATACTTTACCACACTCAATATGAATAATGGTGCCATCACTTGATCCTGTTGCAACGTTGAACAATTTGACATGTCTTTTGTAAATGTAGGTCTTAAAAAACATTTCTTTTGCAATTCCGTGAGCTCTGATTTTGTTTGAATCAACTTTGCCTGATCACGAACAGCCATCGTTTCAATTTCTTGAAAATGTGTAAATGATTCAGACCGAATGCACGGTCCCCATAATGAGGCATCTTGAATCGAAGTGGCCGGGGTCAACTGAGATAAAAAGTTTTCAATGCGCTCGACCCATGCCAATTCATACTTTTCCAAAATAAAAAGGCGATTTGAATTCCAAGCCAACTGCCCCTGTCCCACTAAAAAAGAATTCATCACTTCTGCGAAATTAACCTCATCCGGTGAACCTAAAGCCACTGCTGAATTTTTACTGCCTGTTGCTATTTGAATTTTTTTAAACTGATTGAAAGCTTGCCCTGAAATTTTCAAAAGAATATCGGATGCATTTTTCAAATGACCTACAAAACTAACAGCTCGAATACCAGGATGAGTCACGAGTAAATTTTTAACATCCTGCTGATCAGTTACTATAACTTGAATCAAACCCTGAGGTGCCGAGACAGCTTGTAAAATACGCGCTAGAGTCACTGCTGTTACCGGAGATTGTGATGAAACTTTGATGATCACGGAATTGCCGGCAGCCAATGCTGGAGCAAGTCGTTCGCAAATGACTCGCAACGAAAGGTTCCAAGACGAAATGAGACTTATGACACCCACCGCACTATACTCCGTCTTATTGTCTACAACCCGATTAACTAACTCAGATATGGCGACTTCAAATGAGTGACTGGCTGCTCGCACTCCGTGTTGCAAAACAAACTCAGTGGGCAATCCTTGGTCCAAGGCTTCGTCCTGGGCCCATTGCAATTCATTTTCATCGATTTTTTCTTTAATGCTTTTAAGTAACTGAATGCGATCGGAAATGACTGAGTCTTTCCATTCTGAAAAAGCTTTCTGCGATCCTTGAATGGCATTCACCAGCTGCATCAAATCACATGATTCGACTTGGTGAAGTGACTCCGCATTAAACGGATTTGTTTTTTGAAATGACACTAAATTTTTTTGAAACTGATTATTTATGAAACTTTGAATTACCATGCTTCATGAGTGTTTCAAGAGTGAAATAATTTTTTCTTGAATCGCCTTCATCTCGGCATCAGGAAAACGCCGAGCCTTCTTGAAGTCCAAGTCCGGAATACTCCAGGCTGGAATAAGATGAACATGATAGTGTGGGACTTCAAATCCAGCCACCATGACACCCACTCTTGGGCAATCCGTGGCTGCTTTGATGGCTTTTGCAATTTTTTGAGAATTCAACTGAACACGTGTGAAAGCATCCACAGGAGTATCAAACCAATGATTTACTTCTTGTTTTGGTATAACTAAAACATGACCAAGGTTCACCTGATCTAACGCTAAAAATGAAAATGTTAAGTCATCTTCGTGAATTTTATACGATGGAAGTTCGCCTTGAATAATTTTAGTAAATACCGATGCCATTAGCGATCCTCAACTGGCTTCCAACTTAAGCCCTCTGGCCCCTGCCATTTTCCGCGTGGACGATAAATACGATTTTTTTCATACTGCTCATTCGCATGCGCAATCCACCCCGCCACACGAGATACTGCAAATATCGGCGTAAAAATATCAGTTGGGATTCCCATCGAGTGATAAACTGTTGCCGAATAGAAATCCACATTCGGCATTAAACCTTTTTCTTTATTCATGGTCTCATCGATCAGCACAGACATTTCATAAAGTTCAGGTTTTCCAATTTTTGCAGTTAAAGTTTTTGAAAATTTTCTTAAGATGGCTGCTCGTGGGTCACCATCTTTATAAACGCGATGACCAATACCCATCACTTTTTCTTTGGCATTCAACGCATCTTTTACAAACTGCTGAGCCTTATCCATGGTCCCAATTTTTGCCAACATCACCATAACTTGTTCATTGGCTCCACCATGCAACGGGCCTTTCAGTGCCCCGATGGCAGATACAATTGCCGAATGCATATCCGATAATGACGATGCCGTCACTCGGGTTGCAAAAGCAGAACAATTCAATTCATGATCGGCATGAAGAATCAAACATGTATCCATAACATTAACCAACTCAGGGTCTGGCTCAGTGCCTTTTAACATGCGCATAAAATTCCAGGCGATTGATTTCCCGGCAACAGGATTTAAAATTTCACGCTTATTTCGAATGGCTTCGAAAGCACAAACAATGGAACCCATTTTTGCGACTAATCGGATGGCCTTACGCATATTGGCTTCAGTTGAATTGTCATTTGCATCTTTATCCCAGTGAGCCATTAATGAAACTGCGGTACGAAGCCATGTCATGGGATGAACATCTGTTGGTAATGTTTTTAAAGCACTGACGTATTCGGAATCTAAAGTCATATTCTTATTCAAGTCAGATTTTATTTTTTCAAGTTCAACAGCTGAAGGTAATCGATTATTCCATAACAGAAAAATAACTTCTTCAAAGTTTGAATGCGCTACAAGGTCTTCAATTGTATAGCCGCGATAATTCAATGTGTTTCCAACAATAAATGACACAGCGGTTGTACAAGCAACAACTCCCTCGAGTCCCTTATCCAATGCGCCTTCATAAATAGTCACTTCAGCCATACTAGTTCCCTTCAAATAAGAATGAATATTAATGTTTAAGAGTTATCAAAGCTAAGTCGACTTGGCTAGCTTTATCACGGTTCCAGCGACATCAATGACGACTACAGTCTGGTCGCGATCAGGATCTTGCAAGCCTGTTTGTTGCTGAGCCTGAAACAAAAGCTCATTGCGTAACTCATGAACGGAATTTTTGCTCTTCTCAGTAATAATTTGCGTGATGCGATCCGCCCCAAGAACATCTGATAATCCATCTGTCACAATACATAACCTAGATCCTGGCTCCAGTTCAATTTGTGCAGCAGTCAAAACTTCAGAAAAATGCTGACCAAATGGGCTAACAGACGATGTCAAAACTTGAATTGGTCTATTGGGTGCCGAGTAAAATCCTAAAATTTTGCCCACAGAACAAAAGCGCAGCGAGTAATCTCGTCGATCTACTATGGCATAAAAGGCATGAGTGAGATCTTTCAATGAAGCCGCAGCTTTCAACTCTTCGCCAACTTTTTGCAGAATCTGTTCTGGCGGAATTCCTTTTTTAGCTTGAAGGGCATGCGAAAACTTTAAAATGAATGACAAAAAAATTGCCGACATCGCATAACCCGAGGAAGAGGCCACCATCAAACCAAATCGGAACTTATCTTCAAATTCAAAAAAATCAAAATAATCGCCGCCGGATTTTGTTCCATATACAAATTTTCGACTCACTTCAAAGCCAGGAATATTCGGTAAATGTGTGGGAGTTAAAATCTTTTGAATTTCTGTTAAAAACTTCATGTCGATTGAAACTGTCGACATCAAGGAATCTAATTGTTTTGAAAACTTGATCAGCTCCTGACGATAAATCATCACTTCTTCATTTTTGAGCTTGAGTTCAGATTCCAACTCTTGAATCTGAATTTTTAATTTTTTCTCGTTGTCATCAGCCATTGCACTAGTTTGATCAGATGTTAATCAATGGTCAACCGCGAAGACGCCAACTTTAAAAGAGTCAGTTCAGATTGCAGAATCTGACTTATTTTTGCAGGTATTGAAACTGGACTTAGATCTTTAATTGTTTTCAATTCATCCAAGTTCTTTTGATGCAGTGACAAATATTTTTCAGTTTGCGCCTGCACATTTGTCTTAAAATACGGCCGCATCCGAAATCTCAAAAACCAATTTGCCGTGGAGTAATGAATCGGAAATTCCGCTGGTTCTTTCTTTTTTTGAAACTGAAAATGCCCCCAAGCGGCAACCATTAAAAACTGAATTGCATAAATTAAAATCACACTAGTAATCAGAAATTCGAATCGTCCACTCGTCATGGATTGATGAAAAAATCCTTGCGAATGAAAATAATCAAGACTGACTAATGACAAAATGGCTCCGATAAACCACCCTAGTAATTCCATGGACATGATACGTTTCCATAAGATACGAGACTCGCTGACCAAGTCGATATGCAACCACCACATATAAGTATCTCGCGCCAGCATAGTTCCCAATACACCGGTCAATGCCAAATTCAAATGCACATCAGATTTTAATAAAAAATAAAATAAGATTGAAATGAATAAAACATCTTTTCTAAAAATCCATTCCAAGAAAAAGAAAATAAAAAAGACCATCACCATATTCTGAGCTCGCCCATCTAAAGACCAAAATAAAAAATCCTGTCCTCCCAAAACCTGCTGCAAAGACCAACTGTTTTTAGTCGGATCAAAGTAAAGAAAAACAAGAACAAGTAATAATGGCCAAGAGGCCAAACGCGAAAAGCAAAGCTGCATCAGATTGCTTCTTGCTTCGCCCATATTAAAATCCAACTTAATCATGGCTTCTAACTGCGACCGAGACGGAGTGAATGACCAAAAAACTTCGTGCAGTGACGTTTTAATTGCCTGTATCAAGTCGACCTCCATAAATATCAAAACGAATAAGCTTTCCCGTCATCGCCGTTATTGGTTTAGGTCGAAGGGGTTCGGCCTTTAACGGCCGCTTCACGACTATTCGCTGCGCAAGTTTGCTTTCAATAGCCGCTTCAATAACTGCCGCTGAATCCGTATCACAACCTACCAATTCACGAAATATAATCATTTCCTGTCGCGGTAAAGCTGATTTTTTCTTTTCGGGAAACATCGGATCAAAATAAATCACATCATACTGTTCCGTAGTCTTTTTGAGAAAATCTTGAGCTGATCCAAAATGAAATTCAATGCCACTTTGCTCTGCTGGAAAAAGTTGATTCCAAGCCGTTTTTAAAGCTAAAAACACAATTGGATTTCTTTCGACCGCAGTCACTTGATAACCTAATTGCGATAAAAAAATGGCATCAATCCCAAGGCCAGCGCTAAGATCCAAAACACGGCGACCAACTCGACCGGCCCCCATGGCCTTACTTAAAAGTTCTGTCTTTATAGAACCTTTTTTTTTTTGATAATTGCCTTTGTCCCGAATGAAATCAATTGAAAGCTTACGCCCGTCCAGATCGTAAATAATTGGAATTTCAGAGGTAAAATCTATTTTTCGAATGGTTTCTGTTTGAGCATTAGAATTTTTTAAAAATCGGAGCCATTCATCAGCCATAACAGATTCACTATTTATAATCTCCATGATGTTCCGATCATTTCGATAAAAAGAATCGCCACCATCATAAGAAATAATAAATATGAAAAACGTTGAATCTTTCTCAGTTCGGACCCCAAAGGACTGGCGATTCTAAGTAATCGTATAAAAAACAAAATAGACACAAAAACTAAAACCAGACTGCTTCCCCACCAAAATTCTCCAAAAGAAAATAAAAAATGATACCAACCCCATACTGTCAAACAGCCCAGCCACCAAAAAGCTAAAAACAACTTGGCATGGTCAAATCCCAAACGAGTGATTGAATTTTTAATCCCAGCCTGGGTTGAAGTCATCAAATGACTAAAGTTGTTCATATGCAAAAGAAACTGAACTAGACTTCCCCAAAAGATACCAAAAACAAGAGTTTGAAAATCTACGACACCACCAGACGCCAACTGCAGCCCGGTCACTAATCCCAAACCCATGATTAAAAATAAAATAAATTCTCCGAAGAATTTATTCTTGTACGAATTTTGCTTTTGAAACTGGCCAAATAAAATAAATAATGAAACCGGAATAACGACTGCTATCGTAAGGGGTTGTAAAAGCAAAACTGGAAGTGATACAAAAAGTCCACAAATCATCAAAGCCCAAGAGACCTTATTCAGGTTATATGCGGTAGCCCATCCCGCCAAGATGGGCTTGGGGGATGTTGAAATATTGACTCGATCAAATCCAGAGATATGGTCTACGATATCATTTCGAATATTCAATCCTGAAAAAATAAATGCCACAGCAATGATCGCCAAAAAAAGTGAAACGGGATCAGAAACTCCGATTTGAATGCCACTCTTCGCAAGCACGAAAAAAAAAGGGAATAAAATAAGGATAAAACTTTTCAACTTAATAATACCTGCAAAACGAATAAACCAATTTGGTTTTCTTAACTGATCGAGTGGCACCAATTCAAACGTGACAATTTCGTTCGTCATTCCAACATTCAATGATTGAATAGGAATTGGACGTAAACCAGGATGAGAATGTCCCATCAAAAGATTCAAAAAATTAGAATCTTCTTTTTTTGCTGAAACAAACTGATTCTTTATCATTTTGGTTTGCGGCGCCAATAAAGAATTTCAGTTAAAGGTTTTAAATTATCAATAATGGCTTTTTCTTTTTCAGGAAGCAACGATTGCAACATCGTTAAATGATGCTCATACAATTGAATTATTTTCTCATTTAAAGCATCAAATTCGCTAACTTTTTGTAAAAATAATTTCTTCCCAACTTCTAAATCAGTCGCAAAAATCAAATATAAATCATTTAGATTTTTTGACTTAATCAGCCGATCAATCTGAGAACGCTCCATATCTTTTGTCAAAAATGTGCCAAAAGAATTTAAATAGCCCGATTTCAAATCACCTAAAATAGCCTTGCCTTCATCATTTCGAATATCATAATCCAATAGATCATCACCACGTTGAAAAAGCTGACCTAAAATGGTTCCCAGCTCTTCAAGTAATTTATGCAAACTTTCATCATAGCGCTCATGAGCAATAAAGGGAGCACGCAAACACCATTTAAAAAGTGATGCTGTCTTTAAATTATGAATACGATCCAATTGTTCAAGTGTCACAAAATAATCGCCCACAATAGAATCCTGAAGCCATTCCCCTTCAAGCAAATCCGAGATCACTTGACTGGTGTATTGGACCAACTTGATATTTCCAAAACCGGAAAGATTCACCATAACTCGAGCTAACAGATAGTCGCCCGCAAGAACGGCATACTCAGGAGTGTATTTTAACCAGGCTGCTTTTTTCCCGCGACGCAACTGCGAGCGATCAACCAAATCATCATGCAATAATGAAGCATTATGGATAAACTCAATGGTTTGATTGAGAAGAACCTGAGTGCTTTGTTCCATAACAAGAGGGTCTGCAATCAAACCCACTAACTTCGAACGAAATCCTTTGCCTCCAGCAAACAGATCCTCATAAAGCGAATTCAGCTTTGGTAAATAGGCCGGAAAGTCTTGTGAAGAATATAATTTAAACGCCATGGCAAGGGCCAGTTTTGTTAATTCTTCGTCTTGAGTCAAGCCAGTCTAAGGCATAAGCTATGTTCATGACTGAAATCTTTAAAAATCGCATTCAAATTAAGTTCCATCAGGCTGATCCTGCTGGAATTATGTATTTTGCTCAAATATTCACTCTTGCCCATGACTCATTTGAGCTGTTTATCCAAAAAGCAGGCTTTACATGGACAGAGTGGTTTCAGGAAAACAAGTATTTGATTCCCATTCGACATGCAGAATCAGACTTTCAAAGACCCTTTTTAGCCGGTCAATTTTATGAAATTGAAGTGACCGTAGCCCATTTTTCAACATCCTCTTTTCAAATGCAGTATACTTTTAAAAAGAACGACGTTATCCATGCTGTTGTCAAAATGATCCACACGTGTTTGGATAAAAGCTCTTTTCAAAAAATAAATTTGCCTGAAGACATTAAAACTCGATTGTCTCCATTTTTAAAGGAAACTTAGTCATGCCAAATACAGAAAAATTTTATAAAGACGGACTTCGTTTCGAATGCCAAGGTTCTGGAAAATGTTGCACATCCCATGGTGAATTTGGGTTCGTTTTTTTAACACCCGAAGATCGCCGCCGATTTGCTGATCATTTGAAAATCACAACTCGCGACTTCACTATGAAGTATTGCGACAGAACAAATGGAGTTTGGCATCTTAAAGAAGATCCCAAAAATCCGGACTGCATGTTCTTAGAAGGTAAACGTTGCGGAGTCTACAAAGCCCGGCCATCACAATGCCGTACATGGCCGTTTTGGAAAGAAGTCATGAACGCAAAATCTTGGGCCAAGGATGTTGCTGCTTTTTGTCCAGGCGTCGGTAAAGGAAAACTCTGGAGCGAAAAAGAAATTGATTCCGTTTTGGCTGCTGAAAATGCCAGCGAAAAACGCCTTGGGAAATAGACTACACTAAATGAACGAGGGCACTCTTGGAGGAATCATAGCAAGCCAGCAAGACTAATAGCTGGCTCAAATAGGCTCTTTGTCACCAGAAGCAATATATTCGAATGAATAGGATTATTCAGTGATTCTTTCTACTAAAAAAACTAAATTCGCGCTATATCCCTTTGCTTACACTTCAAATTTACCGAATAGCTTCGAGTGAAGGTTCTTCTTTTTGTCATATTATTATGGAGTTCACAAAGCTTTGCAATTTGGGAACAACTTGCGCAGATTTCCTATCGACTTTCAAATCAAAAGTGCTCACAAGATAACACTGCAATCACTGACAATTCGCGATCGTGCACCGGAGAAACTCCTGCGAAAAAAAATTTAGAAGCAGTTCAAAGTGTCCATGAAGATCTCTATTTTTCTTCTTTAGCTCAAATCCGCAAAGAAGCACTGACCTGTGCCGAGTCGGAATTAAAACATTTATCATCGAACAAAGTTGATTTTAAAAAATGGGCGGACGATCTGGAAATTAAAGTCGATGCCCTTGCTGTAGAGGGGAAAAATATCGAGCTTCTGTCTCAAGAACTCTTAAGAAACCAGCGCGTACAAAAAAAGCTCAAGCTCTCAAAAGATGATGTCAAAGCAAAACAGAAATCTCTACTTGAAGCACAATCTCGTTATTCCGCAATCTTTGCATCAATTCCGTTTTCCGATCTAAAAGACGTGCAAAACTTAATTTCAAATCAAGTCGCGGATCAAATGAATGGCCAAAACCCTGTTGCGTTGTCATTAAAGGAAATGAAAGACCTCAAATTTCGAGAAAAACTTAATAAAGTTATGACTAGTACAATGAAAACTATTCGATCAGATACTGCCGAACTTCAATCCGGTATCGACTCTTGGGGAGTGAAAATTGATCGTGGCCTCAGGGAATCATTGGCACAAGATTATGATCTCGTAGCAGCATTCAGAGAACGAGATCGTGCAGGAAGTTCTTTATCGAAAAGTATCTCGTGCTCTATCGATGAAAAATACGGTAAAGGTGCTGAACTTCGAGACAGATCCCTTATGATCGGATCTTTGGCCTCGACAGGGTTTGCGCTTGGAATACCAAGGCTTGCCCTTGCCGGTTGGCTTGGACGAGCAGCTGCCGGAGCTGCTGCCGGCGGCCAAATCTCGGTTAGATCTGCTTTAATTTACAAAGCGGCCGTGACGTACCTTCCTTTGACTGTCAGTGCTGCCAGCGCTGGAAATGCAATCTCTAAATCGTGTTTCAATTATACCAGCAGAGTAAAAGGCACTTCACAACCAGGTAAAAATCAATGCAGTCAATACTCTATCAAGAACCTATCACATGATAATTGTGTACTTGAAGCCTCGCTAGGAATAGTGGGGGGAGCAGCCGCTCTGTCGCGCACAGGTGCTGGAGTTAAGTTACTTTCACATATTAAAAAAGCTGAACCCATCATACCTGATATCCAAAAAGCCTACACAATTTCTGTAACGAATGCAGCAGGACAAGTCGAACAACGAACAATCAGATTATTACCAAAAAATACTTATGGAATGCCGGAATCATTTGAAGGTAAGGTTTATGAATTAGCGATGACTGTGGACAGCCGTGAAGAGGGTTATAGTATTTTCCAAAGTTTAGTGCGAAAAGGACCGAATGATTGGAAAAATGCTGTTATTCCACCGCTACAAGAAGGAAAAAATGCATTTGACGTTGATAAAAAATTATATGCCTATATAAGACCGACCGAGAGCGGGCATGAGGTTGGCAAGAGGCCTTTGGAGTTAGTTGTCACATTTCCAAATGAAAGCGATGGGCCCGCAGAAGCCGTAAATCTTTTAAAGAGCTTACAAGCTCATAAATTAAAAGCAGCGCCAACAGCACTTCAAGATATGGATCTTTCCTCTGTTGGGGCAAAAAATGAATGGGCTAAATACAGTTTTTCTCCATGGGCCAAAAATCTTTCTAGAGAAGAAAAGGATGCTTTAACTAAACTCGGAGGCCCTGAATACCGTGACGTCAATAGGTACTTGCGATCCCCTAATACCTCTAAAGATTTTGAAATTGATTCCATTGTGACAAAAGCTGATACCGCAATTTCGAAGGCTTCGCTCAATCGTGACATCACGACATATCGCTATGATTCATCACAGGATTTAGCAGAACTTTGGGATAAACTTTCAAAAACAGGAAATACCAAAGTTAAGGTACCGCTTCGAAATGACCCTGCTTACACGTTTACAACAATTGATCCTACAGTGGCGGACTGGTGGAATAAAAGCCAACTCAAAGGAAAAGGAATTTTACTTCAAATTGATGTTCCGAAAGGTACACCCGCAGCATTCCTTGATGCCCAAGGCATACATTCAAACCGAGGGTATCTAGAGTTAGTCTTACCAAGAAATTCACCTTTTGAAGTCATTGGTGCCACACAAACTTCTACAGGCCAAAAAGTTTTAAAAGTACGTTACAAAGCAAACTGATTTTTGAAATTCTCGATTTAAATCAATTAAAGCCACTCAAGTTGGATTGCAACTTGCATTAATACTTCTTTATGAAGTCAGACACTCTAAAATCAAAGAATTTAATTACATCTGATATCAAAGCACACACATGTCGGCAAACTTTGTCTCTGTCTCAATTTGAGATTTGTAGAGTCGCTTACGCCCTTGTATTTGTAGGTCTTTTCTTTAGCTTAAATGGATTTGCAGCGGCAAACAGTTGCCGTAGCCTATTTTCAACTTCTCCTGCCACTTCTAAACAATCAATAGAAATTAAATATGAACATGATATTCCAAACGAAGCTCGTCCTTTAATCGCTCAGATAGTACAAGAATTTTCTGCTGCCTTGCCGGATTTTTTAAAAGATAAATTGCCGCATGAACCGATTACTTTCAAAAGATCTAATCCAAATGATTTTAATTGGGGTGATTCTGCAGATCCGATCGAAAATTCAATCAATCTATCAAAAGCTTCTTTTAAGCTTTCAAAAACTTCTTTTAAAGCATTGGTTGTCCATGAGCTAACTCATCTGATAGTTTTCCGTTCTTTTCAAATGAGAAATGGCATGAGTCTGTTAGATTTTGTAAAATCCAAAGGCCCCAGTCATGAAGAATCTATCATTGTAACCAAAAGTCATGAACCATTGGCCGAACTTCTTTGTGATCTTATGGGGGTTATCGTAACAAAAGACCCTAAAGCTTATAATAAGTTACTTCATGAGTTTTTAATCTATTGGTCATTAGAAGCATCACAAAAATTCAGAACCGAGTCTTTGGACCCCATATTAGGTCAGCGAGATTTTTCAGTTCAAGTCGCAAACAAAGATTGGGAAAAATTTGATCCTCAGTTTCGCAGAAACCATAATTATCTTAATCAAACAAGATCACATATCTGGAATCAGTGGTTATCAAGATTGCCACGCACTAAGCACGCCTTAGTTTTTGAAAAAACCTTGCAACTGTTTAGTGAATTATTTTCGAGTCCGAATGGGTTCGAGGCTCTTAGGTGGAACACGGACGATGATGTTTCAATAGTTAACCAACGGATTATCGAAATGCTCGATATGGAACTGGAAAAAGTTTTCCGACATGATCTATTGCAAAACACTAATCCTGATTATGAACCTTACGTTACCTTTGACAGCTTTAAGCGTGATTCAGGGCTTCATGGTGGAGAGCTAACATTCCTGCGCAAAAGAAAAGGCTCTCCTTGGGAAAGCCGTACGAGAGTCAATGAAGACTTAACTCCAAATTCATCCAGTGCGATTGCACAGGGAAACCCAGCTTTTTTTGTAACATTGATGGGTTCACAAAAAGCACGCTTCTGGGGTTTTCATACTCCGTCAACCGATACTGTAACGCTACCGAATGCAAAAGAGCTTCAAGGAGCTATTGATAAAATCAATTCAAAAATACAAGCATCAAATGGAAAAATCAAAATTCGATTCTATGACTTTGATGGCATCGTAGCTAAACGGGATTACATGTTTAGGTTCATATCAGATGGAAGCCTCCCTATCGCCACCAAAGGAGTTCTTTCGGTTCACGACAAAAGTGTGCATCTATCTCATATTTTCAATCCAAGAGAATTCGACCAGATCTATATAAACAGATTAAAAGCAAAAGTTGCATTTTATAAGCGAATTGAAAAAGAACTTCCTGAAATTTATCAAAAAATTAAAGACTGGCATATTGAGTACGATTTAAATGCCGAGTCCGGTCGTATTGATATGGTAAGCGCAGCCATTACGGATATGTTTACTGATTACATCCAAAATGGAGCAAAAACTGGTGGAGATTTATTTGAAAATTCTGTTTCAAGAATTTGGAATTCTTATTTACAAAAAGGTGTCTCGCCGCGAGATAGCGTTTTAAGTTCTGCAAGGCACATCATTAATCATTACGGACCGAATTCTATTGAGGCTGAAAAAATTCAATCTTTGTTTAATGACTTCGATAGAAATGCCAAAGAATCTTTACCTGGATATGAACAGGGTCTCAATCTTAAGAAAGAAGATGTATTTCCAAGTATTTTCAGTCGATTTAAAGAGATAGTCGACTTAACTCCAGATAATTGATTTCTTGAAATGCCTCTTGAGAAAAATATCAAACACTCTCGAGCTTCTTGCCCAAAATCCCTTTCATCTCCTGAATATTCTCCTCGAGATTGCTTCCAATGGTAAAAGTCTCGGTCACACCCGAAACAGGTTGATAGACAACAGCCTGTTCGTTATCGATACACACATTCAAACAACCGCTGACCATCACGCGAATTTTTTTATTTCCATCTTGATCCTTTAAATGAATACGAAGTTCAGTTTTTAATTTTTCAGCCATTTCAGGATTATCAAATGAGCCTCCACATTTGCTGCAGATAAAAATAGAACCAGTTGACCAGGGTGTATTATATGTTTTCATAGGATAATCCTTCTAGCATACCTTCTAATGCTTTGTATTTAATTTTTCCAAGATCTGTTTTTGGAAATTGATTCACTGTGAATATTTTCCCAATACGCTCAAATGGACGTACCCGAGAGTTATAGGATTTAATAATTTCTTGAGCTTGAAAATTTTTTTCTTTAACGGCAACAATTTCATTTCCACTGCGAGCCTCTGGCAGAGCTAATAGCGTCAACCCGTCATGCGGACCAAGAATATCCCGAAGACCTGAAACCGAGACTCCCTCGGCGTTAATTTTAACAAAGTCCGAATCTCGCCCAAGCAGATTAAGTTCCACAAAATTTCCCACAACAGAAACTTCGGCACGATCTTGAGTCACTAACCAGCCCTTATCCAAGGTTTTGATTTGGACTTCATTTTCTATTTTTTGCAATGAACAAGTCATTAATGAGTCACATTTAATTTTAAGACAATCATTGTGAATTCCAATTTCAATATCTGGCAATACTCGCATTTTTGAAGCCTGGCCAGTGGCAATCATCGACGCAGTTTCGGTCATGCCGTAGGTTTCCGTGATCGGCCAACCCAAATTTTTAATTTGATCCCGAAGCTCATCATCTAGCCGAGCTCCACCAATAAAAACCAATCGAACTGATTTTGGAGACTTGCAATTATTTTGAATCAAATCGTAAATTTGCGTTGGCACCAATGACACTAAATTAATATTATTCTGTTCGATCCAAGGAATGAACTGAGTCACATTCCACGAACTTTGATAGACCTGAGATTGAGTTAAAAATGCACGGGCGTAAATACCAAGACCTGCCACATGATAGAGAGGCAAAACAGACCCCCATGACATGGATTTATCTAAACCAAAGTTTGCATTGACGCGTTTTGCCGAATTCATCACAGCATCATGGCGCAAGGCAATCAACTTAGTACTTTCATTCTCGACTTTTGCTGAGCCTGAGCTTGAGATTAAAAAATAATTTTTATCACCGTATATTTTTTCAAAATGATTTTTGAGAAAAACCTGATCGCGCCTATCCTGTTCGGAAGATCGTGGATTAACCAACAATTGATTAAATACATTTTCCAAAAAATTAAATGGGCTCATCGAATTGTCCATGAAATATCTTGCAACAACTCTGTCATTCCGATTCCATAGCCCGACGGCTTCATCGAGATTTGATTTTCTTCAACGACGAAGCATTCATTGAATTTCAATTTTTCATACAGTTCTAAAGTTGAGAATCCTGTTACATTCTCTGAGTAATTTTGAGCATAGTGCAAACCATGCGCAAATCCCACAGGATGCTCCATAGCAGAAGTCAGGGTGAATTTTTTTTGGTACTGACGACATTGTGCAATCAAGTCATCTGCATTCTGACGACTTGGCTTTATAATCAAGTAAGTCCAGGCATTCAAATGCTGAAAAGGATTCTCTGTTGAAAAATCCACTGCCATTGGTACTTGTTTGTTCCACTCTATCCAATCCTTACTATTCCAAATAGTTGGATCCTCAATGTATTCGATATTTTTTGGAAGCTGCTCTATCAATGTATTAAAAGCTTGAGGACTGAGCCGTGAATTGAAATCCAATCGAATTTTTAATTCTGGCATTTTTTGCAAATAAGAAATCAATTGTGGAAAATGCTGATCGCCTTTGACTTTAATAGTCCCTTTTTTTGCGATCGTTTTGTAATCTGTCATTAACGTATTTATAGCAACTGGTCGTGAATCAATCAGACAGATAGAATTTTTTCGAGCTTCTAAATCCCGTTGAGCCAATCTCAAGGCCTGTCGAAAAAGAGGGCCTTTCTGACGAATTTCTTCATCGACACTCAAATCACCCAAATGGGGCAGTGGTGATATGTCTGCCACGCCCCAATTTTTATTGGCATCTTCGATCTTGAGCAAACAACCAAAATGCGTCCCTGACCCGTCCTGACGCACAAGTTGATATCGTGAATAAAAAATTGAACTCAAATTTGAAATCCAATCGCAATCAAAATACTAAATAATAATCCATAAGCAGAAGATAGTCCTAAATACTTATTATACTGGGCACTCGGTTCCGTACGAAAAATTCGCTTCACTACAAAAAGTCCCAATGGAAATGAAAAAAGTGGAATGATATAAACCCACCACAATTTTTGATAAAGCCAGTAATAACCCATAATAAATGGCGCAAAACACAAAAATCCGATCCAAATTCGCCCACCTGTTTTACCTAGCCTGACGGCCAATGTTTTTTTAGAGACAACTCGATCCGTTTCAATATCACGAAGATTATTGATCGCAATCAAAATGGTGCTCAGAAAGCCAATCTGAAAACCCAAAACCAATGCGCGCTCATCCCAGGTTCCTGTGAGGAGATAATAAAGACCTCCAACAGCAACTAAACCGAAAAATAAAATAACAAAAAGATCTCCCAACCCTCGATAGGCTAGAGGAAATGGTCCGGAAGTGTATCCATAACCCATCAGCACAGAAACAATTCCAATGATCACAATGGGTAATCCGCCATGAATTACCAATGGAATACCCAAAGCAACAGCGGCAGCAAAAAATCCAGTCGCCATCCACATGACTTGCTTGAAAGTAAAAAAACCATGTTGAGTCACACGCATAGGCCCAACTCTCTGATCAGTATCGGCGCCCTTTTTAAAATCCATCGCATCATTGACAAAGTTAGTTCCAATTTGAATGCAAAAGCTTGAAAATAAAGCAAATACGACAATCCACCACTGAACTTGATGGTACAAGCCATACACCATTCCGGTTGTAGCAATAATGGGAACCGCTGAGGCAGATAAGGTCTTCGGACGCGCTGCTAAAATCCAAGCTTTTGTTTTTGTCATGGGGACAGATTAACAAAAGTTTGCTAATCTGAGAAGGTTTCTTATAGGAGTTTCCATGATGACATTAGCTGCTATTCTCGGTTTTTTGGCTGGCGGATCCATAATTGGTTTTGTGGTGTATTCTCGCCTTCGAATTGATATCCAAACGTGGAAAACGAAGTATGAGCTGACTTTGACTAGCAGCGAAGCCCAAAAGGCAGAAACCAGCACCATGCAAAATCAACTGACATTGCAATTTGAGAATTTGGCTCAGAAGATTTTTGACGAAAAATCTACGAAAATGACAGATACAAATTTTCGTCAGTTGACCACATTATTAGACCCGCTCAAAGAGCGCATCAAAGATTTTGAAAAAAAAGTTGAGGACACCTACTCCACCGAGCGAGCCGAACGTGGTCACCTAAAAGGTGAAATTTCAAAATTGATGGAGTTGAATCAAACAATGTCCAAAGAAGCTCAGAATTTGGCTCTTGCCTTAAAAGGTGAAAATAAAACCCAGGGCAATTGGGGCGAAATGATTTTAGAAAATATTTTAGAACGCTCTGGACTTCGCAAGGGTGAGGAATTCTTTACTCAAGAAACGCTGCGCGGCCTTGGCGGAGAAATTCTTCGTCCTGACGTGATTGTTAAACTACCCGATGGAAAACATTTGATTGTGGATTCTAAAATGACTTTAACCGCCTATGAGGCATCCGTATCAGCGCCAACAGAACAAGATCGCGAAAAATTTGGTATGGCTCATGTGGATTCATTGAAACGGCATGTCTCTGAATTATCTGATAAAAAATATCATCTGGCGGATCAAGTTATTTCACCTGACTTTGTTATGCTTTTTATGCCGCTGGAGCCCGCATTTGCTTTGGCTTTTAGATTGAAACCAGATTTATTTGAGACGGCTTGGGATCGAAACATTGCTATTGTCAGCCCCACGACTCTTCTTACAACGCTCAGAACAGTCGCTTCATTGTGGAAACAAGAACGCCAGCAGCGCAATGCGCTTGAAATTGCAAAACGTGGTGGCGAGCTTTATGACAAGTTTGCAGGAATTGTGAAAGATTTAGAGACTTTAGGCGATCGAATGAATTCGGCTCAAAAAACTCATTCGGAAATCATGGGTAAAATTTCAACAGGTCGCGGAAACTTAATCACTCAGGTTGAAAAACTCAAAGAACTCGGCGCCAAAGCTGAAAAAACATTACCAACAATGATCGACTAGTCTTCTAAATAATCTGACCATTTTGCAGCTCGATGACCATGTCATATCCATCGAGCGTTGACAGCCGATGGGCAATCGTAACCAATGTAATTCCCTCGAGTGAGTTACGAATAACTTTTTGAACCATAGCATCTGTTTCGACATCGACACTGGCTGTAGCCTCATCCAAGAATATAATTTTAACTTTCATCAAAAGAGCTCGCGCCAAGCAAATCAGTTGTCGCTGACCTTGTGAAAGATTAGCGCCACCCTCTGCAACTTTAAATTGAAGCTGATCCTGAAGTCGTCGTACAAAACCATCTAAAGAAACCTTCTTCAAAACGCTCCATATTTCATCATCAGTCACTTCATTGTAGCGATCTATATTGCTTCGCAAAGTTCCCATAAATAAATTTGGATCCTGAGGAATCACCGCCAAATTTTTCCTCAAAGTTTCTAGTGGCAAACGTTGTATAGAATGCCCACTCATCAAAATATCACCAGATTCAATTTCAACAAAGCGATAGACTGTCTGAAAAATTGTAGATTTGCCTGACCCGGTCCGCCCGATCAAGCCTGCCCGAGCCCCCGAGGGAATTTTAAAACTGACATTTTTTAACACGAGCGGCAAATGATCAGCATAACGAACATTCACGTTCTTGAACTCTAAATCCCCTGTTGTCGGCCACAACGGGGGCGCTGGCCTTAGATCTTTGGTTTGTTCGTTGGGTAATGACGAGTAGAACTTCAAACGCTCTACCGAGGTCATACGCGATTCCAAGTCAGAAAAAATACGCACACCCCAATTCAAATGACGCCAAAAATCCATGGCATACAAAGTCACAAGACCAGCAACCCCTGCCGTGATGAATCCCTTGTGACTGCTATAGACAATCATTAGTCCCGTGAGCACTGAAATTGTGGCTCCAATAATCGGGATGCGTGCCGAGAACCAACGATTCACCATATAGTGCGTGTAAAACATCTGTGCTGAATTTTTCAATTTCAAGTAGAACTGATTCATGGCCCATTCATTTTGATGAAACGCACGGATAACGTGCAAGCCCTGAACTGTTTCTTTAAAATGAGCATAACGTGGCGACCTGGCCAACGAATCCAATCTTTTGACCTCGCGAGCCACCCGTCGATAATCATTCTGAATACGATAATAGACCCAAAGCACTGGAAAAATAAAAAAAATGACCATCGGTAAAACAAAAACAATCAACAAAAACGAGCTCAAAACATGGAAAAAGGCGTGGATTGTGTGATCAAAGCTCCACTGCAAATGCACATCGACCGATTCAACATCTCGGGAAAATCGTTGTAAAATTCTTCCAACCGGAGTGCTATCAAAAAAACGTATTCGTGTGAACATCACAGAATGCAGCATAGAATCATGAAAAAATATTCCAGCCTTAATACCTCGCGAAGTCCAAAAAGAATTGCTCATGTATGTCAGCAACATAGTCAGCAAGCCCAGCAACCCATAAATTAAAATAATTTTCAATGGCTCTAATCCATCCATTCCATTGGATTGTGATAACCAAAATTTTTGAAGCATTGGAGTCGCAACAACTCCAATTGCCCCAAAAAGTAATCCAAAAAGAATCCAATTTCGCAAAGGACCCTGGCCCCCAAGAGCTTTGATATAATCCAAATACACCGATTTTTCAACCGCACCTACCGCACGATCTTCATCATCCGTAATTCGTGATTCGACTGATGCTAAAGTTGTGCTTGTGGATGTTTCCGCTTTAGTATTCAAATCTATTATTTTTTCTAAACTTTTATTGGATTCATGAGTTTGCAAAAATTTCTGAAAAGGTGCACACGTTTTTAAAAGATAATCATATGTTCCAATGAAGTGCTCACCCTCATTCAAAAAAAGAATTTGATCAAATTGAATCAATGATTCCAAACGATGCGTGACCATGATTCGAGTTTTGCTTTTCCATAAACCAAAAAGCAACCGATCACATAGCAAGGATTCGGTTTGGGGGTCCACTGCGGACAAAGGATCATCCAGTAGCAGTATTTCCGCATCTGCATAGGCTGCACGCGCCAGCGATACGCGCTGCTTTTGACCACCGGAAAGATTAACACCTTTCTCTCCGATCTCTGTCTCAAGACCTGCTGGCCAAGCATACAAGTCATACTCCAACACTGAGGCGTGCAAAATATCTTTTATTTTTTGATCGTCATTAGCTTTGCCAAATAAAATATTCTCACGAAGTGATGAATTCACAATAAATGCATCTTGTGGAACATATGCTTGCTGAAGTGGTTGTTGAAATCGAATTTCTCCAGTTCGTAAACTCTCTTCAGAAAGGAGCAATTGCAAAATTGTTGTTTTTCCACTACCTACAGGACCAACAATGGCCAATGATTGCCCTTGCTTGATATTCAAACTCAAATTCGTTAATAAATTTCTTTGATCTGGATAGGAAAATGAAGCCTGAGCTATTTCAATTAAATTGCTTTGCAGATTAAAGTATTTTGAATGCTGAGGAACTTGTTCCGATTTTAAGAACTTAATAATTCGATCCGAACTGACCGCGACATTAATTAAACGACTCATGAACTTTGACAGGCTTCCAAAGTGGTCTTCCATGATTGAAAATATTGAAATACATGTGAAGATCAGTGCGATATCAATCGATTGCCCTCGCAGAACATGAGTTAGCAATGCGGCAAACAGCACAATCGAAGTGATTGAAGTGTAAATAAGTCCCCAAAGAATTTCAGATCGCGCCAATCGATACCGAAAATCCAACTCTTGACGACGCACGTCTCCAACCTCATCAAGTACACTTTTTTCCCAGACAAAGTATTTTACAACACGGATAGCATTCATCACCTGAGTCATTAACGTCATTCGTTGATCACGATAAGCCATCATCTGCTCTTCCAAATGCATAAAGCTTTTTGACAATTTCTGCGTCAATGGAACCAGGAAAATCATCACAAGCAATGCGACTGCGGCAGACCAACCGATAAAGTAAAAAAGTGAAATCGTACATCCGACCAATAAAATCAACGCATTGGATAAGTCGATCGTCACAATGGATGAGTCCGCAATTGCATCCGAATCACTGCTCATGTAATTAACAATATCTCCGACTTGAAATTTATTCTTTGCAGACGACGATAATTTTAATGCATGCGAAAATATTTTTTTATTTACAATATTCGTCGTGATTTGATTGAACTGCAGTGTGGTGTGAAAATAATGTTGAATAATAAGCCCATGGCCCCCACCACAAAGTCCAAACCCCAACGCAAAAAGAACCAACTCGATTAAATCCACTTGAGAAAAATGACCTTTTTGAAGTCGTGTTATAAATCCATGAACTAAAAACGGTGTTGAAAAAGCAAAAATACTGGCTGCAATTTGAAAAGCAACAGCTCGGCGAGTTGTTGGCCACGAAACCTTCGCCAGTGAACGTAAAAATTTCTTCCGATCATTCCAATCCAACTGGTCTTCACGCCACGGAATAGATTCTGGATTTAAGTGAGCAGGTAAATCTAAACGATCTGACGCTTGAACAACGCGTGTTCTTCCAATTTGAATTAGGGCTTTGGATTTACTGAAAAGGATGTCTGGAAAAGGCATCCGACTAGAATCAATGAATTACATTTCTTGGTCAACAGACCCTTTGTCAGAAATTTTAACAGCAATATCCAACTGCCGACCCTGGCTCTTAATGGTCGACTGTGGAAACTGCACAACCCGACTTTGCAATTTTGTAAAAATAGGCTCTTTGATGGCCAAATGATTGTCTTGCAACACGCATTGACGAGCAATCTTTGCAGTCTGATTAATAATAATCGGAGCTTTGATATTTGCAGTCATCTGAGTGGGATCATCTGGAATTGTTATAATATTAAAGAAAAATGCGGACTCCGTTGTTGCCAACTTCAAACCTTCGAGATCATTGCGATTTAAAGCGACACTGTACTTGTGACCAAAAATTTCTGGTTCTAATACGGGAAATGCTACAGTTGGCAATTCACAGCTTTGAAGCCATGCAAAGATGTCATCATGTGGATCATCAAGCAAAACGAATTCACGCAAATCCTTAAAGCCTAAAAGGCCTTCGGGGAAGGTTATAACGTCGTCGATTTTGAGCTCCACGAGTCCAAATCGAGATGTTTTTATAACCACATGACCTCCTGCTGATAATTAAGACATATCAAAGCTGCTTGATGGTTAATAAAATTCTGGACCTAAATCGAGGTCACTTCAATTTTTTTTTTAAATGACGCGGATGTTAAGAAAACGAATTTTAATTTTATTCGGGCTTTAACAATTTAGAAACGTCTTTTATACGATCTGAACTGACTTGAACGGACTGTTCGTTCTGATCTTGAATCGCTAAATAAACTTCTTCACGGTGGATCTTAGTGTCCTTAGGAGCTTCAATTCCAAGACGGACTTGCTTACCCTTAATCTGAACAACTCGAATTTTGATGTGATCATCGATCGCAATCGACTCACCTAACTTCCTTGTAAGAACGAGCATGACGAAAACTCCTTTTCATCCGTGCATCAAATGGTGCACATACCATATATCGGTTTGATCGTGGCGGAAGTTAAATATTTGTTCTACCTCAGAAAGTCAAGAAGGCTCGCGCTCATTAACTTGCTTGAAGTTTCTAATGTGGACTTTAAAGTCGTGTCGGATTTGTTCAAATCTGTCATAACCTGAAATAAATCAGCATCTTCTAGATAAGAATTGTTAACTTTATTATCGACTATGGTCTTTTGAATGCCATCAGATGTAGCATTTAGTTGATTAACGCGACCACCAACCTCGGCTCGCGCCAAATTGATTTGGCTCAACGCCTGGTCCAATGGCTCAAGTGCATCTTGAATGCCGTACTTATCATTAGCCTTCAAGGCGACTTCTAGCCCCTGAAGAAGATTAAAAATATTAACACCCGTGCCACCTGTGACGGGATCATTTTTACCCAAACGCTGAACTCTTCCCACACTTGCTGGGCCTCGTGTTTCGATTCGATGCTCGTTTTGCTCTTCGTTTAAAAATTCGCGTTCTGCCTCGGAAACTTTATAATTCTGCAAGTCTTCAACACTTTGTGGAGTTTCCCGACTTGGCTTAATTGTTCCATCGCCGCCCAAACCCTTACCCAAGAAGACTTTATCTCCGGATAAATTCATGGCCACGAATTTTCCTTTGTTCGTTGCGATCTTAATTTCGCCATCATCGCCACTGTATTCTCCGTCATTGCCAAACGGACGCACCAATGTTTTATGACCACTGAATAAGTAACGATCCCCCACTTGGCGATTCGACATTTCAACAAGAGAATTGTAAATTTGCTCCACTTCAGCAGCAATCATTTCACGCGGAGTTCCGCCATTGGTATCACTGGCGCCTTGAATTGCCAGTTCTTTTGCTCGAACAATATTCTCAGTCAACTGAGATAAAACAGCCTCTGTGGTTTCTAAGAATAATTTTGCTCCATTTACTCCGCGATCAAACTGCTCTAAATTTTTATTCTCTGTACGATTGGCCAATACTTTTGCTGCACCAACTGGATCATCCGAAGGCTTAGTGATTTTTTTCCCAGAAGAGGCTTGATTCTGCAAAGTCGCCAATTCAGAACGGCTTTTCTGAATATTATTCAAAACTTGTGTTTGATTCATTTTATCAGTTACACGCATTGATAACGCCTATTCCTTACAATCTCTTCATGTTTAATACTGTATCAAACATTTCGTCAGCCATTTTTATTACTCGCGCAGAAGCCTCGAATGATTTCTGAAACTCGATCATCTTTGCCGCTTCTTCGTCTAAATTCACACCACTGATTCCTTCACGCATGTTTTTCAATTGGTCCACAATATTTTTTTGAGTTTCAAACGTGCTATTCTCACGTTGAGTAAGAGTTCCTATTTGACCGACTTTAGCATTGTAAAAATCATCAAATGTATATTTTCCGTCTTCCATCAAAGGCTTAAACTGCAAAGAATGAATGACATTTGCGGTTGTATTATCACCGACAGAGTTTGGCTTCGCCGCAGCAGCAATAAGTCCTGTATCCTCTAGAATAGCCTGATTTAATTTCAAATCTTGTATTACAAATTGACCGTCTTGTGGAATATCAAAAAGCAACTGCCCTTGCTTTCCATTGCGATCAAATCCTTCCATATGGGCTTTATTCACTTCATTAGAAATATTATAAGATAATACTTCTAACTGATTCTTAATGTCGGAGACAATATTATCCCGGACATCAATCGCGCCACCAATACTACCGCGCTTAAACTGTTCCGTAATATCAACAACCATCCCACCTTTTGAAAGCTCAAATAACACTTGCATCTTATTATCTGCAGTTCGGCTAGTACGGAGTTGTTCATAGGATGTGCCCGCAACTAAAATTCCAGTCTTGCCAGCCGTGATATTCAACATGCCGGTTTTACTGTCTTCAGCATAGGTGATATCAACTTGATCCGCTAACCTTTTAACCAACAAGTCGCGGCGATCACGTTCATCATTAGCAGCCGCTCCCGTATTTTCAACACTTAAAATTTTACTATTTAATCCTGCAATTTCTTTCGTCAACTCATTTACCTGTACAATGCCGCCCTCAACCTGTCTATTGAGTTCCGCCGTCAATCCATCGACTTGACGATCAACATCCTGAAAATTTTTAATTAACCCTTGCGATGTATCGCGAACAACCGTTCGCGCAACAGCACTTTCGGGATTATTTGCAAGCTCTCTGAATGAATTAAAGAAATCTGTAATTGAACCATTCAAGCCTTTAACAGTTTGCTCGTTGAAAACACTTTCAATTTTTTGCAACCCCGTTGCTCGCCCTTCGGCAAATGCCAGGTTCGAACCTTCGCGCTCAATTTGCTTTTCTAACCAGGGATTATTCGTTCTTGATATTCCAGCGGCCATCGCTCCTGTACCAATGCGATGATTTCCCTCGCTCACGGCAGGATTTGTTTGAATATCAACACGTTGACGTGAATAACCCTCTGTTGCACGGTTTGCAATATTGTGAGACGTCGTTTGGAGCGCAGATTGATTGATCATCAACCCACGCTTACCTAAGTCTAACAAACCGTGAATCTTAGCCATTAAGCTTCCTTACTTACAAAGTGTCCGGATTTATCTGGCCCCTGCTGGTAGCCACCTTTTTTCTTATATGTTTTTTGGCCCATCAAAGTTTCTTTTAAATTTTCCATCGCATTGCCAATAGTTTGAATTCCTGATTCAGCATACGTTGCATTATCCTTATTGATTTGCACCAATCTAGTTGTGACTATTTCTAAAGTGGAATGAATCGATCGCAGACGATCGCCCTCGCCCCCGCCGATTCGTTTTGAAATATCAAGCAAACGTGGCTGAACAGCATCTGCTCCCACAATCTGTGCAAGCTCTGCCGCATAGTTTACACGCAATCCATCAAGACTACGAATTCGCATCAAGAGCTGTTCTTTGAGAACATTGTTTTCGTTTAATTTTTCCAGATTTGATTGGATCAGAAACTCTTTTTCTTTTCGGACGCAATCTAAAAGCATTCGATATTGCTTTGTCAGATCTTCTAAATTTTTTACTAATTTATCAAAAATTTTTTGCTTCATTGTTTCGTCCTCATCCTTGAATACGAAAATGTGTTTCTAATTTAAATAATGACTCTCAGAGATTACTCGTTCGAAGTGCCCATCGACATCAATTGCTCATCAACCATTTTGTCAGCCACAGCCTTGGCGTCTACTTTGTATTTTCCTTCGTCAATGAGTTTGCGAAATTTATCAACTTTTGCCTGATCAACATCCGGAGAGGCTTTCGCTAAATCTTTGATTCGCTGAATGTCATGTGAACGTTCAGAAATATCAACTTTAACAGCATCATTTCCGCTGGCTGCAGCTAAATCTTTTAGCATGCCTGCCGCACCCACTTCACTTTGATTTTTCACGGCGCCAGTTTTATTTTTGTCTGATGCTTTATCTAATTTGGAATCTGTTAAATTCAGATTCTGTCCGATTTTGTTGTGGGTAATTTTCATCACAAACCTCCAGCCTTAAATAAGTGTATCATACAGAGACAAAAGGACCAAATCATTCTGAGACACTGGGTTTAATAGTCCAAAACAAAGGGCTTGTTGAATCCAACCAACCCAACTGTTGTCCAGTCTTAATTTCGTCACCCACAGACAGTTTTGCGGCACTTTGCACCTGCGAGCCTAGACCTGATCCACGTGTCAAAATGAGACTTTCAAGCCCATTATCGTGTTTAATGCGATACTGCATCTGATCCATCTCTAAGTACTTTTTATCTAGCAAAGTTCCAGCCCACGGACTTTTCAGTGCAACGGGTTTATTTTCTTTATTTTTTTCTGAGTCCTGAAAATCAAACTTGAGCTGAGTCACCAGACTAGACCCCTGAGAAGAGCCACCAACTGGAGGGACACGTAATGTCGTTAAATTGGCTTTATGATTCAGTTCAATTGGTCCTTCTGGTTTTTGAATTTTGTCTTTCAATCCTAATTGAGTGCCATAACGTTCCATCAACTGATTGTGAATAAGATCTGCCAAGCCAAAACCACCCGTTTTTCCCCAACTATCTGCATACTGATCATCTAACTGATCTTGAAATATTTTTTCTGCGTTATTTTTTTTAATAAATCCACTTTCATGAACAGTGGATCGCATCTCTTTCATCATTTCGCGAATGAAATGTTTTTCGTACATTTCGGCAACTTCGCGAAATTTTTCTTCGGTTACCTGAGGCTTTTTATCCGCAAGAGGGGCCGATGTTAATGGATTGAGTTTACTGATCTCTGACATTTTTCAGATTTTCTTTCTTTTAAAAAAGTGAGAAGAGTTCTTTCTGTTCATTCCACATCCATGTGTGTTTCCTAAGTGCAAGCGACGACAACCGCAATCATCCTGATTTTTGACTGCTGCCGCTGATATGACAAAGCTTCCTGCGAAAGAATTTTTGATATCGATCAGCACCTGGACCATCCTTAGTGATGAAAAGTAAGAACCCCTCCCGATCTGGTCTTCATCCTTGAAGACCAAAATTAAATCATTAGTTACATTGTTTCCAATTCGCCATGTAAAGCGCCAGCCGCTTTAACCGATTGCAAAATAGAAATTAAATCTTTTGGAGATACTCCTAATTTATTCAGCGCTTGCACCAAGTCACCAACATTGGCTCCGGCATCAAGTACAGTGACTTTATCATCGGCACTGATCGTTGCTTTTTTATTTTTATCCTCAGTCACTTTCAAAGATAAATTGCCATGACTAATTCCAACACGTGAAATTTTAACTTTTTCTCCGATCACAATTGTTCCTGTTTTTTCATTAATGAGAACACGTGCTCGCTGATCAGGATTGATATCTATACTTTCAATTGTTGCCATCAACTCAACGCCTTTATTTTCAAAATTTGGAGGCGTAATAATATCTATTGTTCCTGCATCTTTAGCGCTGGCATACAGCCCACCCAATTCTTTGTTGATGGTCAAAACTGTACGAGTCGCTGTCGTGAAATCTGGATTATGAAGTGTCATTCGAAACATTTTCTTTGTTGCGAAATCAGCTTGAATATCGCGCTCTATCATCGCTCCATTTGGAATTCTACCGGCTGTTGTATGAATATCTTTTCCATCTCCCGTAATAGAAATTGCACCTTGTGCAACCGCAAAAATTTCATCATTTGCCGCACGCATTGGAGCTTGCAAAAGCGTTCCACCAACCAAGGATGTCGCATCACCAATGCTACTCACCGTCACATCCAAAGGATTTCCGGCTTTTGCAAATGCTGGCAAAGTTGCTGTTACAATAACAGCTGCAACATTCTTGCTTTGCAAATCAGCCCCTTCCAGTTTAACTCCTAATTTTTGAATCAACTGCGCAAACGATTTACTAGTAAATTCAGCTTGAGAATCACCCGTTCCCTTAAGCCCTACAACGAGTCCATAACCAATCAATTGATTTTCTCGAACGCCGCGAATACTGGCAATATCTTTCAGTCGTGCTGCCGAAATTTCAAAAGACGACAACAAAAATATTCCAACAACAAGTTTCTTCATTACTCGGTCCTTTTTATATGAATCACATCGAACTGTGCATCACGTAATTTATTTGAGCTGATGGCATTGTCATCGAAATCCTCAACACGAATTAAACCCGTGGCGATGACTTTGTAAGGTTTCTTTTTGATTGTCAGAAACTGCTGTCCACGGATTCTATACATTCCATCCTTGGTTTTCTCAACAATGCGTGACGGAATCGATGCCACATCCTTAAGATCAACAACAGATTCTTTTTCAGGTTTTGGTGCTGGAGCTTTTTCAGCCTCTGCCGGCTGGCGCTTTGCAATTTCTTCAGCCGTTTCTGGATATTGTCCTGCAAAGGGATCATAATTCGGATCTGTTTTTGCCAACTCTTGCTCTTGACGAAACTTCTCTTCTTCAGCAAGACGCAGTTTTTCTTCTTCGGCTTGCTTATTTTCTTCCTCAGCCGCTAAACGCTGAGCATCCAGTTCTTTCATAAGATCTTGTATGACGGCCACTTTATTTTCAATCAATCGCATCGCCGTGCCTTCAACTTTAATAGCAGTTGGATCCCCTTCATTGCGATGTTTATTCTGTGAAAAAAGATAACTCGTTTGACCTTCCATCACCCAAAGAGAACCCGAAGAGGCTTGCAGTTCTGCTTCTTCTTCCATTGTTTGGCGAGTCATTCGTCGATAATTTCTATCCGACGGTGGCGCCATATTATTCATATCTGAATATTTCATCAGGGGTTCTGGCTCAGGAGCAGTCTCTTCAGCCACAGGCTCAACAGGAATATCCTGCTCTGGTTCTGGACCAGGCTTGGTCGCACAGTTTAAAATCACAATACTCAATAAAATTAAAAGCGTGTGTTTAAGCATTATTCAATCCTCACTAAACCTTTTTCAACAATTCGTGCAGCAACAATCTTTTGCGAATCCATATTTTTAATTTTAATCACATCACCAATCGATCCCGATTCTTCGACTTGGGCAAAAATTGAAATTTCAAAAAATGCTTGTCCGGCAATAGCCTTGACCATTTGCCCTTTTTTAAGAACCAGCTCTTTCTTCAAATCAGAATAATTAATAGTCTGTCCTGCGGACAGATAGCGGGCAGCTTGCATTCCCATCATATGCTCAGAGGAAACGATGACTTCTCGGGGATTCAGCAACTGACGTTTTTCAAGAGAAATTAAGTCCGAAGTGATCACATCTCCTGATTTCACTGCACGATTTAAAACGGGAACGTACTGGTATCGCTTGATCTCTCCAACAATCCAACCTTTTTTTTCATTTTGAAAAATAGATCGAATCGGAATCATGACTGACGTTTTAGTCAAATCAACATTTAAATCTAGTTCCCAATCTGAAGTCATGTTCATGGGTACCGAAGACACTTGAATTTGCAAATCACAATTTTCACACGATCGGGTAAGATGATTTTTAATCTTTCGCTCGAGTTCCATGCGTGAAACAGCTTGACGACTTCGTAAAATTTTCATTTCTGAAGGCAAAAGAAATTTTGCTTTTAAGTTTCTCAGCTTACTTATAAGAACTTTCTTTTCAATTTTTGTTGTCGTCGCATCTCCGAGCTCAATATTTTTAAGCTGCGACGCCAATTCATCATGCATGTTCTTAGTTTCAATCACATCAAACGCCGTAATAACTGAACGTGGAGAAACTTCAATTGCTGATGGGAATACAATCTCAGCTGTTCGTTGAGCCACGCTCAGCAATGGAAATAAAACAATCATAATTTGAGTTAAATATTTAATCATTTGATATTTACCGCAGTTTGCATCATTTGATCGGATGTCTGAATAACTTTGGAATTGGTTTCATAGGCCCGCTGAGCCGTAATCATATTCACCATCTCATCAACAATATTCACATTGCTGCTTTCGATCTCGCCTTGTGATAGATACCCAGTCCCATTTGTTCCTGGACGAGCCGATGCTGGCTGACCACTGGATGCCGATGGTATAAAAAGATTTTTACCAACATTTTTTAAACCTGCTGGATTAATAAACTGAGCAATATCGATTTGACCAATAATTTCAGGGGCCGCGTCCTTGGCGGTCAGTGAACGAACTTCTCCGGCTGGAGAAATTTCAAGAGCCATCGAAGTTTGCGGAATCGTGATTTCGGGAATCAATACATTTCCATTTTTATCTACAATGCGTCCATTAGGATCTTTTTTAAATGATCCATCACGCGTAAATGCCATATCGCCGTCTGGAGTGCGAACTTGAAAAAAACCAGATCCTTCGATTTGCATATCCAATGGATTCTTTGTCACAACAACTTGACCCATAGAAAAATCTTTTTGCACAGCTGCCGTGCGAACACCCAATCCTGTTTGAACTCCTGTTGGAGTTACCGAATTAAGTCCGGAGGCTTGACCGGGTTCCTTCAAAGTATGGTAAACTAAATCTTCAAACTCAGCACGACTCTTTTTGAAACCCGCGGTGTTCACGTTGGCAATGTTATTGGCAATAACATCCATGTTATTCTGTTGCGCGACCATTCCCGTTGCGGCTGTATTTAAACTTTTAATCATCTAACTCCCCTTACCCTTTAACATTTCCAACAACGTTGATAAGTTTATCCGACATACTATCGTAGGCACTGATTGCCTTTTGAGTTCCCTCGAACACACGTTGGGCGGTTATCATTTCTGTCATTTCTTGAACAATATTGACGTTACTACCTTCGATAAAACCTTGTTTTAAACTGGGCACTTTAACGGATTCAATTTCAGGCGCCATATTTGATTTAAAACCAAAATAATTGCTCCCAATTTTTTGCATTGATTCTGGATTTTTAATATTTACCAGTGACAACTTACCCATATTTTTTTCACCATCAAAAACTTCTCCGCTGTCCGCAATGTAAACCTGCGAATTTCCCGAAAAGCGAACAGTGCGCTGCTCGGGGGCCGCAGCATTATCACCTTCAAGTAAAACGGCATGACCATCTTTTGTAACGAGCTGTCCGTTACCATCAATTGTAAAATTACCTGCACGAGTTAACCGAACGCCAGCAGGTGTGCTGACTTCAAAAAAACCTGCGCCATCTATTGCAACATCTAGTTTTCCACCCGTGTGCTTCAAACTGCCCTGTTCAAAATTGGTATACGTTCCAGAAGCATCGACAAAACCTTTATCTCCGCCGTTCATATCATAAAAACTTTCAATGGATGCCGGCACTCGAGGAACTTGAATGACTTCGGGTTGTTTTTCCATTGCTGTTAAATACTCGCTAAAAGTCTGTTGGTCGCGTTTGAATCCAGTTGTATTCACGTTCGCAATATTATTGGCGATCGTGTCGATCTTTGTTGTTTGAGCAAGTGCACCACTCAGCGCTGTGAAAATACCTTTTATACTCATTGGCTTTTCTCCTAGTTAAAACAAAAAGCAACCCAGGTGCCATCACGACCACGACCAGACACAAGTCTGGCTAAAAAAATCTAGACTCATTTTCTTTGAATAGACGTCCGATAAGCTTTCTTCAGCACAGCGACCGAGGTCTAGGTCCTGTCAGAAGTTTGTCGTGATTCAGAAGCTCGACTGTCAAAAAAGTCCTCTCGACCAGAGTATAAAAACTTTGCGATACTTACAGAATAGAATGAAAACATTTGGCCTTAGTACTCTTCTTTTACTTTTTCTTGTCAGCCCCACCCATGCGGCCATTCCCACATCTGATTCAAATACAGCCACACTGACTTTGAAACAAAAACTGAAACTATTAGAAAAAAAGCAAACGCACAAAACGGATCACTTTATTTTTGATCTGCCCGTCACTTACAATAAAAAAGTCAGTCAATGGATTTCATTTTTTCAATCTCGCGGAAAAAATTTCTTTCGCGATTGGCTCGAAAAATCAACAAAGTACATGCCGTTGCTCCAATCTGAATTGAAAAATGCAGGACTCCCTACGGATTTAGCTTACATGGTTATGATCGAGAGCGGGTTTTCACCGCATGCGATCAGCACCGCATCAGCCGTTGGCCCATGGCAATTTATTGAATCCACCGGGAAAAATTATGGCCTTAAAAAAAATTCATGGCTGGATGAGCGCCGTGATCTCAAAAAAAGCACGCAAGCCGCTATTCGCTACTTAAAAGATTTAAACCGCGAATTTGGTTCGTGGTACTTAGTTGCTGCGAGCTACAATATGGGTGAAAATGGACTGCGACGCCAAATTAAAAAACATGGCACCCGAGACTATTGGGAACTTGTTCGTCGAGGGGCCCTGCCTCAGGAAACACAAGACTACGTTCCAAAAATTTTAGCTGCTCTGATGATTGCCAAAGCTCCTAATCTGTACGGTTTCCGCAGTATCGACGCTCAATATCCCTTACAATATGAAACTGTTTGGGCACCAGCTGGCACCGATATCGATCAGTTAGCTGACCATCTGGGAATAACTCGCAAAGCCATGAAGGATTTAAATGCTGAATTGATCTTGGGATATATTCCCAAGCAAGTCGCTGGTCATCATATTCGCGTTCCCTTGGGATCAATGAGCGTCGCCCGTCAGTTTTTTAATGATCAAAATAAGAAATTTGCATTAGACTAAATACATGGCGAACGAAATAACCCCTCAAAGATTGATCGTGCAAAAATATGGCGGAGCGACTCTGGCCACACCTGAAAAAATCAAACAGGTCGCTCGACGGATTCATCTCCTGCATAAAACGGGAACTCAAGTTGTTGTCGTTGTCAGCGCCATGGGGCAAACGACAAATCAATTGATTGAGCTGGCTAGGAATGTTTCGCCAAATCCTCATCTTCGTGAACTGGATATGCTTTTAACTGTTGGTGAACGCATCAGCATGTCGCTTTTAAGTATGGCGCTGAATGATTTAGGTAGCCAGGCCATTAGCTTTACGGGAAGTCAGGCTGGAATTTTAACAAATGATTCACATGTTAATGCTTCGATCATAGACGTCAAAGCATTCCGAGTTGAACAAGCTTTAAAAGAAAATAAAATTGTAATCTTGGCTGGATTTCAAGGTGTCTCACCGGTGACAAAAGAAATAACAACATTGGGGCGTGGCGGATCAGACACTTCAGCGGTTGCGATGGCCGCATTTCTTAAAGCGGATCGTTGTGAAATTCTTAAGGATGTTGATGCTGTGTATTCTGCGGATCCAAAAATCGTAAACACTGCAAAATCAATTCAGGAATTGCACTATGATCACCTTCTTGAAATGACGAAATGGGGCGCCAAAGTTTTACATCATAAATCTGTTGAAATGGCACAATTAAAAAATGTTCGACTCTATGTGGGCTCAGCAGAGGACGAAAAATCCAATGGCACCCTGATTAGTGATTCACCAAAAATGGGGTCAAACCGTATCTTAGCCGTCAATTCTTATGGAACTGTGATTCATTTTTCCAATCAAAATAAAGAGACTCCTCCGCTAACTGATTTTTATGCACTTTTGACAAAAAATCAAATTGGAGCACCAGAAATACTCTATTGTACCAACGAACAATTTTATATTTCAGGTCCAAAAGAAAATTTAGATCTTATTGAAAATTTTAATTTTTCTCATTCGAAGTTTACATTAATCGAAAAAACATTATGTTCTATTTCTGTCACATGCGCCTCATCACCGACTGAAGATATTATTCAGCTTATCCAAGACAAACTCGATGCTGAAAATATCATTCCCATTCAAAAAATTCTTTCAAATAAAAATGTTAATTATATTTTTCAACAAAAAGATAAAGCAGCAGTCGTTCAACTCTTGCACACACTCATTTAGAATCGGTGACTCAGGGATTTTTTAAAAATGACATCTCATTGATATCGTATCGACGCTCTACAATTTTAAATATGTCCTCATTCTTGCATCGAACCTGACTCGTTTGACATCTGGTGCCAGCCAACCCTCGAAGAACTCTTGATTTATTTCTTTCATTTAAATCAGCACTTCCAATTTTTCCCGCTGAAGACTTTGCCTTCTTTGTTTTTCCAAATAAATTTCCCACAGATGATTTCATTTGATTGAACATTCCCAAAAAACCTTTGTCTTCTTCTGATGCTCCACTTGGCTCAGCCATTGGATCCCCTGAAGAAACACCGCCCCCCGAAGACGCTGTCCCAGCCGCTCCGCCCTTGAGAAATCCTTTTGACTCTGGATTGATCTCTGCAGAATCAAATTGCGGAGTCGTCTGACCCTGATTGAATCCACCCAAATCCATATTCAAATCTCCGTCATCATGATATCCACCAACAGAACCATCGGCATCAACAGCACCGATCCCGCGTGATAAATCAGTACCCGGGAAATTGGCAGGCAAAGTTTTTTTAGCTGTAACACACCGACTATTTGTAGGTTCACGGAAACACTGACATTTCAATGAGTCATACTCTGCCGATCCAATCGTACAGTTTAAATTACCAGCACCAATACACCCCGGGATTTGAGGTGTCGCTATGCAATTCAATACCGGTGGCAAACTATTACAATCGGGAACTCCTGCTGCCGGACCTGTTGTCGATAATTGACAGGCACATTTAGCGGCGGCCATTTGTGAATCATTCATTGCCATCAGTATGTTTCTGAGATGATTTGCTTTTTCTGGAGCCTCCAAAACGCATTTATTAACCGCTACTTCTATTGTATCTTTGTACTTAGCCTCATAACTTTTAATGTACTTGGTGTCCACAGAAGTCTCTGAATTTAGGGAAGGTTCTGCAAACTGCAAACAAAGATCAGAAAATGTTTTTTCAGCTTCTAGACACGAAGTTTCACAACCACTCATATCCAAATCACATTGATCTTTAGCCGCATTCAGTAATTGAATGGCAGCACTTGTTATCAAACTTCCCCCGGCACACTGAAGCATGCTGCCCGTCCCCGCTTTACTTGATACTAAAGCCTGCGAGAATAATTTTATAAATTCAATCTTGTCTTTGTAATCATCCTGTTGTTCGGCAATATCTTTCGAACATTGGGTTTTAGCTCGTTCACTTTCATCAACACATTTTTTAATTGCTATTTCGTGATCCTCGATACATTTTTTCAAAACAGGATTGGGCTCGCTGGATTCACTGGGATCTTTTGAAACAGGTAGCTTAGTTGTTGCCACGACAGGTTCATTTTTTGCAACCTCTTGCTTTGGCGGCGCTTGAGAACATTCTGTGAACTTACGTCCAATTTTAGAACTCGAACTGGGATGATGACAATAACAGTCGCCATCACGACCCCAGGCTTTCCATTCGAATTCAACCCAATTCACGTCCCCCTTTTTTAAGCCCGAATTGTAACTGGATAAGGCCGGATTATTTTTAACTTGATTGCAAAGATTTTTTTTATCATTCGCGTGACCACGGTAACAAAGATAAAACCCATGAGTGCCACTGCTACTTCGCAAACCTGAATCAACCAATCCATACTGAGGATTTCCTGGATTCAAAATTCGAAACCCAGGAGATTTAACTATTTTTGCGCACTTCACTTTGGCTTCGTTATCATTTTTTGCTGGAATACATTCTCCAGCCTGTGTTGGAAATTTTTGCCCAACGTAATCAAGCGCATTTGTGATGTAATTGACGTCAACCCCTTTACAGGGATCGTAAGCCTGCGCGAAGCTACCAACAAAAGTACTTAATAAAAAGATATTCAATAAGCAGTAGAACTTGATGGCAGTTCCTCTTCGCATTGTAAATGCCTTATGGGGCTTTTATAAAAGTTGTACTGTTAATATCGTAACGCACATTCATAATCGAAAAAATATCTTCATTTTTACAACGAACCTGACTGCTCCGACATCCTGTGCTGGCCAAGCCACGCGGGCGCCATTTATCAAGATCGTATTTTAATCCCTGACCTCCGCCTTTTTTAAGACCAACTCCACCAGCATTTCCGGATTTACCACCGAATAAACTCCCAACAGAAGTTTTCACTTGATTAAATAATCCAGCAAGGCCACCTTCGCCCTCTTCACCTGCTGAGGCGCCAGACTCGCCGCCGCCGTCACCGGCACCACCAAATCCTCCAGCACCTCCGGCCCCTGCGCCGCCCTTACCAAAACCTTTTGAACCAGAACTATCAAGACTGCCATCCAAGGGAACTACTTTTTGTGGTTGATTAAATCCACCTAAGTTCATATTTCCACCATCATCGCCGCCGCCACTTCCACCGCCGCCAGCTCCGACATCGACACCACCGTTGGCAGTATCAATACCTGGAAATGTTGAAACTGGAGTTGCCGCAGCTGTTCGACAAACTGATAATGAACTATCACGCGCACACTGGCACGGCGTAGACATATACTGAGCCGAACCCAAAGCACAATTACTTGCGGCATAAGGAACACACGCCGCAGATCCATAAAGCCGCCCGCCCTCGACACAGTCAGCTGGATTAACAATGGAATCACAACTCGATGCACCCGAGGCAGATACTTTGCATTCACAAATTTTTGCAGCTTGCGCCGCATTCGCCGCGCCGGTCATAATTTGATTGATAATACTTTTTTCTTTCTCCGCATCGATTTCACAAACTTGGACGCCATCGTTGTTAACTCGATTTACTTCCGTGATGACTTCTGAAATGCGTGCCATATCAGCCTCGCCCTCAGGGGTATTATCTGGTCGATTGTACTGGCGACATGTATTAAATATTATTGGCCCTTGTGATAATTCTGTAATTTTTTTGCATGAATTTTTACAAGCCTGAATATCAGCATCACAATTTTCTTTAAAAGCATTCATTCCAAATAATGCTGAAGTCCCCAATAGACTAGCCCGTGCACACTCAGAAGATGTGCCTTTACCAGCATTTTGATTTATCATAGCTCCACTGATGTTATCTGTAAAACCTTGCACAGCTTGCAAGTTCTCATCTTTAGATTCAACTTCGCTACATTGCGTCTTTGCGTGCTTTCCATCCATCACACAGCGCTCGGCCATATCTTTGTATTGCTGCAAACATTTTTCAAGCTCAGCATTATCTGTTGAAGCCGAAGCATTACTCGCTCCAACTGACTGTTCCGAATTTTTCTCAGCTTTTGCTGCCGGGGAATCTTTGGGACAAACACCCATATCTCCAGGGTCATCAACTCCTGATGGTACAGCGTAAGAACCATCCTTACATTTGCGGAGATTTTGATATGCATTATCGGCTGAAGTACTTTGTGCTGTTGGAGATTGTTGTCTCTGACCACTCGGACGCTTTGCGCCAACTGGACGTCTTACTGGCGCCGGTCTTTTCGTAGTAGCTCTTGTTCTACTATTCTTAGGAGGTTCATAATATGGTGGCAGAACTTCGCCACCACTATACTGATTTTCCGGTGGCTTTTGATAATTGCGTCCTTCATTTGAATAATAGGTTTGAGGTGTAGAACTAGATTTAGCAAAAAGATTTTGCGATATAAAAAATGTCGCACTCATTAATAGTAATAAAAATAGGAATTTACTCATACAGTCATCCCCTTATATGATACTTCTTATCGGTATTCCCATTACTAGACTAAAGAACTTACGTTTTAATTTCTCAGAATGAGACAAAATTCTTGGCTTTCGCAACAGAAACAAATACAGTCACCCAAAAACATCGCTAAAGGAATTTACTATGACATCAGAATTAAAAAATTCATTCTTTGATTACACTGTGCAATCGGCTTCAAAAAATAATTATGATCTTTCCCAACACAAAGGAAAAGTTGTATTGGCAGTCAATGTGGCTAGCAAATGTGGACTGACACCACAGTATGCTGGTTTAGAATCTTTATACAAAGAACTGGGTGGTAAAGACTTCGTTATTCTGGGATTTCCATGCAATCAATTTGGCGCCCAAGAACCCGGAACAAACGAAGAAATTCAAAGTTTCTGTTCGATGAATTATGGTGTTTCATTTCCCATTTTAGACAAGGTTGATGTGAACGGCAAAAACACAGCTCCTATTTATCAATTTATGAAATCCCAAGCTCCTGGAATTCTAGGAACCGAGGACATAAAATGGAACTTTGGTAAGTTTCTCATCGCTAAAGATGGACAGGTGATTAAACGTTATGCGCCCACAACCGAGCCAAAAGATCTCATTTCTGATATCAAATCGGCATTAGCCTAGTTTACCAAGCTCAAAACCCACAGTTTCTTGTACGAAATAACCATGTCTCATAATGAGACATGGTTTCATTCTTGAATTAAAAAACCGTACTGAGGTGATTTATGAAATCAATTTTACTATCTGCATTTTCTGCTATCGCGTTACTTGTTTCTCAAAATTTTGCAAACGCTACGGTATCCACTGTTTCAGATATCAAAAATCCAAACTTTGTTTGCTTTCATATCTCTAAATCAGAAGCCTTAGTTTTTAAAACGACAAATCCTCAGCGCATTTGGAAAACCCTGCAAGACCGAGAAGGCAAAATCAAAACATATAAGGCATTACAATTGGGTCTTTCAGAAATGGATTTAACCAGTGACTTCAAAGCCATTGATACTTTTAAAGCCAATGTGACCAAAGATTACCAGCTTTTAGGATCATTCGAAGCACAACCTGACGGAGAAATAGCCCTGTCGGTCACATCAAATTACTTACCTGATGGAAGTCGTAGCAATATTACAGATCAATACAATTGTTCTCGAGTACGCAATTAAAATGAACTGATCTCATTTGCGGTTCTTTCAGTACAACTCCGTCCTCTAACTGTTTGGTATTTTAAATAAATCTTTCTTTTCGGACGGTACTTCTGATTGTAAACAATCAGAAGTCACCAACGAACCACGTAACCTATTGGTTATATTTATCTTATAGAGGCGGAAGGTAATATTAAGAACCGCAAAAGACATCAGAAAAAAAAAGGCCGATCTTTCGATCAGCCTTTTCTATTATCTTTTTTCCGAATAAAAAATCAGTTTAGTTTTTCTTTAGCTGCTGGAGCATCTTTAAGAGCTGTCGCAGTTTTCTTAGATTTTTTCGGCATGTCCATTTCAACTGATGCTTCACCAACGACAGCATCCGACATATCATTCGTCATGAGTAACTGACCAATTCCATTTTTAGCTAAAATAGTTGTACGCAATTCTGCACAAACTGCTGGATTTGCTTTCAAGTATTCTTTGGCTTGATCACGGCCTTGTCCCATGCGCTCACCTTTATACGAATACCAAGATCCCGATTTTTCAACAATATTTGCAGTTGTTGCTAAATCCAAGATATCACCTTCAGCAGAAATGCCTTCACCGTACATCAAATCGAATTCAACTTTTGTGAATGGTGGAGCCATTTTATTTTTCACAACTTTAACAGCTGTGCGATTTCCAACAACATCATCGCCATTCTTCAAAGCACCAACGCGACGAACATCCAAACGAACAGAGGCATAGAATTTTAAAGCATTACCACCCGTTGTCGTTTCCGGATTTCCGAACATCACACCGATTTTCATACGAATCTGATTGATAAAAATAACCAAAGTATTTGAACGACTGATAGCACCCGTTAATTTACGTAATGCTTGCGACATCAAACGAGCCTGCAAACCCATATGAGAATCACCCATGTCACCCTCGATCTCAGCGCGCGGAGTTAATGCTGCAACCGAATCGACAACCAAAACGTCAATAGCGCCAGAACGAACAAGAGTTTCTGTAATTTCTAAAGCTTGCTCACCATTATCTGGCTGAGAGATCATAAGATCTTGAACATTAACACCTAATTTTTTTGCATAGTTAACATCTAATGCATGCTCAGCATCGATAAATGCAACAACTCCACCGCTTTTTTGAGCTTGGGCAATTGCTGAAAGAGCCAAAGTTGTTTTACCAGAAGATTCTGGGCCAAAAATTTCAATGATACGACCTTTTGGCAAGCCGCCAATGCCCAGAGCAATATCTAAAGATAATGCGCCTGTTGAAATCACTTCAACATCTTTGATTAAAGAGTCACCCGCGTTTAAACGCATGATAGAACCTTTACCAAATTGTTTTTCAATTGTACTGACAGCCAATTCCAATGCCTTCATTTTTTCGCCTTGGGCTTTTGTGTCTGCTGCTGTTGTTGTGTTGCTTGCCATTTTCAATCTCCTTGTGTGTCTCGTTTATTTTACTATTCAATAAATTCAGTTAAATGTTTCACGGCCTCAGCGCAGGCCTGAAGCTGTATTTCTTTTCGCGCACCCTTAAAGTGATGTTCGAAAACTTGTGTTTCACGTTTCAAACCAGTGACTGCGATAAACACAGTTCCGACTGGCTTCTCGGGTGATCCACCTGCCGGACCCGCAATCCCCGTTATGGAAACAGCCAAACTGACTTCGAGTTGTTGTTGGCAACCTTCCGCCATTTGCTTTGCCGTCTCGGAGCTGACAGCCCCAACACGACTTAGCGTCTCTGGGCTCACATTCAAAAGTTTTACTTTCACTGAATTGGCGTAGCTGACGATAGATCCAAAAAAGATCTCCGAAACACCCGCATGCAGCGTTAGAAAACTGGACAAAAGTCCGCCCGTACAGCTTTCAGAACAACCCAGCGTGATGTTCTTGTCACGAAGATCCTGGACCAGTTTTGCGGTCGAATCTACGAGCTGAATTTCTGAAGTATCTGTTTGAACTTTCATATAATTTACATATGAAGATTGAACGTAAATTAGTTGGTTGTCAAATTTGAAATTTGCACACCGAGCCATGAAGTCTGGGTATAAACGGTTTGAAGTATCAAACTGCCAATTAATCCAGCAGCAATGTCATCAATCATAACACCAAGCCCTCCACCCACCTTTTGATCCAACTGGCGAATCGGCGGAGGCTTAACAATGTCTAAAAATCTAAAAATCACAAATCCAAACACCAGGGATTGCCATGTTATCGGTAGCCAAGTCATCGTGATCAAAAATCCCACGACTTCATCAATAACAATCTCCTGAGAATCATGAGTCGTCGATTGAGCTTCATAGACCTGAGCCGCAGCAATTCCGAGTGCCACCAATAGAATAACCGAAGTCATATAAATCAAAGGTCCCGTTTGAGCCAACAACCACCAAAGCGGTATTGTCGCCACTGTCGCGACCGTTCCCGGGGCTTTTGAAACTCGACCAATGTTAAAAAATGTGGCGATCAGAATTAATATTTTTGTAATCACTGGGACTAGTTTAAGATGCGATTGATTTAGCAGACAACTTAAATTTGCTATTCTTTTCGTACCGAGGAACAAATGACTAAAAAATCAAGCTTAGCTGATGGATACATTCATGGATTCTCTTCAAATGAACAAGACCGTTTGTATCAACAAGCCCGCGTTCACGAAGAAATTATTTTTTCACAAATTGATTTTTCAAATCAAACGAATATTGTCGAAGTTGGTAGCGGTGTCGGAGCCCAAACCCAAATCATGCTGGAGAGATTTCCACATTTAAAAATCAATTGCATCGATGCCTCGGAAACCCAGGTCGATCGCGCTCGAAAAACATTGAAAGATAAAATTTCCTCAGGACAAGTGCAAGTCAACGTGGGTGATGCGATGGACATGCCATTTCAAGATAATCAATTCGATGGCGCCTTTGTCTGTTGGCTTCTCGAGCATGTGCAAAATCCAATAGGAATTTTGAAAGAGATTAAACGCGTCCTCAAAGCAAACGGTGTGATTTATTGCAATGAGGTTTTTAATTCCACATTTTATTGCCACCCTTATTCACCCTCAACTTTAAAGTACTGGTTTGAATTCAATGACTATCAGTATTCATTAAAAGGTGACCCCTTTGTTGGCGGCAAGTTAGCCAACTACCTTATGGCTGCAGGTTACCAGAATATATCCACCAAAGTTTTAACCCACCAATACGATAACCGCACTCCTAAAAAGCGCGCCCAGTTTATCGATTACTGGGCGGGATTAATGCTGAGTGGAGCTGATAATTTAATTGCCACCGGCCGAGTTACCAGAGAACTTGTTGAAGAGATGCAAAAGGAATTCAATCAACTCAAAAAAGATGATGATTCCGTTATTTTTTACTCGTGGATTCTAGCCAAAGGCCAAGTTTTCTAAGCGCTAAATTATCGCTTAGATTGCTCGATTCTGCTCAGAGCCATCATCTGTTTCATCGTGCTGTCGAGACCCTCATTCGAGCCATCCAAGAAGATCACATTTCCTTTACCATTTTCAGCAAAGTGTTTGATAGCATCCGTCCACATTGAAAATAAAATAAATGATGTGTCCAGCCCAGCCGTTTTCATTTCTTCTGCAGCTTTACCCATACCCTTAGCCACTTCTTCACGAAATAGCGCAATACCTTCACCACGTAATTTAGAGGCAATTTTTTCAGCCTCTGCAGAAATTTTAATGGATAATCCATCTGCCTCAGCGGCTTTTGTTTTTCGAATCAAAAGGGCTTGAGCTTCATTCTCCGCCGCTGCACGCAAATTGCTAGAGGCCACAACTTGAGCCATCGATTGCATAATTGTTTCGTCAAAAGTGATGTCATTCAATTGCAAATCAATCAGGTGATAACCCCAACTTTTCAAATCAGCATCCAAATTTTCTTTGACGGCTTCAGTGATGTCTCGGCGTAGTGCTAAAATTTCATTCTGACGTTTGGTGGCAACAAATCCACGAACACTGCCTTCGACAGTGCGATTTAATGTCTGCATCAAGCTGCCAAAATCGATAAACTTAAACGCAACACTTTTAATGGTCTCTTCTGTTTGATCAATGACCGAGTACAAAAGCATGGCTTTAAAATTCACATTGGCCTGATCGTTTGTGATCGCCTGAAACTGCAACTCAATAGACTGATTTTGAATTGAAATACGACGAAATACGATTTCTAAAAATGGGATCTTAAAGTTTAAACCCGGATACATCACACGGCGATACTTACCAAACATGGTGATCACAGACACCGTGCCTTGTTGCACGGTTGTGATGGCTCCGCCAACAATAGCTATCACTAAAACAATGATCGTAACCCCAAAAAATCCAATACCTTCGCTCATTAAAAATCTCCTTCGTTTATTTTTTAAACAAGTAAATAAAACTGATTACAATCATTCCAATCATCCAAGCACTTAAGAATATCGCCCAAGCTTGCTTCTTTCGATGGTGTCTCAATTGATCATGAACAAGATGCTGTTGATCTTCGAAATCTGAAACCATGGCCTGACTTGCTCCTGGGCGTTCGGTCTCAACCTTTAAGCCAAAAAGCTGGTCGAAGCTTAATTTTTGTTGGTCATCAGAAAATGTGATTTGAAAGTAGAAAATCTGACCCAAATAGGTATCCGTACGAAACTCGACTCGATTTACAATGTTAATTCCATCATTCATCATCGCAAGCTTCTCGGACTGTTCGTCCTTTGCAATTACAAATGGAATCTGGTTGTTTTTCAGCCACGCTGAAATACGATCGGCTTCTTGTGGAGTAAATGGGCCGTATTCGATTGATGTTCGTTCCATAATAGATTTCCTCGTTCATTGACAGGCCAAAAGTTAACACAGTTTATGGACGTATTCTTTCCCCCCCGAGTCAAAACTAAGATCTTGAATTTGCTCAGCTATTGTCATTTGCATTGCTGTTGACTAAGATACTCAGATGGCCTTTGCAAGCAGGAGTATTGTCCCATGATGAAGAGTTCTGAAATCCGTAATGAATTTATCAGCTATTTTAAAAAAAATAACCACACTCATGTGCCAAGTTCGAGCTTGATACCTGAGAATGATCCAACTCTGCTTTTTGCAAATGCCGGAATGAATCAGTTTAAAAATGCTTTTTTGGGATTGGAAAACCGCGGGTACACCCGAGCGGTCACGTCACAAAAATGCGTTCGTGCCGGCGGAAAACACAATGACTTAGACAATGTCGGCTTTACGGCTCGACATCATACTTTTTTTGAAATGCTCGGTAATTTTTCATTTGGAGATTATTTCAAAAAAGATGCTATTCATTACGCTTGGGAATTCCTCACAAAAGAATTAAAAATTCCAAAAGAAAAATTATATGTGACCTGCTACACAACCGATGATGAAGCGGCAGACATTTGGCACCAGCAAGAAGGCATTCCACGTGATCGTATTTTTCGCTTTGAAAAAGATAATTTTTGGCGCATGGGAGACGTTGGACCTTGTGGGCCGTGCACAGAAATTTTTTATGATCATGGAGCAAAGGCGGGCAAAGAAACCGATCCATTCAAAGGAATTGCTGCCGGAGAAGATCGCTTTGTTGAAATTTGGAATTTAGTTTTCATGCAGTTCTACGAAGAAGCTCCTGGAAAGCAGTCTTTATTACCAAAACCATCTGTAGACACTGGCGCAGGCTTTGAACGATTAGTTGCTGCCATTCAAGGAAAATTTGCTAACTATGATACAGATTTATTTGCACCGATGATCGAACAAGCCTCACAATTGACCGGCCTGAAGTACGTTACCGATCCAGAAATTTTACGCACAGATATTAAAATTCGAGACCATGTGGCCGCAATGCGTGTTTTAGCCGATCATTGTCGTTCAACTTCATTTCTACTTGCTGATGGAGCCCTGCCCTCCAACGAAGGGCGTGGCTATGTCTTACGACGTATCATTCGTCGCGCCGTTCGCTATGGACGAAAGCTTTCAACCCAACATTCATTGCTTCCCATGATGAGCGAAACTTTAATTCAGCACATGAGCGATGCCTATCCAGAATTAAAAGTCAGAAAAGATTTTATTCTTTCAACGTTGAAAGACGAAGAGTCTCGGTTCTTGCAGACTTTGGATAATGGCAGTGCTATTTTACAAGATGAAATTAATAAAATTAAAAAACAAAATCAAAAATTTGTAACTGGAGAAACAGCGTTTAAACTGTATGACACCTACGGATTTCCTCTTGATTTAACAGCCCTGATCGCTGCCGAACAAAATTTACAGGTCGATGAAGCTGGCTTTGAAAAAGTCATGACAGCATCAAAAGAAAAAGCCAAATCCACTTGGAAAGGCAAAGGACTTCAAACAGATGAAAAACATCTGATTGAATTCACTCAAAAGCATGCCGACAAGAAAACAAAATTTGTTGGTTATAACCACTTAGAATCTTCAACTCAACTTGTTGGATTGTCGGATGGTTCTCATGAAGTCACATCATTAAAAGCTGGACAGTCCGGTTTTTGTATTTTAACGGAAACACCGTTTTATGCAGAGGGTGGAGGGCAAATTGCTGATTCTGGATTTATTACAACAACACATGCCAAAGCACGCGTGATCAATTGCAGTAAGGTTAATGATTTATTTATTCACCATCTCGAAGTCGATTCTGGCGAGCTCACATTAAATGAAGTGATTGCAACCAAGGTCGAAACTTCTCACCGACGACAAGTCGCGGCCAACCATTCATCAACCCATCTTATGCATGCGGCTCTTCGTAAAGTTTTAGGAACGCATGTCTCTCAAGCGGGATCATTGGTGGATAATTCAAAAACCCGATTTGACTTTACTCACACCAAACCATTGTCTTCAGAGGAAATTAAAAAAATTGATGCTCTGGTGAACGATGAAATTTCAAAAGCCTACCCCGTGGAAGCTACTTTAATGTCCCACCAAAAGGCGATCGAATCAGGAGCCATGGCTTTATTTGGCGAAAAATATGGCGACACCGTTCGCGTCTTAAAAATGGCCGATTTTTCAACTGAACTTTGTGGCGGAACTCACGTTAACAACATTTCAGAAATTCGAGCTTTTAAAATTATATCTGAATCCGGCGTCAGCGCTGGAGTCCGTCGCATCGAAGCGATTGCCGGCGATGCGGCCGTTCAGTATTTGATGAAGAACAATGACGAGCTTTTATCTGCTCGCCAAGCTGCTGGATTGGCTTTTGATAAACCAATGACAACTTGGATAGAAGAAAAAAAGGACGAGATCAAAGATCTACAAAAACAAGTCAAAAAAGTTCAATCCAATCAAATTAATATCGACGATTTGGTTGCTAAAGGACATGTCTTCACCGCTACAAATGGCAGTGCCAAACTTGTGCTTGCAGATATTTCCTTGGATGATCGCGACATGCTGTCGCAAGTTGCCGATCAGATTAAAAATAAAATTCAAAATGGTATTGTCTTGGTTATTGGACAAGGTGATTCGACATTTCCTGTGATTGTTGCTGTCAGCAAAGATTTAACAAAGCAATTTCAAGCTGGTGGTTTATTAAAAGATTTTGCAGAGGTCCTTGGCGGCAAAGGTGGAGGCCGTCCTGATTTTGCTCAAGGAGCTGTTCCAACACGTGAAAAACTAAGTGATGCATTTGCCGCAATTCAGAAAAAAGTTTTAAATTCGTAATTCATTAGGACTCACTCGCAAACTAAGTTTGCGAGTTGAGAACTCAGGTGCTGAGTAAAGCCCTTCAATAAGTCACCTTCGGAATCACAAAGATCTACCGAGTTGTTACCACAACTATCCGTTGCTGCACCTAAATCATACTGATTTGATTCTGTAATAATCTGTCCATATCCTGGTTTCATTACCGCAGCACACACCTGATCCGGCTGATTAGAATCTTCTGCCTTGCAAACCGATGCTGAATTTAAAATCAACTGCAATTCATTTTTAAGACTTTCACTTAAACAATAAAACTGACTGACACCGGTTGACTCAGACTTCACGCTAAAACTATTTGAAAGCCCGTTATTCTCAAACTGAAAAGAGTAAATTTGTTGTCCAACCATAGAAAATGTTTTTCCATTGCGAACACTTTGTTCACTCACCTGCATGTAAAGTTGAATTTCTCGCAATCGCTCTGATGCTAAAGAAACTTTTGAGGAATCCCCCGTTGTCATCTGAGAATTTGTTGAAAGCGAATTAATTTCATCCATATGGGGTGGATTCTGACAATTTTGAAATGAAAATAAAATAAAAAAACCGACAATAAAGGTTATCCAAAGTGGCTTCATGCGGCCTTCCGATCAACACCAGAGTTTGTATTTTGGCTAACGAGCTTGGCTCCGCATTCACTGCAAAACTTTGAATTCAGAATCATAACCGCCTTGCAATCTGAACACTCTACACCATCTATAATTTTTTTCTTTTTGGGACCATCATCAATATCACTCATATCAATAAGGCCTTTTTCATTCCAACGATCGATCTCGCGAATAATTTTCCAAATATCTTGCTGCGTTTTAAATTCTTTGATTTCGAATTGAAGATGAACTTTCCCATCGGCAATAGGTTTACGCTTACAGAACAAGCCTTTTCCTTCAAGAGATGTAAAGTGACCAGCTCCCAAATTAATTCCGTACTCTCCAAAAAATTCAACGACCTCGCCAAAATCTTTGGTGACAATTCCAAACTTATCTGCAGAAACACCTTCATAAGCTAGAATCAAAATACGTAAAACATTGTAATTAGATTCATCAAATTTTAAAAGTTCAGACTTACCACCTTTAAAATAGTAATACTGATAAAATTCAAAAAAAGATTCTAATGCATTGAGATCATGTAGCTCAAACCCTTGAATTTCATCCTTCGAGTTTGGATCATCCGGACTCTTACCATAAATATAATCTGCCAATTTCAATTTGACTAAAATCTGAGTTGCCTGCTCGAGACGCTTTAATGATTCACCAAAAATACGCTGCGAGTACTGACGCATTGTTTGCCAATCAATTTTCGCAGAAGCACCCTCTTTTAAACCCTTGTGATTAAGCACATGAAATATTGTTCCGAAGACTTTTGCAACAACATCTTCAGAGCATGCCGAAGGGTCTTTCTCGAAACGAGATGACTTCACTTCATTCATGGACCATTTTAATTTTTCACAGATACCTTTAATGAAAGCTTTGTTGATCTGATGTAGTGAATCATACTGCTGTCGAAAGCTTTCCAGAGGAACTTCAACAACCTTGGTCTCATTCATGATGAGTCCCGAATAATTATAATTGGGAAGTCCAAGAATAACCAGGTCTGCAAAAACATATCCCGCCCCGACGGACATGACTTCCACATTTTTTTTATTCTTCTGAAGACATAGGCTGATCTGGCCAGATTGAACAATCCAAACAGATTGGATTTTCTCTCCTTCTTTAAAAAGAAATTCACCTTTTTTTAAAACCCGCACGCCAGACATAATTATAACTCCAGGTTGATGGTACCTTTTCGTCTAAAAGTGAAATGGTCTTAAGGAGTTATCGCGATTTTTTTAGAATACAGGCATAATAACAGAAAAGCCGTATCATCTCGATACAGCTTTCTTAATCAGATCTTTAAAAAAATACATTCAGCTCTTAGCTAGGCTATTTTTAATTTGCAGCAAGAGTGACTTGCGAGCCGGTCGTGGCTTCGCCATCCCCAGTTCCATAAAATTTTTCTTTCAACTCTTCTTGAACCTGGTCAATAGTCGTACTTAATAATACTTGAAACATCTGGTCTGGGCTAACAGCATACATTTGAGCTAATGTGCGAAGTGTATGAATTGGGGGTTGAGAAATACCACGCTCCCAATTAGATATAAACTGGGATGTGCTATATCCAAGTTTAGTTGCAACGTCTTTTTGTGAAAGATTGGCTTGGGTTCGCTTTTCTTTAAGAAATTTTGCTAATTTATTCAAATCTGCTTTCATATTATCCCACATTCCATGTTTATAAATTCAACCTCATTTAAAATTAACATTTTTTTAACAATTTGCCAGTTTTTATTAAAAAATTGTTAAACTAAATGCAAAAAAAAAGAGGGAGTCTAGGACTCCCTCTTTTAAACATGTTTTTTGACAAATAATTCGAAGAATTATCGCTTTGAGTACTGACCGCTTCGACGAGCTCCATGTTTGCCGTACTTTTTACGCTCAACCATACGTGGATCACGAGTCACGAATCCAGCTTTTTTCAATTCACCCTTAAACTCAGGGTTAAAAGCGATTAGGGCGCGAGTAACACCATGGCGAATTGCTCCAGCTTGGCCAGACTCACCACCACCAGTAACAACAACGCGAAGGTCGAATTTACCAGTTTGTAATAATAATTCGATCGGTTGCATGATCACCATTCGCGATTGCAAACGTGTTAAATAATCTTCGGCTTTTTTTCCATTGATAGAAACAACACCTTTACCTGGTTTCAGATAAACACGTGCAGAACTTGTTTTTCTTCGTCCAGTTGCATAATAAAATTTTTCAGCAGCAGCAGCCATTTTTCAATACCCTCTTTTAGTGTTTGATAACGTAAGCTTCAGGTTTTTGAGCTGCGTGTGGATGATCAGCACCAGCATAAACTTTTAACTTAGTGATTAATGAATAAGATAATTTGTTAACAGGTAACATACCTTTAACTGCATCTTGAATAAGAAATTCTGGATTATCATCGCGCATTTGAGCTGCTGTTTTTTCTTTCAATGATCCGAAAAAACGAGAATGGCGATAATATTTTTTCGCATTCCATTTGTTACCAGTCATTTCGATTTTGTCAGAATTAATGACAACAACGAATCCACCAGCATCTTGATTTGGTGTGAAAGTTGGTAAGTTTTTACCACGCAAGATATTCGCAACGTGAGTCGCTAAGCGACCTAATTTTAAACCAGTGGCATCAACGATGAACCACTTACGGTCGGCTTCTTCTGTTTTAGCATTCCAAGTCTTCATAATTACTCCGAAAATAGATGAAAGAGTGTTTTAAAGTTCGCGGCACTCATTGTCAAGGTCCTGAGGATAGTAAACTTTGAATAAATAAAGACCCTGAGGTTCCGCCGCAGGACCGGCAAATTTTCGATCCTTTAAATCAATGATTCGTTTCATCTCAGTTGCAGGCAGGTCGTTCTGTTCTAAAAATAGCTGTGTTCCCACGATATTTCGAACCATTTGCTTCAAAAATCCCGACCCAGTGATTGAAAATTCAGCAGTCTGTCGATTTTTCCATCGCCAGTTTGCTTGAAAAATTTCCCTATTGGTCGATCTGACCTCTGTTCCGATGGACTGAAAACTCTTAAAGTCTTGAAATCCCAATAGAAACTGCGATGTCTGATTGAGATGATCTAAATTTAATGGCCGCCGGACCCATCCTGCATATCTTGAAAGGACAGGGCTAGGCCGTTGCGCGTTAAAAATTAGGTATTTATATGTCTTCCGCTCGGCAGAAATTGTTGAATGAAAGCGCTCTGGCGCAATCCAAACCCGCTTCACAACAATAGAATCTGGTAAAAAACGACGAAGGGCCCAGGCCATGTCCCAATTTTTTCGCTCGATTAAATTATTAGAGGTATCAAAATGGCAAACCTGATTGAGCGCATGAACTCCAGCATCTGTACGACCCGAGGCCGAAAGCAAAATCTTATGACCGAATAATTTCTCAAGAGCTTCCTCGAGAGTTTGGCAAACGCTGGGACGCTTCTCGTGATTCTGCTTCTGCCAACCACAAAAACCAGTCCCATCATAAGATACGATGAATTTTATTCGAGTCATTTAAAGCCCACCCTTAAAAATCGAAAGAGAGGCCACCATTAACATAGCGGTTGATGAAAGTGAACTCGCCAGAATCCACTTCGGTCATTTTATACTCGAGTGAAAACCATAAATTTCCAATTCCGTACTCTGAATTCAAATCAAAAGCTGTTTCCGCATTAAATTTTGCAAGATTCACCAAAACTCCACCGGTTGCATAGAAACCAAAACCACCTGCGAAATTGGGTGTGGATTTGTCTTCACGCTTTTCGGCAAGTCCCACGTATGTCCCTCCGCCAGCAACATAGGGCGCAAACCACGGCCGAGCCGTCCACTGTAAACGATAGACCGCGCCCAAACTCATAGGCACTGTAACAAATATATACTTTTCATTGGCCTCGGGATTTAGGTCACCTGGAGACCCTGTTATCAAACGACCATGCCCATCCGCATACATCAATCCAACACCTGCCTGCAGGCCCAACATGTTTTTTTCGACCCAAGGAAAATATTCGTAATCATAGCTGATAATGAAATTTGATGCGTCTCCGTAAAAATCCTCAAAATACAATGTATTTTCACCCGTGGAAGCACCTGATGAATCCAATGTCTGAACGACAATTGAAATATCTGGATGAGATGCTTGACCGAAACGAATGTGACCTGATTTATTTTTTAATCCGTACTCAACATTGTAAATATAGCTGCCATCTTTTTTAATCTTAACCAGGCCTTCAGCGGCACCGGGATGTTGAATTTTTTTGGTTCCGGATTCAATCTCTGCTCGCAGCTGAACTGTTCCCAACAGCAAGACAACAATCAAAAACTTTTTGTTCCGAAGAAGAAATCGACTGACGTTTGTAAAAAGAATCATAAAACAAAGCGTGGCCAAAAGAGTCTCAAGAACTCCAAACTTCAATGCGCCCTTTGAAAAGAAAAGCAACGGATACAATGCCGCACGAGTCATCTTTTTTAAAAATCCATTCTTGGCGATAATATTGGCTAAGGGCGGACTGTATGCGTAGTACATTTTGACAAACTTTCGACCAAGCGCATTTGTCAGTAAAAAATGATTTCGAAACTGCCGAAAGATTTCGACCTCGGGAGCCATGTCCGAACCAAAAGCTGCCGTGGAAATAAAACAATTTTTATCATCTAAAATTCCGACCACTTCCGAAGGAGTGGCGCACGTTTTGGTATCGTCATTGGCGGTTGTAAAATAATAAATATTTTGTGCCTTGTTCATATTTCCCATAATCAGGCAGGATTTTGTGTAATTTTCAAAACCTTCAGACAATGCTGAATCAGAAATACCAAATGAACTGTCGTATAACTTAACTATCGGCTCGCTCGAATTATTTGCCACCTGCGCCGACGAAGCCGTATCGCCATTCACTTTGAAAAAAACCAATCCATACCAAGCTGGCGCTCCTGTATCATTAGTGGGTGACGTGGCTGTTCCAGCAACGGCGAAACTTTCGATGAAAACCTTCTCATCACCAGGCTTCAAGACAAAACCGCAGGCTCCTTTTTGTGCTCCGGTACAGGAATCCGCATTATATGTTTGTCCATTTAATGCATCGTCTGTCGTGTTTAAATACTGGAATTTAATAGGAGCTCGAACTTTTTCGCCATCCTCGACAGTGCCATCCAAATCAAGATCGCTCTCGATAATCAGACCACGATCTTCAAAATTCACAATGGTCCCTGCTGTCGGAACACATGATGAATCAAATGTGGTGTCCTTATCGCAAACAGCACCCCAAGTCGTTGTTAAGCTACCTGATGTTCCCGAAAATGTTCCACTATTGAGCACATCCGTTGATCCACCACCTGCTGTTTCTGTTTTCAAAGAAACGGTAACGTTATTTAATTCTGTGGATGATGTGAAATTCACCGTTATAATTAAGCTGGGATGAACACTTTTGAGATTGCAGGCTCGTGCCGGATTTGGAGTGCTATCGACACAGCTATTACATGTTTCTGATGTCGAAGTCGTCGTGCAGGCGCCAGCTATTCCACCATAAACTGTTGGAGGCGCTGTTCCTACGATAGGATCGCTATAGCTGACGCCACTGATAGAAGTGATTGTAAAAGTGGCGTGAGAAACCTGAGTCGTAACGAATATTAAAAAAAATAGAGAAGCAATTTGGCTCACACTTAAATTGCAACATGACGAAACGTCGGTGTCTAGATTTTACTTATGAAAAGAGACGTTCCGCAATCTGCAGGCCATTTAAGGCCGCACCTTTTTTTAAATTGTCAGATACCACCCACATCAGCCAGCGCTTTTTATTGTGCTTATCCTGATGAATCCGACCAACAAAAACGGGTTCTTCGCCCGAAACCTCAAGCGGCGTTGGATAGTCATCATCAACAACTGCCAAACCATCAAAATTTCCAAGAGCATTTGTAAAGTCAACTTTGCTGACTTCTTTTTTCAATGTGACCCAAACGGCCTCTGCATGAGAATTCAAAGCTGGAATACGTACCGTAAAGGCTGAAATGTTTAAATTGGGAAGATCTAAAATTTTAGCGCTCTCGTTCATAATTTTAGTTTCTTCTGTGCAAAATCCATCATCACCAAAGCTGCCTATTTGGGGAATACAGTTAAAAAGGATCTGCTTCGGAAATGCCTTAAAGGAATGATCGGCCTGATGAAAATTTTTAGTCTGATTGAGTAACTCGTCGTATCCTGGCAATCCAGCACCGCTGACCGCTTGGTATGTGGAAACAGTAACGTCTTCAATTCCAAACAAATCTGACAATGGTTTTAATGGAACAACCAATTGAATGGTTGAACAATTAGGATTGGCTATAATTTGCGGTTTTGATGATTCGTTGATTAAATTACCGTTCACCTCAGGTACCAAAAGCAACACGTCCGCATTCATGCGAAAGGCATTCGAATTATCGATGGCAAAAGCTCCAGCCTTAACAGCTAGCGGAGCCCATTCTTTAGAGATGTCATCCCCCGACGAGAAGAAAACCATATCCAATCCATCAAAACAATTTGGTTTTAAAACCTGCACTGTCCAAGTCTTGCCACCGACTTCTAGTTTCTGGCCTTCTGACTGGCTGCTGGCGAATGGGCGAAATTCGCTGATTGGCAAAGCATACTCTTCAAGAATATTAATAAACGTTTCACCAACAACTCCGGTTGCTCCGACTAGTCCAACTTTTAAAGGTTTTTTCCACGGCTTCATGTGTCCTCTTCAGATTCTTCTTGCAAGTCAGTTTCGTTGGTTTCATTTGGAGCATAAACACTGGCTTTTATTTCTCGTTGTTTTTTGCCTAAACGCAATATTCCAAAAATAGCTCCCAGAAGCGCATACGAAAAGAACAGAATAAACAACATCAACTCGGGCCGAATGGCGACAATAAACAGAAGAATAACTCCCATGATCAAATATTTAAACGGCAGTCGCTCTTTCAAATCTAAATCTTTAAATGAGCGATATCGAAAATTTGAAACCATGACGATTCCCAGCAGCATCACCATAAATAATAAGCCACGGGCTTGCCATTCAACCAGCGGATCCCAACCCATATCTTCAAAAGCTAAATAAGCTGAGGCGACAATACCTGCCGCCATTGGAATCGGAAGTCCTTGAAAGAAATTTTTCTCAACAACACCAACTTGAACATTGAATCGCGCCAAACGAAGGGCACCACAAGCTGCAAAAAGAAAACAAGCCAACCATCCCAATCGGCCAAATGGATTAAGCGCCCATTGAAACATCAATAATGAGGGCGCCAATCCAAAACTCACCAAATCACAAAGTGAATCATACTCGGCACCAAATTTACTGGTTGCATGAGTCAGTCGAGCCAAGCGCCCATCTAACAAATCAAAGATAGCTGCAACAACAACGGCTATCGCCGCTATTTTAAACTCACCTTTAATTGAATAAATAATAGAATAAAATCCGCTAAATAAATTTGCGGTGGTCACCAAATTCGGAAGTATATAAATATACATTCCAATTCGTTTTCCTGATTTCGAATAACCTTCAACTTGTCCGTTTAAATCTGCCATAGCGAGAGACTAATTAAAATATGAGAAAAAACCAAAGAAATAAAATAATATTGTTAAACCTATGCTGCTCAGGACTGGCATTGTGAAGTTGTCATCGATTTTAGCGATCGGGATAAGTTCAGCCAATGCCCCGACAAGCCCCCCCAAAAGAGTCACCACTAAAACATGCTCAGGGACGTGATTGTATGTCAGAAACAATCCCGTCAGAATAGCACAAACAGCAAAGCCCGCCATAAACCCTTGCACTGATTTATGACCAAAAATTTTGTCTTTTCCGTACTTGATACCAATGTAACTTGCAAAGGGATCTGCAAATGCCAGAAACAATAAACTGAGCGCAACGACACCTTCGTTAAAAAGTATAGCGACCAAGAGTACCCCGGTCAGAAGATATGTTGTGCCTGCCAATCGATTCAATTCCGTGCTGCGCATAATGGGACGCAAAAATTTTGTCAGTTTAAAATTCAATTGAGGATTTTTTTGGCGAAAAAAATCCACCGGAACAAAAAGTATCCATGCAATTGAAAGAAGCGTTATTTTGAGCCAGTAAATAGGAATGGCAACCCAACAAAAGAAAATGAAAAAAACGGCAGCCACATGCCACACTTTTCGTGCTACATGAAGATCTGATCTATTCTTAAAGCCGCTTGGCGTTACATTTGTTTCTGTCATCACGGTGCGCTGACCTTAAGTAATGACAGAATGCGTGTCTATCGAATTTAAGTTTTTTTTTCGCTTCGAGTTAAGAACCTGACAAAATTTCTAGCGTTTGGACAACTTTTTGCCCATCTTTTAGGATTCCCTCAAGTGACAACTTATTTGCCCCTTTATTCAATTGAATGAAATCTGTTTTGAATTTTGAATCTTCCAATCTAAAAATCTGCGCTTTAAAACCGTTGGTTTCATTTTTTACCCACAGCTGGTGCTTCTCTTTTAAATCGGCACAACTTGAAAGCTCTAACATCACCAGGTGCTGATCTGAATTGATTTTCAAATCTCCGGGAACACAGAAAATTTTGAGCGCTAATTTTTGCTCTTTTTTTCGAGAACTTGAGCTACCGACTGGTTCAAGTTTCTTACCATCAATATTTGCCGGTCCACGCTCAGCTCCAGAATTTGGATGTCGCTCAATAGGTTCCGTTAAAATTTGCGCCAAAGATTTAGACTTGGATTCCACGGGCTGCTCCATAAAACTAAATACCATGGCCCCCGTCAGCATCGTAAAAAAAAGAATGATTGTTTTGTTCTGTTGCCAAAATAAGCTCACCCCTTTTCATCGGCGTGAACAGATCAATTATTTAGGACTAAGGGCGGATCGTATTGAGACAAACTAGACTTATTTTTTATCGATACTGATCGCAAACTTCTTCACGCCTGCACCCTTGACGATATCCAGAACCGAGACAACACGTCCATGCGGGACATCTTTATCCGCTGAAATAATCGCCTGGATGTCCGGATTTTTTTTCACTTCCTCAGTCGCTACAGCACTGACTTCCGAATCCTCTACCGTTTTCCCGTCTAGATTGATCTTTCCGTCCGGACTGAGTGTGATATTAAGCTTGCTGGGTACCGTGGCCTCGCCACTTGCTGCTTTAGGAAGGTTTATATTGATCGATGGTTTCATAATCATCGGAGCTGTTACCATGAATATGATCAGAACCACTAAAATAACATCCACCATTGGAACAATGTTAATCTCGGCGATGACCTCGTCGCCAGAATCAGGTTTAAATGCCATGATTTACAGACCTTTCTTTTTTCCGTAAGCCAGACCAAGCTCTTTCACGCTCTCGAGGCTTCCCATGATACCCTTAACTTTTCGAGTAAAATAATTATAAAAAATACCCGCTGGAATCGCGACAAACAAACCCGCAGCTGTTGCCACAAGCGCCACTGAAATACCCGCCATAACAGTTTGTTGTCCAGCATCAGTTGCCTGAGCTAAATCATTGAAGGCTTTCATGATACCCAAGACTGTTCCCAGCAATCCAATAAATGGAGCATTTGATGCTATTGTTGCCAAAACGGCTAAATATTTTTCTAAATCTGGTTTTTCAATGAGGATAAACGTGTTGAAAACCTCTTCGAAACCATTGAGTCCCGATTCCTTAATATGTTTCATCGACTGGTTGGCCGCGCGACCTTCAATGCTAGATGGATCCTTTGCCAGATCCTCAAAATCTTGTAATGAGTTTGTCTGCAGAGCCAATTTAATGCGAAGACGAATCCGCGAACTCTCTTCAGAGATGCGCTTAAGAGCCATGAATCGTTCAAAAATCATCCCTACTGACAGCACACTCATGATGATCAATATGATCAAAACAACTTGGTCGGCATAATGAGCAATGGCAAATATTTTTTCAGCAAACATGATAGGCTCCTCTTTACTTTAAGCAGTGTTTCTAACAGTATGGATTCTGTTCATGAAGCCGTCAAAACTGTCTTTAATTAAGGTCTGGATTTTTTCTGCTGCGCTGTTGGCCGGACTTTGGTCGCTGTCTTCGTGCCAAAAAAGAAAAGCCCCCTCGTTCATCATCATTGCCGTTGATCGATTGGCATTTAATGCCTTTTCCTGCGGAGATGACAGACAAAACACACCGTCCGGACTGAATATTCTTTGCAAAGAGGGCATCCGTTTCACTCATGCCTACACCACATCGCCCCAACCTGCGGCTGCAATGGCATCACTACTCACTGGACTTTATCCCATTCAACATCAGATTCACCGCACTTTTGATCGACTTAATCCCGAGGTGAAGACTCTCCAAGAAAAAGCGTCTTCGATGGGATATCGAACTTATTTCTATGGTGGCAGCCCGTCCTTGTTGCGAAAAACAGGCCTGTCTCATGGATTTGATATTTTTGATGACACTTCATTTATTGAAAAAAAAACCTTTGCACTGGATTTTAAATATCAATCTGAAAAATTAATGGCGGCGATTCTGGATGACAAAACTAGCTTCACCTCAGTGATCTACAATTCGGAGCTGCGTTCATTAAATTCGGGGGAAAGTCAAATTTCAAGTCTTGAAAAACTAGATGAAAAATTTTTCAACTTTTTTATAGAATTAAAATCTCGAAATCTTTGGGATCACAATTATGTTATTGTTGTTGGTTTGCAGGGCGTTTCAGATTACAGCCGATTAAATGAAACACCCTTTTCGAATTTAAATTCTGAAAACACCATGGTCAGTCTGTTTCTGAAGCCACCTCGAGTCAAAGGTGACGAGGGTGTCTCTTGGAAAGTCGACACACCCATCAGCATTGCCGATCTTGGTCACAGCCTTTGGCGCACAATAACAGGAATAGAGAATCCAAATTCAGCACTGGATAATCCTCATTTTCCAATCCATGACATCTCTGCAATCTGGCTCAATCAAAACAAAATGTTCAATTTGCCTGTCCGCCGCTTGTTGGTTGAATCTGCAGATACCTGGAAAAAACAGATCTCGGTGCGCTTTTCCATTCTATTTCGAAATCTCATCTTTATAGAAAACACAAAAAATAGTGTCTTCAACACTCTCACCGATGGATTAGAATCTATCGATATTGCTGCACAACAAAAATCATTTATGGATGATAACAGTGACCTCTTGGCAAAAATTCGCACGCAAAAAAACTTAGGTCGCTGGCAAACCTATATTTCAGAATGGACCGATTCCGTTCAGACCAATCGCGCTTACTGGTCGAAACCAAATTCTCGAGTTGAGCTTTTTACCGAGGAGCTCAATCGCTTAAAGAAAAAAGGCACTCCCGATCCGCTGTCGGCTCTGTTGGTTCGCCATCTTGTTCAAACAAAAAAGACTTCCGAGTTAAAGACTATAAAGCTTGGATCTATGCCTCCACGCGTGGCTATTATCTATGAAAAGCAGAAGGACTCATTCTATGAATTTGCCAAGCTTCATTCATTTAATTTAGCTCAAGAAAATTTATGGGGTATTTGGAAACCCAATGAAACATGGATTTACTCGGACTTGATTTTAGAATACCAATAAGAACCGTTAACCGACTGATGACCAATACTCCATTGATCAGAGCCAGCAACAAGATTGAACTGAATTTGATTCTGATACACCGAAGACGCTACAAAAGTATTTTCTGAAAATCGCGTCGACCCACAACGCAATTCAATTTCACGCTCGACACCCAATAATTCAATAGGCAACAAAGTTTGTCGATCCCGATCGGTTCCAACCGCTGTCAAAATACCTGTGGCTTGACCTTCAAGTTCATACAAATCAAATCGCCCCACCGCACCCCATGCTAGTTCATTTTTACTACGCATTAGAATCAGACACTCGAAACCAACTGAAAAGAAATTTTTATTTTCAATCTTGTAAAAATAATCATGTGCCAAAAGTATGGCGACACGAACCTTATTTGCCAACTGAGTCAAATTCTCGGCAAAATCAAAAGGCGACGTCACTTCAATATCAGCTTGTGCTGTTGAAAGGAAATGAGAAACTTCATCAATAAATTTTTGATCATAATCTTGCGATCCCCATGAGCGCAGAAAAATAGTCAGCTGATCGTCCAACAATTGGTGAACACTTGTCGTTGGCATTTTGAGAAGCCCCTGATGAGAATGTGTTTCAATTCGCATCACATCACTCCATATTTTCGAAGTTTAATGATGGCTTTTTTATAATAATCACCATCATCTAAGTCCATCTCGACAATTTTCTTCCATTTGTCTTTAGCCCCTTGGCGAGATTCAGAGTTTTCAACAATACCGTAGCTTTCATCAATAACAGACTCTTGATACAAAACCATCATTTGTCGCCGCAATTCGGTTGTGTACGAATCAATCTTATCTTTAATTTTTTGATTGGTTGGATCATACACAAGAGCTTCACGAAGCGATAAAACGGATTCCTTCAGTTTGCCCTCTTGAAATAAAGTTTCTGCTTGAGCCATGCTTTTTTGAGTTTTTTCTTCAATTTTCTTTTCAATAAATTCAATTCTGGATTTGGCTTTTCGTTTCAAATTTTTAGGATCTGCAAGCTGAGCATCTTTAACAATCTTATAGTGCTTGATCGCCTTAAAGGCATACCCTTCATTTTGAATTTTTTCAGCTTTGGCAAAAAGTTTTTGAAGTTGCTCCACCTGCTCTTCGTAAGTTTGTTGTTCAGCTTCTTTAAGTTTTCGATCCATTATTAATTTTTCGGCAGTTGATGTTAATCGAATATAATCCGCATTCGACGGATCAATGGTCGCAATTGGAATAAGACATTCCTTAAGCTTATCCATGTCGACTGAAGGTGAGATTAATTTTTCACATCGAGCCGCGACTTCAATAAACATCTTTCGTTGCTCTTCCTCTTCACGAATTCGTTTTTCATCTTCTTGCTGTTGGATAATCGTCAATAAACTTTGCTCAGCTTGAACTTGCATCGCTCGAGATTCTTTAAAACCGTTTGGCAACTCTTCATGAATTTTGCGTATTTTTTCTAATGCCAGATCAAATTTTTGCTGAGCCAACATTTGATCTGCAAGCGAATAAAGCTCTTTAATTTCTTCTTGCTTCCGTGGTGATAACTTTGTGTAAGCGTCTCCTTCATTTGTGACCGGCACAGGTGCCGTAGGCTCATCAAAAACCCCACCAAAATAGGCAGCTAAACCCAAAATTCCAATAATCAAGGTCGCCAACATGGGCTTACTTAGATTCGCTAACCCTTTTTTAAGCGTCGCAGCAGGTGACTTCGTAAAACTATAAAACTGATTCTGATCGTTTTGCGGCGGAACCCCCGTAAAGGGACCACCCCCATCCATATCAAGCTGAGGTTGGTTTTCACCATCTACAACTTCTGGAATTTCCGTTGGCATATGCATTGGCCGCGGAACTTCATCATCCACTTCAGACATTTCAAATGGAATGGACGGGATATCAATTTTTCCAATTTTAATTTTAAAATTTGGATCATGCAATTCAAAGTAAATTGTATTATCCAATACTGTAATCGCATCACCACTTCGAAGTGGCTGCGGATCCGTTGACGAGACACTGGATCCATTTAAAAATGTTCCATTAACACTGCCTAAATCCAGAATTGTGAAAATTCCATTCACTTTATGAATCTCGAACTGTCGCCGACTCACGCGCTGATCTGGAATAACAATCTGACACGAAGGATCTCGACCGGCCACCCAAAGATCTCCGACCTCAAGGCGCAACATTTCAGTTACCTGATTCACTGAATTGACAAGTTTTATATAGGGAACCTGTGGAGCTGCGCCAACAACAGTCTTCGAAACTTCACTAAAATTAGCATCGCCTCGATCTGACGAGGCCATGTCCGAATCTGGCACATCCAATAGTTGAAATTCATAGGGCGGCACTTGAAAATTCTGACCATGCTCAAGTGTTGTCTCTTCAATCTTTTGACCTAATGAAAAAATTTCTCCGAAACGTGAAATAGCCTGTAAAACCCAATGACCATCCATCCACTTCAGTTTGAAGTGCTCGCGGGAAATTCCCTTTTCGGCTTGAAGACGAATATCAGATCCTTCTTTTCGACCAGCAATATATTCTTTATCGGGATTAAGCTCGATCTCGCTAATCAAAGCCCCACGAAGCAAAACCTTCAGTCGAGACATTAACGAATACCCTCGGCAGCAAGTTGGCATTTCTCGACCATATTCTTAGCCAAGAGGTACTTTTGATCATTGTTTCTACCCTGAAGCATATCCATAACTTGTCTGTACAATGATTCACACATACTAAAATTATGCTTCTGATAATTACTTTCTCCAAGTACTAATTTTGCTTGGACAAGTTCGTCAAACCGAACATTTGACAAATACAGGTGGCGACGCGCCAACGCATGGTCTGGAACTAAATTTAGCACCACTCGAAAAAAATCCTGTGCTCGTGCATAATTCCCAAGCTGAAAATCGCGCATTCCTTTAATAAAATTCTCTTCAGCTCTGGCAAATTGAGGTGATTTTCGAGCATCTCTATCCGCTTTCAACTTTTTCTGAAGTTCCTTTTCTTTTGTAGAATTCAAATTAACAGCAATCTCATCCTCGTACTTCAAGACAGGTTTTGCCTTGACCGCTTTTGGTTTCGAACGAGACTGGCTAAAATAAAATGCGAAGGCTCCAACAACAACAATAGCCAAAATCAATAATCGCATCTGACCTTGTTTAGCTTCGGCAGTTTTGCCTATTTGTGAACGCGGTTGAGATGCTGGTCCCTTTTGCAAAATTGGACCTGGCGGCATCGAAGACTGTTGAGAAACAGCTGTATTCTTAACCGTTGGTACAGAAGTGTTTGTTTTTGGATTGTGCAGTTTCAAATGAGGTTCTTTGGGAACCGAAACAACGGCTTGCCCCAGATCATATTGAAACTTTAACTCACAATCTCCAATTTGAAATATCGAATCATTCACCAACGCAGACTTCCAAGTGACTTCTCCGTGAACCATTAAAAAGTTTTTCTCACTGAGATTGCTGATTTCAAAGACATTTTGATTCAAATCAATTCTGGCATGAGATCGACTCACAAGTGGATCATTTAATAGAACAATATCGTTCTCGGGACCGCGGCCAATTGTCAGCGGAGTTTTATGAAAATGAAATGACTGTCCCGCATGAGGTCCTTTAACCACATTGAGTTGAATTTTAATTTGTGTCGCCTGCTTAAGCGCTGCGGTCATAAATCCTCATCACATTGGGCTTTCCGCTTTGTTCAAAGTCATTAAATAATACTCTGGCTGACCATTTAAATCTAAAAATACCTGACACTGGATATCACATTCAAACTGCGAAAATGGAATACGATCCCTATGTTTTTCATATGGAGACTGCGTCGCTCGGACAATCAGTGAATCCATATTCTGAACCAATGATGAATCACTCATAATTTGATACGACTGATTCACCAAGGCCTCGCGGTTCATTTGACAAATTTGTTCGAATGAAGTGTTCAGCGCAACAATCCGATTTTCAGCACCAATCACGATCGCCGGCTGTGTGATCATCTCAACTAAATTATTATACTCTAAATCACGATTTTGCTGTGGCCTGACTTCCGCTGAAGAATCTGCTGAATTCCAAGCTCGATTTAAAAGAGTGTTGATATGAGTCGTCAATTGCTGAATAGCCGGATAGTTAAAAAGAACTTCCGTGCGATCAGTCTTATCACGAAGTGCCTGATCTAACTGCTGATTCAAACTTTTCAAAGGGTACTCTATCAACCGAGAAAAGAGAAAAAACAGCATTAAACCCAGAACAGAAGCAAGAACTAATGTCTGCATAAATAAACTGATAACTCGTCCCTCATCAACATTCAGTGATGCAATATCATAATACACAACGGCATGATATTTTACCGTTGGCTCTCCGGTAGTTGGATCATAAACGCCAATGGGATAACTTGCTCCAATTGTTGTTCCATCAACTCTCCCAACTGTTGTGCGACTTTCCTTGAGGGCTTTTAGGATAAAAGAGCTGGATGCATCTCGACCTACTTTTTCACTGGGAGCCACAATATTTCCATCGGATTGCTGCACAATGAATGCGTCTTTGATGCCTTCTTCTTTTAAAGCATCATTCACAGTTAAATTTCCAAACTGACCGGTTAATAACGCCTGTTCGTTGACTTTCGCCATGGCATGAGCCACAGATTTGGCTCTCTTCGTTCCTTCGATAAAGTTGGACTCATCTGTCAATATTGTCAGTGGAATAGTTGATAATAAGGTCACACCAAATATAAAAATCAAAATGAAACTCATCAAAACTTGCTTGAATGGAAACACTAAAGCCAAACGGTATACCGCCGGCATCAGAACTGTTTCAATAAACAGTTCTATCCTTTGCTGGAAACTGATTGACGGTGACTCGTCAACGCCGACAGCGTTGTAAATATTATTGTTCGGATCCTCAAACGACTGCGAGTACTGTTGCATTTGAAAAGCCGCCGATCCATTGTCCGGATAAGACGAATTCATCATTGGAACTGGCGGTGGTGGCGGCATGAGGGCTTCAGTTGAGCCAGAAGAAAGTCTGGATGCTGGATTGATAACACGAGGTAAATTTTTAGGAGGACGAATATCTGGCGTTGGAATTAAATCCATAATGATATCAAAAAGACTAATTTTATCACCGACTCGCATCAGAGAATTTTGAATTTTAATTCCATTAACAAAAGTTCCATTGCTGGATTTAAGATCAATGATAATAATTTTATCTTTGTACACATGAATTTCACAATGCTCTTTAGAAATTCCAACAGATTGCACCATGAAATCACAGGAAGAACCACGGCCAAAAACATTCTTACCCAGTTTTAAATCAAAAATCTGGCCTACATTCGGGCCAGACAACATTCTAACTGACCACATAAAGTTGATCTCCCACCTGTAGATTCTTTTCTTTTGCAAATCCTGCCGAGGTTTCAATAACCGATTGCGCCTTCCAATAAGGCCCTACCAGTCGAAACGGTGGTATCGAACTTACTATTTTCACAATCTCAAGTTTTCGATTTACAAAAATACAATCAATGGAAAACTTCATAAAAAAAGTGTGAATATTATTTGTTCTTTGAATCCACATTGCCTGAGTTGAACTTAGACTTTTGCGACCAAGTAAACCTCGACCTCGTTGCCAAAAAGTTTCTGCCAGTTCAAAGTTTTCAATCAACAGCTCTGCTCCTGAATTGAAGTTGGATTGCGATGCTGCTGAAGATGTCTTGTAAAGTCGAGCCATCACATCCCCCCGCCATACATGAATGAAACAGCAATAGGGCCAAGAACCATAATAAAAACTGCTGGCAAAATAAATAACATCAAAGGCAATAAAATCAGTTGCGAGGCCCGAGCACCAGCCTTTTCGGCACGAAGAAAACGCTCGAGACGCATTTGTATCGACTGATCTTTAAGGACCTGCGAAATACTGGCACCCGTCGCCTCTGCATCAACCAACACAGCAACAAAGCTGGTCATTTCTTGCATATCCAGTCTCGCTGCCAATTCTTTAAGGGCATCCGCTTTCGAAGAACCAATTTTTATGTCTTTTAAAACAATCCGAAACTCTTCAGCAAGCACAGATTCTGTGCCTTCGGCTTTATCCACTATTTTTTGGATGGCACCGAAAAAATCCAATCCAGCCTCAACAGACAGAGCCAATAAATCAATAAAGAAAGGCATATCAATACGCACACTTAATTCACGGTTTTTCTTAGTGGCCTTACAGTGCATCTCAGGCATAAAAAATCCAATCAATCCCAGTAATAAAACCAGAGCTGGCGGAAATCCTAAGTCCAAAGAAAAATTCATCACAAATAGAAATAATGGAAAGGCAATTCCCAAAAATAATTGCAAACCAATAAACTCATCGACATTCAACTCGGCAGCCAAACCACCCACTTTAATTAAACGTTGAATTTTTTTTCTGTATTTTTCAGATTTGATGCGAACCGCGTGCTGTATCGTAAACTGATGAACCAATGGTCGGCATAAATTAATCACAGCATTCTTGGATTTGATCGGTTCAGTACCGCTTGCCCAGGAAAGTTGCTGCTCGCCCGGTCGCCCGGCAAGCATTGAAGACACAAAAAGATAAACGGCTGCACCCGCTAGTATTAAGCCTGCAAATAGCATTAACTCTGCGCTACCCATTTTTCCTCTTTTCAAGTAGGACTAAGAAAACCATGAAAAAAATTATTCTTGCTTCACAGTCACCTCGCCGATCAGAAATACTCAAAAAAGCGAAGTATGATTTTGTCTCAATCCCTACCCATGTATCGGAAATCCCTGATAAAAACCTAAATCTGAATGAACAAATAATTGATATTGCCCGACGAAAATCTCAGTTTTGCCAAAACTTCATCCGCGACAAAAGTCTGGGTTTTGATTTTAAAGCTGAAAATTCTCTTATTCTGTCGGCCGACACGATGGTTTGCCTTAAAGAAAAAGCACTTGGAAAGCCTGATAGCGAATCCATGGCTTTTCAGTTTTTAAAAGAACTTTCTGCCAAAACTCATCAAGTGAAAACAGCCGTTGTGATGCTGGATTTAGCAACTCACGAGGAAGTGTCTCTTATTGAGACGACAGATGTTACGTTCCGAGCTTTAACTGATGATGAGATTGCAGACTATATCAAAACAGGCGAACCTCTTGATAAAGCCGGAGCCTATGCCATTCAAGGGCTTGGCCGTAAATTTGTAAAAAACTATCATGGTGATTTTGATAATGTGGTCGGACTTCCCTTGCAAGCTATCGAAAAAGTATTCAAAATTAAATCATGGACTCTCAAGCGCCTTCCGTAAGATCTGACATTTTAAAAAAACTTAAACCGTCACAAAATCTTCTCGCCGTCAGTAAATTACAGCCCCCCGAAAAAATAAAACATCTCTATTCTCAGGGACAAATCCATTTTGGCGAAAATTATGTTCAAGAAGCTCTCAAAAAAATAACTGAACTTTCATCATCAGCAATACAGTGGCATCTGATCGGACCATTGCAAAAAAATAAAGTTAAACTTTTGAAAAATCATTTTGCCTATATTCATTCGGTTGATTCAATAGAGCTGGCTCAGCTTATTTCAGAAAAATCATTGGAAGCTCAGCATCAACAAAAGTGCTTTTTGCAGGTCAATTTGTCAGGTGAAGAATCCAAATCTGGTTTTACAGAAGCTGAACTTTTTCAACAGTGGGAACAACTCAAAGCCTTGAAGGGGCTATGCATTGTTGGCCTGATGACTATGCCCCCATTAGAGAATGAACCTGAGAAAAACAGATCTTATTTTAGAAAACTAAAATCCATTGGTGATACACTTTCCTTAAGTGAATTTTCAATGGGTACAAGCCAAGATTACATTGTTGCGCTGGAAGAGGGCTCAACATGGATTCGCTTGGGCACATTACTATTTGGAGAACGAGAAACGACTCAGAAAACATCGAACGAATCGAGGATCCCATGACTAACCCATTACTGAAATCTATGAAAATCGGATTCATTGGAGCTGGGAATATGACCCAGACAATGATTAAAGGTATTCTTGAGTCCAAATTACTGCGTCCCGAACAAATTATTGTTTCCAATCGCACACCGGGAAAGCTTATTAAAGTCACTGAATTATTTCATGTGCAAACTCGTGATCACAATGAACAAGTTGTTGAAGAATGTGATGTCGTCATTTTAGCCATGAAACCCCAAGATTTACCGGCTGCGGTTGAAGTATTTGCCAATCATTTTGAAAAACATCAAACGATTGTCTCATTAGCTGCTGGAATAAATTTAAAAGATTTAGAACGCTTGATCCCGATTGGACGCCTTGTGCGGGTGATGCCAAACACCCCTGCGGTGATTGGCCGCGGTGTGATTGGCTATTTAACACAAGACAATGATGACAAAGAAATTGTCGCTGATTTGATGGAAGACTTATTTTCCAATCTTGGCGTTATGCTGCAGGTCGATACCGAAGATCAGTTTGATGCCTTGATGGTTTCCTGTTCAAGTGGAACGGGATTCGTATTTGAAATGATGATGTACTGGCAAGATTGGATTCAAGAGCGGGGCTTCAGCGATGAAGATTCAAAAAAAATGACAATAGAAACTTTCCTGGGAGCATCTCTCCTTGCAGCTCAATCCGCAGGAATTGACATCGAAGAATTACAAGCCAGAGTGACTTCAAAAAAAGGGGTGACAGCGGCTGGATTAAACTCAATGCGAGAACTGGAAATCGAGCGCGCCTTACGAATTAGCTTTGAAAAAGCGTCGATGCGCTCCAAAGAATTGTCACTAAGCGGAAAACGGTAACCCGCCTAAGGTCTAGATCTGGACTTTATAGTTTTTAAAGTTATTAGGTGGCTAGGCAAAAATATCCTATACTGAAGGCAGGCTCTCATTGTTCACGGAGGAACAATTCATGAAACACTACCCTGCAGAAATTGCGCACAAGACTTTCGAAAAAAAAATGATGGGTTACGATCCAGATGACGTTTCTGATTTTTTAACAATCATTGCCGCACAAATGGAAGCCCTATTGCAAGAGAGATCTGCATTTCAAACAGCTCTGAAGGAAAAAGAATTGCAGCTCTTAGAATATAAAGATCGTGATCACGTTTTAAAAGCCACGATCACGAGCGCTTCTCAAATGGCAGAGAAAATGAGATCTGATGCTGAACGTGAAGCAAAATTGATTATCAATGATGCCCAACAAAAAGCAGAAATGATCACGCGTGATGCAAAAGACTCATTAAAAAAATCCTATCAAGATGTGGCTGATTTGAAAAAAGCCAGAATGCAGTTTGAAGCCAATTTGAAAGCCATGGCTCAAGCCCACTTATCATTGCTTGAACAAGGCGAATCTTTTATGCCAAGAATGCGCTTGCCGGATTTAGATATTAAGTAGCAGCCTCTGCTGCTACTTTTTCTTCTTTTTCTTTTTGATTTTTACTTTGTATTCTTTTTCGACTGTTTCCGGATTAACCACGGGCTTTGCTTTTACTTTTGTCTTCGGTGGCGGTGGTGGCTCGGGAACCTCTTGATTCTGAGTTGAGGTCTCGACCTCTTCGACATATTCCTCTTTTGATGGAGTCACAGGTTTAAAATAGTCCTGATTAACTCCATCATTGACGTCTTCTTTGAATCCCTTTTCAGATGGGTCAACAGACACAGAATTCTTTTTATGTCGTCCACTTCCGTGATGTTCTGACTCGTAAGATTGTGATGAACTGCCGCCAAATCCCCATGTCACTGCGGCCCCACCATGAAACCCTTCTGCAGAATTAGATCCAATAATTGTATACCCTCCAAAAAAACGGAAAGCCAAAGATTCATCCAACCGATACTTCAGATAGAATTCAGAATCTGTTAAATTTGGATTGATACTGTAATATTTTTTACTGGTCGCATTGACTCGATTTGTGAGCGTTTCTCGATCGGTTGATTGAGTCGTTTTTTCATCATCTTTAATACTCATATATCCAATAACTGCACCGCCAACAGCAATTTTTTCAAATTGCCATTCAGCACCCGCAGCATAGGTCAACAAAGTGGATAGACCTTCCATGCGATAGTTGATTCCACCTTTGGCATAAGGAGTAAATCCACCCCAACGAAATGCCGTTCCAAGTGATCCAATAATCTGACCAGCCCCATCGCTATTCAGTGCAGAGTCTGCCGTCACATCTACTTTTTCAACGGCGTGAATGTACTTTGTTTCCGCTGTAAGTTCCCAGGATTCGCTCTCAACAATGCGATAATCCGCTCCGAAGTGAACATGACTTAATGTCGAGTTTGTACGTGTCGCTAATGAATCTCGAGATTCCGTCGAATTCACGGCTACCCCCAGCAGAACTCCAAAATCTTGAATGAAGACATAACGAGCTTCAGTTAAGAAATTAATCGTTTGAAGATGATATCCCGCAGGAAGAGCGGCCTTTGTGGCATCGGATTGAAAGTTTGCAGTTGATTTGAAGTAATCAACTGCAAGATCAATATCAAAGCGCCCCGAATCATAATGTTGAAACGGCGAGCTCGCAAAAGCCATTTCAGATAAAAGTGACAGTAAAACCAGAACAAGAATGATATTTAATTTTTTCATAGCCTTTTAAGTGTAGCTGAGTTGAAATGAAAATGGAGCAGCCAAAGGTCGAGATATGAGCGAAAATAAAAAACCAAAAATTGCAATTTTTCTGACGGTCTTCATTTACTTGCTTGGATTTGGCATGATTATCCCTGTTATTCCCATCATCAGCGTTGAATATGGGGCCACGGCGTTTCAAACAGGACTGCTTTTGTCCATTTATTCGTTGATGCAGTTTGTTTTCTCGCCATTTTGGGGTCGACTGAGCGATCGGTATGGGCGTCGCCCCATTTTACTGATTTGTTTATTCGGTGAGATTTTCTCTTATCTCTTTTTTGCGCTCTCGCGGAATCTCGAGATGCTTTTTGTTGCTCGTTGCTTATCTGGTTTTTTTGGAGCCTCCATTTCAACGGCTTCGGCTTACATCTCTGATATCACACCTCTGAATGAACGCTCAAAAGGAATGGCTTTGATTGGTGCGGCATTTGGTCTTGGATTTCTTTTTGGACCAGCTCTCGGGGGTGGTCTTACACTTTGGGCAGAGAAAATTTCGACTGATCCCGTTTTTCGAACCAGCTTTAGTGCTTATTGGGTCTCATTTTTATGCCTGATCACATTTGTTTTTGCATTTGTCACATTGAAGGAAACTCTTAAAAAAGAAATTTCCCAACAAAATAAACTGACACGACTTCAAGCCGTTACAAAATATTTATCCGCCCCTATCATCGGCCCTTTGGTATTTATTTTCTTTTTATCATCATTTGCCATGTCCACAATGGAGGCCACTCTAGTCTTGTTTATGCGAGATAAATTTAACTGGGGCCTAACAGAAGTGAGCTTTGGATTTGCTTATGTTGGACTGATGATTGTTATAACCCAAGGTTTTCTAGTTCGACGACTTATTCCTAAATATGGAGAGCGAAATATTTTGCGCATCGGATTGATCTGCATGGCGCTTGGGTTTTGTGGAATTGCTGCGGCTCAATCCTTGGTTGCGATGGCTTTGACTCAAACCATTCTGGCTCTGGGAGTTGGATTTGTAAACCCCTCAACTTTAGGCTCCATTTCCCTACTCACACCAAGCAGTGAGCAGGGATCGGCCCAGGGAACAACTCAAAGTATGGCCTCGCTGGGACGTATCATTGGCCCGGCCATGGGCGGCGCTCTGTATGGTTCATTGAATCAAGAATCACCATTTATTATGGCTGGATTGCTGATTCTGATTGGATTACTAGTGGTGATTGCCATTTTTAAAGAAATTCCCATTGCAGGTCTCGTTAAAGAGCCCTCAACACCGGCAAAGGCAGAAGCAAATGTTAAATAAAATTGGCTTTTACCAGTTTGATAACCTGATTCAAAATAGAGTCCCATTTCTTTTTATAAATTTAGCAGTGGATATCTCGCCCTGGTACTCGTCCTTAGGAAAAATGCATTTGGAGAAAAGCCTATTTGCCACTGAACAGGCAGAACTGCTTCCGAAATTGCAATCACAACAGGTCACTCAGCACGCAGCTATTGTCCTGTTGTGCAATGATGGCTCGGTATCGATGCAAATTTTTGCCGAACTTGCTGAAAATGGTTATACAAACGTCTATGTGATTGATGGCGGCTATCAGCAATTGATGACTGAAAGGTCTCAGGCTTGATACTGTAGTCAGCATGAAAACACTAGCTGATCGTTACAATCCACAGGACGTTGAAAATCGAATTTATAATTGGTGGGAAGAGTCTGGATATTTTAAATCTGCAGATCAATCCACAAAACCACCTTTTTCAATTATTTTACCCCCTCCAAACGTCACAGGATTTTTGCACCTTGGCCATGCGCTGGATCACACCATTCAAGATCTGATGATTCGCTGGAAACGCATGAGCGGATTCAATACTATGTGGCTACCTGGAACAGATCATGCCGGAATTGCCACACAGTCAGTTGTCGAAAAAGAGTTAAAAAAAACTAATGTCACACGCCACGCTCTTGGTCGCGAAAAGTTTGTTGAAAAAATTTGGGAGTGGAAACACGAATATGGCGATCGTATTTATGGTCAAATGCGCCGATTAGGTGATTCTTGTGATTGGGATCGCGCAACGTTCACATTAGATGCTGGCGTTTCTGAAGCTGTTCGAAAAGTTTTTGTTTCACTTTACAAAAAAAATTCTATTTATAAAGGCCTTCGCTTAGTCAATTGGAGTGGTCCACTCGAAACAGCAATTTCTGATCTCGAAGTTGAACACAAACAGATCAAAGGATTTATTTATCACATTCAGTATCCAATTGATGGCACAAGTGATTTCTTGACGATCGCCACCACGCGGCCTGAAACAATGCTTGGGGATACTGCGGTTTGTGTGCATCCAGAAGATGAACGCTATCAAAGTCTGATTGGAAAAACGGTTACAATTCCACTGATCAATCGTCAGATAAAAATTATTGCAGATACGTATGTTGACCGTGAATTTGGATCAGGTGTTGTCAAAATCACACCAGCTCATGATTTTAACGATTACAAAATTGGTAAAACTCATAAACTGGAATTCATCAATTTACTCACAAAAAAATGTGAAATGAATGAGAACGCAGGACCTTACAAGGGATTAAAAGTTGCAGATGCGCGCAAAAAAGTTCTAGAAGATCTCAAATCCTTGGGTTTATTAGTTAAAGAAGAACCGCATATTAACTCTGTTGGTCATTGCTCGCGCTCGGGCGCGGTTGTTGAACCCTTTTTATCTGAACAGTGGTTCATGAAAATGGAAGAGCTTGCAACTCCGGCAAAGCGAGTTGTTGAATCGGGCACCGTTCGTTTTGAACCTGAATCTTGGACAAAAGTTTATTTGCACTGGATGAACAACATCGAGGACTGGTGCATTTCAAGACAATTGTGGTGGGGACATCGCATTCCTGCATGGTCCTGTACCGACTGCGAAAAAACAACTGTCAGCGAAACAGATCCAACGGCATGTGAACATTGTGGAAGTTCCAACATAAAACAAGACGAAGATGTCCTAGACACTTGGTTTAGTTCAGCGTTGTGGCCATTCTCAACAATGGGTTGGCCAAATGCAGAAACACATTCGGTTGAAACCCAAAAAACTTTCTATCCCACCAACTACCTTGTAACCGGTCATGATATTATTTTCTTTTGGGTCGCTCGAATGATCATGATGGGATTAGAGTTTAAAAAAGATGTTCCTTTCAGAACTGTGTATATCCATGGACTCGTTCGGGATAGTCAGGGTCGGAAGATGTCGAAATCTTTGGGAAACTCAGTCGATCCTATTGAAATGATCGAAAAATTTGGGGCTGATGCTCTTCGGTTCAGCTTTCTAGCTCACTTGTTTTCAGGTAAAGATTTTAAATTCAGCGAACAGCGTGTTGAAGGTTATCGCAATTTTATGAATAAAGTCTGGAATGCATCACGCTTTGTACTTACTAATTTACAAGATTTCAAAGCACCAGCCGAAGGCGTGAAAGCGATGCCGATAAAAACAGATCTTTCCGTATTTGATCAATGGATTATTTCAAAACTTGCTGACGTTGAAAGAAGTGTTCATGACTTCCTTGAAGCGGAGAGGTTTTCTGATGCGGCAACAACCTTGTACCAATTTATCTGGAATCAATTCTGCGACTGGTACATCGAGTTTACAAAACCAATTATGACTTCAGGTGCACCAGCTGAAAAACATGCCACTCAATTGGTTATGGCACAGGTACTCAATCGAACAATTCGTTTACTGCATCCGTTTTGTCCATTCTTAACTGAAGAAATTTATGCAAATCTACCGATCAAAGGTGCTGCTTGTATCGTCGATCAATACCCGACTGTCCAAAATGATAAAGATCTTTTAGCTTTTGCGAGCAAACAGGCTGAAATTGAAATTGATATCGTTAAAGAAGTGATTACAGCCATTCGAAATATCCGTGGTGAAAATCGCATTAGCCCTGCTGTGAAACTAAAAATTCGCCTCGGAGTCAGTCAAGCTGATGTTCAAAAAATTCTAAATCACAACCACTCAGCCATTATGACTTTGGCGCGACTCGAAGCCATGGAGATTGGCGAAGATGGCAATATGATGAAATGTGCCGTGGCTCTAGTTGCCGTGGGTACAGTTCAAATCAAAGTGATTATTCCACTTGAAGGCCTGGTGGATTTCAATGAAGAAATTAAGCGCATTCAGAAGACCATTGAAAAACTCGAAAAAGATGTGTCCTTACTGAATGGCAAACTTTCTAATGAAAAATTTGTTCAGAATGCCGATGAAGATGTGATTGCTAACGATCGTATTCTGCTGCAGCAATCAAAAGAACAGGTTATTTCACTGAAAGACGCGCTCACTCGCTTTCAGTAAGAAAATTTTATCTGTCTAGAATCCTGACATCTGGTTTTAAGTTCAACCCTGGCGTAACCTCTGCGCCAGGGGAAAATCACTATGAAAATCAGTTTTATTTTTTCATTACTTATCTTTTCATCGCAGGGGCAGGCGGCTGACATTTCTGAATTGTGCCTGAGCGAATTTGAAAACACGCTCAATTTTTCACATCAAATTACTGAAAGACCCTCTCGCGAACTGACTGTTATCTCTTGGAACGCCCATAAGTACGGAGATCGAAATTATTTTACTGATTTAAAGAAGCTTTCCGCAGATGCCGATGTTCTGATGATTCAAGAGGCCATGCATTCCACGGGCTGGGAAAAAGCTTTTGCCTCGCACATGCCATTTTCATTTACTTTTTTTGAAAGCTTTTGCGATAAGGACAAGCAAGCAACCGGAGTTCAAAATGGAGCTCGTTACAAACTAGAAAATAATGTGAACTTAGTGTCGCCGGATACAGAACCTGTTTCATTTACTCCGAAAGTCAGTGGCGTTTCCCGCATCGATATCCCCGGTGAAGGCAGTGTTCTACTTATAAATACACATGCCATGAACTTTAATACTGGAAAAAAATTCGAACGCCAAATTGACCAAGTTGCGAACTATATAGCTTCTCAGAATGGACGTGTTATTTGGGCAGGGGACTTTAATACCTGGAATGCGTCTCGTAAGAAGTATCTGGATCAAAAAACTCAAGAGTTGGGCCTTATTCATGTGAAGCCATCAGATGATGATCGCTCATTGATCTTAGATCATATTTATGTTCGAGGTTTTCAAGTGATACGCGCCGAAATTCTTGATTATAAAACGTCGGACCACCGTCCGCTGCGGGCAATGCTTAAATTTCAATAATTTGAAGCAAGTGATTACAGACACTGGCAATGGGATGTCGATGCATCTGTTTCAGTGCAACTGAAGGTCTTTTCGCCCTTGGATAGCGAAAATGATTGAACCTTGCCGCTTCTTTCGACCACGACAAGCTCTTCGCCCTCTTGATAGTAAATCCGACTGCCTTTTTCTTCTAAAGTTTCTTGGCCATCTGCTTTCAGAGAATTTAAAAAATCATCTGTGGGATCTGTAGCGACTTCCGTTGCTAACGGTTGTAACTCGGGCATACCTTGATCATTTAACTTATAAAGTTGAGCGCGCTTCACAGGACTACCGTTATCCAAATATTCAACTTCAGTTCGGATCCGCTTCATCGATCCATCCCCATATTTTAAGTCAGTCTGTGTCCAATCATCCATTTTAACCACAATCTCACCCAATGCTGGCCGAAGACTGTTGGTTAAATTTTCGAGCGAGGGCTCGACCTTTTCGGCGTCAACAGTGGATTGAAACCCCAAACACACTCCCAGCTGCTGCAAGTGTTCTGAAAAAGTCGTCTCAATTTCTTCGATTTGCTCTACACTGGAGTCCTGAACAGATTTTTCTTTGAGAAGTTTGGTGCCCGAGGCTTGCTTTGCCATCACTTTATCATCTGCGGCTGGAGTTGCCGCCACTTCGGCAGAGTCTTCTTCTTCGGTGACCGTCACTGCTAAATCCAAGGGATGATCAGAGCGGTCACGCAAAAAGAAAAAAGCCATAATCAATAAAGTCACCGTTATGGCTAAATAATACTTAGATCGCATATGTATCAGATCTTACTTGATAAGACCGATTTCGCGCAATCTTTGCATTAAAAATTCGTGAGCTGTAATATCCGCGTACTTGGCGCCCGTTCCTCGACATGATGGCAAACAACTTAAAAGCGATTCTGGATGTGGATGCATAAAAAATGGCATTGAATACCGCGATTGATTTGTTCCATCTTGTGGATTCACCACTCGATGTGTGGTTGAAGGAATCACATCATTGGTAATCCGAGCCAGCATATCGCCGGCATCGACAATCAAGGATCCATAATCACTTTCGACGTCCAACCATGTGCCATCACGATCTTTCAGCTGCAAACCCGATGTGGTTGCCGCTGGCAATATTGTGATAAAATTAATATCTTCATGAGCCGCCGCACGCACGCATCGTGGATCAACGCCTTCGGGAATCGGTGGATAATGTAAAAGTCTGTGAATCGAATTACCTTCGACAACCATTTTTTTAAAAAAGTCTTTTTCCACCTCTAATGGATATGACAAGGCTTCCATCATCTGAATACCCGCTGTTTCCAGCTGTTTAAATAACTTATCAAATAAAGGGCGAAATTCAGGAACGGTATCATCTGGCCAAATATTTTTGGGATAATACTTTGAAAAGGGATGCCCATCAGCCACTTCGCGACCGACGTGCCAAAACTCTTTTAAATCTTTAACCGGAGAATCCTTTGCGTGCTCTTTTCCAAAAGCGGTGTAACCCCGTTGTCCGCCACCCAATTCAGATACATAAGATAATTTTTTCTTCTCTGGCAAGGCATAGAATTTTTCTAAAACTTGATACGCTTCTGTGAAGACAGATGGTGCGATGTCATGATCTTTCAGAATAATGAAACCATACTCTTTAATTCCATGAAAAAGCTGATCAATGAATTTCACTTTATCAGTTTCAGACCCATGTAAATACGAACCTAAACTGAGAGTAGGCACTTTTCGTAGAGTTGAGTTTTGATTGGATGTGTTTTGTTGCATTGGTTATCTCCTTGATTGATCGGCTTCAAGTAATTAACCATATCCGCTCTTTTTTCGCTAGAGCGAAAGCCTTTCAGAAATCACAACTTACCATGCGAAAAGAGAATATTAAAAACAACGGCCTCGTCTTGAGATAAAAATTCGAAATGAATATCTCCGTCATACAGTCTAAAAGCATGTTTATTTCGATATGGTGACTCGATGGATTCAAAACCCTTATACACCAGTGGTCGTGGGTCTTGCTGAACCAATTGCTCGATGATTTTTTGAAGCTCTGATCGCCCTGAACGCTGGATCCAAATTTCTAAATTTTGCATGGCCTCTTTTGTAAATTGAACACGAACGTCTTTTTTATCGACAGTTTCTAACCAACCACCTTTGGCCTGAGGAACACTCTCAAACGCAGGAAGGTACGGCTTCACATCTAAAATGGGTGTCCCATCAACAAGATCAGCCCCGGCTAAAATCAAAATATTCTCGCGGATTTCAACCAATTCAACTAATGATAATCCGATAGGATTTGGACGATGGGGTGAGCGTGTCGCAAACACTCCGATACTGGCCCCATTCAATCGCGGTGGATGAATCTTGGCGTGATATCGCGCGGAATTATTCAAGTGAAAAACAAATTGCAACCACACATGCGAAAATCCATCCAACCCCTGAAGCGCTAACTCGGGTTGTAAATCTGAACGCAATGCCAATTCAGAATAAACTTTGACGATGCCAGATTGCCGAGGAACTCCGAATTTATCAGGATAACCTGATTTTAAAAATCCAATGGGCTCAAATGAAAAATTAGAACTCAATGTCGCTCCCTGGGTTCAGTCAAACCAGAGATATACTTGAAACTGCTAGCAGAAGTCCATAAAAAGTCCTTCGGGGCTCGCATCACCCCGAAGCGCAGACTTAAAAATTACCTGATTTTGCAGCTAAACCATCACGATCTAAAATAATAATTTCTTTTCCATTCAGATCAATAAGGCCTTCGTTCTTAAATTCCGTCAAATGACGAGACAACGATTCATTGATCGTACTCGCCAATTGTGCCAACTCATTGCGAGTCAGTTTTAAATTCAAGGATGTTCCACCCCGTGGCGACGGCACACCAAAACGATCGCCCAGCAACACCAGCTGATAAGCAATTCGCTCTTGCACGGACGCTAAGTAATGAAGCTGGCTCGTGATCTCATATGTTTTAATATCTAACACGGCTTGTTCCAAAATATTGCGAACCAGTGGATGAGCATGCGTCAGCAACTGAGTGATCGATTCCCGTTTGTAAATCCACACTGTGGTTTTTCGAACGGCTTTGGCATACGCCTGATTGGGCTGTCCAAAAACAAGTGACTTATAGCCAAAGACTTCTCCAGGAGAGACGATTTTCGTAACATACTCAGGAGACGTCGTCCGCCCTCGGCTGCGATTCCTATTTACAAAAAGTTTCACACATCCTGATTTTATTAAATAGAGTCCCTTAGTGGTGTCACCTTCTTTAAAAAGAGTTTCGCCCTCTTCAAAAGTAGCGACTTCATAAGGAATATCTTGAAGCTGGTTGAAACGATTTGAATCCAGTTCTTCCATATCGAAATTGTGTCCAGTTGCTAGCTTTATAGTGTCTGTTGAGTTTGACATGTCTTACACCTTTCTTGGCTTAAATATGCCTATCCATAGGCAGGTTAATTAAGAGTGTTTATAAAGTACGCACCACCTATGCTCACATTTTAATGAACTTACTATGTGCTTACAATGGATTAAGCATACTTTGTTATCACCCATAGACAGAATTTATCCCGCCTCGATTTGAAGCTAAACACAAAACGTACAAATTAACTTATCTTAATACTTTCAATTAGTTAGATGACACTTCTGAGAATAAAAGCCCCAGGGAAATGTTTAATTTTGACAATCATTCCGAATTCATTTTTAGTCTCTAAAACAAAAGGAGTTCTTATGAATTTGAACCTATTAAAACTTTCTACTGCTTTAGCCGTTGCGGCAACAAGCACTCCAAAATTAGCACAAGCCTGGGGTGGCCGCGGTCACGATTCTATCTGCGAAGCTGCAGTGTTTTTAGTCAAAAATCCAAATCTCAAGGAGTACCTTCAGAATAAACCTCATATCATGGGCCATCTTTGCAATGTGCCTGATGTGCATTGGAAATCCTTGTCTGATGATTCTAGAAAGTTTGGTGATCCGACTCACTTTATTGATGCAGAAATCCTGGGACTAAAAATCACCCAAATTCCAACGGACTATCAAAAAATTGTCGACACCTACACCGGCTCCGAAAATAAATTCCAAGATGGTTCTAAAATCTTCTCGGTTCCTAAAGAGCTCGGCTCTGTATGGTGGCGCGCCGATCAATTCTATCGCCGCGCGATCGAAGAGGGCAAAAAAGCAAAATCATCTCCAACACCTACAGGCTCTAAAGAAGAACAAAACGAAACCCTGCCATACAACCAAGCCGTCTATCAAATGACAGTCAACATGGGGCTGATGGGCCATTTCGTTGGCGATGCCAGCCAACCATTCCACAACACCACCGACTATGATGGCTATGCTGCAAATCACGGCGGAATTCATGCTTATTACGAAGATACTGCTGTTTCTTACTTTGACTCAGACCTGGTATCTCAAATCACCAAACGGGCCCACAAAATGAAGTCGCCCTCATTTCTAAAACCAAAATCAGTGATCGAGAAAATGCGCCTCTTCAGCGAACTCTCTGCAAATGATATCAAATCAGTTCTGAAAGCAGATCCCATCATTAAACCATCACAATTAAAAATTGAAAAAGGTATGAGTTTAAAAACACCCGCTGAACGTCAACCAGGCTCTGTTGGGAATAAGCGATTTCAAAAATTGATCATCGATCAAATGGCCAGATCCAGCCTGATGCTGGCGCACCTCTGGGACAGCGCCTACGAAGAAGCCGGTCAGCCCGTCGCAAAAGCTTACAAAAGCTATCGCTACCCACTAACTCCAGAATTTGTAATGCCAGATTATTTTGATACCCCAGTAGAGATAATCAAAAAGAAGTGAGAAACTGATCTCTCACAAGGTCCCAGCAGCCCTCAAAACATCAGATAATCCATAAGGAATATCTTTTATATTGCGAACTGCTGGGAAATTATAAACAGATCTAAATGCAGCTGCAGATTTTCTGGCTTCTTTGTGGTGCACCAACTTCTGCGAGTGAGTCTTTTAATATGACTTCGAAGCAGAGCACACTTATGATTCACAGCAAATAATGGATCAAACTTCTTCTTACTTAATTGTTCATGCAGCCGATCTTGATGACGCAGTTTCTCGGCTCGATTGTATTGCTCGTACTGAATATTTGGAAAATGAGCTTTTACAATCCTCTGATAACTTGGACTAGCATCTGATTTTATGATCTGCGGAAGAGCCACTAACTTTCCAATAACTGAGCTGAATGCTTCCTGCAACTTCTCAGCTCGCTCATCGATTCTTTTTCCATACTTTTTTCTAGAAAACTCCGCGAGCTTCCCTTTGGCTGGCATTTCAGCCACTTTTGCCTCGAGGATTTCAAAGGACTCATTCACAACCAGCGCAATACTGAGGGGTTTACACTTGGTATGATGAATGGTTTCCATCTCATCAAACTGGAGTTCTTTGGCTTGGAATCTGAGTTTTTTCTTTTCCAGATCGACAATTGTTTTTAGCCACAGAAACTTTTTATAAGTATTGAAATAGGTCATTCCGAGAATGCGACTGGCTCCGCGGATAGAGTTACCTTCGATGAGAAGCTGAATTAGTTTTTGGTTTAGATCCATTTTTTTGTGTCGATAATCGGGCTTTAGAGTCCTGGAGGAGAAGATCTTGAGGCAACCTTTGCATTGATATTTTCTGATTCTTTTTTGGAGTCTTTTGATGCGAAAGTGCCCTTTTTTAATGAAGTGTCCACCGGATTGGTGGTGATACTGACACTCAGAATGTGGACATGTTTTTGGAGAAAAGCTCATCAACAGGAGGGATTTGCAAAATAAAATCCTCATCAAATTGAAGCAAGTTGTGTTCTACTGATCAAGGAAGTCCGGAATCCATAGATATTCCTGTGGGTTATCTGATGTTTTGAGGGCTGCTGGGACTTTGTGAGAGATCAGTTTCATATTTACAAACAACTAAAAAGACTCTAGATATCTTTTTCTTTCCAATGAAAAAAGCAAAAAAAAAGCCTTGGTTTCCCAAGGCTTTTTCTATTTTAACTTTTCTTATTCAGAAAAATTAGAACATGTATGTAACGCCAACTTGGCTTAACAATGCAGTAGCTGAGTAAGTTTGTAAACCTGTAGCTAAGATTGTTCCGTCAACAGTCAACTTGTTGAACTTTAAACCAGCTCCGAAAGCTGCAGTTGTAGAGTTCGCACCTGGAGCAGTTTCTGTAGTCGCTGTACCAGCAGTTTCAGTTTTAGTGTTATCAAGTAATACTAAATTCTGAGTCAATGAACCACGGAAAGCCATCCAGCTGCTAGCTTCAACTTCTAAACCCATCCAAATAGGTAAGTTCAAGATAGTTGTTTTAGTGTCAGCAATAGTTTCTTTGTCTGCACGGCTAAATAATTTAGCACCGTAGAAAAACTCGTTGCCATCTTTTTTGTTAGAAGAAACAACACCGGCTTGGATATCCATACGTGTGAAGTTTGCTAACTCAGTTCCAGCAGCATTTTCTAATTTTGCACCAGCATTTGTCACACCAGCAAAAGCATACATATTTTCCATAGTGTAACCAACGTTACCAGAAAGACCAATAGTGCCTTTGTATTTAGTAGCAGCTGTATCAACTGTATTTACTAAACCCAAACCAACTGAGAAATCGATTGCGCCCATACGCATACCGAAACGAGCACCAGTTGATGATTCTTTTTCATCGTTAACTTTGTCGTTGTAGTTAGAGTAAACCAAAGTTCCACCCCAAGCCATGTCGCCAGTTTTCATACCGTAAGACAACTCAAGTGGATTTTGTTGATTAGCGTTCGCTGGACCAGTCAAGTTAGGTGCGAATGAACGTAATCCCCAGTCAGAAGCGTTTGTAGATTGGTGACCCAAAGACAAACCCATTTTTGCATCGCCCATAGAGCGAACAACCATACCTTCAGCATTTGCATTCTGAGTTGCAGTTGTAGTTAAACCAGACTCTACAGTTACATAATCGCCACCAACATAAAACATGTCAGAAGGGTTTGTGTAAACTGTTTGAGTGTCCACTAAGTGTGGAGAGCTACCTAAAGCTGTCATACGAGCGCGAGATCCGAAAGCGTTAACAGAAGCTAATGCTACTGCAATCACTAATAATTTTTTCATTTTGCGTCCTTTCGTTAAGTGCAAATTGTTTTTTTGTTTTACCTTATGGATCAAATCCTAATGAGGGGCGTTTTTAAACGCAACGGAAAAAATGAATCACCATAGAGGATTGCATGTCTTGAGTTGCTGAAATTTCAGGATTGTGTAGCCTAAAGACATCACTGCTTTCTGTGAAAATTTTGAAATATTTCTGAGCACTTCAAATATTTTTCTTTGATATTTTTAATGTATTTCAGTTTGTAAAAATCGCTGAAACTGATATCTGTAGCGGGTTTCACAAACTGTCATTCAAAGTACTGATGTCTTTGATTTTGAAGCACCTCGATACTCCGCAATGCACATGTTTTGAGTATGTATTTTACTTCTAAAAAATAACGCATAGGCGCAAACCGCATGAAGTCATTCTTGGACCAAGGTCTAGGATAAGCCTGTTATTTGACCGTTTTTAGCCGCCAGACCAACTACAGGTAGGATCTAGGTTCTGTTAATTAAACTAAACTTGGATTTTGACATGACTTTTATCATTCATAAACTGAATATGAAACTCATGAATTCAAAATTGAAAAGCTTAACTGGAATGATCAAACGCCACCCTGATGGATTTGGATTTTTCATTCCAGACGATCAAGAACATGCCGATGTCTATATCCCTTCCGCAGGTATGCATACGGCCATGACGAATGATCGAGTCACTGTTGCTGTTGAAAAAGAACGCGATGGACGCTTTCGCGGAGAAATTCTTCGCATCGAAGAGCGTTCTCAGAATAAAATTGCAGGAAAATTTACGAAATTAAATGAACGCCTCGGTATTATTAAAGACGAAGGCAAGGGCTGGGGGTCAGATCTTCGCATTCCATTGGAAAAATCAATGAATGCAAAGGATGGCGAGCTGGTTGCCGCACGCATCACTCAGTATCCTGATGCCGGAAAATTTGAAGGCGAAGTTTCTGAAGTTATCGGAGACGCGCTCAATCCATTGAATGATATCAAACGTGTCATTATCACTCAGAATATTCCCGAAAAGTTTACTCCTGAAACTCTGGAACAAGCCCAACGATTCGCTGCAAATCCGACTGAAAAAGATTTTGAAGGACGCACGGATTTACGTCATTTGCCGATCATTACTATAGATGGCGCTACCGCAAAGGATTTCGATGATGCGGTTTATGTCGAGATGACCGATGTTGGTTTTCACCTTTATGTAGCGATTGCAGATGTCAGTCATTACGTCACTGTCCATTCTGCCATGGACAAAGATGCTTATGAACGTGGAACCTCTGTTTATTTTCCGAATTATGTTGTTCCTATGTTGCCCGAAGCTATTAGTAATGGACTTTGTTCTTTGAATCCTCATGTGCCTCGTTTAGCCCTAGTTGCTGAAATGAATTTTGATTTTACTGGCGACATGACGGATTCTCGGTTTTATGAAGGTGTCATCGAAAGCAAATCACGCGTCACCTATGGTGAAGCCCAAGAGCTTTTGGATGGAAATCCAGCAGAATCAACTGTTTCAACTAAAAACAAAGATGTTCAAGAAAATATTTTTCGCTGTGCTGATTTGGCAAAAGTTTTGATGGCGAAACGCTTTAAAGAAGGATCTTTGGATCTTGAAGTGCCCGAAACCGAACTTGTTATTGATGGCACCGGAGAACCGATTGACATTATCAAATCAGAACGTCTTTTTGCACATCGCCTGATCGAAGAACTAATGCTGGCTGCGAATGTGGCTGTGGCTAAGTTTTTATCGTCAAAAGAAGTTCCGGCTATGTACCGGGTCCACGAAGAGCCCGCCAGCGAGAAAATCGAAATTTTACAGCGCTATATGAAAAATTTCGGAGCACAAACCGCTGTTGGCGGTGGCAAATTACAAAAAAGACTCACCCGTATGCTTCAAGAATTTGAAGGCAAACCCGAAGCTCAGATTATTCATATTCTGACTTTGCGCTCAATGAGTCAGGCTAAATACACCAAAGAAAATGTGGGACACTTTGGATTAGGATTCGAATTTTACACGCACTTCACCTCACCCATCCGTCGTTATCCTGATTTAATTGTACATCGCTTATTAAAAAATTTAGCTATTCCTGGCAGCCACTATCGCTTGATGAGCGAAGATGATTTAGCAACTGCAGGCACCTGGCTGTCTGCTTGCGAGCAAAAATCCGCAAAAGCAGAACGCCAAATTCAAGCTATCAAAAAAGCCCGCTTTATGAAAAAAATGGAAGGCGAAGAATTCGAAGGAATCGTCAGTTCTGTTACAAAATTTGGATTATTTATACTTTTACGCCAGTTTAATATTGATGGCTTAGTTCGCCTGGATGATTTGGGATTAGATAAATGGGAGTTTGATGACGAAAATTTAACTCTGACCGCAAAGCGATCTGGGATGACCTACAAAATGGGCGATCAGCTGAAAGTGATTGTCAGTGCAGTTGATGTGGAACAAGGCCAAATTAATTTTGTCATCGATAAAGAGAAAAAAGATCACCCAATCGGCAAAGTAACTACTTATGCCCGGCCCAAAAAAGCAGACGAGGCTTCTTCACGTAAAAATTTTCGTTCACAACGACGTCCTGAGAAATCATCTGATCGAAAAAAGACTTCTGATAAAAAATCTTTCGAGAAAAAAACATTCGAAAAAAAATCCTTCCAAAAGAAAATTGTCGGAAACAAACAGCAGCAGCAACCTGCTTTTGATATTAAAAAATTTCGCCCGGCCGGCGTGACCAGTACGCCAGCTCCTGCGACAACTTCGAATTCAACATCAGGTGGCAGTTACGAGATCAAGCCACGGTATGCTTCTTTAGCTGATTATTTAGATCAAAAAGGGAATAATAAGAATGAAGAAACCACCAACTCGAAATCAGCAGCGAAGTCCTCTGCTGGGGCCACTCCGAATCGGACGCACTTTAAGAAACGCCAATCGTCTTCGAACGATTCTGGGGGTGTTCGCAAAGCACGGCCTCAAAAATCTAGTCGAAAAAATAAATCTCGGTAATCTGGTTTCTTCCACAGACACCAGCGAAGAGAAAGAATTATTGTCACTGCCCACGCGTGTTCGCCTCAGCTTTGAAGAGCTTGGTCCAACATTTGTCAAATTTGGTCAGCTCTTAGCATCACGCCCCGATTTAATCCCTGATGATTACTTAGAAGAAATGCTTCTTCTGCATGATCAAGTTCAGCCCTTAGACTACAAAATTATCGAGCAAGTCTTGGCTGAAGAACTAGGCCCCCAATGGAAACAAAATTTTTCTCATGTTGATGAAATTCCCTTGGGATCAGCCAGTATTGCTCAGGTTCACAAAGCCATTTTAAATAATGGAACCTCTGTGGTGTTGAAAGTTCAGCGTCCTGGAATTGTCAGCATCATCAATGACGATTTGAATGTTCTTTATTTTATTGCGGAACTTCTGGAAAAATATATTCCAGAAGTCCGACTATTTAATCCTGTGGCTATGGTGGATGAGTATTTTAAAACTCTAGAACTTGAAACAAACTTTGTTATTGAAGGCAATAATGTCCGCAAGTTTAAAGAAAATTTCAAAGCCGAAGAAAATGTTTTTATACCCAACGTGCATTTTGATTTAACCACAGAACGCATTCTGGTTATGGACATGATGACTGGTCGATGCCTGACTCAAGACGACGCCCTTCTTCAGCAGGGCATTCAAGCCGAAGAAGTTATCAAATTGGGACTTCGCACTTATTTAAAAATGGTTTTTATTGATGGTTTTTTTCATGGTGATCTTCATGCTGGAAACTTTTTCGTCTTTCCTCAAAATAAAATTGGATTGATCGATTTTGGAGTTGTTGGTCGTCTTAATAATAAAACACAAAATGCCATTGTAAATATGTTGCTGGCACTATCTAAAGAAGATTATTTACGACTGGCTTACGAGTATGTGGATTTGGCCCCTTTTTCCGAAACCGTCAATGTGGATCAGTTTGCCAAAGAGCTTCAATCCTTAATTTCACCGTACTATGGCTTAACCACTAAACACATGAATATTGGAAAAATTTTAATGTCCTCTGCAAGCGTTGCCGCTGCCCATGGGTTATCGGTTCCGGCTGAATTGATGATGTTCTTTAAATCCATTATTTCCATTGAAGGCCTTGGTCAGCGCATCGTTCCCGATTTTGATTTTTTGAAGTACACGCTATCCATGGTTGGAGAAGTGGCTCAGCACCAATTTCAACCAGCGAAATTTATCGACGAAGCCGGTCTTTTACTGCGCGAGTCTCGAGGATTTTTGAATTCACTACCACGCCAGCTGAATCTGATCTTGCGGCGATTGAATTCGCCGGATCACCGATCCCGCATCGATGTTCAAGGCCTGGATGATTTTCGTCGAAGCATCGAAAGCTCGTTTAACCTGTTGTTTTTAGGAATTGTCATTGCCGCATTGATCATTTCAAGCTCGCTGATTTACCCAACTCAGGTGCATTGGACTCTGGCCGGAATGCCCGGAATCAGCTTGATCGGTTACATACTGGCTATTGTTTTTGGAGTTGTTGCGGTGATCAATTATTTTAAAAAATCTTAAAGGAGAACCGCATGCAGCATATTTATTATGAACTGAGCGTTTTAGGCCGAGCGATCCACTTTAAGAATTTATCTGCGGCCGCCTTGCACGTTGGACTCAGCCAACCCCAATTGTCACGAATCATTGCAAAAATTGAAGATGAATTAAAAATTGTTTTATTGGATCGCTCTGCGAAGCGAAAATCCGGCTGGACTCCAGTAGCCTTTCAGCTTTCATTGCTATTTGAAAAATCCAGCAAACGCCTTGAATCCGAAATCAATCATCTCAGTCATGATCAAGTGGTTGCCGAAATTAAAATTGGAACTCTGGAGGGCCTTTCCACATTTGCCATAAACACGTGTCAGTACTGTTTTGATCATGTTGGAGTTTCAAAAATCTTTATTGAAATCTATGACCTCAATGAATTGGAAGCTCACTTCCTATCTGGCAATCTTGATCTGATTTTCACATCAAAAACTCCGGGTCGACAAAAATTTCGTTATTCCATGGAATTGGGCTTTCAAGTGTTGGAAAAAATTCAGACCAACAAAAATTATGCTGTCCTTTCTTCGTTTGAACATGGACGCAGCGTGAAGCGCGATCTTGAGGAATTCAAACATGTCTTGGTTTCAAACTCACTTTCACTTCGCAAGGAGTGGTTTAAAGCCATTGGTGGCACAGGTTTTTTGCCGACTGAAGCTAAACGAGGACGCGCTAAAGAACATGAGCCCGTCTATTTGATTGGTTCTGAAATTCTGAATCCAGTCCTGTGGTCCCAGATTATTTCAGGAATTCAAGGATGAGCTAGTCTCAAAGCCATCACTCACGCCAATAGTGGCAGGTGTATCCATTTGGATTCTTCTGAAGATAATCCTGGTGATACTCTTCGGCAGTATAAAAAGGTGCGGCTTCTTGTATTTGAGTTACAAGTGGCTTCATCCATTTACCAGACTCTTGAACTTCTTTTTTGATTTCCAATGCCGCTGTTTTTTGATTCTCATCAAAGTAAAATATGGCTGATCGATATTGAGTTCCCACATCGTTACCCTGTTGATTCAATGTTGTGGGATCATGCAATTTAAAAAATGCCCGCAACAAGTCTTTGTATGTAAGCACATCAGAATCAAAATGAATCAAAACAGCTTCGGCATGATTCGTTTGACCTGTTTTAACTTTAGTATAAACGGCATCTTCAGCTGATGTGCCACCACAATATCCAACCTCGGTACGAATTACTCCGGGCATCGCCCGCAGTAATTCTTCAACACCCCAAAAACATCCTGCTGCTAAGATTGCTTTTTGCTCTGACATACCTAGTCCTTTTTCTCACCCATCAAACACAGCAATTCAAATAACGTGTCAACCGCAGCCAGCGACGTGATTTGGGATGTATCAAATGGCGGAGAAACCTCGACAATATCTGCAGCCACCAAATTTTTAATTTTTAAAGCGCGCAAAATTCGTTGAACTTCATAGGTTGTCATACCACCAGGAACCGGTGTTCCTGTACCGGGTGCATAGGCAGGGTCTAGACAATCTATGTCAAAACTCAAATACGTTGATCCATTAAATTCAGGCAGTGTTTTAATAAATTCTTGAATTGGTTTTTCACGAATATCATCCATCGTGCGCACCTGAACATGATGCTTTGTCACCAGTTTCAAATCATCGCTACCAGCCAGTGGTCCACGAATTCCAATCTGAAGCATATTTTTCGGATCAACCAAACCCTCCTCGATAGCATGGCGAGCAAACGAGCCATGATGGTACTCGCACCCCCATGCTGCAGGGTACGTATCTAAGTGAGCATCAAAATGAATAAATTGAAGTGGCTGTCCCACATGTTTTCTAACCGCTCGTAATAAAGGCAAGGTCGTCGAATGATCCCCTCCCACAGCAATAAATTTCTTCTTTGTATTCAGTACGGACGTCGCAAATTTTTCAATTTTTTCGTAAGTTTGCGCTTGGTCAATAGGGACTGTGGGACAATCGCCGATGTCTGCGACTTTCAAATTTTCAAACAGGGACATCGCCCGCGTCATATGAAAACCACGCCCCAGGCTAGACGCATCCCGAATTTGTGTTGGTGCAAAACGAGCACCCGGTCGGTACGAAACACCACCATCATAGGGCACACCAAAAATAGCCACATCAAAATTTTCAGTCATTTCAGCAATGGGCAGTCGGAAAAAAGTTTTTATAGCAGAAAAACGCGGAAATTCACGACCACTCATGGGTTTAAAGTCTTTGCTCATGGGTCTAATTATTGTCAAAAATGACCTTGGTTACAAATACATTATCAATTAAAGTACTGTGTCATGGCGAAAACAACAGTGTTAAATGTTCTGAAATATCAACATCAAGATCAATCGGATTTACTTCACTGGTATCGCCAGAATCGCCGTGTATTGCCATGGCGTGCGCACAAAGACCCCTATAAAATTTGGATTTCCGAGGTCATGTTACAGCAAACAACAGTGGTTGCGGTCATTCCATTTTATGAAAAATTTTTAAGGCGCTTTCCAACAGTTCACTCCTTAGCAAAGGCCTCCGAAAATGAAGTGTTAGAGCACTGGGCGGGATTAGGATATTATTCTCGAGCTCGAAATCTTCACAAAGCGGCAAAACATTTATCGGTGTCTGGTTTTTATCGAACAGCAGAACAATTGCTGGAACTGCCGGGATTTGGCCCCTACACATCTCGTGCGGTCGCCAGTTTAGCTTTTGATGAACCTGTCGGAGTCTTGGATGGAAATGTGATTCGTATTTTAAGCCGCCGTTTTGGATTAAAAGTTGAATGGTGGAACAATAAAGAAAAATTAAGCTTACAAAAAATAGCGGATCAATTAGCCAATACACCCGACAACTCGGATATCAATCAAGGGATGATGGAGTTGGGTGCCACTGTTTGCACACCTAAAAAACCATTGTGCCTTCTTTGTCCGTGGAAAGTGCGATGTTTAGCTCTTAAAACGGATCAGGTTCAAGCATTACCCCTGTCCAAACCTCGGGCTGCAACTGAAATTTGGCAATGGACTTTGCACCCCCAGATTAAAGGAAGCAAAATTTTTCTAACTCCACTTAGCACAGCTCCATTTTTAAAGAATGTTCTTTTTCCCGTAAGCACTGTGGAAAAATTAAAGAAAAAACCAAAAAATTTTCACATCAAACACAGCGTCACGAAGTATTCGCTTTATATCAAAATTGAAAAATCCAAGCCTGAGACACGCCACCCAGGACAATGGGTTAATTTAAATGAAATAAAAAAAATGAACCCGTCCAGCTTAATGACTAAAATTTTGAAATTCTCAAAAAACAATGAGACGATCAAATCATGAAAATTCTGATAGCACTTGTTTTATGGATTTCGATTAATGCCAACGCGGCCCCACACCCGATGATGGCCACGACTCGTATTAATCAAATTCAATCCGGCGCTGTCTTTAGCCAATGGGGTTTTTCAGTTCAGAAATTTCCTCTGGATTGGAGCTTAAAAACACCATTGGCTTCAGATCAAAATGCACTTGAGATTGGCCCCATGGATATGACATCAAAGACTTTAATCAGCTTTAAAGCCGAACATGTCTCGGCCAAAACAGATCTTGAAAAGTATGTCCGGCAGTACCTTCGTGATTACAATCAATATGGGTTTGAAGTTGTTGGATTACAGTCGCTCAAAGAACAACACCACAATTCAGTGGTTGTTGATTTAAATCAAAAGAATAAATTGACCCGTTCCCGACAAGTTTTTTTCAAAAAAAATGATCGCATTGTTTTGGCAACTTGCCTTGATAGTTTCGAGCAATTTAATAAAACAATTTTAATCTGCAATTCAATCCTGGATACCTTCAGCTGGCGCTAGCCAAAGATTTTCTTAAAAATCGATTTCACAGTTGTTCCCAAACCTTTAGACGATGTCGATGTTGAAGATGACTTCGATGAATTACTTCGAAATGATTTTGCAGCTTTTGGCTGTTCTTTTCGAGGTTGATTCTGTTTGGGTACAATGGGCTTAGCCTGATGATGAGGTTTTGAACTATTCATTTTTTGGTGTGAAATCGGTTTCTTCACAGACGAATCTATTTTTTCACCCTTTGCATGCGTCGCTGGTCCTATTTTTTTGTCTCCAACTTTGTGATGAGGTTTGGGACCATCTTTAGGACCTGATTTAACAAAGTCCTTCTTAAAACCATCTGGACGACTTGGTCGCTTGCCATCACGATTTTCAAATGGTCGCCCCCCTGGTGAACGCTTACGATCTCCACTGCCAGAAGAGTGTGGTTTACGATCAAAACGATCGCCATAGCTTGCACGCTGCTCAGACGGAAACCTTTTAAACTCTTTCACAATATCAACATCTTCTAGATAGGTAATTTCAATTTTCTTTTTTGTGTACTCTTCAACACGCCCTAAAGAATCAATATCTTTTTCACAAACCAATGAAAATGCTTTGCCCTCACGGCCCGCTCGCCCTGTACGACCAATTCGGTGCACATAAGATTCAGCATCTTGTGGCATTTCAAAATTCACAACCATATCGACACCGTTTATATCTAATCCACGTGCAGCAACATCCGTTGCAACCAAAATATTTTGATCATTATCGCCTTTGAATTTTTCAATAACAGCATTACGTTGTGGCTGTGAATTTAAACTTGAAATACCCATCGCCGGAATTTGATTGTCCATCAAAAATTTAGCAATCCGGTCTACATTGTGTTTGAAATTTGTAAAAATCATGGCTTGCTTTGGATTTTCTTTTTTCAAAAGCGACAGCAACTGCTGCGGTTTCTCATCATTTCCCAAATGAATCAAAAAATCTTTGACGTGATCTGCTTTGGCTTGATCCCGACTGATATTGATTTCAACTGGTTCTGCACCAAACTCATAAGCCGTGTTCAAAACATCAAAATTTAAAGTAGCACTAAACACAAGAAATTGGCGATCTCGCGGAACACGCCCCAAAATATATTTCATATCGTCTTTAAAACCCATATCGAACATGCGATCAGCTTCATCAAAAATAATCACACGAACTTGCTTCAGATCAACATGGTTTTCTTTATAAAGATCAATCAAACGACCCGGGGTTGAAACAATAAACTGCAAGCCTGATTTTAAAGCTTCTTTTTGTTTATCATAACCCGTACCGCCGTAAACAGGATGACTTTTGATTCCTGTGCCTGCAGAAATTTTAAGAACATTATCGTGGATCTGATCTGCAAGTTCTCGAGTGGGAACTAAAATTAAAACTTGGCTGAGTGGAAGCCAGTTTTTCATTGCCCGTTCATGATCGGGATCTGTTTGTGTGCGTAAAATACGTTCGATCAACGGCACCAAGAAGGCCGCCGTTTTGCCAGTTCCTGTTTGAGCCAGGCCCGCGACATCATTTCCGGCAAGGATCAATGGGATAGCCTTCTCCTGAATTGGCGTCATTTCGACGTAATTGAGTTTTTCGATAGCAGAATTAAGACGCGGTTCCAGATTTAGTTCAGAATATTTCATAGCAAGGTATGTGATAGACTCATGCTGTTACAGAGTCACGTCAGAAGCCTTTTATGCATTGTGCAATTTGATAAAATCACGCAGAACTGTCGTGAATTCTTGATACTTCTCATAATGGATCCAGTGACTAGCGCCCGAGATCTGCACACCTGTAATACCAGGATTTATCTGAAGCATTTTTTCATATGTTTCCATTTTAAGCACATGGGATTTTTCACCACGAATCAAGAGTACAGGCATTTTAAACCCCGCAACTTCTTGCCATTGATTTTTAAGTTGCCCCTCTTTAACGATTGTCACGATACCCTGTTTTGAAAATCTCCAGTCATAAGATCCATCTGGTTTCTCTTCCAGATTCGCCTGAAGAAACTGACTTAAAATAGCCGGAGACTCTTTAGAGCGAAAGACCGCCGAAAATTGAGTATCGAAAAAATTTTTACTGGCCTCGCGGTTTGCAAATGGTGTTGGAACCGCATCCAGCATGGTTTGATAGTACACATGCGACTGAGGATCAGCTTCGGGCCCAATGTCTTCAATCGTCAGTGTTTTTACCTTTTGAGGATATTTACCAGCAAAAACCATGGCATTTCGACCCCCCATCGAATGTCCGACAAGATGAAAATGATCCCAACCCAGCTCATCCGTAATGATGTTTAAGTCTTCAGCAAATATTTCAGTAGTGTAACCACTTTCTGGCTTAAATGATCGACCATGACCTCGTTGATCATAGATCAAACATTGAAACTCACTCTCGAACTGATTGGCAATTTTTCTCCAATTCGCAGAAAAAGCCATCAATCCATGAAGAAATACGATGCGATCCGCCGAATTGGTCCCTAGCACTGAGTAATGAAAATTATCTTTGAACATTATTTTTTAAGTACTCGACTTGAAATCGAAGCTCAATTAAAAAAGAAGAGTCACAACACTTAGAGGATGTTAAACTTTCGTATGACTGAAAATCCCAAGTCCTCATTGAAGAGGATTTATACAGATAAACTCCAACAAATGCAGGATGCCATTGATCCGCAGGCCATTGGCATTCTTAAGCGGCTTAAAGAAAATGACTTTCAGGCCTATCTCGTCGGTGGCGGTGTTCGTGATTTGTTAGTTGGGATAAAACCCAAAGATTTTGATATCGCGACCAACGCTCTTCCAAATATGGTCAAAAAAAAGGTCCCGTATTGCTTCATTATTGGTCGACGCTTTAAATTGGTTCATGCCCGCCGTGGCGAGCATATTTATGAAATTGCTACATTTCGAAGAGCTGCGTCTGCCGAAGAGTTAGAATCCGCCGCAGATAACGAGCAACTTTTCGCCGAAGAAAATTTTTTCGGAAATATCGAAGAAGATTCCTACCGTCGAGATTTTACGATCAATGCCATGTTTTACGATCCCATTGATAAAAAAATTGTGGATTACTGCCATGGCCTTGAGGACATTCAAGCCTGCACACTTCGAATGATCGGCGATCCCGTCGCTCGCTTAAAAGAAGATCCTATCCGTATTTTACGCGCCATTCGCTTGTCTCAAAAATTAAATTTCACAATAGCCTCTGATTTACGTCAGGCTATTTCTGATTGCAAAGAAGACCTCAAAAAGGCGGTTTTACCTCGACGACGCGAAGAGTGGCTGAAATTTTTTCGTCTTCCAAATGTGGATCTGGCGCTGATCGAATTATTTGATCTTGGTCTGATGGAAATGGTTTTGCCTTCATTTCATAAAATTTTTTCCGATGAAAAATCCCGCGAAGATTTTTTAAATTACTTGCGGCAATTTCATTTCGCTGGAATTAATTTTGCGGATACCGGCGAACTTTTTTCTGCAGTCGTCTATGCGTACCTTCTGGTGACACGACCTGATGGCTTCAATGCCAACAATCTCGAAGAAGACGAGGAATTCTTTTTATTTTGCCGTGATGAATTGGGAATTTTCAAAGCTGAACTTGCGATGTTGCTCAAGACCTTACAGTTTATGCACTCATTTAAAAAAATCCAACCTTACAAACAAAAAGGTGAACGTCGTCAATACTCTTTGGTGCACAATCACAGTTTTGAATACGGTCTTAAGCTCAGCATTTTGTCTGGGTATCTCTCGGCCAGCGAGCTTCTTTTTTGGCTGACCGAAAAAGATCGTTTTGTACTTAGCGAGCAGAATTAAAACTAAAACTGCATCGCTGTTTCGATAATGGCACCGCTATCAATTCTGTGCTTGCGGTACAATTCAATGGCGTTATAAGCACTTTGCCCAAACTGTCCACGAACGCCTAATGATTTTACTTTGACTGAAAATCCAGCCTGTACCAATTGATGAGTCACAAAACTACCCAACCCAAGGGCCACTTGGTGATCTTCAACAGTTATTATTTGTCCCTGGCATTGTTGAACAAGATCCTTCAGATCACTGGCATTCAAATGGTTTAAACAATTCATGTTTACAACAGCGCTACCAATGGATTGTGCCTTTAATGATTGGCTTGCCAACAATGCTTGTCCCACCAAAGAGCCTGTCGTGATGATCAAAACATTTTTTCCCGAACCTAAATTATTTTGAAGCACCTGTGGTTTTCCAAGCTGATAGGAAATCTTATTTTCATCAGTCTTGTATGATTTTGGAAAATTCTCGCGACCTAAAAAGAAAATAGACGTGGGTGGAGTTTTTCCCAAGGCTCGCGCTTGCACAAACTTTTCAATCACTTCGGTCATCAGCGCTTCGGCCTCTTCGCTGCAGCTTAAGGAATACAAATCCACATGGGGAATTGTCGCCAACATGGACATATAACTTAATGCCTGATGGGACGCACCGTCTGCGGCATCCTGAAAACCCGTATGAGAAAATACTCCGATAACAGGAGCTTCCGAAAGAGACGCCATCGTTATTGGAAGCGCACCTTTAGTCACTCCGAATTGAGCAAACGTATCCACAACAGGAATAAATCCCTGCTTCGACAATCCCGCTGCAGCCGAGATCATATTGCTTTCGGCGACGCCAACATCCAAACAATGATCTGCAAAATCTTTTCGAAATCCTGCAACTCCGGTAGATCCCGGCAAATCAGAAGTCACTGATAGAATAGGATACCCTTTTTTGGCGGCAGCAATCATGGCTTTAGAAATTCCGGTCTGAATTTTTTCACCCGTATCTGGAACTGCCGTTGCTTTTATTTTTTTCTCAAGCTGAAGAAGCTCTTCAATCCACGAGTGAAATAAATCCGGTGCAATTTCATCAGCATGGATTTCTTTAATAAAATCAGCCAACTCCGTTGGCGATTTGCATGGAAACCCGTGGCCGCCGCTAGCAGATTCGGCTGTTTTCTTAGTTCCTATGCCTTTAATCGTTTTTGCCCACACAGCAACTGGCTTTGTTGGATTTTGCTCGGCCATTTGTTTTGCTTTTTCAATGGCTTCAGTACATTTTTGCAAATCATTTCCATTTTCAACAAAGATCACGTTCCAACCCAAGGCTTCTAAAGATTTAAATGTTGGAGCCATCGAAAAAGAATCAATATCAATTCGACCAGTCAATTTTGTATTGTTATCACTAATCAAAACAACAAACGGAGCTAGCTTATTTTTTTGTGCTAAACCCGGAATTGCGGCCAGGGCTTCTTTAGCCTCGCCCTCCATTGCGGCACCATCTGAGAGCACACAAAAAGTTGTTCGATTTGTACCTGCTAGCTTTTCGGCTAACGCCAATCCCTGAGATTGGGGAAATGCAGAACCCAATGGTCCATTGCTCAGGTAAACACCCTCTGGAAAACAGTGCACTTCTCCATGCCCTGTTAAACCACTTTCAATAGAGCGAAACTTTTTAAGTGAATTGAAATCTAAACCGGCCATACCATAGTTGGCTTTTAAGGCGTAAAGGCCATTTTCACAATGACCAGCATCATTGATGACGTGAAATAAATCATACCAATTTTTATTCTGTTTTTCGCTTTCATGAAAAATGATCCCATGAAGAGCCGACATCATATCTGCTAATGCTGCAGGACCACCATAATGAGAAGCAGCTCCACCAAGAACCGCGTTCATGTCCATCAGTGCCACCAATGCACGAGTGGCTTTGGGATCTGCAACCAAGATGGTTTCACCGCTCATCAGCCGAACTGTTTTGCTCAACTGTGGTTTTTTGTTTTGATGTCCTGCTAAATGGTTTTTCACTTGAAGTGGCTTGATTTGTGTCATACTTATTTTTTATGTCATCACACTTATCAATTCAAGAAATCCGAGCACTTCCAAAAGTTGACTTGCATCGCCATTTAGATTGTTCAATGCGTTGGAGCACAATGCTTGAAATCGCAACAACTTTGGGGCTCAAATTTCCCCAAAAAGCGACCGAACAACAGAATCACTTTCTGGTGACCCAGCCAATGGCTAATCTTGAGGCTGTCTTGATCAAATTCTTAACCACTCAGAAACTCCTCGCCTCAGAAGAAATCTTAGAACGTCTTGCCTTTGAAGCTTGTGAAGATGCCTTCAATGATGGCGTCCGCATCCTAGAACTTCGCTATGCCCCCACTTTTATTGCCCAGGGCCACAGTCATTTGAATTATGAAAAAATTCATCAGGCATTGCTCCGAGGCATCCAGCGCGCCAAACAGAAAATGCCGCTAGCCGTTGGCTTGATTTGCATTCTTCAACGTATTTTAGATTTAAAAACGGTTGATCATGTAACTTCGTTTGCAATTGAGAATAAAAATACTTTCTTAGCCTTGGATCTTGCTGATAACGAAGATGGATTTGCTCCAAAAAACTTTGCACCCTTTTTCCAAAAAGCCAAAGCCGCTGGTTTAAATATCACCGTTCATTCTGGAGAATCACCTGACCCACGCGCCAGCCAGTGGATTTTAGATTCCATTGAAATCTTAGGCGCACAACGCATCGGCCATGGTGTTCAAGCCATTCATGATCCAAAAGTCATGCAGGCATTGATTGATAAAAATATCGTTCTCGAAATCTGCCCCTACAGCAATTATTTAACCCAAGCTTTTAAAACGTATGAATCACATCCACTCAGAAAATTGTTTGATGCCGGTGTACCTGTAACCATAAATTCTGATGATCCCGGAATTTTCGCATCTGTTCTGTCAGATGATTATCTTCTGGCTCAAAATTACCAAAAATTTACAAAAACCGATTTCAATACGTGCAACGAAACGGCCTACAAACACAGTTTCATTTCTGAAAGCGAGAAAGCAAAAGTATGGAATTAAATACCCCCTTTCCTCCTATAGAACCATTTCATTCTGAATTTTTAAAAGTTTCAGATCTTCATACAATTTACGTTGAACAATGTGGAAATCCCAAAGGGCGCCCTGTTCTATTTTTACATGGCGGACCGGGTGGGGGTTGCAATTCAGATCATCGTCGTTTTTTTGATCCGGCTCACTATCACATTATTTTATTTGATCAACGGGGCTCTGGCCGATCCACACCTGCCGCAGAACTAAAAGACAACACGACTTGGGATTTAGTTGCCGACATAGAAAAAATTCGCACTCACTTAAATATCAATGACTGGATTGTCTTTGGTGGCAGCTGGGGATCCACCCTGGCATTGGCTTACGCGATCACTCACGTCGAAAAAGTAAAGGGTCTTATATTGCGCGGAATATTTTTATGCCGCCCTTCTGAAATCAAATGGTTTTACCAAGAGGGTGCGTCTCAAATTTTTCCCGACGCATGGGAAAAATACTTCAACCACATTCCCGAAGCCGAACGTGGCGATTTTGTGACAGCGTACTACAAACGACTGACTCATGAGAATTCAGATATTCGCCTTACCGCAGCTCGAATTTGGAGTCAGTGGGAAGCCGCAACGTCTCGATTATTTGTAGATCCTCAATCGATCGAAGATTTTGAAGAGCCCGTTCTTGCGCTTCAATTTGCGAGAATTGAATGTCACTATTTTATTAACGATTCCTTCTTCAAAACAAATAACTTCTTATTAGAAAATATAGAAAAAATCCGCCATATCCCCACCGCCATTGTGCAAGGTCGATATGATGTCGTCTGTCCAGTACGAAGCGCCTGGGATCTTCACAAAGCCTGGCCCGAAGCAGCTCTGAACATCATCGCCGATGCAGGACACTCTGCCAATGAACCCGGAATTCGTTCAAAACTGATTGAATGCACCAATGCTTTTAAGATGTATTAGTTAGAAAAAGAGAGGTTATTTTAAATGAAAAAAATATTTTTGATTTTTGCACTCACCATGTCTATGCAACCTACTTATGCCGCAAGTTGTGTAAATCCGGAACTTATTCTTGATTGTGGAGACGGAACTTTTTTATGCGAAGAAAAAGGAATCGAAATTCTTCGTGGTATTAGTGATATCTTTTTTTCAATGGACGGTATTTTTGCGGTTACAGTTGGACTATCAAACCAGAATCATCCTGGTTGTGTCATAACAGCAAGCTTTGAAAATGAATCAAATCTTGAAAATGTAAATAAAGTTTTCCCAAATGGAATTGAATATAAAGGATATAAAGTTGAATTTGAAACAGGAAAAATTCCGCACCCAATTCCCTAAGTTGACCAGTAAACCACCACCAAAACACACCCTCGAGCAAATCTGACTTCATATCCGTCATATTTACCGTAAATATGACGGCAGCTAAGGCTTTACAGCGATTCCTTTAATTGTCACATTGAAAAATCATTGACAGCTTAGCTAAGCCATTGATTTCTCAATTCAATTCAATTCAATTCAATTCAAAGTTGTCAAAGTAGTTTACAAAAGGACATCCAAAAACTGGCATAACAGCTTGCATACATATTATTAAGACTATCTGTTCAATTAAAAAAAGGAAGAGAATATGAAAACAAGCACTGCAATTTTAGCTTTCCTACTCACATCATCGACAATGGCTTTAGCTTCTCCAGAGGAAATGAAAATCAGAATCAATAATTCTGAAACTTTATACACAGCTTCTGTATCGCAAGAACAGATAGAAAAAAATATGGCTACTCTGCACATTTATAATGGGCGTGTTGTTGAAAGAGAAGTTGCAAAAAATGCCTTTTTAAATGGAGAAACGAGCTGTCGCGTTTTTATTGACGGCGTTAGTGGGCAGATGAAATCACAAACCGTTGCTGACTTAGCCATGGAGATTCCTTCTACAAATAGAAAAATGATTGCCTTTATAAGCGAAGATCGAAGTACAAGTTTAACGTTAACATGCCAAGCTCAAGCAAGCGAAGTTACGAGAGCCTCAATTTTAAAAGCATTGGGTTCATTAATTGAAGAAATTAAGTAATGCGCAATGAACAACAAGCAATTTTGAATTTAAGTTGTGCTAGCGACCCACTGACTTAGGTCTAGCTTTGCCTCGTGCTTCGACTGTCGATCATTTTCTATATCTTGGTCGCGCATCTTTTTTTCATCATTTTGCTATGATTGAGTCATGAAAACATTAAATTTTGCATCCTTGATTTTATCACTTCACTTACTAAGTTGCGTTTCAACAAAAACAAGGCAGCCGCAATCAAATGAATCCTTTCATTTGAGCCATTTAGCCTATGAATCAAATGTTCCTCTTGTTGAAACTGTAGAGCTTCGAACGGGTATATTCTTTGAATCTTCAAATGTACCATTTAAGGGTTGTGTCTTGTATCTTGAAGGATTAGCTGATTCCATTTTAAACCATCGTCCATTATTTTCGGCACTTTCCGAAAGTGGTTTTCGTGTTATAACATTCGACTATATGGGGCAAGGTGGATCTACTGGATCCATGAACCATACAAGGCTCCATGACCCCTTGTTTTCATCTCTAGAGATTGGAACACAAGCTCGTGTTATTTGGAAAGAGCTTGGAAGCCTTAGGAGTCCCGCCGGAAATACTTGCGTCCAGAGCAAGAAAATGATTGTTGGCTGGTCAACCGGAGGTCTTGCGTCTTACCGCTTAGCATACGAGGGATGGGCAGATTCTGTCGTCTTAATTGCCCCGGGCATTCACCCAAATAAATTTGTAGGAGAGGCCGCCGAGAAAAGTAGCCTTATGTTGACTGGCGACCAAGTCATCACTGAGCGAACTTTGACTCGAAATCAGTTTAAGAATCAGCCGAACCCTCACATAGATCCTATTAATCCTATATCTCCAATGAAGGTTCCGTTATTCGCAACAAATTTACTACTGACTTCCGAACTTTCTCAGTTCTGGAAAATTTCACCTAAAACGAATGGTCTCGTTTTCCTTTCAGGCGAAGAAGATACTTATGTTGATCGTGAAGCAACAAAAAAGACCTTAACTAAAAATGCTTCCCATTTTTCGATTGTGGCTTATAGCGGCGCTTTGCACGAGATCGACAATGAATTGCCTGAAGTTGCAAATGACATGATACAAAAAACAATTCAATTTTTCAGTCGATAGAGATTAAATAACCGCATCACCCACTGACTTAAGTCTAGCTTTGCCTCGTGCTCATTTGTAGCACGATGGCACACTTGCCATCGCTAAATCAATGCCATCAAAATAAAGGCGAATGGTAAAGCCTAACGTCAAAAACTATTTAAATTGCTATCTGTATCTTCAAGATATTTATCAGTTTTCAAAACATTCCACACCCGATTTTTCGTATCAGTCTTGGTGCTACAGTTTGGATGTCAAAAGCAAATCTTATTTAAGGTTTGCGATTTTAGGAAAAAGAAAAATTTCACCTGAACTCTGTAGCAAACTGGCAAAGTGGCTTTCGCTTGAAGGCACTGATTCTGAATATTTTCTTTTACTCGTCGAATATTCGCAATCCACGTCTGATGAGATTAAAAAAACATTGTCACAAAAAATGCTTCAGCATATTCGATTGGATCAATCCCAAATCAAAGTTAATATTGAAAAATTAACCACCTCCGAGCCCTTGTTTATTCAAATTCGGGATCTGTTATCATTTAGTGATTGTAAACATACCGCCCAAAGCTTAAGTCGCCTGTTTAATAAAACGGAGACCGAAATTCAAACAGCCTTAGACTTTCTTCAAGACAAAAAATGGATTCAAAAAAATAATGATCAAACTTGGATGGCCACGAATCAATCCATTAAAATTGAAGATGATCAGGGCAATTCAATAATTCAAGCTTTCCATGAAAATTCATTAAAAGAAGCCCTACAACATCTTAAAACGAACGATCTTGAACGAAAATTCAGATGTCTTCATCTGGCCTTATCTGAATCCGAATTTACAGAGTTTCATCAAAAAGTTTCTGACTATATGACACAATTATTTAATGAATTTTCCACATCCCAAACATCAATTGGAAAAAAACTTTTTCAAATAAACTATAACATCAGCCCACGGACCCAGTTTATCGACGCTGAATAGCTGTACTCAGAAAAAGTACACAATACGAAATAAGCGCCACTTTTTATTAAACGTCGATTCTGTTGACACCAAAACCTTTACTAAAATCAATATATCGCCTTTGAGGATGCTCTACAAATTGCTCTAGAACAGAGTATCGTGCGCATTTTGATCATCCACGGTTAAACAACAAACATTAACCAAAGGAAAAAAGTATGAAAAAATTAATTATCGCATCAATAGCAACTCTATTATCAGTACAAACTTTTGCCAAAGGTGGCTCAGATATTGGGAATGCTGATACAAATGCTGCACTTCGTGTTAATGGAACAAAGGTCACGTTTGAAAATTTACATGATATTGAAATAAATCAAGAAGGCTCGGGAGCTGATATGTATGTTTTTATCCATGAAGATGACAATGAAACGTGTTTTACAGGTGATTCGAAAGAAGTAAAAAAAATCATTTCTGAAATGCTATATGCTGGCACTGGTGATTCCGCGCTCACTGATTTAAAAATTAGAACTTCAAAAAAACAAATCAAACTATTGTTTTCCTGGTATGACGAAGGCGGAGATCATACAACAGAACGTATAATCATGGCCTGTGAATAGAGAATCAAAATTTACCTCATCTAAATTATTCAAATTACAGCAACTGAAGGAGCCAATCACTGCCGAATAGTTAAGATTATTGATAAAGCAAAGTAACCTTAACCCACCAATCAAAAACTCACACTTTCGCTTAAAAAGGTTCAGTCTAAAAAACTGAATCTTTATTCTTTGCGATTACCTCACCCACAGCAGAAAAGAACTGGACTAGGATTCATCAAAAATTGATTTAAGCTGGACTACAGGTGAGGGATCATTTGATGATTTTTAAAAGCAAACCATTTCAATTTTCCTTTTATATATTTTTTGTTTTATTGGGTTGTCAGACTCCATACAACACGAATTCAAGAATTCCCAGCACTTCGAATTCCGAAAGTCCTCTTTGTCAGATAAAAAATTACCCTGAAGACCGATTTGAAAATGGTTTTGTGATTTTAGACGTGTTGGACGAAAAATCGATCAGCCACAATTCAAATCAGAATAAAATATTAAAGCCGTTGATGTGCCCTGAAGACATTCAAAAAGTTCAATCTCTGAAGTTATCTCCTTACAAGCCACTTTATAACTTTAAAGAAGATCGTGCGACTTCTGCTCAAAAAGCAAAATTAAGAAAATCACTTCAAATTTCTGAAACCCCCTGGTTGGATCAGAAGCTTGATGTTTCAGATATTAAAGATTCCGATATCGTTGCAAAAATTTTACAACGATATGTTTATGAGGGCTGGTTTAATCAAGATCAATCCGCTGGCAAATTAAATTATGATGCGCATTTTCGAAAAAATTCAGTTCGACACTGGTGTCAAACACCGTGGCTAAACATAACTGAAAAAGGACGTGAAGCTATTCACGGATTAACGAAAGAATTCCCGATTCGTTCAACGCATGTCTATACAGTCCCTGCGGATGTTGAGAAAAATGAAGATGCTGTGACATGGGGACTGGCCTTTTTTAATAAGGGAATTTGTCAGCAGTACGAACAGTTTTTTAAACAAAATGGTTCTATGATTCCACAACTGAAAAATCAAAGTCCGCAGTTTGTATCACCAGATGGAAGCGTGTCCTTTAAACTTTTATTTAATACAATGCCTGATTGGAAGAATAAAATGAAAGGCCAATGGAGCTCAGTCGATGGAAAAGTTGAAGCTTACAACTGGTGGGCTCACGTGAGTCATGCTCGACAGGACGATGGCAAAACGGAAAAAGATGAAAGCCTGCGGCAGATGATGAATGTGGCGCATGTGCAAATGGATATCGCGTTGAAAGATTCAAGGCTTCAGGGGACAAAGTCTGATGTTAAACATTGGGTTATGACTTCGTATTATTTTGATTTGAATTATAAAAATGAATTTTTAGATGATTTAGATATCCCAGAAGTTTTAAAGCACATGAGACCAATTGGTTTACAATATGGGCTCGATGCTGGCGAAAGTCATATTTTCAAGGATGCTAAAAATAATCATTTTCCATCTAGCAAAAAGATTCCACTTGGCGAACCACTTCCCCCTGAATTGGATCGATTACAGACGAGATTGAATGGCCCTGTCGATAATATAAGTGGTTCGTGCTTGGGATGCCATGCAACGTCAGGTATTCGTTTCAACGAAAGACCAATGACAAAAAAATGGCCGTATCCACCAATGGTTTTTACCAGCCAAGCTCAGTACAACGAGTTTCAGAAAAATCTAAAAAAGAAACCAAATATCACGGGAGACTTTGATTTCAACATGCAGTTGGATAAAGCCATCAGGAATTTTTTAAATTCAAAACGTGATAAAATTGATCAAATACCAGAATCTCAAAAATGATGCCATATAACCCTATGGCGATCTTCACACCCATAACTTTTCCTTATGCCCAACATATTAACAATTGAATTGTCGCTGGTTCCAAAATGAGTTTTATTACCCCCCAAGCTGACAGGACTCGTCGGCTTTTAGGGGGGAATGATGAACGCAACTGCATTTTTGAAATTAATGCTTGGGATGTCACTTTTAGCTGTATTGGCTTCGTGCGCACCGGATTCAAATAATGATGTTCAATCGTATCAAAACTCGGGCGAACTTGAGCAAGCCAGCATCGTCGGTGGTATCAGCGCAACTCTGTCCTATGCTCAACAAAATGGAATTGTTGGCATTTACGATCAATCCATCGGTGGAACATGCACTGGCAGCCTGATCGGACCCAATTTAGTTTTGACTGCCGCTCACTGTGTTAAAGCTAAATCACCCGAAAGCCTGGTTATTTTCTTTGGAACTGAATTCCGAGAAGTCGTGAAACAATCCCGAAATGGCGATCGATCCAATTTTCGAATAGCCACAAAAACTGTTCGTCATGAACACTATGGGTCTGGTGAAAATAGATTAGATATTTCAAATAATGACATCGCTCTCATTCAATTTAAAGGAACTGCCCCTGCTGGGTTTCAATTGGCTAGGATGGCCTCAACACAGCTTTCTCACGCTCTTCATGCTGGAAGCGAAGTTTCTTTGGCGGGATACGGCTTAAATCAATTCAAGAAAAGTCCGCTCACAGGTAAAACTTTGATGAGCGAGGGCTCTGGTACGCTTCGTAAAGTAGATAATATTAAAGTCCTTTCACTTTTAGATTCTGGCGAGGAGGTCACTTTTGATCAATCGCAAGGACGCGGCGCCTGCCACGGAGATTCTGGTGGGCCGGCTTATATGACTGATCCCGCATCAAAAACAAGTTTTGTGATTGGCGTAACCAGCCGTGGAAACGGAAACTGTGACCGCGTTGTGGTGTACACGGCGATCATGGGCTATGAGCAGTGGATCGCTGAAAAAACAGCTGCTCTCATGCAATAATATTTTTTATCACGTCCGTTAGTTCTTTTGGATTATCAAAAATTACCCGATGACCTGAATGAATCCTGCTGTATTCCAGCAGGATTTTTTTTGTTTTCAACTCTTCAGCAATTCCAATAAATTTGGGATCTTCTGATCCCACAATCCAGGATACTTTATTTTGGTGTTTTAAAATAAACTCATGCATTTCATCTTGAGTCCCCAAGGACCAAAGCTTTAATGATTCGCTCAGCTTAATCATGTCAAAATCTTTCTCGTAACGAGCTGGTTCCAAAGATGTTTTCAAAAAAACTGTTTGAGAATTCCATTTTTTTAAAAAGCTCTCCCAAGGTTCGTTTTTTACCAAATCAGCCCAGACAGCATCGCTTTTTTGTCGATCTTGGCGCAAATCGAAACTGGATAATCCAGGATGGGTTGAAATAAAAATGAAATGATCAAATAACCACGAATACTTTCTCAGAATATAAAGGCCTAATCGCCCACCAAGCGAGTAGCCAATAAATACTTTCTTGCGAGCCATATCCCCATCGGGTTTATACCTAGCTATTAATTCATCCACGTAAACTTCATAACTCTTAATGGGAGGGGATGTCTTATTAAACATCTCCGGAGTGAACCATTGGGCCTGCAAATGCTTTTGACATGCAAACCAATCCTGCGATTGTCCCAAAAATCCATGTAACGCAAATATTAAATCTTGTTGCAAGCGGCATCCCATGCAGACCAAAAATGTTTTGTCTGCTCTGAATCAGGTTGAATTTCTATGATGCTAAAACTTTCAAGCAGACTCAGTCGATCAAAATCAGGGACAGTGGTGATTTTTAAATAATTCCATCCCCACATTTTTGCTAACATTTCAAATTCGACCCGATGAGAATTGATAAACCGGTCATTATTAAAAACGCGGTTAAAAATTTGACCACCAAAATTATTCATGATCACCATATTTTTTTTACCAGAACCAGAAACCATACCTAGCGCGGCTAAATCATAAAGTGCCGTCAAATCACCAATAAAACACCAAGTCGGTTGTAACTGAGGCAACGCCCAACCCAAATACGTCGAAATTTGACCATCAATTCCATTGGCTCCACGATTTGCTGAAATGAGCTGCTCGCCACCACAGGCTCGAGCAAATAAATCCCACTCGCGAATCGGCAAAGAATTTCCCAGATAGAGGGGATCCTTTTCAACTTTCTTGGACAATTCAAAGACCATCGCAGGCTCACTCAATGGAAATTTTTCAAATAACTCTGCTTTTAAATTTTCAAGTGACGGCAGTGTTTTCAAATTTGATTCTAATATCGGAGGCACCATCACATTTTCTAATTGCAACTGATACGTCTGTGATAATCTAGACAAGCCCGAAAAAGGCAAATTTGTAAAATTAATAACAGGCACATCTTTAAATTTAAATTCCAAATCTCGCCAGAAACGCAATGTGGGAATTCCACCAATTCGAATCACCGAATCACAGACATTGGTTTCAATCAACTTTTTCACCACGACATCACTGACATCAATCCGGTACGAATTCAAATCCGAATGACCGCGCAGCTGACTGAGAGCTTCTAGATACACAGGAGCTTTCAATTTTTTCAAAAATTCAATAACTTCATTTTTTTGCAACGGTGCTAATTCAGAAACAATAACCAAGGGTTTTTTCAGTGTGCTTAAGACTGATTTCGGTGCTATTGGATTTGCATGAGAATGCAAAACACTCACTTTAAGGTTGGGCTTCAAACTTGAGTCATCAATTAATGGTTCATCAAAGCATACATTCAAGTGAATGGGTTTTTGCAAACGAGTTGTGTGCTCAGTTGCTGGCGGTTGCCCATCCCAATCGAATGTTTGTTCAACATAGTGAGAGAACATTCCAACATGATTGATACTCTGGGGTGCACCAGAATTCCGATAGGCTTTGGGACGGTCTGCAGTCACCAGAATCAATGGCAGACCTTGATAAAAAGCCTCCACGGTGGCCGGTAACAGCTCTGCGACGGCTGTTCCAGATGTCGTCATCACGGCCACAGGTTTTCCTGTTTTTTTAATAAGTCCAAGTGCGAAAAAACTGGCACTGCGCTCTTCAAAGTAATGAATAGTATGAAACTTTTCAGTCTCTAGGTGAATCACCAATGGAGCATTTCTGGCTCCAGCACACACGATGATATGTTCCGTTCCAACTTGCTTCAAAAATTCAAATACATTCTGGCACAGATCTTTGTTGGTCATTGATTAAATCCCATCATGCGCTTCACTGAATTTCTTTTATTTTCAAGCTCGGCAAGTTCTGCTTCCAGATCACTTTCAGTAGTGACACCACATCCAGAAAATATTTTAATGCTGTCCTTAGAAAAATAAAAGTTTCGAATTGCAGCAACGACCTTTAAATTCGAACGATTCAAAAAACCAAACGGTGCCGCAAAGTTATTGCGATTTTGCTGCTCTCCGATTCTTTGAAATTCTCGGTAGTGCTTTTCATGACGCGGAAAAATCCCCAACGCCGCCGTCGGCGGAAGTGAGTTTAAAATTTGAAGTGCTTGCTTCAACTCCACATCTAAAATAGCTATCTGAGTCAGCAAATGAGTTAAATGTTTCAATACTAAAACTTCAGTTGGGTTAACCTGCACAGATTCCAGATGCATCTTTTTTTCCAAAACGGATAAGATATCATTCACTACAATTTGGTGCTCTTGACGAATTTTTAGATCTTTCAATATAAGAGCTTCATTTCCTAGGGCAGCCGTTCCAGCCAATGCCATAGTGACTAACTTTTTGTTTACCTGATCCCACTGAGCAACCAGTTCTGGTGTTTGCCCTAGAAATCCGCTTCCATCAGACCATATCCCATAAGTTGTTCCATAATGATTTTCATTTAAAAGGGACAGTAAGGCTGCCGCCAAATTTTCAAATCCGAAAGACCCATTCGCCTGTTGAGAGATTATAGGAACAGTTTTGACCAAGTCGCCTGATGAAAATTGTTGAAAGCTCCACTGAAATTGCTCGATAAAATCTGATTGTGTACAGGGATCCCAATTCCAATTGGTTTCTTTTGAAATTTCTGATTTCAATAATTCAATAAGTTCACTACGGTTAAGGACCATTTCCTGAATGCCCATAACAGCAGAAGCACTTTTGTGATCTATAAAATCCCAAAAATTTGGTTGAAATATGACGGTTTTTTCATCTGACAGTTGAGTTTCAACGGCATCTACAGGTGAAAATGGACCCCAGATCACTTTAAATTGATCTAATGAGGTTTGCAGGATGGATCCTGCTTGTAAAAAGTTTGTAAAATTGGATTTTTTTATGTTACTTTGCACCTCCACGAAGACTAGCAAAAGTATTCGATGAAATAAAGCGTCTATAATTGAAAGTGTGACTCTAAATGATTGTTCAAGTCGGAAATGTGAAAATTGGTGGACCTCAATTTACAGTGATCGCTGGCCCCTGTTCGATTGAGTCTGAAGGACAATTTCGCCAAACCTCTGAATCTGTAAAAAAATCTGGCGCGGCTCTGTTGCGCGGTGGAATTTGGAAAATGCGGACATCGCCAAAATCCTTTCAAGGCCTCGGACAAAGCGCTTTCGATTTTATCAAAAAAGTTAAAAATGAAACTGGCTTAGGCCTTGTTTCCGAAGTCACTGATATTCGTCAAATCGAAGAAATTTCTCCTTTTGTTGATGCCTTTCAAGTTGGTGCTCGCAATATGCATAACTACTCATTGCTCAAAGAATTGGGTCATCAACCAAAACCTGTTCTGCTTAAACGAAATTTTTCAGCTTTTATCGATGAATGGCTTAAAGCAGCAGATTATGTCGCTCAGGGTGGAAATCAGAACGTTATTCTTTGTGAACGCGGGATTCGTACATTTGAAACAGCCACTCGAAATACCTTAGATCTGAATGCTGTTGTTTATGCTAAAAAGAATTCTCACTTTCCTGTTGTTGTCGATCCGTCTCACGCTGTTGGAATCAGCGAGCTTGTTGCACCACTTTGTTTTGCAGCTGCGGCAGCTGGCGCTGATGGATTGATTGTCGAAGTTCACCCCGAACCTGCGAAAGCACTTTCTGATGGAGATCAAGCCCTCACGCTTGAGGGTTTTGATAAAATGATGAAACAACTTGAAAAAGTTCTCAATGCCTTTGATCGCACTCTTAAAATGTAGGAACTCTCGATGGAAAAACATGCTCCAGATCCAATCATTATTAAATCCATGTTCTCAAAAGTAGCTGCCAATTATGATAAGGCCAATTCTGTTTTATCCATCGGCATTCACCATCTCTGGAGAAAAAAACTCGTTTATTTAGCTGGAACCAAGCCTGGGCAATCTGTCTTGGACTGCGCTACCGGAACTGGTGATTTAGCCATCGAGTTTAAAAAAACTGTGGGACCAAACGGAACAGTCATCGGAACAGATTTTTGTTCAGAAATGCTGGCGCCTGCACCTGCAAAAGCAAAATCACAAAATCTGGATATCCAATTTGAACAAGCCGATGTGACAGCCCTTCAGTACCCAGACAACACATTCGATATTGTCAGTATCTCTTTCGGTATTCGCAATGTCAGCGATCCTATTAAAGCTCTGCAGGAAATGGCTCGAGTTGCAAAACCAGGCGGAAAAGTCATGGTTCTGGAATTTGGTCAAATAAGCATTCCTATTTTAAATAAAGCCTACGTCCTATACTCTGAAAAAATTCTTCCGATTCTGGGCGGATGGGTTACCGGACAACGCGAAGCTTATGATTACTTACAAAAATCATCGGCGGCCTTTCCATGTCGCGAAAATTTTATTTCATTAATGAAAACTTCTGATTGCTTCAGTTCGATGGCATACCGATCGGTCAGTTTTGGAATTGCTTATATTTATATTGGTGTCGTGAAATAAAAATTAAAAACGGCTCTCTATTTTATCTAAGCGTGTCCATAATAAATGATCCGTCAAAACCAACCAAGCCATCGATTCAACCACAGGAACTGCGCGTGGTATAATGCAAGGATCATGACGCCCTTTTTTTGCAGTATCTTTGATAGAAGATGTTGGCTTAAAGGCCACGCGGATAATAATTTCTTCACCCGTCGTGATTCCACCTCGAATTCCACCATATTTTGCAGAATGACTCTCTTTGTGAAACTCTTGACCAGCAATCTCTGATGCTGAAAAACCCTCGCCAATTTCAATGGCCGTCGCCGCACCAATACTCAACATAGCCTGGGCCAGATCAGCCTTTATTTTATGAAAAACAGGCTGTCCCAATCCCGCTGGAACATTTTTAACTCGCAACTCAACCACTCCGCCAAAACTTTCGCCTTCAATTTTTGCTTGTTCTAGCATGGTGACGATTTCGTTATTTTTTAAAGATGGAAAACGCGTGGGATACGAATCAATATTTTGTTTCCAGACAGTGGCTAACTCTGCCGGTGTTAATTTGTAAGGTCCAATTTCAGAAGCAAAACCTTTGACTTGAATCTTTGCGCTCAATTGCTGAGCCACCATTTGCGCCACAGAACCAGCAACAACACGGCACAAAGTTTCGCGACCCGAGGAACGTCCGCCCCCCCGATAATCAACATGATCAAATTTTTCCTTCCACATATCATCAGCATGACCAATACGCGGACTATTTTTGATTTCCTGATAGTCCGCTGATTTTTGATCGGTATTTTCAACAACAATACAAATAGGTGTCCCCAAAGTTTTGTTCTCAAAAACCCCGCTCATAACGACGGGAATATCAGCTTCTTGACGTGATGTCGTGACAGAACTCTGTCCAGGTCGTCTGCGATCTAAATTTGCTTTTATCAAATCGAAGTCAAACTTAACTCCTGCGGGACAACCATCAATAACCACTCCCAATGCTTTTCCGTGGCTTTCTCCGAAAGTGATGACTTTAAATAATGTTCCAAAAGAATTTGCGCTCATTTTTGACTCCAATACTTTTGCTGACTCATCGCTTGAGCATTAAACATACCTAACCCCGAGATATAGGAACACTTCTTTTTTTGAGCGTACTCTAAACCCATCGAATTTTCTCGATAATTTAAATCCACGATAAGCCTTGGATTCCAATTTTCCGGAGGCCACTGAGTCTGCTCCGTCCGCGGAGTCGACCAAATAACGACATCCGGTTGAGTCTGATTCAACATTGGCGCTCGAGAAGAATAAAAGTGAGCCTGTGGAACTACTGATTTCATCATGGCCAACGTTCCACCACCACCCCAAACAGCAATGGAATCATTTGGTTTAATCTCTGCTAAATGAATTAAACTTTTAAAACCCTCTGCATCTGTGTTCTCAGCGAAAATCTGAGGTCCTTCTATTAATAAAGTATTTGCAGTCTGAAACTGTTGAGACAAATTGGTCGACTGAGTGGATTTGTAAAAAGCATTTTTTTTCAACGGTGACGTCACGGCAACATATTTTAAACCAAGTGCAATCAACCAATCAAAAGCTTCGTTAAAATCTGCTTCAGACAATTGAATGGCTGTAAAAAATGTCTTTTTTTCTCGAAAAAATTCACGGTGCTTTTCTGGACTGCGAGAAAATAAAACCGGATTCCCCACAACTGCTGCAAAAGTGTTGGGCTTACTTGCGGGCAAAAGCAGCCACTGGTAAATAGAAGGCTGATCTGCAATATCCGTTTGATTGCGCACAAAATTAATTTTTTGAAAATACTTTGATAGCTGGCGAAACCAAACCCATTTGCCAGTTGCAGAGCGTGGCAAAAAACTTCTCTGCTGGGGTTGTTGCTGCTGCCACAAATGGCCTTTCAACAGATCCGCAAAGTTTTCCACAACCGGAGACAGCTTAATGTGTGTTTTCGTACCAAGTTTTTCTATCATCGCTATAGCCACATCTAGTGATTCTTCGTGACATGAAATAACATTTTGTGGGTTTTCCAAAAAATCTGCAGGACGACTCGGTATATGAATATCAAAATCTGTTCGTACGGATACTGTCGGAACCTCTTCTGTTCGAATCGAAAGCAGCCATTGAAACTGAGGATCTTGATGAATAATCTCTGAAATAAGTCGCATTGGAATCAAATCCGATCGCAATTCAATCTGTAAAAATACTTTTTTAATCCGAGACAACTGAGGAATATCATTTGCTGTTAACGTATAAATGCCATCAGAAATAAAAAAATTATTCTGCAAAATTTGCTGTTCTATCTCATTCGAAGTTTCGACTCCCTCTGGCAAATGATAAATAAAATCAGAATACTGCAAAAATTGTTTCTGACGAATGCTATATTTTTGCTGGTATTCGGCTTGTGGATCAACGTCTGCATTCAATCGAGGTCGGTTCAAAAAAATGCGCCCATCCTGATCCGTCACTCGAGAAACAAATATTTTCTGAATGTCTTTCGGCAACTGACCGATATCAAAACCCGCTCCAAGACTAATCACAAAATTTGGGTGGGCTCGAAAAAGTTTTTCGACAGTTTCTAATTCCTGTTTACGAAAATAAGCTTCCCCATAGTTTTTAAAAACATCATCAATAGACAGTCCTACAGACTTTTCTACTTCTAAATCCAAATCGAAATGAAGAACATCCGGGAAATACTCTTGATGTCTTTTTAATAATGTTGATTTTCCAACACCTCGATGTCCAATCAGAACTCGCTTCATATACTTAATCCCACATCCTGCCAAAAATGAGGATAACTTTTATGAACGACTTCAGGATTCAAAATTGTCAGATTGAATCCAGCTAATTTTAATAAACCAGCCGCCATGGCCATGCGGTGATCTTGATCCGGATTAAATAAAACGCTCTGTGTTCGATCTTTTGTCGACGAGCTTCCATAAATAGCCAATCCATCATTTATAATTTCAGTTTTAAATCCGCAAAGACTTAATAACTCGATCGTCTTAGCCATACGATCGGATTCTTTAGATTTCAAATGTTGAGCCCCATACAAATAGGATCTCCCTTGACCCAAACCACACAGCACGGCCAGCACTGGAAATAAATCTGGCGTCGCATTCAAATTTTCTTTGCAACTGCTCCATGATTCACACTGTGAAACCGTCAAAGTGCTCTGCTGAATCAAATAGGGAATTTTCATGCGCTTAAAAATATTTAAAAACTCGCGATCCGGTTGCAAAGAATCATTGGGCCAATTTTGAATCTCGGCGTGGCCAGCAATGACGGCGGCTGCGGACAAAGAAAATGCCGAACTCATATCCATTTCAGCAATAAAGGGTTGTGCTGATACAGGTTGCTTTGATTTTTCTATATGAAGCTTTAGATAATTTTCATCTTGGGTTTGTTTGATATTCATTTGCAGACGTTTGACCATTTCAATGGTCATTTCTAGATAATCTTCTGAAACAATTGGTTTTTGAATTTGAAGATCTAATGATTCCGGCAAATTCCAGGCATTCAGAATCAATCCAGAGACAAACTGACTCGAGACATTCCCCTGACAAAAAATTCGAGAGGGAATCTTCCACCCTTCAGAACGCAATTGAACACGCTGAGATTCAAAAATAATATCGACACCCAATTGTTCAAGAATACTTTTCAACTCCAATTGCGGCCGTTCCAATAATCGCGGACTGGCATTCAGAATCCATGTTCCAGGATAACGCGAAACCAAAAGGGAAAAAAAACGAAATGTTGTTCCGCCCTCTCCCAAGTGAAATTCTTTTTTACCTTGTTGTAATTGTGCCAGAGCCAGTTGCGTATTTTTAACGTCTTCAGATTCTGATTGGCCAGACACTTGAAGTAATGGATTGTAATGCTGAATAATCAAGGCTCGATTCAGCCATGATTTTGAACTTTCAATAAGCCCCTTAAATAAAAACACTAGTATTCCTGCTTTTGTCGGCGCATTTCATTAATTAAAGAATCTAGAGATACTTTTCGACGAAGTACCTTTCCAATTTTTGATATAAAAATAAAATCAATTTCCGTAGAGGAAACTAGTTTTTTATCTTTTGATAATAAATGACGAACTTCCGTAAATGAAATTTTTCCCAAGAGCGTTTGCAAATCATTATCACCACGCGAATGAACAGCTTTCCAAATTTGAACAAAGTCTGGCTGCTTCAACAAACCCAGCTGGAAACTCCAGCGAGCTGAAAATAAAATTCCTAATTTGACGGCTTCACCATGAGGTAACTGAAACAAACTTTCAAGAACGTGCCCCACGGTATGTCCCAAATTAAGTACGCGGCGAGCGCCACGTTTTTCATCTGGATCCATTTTAACAATTTTCATTTTTGCCGAAATCAACTCTGGTAAACTATCAAACAGTGGTGATTTGACTTTGTTTTGCAAAATCTTTGGTGTGTTGATAATTGCCATTTTAAGAACTTCCCCAAAAGCCTCGTCTTCGCGCTCTATGGGTTGAGATTCCAGAAGCGTTCGAACAAGGTAAACCTGAGATGCCGGGTAAATAGTACCGATTTGATTTTTAACGGCATTGAAGTTCAATCCGTTCTTTCCTCCATGGGCTGAGTCGATGGCGGCAAGCCAGGTCGAAGGTATTTGCACAAAATTTCGACCCCGTAAAAAAATGCTCGCCAAAAACCCAACAAAATCACCCACACTGCCACCGCCAACTGCAATGAATGTCAATTCAGTTGTCTGAGGTAAGCCTTTTGAAACCATAATCTTTAAGATCTTTTGCAACGAGTCCAGAGTTTTTAAAGACTCTCCAGCTGTTAGAGGGAAAGCATAAGAAAAAGCCCGACGCCACTGCTTAAACGAAGGTTGACGATCTAAGATCCGATCATAAAACAGAACAGAGTTCGCTGGAAACTGGCTTCGCTGGGGTAATTTTGGCGCATAAACAATTTCGGTTTTCACGCCTTCAATCTAGTCCTAAAAACATATGATATCAAGCATTAGGCCGTGATTAATCGATTGGATTTTCATAGACTAGGCTTCGCAATTAAATGACTTAAAATCTGTAATCAGAAAGGTTTTTCCCATGCAAAAAATTAAAGTTGCTAATCCCGTTGTTGAGCTTGATGGCGACGAAATGACTCGCATCATTTGGAAATTTATCAAAGATAAATTAATTCTTCCTTACTTAGAACTTGATATTAAGTACTATGACTTGGGAATGGAATACCGCGATCAGACCAATGATCAAGTAACCGTAGATGCTGCTGAGGCCATCAAAAAGTATAATGTTGGAATCAAGTGCGCGACCATCACGCCCGATGAAGCCCGCGTTAAAGAATTCAATTTGAAGCAAATGTGGAAATCTCCAAATGGCACAATTCGAAATATTTTAGATGGCACCGTTTTTCGCGAGCCCATCATTTGTAAAAATGTTCCACGCTTGGTTCCGAACTGGACCGCTCCCATTTGCATCGGTCGCCACGCTTTCGGCGATCAGTACCGTGCCACTGATTTCGTAACCAAAGGCGAGGGTAAATTAACAATCACTTTCGAAGGTAAGAATGGCGAAAAAATTTCTCATGAAGTTTATAATTTCAAAGGTGATGGCGTTGCCATGGCCATGTACAACACGGATGAATCCATCACTGGCTTTGCACGCTCATGCTTCAATACCGCTCTGACAAAAAAATGGCCTTTGTATTTATCAACAAAAAATACAATTTTAAAAAAATATGATGGTCGCTTCAAAGACATCTTTGAAGATATCTACCAAAAAGAATTTAAAACTAAATATGAAGCAGCTGGAATCACCTATGAACATCGATTGATCGATGACATGGTTGCCAGTGCATTAAAATGGAACGGAAACTTTGTATGGGCCTGTAAAAATTATGACGGCGATGTTCAATCTGATACCGTTGCACAAGGATTTGGATCTTTAGGGCTGATGACTTCAGTACTTGTGACTCCGGATGGAAAAACAATGGAATCCGAGGCCGCTCATGGAACAGTCACTCGTCATTACCGTGAACACCAAAAAGGAAAACCCACGTCAACCAACCCTATTGCATCTATTTTTGCATGGACTCGTGGTTTAGAGCACCGAGCAAAATTGGATAACAATCCAGCTCTTGCAAAATTTTGTAAAACACTAGAACAAGTTTGCGTCGAAACTGTTGAATCTGGAAAAATGACAAAAGACTTAGCCGTGTGTATTTATGGCGACAAGGTCAACTCAACTCAGTATTTAAATACTGAGCCATTCTTGGATGCTATTGATCAAAATTTAAAAAAAGCCATGGTTCTTTAGTTTTCTAAAATGATCCCCACAAGTTCTCAACGGAACTTTGTGGGGAATCCTTTCACGACTTACCACTCAATTGGTTTTAGTCCTTTACTGATTAGCCACTGATTCGATTTTGAAAATGGTCTCGAGCCAAAAAATCCTCGATATGATGACAGCGGAGACGGATGAGCACTTTTCAAAACGAGATGACGACCTTGATCAACGAACTCAGCCTTCTTCTGCGCATAAGAACCCCATAAAATAAACACCACATGGTTACAATTCTCATTCACAACCTGAATAATTTTATCAGTGAATTCTTCCCATCCTTTTTTTTGATGAGACGCTGCCATATTTTCTTCAACTGTTAAAACACTATTCAATAAAAGCACACCTTGGTTGGCCCATCTCGTTAAATCACCTGTCAATGGAATATCCCGTCCGATATCTGTTTTGATTTCTTTAAAAATATTCTGCAATGATGGTGGGTATTTCTCACCTTCGGGCACTGAAAAAGATAACCCATGCGCTTGTTTTGGGCCATGGTAAGGGTCTTGGCCAAGAATCACAATTTTTACATTTTCCAAAGGAACTAAATTCAAAGCCCGAAAATAATTTTCTGTGGCTGGATAAATAACTTTTTTATTTTTTAGCTCTTGCGCAAGAAATTTTTTTAATTCAGCCATACGTTCTGTATCAAATTCAGAATTTAAAAATTTCAACCAGGATTTACTCAAATTTATGGCTCGCATAACTCAAAATGATACAACGACCTAAGTCGGTACACACTCGATAATGTACTGCGCTTAAAATAAAGATGAAATGAAAAAATAGACTTCGCACTATTGGACTTTTGAGACTGTTTTCAACATGTTAATATAAATTAAAGTTACAGAGAGGAAGGCCAGTATGTCAGCGAATTCCAACTTTCTGAAAACCACCACGGATCTAATTGAAACAAGCCTGGAGATTAAATCATTTATTCACCAGCAGATTATTGATTTTCAACCCTTTATCACTCCTGAGACACTGATTCTGGTGATTGCTCGCGATCCCGAAATCAAAGAAGGTGATGATGAAATGGTTTCAGATAAATCATACAAACATCGCATAGCCATCGTCCTCAAAGAAGACGAAAGTTCTATCGAGGCCGAAGCCTTCAATGATGATATCTATGAAGCCATTAAGGCTGCCAAAGAAGAATTAGTCAGTCGGCTGGTCGAGATTCAAAGCGAACTTGAAACATCACAGGATCGCTTGGCTGCAATTCACCAAGCTGGCAGCTCTAACCAAGTTCATTGAGTTATTTCAAATCCTTTTGCACAAGGGTCCCTACCAAATCTTGAAGTTGCTCAAAGGGAATCGAATTCACTGGTAAATCATGACGAAGCTCTGTCGTCAAAACGGGAACTTGTCGTTCGACCCAAAGATACCTCCCAAGACTACCTGGGAAATTTCCCAAACTCCGCCAAGGTAAATATGAATATTTGGGCGGCTTCACTTTGGGTCCATCAAAATCCAAAACTTTTAATGGTGTGTGGATTGAAATAACAAAATCAGGCTTATACTCATCAAGATGTTGCATGATACAACGAACTTCGGGCTCTTTGCCGGCAGCGTAACCTGGAAATTTTCGAGGTGAAGCCTGAGACCTATTTTTCCAAAAATTTTGAGCTTCGGCTGTCCAATCGATTGTTGGAAAATTACGATTCAAATCAACGCCCTCAGAATTGGTGCGTGTTTTCAACTTTACACCATCAGGGTTTGCCACGGGAATTATTCGCCAAGAATTGCGAGCATCCAATTTATGCAAACGCTCCATCCAAAAACGACCCACATTTCCAGCATGAGTTTCATCTCCGTGAATTAAACTAAGGACCATAATTTTTTTAGGCTTTGCAGAAACACCCGTAAAGTCCGCATGAAAAATGGGCTCACCTAAAACACTGGCACAGTCCGCATTTTTTTGAGCTCTTTCACAAACTTGCTCTAAAACTTCTTCTTTGAAATAACTCTTGTAATCCTTAAGAGCATTCACGCACGACTGTCTCAAAGAGAGTGGCTCTGCTTGAGAAGTGGCTGCTAGTAAAAGAACTGTCAAATTGAAAAAGCGCAACATTTGGGGAAGTTCAACACAACTCCTGAAAAAAGTCCTCATGTTTTTTAAAAGATCACCGATGAGTAACTACTGAAGACCCAGACTTTAATCGAGGAGGATTAATGGCTCAACGGAGCAGTTTATTTTTAGCACTTCTATTTGCAGTAAATCCCTTTATGCTTTTACTGTTTCAAAACTGCTCTGTTTTTCCTCAAGCCTCTAATAATCCTCCGAAACAAGTCGAAAAACAAAATCGATCGGCTGCCATGGAGAACTCGCTCATTGGCCCAAATAAATCTTTTTAAAGCCTATTGACTTACATATAAATTACACTGTAACTTATATGTATGAAGAAGAACAATTCGCCCCTCCCACCTTTGACGACTAAAGAAAAAGCAGTCCTTCAGTTTATTGAAGACGAACTTCTTGCTAAAGAAGTTTCTCCTTCATACCAAGAAATCTGCGATCACTTTGGTTTTGCGTCTTATAATTCTGTTCAGAATTACCTGAAGCAATTGTCAAGCAAAGGCTATGTTCATATTCCGCAAAATCAAAAGCGCGCCATTCAAATCTTGAATTCAGTTCAAGATTTCAAAAAAGATTTAGTCGATCGTTTAAATCATACGGCAGAATCTTCGAATGGCTCCGGCCCTGGTCAGTCTTCCTACGATCACTCGGACCATTCGAAAGTTCTGCCTATTCCTTTTTTGGGTCGTGTTGCTGCGGGCACCCCCATTGAACGCGTGCATGAAAATGAATTCATCAATATACCTGCCAATCTTATAAAATCCGCAGCGAATCATTTCGCCTTGAAAGTCGAAGGCGATTCAATGATTGATGAAGGCATCTTTGATGGCGACACTCTGATTGTTCAATCTCAAAAAGCCGCTCGTGACGGAGACCTCATTGTTGCCAGTGTCGAAAACGAAGCCACCGTAAAAAAATATTATTTCAAAGTGAACCCCGATCTTCCTTCTTCTGGAAAAATGATTGAACTGCGACCAGCAAATCCACGACTCAAATCAATGTGGTACTCTCCGCAAGACGTTGAGGTCAAAGGACTGGTTCGCGCCTTATTTAGAACTTACTAGATCTATCACATCTGGTCCTTATCCTGGTCCAGCTAGAATTACCTTAGCCGCATTGCCGTGATACTATTTAAATGCATGCGAACTCTCATCGTGATCACTACTCTTTTATTTTCAACACTTGGCTTTGCTGCAGATGCATTGAAGCTTTCCGATTTAAAGAAAATTTTTATTCAAAAAAAATTAGACAAGTATATCTCTGAAGGTCAAGTCGTCATGAAGTACTTGGACAAAGAGTTCAAACGAGTCGCTAATCCAACGACATTGGATGGTGGATTTGCTGTTGAGTATTTCGACTTAGAATATAAAATTTATCTTCGACCCACACAACCCGACCCCTTTGTTTCACTGACGGAATTAACAGCCGATACGAATGCTCTTTTAGATCTTCATAAGCGATACTATTCACAAATCAAACGAAAAGTTTTTTTACGCAATTACTTTCAAACGGCTTTCATTGGTATGGTGAATACGCTGGAAGCTTTACGCAAAGTTCAGGTTGGCGTTCCACGCGATGGGTATAGTGTTCTGAGTAATCTCATACTTGAGCAGGGACGACTGATCACCAGCACCCAAAAAGATTTTGTCACGATGACAGATTTTTGGTGGGACTATATTTGGGCTCATTACATGGGATCCCCGGTTGATTTAATTGAACTGGGGAACCAAAAATTACGCGGTGTTTGGCTCAATGAAAAACGAGATACCTATAAACGAACCATCGAAAAGTTTCTAGCGGGCTACTCTATGTTTGGCTTAAGAAAAGGCTTAAGTCCCGCTGTATATCGCGACATCACAAATCAAATCTATCTGCAGTTATCAAAAAATGCTTACGAAATTTATGCTCTCAGAAATGATCAACCAGCTTTAGCCAAAGCCAGAGTTTTTAAGTATATCTATGAAACTAAGTTAGGTCTTACGGAAGATGCTGAACGGACTAAGCGTGAAATTGCCAAAGAAGGACTTAAAATTCGAATCAAACGCCTTTGGAACGGACCACGAGAAGCTCTGTACTCGGAACAAAATTCAATGGCCATTAATGGATTAAAAGCACTGAGGACATTTTTATATAATTTCTACTTTTTGATCCGATATTTAATTGGATTCCTGCTGATCACTTTTCCATTTGATGCGGCCCTAATCGTTGCTGGATTAATTATTCTATCTGTAGAAGGTCGAGTGATTTTCCAAGATGAATTTTGGCCTACAACTCGCCGCTCACGTAAAAAGAATGTCTTTTTGAACGTCACTCATAATTCCATCAAGATTTTAAATAATTTTTTTGCTCGAATTATCAATGACATTATTTTTGGTTTTCGTATGCTTTTCCACTACTACACCAGCGATGAAACAAACCGCAATATCCGCATCGGAAGCTCACTGTTGATTTTCGGAATGGGTTTATTCTTTAGCTCAGCGCGCACAATTGTTGAAACCTTTGTTTCTCAATTGTCTTTGTAAAGGACTCTCAATGAAGACTCACTGCTTTCGATTGCTTCCCGATCAAGATTTAAAAAAAGAAATTCTTGCCTATTGCTCTCAACACGATATCAACGCTGGTATAGTGATCAGCTCGGTTGGAAGCTTGAAAAAACTCAGTTTACGCTTAGCCAATACTTCATCAATTCTGCAAAAATCTGAAAATTTTGAAATACTGGGACTGAATGGAACTCTCTCAAAAGAATCTGTTCACCTTCATCTTACTGTTGCTGATCAAAATGGAGCCTGTCTTGGGGGCCATCTTGTGGATGGCAATGTGATCTATACAACATGCGAATTAATTCTTGTTGAGCTGGATACCGTAGCGTTTTGCCGCGAACTCGATACATCGACAGGATTTAAAGAACTCAAAGTCATTACAAAATAGAGCTTATTTTTTTAAAAAATCTTGAGCGGATTGACCGATATCTTTTAGATAATTGCGGACTAAATCATAGTCTTTATCTTCAGCTTTTTTAAAATCTGTAATGTGATACATGGCATGCAACACCTTTGCGCCATCTGGAGTTTTGATATACTTAATCAACGCCTCTGCAATTTTGACTTTAATTTCTTCAGGTAAATCTTTTCGGAAAGCTACAGGGTCATTCGGTATTGGACCTGTCAGCTGTAAAATTTTAATTTTTTCATACACATCAGGGTACTGAGTTTTCAGCAGCATTCGTGCATCTTTTGGCCCCTCTTCATCCGCCGGAGTATGAAATGTTGCCCCAGCATCCACCCGATTTTGATAAACAGCGGCAACAACCGTATCATGACGGCCTGAAAAAACATGTTCTTTGGGTTTCACATTTTGTTCTTTAAAAAGACGCATTGGCAAAAGGTATCCAGATGTTGATGCCGGATCCACAAAAGCAAATTTTTTGTTATGAATATCTTTAACTGATTTAATTTTACTATCAGCACGAGCAATAATTTGTCCGTAATACTCATCTCGGCCTCGATTCATCAATTTCAATCGCGCCTCAACACCATATTTATCATGAGCTAAAATATATCCAAAAGTATTTATGATTGCAGCATCAGCACGTTTTGAACCGAAGGCTTCAACAACCGCAATAAAATTAACAGGCAGATCAACTTGAACATTCAGGCCTGTTTCTTTTGTGAGATATTCTTGAAGAACTTTTCCATTATCACTTAACGTTTGCATATCCTGCGCAGGAATAAGAAAAAATCGAATGGGATTTTCTTTTGAACCTAGAGTCTTTGAATTGGTACACGACATAAATAAAATGGACACAGCTATAAATAAAATGTGGATTAATTTCATTTACTCTTCATAACACTATTGAGTTTTTAAAACAATTGTTAATGGACATGATTTTGTCACCTTGACAGTTACAAATACACCATCACCTTTAGGCTAAATGGCGGGCTCTACCCACCGCCTTAGGGAGTAATTATGACAATTCCAGCTGGCTCATTCCCCGTCTTGCCATTGAAAAATACGGTGCTTTATCCTGGAGTCACCCAAGCCCTTCGAGTTGGTCGAGACAAAAGCGTTCGAGCCGTTGATTTAGCTCAACAAAAAAACAATTGGATTCTGACTCTGGCACAAAAAAACCCAGAGCATACTGTAGAAAATGTTGATGATCTACATGACATTGGAACACTTTGTAAAATTGAATCCATCAAATCTGCTAACGAGTCCGGCTACTTTATAGTTGTTCGCGGTTACTACCGCGTCCGCGTCAGCTCATTTCGAGCCGAAGCCGAAATCTTTGAAGCCTATGTTGAACGACTGGACGATATGGTGGATATGGATCGCGTTACCGAATCTGCATTATTATCAACTCTGAAAACAGTATCCAAAGAAGTCCTCGAGCTCGTGCCTGGCAATACAGAATCCGTACAAGAAATAGTGGATGTCATTGATGATATTTCGCTACTCACCTATATGGCTGCGGCCAACGCTGAAATTACAATGATTGAAAAGCAAAATCTTTTAGAAATTATTTCAGTCAAAAGCCGAGTCATGCATCTATTGAGCTTACTGCATGATCTTAAAGAACGAATGAAAGTTCATATTGATATTCGAAATAAACTGACTAGTAAAATTGGTCAAACTCAGCGTGATCATATCTTACGTGAGCAATTGAAGACAATTAAAGAAGAGCTCGGAGAAAAAGATGAGTTTAACTTTGTTGAAGGCTACCGTCAAAAAATTGCAGATTCTGGGCTTTCAAAAGAAGCTCATGAGTTGGCGCTGCAACAATTGAATAAGCTTGAAAATTCGAATTCACAGTCTCCGGAGTATCAAATGGTTCGCTCCCACTTGGATTTTTTATTGGCACTGCCATGGAATCGAGCTTCCGAGAATAAAGAAATTGATTTAATCCTCGCTGAAAAAATTTTGAACCAGGATCACTTTGGATTAGATAAAATTAAAAAAAGAATTTTACAACATTTGGCCGTCATGAAACTTAAAAATGATAAAAAAGGATCCATTTTACTTTTCATTGGACCTCCCGGAGTCGGAAAAACATCTTTAGGACAAAGCATTGCTCGCGCTTTGGGTAAAAAATATCAACGCATCAGTTTGGGTGGGGTTCGAGATGAATCTGAAATACGGGGGCATCGCAGAACATACATTGGCGCATTACCTGGACGCATTTTATCGGCTTTAAAAAAAGCAGATCAAAATGATGCCGTGTTTGTCCTGGATGAAATTGATAAGCTGAGTCGCAGCTATTCGGGCGACCCATCCGCGGCATTACTTGAAGTGCTAGATCCTGAACAAAATAATTCTTTTTCAGATCACTACTTAGATACACCTTTTGATTTGTCCAATATTACTTTTATCGCGACAGCCAATTCATTAGAAAATATTCCGCTTCCTTTACTGGATCGTATGGAAGTTATTGATTTGAGTGGCTACACTACAGCTGAAAAATTGCATATCGCAAAGAACCATCTTTGGGAAAAACAATTGCTCGAACACGGTTTAGAAAAAGAAAATGTACAAATAACAGATACCGCAGTCATGAAAATCATCAGTCATTATACCCGTGAAGCCGGCGTGCGGGATCTTCAGCGCAAATTGCAAGAAGTTTGCCGAGCCGTTTGCGAGCGCGTTCTCAAACATGAGAGCAAAATTATCATTGATATCGCGGATGTTGAAACCATTTTTGGTTCAGAAAAATACTCTTACGAAGTGACAGATCAGTTGACGACGCCAGGAGTTGTTACCGGTTTAGCCTGGACCCCAGTTGGAGGCGACATTCTTTTTATCGAATCAGCTGCCGTGCCAGGAAAAGGTGATCTTATTTTAACTGGTCAACTGGGTGACGTCATGAAAGAGTCTGCGCAAATTGCAAAGTCTTTAATTAAAGCACGCATGTCTGTGCTGAATCCAACCTTTGACTTCAATAAATTTGATTTGCATATTCATTTACCCGCCGGAGCCATTCCCAAAGATGGCCCCTCCGCAGGAATCACTTTATTGACCTCACTAGCCTCACTGGTTTCTCGCACACCGGTTAATCCACGACTGGCTATGACAGGCGAAATCAGTCTCCGCGGACGCGTTATGCCTGTCGGAGGAGTTAAAGAAAAAGTCATTGCTGCGCATCGCTCTGGAGTGAATAAAATTATCATGTCAAAAAAGAATGAGAAAGATCTGAAAGACATTCCCGATGACGTGAGATCGCAGATTGAATTTATATTTGCCGAGCACATCAATGATGTGATTTCATATGCACTGAATATTGATTTATCACAGTGGAATGAGGATTTAATACATGGTCAAAATGACAGGAGTTTACACCACAGAGAAACGCTGCACGGCCACACATGAACCCTCGAATTCAACTCTAGAAACAGACGCGCCCAGGGATAATCATGGGCGCGGACAAAAATTCTCTCCCACAGATTTATTAGGTGTTTCGTTAGGAACTTGTATACTAACAACACTAGCCATTCTGCACGAGGGTGATGGCATTGATTTTAAGAACTCAACATTTTCAGTCACGAAAGAAATGATTTCTAATCCACGACGAGTTGCCAGTCTCAATATAACTCTGGAATTGCCCCGTGCCGTGCCAAACAACTTAAGGTCAAAGCTAGAAACAACAGCAAACAACTGTCCTGTAAAAAAATCACTGCATCCAGATATTTCAGCAAACATCACAATACATTATTCAATCTAGATTTTACCGATTGGCAATTCCAAAACGTCCATATTCTTGGTGACTGTCTGAGGTATTTCTTTTGGTAAACTTTTTTGAATCGTTGAAATCAGTGATGCTTTGATTTTTTCTTTTCTGAAAAAAGAATTATGAATCAAACTGACCTCTCGTGATGGCGCTGGATTAACAAATTCTTTTAAGCGCTTCGAATTCTTTATATCTTGCGTGGCCAAAAAAGGAAGTAATGTAAAACCGCTTTCTTGATCCACCATTTTTCGAAGTGTCTCTAGACTACCACTTTCAAAGCGAATATTTTTATTCATATCCGATGCTTTTTTTCGATTGCGACAAAGTAGCAATGACTGCTCGCGGAAACAGTGCCCATCCGCCAATAGCCAAAGATCATTCGAACTCAACTCCTTTTGTTCGATCCTATTCAATCTCATCAATGGTGATTTTTCAGAAACATACGCCAAGAAAGGCTCATAAAACAAAGGATGAGATATCAAGCCATCATGATCAATAGGCGTCACTAAAAGACCAAGATCCAATTCAGTATCATCAATTTTTTTCAAAATCTGAGCCGTTTGCAACTCTTCAACTATAATTTTTAAATTTGGATTTGCAGCGGCAAAGCTTTTAATAAAAAGGGGCATCAAGTACGGAGCCAAAGTGGGAATGACTCCCAAACGAATTTCACCCCGCGTTTCATCTTTATCTTCGCTGATCAATTCATTCAGCTTGCTATGCTCTCTCAGAACAACTTTTGCTTGCTTAATTAAAATATCGCCAATTTTAGTTGTTCTGATGGGCTGCTCGCTGCGATCAAATAGAATCAACCCAATTTCTTCTTCCATTTTTTGAATTTGCATACTTAAAGTCGGTTGAGTGACACCACAATTTTGCGCAGCCACTCCAAAATTTTTAAATTTATCGACTGCTACAATGTAGGATAATTGCGTCAAAGTCATCGAATAGCCCCCGCTAGCTCATTTAAAGATTAATGGAATTGTGATTACCGAAGCTGTCTTGGTCTTTGGAAACTCAGTCTTTGAAAACAAGGTTTTAAGTTCTTTTTGTAAATACTTTTGATCACTTTCATTTCCAATGACACTTAATACACTATTTGAAATCAATGTGTAGGATTGCACAGATCCTGTCGGACGAATCTGCAATCGACAAGAAAGAGTTCCATTCATCAGATCAATCTCAGATAGAATCGAATTCAATTGCTCAAACTGAGGCTGCAACGATTTTTGCACCTGTGTGGTTGATAAACCACCCACAACGTAGGGGCGTGGATTGACAAACCAACCATGAATAACCAAACGACTTTTCAAAGGATCTCGTGTCCCTTTGACCTCGGTGACGCCATGAGGAAACCGAGGATCAAAAACCACCAGCTCATTCATTCGTGATGGAATGCGATCAACAAAACTACCAAATTCATGGTCTTTTTGATCCATAAATTTAGACCAATAATTCAAGGTCTGATTTTTAAGAATTAATGTTTCGCCACCGCGAAATTCTTTTTTATTCGGAGTCAATGAATAGACAAATGCCCATGGTCCATGTGGCACATCTGAATGTAAGTTTTGAAAACAACCATCAACGTAGTAGCTCAGCCACGGTGGTGAAATATCATGACAGCCCAGATTTTCCCGTCCCCATTGAACTAAATGCGAGTGAAAATTTTGATAGCTTTTCTTACTAAAGTAATAAAATGCCGGAGTCCGTATCAAATGGTATTGATCTTCATCATACCAAAAATCCCAAACAAAACGTTTTGCATCTGTAGATTTTGCATTCTTAAAATGCGACTCAAACTCGGCTCGCAATTCTTTACTTTTAGGATAAAAATTTCGGTGAACATTAAAGTTTTCCATAATGATCACCCTTTGCCATTAAATCTTGGAAACTTTTTGCATGATTCGACCAAATAAATCTTGCCCGGAGCTGCTCTTCATTGAAATTTCAATGGTATCTTGATCTTTCATAAAGGACGTCACAGGCTTTCCATCTTTAATTTGCTCAATCATTCGTTTTTCAGCCAAACAACTTGAACCCATTGCTGGATCTTCATTGGATACAGTTCCACTTCCAATCAATGAACCAGCCACTAAATCTCGCGTTCGAGCTGCGTGTGCGATCAATTGACCAAAATGAAAATGCATTTCTTTAGCATTGGCTTTACCAAAAAATTGTCCATTGTATTTTATATCTAATGGCAACTGCACACGTCCATTAAGCCAAGCCTCACCTAATTCATCCGGAGTCAGGGCAAATGGCGAAAGTGCTTTCGTTGGTTTACTTTGAAAAAAACCAAAACCTTTCTCTAACTCTTCGGGAATCAGGCCCCGCAAAGAAACATCATTAATAAGCACCAACAGTTTAATATGATTCAATGCCTGCTCTGGCGAAACACCCATGGGAACATGATCTACTATGACTCCAACTTCACCTTCGAAATCAGTGCCATGAGCAAAATCAATCTGTGGAATAGTGTCAGTTGGAGCTAAGAATCGACCACTTTCAGCTTGATACATCAAAGGCACTGTTAATAAAGTTGCCGGCAATGGTGCATTTCTCGCTTGGCGCACCAATTTAATATGGTGAATATAAGCAGAACCATCCGCAAACAACCATGTGCGTGGCAGACACGAATGAAAAAGACTTTCATCTGCCAACCGCTCAGCTGAAGCGACCTTACCTGCATTCAAATCTTCTGAAATTTTTTGAAGTTGAGGTTCTGCGAGAGTCCAATTTTCAACAGCCTCTCGCAAAGAAGGATACACATGTGAAGCCCGTGCAAAACTGAGCTGATCACGACTAACCACAACAAGTTCGCCATCTAAAGATCGATTTGATTTTAATGAACCCAGTTTCATCTTAGTCTTTCTTATCAGTCAAAAGTCATCATAATGTTGGCTCCAACGGCTCGAGAATTTTCAACTCCTGCCGCCAACTCACCAGAAACAGCTTCAAAATAAATATTCACACCCATATTCGGAGCAAACTTAAACTGACCACCAATTGTGAGTGGCACAACCATACCTTTAATATTCGTCAATCCACCCGGAGATGAATCATTAGCCATTTTGATGGATAATGATGGACCCAAATAAACTCCTGCAGATTCTTCAAACTTAAACATGACGAACAAGGGGATATCAAAGTATGTTATTTTTCCCGTGCTCTTGGTTCCTGATGCATAAGTTGATTCGAATGGTCGTTCATTATAGAAAAGGCCGGACTTGATTGCAAAGTTTTGAGCGACATCGAATACTGCCGATCCACCAATTTGAAAACCAATGACTTGTTTGTTCGAATCAGAGCCTGCCAACTCCGCAGAGGCCCATTTAAAACCAATTTCTAATCCAGCCATTGAGTACGAAATATCTGATCGACCTTCGGTATTTGCGAATGCGGTTGCTGAGGTTAATAATAGTGCCATTGCAATAAGTCTCATGGGACCTCCTGATTGATATGAATCCAAATCTTATCATAACTGTGGCTAAAAACTAGGTCGCAATTTCTCGGTAAATAAGCCAAAGACCTACTGCGGCATTTGAGACTTATACTTCACGGCTTGTATTTCATGCCAGCTCGCGCCAGAATTTTTTATATGAAAGATTTAATTCTCTATAGTTATTTTCGCAGCTCAACGTCATTTCGTGTGCGAATTGCCTTGGCTCTCAAAGATCTGGATTACGAGTATCGACCAGTTCATTTACTTAATAACGGAGGCGAACAAAACCAATCTCCGTATCGACAGATCAATCCTATTGGCGGAGTGCCGACACTTATCCACAATGGCAAGACCCTTTCACAGTCATTGGTGATCATGGAATACTTAGATGATGCCTTTCCCGAAACGTACCAGTTATTTCCGAAAAGTATTTTCCAAAGAGCCAAAGTAAAACAATTTTGTGAAAACATTAATGCAGATATGCATGCTCTTGGAAATTTAAAAGTTCTGCAATATCTTGAATCCAAACACGGATACACCCAATCAGATAAAGAAGCCTGGGTTCAACATTGGTTCCACCAAGGTTTTAAAGCACTCGAAACCATGCTCGCTGAAACGGCTACAGATTATTGCTTCGGCGAAGTGATTACGGCTGCAGACGCACTACTTATCCCGATGATGGTCACAGCCGAGCGTTTTAAGTTGGATTTAACCAGCTATCCTTTGGCGATGAAAATTTTTAAAAATTGTATGCAGAATTCGGCATTCATCACGGCTCATCCTATTCGACAACCCGACACTCCGAATGATCTTAAACCCGCCCAATAAAAAGAAAACTCCATTTATCCAATACTGGAACAAATAAAAACACCAACATACTCACGTTGGTCCACATAAAAAAAGCAAACCAACGTTGCTTTCCTTCTGAACGATACAATCTAAAGAATTCCTTCAACAGCATAAATGCAAATGGAAAAACAACGGCCGCAAAAACCCAGCTGGTTGTCAGAAAAAATGGAGATGCAATGGCAACCCCAGCATAACAAAATGTATACAACCCAACATGAAACAGTGTTTTCTGAGTACCCAAGGCTGTTGGCAAAGTGGGAATACCCCCTAAGCGGTAGTCCTCCTTGTATCTTATTGCCAAAGTCCAAAAGTGCGGCATCTGCCACAAAAACATAATCAGAAATAAATAAATCGATTCCGAATTAAAAATCTGAGAGTCATTGACGGCATACCCAATCGTCACTGGCAGTGCACCAGGGATCGCACCAGGAACTGCCGCAAATATCCATTTAGGCTTCCAAACATAGGTGTACAATCCATTATAAAGCGCAATGGACACAACTGATAAATAGCCTGCAGTTGCAGACAGGTCATGTAACAAATTGATCCCACAAAAAATCATAGCAACAGCTAAAATAAAACCTGCTGCAGGTTTTATTTTTCCACTCGCAATTGGACGGCTTTGAGTGCGGGGCATTTTTTGATCCAGCTTATACTCTTGAACTTGATTCAGTGCCAGGCTGCCTGAACTCAATAGATAAAGACCCAAAATAAATGTGATCAGATGTTTCCAATCAAAAGCATTCTCGATTTGATATCCAGTGGCGTACCCCGCAAGGCCCGCCAACAATACAAAGATCACTATACCAAATTTAGTTAAACTAGAGAATGTCTTAAACACGTTACTTATAAAACGCTATTCTGAGTAATTCGAGTGTAAATATCCAATGTTGTCAGAATAAACAGCAGCGCCAAAAATAAAAATCCACTGATAAAAATGGCGCGATTCATATTGGTTTCATATTTCAAATGCATGAAAAAAGCGACAACCAAGTAGGCTTTCACTGTGGCAATTGAAAAAGCAATAAGCGCAGAAAACGGCTGCAAATGTTCACGAATTGAATGTGCTGCAACTGTTAAAAAAGTCAGCGCGAATAAAGCAACAGCAACTTTAACATAAACATTAAATGGCGTCACATGGTGAGCAGAATCACTGCTATGAGCTGCTCCGTGATTGTGTGTTGAATGATGAGTTCCCATTTTTATCTCGCTTTCGTAGTGTTGGTTCTTAACCAACCAAATAAAGTAACGGAAATAAGAAAATCCAAATTAAATCGATGATATGCCAAAAAATCCCCACACCTTCGATCGGTGTGTAATAATTCGAATGAAAATCACCACGAATATTGCGGATCATAACCCAAGTGATCAGACACATACCAATCAAAACATGCAAACCATGCAAACCAGACATGCAAAAATAGAATCCAAAATAAAGACCCAAATTTTGATGTACGGGTTTTACCATTTCTAAGTTCAGCATTTGGCCCGGATAAATTCCTAAATGGAATTTATGGGTGTACTCAAAATACTTGATTACCATAAAGATCGCACCACAAAGCACTGTTGCCCCAAGTGCCATGACCGCTTTTTTAGGCTGATTCTTTTGATTAAAATAAATTCCCAGCGCCATCGTAAAAGATGAAAAAATCAGAACAAGGGTATTCACAAAACCCAATTTCCAATCCAAGTACTTTGCGCCTTCGGCGAACATCTCCGGATACATTGTATGATAAATGATATATCCGATAAAAAGTCCACCAAACATCAAAATCTCAGTGGCCATAAATAGCCAAATTCCCTCTTTGTTTGACAGGTATTGGTGGGTATCATCTTTATAGTGGGTTGCTACTTCAACGCCGTTTACAATTCTACTTGTACTCATATGGCCCCGCAGTCACAGTTGGTTCGTTTGTAAAGTTATCATGTGGTGGTGGCGTCGAAGTTGTCCACTCCAACGTTTTTCCGCCCCATGGATTATCCGGAGCTTTTTCACCCTTGGTTATTGCACGAATCATCGCAATCAAACCAATAACAAAACCCGTTGCAATCAACCAAGACCCAATTGTTGAAATCCGATTCAACTGCTCATACTCAGGAATATAGTCAAAATAACGACGAGGCATCCCTTTCGCTCCCAAGATAAACTGTGGGAAAAATGTTACGTTGAATCCGATAAATATAAATACCCATGACCAAATCGCCATTGTCATATTGTACATTTTTCCGAACATTTTGGGGAACCAGTAGTAAAACCCACCCATAATAGACATCAATGTTCCACCCACCATCACATAGTGAAAGTGTGCCACAACAAAATAAGTATCATGAAAATGAACGTCCACAGGAACAACAGCTAACATAATCCCCGTCACACCACCGATAGCAAACAAAAATAAGAAACCCAAAGCGTATAACATGGGTGCTGTGAATTCGATAGATCCACGATACATCGTCGCCAACCAATTAAACATCTTAATTGCTGTCGGCACACCCACCAACATTGTTAAAAATGAAAACACGATTCCCGCAACTTCAGATTGACCTGATACAAATAAGTGATGACCCCAAACAAAGAATGAAACAGCAGCAATACCCAATGACGAGTATGCAATGGCCGTATAACCAAAAATTGTTTTCTTCGTGAAGGTTGTCATCAACTCAGAAATCACACCCATCGCAGGCAGAATCATAATGTAAACTGCTGGATGCGAATAGAACCAGAAAAAATGTTGAAACAAAACGGGGTCGCCACCTAGTTTTGGATCAAAAATACCAATTCCAAAAACTCGCTCCATCGCCAATAACAATAATGTGATGGCCAGAATCGGAGTCGCTAACACTTGAATGATTGCTGTTGAATAAAGAGCCCAGACAAAAAGCGGAATACGGTACATTGTCATTCCAGGGCATCGCAACTTATGAACGGTCACGATAAAATTTAACCCCGTCAGAATCGAACTCATACCCATAATGAAAACAGCCAAGACCATCAATACAACTGAAGCGCCTGTGCGAATCGAATACGGAGTATAAAATGTCCAGCCGGTATCTACTTTATTTAAAAATAAAGTGGCGAATGCCATAATGGCGCCCGCCATTAAACAATACCATGACAGCAAATTTAACCGAGGAAAAGCCACGTCTTTTGCACCAATTTGTAAAGGTAAAAAGAAGTTTCCAAGAATGGCCGGAATCCCCGGAACGATGACCATAAAAACCATAATGGCTCCATGATATGTCATAATTCGATTATAAAGATCGGCGGGATTTGCATCTCCTTTAATAACATTTGGAAGGCTCGATAAAAAGCTGATCCCCTCTTGCGCGTTACTCGAAAACAATTCAAGCCGCAGCAAAAGAGCCATGATTCCACCAATAAGGAAAAAGAACATGACCGACACAAAATACATAATACCAATTCGCTTATGGTCTAAAGTAGTTAACCACGACCACAATCCGGAAGACTCATTCAAATAATTTTTTCCAGCTACTGCATGACTCATTTTCTACCTCTTACTTTAAACCTTTAATGTACTCAATTAATGCACTCAACTCAGATTCAGACAGCTGACCTTGATACGACGGCATTGGTGACGGTTTTGGAAAACCTTTCACAATTTTAGCCTGTGGTTCTAAAATAGATTGGCGCACATAGTTTTCATCAAACTTAGAAACAGATCCATCACCAAATACTCCCTCAGTTCCAAATTTCTTAAACAAAGAGGGGCCAACCTTAACTGCTGCATTATCAACATTGTGGCATGAAGCACAGGCGCGAGTTTGAAAGTACTTTGCTCCACGTTGAGCTAATGGCAACAATCCAATTTCAGATTCATCCACTAACCATTTATCAAACTCTTCTTGAGTGACAACTTTAACCCGAGCAACCATTCCGGAGTGATTTGTGCCGCAGAATTCAGTACAAAAAGCATAGAATTCTCCCATTTTTTCTGCCCGGAACCAAAGAGTTGTGTAACGACCTGGAACCGCATCTTGCTTAATACGAAAGCTTGGAACATAGAATGAGTGAATAACATCTTCAGATGCTAGGATAATTTTAATATCTTTATTCACTGGAACAACAAGGTCTGTTGATTTAACACCATTCTTGTATTCAACAGTCCAAGCCCACTGTTTTCCAGTGACATGAATTTCAAGAGCATTCTCAGGCATCGCCCGCATGTCATGATAGATAGTCCAACCCCATGCAAACACAACCAAGAAAATAATAAGCGGAATAACAGACCACAAAATTTCTAAACGTGTATCATGCGTGATATACGGAGTTTTGTCTGATTGAGATTTTCTTTTGTACTTTATGGCAAAATAAATCATTCCACCAATTAAAATCGCGCAAGAAATAAAACTGACAACAAGTAAAAATCCATAAAGATTATCTACTTCTTTAGCAATTTGAGTCCCTTGCTCCGGCATAAAAGCTCCAGCCAACGCTTGATTCAAAAACATCCACAAGGCCATTTAACTATTCTCCCTCTTCGCTCGTATTAATACAGGTAGCAGCCACAACGCTAAAAATAGTGCTGTTAACGCTGCTCCAACTTGCATGACACGAAAAACTTGTAATCCATACTTTGATTGATGAACATCGTACTTAAAACAAAACAACATGACTGAATCCACTATATTTCCAACTTTACCATGAGAGGCCTCATTCAAGGCTAATTTTACATCCCGTGGCTCAAACTGAATTCCATGCAAATAACGAGAAATAGTTCCATCGGGTGATATGATAATCGCCGCTGAAGCATGAGACCATTCACTCACTTTTTCATTCCAACGAAACTGAAATCCGACCTGATCTGTGATGGCTTTAACGACGGCCTCTTCAGCCGTTGTAAAATGCCAACCCTTTTCAGATTCTGGTCGGTTGTAAACTTTTAAATAGCTGGCTTTCTTTTTCACAGCGACATCCGCAGTCTCACGAGAATCAAAACTGAGAGCGACGATCTCAAACTCATTCCCCGGAGTCCAATCCACCATTTTTAAGGTGTCTGTCAAACCATTGAGATGAAAGTTACAAAGACCCGGACAATTAAAATAAACAAGACTCAGAATGACTGGCTTTGGAGATTTAAAAAAAGTTCCAAGTGCAACCAATTGGCCACTTTCATCACGAACCATCAAATTAAGATCAATCTTTTGACCCATTTTTTCAGTGATTCCAACACCCTGAAGTTCTTCAGGAACTTCCGCTGATGATTTTGATGGAGGTAATGCTGTATAAGTGTCTTTCATACCAGTCGCTGCGTTGGACTGAGCCCAACTCATCGACGACACCAAAATACAGCTGATAAAAATTAACTTCACTTCAATCCTTTAATCAGCAGTGGCCGCAAAATTGACGATATCTTCAGATTTGTCTTGAGATTTATTTTTGGTGATTGTTTCAATCCAGCTTAAAACAGCCCAGCGCTCATAGGGTTTTAATATGGCTTTGAACGAAACCATTTGTGTGCCGGCAATACCGTTTTGCAAAACTTTGTAATGGGCTATTAAACCATTTCCTTGAGTCCATTTACCTTCAACGAGATTTCGCGATGTTGGAATACCGCCCACAAGATCACCCGCAGCACCATGGCAAGCGGCACAGTTTTGCTTATAAAGCCGTTCACCGGCTAAAGCCACTTCAGGACTATCAGCCCATGGCTCTTTAACAGATGCCAATTCAAATTTGGGAGCTCCCGGAGCTGCGGGGGCAACTATTTTCTCGTCAAGAGTGACGCCCTTATTCAAAAATACGATATAAAATAAAAATGCGAATACAAAAGCGAGCGAACCGAGCAAGGCGATCAAGCCACCTTGATTATGATGATCATGATTACTAGACATGAGCGAAAACTCCTGAGTGATTGTAAAACAAATTGTTACTATAAGCCTTAACTTATAGTGCATTTAGGGCGACTGATCAATGCTAAGCTATCAATTTTCTTGAAGTTTTTCTGCTTATATACTACGCATAAAATCAACCAGTAGAGCTAGCCCTCATTCTGAACTCGACTCGTCTATTTTCAAAAAATCAGCAACACTAAATAAGTGTTTAGATGGATTCATTGCCAACGTATTTTACTTCCAACCTTTCTGGTCGGCGCGCTTCTTTTTCTTGGTGGCTGCAACAAAGGATTCACACTCAAAATTGAGGATCAGGATATCTTTGCTTTTGGCGCTCAAGACTCGTGCAACTTTATTACGGCAACTGTTCTTTCGAACACCCTTCGTGTTTCTTGGAAATCGGACACCCCCGTAAACCTTGTCATCACCCCTTCGGTACCCGAAGAATTCGACACCGAAATTCTCAGCGCGGCCGACAAATGGAATTCCACACTTGGAAAAAATCTGATCCATATCACTCGAGATAATAGTTTCAGCGCTCCACCAGCATCAGACCGAGTCAACGCCATTTACTGGTCCACGGAATGGGATTCCGATCAAGCCTCCCAACAGGCCCGCACAGCCATCCGCTGGGATGTCAGCAAATTACTGGATACCGATATTCGAGTTAATGCCAAGAATTTTATTTATTACAAAAATGGCGACACAAATAAGGCCGGAAAAATTCACCTTGAAAGCTTACTCGTCCACGAACTGGGACATGCCCTGGGCCTGTCTCACATCGCGGATCTTGCAAGCGTTATGCAAACCCACCTCAAATCTGAAACCTCTCGAAATCAACCCGGAGCCGTCGATTCGGATTCCTTGAAATGCGAGTACTGATGAAAAAGTTTCTCTTCTTATTTGTTGTTCTCGACTTTGTATTTGTCGCGCTCATTATTAAATGGACGACAACCCCAGGTCGCATGATTGCTTCAACAGAACAATCCTTCTACTCAGATCTAACCGATGGTCAAAAAAACAAATGGGATCTCATCGAAACCTTTCAATTTGATTCCAATAGTAATCATTTGGAATTCAGCACAAACAAACTTCAGATGATCTGCGAAACCTCAAGTCTTATTGAATTGCAGTATGCCGCACAGAATGTGGCTTTTGCCGGCCAAAGACCAACCATTACACATATTTTTTCTTGCGAAAACATTCGTAAGAATCAAGATCAATCGATACTTTTAACCTTAACTTCTGATTTTACAAAAATTCATAAAACAAAAAAAATAACCTACCCAGATAGCCAATTGGTGGGATCACAACTCTATGCCGATGAAGAGTTTCCAACACATTGGAAACTGGCTGAAGTGCGCGTGAAAGGCCCTAATACTTTCACAATCAATGAGTTCGAGATTGAAAAAGTTCATGGCCACGCTCTTGAGTTTTCTATTTCTGTAAAATAATCTGATCCGTCACCTCAGAACCACTGCTTTTAGGATCTGACACAAGCTCCTGTGAATCCTTTTTTTTCATACCCAAGGCTTTTGCTTCAGAGCCGGATTCATTGTTTTGCTTACTATACTGTTTTTTAACTTTATGGCTCAGTCTTTTCAAACGACCATCCAATGTCATTTGCTTCTGAATACCCTCCACATTTGTCGTGTCCATACGTTTATAAACACGACCCATTGTTGAGCCTTTTTCCGGAAATTTGGTTTGAAAATCTAAACTCAGCTGATTGTAATGCTGAATCAAGCGCATCAACTCAGTGTGTTCCTTTTTTAACTGCTCAATTTTCTCAGACTGCTCTTTTCCTTTAAGATTCTCTTTTTGCATAATAAGGTTCTCGACAAGCTTTTGCTGGTTTTCAACCTTACCCTTTACAGTAATCAACTGAGTCTGAACCTGCATCCATTCTTCAGACTGCTTTCCTGAATATGAAATATTTTTGTCTTTTTCAGTTTCAGAATCTTGAGCCCACAACAGAGGAGATACAAAAAAAACAGTCACCGCTAAAAAATTACTCCAACGCATATTGAGTCCATTTCGTTTCTAAACCCAGAAAGTGAATTCGCTTAGCCAATACATAGGCTTGAACAGGATTCAATTTTTCAATTCGTATAAGACCGTTTCGAATTTCTTTCATTTTTTCAGCGACATCCCAACCAAATCGACTATCTTGCAGCGCCTCTTTAAAGATTTGAATATCATCTTTTGAATCCAATCCATAAACTTCTAAATCATAATTAAGAGCTGAAATTTGAACTTCCGAATTGCCAAAATCTGCAATATCTTGAGCCACAGTTGTAAACTCTGAAACAACTTCTTCTTCTGGCCTTTGAGTCAATTCAAACGCTTCAGTTGCCATCTCAAATGAATACTCCGCCGTTGGCAACTCAGGCTCCTCATATCCACTTAAGGCATCTGCCTCAACTGAATCTAAAGACTCAGATTCCGAGGTGTATGCCTGTGGAACTTCACCGTACTCGGGAATTCCTTCAAAATTAATAAAATAAACTGCCTGACATTTTGGGCACGTAAATAGCGCCCCATAATTTCTTTCCAAAACGTCAACTTCGTTATGGCAGCTGGGGCAATCCAAATTTACCGACCCTTTTGACGACGACGCTCAGCTCGATTCAGCACACGCTCAGATTCAGCTCGCGACGGTCCCGATACAATTCGACGCTTTTGAGGTCTTGCTTCTTGAACTCCCACTTCCGATGCGCCATTCGAAGTGACGCTAAAATCACTCGTTGGCTCACCCGGCGATGAGTAGTTGAGTTCTCCTAAGTCAGGTTCTTGAGGTTTCATTTTTTCAATGGACTCTTCCATACCATCCGCAACCAACTGAACTCGCATCATCTTTTCAATCGTATCTGTCTTTAATATATTATTCAGATACTCAAAAGCCTTGAAGGCTTCCTTTTTATATTCGATCAAGGGATCTTTCTGACCATAAGCACGCAGATTAATACCTTCTTTAACCTTATCAATTGTGTACAGGTGCTCTTTCCAACGCTGATCAATTGAATTAAGCATGACCATTTTAGAAATTTGTTCAAAGTAAGGCCCCATCGATTGCTTTTGATGATCAAATATTTTTCTAACTCGCTCTTGAATCTCTGTTTGAATTTTTTCAGCCGTTAACGAAGTGTTTAGTTCTAATTTAAATCCAAATAAACTCATCAAAGCATTATTTAGCCCCTCGAAGTTCCATTCTTCTTTTTTAAGATCCACCGGCATATGTGTATCTAAAATAACCGACAAAACATCACCCAACATATCTAACAAAGATCGTTCGATATCAGCACCCTCAAGGATTTGACGGCGCATTTTATATATCGCGTTTCGCTGCTGATTCATCACATCGTCATAATCCAATAGATGCTTACGGATATCAAAGTGATGCCCCTCAACTTTGCGCTGAGCGCCCTCGATCGCATTGGTAACCATTTTATGAGTTATTGGCTCATCTTCTGGAATATTCAGCATTCCCATAATTTTTTGAATGCGCTCGCCATTAAAAATTCGCATTAAATTATCTTCAAGTGATAAATAAAATCGAGATTCACCCGGATCTCCCTGACGACCCGCACGACCACGCAATTGATTGTCAATACGACGTGATTCATGGCGCTCGGTACCCACGATATATAGTCCGCCAGCAGCAACCACTTCTTTTTTTTCTTCTTCACATTGTTTTTTAAATCGCAACGCCGCATCGGTAAACTCAGGCCCTTCTTCAGTACCCACAGCTTTCTTGGCCATCACTTCAGCATTTCCACCCAACATAATATCCGTACCACGACCTGCCATATTTGTTGCGATGGTGACAGCGCCTTTGCGACCAGCCAAAGCAATAATTTCAGCTTCGCGCTCGTGATGTTTCGCATTTAAAACATCATGTCGAACACCTTCTTTTTTTAACCAGGCCGAAAGTGTTTCTGATTTTTCAATAGAGGCCGTTCCCACTAACACGGGCTGACCTTTTAAATTACGCTCTCGGATATCTGACGTAATAGCTTTGTATTTAGCTTGCTCCGTTTTATAAACAATATCTTCCACATCACGTCGCTGTATTGGTTTATTTGTTGGAATGACATAAACATCCAAATTATAAATCTTTTTAAACTCGACAGCCTCTGTATAAGCCGTTCCAGTCATTCCCGAGAGTTTATTATACATCCGGAATAAATTCTGAAATGTGATCGTCGCTAATGTTTGATTTTCATTTTTAACTTCAACGCCTTCTTTGGCTTCAATCGCTTGGTGAAGTCCATCACTCCAACGTCGCCCTGGCATCAATCGACCAGTAAATTCATCGACGATGACAATCTCGCCGTCCTTAATCATATATTCAACATCCAATCGATACAGATGATGAGCTCGTAGCGCTTGATTCACATGATGAAGCAGTTCAATGTTTGCGGGATCATAAAGATTGTCTAATTTAAGAAGTTTTTCCACCTCTAGATTACCCTCGTCAGTCAATGTTGCTGATTTGGATTTTTCTTCCATTGTGAAGTGAATTTCTTTTTTCAGAAATGGGATGATTTTATCAATCACATAATATTTTTCAGTAGACGCTTCAGCAGGACCTGAAATAATTAGCGGAGTTCGCGCTTCATCAATTAAAATGGAATCGCACTCATCCACGATGGCAAAATTTGGTGTTCGCTGAACATAATCTGACAGATCAAATTTCATATTGTCGCGCAAGTAATCAAAACCCAATTCGTTGTTTGTCGCATATGTAATGTCTGCATTGTAAGCCTGACGTCGCTGCTCGTCGCTCAGCCCATGCACAATTGTTCCTGTTGTCAGCCCTAACCAATTGTACAGAGTACCCATCCATTCACAATCACGAGTGACCAAGTAATCATTCACACTGACAACATGGGCGCCTTTTCCAGTCAACGCATTCAAGTAAGTTGGAAGTGTCGCAACTAAAGTTTTCCCTTCGCCGGTACGCATTTCTGTAATCGAGCCGCGATTTAAGACAATACCACCAATCAGCTGAACATCATAATGTCGCATCCCTAAAACACGCTTTGAGGCCTCTCGACAAACAGCAAAAGCTTCTGGTAAAATCTGATCAACTGTTTCACCCTTCACAAATCGATTTTTAAATTCTATTGTTTTGGCTTTTAATTGCTCGTCCGAAAGACTCTGCATTGTTGGTTCAAGAGAATTAATTTGATCCACGATGGGCTGAATCTTTTTCATTTCTCGTTCGTGCTTTGTTCCAAATATTTTTGCGACTAATTTTTGTATCATAGGTACGTAGAATAGAGCTTGTCTTACTCGGGGGCAAGACCAGCCAAGTTAGTCGCCCTCGCTAAAGGTCCTGCTGAATGTGTAGGCTTATATTTTGCCCGCAACCTGGGTCTGACGAAAACCCTCATAAATGCTAATCGCCACAGCTGTTGCCAAATTTAAACTTCGAACAGGGCCCGTTTGCGGAATTGTAACGGCCTGATCTTGATAGTTTAAGATAATTTCAGGTGGCAACCCCTTGGTCTCTTTCCCAAAAACCAACCAATCTCCTGGCTGATACTGTATATCATAATATGTTTTCTTAACTTTAGTCGTAAAATAAAATACCCGAGAAGGGTCTGAAACTGTCTTGAACCAATCCTCATAGGTTGGATAATAAAACCAAGTCAAATGCTGCCAGTAATCCAATCCAGCGCGCTTCAACTGAGTGTCATTGATTTCAAAACTCATGGGTCCAATCAGATGCAACTCACAGTTTGTGCCAACACAAGTTCGACCAATATTACCTGTATTCTGTGGGATTTCAGGCTCGACTAAAACAATTTTAAAAAGCGAAGATTTTTCCATCAAGTCAGATGGTTATAAACATCTTTCCCCAAGGAACTCAATGCTAAACGACGTCCTTTATCGACGATCAATTCCAACTTCATCAATTCGCGGTACAAAGTTAAATCTTGAATTGGAACAATATCACGCCCCTTGGCAGCCCCTAACTTCAAAACATACATCTTTTGTTTTTCAGTCAATTGCTGAGTTAATGGCGGATTTTGGTTAAGAGATTCTTTCCAAAGTCCATCCGCAATGAGTTGAGCTGATTTTGTAAGCTTCTTGGGATTAAACACATAAACTTGAGCTTGCTCCAGCTGACCAGAGATTTTTTGCACGGTCTTTGTAATTCTCTGATGTAATCCTTTCGTCGCATCAGAAAAGTGCACACCATGAAATGAATCCATTAATGTGACTAAAGTTTCATCCATTTTGAGCTCGATCAATTGACCCAAAATGGAATCACGGCCTTGATCGATATAAATTGGAAATCCAACTGGAAGACGATAAACAGAGCCTTCAATTGTAGCAGCTTCATAGGAAACAATAAAATTTTTGAGCTTTTCAAAGTTTAACATGCCCTCGGTCCAAGAACCGATAGCGAAAAAACGCATTGTCATCATGAATCCCCCTCAGAACCATAAAGAAAACTAGTTTAGTCAGCAGAAAGTTGGGTTGTTCTAACAAAGCTTTTCGTAATGCGCAAATTTTTAAGATTGCGTTAGCGTGACAAACTTTGACCCTTCATGGAAATTCGTTAAAATGAATTAAAAAACAGGCAAAACACTGAACGGCGCTTTGAACGCCTTACACGGAGAGACTCATGGAAATTGAAATCAAAAATTTTGCACATCATATGTGGTACCAAGATGAAGATGGAATTATCACTATCGGAATAAATGAAGAGGGCCTCGCCGATATCACCGAGATCACTTCAGTTGATTTACCACCAGAAAATGAAAGTGTTGCCGAAGATGTCGCAATTGGAACAATCGAAACGGATGACGGCCCCCTTGATATTTATTCTCCTGTAGCAGGTAAAGTTGTCGAAGTGAATACACAAGTTTTAGAAGATCCCTCATTGATTCAAGAAGATCCTTATGAAGAGGGCTGGTTGGTGCGCATCGAAGCCAGCGAAGAAATTGTTGATGATGATGACGACGATGAGGATTTTGACGACGAAGAAGATGACGATTTAGATGACGACGACGAAGAAGAGGAGTAATTATCCTTTACTTTGTAACGTGCTCTCTGATCTGGGGACTCACCTGGATTGCCATTAAATTTCAATTGCACGCGCTGGATTCAAATGTTGCCGTCTTTTACCGGTTCCTATTAGCTAGTTTTTTACTGTTTGCTTGGGCCGTCTTTAAACGAGTTCCACTTCGCTTTGAGCGATCGGCCCATTTGCGCTTTCTCAGCCAAGGCTTTTTTATGTTTTGCCTTAATTTTCTATTAACTTACTGGGCATCACATATGGCGCCTTCGGCGCTAGTCGCCTTGGCATTTACATCACTAATTTATTTCAACATGTTTTTCGGACGCCTGTTCCTAAATATTCCTTTTGAGCGAAAAGTTATTTTTGGAGCTTTGATTAGTTTTTTAGGAATGGGGATTTTTTCTTATAATGAATTGCAACAGATTCAAATTCATCCTGGCTACTTGGTCGGATTTTTTATAAGCCTAGTCGCCACGGTTTCTGCATCATTTGGAAATATTATTTCAGCTAGGTCACGACAACAGAAAGTGCCTATTTTAGCTAACAATGCCTGGAGCATGCTTTATGGCTGTGGACTGACTCTTATTTATTGCCTCAGCATGCAGAAGTCTTTTCACGTCAATCTTGATCTTGATTTTGTGCTGTCTTTTTCTTATTTAGTTATTTTTGGAACCATTATTTCATTTGGAGCTTATTTAAAACTGATTGATTTAGTCGGACCAGCGAAAGCCGCATTTACCAGCGTTGTTTCGCCTGTCATTGCGATACTCATGTCAGTGCTTTTTGAGAAAATGGTTTTTGATCGTCTTCTATTCATCGGAGTTCTTTGTTGCCTTGTTGGAAATATGATCGCCTTAGTGCCAAAATCGTGGATTTTAGGAAAATTTAGAAATGCTTATTAAACCATTTTTAGAAACAGATATTGATCGCGTGAAAAAGTTTACTGATTCTGAAATCGGAGACGGCTACTACAGTCGTGAAGAACTCATTGAAAATCAAAAAAAATCTTGTTGTTCAAACGGAGCCATCAGTTCATTTTTATTAATTGACGAATCCAGCTCCGAGATCAAAGGATTGCGCTTGGCCTATCCTCCTGGGAATTGGTCACACGGAAAAGGCACAGCATTGCGTGATGATCTGTGGCCATTTTCAATTCACGAAACTGCTTACTTTCAAAGTTTATTTCTGGCAAAGGACGCTCAACGCTTAGGATGGGGTCCCAAACTCTCCGAAAAATCTATCGACGTTTTCAGACAACTCGGAGCCAAAGGAATTGCCACTCATTCTTGGAAAGAATCACCGAACAACTCTTCCGTGCGCTATCTTTTGAATATTGGTTTCAAAGAAATCATAGAACATCCGCTTTATTGGTTTAATGTGGATTACATCTGCACCAGAGATGGCAAACCCTGCCGTTGCACGGCTGTTGAGATGTATTTAACTCTCTAACGATTTTTCAAATAAAATTTTCACTTCTTCGTCCGCGCCAACTTCGGTTCCCGTAATTTTAAATCCGGAATTGAGATTTAACGAGATCATCCGGGGAAATTGATTCATTGATTTTGTCTGAATACTTTTAAATCCATTCTGCAAGCACCACTCGTGTTGACGTTTTATAAACAAAGTCGCAACACCTAAATCTTGATAATCGGGAGCAACACCACCTATCCATGAATAAAAAACTTCATTCTCTAAGGCATATCCCAACTTAAATCCTACTGGAATTTCTTGGTCATAGGCCACCTGTAAAAATAACTTTTTACCGCCAAGACGATTTTCAATTTTTAACTGATCAAATTCACCAAAAACATCCAGACAAATAGATCGCACAACGTCCATCAATTTCGAATCGAATTGATCAAATTCACTAAATTGAAACTCAATCGGAGCAAATCGAAAAATCGACTTTCCATCTTTTTCAATTTTTTCAAAAAACATTTCTTTAGGACGAACCCATAATCGACCATTCTTGTTCTCATAAAGAGTTTCATACAATACCAATTCTTCAAGAGTTTCCGAGTGACGTACTACTCCCAAATATTTATACGGCATATTTTTATAATGGCGGTAAAATCGAGTTTCCATAGGGTCTATCCTCTTATTATTTATGGGGATTATTTAGAAGTTTGGAAAAAATAATACCAGGCTTGCTATAAGAGCCGGAAGCGATTGAACGAAAAAAATTCTTTTATTCACTGTTGCCGCTCCAAATATTCCTGCAATAATGACACAAAAAAGAAAGAAGAATTTAATCTGAATTCCCACGCTTGGATCTGGATGAATCAAACCCCAAGCAAGCCCTGCACTTAAAAATCCATTATAGAGACCTTGATTTGCGGCCAACACTTCAGTGATTTTGGCCTTATCTAAACTTTGGCGAAAAACTTTAAGTCCCAGGGGTCGAGTCCATAAAAACATTTCCAGTATCAAAAAAAAGAAATGAAGAACTGCGACAAAAAATATTAAAATAGAACTCACCATATAAATCATCAAATAAGCCTACCCTGCACCTAGAACAGAGGCAAACTCTGATAAGCACCCCAAAACCCTTAAAAAACGCCAAATTATCCTGGATTATTTATAAGAACTTAATTTAAATTCTGTTTATAGTTGATATCAGACCTATTTCGGCCAATAACGGAGGCATGCGACAGGCTTCAGCTTCTTTTTCTAAAACCACTCAGATTCTTCGCAATATTGGAGTTATTTTACTCGCCACCATTCTTTACTATGTGGCGGCACGAATGGGTTTACTTCTTGCCACAATCAATAACTTTGTATCTCCAGTTTGGCCAGCAGCCGGAGTGGCCGCCTGCTTAGCTTATATCTGGGGCTTTCGTGTCGCTCCCGGAATAATTATCGCCGCCCTTCTGGCCAATACTCATATTGGATTACCCTTGCTACCGGCTATTTTTATTGCATTTGGAAATACTGCTGAATGCTTTTTAGGTGTCGGAATTTTCAGATTTTTAATGAAATACAAAGATGATTTCGGCGTACATGCCGGAGGCATTTTTGCTGTTTTTGCAATTGGAATCTCTGTTGTTTTTGGTGCTACTATTGGAACCTCAACACTTTATTTTTTCAAAATTATTTTAAAAAATGGAGTTTTCCCAACCTGGACAACTTGGTGGATTGGCGATGCCATAGGGGCTTTATTCCTGATCCCCTTTGTTTACAAAATTTATACCTCACGCTTTCCGCGTTCTCTGAATATCAATGGGTTTGGAAAAATAGCTTCTATTTGTATTTTTCTAGCTGCAACTAATTACTTCGTATTTCTCACAAAAAATGGCGCGCCATTTTTATTTTTAACATTTTTCCCTTTATTATCTGCCGGAATATGGCTCAGCTCTTTTTGGATTTATACAGCCTCACTCATGACTGGAATTGGAGCCATCCTCGCAACTGTGGCAGGTCACGGCCCATTCTATGATAATTCATTCAATCAAAATCTCATTCATTTACAGTTATTTTTATTGGGCTTGGGAGTTACTGCATTAGGAATTTCAAGTCTTCAACAAGAAGGCATGCCGCGCCGAATATCCGCAACACTTATTTCTGGTTGGCTTATATCAGGCCTCATCTTTTACTCACTTTTCAACCTTAATCACGAGATTGATCAAAATCGCTTTCAACTCAAAGCAGAACAAGCTGAAACTGAAATCGATACCAAAATCAAACGCTATATTTCTTTTTTAAACAGCGGTGTTAGTTTTTTTAATGCATCCACCTTTATATCCCGTGACGAGTGGCGCGAGTTCACTAAAATTTTACTTTCCAACCAGTATTCCGACACCATCGAAGTCCTTGCCGTGGCATTTTCCTCCAAAAACTCAACTTTAAAAAATCCGCATTTTATCGTTAAACTCCTTGAGCCTCGTTTGCCGCAGCATCAAATTATCGGTTTTGATTTAGCATCTGATCCCACTCGACTTCAAGCTGCTATTCGAGCTCGAGATTCAGGTGAACCCACGCTATCAAATTTACTTCACTTAAAAATGGATCAAGTCTATTCTCCTGGGGCATTACTTCTTATACCTATTTATAAAACTGGAATGCCTACCCGAACTATTCGGGAACGACGGAAATTTTTTGTTGGTTTTGTTTTAACTCCAATTCGACTTAAAACTTTTATACAAAGTGCTCTGAAAAAATTTAACAAAGAGCTACACCTCACCGTAAAATTTGACAGCCCTTCTGGACCACGCGAAGCATTTGTATCAAAATCAAAAGCAGCAGACAGTGAAAATGTCTTAGTCAAACACAGCCGCTTGGCCGGTCAGCCCGTTACCTACTATTGGCGTCAAACAGAAAATTTTGAAACCACATCAGGGCTCATTTTTTCGCTCATGAGTTTTTTGGGTTCACTGGTTACTCTGTTGGTTGCTCTGGTGCTTTCATCTTTGCAACAGACAACAGCTCATGCCAAGTCCATTGCCGATTCAAAAACAAAAGAAATTTTAGAAAAGAACAGAATCTGGAAATTGTTAACAGAAACTGCCCCCGTTGGAATTCACCTTACTGACGACATGGGAAAATGCACCTATGTGAATCCCACATGGAAGCAATTATCTGGCTTGACCTTAAAAGAATCTCTTGGAGACGGTTGGCTCAGGTCTATCCATCCAGAAGACACAAAACTTGTTATAAAAAATTGGAGCGAACTCAAATATACAGGCGTCTTTAATTTCAATTTTCGATTTTTACGTCCAGATGGACGCACCATTCACGTTGACGGTCGTGCCGTGCCACTGTTGAATAACGAAGGAAAAGTTGTCAGCTACTTGGTGATCATTCAAGATATGACTGATTCAGTCAAAAAAAACAATGCCCTGGCCGCTGCAGCCCGCATGTCTTCGCTGGGTGAGATGGCTAGTGGAATCGCGCATGAAGTAAATAATCCACTTTCAATCATACTTGGAAATGCAGATTTGCTAGAATCCATGCTTGAGTCTGAAAATTTCAATCGCGACAAAGCCCAATCTCATTTACATCATATGATTTCAACAGTGCATCGAATTGCAAAAATCATTCGTGGACTTCGCGCATTCGCTCGCGAGACAACTGGCGAACCCTTTGAATCATGCACGGTCAAGGATGTCGTCGGCGACACACTTGAGCTGTGCCGTGAGCGATTTTCAAGTCATCAAGTAAAATTAATTCTTCCTGAAATAGATTCCACGCTTCGTTTTATGGGTCGCTCTGAACAGATGGCTCAGGTCTTATTGAATCTTTTGAATAATGCCTTTGATGCGGCACAGGGCTCTGAACAAAAATGGGTTCAAGTTTCCATAAAAATTATGAGAAATAAATTTCAAATTTCAGTTACAGACTCTGGAACCGGTATCAAATCTGAACTGACCGATAAAATATTTGAACCATTCTACACAACAAAAGTCGTCGGAAAGGGCACCGGCCTGGGCCTCAGTATTTCCAAAGGCATCGTCGAAAATCACAAAGGTACAATTAGTTTAGACACTTCAGCTAGCCACACCACATTTGTTATTGAGCTGCCCCGTCTGATTGCAGATTCCGGTCGAAATTTAGATTTTCTTTAAATGAGACATGGCCTTTGGCTTGCTTTAAAGGAAAGTATGAAAAACTTTATCCTTTTCAAATCCATTATGACCCTAGTTTCATTCTTAGCTCTGACTGCATGTCCACCATATGCTCATGAAGAGAACCCTCTACCTGTGACACAAACAAGCGCAAATAGTGACGCCATCAATCAGCAGCTGTCAAAAACTTCTACAGGGCAACAAACATTAAATAGCATGAATGCATTGGTTAATAGGGGCTATACGATTCAAATTCAGTTGCTCTCTCAGGCTGAAATTCAAAACATAAATGGCCACTCAGGTGGTGGTTACAAAATCGATGGCAATACAGTTTCTATTTATTTAAATAATGCTTTATCAATAACAGATCAGTCTCATGCTGTGGCTCATGAGGTTGTACACATTAATGATGATCTTGAAATTGATCAGTTTCTGATTCAGTACCCTCATGTTAAATCAAGCTCTGAGGACCTTATCACTCGCTATAAAACAACAAGCCTTAGTTCATTCGATGAACGAGTCATTAGCTATGTGATAGGAACTCTTTTTTGTGCTGAGGCAAGGGCGTATACTATAAATCAACAGCTTGCGAATGAGGGATTAAATACAGAACTTTTTGCAAAAGGAAATACTTTGCCACAGTTTATCGATCAAAATTATATTTCTCGTTTTGGCACTCAGTATGGTTCAAATGCAAATGCTATGAGTGCATGGTGCTTAAGTCAGAGCTCAATGACTGATATTCAGTATCAATATATTTGGTAATTCTAGTTTCAATTTTTAAAAGACATTGGTTCTAGTTTAAGACGCAAACTAGAACTTGCAGGCGTATAGCGAAAAAATAATAGCCCTTGTAGATTTTTATTGGGCTCGATTGTTTGCTCAGAAATTAAATAATTTTTATAATCAATTTGTGTTGTTTTATCAGTATCATTTAAAATTTTATTTTTCCCATCCGACGAATGCTTTTTAGATCCCCATCCAGACCAAACATCTCCCGGGAGAGTTCCTCCATGAGAAATGATTCCTAACACGACTAGCGCAGCCACCGTACCTACGAAAACAACACTCATATTATATGCATTTGCAGCAACAGATTTAGAATTAAATCTCTTGAAGGATCTCGGAATATTTTCCAAACTCAGCGCCTGCACCTGAGCGACTCCATCGGTGATGTAAAAATTCTTCTCAGAAATTTTAACAGTATTAGATCCTGTATTTTTGATATTTACATAAACAGGAACCAATCCCTCTTTTATTAATTCCAATATAATCTTATTATCTGTGTTTGACGGCTTATAGTTGAAATCAATCTTACTCAAAACTTCATTAAAATCCCCAGCAACAAGTTCTTTTAGAAATTTCTCTAGGGGGTATACACTTTCTGTATAAATAAAATTTTCGATTTGTAGTTTCTCGAAAATTATCGTTTCTTGATATAGAGGTTTTGAATTTTCTAATTCAACAGATTTATGATCAGTTGAATTCAAATGAATGCAGCTTGAGTTTAATAAAAGAACTACAGTTAATAGAATTTTCAATAACATAAATTCAATTCTAATAAATGGCGGCACCATGTCTACACAGATTTTATCGGCAAAGTAAACCAAAAGGTACTTCCCGATCCTGGCTCTGATGTCACCCACAGCTTTCCCATGTGTGATTCAACTAGCGTCTTCGCAATATATAAACCGAGACCAAGTCCTCCACGCTGTTTATTGCCGATCTGTGCATACCGTTCAAAGATTCTACTTTTTTGATCATCTGGTATACCTGGTCCCGTATCACGAACAGAAATTGTGAATTCATTCTTAGTCTCGCGAACCTTAATCGTCACGGAACCACCGGTGGGGGTAAACTTGAGAGCATTACCAATAAGATTCGATAGAATCTGCGTCACACGATTTTTATCACACAAGACAGTATTGTTGCTATTAGGCAAAGAAGCTTTTAACGAAATCTTCTTTGCGGATGCCGCATACTCAAAGCTTTCCACTGATTCATTAATAAGATCTTCAATTCGAGTTTCTGTTAGTTGCAGTTGAATTTTTCCATCGACTATTCGCTCCATATCTAGGATGTCACTGATGAGCTGCAATGATATCAATGCGTTTCGCTTAATCAATTCAATTAATTTTTTTGCATCACTGCTTATTCCAAATATTGAAACATCTCCCAATAGAATTTCAGCAGAAGACAGCATGGCTCCGATTGGATTCCTTAAGTCATGACTGACAATCGCAACAAATTCTTCACGTGTCGTCAATGCCGATCTGGTTTCCACATGCGCAGCCTGCTCCAATGTTAATAGCTCCGCAGATCGCTCAACATGAAGATCCGTTTTAACACGTTCACCCATAAGATTCTTATCTGTGGCATCACGTTCTTGGGTGACAACCTTTTTCATGAGTCTTTCTTTTTCGATTCGTTCGAACTGAAGAGCCGTATCCATATTTGAACGCTCATTCTTAATGGCTTTGTCTTCAGACTTTCTTTGATTTTTCAAAGCATGTTCAGCACTGTTTGAATTATTCTTTGAAGAGGGTGAACCGACATCTACAGCATCCCGCTTCAAATCTGCAGCACTACGGCGCTGCAATCTTGCTTGATCAGCCGCTATTCGATCCTTAGAAACAACCTCATCTGTATTCTCGTGGGCATTTCCACGAACACTACTAAAAGTCTCGTCCGTTTTTCCGCGCTCCAACGTTAAACTGTTGTCCGTTTGCTTGCGTTCTTTTTTAAACTTTTGTTGTGTTTTCTCCACCCAATTACTCCTCTAGATTAATCGCAGAAACGCATCTAAAGAATATAATTCAATGCAAAACAAAGACCTTATTCAAATGAATAAGTAAAACTATAAAAATGCTGTCCATCTTTAATTTCGATTTCCATTGAGCCGCTTAAGCCCACAAGCTCATTAGTCCCTGATCCCGGGACCACTGTTATTGATTGTTTTGGAATGCCCCTGTTCATACTCGAGCTGTGCGCGAGGCAAAATGAACCTTTTTTCGATGCAAGTTCTCCATCAATCTTTTCAAGGGCAACATAAGCTCCAGATCCAGTGGACTGATCCATTATACCCATCATTGCGACTACACTTGTAGCATTCAAAACACCTTCAAAGGTTTTATCAAAACTCATTCTCATGGCACCAATTTGCTTCGTTACCGAATCCAATTCGACCGGTGTGCCCTTAACTTGAAATTTGCCCGTTGCTTGATTCATAATTCTCCAAAATAGTGGTTGAGTGCATTTACATTCAAGGCAATGCATCTCCGACGAAATCGGTCAGCGCTTACTGTTCAAAAATATTTTTCAACAAAAAACATTCATACAAGATACTTGTTCTCAAAGCTAGTTTTTTGTATTCTTTGACCCGAGGTATGTCATGTCAGCTCAAAACTGGGAACATTTTTTTAAACCCGAAGTCCGCTCCAGTGGCCGCACCATTCTTGTCCAGGATAAAATTTCTATCACGCAACCCTCTGATACTGAAATCGTGGCCTACATCCGAGTCTCTCCCCCACTTAAAGTCAGTCTGAAAACAAAATCTATATCTAGCGATACCGTATTTGTAGATTGTAACTGCCCAGCCAGCAAAAAAGATTTACTTTGCAAACATATTTGGGCGGCTCTTTTAGCCACCGAACAGGAAAATCCAGATTTTTTCGAAAATAAAATAGAATTAGAAAAACTCAAATTTGCATCACAAGCAACAGCAAATCCCAAACTGACAGCTCAATCAAAGGCTTATGAAGACAAACAAACTGCTTACAAAGAACAACAAAAAGAAAAACAATCACTTTACCGCAAAGTACAGTACCAAAAACAAAAATTGCGGATGACTGATTACAAAAACAAAAAAAACAACCCTCCAGAACAGCCCGCGTTCCCAAGAGACGTGGAAAATGCTCTTAATTTTTTTTCTCAGAATGGATTTGAACTCAGAGAATCGATGAATAAAGAGATCACCGCGACTGCCAAGAAAAAACTATCGCGAATTTTCCATCCTGATCATGGCGGCACTCACGAAGAAATTTTGGAATTAAACAGATGCTCTGATATACTGATGAAATTTATTAATAAACTTAGTAGTTCTACAAGACCTAAGTGAGTAAAAGGTCCAGAGGACTTCCGTCCATTTGAATGCCTTCCTGTTCAGCGCTTAAAATAGAATAAAAGCACTACACAGGGAAGTTTATGAAAATTTCACGACGTGATTTTCTGCAAAGCTCATTGGTTACCACAGTTGGCGCCTACTCTATTTTCAATGATCCTCGATCATACGGTATGCTGCAAAATGGGTACAACTTTCGCGGAATTTACCGTGGAAATTTGGCCATCTTGCAAGGTCTTACAACAAAGACCACCAGCCAATTTTGCGTGCTGACTCCATCCAATGAAAAATTAGGGTATGCTGTTGTTGATCCAAATGGTCAACAGTATCCGCTGAAAATAACTAATCGCGAAACCCGAAATTATTCCAAGTGGGGTATAGAAAAAATTCTTGTGACAGGTTTATCTATCAATACGAAATACACCTTAAGAGTCATTAATCCCACTTCTGGAAAACCAATAGATGAAAGAACGTTCAAAAGTTTAGATACAGATTTGGTGTCACCTAAAATAATGATCGCAAGCTGCATGAAAGACAATAAAAAGGATCCCCGGGAAGAAATGTGGGATAACGTGGCTGCGACTAGCCCAGATGTTATTTTTCTAATTGGTGACACGTGCTATGCAGACAACGACAACGATGGCAGCGATGCAGATTACTGGCGCCGTTACGTCGAGACCCGAAGTCTTCTGTCTCATTTTCGTCAAAAGTCACTGACCCCAACTCTAGCGATTTGGGATGATCATGATTACGCCGGCAATAACGCCGATGGCACCTTTGCTAAAAAAGAAATGACTAAAAAACTTTTCAAACTTTTTTGGGATAACGAACCCCAAGAGAACACACTCGTGAAAGGTCCTGGAGTTTCACAGATTTTCAAAGCCTTTGGTCAGAGATTTTTTATGATGGATTCACGATACTATCGTTCACCTCGAAATGAAACAAACAACCCCGTCCAATGGGGCAGTTTACAAGAATCCTTTTTATATGAAAACCTAGCGACTAGCGCCGCACCGGCGTGGCTTATGAATGGCAGTCAATTTTTTGGTGGCTATTTGAAGAAAGACTCCTTCGAATACTGGCAGTTGGCAAATTTCAAAGACATTTGTCGTGAACTTTCAAAACAGGAAGCTCCTATTGTTTTTGCTTCGGGAGATGTGCATTTTACTGAGTATATGCGCATCGAACCTGCGGTTTTAGGCTACCCAACTTTTGAAATCACATCCAGCTCGATCCACAGCACCACAGTACCATTTAACCATTTGCGCAAAAAAAATCCACGCCGCATCGATGCCAACAGCGCCCATCAGTTCACCAATATAATCACAACTGCGGATCCAAAAAATGGGTGGAAGCTAGAAGCACAAAGTTTTAAATCAGGTTTGCGGCAAACCCTTCGCGAAACAATGATCGTCAATCGCTGAGCGACAAATACTTAAGTCATTAGATTTCGTGGATAAACCATTCTCTCGGGGAGCGATACCTTTCGCCCCACACTCCACGATCGACTCGCTCACCTACAGATATCACCATAACAATGCGATCGCTGCGCTTAAGGTCTAAAATCTTTTTTACGCGAAATTCATCGAATCCCTCCATTGGACATGTATCAAAGCCTTGTGCGGTTACAGCTAACATAAAGTTCTGACAGGCTAACGCAGCAGATTTAATACATGTTTCCTCTCGATCACGCAGAGACCAAGGTTTACGCGGAGTAGGTCTTAAAATTCCAACACTATTAAATATCAACCATTTAAAAGGCGCTAAAATTTGGAAACCATACAAAAAAGGTATAAGTTTGCCGTAATACGGTTGCATCAACTTTTCTAACCCCGCAGGAATTCCATGTTGTAAAATATCTTGCGATGTTTTTTTCCAAAGCAAAGGACGCACAGAAACAACTAGTAACTCTTGCGCTGATTCTGCAGATCCTTGATTCAAGCAAGCCGCAACTAATTTCGTTTTCTTTTGCTCATTGCGAACCCAATGAAACTGCCAGGTCTGCATATTTGATGAATTCGGTGCAAGTAAAGCGGCATCAAAAGCTTTGTTCATCACTTCATTTGGCACTTTTTTATCTGAGTATTTTCGAATGCTTCTTCGTTCTTTGATAACTTCAAAAAATTCCATACTTTAACAATTGCAGATAGTTAACGAAGAGTAAACGGCAAAGTAAGTCCAGACGTAATCATAAAACTGTTGCTCGTGTGTGTAAAATGTTTCAACATTGTTTTACATTCACAAGAGGATTAATGAAAAAAATTTTTGTAACTTTGCTTCTGTCAGCGTCTATTTCGTATGCCGATAATAATTTAAAAATGGGTGGATACTTTCGATCTGGCGTCGGTCAATCGCAAGGAAAAGAGCGCATCTGCATCAGCAATGGCACCTCAGGAAATGAATTTCGTTTAGGAAATGAATGCGGCACCTATGCGGAACTTGGATTCAACTATGGTTTTGGCGCTGATAAATATGCCGATGCGGCTACTGCAGTTCACATCACCTTAGCTCCCGTAAATACCGCCAATCAGACCGCGACCGAAGCCGCGACAGTTAATTTAATCGAAGCCTATGGCGACTTCGGCAAACCAAACGACATAAAAATATGGGCTGGAAAACGATACTACCGCTGGAGCGACGTTCATCAGAATGATTGGTTTTATTTTGCAAACATCAACGGAACAGGTGCTGGTGTAGAAAATGTGAAAGCGTCCTATGGAACTTGGGCTTTGGGATATATGCAAGAATCTGCAACAGCTGCAGCATCGGCCACTGACAGTGGGCAAGTAACCAAAACCGTTTTAGATGCACGGCTTGGAAAATTTATAGTTGCCGACGACCATACCATGGACTTTTGGTTAAATGTTGGCAACGTGAGCGGTGGTAAAAAAGCTTCACCAGCTATTGGTGACTTCGCTTCGTTTTCTGGCCATGCCGAAGGTGTCCGTTTGAATTCTTCTTTCGGAGATTTAAAAAATACCTTCGCACTTGTTGCAGGCCAGGGCGCCATGGGCAGCCGAGACATGACAGTCACTGCAGTCGATACGACTTTGCCAGATACTGTTACTAAGCAAACATCAATTTTGGTATTAAATAATGTCTATACAAAATTCTCAAACTGGGATCTTAGCGCAACGCTAATGCATGAGGTAAAAGAATCAGGTCCAGATGTTAAAGTTAAAACAGCATGGACCAGCATTGGTGCTAGACCCACTTATTATTTGACTGATATGTACAGCATTTCTACTGAGGTTGGGTACTCTGTCGTTAAAGTTGATTCATTAGACGACAGAAAATTAACTCGTGCTACAGTGGCATTTCAAGTTCAACCTGCCGCCGGTCTATTTACCAAACCGACACTACGCTTTTATGCTTCACACAACACATGGAACAATGAGAATACATTAATCAAGGCATCATCGCCGATACTGACTGATAAAACGAATTATTTGGCTGTTGGTACTCAGATAGAGGTTTGGTTTTAAATTAGTTTTTGATTCGAACGTAGATAGTATAGGAATGGATTGAAAGCTCATCACCCTGATCACCTGTTGAGCTTATAAATCAAAATCTGGTAATCTAAACCGTTTTTCAAAAAACTTCTGTCGGTCGTCGTAAATAAATTTGACTAATCTTACCATTGGGCCAAATCGATCATCTAATGTCATATTGTTTATTATATATCCATCTTTTATTTTAAAAAGCAGCATCGGTTTGTTATTCGGAAGATGATCTGAAACTATGCGCTCAAATCCAAGCCCTTTTAAATGTTTAACAATAGCGCTATGAGAAATAGTATAAAGTTTTTTTCGTCGAAACTCAGGAATGAATCCGCTGTTCCTAAGATAAAATGTCTCATAATCGTGCTGCTCGCCCATAATCCATCCAATAGGATTTCCGCTTAATTTTTCTGTAAAAATGATATCTATTTTAAAAATTTTTTCATTAAAATTATTCAAAATTTCTTTTCTAGCTTTTTCTCTGTCAGGCAATACTTCATCTATCTTTAAATCCACTCTATTTGGAAAAACTTTTTCCCAAATACTCTTCATTGCGATGCCTAAATCTTTTCTTTCAACTTGTTTTGCTAATACATTTTCAGGGAGATTTAAAATTTCGAAATTTTTATCCACAAAAGCCACCTTTACAAATACAAGTTCGTCATCACAACATTCTTTTAGCATAAGAACCGACTTGGGTCCATTGCTACGATTTGGTTTCAGTTAGTTACTAACTAAAGGGCAAGCATTATTATTCAGTGATACTATTTCAACTTTGGATCAACCTTCAAATCTGCTCTTGTGAGTTTATACAAACATGCACCCAAGTGGTCTGCGCGCTCAATTAGTTTTTCATTGCTAACTTTTGCGAGCTGAAAAATTGTTTCACATTCTTTCAGCGAAGCATAAGCAGTCTGATAGTAG